>JAESGH010000016.1_pt1 | contig 839021 bp, 830 predicted proteins | sample 9269641 | NCBI WGS metagenome assembly JAESGH01 (sample SAMN14515345, study PRJNA621665) | algae metagenome | isolation source: Phormidium tanganyikae FI6-MK23 and co-occurring heterotrophs from granitic... | place: USA: Fort Irwin, California | collected 1998-05-24 | reverse complement strand
GATGCCGCGCTGGCTCCGGCCGTTCCAGCGGTTGAAGACCGTCGTGTACGGCCCGTAGTCCGGCGGCAGGGCGCGCCACCGGCAGCCTTCGCGGAAGCGGTGCACGATGCCGCTGATCACCCGCCGGTTGTCCACGCGCCGTGGTCCCGTATGGACCATTGGTAGGTGCGGCTCGATCGCCGCCTACTGCACGTCGCTCAGCCAGAACAAGCACGACACGGTCCATCCCCCGCCGTTTGGTAGGGTGAATCACCGCGCCGCACCACGTCAATTGGGTACAGATCCTAGCGAGCTTGTCTTCGCGCCCACCGATCCGGGACATGACACGCGGCACCTCGGCACGGTCGAGCCGCTGTGGACGCTCTTCGACCTGACGCCGGCCGGGCGGCCCCCAGGCCGACGAACAACTCCAGTATTCGTGCTGCCGCCGAAGCTGAGCCGCCGGCCGGAGAAGGGCCGCACCATCCTTCTCGCGTCAGCCTGGTCCGCTGCCGCCTGCGTCGGACCGCGTTCTGCCTAGTCGATTTCGAGCGTCAGCCCTTCGCGGCTGATGACATCGCGCCAGCGGGCGATCTGGCCGTCCACGAAGGTCTTGAACGCGTCCGGCGTGTCCCAGGCACCGGTTCCGGCGAGGTCGTGGAAGCGCGCCTGCGTGGCAGGCAATTCCACGAAGGTCCTGATCTGCCGGTTCCACGCCTCGACGATCGGCGGCGGCGTTTCGCCCGCCACGAACAACCCGAAGAAGAAGGGCAGGTCGTAGTTCGCGAGTTCAGGTGCGCCTTCCCGCACCGAGGGCACGTCCGGCAGGTGGGGGCTGCGCGTCGCGGTGGTGACTGCCAGGGCGCGCACCCGGCCGTCGCGGATCGCGGGTAGCTCGGTGCTGAGGTTGTCGAACATGAACTGGATCTCGCCGTTGATCAGGCCAAGCATCGCCGGTGCGGCGCCGCGATAGGGAACATGCGTGGCACGCGTTCCGACGAGTTGCATGAACCAGACCGCGCCGAGATGCGGCGACTGCCCGACCCCGGAAGAGCCATAATTCAGCCTGCCCGGGTTGGCCCGAACATAGGCGATGAACTCCGCCAGGTTCTGCGCCGGCACGCGCGGATTCACGACTAGCACGTTGGGCCCGATCAGGATGTTGGAGACCGGCGTGAGGCTCTCGGGCCGGTAGGGCATGTTGCGGAACAGGCTGTAGGCCACCGCGTTGGGCCCGAAATTCCCCATCAGCACGACATGACCGTCGGGCGCGGATTGCGCGACCAGCGCTGCCCCGATCGTCCCGCCGCCGCCCGAGCGGTTCTCGACGACAATCGGCTGGCCCCATTGCTGCTGCAGATGGCTGGCCAGCATCCGCGAGAGGATGTCCGTCAGCCCGCCGGGCGCGGCCGGCGCGACGATGCGCACCTGCTTCGACGGTACCCAGTCCGCTGCCATCGCCGGGGAGGCGAGCAGCAGTGCCGCAAGCGCGCACAAGGCGCCGAGCCGTCGTCGGATGCCAAGCTGTCGTCCGCTCATGATGCTTCGTTCTCCCTCGGGGTCATGCGGTTCGTGCGGTTCCCGGCCACGGGGCGGAGCCACTCGTCGAGGATGTCTTCGTCCTGCTCGCCGACGTCCGGTGCCCGTGACCATCGCTGCCGCCTGCTGCCCGAGAGCCGGAGCGGCGGCGCCAGCACCCGGCCTGCCCCGCCCTCCGGCTCGAGCACGACATCGCGCGCTTCGACCTGCGGATGGTGCAGGGCCCGGTTCACGTCGAGCACGGGGGCGGCAGGAATGCCGACCTCGGGCAGCACGGCGAGCCAGTGCGACGACGGGCGGCGCATCAGGTGGATTTGGACCGCTTCGGCCAGCACCTCCGCGTGGGCCAGTCGGGAGGCATTGGTCGCGAAACGCGCATCCTCGGTGAGCGACGACGCGCCCAGCAGGGCACAGAGGCGCTCCCACAGATGCTGCCCCGCCGCCGCGACGACGACCCAGCCATCCTGCGTGCGGAAGACCTGATAGGGCGCGGCATTGCGCGCACCCTGGCCGGTGCGGGTCGGCGCCTCGCCGGTGGCCAGGCACTGCGCGGCGTCCAGCGTGTTGAGCGACAGGCAGGCGTCGAGAAGGGAGGCCTCGACCTTCTGCCCGCGTCCGCCATTCCTGTGGCGTGTATGCAATGCGGCCAGGATGCCGAAGGCAGCGTAGATCCCGGTGGCGAAATCACCAACGGCCATGGGCAGGCGATGGGGTGGGCCATCCGCAGGACCGCAGGCGGCCATGAGCCCGGACATGGCCTGCCCGATCAGGTCGAAACCGCCCTGATCCGCCAGAGGCCCTGTGCTGCCGAAACCCGATATGGAGCAGTAGACCAGCCCGGGATTCGCCTCGGCGACGGCGTCGTACCCGAAGCCGATGCGGTCCAGCGTCCCGGGCCTGAAGTTCTCGACCACGACATCCGCCTGCCGGCAGAGCGCCATGCAGGTCGCGCGATCCTCGGGATGCGTGAGATCGAGGCCGATGCTGCGCTTGTTGCGGTTGAGCGCCAAGAAGGCCGCACCGCGGCCGTCGATGAAGGGTGGCGAGTGACGCTGCTCGTCGCCCCGGCCGGGTCGTTCGACCTTGACCACGTCGGCGCCGAAATCCGCCAGCAACGAGGTGCAGTAGGGAGCCGCGATCCAGTGTCCCAGTTCCAGCACGCGCAGTCCCGACAAGGCCAATGGCGTCGCTCCCCGTGTCTCCAGGCGGGACCGTAGCACGGGCGCGGAATACCACAATATAAGAAACTCACTCTCATGAAGATCTACCCGCTGGCGGCCGTCGGTCCGAAGCCGGCGCGCGCAAGCTCCTCACGGATCTTCGCCATCACCTCGAAGCGGCGGGGAACGCCAAGCCGGGACGACAGCGCGACGACGGTCAGCGCGGCCACGGGCCTGCCATGCGCGGTCACGGCCACGCCGACCGCGGTGACCCCTTGCAGCATGCGCTCGTCGTTCAGCCCGAAGCCCTGGTCGCGGGCAGCCAGGACGCTGCGCCAGACCTCCTCGGCGGACAGGCCGTTGTAGCTAGGGTAGCGGTCGGCGTTGCCGAGCACGATCGACCGCGCCTCGGCCGGCGGCATCTCTGCCAGCATGGCGAGGCCGCCGGCGCCGACGCCCATCGGCAGCCGCGCACCGACGTCGCGGATCAGCGCCTTGACCGGGAAGTCGCCGGCGACCCGCTCGACGCAAACCGCGTCGCCGCGCAGCGGCAGATACAGATAGGTGACGTCGCCGCAGAACTCGGCCACCCGATGCACCACGCCGCGCAGCTCGACCGTCAGGCTTGCCGTCCGCGCCCGCGCGCCGAAGTCGAGCAGGCGATGGCCGAGCTGGTAACGGCGGCTGTACGGGTCGTAGGCGGCCATGCCCTCGCTGACGAGCGCACCGAGCAGACGATGTGCCGTGGCGGTATGGAGCCCGGCGGCTCCGGCGAGTTCGGCCAGCGTGGCGCCGTTCTCCTGCTCGGCGACCAGGCCCAGCAGGGCGATCGCACGGTGGACGGCCTGTGTCCCGGCGGGATTGTGCTCGGCAGTGCGTGCGGGCTCCTCGCTGCCGGCACGCGGGATTGTCCTGGGGCGGGGCACGCGAAACCTCCGAGGCTCGTCAAAGGTCGGGATATACCATACTGTGAGATGGCGGACGACAGCCGTTTGGCCGCGATGGGATTGGATCGTCATGCCGGTGCGACATGCTGCGGTGGGATATGCGCAACAGGCGGAAGTGCGGATCTCGGCGCGCTGGTGCCTGGCCTTTGCAGCCTCTCTAGGGTTCGAGGCGAGGGAGTTCATGGATGATTCCCGTCCGGGTGGTCCCACGGTGCCGCCCTGCTTCTGCGTCGGCCCTGAGTGGATCCTGGCCGGCGGCGAGGGCCGGATCGCCGCGCTCGGAGTGAGCAGCGAGGAACGGCGCCGCGCCGTGCATGCGCTGCAGGACAGCACCTTCCACCAGCCCTTCGCCGTCGATCGCGATGCGGTCGTAACGGCGCGCATCGAGGAGATACGGGCCACATCCGCCGGCGCCTACGTCGTGACGCTGCTGGAGACGAGCGATGCGGAGACGGGCACCCCGATCGTCACCTCCCGCAGCGCGGTGATCTTCCGGGGCGTCGGCATCGAGGAGGACGGCGCACCGGGGCGGGCCTCGACCGCGGCCGAGGCGTCGGCGCTCGACGATGTGGCGAGGCGCTGGCACATCGAGACCAGCCCGACGCTGCCGCACATCTACAGCGAATGCGCCCGGATCTGGAATCCGATCCATACCGAGCGTGCCTTCGCGCATGCGGCAGGGCTGCCGGACATCATCCTGCATGGAACGGCGACATGGGGACTGGCGATGCGGCAGATCATCGGAGCGACGGGCCGCACGTCGCGTGCCAGGGCGTTGCGGCGCTTCAGCGGGCGGTTTCGCGCTGCGGTCACGCCCGGCAGCCGCATGACGGTCGAGGCGGAGCCGGACCTGCCTCACGGCGCATGCCGCTACGCCGTCCTGACCGATCTGGGGGAGGTCGCGATCTCGCACGGGATCGCTGTCTTCGGTGAGCAGCCCACGCTTGGCGTGGAGCAATAGGCTACAACCAGTGACATTGGCGGATGGGGTGGGATTCGAACCCACGGTGGACCTTCGCCCACGGCGGTTTTCAAGACCGCTGCCTTAAACCACTCGGCCACCCATCCCGCGTGCCGCAGCCTTACCGCGTCACCACGGGCGCGCGGAAGAGCGGCCGAGGGCGCTGTCGCGGAAGGTAACGCGGTTGGACCGGGGGCGCCCGGGCGTGCCACACCCTGCGGCATGGCACGACGCTTCCTTCCCGCCCTGTCCGTGGCCGCCCTGCTGCTTGGCGCAGGCGCCGCGGCCGCCCAGGCGCCCGCGCCGCCGCCCGACCCGCGCTGGAGCGTCACCTTCAGCTACGAGAACGACCTGCTCGGCGGCAGCGACCGCTACTATACGAGCGGCCTGCAGATCGCCGCCCGCTCCCCCTCGGCGGAGCTGCCGGGCGGGCTGCGCTGGCTCGACAGCCGGCTCGACTGGCTGCTGGGGCCTGGCGACGTGCGCTGGGGGTTCGGCGTCGGCCACCAGATCTACACGCCGCGCGACACGCTGCGCCCGCAGCCGGACCCGCTGGACCGGCCCTATGCCGGCTACCTCTACGGCGCCGCCGTGATCCAGCGGCAGGAGAGGGGGGCGGATGGCCGCTTCCGCGCCCTCTCGACCTTCGAGCTGCAGGCCGGCGTGGTCGGGCCCTCGGCGCTCGGCGAGTTCGTGCAGAACAACGTGCATGACCTGATCCGCGACGATTCGGCGAATGGCTGGGACCGTCAGCTCAAGGACGAGCCCGCCTTCAACGCGGTGTTCGAGAGGATTGCGCGGGTCGGCGCGACCCGGCTCGGCACCGTGGAGATGGACCTGCTGCCGGCCGCGACGGTCAGCCTCGGCAATGTCTCGACCTATGCCGGCGCCGGCGCGACGCTGCGGATCGGGCAGGGGCTCGATGCCGATTTCGGCCCGCCGCGCATCCGCCCGGCGCTGGTCGGCTCCGCCTTCTTCCAGCCGCGGACGGCGGAGGAGGAAGGCACCTTCGGCTGGTACGTCTTCGCCGGCGCGGCGGGGCGGGCCGTGGGGCGGGACATCTTCCTCGACGGCAACACCTTCCGCGACGGCCCCTCGGTGGAGCGGCGGCCGTTCGTCGGCGACCTCTCGGCGGGCTTCGTCGTCCACTGGCGCGGGGTGCGGCTGGCCTACAGCCAGGTGTGGCGGAGCGAGGAGTTCTACGGCCAGCGCGGCGGGGCGCAGGCCTTCGGCTCGGTGGGCCTCACGCTCCGATTCTGAGTCGGCTGGCGCGTTGCTCCGCCCGCCCCGGTTGTGGCAAGCAGCCCCCATGGCGATCACACGGCGTATCACCTTCTGCACGGCGCTGGCCGTGACCCTCACCGCCGGCCCGCGCGCCCGCGCGGCGACGCAGAGCTTCGACTCCTTCCTCGAAGGCATCAGGGCGGAGGCGCGGCGCGCCGGCGTCTCGCCCGGCACGCTGCAACGCGCCCTGTCGGGCCTCCGCCCGAACGACCGCGTGCTGGAGCTGGACCGGCGGCAGCCCGAATTCACCCAGACCTGGGAGCAGTACCGCGACGCGCGCCTCTCGACCACGCGGATCGAGGGCGGGCGCCGCGCCTTCGCGGAGAACCGCAGCACGCTCGCCGCCGTGCAGTCCCGGTTCCGCGTGGACGCGCCCGTCGTCGTCTCGATCTGGGGGCTGGAGACGAACTACGGCGGGTTCACCGGCAACTTCAACATCATCGAGGCGCTGGCGACGCTCGCCTGGGACGGCCGCCGCAGCGCCTATTTCCGCAACGAGCTGCTCGCCGCGCTGCGCATCCTCGAAGGCGGGCATGTGGCGCCCGAGCGCATGCGGGGAAGCTGGGCAGGCGCGATGGGCCACCCGCAATTCATGCCGTCCAACTTCGACCGACTCGCGGTGGACATGGATGGCGACGGGCGGCGCGACATCTGGGAGAACCGGGCCGATGCGCTCGGCTCCATCGCCAACTACCTCGCCCGCTCCGGCTGGCGCGAGGGCGAGCCCTGGGGGCGGGAGGTCGTGCTGCCGGCGGGCTTCGACCCGAACGACGCGCGGCGCGACAACACCCGGCCGCTGCGCGACTGGGTGCGACAGGGGCTGCGCCGCGCCGATGGAGGTCCGCTTTCCCCGGTCGATGTCGAGACGGCGATCCTGCTGCCCGGCGGGGCAGGGGGGCAGGCCTTCGCGGTCTACCCGAACTTCAACGTGATCCGGCGCTACAATCCCTCGAACTTCTACGCCCTCGCCGTCGGGATGCTGTCCGACCGGGTGGCGTGACGGTGCCGCGGTGATCGGCCGGCGGGCTGCCGCGGCGCTCCTTCTCGCGGGCCTTGCCGGCTGCGCGCGCCGGCCGCCCGCGTCGCCCGCCGCCGCGCCGCGCTATCTGGTGGGCGAGCCCTACCAGATGGGCGGCGTCTGGTCGTACCCGCGGGAGGATTTCGGCCTCGTGCAGACCGGCCTCGCCGCCGTCGCGGCCGACACGCGGGCCGGGCGCCGCACCGCGAATGGCGAGGTGCACGACCCCGCCGCGCTGACCGCGGCGCACCGCACCCTGCAGATGCCGGCGGTGGTCCGCGTGACGAACCTGGAGACCGGGCTGGAGCTGGAGGTGCGGGTGAACGACCGCGGGCCCGCCAGCCCCGGCCGGGTGGTCGAATTGTCGCGCCGCGCGGCGGAGCTGCTCGGCGTGCGGCCGGGCGCGCCGGCGCAGGTGCGGCTTGCCGTCGTGGCCGAGTCGAGCCGGGCGCTGGCCGCCGGGCTGCCCTCGCCCGAGGTGCCGCGCCTCGAGATCGCCGCCGCGCCGGTGGGCGGCGTGCAGCGCGAGACGCTCGCCCCGCCGCCCGGCGCCACCCAGGCCGCGCGGGTGCGGGAGGCGCGGGCCCTGCCGGGCGGCCGGGCCGAATCGGTGGCGGCGCCTGCCGCCTCCGCCGTGCCCGACCGGCTGCCCGAACGCGTCGCCCGCACGGCGCCGTCGCCCGGCCGCCTCCTCATCGAGGGCGACAGCTTCTCCCGCCGGGACCTGGCGGAGCGGCAGGCGGCGCGGATCGGCGGCCGGGTGGAGGCGATCGGCCCGCCGCGTCGCCAGACCTTTCGGGTGCGGATCGGTCCCCTGGGGGGCGTGGCGGAGGCCGACAGGGCGCTTGAGACGGCGCTGCGCGCCGGCGTATCCGAGGCGCGGATCGTGGTAGACTAGTCGTCACAAGGGGATGGAGGGGGATTCTCACATGCGCCGTCGGGATGTGATGGCCGCCGCTGCCGGCCTGACGCTTGCCGCGGGCGATGCCGTGGCGCAGGGACGTCCCTCCGGCCCGGCGGGCGGGGCCCGGCAGCCGCGCGCGCCGGCCCCGCCGCCCTCCACCCCCGCGAGCAGCCCGCTCGGCCCGGTGGACACGCTGGCGCGGCAGGCGATCATGATCGACTTCGACACCGGCGCCGTCCTGCTCGAGAAGAACCCGGACGAGCGGATGCCGCCCTCCTCCATGTCGAAGCTCATGACGATGTACGTCGTCTTCGACCTGCTGAAGCAGGGCCGCCTCCAGCTCGACCAGATGCTGCCGGTGAGCGAGCGCGCCTGGCGGATGGGCGGCTCCAAGATGTTCGTCCAGATCGGCACGCAGGTGAGCGTGGAGAACCTCGCGCGTGGCGTGATCGTGCAGTCGGGCAACGACGCCTGCATCGTGCTCGCCGAGGGCATCAGCGGCTCCGAGGCGCAATTCGCCGAGCTGATGAACGAGTACGGCCGCCGCATCGGCCTGCGCGCGAGCAACTTCCGCAACTCGACCGGCTGGCCCGACCCCGAGCACCGGATGACGGCGCGCGACCTGGCGACGCTCGCGCAGCGGATCATCGCCGACCACCCGGAGCACTACCGCTACTACAACGAGCGCAGCTTCCGCTGGAACGACATCGCGCAGGAGAACCGCAACCCCACCCTCGCCCGCGTACCGGGCGCCGACGGGCTGAAGACCGGCCACACCGAGGAGGCGGGCTTCGGCCTCACCGCCAGCGCGGCCCGCGGCGGGCGGCGGCTGATCCTCGTCGTCAACGGCCTGCCCTCCATGCGCGTGCGCGCGGAGGAGAGCGAGCGGCTGCTGGAATGGGGCTTCCGCGAGTTCGACAACGCGGTGATCTTCCGCGCGCATGAGACGGTGGAGGAGGTGCCGGTCTATCTCGGCTCCCGCGCGACGGTGCCGCTGGTCTCGGGGCGGGATCTCGTGCTGACGCTGCCGCGGCAGTGGCGGCGCAGCCTCCAGGCGCGGGTGCGCTACGAGGCGCCGATCCCGGCGCCGATCGCCAAGGGGCAGGAGATCGGCCGCCTGCATGTCTCCGGCCAGGGCGTGCCGGAGATGGAGCTGCCGCTGATCGCCGGCGCGGATGTGGAGCGGCTCGGCCTGATCCCGCGCATCCCGGCGGTGATCGGCCGCTGGTTCGGAAGCTGAAGGCGCCTTATGTTCCGGTGATGAGCGACAGCCTCGTCCTCGAGCATCTCCGGGCGATGCGGGCCTGGATGGGCCGCACGACGGCGGATCTCGCCGATATCAAGCAGCGCTTGATCCCCCTCGAACTCGGCCAGTCGGCGACCCTGCGCGAGATGTCGCGCCTGGCCGAGACCGACGCGCACCTCTCCGCCCGCATCGAGCGCCTCGGCGACCGCCTGGAGCGCATCGAAAGGCGGCTCGCCCGCGTCCCTTGAGCGTCGGGCGCTTCATCACCCTCGAGGGCGGGGAGGGGGCCGGGAAGTCCACCCAGGCACGGCGCCTCGCCGCGCATCTCTGCGGTCTCGGCCTGCCGGTGCTGCTGACGCGCGAGCCCGGCGGCTCGCCCGGTGCCGAGCGCATCCGCGAGATCCTGCTCGGCGGCACCGGCTTCGACGCGGTGGCGGAGGCGATGCTGATGTTCGCCGCGCGGCGCGAGCACCTGGTCGCCACCATCCGCCCGGCGCTGGCGGCGGGGATGTGGGTGGTGTGCGACCGCTTCGCGGATTCGACGCGCGCCTACCAGTGCCACGGCCAGGGCGTGCCGGGCGAGACCTTCGGCGCGCTGGCCGCGCTGGCGCTGGAGGGGATGCGGCCGGACCTCACCCTCGTCCTCGACCTGCCGGTGGAGACCGGCACGGCGCGCGCCGCCGCCCGCGGCGCCGCGGCGGACCGCTACGAGCGGCTGGACGCAGGCTTCCACGGCCGCGTGCGCGCCGGCTTCCTGGCGATCGCGGCGGCGGAGCCGGCGCGCTGCGCGGTGATCGACGCCGCCGCCGACCAGGAGACCGTCGGCGCCGCGATCTCCGCCGCGGTCGCCGCGCGGCTTGGCGCCGGCTGATGGCGCGCGCCGCGAAGGCCGCCGAGCCGATCGAGGACGAGGACCTGCCGGTCCGCGGCAACCCCGAACTGCTCGGGCACGAGGCGCCGGAAGCCGCGCTGGCGGCGGCCGCGGCGTCCGGCCGGCTGCCGCATGCCTGGCTGCTCGCCGGCCCGCCGGGCATCGGCAAGGCGACGCTCGGCTACCGCTTCGCGCGCTGGCTGCTTGCCGGGGCGCCGCCCGCCGCGCCGCCGCTGCACCTGCCGGCGGAGCACCCGGCCTTCCGCCGCGTGCTGGCCGGCGCGCATGCCGACCTCCGCGCGCTGCGCCCGGGCACGGAGGGCGGGGTGAAGCGGGTGATCCGGGTGGATGAGGTGCGGGCCGCCATCCGCTTCCTGGCGATGACGCCCGCCGAGGGCGGCTGGCGCGTGCTGCTGGTGGACGGCGCCGATGCGATGCAGCCCGGTGCGGCGAACGCCCTGCTGAAGACGCTGGAGGAGCCGCCGCCGCGAAGCGTGGTGATGCTGACGGCGGTGGCGCCGGACCGGCTGCTGCCCACCATCCGCAGCCGCTGCCGCCGGCTCGACCTCGCGCCGATCGGCGAGGAGGCGACGGCGCGCGTGCTGGCGCGCCTGCTGCCGGAGATGGCGGCGGCCGAGCGTGCGGCGCTGGCGCGCCTCGCGGAGGGCTCGCCCGGCCGGGCGCTGCTGCTGGCCGAAGGCGAGGGGCCGGGCCTGCAACGCCTGGTGGAGGAGGTGCTGGAGGGCGGCGCGGCGGCCGACCGGCGCCGCTGGCATGCGATCGCGGAGGCGGCGGCGGCGAAGCGCGACGGCTCCTCCTTCGTCACCTTCATGGCGCTGCTGCGGCGCGCGATCTCGGCCGCGGTGCGGGACGCCGCACGGGGCGGCGACGTGCCTGCCTGGCTCGGCGCGCGTCCGCTTGCCGAGTGGAGCACCCTGTGGGATAGCCTCGGCCGCCTCGCCGCCGAGACGGATGCGCTGAGCCTCGACCGCAAGCAGGCGGTGCTGACGGCCCTCGGCTGGCTCACCCCGCCGCGCCGCTGAGGCGTGGCGGCCCGACCGGAAGACCGCCCGTGCCGAGCGACCAGCGACCAGAGCCCAGCGGCCGTCCGTGCTTCATCACGACGCCGATCTACTACGTGAACGACAAGCCGCATATCGGCCACGCCTACACGACGCTGGCCGCCGACGTGCTGGCCCGGTGGCGGCGGCTGGAGGGGAGGGAGGTGTTCTTCCTCACCGGCACGGACGAGCACGGGCAGAAGGTGGAGAAGGCGGCGCGCGAGGCGGGCATGGAGCCCCAGGCCTTCACCGACGACGTGTCGCGCCATTTCCGCGACCTCGCCGCGCGCATGGGCTGCTCGATCGACGGCTTCATCCGCACCACGGAACCGCGGCACCGCGCTGCCTGCCGGGCGCTGTGGTCCGAGTTGCAGCGGTGCGGCGAGATCTACCTCGGCGAGTACCAGGGCTGGTACGCGGTGCGGGACGAGGCCTTCTACGGCCCGGACGAGCTGACCGAGCGCGACGGCGTGAAATACGCGCCCTCCGGCGCGCCGGTGGAGTGGGTGAAGGAGCCGTCCTACTTCTTCCGCCTCTCGGCCTGGGCGGAAAGGCTGCTGCGCTTCTACGAGGAGAACCCGGACTTCATCCTGCCGGCGGGCCGGCGCAACGAGGTGATCGCCTTCGTCAAGGCGGGCCTCGGCGATCTCTCGGTCTCCCGCACCTCCTTCCGCTGGGGCGTGCCGGTGCCGGGCGACGATGCGCATGTGATGTACGTCTGGCTCGACGCGCTGACGAACTATCTCACGGCGGCGGGCTACCCGGACGACGCGGTGGGGATGGCGCAGTGGTGGCCGGCGGAGATCCACTTCGTCGGCAAGGACATCCTGCGCTTCCACGCGATCTACTGGCCGGCCTTCCTGATGGCCGCGGGCCTCGCGCCGCCGCGGCGCGTCTTCGCGCATGGCTGGTGGACGAATGAGGGGCAGAAGATCTCGAAGTCGCTCGGCAACGTCATCGACCCGCTGGCGCTGATCGAGGAGTACGGCCTCGACCCGCTGCGCTACTTCCTGCTGCGGGAGGTGCCGTTCGGCGGGGATGGCGACTTCTCCCGCGCGGCGCTGGCCAGCCGGCTGAACGGGGAGCTGGCGAACGCGCTCGGCAACCTGGCGAACCGGGTGCTGTCGCTCATCCAGCGGAATTGCGACGGCCGGCTGCCGCCGCCGGCCGCGCGTGCCGAGGCCGATGCGGCGCTCGGCGCGGCGATCGATGCGCTGCCGGCGGCCGTTGGCGCGCATCTCGACCGGCAGGAGTTCCACCTGGCGCTGGAAGCGGCGATGGCGCTGGTGCGCGACGCCAACGGCTACGTCACCGTGCAGCAGCCCTGGGCGCTGAAGAAGACGGATCCGGCGCGGATGGCGGCGGTGCTGCGGCACCTGCACGACGCGCTGCGCGCGGCCGCGACGGTGCTGCAGCCCTTCATGCCCGACACCATGGCGCGGCTGCTCGACCAGCTCGGCGTCGAGGCGTCGGCGAGGGGCCTCGCGGCGCTGGCCACGCCGCTGCCCGGCGGCCTCGCCCTGCCGGCGCCCGAGCCGCTGTTCCGCAAGATCGAGGCGGCGGGCGCATGATCGTCGACAGCCACTGCCACCTCGACCATTTCCGCGGGGCCGAGCAGGAGGAGGTGGTGGCCCGGGCCGAGGCCGCCGGCATCGGCCGGATGGTGACGATCGGGACGCGGCTGGGCGAGGGGACCGCGACGGTGCGCGGCATCGCCGACCGATACGCCAACGTCTTCGCGACCGTCGGCATCCACCCGCACAATGCGGGAGAGCGGCCGGCGCCGGGCGTGGAGGAGCTGCTGCGGGAAGCCGACCACCCGAAGGTCATCGGCCTCGGCGAGTCGGGGCTCGACTACTTCTACGACAAGGCGCCGCGGGAGGCGCAGAGGGCCGGGTTCCGCGCCCACATCGCCGCGGCGCGCGAAAGCGGCCTGCCTCTCGTCGTCCATGCGCGCGACGCGGATGACGACATCGCCGCGATCCTGGAGGAGGAGCACGGGAAGGGGGCCTTTCCCTTCCTGCTCCACTGCTTCTCCTCCGGCGCGGAGCTGGCGCGGCGGGCGGTGGCGATCGGCGGCTACCTCTCCTTCTCGGGCATCCTGACCTTCCCGAAATCCGAGGAGAACCGGCGCGTCGCCGCCGAGGCGCCGGCCGACCGCATCCTCGTCGAGACCGACAGCCCCTACCTCGCCCCCGTGCCGCTGCGCGGCAAGCGGTGCGAGCCGGCATACGTGGCGCACACCGCGGCGAAGCTGGCGCAGGTGAGGGGCCTCGGCACGGCGGAGACGGCGTCGCTGACCACCGAGAATTTTCACCGTCTGTTCCAGCGGTCCCGGTGACCCCCGCGCTGCGGGTGACGCTGCTCGGCTGCGGCGGGTCGGGCGGCGTGCCGCTGCTGGGCGGTCCTGACGGGCGCGGCGACTGGGGGGCGTGCGACCCGGCCGAACCGCGCAACCGGCGGACCCGCAGCTCCGCGCTGGTGGAGGCGGACGGAAGGAGCCTGCTGATCGATGCCGGGCCGGACCTGCGGGAGCAGCTCCTTGCCAACGGGGTGCGGGCGGTGGAGGCCGTGGCGATCACCCACACCCATGCCGACCACATCATGGGGCTGGATGAGCTGCGGGGCGTGAACCGCCTGACCGGAGGCGCCATCGACCTGTTCGGCAGCTATGCAACGCTGACGGAGCTGAAGACCCGCTTCGGCTACGCCTTCCGTCCGGCGACGCCGCCGGGCTTCTACCGGCCGGCCCTGGTGCCGCGGCCGATCGCGCCGCGGGAGACGGTCGGGATGGCCGGGCTGCCGGTCCGCGTCCTCAGGCAGGACCACAAGGTGATGGAGACGCTCGGCTTCCGGATCGGGCGCTTCGCCTATTGCACGGACGTGCTGGACTTCCCGGAGGACAGCTTCGCGGCGCTGGAAGGGGTGGACACCTGGGTGGTGGGCTGCGTCGGCCGGCGGCCGCATCCGGTGCACGCCCATGTGGCGCTGGTGGCCGAATGGGCGGCGCGGCTGCGGCCGCGGCGGACGGTGCTGACGCATATGGGCCCGGATCTCGACTGGGGCTGGATGGCGGCGGAGCTGCCGGCGGGCCTCGAGCCCGGGCATGACGGCCTGGTGCTGGAGGTGCCGGGCGGCGGCTGACCCCGCGGCGGGCCGGTTTCCCCGGCCTTTTCCACAGCCGCCTATTTTCCATAATGTATCTTATGCGGCAAGTCTAGGTGTGGATGGATTGGGAGCAAAGCCGTGTGCCCCCATCCCCGCCTTGCCCAAGGCCGCCCGAAGCAGGAGACCGACAGGCCTCAGCCAGCCGGAGTCCGCCTTGATGCCCGATCCCGCCGCCGCCCTGCTCCGCCTGCTCGGGATCATGGAAAGGCTCCGCGCCCGGGATGGCTGCCCCTGGGACCGGGAGCAGTCCTTCGCCACCATCGCCCCGTACACGGTCGAGGAAGCCTATGAGGTGGCCGACGCCATCTCCCGCGGGCCCGACTTCCCGGCGCTCCTCGACGAGCTGGGCGACCTGCTGTTCCAGGTCGTCTACCACGCCCAGATGGCGGCCGAGCTCGGCCGGTTCGGCTTCGCCGAGGTGGCGGAGGCCATTTCGGACAAGATGGTGCGTCGCCATCCTCACGTGTTCGGGGAGGAAGGGCCCCGCTCGGCCGAGGCGCAGACCGCCGCCTGGGAGGTCCAGAAGGCGGCCGAGCGCGCGCGGCGCGCCGAGGGCGGGACCCTGGCGGGCATCCCCGCCGCCCTGCCCGCCCTCACCCGCGCCCTGAAGCTCACCCGCCGGGCCGCGCGTGTCGGCTTCGACTGGCCGGACGCCGCCGCGGTGCTCGACAAGCTGGAGGAGGAAGCGGCCGAGTTGCGGGCCGAACTGCCCGGCGCCGACCGGGCCCGGCTGGCCGACGAGGTGGGCGACCTGCTCTTCGTTCTCGCCAACCTCGCCCGCAAGCTGGATCTGGACCCCGAGGCCAGCCTCCGCGCGGCGAACGCCAAGTTCGAGCGGCGCTTCGCGGCGGTGGAGCGCCGGCTTTGTGTGGAAGGTCGGTCACCCGGAGACGCCACCCTCGCGGAGATGGAGGCGGCGTGGCAGGCCGCGAAGGCGTCGGAGCGCGGCGCGTTGTAAATCGACTTTACAACGCGCCCGACACCCCGCCGCTCATGTAGTAACGCTACTCGCGCTGCCCCGGACTTATCCACCGCTGGGGAGAAACGGGAACATAGGGGGCCTCAGCTCGTCGGGGCCCCCTCTCCTGCCCGCACCACCTGCCGCTCCGGCAGCGGGATCCACTCGGACTCATCGCCCGGCACGACCTGCCCGAACCGCTCCCGCTGCCAATCCGCCTTCGCCTGCTCGATCCGCTCGCGGGAGGAGCTGACGAAGTTCCAGAACAGGTAGCGCGGCCCGTCCATCGCCGCCCCGCCGAGCAGCAGCACCCGCGCCCCTTCCGACCCCGCCCGCAGCGCGAGGGCGTCGCCCGACCGGAAGACGAGCATCCGCCCGGGGCCGAAGCTCTGCCCCGACACCTCCACCTCGCCCGTCAGGACATAGGCCGCCCGTTCCTCATGGTCGGGCAGCGGCAGGGCCGCGCCCGGCGCCAGGGTGGCGTCCGCGTAGAACAGCTCGGACGCGGTCGCGACCGGGGAATGCCAGCCCCAGCCCGCGCCGGCGATCAGCCGCAGCCGCGCGCCGCCATCCTCCAGCACCGGCAGGCTCGCCGCCGGGTGGTGCGCGAAGTCGGGCGCCCGCTCCTCCTGCGCCTTCGGCAGCGCCACCCAGGACTGGATGCCGAACAGCCGGTGCGGCGCGGCACGGCGCTCCGGCGCGGTGCGCTCGGAATGGACGATCCCCCGCCCCGCCGTCATCCAGTTCACGTCGCCCGGCGCGATCGGCTGGGTCGTGCCGAGGCTGTCCCGGTGCAGGATCTCCCCGTCATAGAGGTAGGTCACGGTGGACAGGCCGATATGCGGGTGCGGCCGCACATCCACCCCCTTTCCCGCCAGGAACTCGCCCGGGCCCATCTGGTCGAAGAAGATGAAGGGCCCGACCATCTGCCGCTCCCGCGCCGGCAGGGCGCGGCGGACCTCGAACCCGCCGAGGTCGTGCGCGCGCGGCAGGATCACCGTTTCCAGCCCGGCGGGCATCGGGTCGCTGGGGTCGTCGGTCTGCATGGCGGTGCGCTCCGGACGGTTGCCGGGCGGAGATGGGGCCGCGACGCCGCCGCCGCGAATCACGCCGGCGGATAGGCGATATCCACCACCTCGATCTCCTCCACCCCGCCGGGGGTGCGGAGGCGTCGCAGATCCCCCACCCGCGCGCCGAGCAGCGCCCGCGCCACCGGCGCCACCCAGGAGATGCGGCCCGCCTCGGCATCCGTCTCGTCCACGCCGACGATCGTCACGGTCGACTCCGCATCGTCGGATGACCGGGCATAGGTCACGGTCGCGCCGAAGAACACCTGGTCGCGCCGGGCCTGTGCCGCCGGGTCCACCACCTGCACCCGTTCCAGCCGCTTGCGGATGAAGCGCACCCGCCGGTCGATCTCCCGCAGGCGCCGCTTGCCGTACTGGTAGTCGGCATTCTCCGACCGGTCGCCGAGGCCCGCGGCCCAGGAGACCACCTCCACCACCTTCGGCCGCTCCTCCTCCCACAGGCGCCGCAGCTCCTCGCGCAGCGCGGCGGCGCCGGACGGCGTCATGTAGAAGGGCGTGCCCGCGGGCAGGCCGGGCGGCCCGTCCTCCCCTTCCTCCTCCTCGTCAGCCATCGGCGAGGAGCGCGGCGTGGGCCTCCTCCCAGGAGGCGCGGTCCGGCGCGAGGAGCAGCCCGCCCGAGACGTGCCGCGCAGCCTCGTAGGCGCTGCCGTCGAAGCGGGCGGCGTAGCCCCCCGCCTCCCGGTGGATCAGCCAGCCCGGCGCGTGGTCCCAGGGCATCAGGCGGTTGTAGGCCAGCAGGTGCGCGTGCCCGCCCGCCAGCAGGCGGTACTCGTGCGCCGCGCAGCGGAAGCCGATCGCCGCCGCCAGCCTCGGCAGCCGCGCCGTGACGCGGGATTTCAGCGGCTCCGGCATGAAGCCCCAGGAGATGCCGGCGACCATGTGGGAGACGGGCACCGGCGCCGCCGCCCGCAGCGCCCCCACCCGCTGTCCGGCCGAATCCTCCACCCACGCCCCCTCCCCGCGCAGCGCCAGCGCGGTGTCGTCGCCGAGCGGGTCGTGGATCCAGGCCGCGATGACCTCGCCGCGCCGGAAGGCTGCCGCCATGCAGCCGAACAGCGGGACGCCGGCGGCGAAGTTGGCCGTGCCGTCCACCGGATCGACCACGAAGGCGAGGTCGGCGCCCGCCAGCCGGGAGAGCAGCGCGGGCTCCGCCGAGGCCGCTTCCTCGCCCACCACGGTGCAGCCGGGGAACAGGCGGTCCAGACCCGCCGCGATCACCCGCTCCGCCGCCTCGTCCGCCTCCGTCACCAGGTCGAGCGGGCCGGTCTTGGCGCGCACCGCCTCCGGCGCCAGCCGGCGGAAGCGGGGCATGATCTCGGCCCGCGCCGCGTCGCGCAGCAGCGCGGCGACCGCCGCCGCCGCCCGCGCGCCGAGCGGCATCAGGCGCTGCGGCCGGCGAAGCGCGCCCGGTCGGCCGGGGAGAGGCGCACGGTCAACCGGATCGCCTCGTCGCTGTCGTCCCGCCGGACCACCTCGCCATGCTCGTAGAGCCAGGCGAGGCCGGCGCCGTCGGTCGGGGCGAGGCTCAGCTCCAGCATCTCCATCCCGGCCGCCAGCCGCTCATCCAGCGCCGCGCGCAGCTTCTCGAGCCCGTCGCCGGTCAGCGCCGACACGGCGATGGCGCCGGGGATTTCCGGCACCGCCTCCACGCCACCCATGAGGTCCGCCTTGTTCAGGACCTCCACCATCCGCGTCGGCCAGGCCTCGTCGAGCGGCGCGTCCGGCCCTTCCGCCATCTCCGCCAGCACGCCGAGCACGTCGGCGCGCTGGGCCGCCGTGTCGGGGTGCGCGGCGTCGCGGACGTGCAGGATGATGTCGGCGGCCGCCACCTCCTCCAGCGTCGCGCGGAACGCCTCGACGAGCTGCGTCGGCAGCTCCGAGATGAAGCCGACCGTGTCGGAGAGGATGACGGTGCGGCCCGAAGGCAGGCGGATCGCCCGCATCGTCGGGTCGAGCGTGGCGAAGAGCTGGTCCTGCGCGTAGACGCCCGCGCCGGTCAGCGCGTTGAACAGGGTCGACTTGCCGGCATTGGTGTAGCCGACGAGGGCGACGACCGGGTACGGCACGCGTTCGCGCGCCTTGCGGTGCAGGCCGCGGGTGCGGCGCACCTGCTCCAGCTCCTTCTTCAGCTTGACGATCCGCTCGCCGATCAGGCGGCGGTCGATCTCGATCTGGCTCTCGCCGGGGCCGCCGAGGAAGCCGAAGCCGCCGCGCTGCCGCTCGAGGTGGGTCCAGGAGCGGACGAGGCGCGTGCGCTGGTACTCGAGATGCGCGAGCTCCACCTGCAGCGCGCCTTCCTTCGTGCGCGCGCGCTCCCCGAAGATTTCGAGGATCAGGCCGGTGCGGTCGATCACCTTGCACGCCCAGGCGCGTTCCAGGTTGCGCTGCTGCACCGGGCTGAGCGCGGCATCGACGACGACGACGGTGACGTCGTGGCGCTCCACCGCTTCCCGCACCATCTCGACCTGGCCCTCGCCGAGCAGGGTGGAGGGACGCGCGGCGCGCAGCGGGTGGACCGCCGTGTGCACCACCGTCAGGCCGATGGAGGCGGTGAGCCCCACTGCCTCCGCCAGCCGCGCCTCGGCGGCGCGATGCGCCGCGCCGTCGGCACGGGATGCGCGCTCATGCGGCAGGATCACGGCGGCCCGGGTCGGGCCGCCATCCTCGTTGCGCCGCGCGGGGGTGGTTCCGTCAGTCGCCGCGGCCAACCGGGTTCACCTCTCGGCCGAGCGTCAGCCTTCCTTCGCGCGACCCTTCGCGCGACGGGGCGCTGCCCTCCGCCGGCGCCGCACCGGATGCGCCCGCACCCTGGGCCGCACCCTGGGCCGCGGCATCGAACAGCATGATGGGCGCGCCCGGCATCACCGTGCTGATCGCGTGCTTGTAGACGAGCTGCGTGTGCCCATCCCGCCGCAGCAGGACGGAGAAGTTGTCGAACCAGGTGATGATGCCCTGGAGCTTCACGCCGTTGACCAGGAAGATGGTCACGGGCGTCTTCGACTTGCGGACGTGGTTCAGGAAGACGTCCTGCACGTTCTGCGATTTCTCGGCGGCCACGGAGGGTAGGTCCTTCTTGTTGTTGGTGGCCTGCCAGGCGTGACCCGCAGGGCCGGTCGGCGCACCTTCACCCAGGGGCGGGCTGGCTGGCAAGGGAGGCGAGCGCATGGCAGAGCCCCGCCGCGTCCCCGAACGCGAGATCGGGCGCCGCGTTCGCCACGCCGCCATCATGGGCAGCGTCGCCCAGCAGCACCGCCGTGCAGCCTGCCGCCCGTGCGGCCTGCATGTCGAGCGCGGTGTCGCCGACGTACCAGACACGCGGCCCGGGCGCCACACCGCAGGCCGAAAGCGCCAGCAGCAGCGGCGCGGCGTGCGGCTTGTCCGCCTCGGCATCGCCGGCGCCGACCAGCGCCGCGAAGTGGGGCGCCCAGCCGAGATGCGCGGCCTCCGCCCGCAGCAGCGCCCCCTGCTTGTTGGAGACGACGCCCTGCGGGCAGAGGCGGCCGGCCGCATCCAGCGCCGCCTCCACACCCGGCATCGCCGAGAGCACCTGCAGGTGCCGCGCCCGGACCTCGGCGTAGAAGATGTCCCGCGCGCGCTCCCACGCCGCGCCGAACATGTCCGGGAAGGTGTCGCGCAGCGAGCCGCGCACGCGCGCGAGCACCGCCTCACGGTCCCATTCGGGCATCCCGAAGGTGCGGAAGGCGGCATTCAGCCCGGCCTCGATGGCCGCCCAGCCATCGACCAGCGTGTTGTCCCAGTCCCACAGGATGCAGGCGGGCGGGGTCAGCCGCGGCGTGACGTTCAATGGCCCTGCTGCTTGCCTTCGAGGTCGTCGAGCCGCGACTGCACGCGCTTCAGCATGCGTGTCAGCGTGATCACCGTGTCCTCCAGTGCGACCAGGCGCCCCGTCGTGCTGGCGGACAGGTTGTAGTTGACCACCCCCTCCTCACCCTGGCGGGTGAGTTCATCCTGAAGACGGTCGATGCGCGCCATGATGTCGCTCCGCGCGCGGTCGAGGTCGGCGCGGAGGCGCTCGAACTCCGCCCGTGTCGGCAGCTTGTCGAACTCCGCCCGTGTCGGCAGCTTGTCGAACTCCGCCCGTGTCGGCAGCTTGTCGACATACGCTGTCAGGCCGTCCAGCCGCTCCGCCAGCCGCGCCTCCATCGCCACCGCCCAGCCGGGCGCCGCATCGCTCATCGGGACCACTCCTTCCCGCAACGAGATAGGCATGCCCCACCCCCGCCGTCCAGGGCGGAGCACGCCCTACGCCGCGTTGCGTGCCGGGCCCTTCACGTGCCGGGCGAAGATGTCGAACAGCCGCCGCACGACGGGGCCCACCGTCCCCTCCCCCACCGGCGCGCCGTCGATGCGCGTGATCGGGCGGACGAAGGAGGTGGCGGAGGTGATGAACGCCTCCCGCGCGCGGCGCATCTCCTCCACCGTGAAGGGACGCTCGTCGAAGGCGATGCCCTCGGCGCGCAGCTCCGCCATCAGCGCCGCCCGCGTGCAGCCGGGCAGGATGACGTGGTCCAGGTGGCGCGTGCGGATCGCGCCCGCCTCGTCCACGATCCAGAAGGTGGTCGCGGCGCCTTCCGTGACGATCCCCGTCGCCTCGTCGTAGAGGATCGCCTCGATGGCTCCCTGCTCCCGCGCCGCCTGGCGGGCCAGGACGTTCGGCAGCAGGTTCACGCTCTTGATGTCGCGCCGCGCCCAGCGCAGGTCCGGCAGCGTGATGCAGGAGGAGGCCCACCGCTCGACATCCGTCGGATAGGGCGGGATGCGCTTGACGGTGACGACCAGCGCGGGCGGCACCGGCTTCGCCGGGAAGGGATGGTCCCGCCGCGCCACGCCGCGCGTGACCTGCATGTAGAGCAGGCCTTCGGTCACCCGGTTCCGCCTGGCCACCTCGCGCAGCACGGCCGACAGCGCGGCCCGCGACATCGGCATGGACAGGCGGATCTCCTTCAGGCTGCGCTCCAGCCGGGCCAGGTGCAGCTCCTCGTCCACGTAGCGGCCGTCATGGAGGTGCACCACCTCGTAGATGCCGTCGCCGAACTGGTAGCCGCGATCCTCGACATTCACGCTGGCTTCGCTCTGCGGCAGGTAGCGGCCGTTCACGTAGGCGATGCGGGACATCGGGACTCCGGTCGGGAGAGGTGGTTCAGCCGGCGGGGCTCGGCGCCGCCGCCGCGGCCGCGCGGTCGTCGGCATGCACGCCGAGGAACTTCAGCTTGCGGTGCAGCGCGCTCCGCTCCATGCCGACGAAGGCGGCCGTGCGGCTGATGTTGCCGCCGAAGCGCAGGAGCTGCGCCTCGAGGTACTGGCGCTCGAACAGCTCGCGCGCCTCGCGCAGCGGCAGCGTCATGATCTCGCTCGAGCGGTCGAGCTTCAGCACCGCCGGCGCCGCGGCGCCCACCTGCGGCGGCAGCATGTCGGGCCGGATCGGCTCCCGCGCGTCGCCGGGCGCCATGATCAGCAGCCAGTCGATCAGGTTGCGCAGCTCCCGCACGTTGCCCGGCCAGTCATAGGCCTGCATCGCCGCCAGCGCGTCCTCCGACATCTCGCGCGGCGGCATGCCGGAGGTCTCCCCCGACCGCGCCATGAAGTGGCGCGCCAGCGCAGGGATGTCCTCCCGCCGCTCGCGCAGCGGCGGGATCTTCAGCGGCACCACGGCCAGGCGGTAGTACAGGTCCTCGCGGAACCGGCCGGCGGCGATCTCGGCCTGCAGGTCGCGGTTCGTGGTGGCGATGACGCGCGCATCCACCTGCACCCGCGCGGCGCCGCCCATGCGCGTGAACCCCTGCTCCTGCAGCGCGCGGACGATCTTGCCCTGTGTCTCCAGCGGCATGTCCGCCACCTCGTCCAGCAGCAGCGTGCCGCCATGCGCGCGTTCCAGCACGCCGGCGCGGCGCGGCTGCGCCACCGGGTCGGACCCGGCCTCGACGCCGAACAGCTCCTCCTCGAAGCGGGCGGGGGCAAGGGTGGCGCAGTTCAGCGCGACGAAGGGCCCTTCCGCGCGGCGCGACCGGGCGTGCAGCATGCGCGCCGCGACCTCCTTCCCCGCGCCCGCCGGGCCGGAGATCAGCACGCGCGACCCGGTCGGCGCCACGCGCTCGATCGCGCCGCGGAGCTGCGCGACGGGCTGCGAGACGCCGACCAGCTCCGTCTCGGCGCCGGCGCGCAGCCGCAGCTCGCTCACCTCCCGCCGCAGCCGCGCCGCCTCCAGCGCGCGCGAGACGACGAGCAGCAGGCGGTCGGACTTGAACGGCTTCTCGATGAAGTCGTAGGCGCCCTGCTGGATCGCCTGCACGGCCGTCTCGATGGTGCCGTGGCCGGAGATCATCACGCAGGGGACGCGCGGCTCCTCCTTGTGCAGCGCCTCGAGGATGCCGAGGCCGTCCATGCGGGAGTTCTGCAGCCAGATGTCGAGGATGACGAGCGATGGCCGGCGCGCGCGGAACGCCGCCAGCGCCTGGTCGGAATTCGCCGCCTGGCGCGTGCCGTAGCCCTCATCCGCCAGGATGCCCTCGATGAGGGCGCGGATGTCGGGCTCGTCGTCGACGATCAGGATGTCATGCGCCATGGCCGACCCGCCCAAGACCCACTCCTGCCTCCTCGGCCCGCTCCGCACGAGAGGGCTCGGCGTGCGGGAAAACCAGCATGGCGCGGGCGCCCGGGCCGTCTGCCCGGTCGTCCAGCGCCAGAGATCCTCCGTGGTCCTCCATGATCTTCTTGACGATGGCAAGGCCAAGGCCGGTGCCTTTTGCCTTATGGGTGACATAGGGTTCCGTCAGCCGCGCGCGCTCCTCCCCTTCTGGGAGGCCTATCCCATCATCCTCCACCACCACCGCCCAGCCGGATTCGGCCGGCTCCAGCCGGAGCGTGATGTGCCCGCCCGCGCCCTCCGCCCGAGGCGTCGCCGCCGCGGCATCGGCCGCATTCTGCAGCAAGTTGGTGAGCGCCTGTCCGATCAGCCGGCGGTCGAGCGGCAGCACCGGCGCCGGCGAGGGGATCTCGGTCCGGTAGGTGATCTCGGGATGCGCCGCGCCCTGCAGCACCAGCGCCTCGCGCATCACCTGGCCCAGATCCTCCGGCCGCATCACCGGCTGCGGCATGCGCGCGAAGGCGGAGAACTCGTCCACCATCCGGCCGATGTCGCCCACCTGCCGGACGATCGTGTCGGTCAGCGTGCGGAACGTGTCCGGGTCGCTGCCGATCTCCTTCATGTACTTGCGCTTCAGCCGTTCCGCCGAGAGCTGGATCGGCGTCAGCGGGTTCTTGATCTCGTGCGCGATGCGGCGCGCGACGTCGGCCCAGGCGGCCTTGCGCTGCGCCGATTGCAGCTCGGTGATGTCGTCGAAGGTCAGCACGAAGCCGGACACGCCGCCCGAGCGCATCTCCGCGCCGATGCGGGCGAAGAGCGTCCGGCGGCGCGACGGCGGGCCGATCGGGATTTCCGCCGTGCGCGGCCGCTCCGGAGCCTCCTGCGCCTCGGCCACCAGCGGCGCGAATTCCGGCACGACGCCGGACAGCGGCAGCCCGATCGCGGGGTCGAGGTCCAGCTCCAGCAGCTCGCTCGCCCGGCGGTTCGGCAGGTTGATCCGCCCCGCCGCGTCCAGCCCGATCACCCCGGCCGAGACGCCGGCCAGCACCGTCTCGGTGAAGCGCCGCCGCTCGTCGATCTGCCGGTACGCCTCCATCAGCTCCCCGCGCTGGGCGGAGAGCTGGCTCGTCATCCGGTTGAAGGCGCGGCTGAGCGTCGCGAGCTCGTCGTCCTGCGTCCCCTCCTCCACGCGCGTCGAGAGGTCGCCGCCGCGCACCCGCTCCGCCGCCGTGATCAGTCGGCTGATCGGCCGCGCCAGGCCGTTGGCGAAGACCAGCCCGACGAGCACGGCCGCCAGCAGCACCAGCAGCGCCGCGCAGGCGAAGATCAGCGCGAAGGTGACCTGCAGCGACCCGCGGTTGCGGTCGAGCTGGTCGTATTGGAGGAACGCCACCTCCGTCGTGCGCATGTGCTCCAGCACGCTCGCATCCAGCGGCCGGCCGATCAGCAGCGCGAGCGTCGTCGGCCCCTGGATGGCGACCAGCGCGCGCACCCGCGGCTCCGTCTCGCTCGGGATCACCGCGACGTCGCCGTTGCGCGCCAGCTCCACCGCCCAGGCCGGCGGCGCGTCCACCACGCCCCCGGCGAGGAAGCCGGCCTGCGCCACCAGCCGGCCGGTCGAGGGCTCGAACACCACCGCCTCCGTCAGGCCGCGTATCGAGCTCTGCGTCACCAGCAGCCTCTCGAACGCCTCCTCGTTCGCGGGCAGGAAGAGCTGCGCGGCCCGGTTCAGGTCGGCCGCCATCGCCAGCGCATCCACGCGGATCTCGTCCCGGTGCTGGTCGAGCCAGGCGCGCGAGGCGACGAGGGACGCCTCGAGCGTGCTGCGCACGCGGTCGCTGAACCAGGCCTGGATGCCGAGGTTGAAGAACACCGCCGCGAAGGCCGCGACGATCAGCGCCGGCACCACGGCGACCACGCCGAACAGCAGCACGAGCCGCACATGCAGCCGTGCCCCCGCGCTGCCCCGCCGCCGCTCCGCCCAGACCCGCACCAGCCGCGCCGCGAGCGAGGCGCCGAGCAGCGCGAGGACGAAGGCGTTGGCCAGCACCACCGCCACGATCTGCCCCGGCCGCGTCGGCCCGAAGGGGGACCCGCCGGCGAGCAGCACGAAGGTGGCGAGCCCGAGCAGGATGGCCGTCACCGCCAGGCCGAGCGTCACCGCCCGGCCGAACAGGATTTCGCCGACGCGGCGTATGGGCCTTCCCCTCCCGCTCATGGCGGCGGGACGTAGCATCAGGGCAGGCCGCGCACCACCGGCAGGTCCAGCTCCCGCAGCTTCTTCCGCAGCGTGTTGCGGTTCAGGCCGAGCATCGCCGCCGCCTTGATCTGGTTGCCCCGCGTGGCGCTGAGCGCGAGGCGGAGCAGCGGCCGCTCCACCTCCGCCAGCACGCGGTCGTAGAGGTCGCGGATCGGCAGCCCGTCCCGGTGCGCCGCCATGAAGCCGCCGAGGTGGCGCTCCACCGCCTGTTCCAGCGTTTCGGGCGCGCGCGGATCGTCCGCGGCGGGCACCGCCGCCTCCGACAGCTCGTTCGCCACCGCGTCGGCGCCGATGATCTCCTGCGGATACAGCGCCGCGAGCCGGCGCATCAGGTTCTCCAGCTCCCGCGCATTGCCGGGCCAGGAATGGCCCTTCAGCCGCTCGATCGCCGCGGGGTCAAGCCCCTTCGCCGGCAGCCCCGCCGCCTTGGCGCGGTCCAGGAAGTGGCGCGCCAGCAGCGGGATGTCCTCCAGCCGCTCCCGCAGCGGCGGCAGGCGCAGCGGCACCACGTTCAGGCGGTAGAACAGGTCCTCGCGGAACTGCCCGGCGCGGATCGCCTGCCGCAGGTCGCGATGCGTGGCGGCGACGATGCGGACATTCGCCTTGATCGGCTGCCGCCCGCCGACGGTGGTGAACTCGCCTTCCTGCAGCACGCGCAGCAGCCGCGTCTGCGCCTCCGGCGGCATGTCGCCGATCTCGTCGAGGAACAGCGTGCCCCCGGCCGCCTGCTCGAACCGGCCGATGCCGCGGTTCATCGCGCCGGTGAAGGCGCCCCGCTCGTGCCCGAACAGCTCGCTCTCGATCAGCTCGCGCGGGATGGCGGCCATGTTGATCGCGACGAAGGGGCCGCCGCGGCGCCGGCCATAGTCGTGCAGCGCGCGGGCCACCAGCTCCTTCCCCGTGCCCGACTCGCCGGTGATCATCACCGTCAGGTCGGTCGTCGTCAGCCGCGCGACGGTGCGGTAGATCTCCTGCATCGCCGGGCTGCGCCCGACCAGCGGCAGCCGCTCCTCCGGCTCCTCCTCCGCCGCGGCCGCCGCGCTCGGCGCCGCCAGCGCCCGGCCCACCACCGCCAGCAGCTCCTTCAGGTCGAAGGGCTTCGGCAGGTATTCGAAGGCGCCGCGCTGCGTCGCCTTCAGCGCGGTGGAGAAGGTGGATTGCGCGCTCATCACCACCACGCGCAGATCCGGCCGCACCCGCCTGATCCGCGGCACGAGGTCGAGGCCGTTCTCGTCCGGCATCACCACGTCGGTGATCACCAGGTCGCCCTCCCCGTCCTCCACCCACCGCCACAGCGTGGCCGCCGAGGAGGTGGCGCGGACATGGTAGCCCGACCGGCCGAGCGCCTGGCTCAGCACGGTCCGGATGGCGCGGTCGTCGTCGGCGATCAGGACCGTGCGCGTGGCGGCGGCGGACGGCGCGGTCATCGCGTCGCTCATGGGCGGGGCTCCCTCATCGGCGCGGCGGCTGGGGCAGGGACAGGCGGAAGGCGGTGCGGCCCGGGCGGCTGTCGCATTCGATCAGCCCGCCCTGGTCGGCGACGAGCTTCGCGACGAGCGCGAGGCCGAGCCCCTGCCCGCCCCGCTTCGTCGTCACGAAGGGCTCGAACAGCGTGGCGCGCACCGGCTCCGGGATGCCCGGGCCGTTGTCGCGCACCGTCACCTGCAGCGGCAGGTCCACGCGCTCCCGCGATCCCGGCACGGCGATGCGCACGCCGTGGTGGAAGGCGGTGGCGAGCGTCACCTCGCCCTCCCGCGGGTCCACCGCCTCGGCGGCGTTCTTCACCAGGTTCAGCAGGATCTGCACGAGCTGGTCGCGGTTGCCCCAGACCGGCGGCAGCGAGGGGTCGTATTCCTGCACGATCCGCAGATGCGCCGCGAAGCCCGAGAGCGCGATCCGCCGCACATGGTCCAGCACCTCGTGGATGTTCACCGCCGCCCGCTCCACCGGCCGGTCGGAGAACATGTCCATCCGCTCCACCAGCGTGCGGATGCGGTCGGCCTCGTCCTGGATAAGCTGGCACAGCTCCCGGTCCGCCTCGCTCGCGCCCTGTTCCAGGAGCTGCGCCGCGCCGCGGATGCCGGAAAGCGGGTTCTTCACCTCATGCGCCAGGATCTCCGCCATCGCCGAGGCACCCCGCGCCGCGCCCCGGAAGTTGAGCTGCCGGTCGAGCATCTGCGCCGTCGATCCATCCTGCAGCGTCAGCACCACCCCGCCCGGCAGCTCCGGCAGCGGCGCTCCCTGCGCCGCAACGCCGATGCGGTGCAGCCGCGGGCTTTCCAGCGCGAGGTCGTGGTCCGAGACCGGGCTGTCATGCGCGCGCACCTGCGCCAGCAGCCCGAACAGGCGGTTGTCCTCCGGCAGCAGCTCGCGCAGCGACAACGCGGCGAGCGACGCGGCGGAGAGCTGGAAGAACAGCTCGGCCGCCGGGTTGGCGAAGCGGAACCGGTCCTCCGCATCCAGCACCACCGCCGGCATCGGCAGCGCCGAGAGGACGGACGCCGCCTCCGGCGGCAGCGGCAGCGCCGGCGGCTTCACCACCGCGCGGATCGCGCGGCCGAGCGTCCCCACCCTCATGCGGCGAGACGCTCCGGATCGTCGCGCGAGGGGGTCTCGGTCCGCACGCCGCGGGCGATCAGCGGCTCGTAGAAGCGGCGGATATGCGCCTCCACCTCCTCCGCGGTGCCGAGCCGGTTCACCTCGGCCCGGAACTCGGCCGAGCCCGGCAAGCCCTTCGAGTACCAGGCGACATGCTTGCGCGCCAGCCGCACGCCCGGGTCGCGCCCGTGATGCTCCAGCATCGCCCGGTAGTGGGAGAGGAGGATGGAGAGCTGCTCCTCCAGCCCCGGCTCCTCGGGCGCCGTGCCGGCGCGGAGATGCTCGGCCACCAGCCGCGGCAGCCATGGCCGGCCGTAACAGCCGCGCCCGATCATCACGCCGTCGGCGCCGGAGCGCCGCAGCGCCTCGGCCGCGTCCGCCGGCGTCAGGATGTCGCCGTTGACGATCACGGGCAGGCGCGTCGCGGCCTTCACGGCGGCGACGAAATCCCAATCCGCGGTGCCGGTGTAGAACATCTGCCGCGTGCGGCCATGCACCGTCACCATGCGGATACCGCATTCCTCGGCGATGCGCGCCAGGCGCGGCGCGTTCAGCGAGGCATGGTCCCACCCCATGCGCATCTTCAGCGTCACCGGCACCGGGACCGCCCGCACCGTGCCTTCCAGGATGCGCGCCGCCCCCGCCTCGTCGCGCATCAGCGCCGAGCCGGCGGATTGCCCGACCGCCACCTTCTTCACCGGGCAGCCGAAGTTGATGTCGACGATCGCTGCGCCGCGATCGACGACGAGGCGCGCCGCCTCCCCCATCACCGCCGGGTCGCAGCCGGCGAGCTGGACGGAGGAGGGCGCGCCGAAGCCGTCCACCTCCGCCATCTTCAGCGTCGTGCGGTTCTCCCGCACCATCGCGTTGGAGGCGATCATCTCCGAGACGACGAGGCCCGTCCCCTGCTGGCGCGCGAGGCGCCGGAAGGGCAGGTCGGTCACGCCCGACATGGGCGCGAGGATCACCGGCACGTCGATGCGGACGCCGCCGAGGTCGATCGGGCGGAGCGACGGGGCTGGGCTGCTCATGATTTGGGCGGAATAGCGGAGGATCGGCCCGTCCGGCAACTGGAAGCGGGCGATTGCCCGCTCCGCAGGCAGACCCGCCCGGGCTCGCCGGGACGCGCCATGCCCTCTACCCTGGCGGGGATGAAGACGGTCGTCCTGCTCATGGCCGCCGGGCGGGGCAGCCGCTTCGGCGCCGACCTCCCCAAGCAGTACCTCCCCCTGCTCGGCCGACCCGTGCTGCGCCACGCTGCGGAGGCGCTGCTGCGCGAAGGCGGGGTGGACGCCATCCTCCCGGTCGTCCCGGCCGGGGAGGAGGCGAAGGTCGCGGCGATGCTCGGCGGCCTCCCCGCCCTGCCGCCCGTGCCCGGCGGCGCCACGCGGCAGGCGAGCGTGCGCGCCGGCCTCGAGGCGCTGGCGCCGGCGCCGCCGGACCTCGTCCTGGTGCATGACGCGGCGCGGCCCGTCGTGCCGCGCGGCACCGTGCCCGCCCTGCTTGCGGCCCTCGCCGACCACCCCGGCGCCATCCCGGCCCTGCCGGTGAGCGACACGCTGAAGCGCGCCGCCGGCGGCACCGTGGCGCAGACCGTCCCGCGGGAGGGGCTGCACCGCGCCCAGACGCCGCAGGCCTTCCGCTTCGCCGCCCTGCTCGCCGCACACGGCGCCGCCGCCCGCGAGGCAACGGACGATGCGCAACTCCTGGAGGCCGCAGGCCTCGGCGTGGCGACCGTGCCGGGACATGCGTCCAACGTGAAGATCACCTGGGAGGAGGATTTGGCTGCGGTGGAGCGCGAGATGCTCGGGCGGCTGCTGCCGCGCGTGGGAACGGGCTTCGACGTCCACCGGCTGGTGCCGGGCCGGCCGCTCGTGCTGTGCGGGGTGACGATCCCCTCGCCGCTCGGCCTGGACGGCCATTCGGACGCCGATGTCGGGATCCATGCGCTCTGCGACGCGGTCTACGGCGCGCTGGCGGAGGGCGATATCGGCCGGTGGTTCCCGCCGAGCGAGGCGAGCTGGAAGGACGCCGACAGCGCCCGCTTCCTGGAGCACGCCGCCGGGCGGATCGCCGCGCGCGGCGGCGTGCTGGCGAATGCCGACGTCACCCTGATCTGCGAGCGCCCGCGCATCGCCCCGCATGCCGCGGCAATGCGCGAGAGGCTGGCTGCGCTGCTCGGCGTCCCGATGGAGCGGGTGTCGGTGAAGGCGACGACAACGGAGCGCCTGGGGTTTGCCGGGCGGGGCGAGGGGATCGCGGCCCAGGCGGCGGTGTCGCTGCTGTTGCCCGGCTGAGACACAGGCGTTGCGTCGCAGATTGCTTCCCGTTTTGCGAATCGCCGGCGGCGCGGAGGCGCAAAAGAAGAGGGCCCGACCTTTCGGACGGGCCCCAAGGCAAGGTTGAGGAAGGCTAAGCTGTCAGCGACGGGGAGCCCCGTCACCTGACAGCGCGACATAAGCAAGACACGTGCCACAGGGGTCGGATGCGCCTCAGCCGCCCTAGAGCGCCAGGAGCGGCAGGTCGACCGCAAGCTCCGGCAGCCGGATTACTCCCTCCAACCCCTCCACCGTCTCCTCCGCTGACCGTCGGAGCACCGTCGCACGCGGCTGGTCCTGCTCCAGCAGCACATAGGCCCGGATGGAGGCTACCGCCGCGTACTCGGCCGGCTTCACCCGCCGGTCGACCAGCGCCGTCGAGGGCGACAGCACCTCGATGACCAGCACCGGGGAAAAGCTACCCTCGGCCGGGTCGTCCTCTCCGCACAACACCACGGCATCCGGGTAGCGGATGCGCCCACCCGTCTCGCCCCGCAGGTCGCCGGCCAGTGCCTCGCAGCCTGCGCCCAGCCGCTGATCGAGGGAGATCACCACGCGAACTCGTAGCGTCCGTCCTGGGCGGACTCCCAGGCGAGGAATTCGGTCAGCGTCAGCGGCTTCAGATGGGCGCCCATGCCCCCACCCTAGCGCACCCGTTCCAGAATCGAACAGTAATTCGCCACCGCCGCGCCACCCATGTTGAACACCCCCGCCACATCCGCCTTCGGCAGCTGCATCTCCCCCGCCGCCCCGGTGAGCTGCATCGCGGTCATCGCATGCATCGACACGCCCGTCGCGCCGATCGGGTGGCCCTTCGACTTCAGCCCGCCCGAGGGGTTCACCGGCAGCCTTCCATCCTTCGCCGTCCACCCCTCCAGCGCCGCGCGCGCGCCCTGCCCTTCCGGCGTCAGCCCCATCGCCTCGTATTCGATCAGCTCGGCGATGGTGAAGCAGTCATGCGTCTCGACGAAGTCGAGGTCGCGCAGCGCCAGCCCCGCCTCGTCCAGCGCCCGCGCCCAGGCGGCGCGCGCGCCCTCGAAGCGGATGATGTCGCGCCCGGCGATCGGCATGTAGTCCGTCGCCTGCGCCGCGGCGCGGAAGCGCACCGCCTTGCCCATCGCCTTCGCCGTCTCCTCGTCCGTCAGCACCAGCGCCGCCGCGCCGTCCGACACCAGGCTGCAATCCGTCCGCTTCAGGGGCCGCGCGACGAAGGGGTTCTTCTCGCTCTCCGCGCGGCAGAACTCGAAGCCGAGGTCCTTGCGCATCTGCGCGAAGGGGTTCGCCACCCCGTTGCGGTGGTTCTTCGCCGCGATCGCCGCCAGCGCGTCGGACTGGTCGCCATGCCGCTGGAAATACGCCTCCGCGATCCGGCCGAACACGCCGGCGAAGCCCGCCGGGATCTCGCCCTCCGTCCGGCGGTGGCTCGCGCTCAGCAGGATGTCGCCGACCTGCGCGCCCGGCGTCGCCGTCATCTTCTCGGCGCCGACCACCAGCGCGAAGCGGCCGCGCCCGGCGGCGAGGAAGTCGATCGCGCCGTGGATCGCCGCCGATCCGGTGGCGCAGGCATTCTCGTAGCGGATGGTCGGCTTGAAGCGCAGCTCCGGCAGGGTCTGCAGCAGCAGCGAGGCGAAGAAATCCTGCTTCGAGAAGCCGCCGTTGAAGACGCCGACGAAGGCCGCGTCCAGCTCCCCCGCCCCGATCCCCGCATCCTCCACCGCCGCCCGGGCGACGCGGCCGAACAGGCTCTCGATGTCCGGGTCCTCGAGCTTGCCGAAGGGGGTGTGGGACCAGCCGACGATGCAGGGGGTCATGGCGCGTCTCCTGTGCTGGCGGGGGATATGGCACGGCGGGGGCCGGGTTGCAGGAGAGAGAAGGGACGGTTGCGGACGCGCAAGAAAGCGCTTGACCATCGACCTATGATAGGATTATTAGCGTTCAAATGTAGAAGAGAGTCCCTCCCATGGCCGTCCGAACCCCCATCTCCGAGACCTCCCTGCGCCGGGCCATGCGCCACGACCTCTACTGGCATCCGTGGACCCCGAACGCCGTCGCTACGTCGCCTGGGTGACCGAGGGCTACCGCGCGCTCGCCGCGGCCGAGGGAGGCGGCGCGTCCGGCGGCACCGTCTTCGTCGATGCCTATACGAGGGTGGTCGACGGCAAGACGGTCCACGTCCAGGCGCACCAGCGCACTGCGCCGCCGCGTCGCGGTGACGCATCCTCGGTGACAGACGTCGGGGGCGCGGATGCCTCGGGCCGGACGCCGACGACATGGGAGCCTGGCGCAAGACCGGCCTCGAAGATCCCGAGCCGAAGAATGATGACGGCCTGGCCGTCCCCATTGCGCGCCGGGGGCGCACGCCACCCGAGGAGCAGAGGCCACCGCCCGGCCCTCCGATGGAGCGGGTTCCGGGCCAAAGCGGGAAGGACGCAGCCAGCGACGTCCCGAGCTTCGCCCGTGGGCAGCCGCGCAGCATTGACGAGACACCGGAGGAGTATGCCGGTCGCTTGATGGACAACGAGTATGGCCGCGGCAACTGGCGAAACGACAAGGATCGGGAAGCCGAGTTCCGGCAAATCCAGAAATACGGCCAACGCGGTTTCCGCGTGCCGCGCGTGCCCGGCGGGCGCGGCGGACGCGAGTGAAGGGAGGACGATCATGCTGGTCCACATGCTCATGCACTTCCGCAACTTCGCGCCGGGCGAGGCCCTGAACACCGAGCGCCACGGCGGCAAGCGCATCGGCGTCTACACGCGGGAGTCGAAGGCACTCGCCGCCATCAGGCGTGTCGCCCGCCAGCCCGGCTTCATCGATCATCCCGACGGCTTTCGCCTGTTCACCTTCGAGGTGGACCGCGATCACTGGGCAGGCGGATTCTGGCCCGGGCCGGACGGCATCGACATCGCCATCGCGGGAGACAGCTCGGGCATCGTCGGGAACGATGACGGGCTCGCCGAATACGGCGACGACACCAGCCGGAACTTCGAGCGTGAACGAGAGTATGTCGACAATGAGCAGACCTTCCGTCCAGGCCGCGAGTTATGGGCCCTTGAGCACTTCAAGATTTCCTACCTCAGCAGCCAGTATCACGAGGACATGGGCCACAAGCTCGTCGGCCTTTACTCAACGCGAGCGAAGCTTGCTGGAGCTGTTGAAAGGCTGAGGGTGCAGCCCGGTTTCAACACTTGGCCGGACGGGTTCCGCATCTATGTGACGAAGCTCAACGGCCTGTCCTGGGACCGCGGCTTCGCCGCCGGATGAGGAACGCAGGACGATGCCCCTCCACGCGCTCATGCACTTCCACGGCTTCTCGCCGGGCGAGGTGCTCAACGCCGAACGGCACGCCGGCAAGTTCATCGGCCTCTTCACCGAGAAAGCTGACGCGCTCGCACGCATCCGCCAGCTCATCTTCGGCACCGAAGACGCCCGGTCGGGCGATGCCCCCTGCCCTACCCCTGCGCCCAGCCCGGCTTCCGGCGCTCCCGGAAACTCGCGATCCCCTCCGCCGCCTCGGGGCTCGCGGCGCGGCGGGCGAAGGCCTCGGCGCCGGCGGCCGCGTAGTGCTCCGGCACCGTCGCGCCGAGCGCGGCGATCAGCGCCTTCGTCTCGGCCAGCGCGCCCGGCGCGCCCTGCAGTATGTCGACAAGCGTGGCCGAGAGCAGCGCCTCCAGCCCCGCCGCATCCGGCGCGACGGCATGCACCAGGCCCACGCGGTGCGCCTCCGCCGCGTCCACCACATGCCCCTGGAGGCAGAGCCGCGCCGCCTCGCTCCGCCCCATCCGCCGGGCCAGCCAGGGCAGGATCTGCGCCGGCACCAGCCCGCGCCGCACCTCGGGCGCCGAGAAGCGCGCGCTGCTAGCCGCCAGCGCGATGTCCGCCGCGCAGACGAAGCCGAGGCCGCCGGCATAGGCGCTGCCCTCCACGGCCGCGATCACCACCTGCGGCAGGTCGGAGATCGCGCGAAAACGCTCGCCGGTACGGCGGTTGCGCGCCTGCTGGGTCGCCAGCTTCTGCTCCGGCGGCTCCGGCGCGCCCACCTCGGTCAGGTCGAGGCCGGCACAGAAATGCCCGCCCGCGCCCGACAGCACCAGCACCCGCGCCGTGGCGTCCGTCCGCAGCGCCTCGATCAGCGCATCCAGCCGCGCCACCAGCGCCTCGCTCATCGCGTTCCGCCGCTGCGGGCGGTTGAGCACTGCGCGCACCACGGCGCCCTCGCGCCGAACCAGCAGGGGATCGTCGTCGGACATCTCAGCTTCCCGTGGACCCGCCGGCACCCTTCCGCCGGGGCTCCGGCGCGTCAAGGCAAGGGGGTTTGTCCGAGAACGACAGGTTCCGCCCTACACCCCCTCGCGCTGCGCCGCCTTCACGCGCTCCAGCTCCGTCCGCAGCGCGGCGATCTCGGACCGCAGCGCGGCGAGCTGCTCGCCGACCGGGTCCTCCTCGACCGAGGCGATGCCGTAGCCGAGGCCGCCATCCTCGCAGGGCGCGGCGCCGCGCGGCGGGCGCGCCGGGATGCCGACGACGGTGCAGCCCGGCGCCACCGCCCCGACCACCACCGCATTGGCGCCCACCCGCGCGCCGCGCCCGACGCGGATCGGGCCGAGGACCTGCGCCCCGGCGCCGATCGTCACGCGGTCTTCCACCGTCGGGTGCCGCTTGCCCGGCTGGCCCGACAGGCCGCCGAGCGTCACGCCGTGGTAGATCAGCACGTCGTCGCCGACCTCCGCCGTCTCGCCGATCACCACGCCCATGCCGTGGTCGATGAAAAGCCGCCGCCCGATCCGCGCCCCGGGATGGATCTCCACCCCCGTCAGCATCCGCGCGAGGTGGGAGGAAAGCCGGCCGAGGCCCCGCAGCCCGCGGGACCAGAGCGCGTGCGACAGCCGGTGCCACAGCACCGCGTGCACGCCGGCGTAGCAGAACACCGCCTCGAACCACCCCGGCCGCGCGGGATCGCGGGCGCGGACGGTGCGGGCCAGCTCGACGATCTCCATGCGCGGTCACTCCAGCCAGGGCGGCGCGGGCAGGCCGCGCTCGCGCAGGAAGCCAGTGTTGAACAGCTTCGACTGGTAGCGCGCCGCCCCGTCGCAGAGCACCGTGACGACGGTGTGCCCCGGCCCGAGGTCGCGCGCCACGCGGATCGCGGCCGCGACGTTCAGCCCCGCGCTGCCGCCGACCGAGATGCCCTCCCGCATCTGCAGGTCGAAGACCTGCTCCAGCGCCTCGGCATCCGTCACCCGCAGCGCGTCGTCGATCAGGTCGCGCGCCTCGGCCAGGTTGCCCGGCGCGCGGGCGGCCTGGCCGATGCCCTCGGTGATGCTGCTGCCCTCGGCGCGCACCGTGCCGGTCTTCACCCAGTCATGCAGCCCGCTGCCGCCGGGATCGGCCAGCACGATCCGCACCGGGGGCTTGCGTGCCTTGAGCGCGCGCGCCACGCCGGCCAGCGTGCCGCCGGTGCCGCAGGCGCAGGTGAAGGCGTCCACGCGACCGCCCGTCCCCTCCCAGATCTCCGGCCCCGTCGTCTCCTCATGCGCCTCGGCATTGGCGAGGTTGTCGAACTGGTTCGCCCAGACCACGCGCCCCCCCGCCGCCATCTCCTCCGCCAGCCGGCGGGAGACATGGACGTAGTTGCCCGGATCGGCATAGGGCTTCGGCGGCACCAGCCGCAGATCGGCGCCGATCATCCGCAGGTAGTCCAGCTTCTCGCGGCTCTGCGTCTCCGGCACGACGATGACGCTGCGCCATCCCATGGCGTTGGCCGCCAGCGCGAGGCCGATGCCGGTGTTGCCGGCCGTCCCCTCCACCACCGTCCCGGGCTCGCCCGGCACGAGCGCACCGCGCCGCACCGCGTCGCGCAGGATGCCGAGCGCGGCGCGGTCCTTCACGCTGCCTCCGGGGTTCATGAACTCCGCCTTGCCGAGGATCTCGCAGCCCGTCGCCTCGGAGGCGCGGCGCAGGCGGATCAGCGGGGTGCGCCCGACCGCCCCCCAGAAGCCGTCGGCGATGGTCGCGGAGGCGGCGGGCGCGTCCATCGGCTACTTCACCTCGACATAGCGCAGATAGGGCTTCTTCGCGTCCCAGCCCTGGGGAAACAGGCCCTTCGCGTCGGCGTCGCTCACCGAGGCGAGGATGATCGCCTTGTCGCCCGGCTGCCAGTTCGCCGGCGTCGCCAGCTTCTTCCGCGCGGTGAGCTGAAGGCTGTCGATGACGCGCAGGATCTCGTCGAAGTTGCGGCCGGTGCTCATAGGGTACACCAGGGCGAGCTTCACCTGCTTGTCGGGGCCGATGACGAAGACGGTGCGGACCGTGGCGTTGTCCGCCGCCGTGCGCCCGTCGGAACTCTCGCCGGCGCCGGCCGGCAACATGCCGTAGAGCTTCGAGACCTTCAGGTCCGGGTCGCCGATCAGCGGGTAGTTCGGCGCGTGGCCCATCACCTCTTCGATGTCCTTCGACCAGCGCGAATGCTGATCGACCGGATCGACGCTGAGGCCGATGATCTTCACGTTGCGCTTCGCGAATTCCGGCGCGAGCGACGCCATGGTGCCGAGTTCCGTGGTGCAGACCGGCGTGAAATCCTTCGGATGGCTGAACAGCACGCCCCAGGAGTCGCCGAGCCATTCGTGGAAGCGGATGCGGCCCTGGGTGGTGTCGGCCTCGAAATCCGGCGCGACCTGGCCGAGCTGGATGGTCATGTGGCTGTTCCTCCTCGCCTTGCGTGTCCGACGATAAGGGGATTTTCCGCCGCGCTTCCAGCGGGGCCGCTGCGGACATTCCCGGCCCCCGGGGGATCGTGCATGCTCCCGGCGCATGACGACGGCGCTTGCGTTCCGCCTGCGCCGCGAAGCGGAGAGAAAGATGGCCGAGGCTGCCGCGGGGCGGGGAAAGATTTTCATCGAGCAGAATGTCGTCTGGCTCTACACCGACGACCTCGACCGCCTCGCCGGCTTCTACCGGGACGTATTGGAGCTGCCGCAGGTGCTGGACCAGGGCGTGTGCCGCGTGTTCCAGGTCAGCCCGACGGGCTTCCTCGGCGTCTGCAACAAGGCCGGGCGGCCGCGCGGCACGAAGGGCATGATGTTCACCTTCCTCGTCGAGGACGTGGAAGCCGCCTACGAGCACCTCAAGGCGCGCGGCGTGGCGTTCGACGGACCGCCGAACATGCTCGGCGGCCGGACGGTGTACTCCTGCTTCTTCAAGGATCCGGAGGGCTACTGGCTGGAGATCCAGGAGTTCAACGACCCGCGCTGGCCGTACCCGCCCGGCCGCGGCCCGCGCCGCGGGTGACCTCGCTGGCAGGAGCATTACGTCTCCTGTGGCAGGCCGGGCCGTGATGTAAGCGACATCTGTGTCGCCGCCGGTAACACCCGCAACGCAAATCAACCTCTGATACACATGACGTGACGGCAGCCGCTTCGCGGATGGCAGGCACGAAACGCGATTCCTCCCGCGCGACATCGCCCTGCAACCCCGCGACGCAATGCTGCCGCGGCCGGCCTTCCGGCCGGCACCACAAAAGACCGGCGACAAGGCGCCCCGACGCTGCGGACGGCGCGACATCACGCCGGGTGTATCGAGGGAGATGCAATATGAGCACCACCACCGCCGGGACCCCGGCCGCGACGAAGCGGCAGCCCCAGCCGATGAACGGCGTGGACACGCCGAAGCTTTTCGCCACCATCGCCGCCGTCGCCGACCAGCGGTCGCTCGCGCAGTTCAAGTTCCGCGCCGACGGGCGGTGGATGGCCGGTACGCACATGCGCAGCACCATGTCCGGCTTCTACGGCGCCGGCAGCGAGATGACGCACAAGGCCAGCTACGTCGCCGAAGCCGATCATCCCGCCGTGCTGTGCGGCGAGGACCATGGCCCGACGCCGGTGGAATACCTGCTTCATGCGCTCGCCGCCTGTCTCACGGCGGGGATCGCCAACATCGCCTCGGCGCGCGGCGTCGCGCTGAGGTCGGTCGAGTGCCACGTCGAGGGCGACATCGACCTGCAGGGCATCCTCGGCCTCTCCGACACGGTCCGCAACGGCTTCCAGGCGATCCGTGCCAGTTTCCGCGTGGCCGGCGAGGCGCCGGACGAGACGCTGCGAAAGATCGTGGATCAGGCCGTCGCGCGCTCGGCCGTCTTCGACGTGCTGACGAGGGGAGTGCCCGTCTCCGTCACGATGGGGGACTGACACGCCGGCGGGTCGCGGCCCGGAGGATGCGCGCGATGGAGCGGACCACCGACGTCCTCGTCCTCGGCGCGGGCCAGGCGGGGCTTGCCATGAGCCGCTGCCTGGCTCGCCTGGAGATCGGGCACGTGATCCTCGAACGCGGGCGCATCGCCGAGCGCTGGCGCAGCGAGCGCTGGGACTCCCTCCGCATGCTTACCCCGAACTGGATGAGCCGGCTGCCCGGCGGCTGGACCTACAGCGGACTGGATCCGGACGGGTTCATGACGGCGCCGCAGGTGGCGGCGCATCTCGAGGTCTATGCGCACAGCTTCGGCGCGCCCGTCGTCACGGGCCGCGCCGTCCGCGCGCTGCGCGCCGTCGCCGGCGGCTTCCTGGCGGAGACGACGCGCGGCGAGGCGTGGCACGCGCGGGCGGTGGTGATCGCCACCGGGCATTGCGACCGCCCGATCGTGCCGGCCATGGCGCGCGACCTGCCCGGCGGTATACGGCAGGTGACGCCGCCCGCCTATCGCCGGCCCGGGCTGCTGCCCAGGGGCGGCGTGCTGGTGGTCGGCGCGTCGGCCACCGGCGTCCAGGTGGCAGAGGAGATCCACCGCTCCGGCCGGCCGGTGCACCTGGCCGTGGGGCGCCACATGCGGCTGCCGCGGCGCTACCGCGGGCGCGACATCATGGCGTGGCTGGAACGCATCGGCGTGCTGGAGGACCGGGCCGAGGCGATGCGTGACCTTGCCAGGGCGCGGGCGCAGCCGTCGCTGCAACTCGTCGGACGGACGGACCGGCCGGACCTGGATCTCGGGACGTTGCAGGCGATGGGCGTACGGCTGCACGGCCGGGCGACCGGCATGGCCGGGGGCGCCGTCCGCTTCGCGGACGACCTTGCCGCGACCAATGCGGATGCGCAGCGGCGGCTGGAGAAGCTGCTCGCGCGCATCGACGCGGCGGCGGACGCCGAGGGAGCGCCGGCCGGGTCCTGGCCCGCCGCGCTTGACCTCGGACCGGCGCCACCGCGGCTCCATCTCGCAGCGGCGGGGATCCGCACCGTGTTCTGGGCCACCGGCTATGGACGTGACTACGGGTGGCTGCGTGTGCCCGTTCTCGATACCGGAGGCGAGATCCTGCACCAGGGCGGCGTGACGCCCGTCCCCGGCCTCTACGTGCTCGGCCTGCACTTCCTGCGGCTGCGACGCTCGAGCCTCCTCGACGGGGTCGGTGCGGATGCCGAGGTGCTGGCCGCGCACATCCACCGCCACCTGACCGCCGGCGGCGGCCGGGCGGCCGCCTGAGTTCCGGCGCCGGAGGGAGGACGACGATGCGCACGGACGCTTCGGGCTTCGAAGTTCTCGTGGTGGGGGCGCGCTGCGCCGGCGCGGCCACGGCGATGCTGCTGGCCCGTCGCGGCCTGAAGGTGCTGGCGGTGGACCGCGGCGCGTATGGCGCCGACACGCTGTCCACCCACGCGCTGATGCGCGGCGCCGTTCTCCAGCTCGGTCGCTGGGGCCTGCTGCCGCGGCTGCGGGAGATGGCGACGCCGCCGGTCCTCAGCACCACCTTCCATTACGGCCAGGAGGCGCCGGTGGAGGTCGAGATCCGCGCCGGCCCCGGCGGAGACGCGCTCTACGCGCCCCGCCGAACCGTGCTGGACAGCCTGCTGGTGGACGCGGCCGTGGAAGCAGGCGCGGAGGTCCGGCACGGGCACGCGGTGGTCGCGCTGCTGCGACGCGGCGGGGGCGCGCGCGTCGTCGGCGCGGTCGTGCGGGATCGCGAGGGCCGGCCCTATCGACTGCGGGTGCCGCTGGTGATCGGGGCCGACGGCCTCGGCTCCACCGTGGCGCGGTTGCTGGAGATGCCGCCGTTGAAGCGGGCGCGCGCCACGACCGGGACGCTCTATGGCCACTGGTCCGGCCTGGCCGACGCGGGCCAGCCGGAGGGCTACCATTGGCATTTCGCGCCGGGGGCGGGCGCGGGCGTGATCCCGACCAACGCGGGACGGCACTGCGTCTTCGTCGCGGTCACGCCGGAACGCCTGCGCGATGTCCTCCGCGGCGATCAGGTGGAGGGCTATCGCGCCGTGCTGCGCGAGGTCGCGCCCGGGCTGGCGGTGCGGCTGGAGGCGGTGGAGCTCGAATCGCGCCTCTGGCCCTTCACCGGCCGGCGCGGCTTCCTGCGGCGCGCGTACGGGCCGGGCTGGGCGCTGGTGGGCGATGCCGGCTACTTCAAGGATCCGCTGACCGCGCACGGCATCACCGATGCGTTGCGCGACGCGGAGCTGCTGGCCGATGCCGCTTCCGCCGGCACCGAGGCCGCGATGCTGCGCTACGCCGAGGCGCGCGACGCGCTCTCCCTGCCACTCTTTGCCGCTACGGAGGCGATCGCCGCGCTCGACTGGGGCTTCGACGCGCTGAAGGCGCAGCACGCCGCGCTGCACCGGGCGATGCGACAGGAGGTGGATTTCCTTGTCGCCCTGCCCACCGCGATTCTCAAGGAGACGACGCCATGAGCGATGCCCCGAAGACGAAGGACCGGGTCGCCGATTCTTGGGCCGGCAGCCTGGCTGGCCGGCCCGCGGTCGGCGCCGTGGCGGAGCGCACCCGGCGCACCGCCATGCGCGACGTGGCGATGTTCACCGAGATGACCGGCGACCGGAATCCGCTGCACTACGATGCGACGCTGGCGGCGCGGGCGCCGTTCGGGGGCGCGCTGATCGTGCAGGGAGGCGTCACCTCCGGCCTGCTGAACGCGGTAGTGGCCGAGGACCTGCCCGGGCCCGGGAGCGTGTTCCTGGGCGTCGAGTGGCGCTTCGTGAAGGCGGTGGCGGTGGGCGAGGAGATCACCGCGCGCGTCGAGGTGACGGCCGTGCGCGACGACAAGCCGATCTGCACGCTGCGGACCGAGGTGCGCAATGCGCGCGGCGAGACCTGCCTGACCGGTACCGCCGTGACCTACACCGTGCCGCTGCGCCAGCCGGCCTAACGCGCCGGGCGCCTCTACGCCCGGCCCGCGCCCTCCACCAGCGCGCCGAGCTTCGCCCAGGCGATGTCGGCATGCACGGCGCCGTAGCCGGCGAAGGTGCCGAAGCCGCAATCCGTGCCGGCGATCACGCGCTCCTCCCCGACGATCGCGGTGAACTGGCGGATGCGCTGGGCCACCAGCTCCGGATGCTCGACATAGTTGGTGCTGCTGTCGAGGCAGCCGGGGATCAGCACGTAGTCCTCGGGCAGCTTCACCTCGCGCCAGGCGGTCCATTCATGCGCGTGGCGCGGGTTCGATGCCTCGAAGAGCAGGGCGCGCGGCTTCGCCGTCAGCACGACCGGCAGCACCTTCGTCATCTCGATGTCGCGGGTGTGCGGGCCTTCGTAGTTGCCCCAGCAGATGTGCATGCGCACCCGGTCGCCCGGCACGCCGCGCAGCGCGTGGTTCAGCGCCTCGACATGCCGTTCCGCGCGGCGGAGGAAGGCGGCCTCGTCGAGGTCGGAGTACATCATGTGACGGCCAAGGCCGAGATCCGGCGCGTCGATCTGCAGGATCAGCCCGGCGGCGACGATCGCCTCGTACTCCGCCGCCATCGCCGCGGCGAGGTCGGCGAGGTAGGCATCTGTGTCCGGATGGATGTCCGAAGGCTGGAACAGCGCGATGACGCCGGGCGAGGCGGCATTCATGAAGCCCTCCTCGTAGCCGGCCGCGCCCATCGCCGCCTTCATCCGGGCGATGTCGCGGTGCAGCGGCTCCAGCGACTTCACCGCGATCGGGCCGGTGCAGCGCGGGCGGCGGTAGGTGGGCGTGCCGCCGGAACGGCCGATCTTCTCGGCATAGGCGGGGTAGTCCATCAGGTCCGCCGGCACGCGGCGCGGGCTGTCGCCGGAGAAGCCGGTCAGCCGGTCCTTGATGTAGGTGGCGTAGGAGATCTTTGAGGTCTCGCCATCCGACGGGATGTCGATGCCGATGCGCCGCTGCCGCGCGACGACCTGGGTGGTGGCGTCCGCCATCACCCGGTCGAAGCCGGCGGGATCGACCGGCAGCTCCTTCTCCTGCGCGAAGAGCGTTTCGGCGACGATCGCGCTTCGCGGCAGGCTGCCGACATGCGTCGTACGAACACCCATCTCAACTGCCCTCGGGCGCCGGGCGCGGCCTCCGGCCGCTTCGCTCGCCGCACAGGCGGCGGCGCCCATTCGGGCGCTCGGCCCGCTGCGCTGGCCGCAGGTCGCGCTTTGGTGCCAACTGCATCACGCGGCCGCCTGCTCCACGAAGCGCGGCGCCGCCGGCGCGTCGCCGCCGCGCACGACATAGGCGGAGACGCCGTTGGAGGAGGTGGCGCGGAAGGCGCGCGGCAGTCCCTTCGGCGTGGTGAAGGTGTCGCCCGGGCCCATGATCACGCTGCCCTCCGGCGTCGAGACCTCGAGCACGCCGCGGTGGACGAAGATCACCTCCTCCTCCTCCCTCGCATGGCGCGGCACGGTGGCGCCAGAGCGCAGGCGCAGGCAGCGCAGGTTGAAGCCGTGCGGCCACCAGCCGGCGATCGGGCCGGGGGCGAAGCCGTCGCCGGTGCGCGCGGGCGTGATGACCGGGCATTCCTCGACACCCTCGGCCGCGAGCGGAGAGGCCGGGTTGCCGGCGAGATCGGCGGCGCGGACGACGCAGCCCGCCAGCCGTTCCGCCGGCGGCGTGGCGAGGCGCGCGATCTCCTCGGCGCCCGGCGCGCGCTGCGGCCGCGCATCGGCGGGCACCGTCTCGCCGACCGTGGTGTCCACCAGCCGGCCGCCTTCCAGCAGGACGAGGCCGTACTGCTTCGCCATCTCGAAGACGCGGGGGCTCCACGTCACCTTGCCCGGGTCGTCGCGGCCGAGCACGGCGAAGAGGAAGCCGGTCTCCTCGCCGATGTTCTCGAAGCCGCGGAACATGTGGACAGGGATGGAGATCGCGTCCCCCTCCTCCATCACCACCTCGCCCTCATCGGCGTTGACGCCGAAGATCATGCGCCAGCGCCCCTGGTGGACGACGAAGACCTCCGCCGTCTCGTGGCTGTGCTGGCTGTTGAGGCAGCGCGGCGGCTGGCGGGCGCCGCCGATGTTGAAGCCGTGCGGCTCCCTGATGTGGACGTGCTGGTTCGGGTTCTCGCTGACGCCGGGACCGATGAGGGTGAAGTTCTCCTTCCGGTCGCTGCCGGGCGTGCGCGTGTCCACGAAGGCGTTGCGGCAGGGGATGAGGTCGGCGTAGCGGATGAGGCGATCGGCGATGCTCATGCGGGGGCGCTCTCCGCGGCCGTCGCGATGCGGCGGCCGCTCTCCTTGTCGAACAGGTGCAGGCGGGCGGGGTCGAGGCGCAGGCCGACCGGCGCGCCATCGGCGTGGCGCGGGCCGCGCGGCGCGCGGGCGATGATGCGCGTGCCGTCCGGCAGCGTGGCGGTGACCAGCACCGACTCGCCGGTGAGCTCGGAGGCATAGACGTTGCCGTCGAGATCGCCCGCGCCGGGCGCGGTGACGGACATGTCCTCCGGCCGCACGCCGAGCACGGCCGCGCCTGGGCGCGCCGCCACCGGCAGCGCCGCGCCGGTCAGGCGGAAGCGCCCGCCGGAGACCTCGCCGGGGATGAGGTTCATCGGGGGCGAGCCGATGAAGCCGGCGACGAAGAGATCGGCGGGACGGTCGTAGATCTCCTCCGGCGTGCCGAGCTGGCGGATCTCGCCGAGATTCATGACCGCGACGCGGTGCGCCAGCGTCATCGCCTCGATCTGGTCGTGCGTGACGTAGATGGTGGTGACGCCGAGCTTGCCCTGCAGGTGCTTGATCTCCGCCCGCATCGTCACGCGCAGCTTGGCGTCGAGGTTCGACAGCGGTTCATCCATCAGGAAGACCTGCGGCGTGCGCACGATGGCGCGGGCAAGCGCGACGCGCTGGCGCTGGCCGCCCGACAGCTCGCGCGGGCGGCGGGCCAGCAGCGGGCCGAGCTCCACCGTCTCCGCCGCCTCGCGCACGCGGCGGTCGCGTTCCGCGCGGCCGATGCCGCGGACCTTCAGCGGGTAGCCGATGTTCTCCGCCACCGTCATGTGCGGGTAGAGGCCGTAGTTCTGGAACACCATCGCGACGTCCCGGTCCTTCGGCGGATCGTCGTTGACGCGGCGGCCGCCGATCAGGATGTCGCCGCCGCTCGGCTCCTCCAGCCCCGCGATCATGCGCATCGTCGTCGTCTTGCCGCAGCCGGACGGGCCGAGCAGCACCATGAACTCGCCGTCGGCGACCTCCAGCGTCTGCGGCTGCACCGCGACGAAGTCGCCCCAGCGCTTGGAGACGCCGCGGAGGGTGATCGCCGCCATCAGGAAGACGCCTTCGTCTGGCGCAGGATCGCGAGCTCGTCGAACAGGGTCCACTCCTCCACGATGCGCGCAGCCTCGTCCAGCCGGTAGTGGGACATGCCGAGGACGTAGACGGGCCGCCCCGTCGGCGGCCCCCAGGGGCCGTGGCCGCGGTGGTGCGCGCGAAGGCCCCACCGCACGGCGAGGATCACGCCATCCGTCTCCTCGGACCAGCAGAAATGGTCGACGGAATGCGCCGCATCGGGCAGCGCGGCGAGGATCGTCACCCAGAAATCGCCGAGCGCCTGACGGCCGACGATCTCCCGCCCGCCGGCCATGTGGACGTGCACGTTCTCCGCGTACAGCCGCGCCAGCGCATCGAGGCGGCGGCGGTTGAACACGTCGTGCAGCATGTGCGCGAGCCGGTCCTCGATGCCCGGTCCTTCCGGCCGGTCGAGCGGCGCGGGATGCGCCTGGCCCGGGGCGCGGCGGGGGATGCCGACGTACCAGGGCTGCCGCCCGGCCGCCGCATCGGCGCGCACCAGGCGCTCCGCCACCTCGTGCAGATCGAGGCCGAGGCCGGTGACGGCGGCGCCGTTGTCCCGGATCAGCCACTCCGTGTGGATGCGCCCTTCGCGCGAGATGCAGTCGGCGCAGGTGAGGAAGCGCGTGCGCCGGCCGGTCGCCGGCCCCCAGGCGGAGGGGCCGAGGTTGGTCGCGGCGGAGGCGCCGAGATGCGAGGTGTAGTAGCCGCGCTCCTCATCGCCGCTCCAGGCGACGTTGAGGAAGCGGCTGTCGCGATCCGGGAAGGCGGCGAGCGCCGCGAGCGTGCCGGCCACCACCTCCTCCGCGCCGCGGGAGAAATCCGCGCCGGAATAGACCGGGCAGGCATGGTCGTACGTGTCGTGGATGTGGCCGACGGCGCGCTCCGCCCAGATCCGGTGGGTGATCTTGAAGATCCAGTCGACGATGTCGGCATGGCCCGGCTGGAAGCCGCGCATGGGGAAGCCTGTGCCGGGCCGTTCCGCCAGCAGGTCGGCAACCGCGACGTGGCGCACGCGCGTGGCCGGCGGGCGCGCCGGCAGGCCGAGGGAGGCCGCGCTCACCGCACCGCCCCCGCCGTCAGGCCCTTCACGAAGTAGCGCTGCACGAGGACGGAGAGCAGGAGCATGGGCAGCATGATGGTGAGGCCGATCGCGGCCATGATCTCCCACGCGTCGCCGCGTTCGGTGCGGGCGAACATCAGCCCGACCTGCAGCGTCACCGCCTCGTCGCGGGAGAGGACGAGGGCGTAGAAGAACTCGTTCCAGGACACGACGAAGCAGAAGATCGCCGCGGTGGCGATGCCGGGCAGCGCCATCGGCACCACCACGTCCCACAGCACGCGCAGGCGGGAAGCGCCGTCGATCTGCGCCGCTTCCTCCATGTCGGGGGGGATCGCGTCGATGAAGCCCTTGATCATCCAGATGGCGTAGGGGACGACGAAGGACATGTTGGCGATGACCAGCGCGATGCGCGTGTCCAGCAGGCCGGCGTTCCGGAACACGATGAAGAGCGGGATGATGATGATCACGCCGGGGATGAACTGGGTGGCGAGCACGCCGAGCGGCCAGACGTTCCCGCCCGGCAGCCTCAGGCGGGAGAAGACATAGGCCGCCAGGGTGGCGATCGGCAGCGAGAGAAGCAGCGTCAGGCCGGTGACGACGAGGCTGTTCAGCGTGCGGGCGCCGAGCAGATAGGGCGGGCCGAGCGCCGCGCGGAAGTTCTCGAGCGTCGGCTGGAACAGGACGCTCAGCGCGTAGACGTCGCGCGGGGTCTTGAAGGCGGTGGCGAGGATCCAGGCGATGGGCGCCATGAACAGCAGCAGCACGAACAGGATGGCGGCGACCCGCAGCGCGCGGGCGGTGAGCGTCGGCCTCATGCCCTGCGCTCCCGGATCAGGCGGAAGTAGAGCGCGGCGAAGACCGACATGAGCGCGGCGAGGAGATAGGCCAGGGCTGCGGCGTAGCCGAGATCGAACCAGCGGAACGCGGTCTGGTAGACAAGGTGGGAGAAGGTCTCCGTCGCGTTGCCCGGCCCGCCGGCGGTCAGCATCACCACCTGGTCCACCACCTTCAGCGAGAAGATGGTCTTGAGCAGGATGGCGATGGCGATCACCGGGCTGAGCTGCGGCAGCACCACCTCGAAGAAGGTGCGCAAGCGGCCTGCACCGTCCACCGCGGCGGCCTCCACCGTGTCCTGCGGGAGGGAGGCGAGGGCGCCGATGAACATCAGCATGAAGTACGGCGCCCAGTGCCACACGTCGGTCCAGATCAGCGCCGCCATCGCGAAGGTGGGGTCGGCGAGCAGCGCGACGCCGCGCAGCGAGGGCACGGCGGCCCCGAGCGCCGCGGCCACGGCGCCGAATTCGGGGTTCAGCAGGAAGCGCCAGGACACGCCGATGAGGGCAGGCGACATGGCGAAGGGGATGACGAGCAGGGTGCGCGCCGTGACGTTCAGCCGCCCGGGCCCCGCCATCAGCAGCGCCATCGCCATCGCCAGGGTCAGCGTGAGGACGACGGAGGCGGCCGTGAACACCGCCGTGACGCGCAGGCTGTCCCACATTTCGGGGTCGTCGGTCAGGGCGCGGTGATAGTTCTCGAAGCCGATGAACGGGCCGGCGGTGGCGGAACGCGAGATGTCCCAGTCGCGGAAGGAGAGCAGCAGGCCGGAGGCCAGCGGGTAGAGCAGCGTCGCCGCGATCACGGCCAGCGCCGGCAGCACGAGCAGCCAGCGGAGATGACGGTCGCGCAGGCCGGCGCGCCGCGGCGGAGGGGCCGCGACGATCGTGCGGGCCTCCGCCGCCGTGCTCACCGGCGGGCCGAGCGGCGCAGGATGCGGTCAACCTCCCGCGCGGCGTTGTCGAGCGCGGGCTTCACCGCGCCGCGGGCGGAGGCCAGCTCGGAAAGCGTGTTCTCCAGCGTCGTCGCGATCTGCGGCCAGTCCCGGGTCTGCGGCATGATCCGGCTGCCTTCCAGGCTGCGCGCGGCGACGCGGTGCAGGCCGCCATTCGCGGCGTTCACCGCCTCGTTGGTGAAGGAGGCGGTGTGGGTGACGACGATGTCGGCGAGGTTCGGGTCGGATTTGTCGGTGGCGACCGCCACCTCCCCCTCCGGTGCCGAGATCCACTTCATGAACTCCCACGCCGCCTCCTTCCTGCGGGAGCCGGCGGAGATCGCGAAGGGCAGCGAGATGGCGTAGGAGACCGCCCGCCCGCCCGCCATCTGCGGCACCGGCGCGAAGCCCACCTGTTCCCGCGTGAGGCGCGACTGCGCGCCGGTGAGCACGGAGTAGACCCACCACCAGACCACCACCATGGCGGAATTGCCCTGCGCGACGGAGTTCACTGCATCCCCCTCCACGAACTGGACGGAGCCGGGCGCGGCGACGCGATGGCGCAGGAGGTAGTCGAGGTATTGCTGCGTCGCCTCCACGGCGACATCCTCGTTGAAGCGGACGCCGCGCTCATCCGCCGTCAGCACGTCACCGCCGCGGCCCCAGAGGTGGTTGAGCCAGAGGAACAGGTTCTGCTGCCCGTTGCCCTTGCCGTAGTACATCGCGATGCCCGAGACGTTCGGGTTGCGCTGCTGCACGGCGTTGGACGCGGTGACGACCTCGTCCCAGGTGGTGGGCGGCGCGACGCCGGCGGCCTCCAGCAGGTCGCGCCGGTAGAACAGCATCTGCGGATGGCCGCGGATCGGCAGGCCGTAGGTGCGGCCCTCCACCTGGCTGCCGAGCTTGTACGCCTGCGGGTAGCGGTCCATGCTGATGCCGTCGCGGCGCAGCCAGTCATCGATCTGGGCCATGTAGGTGGCGAGGGAGGGGCCCCAGGAATCCTGGTAGCAGATCACGTCGAAGGCGCCGCCGCCGGCGACGGCCTCGGTCGTGATGCGGTCGCGGAGCTGGCCGTAGGGCACGTAGGTGAAGGCGACGCGGATGCCGGTCTGCCGCTCGAACTCGGGCAGGCGACGCTCATGCGCGCGGAACTGCGACGCGACGGGCAGCAGCACGTTCACCGGCTGGCCGGCGAAGGGGCGATCCGCGCCCTGGGCCTGTGCGCTTGCCTGCCCCAACAAGCCGTAGCCTGCCAGCGCGCCGCCCGCGGTGGCGGCCAGGAGATCGCGACGACGCACCATGTTTCCTCTCCTCCCTGGCGGTGCCGGACTGCCCGCACGTTTTGAATGCGTATGCAAAGGCTAGCACCCGGCTGCGGCGCGCCGCAAGCATCAGCCGGCCTGCAGGCCGATCATGCGGTGGAGCGACAGCTCATCGACGACCCAGTATTCCCGCGTCACCTTGCCGTTCACGATCTCGGAATGCGTGATGCCGAGGATGAGCAGCTTCGCCCCGCTCGGCGGCCCGAGCGCGCCACGGCCGGCATGGGTGCCGGCGATGCGCCAGCGTGTCGCCACGCGGACCGGCCGGCCCGGCTCCTCCAGCGCGATGGAGTGATCGACGACGACCCGCGCGTCGGGCAGCGCGGCAAGCAGCCCGATCAGCCAGGCATCCAGCGCCGGGATGCCGCAATCGTGCCGGTGCCGCGGCAGGGTGAGCTGCACGGCGCGGTCATGCGTCTCCCGCAGGGTGGAGAGCTCCGCGGTGTGAACGATCGCGGTCAGCGCCTCGCGCAGACGGGCCGCGGCCGGGTGGCCCTGGACCGCGGAGGAGGCCTCGCGCTCGCCGCGGCGGACCGCCTCCCACTGGTCGAGGTGCCACGGCGTCGCGCCCCGCGCCGCGTCCCCGGCGGCGAGGCGCCGGCCGTGCTCGGCGGGATCGAGGCCAAGCTGCAGCGCGATGCCGGCCTGGTCGCGCACCAGCCATTCCTCGACGATCCGGTGGCCGACCACGCGGCAATCCGCGACGGTGCGCGTGGTCATGGATCCGCCGGTGGCCGGGCCGAAGAGTCCGTCGCCGAGATGCCGCCCGGTGGAGGCGACGCGGTGGGAGGAGAGCAGGCCGAGGGCGGGGCCGTCATCGGACCAGATCACGTCCTCTGCGAGGAGCTGGCGGTCGGGGAAGCCGTGCAGCGTCTCCAGCGTGCCGGCGACCATCGCCTCGGCGCCGGTGAAAGGGCCGGCGGGCGTGTGGACGAGGCAGTCATCCGCATACCAGCGGCGGATGAGGTGGATGCCCCTGCCCTCCCAGATGCGTTCGGTGATGCCGAGGATGTAGTCCGGCAGCGTGGCGTAGCCGTCGAGGTCGGTCACGCGATCTCCTCTGCTTGCTGGGGCCGCCAGACGAGCGTGCCGCCGATGGTGATGCAGCCCTCGGGCGGGATGCGGGCGGAGCCGCGCACCACCAGCTCGCCCGGCACGACCGTCTGGCGGATCGGCGCCTCCGGGTCCTCGATCATCGCGCAGATCTGCGCGACGGCGGCGTCCACCATCGGCGCGACGGGCTGCGAGAAGGAGGTGAGCGAGAAGGAGGGCCAGCGCGCCGGCCCCGTGTCGTCGAAGCCGACGAGAGAGAGGTCGCGCGGGATGCGCAGGCCGAATTCGTGGCGCGCAACCTCGGCCACCGCCGTCGCCATGTGGTCGTTGCCGCAGAAGATGGCGTCCGGCCGATCGGGCCGCGCCAGCAGCCGGCGCGCGGCGGCCGCGGCGGCATCGAAGCGGTAGAGGCCGACCTCCCGCAGCGGCGCGGGCAGGCCGTGCTCCGCGAGCCATCCGGTGAAGCCGCGTTCGCGGTCCCGACTGGTGGAACTGTTCTCCAGCCCGGCGAGGAAGCCGAAGCGGTGGTGGCCGGCGCGGTGCAGGAACTCGGCGATGAGGCGGCCGCCGCGCAGGTTCTCGCAGGTGACGGAGGCGATGCCGGCGGCGCGGCTGGTGCGGTTGAACAGCAGCACCGGGATGCCCGCGGCGCGGCACTGCTCGGCGAGCGCGGAGGAGAGCGTGGTGGAGGCAAGGATCAGCCCGTCCACGCGATAGGCCAGCACCTCTTCCAGCACCGGGTCGGCGTGGCGGTCGGCTTCCGCGGTGAAGAGCAGGATGTGGTAGCCGCGCGCCTGCAGGCCGCGGGACAGCGCCTCGATCACGTCGGGGTAGAAGTGGTTCTGCAGATACGCGGCGGCGACGCCGATGATGCGGCTGCGCCGCGTGGTGAGCGAGCGCGCGATGGCGTTGGGACGGTAGCCGAGCATCCGGGCCGCGTCCTCCACCCGCGCGCGGGTGGCGTCGGCGATGCTGGCGCCGGGGGTGAAGGCGCGGCTGACGGCGGATTGCGACACGCCGGCGAGGCGCGCCACGTCATCCGCCGTCACGTGCCGGCGCGGCGACATCAGCCGGCCGTCCAGCCGCCGTCGATCAGCACGGAGGAGCCGGTCATGAGCGAGGCGGCGTCGGAGCAGAGGAAGACGATGGCCCCCATCAGATCCTCCACCTGGCCGAGCCGGCCGAGTCGGATCTTCTGGAGGACGGAGGCGCGGAACGCCTCATCCGCCAGGAAGGGGCGGGTCATCGGCGTCTCGATGAAGGTGGGGCAGAGGGTGTTGACGCGGATGCCGTGGGGCGCGAGGTCGATCGCCATGGCGCGGGCCAGCCCCTCGATGGCCCATTTGGAGGTGCAGTAGACGCTGCGGTTCGCGCCGCCGACATGCCCCATCTGCGAGGAGAGGTGGAGGATGGCGCCGCCGGTGCCGGCCTCGATCATGCCCTGCGCAACGGCCTGGGCGGCGAAGAAGGCGGCGCGGACGTTGAGCGACATCACCGCGTCGAAATCCTCGGGCCTCACGGACTGGAACGCCGCGGGGCGGTTGGTGCCGGCGTTGTTGACGAGGGCGTCGAAGGGGCCGGCGCTGCGGATGGCCGCGGCCGCCGCTTCGATGTCGACGACGTCGAGCGGCAGGGCGGTGGCCTGGCCGCCCTCCGCGCGGATGGCGGCGGCCGCTTCCTCGATCTCGGCGACGCTGCGGGCGGCGAGGGTGACATGCGCGCCGGCCCCGGCGAGCGCCGCGGCGGCGGCAAGGCCGATGCCCCTGCCCGCCCCCGTGACGAGGGCGCGCTTGCCGTCGAGCCGGAAGCTCGGCGTCTTCGGAAGCGGTGTCACTCTGCCGCCGTCGCGTAGGGCACGTTGCGGCCGCCGTAGCGGCGCAGGCGGATGTTCGCCTGCTCGGCATGGCCTGCAAAACCCTCCAGCATGCAGAGGCGGGAGCAGTAGGCGCCGATCTCCGCGCTCGCCGCATCGGTGGTGACGCGCTGGTACGTGACGGTCTTCAGGAACTTGCCGACCCAGAGGCCGCCCGTGTAGCGCGCGGCGCCGAGCGTCGGCAGCGTGTGGTTGGTGCCGATCACCTTGTCGCCGTAGCTGACATTGGTGCGGGGGCCGAGGAACAGGGCGCCGTAGTTGGTCATGTTCTCCAGGAAGAAATCGTCGTCGCGCGTCATCACCTGCACGTGCTCGGAGGCGATGCGGTCGGCTTCCCGCAGCATCTCCGGCAGGCCGTCGCAGAGGATCACCTCGCCATAGTCATTCCAGGCCTGGCGCGCGATGCCGGCGGTGGGGAGGATCGTCAGCAGGCGCTCGACCTCGCGCATCGTGTCGCGGGCCAGCTTCTCGGAATCGGTGAGCAGGATGGCGGGGCTGGTGGGGCCGTGCTCGGCCTGACCGAGCAGGTCCGTGGCGCAGAGCTCCCCGTCGACCGTGTCGTCGGCGATGACGAGCGTCTCAGTCGGGCCGGCGAAGAGGTCGATGCCGACGCGGCCGAAGAGCTGGCGCTTGGCCTCCGCGACATAGGCGTTGCCGGGGCCGACGAGCATGTCGACGGGCCGGATGCTGTCGGTGCCGATCGCCATGGCGCCGACCGCCTGGACGCCGCCGAGGCAGTAGATGGTCTCGGCGCCGGCGAGGTGCTGTGCCGCGACGATCGCCGGCGCCGGCCTGCCGCCGTAGGGTGGCGCGCAGGTGACGATGCGGGGCACGCCGGCGACCTTGGCGGTGACCACCGACATGTGGGCGGAGGCGAGCAGCGGGTATTTGCCGCCGGGGACGTAGCAGCCGACCGAGTTGACCGGGATGTTGCGGTGGCCGAGCACCACGCCCGGGCGGGTCTCGACCTCGATGTCCCTCATCGATCCGCGCTGGGCCTGGGCGAAATTGCGCACCTGTTCCTGCGCGAAGCGGATGTCGTCGAGCGCGCGGGACGGCAGCTCGGACAGGCAGGCGCGGATCTCGGCGTCGGTCAGGCGGAAATCGTCTCGCGACCAGTTGTCGAAGCGGGCGGACATCTCGCGCACGGCGGCGTCGCCGCGGGCGGCGATGTCGTCGAGCAGCCCCTCGACCGTGGCGCGCACCTCGGCCTGCACGGCGCCCTTCTGCTCGGCGGCGATAGACTGCTTGAGCCAGCGCGGCATGACGTCTCTCCTGCGTTCGGCGGGAGAGTGCCGCGAAGTTGCATGCGCATGCAAGATCGCGGCGCCGTGGCGTGTGGCGTTCCGGTCACATCCGCCGGGGCGGCTCCCGCTGGCCCCGGCCGCGGGCGAGCGCTGCGGCATGGTCCAGGCTGATGCCGTGGACGAGGGGATCGGCATGGCGATGTGCCAGCCGCCAGCCGCCCTCATCCCGCCGGTAGACGAGGGTGACGCGCAGCGACCAGTCCTGCGCCGGCAGGCCGCCGACCTCCACGCGGGAGCGTTCGATGACGGCCAGGACCACCATTTCGGGCGAACGCCAGAACTGCACCAAATCCTGCCGGAAGGTGCCGTTCCGGAAGAACCGCCCCATGGCCTCCAGCCGCTCGGGCGTGAGGTCGGCGCCGTGCGTCGGCGTGCCGCCGAAGGGCGACATGAGGGTGAAGTCGTCCGCGAGCGTGATCAGCGCGCGGTAGCGGCCGATATCGCCGCGCATGAGCGCCGCGTTCGCCGCGTCGGATTGCCGGACGAGGTCGGCGACCTCGCCCACCGGGTCCGGCGGCGCGGCGGCGGCCAGCCCCGCCGCGTCGAGCGACGCGATGCCGGCGCCCGCCGCGGCGAAGACCGCGCGTCGTGAGGTGTCCATGGGCCGTGCCCTCCTGCTCGTCTCCTGCCGCGGAATGGCCCGCGACGTCGCGGCCGGGGAAATCGCGGTTCGACGGCGCTGAAGCCAGTGATACGATTTCACCGATATGCTGAACGAGATCGATCTTTCCCGGGCCGACCTCAACCTCCTGGTCCTGTTCGAGGCCGTGCTGGCGGAAGGGCATGTCGGGCGGGCGGCGGAGCGTTTGCGCCTGTCGCCCTCCGCGGTCAGCCACGGGCTTGGGCGAATGCGGCGGCTGCTCAACGACCCGCTGTTCCTGCGGACGCCCCGGGGCGTCGTCCCGACCGCGCGCGCCCGGGAGCTGGCCGGCCCGATCGCCGAGGTCCTCGCCCGCGTCAGGGGCATCGTCGCGTTCGCCGCGCCGTTCGATCCTGCCAGCTCCACGCGTCGCTTCACGATCGGCGCGCCCGACGGCGTATCGGCGGTGTTCCTGCCGGCGCTGCTCGCCGCGCTGCGCAGGGATGCGCCGCGCATCGATGTCAGCCTGCGGCAGTTGTTGCCGCAGCCCGGCGAGCCTTCGGTGGAGCGCGCCTGGCAGCCGGCGCTTGCCGAGCTGGAGGCGCGCGCGATGGACATCGCGGTCCTTCCGCTGGACGAGGTTCCGCTGCGCTTCCTGAAGCGGACCCTTTACGAGGAGGATTTCGTGGTCGCGGTGCGCGCTGGGCATCCCTTCGCCGAAGCGCCGACGCTCGATCGGTATTGCGGGATGGGGCACCTGGTGGTGTCGCACACCGGGGATGCCTACGGCTTCGTCGATCGCATCCTCGAGCAAGGCGGGCGCGCACGCAGGGTGGTGCTGACCGTGCCGAACTTCCTGCTTGCCCTCGCCGTGGTGGCGGAGACGGACCTGATCGCCGCGCTGCCGCGGCGCTTCGCCGCGCTGCATGCGCCGCGCTTCGGGGTGGTGACCGTCGAGGCGCCGGTCGCGCCGACGCGCTTCCGGCTCAACGCGGTGATCCCGGCGGTGGGGATGACGGATGCGGGGCTGGCGTGGTTCTTCGGCGTGCTGGGAAAGGCGCCGGCCATGGAGCGGGCCCTGCGCGCGAGGTCGCCGGACGGCAAGGGGCGGACCCGACGGCTGGGGTGATGCGCCGGATCCGCCCGCAATCGGGCGGCGCCAGCGGTCTCAGGCGCGCACCGTCTCCTGCGCCAGGAACCACTGGTAGGCCGAGGCCAGGCCCTCGGCGAAGGGCGTGCGGGCCTGCCAGCCCAGGGCGGCGAGGCGGCCGACATCCATCCGCTTGAGCATCGTGCCATCCGGCCTGGAAGTGTCCCACGCGATGCGCCCGCGGAAGCCCGTGACACGCGCGACCGTCTCGGCCAGCTCGGCGATGGTGATGTCGGTCCCGGTGCCGACGTTCAGGTGGCCCTCGTCCGAATAGCGCTCCAGCAGGAAGACGCAGGCGTCGGCGAGGTCGTCGACATGCAGGAACTCGCGCCGCGGGCGGCCGGTGCCCCAGCACACCACCTCCGCATCGTCGCGCCGCGCGGCTTCGTGGAAGCGGCGGAGCAGCGCGGGGATGACGTGGCTGCGCTCCGGATGGAAATAGTCGTTCGGGCCGTAGAGGTTGCTCGGCATGGCCGAGATGAAGTCGCAGCCGTGCTGGCGGCGGTAGGCCTGGCAGAGCTTGATGCCGGCGATCTTCGCGACGGCGTACCACTCATTCGTCTTCTCGAGGGGCCCGGTCAGCAGGGCGTCCTCGGTGATCGGCTGGGACGCCTCCCGCGGGTAGATGCAGGAGGAGCCGAGGAACAGCAGCTTCGCGGCACCCGTGCGGTACGCGGCGTGGATCAGGTTCGCCTCGATCATCAGGTTGTCGTAGAGGAAGTCGGCCGGGTAGCTGTCATTGGCGACGATGCCGCCGACCTTCGCCGCGGCGACGATCACCACGTCGGGCCGCTCGCGCTCCATCCAGCGCGTGACCGCCGCCTGGTCCCTCAGGTCGAGCTCGTCGCGGCCGGCGGTCAGGATCTCGACCGGCTCGCGCCCGAGCCGCCGCACGCAGGCCGAACCGACCATGCCGCGGTGACCGGTGACCAGCACGCGGCGCCCTTCGAGGCTGAAGATGCGGTCAGCCACGCGCAGCCTCCATCCTGCGTGCGCCGAGCTGCCGCTTCGCGCTGTCCAGCTCCCGGTCCAGGCTGGCGTTGCCGTTGTCGAAGGCGGCAAGGTCGGCCTGCACCATCTCGCGGACCATCTGCTGAAGGCTGATGGTGTGCTGCCAGCCGAGCTTCTGCCGTGCCTTGGCGGGGTTGCCGAGGAGCAGCTCGACCTCGGTCGGGCGGAAATAGGCGGGGTCGACGCGCACCAGCACGCGCCCGGTCCTGCGGCACGCGCCGGTTTCCGCGATGCCCTCGCCGGACCATCCGATCTGGATGCCGACCTCGGCGAAGGCCAGCTCGACGAAGCTGCGCACCGTGTGGGTCTCTCCGGTCGCCAGGACGTAGTCGTCGGGCTCGTCCTGCTGCACCATCCGCCACATGCCCTCGACGTAGTCCTTGGCGTGGCCCCAGTCCCGCTGCGCGTCGAGGTTGCCGAGATAGATGCAGTCCTGGACGCCGCGTTCGATGGCGGCGACGCCCCGCGTGATCTTGCGCGTCACGAAGGTCTCGCCGCGCCGCGGGCTCTCGTGGTTGAACAGGATGCCGTTGGAGGCGTGGAAGCCGTACGCCTCGCGGTAGTTCACGGTGATCCAGTAGGCGTACAGCTTGGCCGCGGCGTAGGGGCTGCGCGGGTAGAAGGGCGTGGTCTCGTCCTGCGGCACGGCCTGCACCTTGCCGTACAGCTCGCTCGTCGAGGCCTGGTAGAAGCGCGTGTGCTTCTCGAGCCCGAGGATGCGGATGGCCTCGAGCAGGCGGAGCGTGCCGACCGCGTCGCTGTTCGCGGTGTATTCCGGCGTCTCGAAGCTCACCGCGACGTGGCTCTGCGCCCCGAGGTTGTACACCTCGTGCGGCTGCGTCTCCTGCAGGACGCGGATGAGGTTGGTGCTGTCGGTGAGATCGCCGTAGTGCAGGAAGAAGCGCGCGCCGCTGGTGTGCCGGTCCACGTACAGGTGGTCGATGCGGGCGCTGTTGAAGGAGGAGGAACGGCGCTTGACGCCGTGCACGACGTATCCCTTCTCGAGCAGCAATTCGGCCAGGTAGGACCCGTCCTGGCCGGTGACGCCGGTGATCAAGGCAACGCGCTGGGACATGACGAGGCATCCTGAGGGAGGCCGGCTGGGAACCGGCCGATCGGCGCGACATTGCCAGCGCGGGAGCGGCCCGACAACCGCAAGTGGCGACCGAAGCGGCGGCGGAGCGGCGGCCGCACAGCAGGACCACCCTCCGCGCTTGCCGACCGGCCGCGGCGCAAGATACCCTGGGGTTGTGACGCGGTACGGCTGGCGTCGCGGGTGCGGGCCGGCAGGCCGGGCACCGGGATGCGGCCGGGGAAAGCCCGCTCAGGCGGGCGGATGCATCGCATCGGAAACGACAAGCGGTCCAGAGGGTCAGACCGACACGGCTTGCGGTTCATCGTCCTGAAGGAGACAGCCTTGGCTTCAACGACTTCTCCCTATGAGGGCCTGCAGGATACCGCCTTCTGGCGCAGCGGCGTGCAGCAGAGCGACCCCGAAGCGATGCTGGGCATCTACAGCAAGCGGTTCGAGATCAAGGCGACCGACCGCGTGGTCACCGCCGGGAGCTGCTTCGCCCAGCACATCGCCCGGCAGCTGCGCGAGCGCGGCTTCACCGTGCTGGACGCGGAGCCGCCGCCGGGCGGGTTGAGCGAGGAGGCCGCGAAATCCTTCGGCTTCAAGCTCTACTCCGCCCGCTACGGCAACATCTACACGACGCGGCAGCTGCTGCAGCTCGTCCAGGAATCGATGGGGCGGTTCACGCCGGCGGATGCGGTGTGGGAGAAGGACGGGCGCTTCTTCGACGCGATGCGCCCGAGCGTGGAGCCCGAAGGGCTGGACAGCCCCGAGGAGGTGCGCGCGCACCGCGAGCAGCATCTGCGCGCGGTGCGCCGGCTGTGGCGCGAGTGCGACATCCTGGTCTTCACCCTAGGGCTGACGGAAGCCTGGATGGACCGCGAGAGCGGCACCGTCTACCCGACCGCGCCGGGCACGATCGCGGGCCGCTACGACCCCGAACGGCACGTGTTCCGCAACCTCACCTTCAACGACATCCGCACGGATTTCGTGCAGGTCCGGCGCTTCCTGAAGCGCGTCAACCCGGAGATGCGCTTCCTGCTGACCGTCTCCCCGGTGCCGCTGACGGCGACGGCGGCGGGGGGCGGCACGTGTTGCAATCCTCGGTCCATTCGAAGGCGGTTCTGCGGGCGGTGGCGGGGCAGCTCCATGACGAGTTCGACGATGTCGACTATTTCCCGTCCTACGAGATCGTCACCAACCCGGCTGCGAAGTCCGGCTTCTTCGAGCCGAACCTGCGGAGCGTGCATCCTTCCGGCGTCGCCTCGGTGATGCGGGTGTTCTTCGACGCGCATGGCATGGCCGAGCAGGCGGAGCCGCCCGCGCCCGCGCCGCGCAAGGCCGCGCCCCCTGCCCCGCCCAGCGAGGAGGATGTGGTGTGCGAGGAGATGCTGCTGGAGGCCTTCGCCGGGGCGCCGCGATGAGGGCCTGCTTCATCGGCAACTCCTATGTCATCGCGCTGAAGGATGGGCTGGCGCTGGCGCCGTCGCCGCTGACCGGGAACGTGACGTTCGTCTGCGCGCCGGGGTCGGAACTCCGCATGCGGGTCGAGCCGCAGCGTATCGTCCCCTTGGCGAAGCGCACGATGATCGCGTACGCCGACGGCATCACGCCAGGCGACGTGGCGCTGTCCGACTACGAGCTGTTCGTGGTCGTCGGGCTTGGGTTCGGGCCGGGGGTCTGCGGGCGCATATACCGGCACTGGCGGCAGGCACACCACGCCACCGGCGGACGGCGGCTGATCTCCGGCGCGGCGCTCACCGCCGCCATGACCGGCCTGCTGAAGCAAAGCATCGCGGCAAGGATCGCGACGCAGCTCCGGCAGCACACCGCGCGGCCGATCTACCTCGTGCCTCAGCCGATGGTCATCGGCAGCCTGCGCGGAGCCGTGCCGACCATCCCGCGGACGCAGGAGGCGATCGAGGCGTGGAAGCCGATGTTCGATGACACGGTGGCCGCCGACCTGTACGGCACCTATCGCCGCGCCGCCGCCCTGGCGGCGGACGAGTTGGGTGCCACCTTCCTGGAACAGCCGCCCCGGACACGGCAGCCGGTCTTCACCCGGGACGAGTACCGCCTGATCCACCGGCACGACTTCCACAACGCGCCGCGCGAGAAGATCGAGGTGGAAGACTACGGGCACATGAACGCCCGGTTCGGGCGCGAGGTCATCGCCGATCTCGAAGCGGCCGTCCTGCCGGCCAACGGCGCAGCACCGGGGGCGCAACCGGCGGTGGCCGATGCGGCGCCGTTCAAGCAGTCCAGGCCAGCCCGCCGCCGGTCCAAGGCAAAGCGACGCTGATCCAGCCGGCCCGGCCCCGCGCCGGGCACACGCTACCGCCGAACGCAGAAGACGCTGTTGCTCGAGAGCTTCCACTGCGATTCGGGCACGGCGGCGGCAAGCAGCGTCTCGGGCAGCAGGTGGTCCACCAGCGAGTAGTTGGCGCCGAGACCGAAGACGGCCCCGAGCGTCGTCGCGAAATCCCTGCGGCCGAAACGGCGCAGGTGACGCTCCCGCCCGAACTGCGCCTTGCGCTCCTCCGCCGGCATCTTCGCGTCGCCATCCTCGGCATAGTGGCCGCTGCCGATCGGCACGGAGAAGAGGTGATAGCCGCCGGGCTTGAGCCGGCTGTGCAGCAATTGCACGAAGACCGTGTAGTTGCCGGGGATCTCCTGGAGGACGTGGTTGTGCAGCACCACGTCGAGGCTCCCTTCCGGCATCGCGGCAACATCGGTCCAGGGGTCGATCACCCGGGCGCCGTCGGCGGATTTCCGCTGCCGCGTCTCCACGGCGTCGTATCCCGCGCCGATCGTCCGGCGGAACCAGTCCGCCAGGCCAGGTTCGGGCCGCAGGTGCAGCACCTTCGCCCCGGGCGCCAGATGCACCACGTGGTCGAGCAGAAGCTTCGTCGCCCGCGTCCGTTCGAGGGAGCCGCAGCCATCGCAGACCGCCCTGGTCCGACCGTGGTAATCGGAGAAGTTCTGATGTCCACAAATGGGGCAGTTTGACACAGACGCAAGCATCAGGTCAGTCTCCGCTGGCAGCCGCGTGGCGGTAATTGACGAATATCACTGCGTTTTGCGTTGCACAACCCAGGAATAGTTACAACCTGGGGGCGGCGCTCGCGATCAGACGTGCCGGATCGGCTGCCAAGACAGGCCTAATCGTATACGGCCCGCGGAGGGTCAGGCCGCGTCCACCGCGTCCCGCGCGAGTTCGGCGGGCGTTTCGCTCACCACGATCTGGTCCGGGGCGCCGAAGGCCCGCGCAACGACGGGGAAGTCCACGAAGAGCGGGCGGCCGGCGGCGAGGCTGCCGATGTGCCACCTTCCCCAGGCCTCGGCGTAGTCGAGCCGGACGGGGGAGAAGCGGAACTCGTCGAAGGCGGTGACCCCGGATTGCGTCAGGGAGTTCTCGTGGTGCAGCCCGAGGCCGAGGCAGGCCTCGATCTCGGCGACCGAGTCCGGGCCCAGCGCGTGGCGGATGCGCCAGAGCATCTCGGAATCCGCGCCGACCCGGACGGAATCGAACAGGCCGACGCGGTCGAAGACGTCCCGGCGGATGAAGGTGGAGGCCGGGTTGCGGTGGATGTAGCCGCCGCCGCCCTTGCGCAGCACGGCCCTGCCCTCGAGGTCGATGCGGATCCAGTTGGACATGGAGGCGGCGGGATCGCCCCGCATCATCGCCTCCAGATGCATCTCGAGGCGCTGCGGGTGCATCCAGTCGTCGGAATCGTGGAGGGTGACGAAGGCGCCCCGCGCCTCCCGGATCGCGCGGTTCTTGGAGCAGTAGGTGCCGATGTTCGCGGCGTTGCGCAGCAGCCGGACCCGGGGGTCCGCCCGCATCGCCTCCTCCACGATGCCGACGGTGCCGTCGCCGCTGCAATCATCGACGACGAGCAGCTCCAGGTTGCCGCGCGTCTGGTCCAGCACGCTGCGCATCGAGCCGGCGATGGTCTCGGCCGCGTTCCAGGCGGTGGTCACGACCGTCACCATGGGGTGGTCGTCGCGCCGCGGCAGGCCGGAGGGCGCGATGCCGAAGAGCGAGGTGGCCGGGTCGGCCGCCCAGAAGGCCGGCGGGGAGACGCCCTGCAGGTCGAAGAAGTCCTTCGCCCGCGCGGCCCAGGCGGGGCCGTCGCCCTCGCTCAGCGCCATGTTGCCGAGGGCGAGGTGGCATTCGGGCACGGCCATGCCGTGGCGCATCATGTCGAGGATGATCTTGCGGGCGTCGATCCGGTCGCCCTTGAGGTAGAGGAACTCCGCCACCGAGAGGCGGCCGGCGGCGCCGAGCTTCGGGTTCAGGTGCATCGCGATCGCGTAGAGCTCCGCCGCGCGGGCCGGATCGGTGCCGCCGAGGACATCGGCGAGCGCCATCTGCGCTTCCCAGTCGAGCGGATCGCGGCGGACGAGGGCCTTCAGCAGCTCCGTCGCCTCCTCCACGCGCCCGGTGCGCAGGGCGGCGGTGGCGAGGGTCTTGTGCAGCCGGTTGCGGTCGCCGGGCTGGAGGGCGCCGGGCGCGGCGGCATCGGCCGCCAGGGCCGCCTGCCCTGCCTCCCAGGCGGAGCGGGCCATGAACAGCCGGAGGAAGAGGCGCGCGGCGAGAAGGCGTACCAGCGCTTCGTACGGGGCGCAGCGGCCGGGCGCGACCTCGGCGAGCTTCGCATTGGCGTAGAGGATCAGCTTCTCGTCCTGGCGGAAGGCGTTGAACAGCTCGCCGCGCAGCCGCGGCTCCGCCGGATCGGCGAGGATGCGCTGCCACAGCGCCTCGGCCGCCGCGCGGTCCAGCGCCGGGCCGGTGATGCGGGCGATCCGCGGCGGCGCGGGCGCGGGCGGATCGGCGGGGCCGGCCGCCTTGCGGCCGCCGGCGCGGTCCCGGCTGCCGCCCTCGGCGCCGGCGACGCGCGCTTCCCGCGATGCGCCGGCCGGCACCGCGAGGCGCACGGGCGGTGGCGGGGCGGGCTCGAACCGCGGCAGGGCGAGGGCGGCGGCGGCTTCGGCGGTGGGATGGGCGGCCGCGACCTCCGCCATCAGCGCCTGGAGCTGCGGCAGGCCGGGGTGGTCGCGCCATTCCTGCTGCATCCTCGGCGCCAGCGCGGGGTCGCGCAGCACGAGGGCGAGCAGCCCGGACCAGTCGCGCGCGCGCGCCAGCAGGTCGGGCGCGTCGGGCGAGAGGAGGAGGAGGTCGGACAGCCAGCGGAGCTCCGGCCTCGTGGGGGCGAAGTCGTGCCGGTGATGCGGCATGGGCTGGACGGCCAGCACGCCCCGTCGCGCGGCCGTGCCGAACTCGGCGCCGAGCAGGATGAGGTCGGCCGAGGTGCCGAGGGGCCGCTGGCTCAGCTCGACGAGCGCGCGCTCGGAAGGCTGGCGGCCGAGCAGGAAGAGCACCAGGCGCCGGATTTCCGGCGCCGTCGGGATGCGGATGCGATGCATAGGTGCAACCCCTCCGTCCATGGCCCCCGGCTGGCGCGTTGGCCGCGCGCGCGCCGTGCCGCCAAACGCCGGTCGGGTGAAATTCGCGCTTAGCGGTTCGCGCGTGCAGCGGCAAGGGTATGCTGTGAGTCGCCGATGGGCTCTGGCGAGCCGGCGCGGTTCCACCCTAAGATGCAAAGCATCGAGGCGGTTTGCCGTATGCGGGGGTGGCGATATCGCCGCTCGTGGCGTGCGCGCCGGGTAGCATTGCGATGGGGGCAGTCGGTGTTCGTCAGCGCCGAGGAGATGCTGCAATTTGTCGGAACGCGTGCGCCCGAAGAGCGAGGCGAAGTGCTGCACCTCAGATTGGCCGCCGTCCCGTCGCTCGAGCACGCCGGGGGCGTGACGAAAAGCATCGCGGCACGTCCCAGTTCAGTGCGTCGTTGCGCTGTCGGACGTGACGGATCAACCGGTGTTCTGCACGAGCTGGCAGACCGCTAACCCTGTCGAGGTCCCGATCATGGCACTTGCCGAGACGCTTCGCGCCCTGGCGCTGCTTACACCGTTCGACGTGCCGGGCGAGCGCAAGGTGCGCGTCGGACATCAGGCACGCGACGGCGGCTACGTCTTCCTCGACCGGCTGAGGCCGTCGCAAATCGTATATAGTTTTGGCATCGGCCGGAACGTATCCTTCGATCTCGACTTCGCCACGCGCGGCCACACCGTGTTCATGTACGATCACACGATCGACGGCCTGCCGGAGACGCATGAGAGGTTCATGTTCTCGCGGGAGGGCATCGCCGCGGAGTCTGCCCCTGCCGAGAACCTCTGGTCGCTGGTTGACCACCTTGCCCGGCGGGGCCACGCGCAGGACGACATGATCCTGAAGCTCGATGTCGAGGGGCATGAATGGCCCCTGATCGACCAGACCCCGCAGGACACCTTGATGCAGTTCGAGCAGATCGTGCTGGAGGCGCATCGCATCGACAAGATCACACGCGGCGATGCCGGCAGGTGCAAGCAGCGGGCGCTGGCCAAGCTCAACGAGACGCACACGCTGTTCCACGTCCATGCGAACAATGCGCGGCCATTGCAGTTCCTGGATGGCCTTCCCGTACCGGCGCTGGTCGAGCTCTCCTATGTGCGCTCGGACCTCGTGCAGCGCGCCCCCAGCGCGACCATCTATCCCACGGAGCACGACCGTCCCAACGTGAACGGACACCCGGACGTGCCGCTGCTGTTCTTCCCGTTCATGCCGATGCAGGCCAGGGATCCGTCGGCCCTTGCGTCGCAACTGCAGGACTGCGCGAAGATGATCGACGATCAGTCCAACCGCCTCGCGAGGCTGGCTCGGCGCCGGCAGCGGGAGCTTGCCGAAGTGGCGGACGCCGCGCAGTGAGACAGGCGATCCATTCGCATTGCAGTTGCGCGGCGGTGCGCTCTTCGCCGCCGGTCTTCACACGTCCAGGGGGGTATCCATGAGTCATGCTCTCGACTTTCTCAGGCGCCAGTACGATCTGGGCCCGAGCGGCATCATCCATGTCGGAGCCAACCGCGGGCAGGAAGTGGACGCCTACAAGGCGAGCGGAATCCGGCCTGTGGTGTTGATCGAGCCCTTGCCCGACGTGTTCGGCAAGCTCGTGCAGGCGGTCGACAACGAACCGGGTTTCCACCCTGTGCAGGCCTGTTGCAGCGATCGGGAGCGCGAGGTGGAGTTCCACGTGGCGAGCAACAGCGGACAGGCATCGAGCTACCTGCCGCCGGAGGATCATCTCACGCTTTATCCTCAGATCACCTTCGCCACGTCCATCCAGCTACGGACGCTCACCCTCGACAGCCTCCTGGACGACCTTTCCACGAAAGGCGTCGACACGTCCCGGCTGGACTACCTGGCGATGGACACGCAGGGCAGCGAAAGGGACGTCCTGCTGGGCGCCACGGAGACGCTCAAGCAGGTCAAGTTCATCTACACCGAGGTGTCCATGGCGAGGCTCTACTCCGGCGGCGCCTCGATGTACGAGTTGATCGAATTCTGCCGCGGACGCGGCTTCGAGCTGTTCAACCTGATGGTCCGCCGCAAGCTCTGGGGCGACGCCCTGTTCATCCGGAGTGGGCTGGTGTCCGGCAACTGATCAGCCGGCCTCACGCCAAGGTGGCGGCAACCGAGACGAAGTGGTCGCGCCGACGTTCCCGGGACTGCCGCGCGAACTGCTTGCCGCGGCAGTACTCCATGATGCGCTTCATCTCATTGAGGCGCTCGGCGAAGTTCTCGAACGTCATGGAGTTCACCGCGTCGCTCACCGCCTCGAAGCTGTTCATGCCGTTGAAGTTGATGAACAGCTCGTCCGGCACGACCATCGGCAGGGTACGGTTCGGCGCGTAGATGGGCATGCAGTTGCCCATCACCGCCTCCCAGAACTTCTCGCTGACATAGTAGTCCCACTGGGTGTTCTCGGGGCAGAGGTTGAAGTTGTAGCCCTTCAGGATCTCCAGCTTCACGTTGCTCCGGTCAGCGGCGTAGCGGCTCTCGCTCAACGCCACCCCGTCGGGCCAGGCGCGCCCATAGACATCCACCTGGCCGGCCGCATGTCCTGCAAGGGCGAGGTCCACCCGGCGCACGGCCAGGGACACATCCACCCCGTTGATCATCGTCCGGAACTTCTTCGCGGTCATCAAGGTCACGATGCGCCGGTTCTCGAACGGCACGTTCAGGTCGGACGGCGACCGGATGTAGTTGAGCGGGCTCGCGCTCCGATCGACAAAGTAGAAGAAATTGTCGAAGTAGACGTTCCGGTTGTACAGGTTGAAGACGTAGACATCGGCCAGATCCGCCGGGTCCCGCACGCGGAAGCGCGTGCTCGCATCCGCGAACGGCTCATGCGTCCAGACGATGTTCAGCCGGTTGAGGCGGCAGACCTCCGGCGTGAACTTCCGCATGTGGACGCTCATGATCACGTCGGCCTCCTCGACCTGATCGGTGAGCTGCCAGCCGAGCGTCTGAAACACCGACGCATCGCGCACCAGGGGATGGGTGTCGCGCGCTTCCAGGAAGTGGACCTTCTTCATCTGCTCCGCTGTTCCCAGGTCTCCGGGGTGCGCAGACCGGCGATGGCCGTCGCAGGCCCGCTGCGCCGCGCCAACCCGTCGCTCCACAATGCCCGGAGGGGTTGTCGAAACTCATTGCTGACGCAGACCGCGCGGCCCGTCAATCAGAGTATGTCGCCGGCCTCGCAAGTCCCGGCGGCGGCGGCCTCGGCGGCGATCGCTGCCTGCGCAGGCTGGGAATGCGCCCGGAGGGATTCGAACCCCCGACCTACGGAGTAGAAATCCGATGCTCTATCCAGCTGAGCTACGGGCGCGTGCAGGAGGGGCTCAGTGGCTCCAGTTCTCGGTGCGGCCGAAGCGGAAATTGTCGGAGTAGCTCTTCGGCTTGATCTCGGCCCGGGCGGGGGGCGGCGTCTCGACCTGGAAGGGCCAGCCCTTCGCCTGCGCATAGGCGATCGCCGCCTGGGCGCTCGGAAAGGAAAGGCGCACCTGCCCCGCCGTGTCGCCGGAGCCGGACCAGCCGGTCAGCGGGTCGATGCGCTTCGGCTCCGCCGGCTCGAACTGAAGCACCCAGTCGCCGGCGCGGGCGCGGCCGGACTGCATGGCGGATTTCGGGGCCCTGTAGATCCGGGCGGTGGGGGGCTGGCGCTGCATGCGGCGCAGATCCTCTCGCGATACGACAAGGGGCGGCACATCGGGGCGGCGGGATTCGAACCCACGGCCTCCTGTACCCAAAACAGGCGCGCTACCAGGCTGCGCCACACCCCGAGACGGGGCGGAACCTAGGCGGCGGCCGCGGGTGGGGCAAGGGAGGGAAGCGGGCGCCTCAGGGCGCGGAGCCGAAGATCCGGTGCAGCACGCGGTCTCCGACCCGGATGTCGAGCCGCTCGGTCAGCCCGCCCTGCAGCTCCAGCGTGGCGCGCACGGGGCCGCGGCTGTCGATCGGGACGAGGGAGTGCGGCGTGGTCCGCTCCGCGATGCGGTGGATGCGCCCGTCGGCGGCGATGAACAGCATGTCGAGCGGGACGAGGGTGTTGCGCATCCACATGCTGCTCTCGCGCGGGGCGCCCCAGTCGAACAGCATCCCCTCCGCCGCCGCGACCTCGGTGCGGAACATCAGCCCGACCGACTGGTGCTCCGGGCTCACCGCCATCTCCACCGTGAAGTCGTGGCGGCTTCCGTCGCGGCGGAGGATCGTCAGCCTCTCGGTCGGCAGGCGCGGCTGCGGCCGGTCCACCCCCGGCTGGGCGAGGGCGCCGCCGGCGGCCAGGGCGCCGAGGACGGAGAGGAGGCGGCGGCGATGGGTCATGCGGCGGAGGATGCCATGCGCGGCGCGGGCTCCGGAAGGTCGCGCAGGGTGAGCGCGGCCAGCACCCGGATCTCGGGCCGCACCGGGCCGGGGCGCGGCGCGTCGGCCAGGGTGGTGAACCAGTGCTCCGGCGGGTTGCGCCCGGCGGCGCGGGTCCAGGCGAGGCCGCGCAGCACCGCCTCGGCGGCCGGCGGGATGCGGGGCGGGATCGGCCGGCCGCTCAGCACCGCCCAGACGCAGGCCCAGCAGCGGGCGACGGACCAGGGGTTGTAGCCCCCTCCCCCGGTCACGATGAGCCGCGGGGCGAGCGGCATCACCGCCGCGACGGTCGCACGGTGCGCCGCGTTGGAGAGCGCGAGGCGAGAGAGCGGATCCTCCTCGATGGCGTCGGCGCCGCATTGCAGCATCACGGCCTGCGGACGCAGGTGGCGGATCACCGGCAGCACGGCATGGCGCAGCAGCCAGTCCATCTCGCTGTCGTTGAAGCCGGGCGGCACGGGCAGGTTGCGGGCATGGCCGCCGGCGCGGTCCTCGGCCCGGCCGGTGTGCGGCCAGCGCCCCGCCTCGTGGATGCTGAGGGTGAAGACGCGCGGGTCGTCCCGGAACGCCAGCTCCACGCCGTCGCCGTGATGCGCGTCGATGTCGAGGTAGAGGATGTTGTCGAGCCCGGCATCGAGCCAGGCGAGCAGGCCGAGCACGGCGTCGTTCAGGTAGCAGAAGCCGGCGGCGCGGTCGGGCATGCCGTGATGCGTGCCGCCGCCGGGGGCGTGGACCACCCCGCCCTCCCGCGTCAGCCGCGCCGCCTCGATGAGGGCGCCGGCGCCGGTCGCGGGGCGGCGGAAGACCTCGCGGTAGACCGGGTTGCCGTGGGCGCCGATGTGGTGACGGGCGCGCGCGGCCTCCTCCACGCATCCCTCGGCCTCCGCGCGCATCAGGGCGGCGACGTAGTCGGCCGTGTGGAAGCGGGTGAGCTGGGCGGGGGTGGCGCGCGGGCTGTCGACATACTGGCCCGGCGCGAGCCACCCCATGGCGCGGATCAGATCGAGGGTGGTGGAGACGCGCGGGATCGCCAGCGGGTGCTTCGGGCCATAGGTGGAGCCCCGGTAGATCTCGGAGCCGATGAGGACGGGGCGGGAGGGCGGCATCGCGCCCTCATATGCGGCCGGCAGGAGCGGCAGCCACCCCCCTTGCCCGCCGCCCCGTCCCGCGGCAAGGAAGGCGCCACACATCGGGGGGAGCCCATCGGGGGCTGAGAGGCGGGCGACCGCGACCCCACGAACCTGATCCGGGTCATGCCGGCGAAGGGAACGGTGTCCGCCTTGGTCTCGCCGGGAGTCCGGATCGTCCTGCCCGAAGGTGCCGCGCTCGGCGGCGCGGCGGTGCTCGGCCCCCTCGACCTGCGGCTGGAGGGCGGGCGGGTGACGGCGCTTCTCGGGCCGTCGGGCTCCGGGAAGTCCACGCTGCTGCGGCTGCTGGCGGGGCTGCTGCCGATCCCGCCGGGCGGGGCGGTGACGGCGGAGGATGGCCGGCCCCTCGCCGGCCGGCTGGCCTGGATGGCGCAATCCGACCTGCTGGTCCCCTGGCGCGACGCGGCGGGGAACGTGACGCTCGGCGCGCATCTGCGGGGCGAGCGGGCGGAGCCGGCGCGCGCCCGGGCGCTGCTGGAGGCGGTGGGGCTGCCGCCGCCGGACCATACGAAAGCGCCGGCCGCGCTCTCGGGCGGGATGCGCCAGCGGGTCGCGCTCGCCCGGACGCTCATGGAGGACCGCGCGGTGGTGCTGATGGACGAGCCGTTCAGCGCGGTGGACGCGCCGACGCGCCACCGGCTGGGCGAGCTGGCGGCGCGGCTGCTGGCGGGGCGCACCGTCGTGCTCGTCACGCATGACCCGCTGGAGGCGTTGCGCCTGGCGGACCGGGTGATCGTGCTCGCCGGGCAGCCGGCGGTGCCGGCGGAGCTGCCGGCGCCCGCCGGCGCGCCGCCGCGGCCGGCGTGGGACCCGGCGGTGCTCGCCGCCTCGGCCGCGCTGCTCGAGAGGCTGGCGGAGGCAGTGGCGTGATCCGCGGCGCGGTCGCGGCGACGGGGCTGCTGCTGCTGTGGCAGGGCCTCGTGCTCGTCACCGGGGTGCCGCCCTTCCTGCTGCCCTCCCCGGTCCGGGTCGCGCGGGCGCTGGCCGAGCGGTGGGACGCCATCCTCGGCCATGCGGCGGTGACGGGGGCGGAGATGGTGCTCGGCCTGCTGCTGGGCACGACCCTCGGCTGCGGGGCGGCGCTGCTGCTGGCGGCGTGGCGGGGCGGGCGGCGCTGGCTCCTGCCGCTGCTGCTGGTCAGCCAGGCGGTGCCGGTCTTCGCGGTCGCGCCGCTGCTGACGCTCTGGCTCGGCTTCGGCATGGCGAGCAAGGTCGCGATGGCGACGGTCATCATCTTCTTCCCCGTCGCGACCGCCTTCTATGACGGGCTGCGCCGCGCCGATCCGGGGCTGCTCGACCTCGCGCGCACCATGGGCGCCTCGCGGGCCGCCGCGCTGTGGCGGGTGGCGGTGCCGGCGGCGCTGCCGGCGCTGGCCTCCGGCCTGCGCGTGGCGGCGGCGGTGGCGCCGATCGGCGCGGTGGTGGGCGAGTGGGTGGGGGCGAGCGCCGGGCTCGGCTACCTCATGCTGCACGCCAATGGCCGCAGCCAGGCGGATCTGATGTTCGCCGCGCTCTTCGTGCTGGCGCTGATGGCGCTGGCGCTTTGGTTCGGGATCGACCGCCTGCTGCGCCGGGCGATCCCCTGGCAACCCGACAGCCTGCTGAACGAGAGGTCCCCATGATCCGCCGCCGCGCGCTCCTCGCCGCCGGAGTGCTCGCAACCCCCCTGCTCGCCCGTGCGCAGGCGGGGCGGGAGCCGCTGACCCTGCTGCTCGACTGGTTCGTCAACCCGGACCACGCGCCGATCTTCGTCGCGCAGGAGCGGGGCGACTTCGCGCGCGCGGGGCTCGAGGTGCGGGTGGTGGCGCCGGCCGACCCGAACGACCCGCCGCGGCTGGTGGCGGCGCGGCGGGGCGACATCGGCGTGTTCTACCAGAAGAATCTCCACCTCGCGGTGGACCAGGGGCTGCCGCTGGTGCGCGTCGGCACGCTCGTCGCGACGCCCCTGGCGACGCTGACGGTGCTGCGGGACGGGCCGATCCGCTCGCTGGCCGACCTGCGCGGCCGGCGGGTCGGCTTCTCGGTCGCGGGATTCGAGGAGGCGGTGATGGGCGCGATGCTGGAGAGCGTCGGGCTGCGCCTGTCGGACGTCCGGCTGGTGAACGTGAACTTCGCGCTGTCCTCGGCGCTGATGTCGGGGCAGGTGGACGCGATCGTCGGCGGCTACCGCAACTTCGAGCTGCACCAGCTCGACATCGAGGGCCGGCCGGGACGGGCCTTCTACCCCGAGCAGCACGGGCTGCCCCCCTATGACGAACTGATCTACATCGCGCATCGCGACCGGGCGCGGGACCCGCTGCTGCGGCGCTTCATCGACGCGACGGAGGCGGCGACGCACTACATCGTCAACAACCCCGAGGAATCGTGGCGGATGTTCATCGCCGGCCCGCGGCGGGAGCTGGACAACGAGCTGAACCGGCGCGCCTGGACGAGCACGATCAACCGCTTCTCCTTCTCGCCCGGCGCGCTCGACCGGAACCGCTACGAGAGAATGGCGCGCTTCCTGGCGGAGCGGCGGCTGATCCGCGCGGTGCCGCCGCTCGAGAGCTACGCGGTGGAGCTGCCGCCGCGGTGAGCACCACGCCAAGGATGCTGGTGGACGCGGATGCCTGCCCGGTGCGGGAGGAGGTGATGCGCGTCGCCGGCCGGCTGGGCTTCGCGGTGGTGTTCGTCACCAACGGGTCGCGCCCGATCCGGCCGCCGGGCGTGCTCTGGGCGCGGGTGGTGGTCGTGACGGAGGGCGCGGACAAGGCGGATGACTGGATCGCGGACGGCGCGACGCCGACCGACATCTGCCTGACGAACGACATCCCGCTGGCCGCGCGCTGCCTGGCGCGCGGGGCGTTCTGCCTGTCCTTCAAGGGGCACCCCTGGACGGAGAGCAACATCGGCCAGGCGCTGGCGGGCCGCGAGATGGCGCGGCACCTGCGGGAACTCGGCGTCGGCGGCGGCCCGCCGCCGATGGCAGGCGCCGACCGCTCCCGCTTCCTCAACGCGCTGGACGCGATGGCACAGGCCGCGCTGCGGCGGGCGCGGAGCGCCGGCCCGTGAAGCCGCTCCCCGTCAGGTGCGCGGCGAGGACGGGGCCGGCGCCGCCGGCAGGGTGACGGAGACCGCCTGCGGGTAGTGGTGCATGGCCCCGCTGCTGGCATCCACGGCCACGCCGATCAGGCCGCCGGCCAGCAGGTTGCCCGCCGTCATCGCCTGGACGGAGGAGGGCACGACGGCCACCCCATCCCCATGGCCTTCACGCGTGCAGCGCACTTCCAGCGCGCGGGACGACTTGTCCACGGTCACAGTCCCGGGCGTTACCGGTACCCGGGCGATCTGCGTCCCCTCCCGGCTGATGACGCAGGATGCGCCCGGCGGGTTGGTGTCGACGGCGACCGACTGCGTCGTGCCGGTGGTGATCGAGGCGCAGGCCGTGGTGAGCAGCAGCGCGGAGAGCGGGACGAGACGGAACACGCAAACCCCCTGTTCGAGACAGGAGCATGTTGCGATTTCGCACCTTTTTGGTCAACCCATACCACATATATCGCAGAAGATTTTCTATCCCTGGTTGTTATCGCGCCGGCTACATCCGATCTCACCCCTGCGGCATCCCTTCCGGCACCACCGTCTTCACCAGGCTGGCGTCCAGTGCCTCGTAATCGTGGTAGCCGATCGCCTCGTAGAGCTGCGCGCGGGTCTGCATCCGGTCCAGCATCGTCTGCGTGCCGCCATGCTCGCGGATCGCGGCGTAGAGCTCCTCCATCGCGCGGTTGGCCACGCGCATGTGGCTGACGGGCCAAATGACCATCGCGTAGCCGAGCTCCCCGAACTCCTGCGCGGTGAAGAAGGGCGTGCGGCCGAATTCCGTCATGTTCGCCAGCAGCTTCACGCCGGGCATGCGGCGGGCGAACTCGGCGAACATCTCGCGGGAGTGCAGCGCCTCCGGGAAGATCGCGTCGGCGCCGGCCTCGAGGTAGAGCTTCGCCCGCGCCACCGCGGCGTCCATCCCCTCGGACGCGACGGCATCGGTGCGGGCGATGAGGTAGAGGTGGCGGCGCGCCTTGCGCGCGGCGGCGACCTTCGCCGCCATGTCGCGCGCATCGGCCAGCTTCTTGTCGTTCAGGTGGCCGCACTTCTTCGGCAGGAGCTGGTCCTCGAGGTGGACGGCCGCCGCGCCCGCCTCCTCGAAGACGCGCACCATGTGCATGACGTTCAGCGCCTCGCCATAGCCGGTGTCGCCGTCCACCAGCATCGGCAGGCCGGCGGCGCGGGCGACCTGGCGGATGTAGAAGGCGACCTCGTCCACCGTGATCATGCCGAGGTCGGGCAGGCCCATCGTCGCGCTCATCGCCGCGCCGGACATGTAGAGCGCGCGGAAGCCGGCGCGCCTGGCCAGCAGCGCCGCGATGCCGGTGTGCGCGCCCGGAAGCTGCAGGATGCCGGGCCCGTCCAGCATGGCGCGGAAGCGCTGGCCGGCGGGGGCGTCGGGCAGGTCGGCGGCGATCACGTAGGGCATGGCGGAACTCCGGTCGGACGGGAACTCAGACGAAGAAGAGGAAGGTCACCAGCACGAAGAGCGGCACGAGGATCGCCGCCGCCCAGGCCATGTAGCCGAAGAAGGAGGGCATGCGTTCCCCGTTCTCCTCGACGATCGCCTTCACCATGAAGTTGGGAGCGTTGCCGATGTAGGAGTTGGCGCCCATGAACACCGCGCCGCAGGAGATGGCGGCCAGCGTCAACGCGCCCTGCGTCATCAGCCGCGCCGGGTCGCCGCCCGCCAGCTCGAAGAAGACGATGTAGGTCGGCGCGTTGTCGAGGAAGGAGGAGAGCGCGCCGGTGAGCCAGAAATAGACCCAGGGGACCGGCTGGCCCGCGGCGTCGGAGGTCAGCGCCACCAGCGCCGCCGCCGCGCCCTCCGGCCCGGCGCGGAGGATGGCCAGCACGGGCGCCATGCAGATGAAGATGGCGGCGAAGAGCTTCGCCACCTCTAGGATCGCACCCCAGGCGAAGCCGTTCTCCTCCCGCAGGGCCGCCGGCGTCAGCCGCACGGAGACGAGGGTGATTAGCAGGAACAGGGCGATGCCGATGGCGCGCTCCACCTCCATCCGCTGGCCGAGGACGTAGAGGTGGCCGAGCTTCACGTAGCCCATGGCGATCACCACCGCGACGATCGCGCCGACCAGCGCCACGTTGATCCAGCCGGCGATCGACAGCGGCTCCTTCTCCCCGGCGGGGACCTTCGGCCGCTCCGCCCGCCAGGCGAGCGTGTCGAGCGCCCAGTAGAGCGCGAGGAGGATCACGGCGCAGAGCAGGAACTCGCCGAGCAGGTGGGTGGTCGGCCAGAAGAAGGACACGCCGCGCAGGAAGCCGAGGTAGAGCGGCGGGTCGCCCACGGGCGTCAGGCTGCCGCCGATATTGGCGACGAGGAAGATGAAGAACACGAAGGTGTGCGTCTTGCGCCGGCGGAAGGCATTGGCGCGGAGCACCGGGCGGATCAGCAGCATCGCCGCGCCGGTCGTGCCCATCAGGCTGGCCAGCGCCGTGCCGATCGCCAGCAGCGCGGTGTTGGTCGCCGGCGTGCCGACGAGCGTGCCGCGCAGCAGCACCCCGCCGCCGGCGGTGTAGAGCGCCAGCAGGAGCGCGATGAAGGGCACGTATTCCAGCACCATGACGTGCGCGAACTCGTACCAGGCGGCGCCGACGCCGAAGACGGCCGCCAGGGGCAGCAGCAGCGTCACCGCCCAGGCGGCGGCGATCTTGCCGTAATGATGGTGCCAGAGATGCGCCGCGACGAGCGGCATCAGCGCGATGGAGAGCAGGACTCCGGCGAAGGGGATGGCCCAGAGGAGCGACAGCTCGGCGCCCGGCACCCCGCCGGCCGCGGCCGCCCCGTTCGGGGCGAGCGCGGCCGATGCGGCCGCCGCGAGCCCGATCCCAAGCCGCCTCATCGCCCCTCCATCCGCCCGACCCCGCGACCGCCCTTACCCAATCCCTCCGGCCGCGTCACGGTCCCCAGCCCCCCTGCCCTTCCCGTCGCGGCGCCGGCCCCCTAGGTTCGCGCGCAACCGCACGGGAGACACGAGGCGATGGAAATGAGCGGAGAGCGGCGCATCCCCGCGCCGAGGGAGCGGGTCTGGGCGGCGCTCAACGACCCCGCGGTGCTGCAGGCCTCGATCCCGGGATGCGAGAGCGTGGAGCGGACCGCGGAGGACCAGTTCCAGGCGCGGGTCGCGCTGAAGCTCGGGCCGATGTCGGCGCGCTTCGGCGGCAAGGTGACGCTGACCAACATCAACCCGCCCGTCTCCTACACCATCTCCGGCGAGGGCCAGGGCGGCGCGATGGGCTTCGCGAAGGGCGGCGCCGACGTCGCGCTGGAGGAGGAAGGGCCGGAGGCGACGGTGCTGCGCTACGACGTGCGCGCGCAGGTCGGCGGCAAGATGGCGCAGCTCGGCGCCCGGCTGATCGACAGCACGGCGAAGTCGATGGCCGACCAGTTCTTCGACCGGTTCGCCGCGCAGCTTGGCGCCGCGCCGGGCGTTGAGGCCGATCCCACTCCCGAGATGGTAGGAGCCAACGGCATGTCCGGCACGACGACCAACACCACCACCGGCCCCTCGCCCGGACCGAATCCGGTGCCGCGGCCCGGCACCGACACCGAGTACATGGCCGACCGGCACGCGCCCGGGCCGGTGACGCAGCATGACGCGGACGGCGTCTCGCCCGGCGGGGTGGTGCACCGGCCGAACCCGCGCGGCGTGCCGATGGGCGGGCCGCTGCGCCTGCTCACGCAGGATTTCCTCGGCTTCCCGGCGCAGGTCTGGCTCGGCCTCGGGGCGATGCTCGTCGTGCTCTACCTCATCTTCCTGTCGAGCTGAGATGGGCCCCGCGACCGTCGAGGCGACGCAGCGCATGCTGGCGGAGGGCGGCTACGTCGCCGACCGCCAGCTCTCCACCACCGTCCACCTCGCGCTCCGCATGGGCCGGCCGCTGTTCCTGGAGGGCGAGCCGGGCACCGGCAAGACCGAGATCGCCAAGGTGCTGGCCGCGCGCCTGCCGCGGCGGCTGGTGCGGCTGCAATGCTACGATGGCATGGACCTCGCCTCCGCGGCGTACGAATGGAACCACGCACGCCAGCTCATGGCGATCCGGCTGGCGGAGGCCTCGGGCGAGGCGGGCGACCGTGCGGCGCTGGAACGCGGCATCTACGACCGCCGCTTCCTCCAGGCGCGCCCGCTGCTCGACGCGCTGGAGGGCGAGCCGGCGGTGCTGCTGATCGACGAGCTGGACCGCGCCGACGAGCCGTTCGAGGCGTTCCTGCTGGAGATCCTCGCCGACTTCCAGCTCTCCATCCCGGAGCTCGGCACGGTGCGCGCCGAGAGGCCGCCGGTGGTGGTCATCACCTCCAACCGGACGCGGGAGGTGCATGACGCGATCCGCCGCCGCTGCCTCTATCACTGGGTGGACTACCCGGACGCGGCGCGGGAAAGGGCGATCCTGAAGGTGCGCGCCCCGGGCGTGGCGGAGCGGCTGTCCGCCCAGGTCGTGGCCTTCGTCCAGGCGGTGCGCGGCGCCGACACCTTCAAGCCGCCCGGCGTCGCCGAGACGATCGACTGGGCCCAGGCGCTGGCCGCGCTCGACGCGCGGGAGCTGGAGCCCGCCCTGGTGGACGAGACGCTCGGCGCGTTGCTGAAATACCAGGACGACATCGCGAAGATCCGCGGGGCAGAGGCGGCGCGGATGGTGGGTGAGGCCCGGCAGGCGGCCGAATGATCCCGCCGCGCGCCGCGATGACGCTGCCGCCCCCGGCGCCGGGCGGCGCGCTGCTGCCCAACCTGCTCGCCTTCGGCCGGCTGCTGCGGCGCGCCGGCGTGCCGGTGGGCCCTTCCGAGATCCTCGCCGGCGCCGCGGCGCTGGAGGCGGTCGACCTCGGCGACCGGGCCGAGGCGCGGGCCGCGCTGCGCGCCACCATGATCCACCGGCACGAGCACTTCGTGCTGTTCGACCAGGCCTTCGCGATGTTCTGGCGCGACCCGGAGGCCGGCCGCCACGCCGCCGCGATGGCGCTGATGGACGGCTTCAAGGAGCCGGCGAAGCCCGCCCCTGCCGCCCGCCGCATGGCCGAGGCGATGGCGGGCGACCGCCCGCCCCGCCCGCCGCGGGAGGAGGAGCCGGAGGAACGCGTCGACATGACCTTCACGGTCAGCGAGCGCGAGCGCCTGCAGGCGATGGATTTCGAGGCCATGTCGGCGGCAGAGATGGCCGAGGCGAAGCGGGAGATCAGCCGCCTCGTCCTGCCGCTGGATGCCCGGCCGACGCGGCGCTTCCGCGCCGATGCGTCCGGCCCCGCCGCCGACCTGCGGGCGACGCTGAAGCGCAGCCTGCGCGAGGGCGGCGAGATCCTGGACATCGCCCGGCGCCGCCGCGTCGTCCGCCCGCCGCCGCTCGTGGCGCTCTGCGACATCTCCGGCAGCATGGCGCGCTACGCGCAGATCCTGGTGCACTTCCTGCACGCGCTGACCAACGACCGGGAGAGGGTGCACGCCTTCCTGTTCGGCACGCGGCTGTCCAACGTCACCCGCCAGCTCCGCCACCGCGACGCCGAGGTGGCGTTCGAGCTGGTGGCGCATGCCGTGCCCGACTGGTCCGGCGGCACCCGCATCGGCGAGAGCCTGGAGCGGTTCAACCGGCTCTGGGCGCGCCGCGTGCTCGGCCAGGGCGCGGTGGTGCTGCTGATCACCGATGGCCTGGACCGGGAAGGCGCGCGGGGCCTCTCCGAGGCGACCGACCGTCTTCGCCGGTCCTGCCGGCGGCTGATCTGGCTCAACCCGCTGTTGCGCTACGCGGGCTTCCAGCCCAAATCGCAGGGCATCCGTGCGATCCTGCCGCATGTGGACGAGTTCCGGCCGGTGCACAACCTGGCCAGCCTGCGCGAGCTGGTCTCCGTGCTGTCCGATCCGCACGGCGCGAGGAGAGCGGCATGAGGACGGGCGATTCCGAGGACATCCTGGGCATCGCCGCCGGCTGGGCGGCGGCGGGCGAGACGGTGGCGATCGCCACCGTGGTGGAGACCTGGGGCTCCTCTCCGCGCCCCGCCGGGTCGCGGCTGGCGGTGACGGGCAGCGGGCGGATGGCGGGCAGCGTCTCCGGCGGCTGCATCGAGGGCGCGGTGGCCGACGTCGCGAAGGGCGTGATGGCCAACGGCACGCCGAAGCTGCTGGATTTCGGCATCAGCGACGAGCGCGCCTGGGAGGTGGGGCTGGCCTGCGGCGGCAAGCTGAAGGTCTTCGTGGAGCGCCTCGGGTGACCCCGGAGACGCTGCGGCGCCTGCTGGAGGCGCGCGAGGCGAAGCGGCCCGTGGCGCTGCTGACCCGGCTGTCGGACGGCGCGCAGCGCCTGTTCCCGGAGCAGGATGTCCCGACTGCCCTGGCCGAGGAGGCGCGCGCCGCGCTGCACGCCGACGCCGCGCGGACGGTGACGCTCGGCGAGCAGACCTGGTTCGTCGCGCCCGAGAACCCGGCGCTGCGGCTGGTCGTGGTCGGCGCGGTGCACATCGCGCAGGCGCTGGTGCCGATGGCGGCCGCGCTCGGCTATGCGGTGACGGTGGTCGATCCACGCCGCGCCTTCGCCACCGAGGAGCGGATGGGCGAGGTCGCGATCTCGACGGAGTGGCCGGACGAGGCGATGGCCGCGCTGGCGCCGGATGCACGGACGGCCGTGGTGACGCTGACGCACGACCCGAAGCTCGACGATCCGGCGCTGGAAGTGGCGCTGCGCAGCCCGGCCTTCTACGTCGGCGCGCTCGGCAGCCGCAGGACGCATGCGAAGCGCGTGGCGCGGCTGCAGGAGGCGGGGCTGACCGAGGCGGAGATCGGGCGCATCGCGGCGCCCGTCGGGCTCGACATCGGCGCGGTGACGGCGCCGGAGATCGCGGTCTCCATCCTGGCGCAGATGATCGCGGCGCGGCGGGGCGGCGAGGCGGCGGCGCGGCGGAGGGCGGCATGATCTTCGGCCCCACCCCGCTCGACGAGGCGCGCGGCGCCGTGCTGGCGCACACGGTCCGGATGCCCGGACGCGTGCTGAAGAAGGGCACCGTGCTGGACGAGGGCGCGATCATCGCGCTGCGTGAGGCCGGGCGGCGCGAGGTGATCGCCGCCCGCATGGAGCATGGCGACGTGCCGGAGGACGAGGCGGCGGACCGCATGGCGGACGCGCTGGCCGCGCCGCTCATCGGCCGCTCCCGCGCCGCCACGGGGCGGGTCAACCTGTTCGCCGAGAGCGCCGGGCTGCTGACGCTGGATGCCGGGCTGATCGACCGGATGAACGTGGTGGACGAGAGCGTGACGGTCGCCACGCTGCCGAACCACAGCGTGGTCGCGCCGCGGGAGATGATCGCGACCATCAAGATCATCCCCTTCGCCGTGCCGGGCCGCGTGCTGTCGGTGGTGGAGGCGATGGCGCGCGGGCGGCAGGCGCTGACCCTGTCGCCCTTCCGTCCGCTGAAGGTGGGCATGGTGCTGACCGAGCTGCCCGGCATCAAGGAAAGCGTGATGGAAGGCGCGGTGGAGGCGACGGAGACGCGCATCCGCGGCCTGCTCGGCACCCTCATGCCGGTGGAGCGCGTGCGCCACGAGGAGGCGGCGACGGCCGAGGCGCTGTCGCGGCTGCGTCGCGGCGGGGCGGAGCTGCTGCTGATCGCCGGCGCCTCGGCGGTGGTGGACCGGCGTGATGTCGGCCCGGCGGCGATCGTGCGCGCGGGCGGGGCCATCGACCATTTCGGCATGCCGGTCGATCCGGGCAACCTGATCTGCCTCGGCCGCGTCGGCGAGGTGCCGGCGCTGGTCCTGCCGGGCTGCGCGCGCAGCCCGAAGCTGAATGGCTTCGACTGGGTGCTGGCGCGTCTGTTCGCCGGCCAGCGCGTGACGGCGCGCGACGTGATGGGGATGGGCGTCGGCGGCCTCCTCAAGGAGATCGAGACGCGTCCCCTGCCCCGCGCCGAGGCGCCGCGCACCCCACCGCCGGCCGTCGCGCCGCGGCGTGCGCGCCGCGTCGCCGCGCTGGTGCTGGCGGCCGGACGGTCCCGCCGCATGGCGCCGCTGAACAAGCTGCTCGTGCCGGATCCGCGCGGGGCGCCGATGATCCTCCGCGTGGTGGACAACGTCCTCGCCTCCCACGCCTCGCCCGTGGTGGTGGTGACGGGGCACGAGCGCGAGCGCATCGAGGAGGCGCTGGCCGGCCGGCCGGTGCTGTTCGCCCACGCGCCGGACTACTCGGACGGGCTCTCCGCCTCGCTGAAGGCGGGCCTGGCGGCGGTGCCGGAAGAGGCGGAGGGCATCCTCGTGTGCCTCGGCGACATGCCGCTGGTGACGGGACCCATGATCGACCGGCTGATGTCGGCCTTCGATCCGGAGGAAGGCCGCGCGATCGTGCAGCCCACCTTCCGCGGCAAGCAGGGCAACCCGATGCTGTGGTCGCGCGAATTCTTGCCTGAGATGCTGCGCATCACAGGCGACATCGGCGCGCGCCACCTTGCCGGACGGCACGCGGACCGGCTGGTCGGCATCGAGATGGCGGATGACGCGGTGCTGCGCGACTTCGACACGACCGAGAGCCTGAAGGCGGCGGAGCCGGCGGCGCGGCGCTAGGTCGCGTCCGGCCTCGCCGGATCGTGAAAATTCTGTGAAATATCACATTGGGCCACGACGTTGTCGGGCCGATCCGGCAGCGCGGGCGCCGTGCCTTCGGTCGCGTCGGAGCGGAGGAACACGTCCCATGCCCATGCGGATCGTCGTTGCGCCGTCCGGCTACAAGGAATGCCTGGATGCCGAGGAGGTGGCGCGTGCCATCGCCGAAGGCATCCGCCGTGCCAGCCCTGAAGCCGACATCATCGAGTTGCCGCTGGTCGATGGCGGCGAAGGGTTCACGCGCACGCTGGTCGGCGCCACCGGAGGCCGGATCGAAGAACGGCGCGTGACCGGCCCGGTGGGCGAGCCCGTGGACAGCCACCTCGGCTGGCTCGGCGGCGCGAAGCAGCCGACCGCGGTGATCGAGATGGCGGCGGCCGCCGGGCTGCGCCTCGTGCCGCGCGACCGGCGCGATCCGTTGCGCACCACCACGCGCGGCGTCGGCGAACTGATCCGCAGCGCGCTGGACGGAGGAGCGCGGCGCATCCTGCTCGGCTGCGGCGACAGCGGCACGAATGACGGCGGCGCAGGCATGGCGCAGGCGCTCGGCGTACGGCTGCTGGATCGGGCCGGCGGGGAGATCGGCCACGGCGGCGCCGCGCTGCTGGATCTCGACCGGATCGACCTCTCGGGGCGCGACCCGCGGCTCGCCGGCGTGCAGATCGACGTGGCGTGCAACATCCACAACCTGCTCTGCGGGCCGCGCGGCGTGGCGCGCGTGTTCGGGCCGCAGAAGGGCGCCTCGCCCGAGACGGTGGAGCGGCTCGAATCGGCGCTCGATCGCTACGCCGCCGTGCTGGAACGCGACACGGGCGCGACGGGACTGCGCGAGATGCCGGGCGGCGGCGCCTCCGGCGGGCTCGGCGCGGGCCTCCATGCGCTGATCGGCGCCACGCTGCATCCGCGCTACGACATCGTCATGCAGTATCTCGACCTCGACAGCCACCTGCGGGATGCGGACCTCGTCTTCACGGCGGAAGGCGGCATCGACACGCAGACGCCGCGGGGCAAGATCCCGGCCGAGGTCGGCCACCGCGCGAAGGCACACGGGCTGCCGGTCATCGCGCTCGCCGGGCGCATCGGCGACCGCGCGCAGGTCGTGCACGAGCACGGGATCGACGCCTTCTTCTCGACGGTGAACACGCCGGAGACCCTGGAGGAGGCGATCGCGCGCGCTCCGGCCGACCTTGCGCTCTGCGCGGAGGAAGTGATGCGCACGGTGCTCGTCAGCCTCCAGATCGTCCGCCGGCGGCCCGGCGCGGCGGATCCGGCGGACAGGGCAGCGGATGCGGCCTGACGGCGCAGGCGCGGGGCTGTGGGCCGCCTCGGACCTCGAGCTTTCGCGGGCTGCCGATCAGCGGCGCGGGCCGCGACGGGTGCGTCGGCTGCGGTGGGTGGTCGAGGCTGTCCCCTGCCTCGCACTGATCGCCGTGCTCGCCGCGGCCGTGCTGCTGCCGGCGGGCCTGTCCGCCGAGGGGCGGATCACGCTGTTCGCGTTCGGCGTCGCCGTCATCCTGTGGACCGCCACCGGGCTCAACTCGGCCTATGTCGCGCTCGGCGCGGTGCTGCTTCTGGTGCTCTCCGGCGCCGCCCCGCAGGAGAAGCTTTTCGACAGCCTCGCCTCCGACGTCGTCTGGCTGATGATCGGCGCCTTCGTGCTCGGCGCGGCGATCCAGGCGAGCGGGCTTGCCGCCCGGCTCACCCGCTTCGTCGCCGCGCGGGCCCGCCGCGTCGGCCAGGTCTTCTGGCTGACGACCACGGCGCTGCTGCCGCTCTCGTTCCTCGTGCCCTCCACCTCCGGCCGCGCGGCGGTCGTTCTGCCGGTGCTCCGCAGCCTGTCGGACGCGGCGGGCGATGCGCGGGTGACGCGAGCGTTGGCGCTGCTGATGCCGGTCGTCATCCTCGTCTCTACGATCGCCACGCTCATCGGCGCCGGCTCGCATCTCGTGGCGAACGACCTGCTCGAGCGCATCACGGGGCGGCGCATCGGCTTCGCGGAGTGGGTGGCCTACGGCCTGCCCTTCGCGATCGCGGCTTCCTACCTCTCCTGCTTCGTCGTCCTCCGCCTGTTCCTGGACGGCGAATTGCGGCGCCGGCCCCTATCGGTGCCGTCCGCGCCGGCGCGCCGCTTCTCGCGCGCGGAGTGGACGACGCTCGGCGTCACCGCCGGGATGGTCGCACTCTGGCTGAGCGAGACGTTGCACGGCCTGGAGACCGCCACGGTCGCCGTCTTGGGCGCGGCGATCCTGACGGCGCCGATGACCGGCGTGATCGGCTGGAAGGACGGGCTGAAGGCGGTGAGCTGGAATCTCATCGTCTTCGTCGGCGCCGCCCTCGTCCTCGGCCAGGCGCTGATCGAGACGGGCGCGGCCGAGTGGGTGATCGCGCGCCTGTTCGAGGTGGCGGGCCTCGCGCGCGGCAGCCCGACGGGTCTCGTGCTGCTCGCGCTCGGGCTGCTGACGCTCACCTCGCACGCCTACATGACCTCCCACACCGCGCGCGCCGCGGCGCTGGTGCCGCCGCTGCTCTACCTGGCCGACGCGCTGGAGCTGAACCCGGTGGCGGTGATGTTCATCGGCACGGCCGGCATGAACTACTGCCTCACCTTCCCGGTCAGCTCGAAGGCGCTGCTCATGTTCCAGGAGCTGGACCGGGAGACCTGGCGCCCGCCGGACCTCCTGCTGCTTTCGGCAGTGCTCCTGCCGCTCCACGTGCTGCTGATCGTCGCCTTCTACTACGGCTGGTGGCAGTGGGTCGGGCTGGCGCTGTAGCCGGGGCCGGCACGCGATGACGCTGCGGCGCAAGCTCCTCACCGCCTTCTTCGGGCTGACCGCCCTCGCCGTGACCCTCGCCGGGCTCACGCTGTGGACCACGGCGCGCTGGCAGGAGAGCGGCGAGGCGCTGAGGAGCCACTACGAGCGCAGCCTGCTGCTGCAGCGCGTTCGGGCAGCGACCTTCCAGGCCATGAAGGAGGTCGGCGACGCCCTGTTCCAGGACGAGGCGACGGCGCGGGCCGAGTTCGACGAGGCGCTCGCGCCCGCATCGGCCGACCTCGCGCGCTGGGCGGAGCTGGCCGACACCGATGGCGAACGCGCGGAGGTGGAGGCCGTGCGCCAGGCGCATGAGGAGCTGGTCGTCGCCGCGACGCAGGCGCTGGCGCTGCATGCCCGAGGCAGGCGCGAGGCCGCGGCCGAGCTGCTCGAGACGCGCGTGGAACGCGAGGGCTATGCGCGCTTCTCCGAGGTGACGGACGCGGCCGTGCTGGCGGACCAGGCGCGCCGCGCGGTGGTCCGCGCCGAGGTGGAGGGGGTGCGCAGGACGGCGCGTACCGCGCTGCTGATCGCGGCCTTCGCCGCCATCTCGCTCGTCCTGCTCGTCGCCGCTTACCTGGCGTCGGACCTGTTCCGTCCGCTGCGGCGCGTCGAGCGAGCCTTGCAGGAGCTGGCGCGCGGCGACGTCCGCGTGCGGCTGTCCGAGGGACGGCGGGACGAGATCGGCGCCGTGCAGGCGGCCTTCGACCACCTGGCCGAGACGCTTGGCCGACGCGAGCCGTCCGGGTCCGAGGTGGTCGTGCCGCAGCCGGCGGAAAGGGGGGACGGCTCGCCGAGCCATGCGCTGCATGCCGTCCTTGCCCAGCTTCGGGCGCAGGCCGCGCGCCTCCGGCAATCGACGGGTGGGCCAGCGGCGGAGGAGATGGAGGCGCTGACGGCCGCCGCCACGCGCGCCGCCGATTTCGTGAGGCCGCTCGGCCTGGAACTGGAGGAGACCGACCTGCGCGACCTCCTCTACTCCGTGCATGCGCGGTTCCGGGCGGAGTTCGCGCGGCGCAGCATCGGCACCGAGGTCTGGGTGGAGCCCTCGCTCGGCGATCTCGTACTCGATCAGGCGCGGTTGCGGGAGGCGCTTTCGGAGACGGTGCGCAACGCGCTCGCGGCGCTGCCCGCCCAGGGCGGACGGATCGGCCTGCGCGCCTTGCGCGGGCCGGACGGCCGACAGGTGCTGCTGGAGGTGGCGGATGACGGCCCTGGGCTGCCCGCGGACGCGACGGCCGGGCTTGCCGACGACGACCCCATCCGCCATCGGGCCGTGGGCGGGACGCCGGACCGGCCGCGCCTCGGCCTGCCACTCGCCCGCTGGGTGGCGGAGCGGCATGGCGGAAGCCTGCGGATCATCAGCGAGGGCGGCAGCGGCACGATCATCCGCTTCGCCCTGCCGCTGCAGTTCCGACGGGCGTGACACCGGCTCAGCCCGGCCCGCCGCGCACGAAGCCGAGGAGGTCCGCGGCCAGCCGCGCCGGGTGGCTCGCGATCAGCCCGTGCGGTGCGCCCTCGTATTCCAGCATCCGCGCCCCCGGCACCAGCGCGGCGGTGCGGCGGCCGGTGAGGGCGATCGGGCAGGTCGCGTCGGCGTCGCCCTGGATGACCAGCACGGGCAGGCGCAGCCGCGCCAGCTCCGCCCGGAAATCGGTGCCGGCCAGCGTGCGGTGGAAGTCGAGCAGCGCGGGAAGCGAGGCGGTGAGCGCCATCGCGCGGAACCAGTCGAGGGTGGCGGCGGAAGCGCCGGGCCCGCCGAAGGGCCTTGCGTTCTCCTCCAGCCAGCGCGGGAAGTCGCGGGCGAACTCGGCGCGGAGTGCGGCCATCGCCTCCGGTGGGATGCCGTCCGGGTTGTCGGCGCCCCGCTCGAGCAGCGGCGTGGTCGGGCCGAGCAGGACCAGCCGCGCCACCCGCGCGGCGCCGTGCCGCGAGAGGTAGCGCACCGCCTCCCCCGCCGCGCCGGACATGGCGACGAGCGTGACGCCCGAGAGGTCGTGCGCCTCGATCACCGCGGCGAGGTCGTCGGCGAGGGTGTCGTAATCGAAGCCGCGGCCGGGATCGGCCGAGCGGCCATGCCCGCGCCGGTCGTAGGAGAGGCAGCGCAGCCCGGCATCGGCCAGCGCGGGCGTGACGGGAAACCAGGAGTCGCTCGGCAGCGACCAGCTTGCCAGGAACAGGACCGGCGGGCCTTCGCCGAGATCGCGGCGGAACAGGGCCACGCCGTCGCGGGCCAGCACATGGCCGGTGGGCAGGATCTTCGGGGCGTCTGGCAAGGGAGCGGCTCCGTCGTCGGGGACGGCGCGACCCTGCCGGGCGCGAGGAGGCGCGACGATGACGCCCGAGGTAATCGGGGCGCGGCGTCCTTCATCCGATCGCCGCCTGCACCCAGCGCGCCGCCGAGAGCACGGCCGCGTCCTCCCCCGCTCGCCCGACGATCTGCACGCCCATCGGCAGGCCGGCCGGGCCGGTGCCGGCCGGCACCGTCACGCAGGGGCCGTGCAGCGTCGTCCAGAGCAGGTTGAAGGTGGCATCGCCCGTATAGCCGAGGCCCGCCGGCGCCTCGCCGGGCGCGGAAGGCGTCAGCAGCGCGTCGAGCCCGGCGGTCGCCGCCGCGAAGGAGGCGCGCGCCTCGGCCCCCGCCGCGCGCGCCTCCTCGAGCTTCGCCGGCGGGAAGGTGCCGGCCCAGTCCAGGCGTTCCAGCAGCACCGGCGAGATCTGCGCGCGCGCCCAGCCGTATTCCCAGGCAAGGCCCAGCCGCGTCTCCATGTTCATCAGCCAGGGGTGCAGCGCGGCGGCGCGGGTCAGCGCCCCGGGGAGCGCGAAGGCCACCACCTCGGCGCCGGCGCGGCGACAGGCCTCGGCGGCGCGGTCCAGCAGCGCCGCCGTCTCGGGCCGCGCCTCCTCCGGCGCGTGGCCGAGCGTCAGGCCCAGCCGCGGCGGACGGGCGGGCTTCGCCTCCGGGTCGCCGAGGTCGCGGCCGCTCATCGCGCCGATCGCCACCGCGCAATCGGCGACCGAGCGCGCCATGACGCCGATCGTGTCGAGGCTCTCGGCGCACACCTTCATGCCGCCGCGGTGCAGCGTGCCGAAGGAGGGCTTGAACCCGACCACGCCGCAATAGGCGGCCGGCCGCACGATGCTGCCCGCCGTCTGCGTGCCGAAGGCGAGCGGCAGCATGAAATCCGCCACCGCCGCCGCCGAGCCGGAGGAGGAGCCGCCCGGCGTGCGCGCCGGGTCGTGCGGATTGGTCGTCGGGCCGGGATGCCGCGTGGCGAATTCGGTGGTGACGGTCTTGCCCGCGACCACCGCCCCGGCGGCGCGCGCCGCCGCCACCGCCGCCGCATCGCCGCGTGGACGATGCCCGGCCCAGATGGATGAGCCGTGGCCGGTCGGCATGTCGGCGGTGTCCAGCACGTCCTTCACGCCGATCGGCAAGCCGTGCAGCGGCCCCGGCCGGGCCCGCTCCGCCGCCCGGCGGGCCTGCGCCGCGTCAAGATGCGCGAAGGCGCGCACCACCCCTTCCCGCGCCGCGATCCGCGCGAGGCAGGCCTCCATCAGCGCGGCGGGCGACAGGCGGCCGGCGGCGATGGCGCGCGCGGCCTCGGCGGCGGTCAGGCGGTTCGGCTCCATGGCGTGCTCCGGAGGGCTCGGCCGATGCTCGCCCGGCCGGCGGCGCTTGGCCAGGGGCACGGGCGCCTCATCCGCCCAGCGGCGGCGGGCGGCGGCGCACCGGCTGCGACTTGACGATCGAGGTGCTCGTCTCCGCCTTGTCGGTGATGCCGTCGAGGATGCCGTCGAGCTGTTCGATGGAGCGGACGACGAGGCGCGCGACGAAGCAGTCGTCGCCCGTCACCCGGTCGCACTCCACGATCTCGGGCAGCGCCTCGATGGAGGCCTGCACGGCGCGAAGCTGCCCCGGCAGCGGGCGGATGCGCACGATGGCCTGCAGCGCGAAGCCGAGGGCCTTCGGGTCCAGCTCCGCCGCATAGCCGCGGATGACGCCGCGGTCCTCCAGCCGGCGCAGCCGCTCCGCCGTGCTGGGCGAGGACAGGCCGGCCCGCGCGGCGATCCGCTTGAGCGGCAGGCGGCCATCCTCGGCCAAGGCCTGGAGGATCCGTCGGTCGGTCGCGTCGGGCATGGCTTCTCTCTTCGGAAGGACGAAGCGGCCCGCGGCCTCCGATCGGAAGGCAGAAGGTGCCTGCCGCCGGCCTCATGCCATGGGCAGCCGCGCGCGCCAATGGAAGGCTGGCGCCTGACGGACGGAGCGGGGACGGGCATGGGCGAGCAGGCGCGCGGCGCCCTCGAGATGACGGCGGCCATGACGATCCTGGGCACGATCGGCTGGTTCGTGCTCGCCACCGGGCTGCCGGCGGCCGAGGTCGTGTTCTGGCGGTGCGCCTTCGGCGCGGTGACGCTGCTGGCGATCTGCGCCGCGTCCGGGCTGCTCCGCCGCGCGCTGAGCTGGCGGCAGGCCGGGCTCGCGGCCCTCGGCGGCGTCGCGATCGTCGGCAACTGGGTGCTGCTGTTCGCGGCCTTTCCCCGCGCCTCCGTGGCCGTCGCGACCGTGGTCTACAACGTCCAGCCCTTCCTCCTCGTCGCGCTCGGCGCCCTGCTGTTCGGAGAGAGGCCGGGCAGAGCGCAGCTCGGCTGGCTCGCCCTCGCCTTCCTCGGCGTCGTGCTGATCGCGGCGACCCGGCCGGCCGGCGCGGGTTCGGACTACGGCGCCGGCATCGCGCTGGCGCTCGGCGCCTCGGCGCTCTGGGCGGCGGCCGCGGTGATCGCGAAGCGGCTGAAGGGCACGCCGCCGCAGCTCATCGCGCTCATCCAGGTCGGGGTGGGCGTCCTCATGCTCGCGCCCCTTGCCGAGGTCTCGGCGCTGCCGCGCGCGCCGGCCGCCTGGGCGGCGCTCGTCGCGATCGGCGTCGTGCACACGGGGCTGGTGTACGTGCTGATGTACGCCGCCGTCCAGAAGCTGCCGACGCATCTGCAGGGGGCGTTGTCCTTCCTCTACCCCGTCGTCGCGGTCGCGGTGGACGTGGCGGCGCTCGGGCTGCGGCCGGAGCCCCCGCAGATCCTCGGCGCCGCCGCCATCCTGCTCGCCGCCGCGGCCGTGACCTTCGGCTGGCCACGGCGCCGGCGGCGCGGGGCGGGGCGGCATTGATACGCGCGCGCGGGGTGGCAGGGCGGTGCGGGCGGGGCCACATTCCTGCCGATGGCCGACATCAGGATCCAGGTGGCCGAGGGCGCCGATGGCGGCCTCGCCTATGCCGTCCCCTGCCCGCCCGAGGCGCTGCCCGCGGTACCGCCCGCCGCGCTGCTCGCGGCGTGGGAGGCGGCGCGCGCCGGGGCGCGGGCCGGCACCTGGGGGCCGCCGCGCCAGCTCCTCTTCCTCCGCGCGGATGGCGAGACCATCCGTCTCTCGATCGCCGACCGCGACGCGCGCGCCTGGGCCGAGGCGGTGGACCGCGGGGCCGACCTCTCGACGCTCGCCGGGCTGGCGCTCTGCCTGCGGCTGCTCGCGCTGGTCGAATGCCTCGGGCGGATCGGCTGGCTGGCGGGCCTGTTCGACGTGACTGCGCAGGGCGTGGAGCTGCACCCGGCGCTGCTGCGTGCCGCCGCGTCGATGCCGCTGGATCCGGGCGGAAGGTTCGACGCGGAGGCGCTGCGCAGGCTACTATCGCGCGGACTCCGCGCCCGGGCCCCGGCCTGAGCGCCTCTCCAGCCGCTCCGGAACCGCCATGCCCCGCCTCCTGCCGCTCCTCGCCCTCGCCCTGGCCGCCTGTTCGGGGCCGGTGAGCACGGGGTCCACCGCCTTCTCCGGCTTCGGCGGCTTCAACGCGCCGCCGCCGCCGCCGCGGGACACCCGCGACGCGCGGCTGGAGGCCTGCCGGGCGGAGGCCAACCGGGTGGTCCAGTACCGCGACCGCGGCCAGCTCATGCGCACCGACGAGATCGAGAACCGGCGCGACGGCAACATCACCTCCGCCCCGCCGAGCCGGGCCGAATCCGACCGCCTCGGCGCCTCCTTCGAACGGGACCGGCTGATCGCGGAATGCTACCGCGCCGCGCAGCCCGTGCCCCAACCGCAGCCGGCGGCACCGTCGGGGGGCGCGGCGCCGCGCTGACCGGGCGCGGGCGTGGCCGCCTTCGGGGCGCTCGGACGCGCACTTTCCCATCGCGACAGCCGCATCTTCTTCGGCGGCTCCATGGTCGCCTGGACCGGGCTGTGGATGCAGCGCATCGCGGTGTCCTGGCTTGCCTGGGAGCTGACGGGCAGCGCCTTCTGGGTCGGCCTCGTCGCCTTCTGCGACCTGGCCCCGGCAGTGATCGCCAGCCCGCTGGCCGGCGCCTATGCCGACCGGGTGGACCGCGTAAAGCTCGCCACGGCGACGCAGGTGGTCATCGCGGTCCAGGCTGCCGCGGTGGCCGGGCTGACCGCGGCGGGGCAGATGACCATCGGCCTGCTGCTGGCGCTGGAGGCGGTGAACGGCGTCGCCGCGTCCTTCGCGCAGCCGGCGCGGCAGACCTTGATGCCCGGCATCGTGCCGCGCGCCGACCTGCCGGCGGCGGTGGCGGCCAACTCGCTCTGCTTCGCCGTCGCCCGCTTCGTCGGGCCGGCCATCGCCGGGCCGGTCATCGCGGTGTTCGGCGTGGTGCCGGCGATCGGCGCCAACGCCATCGGCTACCTCGTCTCCGGTTTGTCGATCCTCGTGCTGCGGATCAGGGCGGAAGACCGGATCGGCCATGCCGTGACCGGCGGGGTGTGGGCCGAGGTGGTGGAGGGGCTGCGCTATGCGCGCCGGCACGCCGGCCTCGGGCCGCTGCTGCTCTACGCGGCGCTGACCGCCATCCTGCTCCGCGGCGTGCAGGAGGTGCTGCCCCCCTTTGTCGAAAGGCTGTTCGGGCGGGGGGTGGAAAGCCTCGCCGTGCTGACGGCCTGCTTCGGGGTGGGGGCCCTGGCGGCGGGGATCTGGGTGGCCCAGCGCGGCCGGCTGGAGGGTACGACGAGGCTGGCCGTCGGCGTCATCGGGGTGCAGGCGCTGGTCACGGCAGGGTTTGTCGCAACCGGATGGTTTCCCCTCGGCATGCTCTGCGCCGCGCTGATCGGCGGCACGGCCTCGATCCACGGGATCAGCGTGCAGACGCTTATCCAGAGCGCGACCGCGCCGGAGTTCCGCGGGCGGATGCTCAGCCTGTGGGGTCTGATCACGCGGGCCTGCCCGGCACTGGGGGCGCTCGCGCTGGGCGCGGCGGGCGAGGCATTCGGCTTGCGATGGCCGACCCTGCTGGCGGTCGCGCTGGTGGGCGGCGTCTTCGCCTGGGGCTGGACCTTGCTCGGCCGAATGGAGACGGCACTCGAGGCAGCGGCCGCGGCACAGGGGCGAGGCGGAGGCCCGTGATCAACGAGTTGCGGATGGCAGTTTCGCTGTTCGTCTGAGGATAGACGAAAACGTTTAGTATCAAGGGCCTGTTTTTCTTTCCTTATGTTTTGTGTAAAGACAGGCGGCGGTGGCGGCCGGTGACGGTCCTGGCCTATGCTCACGCGATGCAGACAAGCCGCCGCCGCCTTCTCGCCTGCTTGCCGGCCGTGGTTGCGCCCGTCGGCGCCGGCGCCTTCCGGCTGGAGCCGTCGAGTGCCGAGGCGGAAGCGGATTACCAGGCGGCCTGCCCGGCAGGCCCGCACCGCCTGCTTCCGTCGGGAAACTCCCTGCCCTGGGACGCGCCGCCGGACCTGGCGCGCTGCCGCGTCTGCGGCTGTCCGGTTGCTGGCGCGGCCGACCACGGCGAGGCGGCGGGTCCGGTGCAGGGTCGCGGCACAGGCTGATCCCCGGCAGCGGTGGATTTCGTCTCCTGGCGATCTGCTCTAGAGAGGCGCGCGATCCGCCAAGGGAACAGGGTATGTCGAAGATCACGCGCCAAGGCAGCAACCAGATCCTCTCGACCTCGGTCGAGTACCACAACTTCGTCTTCCTGGCCGGGCTGACGGCGGACGACCTCTCCCAGGACGTCACCGGGCAGACGCGCCAGGTCGTGGCGAAGATCGATGCGGCGCTCGAGTCGAATGGCACGGACAAGACGCGCCTGCTGCAGGCGCAGATCTGGCTGAAGGACATTCGCGACCGGGACGCGATGAACAAGGTGTGGGTGGAGTGGCTCGGGGATGCCGGCCGCCCGGCGCGTGCCTGCGTCGAGGCCAACATGGCTGACGCCAGGCACCTGGTGGAGATCATGGTGACCGCCTGCCGCTGATCGTCGCGGTTGCGTTCTGTCCCATGCCGGAGTCGCAGATCCGGCATGCAGCAGCAGCCGAGGCCAGCGGTGAAACGGTTTCTTGTGTTGCATCTGAGGCGCAACACTGTGTCGGGTGTTTCGCCTCGGCTTCATCTTAGGAAGATGCGCCCGATCCACCGCCTCGCAATCCGGTGATCCGGGCGAATCACGTCGGATTACCCCAGGTAACAGCCCGCCGGGTTGTCCGGCCAACGTCCCCCGGATACGGCCAGACCCACGCGATCGCGAGGTCGCGTGGGGCAAGGCCGAACCGGGGGTTTCCACATGCGGGCAAAAGGCACGCTTGCGATCGCTTGCGCTCTGTTCAGCGCGACATTGCTGATGCCGCCCGCCGAAGCAGCCAATCCACGACAGACGCAGAAGCAGGCGCGCCCCGGGCTCGTGGCGGCCCCGGCACAGCCGGCGCCGGCCACGGTGAAGCCCGGTGAGCGTACCGGCCGGCAGGCAACGACGCAGCGCCAGGGCCCGGCCCCGGCGCGGGCGGTCATCCCGCCGCAGGCCCAGGCGCAAGCAGCCCTGCTGACACCCGCCGTGCTGCGCGGCCCGGGCGCAGGCATCGGCACGCCGATCCTGCCCGTCGCGGTCACCTCCGGCCTCTCCTGCGTGCCTTTCGCCCGCATGGCGACCGGCATGAACATCAGCGGCGATGCCCGGCTCTGGTGGTACAACGCAGCCGGCAGCTACGCGCGCGGCCAGCAGCCGGAGCGCGGCTCTGTCCTTGCGTTCGCGGCGTCGGGCGGGATGAGCCGGGGGCACGTCGCGGTGGTCAGCCGCGTGGTGAACCCGCGGACCATCCTGATCGACCACGCCAACTGGGCCGGTCCCGGCATACGCCGAGGCACCGTGATGCGGGGCGTCACCGTCGTCGACGTGTCGGACCGCAACGACTGGACGGCGGTGCGGGTGCAGACCGGCTGGGACAGTGACACCTTCGGCCGCACCTATGCCACCTACGGCTTCATCTACAACCGCGCGCCGGACGGCCGCACCCTGATGGTGAACGCGCCGCGGATGGAGGAGGTGGCGCAGGCCCCCTCCCCGCATGCGGCGCAGCACGCGCGGCTGGCGGCGCAAATCCTCGCGCTGCAGTAGGACGGGGCTTCACGCCGGCCCCGCCGAAGCCAACCTCTTCCCCGATCCCGAGGGAGGAGAGCATGCGCGAACACCGGCGCGACGGGGCGGAGCTGCTGCGCCTGCCGGGCGGCGAGGCCGCCATCGGCGAAATTCCGAACAACCCCGACCTCCCGGTTCTGCTGCACCGCGGCGCCGTGCCGGCCGGTGAGCCGGAGGGCGCCGAGGCGCTCTTCGCCCGCCATGGCTGGCCGCCCGCCTGGCGCAACGGCATCTACGACTATCCGCACTACCATCCTGACGCGCATGAGGCGCTGGCGGTCGTCCACGGCACGGTGCGCGTGCGGCTGGGCGGCGAAGCGGGCGTGACAGTGGATCTCTCGGCCGGGGATGTCGTCGTGCTGCCGGCCGGCACCGGGCATCAGAACCTCGGCGACAGCGGCGATCTCCTGGTGGTCGGCGCCTATCCGCCGGGCGCCGAGCCGGAGGAGTACACGGGCCTGCCGGGCCAGAAGGAAACGGCGCTTCCCATGATCGCCGCGGTGCCCGAGCCGCCGAGCGACCCGGTGACGGGCGCGGCGTATCCGCGGGGGTGACGGGAAGCGGCGGGCTGGTGCAGGAGTGGCGTCCCGTACGGGATTCGAACCCGTGTTGCAGCCTTGAAAGGGCCGCGTCCTAGGCCTCTAGACGAACGGGACGTGACGGGCCTGCCTATGGCGACGCCGTCGCACCGGGTCAAGCCCGCCCCTACCCCGCCCGCGTCCGCGACGCCGCCCAGGCAGCCGCGCCCGGCGCCAGACCCGCGAGCGCGACGAGAAGGCCCGGCGAATGCTCGAGCAGCGCGCCGAGCCAGCCGGCCAGCCGCATCGGTCCGCCGACCGTCGCGGCCCAGGCGTCGTGATGGGCCGCCGCGGCACGGCTGCCGAGCACGGCCTCGGCCGCCAGCCGCCCGGAGCGCAGCGCCATGGCCACGCCATCCCCGCAGAGCGACGGGATGACCGCCGCCTGGTCCCCGACGCGGAACAGGCGCTCGGGGCCGCCCCGCGCCAGGTAGCCGTACGGGACGCCGGCGACCGCCAGCGGCCGGGCCAGCACAGGCCGAGCGTCGCGCAACAGCCGCGCCGCGAGCGCGGAGCCGCCCGCGACATGCGCGAGGAAGGCGCTCGCCCCCTGTGCCGCCGCCACCGCGCCCGGCGCCCGCGGATCGAGCGCCGCGCAGAGATTGGCGCCCCCGCCCGGCCGCGGCTGCAGCCCGGCATAGCCCCCGGCGCAGGCGAGCAGCGCGATCCGCCCGCCGATCGGTACACCCTCCAGCGGCAGCTTCACGCCGAGCGCGCCGCCGCGCCGGCCGCGCGCCACGCCGCGGAGCTCATGCTTGCCGGTCGCGAGCACAACCGCGCGTGCCTCCAGTGCCCCGCCCTCCGACAATCGCAGCCGCCATCCTCCCGCCGCCGGGGCCGCGCCCACCGCCGTGACGCCGCGGCGCACCGTGACGCCCGAGCCGGCGGCGATGTGGAGCAGCACGGCATCCAGCACGGCGCGGGGCAGGCCGCGGGCCGCGAAAGGCAGCGCGATGCGGGCGTCCCGCCGGCCGGACGCCAGCACCGCCTCATGGATCGGCACCGCGCCGAGGCGGTCCACGTCGAGGCCAAGCGCGGCGAGCGACGCCACGGCATCGGCCGCCAGGAACTCGCCGCACACCTTCTCGGCGGCCGTCGCCTCGCGCTCCAGCAGGAGCGGCGTGGCGCCGGCGCGCGCAAGGGCGAGGGCTGCCGCGGCGCCCGCCGGCCCGCCGCCCACCACGACGACCGTCACCTGCCGGGCCCCGAGACGGCCCAGCGGAAGGGGAGCACCCAGTGGATCCTGGCCTCCACCCCGGCCTCCGCGACCAGCCGTTGCCAATCGGCGCGCGAGAAGCCACGCCCGACCGACACCGGGCCATCATGCCGCACCATCGGATGCATGCGCATCAGGCGCGTGCCGGCCCAGACCGCGGTCCAGGGCAGCGGGTGGCGGTGGAGATCCAGGATGAGCCAGCGCCGCGTGGCGTGGCGCGGCAGCCAGCGCAGGAAGCGCACCAGGGCCGGATCGTCCAGGTGATGCGCGAAGAGGGAGCAGAACACCACGTCGAACCGCCGCGCCGGGTCGAGGTCGAACAGGTCGCAGGTGATCCAGCGCGCCGGCGTGCCGCGCGCGGCGGCGTGGCGCTCCGCCCAGGGGCTGCGGTCCAGCCCCCACAGGTCAAGCGCGATGCCCCGCCGCGTGCCCCACCCCGCGACCGCCCGCAGCGCATCCCCGCCCCCCGCGCCGACATCGAGCAGCGAGAGCGACGTCGCACGCGATTCCGCCATCAGCCGGTCCAGGAAGCGCAGCAGCGGCACGTGGGCGAAGGTGATCCGGTTGATGCGCTCGAGGTCGGACAGGGCGGCGGCGAAATCCGCCTCGGACTGGCCCGGATCGTCCATGATCTCGTCGGCCATCCGGCGCGGCATGGCGGCTCAGCCCGTCGCGAAGCGCATCGCCTCGGCCGAGAGGCCCGGGCCGAAGGCCAGCGCCAGGCCGCGCCGCCCCCGCTCGGCGCGACGCATCATGGCGGCGAGGACGAACATGACGGTGGCCGAGGACATGTTGCCGTTGTCGCGCAGCACGGCCCGGCTCTCCGCCAGCGCGCCCTGCGGCAGCGCCAGCCCGTGTTCCACCGCGTCGAGCACGCTGCGCCCGCCGGGGTGCACGGCCCAGAGGTCCACCTCCGCCAGGTCACGTGCTCCGGTCATCTCCGCCTGCCAGTCCGGCAGCGCGTGGGCGAGGGCGATCGGCACCATGCCCGAAAGCGTCATGTCGAAGCCGTCATTGCCGATGCGCCAGGTAATCATCTCGCCCGCCTCGGGCATGACCGTGCTGCGGAAGCCGTCCACGCGAAGCCCTGACGGCTCGGCCGAGACGATCGCCGCGGCCGCGCCGTCGGCGAAGAGCAGGAAGCAGAGGAGCTGCTCCAGCGAGGCGGTGCGCTGCAGGTGCAGGGTGCAGAGCTCCAGGCAGACCACCAGCACCCGCGCCTCGGGCTCGCTGCGCACGATGTGCCACGCCGTCTTCAGCGCGTTGATCGCCGCCTGACAGCCCATGAAGCCGATGAGCGTGCGTTCCACGCCGCGGTCGAGCCCGTGCCGCGCCACCAGGTGCCGGTCGAGGCCCGGCGCGACGAAGCCGGTGCAGGTCGCCAGGACGAGATGGGTCACGCGCCCCGCCTCGGCATCCAGCCCCAGCTTCTCCAGCGCGGCATCGGCCAGCGCCGGCGCCTCGGCCTCGTAGCGGGCCATGCGGGCGCGCGTGGTCGGGAAGCCGGCGCCCTGCCGGTAGAAGCCGCAGGCGGTGCCGGATCCCTCCGGTTCCGAGGGTTCCAGGACCGACCGGCGATGGTCGATCCCGGCGCGCAGCGCCATGCGGTCGAAGGCGATCCGGTCGCGCCCCTGCACGCTCGACGCGGCGAAGGCGCGGAAGGCGCCATGCACCTGGTGGCGGGGCACGGCGGTGGCGATGCGGTTGATGAAGACCTCGGGCATCCGCAGCACGTTGTGCGTGGCAGGCGCCAGGGAAGGCTCCGTAGGATCACGATAGGCCGGAGGTCCGATAGTCTCCCGTCATGGGAAGGCGCGGCCCGGCGGCTGGCGCCGCTGTTGCGCGCGGCCCGATCGCCCGGCACGCTGCCTGCGGGAGGAGAACGGCCGGCATGGGCGAGGCGATCGCACGCGACGGGGTGCTTGCGCCGGTCTCCGGCGATCCGGGCCGGATCGAAGCCTTCCTGCCCACGCCGCGCGTGCAGAACCACGCTGCCTTTCTTGCCGCCCTGCCCGGCGGCGATCTCGGCTGCGTCTGGTTCGCCGGCACGCAGGAAGGCATCCCGGACGTCTCCATCCTGTTCTCCCGCCTGCCGCGCGGCGCCGACCAGTGGACCGAGCCGGTGCAGCTCTCCGACGACCCGGCCCGGTCGGAGCAGAACCCGCTTCTCTTCGCCACGCCGGAGGGGCCGCTCTGGCTGCTATGGACGGCGCAGACCTCCGGGCACCAGGACACGGCGATGGTGCGGCGGCGGATCTCGACAGACGGCGGGCGAAGCTGGGGTGCGATGGAGACGCTGTTCCCGCCGCGCGAGGGCTACGGCACCTTCATCCGCCAGCCCGTCGCGGTGCGCGGCAGCGGAGAGTGGCTGCTGCCGATCTGGCGCTGCGCCACGCCACCCGCGGGCGCCTGGACGGGGCACCTCGACACCAGCTCGGTGATGGTGTCCTCCGACCGCGGCGCGACTTGGCAGGAGCATCCGGTCCCGGACAGCACCGGCATGGTCCACATGGCGATCGCCGATCTCGGCGCGGAGGGGTTGCTGGCCCTCTATCGGAGCCGCTGGGCCGACTTCATCCACGAGAGCCGTTCGCGCGACGGGAGGAGCTGGACGCCGCCCCGGCCGACGGCGCTGCCGAACAACAACTCCTCCATCGCGCTGGCGCGGCTGCGGGGCGGGGCGCTCGTCCTCGCCTACAACCACGCCTCGGCGGCGGATGCGACCGGACGGCGCCGCTCGCTCTACGACGACATCGGCGGGGCGCTGGATGTCGTGCCCTCCGGCGGGCGCGAGGCCTTCTGGGGCGCGCCCCGCGCACCGATGACACTGGCGCTGTCCGAGGATGGCGGCCGGAGCTGGCCGTGGCGCCGCGACGTCGCCGAGGGCGACGGCCATTGCCTGACCAACAATTCGCGCGACCGGCTGAACCGTGAGCTCTCCTACCCCTCGCTGCTCGAGGCGGAGGACGGCGCGATCCACCTGGCCTTCACCTGGTGGCGGCAGGCGATCCGGCATGTTCGCGTGACGGAGGCGTGGATCCGGGAGGGTCAGGAGGCATGACGATGCGAAGGCGCGGATACCTGGCCGCCTGTGCGGCCCTGCTGGCGGCCCCGGCGCTGCGGGCGCAGGGCGCCTGGCCCGCCGGGCGCCCGATCCGGGTGATCTGCCCGTGGCCGCCCGGAGCCGCGAACGACGCGCTCGCCCGGCTGCTCGCCGCGCGGCTGCAGGAGCGGATGGGCGCGACGGCAGTGGTGGAGAACCGCGTCGGCGGGGCCGGGCTGGTCGGCACGAATGCGGTTCTGCAGGCAGCGCCCGACGGCTACACCTTGCTCGCCTCCGCCTTCAACACCGCGGTCATGCCGCTGGTGCTGCGGAGCGCCACCTTCGACCCCGAGCGCGACCTGGAGGTGATGGCCCGCACGGCCCGCGCGCCGCTGGTGATGGTGATGAGCGCCCGCCGGCCGGAGCGCACGCTGCCAGAGGTGATCGCCGCAGCCCGCGCCAATCCGGCCGGGTGGAACATCGCCATCTCCTCGCTCGGTTCGGCCGGGCACCTTGCGACCATCGACTTCAACCGCCGCATCGGCGTGCCGATCGACATGGTGGCGTATCGCGGCACGCAGCCGGCGCTGACCGACCTGATGGCGGGCAACGCGCAGCTGCTGATCGACCCGTCCTTCGCGCTGCTGCCGGCGGCGGCGGATGGCCGCGTGAAGGCGCTCGGCATCGCCACCGCCGCGCGCTCCGCCCTTGCGCCCGAGGTGCCGACGATGGCGGAGGCGGGGCTGCCGGGATACGAATTCCAGTCCTGGTACGGCGTCTGGGCACCGCGGGGCACGCCCGCCGAGATCAACGAGCGGGTGAACGCGCTGATGCAGGAGACGATGCGCGACCCGGCCGTGGTGCAGCGGCTGACCCAGCAGGTGCTGGAGCCCGTGACCGAGAGCATCGCCGAGACGCGCCGCTTCATCTCGGCCGAGATCGTCCGCGCCGGCGACCTGCTGCGCAGCGTCAACTACCAGCCGGAGTAGCCACATGGTCCGACTCACCCGCCGAAGGGCCCTGCACGCCGGGCTCGGCGCCGCCGCCGCCCTTGCCCGCCCTGCGGGCGCGCAGCCGCGCTACCCGGACCGGCCGGTGACGATCGTCGTGCCCTGGGCGCCGGGAGGCACCACGGACATCCTTGCCCGTATCCTCGCCGAGCCGTTGCGCCGCGCCACCGGCCAGCCCTTCGTGGTGGAGAACCGATCGGGCGCCGCCGGCAACCTCGGCTCCGCCGCCGTCGCGCGGGCGCGACCGGACGGGCACACGCTGCTCTTCGGGTCGATGAGCACGCATACGATGAACCATGCGCTGTTCCGCGACATGCCGTTCGACGGCGTCGCCGATTTCGCGCCCGTGGCGATGCTGGCCTTCGCGCTGAACACGATGGTCGTCCACCCCTCCGTCCCCGCAACGGATGTCGCCGGCTTCATCGCGCATGCGCGGGCGAACCCCGGGCGCGTGGCCTATGCCTCGGCCGGCCCGGGCTCGACCAACCATGTGTGCGCCGAGATGTTCGGCCGGATGGCGGGTGTCGAGATGGTGCATGTTCCCTATCGGGGCGGCGCGCCGGCGGTGGCGGACACGGTGGCGGGGCAGACGGCGCTGTTCTTCTCCGCCGCCACGCAGACCCTGCCGCATGTCGAGGCACGGCGCCTGCGGCTGCTCGGTGTGACGGAGGCGCGCCGATCCGCCCTGCTGCCCGGCGTGCCGACGGTGGGCGAGACGGTCCCGGGCTACGAGATGACGGTGTGGTACGGCGTGCTCGGCCCGAAGGGGCTGCCGCCCGAGATCGTCGCGGCGCTGAACGCCGAGATCAACCGTGCGATGGCGCTGCCCGAGGTGCGCGACAGGCTGGCCGCGATCGGTGTCGAGGTGATCAACGAGACGCCTGACGCCTTCGCCCGGGTCCTCCGCGCAGACGCCGAGAAGTGGGGCCGCGCGATCCGCGAGATGGGCATCGGCATGCAGGATGCCTGACCGCGGCCACCCTCAGCCGAGCAGCGCAAGCAGCTCGGCCGAGGGCTCGACGCCGAGGCCGGGCCCGTCCGGCAGGGTGTAGAACCCGGCCTCGCAGCCCATGTGGCGCGTGCCGGTCGGGCGGGTCAGCCGCAGGTTCGGGTCGAAGATGCTGTGCTGGTACTCGTGCCAGGGAAGGCGCCCGAGCGTGCTGGCCGCCTGCAGGCTCGCCGCCATGAAGAGGCCTGCGCCGATCGCCGCGTGCGGCATCACGGCGATGCCGAAGGCCTGGCACAGCGCGCCGATGCGGGCGAAGCCGGTGATGCCGGTGCGGCCCATCTCGGGCTGGCCGATGCCCATGCAGCGGCCTTCCAGCCGCGGCAGCCATTCGAAGACGGTGCGCAGCTCCTCGCCGAGCGCGACCGGCACGCCGACCGCGCGCGCCACCATCGCCACGCCCTCGATGTCCTCCGGCGCGCAGGGGGCCTCGGCGAAGGCGAGCCCGTGCGGCTCCATCCGGCGGATCAGGCGGATCGCCTCGGGCGCGGTGTTGCGCCAGTGCAGGTCGGCCATGATCTGCGCGGCCGGTCCGAGTCCCTCGCGCAGCGCCGCGATCTCCGCATCGGCGCCGTCATCCGCCACCGCGGCGGCGAACTTGAAGCCGGAGAAGCCGCGCCCCTGCCAGGCGCGCGCGAAATCCACGCGTTCGGGCAGCGTGGCGCGGGGCAGGCCGGAGAGATAGGCCGGGATGCGCGCGTGCCGCCGCCCGCCGAGCAGCGTCGAGACGGGCACGCCGAGGCGCCGGCCGAGCAGGTCCCACAACGCGATGTCCACCGCGGCCAGCGCGTCCAGGTAGAAGCCGCCGAAGAAGCCGCGCACCCGCATCAGGTCGTAGAGATCCTCCTGGATCACGGCGGGGGCGGAGGGGTCGCGCCCCTCCAGTACCGGCGCGACGACGTCGTCGATGATGGCGATGACGGCTTCCGGGGCCACGATGCCGTAGGTCTCGCCCCACCCGGCGAGGCCGGCCTCGGTGTCGATGCGCAGCACCACGCTGCGGTCGGCCGTGGGATAGAGCGTGCGGTTGCCCTTGCGCACCACGTAGCCGCGCCGGTTGACGGACTCGCCCTCGCGCAGCGGGCCGAGATACGGCACCTCGCGCGGGATGGTGACGGTCCAGGCGCGGAGCGCGGCGATGCGATCGGTCATCGCGGGGGATGCATCGTCATCGCCGGTGCGGCGGTGGCGATCAGCTCCGCCAGCTCGGCGGTGTCGCCCTCGTCGGGCTTCGGGCCGGCGGCGCGGGCGCCGGTGTGCTCCAGCAATCCGCGCCGCCGCAGCACCTCCTTCGTCGCGCGCACGCGGAATGTCATCTGGAACAGCAGCAGCGGCAGGGTGAGCGTGTAGAGCCGCCGCGCCTCCGCCCGGTCCCCGCGCGTCCAGGCGCGCCAAAGCGCCGCGTGCGCGTCCGCCAGTTCCAGCGCGGGCATCGTACCGTTGGCGCCGCGCGCGAGCTCGTCCAGCACGAAGCGCGCGCCGGCGCCGCCCATGACGCCGTCGAGCCGGCCGCCCGCAGCGGCAAGGATGCGCGTGACGTGCTGGCCGCAGGGCAGCGTCTCCTCCTTCACGTAGCGGATGGCGGGCACGCCGGCCGCGACCTCCGCCACCGCTTCCGGCGGCAGCCCAGCGCCGTTCGGGGCGGGTGCGTTCTGCAGCATGAGAGAAAGGTCCGGGGCGGCGGCTGCAAGAGCGGCGTAGAAGGCGACGTGGCGCGCGACATCCTGCCCAGCCGCGGGCGGCGCCATCACCATCGCGGCGACCGCGCCGGCGGCCTGCCCCTCCCGCGCGCGGGCGGCGGCCTCGGCGGGGTCGGCGTGCGACGCGCCGACGATGAACGGCAAGCGTGCGCGGAGCTGCCGCCCGACCGCCGCCACCATCGCCCCGCGCTCCGTCGCCGTCAGCGTCTCCACCTCGCTCGCCATGCCCGGGTAGACGAGGCCATCGACGCCGGCCTCCACCGCGAAATCCACCAGCCGCCGCAAGGCCGCCTCGTCCGGCGTGCCGTCCGGCGCGAAGGGCGTCGGCAGCACGGGGAACACGCCGCGCAGGCTCGTCATCGGGCAGCACTCCTTCCGGCCGCGATTGACCGGCGCGACCATCCCTCCGCAGACTTCCCCGGAGGCGCCAGCGCCGCAAGACAGTGGGAGGACAACGCATGCTCACCCGCCGCGCGGCGATCGCCGCGGCCGCCGCCCTGCCCCTGGCCGCACGCGCGCAGGAAGCCTGGCCGAGCCGCCCGGTGCGCTTCATCGTGCCCTTTCCGCCGGGCGGCGCCGCCGACATCGTCGGCCGGATGCTGGCGGCGCATCTCCAGGCGGCGCTCGGCCGCGGCTTCGTGGTGGAGAACCGGGGCGGCGCGGGCAGCACCATCGGCGTCGACGCGCTGGCGAAGGCCCCGCCCGACGGCTACACGATCGGGCTGATCAACATCGCGGCCAACGCCATCGTACCGGCGGTGCGGCGCCAGCCCCTGCCCTATCGCCCGGTCGAGGATTTCGCGCCGATCTCCAACCTCGCCGTTACGCCGGCGCTGCTGCTGGTCAACCCGCAGCGCCTGCCCGAGGTGCGGAGCGTGGCGGAGCTGGTCGCCGCCGCCCGTGCACGGCCCGAGGCGATCAACTACGGCTCCTCCGGTGTCGGCTCCTCCCTCCATCTCGGGATGGAGCTGTTCATGGCGAAGGCCGGGATACGGATGACTCACGTGCCCTTCACCGGCGGCGGCCCGCTGCTGCAGGCGCTGGTGGCGGGCACCATCGACGCCTCGCTCGACGTCGCGGCGACCACCGCGCAGCTCATCCGGGAGGGACGGATCCGCCCGCTGGCCACCACGGCCGCGGCGCGCATGCCGGCCTATCCCGACCTCCCCGCCCTCAACGAGACCTATCCGGGCGCGGAGCTCGCCTCCTGGCACGGCCTCGCGGCGCCGGCGGGCACGCCGGCCCCGATCCTCGCGCGACTCGCGGCGGAGACGCAGGGCTTCCTGCGCAGCGCCGAGACGACGGAACGCTACCGCCAGCAGTTCCTGGAGCTGCCCGGGCAGACCGAGCCGGCCGCCTTCCGTGCCTTCATGCTGCGCGAACTCGCCACCTTCCAGGAACTGGCGCGGGCGCAGAACATCGTCGTGGAGTAGCGCCCGCCCCGGCCGCCGGCTGGACAGGGGCGCTTCTCCCGCTCCACCCTCCGCGCACGGAACCCCTGGGAGGGCAAGAGGTCCATGGCGGAGAGGGTCGCGCTGGTCACCGGCGCAAGCTCGGGCATCGGGCGGGCAGCGGCCGTGGCCCTGGCCGAGGAGGGCTGGGCGGTGGCGCTGCTCGGCCGCCGCGCCGATGCGCTGGAGGAGACGGCCGGGATGTGCGGCGGGGCGCGCACGCTTGTGCTGCCGGCCGATGTCGCCGATCCCGGGGCGGTGGAGGGCGCCTTCGCCCGGCTCAAGGAGGCGTTGGGCCGCCTCGACCTGCTGTTCAACAATGCGGGCACCAACGTTCCCGGCACGCCGTTCGAGGACCTGACCCCCGAGGCCTGGCTGAAGGTCGTCTCGGTCAACCTGAACGGAATGTTCTTCTGCGGGCACGCGGCATTCCGCGCGATGAGGGACCAGGCGCCGCGCGGCGGGCGGATCATCAACAACGGGTCGATCAGCGCGCATGCGCCGCGGCCCGGAAGCGCCCCCTACACCGCGACGAAGCACGCGGTGACCGGCCTCACGAAGTCGATGAACCTCGATGGGCGGCGCTTCGACATCGCGGTCGGTCAGATCGACATCGGCAACGCCGCGACGCCGATGGCCGAGCGCATGGCGCGCGGCGTGCCGCAGGCCGACTGGTCGATCAAGCCGGAGCCGCTGATGGACGTGGCGCATGTCGGCCGTGCCGTGGCGCAGATGGCGGCCTGGCCGCTGGAAACCAACGTGCTGACCATGACGATCATGGCGACGAAGATGCCCTTCGTGGGGCGGGGGTAAGCGATGAACAGGCTTGACCTGCACGGCCGCGTCGCGATCGTCACCGGCGGCGCGCGGGGCATCGGACTTGCCGTGGCGCGGCGGATGGTGGCGTCCGGCGCCGCGGTCTCGATATGGGACATGGACCCGGCAAAGACGGAGGAGAGCCGCGCTGCTTTGGCCGCCGACGGCAACGTCAGCGCCCAGATCCTCGATCTGACGGATGAGGAGGCGGTGAGGGAAGCGGCGGCGCAGACCCGCTCTGCCCATGGCAGGCTCGATATCCTCGTGAACAATGCCGGGATCACCGGCGGCAACATGCCGAGCTGGGAGATCCCGGCGGCGCAGTGGCGACGCGTGGTGGACGTGAACCTCAACGCGCCCTTTCTCGTTGCCTCGGCGGTGGTGCCGCACCTGATCGCGAATGGCTGGGGACGCGTGGTGAACGTCGCTTCCGTGGCCGGGAAGGAAGGCAACCCGAACGCGGCGCACTACAGCGCCAGCAAGGCGGGCCTGATCGGCTACACCAAGTCGCTGGCCAAGGAGCTGGCGCAGAAGGGGGTGCTGGTGAACTGCGTCACCCCCGCGGCCGCCAGGACCGACATCTTCGACCAGATGACCGAGGCTCACATCGCCTTCATGCTGTCCAAGATCCCGATGGGCCGCTTCGTCGAAGTGGAGGAGATCGCGTCGCTCGTCTGCTGGCTCGCCAGTCCGGACTGCTCCTTCTCGACGGGCGCGGCCTTCGACATCTCGGGCGGCCGCGCGACCTATTGAAGGCGGAGGACGCGATGCGCGCGATGGCCCTGATCCTGTTGCCGCTGCTCGGAACGGCGGCCCTGGCGCAGCCGCGCGGCGGCGACGCCGAGGAAGGGCGGCGCCTGGCCGAGCAGTGGTGCGCGAACTGCCACCGCATCACGCCGGGCGGGCCGGGGCCGGCAAGCGATGCCGTGCCCTCCTTCGCCGCCATCGCGGCAGGCCCTGGCCGGACCGCCGAAGGGATCGCGACCTTCCTGCGCAACCCGCATGCCACCATGCCGGATCACGGGCTGACGCCGGCGCAGGCGCGGGACCTCGCCGCCTACGTGCTGGCGCAGCGTCCGCGTTGAAGGCGCTTCTCGCTGATATCGGCGGCACGAACGCCCGCTTCGCCCTGCTGGACGAGGGGGCGATCGGCACGCCCGTGGTGCTGAAGGTCGCGGGCTTCGCCACCGCGGAGGACGCGGTGGCGGAGGCGCTGACACGCCTTGCGCCGGGTGCCCGGGTCGCGCGCGCCGTCTTCGCGCTCGCCGGCCCGGTGATCGAGGAGCCGGTGCGGCTGACCAATGCGCCGTGGTCCTTCTCCTCCGCCGGGATCGCCTCGCGGTTCGGATTCGACACCGTGCGGCTGGTGAACGACTTCATGGCCCTCGCGCATGCGCTGCCGCGCCTGGGATCCGCCGAGCTGCGCGCCATCGGCGGCGGGCGGCGCGACCCGGCTGCCCCGATGCTGGTGCTCGGCCCCGGCACCGGTCTCGGCATGGCAGGCTACCTGCCGGGACCCTGCCTCGCGGTGGCGACCGAGGGCGGGCATGCGGGCCTGGCGCCCACGGATGCGTGGCAGGATCGCGTCGTCGCCGCGCTGCGTGCCCGCTGCGGCCGCGCCGGCGCGGAGGAGGCCCTGTCCGGCCGCGGCCTCGGAAACCTGCACGCGGTGGTGGCGGCCTTGCGCGGGATGCCGGCGTCGGAGCGCGACGCGCCCTGGGTGGTGGCGAATGCCGCGGCAGATCCGGCGGCGGGCGAGGCGCTGCGCCTGTTCCTCGATCTGCTGGCGCGGTTCGCAGGCGACATGGCCCTGGCCTGGGGCGCCCGCGGCGGCGTCTATCTTGCGGGCGGAATCCTGCCGCGCCTTGCGGAGCGGATCGATTTCCCGGCCTTCCGCGCACGCTTCGACGATGGCGCGCCGATGACAGCTTGGTTGCAGGACGTGCCCTTGCACCTCGTCATCCACCCCGCACCGGCGTTTCACGGCCTTGCAGCGCTGGCCGGGATGCTGGAGGGCTAGGCGGCGCTTCAATTCGCCGTCGCCCTCATGCAAATTGCCGCCGCGGCCCGCGTTGCGGGCATTCGGGAGCGGAGACGCGGCGGTCGCCGGCGCGGACCGACAGGGGACAGGGATTCATGGACGAGATCACACCAGCCGGCAGCCGGGGCGCCGCGCCAGCCCCCGCTCCGGAGGACGCCGCGACGCTCCGCGACGCCATCCTGCACAAGCTGACCTACGATCTGGGCAAGAGCCGGCTTGGCGCACGCGACCGCGACTGGTTCGTGGCGACCGCGCTGGCGGTGCGCGACCGCATCGTGGACCGCTGGATCGACCTGACCCGCGCCACCTACCAGTCCGGCGCCAAGCAGGTGTATTACCTCAGCCTCGAGTTCCTGATCGGCCGGCTGCTGCGCGACAACGTCTGCAACCTGGGCCTGGCCGGGGAGCTGCGGGACGCGCTGGAGCCGCTGGGAGTCGATCCCGAGAAGCTGCGGATCGTCGAGCATGATGCCGCGCTCGGCAATGGCGGCCTCGGCCGGCTCGCCGCGTGCTTCATGGAAAGCATGGCGACGCTCGGCATCCCTGCCTTCGGCTACGGCATCCGCTACGACCATGGCCTGTTCCGCCAGATCATCCGCGACGGCTGGCAGCGCGAATACCCGGAGGACTGGCTGAACTTCGGCAACCCCTGGGAGTTCGCCCGCCCCGAGATTGCGCATGTGATCGGCTTCGGCGGCACTGTCGAGGCGGTGAACGTTTCCGAGGCGCGGGTGCGGCATGTATGGAAGCCGGCCGAGACGGTGGAGGCCGTCGCCTACGACACGCCGATCGTCGGCTGGCGCGGCGGCCACGTCAACACGCTGCGCCTGTGGTCGGCGCGCGCGGTGGACCCGCTGCGGCTGGACGCCTTCAACTCCGGCGACTTCATCGGCGCGCTGGCCGACCGGATGAAGGCGGAGAGCATCTCGAAGCTGCTCTACCCTTCGGACGAGACGCCCGCGGGGCAGGAGCTGCGGCTGCGACAGGAGTACTTCTTCTCCTCGGCTGCGCTGCAGGATCTCGTGCGGCGGCATCTCCGCGTCTACGGCGACCTGCGCAGCCTGCCGGAGCGCGTCTCCATCCAGCTCAACGACACGCACCCCGCCATTGCGGTCACGGAGCTGATGCGTATCCTGGTCGACCTGCACGACATCCCGTGGGACGAGGCATGGCACATCGTCCGCCATTCGATCAGCTACACCAACCACACGCTGCTGCCGGAGGCGCTGGAGAGCTGGCCCGTGCCGCTGATGGAGCGGCTCCTGCCGCGGCACATGCAGCTGATCTACCTGATCAACGCCTTCCACCTGGATGAGGTGCGCGGCAGGTTCCCGGGCGACGACGCGCTGCTCTCCTCCGTCTCGCTGATCGAGGAAGGCCATGGGCGGCGCGTCCGCATGGGCCATCTGGCCTTCATCGGTTCGCACAAGGTGAACGGCGTCTCGGCCTTGCACTCGGACCTGCTGAAGAAGACGGTGTTCGCGGACTTCAACCGGCTGTTCCCTGACCGCATCACGAACAAGACCAACGGCATCACCTTCCGCCGCTGGCTCCAGCAATCGAATCCCGGCCTGACCGGATTGCTGGTCGAGGCCGTGGGACCGGAGGTGCTGGACGATGAGGCGAAGCTCGCCGGCCTGCGCGCGATGGCGGGGGATGCGGCGTTCCTCGACCGCTTCGCCGCGGTGAAGCGCGCCAACAAGGTGGCGCTGGCGAACATGGTGCGGGAGAGGTTTTCCCTGCGCCTCGACCCGGACGCGGTGTTCGACGTCCAGATCAAGCGCATCCACGAATACAAGCGCCAGCTGCTCAACGTGCTGGAGGCGGTGGCGCTGTACGACGAGATTCGCAGCCAGCCGACGCGGGACTGGGTGCCGCGGGTCAAGATCTTCGCCGGCAAGGCCGCCAGCAGCTATCACCGTGCCAAGCTCATCATCAAGCTGGCGCACGACGTGGCGCGTGTGGTGAACAGCGATCCCACGGTGCGGAACCTCCTGAAGATCGTGTTCCTGCCGAACTACAACGTCTCCCTGGCCGAGGTGATCGTGCCCGCCGCCGACCTGTCTGAGCAGATCTCGACGGCCGGGATGGAGGCCTCCGGCACCGGCAACATGAAGTTCGCGCTCAACGGCGCCCTGACCATCGGCACGCTGGACGGGGCGAACGTGGAGATCCGCGAGCATGTCGGCGAGGACAACATCTTCATATTCGGGCTGACGACAGAGGAAGTGGAGCAGCACCGGCGCGAGGGATGGCGCGGGGAAGCGGCGATCGCCAAGTCCCGCCGCCTGCAGGAAGCGCTGGACCAGATCGAGTCCGGCGTGTTCTCCCCCGACGAGCCCAGCCGCTACCGCGACCTCGTCGCCGGGCTGCGGGGCCACGACTACTTCATGGTCTCCGCCGATTTCGACAGCTACTGCGACGCCCACCGCAGGGCGAGCGAGCGCTGGCGGCAGCCTGCGGCATGGTGGCGCTCGGCCGTGCTGAACACCGCGAACATGGGCTGGTTCTCCTCCGACCGCACCATCGAGGAGTATGCGCAGGAGATCTGGAACGTGCCGGTGCGCCGATGACCGGCGCCTGGCGCGCGGCGGGGGAGGACGTGGATGCCTTCCTCGCCGCCCGTCACGGCGACCCTTTCGCCTTCCTGGGCCCGCACGCCGTGCCGGGCGGCACCGTGGTCCGGGCCTTCGTGCCGCACGCCGAGGTGCTGGAGGTGGTGCGTCCCCGTGCGCAGCCCGTCGCGCTGGAGTGCCGGCACGAGGCCGGGCTGTTCGAGGGCTTCCTCAAGGGAGTGAAGCCCTCCGTCGCGTACCGCCTCCTCGCCCGCAACGGCGGCGGTGCGTGGGAGCTGGAGGATCCCTACCGCTTCGGTCCAACCCTAGGCCCGCTGGATGACCATCTGCTGGTCGAGGGCACGCACCGCCGCCTGCATGAGCGGCTGGGGGCGCATGAGTGCCTGCATGGCGAGGTACGTGGCACGCGCTTTTCCGTCTGGGCGCCGAATGCCGCGCGCGTCTCGCTCGTCGCCGGCTTCAACGACTGGGATGTGCGGCGCCATCCGATGCGCAAGCGGGTGGACAGCGGGTTGTGGGAGATCTTCGTCCCCGGCTTCGGCGCCGGCCAGCCCTACAAATTCGCCATCCTGTCGCGCGACGGCGTGGAGCAGCCTTGGAAGGCGGATCCCTTCGGCCTTGCCGCCGAGCTCCGGCCTTCCACCGCCTCGCTCGTGGCGGATGAAGGCCCCTTCCCCTGGACGGATGCGGCCTTCCTGTCGCGACGCTCGGCGTTGAACGCCCGCGATGCGCCGATCTCGATCTACGAGGTGCATGCGCCGTCGTGGCGCCGTCATCCCGATGGCCGCTTCTACGACTGGGATGAGCTGATCGACAGCCTCATTCCCCACGTGCTCTGGATGGGCTTCACCCATGTCGAGCTGATGCCGGTCATGGAGCACCCGCTGGACGAGAGCTGGGGATATCAGCCGATCGGGCTGCACGCGCCGACAGCGCGCCTCGGCGACCCGCGTGGGCTGATGCGTTTCGTGGACGCGGCGCACGCGGCAGGGCTCGGCGTCATCCTGGACTGGGTGCCGGCGCATTTCCCGCAGGATCCGCACGGGCTGTCCCGGTTCGATGGCGGCACGCTGTACGAGCATCCGGACCCCCGCCGCGGCTTCCACGCCGGCTGGGGCACCGCCACCTACGATTATGGCCGGCGCGAGGTCTCGGCCTTCCTGTGCAGCAACGCGCTCTACTGGATCGAGCGGTTCCATGCGGATGGGCTGCGCGTGGATGCGGTGTCCACCATGGTCCATCTCGACCATGGCCGTGGCCCTGGCGAGTGGGCGCCGAACGAGGACGGCAGCACGGAGAACCGCGAGGCCGTCGCCTTCCTCCGCAACGTCAACGCGCTGGTGGAGGAGGAGCATCCGGGCGCCGCGATGATCGCGGAGGAGGCGACGAGCTGGCCCGGCGTTTCACGCCCGTCCTCCTCGGGCGGGCTGGGCTTCCGCTTCAAGTGGAACATGGGCTGGATGAACGACACGCTGCGCTACGTGGCGACCGACCCGCTGCATCGCCGCTGGCACCACGACCTGGTGACCTTCGGCCTGACCTACGCCTTCAGCGAGGATTTCGTGCTGCCGCTGAGCCATGACGAGGTGGTTCACGGCAAGGGCTCGCTGCTCGGCAGGCTGCCGGGCGACGATCCGCAGCGCTTCGCGACGCTGCGCGCCTACTACGCCTTCATGTGGGGCCATCCCGGCAAGAAGCTGGTGTTCATGGGGAGCGAGATCGCCCAGTGGCGCGAATGGTCGGAGGCGCGGGAGCTGGACTGGTGGCTGCTGCAGCACGCGCCGCATGGCGGCGTGCAGCGGCTGATGCGCGACCTGAACCTGCTCTACCGCGAGCTGCCCGCCCTGCATGCGCGGGACGCTGAGGCGGAGGGCTTCCAGTGGCTTGAGCCCGACGATTCGGAACGCTCGGTCTTCTCCTGGCTGCGGCATGATGGCGCGGGGGGACCGCCTGTCGCCGTGGTCAGCAACTTCACGCCGGTGATCCGGCGCGAACATGTCGTCGGGCTGCCGCGCGCCGGCCGCTGGCGCGAGATCCTCAACACCGATGCCGGCGAGTACGGCGGCTGGGGCGAGGGCAACATGGGCATGGTGGTGGCGGAACCCGTGCCGCATGGGCGCTTTCCCGCTCGCGCGCAGTTGGTCCTGCCGCCCCTGGCCACGCTCTGGCTGACGCCGGAGGATGCGCAGGACGACGAGGAGAGAGGAGCCGCCGATGCCGCGTAGCTTCGAGGGTGCCTCCGCGCCGCTCGCACGGACGGCGATGGCCTTCGTGCTGGCGGGCGGCCGCGGCAGCCGGCTGATGGAACTGACGGACCGTCGCGCCAAGCCGGCGGTGTTCTTCGGCGGCAAGTCGCGCATCATCGACTTCGCCCTGTCGAACGCCATCAACTCCGGCATCCGTCGTGTTGCGGTCGCGACGCAGTACAAGGCGCACAGCCTGATCCGCCACCTGCAGCGCGGCTGGAACTTCCTGCGGCCGGAGCGGAACGAGAGCTTCGACATCCTGCCGGCCAGCCAGCGCACCAGCGAGACGACGTGGTACGAGGGCACCGCGGATGCCGTTTACCAGAACATCGACATCATCGAGGACCACGCGCCGCGTCACATCGTCGTCCTCGCAGGCGATCACATCTACAAGATGGACTACGAGCACATGCTGGCGCAGCACGTGGACAGCGGCGCCGACGTGACGGTCGGCTGCATTTCCGTCCCGCGCCTCGAGGCGCGCGGCTTCGGCGTCATGCATGTGGACACCAGCGGGCGCATCATCGACTTCGTCGAGAAGCCCGCCGATCCGCCCGGCATCCCGGGGCGGGAGGATCTCGCCCTCGCCTCCATGGGCATCTACGTCTTCGAGACGCGCAAGCTGTTCGACGAGTTGCGGCGCGACGCCGCGGCGCCTGGTTCCAAGCGCGATTTCGGCCGCGACATCATCCCGCACCTCGTGCGGCACGGGAAGGCGGTGGCGCACCGCTTCGAAAGCTCCTGCGTGCGGTCCTCGGCCGAGTCCAAGCCCTACTGGCGCGATGTCGGCACGGTGGATGCCTACTGGGAAGCCAACATCGACCTGACCGACGTCGTCCCGGAGCTCGACCTCTTCGATCAGGACTGGCCGATCTGGACCTATGCCGAGGTGACCCCGCCCGCGAAGTTCGTGCACGACATGGACGGGCGGCGCGGCGAGGCGATCGCCTCCCTCGTCTCGGGCGGCTGCATCGTCTCGGGGGCGCTCGTCCGCCGTTCCCTGCTCTGCACCGGCGTGCACGTCCACAGCTACGCGCAGTGCGAGGGCGCCGTGATCCTGCCGTACGTGCATGTCGGGCGGCATGCGCGCCTGCGCAACGTGGTGGTGGACCGGGGCGTCCGTGTGCCGAACGGCCTCGTGGTCGGCGAGGATCCGGAGGAGGATGAGCGCCGGTTCCGGCGCACGGAACGCGGCGTGACGCTGATCACCCAGGCGATGCTCGATCGCCTCGGATGAGCCGCGCATGAGCCTGCGCATCCTCTCCGTCGCCTCGGAATGCGCGCCCCTCGTGAAGACCGGCGGGCTGGCGGATGTGGCGGGCGCGCTGCCGGCTGCCCTCGCGCGCCAGGGCCTCTCGGTGACGACGCTGCTGCCCGGCTATCCGGCGGTGATGAAGGCGCTCGGCGCCGGCAAGGTGCTGCGGCGGCTCGAAGGCCTGTTCGGCGGCCCTGCCACGATCCGGGGCGGCAGGGCCGCGGGCCTGGATCTGCTCGTGCTCGACGCACCGCATCTCTTCGACCGCCCGGGCGGACCGTACATGGCGCCGGAAGGCGGCGAATGGGTCGACAACGGCGTGCGTTTCGCCGCCCTCGGCGCTGCCGCCTCGCTCGTCGCGACCGGCGGGTTGAAGAGCGGGCCGTTCGACGTGGTGCATGCGCATGACTGGCAGGCAGGGCTGGTGCCCGCCTATCTGCGTTTCGCCGGCGCCGCGCGGCGGCCGCCGGTGCTGTTCACCGTCCACAACCTCGCCTTCCAGGGCAAGTTCCCGCTTTCGCTCTTCCCGACGCTCGGCCTGCCGCCGCAGGCTCTCTCGACGGAAGGCGTGGAATACTACGGCGCGGTGGGCTTCCTGAAGGCCGGGCTCTGGTACGCGGACCGGATCTCCACCGTCTCCCCCAACTATGCGGCGGAGATCCGCACGCCGGAGATGGGGATGGGGCTCGATGGGCTGCTGCGCGGCCGCGGCGCCGCGCTCTCCGGCATCCTGAACGGGCTCGGCGAGGAGTGGGACCCGGCTCGCGACACGCACCTGGCCGCCCGCTTCGAAGCGAAAAATCCGAAGCCGCGCGCCGCCAACAAGGCGGCGCTGCAGCGCCGCCTTGGTCTGGAGGAGGATCCCCACGCCCCGCTCTTCGGCTTTGTCGGGCGGCTGACGTGGCAGAAGGGCGCGGATCTGATCCTCGGCGCAGTACCGACGCTGCTCGGCGAGCAGGCGCAACTCGCCCTCCTCGGCGCCGGCGAATGGGGCTTGGAAGAGGGCAGCCGCGGCGCCGCCAGCGCGCATCCGGGCCGCGTCGCCGTCCATCTCGGCTTCGATGAGGGGCTGGCGCGGCTGATCTACGCGGGCAGCGACGCGGTCCTTGTCCCCTCGCGGTTCGAGCCCTGCGGCCTCGCGCAGCTCGCCGCGCTGCGCTACGGCGCGTTGCCGGTCGTGGCGCATGTCGGCGGGCTCGCCGACAGTGTCGTGGACGCGAACGAGATGGCCTTGGTCACAGGAATCGGCACGGGGTTCCACTTCTCGCCCGTCACGCGGGAGATGCTGGAAGCCGCGATCCTGCGCGCGGCACGCCTCTACCGCGAGCCTCGGACCTGGTCGCGCCTGCAAGCCAACGCGCTTGCCACCGACGTGTCATGGGACCGGTCCGCCGCACGCTACGCCGCGCTGTTCCGCGACATGGCCGCGCAGGCCGGCTGAGCGTGCTGGCCGCCGCCGGGCCTGGGCTGCCGGAGCCGCTCGGCGCGGTTTCCGTCGCAGGCGGCGCGAACGCCGCCATTCCGGCGCCGGGCGCCTCGTCCGTCTTCATCTGCATCTTCGATGCGGCGGAGCGGGAAGTGGCGAGGCTGCGGCTGCCCGGCCGCACGGGCGAGGTGCATCACGGCTTCCTGCCTGGCCTGCTGCCCGGCACGCGCTACGGCCTGCGCGCCGAAGGGCCCTGGGATCCCCGGCGCGGCCTGCGCTTCAATCCCGCGAAGCTCCTTGTCGATCCCTGGGCGCGCCGGCTCGACCGGCCCTTCGCGCTGCACGCCTCGCTGTTCGACACGGGTGACGCGCCGGACCCGGCGGACACCGCGCCATACGTCCCCCGGGCGTTGCTGGAGGACATGCCCCCTTCCCGCAGAGGCGCTGCGCCGCGCGGCCCTCAGGTGATCTACGAGCTGCACGTCAAGGGCTTCACGGCGCTGCATCCCGACATTCCGGAATCGATCCGCGGCACCTTCGCCGGCCTCGCCCATCCCGCCGCCGTGGCCCATCTGCGCGACCTCGGCATCACCTGCGTCGAGCTGATGCCGGCCGCGGCCTGGATCGACGAGCGGCACCTGCCGCCGCTCGGCCTCGGCAATCATTGGGGCTACAACCCCGCCGCCCTTCTCGCCCCCGATCCGCGCCTCGCGCCCGGCGGCATGGCGGAGGTGCGCTCGGCCGTCGCGGCGTTGCAGGCCGCCGGCATCGCCGTGATCCAGGACGTGGTGCTGAACCACAGCGGAGAGGGCGATTATCTCGGTCCGACCGTCTCGCTGCGCGGCCTCGGCGATCGAGCCTGGTATCGCGTGCGGCCCGACGATCCGCGGCGCTACGCCGACGATGCCGGCTGCGGCAACACGCTTGCGCTCGACAGACCCTGGCCGTTGCGCCTCGCCATGGACGCGCTGCGGCACTGGGCGCAAGCGGCCGGCCTCGATGGCTTCCGCCTCGACCTCGCGACCACCCTTGCCCGGCGCGATTCGGGCTTCGATGCCGATGCGCCGCTGATCCAGGCGATGCGGCAGGATCCGGTCCTGCGGGAATTGTGGATCGTCGCGGAGCCCTGGGACATCGGACGCGACGGCTACAGGCTGGGCGCGTTTCCGCCCGGCTGGGGCGAGTGGAACGACCGGTTCCGGGACGACGTCCGCCGCTTCTGGCGCGGCGATGGCGGCCTTGCCGGCGCGCTCGCCACCCGGCTCGCCGGCTCCACCGATGCGTTCCACGGGCGCCCGCTGTCCGACAGCGTGAACTTCGTGGCCGCGCATGACGGCTTCACCCTCGCCGACCTCGTCAGCCACGCGACGAAGCACAACCTCGCCAATGGCGAGGAGAACCGCGACGGCACGGACGCCAACCACTCCTGGAACCACGGTGTGGAGGGCGCCACGGACGACCCCGCGGTGCTGGCGCGCCGGCAGGCCGACATGCGCGCGCTGCTCGCCACGCTCCTTCTCGCCCGCGGCACGCCGATGCTGGGCATGGGCGACGAATGCGGGCGAAGCCAGGGCGGCAACAACAACGCCTATGCGCAGGACAACCCGACGAGCTGGTTCGACTGGGCGGGGATGGACCACGCCCTGCTTGGCTTCGCGCGGCGGCTGATCGCGGCGCGGCGCGCCCATCCCGCGCTCACCGATCCGGCGCCGCTCACCGGCGCCGAGGGTCCGGACGGGCTGCGCGACGTCGCCTGGCTGCGGGAGGACGGCGAGCCGATGGAAGGCGGCGACTGGGCCGACCCGTCGCGCCATGCGCTCGTCGCGTCGTTCCGCGCCGGCGCGGACCGCTGCCTCCTTGCGCTGAATGCCGGCGGCGCGCTGCCGCTTCGCCTGCCCCCGCCACGCCCAGGGCACCGCTGGACGCTGCTGGCCGACAGCGCGGATCCGGCCCGGGAAGGCGCGGCGGCCTGGACCGAATTGCCCGCTCGTGCCGTCCTGCTCCTCGCGGAGGAGCGGCGCGAGGCGCGGCGCGATGATCCCGCGCTGCTTGCGCGGCTCGCGCGGCACGCCGGCATCGCGACGCATTGGCATGAGATCTCCGGGCGCCGACACGACGTGCCGGGGACGACGCTGCACGCCCTGCTCGGGGCGATGCGGCTGGAGGCGGCGGACGACGCGGCGGTCCTGCGCTCGCTCCGCGCGCTCTCCACGCCGCGCGCGCTGCCCGAGAGCGCGACGCTGCGCGAGGGCGGCCGCTTTCCCCTGCCGCTCTCCGACCGCGCCATCCGCCTGCGCGTGCAGCTGGAGAATGGCGGGGAGCGCACCCTGGCCGTCGCGCCGGAGGAAGGCGAAACCGAGCGGCTCGAACTGCCCGACGGCACCGCCGCGGCACGCCGGCTTGTCGCCTTTACGTCGCTTCCCGAGGGCCGGCATCGCCTGATCGACGAAGCCGCACCCGATGCGCCGTGCCACCTCACCGTGGCGCCGGTGCGCTGCCACCTGCCCGCTGATCTCGCCGGCGGCGCACGGCGCTTCGGCATCGCCGCGCAGCTCTACGGGTTGCGGCATGCCGGCGATGGAGGCATCGGCGACTTTCGGGCCGTGGCGGAGGTTGCGCGCGCCGCATCGGAAGCGAATGCGGCGCTGCTTGGCCTCAGCCCGCCGCACGCGCTTTTTCCCACGGAACGCGGTCGTGCCAGCCCCTACCACCCTTCGGATCGCCGCTTCCTCGACCCGATCTTCCTTGATGTCGGAACGCTGCCGCTCATCGCTGATCTTCCCGCCACGCGTGCCGCGCTGGCCGCGGCCGCCCCGGTGCTCGCCGCGCTCCGGACGCGCGACTCGGTGGACCACGCGGCGAGCTGGGCGGCCAAGCGCGCCGTGCTGCAGGCCGCCTGGCGCGGCCTTCCGGCCAACCATCCGGCCCGCGGCATGCTCACCGCCTTCTGCGAGGCCGAAGGTGCTGCCCTGCGGCATTTCTGTGCCCATGCCGCGATCGCGGAGCAGGAGGGCCACGCGGATGCACGGCGCTGGCCCGCAGGCTTGCAGCACGGCGAGGATGCCGGCGTTGCCGCCTTCGCCGCCCGGCACGCGCGGGAGCTCGGCTTCCACGCCTTCTGCCAGATGCTCGCCGACCTTCAGCTCGCCGAGGCCAGCCGGGCTGGCGCCGGGCTGTATCGCGACCTGGCCGTCGGCGCCGCGCCGGACGGGGCGGAGATCTGGTCCGGCGATGCCCGCTTCCTGCCTGGATTCTCGGTCGGCGCACCGCCTGACCCCTTCTCGGCGGAGGGGCAGGTCTGGGGGCTGCCACCGCCCGATCCGCGCGCGTCCTCCGCCGCAGGCCACGCGCCCTTCGCCCGGCTGATCGGCGCCAACATGCGCCATGCCGCCGCGCTGCGGATCGACCACGTGCTCGGCCTGCGCCGCCTCTTCCTCGTGCCGGAGGGGGCGAAAGGCGCCGACGGCGCCTACCTGACCTATCCGTTCGAGGATCTGCTCGGCCAGGTGGCGCTGGAATCCAGCCGCGCCGGCTGCCTCGTCGTCGGCGAGGACCTGGGCACCGTCCCCGAAGGCATGGGTGAGGCGCTGCGCGCGGCCGACATCCTCTCCTATCGCGTGCTGTGGTTCGAGCGCCGCGGCCGTGGCTTTGCGCCGCCTTCCGAGTACCCGCCGCGCGCAGCCGCCTGCGTCTCGACGCACGACCTGCCGACCCTCGCCGGCTTCTGGCGCGCCACCGACATCGCGGAGCGCGCGGCTCTCGGCCTGCTGCCCGACGCCTCCGCGGCGCTGGCCGGGCGTGCCGAGGACCGCGCAGGGCTGCTCGCCCTGCTCGCCGCCGAGGGGTTGCTGCCGGGGGGCGCGGCCGCGGATCGCGAACTGGACGACGCGCTCGCCGCCGCGGTCCACGCCCTGGTCGCGCGCACCCCCTCCTCCCTCGTGCTCGTGCAGGCCGAGGATCTGGCCGGGGAGGAGGTGGCGGTGAACCTGCCCGGCACGGATCGCGAGCGCCCGAACTGGCGCCGCCGGCTCCCGGCGGATGCCGCCGCGCTGCTCGCGACGCCGCGCGCCGCCGCCATCCTTGCCGCCCTGCGCGCCGCTCGCCCGGGCTAGGAGCACCGCTGCACCGGGTGCAGAGTGATGCACCGAGAGGGGGGAGAAAGGCGGGATGTCGGCGGAAGCAGGCCAGCGGTTCCAGACGATGCACGAGCTGGTAAAGGCCGCGAGGTTCCGCCTGAACGCCAACATCTGGGACTACCTCGTCGGCGGCACCGAGACGGAGACGACGGTCGCCCGCAACCGCGCCGCGCTCGACTCGATCGCCTTCCGCCCGCGCGTTCTGCGCGACGTCAGCCGCGTGGACAGCACGGCGGAGTTCCTCGGCCGCCGCCGCATCCGCCTGCCGGTGGCGCTCGCTCCTGTCGGCTCGCTCGACAGCTTCGATCCGGGAGGAGCCGCCACGGCGGGCCGCGCCGCAGCCGCCTTCGGCGTGCCGATCATCGTCAGCAGCGTCACCGAGCCGGGGCTGGAGCGCAGCGCCGAGGCGACCGGCGAAGGGCCGAAGGTGTTCCAGCTCTACGTGCGCGGCGACGCGGCCTTCGTGGACGAGCATGTGCGCCGCGCGGTGGCCGCCGGCTACGACGCCTTCGCCATCACCGTGGACAGCGCGCATTACAGCCGGCGGGAACGCGACATCGCCAAGCGCTTCGTCAAGCACTGGCGGGCGCGGAGCAGCGCGATGACCTTCCAGGCCGCGCTCAGCTGGGACGACATTTCCCGCTTCCGCGACGCGCATCCGGACGTCACCCTCATCCTCAAGGGCATCGGCTGCGCCGAGGATGCGGAGGCCGCGGTGCGGCGCGGCGTGCAGGTGGTCTACGTGTCGAACCACGGCGGCCGGCAGCTGGACCACGGCGTCGGCGCCCTGGAGGTGCTGCCGGAGGTGGCGCAGGTGGTGGCAGGCCGCGCGCGGATCTGGATGGATGGCGGCATCAGCCGCGGCACCGACCTCGTGAAGGCGGTGGCGCTTGGCGCCGAGACGGTCGCGATCGGCCGGCTCTACTGCTACGGCCTCGCGGCGGCCGGCGAGGAGGGCGTGCGGCGCGTGCTCGAGCTGCTGGAAGACGAGGTGCAGACGACGCTCGCCCTGCTCGGCGCCCGCAGCTTCGCCGAGCTCGAGCCACGCATGCTCGGCCCGGCGCGGCCGGTCGCGCCGCCGCATGTCCACTCCGCCTTCCCGCTCCTGGCGGAGCTGGACCGAGGCTACTGAAGATCGTTTCCTTCTTGCCCTGACTGGGCAGGCAGGAGATGAAGGAGACCGCCGCGCGCCGCCGCCGCCGCGCGGTCCCGCTGAAGCCGAGAGCGCGTGCGCATCCTCCTTCCCTCCGCTGCCCTGCTGCTGGGCCTCGCGGCCGGCGGCGCCCTGGCGCAGGCGCCGTCCCGCCCCCTGCCGCCCCCGCCGCCGCCTGCGCCGCCGGCCCTCGTCGCGTCCGCCGAGCCGGTCGCGGAGCCGGTCCGTCAGCGCCGTGTGCGGGTCGCGGAGCTCGGCCATGCCGCAGGGCTGGAGTTCGGTGCGGAAGGGCGCGAGCTGGTTGTGCCGCTGCCGCGCTCGGCCGACGGCAGTGCGCGGCTGGCGCTCTCCTTCGACCTTGTCGCGCCTTTCGCCGCCCGGCGCGCGGTGGAGGTGCGGGCGAATGGCCGCCTGCTTGCGGCGCCTGCCTTCCCGGACGGCACGATGCGCCTGTCCCTCGAACTGCCACTCGACGTGGCGGACCATGCGCGCGGCGATGGCGAGTTGCGGCTCGGCCTTCGCCTGCTGGAGCAGCCTGGCCCGGCCCTCGGCGCGGCGACGCTGCGGCCGGAGAGCTATCTTGCCCTGACGCTGCCCGCGGAGACGGCGCTGGGCATCCGGGCGGTGCTGCGCCTGATGCCGGCGCGAGTGTTGATACTGACGCGTCCCGGCCCGCTGCCGGTGCGCGAGGCGGCGGCAGCGCTGCACGCCGCGCTCGCCCTCGCTCGCCGCGGGCGGGAGGTGCGGATCGTCGCTGGCGCCGCGCCGGAGTTGCGGCGGGACGAGGATGGAGCCCTCCTCTGGGACACGGGCGCGGTGGTCATCGGCGCCACTCCGGATGCGCTGGCCGTGGTCGAGCTTGCGGGCGTGCCGCTGCTGGCGATCGGCGGGCCGGAGCCGGACGCGGCCGCGCGGTTGCTGGACGGGCCCTGGGCCGAAGCGATGGATGCGGCACGGCTTGCCGTGGCGCGCGCCGGCCCGCCGGCAGAAGCGGCCGGAGCACTCCCGTTCTCCGCGCTGCCCGGCAGGCTGGAGCCGCAGGAAACGGCGCGCGCCTCCTGGGTGCTGCAGTTCTCCATGCGCGACCTGCCGCCGCGCAGCCGGCCGGCGGCGCTGGACGCCGAGCTGCGTGCGTCGGCCGAATCCGGTCGCGCCGTGGCCTCCGTGCTGCTGAACGGTGCCTTGCTCGTCACGGCCGCGGTGCCGGCCGATGGCGTCCTGCGGCTCGACACCGCCCTGCCCGAGGCCCTGCTGCGACTCGAGAACCGGATCGAGGTTGCGCTGCATCGGGGTACGATCGGATCGCCGGCGCAGCTCCTGCCAGGCGGACGCATCCGCCTGGCCCCGGCTGGCCCGCCCATCGGCTTCGTCGACCTGCCCGCTGCCCTCGCAGCCGGCTACGAGCTGATCCTCGACCTTCCGGGCGGCGCCGTGTCGGCCGAATCGCTGGCCTTGCCCCTCTGGCTGCTCCGCGCCGTGGCGCCGGCGGCGGCGCCGATCACCGTGACGCCGAACGAGCCCGGCGCGGCCCCGCAGCCGGCCGGGCCCTTCGTGGCGCTGACGCATGAGCCGCCTTCCGGCACGGCCCCGAGACTGCGCGTCGAGGGCGGCCGGCTCCGTCTGGCCGGCGCGGAAGGCGCGCCGGTGACGGAGGTCGATCGGGCCGGCGTGCTCGCTGTACAACTCCTGCAGGCTGCCGAGCGGCCGGGCCTTTGGTTGGCGGCACCGACGGCGTTCGCGCCCGACGGCCCGCCCCCCGCCTTCGGCCGTGACGATGCGGCGCTGCTCGACCGCCACGGGGTTGCGCTGGCGCTGCCGCGCGATGCCCCTGTGCTGCCTGTCGCCGCGCCGCCGGCCAGCGTGCCGGCGATGGAACCGGTACCCGCGGCCGACGACCGCCCTGGCCTTTTCGTCTGGCGGCCCTGGGTGGTCGGGTTCCTCTGGCTCGTCGGGGTGGGGCTGGTGGGTTACGCGCTCGCTCGGCCGCGCGGCGGGCCGGGAGCCGGTGTTCCCAGCACGGAAGCCGGCCTGTAGGTAGGAAGACGGCCGCGGCGCCGCCTGCCGCCCCTCTTGGAATTCAGGATGGTCCCTCTGCGCACGCAGGTCGTCTTCATCCACCTGCCGAAGACGGGGGGGATGAGCCTGCACGCCGCGATCGCCGGCGCGATTCCGCCCCAGGCGACGCTGCGCGTCGGCGACGAGGCCGAGCACGCCGCCTTCCTGGCGATGGGGCGGGGCGAGGTGGCGCGCCGCAGCTTCGTCTCCGGCCACATGACCTTCGAGGAGGCGGCGCCCCGCACCCGCGCCGATGCGCGCTTCGTCACCCTCCTGCGCGACCCTGTCTCCCGCCTCCTCTCGGCCTTCAACTACATGGCGACCTGGCACGACCATCCGTTGCACGCCGAGATGCGGGATCGCGGCTTCGCCGACTTCATTCTCTCGTCGGGAGAGGCTTTGTCCGGCGAGGCGTGCCGCCAGATCACCGGCGCCGGCACCGCGGCCGAGGCGATCCCGGTGCTGGAGGCCTGCTATGCTGCCGCCGCGACCACGGACCGGCTGGGAGACGTCGCCGCCCTCGCCGCCGGCTGGCTTGGACTGGCCCTGGCCGGCATCCCGCGGGAGAACGTCACTCCCGGCCAGGGGCGCATCACCCTCGACAGCCCCAGCCTCGCCCTCCTGCTCGACGTTACGCGGGAGGACCGGCTGCTGTTCGAGCACGTGGCCGGCCGGCACGGCGGGCTGATGGTGGCGCCAGGGATGGGCGGCTGAGGGACGCGGCCGGGCCGCAGGGCCTGCGCAATCAGCGCGAGTTGAAGAAAACCTGTTGCTGCCCGACCGGAGAGTACGCGCATACCTTGCCCGAGGGGCGCCGCGGATTCGGGCCCTTCGAGAAGCATCCGAGCACTGGAGGATCCATGGCTACGAAACCGGCGGCTAAGTCCAAGAAGGAGCCGGCAAAGAAGGCGACTGCGGCCAAGCCTGCGGCCGCGAAGGGCAAGAAGGTCGCCAAGCCGGCGGCCGGCGGCAAGCCGAACGCGCTGCAGCAGCCCCTGACCCCGTCCGAGCAGCTTGCCGAGGTGGTCGGCTCCGCGCCGCTGCCGCGGGGCGAGGTGGTCAGCAAGGTCTGGACCTACATCAAGGACAAGGGCCTGCAGAACCCGCAGAACAAGCGGGAGATCCTCGCCGACGACAAGCTGCGCAAGGTGTTCGGCAAGGACAAGGTCACGATGTTCGAGATGAACAAGCACCTCGCCGCGCACCTGAAGTAGGCCGCCTCCCGACACCGCCTCTTCCCGGCCGCGCCCGCAAGGCGCGGCCGGAACGGCGCGAGGATGCCGCCGTCTCCGGTGCGCTGCCGCTCTTCCTTGTCGAAGGACCCCGTTGGCGGACCCGAGAGGATTCGAACCCCTAACCCCCAGATCCGTAGTCTGGTGCTCTATCCAATTGAGCTACGGGTCCGCACGGGAGCCGCGATTTAGCGGAGGCCTCGCGCACGCGCAACCCCCGCCGTCGCGCTTTTCGTTGGCGTTACGCAGCCAGCTTGTCCAGCTCACGCAGCACCGCTTCGCCGAACACGCCGGTGCCCACGCGCGCCATGCCGGTGGCCATGATGTCGGCCGTGCGCAGCCCGCCGGCGAGCACCTTCTCCACCGCCGTTTCCACCAGCCGCGCATCCTCCTCCATCCCGAAGGAGAGCCGCAGCAGCATGGCAAAGGAGAGGATCTGCGCCGACGGGTTGGCGATCCCCTTGCCGGCGATGTCGGGCGCCGAGCCGTGGATCGGCTCGTACAGCGCGTGCCGCTTGCCCGAGGGCTGCGCCGCGCCGAGCGTCGCGGAAGGCAGCATGCCGAGAGAGCCGGTCAGCGCCGCCGCAAGGTCCGACAGCACGTCGCCGAACAGGTTGTCGCCCAGGATGACGTCGAACTGCTTCGGCCGGCTGGCAAGCTGCATGGCGCAGTTGTCCGCGTACATGTGCTGCAACTCGACATCCGGGAACTCGGCCGCGCCCACTTCCGACACCACGGCGCGCCACAGCCGGCCGGACTGCATGACGTTCGCCTTCTCAACGCTCGTCAGCCTGTTGCGGCGCTTGCGCGCGATCTCGAAGGCCACGCGTGCGACGCGCGCAATCTCGTCCTCGTGGTAGATCTGCGTGTCGAGGCCGGTGCGCTTGCCGTCCGCGCCGGTCGTGACGCCGCGCGGCTCGCCGAAATAGACGCCGCCGGTCGTCTCCCGCACGATCATGATGTCGAGGCCGCGCACGAGGTCAGGCCGCAGCGCCGAAGCATCCACCAGCGGATCGAGCACCACCGCGGGGCGCAGGTTGGCAAACAGGCCGAGATCCTTGCGAAGCCGCAGGATGCCGAGTTCGGGCCGCTGCTCGAACGGCAGCGCGTCCCACTTCGGCCCGCCGACCGAGCCGAACAGCACGGCGTCCGCGGCTCCCGCCGCCGCGACCGTCTCATCGGGGCAGGGAGAGCCGGTGGCGTCGATCGCCGCCCCTCCCACAAGCCCCTCCTTGATCTCGAAGGTCACGGCGCGGCGCCGGTCCATCCAGTCGATGACGCGGCGGACCTCGCGCATCACTTCGGGACCGATGCCGTCGCCCGGCAGGATCAGCAGCGTCTTGTTGGCGGGCATGGGGGTTCCGGTGTCGGTCAGGCAGTGGTCGAGGCGTAGAGCCACGGCTGCGCGGCACGCTGCCGCGCCTCGAAGCCGTCGATCGAGGGCGCGTGCTGCATCGTCTGGCCGATGTCATCCAGGCCATTCAGCAGCAGGTGGCGGCGGAAGGCATCGACCTCGAACGGGATCTCCTCGCCGTTCGGCCGCACCACCACCTGGCGCCCCAGGTCCACCGTGATCCGCGCGTTGGCGCCCAGCCGCGCATCCTCCATCAGCGTCTCGCACACCTCTCGCGGCAGACGTACGGGGAGGATGCCGTTCTTGAAGCAGTTGTTGTGGAAGATGTCGGCGAAATCCGGCGCGATCACGCAGCGTATGCCGAAATCGAGCAGCGCCCAGGGCGCATGCTCGCGCGAGGAGCCGCAGCCGAAATTCTCGTAGGAGATCAGGATCTCCGCGCGCCGGTACGGCTCCTGGTTCAGCACGAAGTCGGGCTTCTCCGACCCGTCCTCCTCGTAGCGCATCCCGCTGAACAGGTTCTTGCCGAGTCCGGTGCGCGCGATGGTCTTCAGGAAGCGCGCCGGGATGATCTTGTCCGTGTCCACATTCGCCATCGGCATCGGCGCCGCGATGCCGGTCAGGGTGGTGAAGGGCTGCATCTCAGGACTCTCTCCGCGGCTGCCACTCGCGCACATCGGCCAGCCGTCCCGCCAGTGCCGCCGCCGCCGCCATGGCGGGCGAGAGCAGGTGCGTCCGCCCGCCCGGGCCCTGCCGCCCCTCGAAGTTACGGTTGGAGGTGCTGGCGCAGCGCTGGCCCGGCTTCAGCCTGTCCGGATTCATGCCGAGGCACATGGAGCAGCCGGCCTCGCGCCACTCGAACCCGGCCTCGGCGAGGATACGGTCCAGCCCCTCCTCCTCCGCCTGCTGCTTGACGAGGCCGGAGCCCGGCACGGCGAGCGCACGCACGCCCTCGGCCACCTTGCGCCCCTTCACCACCGCCGCGGCGGCGCGCAGATCCTCGATGCGGCTGTTGGTGCAGGAACCGATGAAGACCACGTCCACCTTCAGGTCCGTCAGCTTCTGGCCGGGCGTCAGGCCCATGTACTCGACCATGCGGCGCACCTGCGCGCGCCGCGCCTCGTCCACGATGGTGTCGGGTTCGGGCACGCTGCCCGTGATCGGCAGAACGTCTTCCGGGCTCGTGCCCCAGGTGACCTGCGGGACGATCGCGGCCGCGTCCAGCCGCACCTCCTTGTCGAAGGCCGCGCCCTCGTCGCTCGGCAGCGTGCGCCACCACGCGACCGCGCGGTCGAACGCCTCGCCCTCCGGCGCGAAGGGCCGGCCGCGCACGTAGTCGAAGGTGGTCTGGTCCGGCGCCACCATGCCGGCCCGCGCGCCGGCCTCGATCGACATGTTGCACACCGTCATCCGGCCGGCCATGTCGAGCGCGCGGATCGCCTCGCCCGCGAACTCGATGACGTGCCCGGTGCCGCCCGCCGTGCCGATCCGGCCGATGATCGCCAGCACGATGTCCTTCGCCGTGCAACCCAGCGGCAGCCGGCCCTCCACCGACACGCGCATGTTCTTCGCCGGCTTCTGCAGCAGCGTCTGCGTGGCCAGAACGTGCTCCACCTCCGACGTGCCGATGCCGAAGGCGAGCGCGCCGAGCGCGCCATGCGTCGAGGTGTGGCTGTCTCCGCAGACGATCGTCATGCCGGGCAGCGAGAGGCCAAGCTCCGGGCCGATGACGTGGACGATGCCCTGTCGGCGATCGGTCAGCGGGATGTAGGGGACGCCGAACTCCCTGACGTTCCGCTCCAGCGTCTCGACCTGCGTGCGGCTCTCCGGATCCTCGATGGTCCCGTAGCGCGAGCTGTCGGTGGCGATGTTGTGGTCCACCACCGCGATCGTCGCGTCCGGCCGCCGCACCTTGCGCCCGGCCATGCGCAGCCCCTCGAAGGCCTGCGGGCTGGTCACCTCATGCGTCAGGTGCTTGTCGATGTAGAGCAGCGCGGTGCCGTCGGGCAGCGTCTCGACGACGTGCGCGTCCCAGATCTTGTCGAACAGCGTGCGCGGCCTGCTTGCCGACATGCGTGGCGTCCCCGTGAAACGACTGCGCCCCGGCCTTGCGGCGCGGGGCGCGTGAAGAGATCAGGCCTCGACGCCCTCGGCCTCGGCCTTGCTGCGGGCGCGCTCCTCGATGCGCGCCGACTTGCCGGTGCGGCCCCGGAGGTAATAGAGCTTCGCGCGCCGCACCTTGCCCCGGCGCACCACCTGGATCTCGGCGACGTTCGGCGAGTAGAGCGGGAAGACGCGCTCCACGCCTTCGCCGTAGGAAAGCTTGCGAACGGTGAAGTTGCTGTTCACCCCGCGGTTGGAGCGGGCGATCACCACGCCTTCATAGGCCTGGGTGCGGGTGCGCTCCCCTTCCACGACCTTCACCATCACGCGGACGGTGTCGCCCGGCTGGAAGTCGGGGGTGTTCCGGGCGGCGGCGAGGCGGGTGCGCTGCGCCTCCTCGAACTGCTGCAGCAGGTTCATCTGTCGGGATCCTTCCGTGAGCTTGATCTAGGCCGCGGCCGGGGGGCCGTCCAGCCGCCCCGCCGCATCGTTCGTCTGCGTCCGGCGCGCGAGGTGCCGTGCCCAGAGATCGGGCCGGCGCGTGCGCGTCGCCTCCTCCGCCTGGGCACGGCGCCAGCGCGCCACCTCGGCATGGTGACCGGAGAGCAGCACCTCCGGCACGCGCCGCCCCTGCCATTCGGCCGGGCGGGTGTAGTGGGGGTATTCCAGAAGAAGGTCCGGCCCGTGGCTCTCCTCCGCGCCGCTCTCGCCCTTGCCCATCACGCCCGGCAGCAGCCGGACGCAGGCATCGAGCAGGAGAAGGGCCGCGGGCTCCCCGCCCGAGAGGACGAGGTCGCCGGCCGAGAGCTCCGTCATCTCCCGCGCCTCGATCACGCGCTGGTCCAGGCCCTCATAGCGGCCGCAGAGCAGGATGGCGCCAGGGCCCGCAGCAAGGCCGCGCACGACCGCCTGATCGATCGGCCGGCCACGCGGGGTGAGGTAGATCACCGGCGCGCCGGGATTGCCACGCACCGCGGCTTCGACCGCCGCATCGACCACGTCGGGTCGCATTACCATCCCCGCACCGCCGCCGAAGGGCGTGTCGTCCACGCTGCGGTGCCGATCGGTGGCGAAGCCGCGGATGTCGAACGCTTCGAGCGACCAGACACCCTCGCCCAGCGCCCGCCCGGCGAGGGAATGGCCGAGTGGCCCCGGAAACATCGCCGGAAACAGCGTGAGGACGGAGGCGCGCCAGCTCATGCCGCGTCCTCCGCACCCGGCCGGGCCTCGACCTCCGTCGGCAGCACCACGGTCAGGCGCCCGCCGGCAACGTCCACCACCGGCACTGCCGCCCGGGTGAACGGCACCAGCCGCTCCGTCCCGCCGTCGGCGATCACGAGGAAGGGCCCTGCCCCATACTCCTCGACCGCCCGGACGGTGCCGAGCGGCGTGCCGTCCTCGGCCTGCGCCGCCAGTCCTTCCAGGTCGCAGAGCAGGAACTCCTCCGGATCCTCCGGCGGCGGCAACCGTTCGCGCTCGACGTAGAGGCGCGTGCCGCTCAGGCGCGCCGCCGCGTCGCGGTCGGCCACGCCCTCGACGCGGCCCAGGCCGCCGGGCAGCGGCGTCACCGCGAAGCGCCGCATGCCGGCCTCGTCGGTCAGCGGGCCGTAGGTGCCGATCGCCATCGGGTCGGCGGTGTAGGCGTGCAGGCGCACGAGGCCCCGCACGCCGTGCGGCCTCCCGATCTCGCCGAGCAGCACCCGCTTCGCCATGGCCCGTCAGCGATCCGGCTGCGGCTTCAGCCCGCGGTCGCCGCTGCGGCGGCGCGCTCCTGCGCCTTCTTCTTCGGCGCGGACTTCTTCGGCTGCTCGCGGTACTGCGGCACCGGCCCCAGCCCGGCATGGCCGAGGAACTTCGCCACCCGGTCGGTCGGCAGCGCGCCCTGCGTCCGCCAATGCACGATGCGCTCGGCATACAGCCGCACGCGCTCCGGATGGTCGGACGGCAGCATCGGGTTGTAGGAGCCGAGCTTCTCGATGAAGCGCCCGTCGCGCGGCGAGCGGCTGTCCGCCACCACGATGTGGTAGTACGGGCGCTTCTTGGCGCCGGCGCGGGCAAGGCGGATCTTGAGGCCCATCTGGGTCCTTCCCTCTGTGTATGGTCTAGAAAGGTCGTCGGCCGCCGAGGCCGGGCATGAGGGCACCAAGGCCCCCACGCATCATCCCCTTCTGGCCGAGCTTGTTCATCCGCTTCATCATCGCGGACATCTCGTCGAACTGCTTCAGCAGCCGGTTCACCTCCTGCACCGAGGTGCCGGAGCCGGCGGCGATGCGCTTCTTGCGGCTCGCCTTCAGCAGGTCGGGGTTGCGGCGCTCCCTCGGCGTCATCGAGGAGATGATCGCCGCCTGGCGCTTCAGCACCGTCTGATCGAGGTTCGCGCCCTCGATCTGCTGCTTCATCTTGCCCACCCCCGGCAGCATGCCGAGGATGCCGGACAACGAGCCCATCTTGTTGATCTGCTTGAGCTGCGACGCATAGTCCTCGAGGTCGAAGGACCCCTTCTGCATCTTGGCTGCAAGCTTCTGCGCCTCCGCCTGGTCCATCGTCTCGGCGGCGCGCTCCACCAGGCTGACGATGTCGCCCATGCCGAGGATGCGGTTGGCGACGCGGTCGGGGTGGAAGTCCTCCAGCGCATCCAGCTTCTCGCCCGCGCCGAGCAGCTTGATCGGGGCGCCGGTCACGGCGCGCATGGAGAGTGCCGCGCCGCCGCGTGCGTCGCCGTCCACGCGCGTCATCACCACGCCGGTCACGCCGACCTTCTCGCGGAACGCCTTGGCGGTGTTGACCGCGTCCTGGCCGGTCATCGCATCGACGACGAGCAGCGTCTCATGCGGCTTCGCGAAGGCCTTCACCTCCGCCACCTCCGCCATCAGCGCCTCGTCGATCGCGAGGCGGCCGGCCGTATCGAGGATGACGACGTCATAGAGCTCGCGGCGCGCCGTATCCATCGCCCGCGCCGCGATCTGGATCGGCGTCTGCCCGGCGACGATCGGCAGGCCCGTCACGCCCGCACGCTCGGCAAGCTGCGCGAGCTGGAGCTGCGCCGCGGGCCTGTGAACGTCGAGCGAGGCGAGCAGCACCTTCTTCCGCTCGCGCGTGCGCAGCCGCAGCGCGATCTTGCCCGAAGTCGTGGTCTTGCCCGAGCCCTGCAGGCCGACCATCAGGATCGGCAGCGGCGCCGGCGCGGCGAGATCAAGGCCCGGCGGCGGCGCCTCGCCGCCCCCGCCCAGGGCCTCCACCAGCGCGTCGTTGACGATCTTGACCACCTGCTGCGCCGGAGAGACGGAGCGGATCACCTCCTGTCCTACCGCGCGCTCGCGCACCTTCGCGACCAGGTCCTTCACCACCGGCAGGGCGACGTCGGCCTCCAGCAGCGCGATGCGGACCTCCCGCAGCGCCTCCTGCACGTCGGCTTCCGACAGCGCGCCGCGGCGGCGCAGCTTGTCGAATACCCCGGTCAGCCTGTTGCCCAGCGCCTCGAACATGGCGGGGAAGGGTTCCTCTACGTTGCGGCCGTCCCAAACGAAATCGCGCCGCTGCGCGAGCCTTCGCGGAGCGACGGTGCCGGCCCGCGCCGGGCGGGACGACAGAACAGGTCCGGGACGGACCAAGGCCGTGCTGATAGCGCGCCGGAGCCAAACGGGTCAAGGCAGGCAGCCCGATGACCGAGCTGCCGGGGGCCGCGCTACTTCGGCGCCAGCACCATGATCATCTGCCGGTTCTCGAGCCGCGGCATGCTCTCCACCTTGGTCAGTTCCGCCATCTCGGTGCGGATCCTGTCCAGAACCTTCAGGCCGAGATCCTGGTGCGCCATCTCGCGGCCGCGGAACCGCAGCGTGACCTTCACCTTGTCGCCCTCGCCGATGAATTCCTTCATCTGGCGCATCTTCACCTCATAGTCGTGGTCGTCGATGTTCGGGCGGACCTTGATCTCTTTCAGCTCGACCACCTTCTGGCGCTTCCGCGCCTCGTTGGCCTTCTTCTGCTGCTCATACTTGTACTTGCCGTAGTCGAGGATCTTGACCACGGGCGGCACCGCATTCGGGCTGATTTCCAGCAGGTCGAGGCCGACGTCATAGGCCCGCAGCAGCGCATCCCGCGCGCTCATCACCCCGATCATCTCGCCATCCTGGTCGATCAGGCGGACCTGGGGGACACGGATCTCCTCGTTCACCCGCGGGCCGTCGCGCGTCGGCAACTGGGCGGGCATCGGACCTCTAGGGATGGGCGCTTCTCCTCTCTGTGGTGTCGTATCGGCCGAAAAGGCGGAGGAGCCGCACCGGAAACCATGCCCGGTGCGGCCCCGCGCGGCCAGCCCGCTTTATGGCAATCCGGTCAGGCCGGTGCAAGCCGGAGGTCGGGGGCCGCAGCCTCCTCGGCCAGCCGGCGCACCGCGTCCTCCAGCGCCACCGTCTCCTGCTCCCGCCCCGGCAGCCGGCGCAGCACGAGCGAGCGCTCCTCCGCCTCCCGCCGCCCGACCACGGCGAGCACCGGCACGCGCGCCTCGATATGGTCCACCACCTTGCGGTTGATCTTCTCGTTGCGAAGATCGAGCTGAACCGCCAGCCCCGCACGGCTCAGCGCCGCCGCGGCGGCGCGCGCGTGGTCCGCGGCATCGTCCACGATCGTCGCCACCACCACCTGCACGGGCGCCAGCCACAGCGGGAAGCGGCCGGCGTGCTGCTCGATGAGGATGCCGAGGAACCTCTCGAAGCTGCCGAGGATCGCGCGGTGCAGCATCACCGGCCGCTTGCGGCTGCCATCCTCCGCCACGTAGTCCGCGCCAAGCCGTTCCGGCAGCACGAAATCGACCTGGAGCGTGCCGCACTGCCAGTCGCGTCCGATCGCGTCTCGCAGCACGAATTCCAGCTTCGGCCCGTAGAACGCACCTTCGCCCGGGTTCAGCTCGTATGCGACGCCGGCGATCTCGCAGGCCTGCTTCAGCGCGCCCTCGGCACGGTCCCAGATCGCATCATCCCCCGCGCGCTGCGGCGGCCGGTCGCTGAACTTCACGCGAAACGCCTCGAAACCGAGGTCGCGGTACACCCGCGAGAGCAGCGCGACGAAGCGCACAGTCTCGTCCGCGATCTGCCCCTCCTCGCAGAAGATGTGCGCATCGTCCTGCGTGAAGGCGCGCACGCGCATGATCCCGTGCAGCGCGCCCGAGGGCTCGTAACGGTGGCAAGCGCCGAACTCTGCCATGCGCAGCGGCAACTCGCGGTAGCTCCGCACACCCTGGTTGAAGATCAGCACATGGCACGGGCAGTTCATCGGCTTCAGGGCAAGGGCGCGGTGCGCCTCGTCCTTGTCCTCCACCGTCGCCATGAACATGTTCTTGCGGTAGTTCTCCCAGTGGCCGGACGCCTCCCACAGCTTGCGGTCGAGCACCTGCGGCGTCCGCACCTCCTGGTACTCGGCCTCCTCCAGCCGCCGGCGCATGTATCCCTCGACGGTCCGGTACAGCCGCCAGCCCTTCGGGTGCCAGAACACGCTGCCCGTCGCCTCCTCCTGCAGGTGGAAGAGGTCCATCTCCTTGCCGATCTTCCGGTGGTCGCGCCGCTCCGCCTCCTCGATCTGATGGAGGTGCGCATCCAGCTCCTTCCGGTCGCGCCAGGCGGTGCCATAGATGCGTGACAGCATCGGGTTGCGGTGGTCGCCCCGCCAGTACGCGCCCGCCACCTTCATCAGCTTGAAGGCGTCGCCCACGTCTCCGGTGCCGCGCATGTGCGGCCCGCGGCAGAGGTCTATCCATTCCCCCTGGCTGTACAGGCTGATCTCCTGGTCCGCCGGCAGGTCGCGGATCAGCTCCACCTTGAAGCGCTCGCCCTTCCGCTCGAACAGCGTGACCGCTTCGTCGCGGCTGACGACCTGGCGCGCGAAAGGCGCGTTCCGCGCGACGATCTCACGCATACGCGCCTCGATCGCGGGGAAATCCTCCGGAGTGAAGGGCTGGTTGCGGTGGAAGTCGTAGTAGAAGCCGTTCTCGATCGGCGGCCCGATCGTCACCTGCGTGCCGGGGAAGAGGTCCTGCACCGCCTCCGCCAGCACATGGGCGCAGTCGTGGCGGATCAGTTCCAGCGCCGCCTCGTCGCGGCGGGTGACGAAGCGCACGCGCGCATCGCCGGCGATCTCGTGCGACAGGTCGCGCAGCGCCCCGTCCACCTCCATCGCCAGCGCGGCCTTCGCCAGGCCGGGGCCGATGGCCGCCGCGATCGTCGTGCCCGTGACGGGCCCGGCGAAGTCGCGGACGGAACCGTCAGGCAGGGTGATCGCGGGCATCGGTGGCTCGGGGCTCCAAGAGAGGGGCTGCACGGGGCGCGGACCATGGCCAGCCCGCCGCGGGCCCGTCAAGCAGGCCGCACCGCGGCCAGCGCAGCCCTGACATCCTCCACGCTCAGCGCGCGCAGCGGCTCGTGCCGCAGCACCGCCACGCTGGGTCCGCGCGGCGCGCAGAGCGCCGGGTCGCTCTCCTCGCCGAACAGCGCGAGGGTCGCGCAGCCGGCGGCGGCGATCAGGTGCGTGGGCCCCGTGTCGTTGCCCACCGCGAATTCGGCCCGGCGCGCCAGCGCCGCCACGGCACCGAGGTCGGTCCGCCCCGCAAGGTTCACCGCTCCCCGCAGCCCGGCGGCGACTCGCCGGGCCAGCGCCGCTTCCGCCGCGCCGCCCAGCACCACCACCGGAAGGTCGAGCCCTTCCGCCAGCTCCCGAAAACCCGCCTCCGGCCACCGCTTTCCCGGCCGCAGCGGAGAGGCGCCCGGCACCAGCAGCGCGAAGCGGGGCGGCAGGCCGAGCGCGGAAAGATCGGCATCCAGCCATCCGAGCTCCGGCGGCGGGAAGGATGTGATCCCTGCCAGGGCGAGCTGCTCCCGCTGCCGCTCCACCGTGTGCATCAGGTCGCGGTCCGGGTTGGCGTGAGGGTGGGAGGCGCCGGCGCCGATCCCCGACCATTCCACCCCGAGCCGCATCAGCCAGCGGTAGCGCGTGCTGCGCCCTGAGGTCTGCAGGTCGTAGACGCGCGCAAACCCCGCCCCGCGCAGCCGTCGCGCCAGCGCCAGCATGGCCCGCGGCGAACGCCAGGAGGGGCGGCCATCCTCCCACACCTCGTCGAACCAGGGGCTGCGCCGCGCCAGCCCTGCATAGGGCGGCGTCGTCAGCAGCGTGATGCGGGCCCCGCGGTGATGCGCACGGATCGCGGCGAAGGGCCCGAAGCTCTGCACGAAATCGCCGAGCGCGCCGAGCCGGATGACGAGGATCCGCATCAGCCGATCAGCTCCCGGTAGACCGCGACCGTCGCCGCCTGCATCCGCGCCGTGGTGTGGTTGCGCAGCACCGCGTCCCGCGCGCGGGCGCCCACCGCTTCGCGCTCCGCCGCCGGCATCGCCAGCACCCGGCCGAGCGCGGCGGCAAGCAGGGCCGCATCGCCGGGCATGACGCGCCAGCCCGTGACGCCCTCCTCCACCGTCTCGCGCGGGCCGCCGAGATCGGCGGCGATCACCGGGCGGCCCATCGCCTGCGCCTCGATGACGGTGCGGCCGAAGGCTTCGGCGTCGGTGCTGGCATGGAGCACCACATCCGCCGCCAGCAGCGCCGAGGGGAGATCCTCGACATGTCCGAGCAGGCGCAGCCGTTCCGCCACGCCGAGCGCGGCAGCCCGCGCGCGCAGCTCCTCCGCAAGGCGCGGATTGCCGCCGCCGGCCAGCACCGCCACGGCGCCAGGCAGGCGGGCCAGCGCCTCCACCAGCACGCCCTGCCCCTTCCAGCGGGTCATGCGGCCGGGAAGCAGGATCACCGGCCGCCCGCCACCCCATTCGAGACGCAGCGCCGAGACGCGCTCAGCCGGCACCGCGCCAGGGTCGAAGCGCCGCGGATCGACTCCGCGCGGGATCACCCGGATGCGCGCGGGATCGGTGCCGTGCCGCACCTGCACCAACTCCGCGATGAAGCGGCTGATCGCGATAACCCGCTCCCCTCGCGCCATCACGGAGTTGTAGAGCCGCTTGCCGGGAAAGCCCTCGTTGTACGTGCCGTGATAGGTGGTGACGAAGCGCGCCCCCGCGCGCCGCGCCGCCAGCAGCGCCGACCAGGCCGGCGCGCGCGACCGCGCGTGCAGGATCGCCGCGCCCTCCTCGCGCGCCAGCACGGCCAGCCGGCCGGCATTGCGCAGGATCGTCACCGGGTCCTTGGCGTCGAGCGGCAGGGCCACGTGCCGCCCGCCGACGCGTTCCACCTCCGCCGCCATCGGCCCGCCGGCCGAGGCGACGAGCGCCCGGAACCCCGAAGCCACGATCGCCTCCGCGATCTCCACCGTGCCGCGCTCCACCCCGCCGGAGAAGAGCGCGGGCAGCACCTGCAGGATGGCGGGCGGACGGGACATCGCCGGCCGGGTTACCGCCGCCGCCGCGGCGCGGCTACCCCCCGCCTGCGCGCCGGTGCGCGTAGGTGGCGTCCAGCCGCTCGCGCAGATAGGCTGCCCCGGTGATCGGGGGCCAGCGCGGCGGGTTGGCGGGGCCGGTGCAGCCCGGAAGCGCCTGCACCACCGCATCGGGATTCGGATCGAGGAAGAACGCCGCGGAGTACCGCTCCGCCGACGGCGCCCGCACGCGGTGGGGCGTCGAAGCATAGGCGCCGTTGGTCCACCGCATCAGGCAGTCGCCGATGTTGCAGACGAAGGCATCCGGCACCGTCGGGACCTCCTCCCAACCCCCGTTGCGTCGCCGCACCTCCAGCCCCGCCACGCCATCCGTCGCCAGCACGGTGACGTTGCCGTAATCCGTGTGCTCTCCGGCGCCGAGTGGCGCGCCCGTGCCGGAAGCGGCCGGGTAGCGGAGCAGCCGCAGCGTCGCGAGGGGCCGGTCCAGCTTGTCCTCGAAGAACGTCTCCGGCAGGCCGAGGTCGAGCGCGAAACCGCGGTGCAGAAGCCGCCCGAGCTCCCAGGCCGCATCGAAATGCGCCATCACCGCCATGCGGAACGCCGGCATCGCGCCGGGCCACAGATTGACACCGCGGAACGGCGCGCCCGCCAGCACCTCCGGATCGTCGGGGGCGAGGTCGAGCCCGACGTTGAAAGCCTCCTTGCGGTCGGCCGGTCGGCTGGGGTCGAGCTGCTCCTCGTCCAGCGCCACATAGCCGCGGTTGTGCGACGATCGGCGGATGGAGAGCTCCTGCTTCGCCGCCGCGCCCTGCGCGAAAAAGGCGCGCGCTGCGTCGAACAGGCCGGCGGTCACGTCCGGCGGGATGCCGTGCCCGGTGACCAGGAAGAATGCCGGGCCGCGGCAGGCGGCGCCGAGTTGCGCGGCAACCGCACGGCGCGCCGCAGGATCGGCCGAACGTAGGCCCGAGATGTCGAGGACGGGAACCTGCATCGGCTCAGGGGCCGGCATGGGCGATCACCTGCCCCAGCGCCCGACGGCGGGTGACCCGGCCAACCATCTCACGCCCCCTTCACCCCGCCTTGGGTCAGCCCGGCGACGATCTGCTTCTGCGCGATCAGCGTCAGCACCAGCACCGGCGCGGTCACCAGCAGCGCCGCGGCGGAGAGCGGGCCCCAGGAGATCTGCTCGAAGGTAAGCATGTTGTTCACCGCCACCGGCAGCGTCCGCGTCTCGCGCCCCGCCAGCACCATGGCGAAGATGAAGTTGTTCCAGGAGAAGATGAAGGCGAGGATCGTCGCCACCGTGATCCCCGGCCGCGCCAGCGGCAGCGCGACGTGCCGGAAGGCCTGCCAGATCGTGGCCCCATCCACCAGCGCCGCCTCCTCCAGCTCGGCCGGCAGTCCCTCGAAGAACCCGATCATCACCCAGACCGCGATCGGCACGGTCAGCACCAGGTGGGTGATGACGATCGGCCACAGCGTGCCCGTCAGCCCGACCCACTGGAACAGCAGGAAGAGGGGGATGAGGTAGGACAGGCCGGGCGTGATCCGGGCGATCAGGATCAGCACCGCCGCCCGCGTCGCCCGCATCTTGGCGATGCCGTAGCCCGCCGGGATGCCGACCACCAGCGCGATGGCCGTGGCGCCGAAGCTGACGACCACGCTGTTCCACGCCTGCATCAGGAAGTCGTTGCGTTCGAACACCGCGCGGAAGTTGTCCAGCGTCGGCGGGTTCGGGATGAACACCGGCGGGAAGGCGATGTTGTCGATCTCGGTCTTCAGCGACAGCGACAGCATCCACAGGAACACCAGCGCCGCCGGCGAGACGAGCATCAGCACCGCGAAGCCGAAGCCGATACGGCCGAGCAGCCGCCTCACCGCGCCGCGTCCTTGAACCGCTCCCGCGACCACAGCAGCAGCAGCGCCAGGCCGATGATGATGGCGAAGAACACCACCACCACCGCGCTGGCATATCCCATGTTGTAGTAGGCGAATGCGTTCAGGTACAGGAAGATGTTGATCGTCTCGCTCGCCGTGCCCGGCCCGCCCTGCGTGATCACGTAGATGGTGTCGAATGCCTTCAGCGCGTCGATCGTGCGGATGATCACCGCCACCATGATGAAGGGCGCCAGCAGCGGCAGCGTGATGTAGCGGAACGCCTGCCAGGACGTCGCGCCATCGATCTTCGCCGCCTCGTAGGGATCGACCGGCAGGCTCGCCAGGCCGCCGAGCACGAGCAGCATGACCAGCGGCGTCCAGTGCCACACCTCCACCAGGACGAGGGTGGGGATCACCGTCGCCGCGTCGTATACCCACATGCTCGGCGGGATGCCGACCTGCGACAGGAGCCAGTTCAGCACCCCGAGCTGCGGGTGGAACATCATCGTCCAGACCAGCGCCACGGCCACCGGCGTCGCCATCATCGGCAGGATGAACACCGTCCGCGCCAGCCCGCGCAGCGGGAACCTGCGGTGGAAGGCCAGCGCCGCCGCGATGCCGAGCACCACCGGCACGACAACCGCCAGCGCGGTGAAGTAGAGCGTCCGAAGCACCGAGGCGTGGAACCGCTCGTCGGTCAGCAGCCGTTCGTAGTTGGCGAGGCCGACGAAGCTGCGCCCGCTGCCGATCTTCCACTCCTGCAGGCTCATCCAGAGCGTGAACACCCAGGGAAACAGGATGACCGCCACCACCACCACCGCCGCCGGCACGACGAACGGCCAGTAGTGCCGCGCATAGGCACGGCGGCGCCGGGCCGTGTCGGCCGCGGCGCCGCGGATCGCCTCCGCCGTGGCGGTCATCCCCTCCGCCATCCGGTCAGGACGCCCGCTCGGACTGCTCCAGCACCGGGCGGAACGCCTCGGTGGCGCGTCGGAGCTCGGTCGCGACGTCGGCGCCCCCGATCGTGTTGGTCAGCCCGGCGCCGAGCGTGTCGCGGAACTCCGTCACGGGGATGATCTCCGGCAGGCCGGGCCGGGCGATGCGGCCGCTCTCGATCAGCGTCTCGAAGTAGTCCCGCCCGAAGCGGCTGCCGCGCACCGCCTCGTCGTTGCGATAGGGGCTCTGCCGCGCCGGGGCTCCGGCGCCGGAGGTCAGGAAGCGAAGCTGGTTCGTCTTGTTCACCGCCCACTGGCAGTAGAACCAGGCCGCGCCGCGCTTGCGCTCGTTCGACGCCGCGCTGATGCCGAGACCCGTGCCGAACATCGCGCAGTGGTGGTGCGCCGGGCCGCGCGGCACCACCGCATACCCGACCTTGCCGGCGACGCGGGAGCGCGCCGTGTCCTCCAGCGGCGTCGCGAAGCCGACGCCGTCCAGCCACATCGCCGCGCGGCCCTGCGCAAAGGTGGTCTGGCATTCGTTCCAGTTGAAGCCGGCAACGCCGGGCGGCGCGGTGTCCCTCAGCAGCTTCTTGTACATCTCGCCGGCCCAGATCGCGTCGGGCGTGTCGGTCAGCAGCCGCATGTTCGCGTCCACGCAGTCGCGCTGCTGGGTGCCGAGGAGGAAGCTCGTGTACAGCACCACGTTGGCGTTGCGCAGCCCGCGGCCGACGAAGCCGAAGGTGCCGGCGCGCGCATCGGTCAGCCGCCGCGCCGTCTCGTACAGCTCGTCATAGGTGCGCGGCACCTGCGCGTTGGCGCGGCCGAGGATGTCCTTGTTGTAGTAGAGGATGAAGTAGTCGGTGAACTCCGGCAGCGTGTCCATCCGCCCGTCCGCCTGGGTGGAGTACGCCACCGCACCCGCCCCGAAATCCTGGAAGTCGAAGTCAGGCGCCGTCAGCGACGCATCGGCCATCAGCGGCTTGACGTCGGCGCACCAGCGCGCCCGGCCCACCTGCCGCTTGTTCACATGCAGGCTGATGCTGATGACGTCGAAGCTCGGCCGCCCGGACGCGAACTCGATGACGAACTTCTGGCGGTGCTGCTGCTCCGGGATCTGCTCGGACCCCACGCGGATGCCGGTCAGATCCTCGAACTCGCGCTGATTCTGGATGAGGATCTGGCTGCGCGGATTGGCTGTCAGGCTCACTTCCAGGCGTTCGCCTGCGAAGCGTCGCCAGTTGAACGCGCCCTGCGCGTCGACCTGCCGGACCAGAGCCGGCGCCGCGAGCAGGCCCGCGCCGCCGAGGAGCGCCGTCCGGCGCGTCACCTCCGTCATGTCCCATCCCTCCCCGGGCACGTTTCGGCCCATGGGCGGGATGGTCCAACGGATCGGCGCCTCCGGGCAAGCCCCGGCGTCACCAGCCGGGGCCGCGCATCAGGCCGCGTTCGCCAGCCGCGCCGCGCGCTGCCAGGTGCCGCGCGCGAAGGGGCTGTGGGGCCTTGCCGCCAGCCGGGCACCGGCAAGCTCCCGCGCCATCGTCCGTTCGCCGGCGCGGATCGCCGCCTCCAGCAGCGTCAGCGAGATGACGTCCCGCTGCGCGTTGGAGCCGCCGAAGAGGATCGCCCGGTCACGCACCGGTGCGATCCGCCGCACCGCCTCCGCGGCGCGTCCGGCCGCCAGATCGGCGAAGCCCAGCGCCAGCGGCAGCCCCACCTCGCGCGTCAGCCGCGCGTTGGTGCCTTGCCCCCCTGCGGCCTGCCTCATCAGGGACAGGACGTGCGCTGCCTTGTCGGCGCGGTCGGCGCCGAGATGCGCCATCACCGCGTGCAGGTCGTTGAAGGCGTAGTGCCCCTCGCCACCCGCTGCGCCCCAGGCGGCCGAGGCCGCAGCGAAGCGCGGGCCGACATCGACGCCGCGCAGCATCAGCCGCCACAGCATGGCGGACGCGTCGACCAGCTCGATGGCGGGCGAGCCGGCCTTCGGCGCCACGGCCTCGTCGTAGATCGCCAGCACCGTCGCCGTGTCGCCGTGCTCAAGATGGAACAGCGCCATGTGCCACCAGTTGTGGACCGCAAGCAGGCTGGCCGGCGCCCAGTCCGCGCGCCGTCCCGTCAGGAAGGCGATGCCGTCCCGCTCCTGCCCGCGCATCTCCATCACATGCGCGACCGCATGCACCGCCCATGCATCGGCCGGCTCGAGGGCCAGCGCCATGCGCCCGGCATCCTCCGCCGCGCCATACTGGCCGCATTCCTCCAGGCCGAAGGCCTGCATGCCCAGGATCCACGAGAAGCCGTGCTCGCCCTCGCGCCAGCCGTGAAGGGCGGCGGTCGGCCGGTCCCTAAGGGCCGCCGCGTCGCCCAGGAAGAAGTCGAGCGCGTGCGCGACCTGCATCGCGAGCAGGTCGCGCGGATGCGCCGCGACGATCTCGCCGTAGCGCTGCCGGGCCCCGGCAAGGTCGCCCTCGGCATAGGCCCGCGCCGCGGCGAGGTGCGCGAGCTCGCGCTCATTCGCCCAGCGCACCGCCTCGCCGGCCGCGACGCTGCGCAGCGCTTCCGCCGTCGTCGGCGCCTCCATCGCCATCACCATCAGCCCCGCGCGGAAGGCGTGGCCCATGGCGAAGTCCGGCTGCTCCGCCAGCGCCGCGTCGATCTCGGCCAGCGGGTCGGCGCGGTAGCCCAGGATGAGCTCCGCCGCGCGGCGATACGATTCGACGGCGCTGCAGTTCCCCGTGGACACGGCGTTGCCGTATTGGTCGGTCAGCATCGGTCTTCTCCTTCCTCAAATCGTTTTTACCGGCGATCGAACGTTGCGGCGCGCGGGCCGAACCAGCTCCGCCCGAGCAGCCCCTGCGCCTCCCGGTGCAGCGCCCGGTCGCCGAGTTGCCGTGCGGCGGCCAGCAGCGCCGACGCCGCCCATCCGTCCTGCGGCACCCTCAGCAGGGCGGCGCGCAGCACTGCCACCGCATCCGCCCCGCGCCCGGTCCGCAGCAGCGCGGCCGCCTGCGCCGGCCGGATCGGATCGAACCAGAAGGGCGGCTCCATGTAGGGCAGCGCCTCGGCCGCCGCCGCGGCCTGCCCGAACAGCGCGGCGGCCGTGTCGTGTTCGCCCGTCGCCGTGGCGATGCGCGCCTCGACAAGGGCGGCCGCGATACCGAGGGTCTCCACCGCCGGCACGCCGGCCTGCGCCAGCGCCGCAACCTCCTCGCGCCCGGCGATGGCGCGGATCGCCTCGAGCTCGCGCCGCGCCTCCACCAGGCGCTCGAGCCGCGCAAGCGCCACGCCGCGCGCATAGTGCCAGTGCGCATGGACGAAGGGCGCCACGATGCCGGGCGCCGCGAGCGCCAGGACTGCCCGCGGCTCCGCGAAGCGCGCATGCGCGACATACGGCGCCGCCGCGATCGGCTGCGTCCAGGCCACCTCGGCCGCGGCGCGGGAGGAGACGAGGCCCGCCAGCTCCTCCGCGGCCGCAATCGCCGTCGCGCCGTCGCCGCCCATCAGTGCGGAGGCGAGCACGAAGTGGACGTTGTGCGCGAAATAGCCCTCCTCGTACAGCCGGCTGACCCCGCCGCGCGCGATGGTTGCGCGGTCCGCCTGCACGGCCGCCCGGTTCGCATCCAGGCTCATCCGCCACTCGCCTGTGCGGTACCAGATGTGCGACGGCATATGCACCAGGTGGCCGTTGGCCGGCGCCAGCGCGCCGAGCCGCCGCGCGAAGGGCGATGCGCGCTCCGGCCGGTCCGACGCCTCGACCATGTGGATGTAGAGGTGGATGGCTCCGATGTGGTCGGCATCGGCCCGCGCCTGCGGCAGCGCCCGGGGCGCCGGGCCTTCCGCTGCCCGCGCCCGCAAGCCCAGCACCGTCTCCAGCAGGCCAAGGATCTCGGCGGTCGCGCCCTTCGGGGTCCGCCCGCCCTCGGCCCAGTAGTCCCAGGGGCTGAGGTTCATCAGCGCATCCGCCGTCAGCACCGCCAGCTCCGTGTCTTCCGGGAAGCGCAGCCGCAGCGCACGCATCGCGTCCGCATAGGCCAGGTTCAGCGCCGCGCGGTCCGCCGCGGGATCCGCCGAGTGCCGGTCCGCCAGCGCCTCCACCAGGCCGGGCACCAGCCCGCCCTGCCCTGCCGTCAGCAGCCGCGCGCGGCGCAGCGCCTCCAGCGCCGCGGCGTTGGCCTCCGCGTCCATCGGCATGTTGATGTTCGGCCCGAGCGCCCAGGCCTCGGCCCACAGGCACGGCGCGCAGCCCGGATCGAAGCCCTGCGCGGCACGGAAGGCGCGTACCGCTTCCGCATGGTTGAAGCCCCACGCGAGGTTCAGGCCCTGGTCGAAATAGGCCTGTGCCCGCGCATCGTTCGACGCACCCGGCCAGGAGAGCGGGCCGAGGCCGCGTACCAGCTCCGGCATCGCCGTGCTGCGCGGATGCGCGGCGCCCTGCGGCAGGTCTCGCGCGAACGCGCCCATCTCGCTCCGGCGCGGTGCCGCATCGCCATGCGCCAGCGCACCGCCGACGCCCAGGCTCAACGCCGCCGCGGCCGCCGCGCCGAGCAGCGCCGCCTTGCCGGCCCGCGCGGCGATCACAGCCAGCTCCCGTACAGCACGGGCAGCGTCCGGCCTTCCGCTGCCGGCAACCCGATGTCCCGCCGCGCCTGTGCATCGAGGCCCCGGACATGCGGCATCCGAGATGCGCTCCGTCCCAGCCGCACCTCCAGCAGCGCGGCGAGCGTGGTCAGCGTGATCATGGCGTCCTGTCTCCGTGTTGGTCGGACGTCTCCCTAGGGGCTGCAGGTTTCACCTCGACGCCACGAATGGCGGAAAAGCGTTTCACCGCGATGTCGCGCGCAACTGCCCTGGTTTCGTCTGTGCCACGGCCCCCTTCCGCCCGCCGCAAAGCAGGCTAGGCTCGCCTCCTCCCGGGAGAGCCGAAGACCGAGATGACGCTGCACGACGCCCTGCCCGCCGATCTCGCCGACGGCACCTTCGCGCTCCGCGCCATGACGCCCGACGGGCCTTCGGTCTTCGCCATGCTCGGCGGCGCGGCCTTCGACATGACGCCCGCCTTCGGCACCTGCAGCGCCTGGCTGAATGCCGAGGATCCGCTCGGCGCCATCCGTACCCTCGGCGTGCCCGCGGCGCTGGACCTCTCCGCCGCCCTCGCCAACGCCCATCACGCGGCGCGCGACCCGGCCCGTCCCTGGCTCCTCGCGCCGATCGACCTGCAGGCCGTCAAGGCCGCCGGCGTGACCTATGTCCGCTCCATGCTGGAACGCGTGATCGAGGAACGCTGCCGCGGCGACGCGACGCAGGCCGATCGCGTGCGCGCCGAGGTGCGCGGCATCATCGGCGACGACCTGCGCAACCTCCTGCCCGGCAGCCCCGAGGCGATGCGCGTGAAGGAGGCGCTTGTCGCCAAGGGCTGGTGGAGCCAGTACCTCGAGGTCGGCATCGGACCCGACGCCGAGATCTTCACCAAGTCGCCCGTTCTCTCCGCCGTCGGTCCCGGCAGCAAGGTCGGGATCCATCCGATGAGCGGATGGTCCAACCCCGAGCCCGAGGCGGTGATGGTGGTGAACGCCCGCGGCCGCATCCTCGGCGCGACGCTCGGCAACGACGTCAACCTGCGCGACGTGGAGGGCCGCAGCGCCCTCCTCCTCGGCCGCGCAAAGGACAACAACGCGTCCTGCGCGCTCGGCCCCATGATCCGCCTGTTCGACGGCGGCTTCACGCTGGAGGACGTCCGCGCCGCCGAGATCCGCCTCTCCATCACCGGGCGCGACGGCTTCGCGCTGGAGGAGAGCGGCACGGTCGGCGCCATCAGTCGCGATCCCGCCGGCCTCGTCGGCCAGATGATCGGCGCGCACCACCAGTATCCGGACGGTGCCGTGCTCTTCCTCGGCACGCCCTTCTCGCCGACGAAGGACCGCGGCGCCCCCGGCATGGGCTTCACCCACCGTGAGGGCGACGTGGTCCGCATCGCATCGCCCCGCCTCGGCGCGCTGGAGAACGAGACGGACCGGACCGACGAATGTCCCCCCTGGACCTTCGGCATCGGCGCGCTGATGACCAACCTCGCCCGCCGCGGCCTGCCGCGGTGACGGAGGAAACCGGCTGCCTGCACGGCCGCCTCGCCTGGGCCCGCCTGCCCGGGCGTGGACCCGGCGTGGTCTTCCTGCCCGGCTTCCGCAGCGACATGGGCGGCACCAAGGCGCTCGCCTTGCGGGAGGCGCTGGCCGCGCGCGGCCGCAGTCTTCTCCGCTTCGACTATTCGGGCCATGGCGCCAGCGCCGGCCGCTTCGAGGACGGCACCATCGGAGCCTGGGCGGACGACGCGGCAGCGGTGCTCGACGCGCTGACCGAAGGCCCGCAGATCCTCGTCGGTTCCTCCATGGGCGGCTGGATCGCGCTGCTCCTCGCGCTGCGGCGGCCGGACCGCGTTGCCGGCATCCTCGCCCTTGCCCCCGCCCCCGACTTCACCGAGGCCTTGATGTGGCCCGCCTTCGACGATGCGCAGCGTGCCGCGCTGCGCCGCGACGGCGTGCTGCACCTGCCAAGCGAGTACGGCGAGCCGACGCCGGTCACCCGCGCCCTGATCGAGGATGGCCGCCGGCACCTGCTGCTGGATGCGCCCATCCCGCTGCGCTGCCCCGTGCGGATCCTGCAGGGCATGGCCGATCCCGACGTACCGTGGCGGCACGCGCTGCGCCTGGTCGACGCGCTGGAGGGCGCGGACGTCCGGCTGCACCTCGTCAAGGACGGCGACCACCGCCTTTCCCGCCCGGCCGACCTCGATCTGCTGGTGCAGACGCTCGATCAGTTCTGAGGCTGTTCCTCGGCGAGGATGCGCCGCAGCCCCTCGCGGTACGTCGGGCAGCGCCAGGCGATGCCAAGCGCCCGCTTCGTCGCTGCGTTCGCGACGCGGCGATTCTCCTCCCAGAAGGAGAGTGCCATCGGCGACATGCCGCGCCGCGCCTCCGCGAACGGGATTTCGGGCGGAGGCACGACGCCGAGCAGCCGTGCCGCCTCCGCCACCACTTCGGCGCTCGGCGCCGGCTCGTCGTCAACCAGATGCAGCACGCGCACACCTGCCGGCCGCAGCGCCGCCTGCACCACCGCCAACGCGATGTCGTCGCGGTGGATGCGGCTGAAGGCGTGCCCTGGCTTCGCCACGCGCCGCGCCGTGCCCGCCCGCAGCTCGTCCAGTGCGCTCCGCCCCGGACCATAGATCCCGCCGACGCGGAACAGGTCGAGCGCCGCGCCCCGGGCCACGGCCGCGGCGCGCCACGCCTCCTCTGCCCGCAACCGCCGGACGGACCGCGGCTGTCCCGGCGCGGGCTCCGCATTCTCCTCCACCACCGCGCCGCCGCGGTCGCCGTACACGCCGGTCGTCGAGAGATAGCCGATCCATCGCAGCTCATCCGCAGCCCCGATCGCGGCGGCGTGCGCCGCCAGCACCGGGTCGCCGCCCTCGCCCGGCGCGGCGGTCACGACGAGGTGAGTCGCCGCGCGGAGCACCCCGTCCGCCTCGTCGAAGCGGACAAGCCCGATGCCTTGCGGCGCGCGCGCGGCCGCCGCGTCCCGCGCCGTGCCCGTCACCACGAAGCCCTGGCCCAGCGCCTCCCGCGCGATCGCCGCGCCGGCATAGCCAAGGCCCGCCACCACCATCCGCATCGTCATCGCAAGCACGTGCCCCCGCCGCGTGGGCGGCCAAGTCCCGATGTGGCGCCGACCTGCCCCGGCCGGTAGGATACGGCCATGCGACGCCCTTTCCGCACAGCCCTGCTCGGAGTTTTTGCCGCGGCGTCGCTGGCCGCGCTCGGCGCCGGCGTCTGGCTCCTTGCCGCGCCGCGCCCGGCCCAGACGGCGCAGGAGGCACTGCCCGCCCCGCCCGAGCCGCCGCGTCTTGCCGAGGGTCCGGACATCGAGCGCTGCCTCGCCCTGCTCCGCGCCGATCCGGAGGCCGCGCGTGCCTTCGCCGAACGGTGGGACGCCGCGGGCGGGGGCGATGGCGCCCGCTACTGCCACGCGCTCGCGGTGCTCGCGCTCGGCGATCCCGCGGCGGGCGCGGAGCGGCTGGAGAACATCGCCGGCCGGTCCCGGTCCGGCAACGCCGCGCGGGCGGCAGTCTACGCCCAGGCGACGCAGGGCTGGTTGATGGCCGGTCTGCCCGGCCGCGCCATCGGCTCCGCGACCCTGGCCCTGACGCTGACGCCGGATGACATCGATCTTCTGATCGACCGCGCCGTCGCCCTCGGCAATCTCGGCCGCTACCGGGAGGCGGTGGAGGACCTCGACCGCGCCCTCGCGCTCGATGCCGAACGGACGGAGGCGCTGGTCTTCCGCGCCGCCGCCTGGCGCCACCTGGACCGCAAGGAGGACGCGCTGCGGGACGTGGAGCGTGCGCTGGAGCTTTCGCCCCTCAACGCCGAGGCCTTCCTGGAACGCGGCATCCTCCGCCACCTGCGAGGTGAGGTGGAGCGCGCGCGCGAGGATTGGGAGCGCGTCGTCGCCATCGCGCCGGACAGCGCGGCGGCCGACCTCGCCACCCAGAACCTGGCGCTCAGCGAGGCGGGGCCGCAGCGCCGTTGATCCCGGCTGTCACCGCGCTGCTCGTCTGCCAGCTCGTAGGGGAGGTGCTGGCCCGCGCGCTGCGCCTGCCGGTGCCCGGCCCCGTCATCGGCATGGTGCTGCTGTTTCTCGTCCTGCTGCTGCGGCGGGGGGAGGCGCCGGCCGTCCTCGGCCGCACCGCCGACGCGCTGCTCGACAATCTCGGCCTGCTCTTCGTGCCCGCCGGCGTCGGCGTGGTCCTGCACCTGCCGCTGCTGGCACGGGATTGGGCGCCGCTGTCGCTCGCGGTCATGGCCGGTACCCTCGCCGCGATTGCCGCGACCGGGCGCCTGGCCCAGGCGCTGCTGCGCCGCCGCGCGCGATGACCGGGCTCGCCGAGATCTGGGTCTACCTCGCCGAGGAGCCGCTCGCTGCGCTTGCCGCGACGCTGCTGGCCTGGCTTGCCGCGGTGCGGCTGCATCTGCTGCTCGGGCGCCATCCACTGGCCAACCCGGTGCTGATCGCCGTGGCGCTCCTGGCCGGCGGCCTGCTTGCTGCCGGGATCGAGTACCGTGACTATTTCGCCGGTGCGCAGTTCGTGCATTTCCTGCTCGGCCCCGCGACGGTGGCGCTGGCCGTGCCGCTCTATCGGCAGTTCGCGCTGGTCCGCGCCTCCGCCCTCGCCGCCACTGTATCCGTCGTCCTCGGCGGCGCCTTCGCCGCGCTCGCCGGGATCGCCTGCGCCCTGGCCCTCGGCGCCGCGCCGGAGGTGACGGCGAGCCTCGCGCCGCGCTCCGTCACCACTCCGGTCGCCATGGGCATCGCCGAGAGGATCGGCGGCCTGCCCTCGCTCGCCGCCGTCGTCGTGATCCTCAGCGGCATCGTCGGCGCCGCGCTCGGCCCGCTGGTGCTGGACATGGCCGGCGTGCGGGACTGGCGGGCGCGGGGCCTCGCCATCGGCACCGCCGCGCATGGCATCGGCACGGCGCGCGCGCTTTCGGTCAACGCCACGGCGGGCGCCTTCAGCGGGCTGGCGATGGGCCTGAACGCGCTGGCCACCGCGCTGCTGCTGCCGCTGCTCTGGGCGGTGTTCGTCGGGTGACGCGTCAGAACGGCGCCGGCAGCGGCGCCGCCGGCGCGCGGCCGTAAAGCCCGCGTCGCAGCTCCGCCCGCGCCTCGGCCGACCAGGCATCCAGCCGGTCCACGAAAGCCTGCTGGGCCGCGTTGCGCGCGCCCTCGCTCCAGTTCACGGCGGAGATCGTTTGCGGCGCATACACCGAGGGCGCGAAGCGGTACTCGACGTTCAACAGGTGCATGCCTTCGCTGAGCACCACCTGCGCCGAGAGCCATCGCGGCGGGATCCAGCCGGGCCGACTTTCGCCCTCGTCGTAGAAGGCATTCAGCCAGGCCGGCGTGCCCGGGCTGCGGCCGCTGCCCACCATCAGCAGGCCCCGGCAGTCCAGGTTGCCGCGCACCGCCACCGCCACGTGCCGCCGCAGCGCCGTGGTGCTGGTGCAGATGGCATGCGGGTTCCAGACGGTCTGCGCCTCCGTCGCGGCGCTGGCATAGATCACCGCGGCCGCGCGCCCCGCCCTCTCCTGCACCAGCACCGCCCGGTGATACGTGATCGGATTGATGAGGTCGCTGGTGCGGGCCGGTTCGCTCAGCAGCGTGACGACGCGCCAGGAACCTGCTGGCAGCGGCACGACCTTCCCGCCCAGCGTGAACTGACCTTCCACGGTCCCCTGCGCCCGTGCCGGCACCGCCGCCAGCAACAGGCACAGGGCTACGGCAACCACGCGCATGTGCCGCGCCCCCCCTTCAACCGAAGGTCAGGTTAGCCGATCTTTGCGATGTCGCAACTTCAAATTGGTCAGAAATCCAGATCGGCGTAGTGCTCCGGCGGCTCCACCCCGCTCACCTTGTCCGACAGCAGGGGCCGGAACGCCGGCCGGGATTTCATCCGCGCGTACCAGTCCTTCGCAGCCTCGCTGAGCGCCCAGTCCACGTCGCCGATGTAGTCCAGCGCCGAGAGGTGCGACGCCGCCGCCAAATCCGCCAGGCTCATCGTGCTCCCGGCCAGCCAGGCCCGTGTCTCGGCCAGCCAGCCGATGTAGTCCAGGTGCGGCTTCAGGTTGGCGTAGCCCGCGCGGATCGCCCCCGCATCCGGGTTGCCGCGCCCGAGCAGCCGTTTCATCTGCTTCTCGTGCAGCAGGTTCCGGGTGACCTCCATGTAGAACTTGCCGTCGAACCACGCCACCAGCCGCCGCACCTCCACCCGCTCGGCCAGCGTGCGGCCGAGCAGCGGCGTGTCCGGGTAGGCCTCGTCGAGATACTCGCAGATCGTCCCGCTGTCGGGGATGACGAGGCCGTTCGACTCCTGCAGCACCGGCACGGTGCCGGCGGGATTCATCGCCAGGAACTCCTCGCGCCGGTCCCACACGCGCTCCACGCGCGCGTCGAAGGGAATGCGCTTCTCGTTGAGCGCGAGGCGGACCTTCCGTGCGAAGGGGGAGAGTGGCAGGTGATAGAGGATTCGCATCGTCGTCGGGCGGCAGCGGCCGCCCCGTATGGCATGCCGTCGGCGGAGCCGCTAGGCAGGCTGCCGCGCGGGCGCCGCATCCAGCGCCGCGGCGATTGCAGCCCACATCGGCTTGCGCTGCATCGCCTCGTCCAGCGGCAGGGGGCGTGCCGCCGCGCCGTCCTCGCGCCGGTGCTCCGCGCCCTGCCCGCGCCTGATCCAGCTGTGCCTGTCCGAGAGGCCCCAGCAGACCAGGGATTTCACCGCCGGTTCCGACAGCGTCGCATCCAGGAAGCGCCGGGTCAGCTCCGCCACCGCTGCGTCCCGCACCGCCGGGTCCGCCGGCAGGCGGGCGTCGTTCACGTCGAACTCCGTGACCTCGATGGTCAGGCCAAGCCCGGCCACCTCCGACAGGAACGCCCGCCACTCCTCCGCCTCGAAGGGCCGGTGAGCGTCCAGGTGGGCCTGGACGCCCAGGACATCGAGCGGCGCATCCGCCTGGCGCAACGCGCCGAGCAGCATCAGCACACCCTGGCGCTTGCGCCGGCCCCAGGCCGAAGCGTGCTCGCACCCGAAATCATTGTAGCAGAGGCGGAGCGTCGGATCGGCCGCGCGCGCCAGCCGGAACACTTCGGCGACGTACTCCGGGCCGAGACGTTCCAGCATCGGCGTCTGGCGCAGCAGGTCCGCCCGCCCATCCTCCGGCCGTACCGCTTCGTTCAGCACGTCCCAGGTGCGGATCTGCCCGCGCCAGCGGCCGACCGCGGCGGCGATGTGGGAGCGGACCGCCGCCGCCAGCTCCGCCCGCTCCAGCTCTGTCGTCCAGGGCGGCATGGAGCGGTGCCACACCAGCGTGTGCCCGCGCAGCGCCATGCCGTTGTCGCGCGCGAAGGCCGCCAGCCGGTCGCCGGGGGCGAAGTCGTGCTCCCCCCGTCGCGGCTCGAGCCGGTGCCACTTGTGCTCGAACTCGGCGACGATCAGTCCGCACTCCTCGCGCAGCGCGACGACCGTGTCGGCCTCCTCCAGGTGCCGCGTCGCCACCGCCGCTCCGAAGGCCAGCCCCTTCGCCGCCGCCCGCCGGTGCAGCCCCGGCCCCTCCACCGGCGCAGGTTGCGCGCCGGCCCGGAAGCCCGCCAGCAGCGCCGGCGCGGCAAGGACGCTGCGCCGCCTCATTCGGCCGCGATCGCCGGGGCGTCCTGGATCGGCTTCGGCAGGTAGCGCTGGTACTCCTTCGGCACGACGTGCCAGAACCGCGTGCGCTCGCCCTCCCAGTCGTTCAGCAGGCGCGCGGCGAAGGGGCTGCCGGTCTCGCGCACGTGTCGTGCCACGTGGCCGCGCAGCACCTCCTCCCAGTGCGCGCTGCCGCCGACCCGCTGCCACAGCAGCGTGTCCGGGTTCACCCGCCGCTCGAACGCATCGTCGGCGTCGTAGACGAAGGCCATGCCGCCGGTGAAGCCCGCGCCGAAATTGTCGCCGACCGCGCCGAGGATCACCGCGCAGCCTCCGGTCATGTACTCGCAGCCATTCGCGCCGCAGCCCTCGACCACGGCCAGCGCGCCGGAGTTGCGCACGGCGAAGCGCTCCCCGGCCTGTCCCGCCGCGAACAGCGCGCCGCCCGTCGCACCGTAGAGCACCGTGTTGCCGATGATCGTGTTCTCGTTCCAGACGAGGCCCGAGGACGGCGCCGGCCGCACCACGATCGTGCCGCCGGACAGCCCCTTGCCCACATAGTCGTTGGCGTCGCCGAACACCTCCAGCTTCAGCCCGCGCACCGCGAAGGCGCCGAGCGACTGCCCGGCCGAGCCGCGCAGCCGTACGGTCAGGTGCCCGCGCTGCAACCCCTCCATCCCGTACTTCCGCACGATCCTGGAGGAGATCTTGGTCCCGATGGCCCTGTGCGTGTTCCGGACATTGTAGGCGAGCTGCATCTTCTCGCCACGCTCGAACAACGCCGCCGCATCGCGGATCATGTCCGCGTCCAGCGTCTCCGGCACCTCGTTCCGCCCCTCCAGCGTGCAATACGGCGCGTGCGAGCCCGCATCCGCCTTCACCAGCAGCGGGTTCAGATCGAGGTCGTCGAGGTCCGCCGAACCGCGGCTGACCTGACGCAGCAGGTCGGTCCGCCCGATCACCTCCTCCAGTCGCCGGAAGCCGAGGCTGGCGAGCGTCTCGCGCACCTCCTCCGCCACGAAGCTGAACAGGTTGATGACCTTCTCCGGGGTGCCGCCGAACTTCTGCCGCAGCGCCTCGTCCTGCGTGCAGACCCCGACGGGGCAGGTGTTGGAATGGCACTGGCGCACCATGATGCAGCCCATAGCGACAAGGCTGGCCGTACCGATGCCGAACTCCTCCGCGCCGAGCATCGCGGCGATCACCACGTCCCGCCCCGTCTTGATCCCGCCGTCGGTCCGCAGCTTCACCCGGTGCCGCAGCCGGTTCAGCATCAGCACCTGGTGCGTCTCCGACAGCCCCATCTCCCAGGGCAGGCCGGCATGCTTGATGGACGAGACCGGCGAGGCGCCGGTCCCGCCCGAATGGCCGGAGATCAGGATCGCGTCCGCCTTCGCCTTCGCCACCCCCGCGGCGATCGTGCCGATGCCCGACCGCGCGACAAGCTTCACGCACACCGTTGCATCCGGGTTGATCTGCTTCAGGTCGTAGATGAGCTGCGCCAGATCCTCGATCGAGTAGATGTCGTGGTGCGGCGGCGGGCTGATCAGCGTCACCCCCGGTGTCGCGTGCCGCAGCCGCGCGATCAGCTCCGTCACCTTGAAGCCCGGAAGCTGGCCGCCCTCGCCCGGCTTCGCGCCCTGCGCGACCTTGATCTCGATCTCGCGGCAGTTGTTGAGATACTCGGCGGTCACGCCGAACCGGCCCGAGGCGATCTGCTTGATCGCGGAGTTCGCGTTGTCGCCGTTCCGTCGCGGCCGCGCCCGCGCCGGATCCTCTCCGCCTTCGCCCGAGTCGGAGCGCGCGCCGATGCGGTTCATCGCGATCGACAGCGTCTCATGCGCCTCCGGGCTCAGCGCGCCGAGCGAGATGCCGGGGGCGACCAGCCGCTTCCGGATCTCGGTGATGCTCTCCACCTCCTCCAGCGCGATCGGCTTGCGCAGGTCGGCGCGGAAATCGAGCAGGTCGCGCAATGCCACCGGCGGCAGCTTGCGCACGCCCTCGGAATACCGCTTGAACGTCTGGTAGCTGTCACTCTCCACGGCCTTCTGCAGCGTGTGGATCAGGCTGCCGTCGAAGGCGTGGCTTTCCCCTGTGCGGCGCAGCTTGTAGAGCCCGCCGACCGGCAGCGTGACCGCATCCGCGTCCCACGCCTTGGCGTGCAGCGCCAGAAGCCGCCGCGCGATGCCCGACAGCCCGACGCCCGAGATCCGCGAGGGCACGCCCGGGAAGAACTCCGCCACGAGCGAGCGGGAGAGGCCGATCGCCTCGAAGTTCATGCCGCCGCGGTAGGAGGACAGGACCGAGATGCCCATCTTGGACATCACCTTCAGCAGCCCCTTGTCCACCGCCTTCTTGTAGCGCGCCACGCAGTCCTTCAGCGCCAGCCCGTCGAACAGCCCGCGGCGGTGCCGGTCCGCGATGCTCTCCTGCGCGAGGTAGGCATTCACGGTCGTCGCGCCCGCGCCGATCAGCACGGCGAAGTAGTGCACGTCGATGCACTCCGCGCAGCGGACGTTCAGGCTGGTGAAGGTGCGCAGCCCCGTGCGGACCAGGTGCGTCTGCACGCCGCCCACCGCCAGGATCATCGGGATCGCCGCCCGCTCCGGCCCCTGGTGCTCGTCCGTCAGGATCACGTGCGTGCAGCCGGAGCGCACCCCCTCCTCCGCCTCGCGCCGGATGCGCTCGATGTGCCGCCGCAGCCCCCCCTCGCCCTCGCTCGCCGGGAAGGTGCAGTCCACCGTGCACGCGGTGCCGCCCATGTAGGCGCGCATCGCGTCGAACTCGGCGTTCGACAGGACGGGGCTGTCGAGCATCAGCATGTCGCACTGCTCGGGATGCTCGTCGAGGATGTTGCCGAGGTTGCCGAGCCGCGTCTTCAGCGTCATCACCCGCGTCTCGCGCAGGCTGTCGATCGGCGGGTTGGTCACCTGGCTGAAGGACTGCCGGAAGTAGTGGTGCAGCCCGCGGTACTGGCCCGACAGCACGGCGATCGGCGTGTCGTCGCCCATGCTGCCGACCGCCTCGTTCGCCTCCTCCACCATCGGGTGCAGGATGGTCTCCAGCTCCTCCAGCGTGTAGCCGACGGCAAGCTGCCGCCGCCGCAGCGCCTCTCCGGTCAGCGCCGCCTGCTCGTCGCCTGCCGCCTTGACGATGCCGTCGATGCGCGTGGTCCGCCGCGTCCAGTCGCCGAATGCCTTGCGCGCCGACAGCATGTCCTTCACCGCGCGGTCCGACAGGAATCGCCCGGTGCCCAGCTCCACCGCCACGCACTGCCCGGGCCCGACGCGGCCCTTGGCGGTGATCCGGTCCTCCGCGACCTTCACCATCCCGGTCTCGGAGCCGACGATCAGGAGGCCCTCCGCGGTCGTCGTGTAGCGCATCGGCCGCAGGCCGTTGCGGTCGAGCCCGGCGATCACCCACTTGCCGTCCGTTGCCGCGATGGCCGCCGGCCCGTCCCACGGCTCCATCACCGCATTGCAGTAGAGGAAGAGGTCGCGATGCGCGTCCGGCATCGTCGCGTTGTTGCCGAGGCTCTCGGGGATCAGCATCGCCTTGGCCATCGCCGCGTCGCGCCCGCCGCGCACCAGCAGCTCGAACACGTTGTCGAGCGTCGCGGTGTCGCTGCCGCCCGCCTGAACCACCGGCTTGATGTCGTCCATGAAGGGGTCGAGCAGCGGATGCGCCAGCCGCGTCTCGTGCGACTTCATCCAGTTCACGTTGCCCGACAGCGTGTTAATCTCGCCGTTGTGCGCCAGCATCCGGAAGGGCTGCGCCAGGCGCCAGGTCGGGAAGGTGTTGGTGCTGTAGCGCTGGTGATAGATGGCGAAGCGGCTGACGAAGCGCGCATCCGCCAGATCCGGGTAGAAGTCGGTCAGGTTCTCCGCCAGGAACATGCCCTTGTAGATCACCGACCGGCAGGACAGCGAACAGAGGTACAGCTCCGGGATCTGCGCCGCGATCGCCTGCCGCTCGATCCGCCGCCGGATCACGTACAGGTCACGCTCATAGGTATCCTCGTCGCGGCCGGACGGATCCCACAGCAGGATCTGCTCGATCTCGGGCCGCGTCGCGTTCGCCTTCTCGCCGATGCAGCCCGTGTCGATCGGCACCTGCCGCCAGGAGTAGATCGCGTAGCCCGCGTTCAGCACCTCGGTCTCGACGATCTGCCGGCACCGCTCCTGCGCGCCGAGGTCCGTTTTCGGCAGGAACACCATGCCCACCGCGATGCGCCCGGGCCTCACCTCGTCGCCGCCGCGCCGCACCACCTCGGCAAAGAAGTCCTGCGGGATCTCCACATGGATGCCCGCGCCGTCGCCGGTCTTGCCATCGGCATCCACCGCGCCCCGGTGCCAGACCGCGCGCAGGGCGTCGATGCCGGCCTGCACCACCTCCCGCCGCGCCGTCCCGTCGAGCGAGGCGACGACGCCGACGCCGCAGGCATCGTGCTCGGCGAGGTCGAGATGCGCGTCCGTCGCGAGAAGGCGGGCGCTCGCGGCCCGGGCGGCAAGGTCCTGCGCGGCGTTCTCGTTCATCTCGGTTCTCCTGCTGCGCGTCGCTCAGCGTTGCCGTGGCGTGAGGGGGACGCCATCGGCGCATTCCCAGTTCAGCACGTTGTCGTGCCAGCCGAAGGTCAGCAGGTTCCAGCGCTCCGGAGTGCGGTAGAACCTGAGATGGACGAAGAGAGGGACGCGACGGAACCGAACGACGTAGCAGACGGTGCGGAACACCGGCGCATAGTGCCGCTCTCCCGCCGCCACCGCGTCGATCATGGTGCCGAATGCCTCGATCTCCCGCGCCCACCGCGGCCGGCTGTCCTCGATTGACCGGCGGGCGTTCGTATCGGCCCCGAGCACCGTCTCCGACAGCACGGTGTCGAGGAAAGCGCCGAGGCCTTGCTCCACGAAGATGCGCATGAGCCGGTCCGCCTGCGCCTGCGGCTCCGTCTCCTGGGCGGCGGCAGGCGCCGCGAGCAGCAGGAGCGCAAGGAGAAGCCCTCGCCTCATTCCGCCGCCACGGCCATCGGCCGCGCGTCCGCCTGCCCGGCCGCCTGCGCCTGGATCCACAGATGCATCTGCTCCGCCGCGTCGCGCCCGTCGCGGATTGCCCAGACCACCAGCGACGCACCGCGCACGATGTCGCCCGCGGCAAACACGCCCGGCAGCGCCGTCATCATCGTGCGGTGGTCCACCTTGAGCGTGCCCCACCGCGTCACCGTCAGGGCCGCCTCGCCGAACGCCGCCGGCAGGTCCTCCGGATCGAAGCCGAGCGCCATGATGACGAGATCCGCCCGCAGCTCGAACCGGCTGTCCGGGATCGGCGCCACCTGCTGCCGGCCCGTCGCGTCCGGCAGGCCCAGGTGCATCCGCTGCGCCAGCACCGCGCGCACGCGGCCGCCCTCCGCGCCTTGCGAACCGAGGAACGCCTCCGGCGCGCCGAGCCACTCGAAGCGCACGCCCTCCTCCTCGGCATGGTACACCTCGCGCATCGAACCCGGCATGTTCGCCCGGTCCCGCCGGTAGAGACAGGTGACGGAGGCCGCACCCTGCCGCACGGCGGTCCTCACGCAATCCATCGCCGTGTCGCCCCCGCCGACCACCACGACATGCCGCCCCGCCGCGCTCAGCTCGCCGCTCTCCAGCTCCGGCACGCGCTCGCCGAGCCCCGCGCGGTTCGACGCCGTCAGGAACGCCAGCGCCGGCACGATGCCGGCAAGCCCGATGCCCGGCGCCGCCATCTCCCGCGCCTTGTAGACGCCGGTCGCGATCAGCACCGCGTCGTGCCGCGCGCGCAGCTCGGCGAAGCCGAGGTCGCGGCCCACCGCCGTGTCCAGATGAAAGCGGATGCCGCCCTCCTCGAACTGCTTCCAGCGGCGGGTCACCACCTCCTTCTCCAGCTTGAAGTTCGGAATGCCGTAGATCATCAGCCCGCCGACGCGGTCGTGCCGGTCATAGACGTGCACGTCGTAGCCGCGCACGCGCAACCGCTCCGCCGCCGCCAGCCCGCCGGGGCCGGCGCCGATGATGCCGACGCTCCGCCCCAGCTCGCGCCGCGGCTTCGGCGCCTTCACCCAGCCGCGCTCCCAGGCCGTGTCGGTGATGTACTTCTCGACCGAGCCGATGGTGACCGCGCCGAACCCCTTCTCGATGACGCAGTTGCCCTCGCACAGCCGGTCCTGCGGGCAGATGCGGCCGCAGATCTCCGGAAAGGTGTTGGTGGCGGAGGACACCTCGTACGCCTCCTCCAGCCGGCCCTCCGCAGTCAGCTTCAGCCAATCCGGGATGTTGTTGTTCAGGGGGCAGTGCACCTGGCAGAAGGGCACGCCGCACTGGCTGCAGCGGCTGGCCTGCGCCGCGGCGGCCGCGGGCTCGAACTCCCCGTAGATCTCCCCGAAATCCGCACGCCGCAGCGCCGCATCCCGCTTTTCCGGGTTCCGCTGATCGAGGCGCACGAACTGCAGCATCCTGTCGGCCATGGCGTGGCTCGTCTCCCTGGGAGGCAGGACGGAACGGCAACGGCCGTTTCGCCCGCGGGGACGCGCTGCCTACATCATCGCCTGCAACGACGCCAGTGCCTTCTGGGTTGAAATGACAGTATTACTGTCTTATTGACCGAACTGAAGGCTGTGTGCCGGCGGTCCGGCGCCAGGCCTGGCTGGAAAACGGTCCGGATCGGCCATTATGCCGCGTCGCGCCGGCCCCCGCCCGAGCGGTATCGGCGCAGATATCCCGGCACCACCGCCTCCACCGCCGTCGGCCGGATGCCGAGATCCTCAAGCCCAGGCATCCCCTCCCCCACCACATTGTCGCGCTCCAGCAGCAGAAGCTGGTCGCGGGTGATCGGCGGGTTCGGCAGCAGCTCCGCCACGCGGGCCTGCACCCGCATCAGCCCCGCCGGCATGTCCACCATCCGCCGTCGCCGCCGCGTCTGATCCAGGACAAGCCGCAGCACCTCCCGCATCGTCATGACCCGCGGCCCGCCCAGCTCGTAGGTCCGGCCACGCGCCTCGGGGCGCGCGATCGCGGCCGCCGCCGCATCCGCAACGTCGCCCACGTATACGGGCTGGAAGCGCGTCGCGCCGGCCACCACCGGCATGAAGGGCAGCAGCCCCGCCATTCCGGCGAAGCGGTTGAAGAACCCGTCCTCCGGCCCGAACACGACGGAGGGGCGCAGGATGGTGGCCGCGCGGAAGCCGGCCCGCACCTCCTCCTCCCCCCTCGCCTTGCTCCGGGCATAGCCGCTCGGGCTCGCCGCATCCGCGCCGATGGCCGAGAGGTGGACCAAGGCCTCCGCCCCGGCCGCGGCGGCGGCCCGCGCCACGCGCCCCGGCGCCTCGCCCTGGATGCGGTCGAAGTCGCCCGCGCGCCGCTCCGCCAGGATGCCGACGAGGTTCACCACCGCGCTGGCACCCTCCACCGCACGCGCCACCGCGGCGTCGTCGGTCACGCTCGCCGCCAGCGGCACGATCTGGCCAACCCGCCCCTGCGTCTGGAGGAAGCGCGCCGCCGCGGGGTCGCGCGTCGCCACCCGCACCACGTAGTCCTGCGCCGCCAGGCGCTGCACCACGTACCGCCCGATGAAGCCGGAGCCGCCGAACACCGTCGCCACCTTGCGCCCCAGCACGCCCCGCATTCCGTTCTCCATCATCCGCAATTCGCGTCGTGCCGGACCATATGGGCCGATCCCTGCCGCGCCAAGCAGCGCCCCGCTTGACGCGCCGCGCGCCCGCCCGTAAATCCCGCCGCCTTGCCGCGAGGCGCTGCCTGCCCAGGTGGCGGAATTGGTAGACGCGCAGGTTTCAGGTACCTGTGGCCGCGAGGCCGTGAAGGTTCGAGTCCTTTCCTGGGCACCACACCCGAAGCAGCTCCGGTGACCGGCGTGACCACGTCCACCCTCTTCACAGGACGCGCCGTGATCCAGCTTCACCGGCACGACCTGCCGCCCGATCTCTCCTTCGGTCCCGCCGTCGCCATCGACACGGAGACGATGGGCCTCGATCCGCGGCGTGACCGGCTCTGCCTCGTGCAGCTCTCCGCCGGCGACGGCACCGCCCACTGCGTGCAGATCCTCCCGCCCGCTCTCGGCGGCCGGGGCGCCGACTGCCCGAACCTCAAGCGCCTGCTCGAGGACGGCTCCGTCCTGAAGGTCTTCCACTTCGCCCGCTTCGACGTCGCGGCCCTGCACCACGCCCTCGGCGTCACCGTGGCGCCCGTCGTCTGCACGAAGATCGCCTCCCGCCTCGTCCGCACCTTCACCGACCGGCACGGCCTGAAGGACCTCTGCAAGGAGTTGCTCGGCGTCGAACTCTCGAAGCAGCAGCAGTCGAGCGACTGGGGCGCGCCGGAGCTCACGCCGGAGCAGCTCGCCTACGCTGCCGCCGACGTGCTGCACCTGCATGCGCTCTGGGCGCGCCTGAAGGGCCTGCTGGAGCGTGAAGGCCGGCTCGAGCTCGCCGAGGAGTGCTTCCGCTTCCTGCCGACGCGGGGGCGCCTCGACCTGCTTGGCTATGAAGATCCCGACATCTTCAGCCACTGACCGGCTTTCCCGGGACCGCCCGGCCGGCAGCCGGAAACGGGGCAGTGGCACAGAATTTGTCCGAGTGTTTCCGCGCGTTGACCCCCGCCGGGGGCAGGCCCATACAGGCGCAGTGAGACTTCCACCCAGCACAGCCGCCCGCCCGGTGCCGATCGGGGCCGCTCCGGGCCGCACCGCGTCGCGGCGCGTCATCGCCCCCTCGCGGGAGCGCCGGGTGCCGAGCGCCGGCCAGCTCGCGCGCCGGCGCGTGCTCGTCGCCGTCGCCAAGCGCGTGCTGCCCGCCGCCGCGCTCGCCCTCCTCGCCACCGTCGCCCTCTGGCCGGAGTTCGAGAGCGCGGCCGACCGCGGCCGCGTCGCCTTCCGCCGCGTGCTCCAGGTGCAGCCGGAGGCGCTGCGTATCGTCGCACCGCACTACCAGGGCGTGGACGAGCAGAGCCGCCCCTTCACCGTCACCGCAGACACCGCCGTCCAGGCCGGGAATGAGGAGGCGGTGCAGCTGGTCGCGCCGCGCGCCGACCTCACCCTCTCCGACGGCGGCTGGGTCTACGTCGAATCGCGGGACGGCCGGTACGACCGCCGCGCCGGCACGCTCGACCTCGCCGGCCGCGTCACGGTCCATCACGACGACGGCACGCAATTCGTCACCGAGGCGGCGAAAGTGGATTTCGGCACCGGTGCGGCCAGCGGCGACCGTCCGGTGGCCGCGCAGGGCCCCTTCGGCACGCTCGACTCCCAGGGCTTCCGGCTGACCGATCGCGGCGGGGTCGTCGTCTTCACCGGCCCCTCGCGCGTGGTGCTGGAAGGCGCGGCAGGCCCGGCGGAGGCCGCGCGATGAGGTGGCTTCCCCTCCTCGCCCTCCTCCTCGCCGCCCCGGCCGGGGCGCAGACGCTGGACCTCACCGGTGGCGGACCCATCGAGATCACCTCGACGGACGGCATCGAGTGGCGGCAGGCCGACCAGGTCGTCATCGCCCGCGGCAATGCCCGCGCCAGCCGCGACGGCGTGACGGTGGAGGCCGATCGCCTGATCGCCCGCTACCGTCCGCGCGGCGGCGCCGGCGCTCCGCCGCCCGCCGCCGGCGACAGCCCCGTCGCGGGCAGCGAGATCTGGCGGCTCGAGGCCGAGGGCCGCGTGCGCATCACCTCCGCCACCGAACGCGCGGAAGGCGAGCGCGCGGTCTACGACATGGACCAGGCGGTGATGGTCCTTTCCGGCCGCGGGCTGATGCTGCAGACGCCGGAGCAGCGCGTCACGGCGCGCGACAGCCTGGAATACTGGCCCGGCCGTCGCATGGCCGTGGCACGCGGCGGCGCCGTGGTGACGACGGAGGACAACCGCCGCATCGTCGCCGACACCCTCGTCGCCTATTTTCTGGAGGCGCCGGCCGGGCCCCAGCCGGCGGCCGCCCCGGCTCCTGCGGCTCCCGCGCGGCCACCGATCCCCGGCCTGCCGAACGCCGGCGAGGGCAGCCGCATCGACCGCGTCGAGGCGCATGGCAACGTCGAGATCCGCACCGCCGACGAGGTGGTGCGCGGCGACCGGGGCGTCTACAGCCCGGTTACCGGTCTCGCCCGCCTCGCCGGCACCGTCCGCATCACCCGCGGCGACAACCAGCTGAACGGCGCCGAGGCGATCGTGAACCTGCGCAGCGGCGTCTCCCGCCTCGTCTCCGCCCCCGGGCAGCGCGTGCAGGGCCTCGTCGTGCCCGGCTCCGGCCAGCCGGCACAGGCGCAGGTGCCGAACCCCGGCCGCCCGCAGGGCGCCGCGCAGCAGCCGCGCCGCCCGGCGCCGCCGCCGCGCGAGCGGCCGCAGCAGCAGGGCGCCGTCCGATGAGCCCGCCCGATGGCGGCCGGGAGGGCCGGTCCCATGTCCGCCTGGCGGCCGAGAACCCGGGGCTGGTCGCCCGCAACCTCGGCAAGCGCTACCGCAAACGCCCCGTGGTGCGCGGCGTCTCGCTCAGCCTGCGGCGGGGCGAGGCGGTCGGCCTGCTCGGCCCGAACGGCGCCGGCAAGACCACCACCTTCTACATGATGACCGGCCTGGTGCAGCCCGACGAGGGCCAGGTCATGCTCGACGGGCACGACGTGACGCGCTTGCCCATGTACCGCCGCGCCCGCCTCGGGCTCGGCTACCTCCCGCAGGAGGCGTCGATCTTCCGAGGCCTGTCCGTGGAGGACAACATCCGCGCCGCGCTGGAGGTGGTGGAGCCCATCCGCGACCGGCGCGAGCAGATGCTCGACGCGCTGCTGGCCGAGTTCGGCATCGCGCATCTGCGCCGCGCCCCGGCGCTCGCCCTGTCGGGCGGCGAGCGCCGGCGCTGCGAGATCGCCCGCGCGCTCGCCACGCAGCCCGCCTACGTCCTGCTGGACGAGCCGCTGGCCGGCATCGACCCGATCGCCGTGGGCGAGATCCGCGACCTGGTGAAGCACCTGAAGGACCGCGGCATCGGCGTGCTGATCACCGACCACAATGTGCGCGAGACGCTGGAGATCATCGACCGCGCCTACATCCTGCACGAGGGCCAGGTGCTGATGGAGGGCAGCCCGCGCGACATCGTCGCGCATGAAGGCGTGCGCCGCGTCTACCTCGGCGAAAGGTTCTCCCTTTAGGGTAGCGGCATGCGGATGGCGCGCGACAGCACGGGCGGATGCTGATGACGCTCGGACCGCGCCTCGACCTGCGTCAGTCGCAGTCGCTGGTCATGACGCCGCAGCTGCGGCAGGCCATCAAGCTGCTCCAATCCTCCAACCTCGAAGTCACCGCCTTCGTCGAGGAGGAGCTGGAACGCAACCCGCTGCTGGAGCGCGACGAGCGGCCGGAGCCCCGGACCGCGGCGGATGAACGCGCGGCCGAGCCGCCGCCGCCCGAGCCCGCCGATGCGCATGCCGCAGCCACCTCCGCCACCCTGCCCGGTGACGGCGCGGCCCCGCTGGATGCGGAGTGGGACAACGTCTACGAGCCGGACGGGGCTTTCCGCGCCGGCGGCAGCGGCGGCCGCGCCGACTTCACCGAGGATCTCGCCACCGTCGAGGATCTCGCCGATGCGCGCGTGAGCCTCCGAGAGCACCTTGCCGAGCAGATCCGGCTCACCTTCGGCAACGCGCGGGAAAGGCTGATCGCCGCGCAGATGCTCGCTTCCCTCGACGCCGCCGGCCGCCTGCCGGTGTCCGACGCCATCATCGCCGCCGCGCTCGGCGCGGAGGAGGCGATCGTCGCCTCGGTCCGCGCCCGGCTGCAACGCCTCGACCCCTGCGGCATGTTCTGCCGCTCCCTGCGCGAATGCCTGGCCGTGCAACTCGCCGACCGCAACCGCCTCGACCCCTGCATGGAGGCGCTGCTCGACAACCTCGAGATGCTCGCCCGCCGCGACCTGCGCGGTCTCATGCGCGTCTGCGGCGTCGATTCCGAGGACCTCGCCGAGATGATCTCGGAGCTGAAGCGCCTCGATCCCAAGCCCGGCGCAGGCTTCGACGCGCCGCCCGCCCCGGCCCTGGTGCCCGACGTGCTGATGCGCCGGACCGAGGACGGCGGCTGGGCGGTCGAGCTGAACCCGGAAACGCTGCCGCGCGTGCTGGTCAACCGCGGCTTCCACGCCCGCGCCGTCGTCGGCGCCCGCTCCCGCGACGACAGGACCTTCCTCGCCGAGCGGCTGCAATCGGCCACCTGGCTCGTGAAGTCGCTGGAGCAGCGCGCCGCCACCATCCTGAAGGTGGCCGCCGAGATCGTCCGCCGCCAGGACGGCTTCTTCCGCCACGGCGTCGCGCATCTCCGCCCGCTCATCCTGCGGGACGTCGCGGAAGCCGTCTCCCTGCATGAGAGCACGGTCAGCCGCGTCACCGCGAACAAGTACATCGCGACGCCGCGCGGCACGATGGAACTGAAGTTCTTCTTCACGACCGCCATCGCCGGCACCGGCGGCGCCGAAGCGCACAGCGCGGAATCCGTGCGCTTCCGCATCCGCGAGATGATCGGCGCCGAGCGCCCGGACGACATCCTCTCGGACGACGCGATCGTCGAGCGGTTGCGGAAAGAGGGTGTGGACATCGCCCGGCGGACAGTGGCCAAATACCGGGAAGCGCTGCGCATCCCTTCCTCCGTGCAGCGCAAGCGGGAGAAGGCCGTGCCGGCCTGACGCGACAGCCGCCCGGACCTTCCCCGAAGCCGGGGGACAGGGAGCGACCGCTTCATGCACATCACCGTGGCCGGCAAGCAGGTGGACACCGGCGAGGCGTTGCAGGCCCATGTGCGCGAGGGCCTCGGCACCATCGCGCGCAAGTATTTCGACCATGCGCTGGAAGCCAACGTCACCTTCCGTCGCGACGCCAAGGGCCACGCCTTCATCTGCGACATCAACCTCAAGGCCGGCCGCAACCTCTTCATGCGCGGCGAGGGCGAGGGCGTCGATGCGCGCCGCGCCTTCGAGGAGGCGTCGGAGCACGTCGCCAAGCGCCTCCGCCGCTACCGCCGCCGCGTCAACGAGCACGCCCGAAGCCTGGCCGCGGACCGCAACCGCGCCGAGCCCATGCGCCAGGTCGTCCTCCGCGCCCCCGATGGCGAGGAGCCGGAGGAGACGGCCGCCGAGCACCCCGCCGTCATCGCCGAGAGCCCGGGCGAGATCGCCCGCCTCACGGTGAGCGAGGCGGTGATGCGCATGGATCTCTCCGACGTGCCCGTGCTGATGTTCCGCAACCGCACGACGGACGCGCTGAACGTCGTCTACCGCCGCCCCGACGGCCACATCGGCTGGATCGATCCCGGCAAGGACTGACCGGCGTTGCGCGTCAGCTAGACGCGCAGCGCACCGACACCGCCGCGGCAAGGCGCTGCAGCAGCGCACCGGTGACCGGCACCGTGCTGGCCTGTCCGAGCGTCAGCACGCGGTTGGTCCGCGGCGACACCCAGGTCGGCACCGGGGGCGTGACCGTCAGGCCCTCGACAGGTCGCACGATCGCGTGCACGGCCATGCCGAACGGGTGCGGGTTGGTGACGTGAAGCTGCAGGGTGCGCCGGTCCGGCGCTGGCTGGATCAGCAGCAGCCACCGGTCGCAATTGTCGCCCTGCAGCGTCTGGGCGGCCGCCGGCGTCCCCAGCAGGAGCAGCGCGGCAAGTGGAAGCATGCGGATCATGGCGCGCATCCTACCGGCCGCCGCTCCCACCCGCCAGTCATTCCAATGTGGTAACAACGGCCGTTCCGGCCGGCGGTGCTCAGTGGACGGAAAGCGGCTCCATCTCATGCTGGCGGATCGCCGCCGCGGCCAGCTGCGCGCTCGGTGCCGCGCCGATCGGCGTGCCGTCCGCTGCGTGGATCGAGAAGGCGCGCGCCCCGTTCATCAGCACCGGACGGACATACGCCATCTCGTCGGCGCCGAGCGCGGCGAAATCCCTGGCCGAGAGGCTGCGCAGCTCGGACTGGGTGAGGGTCATCCGGCCCGCATCGGCGCCGGCGTCATGATCGGTCATGGCATTTCTCCTCTGGCGTGCCCAACGCAGGCGCACGCCTCTGGTCCCATCGCCCCGTTTCACGGCTGCGATGATCTGTTGCGGGGATCACCCCTCCTGCGCCGGCCGCGCCGCCTGCGGCGCGTCCACCACCGCCCGTGCGGCGCCATTGCCGCGGGTGGCGATCTGGATGGTCTTCACCCGCGCCTCCGGCACGGGGCGCCGCAGGTCCACGTGCAGCAGCCCGTTGTCGAGCCAGGCACCTTCCACCTCGATACCCTCCGCCAGCACGAAGGCGCGCTGGAACTGCCGGGCCGCGATGCCGCGGTGCAGGAACACCCGTCCATCCGCCTCGTCGCGCTGCCGGCCCCGGATGACGAGCTGGTTGTCCTCCTGCGTGATCTGCAGCTCCTCCATCGAGAAGCCGGCCACCGCCAGGGTGATGCGCAGCCGGGTCTCGCCGGTCTGCTCGATGTTGTAGGGCGGGTACCCGTCGGCGCTCTTCTGCACCCGGTCGAGCATCTGCTCCAGATGATCGAAGCCGAGGAACAACGGCGAGCCGAACAGCGAGGGTCGGGACATCTTCTGCGCTCCTGCCTCCCGCACCGGGCGAGGCGTCTCGGGGCCCGAAGCGCCCCGCCGCAGGAATCTTGGCGGCGTCGCAGGCGGTTGCAAGGGGCGTACCCCGGGGCTACCTCTCCGCGCCACGCCCTCGGGTGCCACCAAGATGGCCAGCATGACCACGGACGCCGCGCTTCTCCCGATTCTCCACGTTCCGGATCCGCGGCTGCGCACCAAGGCGAAGCCGGTGGACGCCGGCAACGCGCTGGTTCCCGCCCTGGCGGAACGCATGCTGGCGACGATGTACAAGGCGCCCGGCATCGGCCTCGCCGCCCCCCAGGTGGGCGAATCGCTGCGCCTCGTCGTCATCGACGTCCATCCGGACGACAAGCCCGATCCTCTCGTGCTGGTGAACCCGGAGATCGTCGCCGCATCGAAGGATCTCGCCACGCGCGAGGAGGGCTGCCTCTCCCTGCCGAACCAGTTCGCCGACGTGACCCGCCCGGCCCGCGTGAAGGCCCGCTGGCTCGACCTCACGGGAACGAGGCGCGAGGTGGAGGCCGAAGGCCTCCTCGCCGCCTGCCTCCAGCACGAGATCGATCATCTCGACGGGATCCTGTTCGTCGACCACATCACGGCGCTCCGCCGCAACATGATCCTCCGGAAGCTCGCCAAGGAGCTGAAGGCCAAGGCCCGCGAATGACCGGCGCAGCACCCCTCTTCCCCCTCCCCCGCCGTCGCGGGCAGGGGTCGGGGTGGGGGCTCCGCCCCCGCTGCGCCGCCCCACCCTGATGCGCCTCGCCTTCATGGGCTCGCCCGACTTCGCCGTCCCCGCGCTTCGCGCCCTGCACGGCGCGGGGCACGAGGTCGCGGCGGTCTACTGCCAGCCGCCGAAGCCTGCCGGCCGCGGCCAGAAGGAAACGCCCTGCCCCGTCCACCGCGCCGCGCTTGAGCTCGGCCTGCACGTCCGCACGCCCGCGCGCCTGCGTCGCGATGCCGCCGCGCACGCCGCCTTCGCCGCGCTCGGCCTCGACGTCGCGGTGGTCGCCGCCTACGGGCTGATCCTGCCGAAGCCGATGCTCGATGCGCCGCGGCACGGCTGCCTGAACATCCACGCCTCGCTGCTGCCGCGCTGGCGGGGCGCCGCGCCGATCCAGGCCGCCATCCTCGCCGGCGATGCCGAGACCGGCATCACCATCATGCGCATGGAGGAGGGGCTGGACACCGGCCCGATGCTGCTCGCCGAGGCGACGCCGATCGGCCCGCGCACCACCACGCCGGAGCTGCACGACACGCTCGCCGCGATCGGCGCCAGCCTGATCCTCCGCGCCCTCGCCGAATCGCCGCCCGCGGTCCCGCAGCCAGGCGGCGCCACCTACGCGCCGAAGATCGCCAAGGAGGATGGCCGCCTCGACTGGTCCCGCCCGGCGGCGGAGCTGGACCGGCGCGTCCGCGCCCTCACCCCCTGGCCCGGCACCTTCTTCCATCATTCGGGCGAGGCGATCCGCGTGCTCGCCGCCGAGCCGGCCGAGGGTGCCGGCCCGCCCGGCACGGTGCTCGACGATGCGCCGACCGTCGCCTGCGGCGGCGGCGCGCTCCGCCTGCGGCGCCTGCAACGCCCCGGCCGCGCGCCCCTCGCCGCCGACGCCTTCCTCCGCGGCTTTCCGCTGCCGCCGGGCACCATCCTGTCCGGCTGATGCCTCGCTATGCCTTGCGCCTCGAATACGATGGCGCGCCCTTCGTCGGCTGGCAGCGGCAGGACAGCGGCCTCTCCGTCCAGGCGGTGATCGAGGACGCCGCCGCCCCGCTGAACGACGGCACGCCGCCCATCGCCACCGCCGCCGGCCGCACCGATTCCGGCGTGCATGCCGAGGCGATGGTCGCCGACCTCCTCCTCGCGCGCGACCTGCCGCCCGAACGCGTGCGGGATGCGATCAACGCCCGCACCGTGCCGCACCCCGTCGTCGCCCTCGCCGCCGCGCGCGTGCCGCCGGACTGGTCCGCGCGCTTCGCCTGCACCGGCCGTGCCTATCGCTACCGCATCCTCAACCGCCCCGCCCGCCCGGCGCTGGATGCGCGCCGCGCATGGCACGTGAAGCGCCGCCTCGACGCCGCGGCGATGCATGAGGCTGCGCAGATGCTGCTCGGCCGGCATGACTTCTCCGCCTTCCGCGCCAGCGCCTGCCAGGCGAAGGACGCCGTCCGCACCCTCGACAGGCTGGATGTGTCGCGCCTGGGCGAGGAGATCGCCTTCGCCGTGGAGGCGCGCTCCTTCCTGCACCACCAGGTGCGCAACCTCGTCGGTACGCTCGTGGAGGTCGGCCACGGCCGCCGGCCCGTCACCTGGCCGCGCGCCATCCTCGATGGCCGGGACCGCACCCGAGCAGGCCAGACCGCCCCCGCCGAGGGCCTGACCTTCGCCGCCGCACGCTACGATCCCGAGCCGGAGTGGGCGTGACCGCGCCTACCAGTGTTTCCAGAGAATGAGCCAGTCATGCACGCGCGGTGCCCAGTCCCGCATGCGGTACTGGCGGTAGTACATGCCGTCCTGGATGCGCAGGACGCAGTCCGGATCCTCGTCCACGTAGGCAAGCGGGTCCATGGCGCACATCCAGAGATTGTCGACGCCGTACACCACCACGTTGTGCCACCAGCTCCCCGGTGTCTGGTTGTACGCCAGCACGACGTGGCTCTTCGACAGCGCGGCGCCGAGATAGCCCACCGAGATGAGGTCGCGCCGGATCGACACTTCGTCTTCCGAGGCCGATTTCCGGTGCGCCAGCTTCTCCTTGTCGCGGTTGATCTGGTCATTGGTCAGCCCGAACTCGGAATGCAGGAAGCCGAGCGTCCGCGCGCGGGACCGCCGGCCCATCTTCAGCCCGCCCCGTGTCCGGCCATGCAGGTTGACGCAGTTATGCGCCTTCATCCGCCGCTCCACCTCCGCGGCCGACGCGTCCGGCACCGCGGCCGTGACCCTCGTGAAGGAGGAGACGGCGGATTTCCAGCAACTTACGACGTCCTCCTGAGGATCCCAGGGCGGACGCATGCGCCAGGTTCCCATCGGGCGCCTCCGTGCCTCGCCGCGCGGGCGAGCGTCGGGCCTACGCGCTCAGCCTCGATGCGGCGCAATTCAATTCCGCGTGCGCCTTCCCGGGCATTCAGCCCGGCGCGCGAGCCACGAACCCCGCCTTCACGCGAAGTGCGAAGCCGCAGCTCTCGTAGAACAGCCGCACCCCGGGATCCGGCCGCCCGCTCATCAGCATCACGTGGTGCGCGCCTGCCTGCCACGCGGCGGCAAGCGCGGCACGGACCACCGCGCTGCCATGGCCCTGGCGGCGATGCGCCGGATGGGTGACGACGTTCTCCAGCAGCGCATGCGGCCGGCCGCCGCGCATGAGGTTCGGGACCGTGGCGAGCATGCAGCTCGCGACCAGCATGCCGCCGACCTCGCAGACGAACAGGCTGCACGCGGGGCTCGACAGGATGTCGTCGAAGATCCGCCTTGCCGTGGCCGGCGCCAGCGCCGGTCGGTCCGGGTTCAGATGCGCATAGAGCGCCTCGAGCGGTCCGAGATCCTCGGCCGCGGCAAGCCGTGCGCGGGGCAGGCCCGCGCCGGGGGTCAAGCTCCGGCCGCCGGCAGCGCAACCCCATACCGCGCCGCCACCGTCTCCAGCATCGGCGGGATGGAGGGATGCAGCGCCACTCCCCGCGCCAGCGCCTCCGCCCGCCGCGCCATCGCGCGGTCGCCCGGCAGCCGCGCCCCCTCTCCGCCCGGCACCGGCGGATTGCCGCGGACCGCGCCCGCCAGCGCCGCCGCCTCGGCCCCGAACGCCTCGGTCCCGCCGAACCGGGCCGGATCGAGCACCAGCACGAAGACCGAGGCGCCCCAGCCCGATGGCGCCGTCGCGCGCCCCAGCCCCGAAAGCCCGCCCGTCAGCGCCTCCACCAGCAGCCCGAGCGCGAAGCCCTTGTGCCCTGCCTCCGGCCCGCCGAGTGGCAGCAGCGCACCCGGTGGATCGGCCCAGAAGGCCTCCGGGTCGTCGGTCGGCGCACCCTGGCCGTCCTGGAGCCAGCGTCCCGGGAAGCGCGTACCCTCCGCCCGCCGCCGCGCCGTCATGCCGTTCGTCGTGACGGACATCGACACGTCCAGCACCACCGGCCCCTCCGGCGCCGGCCAGGACGCCGCGATCGGGTTCGGCGTGATCACCCGCTTCGTGCCGCCCGGCGGCGCCACCGACGCCGTGGCAGGATCGGAGGACATCAGCACCAGCAGCCGCCCCCGCGCCGCGACAGGCGGGCCATAGGCCGCGAGACAGCCGATGTGGTGGCTCCGCCCGATCGCCACCGCGCCAAGCCCTAGCGTCCCCGCCGCTGCCTCCGCGGCGCCGATCGCGCGTCGCACCAGCCACGGCCCCGGCAGCTTCCGCCCGTCCCAGCTCTGCGCCGCGGGGGTGGAGCGCAGAACCTCCGGCTCCCCTTCCGCCGTCATGCCGCCGGCAGCGAGGCTGTCGAGATACGGCAGCAGCAGCGCGAGCCCGTGCGTGTCGTGGCCCATCAGGTCGCCCTCGACCAGCACCTCCGCCACGTCCCGCGCCTTCTCCGCCGGCAGCCCCGCCGTGCGGCACGCCGCCTCCGCGAAGCGCAGCAGCCCTGCCACCTCATGCCGCATCACCCGCCTCCCAGCCGCTGCACCACGCCGTGCACGAAAAGCCCGATCACCAGGTCCAGCAGCACGACCAGCGACGCGCGCATCCCGCTGACGCCCAGCGCATGCCGCGTGACGAACCACTCCAGCCACACCGCATAGCCGATGCCCGCCAGCGTCAGCCCCTGCGCGAGCACGCCGCCGACGCCGATGGCCACCGGCACCATCAGCGCCAGCAGGACGAGGTACTGGACCACGTTCGCCCAGTTCCAGGCACAGAGGAATCGCGGCCATTCCGCCGCGCGGCCCCAGGCCAGCGCCGGCGCCAGCGTGGCGAGCGAGAACGCGGTCCAGGCCACGACGTAGCCGATCAGCTCCGCCGCCAGCGCGCGTCCCAGCCCTCCCTCGGGCTGCCCCAGCTCCGCCCAGCCGAACAGCCGCAGCGCGAGGAACGCCGGCAGGCAGATCGCCACCGCGAGGAAGGAGCGCCATGCCCCCTCCGGCGTCTCCTCCATCAGCGCCAGCCCCTGCGCCCGCCCGCGCCCGAGCAGGAAGGCGCCAAGCAGCCCCGCCGAGACGGCGAGCCGCGTGTTGGGCGGCCCGCCCGGCCCGCCTGCCCCGCCGGGGCCGCTCAGACGAGCAGCTCCTCGAGGATCGCGCGATACGCACCCGCCAGGCGCCGGAGTCCCTCCACGGAGGTCCGTTCATCCACCTGGTGCGCCGTGTCGCCGATCGCGCCGAACTCCGCCACGGGACAGTACCGCGCGATGAACCGCGCATCGGAGGTGCCGCCCCCCGTGTCGAGCGCGGGCTCCAGCCCCGTCGCGCGCGTGATGGCGCGGCGCAGAGCTTCCACGAACGGCCCCGGCTCGGTGAGGAAGCTCTCGCCGGAACACTCGGCCCGCAACTCGTAGCGCGCCCCCGCCGCGCGCAGCGCCGCATGCAGCCGCTCGGCCAGGGCCGCGCTCGTGTGGTGGTCGTTGAAGCGGATGTTGAGCATCGCCTGCGCGGCCGCCGGGATCACGTTCGCCGTGCGGTTCCCCACGTCGAACCCCGTCACCTGCACCGTCGAGGGCGGGAAATGCGCGCTGCCATTGTCGAGCGGCGAGGCCAGCAGCGGCCCGAGCGCCGCCATCAGCCGGTGCACCGGGTTGTCCGCCGCCGCCGGATAGGCCGAATGCCCCTGCACGCCCCGCACCGTCACCCAGGCCGTGAGGCTGCCGCGCCGGCCGATCTTCACCGTGTCGCCCAGCGCGCGCCGGCTCGTCGGCTCGCCGACCAGCGCCATGTCGGGGATCTCGCCCTCCGCCGCCATCCATTCCAGCACGCGCGCGGTGCCATCCACCGACCGCGCCTCCTCGTCGCCCGTCACCAGCACCGAGATCGACCCGGGGTGGTCCGGCCGCGCGGCGACGAAGTCCGCGACGCCAGCGAGGAAGGCCGCCACGCCGCCCTTCATGTCGCAGGCACCGCGCCCGTAGAGCAGCCCGTCCCGCACCGCGCCGGAGAACGGATCGTCCGACCACGCCGCCCGATCGCCCGGCGGCACCACGTCGGTATGCCCGCAGTACATCACGTGCGGCGCGCCGCAGCCCCGGCGCGCGAACAGGTTGTCCACCCGGTAGTCGTCCGGCCCGAAGGGCAGCCGGCGGCACTCGAAGCCGAGCGGCTCCAGCGCACGCTGCACGACGTCCAGCGCGCCGTCATCCGCCGGGGTGACGCTCCGGCACCGGATCAAGGCCTGCGCCAGCGGCAGCGGATCCGTGGCCGTGCCGTCAGTCACGCAGCAGCTCGTTGATGCTCGTCTTCGCCCGCGTCCGCTCATCCACGCGCTTGACGATCACCGCGCAGTAGAGGCTCGGCCCCGGCGAGCCGTCCGGCAGGTTCCGCCCCGGCAGCGCCCCAGGCACCACCACGGAGTAGGCCGGCACGCGCCCGTACAGCACCTCTCCCGTCGCCCGGTCGACGATCTTCGTCGAGGCGCCGATGAACACGCCCATCGAGAGCACGCTGCCGCGCTCCACGATCACGCCCTCCACCACCTCGCTCCGCGCGCCGATGAAGCAGTCATCCTCGATCACCACCGGGTTGGCCTGGAGCGGCTCCAGCACGCCGCCGATCCCGACGCCGCCCGAGAGATGGACGTTCCGCCCGATCTGCGCGCAGCTGCCGACCGTCGCCCAGGTGTCCACCATCGTGCCCTGGTCGACATAGGCGCCGACATTCACGAAGCTGGGCATCAGCACGACATTGCGCCCGATGAAGGCCGAGCGCCGCACCACCGCGCCCGGCACGGCCCGGAAACCCGCCTCGCGGAAGCGGTTCTCGCCCCAGCCCTCGAACTTCAGCGGCACCTTGTCATAGGCGCCGGCGGCGGTCGCCATCGGCGCGCTGTCGTTCAGCCGGAAGCTCAGCAGCACCGCCTGCTTCAGCCACCCGTTCACCCGCCAGCCGCCCGCGCCGTCGGGCTCCGCCACCCGCGCGCGCCCGGCATCCAGCGCCCCCAGCGCCTCCTCCACCACCTCGCGCTCCGCGCCCTGCGTCGCGGCGTTCAGCGTGTCGCGTCGGTCCCACAGCGCCTCGATGCGCGCGCTGAGCGCGGTGCTGTCCATGATGTGCGGCTGCCCCTGGCGAGGAAGCGCCGGGTATGCCGAGGCGCCTCGCGCCCTGTCAACGCGCGCCCGGCCCGGCCGACCGCCGCCTCACCCTCCCCGCACCACCGCCGGAGGATCTGCCGGCCTGACGCCCGCAGGTTGGCATCGGTCCGCCGCTGCCCTACCCTCGCGCGACGCCGCCGCCGGACCCGCCCGCCTGTCGCCCCGCCTGACCCTTGCGCCGCTGCTCCTGCTCGCCGCCTGCTCCGCCCGGAGCGAGGTGGTGGAACTCGCCCCCGGCCTCTACGCACTCGCCCATCGCGGCCCTACCCTTGCCGCTGCCGCGCGGCACGGCGTGGAGGAGGCGCGCGCCCACTGCCTCGCCCTCGGCGCCGCCGGCTTCGAGGCAGTGAGCACGGCGTTCAGCCCGAGCGAATACCAGATCGCCTTCCGGTGCCCCCGCCAGCCGCCTGGACCGACCACGGCGCCGCCGCCCACCCCCGGCTTCCTCAACCCCTTCCTACGCCCGTAATCTGGCGGCGCATGGCGCCGGTGGAGTGATGGCCGAGGACGAGTGGAAGATCCCCGCGGAACTGCGGCCGGACCCGGCCGATTGCCGCTTCGACCTGCCCCAGGCCCTGGGCGCCGTCGTGTCGCTGAAGTCGCGCATCCCCGCCGACGCCTTCTCCGCCCGCACCCTCGGCACGGAGCGGGAGGGCAGCGGCGTGGTGATCCGCGGCGACGGACTCGTGCTGACCATCGGCTACCTCGTCGGCGAGGCCGACAGCATCTGGATCACCACCGCGGGCGGCCGCGTCGTGCCCGGCCACGCCCTGGCCTATGATTTCGAGACGGGCTTCGGTCTCGTCCAGGCGCTCGGCAGGCTCGACTCCACCGCCCTGCCGCTCGGCCCCGGCGAGGTGCCGGAGGGTGGCTCGGGCATGGTCCTCGCCGCCGCGCCCCTGCCGGGCAAGCCGCCGGAAAGCGCCGCGGTCTCCTGCTCCGTCGTGGCGCGGGAGCCCTTCGCGGGCTACTGGGAATACCTGCTGGAGGAGGCGCTGTTCGTCGCCCCCGCCCATCCGGCCTGGGGCGGTGCCGCGCTGATCGACGAGGAGGGGCGCCTCGCCGGCGTCGGCAGCCTCGTGCTGCAGCACCGCGATCCGAAGGGGCGGCGCATGGACCTCAACATGTGCGTCCCCGTCGCGCTGCTCCACCCGATCCTCGACGACCTCCTGGCCTATGGCCGCGTGAACAAGCCCGCGCGCCCCTGGCTCGGCATCTACGCCGCCGACCAGGAGGATGGGATCGTCATCGCCTCCCTCGCGCCGAGGGGCCCGGCCGAGCGCGCCGGCCTTCGCGCCGGCGACCGCATCCTCGGCCTCGATGGCGGCGAGGCCGCGGACCTCGCCTCGCTCTGGCGCGCGCTCTGGTCGCGCGGGGCGGCGGGCGTGCGCGTCACCGTCTCGGCCGAGCGCGACGGCCGCCGCTTCAGCGTGACGGTGCCGAGCGCCGACCGTGCCAGCTTCCTCAAGGCCCCGCGCCTCCACTGACGCCGATCGGACGGACGACCGAAGATGCCCCTCCCCGCCGCCCTCCGCGCGCGCCTCGCGCTGCCGGTCATCGCCGCACCGATGTTCATCGTCTCCGGCCCGGAACTCGTCATCGCCGAGTGCAAGGCGGGGGTCCTCGGCTCCTTCCCCGCCCTCAATGCTCGCCCGAAGGAGGAGCTGGACACCTGGCTGTCCCGCATCTCCGCCGCGCTCGGGCCGGAGGACGCGCCCTACGCCGTCAACCAGATCGTCCATGCCTCGAACGATCGGCTGGAGCATGACCTGGAGGTCTGCGCCCGCCACCGCGTGCCCGTCATCATCACCTCGCTCCGCGCGCCGGGCGAGGTCGTGCGCGCGGTGCATGGCTGGGGCGGCCTCGTCTTCCACGACGTGACGAATCTCCGCCACGCCGAGAAGGCGCTGGAAGCGGGCGTGGACGGGCTGATCCTCGTCGCCGCGGGCGCCGGCGGCCACGCCGGCACGCTCTCGCCCTTCGCCCTCGTCGCCGAGGTCCGCCGCATCTTCGACGGCCCCCTCATCCTCTCCGGCGCCATCACCTCCGGCCGCCAGGTGCTCGCCGCCCAGGCCATGGGCGCCGACCTCGCCTACATGGGCACGCGCTTCATCGCCAGCCGCGAGGCGAACGCGAAGGACGAATACAAGCGCATGATCGTGGAGAGCCGCGCCGCCGACGTGCTCTACACGCCCTTCTTCACCGGCGTTCACGGCAACTACCTGAAGCCCTCGATCGCCGCCCAGGGCCTCGACCCCGAGGCGCTGCCGCCGGCCGACAAGGGCCGGATGAACTTCGGCTCCACCCATGTGCGCGCCTGGCGCGACATCTGGGGCGCCGGCCAGGGCGTCGGCAGCATCGAGGACGCGCCCCCCGTCGCCGAGATCGTCGCCCGCCTCGCCCGCGAATACGCCGAAGCCCGCGCCGCGCTGACGGGCGGCTGAGCCCCGGACACCCGGCCGCCGCCCGGCGCACCTGCACCGTTTGTCAATCTTTCGTTGCGACAACGGTCCGGTCGGGCCGCCGCGCGGCCGGCCCGCGGCCGGAGAGGTCGTCTCCGGCCTCCCCCCAGGCCCGCGCGGGATCCCGGCAGGAGAGGCTGAACAGGATGACCCGGTTGCTCGGCGGCGCGACGATCCGCGCGAGGCTGTGCGGGGGCTTCGCGCTCCTGCTCGCCCTCACCCTCGCCCTTGGCCTCCTCTCCCTCGACCGCATGAGGGCGGTGCGCGCCGTCGCCGTGGAGCTGGAGCGGAACTGGCTGCCGAGCGTGCAGCACCTCGGCGCCATCAGTCTCGCGGCCGGCGACCACCGCTTCACCATCGCCCTGCACGTGCTGCAGGAGGCGGAGGAGGAGATGCGGCGAAGCGAGGAGCGCCTCGCCCACTGGTCCCGCCGCCTCGCCGAGGCGCGGGGCGCCTATGAGACGGTGATCACCTCGCCCGGGGAGCGCCGCGCCTATCAGGAGTTCGCGCGTCTCTGGACCGACTATCTCGGGGCGGCCGAAGCGGTGCTGGCCGCGTCGCGCCGCGGCGACAACGCGGGCGCGACGCGCCTGCTGCAGGAACGCGTGCTGCCGGTCTACCGGCAGCTGCGCGACGCGCTGGACCGGCTCGTGCGCCTGAACCTGGACGGGGCGGAAGAGGCCGAGCGGCAGGGCACGGCAACCTACGATCTCACCTTCGTCCTCGTGCTCGGCCTCGTCGCGGCGGCGCTCGTCATCGGCGCCGGCCTTGCCTGGGCGATCGTGCGCGCGATCGGCCGCGGCATCGCCTCGGTGGTGGCGCCCATGGCGGAGATGGCGCGCGGCAGGCTGGACGCGGAACTGCCGGCGCTGCCCGAACACACCGAACTCGGCCGCATCGCAGCGGCGCTCCGCGCCTTCCAGCGCGAGCTGCTGGCCAAGGCCGCCGCGGAGGCCGCCGCCGCCGCGGAGGCCGCAACGCGCGAGGCGCGGGCCGAACGCGTGCAGGCCCTGCTGCGCGGCTTCGAGGCGGAGGCGGCGGAAACCCTGCGCGCCGTCGCCGCCGCCGCCACCGAGCTCGACGCGACCGCCCGCGGGATGCAGCAGACCGCGCGCGGCGGGACCGAGCGCGCCACCTCCCTCGCCGCCGCCTCCGAGCAGGCCAGCGCCAACGTGCAGACGGTCGCCGCCTCGGCCGAGGAGATGGCCGCCTCCATCGCCGAGGTGGCGCGCCAGGTGACGGAAAGCGCGCGCGCGGCACGCCAGGCCGCCGAGGATGCGCGCGCCACCGATGCCGCCGTCGGCGGCCTGTCGGAGGCGGCGCAGCGCATCGGCGAGGTGGTGCGCCTCATCTCGGGCATTGCCGGCCAGACCAACCTCCTCGCCCTCAACGCCACCATCGAGGCCGCGCGTGCCGGCGAGGCGGGCAAGGGCTTCGCCGTGGTGGCGAGCGAGGTGAAGCAGCTCGCCGCCCAGACCGCGAAGGCGACGGAGGAGATCGGCGCGCAGATCACGGCGATGCAGGCCGAGACGAACCGCGCCGTCGATGCGATCCGCGGCATCGCCGCCATGGTCGAGGGCATGGACAAGCTGACCGCGCAGGTCGCCGCCGCGGCCGAGGAGCAGGCCGCGACGGTGCGCGAGATCGGGCGCGCCGTGGCCGAGGCCGCCGCGGGGACCCAGGATGTCAGCCAGCACGCCTCCGGCGTCACCCAGGGCGCGCAGCAGACCGGTGCCGCGGCGACGCAGGTGCAGGCCGCCTCGGGCGACCTGGCGCGGCGTGCCGAGGGCCTGAACGGGCAGGTGCAGGCCTTCCTCGCCGGCATCCGCGCCGCCTGACCGCCGCCCGCGCGGCGCCGAGCGGAGGCCCGCGCGAGTTGCGCCCTCCGCCGCCCTCGCCTATACGCCCCGCTTCCGCGCCTGCCGGTCACCGTCGGCGGGCCCATCCTCCGCGAGCGCGCCATGAAGCCCGACATCCATCCCGAGTACCACGAGATCACCGTCATCATGACCGACGGCACGACCTTCAAGACCCGCTCCTGCATGGGCAAGGAAGGCGACACGCTGCGCCTCGACATCGACCCGAAGTCGCACCCCGCCTGGACCGGGCAGCAGCGCGTCATCGACACGGGTGGCCAGATCGCCAAGTTCAACAAGAAGTTCGCCGGCATCGGCGCCCGCAAGACGGGCTGATCAGCCCGCCTTTCCAGTGACTTGCGGCGCCGCCGCCGCCTCTTGAACGGTGCGGCGCGCCGACTATCTCCTGCGACGCCGGTGGCGCCCGATCGGGGCCGCCGGCGCGGACCGGTGAGGATCGCCCGGATCGGGGATCCGCCACGCACCGCCCGCAACGGCAACCGAGCTTGCTATCGCAGGAGCTCACGATGAACGCCTTCGACTTCTCTCCCCTGTTCCGTTCGGCCATCGGCTTCGACCGCATGGCCCGCCTCGTCGAGACCGCGCGTGCCGCGGCCGAGGGGCCTGCCTACCCGCCCTACAACATCGAGAAGGCGGGCGAGGACAGCTACGTCCTGACCATGGCCGTCGCCGGCTTCGGTCCCGAGGACATCGAGCTGACCGCGCATGACAACACCCTGACCGTCGCCGGCAAGGCACCGCAGCCGCAGGACAACAGCCGCGTGCTGTACCGCGGCATCGCCGGCCGCGCCTTCGAGCGTCGCTTCGTCCTCGCCGACCACATCGTGGTCGAGGGCGCGCAGCTCGAGAACGGCCTGCTGCATGTCGCGCTCCGGCGCGAGGTGCCCGAGGCGCTGAAGCCCCGGCGCATCGCGATCGGCGCCGGCGCCCCGCGCGCCATCACGGCGAACCCGGCGAACGTCGAGGAGCAGCAGAAGCAGGCCGCCTGATGCCGGCCTGCTGACCGCGAACGGGGCCGGCGGGGCAACCCGCCGGCCTCTGCGGTCATCGGAGGACCGGCACGCGCGAACCGGCGCTGTGCGAGGCGTGGCGGGCCGTCGACGAACCCGGCGTGTGCGGAGCGGGCCCGATGTTGACGCTGTATGTCGCCCCCGGTTCGAGTTCGATGGCGCCCCATATTGCGCTGCGCGAGATCGGCACCGCCTTCGCCCTCCGCACGCTCTCCTTTGCCCGGCGGGAGCACCGCGACCCCGCCTATCTGGCGATCAATCCAGAGGGCAAGGTACCAACTCTGCTCGTCGACGGCCGCCCGCTGACCGAAGTCGCGGGCACTCTCTTCTATCTGGCGCGCCGCTTTCCCCAGGCCGCCCTTCTGCCCGATGGGATCGCGGCCGAAGCGGAGGTCGTGTCCTGGATGTCCTTCCTTGCTTCCACCGTCCACCCCGCGCGGCGCCAGGGGATCACGCAGGTGGAGGCCGCCTTCGGCCTTGCCGAGCGTCGGCTGGGCAGCCGCGCATGGGCCGTCGGCGAACGGATGTCGATCGCCGACATCCATCTCTTTCGCCTTGTCTGGCGGGTGAACAGGTCGGCTCCTGCCGTCGTGGCTGCGTTCCCGGGCCTGTCCTCGCACCATGACCGCATGCTCGTCCGACCTGCCGTCCGGACCACCTGCGAGGTCGAACAGGCGATCGGTTACGAGTTACCGGCCTGAGTGCCGCGCGGCCGGCCGCTGCCCGGACTTACCCCGGCCGCCGGAAGAACAGGTCCGCCGCCGCCTTGTGGGCGTCGCGCTTGCCGATCTCCGCCTCCGCCCGCGCGATCTCCGCGCGCAGTTCGGCGATGTAGGCGCGCAGCTCGTCCACATCCCACCGGTCGATGACCGGCGGCGTGAAGCGCGCCCTCGGCCGTGGCCCTTCCGGCTCCTCCATCCCGTCTCCTCCGTCCCGCCGGGCTTTGACCCGCCCCCGGCGCCTCCCTTATACCCCAGCCCGACGAGGCGCGGGCGCTGCAACGGGCGGGCACGCTCACCGATCCGCGCCCACCGGAAGGTTCGACATGAAGACCCCCCTGATGCCCAAGGCCACCGCCGTGTGGCTCATCGAGAAGACCTCCCTCTCCTTCGAGCAGATCGCCGACTTCGTCGGCATGCATCCGCTGGAGGTGCAGGCGATCGCCGATGGCGAGGTGGCGCAGGGCATCGTCGGCTACGATCCGGTCGCCAACGGTCAGCTCAGCCGCGAGGAGATCGTCCGGGCCGAGGCGGATCCCTCCGCCCGCCTCACCCTGCTGGAGAACACGATCCCGCTGCCCAAGCCGCGCTCCAAGGGCGCGCGCTACATCCCCGTCGCGAAGCGCACCGAGCGGCCGGACGCCATCGCCTGGCTGCTGCGCAACTTCCCCCAGCTCTCCGACCCGCAGATCGTCAAGCTGCTCGCGACGACGAAGGAGACCATCCAGAAGGTGCGCGACAAGACGCACCCCAACACCGCCAACATCAAGCCGCGCGACCCGGTGACCCTCGGCCTCTGCACCCAGACCGCGCTGAACGAGGCCGTGGCCGCCGCGAACGAGCGGACCGGCACGACGAGCACGGCACCGGCCCATCCGCAGGACGACGCCGCCTGATCACCTGATCGGCCTGCCCCCCTGCGCGGCCTTTGGCGCCAGGGATGCCCAAGGGCGCGGGTTGGCCGGGGCGGGAAATTGGCCTCTCCGTCCCGCCCGGCGCCTGGACCGGCCTCTGGCCGGGCCAGGTCGCGGGCGGAGACCGTTCCTGTCGCGGACGCTCAGTTCAGCCGGCGCATCCGCAGCCGTTCCATCTCCTCCTTCAGCCGCAGCTTCTCAAGCTTCAGCCGTGCCAGCGCATCGCTGTCCGGCCGCGGGCGCGAATCCTCGTCGGCGATCCGGGCCTCGAGCGCCGCATGGCGCTCCTGCAGGGAACGGAGGCGGGGAGCGGTTTCGGGCATGCGCATACATCCCTCTTTGGTTGTCCGCAGGCACCGTGCAGTGGCACGCGAGGGCCGCGCCGATGGGCCGTGGCCCCCGCGGGCCCGTCACCCTTCTGTGCCCGCGCCCGTCATGTTATGCCGCCGCCCGACGGCTTCCAGCTTAAACTTCTCGCCGTCCGGCGGACCCGTCTCGCGTTCGGGATGAACCGCCGCCCCGCGAACACCAGGAAGGGGGCGCCGCTTGGCCGACCGCGACAGTCTCCTGCGCCGCCTGCACGAGCTGCGCAGCGAGCACCGCGACCTCGACACCGTCATCGCCCGGCTCGATGAGGCCGGGGCGGACGCCCTTCAGCTCCAGCGCCTGAAGAAGCGCAAGCTGAGGCTGAAGGACGAGATCGCCTGGCTCGAGAGCCGCCTTGTCCCCGACATCATCGCCTGACGCCTGACATGGGCGTGACCGCTCCCGCCGCGCCGCTCGTCGGCCTCATCATGGGCAGCACCTCCGACTGGGAGACGATGCGCCACGCCGCCGAAACGCTCGCCCGCCTCGGCATCCCGCATGAGAGGCGCGTCGTCTCCGCCCACCGCACGCCGGAACGCCTGTTCGAATACGCCCGCGCCGCCTCCGGCCGCGGCCTGAAGGTGATCGTCGCCGGCGCGGGCGGCGCCGCGCATCTTCCCGGCATGGCCGCCTCGCTCACCCCGCTCCCGGTCCTCGGCGTGCCGGTGGAGAGCCACGCCCTGAAGGGCATGGACAGCCTGCTCTCCATCGTCCAGATGCCGGCGGGCATCCCCGTCGGCACCCTGGCGATCGGCCGCGCCGGCGCGGTGAACGCGGCGCTCCTCGCCGCGGCGATCCTCGCCCTCGGCGATCCCGCGCTGGCCGAGCGCCTCGCCGCCTTCCGCGCCGCACAGACCGAGGCGGTGCCGGAGGCCGTGCCCGACGCCCCGGCATGACGCCGCTCCCCCCCGGCAGCACCATCGGCATCCTCGGTGGCGGCCAGCTCGGCCGCATGTCGGCGCTTGCCGCCGCCCGCCTCGGCTACCGCACCCATGTCTTCGCGCCCGAGCCTGACGGCCCCGGCATGCAGGTCGCCGCCGCCCGCACCGTCGCACCGTATGGGGACGAGGCCGCCCTTGGCGCCTTCGCCGCCGCCGTCGACGTCGTCACCTTCGAGTTCGAGAACGTGCCCGCCGCCGCGCTCGACCGGCTGGAGGCGCTGGTTCCCTGCCGCCCCGGCGTCGCCGCGCTTCGCGTCGCGCAGGACCGCATCCTCGAGAAGCGCTTCTTCGAGCGCGCCGGCCTCGCCCTCGCCCCCTGGCGCGAGGTGCGGAGCGAATCGGAGCTGCGGCAGGCCGTGGCCGCCCTCGGCCTGCCCGCCGTGCTGAAGACCACGCGGCTCGGCTATGACGGGCGCGGCCAGGCCGTGCTGCGGGCGGAGCCCGACCTTGCCCCCGCCTTCGCCCGCCTCGCCCCCCATCCGCTGGTGCTCGAGGCCTTCGTGCCCTTCGAGCGCGAGCTCTCGGCCATTGCCGCCCGGGGCGCCGATGGCCGCGTGGTCACCTTCGACGCCACCGAGAATCGGCACGCCCACCACATCCTCGACCTCTCCATCGCCCCCGCGCCGGTTCCCGAGACGGTTGCCGAGGGATCGCGCGCCGCGGTTGCCCGCCTCGCCGAGTCGCTCGGCCTTGTCGGCCTCCTCGCGCTTGAGATGTTCCTCCTGCCGGACGGACGGCTCCTGGCGAACGAGATGGCGCCGCGGCCGCACAATTCCGGCCATTGGACCGAGGATGCCTGCCTCACCGGCCAGTTCGCGATGCATGTCCGTGCCGTCGCCGGCCTGCCCCTGCCCGACCCGGCCCGCCACCACGACGCGGTGATGAAGAACCTCGTCGGTCCGGATCTCTTCGCCCGCTGGCCGGATGCGGCGGCGCTGCCGGATGTCGCGCTCCACCTCTACGGCAAGTCCGAAGCCCGGCCCGGCCGCAAGCTCGGCCACGCCACGCGCCTTCTCCCCAGGGATTCCCTGCGCCTGGCGGCCGACCCGGCAATCCTTTCCCCGCTCTAGCCGCACGGTCATGTGGCTCATCCGCCACACTGCGGCACCACCGTTCAGACCATGCTGTTTATGCAAGAGTTCCGGTGATAGGGTGCGCCGCACGCATCGCTGACGGATGCGGGGCGGCACCGGCCAGGACGGCCAACTCAACGCCGCTCCATCCCGGCACGGTGCCGCAGTTCTGGTTTCGAGGAGAGACATGATGAGCCTCAGGAAGGCGCTTCTGGCCGCGACGGTGCTGGCCCTGCCGGTCGCCGCGCAGGCCCAGCCGATCACCGGCCTCTATGTGGGCGCCGGCGCCGGCATCAACTGGCTCCAGGAGAGCGACATCACCATCACCGGCCGCGAGTTCACCAGCGGCCCGTTCTTCTTCGGCGGCCCGGACCTGCGCGGCACCGCCGAGTTCAACCTCGGCTTCGCCGGCGTGATCAGCCTCGGCTACGGCTTCGGCAACGGCGTCCGCGCCGAGATCGAGGGCAGCTACCGGGAGAACGAGGTCGACAGCATCAGCGGCTTCAGCATCCCCCGCGGCGACATCCGCGCCAGCGGCCGCGCCCGCAGCTACGGCGTGATGGCCAACGCCCTCTACGACTTCGACCTCGGCCCGGGCGCCTTCGTGATGCCCTACATCGGCGTCGGCGCCGGCTACATGTGGCACGAGTACAGCAACGTCCGCGCGGCGGACCGCTTCGCGCCGGACGTCATCACCATCGACGGGAATGACGGCCGCTTCGCCTACCAGGCGATCGTCGGCGCCGCCTTCCCGCTGAACCAGGTGGTGCCCGGCCTCGCCATCACCGCCGAGTACCGCTTCATGGGCACCCTCCAGCCGGAGATCAACGTCAGCGAGACGTTCTTCGGCACGACCGCCCGCGGCAAGGCCGAGGTCGACAACTTCAACCACAGCCTCATGCTCGGCCTGCGCTACGCCTTCAACCAGCCCGCGCCCCCGCCGCCGGTCGTCGCGCCCGTCGCGCCGCCCGCCGCCGCCCCGGCGCCGGCCCGCACCTTCCTCGTCTTCTTCGACTTCGACCGCGCGAACCTGACCGACCGCGCCCGGCAGATCATCGCCGAGGCGGCACAGGCGTCCCGCACCGCCCAGGGCGTCACGCGGATCGAGGTCTCCGGCCACGCCGACCGCTCCGGCACGCCGCAGTACAACCAGCGCCTGTCCGAGCGCCGCGCCAACGCGGTGGCGGCGGAGCTGGAGCGCCAGGGCGTCTCGCGCGGCCAGATGTCGATCCAGGCCTTCGGCGAGAGCCGCCCGCTGGTGCCGACCGCCGACGGCGTGCGCGAGCCGCAGAACCGCCGCGTCGAGATCGTCCTCCGCTGACCTCGACAGCCCGTCCTCGCCCCCTCGCCCCCGGGCGAGGGGATGCGAGGAGCGGGCTCCAGCACCACCACATGGGAAGGGGCGCCCCAGGGCGCCCCTTTTCGCGTCAGGGGCGCCGGCACCCCAAGGCCACAGGTGGCATGCAGAATTGCAACACCACCCTGAATCCTTAACCCCGCCGCCAACTTCGCCTGTTGTTGCGCATTGGCCCCATGCCACACTTTGCACCGCACCACGAACTTCGCCGCGGTGCCGGCTGCAAGGCCCGCGGGCCAATCGATTCGAATCAAGGGAGATACTGAGATGGCATTGAGGAAGGCGCTCCTCGCCGCGACCGTGCTGGCGCTGCCGGTGGCGGTTCAGGCGCAGCCCATCTCCGGCCTCTACGTCGGCGCCGGCGCCGGCGCGAACTGGATGATGGACTCCGACGCCACCCTGTCCGGCGCCGCCGCCGCTGCGCCCTTCGGACCCGATTCCCGTCGCGGCACCCTTTCCTTCGACATGGGCTACGTCGCCCTCGTCAGCCTCGGCTGGGGCTTCGGCAACGGCGTCCGCGCGGAGGCCGAGTTCAGCTTCCGCGACAACGACGTCGACACCATCAGCGGCTTCAACGCCGCCTCCGGCCCCGTCCGCAGCGTCGGCCGCGTCCGCACCTACGGCTTCATGGCCAATGCCCTGTATGACTTCCACCTCGGCCCGGCCTGGCCGGTCGTCCCCTACATCGGCGTCGGTGCGGGCTACGCGATCCTGGATGGCGACAAGGTCGCGCAGACCTCCATCGCCTCGCCCTCCACCGTCGTGCAGATCCCCGGCAGCGATGGCCGCTTCGCCTACCAGGCGATCGTCGGCGCCGCGCTTTCCCTGAGCCCCGCCGTCCCGGGCCTCTCGCTCACCGCCGAATACCGCTTCTTCGGCACCCTCGACCCCGAGGTGAACGCGACGAGCTTCCGCCCGGCCGGCTTCTCCCGCGGCAAGGCGGAGCTGGAGAACTACAACCACTCCGTGCTGCTCGGCCTGCGCTACGCCTTCAACCAGCCCGCGCCCCCGCCGCCGGTCGTCGCGCCCGTCGCGCCGCCCGCCGCCGCCCCGGCGCCGGCCCGCACCTACCTGGTGTTCTTCGACTGGGACCGTGCGAACCTCACCGACCGCGCCCGGCAGATCATCGCCGAGGCGGCGCAGAACTCCCGCACCGCCCAGGGCGTCACGCGGATCGAGGTCTCCGGCCACGCCGACCGCTCCGGCACGCCGCAGTACAACCAGCGCCTGTCCGAGCGCCGCGCCAACGCGGTGGCGGCGGAGCTGGAGCGCCAGGGCGTCTCGCGCGGCCAGATGTCGATCCAGGCCTTCGGCGAGAGCCGCCCGCTGGTGCCGACCGCCGACGGCGTGCGTGAGCCGCAGAACCGCCGCGTCGAGATCGTCCTCCGCTAAGGGGCGCACCAGCGGCCCGACCGGAAGGGGCGCCCCTCGGGGCGCCCCTTCTTTTTTCGGCACTTCCCAAACCAGTCCGGTGCTGTATCGTCCGTTGCGACAACCGCTGTTACAGGACGCCCAGTATGCCGCTCCGTCACCGTCTCCTGGCCGGCGTCTTCGCCGCCCCGGCCCTGCTTGCCGGTGCCGCGCAGGCGCAGCCGATCACCGGCCTCTATGTCGGCGCCGGCGCCGGCATCAACTGGCTGCAGGAGAGCGATGTCGGCCTCTCCCGCGAGTTCGCGCCCTTCGTCACGCGCCCCGGCCAGATCGAGTTCAGCCTCGGCTTCGCCGGCGTGATCAGCCTCGGATGGGGCTTCGGCAACGGCGTCCGCGCCGAGATCGAGGGCAGCTACCGCCAGAACGAGGCGGACAGCGTCAGCGGGTCCCAGGGACTCGGCGTCCCGCCCTTCCGCACCAACGGCACCGCCCGGAGCTACGGCGTGATGGCCAACGCCCTCTACGACTTCGACCTTGGCCCGGGTGCCTTCGTGATGCCCTATATCGGCGTCGGCGCCGGCTACGTCTGGCACGAGTATGACGGGGTGCGCGTCACCGACTCGATCGGCAACACCCTCACCATCGACGGATCCGATGGCCGCTTCGCCTACCAGGCGATCCTCGGCGCCGCCTTCCCGCTGACCGGCGTCGTGCCGGGCCTCGCCGTCACCGCCGAGTACCGCTTCATGGGCACCCTCCAGCCGGAGCTCGATGCCGTGGCCCGGGGCCCGGGCGGCGTCGGCGCCGTGCGCGGCAGCGCCGAGGTCGACAACTTCAACCACAGCCTCATGCTCGGCCTGCGCTACGCCTTCAACCAGCCCGCGCCCCCGCCGCCGGTCGTCGCCCCCGCCGCGCCGCCCGCCGTCGCCCCCGCGCCGGCCCGCACCTTCCTCGTCTTCTTCGACTGGGACCGCGCCGACCTCACCGACCGCGCCCGGCAGATCATCGCCGAGGCCGCACAGAACGCCCAGCGCGGCGGCGTCACCCGCATCGAGGTGTCGGGCCACGCCGACCGCTCCGGCACGCCGCAATACAACCAGCGCCTGTCCGAGCGCCGCGCCAACGCAGTGGCGGCGGAACTCGAGCGCCGCGGCATCGCCCGCTCCCAGATGGCCATCCAGGCCTTCGGCGAGAGCCGCCCGCTGGTGCCCACCGCCGACGGCGTGCGCGAGCCGCAGAACCGCCGCGTCGAGATCGTCCTCCGCTGAAGTAAAGCCTCTTGCGGCCAGTCGGCATCGCCTCCCGGCCCGAAATCCATCAGGACAGTGGCTTAGGCCGGTTTCCTCGCCTTCGCCGGCAACGAAACCGGTCTGCCGCCCTTCCGGGCAGCGGCCGTCCAGGCAGAAGTACCACGAGGGTGCCGAAAGGCACCCCTTTCATTGGGTTCAGATTTTATTTCTCGACCGGTGCAGTATCGTGGGCTGCAACCCTGCGTAGACCTGCCCGGAGATCCTGCATGCCGATCCGCCGCTTCCTCCTCGCCACCGTCTTCGCTGCGCCCGCGGTGCTCGCCGGCCCGGCGGCGGCCCAGCCCATCACCGGCCTCTATGTCGGCGCCGGCGCCGGCATCAACTGGCTGCAGGAGAGCGACGTCACCCTGACCTTCTCCGACTTGTCGCGGGTACGGGGCACCGCCGAGTTCAACCTCGGCTTCGCCGGCGTGATCAGCCTCGGCTACGGCTTCGGCAACGGCGTCCGCGCCGAGATCGAGGGCAATTACAGGGAGAACGAGGTCGACAGCTTCTCTGCGCCCGGCTTTCCCAGCTCTGCCTTCCGCACCAGCGGCCGCGCCCGCAGCTACGGCATCATGGCCAACGCGCTGTACGACTTCGACCTCGGCCCGGGCGCCTTCGTGATGCCCTACATCGGCATCGGCGCCGGCTATGTCTGGCACGAATACAGCAACGTCCGCGCCGTCGAGCGCGCCTTCCCAACCGACTCGTTGACCATCGACGGCAGTGACGGCCGCTTCGCCTACCAGGCGATCGTCGGCGCCGCCTTCCCGTTGAACCAGGTGCTCCCCGGCCTCGCCGTCACCGCCGAGTACCGCTTCATGGGCACCCTCCAGCCGGAGATCGACAGCCGGATCACCGCCGCGGTCCCTGGCGGCGGCCTCGAAACCCTGGCGGGCAAGTCGGAGGTCGACAACTTCAACCACAGCCTCATGCTCGGCCTGCGCTACGCCTTCAACCAGCCCGCGCCCCCGCCGCCGGTCGTCGCCCCCGCCGCGCCCGCCGTCGCCCCCGCGCCGGCCCGCACCTTCCTCGTCTTCTTCGACTGGGACCGCGCCGACCTCACCGACCGCGCCCGGCAGATCATCGCCGAGGCCGCACAGAACGCCCAGCGCGGCGGCGTCACCCGCATCGAGGTGTCGGGCCACGCCGACCGCTCCGGCACCCCGCAATACAACCAGCGCCTGTCCGAGCGCCGCGCCAACGCAGTGGCGGCGGAACTCGAGCGCCGCGGCATCGCCCGCTCCCAGATGGCCATCCAGGCCTTCGGCGAGAGCCGCCCGCTGGTGCCGACCGCCGACGGCGTGCGCGAGCCGCAGAACCGCCGCGTCGAGATCGTCCTCCGCTGAGGAGGCTGGTGCCGCGCGGAACGGGGCGCCCCTGCGGCGCCCCGTCTTCCGTCAGGCCCTACATCGGCACGTCGCCGAACCTGCCGTACTGCAAGGTCCGCTCCGCCCCCGTCGCGCTGTCCTTGATGTACAGCACGCCCGTGCTCGGGCGCCACACGGCGAAGTCGGACCGGGCCGCCCCGGTGTAGGCGCGCGGCACCGGGATGTCGCGCGGATCGCCCCATTGCTGCGCGCGCTCCGCGCCGGTCGCATTGTCCTTGATGAACCATTCCCCGCTGGCCGGGCGCCACACCGCGAAATCGAACCGGCCGTCGCCGTTGTAGTCGCCGGGAACAGGAACGTCGCCCTCCAGGCCCCATTGCTGCACCCGGACCTCGCCCGTCGCGCTGTTCCTCACCCACCACTCCCCGGTCCCCGGGCGCCAGATGACGAAGTCGCTCCTCCCGTCGCCGCTGTAGTCCCCGGCCAGCGGGACATCGCCCGCCTGCCCCCATTGCTCGACCCGTTCGGCGCCCGTCGCGCTCGCCTTCACGAACCACTCGCCGGTGCTCGGCCGCCAGACCGTGAAATCGCTCCGCGCGTCGCCGCCGAAATTGCCGACGACCGGCACATCGCCGACCTGCCCCCATTGCTGCGCGCGTGACCGCTCCATCGCGCTCAGCAGCCTCTCCGACAGCGTCACCAGCCCACCCGCGGCACCGCCGACCACGCCCGCTCCGAAAGCCGCCCCGATGCCCGCCAGCGCGCCCGGGGGCGCCGCCGCTGCCGCAGGCGGCGTGACCGCGACGGTCCTCGGCCTCGAACTCTCGACGACCAGCCAGGTGCCGGTCCGCGGCCGCCAGACCGCCGCGTCGGTCACCCCGTCGCCGTCGAAGTCGCCGGGCACCGGGATGTCGCCGGCCTCGCCCCATTGCTCGATCCATTCGGCACCGTCGGCGCCGATCGTCATCCACGTGCCGCTGCCCGGGCGCCACAAGGCCGCATCCGTCCGCCCGGCGCCGAAGTCGAGGCGGGCGCTCCGCACGAAGACCGGCGGCGCCGACAATCCACACCGCCGCGTGAAATCGCTGTCGAAGGTCCGGAGCGTCTCGCCCCGGGTCAGCTCCCACCGCACCCGCCGCCACGTGTCCAGCCGCCGGTAGCCGCGTTCCACGTCGCCCGCATCGGCCGAGGCGTTCATGCCCCAGTGCGGCACGCCGCCCCTCGCCCGCCCCGCCCGCTCGATCATCCCGAGCAGCGCCGGCGTGTCGGCCCAGCCGATGCCCGGCAGCTCGGGCCGGCGATAGGCCGCGGCGAACTCGACGGAACAGCTCAGCGCGGCCTCGTGCTGCGGCGACAGATACGCCACGGAGCGCCCCTGGTAGCGCAGCGACATCCAGCCGAGATACGACCAGGGCTGCGGCGTGCTGTCGTAATAGGCCGCGCGGATGATCCCGAGCGCATCCTCGACGAAGTCGAGATACGCCGTCGTGCCCGCGTCGAAGATCATCTCCAGCCCGATGCCGCGCACGCCGCCCGGGTCCGCCGGGCCCGACATCCCATGCGCCAGGCCGCGCGAGGTCTTGGCGCCCTGCTGCTGGTCCGTCAGCCAGATGACCGTCTCATCCACCGTGCTCCTGTCCGTCCGCCAGGTGGAGAACATGGCGGGGGTCAGGTCCCTGATCAGCCACAGCCAGTCGGTGCCGGCGGGCAGCGGAGCGGTGGCGATGTCGCGGCGCCTGGTCGTCAGGTAGCAGTTCCGCGTGCCGTCGGCCGAGGCATAGGGGCTGATCACCACCTGCACGCCGTCCCTGCCCGTCCTGAGCGGATTCGTGGCGTCATTCGCGAGGAGGCGCGGCTTGAAGCTGTTCCAGTCGAACCGCTCGCGCGTCTCCACCAGGTCGTAGCGCTCGTCGAATTCGAGGATGACGGAGTAGATGATGCCGAGGCTGCCCATCGAGACGAGCACGGAGTTGAACCACTCGTCGTCGTAGTGGATGTTCTCGTCGGCGATGTTCAGCGCCGTCCGCAGCGCGGCGCGCTCCGTGATGATCCGGCCGGCGGGCTCGATCCAGTGTTCCGCCCCGCCCGGCCCCACGAGGTGGATCGCGCGGACGGTGTCGGGCAGCGGCCCCATCGTCGGGTCCATGCCATGCACGCTCGTCGAGATCGCGCCCGCCACCGACTGCCCGGTCGAGCCGCCGAGCGTCTTCATCTCCCATCCCAGCGACCGCAGCGTCGCGACCAGCCTGTCCAGCTTCATGCCCCCTTCCACGTGCAGCAGGCGCATCGCGGCGCCTTCGGCGTTCAGGCTCGTCGTCGTCACGTTCGTCAGCACCGAACCCAGCAGGTCGGTCTCGACGACGTAGCCCGGGCTCACCGCCACGTCGGAGCTGGACCAGCCCGTGCCGACGGCGCGCACGCCGAGGCCGCTGCGCTCGGCCTGCCTGACGACCGTGACCAGCTCCTCCAGCGAATCAGGCCGGAGGACCCCGGGCGGCGGCGACTTGCCGAAGGTGGTCGGCCAGTTCTCCCAGCGCCGGTCACGCCTGTTCTCGACGCCGCCGCCCGGCCATTGCAGCAGGGCGTTGCCCGCGCCCCGGACGAAGACGTCGAGCCGGCGCCCCGGCCTCGCCACCGCGCTGACGTCGCCGGCCGGGATGTCGTCGCCGCGCAGCCCGGGCCCGAACCAGCGGCCGCCATCCCATTGCCAATGCCCCACCCGGCGATCGCGCGTGACGCCGAACACGTCGAGCCGGTCGGCGGCGTGCGAGACGGCGCTGACGCCGCTCGCGGCCAGGCTCCCGCCCAGATCCTCGGGCCCGGAGAAGACGCCGTTGTCGCCCCACCAGTGCAGCAGCGGATTGCCGGGCAGGCGCGAGGCCGCGAACACGTCGATCCGGCCCGGCCCCCATGACACCGCGCTGACGCCGCTTGCCGGCAGGTCGCCACCCAGATCCTGCACGTTCCAGGCCAGCCCGCCCACGCGCCAGCAATGCATCAGGTGGTTGTTGATCCCCGCCGCGAAGACATCCAGGCGGCCGGGCACCGCCGAGACCGCCGCGATCCGCGCGGCCGGCGCGCTGACAGGCAGGGGGATCGGGGCGCTCCATGCCGCGCCGTTCCAGCGCCACCACCAGACCAGCCGGTCGGTGCCGACGGCGAGCACATCGATGCTGCGCGGCGAGGCCGCGACCGCGGCGACCGGGATGGCGGGGATGCTCGGCGCCCGCGGGGGGTTGGGCCCGGTCCTCCAGGCCGCCCCATCGCCGCGCCACCACACCGGCGTCCGCGACCCGGCCTCGACCGCGAAGACCTCGATCCTGCCCGGGCCGGAGGGAACCGCGCAGATGCCCTCGGCGGGGATCGTGCCGTTCGGCGGAAGCGGCAGCAGGGAAGGCGGCGCCGCGCCGGCCACGGCCCAGCGCCACACGCCGCCTCCCGGCCCCACGGCAAAGACATCCACGCGGTCAGGCGAGGCCGAGCAGGCGCTGGGTGGCCCGGCGAGGCTGAACCCGGGGGAGAGCGTTCTCATGACACCTCCGATCCGCGGCCTGTCCGCTGCGACGAGAGAGTGACGGGAGAGACGACAGAGGCACGCAAGCCAGGTTTCGCCGGCGCGCCGGCACCGAGCGGGGCGGCCGGGACCGGCAGGTCACGCCGCAGCCCTCCGCGCCGGTGAGGCGACGCGCCCTTGCGCCAGCATGCCGGAACGCAGCCGGTATCTTCAACGACAACCCGGGCGGCGGGCCCCGCCCCTCCGCGATCCCCGGTGGGGTGGGCGGCGGATGCCGCCGATGCGGCGTGCCTGTCCGGTGTGCAGGCCGTGCGCCGACCTGCCGCGGATTCAGCACACCCTGGGGCAAAAGCATCTTTTCGTCGTCACGCACGCATTGCCCCCGGCCTCGTCGCGGCGGCACCATCGCGGCGGGAGACACGCGGGCGCATGGCCGGAATGGCTCGAAAGGCGCACGCGATGCCGACCTCTCCCCTGCCCCGGCGAACCCTTCTCGGCACCGGCCTCGCCGCGCCGCTTCTCCTCCTCCGCCCCGCCCGCGCCGCGGAGCCGGTGGATGTCGAGCTCGTCCTCGCCCTCGATGTCAGCCGCTCGGTCGATCCGGTGGAGCAGGAGATGCAGTTCGCCGGCTACGCCGCCGCCTTCCGCGACCGCCGCCTCATCGACGGCATCGCCAACGGCGCCCTCGGCCAGGTCGCCGTCACCCTCTTCACCTGGTCGGACTGGCACATCCAGGAACACCTCATCCCCTGGACGCGCATCGACGGCGCCGAGTCGGCCGGGCGCTTCGCCGCGGCCATCGAGGCCGCGCCGCGCCGCACCTGGCTCTACACCTCCATCTCCGGCGCGGTGGACTTCGCCAGCCGGCTCTTCGGCCAGGGCTACGAGGGCACGCGCCGCGTCGTCGACATCTCGGGCGACGGCGTGAACAATTCCGGCCGCCCGCTCGCCGAGGCGCGGGCCGAGGCGCTGGCCAAGGGCATCGTCCTGAACGGCCTCGCCGTGCTGGACCGCAACCCGCAGCCCTGGGCCGCCGGTCTGCCCCCCGTCGACAGCTACTACCGCGACGAGGTGATCGGCGGCCCGGGCGCCTTCCTGATGGTCGCCGAGGGGTTCGACGCCTTCGAGACGGCAGTGAAGCGCAAGATCATCCGCGAGATCGCCGCCGCCCCGCCTCCCGGCCCGCAGGTCGAACGCGCCTCGGCCTGACCGCGCGCCCGCCTGGCGCCACCTGCCCCCTCTCCCGCGAAGCGGGGGAGGGTTGGGGTGGGGGCGGTAGAAAAGCAGCACGAACAATCCCTTGGGAGGCCTCCCTCAGATCCGGCAGGACCCGCCCCCGCTCGGCCCTACTTTCCTCTCCCCGTCTTCTCCTGGAGTTCGTCGATCCGCATCGACGCCTCCGCCTTCGTCAGCTTCGGGTCGAACGCCTCGCCGGCCTCCTCGGACAGCGTCTTGAGGTAGGAGGCCTGCGCCCCGGTCATCTCCTCATCGCCCGTCGTCCAGTCCTTCGGGTCCTTGACCGCGTTGGAGCCTGGATCCGGGTCGGTCTTCGGATTTTCCTCGGCCTGCGGCGCGGCCTTCGGCTTCTGCGTCATGGGGGTTCTCCTCGCGCATATGTTCCTCAAACGTTCACTGCCCGGCGGGGTTCCGCGGTGGTGATGCCGGGGCTGTCTCCTTTTCCGGACGTGACGGAGCGCGGCCCGGCTCCTGCCGAAAGCGTCCGGAACCCGGCCAATCTCTTTCAAGAACAGGCTCTTGCAGGTCGGTGGTCGGCCGGTCGCCCGGACCTGCTCCGCGAATTTGTCGAAACCGGGCGGATGGCCGCGAACCGCCGGCCGGCGTCGTATACGATTCAGGCGGTCACTCCAGCACCGCCACGTAGCGGTGCGAATCCGTGTCGAGCAGCGTCACCCGCCACTCCACCGGGCGCCCGTCGATCCCCCGCGCCACCCGCGCGATCTCCAGCAGCGGCGTCCCGGCCCGCAGGCCGAGCAGCCGCGCATCCTCCTCCCGCGCCGCCACGGCCGCCAGCCGCTCCTCGGCCCGCACGACCGTCACCCCGTGCTCCCGCTGGTAGAGGACGTAGAGTTCGTCCTCCATCGTCTTCAGCACCGGCAGCCGGAACCTCGGGAACAGCGCCGCCGGAAGCGCGATCCGCTCGAGGATCGGCTGCACCGCCCCGATCGCCCGTACGCGCCGCACCCGGTGCACCGTCTCCCCCTCCCCGAGGCCCAGCGCCGCCGCCTCCTCCGCCGTGGCCGAGGCCTCGCGGCAATCCAGCACGAGGCTCGTCGGCGCCTGCCGCCCGCCCTGCAGGTCCTCCACCCGGAAGAAGTGGAACAGCGCCCGCTCGCTGGTGTGGGAGGCGACGAAGGTGCCCGCGCCCTGCCGCCGCTCGATCAGCCGCCGCCGCTCCAGCGCCGCCAGCGCCCGGCGGAGCGTGCCGACCGAGAGGCCGAGCTCCGCCGCCAGCTCCTCCTCGCTCGGCAGACGCTCTCCCGGCCGCCACCGCCCCTCCGCCAGGCGCGCGGTCAGCGCCGCCTCTGCCTGGACGTGGAGCGGGGGCCGGCGTGTCACCGCCGCATGGCGGGCGCCGGCCGCCCCTCGATGACCACGTTCACCACCGCCGGCCGCCCCGCCGCCATCGCGCGCGCCAGCGCGGGCGCCAGGTCGGCCGCCCGCTCCACGAACTCGCCATGCCCGCCGAGCGCCGCGGCGACGAGGTCGTAGCGCGTGCCCGGCGCCAGCTCGCAGCCATGCGCGCGGTTGGCGCCGTAGTCGCGGACCTGGATCTGGTGCTCGGCATTCCAGCGGCTGTCGTTGCCGACCACCGCGACATAGGGCAGGCCATGCCGCGCGGCGGTGTCCAGCTCCGCCATGTGGAAGCCGAAGGACCCGTCGCCCATCAGCGCGACGGTCGGCACCGCCTTCGCCGCCCGGGCGCCGACCGCGAAGGGGTTGCCGACGCCGATCGCGCCGGCCACGCCGTTGGTCAGCCGGATCGGCGCCCGCACCATCGCCTGGCCCCATTGCCCCACCTCCCCGCCGTCGCAGACGAACATGGCGTCGGCGGGCAGCGCCGCCCCGATCGCATGGCAGAGCGTGGCGGGGTGGATCGGCCCCTCCGGCGCGCCGGCGAGCGATGCCCACTCCGCCGGCCGCCACTCCACCGCCTCCCGCACCCGTTCCGCCCAGGCCGATTGCGCGGCCACGGGCCGGGCCGCCGCGGCAAGCGCCGCCACGGCCGAGGCCGGGTCCGCCACCGCCGCGAAGGCCAGCCGATCCCCGAGCAGCCGCGCCGCGCGGCCGATCAGCGCCGCCTCCGGCTCCAGCAGGATGAAGCGCGCCCCGGCCGCCGGACGCCCGAAGCGCGTGGTGAAGTCGAGCGGCTTGCCGAGCAGGACGATCAGATCCGCCTCCGGCAGCAGCTCGGTGAAGGCGCCGAGGGAGGGGTCGGCGAGGCCGCGCGGCGAGTTCATCGGCACCGGCTTCAGCCCCGTCGCCCTCTCGAGCGCGTCGAGGGCCGCGGCGCCGGCGGGCGAGACGAGGGCGGGCGGGGCGAGCAGCAGCGGCCGCGCCGCCGCGCCGATCGCCTCCGCCACCAGCCGCGCCGTCCCCGCGGCGAGGGGCATCGGTGCCGGCGCCGGGTCGCCCGCGACGGGTGCGGCCTCCAGCTCCGCCTCCAGCAGGTCGGTCGGGAGGGAGAGGTGGACCGGGCCCGGCCGGCCGCCGCGGGCGAGGGCGATGCAGCGCGTCACCTCCGCCGCCAGGCCGGCGGCGCTGCCCGCGGTGAAGCTCGCCTTGCTCACCGGCGCGGCCATCGCGGCCTGCGGGATCTCCTGGAAGGCGCCGTTGCCCAGCTCGTTCAACGGCGCATGGCCGGAGAGCAGCAGCACCGGCGATTCGCCGGCGAGCGCGGTGGGCAGCGCCGCCGCGGCATTGGCGTGCCCCTGCCCGCCCGTCACCAGCGCCACCCCCACCCCGCCGGAGACCCGCGCATAGGCATCGGCCATGTGCACCGCCGCCGCCTCGTGCCGGGTGTGGATGATCTCGATGCCCGAGCCGAGCAGCGCGTCGTAGACCTCCATGATGTGGTTGCCCGAGAGGCTGAAGACGCGGCTCACCCCCGCCGCCTTCAGCCCCGCCACCACCCCCTCCGCGCCCCGCCGTCTCACGATTTTGCACTCCTGACCCGTTGAGTCCTGTACAGGACCATGCAAGCCTCTGATCCGGCAAGGGGAGGACGGCGGATTGGGCGAGGTGTTGCGCGTCTCGGTCTGGCGTGGCGACGCGGCGGGCGGCGATTTCGCCCGCTACGAGGTGCCGGCGCGCGAGAACCAGACGGTCCTCGACGTCGTCACCCACATCCAGCGCGAGATCGAGCCCACCCTCGCCTACCGCTTCGCCTGCCGCGTCGGCATGTGCGGAAGCTGCGCCATGACGGTGAACGGCCGCGCCCGCTGGACCTGCCGCACCCACGTCCGCAAGGTCGCCGCCGAGGGCACGCTGGAGCTTCGGCCGCTCGCGAACCTGCCGGTGATCCGGGATCTGGCGGCGGACATGGCGCCGTTCTTCGACAAATGGGCCCGCGCCCGCGGCACCTTCCAGCCGAAGGAAGCCCAGGACGGCGCGGTGCCGGAGGAGTTCGCGGTGGTGCCGCCGGAGGGCCGCCGGCGGCAGGCGGCCGATGCGGGCATCGAGTGCATCGGCTGCGGCGTCTGCTACGCCAGTTGCGACATCGTCGCCTGGACGCCCGACTACCTCGGCCCCGCCGCGCTGAACCGGGCCTGGACGCTGGTGAATGACGAGCGGGACGGCGCGCGGCGCGAGAGGCTGGCGGCGGTGGCGGGCGATGCCGGCTGCCATTCCTGCCATTCGACCGGTAGCTGCACGGAGCGCTGCCCGAAGAACCTCGATCCCTCGGGGGCGATCGCGGGGCTGAAGCGGACGCTGTTCTGGAACGTCTTCGGGATCGACCGCTGATGGCGCGGGGCTCGGGGCTGTGGATGGCGCAGCGGATGACGGCGATGGTGCTGGCCTTCGCCGTGCTCGTCCATCTCGTCACCATCCTGGTCGCGGTGCGCGGCGGGCTCTCGGCGGCCGAGATCCTCGGCCGGACGCGGGGCAACGAGGCCTGGCTGGCCTTCTACGCCGTCTTCGCCCTGGCCGCGGGGCTGCACGGCGCGATCGGGCTGCGCGGGATCGCGGCGGAGTGGCTTGGCTGGCGCGGGCGGGGCTTCGACCTCGCCTGGGTCGCGGCCGGGCTGCTGACGGCGGGCTTCGGCATCCGCGCGGCCTACGCGCTCTACGCATGACCGACGATCGGACCGACCGATTCACGCCGCCGGGCCTCACGGCCCTTCGGCGATCGGGCGGCTGGCGCCCCCGGTCCCACCCGACCTACCTCGCCTTCCTCGTCCACCGGCTGTCCGGCCTGCTGCTGGCGCTGTTCCTGCCGGTGCATTTCTGGGCGCTGTCCCGCGCCATCGAGGGCGAGGCGGCGCTGGAGGGGTTTCTCCGCTGGACCGACAACGCCGCGCTGAAGGCGGCGGAGACGGTGCTGGTCGTGCTGCTCGCGGCGCATCTGGCCGGCGGGCTGCGGGTGATGGCGCTGGAGTTCCTCGGCTGGCGGGCGGCGCAGAAATCCCTCGTCGCCGCCTCGGCCGGCGTGTCGATCGCGGCCGGGCTGCTGTTCCTGCTGAATGTCCTCTGAACTCGCGGTCCTGCTGGGCGGCTGCTTCGTGGCGGCCTTCGCCTCCGGCATGGCGGGCTTCGCCTTCAACCTCGTCGCGGCCGGCATCCTGTACCACTGGCTGCCGCCGCAGGAGCTGGCGCCGGTGCTGGTGCTCGGCTCGCTGATCATCCAGCTCGGCACGGTGCGCGCGGTGCTGCCGGCGATCCGCTGGTCCGTGCTGCGGCCCTACATCCTCGGCGGCGTCCTCGGCACGCCCCTTGGCGTGCTGATCCTGCGCCACGCCGATGCCGGCGCGATCACGGTCGGGGTCGGCGCCCTGCTGGTGGGCTATGCGGGCTACATGCTGTCGCGGATCGCGCTGCGCCTGGCGCCGCCGGTGGTGCGGGCGGGGCCGGCGACGGATGCGGGGGTGGGCTTCGCGGGCGGCGTGCTCGGCGGCATCGGCGGCTTCTCGGGCGCGCTGCCGGCGATGTGGGGCGACCTCAAGGGGCTGCGGAAGGACGAGGCGCGGGCGATCTTCCAGCCCTTCATCATTGCGATGCAGGCGGCGGCCGCGTTCGGGTTGCTGGCGGGCGGGCTGGTCGGCGCGGAGAGCGCGCGGCTGCTGCTGCTGACCCTGCCGGCCCTGGCGCTCGGCGCCTTCCTCGGCGTGCGCGCCTACAAGGTGATCCCGGCCGAGGGGTTCCGGGTGGTATTGCTCGGCCTGCTGCTGCTCTCGGGCCTGTCGCTGGTGGTGTAGGGAGGTTCGGCCATGACGCTGATGACGAGGGCGGGTGCCGCGCCGGAGGGCGCGCAGGCGACGTCCGGGCCGCTGCGGGTGTCCCCCGAGGCGATCGAGGAGGCGGCGAAGCTTCTCTACATCCGCGCGCTGAAGATCCTGCCGGACGACGTGAAGGCGGGCTTCGCGCGGCTCGATGCCGGGGAGACGGACGGCACGGCGAAGGCGATCCTGGCCACGATGATCGAGAACATCGGCGTCGCCGAGCGGACCGACAACCTGCTCTGCCAGGACACCGGCATCCCGATCTTCAACGTGCTGATCGGGCGCGAGGTGGAGCTGGATGGCGCGGCGCTGAAGGCGGCGATCCGGCGGGGCACGGAGCGCGCGACGCGCGAGCACCCGCTGCGCAGCTCCGTCGTCCACCCGATCACGCGCCGCAACGAGCACACGAGCTGCGGCGCGCATGTGCCGGTGATCAACCTCGACTTCACCGAGGCGGAGCGGGTGCTGCGGCTGGAGATGATCCCGAAGGGATCGGGCAGCGAGAATGGCAGCTTCCTGCAGATGCTGATCCCGGCGGATGGCGTCGCGGGGGTGAAGCGCTTCGTGGTGGATGCGGCGATGCGGGCGGGCGGCAAGGTGTGCCCGCCCGTGATCATGGGCGTGGGCATCGGCGGCACGTCGGATCTGTGCATGCACCTGGCGAAGGTGGCGGCGACGCGGCCTCTCGGCACGGCCTGCGCGGATGAGGAAGGGGCGAAGCTGGAAGCGGCGTTGAGCGAGGCGGTGAACAGCCTCGGCATCGGGCCGCAGGGGCTGGGCGGCGACAGCACGGCCTTCGCGGTGCATGTGGAGATCGCGGCGACCCACATCACGATGAATCCGGTGGCGGTGAACATCCAGTGCCACAGCGCGCGGCGGGCGAGCGCGACCTTCACGCCTTCGGGCGTGGAGATCGGGTTCTGATGGTGTCGACCGGCCTCGCCGGGTCGGAGGATCGGACGGCAGTGGCCGCGCTGGTCGCGGAGAGCGTCGGCCATCTCGGGGCCACGCGCGACGCCGGTGCGATCGAGGAGGCCGCCGCAGCGTTGACCGCGCCGCATGGCCGCATCGGCCCCTTCTGCATCCTGGCCCGCGACGGCACGGGCGCGCTGGGCTTTGCCGCATTCTCCGGGCTTCTGCCGGTCGAGGACGGGCGGTGGGGCCTGTTCCTTCAACTGCTGTTCGTCACGGCGCGCGCCCGCGGCAAGGGCGTCTCCCGGTTGCTGATGGCGGCCCTTGCGCGCTTCGCGGTGGAAGGCGGCTACATCCGGCTGGACTGGAACGCGATCCCCGGCAACGCTCCGGCGCTCGGCCTCTACGCCAGTCTCGGCCTGCCGGTCTTCGACCGCGTCTACTACCGCTTGCAAGGCGATCGGCTGGCCGAAGCCGCCGCCACATGGCCGGAGCGCCTGACATGACCGACCACACCCTGCACATGCCCTGCGACGAGGCGGCGATCCGCGCGCTACGGGTGGGTGACCGCGTGACGCTGCAGGACACGCTGTTCGGCATCCGCGACGCGACGCAGATCCACATGTTCGACCATGGCCGCCGCACGCGCTTCGACCTGCGCGGCCACGCCGTGATCCACACCGCGCCGAACGTGCGCAAGGTGGACAAGCGGGGGACGAACGACAGCGGCTACGAGGCGATCTGCGTCGGCACCACCACCTCCGACCGGATGGAGCGCTTCACCCGGCCGCTGATGCAGCGGGAGGGCGTGCGGATCATCATCGGCAAGGGCGGGCTGCGGGACGAGAGCCTGCGCGCCTTCGCCGAGCTCGGCGGCGTGTATCTCGCGGTGATCGGCGGCACGGCGGCGCTGGAGACGACCTGGATCGAGGCGATCGAGGACGTCGACCTCGACGACCTGAACCCCGAGAGCCTGTGGCGCTTCCGCATCCGCGACTTCGGGCCGCTGCTGGTGGCGATGGATTCGCATGGCGGCAGCCTCTACGCCGAGGTGCAGGCGAAGGTGCAGGACCGCCGCGCAGCGGCGCTGGCGCGGCTGGGGGCGGCGTGATGCGCGCGATGCTCGTGATGCGCGCGATGCTGCTGCTGATCCTGCTCGCCGGTCCTGCCGCCTCGCAGCCCGCTCCCCCTGCCCCGCCGCCGCAGGAGGATTGCGGCTGCGGCGTGCCGCAGAGCCCGCGGGGGCCGCGCTGATGCAGATCACCCGCAGGACGACGGACATCCTTGTGCTCGGCATGCCTTCTTGAAAGAGGTCGCCTCGCATGCGCGCTGACATCACCCGCAGGACGACGGACATCCTCGTGCTCGGCATGCTTTGTTGAAAGAGGTCGCCTCGCATGCGCGCTGACATCACCCGCAGGACGACGGACATCCTCGTGCTCGGCTCCGGCGGCGCCGGGCTGCTCGGGGCGCTGCACGCGAAATCCGCCGCGCCCGACCTCCGGGTCACTGTTGCGGTGAAGGGGCTGCTGGGAAAGTCGGGCTGCACGCGCATGGTGCAGGGCGGCTACAACGTCGCCCTCGCCGCGGGCGACTCCGCCGAGCGCCACTTCATGGACACGCTCGACGGCGGGAAGTGGCTGAACGACCAGGACCTCGCCTGGACGCTCGTCACCGTGGCGCAGCGCCGCATCCGGGAGCTGGAGAACCGCTGGGGCTGCTTCTTCGACCGCAACCCGGACGGCACCGTCCACCAGAAGGCCTTCGCGGGACAGACCTTCGACCGCACGGTCCACAAGGGCGACCTGACCGGCATCGAGATCATCAACCGCCTGGCGGAGCAGACCTGGGCGCGCGGCATCGAACGGATGGAGGAGCACCGCGCGGTGGCGCTGCTGCCCGCCCGCGACGGCGCGCGGCTGGCCGGCGTGCTGCTGATCGACATCCGCGGCGGCGGGGCGGTGCTGGTGCAGGCGAAGGCGGTGCTGCTGGCGACCGGCGGCGGGCCGACGATGTACACCTACCACACGCCGTCGGGCGACAAATCCTGCGACGGCATGGCGATGGCGCTGCGCGCCGGCCTGCAGCTGCGCGACATGGAGATGGTGCAGTTCCACCCCACCGGCGTGCTCGCCGGGCCCGGCACGCGCATGACCGGCACGATCATCGAGGAAGGGCTGCGCGGCGCCGGCGGCTGGCTGCTGCGCGGCGACGGCACGCGCTTCATGCACGAGCATGACCCGCGCGGCGAACGCGCGACGCGCGACATCGTCAGCCGCGCCATGTACCGCGAGATCCTGGCCGGGCGCGGCAATGAGCTGGGCGGGCTGTATCTCGAGATGGGGCATCTCGGCCCCGACAAGGTGAGGCGCCAGTTCAAGGGCATGGTGGAGCGCTGCGCCGACATGGGCTTCGACCTGGCGGGCGGGCGCGTGCCGGTGGTGCCCACCGCGCACTACATGATGGGCGGCCTGGTGTTCCGCCCCGACGGCGCGACGGACCTGCCCGGCCTGTTCGCCGCGGGCGAGGACACGGGCGGGGTGCACGGCGCCAACCGGCTGGGGGGCAACGGCGTCGCCAATTCCACGGTGTTCGGCGGCATCGCCGGCGACACGATGGCGGCCTGGGTGCCGCGCGAGGGTGCCATCGAGGAGCCGGATCCGGCCGCGCTGGAAGCGGCCGTCGCGCTGATGGAGGCGCCCCTCGGCCGCCGGCCCGCGCCCCTCTCCCCGATCCGCGACGCGCTGCATGCGCTGATGTGGGAGAAAGCCGGCATCCTGCGCGACGCGACGGGCCTCGCTGAAGCGGGGCGGGAGCTGGAGGCGCTGGAGGCGGCGCTGGACGCGGCAGGGGTGGACGGGCGGTCGCGCGCCTTCAACCTTGCCTGGCAGGACTGGCTGAACCTGAAGTCGCTCCTCCTGGTCAGCCGCGCGGTCGTGGCGGCCGCGGCGGCGCGCGAGGAGAGCCGCGGCGCCCATTGGCGCGAGGATTTTCCCGCCACGCGCGGTGAAGCGGAGGGGCTGTCGGCGACCGTCGTGACGCTCGACCTCAAGGAGCGTGTGCAGCTCTCCTGGCAAGCCGTTGCCTTCACGCGGGTCCGTCCCGGCGGGAGCCTGCTGGCGCCGGCGGCGGCCGAATAGTCTCGCTTCCGGGCCGCAACCGGCCCCGGGTCCTGCCCGTTCCCCGAGCCGCCGGACAACTCAGGAGGACAGGCAGATGGACCAGATCACCGAGCTGATGATCGACCAGTTGAAGGACGCCTACAGCGCCGAGCGCCAGGTGCTGCGCGCCATGCCGAAGATGATCCGCAACGCCACCAACGAGCGGCTGAAGCAGGGCATCCAGATGCACGTCGAGCAGACCGAGGGGCAGATCCAGCGCATCGAGCAGGCGCTGGAGATGCTCGGCGGCAAGCCCGGGCGGAAGGTGTGCGAGGCGATGCGCGGCCTGATCGAGGAAGGCCAGCACGAGATGGAGGAGCACGAGAAGGGCCCGCTGATGGACGTGGTCATCGTCGCCAGCGCGCAGCGCGTCGAGCACTACGAGATCGCCGCCTACGGCACGATGGCGACGCTGGCGAAGTCGGCCGGGATGCGCGAGCTGGGCGAGCTTCTCGGCCAGACGCTGGCCGAGGAGAAGAAGATGGACGAGGAGCTGTCGAAGCTGGCCGAGTCCGAGGTGAACAAGGCCTTCCTCGAGCAGGCGCGCCAGGAGGAGGAGGAAGGCGCGAACGAGAACCGCAAGGGCGGGTCGCGCAAGAAGGCGTCGTGACCGCTTGACCTGCCGCGGGGCCCCTCGCTAGCGTTGCCGGCGAGGGGTTCCCGCGATGGCCCCGTGAGGCCACGGCCGGAGCATCGCGTCCAACCAACGATCCTGGATGGACGCACATGCCATTCTCCATCTCTCCCCCGCAGCTCGCGCGCCGCGTCGGGCTGCCCGATTCCCCCGCGATCCTCGACGTCCGCACGGCGGAGGATGCGGCGGCCGACCCGCGGATGGTGCCGGGTTCGGCTTGGCGCGACCACCGCAAGGCGGCGGACTGGGCCGGCGCGTATCGCGGCCGGGCGGTGGTGGTGCTCTGCCAGAAGGGCCTCAAGCTCAGCGAGGGGACCGCAGCCTGGCTGCGGCATGCCGGCGCCGAGGCGGAGGTGCTGGAAGGCGGGTTCCTGGCCTGGGCGGATGCCGGGCTGCCGCTGGTGGACGGACGGCGGGTGCCGGCGCGCGACGCCGGGGGCCGCACGGTTTGGGTGACGCGGCAGCGGCCGAAGGTGGACCGCATCGCCTGTCCCTGGCTGGTCCGCCGCTTCGTCGATCCCTCGGCCGTGTTCCTCTTCGTCGCGGCGTCGCAGGTGGGCGCGGTGGCGGAGCGGTTCGGCGCGACGCCCTTCGACATCGAGGGCACGTTCTGGAGCCATCGCGGCGAGGGCTGCACCTTCGACACGATGCTCGACGAGTTCGGGCTGGCGACGCCGGCGCTGGAGCGGCTGGCGGCGATCGTCCGGGGCGCGGACACGGCGCGCCTCGATCTCGCGCCGCAATGCGCGGGGCTGCTGGCGGCCTCGCTCGGCCTGTCGCGGCTGCACCGGGACGACGTGGCGCAGCTCGAGGCGGGGATGGCGCTCTACGACGCCTTCCATCTGTGGTGCCGCGACGCGGTAGAGGAGACGCACAATTGGCCGAATCCGAGGGCGGCGTGACCGTCCCGCACGCCCCCTTCCCCACCCTGCGCGAGGCGGTGCGCGTCTGGGCGCGGATCGGCCTGCTGTCCTTCGGCGGGCCGGCGGCGCAGATCGCGCTGATGCACCGCGAGGTGGTGGAGGAACGGCGCTGGGTGAGCGACGCGCGGTTCCTGCATGCGCTGAACTTCTGCATGCTGCTGCCGGGGCCGGAGGCGCAGCAGCTTGCCACCTATCTCGGCTGGCTGATGCATGGCGTGCGGGGCGGCGTGGCGGCGGGGCTGCTGTTCATCCTGCCCGGCGTCGCGGTGATGCTGGCGCTGTCGATCCTCTACGCGACGCTCGGCAACGTGCCGCTGGTGGCGGCGCTGTTCTTCGGCCTGAAATGCGCGGTGCTGGTGCTGGTCATCGAGGCGCTGCTGCGCGTCGCCTCGCGCGCGCTGAAGGGGGCGGTGCCGTGGCTGGTGGCGGCGGCCGCGTTCCTCGCCCTCTTTGCCTTCGACGTGCCCTTCCCGGCGGTGGTGCTGGCCGCGGCGCTGCTGGGCTATGCCGCGCCGGGCGCCTTCGCGGGGGGCGGGCATGGCGCGGCGAAGGCGGGGCCGCCGGCGCTGCTGGACGCGGCCCTGGCCGCGGATCCCGACCGCGTCGCCCGCATGACCGGGCAGGCGCGGCGGGCGGGGCTCGTGGCGCTGGCGCTCTGGGTCTGGCCGGTGGCGCTGCTGATGGGGAGCGGCACCTTCGGCGACATCGCCTGGTTCTTCTCCAAGATGGCGGTGGTGACCTTCGGCGGGGCGTATGCCGTGCTCGCCTATGTCGCGCAGGAGGCGGTGGAGGGCTACCGCTGGCTGTCCGCGGCGGACATGCTGGCCGGGCTCGGGCTGGCGGAGACGACGCCGGGGCCGCTGATCCTCGTGCTGCAATTCGTGGGCTTCCTGGCGGCGTACCGCGATGGCGGGCTGGCGGCGGGGGTGGCGGGCTCGCTGCTCGCGGTCTGGGTGACCTTCGCGCCGTGCTTCGCGTGGATCTTCCTCGGCGCCCCCTTCGTGGAGCGGCTGCACGACCAGCCGCGGCTGAAGGGCGCGCTGGCGGGGGTGACGGCGGCGGTGGTCGGCGTGATCGCCAACCTGGCGCTGTGGTTCGGCCTGCGCGTGATCTTCGCACGGGTGGAGGAGGCGCGGCTGGGCCCGGCCGTGCTGGACGTGCCGGACCCGCTCTCGCTGGTGCCGGACGCGCTGGCGCTGACGGCGCTGGCGGCGGTGTGCCTGTTCGTGCTGCGGCTCGGGGTGGTGCGGACGCTGGCGGTGACCGCGGCGGCGGGGTTCGCGGCGCGGACGCTGCTCGGGGTGTAATCGGGGCGGTCTTGAATTTCAGTCATTCCTGAAATACCTGTAGGGGCATGAAGCTGCCGCCCCTCATCCAGGCCTTCGTGCTCCACTTCGGGGAGATGGGATCGCGCTGGGGCATCAACCGGACCGTGGGGCAGATGTATGCGCTGCTCTACGTCGCCGACCGGCCGCTGAACGCGGACGACATGGTGGAGGCGCTGGGCGTCTCGCGCTCCAACGTCTCGATGGGGCTGAAGGAGCTGGACACCTGGCGGCTGATCCGCCGGCTGCACCTGCCGGACGACCGGCGCGACCATTTCGCGGCGCTGGAGGACCCCTGGCAGGTGATCCGCACCCTGGCGGAGGAGCGGCGGAAGCGCGAGGTGGACCCGACGCTCTCCGTGCTGCGCGACCTGATGCTGCGCCAGCCGGCGAACGGGCAGGAGCGCCACGCGCAGGCGCGGCTCGCCGGCATGACCGAGGCCATCGAGCTGCTGACCGGCTGGGCGGACGAGGTGGCGAAGCTGCCGGATGAGCGGATCGTTGCTCTGCTCCGGCTCGGCGCCGGGGTGGCGAAGGTGCTGGATGCGGGGGCGAAGCTGCGGCTGCTGCCGGGCGGCCGCACGCGGAAGAAGGAGGGGTGAGCCCGATGGATCCGATCGTCCTGGCCCGCATCCAGTTCGCGGCCAACATCTCCTTCCACATCCTGTTCCCGGCGATCACCATCGCGCTCGGCTGGATGCTGCTGTTCTTCAAGCTGCGCTACCTCCGCACGCGCGACGAGGGGTGGATGGCGGCGTACCGCTTCTGGGTGAAGGTCTTCGCCCTCTCCTTCGCGATGGGCGTCGTCTCCGGCATCACGATGAGCTTCCAGTTCGGCACCAACTGGCCGGGCTTCATGGAGCGCGTGGGGAACATTGCCGGGCCGCTGCTGGCCTACGAGGTGCTGACGGCCTTCTTCCTGGAGGCGACGTTCCTCGCGATCATGCTGTTCGGCTACGGGCGGGTGCCGGACCGGCTGCACACGCTGGCGACCTTCCTCGTCGCCTTCGGCACGACGATGTCGGCCTTCTGGATCCTCGTGCTGAACTCCTGGATGCACACGCCGGCGGGCCACGAGATCCGCGACGGCGTGGCGCATGCGACGGACTGGATGGCGATCATCCTCAACCCGTCCATGCCGTACCGGCTGACGCACATGCTGCTGGCGAGCGGGCTGACCGCGGCGTTCCTCGTGGCCGGCATCTCGGCCTGGCGGTGGCTGCGCGGCGATGCGTCGCCGGCGGTGATGACGGGGCTGAAGGCGGGCGTGACGCTGGCGGCGGTGCTGATCCCGCTGCAGATCCTGGCGGGCGACCTGCACGGGCTGAACACGAAGCAGCACCAGCCGGCCAAGGTGGCCGCCATGGAGGGGATCTGGGAGACGGAGCGCGGCGCGGGCCTGCGGCTCTTCGCCATCCCGGACGAGGCGGCGCGGGAGAACCGCTTCGAGGTGACGATCCCCTACGCGGCGTCGCTCATCCTGACGCATGAGTGGGACGGCGAGGTGCGCGGGCTGAACGAGTTCGGGGGCGAGCATCCGCCGGTGGCGCCGGTGTTCTTCGCCTTCCGCGTGATGGTCGGCATCGGGCTGCTGATGCTTCTCGTCTCCTGGTGGGGCGCGTGGCGGCTGTGGCGCGGCGGGGGCATGAGCCGGCCGCTGGGCTTGGCGCTGGCCGGCATGACCTTCTCGGGCTGGGTGGCGACGCTCGCAGGGTGGTACGTGACGGAGATCGGGCGGCAGCCCTGGCTGGTGACCGGCATCCTCCGCACCGGTGAGGCGGCGGGGCCGATCCCGGCCGCGACGATCGGGCTTTCGCTGACCATGTACCTGGCGGTCTACGCGGTGCTGCTGGCGGCCTACATCGGCACGCTGATGCACCTGTCGCGGCGGCCGGAGAAGGCGACGCCGGAGGCGGGCGGCGAGCCGAAGGCGCCGGGCCTGCAGGCGGCGCGCCAGATGCTGCCGGCGGAGTGAGCAGGATGTTCGCGGAGCTGCCCCCCGGCGCCTGGCTGCCGATCACCTTCGCGGCGCTGATGGCGCTGTCGATGCTGCTCTACGCGGTGCTGGACGGGTTCGACCTCGGCGTCGGCGTGCTGCTCCGCGCCGCGCCGGAGGAAGCGGACCGGGACCACATGATCGCCTCCATCGGGCCCTTCTGGGATGCGAACGAGACGTGGCTCGTGCTCGGCGTCGGGCTGCTGCTGGTGGCCTTCCCCGTGGCGCATGGGATGGTGCTGACGGCGCTCTACCTGCCGGTGCTGCTGATGCTGGTCGGGCTGATCCTGCGCGGCGTCGCCTTCGAGTTCCGCGGCAAGGCGCCGGAGGCGCAGAAGCCGCGCTGGGACATCGCGTTCCAGGTGGGCTCCGTGATGGCCGCGTTCAGCCAGGGCTGGATGCTCGGCGCCTACATCCTCGGCTTCGCCGAGGGTCCGTTCGCGCTGCTCTTTGCCCTTGCCTGCGGCATCTTCGTCACCGGCGGCTACGCGATGATCGGCGCGGGCTGGCTGATCTGGCGGACGGAAGGCGAGCTGCAGCGCCGCGCGGTCGGCTGGGCGCGGCGGGCCAAGTGGCTGACGCTGGCCGGCGTGCTGGCCGTCTCGGCCGCGACGCCCCTCGCCTCGCCGCGGATCATGGATCGCTGGTTCTCATTGCCCGAGATCCTCGGCCTCGGCGCGATCCCGGTGGCGGTGGCGGCGCTGTTCACCGTGGTGTTCTTCGCGCTGCGCCACCTGCCGCGGGCCGACCACCGGCTGGACTGGGTGCCCTTCGCCGCGACGGTGGCGATCTTCGTGCTGTGCTTCCAGGGGCTCGCCTACTCCTTCTGGCCCTATGTGGTGCCGGAGCGGCTGACGATCTTCGAGGCGGCGGCGGCGCGCGAGAGCCTGCTGATCATCCTGTTCGGCGCCGCCTTCGTGCTGCCGGTGATCGGCGCGTACACCTTCCTCGTCTGGCGGGTGTTCGGGGGGAAGGCGGTGCCGCTGCGGTATTACTGACGCCTTGCCTCAGCGGATGGCGGCCGCTTCCACCCGCCGGTTCAGGGCGCGGCCGGCGATGGTGGCGTTGTCGGCCACCGGCTGCGCCAGGCCCTGGCCCACCGCGGAGAGCCGCGCGCGGTCCACGCCGCGGGCGGCGAGCCATTCCACCACCGCCCGTGCCCGCGCTTCCGACAGGGCCTGGTTGTAGGCGGCGCCGCCCGTCGCATCCGTATGGCCCTCGATCCGCCAGCCGCGCGCCTCGCGCGTGTCGCGGATCAGCGCCAGCAGCGCCTCGAGGTCCGGCAGGCTGTCGGGGCGGGGCGTGGCGCTGTCGGTGTCGAAGCGGATGCCGCGCAGCACGACCCGGCCGTCGCGGCGGAGGGCCTCGGCGAGCTGGTTGCGCGCCGGCGGCGCCTCGCGCCGCGTCAGCTCGATGCGCAGCGCGCCCGTCTCGCCGGTGACGAGCTCGGCGATGCCGGTCCCGTCCTCGTAGCGCTCGGCGCGGGCGGCGACCACGATCAGCCCGCCCGGCAGCTCACGGATGCGGGCCGCGCCGCGCGCATCGGTGCGGGCCGAGAGATCGAGGAGGGACAGCGTCGCGCCCGGGATGGCGCGCCCGCTCTCCCGGTCCACCACCTCGACATCGAGCGTCGCCGGGTCGGCGATGCGCGGATCGACCAGCAGCCGCACGAAATCCAGCGCATAGCCGTCCCGCGCGCCGGTCGTCGGGTCGTCGATCAGCAGCTCGATCCGCGGCTCGTTCAGCAGGGGGAAAAGCTCGGCGGGAAGGGCGACCGTCAGCAGCTTGCCGATGGGCCCGGTCTGGTCGAGCGCGTTGACCGCGAGCTCCCAGCCCGGGATGCGGCGCCCGTTCAGCGTGACGAGGAAGGCGGTCTGCATCCGCGGCGCCTGGAAGTCGTCCACGAACATCTGCAGGAAGACCCGCCGGAAGCCGGGGGGCAGCGCGCCGGGCTCCAGCACGACGGGCTGCGGCGCGTTGGCGGGGCGCGTCGTCACCTCGTGGTAGCCATCGCCGGACGACCCCGCCGGGTCGAGCGGGTAGGCGACGCCGGAACCGACCAAGATCCGGTCGGTGCCCGGCGCATCCTCGGCGTCGGGGGCGTAGGGCCAGTCATGCGCGTCGGTGGAGCGGCCGGAGAAGGGATCGAAGCCCGGCCCCCAGCCGAAGCCGAGATTGTCGACATCGCCGACACGCAGCACGAGCCGGCCCTCCGGCCCGTTCTCGACGCGCTCGGCCTGGCGTTCCCAGCCGGGCCGCATGTTGAGCGCGGCGGCGCGGGCCGCGGCATGCGCCGCCGGCGTGTCGGCGAGCGGCAGCGGCGCCCCGCCGGCGGCGCGGCGCACCAGGCCGGAGACCATGCCGGCCGCGCGCGTCGCCGGCGCCTGGGCGTCCTTCAGGAAGCAGGCGCGGGCCTCATCGATCCAAGTGAAGGCGAGACAGTTCCTGTCGGCGGCACAGGCGGCGCGGCAGGCGCGGGCATCGGGCGCCGGCAGGTCGCGCAGGTCGGCGCCCGGACGGTTGATCCCGGCCTCGAGCCCGGCCGGCTGCGCGGCGGCCGGCGCGGCGAGGCAGATCAGCAGCATCGCGAGCAGGAGGCGCATCATCCGAGCGTGAAGGCCTCGTGCACGGCGGTCTTCACCGCGCCGCCGACGATCGGGCCGCCGCCGGCGACGTAGATCCAGTCGCCGATCGCCACCGCGCCCATGCCGTGCCGCGGCGTCGGCATCGGCGCGTGGTGCTGCCAGGTGTCGGAGGCGGGGTCGTAGCTCTCCATCTGGCCGTGCACCTGGCCGGTGAGCTGCCGGTTCACGAAGCGGCCGCTCTCGCCGCCCATGGCGAAGAGGCGGCCGCGATAGAGCACGAGGCCGTGGCCCGAGCGGGCGGTCGGCATCGGGGCGCGCTCCTCCCACTGGTCGGGTCCGGGCAGGTACACGTGGTGCAGCGGCGTGTTGTACTCGAAGGTGTTGAAGCGGCCGCCGACGATGTGGATGCGGCCGTCATGCACCACGACGCCCGCATGGTCGCGCGCGCCGGGCAGCGCCTTCCGCCGCTCCCACCGGTCGGCCCTCGGGTCGTACACCTCGTGCCAGCCGACCGAGGCGCGTTCGGTGTCCGGGTTCGAGGCGCCGCCGATGTGGTGGACCAGCCCATCCACCACGGCCAGCGCACCGGCGCCGCGGGGCCGCGGCATCGGCGCGATCCGGTCCCAGCGGTTGGCAGCGACGTCGAAGACGAAGGCGAGGTCGTCGGCATCGCGGTTCTGCGCGGTGAAGCCGCCGAAGGCGTAGATGCGGCCGGCATGGCCGACGACGCCGACATGGTTGGCGCCACGCGGCAGGCGCGCCGCCTCCGTCCACGTGTCGGAGGCGGGGTCGTAGACATGGTGGAAGCTGTTGTCCACGCGCTGTTCCGCGTAGCCGCCGATGACGTGCAGCCTGCCGGCGTCCTCCGCGGCCCAGGCCATCTCGGTGCGCGGCAGCGGCAGGGGCGCGCGCTCGGCCCATCGGCCCGGCGGACCGGCGGGGGCCGGGCTGTCGACGAAGCGCTGGGCGTATTGCGCGGGCGTCAGCACCACGGGGCCGGGCCCGCGCAGCGGCGCCATCCGGTCCTGCGGGATCGGCACGCCGTGATGCGGGGGCTGCGCCGCCGCGCCGGCGGCGGCAAGGGCGCCGCCGCCGGCGCCCGCGATGAACGTCCTTCGCCTCATCGGCCCGTCCCCTCCCCTGGATCAGAGTGGCGTGATCGTGCCGCCGGCGCGGCGCGATGGGAAGGTCGTTCCGCACGGCCCGGCCGAAACCTCCAGCCGCGCGGCCGTTGCTCTCCCCGGCTTCGCAAATGAGAGGAAGGCCAGATGTTCTACATGGACGGCAGGCTGCAATACCCGGTCCGCGTGGAGAGGCCGAACCCGGTCTTCGCCCGCGCCCTGCAACAGGCGATCGGCGGCGTGGAAGGCGAAATCCGCGTCTGCCTGCAGTACCTGTTCCAGGGATGGAGCGCGCGCGGCCCGCGCAAGTACCGCGACATGCTGCTGAACACGGGCACGGAGGAGATCGGCCACATCGAGATGCTGGCCACCGCGGTCGCGCTGAACCTCGAAGGCGCGCCGCTGTCGTTCCAGGAGCAGGCAGCGGCCGATCCGGTGGCGGGCGCCGTGCTGAACGGGATGAACCTGCGCCACCTGCTCTCGGCCGGGCTCGGCGCGACGGCGGAGGACGCGAACGGCGTGCCCTTCAACGCGAGCCACGTCTATGCCAGCGGCAACATCGCGGGCGACATGTATGCGAACGTCACGGCGGAGGCGACGGGCCGCACGCTGGCGGCGCGGCTGCGGACGATGACGGACGACCCCGGCATGAAGGACATGCTCGGCTTCCTCATCGCGCGGGACACGATGCACCAGCAGCAATGGCTGGCGGTCATCGAGGAGCTGGGCGGGGAGACGGCGCAGCTTCCCGTGCCGAATTCGGTGCCGGACACGGCGGAGCACGCCCGCTTCGCGCATGCGTATTTCGGCCACGACGTGTCCGGCATGGTGCCGGCGGGCCGCTGGACGGAGGGGCCGTCCCTCGACGGGAAGGGCGAGTTCACGTCGATGCGAAGCGAGCCCCTGGGCGGCGAGCCGAGCCTGGCACCGCCGCGGCCCGAAGGCGCCGCGCAGCTCGAACAGTCGTCGGACGAGCTGCCCCAGGCCGCAAACGATGCGGGTGTGACAGGACGCAACAAATCCGCCTGACCCCGCCCGCGTTAGGCCTTCATGCCGCCCCGATCCGGCGTTCGGATCGGGACGGAAACCAGGAGGTCCAGATGGCACGCACTGCACTCGTCGCGATCCTGGGCGCCGGCCTTGCGCTGGGCGCCTGCACCAACCCGGATGACCGCAACCAGCGGGCGCTCGGCGGCGCCGCGCTTGGCGCCGGCGCCGGCGCGCTGATCGGCTCGGTCACCGGGAGCGCCGGGCGGGGCGCGCTGATCGGCGGCGCGCTCGGCGGCGTGGCCGGCGCGCTGACCCCGCCGCCCTCGGGCCAGGGGTACCAGCAGGGCGGCTACTACCAGCAGCCGCAGCAGCAGCAGGGCTACTACGACCAGTACGGGCGCTGGGTGCCGGCGCAGCAGGGCTATTACGGCGGCTACCAGCCGAACTACCGCTGAGAACGGGGGGGGATCGCCGCGGCGGTTCCCTCCCCCTTTCCGCCCCGCCGCGATGGGGCAAGGGCGGGCCGGGTCAGCGGCGGCGCAGCGCGCGGCCGAGCTGGCGCATGCCGTCCAGCTGCTGGCGGAGCCAGCCGCCGGTCGCCAGGCTTTCGGGCGCCTCCGGATCGCCGGTGCGCGGGTAGCTCCTGCGGTCGAAATCCGCGGTGCCGAACATCCAGTCCCAGACCGGCAGCAGCACGGCGTAGTTGCGCCCGTGCTCCCCGGCCGAAAGCTCGCCGTGGTGGATGCGGTGGAAGCGCGGGCTGACCAGCATGCGCTCTCCCACCTTGCCGAAGTCGAGGCGGACATTGGCGTGGCTCAGGCTCTCGGCGAGCTGGCGGAGCATGACGATCAGCACGAACTGCACCGGCGGCACGCCGATCAGCAGCGCCACCGCGCCGAACCAGAGCGCGGCGATGGCATCGTCCAGCAGGTGGTTGCGGTCGTCCGTCCAGAAGGTCATCTGGCGCTGGGCGTGATGCACGCTGTGCAGGGCGTACCACCAGCCGAACATGTGCTGGAAGCGGTGCCGCCAGTATTCCGCGAAGTCGAGGATGACGACGTAGAGGGCAAGCGCCAGCAGCGGCATCTCGCGCAGCGCGGGGAAGGTCGTCTCCAGCGTCGGCGGCACGAAGCCGGCATCGGCCAGCCAGCCATTCAGCGTCCGCTCGGCGGAGGAGAGCAGGACGAAGGCGATCAGCGGCAGCAGGCCCAGGCGGGCGAGAAGCGTGTAGAGGACGTCGGTGCGCACCGCGGCGCGGTCGGTGACGGCCTCGACCGGCCGCGCCGCCTCCAGCGGGCGGCAGACGGCGTAGACGAGGACGATCTGCACGACCCCGAGGAGGGCGAAGTCCAGCCATTCCCCCACCCTGTCGGCCCACATCATCAGGCCGAGCGCATACAGCGCGGGCTGGACCGCGGCCTCGTAGAGCGTTCCGGACGCATCGACCCAGAGCGACATCAGCCAGTCGACCATCAGGCGGCGATCCCCTCCGGCGGCAGGGTGTCGAACGAGAGCCCGCGGGCGAGCAGGCCGGTGACCAGATCCTCGAGGATGCCCGCGAAAGGCTCCCGGCGCGACCGGACGCCCCAATGCATCACCAGCACCTCGCCCGCGCGGATGGCGGCGAGGTTGCGGCGCAGCAGGGCGAGGTTGGGGTGGGCGGCGCTGTCCAGCTCGTCGCCGAGGAACCCATTCCTTGTCCAGCCCTGGTGCCGCAGGCCGCAGGCGGCGGCGAGGCGCACCGCGTTCGGCGTGGTGATGCCGCCGGGCGCACGCCAGAGCGGCAGGACGATCGCCTCCGGCGCCATGCGCTTGAGGGCGAGGATCGGGCGCGCCAGCTCCGCGCACATCGCGGCGGCGTCCAGCACCTCCGCTCCCCCGCCGGCGCGGGAGACGAAGCGGACCTGCCCGGGCGCGGGATCGCCGCGGAAATACCAGTGCCGCCAGGTGTGGCTGGCGAAGACGTGGCCCTCGGCCGCGCGGGCCTGCCAGAAGGGCGCCCAGGAGTCGGAGAGGCAGGTGTCGCCCCGGAAGGTCGGCTCGTCCGCGACGAAGAGGGTGGCGCGGACGCGATGGCGGCGCAGGATGGCGGCGATCTGCTCCGCCTCGCGGCTCCAGCCCGTGTCGATCGTCAGGTAGATCGTGCCGGCGGGACGCGGCGGCGCCTGCCCGAAGGCGGGCGCGGCCAGCGCCGCCAGCGCGCCGCCGAACAGGGCGCGGCGCCTCATGGCGCCGGGCGGAGGGTGGCCGGGGTGGCGGGGCCGGGCAGCGGGGCCGGTGCCGGCTCGGCGCGGCGGCGGGGCGGGGCGGGCTGCGGCAGGGGGCGGCTGCCGGAGACGGCGCCCGGCAGGGCCTGGGCGAAGTCGCCGCCCACCCCTTCGCGGCGCGGCTTGAAGAAGATGCCGTGCGGCGAGCGGCCGACGCGCACCACCTGCCACCCATCCTCCTTCGGATCGAGCACGGCGACGCGGCCGGCCCAGCGCAGCGTCATCCAGACCCGACCGTCGGGGTCGAAGGTCAGGCAGTCCGGCCCGCCGGGGATGTTCCAGGTGCGGCGGACCGTCAGCGTCTCGGGGTCCACCTCCGCGACGCGGCTGTCGACGCGGGAGGTGGCGAAGAGGGCGCGGCCATCCGGCGAGGGGAACACCGTGTGCGCGCCGCGGCCGAGGGTGAAGGCGCGCGAGACCTCCTGCGTCTCGGGGTTCACCGTGACGAAGTGGTCGGTGCCCATGACGCCGACGATCAGCCGGCCGCGGTGCCAGATGACGCCGGCGGGCTCCGGCCCGACCTCCACCTTCCAGACCTCGTTGCGCTGCGCGAGGTCGATCGCGACGAGGGCGCGGTCGCCCTGGAGGGTGACGTAGGCGAAGCGGCTGTCGGGGGAGAAGGCGATGTGGCTCGGCATGTCGCCGGGGCGGAGGCGGTGGATCAGGGTGAGGGTCGCGGCCTCGTAGATGTCCACCTGGTCGCGGCGGAGGCTGGCGATGACGAGGTAGCGGCCGTCGGGGCTGTATTCGAGATGGTAGGGGTTCGAGATGCGCTCCCGCCGGAGCACCTCGCCGGTTGCGGGCGCGACGAAGATGAGTTCGTTGCCGCCGGAATCGGCGATGACGAGCTGGCTGCCATCGGGGGTGAGGACGAGGTGGTGCGGCTCCCGCAGCACCGGGATGCGGCGGGTTTCCTGGCGCGTGGCGGCATCGAGGACGGTGACGGAAGCCTCGCCGGAGTTGAGCACGTAGACGAGGTCGGCGCGCGCCGCGGCGGGCGCGAAGGCGGCGAGCAGGGCGAGGAGCGGGCGCCAGCGCAACGGGATGGCATCCTTCGTGGGGGGCATGCGGGGAGGGCAGTCTATTCCCGCGCCGGGCCTGCGTTGTCCAGATTCGAGGCGATCATTTGTCTCGACCAATGACCTTCCATAGGATAGATTACCTCATGTCAAGGCGAAGCCATGCCCGCGGCGCAGCCCGGCGGTGGCGCCCCTGGCGCTGGCTGCCGGCGCTGGTCCTGGCCGCGCTGGTCGCGGCGAATGCCCGGGAAGTCTGGCCTGCCAGGCCAGGATCAAGGCCCCGCCGACGCCTACCGCCACCTCGTCGGCGTGGCGGAGTTGTCGCGCCGCGTCGGACCAGTGCAGGCCGCCGCAATGGCGGAGCGCAACGAGTGGGAGAGCACCGAGGCCATGCTGCGCCGGACCGGTCGCCGCGCAACGGCCTGACATCGAGAGCGCCACACATCTGGATGCCTATCGAGGCCATCTGGAACGCGAGAGGGTGGAGCGCGAACGAACAGGTCCAGGCGGCCCGGTGCAGGTCCGACCGCATGAGCGGGGCGGGCATCCCGTCACGGGCCACACGCAGGCGGCCCCGGGGCGATGAGCGTCAGACCGGCGCGCCGTCCTCCGCCGGCCGGAAGGCCATCGCGACGCCGTTCATGCAGTAGCGCTCGCCGGTCGGCGCCGGGCCGTCGGGGAAGACGTGGCCGAGATGGCCGCCGCAGCGGGCGCAATGCACCTCGGTGCGGGTCATGAAGAAGCTGCGGTCGCTCCGCGTCGCCACCGCGCCGGGGATCGGGCGGAAGAAGGAGGGCCAGCCGGTGCCGCTCTCGTATTTGGTCGCGCTCTCGAACAGCGGGGCGCCGCAGCCGGCGCAGGTGAAGACGCCGCTGCGCTTCTCCTGGTTCAGCTTGCTGGTGCCCGGCCGCTCCGTGCCGTGGCCGCGCAGCACGCGGAACGCCTCGGGCGAGAGGGTGGCGCGCCATTCGGCCTCAGTCTTCTCGACGGGGTAGCTCTCCGCCGGTGCCTTGGTGCCGAACATCAGGCGGCCCCCCGCTTCAAGCGGTCGGCGAAGGTCTTGCGGAACTTCGCGACCTTCGGTGCCACCACCACGCGGCAGTAGCCGGACCAGGGATTGCGGGCGAAGTAGTCCTGGTGCTCGGCCTCGCCGGGCCAGAAGCGGGTCAGCGGCACCACCTCGGTCACCGCCTTGCCGCCCCAGATGCCGCTGGAGTCGATCTCGGCGATCACCTGCCGCGCCGTCGCCTCCTGCTCCGGCGAGTGGGTCAGGATGATGCTGCGGTACTGCGGGCCGACATCGTTGCCCTGGCGGTCCTTCGTCGTCGGGTCATGGAGGGTGAAGAACATGCGCAGCAGGTCGGCATAGGAGATGACCTCCGGATCGAAGTCGATCTGCACCACCTCGGCATGGCCGGTCGCCTTGCCGCAGACCTGCTCGTAGGTCGGGTGCTCGAGGTGGCCGCCGGCATAGCCGCTCTCGGCCCGGCTCACGCCCTGGAGGTGGCGCAGCGCGCCCTCGATGCACCAGAAGCAGCCCCCGCCCAGCGTCGCGGTCTCGGTCGCCATGTCCTCGGTCTCTCTCCGTCCTTCGCGAGGATGTGGGGACGGGCGGGGGGTTCCGCCACCGGGCGGGCTTGGGCAGGCTGGGCGCATGACGCATGACCACGCCGCCCTGTTCGCCGCGCTCGCCCTTGCCGAGGGGCAGGAGAGCCCCTTCCCGCGCGACCTCGGTGCCTTCCTGGAGGCCGGGCATTTCGACCCGCCGCCGCACAACGCGGTCATCGGTCCGGTCTTCCCGCGCGGCGCGCCGAACGCGCTGGTGCTGCACCGCGGCGTGAGGATCGGCGCCTTCGGCGACACGCGGCAGGCGGACATGACCTTCAGCGTGGCGAAGAGCTACCTGTCCCTGCTGGCCGGGGTGGCGCAGGCGGACGGGCTGATCCCCGACCTGGACGAACCGGTGCGCGAGCGGGTGCAGGATGGCGGGTTCGAGAGCGACCAGAACGCGCCGATCACCTGGCGGCACCTGCTGACCAACACCTCGGAGTGGGAGGGGGTGCTGTTCGGCAAGTCGGACGAGATCGATCGCGGGCGGGACCTGGCGCTGGCAGGCGCGCGGCCGCGCGACACGGTGCGTCCCCTTCAGCCGGCCGGGACCTATTGGGAATACAACGACGTGCGGGTGAATCGCCTGTCGCTCTGCCTGCTGCGGCTGTTCCGGCGGCCGCTGCCGGAGGTCTTCGCCGAGCGGATCACGGACCCGATCGGCTGCAGCCGCGACTGGGTGTGGTACGCCTACGACAACGCGCTGGTGGAGGTGGAGGGGCAGCGCCTGCCCTCGGTGCCGGGCGGCACGCATTGGGGCGGCGGCATGCGCATCCATGCCGAGGACCAGGCACGGATCGGGCAGCTCGTTCTGAACCGCGGCGCGTGGGAGGGGCGGCAGGTGCTGCCGGCCGAGTGGATCGACGCATCGCTGACGCCCTGCGCCCTGAACCCGAGCTACGGCTTCCTCTGGTGGCTGAACGGCGCCGGCCGCTGGCCGGAGGCGCCGCGCGACAGCGTCTTCGCCATGGGCGCGGGCGGCAACGTCACCTGGATCTGGCCGGCAGGTGGCGTGGTCACGGTGCTGCGTTGGGTGAACCCGGAGGCGGTCGGCCGGGTCTGCGGGATGGTGGCGAAGGCGGTCGGAGGCTGACCTGGCGCGCACGCGCGGCTATCCTGCATCCAACGAGGCGGAGGAAGCGCCATGCGGCGGCGGGTGGTGCTGGGGGCAGTGGCGGCGCCGGCGCTGGCGCCTGCCGTGCGGGCGCAGGAGGGCTGGCCGCAGCGGCCGGTGACGCTGGTGGTGCCCTGGGCACCCGGCGGCTCCAACGACGTGGTGGCGCGGCTGGTCGCGCCGGTGCTGGCCGAACGGCTCGGCCAGTCCGTGGTGGTGGAGAACCGCGCCGGCGGCGGCGGCTCCATCGGCATGGGCCTCGTGGTGCGCGCGCGGCCGGATGGCCACACGCTGCTCGTCTCCTCCGCCTCCAACCACGTCTTCCACCCCCTGGTCGCGCCCGACCTCGGCTACGACGTGCGGGAGGCGCTGGCCGGCGTTGCGATGATGGTGGACGTGCCGAACGTGCTGGCGGTGAACCCCGCCCTCGGCGTGTCGAACGTGCCGGAGCTGCTGGCGCGCATCCGCGCGACGCCGGGCGGGCTCTCCTTCGGCTCCTCCGGGACGGCGAGCTCCAACCACCTGGCGGGCGAGCTGTTCCGCATGCTGACCGGCGCGGAGCTGACGCATGTGCCCTACCGCGGCGGCGGGCCGGTGGCGACGGACCTCGTCGCCGGCACCATCCCGATGGCCTTCATGAACCTGCCGACGGTCATCGGCCCGGCGCAGGCAGGACGCATCCGGGTGATCGGCGTCGGGACGGAGGAGCGGGTCCGCATCCGGCCCGACATCCCGACCATCGCCGAGCAGGGCGTGCCCGGCTATTCCGTGCGGAGCTGGACAGGGCTGTTCGCGCCGCGCGGCACGCCGCGGCCGGTGATCGACCGGATGGCGGAGGAAGTGCGGCTGGCGCTGGAGAGCCCGAACATCCGTGCCCGGCTGGGCGACCTGGCGAGCGAGCCGATCTTCCTGCCGCCGTCCCGCACGGACGCCTTCGTGCGCGAGGAGTTCGCCCGCTGGGCGCCGGTGGTGCGCGCAGCACGGGTGACGCTGGAATAGGATCCAGGATGAACGGCACGGTGGAGTTCGCGCGCATCTGGCGGGGCGAGGTGGTGGAAAGCGCGCATCGCGGCGTCGCGGCGGTGGCGGATGCCTCGGGGCGGGTCCTGCATGCCTGGGGCGACCCGGCGACGGTGACGACGCCGCGTTCCTCGCTGAAGCCGTTCCAGGCCGTCGCGCTGGTGGAATCCGGCGCGGCGGACGCCTTCGGGCTGACGCCGGCGCACATCGCGCTCGCCTGCGCGTCGCACCATGCGGAGCCGTTCCAGGTCGCGATGGTCGCGGCGTGGCTGGAGCGGCTCGGACTTCCGGAATCGGCCCTGGTCTGCGGCCCGGCCCTACCGCGGGGGACGGCGGACATCGTCGCGGCCTGCCGCGCGGGCGGGCCGCGGCGCGTCTTCCACAACTGCTCCGGAAAGCATTGCGGCTTCCTCAGCATGGCCCGGCATCTCGGCGGCGGTCTCGCCTACGCCGAGAGGGCGCACCCGGCGCAGCGCCTCTATCTCGACATCCTGTCGGAGTTCGCGGGCGTCGATGCGGCGGCCCTGCCCTGGGGCGTGGACGGGTGCGGGCTGCCGGCGCTGGCGCTCTCGGTCGGCGAGATGGCGCGGGCGGCGGCGCGGCTCGGCGCGGGCGCGGCGCGGGACGAGGCGCGGCGGGTGGCGGCGGGGCGCGTGCTGGACGCCATGGCGGCGCATCCCGATCACCTCGCCGGACGCGGCGCGCCGACGGAGCGGCTGATCCGCGCGACGCGGGGCGAGGTGCTGCTGAAGGTGGGCGCGGAGGGCTTCGTCATGGCGACCCTGCGCGGCTGCGGCCTCGGCGTGGCGGTGAAGATCGCCGATGGCGCGATGCGCGCGAAGCTCGGCGTGCTCGTGCGCGTGCTGGCGGCGATCGGCGCGGTGGAGGCCGCGGAGGCGGAGGCGCTGGTGGCGGAGGTCGAGCCGCCGCTGCTGGACAGCAATGGCGGCGTGGTCGGGCGGGTGGAGGTACCGGCGCTGCCGCGGCCGGCGTAGCGGGAGCGGAAAAGACCCCCACCCCTACCAGCCTCGGCAGGAGCAGCTTCGCTGCACTGGCTCCGGCGTCGGAGGAGATGTGGGTCAGCCCATGGCGATCACGGCACGGCCTCCGACGAGGCGGAGGATGCGCGTCGGTCGCTCCACGCCGATCAGGCGGTGCACGATGAGGATGACGCTGCGGCCTGCCGTCGCGGTGCCGAGCGTCTCGAGGAAGGCGCGCTCGGTCTCGGGATCGAGGCCGGCCGCCGGTTCGTCGAGGATCAGCACCGGTGCCTCGCTCAGCAGCGCGCGGGCGAGCGCGAGGCGCCGCGCCTGGCCGCCGGAGAAGCGGGTGCCGGCCTCGCCGCAGCGGGTCGACAGGCCCTCGGGCAGGCTGCGCACCGTCTCGCCGATGCCGGCGGCGTCGAGGGCGCGCCACAGCTCCGCCTCGGCCGCTTCCGGCTTCGCAAGGCGGAGATTGGCCTCGATCGAGTCGTCGAAGAGGCGCGCATCCTGGGTGAGGCAGGCGATGCGCGCGCGGACAAGGTCGGCGGGCAAGGCGGCGATGTCCACGCCGCCGAGCGTGATCCTGCCGAGAGCCGGCGCGGCGAGCTTCAGCAGCAGCGCGGCGAGGGTGGACTTGCCCGCGCCGGAGGGGCCGAGCAGCGCGATGCGTGCGCCTTCCGGCACGTCGAGGTCGAGCCCGTCGAACACCGCCGGCCCGCCCGGCGTCCAGGCGAAGTGCAGCCCCTCGATCCGGATGGCGTGGCCGCGGGAGGCCGCGGCGGGTTCGGCGGGGTCGGCGACCGGCGGAGGGGTGTCGGCGGCTTCGAAGAGGCGCCGTGCGCTCGCGCCGGCGGCGGCGAGAGCGGCGCCGGCACGCGGCATCAGGCCGAGCGCCTCGGCCGCGGCGGTGGCGAGGAAGAGGCCGAGGACCGCGGCGGCGATGCCCGCTTCCCCGCTCGCGAGTCCGAAGGCGAGCGCGCCGAGCATCGCCGCCTGGGTGAGCAGCGATCCCGCCGCGCCGCCCCAGGCGCCGCGCCTTGCCAGGGCACGCTGCGCACCGGCCAGCGCCTCGCCTTCCGTCGCGACGCGGCGGGCGGCGGCGGGCTCGGCGCCGGCGGCGAGCGTGTCCTCGATGCCGGTCAGCGGATCGACGACGGCGGCGCGCAGCGCGCCCTGGGCCTGCGCCACCCCCTGCCCGGCCGCCGCCGCACCGGGGGCGAGCAGCGGCGGCAGCAGCAGCGCCGCCAGCAGCGGCAGCGTGACGAGCAGGGCGAGAGCGGGAGAGACCGCGCCGAGCACGATCGCCACGGCGAGCACCACCGCGGCCGCGGCGACGCCCGGCACCAGCGCACCGAGATAGACGCGGTCGAGCGCGTCGATGTCCGAGACGAGGCGGCCGAGCAGGTCGCCGGCGCGGCGGAAGCCGAGGCCGGCGGGCAGCCGCTCCGCCAGGCGGCGGAAGAACCAGATCCGCGTATCGGCCAGGGCGCGGAAGGTGGCGGCGTGCGTCACCAGCCGTTCGAGGTAGCGCGCCACCGGCCGCAGCACGACGATCGGCCGCAGCCAGAGCAGCGCGGCGCCGCCGGCGAAGAGGGCGGCGGCGGTGACGCCCTCCGCCACGCCACGTCCGGCCAGCGCCAGTAGCGCGACGCCGGACAGGGCGGAGGCGCAGGCGATGGCGAGACCGGCGGCGAGCCAGGCGCCGCGCCCGCGCCACAGGCCGAGCACGCGAAGCAGATCGCTCCTCACTCGCCCGCCATCCTTGCCCCGGCGGCCCGGCCGCCCTCGATCTCCAGCACGCGGCCGAGGCGGCGCTGGGCGGCGCGGGAATGCGTGGCCACGATCGCGGTGCGGCCGGCGCAGAGGCGGCGGAGGCTGTCCAGCACCTCGGCCTCGGTGCCCGGGTCGAGATGCGCCGTCGGCTCGTCCAGAAGGACCAGCGGCGCGTCGCGCAGGAAGGCGCGGGCGACGGCGACGCGCTGCGCCTGCCCGCCGGAAAGGCCGTAGCCTCCCTCGCCCACCTGGGTATCAAGGCCCTGAGTCAGGCCGCGCGCGAAGGCCATGACGCGCGCCGCCTCGGCCGCCGCCTCGACCTCGGCGTCCGTCGCCTCGGGGCGCGCCAGGCGGATGTTCTCCCGCAGCGTGCCGCGGAACAGGTGCGCGCGCTGGCCGACATAAGCGGAGAGGCGCCGCAGCTCGGCGGGGGCGAGGCGGGTGGCGTCCTGCCCGTTGAGCGCGATGCGGCCGGAGTCGGGCCGCCGGAATCCCATCAGCAGCCGCAGCACGGAGGACTTGCCCGCGCCCGAGGGGCCGGCGAGGACGAGCGTCTCCCCCGGCATGACGCGGAAGGAGAGGCCGTCGAGCGCCGGTGGGCGCGCCGGGTCGTAGCGCAGCACGACGTCCTGGAAGGTGACGACGACCTTGCGCGGCATCGCCTCCAGCCGCAGGCCGGGCGATGGCTCGGCGCCGGCCAGCAGCGGCGCCAGGTCGGCCGCCGCGCCGCGCGCCGCGAGGCGCTCGTGGTAGGCCTGCGAAAAGGCCCGGAGCGGGTTGAACAGCGCGGGCACCAGCAGCAGGCAGAAGATCGCGGCGGCAGGGTCCGGGTGGTCGGGACCGAGCGTCAGGCCATGGCGGATGGCGAGGCAGGCGATCGCGCCGGCGGCAAGCAGCTCCATCGCGCCTGAGGACAGGAACGCAACGCGCAGCACGCGCATGGTGCGGGCGCGCAGCTCCTCCGCCGCGCGGCCGAGCGCCTCGGCCTCCGCCTCCTGCCGCCGGAACAGCACGAGGGTCGGCAGGCCGCGCATGCGGTCGAGGAAGCGGCCGGAGAGGCGGCCCAGCGCCTCGAACTGCCGGCGGCTGGCGGCGGCGGCGCCGATTCCGGTGACGGCCATGGCGACGGGGACGAGTGCGGCGGCGGCAAGCAGGATGGCGCCGCTCACCGGGTCGGCCAGCGCGGCCGCGGCGGCGACGAGGAGCGGCGCGGCCAGGGCGAGGTACGCCGCCGGCAGCCACCGCGTGAGGAAGCCCTCCATCGCCTCGACGCGGTCGACGACGAGGGCGGCGCGCTCGCCCACCGGGCGGGGATCGGCCGCGCCCTCCTCCAGCAGCCGGCCGAAGATCCGGGCGCGGAGGCGCGCCTTGGCGCGTTCGCCCGCGCGCAGCAGCGTGCGCTCCTGCACCATCCCGAGGCCCGCCGAGAGCGCGGCGAGGGCGGCGGCGGCGGCGAGCTCCGCCCAGCCGGCGCGGCCGAAGCCGAGCAGCGCGGCGATGACGGAGGCGATCAGCCAGGCGATGGCGATGGCGGCGGCGACCCCGGCGAGGCCGAGCGCAAGGGGGGGCGCCAGCTCTCCGCGCGCCGCCCGAGCCTCTCCCGCCAACAGGGCGCGCGCGGCGCCGTCGCCGTCCTGTGCCAGCCTAGCCATGCGCGCGGACCATAGGGCAGAGGGGCGCCCAGGTCATCCCGCGGAACCGTCCGGGACCGTTGCGTCCTTGCGGCGGGGCGTGCGAGCCCCACACTCCCCCCGACCGGTGACGGAACTCCGCATGCTGCCGAGCCATGGACGCTACGACTACGCCGCCTGGCGCGGCCGGCCCGCCTATGCCTGGCCGGGCGGGGCGCGGCTGGCGGTCTATCTCGGCGTGAACCTGGAGCACTTTGCCTTCGGAGAGGGGCTCGGGGCGGAGCTGGCGCCGGGCGGGCCGCAGCCGGACGTGCTCAACTTCGCCTGGCGGGACTACGGCAACCGGGTGGGCGCGTGGCGGCTGCTCGACCTGCTGGAGGAGCTGGCGCTGCCGGCGACGGTGCTGCTGAACAGCGCGATGTATGCGCATGCGCCGGAGGTGGTGGCGGCGCACCGCGCGCGGGGCGACGAGATCGCCGGCCATGGCCGCACCAACTCCGAGCGCCAGTCGGTGCTGCCGGAAGCCGGGGAGCGGGCGCTGATCGCGGAGGCGACGGCGGCGATCGCGGCGGCGGAGGGCGCGGCGCCGCGCGGCTGGCTCTCGCCCTGGATCGCGGAAAGCCGCGTCACGCCGGACCTGCTGGCGGAAGCGGGCTACCGCTACACGCTCAACTGGTGCGCCGACGACGCGCCGGTCTGGATGCGGACGCGGGCCGGGCCGCTGCTCGCCGTGCCCTACCCGCAGGAGGTGAACGACATCCCCTCGGTGGTGGCGCGGAAGGACGGCGCGGAGGCGTTCGCCTGCATGATCGTCGACGATTTCGAGGAGCGGCTGCGGCAGGTGGCGGACGGGCTGCCGCAGGTGATGGGCATCGCGCTGCATCCCTATATCGTCGGGCAGCCGCACCGGCTGCGGCACCTGCGCCGTGCGCTCGGCGCAGTGGCGGCGGAGCGTGAACGGGTGTGGATCGCCACGGCGGGCGCGGTGTTCGACCATGTGTGCACGCTGCCGGCCGGCACCGTTCCGGGCTGCCCGGTGGCGGCGCGCACCGATCGGGAGAAGATGGCATGAGGAAGCTGATCGTCCTTGCGGTGCTGCTCGCCGCCGCCTGCGCGGCGCCCGACCCGCGGCCGCCCGTGCAGGCCGTGCCTTCGGTGGATCTGGCGCGCTACGCCGGCACCTGGTTCGAGATCGCACGCTACCCGACGCGCTTCCAGGACAGCGCCACGCGGCGGTGCGAGGCGGTGACGGCGACCTATGCGCCGCGACCGGACGGCACGCTGTCCGTCGTCAACCGCTGCCGCAACGCCCTGGCGGGCGGCGAGCCGATCGAGGCGACGGCGAGCGCCTATGCCGTGGAGGGAAGCAACAATGCGCGGCTGCGCGTCACCTTCTTCTGGCCGTTCTACGGGGATTACTGGGTGATCGGCCTCGACCCGGATTACCGCTGGGCGGTGGTGGGCACGCCGAGCCGGGAGTATCTGTGGATCCTGTCGCGCACGCCCGCCATGTCGGCCGCGGACCTCGCCGAGGCGCGGGCACGGGCGGCGGCGCAGGGCTTCGACCTCGCCCGCCTGCAACCGACGGCGCAACCTGGGGGGCAGGCGGCGCGCTGACGCGGGATGAGCTGGTCCATTCCCCTGTTCCGCGCGGCGGGCACAGAGGTCCGCCTTCATCTCACCTTCCTGCTGCTGCTGGCCTGGATCGGGCTGGCGCACGGGGCGCAGGGCGGGATGGAGGCGGCGCTGGGCGGCATCCTGTTCATCCTGCTGCTGTTCGGCTGCGTGCTGCTGCACGAGTTCGGCCACGTGCTGGCGGGCCGTCGCTACGGGATCCGCACGCCGGATATCGTGCTGCTGCCGATCGGCGGCGTCGCCCGGATGGAGCGCATCCCCGAAAAGCCGTTCGAGGAGCTGATCGTCGCGCTGGCGGGGCCGGCGGTGAACGTGGCCATCGCGCTGCTGCTGCTGCTGGCGCTGGGCGGCGTGCCGCCGCCGATGGAGGCAGCGGCGAGCCCGGAGGATCACCGGCAGGGGCTGGTGGAGCGGCTGTTCTGGGTGAACGTCGCGCTGGTGGTGTTCAACCTGATCCCGGCCTTTCCCATGGATGGCGGGCGGGTGCTGCGCGCGCTGCTGGCGATCCGGCTGGGCAGCCGCCGGGCGACCGGCATCGCGGCGACGATCGGGCAGGCGGTGGCCTTCGCGATCGGGCTGTACGGGTTGCTGGGCGGCGCGCCGCTGCTCGTGTTCATCGCGCTGTTCGTCTGGCTCGGCGCGGCGGCGGAGAACGGCGCGGTGCAGCTGCGCGAGACGACGCGCGGGCTGATGACGGCGGAGGCGATGATCGACCGCTTCGAAACGCTGCCGGTGAGCGCGCGCATCTCCGATGCGGTGGAGCTGCTGTTGCGCAGCAGCCAGACGGACTTCCCGGTGGTGGATGGCGGAGGTCGGCTGCGCGGCGTGCTGACGCGGTCCGACATGATCCGCGCCCTGCGGGAGAACGGGCCCGATACCCCCGTGCTGGACGCGATGCAGCGGGAAGTCGCCACGGTGTCGCAGCGCGCGCCGCTGGATGGGGCGCTGGCAACGATGCAGCAGGCGGCAGGGCCGGTGGGCGTGGTGGATTCGGAAGGACGGCTGGTCGGCCTGCTGACGCAGGAGAACCTGGGCGAGATGATGATGGTGGAGGCCGCGCGCGGCGGGCGCCCCGCGCGCACCAACCCCTGGATTGCAAACAGATGAAGGTTGCGGACCGGCGTTGAGCCCATGTCGCGGGCGCAAGCGCCGGGGTTGCAATCTCAATCGTCCGGCACTTCCACCCTGACCCTATGGCATGCTACGGTAGTGATCTGGTCGCGTTTTCTTTTTCCAGCTGGCGGATGATGGAACACCGCCGCGGAGCGGATTAGGCCACGGGTAGCATGCGTCGATCGGTTACCGCCGTCATTCCGAACCGCAACTATGCGCGGCACCTGGCCGACCGCATCGGTTCTGTGCTGGGACAGGACCGCGTGCCGGACGCCCTGGTGTTCCTCGACGACGCCTCGGAGGATGAGAGCTGGGAGGTCGCTGCCGGGCTGCTCGCCGGGGCGCCCTGCCCCGTCACGGTGCGGCGGAACGAGACCTGCTCGGGCTCCGTGCTGCACCAATGGCGGGCGGGCGTCGCGGAGGTGCGGACAGACTTCACCTGGATCGCCGAAGCGGATGACCGCGCAGCGCCGGGGATGCTCGGGGTGCTCGCGGCAGGGCTGGAAGCCGACCGCGAGGCGATCTTTGCCTTCTGCCAATCGACGCCGATCGACGAGGCAGGCGCCCGGATCGCGGAGGATGACGGGTACTTCACGCTCGGCGAGCTGAAGCTGCTTGCCGCGGATGCGGTGTTCGGCGCGCGCGACTTCCTGGCCCGTGGACTCTGTCCGCGCAACATGGTGGTGAGCGCGAGCGGGGTCCTCTGGCGGACGGACAGGCTGCGGGCGGCCCTCGATGCGGTGGCGCCGGAGATCGGACGCTGGCTTTGCGCCGGCGACTGGCGGGTGTACGCGGCAGCGTGCGAAGGGGGCGGCACGATCCACCATGTCGCGAAGCCACTGAACGAGCACCGGCGGCACCCGGGCAGCGTCACGGGCAGCACGCGAGCTCCCCGGCACTTCAGCGAGGTCGTGGCGATGCACGCCTATCTGCGCGACCTGCTCGGCGCCGCGCCCGCGCGGGACAGGTTGATGCGGCAGCACCTCGACGCGCTCAGGGCGGCATGGGGCCTGGAGACACCCCGGACGGTGCGCGAGGCGGTGCCGGTGATGGCCTTGCCGATCCGGCCCGCCATCGCACCGCTGATGCGGGCGGAAGCGGCACAGCCGCCGTCCGTCTCCCGCGCCGACGCGGCCACCCTTGCCGCTTGACCGGGATGGTCCGAAGGCCGCGCAGGATCGCCGACACCCTCCCCGCCCCCCGCCGGGGACCGGGACGGCCCTTGCGCCGGTCGCCATGAGCGAAACGCGCCAGCCGGTCGGCCATCTGGAGATCGTCGAACAGGCCGACGGGATGACCCTGATCGGCGGCTGGGTGCGGCTGCCGCCGCGGTGGCGGGAGCCTGGGGCGGCGATGCTGCACTTCAGGCCACGCGAGGGAGCGGCGGTCCGCCTGCCGCTTCGGCGCCTGATGCCGCGGGCCGACCTGCCCGCCAACGACCTCGAGCCCGCCGGCTTCGAGTTCCAGCTCGTGCTGCGCGACCAGCCGCGCTGGACCGAGGCGACCGCCGAGATCCTGCTGGGCGGCGAGGCGCTGCCGATGGGGCCCGAGCTTCTCCGGCCCGCCGCGTTCCGGCCGCGCGGCCACCTGGATGCGGCGGATGCCGACGGCGTGTCGGGCTGGGTCCTGGCCGCGCCGGGCCAGCGGCCAACCCTGGTCTGCAATCACGGGCCTGCCGTGCCGGTGACGCCCAACACCGACCGGCCCGACCTTCCCTTCGACGACGGCCGCGAGACGCCGCTTTTCGGCTTCCGCATCCTGCCCGAGGTGCTCGAGAGCCGGTTGCAGGCGGTCGCCCCCGCGATCCGCCTGCACGGAAAGGCGGGTTGCGAGCTGGCGCTGGTGGTCGGCGGCGTCGAGCTCGGCCAGGCCGTCCTGCGGCTGGAGGATGGCGGGCCGGCCGCATTCCCCGGCACCATCGCCTCGGTGCCGTCCCAGCCGGGCAGAGTGGACCTGGTCCTGGGCGGCACGCGCTGGGCCACGCTGCCGATCCGCCGGGACCGCCGCGCGCCGGAGGCAGGCCTTGCCGTTCCCGGTGGCGGCCGCGTCGAGCTTCCCCACCGCAATCCGGGCGAAGGCGCGAGCATCCTGGCCGAAGCGCGGCCGCCGGGAGGGACGGAGGCTCTGGCCGGGGCCCGGATGCTGGAGGGCCTGCCCTCCTGGCAGCAGGATCGGGGCGGGCTGCTCGATGCGCTGCCGGTCGGGGACCTCCCGCCGGTCGCGATCCTCGTGCCGATCCACAATGCGGCCGACGACCTTGCGCGCTGCATCCTCTCCGTGCTGCGGCACACCACCGGCGCGGCGAGGCTGCTGCTGCTGGACGACGCCAGCACGGAACCCGCGGTCGCCGACCTCCTGCGCCGGTGGGAGGGCCAGCCGGGCATCGAGGTTCATCGCAGCGCCCGGAACCTCGGCTTCGCGGGGACCATCAACCGCGGAGTCGCGCTGGCGGGCGGCGACGACGTCGTGCTGCTGAACTCGGACACGGTCGTCGGGCCGGGCTGGCTGGACGGCCTGCGGCTGGCCGCCCATGCCTCGCCGCGGGTCGGCACGGTGACGGCCGTGTCCAACAATGCGGGCGCCTTTTCCGTGCCGGAGCCGGGGGAGGACAATGCACCACCCGCCTGGTTCGAGGCGGAGGACCTGGCCCGGCTTGCGCGGCAATCCGCCCTGGCCCTCTGGACCCCGGTCCCGACCGGACATGGGTTCTGCCTCTATGTCCGGCGCGCCTGCCTCGATGCGGTCGGAGCCTTCGACGCCGCCGCCTTCCCGCAGGGCTATGGCGAGGAGAATGATTTCTGCCTCCGGGCCGGCCGCGCCGGCTTCGAACACCTGGTGGACGACCGGACCCTCGTCTGGCACCGCCGCTCCGCGTCCTTCCGCGAAGCGCGCCATCCGCACCTGGAAGCCGGGCGCGCGGTGCTGGCGGAGCGGTACCCGGAATACGCCTCCCTCGTGACGGCGTTCGAGGAGGACGGCGCGCTTCTCGCGATGCGATGGCGGATGCGCCGGGCGCTGGAACGGACGCGGCGCGAGGCGACGACGCCGAGGCCGCGCGTGCTGTTCGTGCTGTCGACCCGCACGGGCGGAACGCCGCAGACCAATCGCGACCTGATGGAGGCGCTGTCCGACCGGTACGAGGCCTGGGTGCTGCATGCCGAGGGCCAGGAGCTGGAGCTGTGGCGCCACGGCGAGCCGGAGCCGGTCGAGCGCCACAGGCTCGACCACCCGGTGCGCCCGGGGCTGCACCGTTCCGCCGAATACGACAGGCGGATCGCGGACCTGCTGGTGCGCCACGGGTTCGAGCTGGTCCACATCCGGCACCTGCTCTGGCACGGGCTCGGCCTGCCGGAGGTGTGCCGCAGGCTCGGCATTCCGGTCGTGCTCTCCTTCCACGACTTCTACACGGTGTGCCCGACGATCAAGCTGCTGGACGCGGAGCGCCGCTTCTGCGCCGGGCATTGCACGAAGGGCGAGGCCGAATGCCGGCCGGAGCTGTGGCCGCCGGCCAGCATGCCGCCGCTGCGCAACCGCTTCGTGCACCGCTGGCGCGAGATGATGGCGGAGGCGATGACGTCCTGCGACGCCTTCGTCACCACCTCGCCGCAGGCGCGCGGAATCCTGCTGGACCACTTCCCGCAGCTCCGCCCGGCCGGGATACGGCTGATCCCGCACGGGCGGAGCTTTGCCGAGTTCCTCTCCCTGGCGGCGGAGCCGACGCCCGAGGAGCCGCTGCGGGTGCTGGTGCCCGGCAACATCTCCGCCGCGAAGGGCGGGGCCCTCATTGCGGCGTTGGCCGAGCTCGACATCGACCGCGATATCGAGTTCCACGTGCTGGGCGCGGTGGACGCGGTGCTGCAGCAGCAGCGCGCCGGCGTGGTGCTGCATGGCCGCTACGAGCGGGACGGCTTCGCCGACCATGTGCGGCGGATCCGGCCGCATCTCGCGGCCGTGCTGTCGATCTGGCCGGAAACCTACTGCCACACCCTGACGGAATGCTGGTCGGTGGGGCTGCCAGTGCTCGGCCTCCGGCTCGGCGCGGTGGAGGAGCGGATCACCGCCGAAGGCGGCGGATGGCTGCTGGACGTGGAGACGGAGCCGGCCGCCATCCTGCGCATGCTGCAATCGCTCAAGCGCACCCGCGGCGAGATCCGCGCGCGCCGGGACGAGGTTGCGGATTGGCAGCAGCGGCTTGGGCGGCACTATGGAAGCGACGCCATGGCAGCGTCGTACGACCAGCTCTACCGCGAATTGCTGGACGGCCGCCGCAGCTTCCGCGATGCGCTGCCCGGGACGCCGGCACGCGTGGTCGCGGTGCTCGCACCGGCCGATGCGGCACGGGGAAGGCGCCTTCCGCTGCCGCTGCGCAACAGCCTGGCCCGGCCCTTCGTGTTCCGGCGTGCCCTGCCCTCGCATCCCTTCGGCGAGGCGGCGGCCGGACCGGCGGACCTTGCGCTGCTGCTGGCCGGAGCGCTGCGGCCGCGGGATCTGTCGCTGCTGCTGGAACGCTGCGGCCCCGGCGGTCCCCCCGTGATGCTGGAGGCGGATGCACGGGTCGCATCCGCGCTGCTCTCCTCAGCCGAACGCCGGGCGGCGCTGGCGGGAAGGGTCGTGCCGATGGCCACCGACGAGGAGGCGGCGAAGGCGCTGGAGGCGGCGGGGCTTGCGCCGTTGCGGCTGGCGACCTCGCTCGATCCGGCCGCCTGGCTGGCGCCGGTGCCGCCGATGCCGGCGCCGAACGGGACCGTTCGCCTTCTCTGTTTCGCGGACGATCCCGGCCTGGGCCTGTTGCGGGCGCATCTCGGCCATCTGGCGGCGCTCGGCGTGGCGGAGACCTTCGAGGTGGAGGGACCCTCCGCAGATCTCTCCGACCCGGCGCGGTTCCGGGCGGTGGCGGAGGGCTGTTCGCTGCTGCTGCTGCCAGGATCGCGCGAGGATCTGGACGGCCAGCACGAAAGGGCGCTTGCGGGTGCCGCCGCCGCGCTGCCCGTGCTGCGCCGCGCCGAGCGTGGAGAGGCGCCCGGCGAGACGATGCGCGGCGAGGTGCTGCTGCCGCCGCAGCCCGAAGCCTGGGTGCAGGCGGTGGCGGAACTCACGGCCGACCCGGTCCGCCACGGCGAATTGTCGCGTCGCGCCCTGCGCCACGCCGCGGCCCTGATGTCGCGCATCGAGGCGGAGAATGCCCTCGACGCCGCGCTGCTCGGCATGTCGCGGGAGGGTGTTTCGCCTGAGTCGCGACGGACGGCGGAGGTGCCCGGCAGGGCGGTCGGCTACAGCGCGTAGTATTCGCGGAACCAGGCCACGAAGCGCCCGACGCCCGTGGAGACCGGCGTCGAGGGACGGTATCCGGTCAACGCCTCCAGCAGAGTGGCGTCGGCCCAGGTCCGCGTCACCTCGCCCGGCTGCATGGGCAGCATCTCGCGCCGGATCGGACGGCCGACGCACCGCTCGATCTCGTCGATGAACTCGAGCAGCCCGACGGGCTGGCCGCGGCCGATGTTGACCAGCCTGTACGGCGCGACGGGGGAGAGCGTGTCGCACTCGCCGACCGGCCGGCCACGCTCGGGCACGCGGCCGATAAGCCGGACGATGGCCTCGACGAGGTCGTCGATGTAGGTGAAGTCGCGCTCCATCCGGCCGTGATTGTGGACGGCGATGGGCTGGTCCCGCAGCGCGGCATCGGTGAACCTGAACAGCGCCATGTCGGGCCTGCCCCAAGGCCCGTACACCGTGAAAAAGCGGAAGGCCGTGACCGGCTGGTTCCAGAGATGGGCGTAGCAATGGCCGACATGCTCGCTCGCCAGCTTGGTCGCGGCGTAGATCGTCAGCGGCGTCGCCGCGCGGTCGGCTTCGCGGAACGGCATCTCCTCGTTCGCGCCGTAGGCCGAGCTGGTGGAGGCGAGGAGGAGGTGCCGCACCGGGTGGCGGCGAATCGTCTCCAGCAGGTTGAACGTGCCGACGACGTTGGCGGCCACGTAGCTCTCCGGGTGTTCCAGCGAGTAGCGCACGCCGGCCTGCGCCGCGAGATGCACGACGACCTCCGGCCGCTCCTCCTCCACCACGCGGGCGGTCGGCGTCATCTCCGCGAGATCGACGCGGTGCGCGCGGAAGGCGTTGGAGGAGCCCAGCAGGGCGTGCCGCCTCTCCTTCAGACGCACGTCGTAGTACGGCACCATCGCGTCGAGTCCCGCGACCTCGTGCCCATCGTCGAGCAGCCGGCGGCACAGGTGATAGCCGATGAAGCCGGCCGAGCCGGTGACGAGCACCTTCACGCGTCGCTCCTGTTCCACGCGGGAAGTAGGGCATTTCCGGCCCGGTTGGAATGACTTGGCGCCGGCGAGGGCGTGCGACAGGGCGATGGCGGATCAGGTCCGCCCGACGCCGCCCTTGCCGGAGGCCGGCGCGATCGCGCGCCCGGTCACGTCGGACGCTCCAGCCGCGCCGCCAGCCAGGCGGCGTCCATGGGGACGAGGCCGGACGCCGCGTCCGAACCGATCCCGGCTTCGGTGAAGGCAAGTCCGACCTCCGCCGCCGCGAGCACGCCGCCGAGCCGGCGTGCGGCATCGAGCCGCGTCGGCAGAAGATGGCGGCAGCCGAGCAGATGGAAGGCGCGCGCGGTTTCGGCCGCCTCCTCGGCATCGAGGCCGGCAGGCAGCGCGAGAACCGGCGTGCCGCGTGCCGCGTCGAGCAACGCCAGCAGGCCGCGGGTCGCCTCCGCCTGGAACGGATCGCATCCGGGCAGGTCGACGAGGACCGGCTGGCCGGGCGCGCGCCGCGCCAGCGCCTTGGCCAGCGCGCCCGGCCCGGCGGCGACGGCCAGCGGCAGGTCGAGCACGCGGGCGAAGGCGGCGAGCTGCTCGGCCGCGCCGGCACGCCGGCCATCGGCGGAGACCAGCAGCGGCGCGCGGCCTTCCAGCACCAGCCGCGTGGCGAGCTTGGCGCAGCTGAGCGTCTTGCCGGCGCCGGGCGGGCCGGCGATCAGCAGGGGCGCCTCGGCGAGCGGCAGCGCGGCGAAGGCGAAGCGCTGCGCCAGCGCCGCGGCAAGCGGGCCGCCAGCCAGATGCGCCGCGAGGGCGGGCGGCAGGTTGTGGCGCGCCAGCGCCGCCGGCAGCGCGCGCATGGCGGCCGCCCTGCCAGGGGCGATCACCAGCGGCTCGTCATCCTGGTCCTGCGCGGCCGTCACCTCCACGCCTTCCGTGGTGCGACGCGTGGAGAGGATCACCGCCTCGTCGCCCAGCTCGGCGCGCAGCCGGGCCATCGCTTCGGCCATGCCGGCGGCCTGGATCGTGCGCAGCCTCATCAGGCCACCGTGCCGATGGTGCGCAGGCGGGCGCACGGGTGGATCTCGGTGTGCGCCAGGACCGGCGTGGCCGGACGGAAGCGCTCCACCACCGCACGGACATGGGCACGGACGCCGGCCGAGCAGACGAGCACCGGCGCCTCCCCACCGGCGGCCGCGGCGTCGAAGGCGGCGCGGAGGGCGTGCATGAAGGCGGACAGGCGCGAGGGCGCCATGGCGAGCTGCCGCTCCTCGCCCGCGCCGACCAGCGCTTCGGCGAAGGCGTCTTCCCACGCGGGCGCAAGGGCGATGATGGGGATCACGCCGTCCGGTCCGCGCGCCGCGTCGCTGATCTGGCGGGCGAGGCGGGCGCGCACCGTCGCGACCATGCCGCCGACGCCGCGCAGCCCGCCGGCGGCGGCTTCCCCGATGCCTTCCAGGATCGTCGGCAGGTCGCGGATGGAGACGCGCTCGGCAAGCAGGGCCGCGAGCACGCGCTGCACCGTGCCGAGGCTGGCGGCGGCGGGGATGAGGTCGGCGATCAGGCGCCTGTGCTCGGGCGCCAGATCGTCCACGAGCTTCTGGGTTTCCGCGAAGGAGAGCAGCTCGGCCATGTGGTCGCGGATGATCTCGGTCAGGTGGGTGGCGAGCACGCCGGCGGCATCGACCACGGTGAGGCCCATGGCCAGCGCCTCCTCCCGGCGCGACTCCTCGATCCAGACGGCGGGCAAGCCGAAGCTCGGCTCCTGAACGCGCTCGCCGGGTATCGCCGGGGGCTGGCCTGCCGGGTCGATGGCGAGGTGGAGCGGCGGCTTCAGCACGCCGCGCGCGGCCTCGATCTCCTTGACGCGGATGACGTAGGTGTCGGGCGGAAGGGCGAGATTGTCCTGGATGCGGACGGAGGGCAGGACGAATCCCATCTCGGCCGCTGTGGTACGGCGCAGCGCCCGTATCTGCTCGGACAGACGTGCGGCGTCCCCCGCGGCGAGCGAAAGCAGGCCGTAGCCGAGCTCGAGCCGGAGCGCGTCGATGCGCAGCGCCTCGGCCGGCGGGGGCTCGGCGGATGCGGGCGGCGGCGCGGCCTTTGCGGCCGCTTCCTGGCGCGCGGCGCGCAACTGGAGATGCGCGGCGTACCCGGCGGCGCCGCCCAGGGCGAGGAACGGGATCAGCGGCATGCCGGGGAGGAAGGCGAGCACCGCCGCCGCGCCGCCCGCCAGCGCCAGCGGCTTGGCGCCGCCGAGCTGGAAGGCGATGGCGCGGTCCGCCCTGCCCTCCATGCCGCCCTTCGTCACCACGATGCCGGCGGCGACGGAGACGAGCAGGGCGGGGATCTGCCCGACCAGCCCGTCGCCGACAGTGAGGAGGGAGAAGGTCTGCACCGCCTCGGCGAAGGGCATGCCGTGGCGCATCGTGCCGATGGCGATGCCGGCCAGGAGGTTGATCGCGGTGGTGATCAGGCCGGCGATGGCGTCGCCGCGGACGAACTTCGCCGCGCCGTCCATCGCGCCGTAGAAGCCGCTCTCCTCCTCCAGCTCGCGGCGGCGGCGGCGCGCCTCCTCCTCCGTCAGGAGGCCGGCCGAGAGGTCGGCGTCGATCGCCATCTGCTTGCCCGGCATGGCGTCCAGGCTGAAGCGGGCCGCGACCTCCGCGATGCGGCCGGAGCCCTTGGTGACGACGACGAAGTTCACCACGAGGAGGATGCCGAAGACGATCAGCCCGACCAGCACGTCCCCGCCCATGAGGAAGCCGCCGAAAACCGAGACGACGGCGCCGGCGGCGTGCGGCCCTTCATGCCCCGCGGTCAGGATGGCGCGCGTGGTCGCGACGTTGAGGGCGAGCCGCAGTAGCGTGGTCAGCAGCAGGATGGTCGGGAAGGCGGAGAAGTCGAGCGGCCGGTGCATGAACAGCGCGACCATCAGCACCAGCACCGAGCCGGTGATGGAGAGCGCGATGCCGATGTCCAGCATCCAGCCCGGCAGCGGCACCACCAGCACCGCCACGAGCAGCACGACGAAGAGGCCGAGCGCGACGTCGCCCGAGGGCCGGGCGCGGCCGAGCCAGCCGGGCAGGACGAGGCTTCCCATGCGTCAGGGCGCGGCGGTCAGCGGCAGCGGCACCTGCCCCGGCGCCGGCGGGACGGACAGGCCGGCGGCGCGGTACTCGCCGAGCTTGTTGCGCAGCGTGCGGATGGAGATGCCGAGGATCTCGGCCGCGCGCGTGCGGTTGCCGAGGCAATGGGTCAGCGTTTCCAGGATGAGGTCGCGCTCCACCTCCTCCATCCGGCGGCCGACCAGCGCGGCGACGCCGGGCCGCGGCGGAGCCGGCGTGGGGCTTGCGGCGGAGGGCGTGGCCGATGGCGGCGGCGCGGGACGGGGGTGGAGCAGCTCGATCGCGCCCGGCCCGATCTCCGCACCCGCGGCCAGCAGCACGGCGCGGTGCAGCGTGTTCTCCAGCTCCCGCACGTTGCCGGGCCAGGGATGCGCCTGGAGCACCGCCATGGCCGTGGCCGAGACCGGGCGCCGCGGGAGGCCGTTGGCGCGGGCGTAGCGGTCCGCGAAATGCGCCGCCAGCGCGACGATGTCGGCCGGCCGTTCCCGCAGCGGGGGGATGTGCAGGGAGACGACGTTCAGGCGGAACAGCAGATCCTCACGGAAGCGCCCCGCCGCGACTGCCGCCGCGAGGTCGCGGTTGGTCGCGGCGAGCAGGCGCACATCCACCTTCACCGGCGCGGCGCCGCCGAGACGATCCACCTCCCGCTCCTGGATGACGCGGAGGATCTTGGCCTGCAGGCGCGGGTCCATCTCGCCGATCTCGTCGAGCAGCAGCGTGCCGCCATCGGCCTGCTCGAACTTGCCGCGGCGGGCCGCGACGGCACCGGAGAAGGCGCCCTTCTCGTGGCCGAACAGCTCGCTTTCCAGCAGCGCCTCCGGCAGGGCGGCGCAGTTGAGCGCGACGAAGGGGCCGCGCGCGCGGCGGGACGCGGCATGGACGTGGCGGGCCAGCACCTCCTTGCCGGTGCCGCTCTCCCCGGTGATGAGCAGGTTCGCCTCGGCGCGCGCGAGCGTCGCGGCGCGGGCGAGGGTGGCGAGCATCGCCGGGTCCCGCGCCACCGGCCCGTCCTCTGCCGGATCGGCGCCGGCGGCCTGGAGCATGGCGACGATCAGGTCGGGGTCGGGCGGCAGGGGCAGGAATTCGCGCGCACCGGCCTCGATGGCGCGGACGGCCGCATCGGCATCCTCCACCCGGCCGCAGGCGACCACCGGGCAGGCGATGCGTTCCGCGGCGAGGGCGCCGACCAGCCACGCCACATCATGGCACAGATCGACCAGCGCGAGGTCCGCGCCTTCCGTCCGCAGGCGGGCGAGGCCGGCGGCCGCGCCCTCGGCCTGGATCAGCCGGGCGCCGCGCGCGATGGCGACGCGGGCGGCGGCGCCGAGCTCGCCCTCGAGGGAGCCGATGATGAGCAGGCGGGCCATGGCGTCAGGCCGCGCCCCGGTCCGACTTGACGATCTCGGTCATCGTCACGCCGAGGCGGTTGTCGTCCACCATCACCACCTCGCCGCGCGCGACGAGGCGGTTGTTGACGTAGATGTCCACTGCCTCGCCCAGCTTGCGGTCCAGCTCCACCACCGCCCCGCGGCCAAGCTTGAGGAGCTGGCTGACCTGCATCGTCGCGCGGCCGAGCACGGCGCTGACCTGCACCGGGATGTCGTACACCGCGTCGAGGTCACGCGGCGGCGTCGGGCCGCCCACCTCCGCCGTGCCGGTCGCCGGCACCGGCTCGAACCCGTCGCCCTCGTTCATCCCCCCTCTCCTTCCGCAAGGACGAAGCCGGCGGCGCGCAGCGCCTGCCGCACGGCCGCGCGACGCTCCTCCAGCGAGACGATCCAGGCGCCGTCGCGCCATTCCACAAGCGCGTCGCCCGGCGCGACGGCCGCATCCGGCACGATCGCCAGCGCCCCCGGCGGCAGGCGCGCTGCGACCGCACCCGCCAGCGCCGGCGCGACGCGGAGCACCGCCTCGGGCCTGTCGGCGAGGGCGGGGAGCAGCGGCAGCAACACGTGGGGGACGAGATCGGCGCCGACGCGCGCCGCGGCGCCGGGCAGCGCGGCGTCCATGGCGGCGAAAAGGGTCGTGGCCAGGGCTTCCGCCGCTTCCTCGGCTGCGCGGCGACCGGCTTCCGCCGCTTCAGGCATCGCCGCGGCAATCGCCGCGAGCGCCCGCGCCGCCATCTCCTCCTGCGCCGCGCGCTGGCGGGCCAGGCCCTCGGCAAGGCCTTCGTCGTAGCCGCGCTTGAAGCCGGCCGCCGCGCCCTCCTCTCGGGCCGCGTCCAGCAGAACGGGGTCGGGCGGTGGCGCCGCGGGGCTCGGCGGCGGCGCGGCAAGGTCAGGCAGGCGCAGGGCGCGCATCATGCGACCATCTCGTCGTCGCGCCCGTCCGCGATCTGGATCTCGCCCTGCGCGGCGAGGTCCTTGGCCAGGGCGACGATGCCGGCCTGCGCCTCGTCCACGTCGCGGAGGCGGACGGGGCCGAGCATCGCGAGATCGTCGCGCAGCAGCTTGCCGGCGCGTTCCGAGAGGTTGCGGAAGAACAGCTCCCGCATCGGCTCCGACGCCCCCTTCAGGGCCAGCGCCAGACGGTCCTTCGGCACGGCGCGCAGCAGCACCTGGATGCCGCGGCCATCCAGGCGCTGCAGATCGTCGAAGGTGAACATCAGCGCGCGGATGCGCTCCGCACTCTCGCGGTTGCGCTCCTCCAGCGCGGCGAGGATCCGCGCTTCGGCCGCCCGGTCGAGGTTGTTGAAGATCTCCGCCATCACCTCGTGCGCGTCGCGGCGCGAGCCGCGGGCGAGGTTCGACATGAACTCCGAGCGCAGCGTGCGCTCGACGCCTTCCAGCGCCTCCTTCTGCACGGTCTCCATGCGCAGCATGCGCATCACCACCTCCATCGCGAAGCCCTCCGGCAGCAGTGCGAGGACACGCGCGGCGTGGTCCGGCCGCACCTTGGAGAGCACGACGGAGACGGTCTGCGGGTATTCGTTCTTCAGGTAATTCGCGAGCACCGCCTCGTTCACGTTGCCCAGCTTGTCCCACATGGTGCGGCCGGCAGGGCCGCGGATCTCCTCCATGATCTGCGCCACGCGATCCTTCGGCAGCGTCTTCAGCAGCAGCCTCTCGGTGCTCTCGTAGGAGCCGATGAGGTGGCCCGTCGTGCCGAGCTGCGCGGCGAAGTCGCGGCACACCTCCTCCACCTGCTGCGAGGACACGGTGCCGAGCGCCGACATGGCGAGGGAGAGGTCGCGGATCTCATCCTCGTGCAGCCCGTCGAACACCTTTGCCGCGACATCCTCGCCGAGGGCGAGCATCAGCGTCGCGGCGCGCTGGGGACCGGAGAGCCCGGCGCTCACGCCCGCTCCTCCGGCGCCAGCCAGCGGCGCACCACGACGACGGTGCCCTCGGGGTTCTTCATCACGAGTTCGGACAGCGCCTGAAGCGCGGAGGCACGCATCTGCCCCTCCACCCGCGCGACGCTGACCATCAGGTCGGGCGCGCCATCCCCGGGCAGCGCGGCGGGACCTTCACCATCCGTCGCGGCCGTCCCGGCCTCGGGCGGAGCGGCTCCCGGCGCGGCCGCGAGGGCCACCGGGGGGCCCAGGGCGAGCGCCAGCCGCCCCGCAAGCGGCCGCCCGACAAGCAGGATCGCCGCAAGCGCGACGAGCGCGAGGATGCCGCTTTCCACCAGCCGGCCGAGCAGCGCGGGCGGGATGACGTGGCCGAGCAGCGCCAGCCCGTCCGCTGCCGGCTCCGCGGAAGGCGGCTCGGCGAAGCGAAGGCTCACCACCTCCACCCGGTCGCCACGCGCCTCGTTGAAGCCCACGGCGGATCGGGCGAGGGCGGCAATGCGCCCCATCTCCTCCGCCGTCCGCTCCCGGAAGCGAGGCGGCGCGCCCGGCGCCGTCTCCCACACCCCGTCCACCAGCACCGCGACGGAGAGACGGCGGATCGCGGGGCCTTCGCGCGTGGTGTTGCGGGTCAGGCGGCCGATCTCGAAGTTCGTCGTCTCCTCCTGCCGCTGCTGCTCGGTTCGCGCGCCGCCGCCGGCTGCCTCGGCGCCGGGAAGCTGGTTGGCGACGGAGACGCTGCCGGGCTCGGCGTTGCGGCTGGTCTCGGAGGAGGATTGCGTGGAACGCGGGACCTGATTCTCGGGGTCGAACCGCTCCTCCACCGTCTGCACGCGGTCGAAGTCCATCTCGACCGCGGCTTCGGCGCGGACGCGCCCGGGGCCGAGGGTGCGTTCCAGCAGATCCTCGACCGCGCGGGCGATGCGGAGTTCCTGCGCGCGGCGCAGCTCCTCCGTCCCCTGTGCCGCGGCCGGGCCCGCGAGCGCCTGGCCGCTGCGGGCCAGCAGCTCGCCACGGCTGTCCACGACCGAGATCTGCTGAGGACGCAGGCCGGGCACCGCGGCGGCGACGAGGTGCAGCACGGCCTGCACGCCCTCACGGTCCAGCCGCTGCGCACCGGCCATGCCGAGCACGACGCTCGCCTGCGCCTCCCCGCGCTCGCGCGTGAAAGGCTCTCGCCGGGGGAGGACGAGGTGGACGCGCGCGGTACGCACGCCGGCGAGGCCGCGGATGGTGCGCGCCAGCTCCCCTTCCAGCGCGCGCAGGCGGTTCACGTCCTGCTGGAAGGGCGTGGTGGTCAGGCTCTCGCCCCGGTCGAAGATCTCGTAGCCGACGGACCCGCCGGCGGGCAGGCCCTCGCGCGCCAGCATCAGCCGCAGCCGCGGCACTTCGGCCTCGGGCACCAGCACCTGCGCACCGCCCGCGGCGAGTCGGTAGGACACGCGGGCACGCTCCAGGGCCGCCACGACATTGCCGGCATCGCGCGCGTCGAGATCGCCGTAGAGCAGCGCCATGGGCGGGCCGGCGGCGCGCAACGCCAGCAGGAGGATCAGCCCGAGCATGGCCAGGCCGACGCCGGCCAGCGCCGCCAGGCGAAGCCGGCCGAAGGCGCGCAGCTGCGCGATCAGCGCGCCCATGCGCCGCACCCCGGCCGACCTCCGCATCCTGCGGCGTGCTGCATCCCGAACTCCCCCTGCGCCGGCGCGCCGGCGCGGCAGGTTTTGCCGGGGTGCAGGTAAGGATGGGGTTAAGAGGCGCCCGGCAACTCGCGCAGACGGTCAAAGCCGATGGCGAGGCTGCCGAGGCGGAGCCGCAGCTCGCCACCCTCGCGGCCGGCCCCCGTCACCTGCCCGGTGACGGTGAAGCCGAGCGGTGCGGCGGCGCCATCGGCGGCAAGGCCGGCGACCGTGATAAGGTACGCGCCGTCCGGGCGCTGCGTGCCGCGCGCATCGCGACCATCCCAGCGCCAGCCGGTCGGGCCGGCGGCGAGGGCCACCTCCTGCCGGCGCACGACCGCGCCGGCGGCGTCGCGGATTTCGATCATGGCGCGGCCGGCGCGGCCGGCGGCGGGCAGGTTCACCTCGGCCCTGCCCGATTGCAGGGGGATGCGCTCGCTCTCCACCGTGACGCGCCGGCCGACCAGTGCCGCCGCATCGGCAAGCTGTCCGGCCTGCTGCAGGGCGAGCATGCGGTCGAGCGTCCCGTTGGCGGCGAGCTGCGCCTCCACCGTGGCGAACTGGACGAGCTGCTGCGTCAGCGCGTTCGCATCCATCGGCTGCGTCGGATCCTGGTTGCGGAGCTGCGTCGTCAGCAGCGTGAGGAAGGTGTTCATGTCCGCGCCGAGGCGCGGCGTGCCCGCGGCCATGCTGCCCGGCATGCCCGTTGCGGTGATGCTGCCGCTCATCGGCTCCCTCCCTCAGACAGCAAGATCGATCAGGCCGCGCTGCGCGCGGGGGGCGGCGGCCTGCGTGGCGGCCGATGCGGGGGCAAGCGGCTGCGGCGCGGCGCCGCTGCGATCCTCGCGCCGCTCCGGATCGCGCATGGCGCCGCCACCGGCCTCGCCGGACAGCGTGAAGGAGAGCGTGGTGCCGCGCTCGCCGAGGCCGACCGCATGGAGCGCACGCTCCAGCTCCCGCCCGTCGCGCTGAAGCAGCGCGAGCGTTTCCGGCCGTTCGGCGACGACGCGCACGGAGGCCGTCTCGCCCTGGCGCTCGATCGAGATTTCGACCTGGCCAAGCTCGGCGGGCTCGAGCGTCAGCGTCACGCTGGCATCGGGGCCGAGGGCGAGCGCCACGGCGAAGGGCGCGACCTGCCGCGCTGGCCAGACGAGCGGCGCGGGGGGCCGCACGGCGGCGGCGAGGGTGTGCTCGGCCGGCGGTGGTGGCAAAGCCGGAGCATCGGGCGGGGGGCGCAGGGCCGCTTCGGGCAGCGCGACGGGCGGATCGGGCGTGCGCGGCTCACCCCGCGGGAGGACGTCTCGCATCGGCTCCATGGCGGCCGCACTTGGCGCGTCCGGCGCCGCGGAGGATGGCTCGGGCCACACGAGGGCAGCGGCCTCCGCGGACGGTCGCGGCGGATCGATCGCGGCGGAAGCGTCCAGGGCCGCGCCATGGACGGACGGCGCGGCGGGTTCGGTCCGGCCATCGCCGCGCCGCGGCGACTGCGGCGTAACGGGTGCGGCGGGGGCGCCGGGTTCAACGGCACCGATGGGCGCGGCTGGCGTGGGCTGCACCGTTTCACGGTCGGCCGCCGGCCCGGCTGGATGCGCGCGAACCCGCGCCGGCAGCGCCGAGGATGGCGAAGGCGTCCGCGCGGGGTGGGCGGGAGCTTCGGTCACGCGTCCCGGTGCAGTCCCGCCGGCAGGGGCTGGGGTGGTCAGCCCGCCGGATGGAGCAGGCGCGCCGCTCGGCCTCGCCGGTGGTGGCTGCGCCGGCTCCGGCGATGCGCCCGGCGGCGTCCGCTCCGGCGAAGCCGCGAGGGGCGGCGATGTCGCCTGAGTCGCTTGGCCGATCGTCGGAGCGGCCGCCGGCACTGCCGGCATGTCGTCGGGACGCGACGCGATCGGCAAGGCTGCCGGTGCGGCGGGTGGAACGGCCAGTCCCGCCAGCGCGATGTCGGGCAGGGGCTCGCCCGGCGGCGGCGCCTCGCCCGACGAAGGCATCGCCGCCTCGTCCCCGGCCAGGCGGTGGAGCGCCTGCGCGACCGCGGCCACGAAGCCCATCGGCGCGCCGGTTGCAGCGGCCACATCCGAAGCGGCCACGACCGGAACCGGCATCGCTGGCGGAACCGATATCGGGATCGTACCGGACAGGATGGCGATGCTCTCCATGCCGGCCGCGCGGCAAGGGGCGTGCCAGCCGGCGTGGCGCCGCGGATGGCAGGACGGCGCCGGGCATCGGCAGGAATTGCCGTTCGGCGGCAGGCCTCGCCGCCTGCCCTGCCCTGCCCGTGCTGGCACGCGGATTGCGGAGCGGCAGCGACGACGACGCGATCCGGAGACGCCGCCACATGTCCCTGCTCGGCTCCATGACCACCGCGATCAGCGGCCTCACCGCGCAGGCCCGCGCGCTCGGGCATGTGTCGGACAACGTCGCCAACAGCCAGACCATCGGCTTCAAGCGCGTGGACACGAACTTCACGAGCTGGCTGACGCGCTCCACCAACCGGCTGCACATGCCCGGCTCGGTCGAGGCGCGGCCGGACTACACCAACACGGTGCAGGGCACCATCGAGCAGGTGGAGAACCCGCTGGCCATGGCGCTGGCGGGCCAGGGCTTCTTCTCGGTCGCGCAGGCGCGGGGCGGCCAGGGCAGCGACGTGGTGTTCGACGAGCGGCAGTTCTTCACCCGCGCCGGCGACTTCTCGATGGACCGCGACGGCTACATGGTGAATGGCGCCGGCTACTACCTGGAGGGCTGGCGGATGATGCAGTCCGGCGAGCCGGACCGCACCAATCTCGCGCCCATCCGCATCAGCGAGCTGGTCTACAACCCCGTGCCGACCAGCCGCATCGATCTCGCCGCCAACCTGCCCGCGGACGTGCCGCCGGCGAACGGCCCCTGGTCCGCGCCGCCGGCGCCGTTGCCGGCGCCGCAGGTCTCCTCCGTGCTGCAGATCTACGATGCGCTCGGCAACCAGCGGCAGGTGACGCTGGATTGGTGGCGCGTGGACACCGACACATGGCGCCTGCGCGTGACCCCCACGGGCGACACCATCAATCCCCCCGGCGGTCGCTTCGTCGAGGTGGATTTCGGCGGCATCCTCTCCGCCGGGCCGCCGCCGATCACCGCCGCGCCGGGCACCATCTCCGCGATCACGCCGCTGACCAACACGACGGGCACCGTGCCGGCTCCGACCGCGGCCGGCGATCCCGCCTTCCTCGGCTTCACCGCCGATTTCGGATATGGACCCCAGACGATGCAGATGCGCCTCGGCGGGCACGGCGTGCCGACCGGGCTGACCATGTACGCCGGCGCCGAGTACAGCGTGCGCGACCTGGCGCAGGATGGCGTGCCGCTCGGCGCCTATTCCGGCGTGACGGTGCGGGAGAACGGCGACGTCGCGGTGAACTACGACAACGGCCAGACGCGCATCGTCGCACGGGTGCCGGTGGTGGCGTTCAACGATCCCGACCGGCTGCAGCGCCTGGACGGGCAGGCCTTCATGCGCACCGTCGAGAGCGGCGAGGCGCGCGTGACCGATGCGGGGTCGAACGGCGTCGGCAAGCTGGTCACCGGGTCGGTGGAGCGGTCGAACGTCGACATCGCGGCGGAATTCTCGAAGCTGATCCTCGCGCAGCGCGCCTACACCTCCAACACCCGGATCGTGACCGCCAGCGACGAGATGCTGCAGGACACGATCAACATGCGCCGCTGAACGGGGCCGAGGCGCCGCCATGTCGCTCGGCCTGACGCTCACCATCGCCAACAGCGGCCTGCGGCTGCTCGACCGGCAACTGGCGCGGGCGGCGGACGACATCGCGAACGCCGGGACGGAAGGGCACACCCGCAAGGCGATCGAGGGGCATGCCTTCGTCGCGGTCGGTCGCGGCGCCGGGGTGCGTGCGGGGCCTGCGACGCGGGAGGTGGACGCGGCACTCGCGGCGGCCGCCGACCGCGCGCGCGGCGAGGCGGCGGGCGGGGAGCTGCGGCTGCGCCTGCTCTCCGGCGTCGAGACGGCGCATGGCCGGCCGGAGGACGGCGACAGCCTCGGCGGGCTGCTCTCCGGCCTGCATGCCGGCCTGATCGGCCTGCGCGAGGCGCCGGCCGATGCGGTGCGCCGCACCGGGGTGGTGCGGGGCGCGGAGGCGCTGGCCGGCCGCTTCAACGGCGTCTCCGCCGCCATCGGCGCCGCGCGGCAGGGCGCGCAGGACGCCATGGTGGAAGAGGTGGCGGGCGCCAACGCCGCGCTGGCCGAGATCGGCTCGCTGACCGGGGAGATCCGGCGCGAGGTGGCCGCCGGCCGGAGCGCGGCCGCGCTGGAGGACCGGCGCGACGTGCAGATCGGTCGGCTGTCCGAGTCGCTCGAACTGCGTGCGGTTCACCGGGCCGATGGCGACATCCTTCTGGTGGCGCGCGGCGGGATGACGCTGCCGCTGCACGGCGCTGCCTTCTCCATACAGCCGGCCACCGTCGGCTCGGGCGCCTTCCACGGCGGCGCGGGCACGCTGCCCGGCGTGATGCTCGAAGGGGTGGACGTGACGCGGCGGCTTGCCGGCGGCAGGCTGGCCGCGGCCGGCGAGCTGCGCGATGCCACGCTGCCGCGCATGCAGGCGGAACTCGACCTCTCGGCGGTGCATCTCGCGCATCGCTTCGAGGCGCAGGGATTGCGGCTGTTCTCGGATGCGGGCGGCGCTGTGCCGGACGTGACGCTGCCCTACGCCGGCGGTCCGCAGATGGGCTTCGCCTCGACCATCCGCGTGAACCCGGCGGTGGCGGCGGACCCGGCGCTGGTCCGGGACGGCACGCACGCCGTCGCCGCGACGCCGGGCGGGCCAACCGCCTTCACGCCGAACCCGCCGGGCGGGCCGGCCGGCTTCGCCACGCTGCTTGACCGGCTGCTCGACCACACGCTGGGAGGCGAGGCGGCCGCCGGCGCGCCGCATCCCGCCATTCCCTCGGCCGGGCTCGGGCCCGATGGCACGCTCGTCTCGCCGCTCTCGGGGCAGCGCACGCTCGGCGATCATGCCGCCGCCGTGGTGGCGGAGCATGGGGCGGTGCGCGCCGGAGCGGAGGAAGGCGGGATCCGGGCGGCGGCGCTGCGCGAGATGCTGTCCGGACGCATCGCGGAACGATCGGGCGTGGACATCGACCGGGAGATGGCGGCGATGGTGCAGCTCCAGACCGCCTACGGCGTCAATGCGCGCATCGTCGCGACGGTCCAGGTCCTGTGGGACGCGCTGCTCGGGGCGGTGCGGTGAGCACGCTGGCGACGATCGGCGCGGCCGCGCTGGACCAGGCGCGGCTGCGCGACCGCATCGAGGTGCTGACGCGGCAGGTCTCGACAGGGCGGAAAGGCGCGCTGCACGGCGATCTCGGCACCGAGGCGCGGCGGGCGATCGATCTGCGGGGCGAGATCGCCCGACGCGAGGCCGCGGCGGCGGCGGCGGACCGCGCGCTGGCACGCTCCGGCACGGTCGGGCGCGTGCTGGACCGGCTGCATGCGCTGACGGCGCACGTGGCCGGAGAGGCCTTGCGCGCGCGCGCCCTTGGCACGGCCGGTGTGGAGGCCGTGGCGGCGAGCGCGCGCGCCGCGCTGGCCGAGGCGGGAGCGCTGCTGAACACGCGGCAGGACGGGGAGTACCTGTTCTCCGGCTCGGACATCGCGAACCCGCCGGTGCCGGACGGCGAGGCGGTGGGCGCGGGGCTCATGGGGGCGGCCATCGCGGCGGCGGTGGCGACGCTGACGCCGGCCAATGCGGCCGCCATCCTGGCCTCGACCCAGGCGGTGGCGACGGCGCCTGCCACCTCGCCCTTCTCGCCCTTCCTCGAGGGGCCGGGGCTGGCGGAGCCGCGCCGCGCCGTGCAGGTGGCGGATGGGGAGCGCGTCGGCCTTGGCGTCTTCGCCAACCGGGAGGCCGGCGGCGAGGTCGCGTCGTCCTGGGGGCGGGAGCTGCTGCGCGGCCTGGCGACGCTCGCCGCGCTGACACCGGCGCAGTCGGCGCAGGGCGCGGGGTACGACGCGCTGCTGGCCGGCGCCGGCGCGGCGCTCTCGGGCGCCGCGGCGGGGCTTGCCGACGAGCAGGGCGCCCTCGGCGCCGCCGAACAGCGCGTCGGGGCGGCGCGAACCCGCCATGCCGACGCGCTGGTGGTGCTGCGGGGACAGCTCGGCGACGCCGAGGAGGTCGATCTTGCCGCCGCGACGGCCGCGCTGCGGGCGGTGCAGGCGCGGCTGGAGGCGAGCTACGAGGCGACCGCCCTGGTGGCGCGGCTTTCACTGGCGGCGGTGCTGCGCTGATGCGGCCTTCAGCCCGGGTTAAGCAGCGCGCTGCCATGATGCCGTCGCCTCGAGGATCGAGCATGTGGCGGAGCGGTCCAGGGCTCCGCGGCGTGGCGGCGAAGAAGTCGCGGTGGCCGGCGGCAGCCGGCGGGCAGGCGCGCCGTTCCCGGACGCCGCGCCGCATCGCTGGGGAGAGTTCCATGTCCACACTCGTGCTCGAGATGCGGGCCGGCGACCTGATGGTGGTGAACGGCGCGTCGCTGCGCTTCCGCAGCCGCACGCGCGTCGAGCTGACGGCGAAGGCGCGGTTCCTGTTCGGCAAGCAGGTGATGGCGCCGGAGACGGCGACGACGCCGGCGCGGCGCATCTACTTCGCGCTGCAATGCGCCTATGTCGGGCCGGAGGATGAGCGCGAGGCGGCGATGGCGGATGCGCATCGCCTGGTCGCCGAGTTCCAGGAGGCGACGACCTCGAACATGGCGCGGCAGTTGCTAGAGCGCGCGCTGGCGCTGGCAGAGGGCGAGGAGTGGTACCAGGCGCTGCGCCTGCTGCGCCACGTCATGCGGCACGAGGCGACGGTGCTCGGCCTTGATCCCGCGACGGGAGAGAAGCTGGCGCCGGGCGCGCTGGCTGCGCTGCGCGCGGCCGGCACGGCGGCGACCGCGGCCGCGGTCGACTGAGGCGGCTTCACCTCCGCTTCATCCCCGTGCGGGATGATGCGGCGGTCGGGCCCGGCAAGCGGCGGGCCCGCGACGACCGCGGGGCGAGGCAAGACGCAGGCCGCCCGCGGAACGACGCAAGACGGAGCGGGGACCATGTCCTCCATCAACACCAATGTCGCGGCGATGGCCGCGGTGCGTTCGCTCAACTCCATCTCGCAGGATATGGGGAAGACGCAGCAGCGCATTGAAAGCGGGCTGCGCATCAGCCAGGCGAACCACGACCCGGCGGTGTTCACCATCGCCCAGCGCATGCGGGCCGACCTGAAGGGCCTGGACGCGGTGGTGGACAGCCAGAACTTCGGCCGGGCCACCCTTTCGGTCGCCCGAGACGCGGCGACCCGCATCTCGAACGAGCTGACCAACCTGAAGGGCACGATGACCCAGGGCCAGCAGCAGGGGCTGGACCAGACGACGATGAACGCCCAGATCACGGCGGCCCTGTCGAACATCGATGCCTATGTGGCCTCGGCGAACTTCAACGGGGTCAACCTCATCAACGGCAGCGGCGGTTCTCTGACGGTGATGCGCGACATCACCGGCAACAGCACCAACGTGACCGGCAGCGACCTGCGCTCCTCCGCCGGCGGCCTGAACCTGGCCGGGCTGACGGTTACGCAGGGCGCGCAGCGCATCGCCTTCGACAACACGCTGGCGATCGCCGACGGCATGGGCTTCTCCGTGACCGTCGGCACCCAGACCTTCGCCTTCGAGTTCAACAGCAACGCCGCGCTGGCCGGCACGCCGGGCCCGAACACCACGGTGCGCGCGGTGGAGTTCACGGCGGCGCAGTCGCCGCTGCAGGTGCTCGGCAGCCTGCTGCAGGCGATGCAGGCGGACGGCATCAATGCCGGGTTCGACGACAACGGCAACATCATCGTCAGCAACGCCAGCGCGGTGACCAGCGGCGGCAACGGAACGACCGCGGTGACCGGCGCGACCGTTTCGGCCATCGGCGGGGCGACCGGTGCGATTGCGCGCGTGAACGGCGCAATCGACACGGCCGGCTCCATCCTGGCCAACATCGGTGCCTCGCTGCGGCAGATCGAAGGGCTAAAGGACTTCTCCGTCCAGCTCCGGGACAGCCTGCGCGAGGGCCTCGGCGCCCTGGTGGATGCCGACCTGGCGGAGGAGAGCGCGCGGTTGACCAGCCTGCAGACGCGCCAGCAGCTTGCCACCCAGTCGCTGTCCATCGCGAACCAGCAGAGCCAGTCGCTGCTCAGCCTGTTTCGCTGACGAGGACGGGCAGGCCGGCGACGGCCTGCCCACAGCTTCCGAAGGCACGGAGACCGGATGACTGCCGCCCGCTATGCCGCCGCGCAGGACGCCGCGGCCACCCCGCGCGAGATCGAAATCCGCGCCTTCCGCTACGTCAATGGCCTGCTCGCCGGCGCGGCCGACGCGCCGGCGCGCGTTGCCGCGCTGGCGAAGGCGCTGCAGCTCTGGACCGTCCTCCTCGGCGACCTCGCCTCCGACGGCAACCGGCTGCCGGACGAGCTGCGCGCCCGCCTCATCTCCCTCGGCCTCTGGGCGCAGCGGGAGGCAGCAGCGCGGATGGAGGACGCGGCGCCACTGACGCCGCTGATCGAACTGCATCGCGACATGATCGCGGGGCTGGAGGCGCAGGTCCCGCCCCGCGCCGCCGCGTGACATGCTGGCCGGGCCAGGCGCCCAGGCGGCGCTCGCCGTCGCCGAGCGGCAGGGCGAGGCACTGAGGGCACGCTTCGCCGCCCGCCGCGACAACCAGGCCGACGCCGCGCGCCTGCGCGAAGCGGCCGGACGCCTTCCGGACGCCGAGGCGCTGCTGAAGGACCGGCGCACGCTGCGCATGGTGCTAGAAGCCTTCCAGCTCGAGAGCGAGATCGACAAGCGCGCCATCCTGCGCCGCGTGCTGACCGAGGATCCCGCCGAGCGGACCAGCCTCGTCAACCGGCTGACCGATCCGCGCTGGAAGGCCCTGGCAGAGGGCCTGGCGGCGGCACGCAGAACCGACGTCGCGCCCGCGGCGCTGGCCGCGGCACCGGTCGAGGAGATCCGGGCGATGGCGCTGAACCGGATCGCCGGCCTGAACTTCGACCAGGTGAAGGCACTGACCACGCAGCAGGTGACCGCGCTGGACCCGCGGCAGGTCGCCGCAATCGCCACGGAGGCGATCGGCGGGCTGGACGTGGCCGACATCAGTGCGCTGACGGGGGAGCAGGTGGCGGCGCTGACGCCCGCCCAGGGGCGTGCGCTGCTCGCCTGGCAGGTCCAGGCGATCGAGCCGGCGGACATCCCGCGGCTCGCGGCCGATACGCTGCGGGCGCTGACGCCGGGGCAGGTCGCGCTGCTGACCCCCGCGCAGATGGCAGCGCTGACGCGAGAGCAGCTCTCGGCCCTCTCCGCGCAACAGGCTGGAGCACTGGGCGACGATCAACGCGCGGCGCTCACCGAGCGCGGCCGGGCGATCCTTCGCGGTGCACCCTTCCGGCCGGCAGCAGAGCCGACGCCGACCGCGCGCGGGCCGCTGGCCGACGCCGCGCTGCGCGAGCGGATCATCGACGGCGCGATGACGAACCGGTACGAGAAGGCGATGGGCGAGGCCAATCCCGGCCTGCGGGAGGCACTCTACTTCCGGCGCATGGCCGGCTCCGTCACCACCATCCCGCAGCTCATGAGCGACCGTGCCCTGCTGGAAGTGGCGCGGGGTGCGCTCGGGCTGCCCCCCTCCTTCGCCATGCTCGGCTTCGAGCAGCAGCGAGACGTGCTGGAGCGGCGGCTCGACGCGGCGAGGCTGCGCGATCCGAGGGAGGTGGCGCGCATGGCGGCGCGCTACGTCGCGGGCCTGCAGCAGGCCCAGTCCTTCAATCCGGTCCTGGCGCTGCTCGGCGGCGGCCGCGTGCCGGCTCCGGGGCTGTCGCTCAGCGCGTGACGGGCTCGATCTCCGGATAGAGGCCGGCGGCGCGGGCCGCCTGCTTCACCAGACCCACCAGCAGGTCGAGCTGCGGCGTCTCCACGCCGGTCAAGCGCGCCAGCTTCAGCGGCAGGCCGAAGATGCCGTCGATCTCCATCGGGCGGCCCAGCTCCAGATCCTGCAGGATGGAGGGCTTGTGCGCCATCGATGCGTTCGCCACGCGCTCCACGGCGGCATCGGACAGAGGGCGGCCGAGGGCGGCGGCAATGGCACGACCCTCCTCCGCGCTCCGCCGCGCCGCCTCGCGCAGCACCGGGTCGGCGTAGGTGTCCCGCACGCCGCGGCGCGACAGCACGCAGAGCGGCCCGTTGCCGAGATTGCCGAGCAGCTTCAGCCAGACCTCCGTGCGGATGTCGGGCGAGACCGGGCTCGGCATGCCGCCCGCCTCCAGCACGGCGGAGATCGCGCGTGCCCGGTCGCTCACCGTCCCGTCCACCTCGCCGAGGATCACGCGGATGTTGCCGTGCTCCGACCTCACGACACCGGGCGCCACGACCTCCGTGGCCGAATAGACCACTCCGCCGATCGTGCGCTCGACGCCGACGGCCGCTCGCAGCGCGTCGCCCGGATCGACTTCCGGCAGCCGCGTGCCGTCCAGCTTGCCGCCGTGCCGGTCGAAGTACCACCAGGGGATGCCGTTCATCACGAAGGCGACGGGCGTGTCGGCGCGCAGCAGCGGCGCGATGGTGGCGGCGACGGAGGGCAGCGCGGGCGCCTTCACCGTGACGATCACCGCATCCTGCGGCCCGAGATCGCGCGGATCGGCCGAAGCCCTGGGGCGGGACTGGTGCGTGCCGTCATGCGCATGCACCGTCAGGCCGTTCGCCTGGATGGCGGCAAGGTGCGCGCCGCGCGCCACCAGCGACACCTCGGCCCCGCCGCGCGCCAGCCGTGCGGCGACGTGGCCGCCGATCGCGCCGGCGCCGAAGACGCAGATCCTCATGCCAGCAGTTCCAGCGCCGCGCGGGACAGCGCCTGCACGCCGAGGGGGATGCAGCGTTCGTCCGGCTGGTAGCCGGCATTGTGCAGCCGGTCGTCCCGCCCCGGCGCGCCGCTGCCGATGCGCAGCTGGAAGCCCGGCACGCGGGAGGCGAATTCGGAGAAATCCTCCGCGCCCATGCTCGGCTCCCCTTCCTCCGGCGCGACGCCGAGCTGCGCGCGCACCGCGGACAGGGTGCGGTCCAGCATGCCGTCGTCGTTCACCAGCGGCGGGACCTTGCGCTGGTAGTCGAAGGTGCAGCGCACGCGCATCGCGGCTTCCAGCCCGGCAACCAGCCGGCGCAGCGCGGCCTCGGCGACGTCGCGCGCCGGTGCGTGCAGCGTGCGGACGGTGCCCTTCAGATGCGCGCGTTCCGGGATGATGTTGTGCGTCGTGCCGGCGTTCAGCGCGCCGACGGTGACCACCGCCGGGTGCAGCGGCCTGATCTCGCGGCTCACCACCGTCTGGGCCTGCGTGACGAAGGCGGCGGCGGCGACGATGGGATCGACCGCGGCGTAGGGATGCGCCGCATGGCCCGACCTGCCGCGGATCTCCAGGTCGAACCGGTCCGAGGCGGCGAGGCAGGCGCCGCGCGCGTAGCCGAAGGTGCCGACAGGCAGGTCCGGCTGGTTGTGGAAGCCAAGCGCAAGGTCGAGCCCCTCCGCCGCCCCGTCCGCGATCATTGCGGCGGCGCCTTCGAGGATCTCCTCCGCCGGCTGGAACACCAGCACCACGCGCCCCGCGAGCATCGGGGCCATGCGCTTCAGCACGGCAGCGACGCCAAGCAGCGTCGCGGTGTGGATGTCGTGCCCGCAGGCATGCATGGCGCCGGGAACGGTGCTGGCGAAGGGCAGGCCCGTTTCCTCGGCGATCGGCAGCGCATCCATGTCGGCGCGGATCGCGAGGGTCGGGCCGGGGCGCCCGCCGACGATGGTGCCGAGCACGCCGGTTCCCCCCACGCCGGCGCGATACGGGATGGCCAGGCGCGCGAGTTCCGCCGCGACGATGCCCGCGGTGCGTGTCTCCTGGAAGGCAAGCTCGGGGTGGGCGTGGATGTCGCGCCGGATCGCCACCAGCGTGGGAGCCAGCTCCTGCGCCGCCTCGGCGATGATGCGTCCCGGATCGTTGACCGCCACGCGACTTGCTCCCGGCTGCATGGGGGCGGCATCCTTGGGTGAAGAAGTGGTCATGGCAAGGTGCGGGCCGCGGGCGCGGCTTGCGGGCCGCGGAAGCGGCATGCCATACGCGTACCGGGGACCGGGGAGGAAGGATGTCCGGGAGGCTGTACCGCCGCGGGATGCTCGCGGGCATGGGGTTGGCGCTGGCCGCACCCGTGCCGGCGCGCGCGCAGGCCTTCCCGAACGGGCCCATCCGCCTGATCGTGCCGTTCGCGCCGGGCGGCAGCACGGATTTGTCGGCACGGCTGGTGGCAGACGGATTGTCGCAGCGGCTCGGCGTGTCCGTGGTGGTGGAGAACCGGCCGGGTGCCGGCGCCACCACCGGCAGCCAGATGGTGGCCGACGCCGCGCCGGACGGGCAGACGCTGGTGATGAGCAACATCGCCAGCCATGCCATCAGCCCGACGCTCTACCGCAACCTGCGCTACGATCCCGTGCGTTCCTTCACCCACATCGCCATGGTGATCACCAACCCCTCGGCCTGGGTGGTGAACAAGGATGCCGGCATCGCGAACCTCGCCGACCTCGTGCGGCAGGCCCGGGCGCGGCGTGGCGGGCTGGACATGGCGTCCTCGGGTTCGGGCTCCTCGAACCACCTGCTGATCGTCCGCTTCTCCGAGCTCGCCGGCATCGACCACACGCACATCCCGTTCCGCGGCGCCGGGCCGGCGATGACGGCGGTGATCGCCGGCCAGGTGCCGATGATGTCGGACAGCCTGCCCTCCGCCGCGGCGCATATCCGGCAGGGATCGGTGCGCGCCATCGCGATGAGCAGCGAGGCGCGCCACCCGTCCTTCCCCGAGGTGCCGACCTTCCGCGAGCAGGGCTTCGACCTCGTCAGCACGTCCTGGTTCGCGCTTTCCGGCCCCGCGGGCATGCCGCGGGAGATCGTGGACCGGCTGCACCGGGAGACGATGGCCGTGATCGGCACGGCCGACGCCCAGCGGCGCTTCGCCGAGATGGGCGGCACCCCGGGGGACATGACGCCCGACGCCTTCACCGCCTTCGTGGCAGCCGAGGTGGCGCGGTGGGCGCCGGTCGTCCGCGCCTCCGGCGCCACGGTCGACTAGCATGACGGCTTGTTCACCCCGTTTCGCCTCCGCTCCTGATTGCGTGGGGCGGCCAGGGGTGCATAGCTGCGGACGTTACGGGCGCCGCCGCGGAAGCGGGACGGCGCGATGATGCGTATCGGTGCCCGCGGCGCGGGCACGGCAGGGTGGCAGGAGCGCACCGGGCCCAACGAGGCCCGGACGGAAACGAGGTGCGGATGAAGATCAACGCGAAGGACGTCGTGTCAGGCTTGCTCCTGATCGTGATCGCGGCGGCCGGTCTCTGGCTGAATCAGGACCACACGCTGGGCAGCGCCCGGCGGATGGGCCCGGGCTACATGCCGATGCTCGCCTTCTGGGGGCTCCTGGGGATCGGTGTGCTGGTGTTCGCCATAGGGCTGTTCAACGGCCCGGACCCGCTGGATCGCTGGGCCTGGCGCGAACTGGTCCTGGTGCTCACGGCGCTCGCGGTGTTCGCGTTGATCCTCGAGCGCGCCGGGCTGTTCCTGACGCTCGCGGTGACCATCGGCATCTCGGCGCTGGCCGACCACACGCAGCGACCTCGCGGCGTGCTCGCGCTGATGGCGGTCCTGATCGCGCTGTGCTGGTGGGTGTTCATCCGGCAGCTCGACATCCGCATCGAAGTCTGGCCGAGCTTCTGGCGCTGAGGGAACAGACAGATGGAAACCCTCTTCGCGAACCTGGCGCTCGGATTCAGCGTCGCCTTCTCGTTCGAGAACCTGACCTTCGCGCTGCTTGGCGCCTTCATCGGCACGGCCATCGGCGTGCTGCCGGGGATCGGGCCGGTGGCCACGATTTCGCTGCTCCTGCCGATCACCTTCGGCATGTCGCCGACCACCGCCATCATCATGCTCGCCGGGATCTACTACGGCGCACAGTATGGCGGCTCGACCACGGCGATCCTGCTGAACTTGCCCGGCGAGGTGAGTTCGGTGGTCACCGTGCTGGAGGGCTACAAGATGGCCCGGAAGGGCCGTGCCGGCGCGGCCCTGGCCACCGCGGCGCTCGGCAGCTTCTTCGCGGGATCGGTCGCCACGGTGGTGGTCGCGGCCTCCGGGCCGGTACTGACCTCGGTCGCGCTGTCCTTCGGCCCGGCCGACTACTTCTCGCTGATGTTCCTCGGCCTGATCATCTCCGCCGTGCTGGCGCAGGGCTCGGTGATCAAGGGCATCGGCATGGTGATGCTCGGCGTCAGCCTCGGTCTGGTCGGCACCGACGTGCAGACCGGCCAGCAGCGCTTCACCTTCGGCGTGCCGGAACTGTCGGACGGCATCGGCTTCGTCGCGATCGCGATGGGCATGTTCGGCATCGCCGAGATCATCCTCAACCTGGAGCGGCCGGAAAGCCGCAACGTGCTGACCCACAAGGTCGGCAGCCTGTTCCTGACGCGCGAGGAGTTCGGCCGCGCCATACCCTCCGTGCTCCGCGGTACCGCCCTCGGCACGGTGCTCGGCATCCTGCCGGGCGGCGGCGCCTCGCTCTCGGCCTTCGGCTCCTACATGGTGGAGCGGAAGGTGTCGAAGCACCGGCACGAGTTCGGCACCGGCGCGATCGAGGGCGTGGCAGGCCCGGAGGCCGCGAACAACGCCGCGGCGCAGTCGAGCTTCATCCCGCTGCTCACCCTCGGCATTCCGGCCAATGCGGTGATGGCGCTGATGGTCGGGGCGCTGATCATCCAGGGCATCCAGCCCGGGCCGCGGATGGTCGAGGCGCAGCCGGACCTGTTCTGGGGCCTGATCTGCTCGATGTGGGTCGGCAACCTGATGCTGCTGGTCATCAACCTGCCGATGATCGGCATGTGGGTGAAGCTGCTCGAGGTGCCGTACCGCTTCCTCTACCCGTCGATCCTGATCTTCTGCGCGATCGGCGCGTACTCGATCAACAACAACGTCTTCGACGTCTACCTGACGGTGCTGTTCGGCCTGTTCGGCTATCTCTGCGCGAAGCTGAAGCTGGAGGGGGCGCCGCTGCTGATCGGCTTCGTGCTGGGGCCGATGATGGAGGAGCATCTCCGCCGGGCCATGCTGCTGTCGCGCGGCGACCCGATGGTGTTCATCGAACGTCCGATCTCCGCCTCGATGCTGGCGATCGCCGCGATCGCGCTGGCGGCGATGCTGCTTCCAGGGCTGCGCGCGAAGAAGGAGACGGCGATGGCCGAGGGCGGCTGAGCCGCTGCTGCCAGTCGCATCGCCCGGGGGCCGCTCCGCAAGGGGCGGCCCCTTTCGCTTGCGCGCCGCCCGGCGCAGGGTGACGCGGTATCGCGACAGGGAGACGGCGATGGATTTGCGGCTCGGCGGCAAGGTGGCGCTCGTGACGGGTGCCTCGGTGGGGCTGGGACGCGCCATCGCAACCGTGCTGGCGGAGGAGGGATGCCGCCTCGCCCTCCTGGCCCGCCGCCGTCACCTGCTGGAGGAGGTGGCGGCCACCCTGCCCCGCTCCGCCGACCCCTTCGTCGTCGTCGAGGACTTCACCTCTCCCGGCGCCGCGGAACGCACGCGGGATGCGGTGCTCGGCCGCTTCGGCGCCTGCGACATTCTCGTCAACAACGCGGGTGGCAGCCGGCCTCAGGCGGACCTCGGTGCCGACGAGGTCTGGATGGAGAGCATGGAGATCAACTTCCATGCCGGCCGTCGCATGGCGCACGCCTTCGTCCCGGCGATGCAGGCACGGCGGTTCGGCCGCATCGTCAACATCACCGGCCCGGACGAGCCGCACATGATCAACGCCGCCAATGCGCCGAACGGCGCCGTGCACATCTGGGCGAAGGCGCTGTCGCGCGTCGTCGGGCGCGACGGCATCACGGTCAATTCCATCCCCCCCGGCCGCATCCGCTCGGAGCAGATCGACACGCGCATCCTGCCGACCGAGGAGGCGCGGCGCGCCTGGGCGGAGAAGGAGGTGCCGGCAGGCTACATCGGCGAGGCGGAGGACCTGGCCGTGCTCGTCGCCTTCCTGTGCTCGCCGCGTGCCCGATACATCACCGGGCAGGTGATCCATGTCGATGGCGGGGCCCGCCGCTTCAGCCACTGAACGGCTTCCGCCGCGGCTTGACGAAGCGCAAGGCGGAACGCCGCGGCGGCGCTATCCTCCGGCGGAAAGGCGCCGCCGGAGGGCCACATGGGTCTCGTCACACGCCTCGTCCTGGTTGCGGCGGGCGCGATCGCCGCATTGCTGGTCGCCCGCGATTCGCCCAATTTCGGCGTCGTGCAGGGCATGGTCGGCGTCGCGCTCATTGCCGCGGTGGTGATCGGCCTGGCGCTCTGGCGGCGGAAGTAGCTAGCCCGCCTCGGTCGGCAGGATGCGCAGGCGCCGCGGGTCGCCCCGGCGCAGCAGCAGCAGGTCCGCCGCATCCTCCGAGCGGCCCTCGGCGCCGAGCCAGCGCAGCAGGTCGTCCACCCCGCGCAGCGCCTCGCCGCCGATCGAGAGCAGCAGGTCGCCGCGCTCCACGCCCGCGCGATCGGCCGGCCCGCCGCGCACCACCTCGGTCACCAGCACGGCGCTCTCCTGCGCCAGGGCGTGCATGCGGGCGAAGCGGCGCGGCACCGCCTCGCGCTGTCCCGCAAGGCCGAGCCGCGCCCGGCGCACCCGGCCGAAGCGGACGAGCTGCCCAAGCACCAGCCGCGCCGTGTTGGCGGCGACCGCGAAGCACAAACCCTGTGCGCCGCCGATCATCGCCGTGTTGATCCCCACCACCTCGCCGCGCGCATCCACCAGCGCGCCACCGGAGTTGCCGGGGTTCAGCGCCGCGTCGGTCTGGATCAGATCCTCGATCGGCCGCCCGCCCCGGCCGGTGAGGGTGCGGCCGAGCGCGCTCACCACACCCGCCGTGACGGTGGAGGAGAAGCCGAGCGGGTTGCCGATGGCGATCGCGATCTGGCCGACCCGGAGCGCGCCCGAGTCGCCCAGCACGCCGGCCGGCAGCGCGGCCGCGGTCTCCGCCCGCAACAGGGCAAGGTCGGTGGCCGGATCATCGCCCAGCAGCCGCGCTGGGAAGCGCCGACCCTCGGCCGTGGCGACCGTGACCGCCTCGGCACCCGAGACGACATGGCTGTTGGTGAGGATCAGGCCATCGGGCGAGACGGCCACGCCGGAGCCGGCACCGCCCGACCCGCCCTTGCGGATGGCGACGTTGACGACCGCCGGGCCCGCCCGCTCCACCGCCGAGGTCACGGCGGCGGAATAGGCGTCCAGCAGGCCAGCATCCGGCGGCAGGGGGGCGTCGAGCATCGGAGGGTCCTTTCGCCCTGCCAATTTGGGAACCCCGTTCCGCCCGGCCAAGTCCAGCCGGGGGTTCCCCGGCGCCGGGTCGTTCCGGCTAGACTTCCCCCCATGGAGATCGTGCAGGCCGTGCTGGCCCTCATCGCGGCCTGCATCGGCTTCGCCTTGCTGGCACGGCGCTTCCGGCTGCCCTATGCGGTGATTCTCGTGCTCGGGGGCATGGCGCTCGCCTTCGTGCCGGGGCTGCCGGCCGTCACGCTCGATCCGCAGATCGCACTCGCCTTCTTCCTCCCGCCGCTGCTCCAGGCCAGTGCCTGGCGGACGGACTGGCGCGCCTTCCGGGCCAACCTGCGGCCGATCCTGCTGCTGGCGGTGGGCGCGGTGCTGTTCACCGCGGTCTGCGTGGCCGCCGTCGCCAAGCTGCTGCTGCCGGGCCTGCCCTGGGCCGCGGCGGTGGCGCTGGGCGCCATCGTCGCCCCGCCGGACGCGGTCGCCGCCTCGGCCGTGCTGCAACGCCTGCGCATCCCGCGGCGCATCGTCACCGTGCTGGAGGGCGAAAGCCTGGTGAACGATGCCACGGCCCTCGTCCTCTACCGCTTCGCGATCGTCGCCGTCGCCGCCGGCGGCATCGCGCTGGAAGGCGCGGCGGTGAGCTTCGTGCTCGTTGCCCTCGGCGGGATCGCCATCGGCTGGGTGGTCGGCTGGCTGGGCACGCAGGCCTTCGCCCGCCTCGGCGACAGGCTGCTGGAGGTGGCGGCGAGCTTCGTCGCCTGCTTCGCCAGCTTCTTCGCGGCCGAGGCCGTCCAGGCCTCGGGCGTCATCGCGGTGGTCACCACCGGCCTCGTCATGGGCCAGCTCCAGCACCGCGCCCTGACCCCCGAAAGCCGCCTTTCGGCCAGGGCCGTGTGGGATTTCGTCGAGTTCGTGCTGACCAGCCTCGTCTTCATCCTCGTCGGCCTGCAGCTCCGCGGCATCCTGGAACGCATCGCCGACCGCGGCGTGCTGGAGCTGACGGGCCTTGCCGTCTGCATCTCCCTTGCGCTGATCGGCTCCCGCTTCCTCTGGGTGTTCCCGGCCAGCTGGCTCCCGCGGCTGATCCCCGCGGTCCGGCGGAGCGACCCGATGCCGCACTGGAGCCACATGACGGTGATCTCATGGGCGGGCATGCGCGGCGTCGTCTCGCTCGCCGCCGCCCTCGCCCTGCCGCTCGACTTTCCCGAACGCGACCTCCTCGTCTTCCTCGCCTTCTGCGCCATCCTGGCGACGCTCGTCGTACAGGGCACGACGCTCGGCTGGGTCATCCGCCGGCTGGGTGTCGAGGAGATGCGGCCGAGAGGCATGCGCCCTCCGGAAGCGGCTGCGCGCCGGCACGTCGCCCGCGCGACCCTGGCCGAGGTGGAGCGCCGCGCGGAGGACGTGCTGGAAGGCGCCGTGGCGCGGGACCTGCTGCAGGAGTACCGGGACAAGGCCCGTGTGTTCCATGGCGTGGCGGATGGCGGCGGGCAGGCGGAGCTGGAGGCGCGGCTGCGCATACGCCTTGCGGCGCTGCGTGCCGGTCGCGCCGCCCTTCTCGACCATCATCGCGACGACGGGCTGGAGGATGAGACGCTCACCGCCCTGGAGGGCGAGATCGACCTCGAGGAGCTGCGCATCCGGCGGCTTCTCGGCGGCGAGGCCGGCGGCTAACCCTTCGCCATGGACGACGCGACCCTGAGCGCGAGGCTCGAGGAGGCCCGACGCGGCCTGCTCGACCTCTCCACCCGCAACCGGCTGCTGGCGCTGCCCAGGCCGGGACGCTCCCGCGGCGTGGTGATCCTGGCGGATGAGGATGCCGATTTCGTCGTTGCCGAGCTCTGCGCCGGCCGGGCCTTCGGGTTCGAGGCGGCCGGCACCGAACCCGTGGCGGCCGATCCGGCGCAGGAGGACGCGCCCGCCAAGCCGCGCCGGGGCCGCCGGACGGCGCGGCCCAAGGCAGCGGGGGTTGCGGCCGCCGACCTGGCACAGACGGCCGAGGAGGCGCGGCGCGACACGCGCCTCCGCGTCGCCCTTCCGGCCGCCGAGCTGGCGCGCCGCCTGCGGGACCTGATGACCGACGCGCGGACGGCGCGCGAGGAAACCGGGGTGGCCACCCTCTCGCTCGGCATCGGCACCCTCGCCTGGCGCGACCCGGCGACGCCGGAGACCGAGCGCCTCGCCCCCCTCGCCCTGCTGCCCGTGACGCTGGAGCGGGAGGGTTTGTCGCAAGGCTTCCGGCTGCGCACCACCGGCCTGGAGGTCACCGAGAACCTCTCGCTGCGGGAGAAGCTGGCGACGGAGTTCCGCCTCGCGCTGCCCGAGTTCGACGCGGATGGCTACGATCCCACGGCCTGGGCCGAGGCGGTCGCGGCCGCGGTGGGGATGCGGGAAGGCTGGCGCGTCGATCCGGACGGGCTGGCGCTCGGCCTGTTCTCCTTCGCCAAGTTCCTGATGTGGCGCGACCTCGACCCGGCGGTGAACCCCGGCCTGCTGACGCATCCCGTGGTGCGCGCCCTCGTCGGCGGCGAAGCCGTGGCCGCGCCGCCGCCCTTCCCGGACGACGCCGACGTGGATGCCGAGATCCGCGTGGAGCGGCTGGACCACGTCGTGGAGGTCGATGGCAGCCAGGCGCTGGCGGCCGAGGCGGTGCGCCGCGGCGGTGCGCCCGACGGCATGGCGGGCCACGTCGTCATCCAGGGCCCGCCCGGCACGGGGAAGAGCCAGACCATCACCAACATCATCGCCCAGGCCGTGCTGGACGGGCGCAGCGTCCTGTTCGTGGCGGAGAAGCTTGCGGCGCTGGAGGTGGTGCAGCGGCGCCTCGGCGCCGTCGGGCTCGGCGCCGCCTGCCTCGAGCTGCATTCGGAGAAGCAGTCGAAACGCGCCGTGCTGGACGAGCTGCGCGCCACCCTCGCCCTGCCGCCGGTGACGAAGCCGGAACGCGAGTCGCTCGTCAGGCGCCTCGGCGCGCTGCGCGCACGCCTCAACGGCCATGCCGCGGCGATGGATGCCGAGGTGGGACGAAGCGGCCGGAAGCTGCACGAGGTGGTGGGCAACCTCGTTGCGCTGCGCGCCGGCGGTGCGGCGGCGCCCGACTTCACCCTGCCGGCCGGCGATTGGGACGCCGAGCACGTCGCGGAGGCACGACGCGCCGTGGCGGAGCTTGCGGCCCGCGCGGCGGAGGGCGGTGCCGCCAGTCCGTGGCGCGGAGTCGGCGCCGATCTCTCGCCAACCGATCAGGAGCGGTTGCTGGCCCGGCTGCCGGGGCTGGTCCGTGCCCTGGCCGGCGGCGCCGCGGCGACGGCCCCGGCCGTCGGCGCGCTCGGCCGGCCGCTGCCGGGCCCGGCAGCGGCACGCGCAGTGCTCGCCCTGTCCCGCGCCGTCGCTGCGGCGCCGGCGCATGATCGCGCGGCGATGGCGCACCCCGCCTGGCGCGCCGACACGGCGCCGCTGCACGCGCTGGCCGAGGATGCGGCGCGCCTTGCCGCTGCCAGGCGTGACGCGCGGCTGCGGCCCGGCGCGCTGGAGGTGGAGGGCATCGCCGCTGCGCGCGCCACGCTTGCCTCAGGCGGTGGGCTGTTCGGCTTCCTCTCGGCGGCGCAGCGCGCGGCGAAGGCTGTCGCGGCACGCGTCGCGGCGGCGCCGGACGACCCGCTGCCCGCGATGGACGCGGCACTCGCGGCGCAAGCCGCGGCGGCACGGCTGCGCACCGGGGACGCAACCGGTCGTGCGGCTTTCGGCACGCTCTGGGGCGGCGACCCCGGGGCGATGGAGGCGCTGCTGCGCTGGCACGCGTCACACGGCCCGGACGCGGCGGACGCATTGTCGCGTGGCATGCCGCCCGTGCCCGAGGCACCGGTCGAGGCCGCGATCGCGGCATGGGAGGAGCTGACGGCCGCCACGGGGCTCGATCCCGTGCAGGCCTTCGGCGCGGCCGATCCGGAACTGGGCGCGCTGGTTGCGCGGCTGGGAGACTGGGCGGCGGCGCCGGAAGCGCTGCCGCTTTGGCTCGGCTGGCGCCGTGCCGTGGCGGCGGCCGGCGAAGCGCTCGCGCCGATCGCGGAGCGTCTGGCCGACCGGCGCATGGCGCCGGAGGCGGCGCCGGCCGCTCTCGACTACGCGCTGGACGAGGCGCTGCTGAAGGCGGCGATGCGCGCCCGGCCAGAGCTTGCGGCCTTCGACGGTGCCGGGTTCGACCGGCTGGTCGCCGACTTCGCCGAGGCGGACCGCGGCCGCATCGCGCTGGCGCGGCGCGAGGCTGCCTGGGCGCATGCGGATGCGCTGGGCCGCGTGCGCGCGGGCGCGCCCGGCCATGAGGTGATCCGCGGCGAGATGGAGAAGAAGCGCGGCCACCTGCCGGTGCGGGAGCTGCTGGTCCGCGCCGGGCCTGCGGTGAAGGCGGCGAAGCCTGTCTTCATGATGTCGCCGCTCTCCGTCGCGCAGTTCCTGGCGCCGCCGCACGGGCTGCGGCCGGGCCTCGCCTTCGATCTGCTGGTGATCGACGAGGCATCGCAGGTGGAGCCGGTGGACGCGCTGGGCGCCGTTGCGCGCTGCCGGCAGGTGGTGGTGGTCGGCGACGACCGGCAGATGCCGCCCACCCGCTTCTTCCAGCGCATGACGAGCGAGGAGGACGAGGGAGAGGAGGCCCTCGCGGAGGGACCGGTCGCGGCGCGGGAGGTGGAGAGCATCCTCGGCCTCGCCAATGCGCGCGGCGTGCCGAACGTGATGCTGCGCTGGCACTACCGGTCCCGCCACGAAAGCCTGATCGCGACGAGCAACGCCGAATTCTACGAGGGTCGGCTGCTGGTGCTGCCCTCGCCCCGCGCGCGCTCGGCCGCGCTCGGCCTGTCGATGGTCCGTGTCGACGGCACCTGGGAGGCGGGGGCCGGCGTCAACCGCACGGAGGCGACCGCGGTGGCCGAGGCCGTGCTGCGGCATGCGCGCGAGACGCCGGGCGACTCGCTCGGCGTCGCCGCCTTCTCGATGCGTCAGCGCGACGCGATCCTGGACGAGGTGGAACGGCTGCGTCGCGCGGCGCCGGACACCGAGCCGTTCTTCGCCGCGCATCCGCACGAGCCGTTCTTCGTCAAGAACCTGGAGAACGTGCAGGGCGACGAGCGCGACGCGATCCTGATCAGCGTCGGCTACGCCCGCGGCACGGACGGCAAGGTGGCGATGCGCTTCGGCCCGCTTTCGACGGATGGCGGCGAACGGCGGCTGAACGTGCTGATCACCCGGGCGAAGAAGCGCTGCATCGTCTTCTCGGGCCTCGTCGCCGACGACATCGACCTGGAGCGCGCCGGCGGGCGTGGGGTGGCGGCGCTGCGCAGCTTCCTCCGCTTCGCCGCCGAAGGCACGGATCGCGCCGCCACCGGCAGTGCCGCCGCCGCGCCGCTCGCCCGCGTCATCGCGGAGGAGCTGCGCGCAGTGGGCAAGGAGCCGGTGCCGCGCGTCGGCATCTCCGGCCTGTTCCTCGATGTTGCGGCGCGCGAGGGCGCGGATTTCGTGCTCGGCGTGGAGGCCGATGCCGGCGACTGGGCCCGCGTGCGCGCCGCGCGGGACCGGGAACGCGGCCGTGCCGCCGCGCTTGCGGCGATGGGCTGGCGACTGCATCGCGCCTGGTCGCTCGCCTGGCTCGCGCGTCCCGAAGCGGAGCGCGCGCGGCTTCGCGCCGCGCTGGGAGCCGAGCCGGCGGCGCCTGCGGCGACGACGGACGCGCCCGATCCCGGTCTTGCCGTGCCTTACCGGGCCGCATCGCCCGAGGTGCCGGCGGAAACGCCGATCCCCGCCATGCCCTTTGCCCGCCTTTCCGAGATCCTGGCCGGGATCGTGCGTGACGAAGGGCCGGTCACGGCCGATTCGGTTGCCGAACGCGCACGCCTGCTCTGGGGCAGGGAGCGGCTGGACGCGGCGGACCGTGCTGCGATCGGCCAGGGCCTGCGGCTCGCCGCGCAGCTGCACGGCGTGTCGGAGTCGGGCGGTTTCTGGCAGGCGGAGGGTGCAGGTCCCGTCGTGCCGCGCGATCGCCGCGCCACGGAGCCACATCTGCGCCGCGCCGCCGCCGTGGCGCCGGCCGAGATCGAGGCCGCGTGCCGCGCGCTGCTCGGTGCCATGCGGATCGCCACGGAGGAGGAGCTGGCGGCGGGCGTCACGCGCCTGCTCGGGCTGGAGCCCAATCAGGGGCCGGCGGTCGCGGCCCGCGTCGCCGCGCTGGTCGGCAGCGGCGCCGTCAGCCTCTCGCGCTGAGGCGCCGCGGGGGCGCGGCGCGGATGCGCCGGTCGCGCGCCGTCACGCGGTCTTCGGACAGGGGCGCACCTCCGGGCGCGGCCGCCCCGCCGCGGCCTGCTCGACACCCGGCACCTTGGAGAAGAGCAGCACGAGATCGGCCTGCCGGCGGCAGCCGGTCTTGCGGCGAATTGCGGCGAGGTGGCTGCGCGCCGTCTCCACCGAAATGCCGCGCATCCGCGCATGGTGCTGCAGGGTCCGCCCCGCCGCCAATGCCGCGCCGAGCGCCGCCTGCGGCGGCGTGAGGCCGTGCAGGCGCATCAGCAGCGCCGCATTCGGCAGCACCCGCCGCTCGCCATCCGTCACCATCAGCATGGTGCCGCGGAAGCCGACCGGCGCTTCCGCAAGTTCGGAGCGCACCACTGGCACCGCCCGCAGCAGCCATGGCGCACCGCCAGACGGGCGCGGGATCGAGAAGCTGCCCGCGAAGGGCAGCAGGCCGACCTGCCCGTCCAGCGCCGCGAGCGCCGCCGTGACGGCGCGGCTGATGGCGAGCCGGTCCTTCGGCTGCGGCGTGTCCAGCCCGTCCTGCGAGGAGAGCGTCAGCCCGTCCGCTTCGGCCGCCATGCGCTGCAATGCGCGGTTCGCGAAGACGAGGCGCCGCTGATCGTCCAGCAGCAGCACGCCATCCGGCAGCGCGTCGAGCGCCGAGCGCAGCGCCGGCCCGGCGACGTCACGCGCCGGGGCCAGCATCGCCTCCGCCGCGAAGACGCGGCTGAGATGGGGGAACAGGGACCTGGCCAGCGCCTGCTCGGCCTCCCCGAAGGCATGCTCCCCTTCCCGCCGATGGAAGAACAGACCGCCCGAAAGACCTTCTTCCCGCCGCAGGATGACGCCGAGGGCATGGAAGGCGGCATCGTTCGGACGCCCCCATTCGTTCCAGATGCGGCTGCGCAGGAGTTCCTCGGGCGGCACATGGCGGGAGATGTCGTGCACGCCGAGCGGCAGCGTGCCGCCTGCGCGTGCCCAGGGGTCATGCCGCACCCAGAAGCGCGCGTAATCCTCCATCGCCGATCCGGCGATGCCGCCACGTCCGTGGGAGATGCTGCCCGCAGGCCGGCCGTTCCGATAGCGGATCTGGTGGAGCGCGTGGCTCGAAGCGCCGACGGAGTCAGCGAGGCCCTGCACCGCTTCGAGCAGACCGGCGCCGTCGAGCAGCGAGGAGTAGAGGCTCAGCGCCACCTCGCCGGTGGTTGCATCCATCATGTTCAGCCGCCTGTTCCGTCTGGCGATCAAACGATGTGTCGATTTAGACGCGATCTGTCGCGAGTTTCTACACTTTCAACCCAGCAGCGACAAGCACGTTCACGCCCGCAGGTGGAAAAAGGGTGAGACAGGTGAGACGCTTGCGGTCGCCATCACCTCACCCCACCCTTCCCTCATGGATCGCCCCAGCCTCCGCGTCCGCCCTGATCCATCCGACCCGCGCCTCACCCGGCGCGTGTCGGGTCTGGATCACACCGGCGCGCCGATCGAGACGGCCGTGACGGTCGAGCGACCGCTCACCCTATACCTGAACGGCCAGGAGATCGTGACGATGATGACGATTCTCGACAGGCCGGAAGACCTGGCAGTGGGCTACCTGCTCAACCAGGGGATGTTACAACCTGACGACGTGATTGCCGCCCTCGACTACGACGAGGATCTGGCGGTGGTCGTGGTGCGGACGGAACGCCAAACGGATTACGAGCAGAAGCTGAAAAAAAAGACGCTCACATCCGGATGTGCGCAGGGCACCGCCTTCGGCGACCTGATGGAGAACTTCGCCGCCGCCCGCCTGCCGCAGGACGCCGTTCTCCGCACCTCCTGGCTCTACCGTCTGCTGCACCGGATCAACACCCTGCCGAGCCTCTACCTGGAGGCGGGAGCGATCCATGGCTGCGCCCTGTGCCGCGCTGACGAGCCGATTGTCTACATGGAGGATGTCGGCCGCCACAATGCGGTGGACAAGATCGCCGGCTGGATGTTCCGCGAGGGCGAACCCGCCGCCGACAAGATCTTCTACACGACCGGCCGGCTCACCTCGGAAATGGTGATCAAGACCGTCCGCATGGGCATTCCGATCCTCGTCTCCCGCTCCGGCTTCACCGCCTGGGGCGTCGAGCTGGCGCGGGAGGCGAACCTCACGCTCATCGGCCGCTGCAAGGGGAAGCGGTTCGTGGCGCTTTCGGGCGAGTCACGCATCATCTTCGACGCCGACCTGGCCTATGTGCCGGAGGAGAGCGCGAAGCATTGGCGCAAGAACAGCGCAGAGGCGACCGGGGATGCCTGAGCCGACCCTTGCGGCTGTGCTCGCCGGCGGGCTGGCGCGGCGGATGGGCGGCGGAGACAAGCCCCTGCGGACGCTGCTTGGCCGCCCTCTGCTGGACCATCTGCTCGACCGGCTTCGGCCGCAGGTCGATGCGGTGATCCTGAACGCGAATGGCGATCCGCTGCGCTTCGCGTCCTACGGCCTGCCGGTGGTGCCGGACGACCTGCCGGACCATCCCGGCCCGCTCGCCGGCATCCTAGCCGCGCTGGACTGGGCGGCCGCATGCCGGCCGGATCTGCACTGGCTCGTCTCGGTCCCTGGCGACAGCCCGATGATCCCGGGCGACCTTGTTGCCCGCCTGCACAAGGCCCGCCTCGCGGCCGGCACGCCGCTGGCCTGTGCCCGCTCCGCCGGGCAGACGCATCCACCGATCGGTCTCTGGCCCATGGCGCTGCGCAGCGACCTGCGCGCGGCGCTCGCGGGGGGCGAGCGCAAGATCGATCGCTGGACGGCTCGCCACGGCTGCGCCACGGCCGACTGGCCTGCCGAGCCGTTCGATCCCTTCTTCAACGCCAACGCGCCGGAGGACCTCGCGGAGGCCGAGCGCCTCTTGCAAGGCGAGCACGCCGCAACGATACATCCGTGAGGGCGGCCGGGCCGCCCCTGGGGGAGATGCGCAGATGAAGTCCATCCTGCTCGGCGCGATCGCCGCGCTCGTCATCGCCTTCGGCGCGTGGACGGTACTCGACATGAATTTCCAGCAAACCGCCGACCAGCGCTTCACCACCGAAGGCGTCCGCCTGTAGGCCCGCTGCGCCGCATTCCCGTCCTCGACGCCACCGGCGCGGCGCACCCGGCGGCCTTCGCGGCCGCCGCGCTCGCCGCCGAGACGGCCGCGATCCTCGCCACGGCGCGGCGCCGCTATACGCCCCTCGGCCTCGCCGCCGGCGATGCGCTCTCCCGGCGCTGGCTCGCCCGCAACGCCACGCCGCTCCGTCCGGAGATCGAAGCCGTGGCCCGCGCGGTCGGCGGGCGCGGTGCGCATCTTCTGAACCTCTCCTACGAATGGGCGTGCACCTGCGGCGCCGAGGCGACCGACGCCCCCGTCCTGCTGCGCGTGCTGGATTGGGACCTGCCGGGCCTCGGGGAGACGCTCTGCGTCATCCGCCAGCGCGGTCCGGCCGGCGAGTGGTGGCAGATCGGCTGGCCGGGCCTTGCCGGTGCCATCACACTGCTCGCCCCCCGCCGCTTCGCCGTCGCCATCAACCAGCCGCCGCTGCCGCTGACCGCACCCGGCGCCGCGGCGCGCCGGATCGGCGCAGGGCTGCTCGGCCTGCTGGCCGATTGGGCGGCCGCCCGGCCCGCCGCGTGGCGCAGCCGCGCGGTGCCGCCGGCCCACCTGCTGCGCCTCATCGCGGACGAGGCGCCGGACTACGCCACCGCCCTCGACCGGCTTCGCGACACGCCGATCGCCGCGCCCGCCGCCTTCACCCTGGTCGGCACGCATCCCGGCGAGGCGGCGGTGATCGAGCGCACCGCGACGCGGCACGCGCTCCGCCCCGGCCCGCGCGTGGCCGTTGCGAACCACTGGGAGGGGCTGGCCGATCCCGGTGCGCCCCGGTGGCGGCAAAGCCGGCCGCGCCTCGCCCGGATGGAGACGCTGCTCGCCGCCGGCATCCCCGCCGGCCTGGACTGGTTGCGCCCGCCCCTGCTGAACGCGGGTACGCGGCTGGCTGCCGTCATGCGCCCGGCGGAAGGGGTGCTGCTGCTCGCGGGATACGAAGGAGAGCGGAGAGTGAGCGAGGTGCTCCACCTCGCCGCCTGATCAGCGCCGGACCTCTTCCTCCACGCGGCCCGGCGCCTCGCCCACGTGTCCACAGCGCAGAGGAGGTGCACCAGTGGGCGTCGCTGCCAGCCCTCAGAACACCGCGCTGAACGGCAGCACCGTCACCCGGTCGCCCGGAGCCACCGCCGTCAGCTCCTCTCCCAGCTCGGCGAAGGCGTCGGACTCGGTGAGCGAGCGGAGGAGCCCTGCTCCTTCGCGCGGGTATTTGCGGGCCAGGGGCAAGCCGTCCCCGGGCAGCAGCCGCACACGGACGTATTCGCGCCGCCCGGCCTTCTTGCGGTAGGTGAAGTCGGCCTGGGCCGCGAAGCGCGGCAGCGGCTCGGCCGCCGCGCCGCCAAGGCGCAGGATCAGCGGCCGCGCGAGGTGCAGGAAGGTCACGACGGCGGCCACGGGGTTCCCGGGCAGCCCCACCACCGGGACGCCGCCCGCGCCGAAGTCGCCCGCCGCCTTCGGCAGCACGCCCATCGCCGCGGGTCGTCCCGGCTTGATCGCCAGCCGCCAGAACACCAGCCTTCCGCCACCCTCGATCGCCGCGCGCACGTGGTCGGCCTCCCCCGTGGAGACGCCGCCCGAGGTCAGCAGCAGGTCATGTCCTGCCGCGGCACCGGCCAGCGCCTGCGACGTCGCGTGCGGGTCATCCGGCAGGATGCCGAGATCCGCCGCCTCGACCGGCAGCCCGGCGAGCAGCGCGAGCAGCGTGAAGCGGTTGGAGTCGTATGTCTGGGCAGGCCCCAGCGGCACGCCTGGCTCCGACAGCTCATCGCCCGTCGAGAACACGCCGACGCGCAGCCGTGGCCGCACCGGCAGCCGTGTCAGGCCAAGGGCAGCGGCAAGCCCGATGTCGGGCGGCGCCAGCCGGCGGCCTTCGGGCAGGGCCGGTTCGCCGCGGGCGATGTCCTCGCCCTCCGGCCGGCAATTGGCGCCGCGCTTCAGCCCCGCCGGCAGCACCAGCGCGCCGCCCTCCTCCCGCGCATCCTCCTGCATCATGACCGTGTCGGCGCCAGCCGGCATCGGCGCGCCGGTGAAGATGCGGGTCGCCGTGCCGGAGGCCACGGCGCCGCCGGACTGCCCTGCCTGCAGCCGACCGGCAAGGCGCAGCCGCGTCTCGCCGGTCGGGGAGAGGTCCGCGTGGCGGAAGGCATAGCCATCCACCGCCGAGTTGAAGAAAGGCGGGAGGGAGACCGGCGCTGCCAGCGCCTCGGCCAGCACGCGCCCGCGCGCGGCGTGCAGCGCCACCTCCTCGCGCCCCGGCAGGGGCGGGATGCGCTCGGCGATCAGCGCCTCCGCCTCCTCCACCGAGAGCAGGCGGCCGCCGAAGGCAAAGCAGTCGTCGCTGAGCTGGGCCATGCTCCCGTCCTCAGCCGACCGCCCTGTCGAGAAACGCCTCCAGCGGCACGGCATGCGCCAGCACCAGATCGGCGATGGCGCCGAGGTCGTCCAGAGGCACCTGCGGCGGTGCGCCGGCCGGCGGCGGCACGTCGCTGGCCACGGCGACGATGGCGGGGTCTTCCGGGTGCAGCCAGGGCTTGCCGTTGGCGCCGCGATGCACCTCGATCTTCGGATGCCGGTCGCGCTTCCACCCCTCGACAAGGATGAGGTCGACCGGCGCGACCTGGCGCAGCAGCTCCGCCAGGGTCGGCTCCGGCCTTTCGCGCAGCTCGGTCATGAGGGCCCAGCGCAGCGCCGAGGCGACAAGAACCTGCCGTGCGCCGGCGGCGCGGTGCTCGTAGCTGTCCTTGCCTGGACGGTCGATGTCGAAGGCGTGGTGCGCGTGCTTGACGGTGGAGACCGAGACACCGCGCCGGGCGAGTTCCGGGATCAGCCGCGTCAGCAGGGTCGTCTTGCCTGCGCCGCTCCATCCTGCCAGTCCGATCAGGCGCAAGATGCGCTGTCCTCCGAGAAAAAGGGCCGGCGCCGGCAATGACCGGCCCGGCCCCGTTCCCCGCCCTGCGCGGATCAGTCCGCGCCGGCCGCCTTGGCGCTGCCCGGTCCGGCCACGGTTTCCCGCGCCTTCGCCATCTCCTGCTCGACCCAGAGGCCGTGATGCGACCTGGCCCAGTTCAGGTCCACCTGGCCGGATCCCATCGCATCGAAGGCGCCCTCCATGCCGACGGAGCCGATGTAGATGTGCCCGATCATCGCCGCGATCATCAGCACGGACACGACCCCGTGCACGATGTGCGCCAGTTGCATGCCGGCGATGTCGGTCACCGCGAAGGGGAAGATCAGCAGGTAGCCGGAGACGGCCACCGCCGCCCCGCCCAGGACGGTGATCCAGAACACCATCTTCTGCCCGCCGTTGAAGCGCGCGGCCGCCGGGTGCCCATGCCCGACCAGCCCGCCGCCCGCCTTGAACCAGGCGATGTCCAGCCGGTTGGGGACGTTGTCCTTCACCCACATCAGCAGCAGCAGCACGATGCCGAGGGTGAAGGGGAAGGCGAGGAAGTTGTGGGCGTATTTCCCCCACAGCGTCACCGTCGCGAAGGCTTCTGGCCCGACCAGCGGCAGCACCAGGAAGCGGCCGAAGGTCAGGTTGAGGCCGGTCAGCGCGAGGACGATGAAGGTCGTCGCCGTCATCCAATGCGCGCCGCGCTCGATGATGTTGAAGCGCTGGATGGTGCGCCCGGACCGTCCGCCCTCGATGCCGATGCGGCCCTTCGTGAGATAGAACAGGACGACGATCGCCAGCATGCCGAGCACGGCGACGCCGCCGATCCAGGCGAGAGTGCGGTTGTGGAAGTCCCGCCAATCGCGCCCGGCGGGCTGGATCAGGCTGGCCGATTGCTGGTCGGGAATGGAGCCGCGGCCGGCGAGCCGCCCGCCCGTCAGCGCCTTCTGCAATTCCAACTCGTCTGCGGTGGCGGTGGCCGCCACCGGGTTGGTCGGCGTGCCGCTGACCTGCGCGAGCGCCGGCGCCACCGCCAGCCCGAGCGCCAGCAGCAGCGCCGCCAGCATGCGTGTGATCATCCCTTCCCTCCCCAGGGGCACGGCGGACGCCGTCAGGCGCCGACCGTCTCCTTGTACGCCGTCCGCCAGCCCCAGGCGCCGGCGCCGTAGCCGCGCTGCTGCACCCTCTCCCGGTAGATCTGCGCCACCATCGCGCCGTCCCCGGCGAGCAGCGCCTTGGTGGAGCACATCTCGGCGCAGATCGGCAGCTTGCCCTCGGCGATGCGGTTGGAGCCGTACTGCACATACTCGACCGGGGTGTTGTCGCCCTGCGGCCCGCCGGCGCAGTAGGTGCACTTGTCCATCTTGCCGCGGCTGCCGAAATTGCCGACGCGCGGATATTGCGGCGCGCCGAACGGACAGGCGTAGAAGCAGTAGCCGCAGCCGATGCAGGTGTCCTTGTCATGCAGCACGATGGCGTCCGCGGTCGTGTAGAAGCACGAGGTCGGGCAGACCGCGGCGCAGGGCGCGTCGGTGCAGTGCATGCAGGCCATGGAGATGCTGCGCTCCCCCGGCTTGCCGTCGTTGATCGTCACCACCCTGCGGCGGTTGATGCCCCATGGCACCTCGTGCTCGTTCTTGCACGCGGTGACGCAGGCGTTGCACTCGATGCAGCGGTCGCTGTCGCAAAGGAACTTCATGCGGGCCATGGTGTTCGTCCCCCCTTAAGCCGCACGGATCTGGCAGAGCGTGACCTTCGTCTCCTGCATGAAGGTGACAGGGTCGTAGCCGTAGGTCGTGACGACGTTCACGCTCTCGCCGAGCACGATCGGGTCGGTGCCGGCGGGATACTGCCGCCGCCGGTCCTCGCCCTGGAACCAGCCGCCGAAGTGGAAAGGCATGAAGGCGACGCCTCGGCCCACGCGTTCCGTCACCAGCGCCTTCACCCGCGTGCGGGCATTGTTCTCCGGCCCGGTCACCCAGACCCATCCGCCGTCGCGGATGCTCCGCGCCGCCGCATCGGCCGGGTTGATCTCGACGAACATGTCCTGCTGCAACTCGGCCAGCCACTTGTTCGACCGCGTCTCCTCTCCGCCGCCCTCGTATTCCACGAGCCGGCCGGAGGTCAGGATGATCGGGAAGTCCCGCGCCACCTGGTTCGACCGCGCCTGCACGCTCTGGCCGAGATGCGGCAGGCGGAAGCCGCGCCGGTCCGGCAGCGTCGGATACTGTGCGATGAGGTCGGTGCGCGGCGTGTAGATCGGCTCCCGGTGCACCGGCACCGGATCCGGCAGGTTCCACGCCACCGCCCGCGCCTTGCCGTTGCCGAAGGGCGAGCAGCCATGCTCGAGCGCCACGCGGATGATGCCGCCCGACAGGTCGGTCATCCAGGAGACGCGATCCTCGCTGCCGAAGCCGGCGCCCACCTCGGCGATCGAGGCCTTCTCCGTCGCGGTCAGGTCGTCGAACCAGCCGAGGCGCTTCAGCACCGCCACGGTGAACTCCGGGTACCCGTCCTGGATGTCGGAGCCCTTTGACCAGCTTCCCTCCGCCAGCAGCGTCCGGCCCTCGCGCTCCACGCCGAAGCGCGGACGGAAGCTGCCGCCGCCTTCCTTCACGTGCAACGCGGTGTTGTACAGGATGTGGCTGCCCGGGTGCCGGATCTCGGCCGTGCCCCAGCAGGGCCAGGGCAGGCCGTAATAGTCGCCCCGGATCTCCGCCGGCGCGTCGGCCCTGGCGCGCAGCGTCACCAGGTCGAACTTGTCCTGGTGCTCCATGTGCAGCTTCAGCCGCTCCGGCGTGATGCCGGTGTAGCCGGAGCCCCACGCGCCGCGGTTGATCTCGCGCAGGATACTCTCGGCCGTCGGCGCGTTGTCCCGGATCTCGTACGGACGGAACATCGCCTGCTGGAAGCGGATCGCGTCGTTCCGCCGCTCGGCCGCCCGATCCAGTGCGCCGGCCAGGCGGTACATCACCTCGTAATCCGTCCGGCTCTCGAAGATCGGGTTGACGATCTTGTGGCCCCACTGGACCGAGCGGTTGGAAGAGGTGCGGCTGCCGTCGCATTCGAACTGCGTCGCAACCGGCAGGAGATAGGTGCCGTCGCGCCGCCCGGACTGCATCGCGAAGGTTGTCGGGTGGGGGTCGGCAACGACCAGCAGCTCCAGCTTCTCCAGCGCGCGCGCGGCCTCGGGCATGCGGGTCACGGTGTTGCCGCCGTGGCCGAACACGATCATGCCCTTGGTGTTGTCCCGCTGCTGCACCTGATCCTTCGGCAGCAGCACCGCGTCGAAGTAGCGCGTCGTCGGGATGCCCGGCGTGTTCATCATCTGCGGCGTGTCGAAGCGCGCGCGCATCTCCTCGAACGGCATGCCCCACACGCGCGACCAGTGCCGCCACGCGGTCTCGTCGATCCCGTAGTAGGCCGGCAGCGTCCCGACATCGAGGCCGAAATCGGATGCGCCCTGCACGTTGCAGTGGCCGCGGAAGATGTTGGCGCCCGTGCCCTCGGCCCCGACGTTGCCGGTCGCCAGCAGCAGCACGGAATACGCGCGGACATTCGCGGTGCCCACCGTCTTCTGCGTCGCGCCCATGCACCAGATCAGCGTCGCCGGCTTCTGCGTGGCGAACATCTGCGCGACCTTGCGGAGCTGATCGCCGGGCACGCCCGTCACGCGCTCCACCTCCTGCGGCGTCCACTTCGCCACCTCGGCGCGGATCTGGTCCATGCCGAACACGCGCTGGCGGATGAACTCCTTGTCCTCCCAGCCATTCTGGAAGATGTGCCAGAGCATGCCCCAGATCACCGGGATGTCGGTGCCCGGCCGGATGCGCACGTACTCGTTCGCGTGCGCCGCGGTGCGCGTGTAGCGCGGATCGATGACGATGAGGTTGGCGCGGTTCCGCTCCTTGCCCGACAGCACGTGCTGCAGGCTCACCGGATGCGCCTCCGCCGGATTCCCGCCCATGATGATCATGGTCTTGGAATTGCGGATGTCGTTGTAGGAGTTGGTCTGCGCGCCGTAGCCCCAGGTGTTCGCCACGCCAGCCACCGTGGTCGAGTGGCAGATGCGCGCCTGGTGATCAACCGAATTGGTTCCCCAGAAGGCCGCGAACTTGCGGAACAGATACGCGCCTTCGTTGGAGAACTTGGCACTGCCCAGCCAGAACACGCTGTCCGGGCCCGAGGCGGCGCGGATCGCCATCATCTTCTCGGCGATCTCGCCCAGCGCCACGTCCCAGCCGATGCGCTGCCACTGCCCGCCGACCAGCTTCATCGGGTATTTCAGCCGGCGGTCGCCATGCACCAGCTCCCGCACCGCCGCGCCCTTTGCGCAATGCGTGCCGCGGTTGATCGGCGATTCCCAGGACGGCTCCTGCCCGACCCAGACGCCGTTCTGCACCTCGGCCGTGACCGTGCAGCCGACGGAGCAATGCGTGCAGACGTTCTTGATGCGCTGCACCGGCTGGCTGTGGTTGATCACCCCCATCGCCGCGCCGGCCGCCTCGGCCCGTTGCGGCGCGAGGGCGCCAAGCGCCGCAAGGCCGGCGCCCGCGAGGCCGGCCTCCCGCAGGAAGGACCGGCGGTCGAGCCCGCCGGACGAAAGCCCCGCATAGGCGGCCGCAAGCCGCTGCCGCGCCGCGCGACCTTCCGAACGCTTGATCAGCATCGTGGCGTTCCCCCAGCGCTATTCGTAGCGGTTGGTACGGTAGAAGGCCTGCACATGCGGGCTCTCCGCGCGGTAGCGCGCGGCATTCCGCTGTGCCTCGTTCTCCTTCCGCGCATCGCGGGAAGGCACGCTGTCCGCCCGCTGGGCCAGTGCCGGCGCCGCCGCGGCGGCGGCCGTGCCCAGTCCGAGCGCCCGCAGCAGCCCGCGGCGCTGCGCCCTTTCCTCCCCGGCCTTGGCCATCTTCTCTCCTCCCCGATCCCGTCCCATCGCCCGCCTCACGCCGGCAGATCCGCCGCCGCCGCCTCGAGCTCCACGGCCAAGCGGCCGACCCGCCCTGCCGCGCGGTAGAATCCCGCTGCCGTCGCGCCTTCCAGGTCGGCAAAGAAACGCGCCGCCCAGGGGCGCATGTGCCGCGCGAAGAACGGCCCGGCCTCCTCCGGCGCGTTGCCGAAAGCGCCGGCGATCAGCCCGGCATAGGTCTCGCACAGGAAGGCGATGTGGTCCTCAGGCTCCGGCACGCCGGCGGCGCGCGCGATGCCGAGCCGGGCGAGGTCGCCGCGCAGCTCGGCCAGCGGCCGTTCGTGCAGGAAGCCGGTCAGGTAGTAGGACGCGTAGGGCAGCAGCTCGCCGCGGCCGACGCCGATGAACAGGTCGAAGAACTCGCGCTCCGCCGCCTCGGGCGCGACCGTCGCGGCCTCGGCCAGCGCGCGGTAGGCGTCGCCCAGCTCCCCCGGCCCGCCGCGCAGCAGCCTCAAACGCGCCAGCAGCGTCGCATCAGGCGCGCCCCCGAGCAGGCGGCCGAGCAGCGCGAAGAGGCGCGCCCGTTCGGCGTCCAGCGGGTCTGTCGATGCCTGATCCTGCCCTGTCATCCCGCCATCACATTTCCGAGGCCCGGTCTCGTATATGAAACCAATCTGCCGCGGAAGTCTCCCCGCCGGCTAACCAAGCGCAATGGTCGGACTTTTTCAAGCGCCGTCGCAACCGTCCCCGGTCAACTCGGCAGGGCCGAGCCGTGCCGCCGGCGCGGCGCAGGCGCCGGTTCCTCGACGGCCTCGGCAGCAGCCGTCATCGGCTCTGGCGCCGCTTCCAGGCGCAACGGCGAGTCCGGCAGCGGCGGTGCCGCATCGGGCGTGGGCGCCAGGGACGGCGGCGGGGGCGGGGGCTGCTCCGGTGGCTCCTCGACTTCCTGCCGCTCGTCGTCGCCGATCCGGCCGATCGCCTGCGCCAGCAGCTTCGCGACGTCGCCGCCCAGTTCCGAGGCGAAGCCCGCCGGCAGCCCGCCGGGCGTGTTGAAGTCCCACTGGTAATCAACGCAGCCGATGAAGTCCCGGATCGCCGGGTCCACGCTCCACATCCGTCGCAGCGCGGCCGAGCGCAGCGCGGCCGGCACGCCCGGGCGGAGAAACGGGCCGAGATCGCTGGAGGCGGTCAGTTCCTCGACCGGCGGCAGGGTGGCAGGGTCAATCTCCGGCAGATCCGGGATCGGGCAGGCCGGCGGCGGCGTGGCCTCGCCCGTGATCGGGGCGACCTGCGCGTCCCGCGGCGGCTCTTCCGCCTCCGCCTCGGGCGGCGTCTGCTCGGCCTCGGCGGCGCGCTTGCGCCGCGACCACCGCGAAAGGAAGCCGCCGTCGCCGCTCACTCCTCCTCCTCCACGCGCGGGCGCCGCGCCATCGCCTCGGGGTCCGCCTGGTCGCGGCGCCGCTTCCAGAAACCGCGCTCCTTGTGGTGACGGGCAACGAAGGCCTCGGTGGTGGCGCGCAGGCCGGACGGCATGGCGAGCGACTCAACAAGGTCGTTGCCGACGTCGGCATGCACATGCGCCTCGCCGGGATCGACGGTGACCGCCTGCAGCAGGAGCCCGGCCGGCGTCTCGCCCGGCCGCAGCACCACCCAGACCAGCGGCCGCTCCGCTTCCAGGTTGTGCTTGTAGTTCGCGGTGTCGGTCGGGTGCAGCGCCACCTCGGCCCGGCCGGCGAAGAAGAGGGTGCGCCCCGCCTCCTCCCGCAGCACCGTCCAGTCCGGAACCTCGGGCGCGTCCTCCAGCACTTCCACGGCGCGCCAGACATGGTCAGCCCAGCGGCTCGCCGCCGGACGCCGCTCCACCAGCACGCCGACGGGCAGCAGGAGCGAGTCGGGATTCACGCCGCGGCCTCCCGCGGCATCAGGGGCAGCCCGGCGACGAGGTTCTGCGGCTTCAGCCGGACCTTCTGCGCCGCATCCATCGCGACCGCGAGATAGACCGGCCGCCCGGCCACCCGCGGCAGCACGCGCGACGCCTCGGCGAAGTCGAGCACGCCGAGCCAGAGGATGCGCGCCAGCCGCGCCTGCGCCACCGTCCTGCCGTGCCAGAGGTCGTTGGCGATCGCCGTCGCCTCGGCATCCAGCCCGACATGCCATGTCCAGTTCCGGTCCTCGATCACCGGCACGGGGCGGATCGCCACGACCTCGCCGATCACGTGGGCGATGAAGCGTTCCAGCGCGCGCGCCAGCCCGTGCTGCCCAGGCCGGTCCTCGGCGATGTCGAGCGCGAAGTCATGCGCGTCCGACCGGCCATGGTAGAGATGCGCGTTGCCCTCCGACAGCACGTCGATCTCCACCTCACGCGGCGGCGCCCCGGCCTCGACCAGCAGCTGGCCGAGCGCGCCGAAGCCGCCATCCGCAGCCCGCATGTCCACCACCTCCTCGTCGGCCAGCAGGGTGGCGCCCTGGTGGATGCCGGCGCGCTGCGGCCGGAACAGGCACTCGGCCGCGCGCAGCACGAAGGGGTCGCCCACGCCTTCCATTGCGGAGCGCGCGACGAGATGCGTCAGCATCTGGAGGAAGATCGGCGGCACGCCGGCCACGCCCTCGCGGTACAGCGCCAGCCACGCCGCCTCCAGGCTCGGCTGCGCCGACACCCGGTCGCGGAAGCCGAGGAAGACACGCCAGTTCTCCCGCGCATCCGCATCGGAGAGGCGCGCGATCTCCTCCGCCCGCACCGCCCGCATCGGCTCGTCGAGCAGCGCGCGGTGCAGCGCGCGCTCGTCCGCGCAGGCCTCCTCCGGCGGCACCAGCTCCGGCCGCGCGCAGAAGGCGCGCCACAGGTCAGGGGTGGCGGTGATCCGCCCCGCCTCGTCCCGGTCGCAGAGATGATGGCCGGAGGCCACCCAGAAATCCCCCGGCGCCAGCCCTGCCACCCCGGTCACCGTGCCGCGTCCCCAAGCCGGGTCAGGTCGGGACGCTCCACCGCCTCGTTCTCCTCCACCTCGACGATGCCGAACACCGGCAGCGTGCCGAATTCCGCATGCGGCGCGTCGCGCAGATGCAGCGTGCGGAAGCGCTCGCGCTGCTCGCCCGCCTCCACGCTTCGGCTGAGTGCCAGCAGCGTGCCGGGGGGATGCCCGCAGAGGCTCTCGGCGAAGCCGACCTCCTCCTCCGCCGCGGCGCGCGCCGCCACCTCGTCCGGCGCGCCATGCGCGTCGAGGATATGGGCGGCGAGCGCCGCCACCGCCGCCGCGCGCTCCGCCGCGCTCGCCTCCGCCACCTCGACGAGCGTCGACCAGCCGAAGCTTGCAAGTCCGAGGAAGCCGCCGCGGAACGCCTGCCGGCGCTTGCCCGACATGGCGGCCGGGTCCTCGTCCCAGAACGCGAAGCCGCCCGGCACCGCCCATTCCCCGGGCGCCGCTGCCGCCTCGTAGATCAGCGTGTCCGAGGGATCGAGGCGGACCGTCCGCGGCAGTCGGGTGTTCATGCCGGCACCGCCAGCGCAGCGACGAGCGGCAGGACACGCCGCCCGCCTTCCTCCTCCACGACAAGGTCGCCCGTCGCCGGATCGAGGCCACGCCGCCCGCTGCCCGCCGCCGCATCCCGCTCCAGCCGTGCCAGGTAGCGCTCGGCGATCCGGCGCAGCCCGCCCGACGGGCCTGGCCGCGTCCATTCCGCCAGCCCGGCCATCAGGTGCCGCGCCCAGGCGGCCGTCAGCTCCGGCACGGTCGCCGTCTCCTCGTCCCAGCCCTCCTCGGCCAGCGCGGTCTGCCCCAGCCCGTGCCCCGGCTCCCAGCCCTGAGGGAAGCCGAGCCGCGCCTCCACCCCGACGACCAGCCAGGGCGGCACCTCCTCCTCCGCTGTGCCGCCGGGCCAGGCGAGCCGCGCGCGGCCGACTTCACCCCCGTTCACCAGCAGCGTCGCCGGCCAGCGGAACGTCAACGCCACCTCCGGCGGACCGAAGGCGGCCAGCGCATCCGCCAGCGCGGAGGCCGCAGCGAACAGCGCCGGCCGGGCCGCCGCCAGCGGCCTCTCCGGCTCCAGCACCACCGCCGCCTCCACTCGGGCCGCGGAGCGCACCCAGACAAGCGTGCCCGCCCCGTGCTCCGGTGCGAGGGCCACGGCGCGCGGCAGCGCGTCGCCACCCTCCCGCAGCGCGACGACGGGGGAAAACAGGCTCGGCAATTCGGGCAGGGCGGCCGGCACGTCGGGGCGTTCCCTCTCTCCCTCGCAACCGCGGGGCCGCGGGGATATATGCCGGGGCACGCGCCGGGCCTAGGGCCGGCAAGAGGGACGCCACCCAGCCGATGACCGACACCTCCGCGCCAGGCGGCCGGATCACCTTCGTCTGCTCCTGCGAGGACACGATGCCGCTCGACGGCCGCGCGATCGCCCGCGGCTGCGCGGGCGGCAACGTGCGGGGCGCGGAGCAGCTCTGCGGAGCCCAGCTCGACCGCTTCCTCGCCGCGCTCGGGGAGGGCCAGCCGGTGACCGTCGCCTGCACCGCGCAGGCGCCGCTCTTCGCACAGGAAGCCGAGGAAGCCGGCGCCTCCGTCCCGCTCTCCTTCGTCAACATCCGCGAGACGGCGGGCTGGTCGGCGGAGGCACGGAACGCCGGGCCGAAGATGGCCGCGCTGCTCGCCGCGGCGGCGGTGCCGATGCCGCCGACGCCGCTGGTGCCGCTGCGGAGCGGAGGCGTGGCCCTCGTCCTTGGCCGCGACGAGGCGGCGCTGCGCGCCGCCGAGCGCCTGGCAGCGACGCTCGACACGACGGTGCTGCTGACCGGGGAGGCGCCGGTCGCGCCGCTGAGGGCCGCCGAGTTCCCGGTGGCACGCGGTCGCGCGCGCGGCGCCACGGGCTGGCTCGGCGCCTTCGAGGTGGCGATCGACGGGCACGCCATGCCCCGGCCCTCCTCCCGCGGCGCCTACCTTTGGGGTCCGTCGCGCGACGGCGCGAGGAGCCGGTGCGACGTCATCCTCGATCTCTCCGGCGGCGCGCCGCTGTTCCCCTCGCATGAGGTGCGGCAGGGCTACCTGCGCGCCGATCCGGCCGATGCCGCGGCGGTGGAACGCGCCACCTCGCGGGCGGCGGAGCTGGTGGGCGAGTTCGACAAACCGCGCTTCGTCACCTTCGACCCCGCGATCTGCGCGCATTCCCGCAACCGGCGCACCGGTTGCACCCGCTGCCTCGACCTGTGCCCGACCGGCGCGATCACGCCTGGCAAGGACAGCGTCCTGATCTCCGCCGAGATCTGCGCCGGCTGCGGCGCCTGCGCCGCGGTCTGCCCGACCGGCGCCGCATCCTATGCGCTGCCGCCGGCCGAGGCGCTGCTGCGGCGCCTGCGCGCCCTGCTGCTGACCTACCGCGAGGCGGGCGGCGAGGCGCCGCTGCTGCTGCTGCACGACGCGCATGGCGACGCGCTGATCGATGCGCTGGCCCGCCATGGCGCCGGCCTGCCCGCGCGCGCCCTGCCGCTGCGGATCAACGAATCCTCCTCGGTCGATCTGCCGCTGCTGCTCTCGGCCTTCGCGTGGGGGGCCGCGCAGGTCCGTCTGCTGATGCCCGCGCGCCGGCCGCACGGGGCGGAGGGCGCGCTGCGCAACCTGGAGTACGCCAACGCGGTGCTCGCCGGGCTCGACGTGCCCGACCACGGGGCGCCGCGGGCCGCCGCGGTGGAGACCGAAGATCCCTTCTCCCTCGGCGAGGCGCTGGCCGCCGTGCCGCGCCGCGGCCTGCCTTTCCCGCCCGCCTCCTTCATCGCCCTCGGTGCGCCGCGCGAGAGGTTGCGGCAGGCCGGCCGCGCCCTGGCCGAGGGCGCCGGCCGACGCGATGCCGTGATCCCGATGCCGCCGCTTGCCCCGTTCGGCGTGGCGAAGGTCGAGGTCGCCGGGTGCACGCTCTGCGTGGCCTGCACGAGCGTCTGCCCCACCGGGGCGCTCTCCGCCAATCCCGAGACGCCGCAGCTCCGCTTCCTCGAGGAGGCTTGCGTGCAGTGCGGCCTCTGCGCGTCGACCTGCCCGGAGGGCGTGATCACGCTCGAGCCGCGCCTGAGCCTCGCGCCCGAGGCGTCCGAGATCCGCGTGGTGAAGGAGGAGGAGCCGTTCCCCTGCGAGCGCTGCGCCAAGCCCTTCGGCGTGCGCAGCCAGATCGAGCGCGTCACGCGCCGCCTGACCGAGACGGGCCACTGGATGTTCCGCGACGGCCGCCAGCTCTCCGTGCTGCGGCTCTGCGAGGATTGCCGGGTGATCGCCGCGACGGAGGGTGGTGTCGACCCCTATGCCGGCCCGGCCCGGCCCGTCACCCGGACCAGCGAGGACTACCTGCGCGAGGCCGAGCGCGCGCGGCGCAAGGCGGAGGAGGCCTGAGCCGGGCGGGCGGAACACGCCCGTCCGGATCATCCCCGCCATCGACGCGCCGGCGATCCCGGGCCAGGGCATGCTGCGCTCACATGCGTTCACGCAGCATGGTCGAGCCGTTGTCTTCAGAGCATCTTCACGCGTTCAGATGATTCCATCTGAACGCGATCTGCTCTAGGGCTGGCGCATGAGCACGCCCGGCAACCTCCGCATCCTGCTCGTCCGCCGCCCGCAGGGCGCGCCCGTACCGGACGACTTCCGGCTGGAGGAGACGCCAGCCCCCGAGCCGGCCGAGGGCGAGGTGCTGCTGCGCCATCGCTTCCTCTCGCTCGATCCCTACCAGCGCGGCCGCATGGACGATGCGAAGTCCTATGCGAAACCCATCGCCCTCGGCGGGGTGATGGAATGCCAGGCCGTCGGCCAGGTCGCCGCCAGCCGCGACCCGGCCTGGCGCGAGGGGGAGTGGGCGCTCGGCGGCTATGGCTGGCAGACCTTCTCCGCTCGCCCCGCCAGGGGGCTGGTACGGCTTGATCCTTCCGAGGCGCCGCCCTCCACCGCGCTCGGCGTGCTCGGGATGCCCGGACTCACCGCCTGGGTGGGGCTGGAGGATATCGGCCAGCCCAAGGCGGGCGAGACGCTCGTCGTGTCGGCCGCCTCCGGCGCGGTCGGGCAGGTGGTTGGACAGCTCGGTCGGCTACGCGGCGCGCGGGTGGTCGGCATAGCCGGTGGCGCCGCGAAATGCGCCTTCCTGCGCGACGAGCTCGGCCTTGATGCCGCCGTCGATCATCGGGGCGATCTCGCCGCCGGGCTGGACGCGACGTGCCCGGACGGCATCGACGTCTACTGGGAGAATGTCGGCGGCGCGGTGCAGGAGGCGGTCTTCCCCCGTCTCAATGATTTCGGCCGGATGGTGATGTGCGGCATGATCGCGCAGTACAACACCAGCAGCGGGGCAGCCGCTTCGGGCGCGCCGCCCGGGCCGAATCTTGGGCCGGTGGTCCGCAAGCGCCTGCGCATCCAGGGCTTCATCGTCAGCGACACGGGCTGGTCGCGCTATGCCGCCTTCCGGTCGGAGATGCTCGGCCACCTGCGCGAGGGCCGCCTGCGGTGGAAGGAGGACGTGGTCCAAGGTCTCGCCGCCGCCCCCGCCGCCTTCATCGGCCTGCTGCAGGGCCGCAACTTCGGCAAGCTCGTCGTCGCGCTGGACTGAGCCGCAGCGAAGGGGCGGCGGCCCCCTGCCCGCCGCCCCGCGCCAGCTACTTCGCCACTTCCACGAGGACCACCTCGGCGTCCTCGGTGGCGGTCACGGCGATCTCGCGCTCTTCGGCGATCGCCGCCCCGTCCCGTTCGCCGAGGGCGACGCCGTTCACGGTCACCGCGCCCCTGGCGGGGACGAGGTAGGCGGCCCGGTCGGCACCCAGCGGCAGCGTCACGCTCTGTCCCGCCTTCAGCGTCGCCGCCATCACCGCGCCGTCCACGTTGAGCGGCAGCGCCCCGTTACCCGCATCGGCCGGGCGGCCGGAGGCCAGCACCTCGAACCCCGCCTCGCGCCCCGCCTTCGGGAAGGACTTGGCGCCCCAGTTCGGTGCTGCGCCGCGGCGGTCCGGCATGATCCAGATCTGGAAGATCTTCGTCACCTCCGGTTCCAGGTTGTACTCCGCGTGCACCACCCCCGTGCCGGCCGACATGATCTGCACGTCGCCCGCGGCGGTGCGGCCCTCGTTGCCCATGTTGTCCCGGTGCGTGATCGCGCCCTCCCGCACATAGGTGATGATCTCCATGTCGCGGTGCGGGTGGGCGTCGAAGCCGGTGCCCGGAGCGATCTCGTCGTCGTTCCAGACCCGGAGCTGCCCCCAGCCCATCCGCGCCGGGTCGTGGTAGTTGGCGAAGGAGAAGTGGTGGCGGGCCTTGAGCCAGCCATGGTTCGCGCCGCCGAGGCTGCCGAAGGGTCGAACGTCGATCATCGTGGTGTCTCCCGTCGCGCCGGGACTGGCCCGGCCTGTCGCGGCGGAAGATGGGGCGGCGCGGTCATTTCCAATGTGCCCCGGAGCAGATCGTCGCCATTCAGCCGGGTGATGACGGCGCCGGCAGCGCGATGCGGAAGCGCAGTCCCGGCCCGCCGCCATGCGAGACCAGTTTCTGGAAGCGTTCGACCAGCACGCCGCCATTCGCCTCGATCACCTTGATCGATGCGTGGTTCTCGGGCTCCGTCGTCAACTCGATCCAGGGTAGCCCCAGCCCGTTAACCTGCCGCAGCAGCAGCGACAGCGCCCGCGTCGCGTGCCCCTCGCCCCGACGCCACGCGGCGACGAGGTAGCCAGCGTGCCCCAGCACATGCGCCGGCAGCGCCGCAGTGCCGGGCTGCCAGCGGAAATTCACAACGCCGCAGAAGCCGTTCGACCAGATCCAGCGTGTGAAGCCGGGCAGCCGCGGCTTCGTGCTGCCATCCGGCAGAACCACCGGCGGTCCCAGGGCGGCCGGGTCGTCCAGGCTGGCCAGGAAGGCCTCGGCGTCCTCGCACATGGCGTCGAGGTGCCGGCGCGCGGTCGCCGGCCCCGAATAGGTCGACGGCTCGAACCCCCGCCGCAACGCCGCCGCGTATTCGGGAAGATGCTCCGCCGCCGGACGCAGGAGCTCGGTTAGCGGCACATCAGCACGGGGAGGTCGGCATTCTCCAGCACATGTCGCGTGACCCCGCCAAGGATGAGCTGCCGGAGGCGGGAGGCGCTGTACGCCCCCTGCACCAGCAGGTCGGCGCCGAAATCCCGCGCAGCGCCCAGCAGCCCCGCGCCCACCTCCCGCGTGGCCGGCTTGAAGGGCACCGCCTCGGCATCGATGCTGTGCCAGCGCAGGTAGGCCAGGATGCCCTCCGCGCCGGGACCGCGGCGCTGATACTCGGTGGCGTGCAGCACGCGCACCGCCTGCGCCCGGTGCAGCCAGGGCAGCGCCGCCGCCACCGCGGCCGCGCTCTCCGCCGTCCCGTTCCAGGCCACGCAGACGCGGGTGCCGATGGTCGCCGGCGCGACCCGCGGCGCAATCAGCACCGGCCGCCCGCTGTCGAATAGCACCGCATGCAGCGCGTCGGAGGAGGAGACATCCTCATCCGCCTCTGGATGCGGCACGACCGCCATGTCGAAAAGGCGCGACTGCTGCGCCACCACGTCCTCCTCCCGCCCCGCGATCGCCTCGAAGGAGAGGGTCACGCCGCCAGCCTTGGCGGCCGTGTTCGGATCGGAGGCGAGGCTGATGCCGCCATGCGTCGCGGCGAAGCGCTCGAACAGCTCGCGCACGCGGCTCGCGCGCTCGCCGCTCTCGCGCTCGGTCGCGGCCATCATCTCCTCGATCATCGCGCCGGACAGGCCCTCGCCGGCCAGCGGCGCGACGTCCCGCGCGTCCACGCGCACATGCAGGCAATGCAGATGCGCGTCCCAGATCCGCGCGACCATGAGCGCGGTGGTCAGCGCCGCCTCCCCGGCAGCGGTCCCGGTGAGCGGCAGCAGCAGGCGGCGATAGGCCATCGCGACCCCTCCCTGAAAGCGTTGCATCCCTGTCGAGCAATTTTATGCCCCAGCACCCGTGTGCAAGGCCAGCGCCCCCGACACGGCGGCCACCGCGTCCCCCGAGGCGTCAACCGGGGTCCAGCCGATCGGGCCGGGATCCGCGGCAGCGGCGCGCAGCAGCACCTCCTCGGTCGCGTCCGAGGCATCGTGCCGTCGCGTGGCGACGCGGCGGCGCAGAAGATCCAGCGGCGCCTGCAACCAGAAGCCGCGGAACGGCACGTCGCACGCCTCCGCCACCTCCTCCGCGCCGCGCCGCAGGGAAGGATCGAGGAACATCGCATCCAGCACCACCGAATGCCCGACGCCGAGCGCAGCACGCGCCAGAGCGAACATCTCGGCATGCACCGCGCGGCTCTCGGCATCGGCATAGGCGGAGGGCGGCAGGCGGTCCTCCGGCATCGCGCCAGCGCGGCGCTTGCGGATCTCGTCGGTGCGCAGGTGCAGGGCGCCGGGGGCTGCGCCCAGCCCTGGGGCGATGCGCCGGGCCACGAAGGTCTTGCCCGTTCCCTGCAGCCCGCCGACCGCGACGAGCCGGGGCGCCTCCCGCCCAAGGTAGCGCTCCGCCGCGGCGAGGTAGCGCAGGCCGTCGCCGCCGCGCCGCGCCTCGACATGCGCCCGCACCATTGCCCGAAGGCCGAGCCAGAAGGGCAGCGGCCCGAGCACCCCGACATCGGCGCGGCGCGCCATCACCCGGTTCATCACCCGGTTCGCCGCATCCCGGCCGACGCGGACATCGAGGTCCATCAGCAGGAAGGCCAGATCGTATCCCACATCGGTCACCGCCAGCGCCTCGTCGAACTCCAGCGCATCGAAGGCGGTCGGCCGCCCGCGCCAGAGCAGCAGGTTGCCGAGGTGGAGGTCGCCGTGGCAGCGCCGCACGAAGCCGGTCGCGGCGCGCGCGGCCATCGCGGGCACCGCCTCCGCCAGCCGCCCGGCCATCGCCGCGTGCAGCGCCGCCACGCGCGCAGCATCAAGCCCTGCGGCCAGGCAGCTCTCGCGGTTGCCGTCCAGTACGGCGGCCATGCGCGCCGGCGCGTCGATGCCCTCGATGACAGGCGCCGCGTCGTGCAGCGCCACCACCGCATCGGCGAGCGCGTCGAGCAGCCGGCCGTCCAGCCCGCCCGTGGCCACCACGGCATCCAGGAAATCCTCCGCCGGGACGGGCGCCATGCGCAGCACCCAATCCAGCGCCCGCCCCTCCCCGCCCAGGCGCAGCGCGCCGTCCGGGCCGCGCGTGACGGGCAGCACCTCGCGGTAGATGTCCGGCGCCGCCGGGCGGTTCAGCTCCAGCTCGCGCCGGGCGAATCGCTCCCGTGTCGCCACGTCGCGGAAGTCGAGGAAGGGCAGCGCAACCGCCTTCTTCAGCTTGAAGGCATCCTCGCGCCCGACGAAGACGGCCGAGATGTGCGTCTCGATCGGCGTCGCGCCGGTGAGCTGCCGGAGCAGCGCCGCCGTGCCGGCCTGCTCCGCCGGGATCACGGGTAGAGCATCTCCGTTTCCCAGCCCTGCCCCGCATGGTGGAAGACGCGCCGCTCGTGCAGGCGGAAGGGCATGTCGCGCCAGAACTCAATGCGGGCGGGCAGCAGGCGGAAGCCGGACCAGTGCGGCGGGCGCGGTATCTCCCCCAGCCCGAAGCGCAGCGTCTGCTCGGCCACGGCCTTCTCCAGCGCCCAGCGCCCCTCCAGCGGGCGGGACTGCCGCGACGCCCAGGCGCCGATGCGCGAACCCCGGGCGCGGGACGCGTAATACGCGTCCGCCTCCTCGTCGCTGACCTGCTCCACCGCCCCCTCGACGCGCACGCTGCGCTGCAGCGTCTTCCAGTGGAAGCACATCGCGGCGGCGGGATTCGCCGCGAGCTCCGTTCCCTTGCGGCTCTCCAGGTTGGTGTAGAAGACGAAGCCGCGCGGATCGACACCCTTCAGCAGCACCATGCGTGCCGAAGGCCGGCCGTCCGGCGTCGCGGTCGCCAGGCAGACCGCGTTCGGATCGTTCGGCTCGCTCCGCGCCGCCTCCGCCATCCAGGATCCGAAGAGCGCGAGCGGATCGTCGGTGGCCGGGCTGCGGGCCGTTGCGGGGACGTCCAAGCCTGCTCTCCCTGCGGTGACCGGGGCTCAGGGGCCTGGCCGGGCCGCCCCTTGCCCGAGGATTGGGCATGTGCCACCACCCCCCGGCCTCCGCAACCAGCCGGGTACGAACCTTCATGTCGCAAGCCGAGCCGCACGTCCCCGCCGCCCCTCCGCGCGGCACGCTGATGGCGGGGCGTCGCGGCGTGGTGATGGGCGTGGCGAATGACCGCTCGATCGCGTGGGGCATCGCGCAGGCCTGCGCCGCGCAGGGCGCCGAGATCGCCTTCACCTATCAGGGCGAGGCGCTGGAAAAGCGCGTCCGCCCGCTGGCGGAAAGCGTCGGCTCGCAACACGTCCTGCCCTGCGACGTGACGGACGACGCGAGCGTGGACGCGGTGTTCGACCGGCTCGGCTCGGCCTGGGGCGGGCTCGACTTCGTCGTGCATGCCATCGGCTTCGCCGACAAGCAGTACCTTCGCGGCCGCTACATGGACACGCCGCGTCCCGCCTTCCTCCAGGCGATGGACATCTCCGTCTACTCCTTCGTCGCGGTGGCGCAGCGTGCCGTGCCGCTGATGCGGCCGGGCGGGGCGTTGCTGACGATGAGCTACCTGGGCGCCGAGCGCGTGACGCCGCACTACAACGTCATGGGCGTCGCCAAGGCCGCGCTGGAGGCCTCCGTGCGCTACATGGCGGCCGATCTCGGGGGATCCGGCGTCCGCGTGAACGCGATCAGCGCCGGCCCGATCAAGACGCTCGCGGCGAGCGGCATCGGCGATTTCCGCTACATCCTGAAGTGGAACCAGCTCAACGCCCCGCTGGAGCGCAACGTCACCATCGAGGATGTGGGCGGCGCCGGCCTCTACCTGCTGAGCGACCTGTCCTCCGGCGTGACCGGCGAGGTGCATCACGTCGATTGCGGCTACCACATCGTCGGCATGAAGAACCCGGACGCGCCGGACATCGCGACGGTCTGACGCATCGCCCAGCGGGGTTTTCCACGCAGCAACGACGATGCCTGTGGGCAAGAGGCGGCTTTGCCCACAAACCATCCACAGAATCGTCCACAGCGGGGCGAACTCCGGGCCGTGAACCGCGCTCTCCGGAAGGCAGCAACGGTCACTCCTCATATCGAACCTTAAGAATGCCGCACAATAGCGCTTATGCGCTGAATACTTACTCGATACGGACAAGCTGCGTTCCTGGACTTTGCAATCCGCCGCGAACCCGCGCCCGTCCCGGCCCGTTACGCAGGCCTCGCAGCCCTCTTGCCAGAGGCCCAAGATGCCCGCGCGCCCTGTCTGGGAAGGTCACCTCCGTCTCTCGCTCGTCACCTGCGGGGTCGCCCTGCACAAGGCGGTCGGCGAGGGCGACGACATCCGCTTCCATCTGCTGCATCCGGAGACGCACAACCGCGTCCGCCAGGTCTGGCGGGATTCGGAGACCGGCGACGAGGTCTCCCGCCGCGAGCTGCTGCGCGGCTACGAGGTGGCGAAGGACGAATACGTCGTCGTCTCGGACGACGACATCCAGGAACTGAAGCTGGAGAGCACAAAGATCATCGACATCGAGCGCTTCGTCGATTGCGCCGAGATCGACCGCCTGTACTGGGACCGTCCCTACTACATGGTGCCGGTGGGCAAGACCTCCGCCGAGCCCTTCGCGGTGATCCGCGAGGCGATGCGCGGCGAGAAGCGCGTCGCCCTCGCCCGCGTCGTGATGTCGAACCGCGAGCGGATCGTCGCCGTGGAAGTGCGCGGCCCCGGCCTCCTCCTCTCGACCCTTCGCTCGCATGACGAGGTGCGCGACCAGTCCGAGGTGTTCGACGACATCCCGGAGGCCAAGGTGCAGCCGCAGATGATCGAGATCGCCCGGAACATCATCGCCCAGGCGGCCGGTCCCTTCACGCCGGAGGATTTCCGCGACCGCTACCAGGACGCGCTGGCCGACCTGGTCCGCCGCAAGGCCGGCGGCGCCAAGCCCGCCCGCCAGCGCGAGGTGCCGGAGGAGAGCAACGTCGTCGACCTCATGGAGGCGCTGAAGCGCAGCCTCAAGGGCGATGCGGCGCCCCGCGCCGCGGCCTCCCGCGCTGCCAAGCCCGCCGCGCGGAAGGCGCAAGCCAAGCCGTCCCGCGCCTCGACCTCCTCGGGGCGTCAGCGGAAATCGGCGTAGCTTACCGCGGCAGCTCCGCCGCTGCCGTCGCGTAGCCCTTCCACGGGTCTGCGCGCTTCAGCCGCTGCGGCGCGGTCCTGATCGTGAACGCGGCCGGGTCGAGCCCCGCCGTCACCTCCCGCCAGGAGAGCGGCATCGAGACCGGCGCCCCGGGCCGCGCCCGGGGCGACCACGCCGCCACCGCCGTGCCCTGCCGCTCGTTGCGGAGATAGTCGAGGAACACCAGGCCTTTCCGCGCCTTCTTCGCGATCGTCGTCGTGTAACGGTCCGGACGCGCCGCGGCGAGGCGCTCGCAGAAGCCGCGGCAGAACGCCTTCACTTCCGGCCAGGCGGCGCGCGGCACGACCGGCACCACGACGTGCAGCCCCTTCCCGCCGGTGGTCTTGGCGAAGCCCGTCAGGCCGAGCACCGCCAGCGCATCCCGCACCTCCCGCGCCGCCTCAACGACCCGCGCGAAGGGCAGCCCGGCATCAGGGTCGAGGTCGAAGACCAGCCGGTCCGGCCGCTCCACATCCTCGATGCGCGATCCCCAGGGATGCAGCTCCAGCACCCCGGCCTGCGCCAGCGCCGCCAGCCCCGCCGCATCGCGCACGTAGAGATGCGGCTTCTCCTCGCCGGCGATCTCCACCTGGCCGAGCAGCGCCGAGGTACCGGCCCCGGCATGGCGCTGGTAGAACAGCTTGCCGGCGACGCCATCCGGCGCCCGCACCAGCGTCAGCGGCCGCCCGCCGGCATAGTCCAGCAGCGCCGGTGCCACCGCCTCGAAATACCGCGCCAGGTCGCGCTTGGTGACCCCCTCCTCAGGCCAGAACAGCTTGTCGGGATGCGAGAGCGGGACGCCCGCCACCTCGGCCGCGCCCCTGGCGCGCACCACGCCGGGCGCAGGGCTTGCGGCCGGTGCCGTCACCTCCTCCGCCGGCTTGTCCTCGCGCAGCGCCCGAAAAGTCGCCTGCCGCAGCATCCCGTCGCCGGTGAAGCCGGCATAGCCGATCTCGGCCACCAGAAGCGGCTCGACCCAGCGCGCATCCTTGCCCCCTGCCCTACCCTCGAAGGGCGAGGTGGCGCGCGCCAGCGGCTTGAGCCGCCGCTCCAGCGCCGCCGCCTTCGCGGCCGAGATGCCGGAGCCGACCCGGCCGAGATAGACGAGGCTGCCGCCACGCTGCGCGCCGAGCAGCAGGGTCAGCGATCCCTTCGGCCCCTTGGCGTGGCCGCCAATGACGAATTCGTCGCCGCCGCGGCACTTCGTCTTCACCCAGTCCTCCCCGCGGCCCGGGCGGTAGGGCGCCGACAGCCGCTTGCTGACGATCCCCTCCAGCCCCAGCCGGCAGGCGGACATCAGCACGGCCTCACCCGCCGCGTCGAAATGCCCGACGACCCCGACGCCGCGGGGCGGCCGCGCCAGCAGCCGCTCCAGCGCCGCCTTGCGATCGGCGAGCGGACGCGCGCGGAGATCCTCCCCGCCCTCCGACAACAGGTCGAAGGCATGGTAGCGCAGTGCGCCGGTCCGCCGCGCCTCCAGCGCCGCGACCAGGCCCGGGAAGTCTGGCCGCCCATCGCCGTCGAGCGCCAGGACCTCGCCGTCCAGCACGGCGTCGGGCAGCGTCGAGAGTGCCGCCGCCAGCTCCTGAAAACGCTCCGTCCAGTCCAACCCGTTGCGGGTCAGCAGCCGCGCCACGCCGCCCGCCACGCGCGCCTGGATGCGGTAGCCGTCGAGCTTCGGCTCGTGCACCCAGCCCGGGCCGGCAGGCGGGCGATCGGCCACGGCGCAGAGTTGCGGCGGGACAAAGCCGGGCGCCGCCTTCGGCGCTGGCGCATCCGGCCGCCGCGGCCCCCACCGTGACCGTCGTGGCGGCTCGGCCTTCGGCGCCGCGAGGCGCTGCACCACCTCCCGCCCGCTGAGGACCGAGGTCACGTTCTCCCGCACCAGCGCATCGTCGCTGCCGGGCCGGGCCGCCGCGTCGCGGTCCTTGATCAGGAGCCAGTTCACCCGGCTCTCGCCGGGGCGCGGCTTCAGCCGCACCAGCGCCCAGCGCCCGGTCATGCGCTGCGCCGTCACCTCGAACTTCAGGTGCCCGGCCGCCAGCGCCGCTGCCGGATCCTCCTCGACCGGCTCCCAGGTGCCGCGGTCCCACAGGATCACATCGCCCTTGCCGTAGCCTTCCGGGATCTCGCCCTCGAAGCCGGCATAGTCGAGAGGGTGGTCCTCCACCTCCACGGCCAGCCGCCGCTGCGCGGGATCGAGGCTCGGACCCCGCGTCACCGCCCAGGATTTCAGCACCCCGTCCAGCTCCAGCCGCAGGTCCCAGTGCAGCCGCGTCGCCGCGTGCATCTGCACGACGAAGAGGCGCGCGCGCTTGCGGCGCCGGCCGACGCGGCCGGGCGGCTCCGGGGAGCGGGTGAGGTCGCGCTTGGCGCGGTAGGCGTCGAGCCTGGGCATGGGCACGGACCCAACGCCGCCGCCGCCGGGTGGATCGCCGGCTCGCATCCCTTTGCCGGTGGTTGAGGGCGGCGCGGGGCTGCGCTAGGTCCGGCAGGCGATGTCGCACAATGCCTTCGGCCATCTCTTCCGCTTCACCACCTGGGGCGAATCCCACGGCCCGGCAATCGGCTGCGTGGTCGATGGCTGCCCACCGCGCCTGGGACTGACCGAGGCCGATATCCAGCCCTTCCTTGATCGCCGCCGCCCCGGCCAGTCCAAGTTCGTCACGCAGCGGCAGGAGCCCGACCAGGTCCGCATCCTCTCCGGCACCTTCGACGGCGTGACCACCGGCACCCCGATCGCGCTCGTCATCGAGAACCAGGACCAGCGCAGCAAGGATTACGGCGAGATCAGGGACCGCTTCCGCCCCGGCCATGCCGACCTGACCTACGAGCTGAAATACGGCATCCGGGACTACCGCGGCGGCGGCCGCTCCTCGGCACGGGAGACGGCGATGCGCGTCGCCGCCGGCGCCGTGGCCCGCAAGGTTCTGGAGGGCGTCACCCTCCGCGGTGCCCTCGTCTCGATCGGCGGCGACGTCGTCGACCGCGCCAACTGGGAATGGGCGGAGGTGGACCGCAACCCCTTCTTCTGCCCGGACGCCAAGGCCGCCGCGCGGTGGGAGGAGCGGCTCGGCGCCGCTCGCAAGGCCGGCTCCTCGCTGGGCGCGGTGGTGGAGGTGGTGGCGGAGGGCGTGCCGCCCGGCCTCGGCGCGCCGGTCTACGGCAAGCTGGATGCCGACCTCGCCGCAGCGCTGATGTCGATCAACGCGGTGAAGGGCGTCGAGATCGGCGCCGGCTTCGCCGCGGCCACCCTGAGCGGGGAGGAGAATGCCGACGAGATGCGCATGGGACAGGACGGCGAGGTGGTCTTCGGCAGCAACCAGGCGGGCGGCATCCTCGGCGGGATCTCGACGGGCCAGCCCGTGGTGGCCCGCTTCGCGGTGAAGCCCACCTCCTCGATCCTGACGCCGCGCCGGTCCGTCGACCGCTTCGGCGAGGAGGTGGAGGTGACGACGCGCGGCCGGCACGACCCCTGCGTCGGCATCCGCGCCGTTCCCGTGGGGGAGGCGATGCTCGCGCTCGTCCTCGCCGACCACCTGCTGCGCCACCGCGCCCAGAACCCCAACGCGCCGAGCCGCGCGCGGCTGCCGCGGAACTAGGGCGGCTGCGCAGCAGCCCGAAGCGCCGCCATCACCTCCGCCACGCTCTCCCGCACCGCAACATCGGTGCCGAAGCGCAAGCCGACCAGGACGATCGCCGCCCGTGCGCCCGCGGCGTGCCGTTCGCCGGAATCGCGCACCAGCACGACACGCTCCGCCGCCAGGAAGGTGCGCCCCCCGGAAAGGTCGGTCAGCGGGACGAGCCGCTGACCCGCCTCGCGCAGCTTCCGCGCGACCGCCTCCGCGCTCTCGGCGCTGCGCTGCTGCACCCAGGCGGAGGTGTCGATCACCGTCGCGCCGCCCTCGCCACGGCCGACGCGCACGACCTCGGACGCGGCGATCCAGACCGCGGCCCGCCCCTCGGTCGGGATCACCTCGATGAAGCCTGGGGCCTGCGCGAGGGCGGGAGCGGCCAGGGGCAGCAGGAGCAGGGCGCGGCGCGGGGCTCTCATGCCGTTCTCAACGCCACGACGGCGGACGGGTGCCGCCATGGCGCCACCAGCAGCAGTTCCGGGAAGGCGGGAGCGCCGGACGTCGCCCTCCGCAGCGGCCGCCCGGACGCCGCCGCATGTTTGCCCAGGGCTTCCCCGCTGCGCTCCGAACCCCCACACTCCGCCCGCCGGGAGCCCCTGAATGCCAGACACCACGCCGCCCAAGCTGCATGCCGCCTTGCCCCGCCGCATGACCGGCCATGGCGAGACAATCGCCACATCCACGCCGATCGGCGACGAGGTGAAGACCACCACCTGCTACATGTGCGCCTGCCGCTGCGGCATCAAAGTCCACCTGAAGGACGGCCGCGTCCGCTACATCGAGGGCAACCCCGATCATCCGGTGAACCGCGGCGTGCTCTGCGGCAAGGGCAGCGCCGGGATCATGACGCAGTATGCGCCCTCCCGCCTCCGCGCGCCGCTGAAGCGCGTCGGGCCGCGCGGCTCCGGCGAGTTCCAGGAGATCACCTGGGAGGAGGCGATGCGGACCGCGACGGATTGGCTCGCTCATGTCCGCCGCACCGATCCGAAGCGCCTCGCCTTCTTCACCGGGCGCGACCAGTCGCAATCCCTCACCGGCTTCTGGGCCGCCCAGTTCGGCACGCCCAACTTCGCCGCGCATGGCGGCTTCTGCTCGGTCAACATGGCCGCTGGCGGCCTCTACACGATCGGCGGCAGCTTCTGGGAATTCGGCGAGCCGGATTGGGAGCACACCAAGTACTTCGTCATGTTCGGCGTCGCGGAGGATCATGATTCCAACCCGATCAAGATCGGGCTCGGCAAGCTGAAGGAGCGCGGCGCCAAGTTCGTCAGCGTCAACCCGGTGCGCACCGGCTACTCCGCCATCGCGGACGAGTGGGTCGGCATCCGTCCGGGCACGGACGGGCTGCTGATCATGGCGCTGATCCACGAGCTGCTGCGCACCGACCGCGTCGATCTCGACTTCCTCGTCCGCTACACCAACGCGCATTGGCTCGTCGTCCGGAACCCCGGCGGCGCGGATGACGGGCTCTTCGCCCGCGACGCCGAGGGAAGGCCCATGGCGTGGGACCGCGTCGCGGGCTGGGCCTGCGATGCGCAGACGCCAGACATGCAGCCCGCCCTGGTGGGCGAGCACCGCCTGTCCGACGGGCGCGTGGCCGTACCCGTCTTCCAGCTCATGGCGGGCCGCTATGTCTCGCCCGAATACGCGCCCGAGGCGGTGGCCGAACGCTGCGGCGTCGGCGCCGAGCGCATCCGCCGGCTCGCCGCCGAGATCGCGGATGTCGCCTTCAACCAGACCGTCACGCTCGACGTGCCCTGGACCGATGCGCTTGGCCGGCGGCACGAGAGGATGGTCGGCCGTCCCGTGGCCTTCCACGCCATGCGCGGCATCTCCGCCCACTCCAACGGCTTCCACACCTGCCGCGCGCTGCACCTGCTGCAGATGCTGCTCGGCGCCGTCGATACGCCGGGCTCCTGGCGCTACAAGTCGCCCTTCCCGCGGCCCATCCCGCCCGCGCCCGGCCCCGCCGGCAAGACCGTGGCGCCGGACACGCCGATCGCCGGCAACCTGCTGCAATTCCCGCACGGCCCCGACGACCTGCTGGTGCACGAGGACGGCTCGCCCATCCGCATCGACAAGGCTTTCTCCTGGGACGCGCCCCTGGCCCTGCACGGCATGATGCACAGCGTCATCGGCAACGCCGGCGCCGGCGACCCGTACGAGATCGACACGCTGTTCATGTTCATGGCCAACATGGCGTGGAACAGCGCGATGAACCCGGGCGAGGTCATCCGCTGCCTGACGGAGAAGCGGGAGGATGGCGAGTACCGCATCCCGCACGTCATCTATGCCGATGCCTACTTCTCCGAGACGGTGCCCTACGCGGATCTCATCCTGCCCGACACCACCTACCTCGAGCGCTGGGACTGCATCTCGATCCTCGACCGGCCGATCGGCAGCGCGCACGGGCCGGGCGACGCCATCCGGCAGCCGGTGATCAAGCCCGATCGCGACGTGCGCCCCTTCCAGGAGGTGCTGATCGAGCTCGGCGCCCGACTTGGCCTGCCGGCCTTCACCAACCAGGACGGCACGCCGAAGTTCAAGGATTACCCGGACTACATCGTGAACCACCAGCGCATGCCGGGCGTGGGCCCACTGGCCGGCTGGCGCGGCGAGGACGGCACGAAGTCCGGCGTCGGCGAACCCAACGCCGACCAGCTCCGCCGCTACATCGAGAATGGCTGCTTCTGGCGCCACCACCTGCCGCCCGAGCAGTCCTACTTCAAGCACGCCAACCGCGCCTATCTCGACGCCGCCAAGGCGATGGGCCTGATGGGCAAGTCCGACCAGATCGTGCTGCAGATCTATTCCGAGATCCTGCAGAAGTTCCGCCTCGCCGCCGCGGGCCACGGCGCGAAGCAACCGCCCGCGCACCTGCGCGGCCGCATCGCCACGTACTGCGACCCGCTGCCGATCTGGTACGCGCCGTTGGAGCAGCAGGGGCACGACACCGCGCCCTACCCGCTTTCCGCCGTGACGCAGCGGCCGATGGAGCACTACCATTCCTGGGGCTCGCAGAACGCCTGGCTGCGGCAGATCAAGGCCGCGAACAAGCTCTACATGCACCGCGAGACGGCATCGCGCCTCGGCCTCGCGGCGGATGACTGGGTGTGGGTGGAATCGCGCAACGGCCGCGTGAAGGGCCAGCTCGCGCTGATGGACGGCGTCAACCGCGACACCGTCTGGACATGGAACGCCATCGGCAAGCGCGCCGGCGCCTGGCGCCTGTCGGAGGACAGCCCGGAGGCGACGCGTGGCTTCCTGCTCAACCACGTCATCAGCGAATGGCTGCCCGCGCAGGAACACGCCCACCGCTTCGCCAATTCCGACCCTGTCACCGGCCAGGCTGCCTGGTACGACCTGCGCGTGAACGTGACGAAATGCGCGCCGGACGAGATCCCGCTGACCGACCCGCATCCGGCGCCGCTGCGCGCGCCGCCGAACATGCCGCCGGTGCCCTCGCTGCTGCGCGACCCGGTGCCCGCAAGCACGAAAAGCCCCTCGCGATGACCGAACTGCCGCCGCCCTCCCCCAAGAAGCTCGGCCTGGTGATCGACCTCGACACCTGCGTCGGCTGCCAGGCCTGCGCGACCAACTGCAAGCAGTGGAATGCCGGCGGCCATCTCGCGCCCCTGCCCGACTTCAAGCCCTATTCGGCCGGCGCCGAGGGCGTCTGGTTCAACCGCGTCCACTCCTACGAGGCGGGCGACGGAGATGGCGGCCGCACCGTCCACTTCCCCCGTTCCTGCCTGCACTGCGAAACGCCGGCCTGCGTCACCGTCTGCCCCACCGGCGCCAGCTACAAGCGCGCGGAAGACGGGATCGTCCTCGTCAACACCGAAACCTGCATCGGCTGCGGCCTCTGCGCCTGGGCCTGCCCCTACGGCGCGCGCGAGCTGGACGAGGATGAGGGGGTGATGAAGAAGTGTACCCTCTGCGTCGACCGCATCTACAACGAGACGATCCCCGAACCGCAGCGCCAGCCCGCCTGCGTCATCACCTGCCCGGTCGGGGCGCGGCACTTCGGCGACCTGGGCGATCCGGACAGCGCCGTCTCGCAGCTCGTCGCGGCGCGCGGCGGCTACGACCTGATGCCTGAGATGGGCTATCGCCCGGTCAACAAGTACCTCCCCCCGCGCCGCCCGGTGGCGCCGAACCCGAACCCGCCCGCCGAGGCCGAGCCGACGCCGCTCGACATCGCGAACCCGCTCCTCCGCTGGCTGGACCGCGCCCTCACGCGGTGACGCCGCGGCCATCCCTGACCTTCCTCTCCGTCCCCCGCCTCCGGGGCCGCAGGCGAGCGAGACCATGCACCCCGCCCCTTCCATCGTCTTCTTCACCACCGCCTCCGGCGCCGGCTACGGCCTGCTGTTCTGGCTCGGCCTTCTCCTGCCGACCGGCCTGCTGAGCCCGCCGCCGGTCGCGGCGGTCGTCGCGCTGCTGCTGGCCCTCGCCCTCATCTCCGCCGGCCTGCTCTCCTCCACCCTGCACCTCGGCCGGCCGGAGCGCGCCTGGCGCGCCCTCTCCCAGTGGCGCTCCTCCTGGCTGTCGCGCGAGGGCGTGGCGGCGCTCGCCACCTACCCGCCGGCGCTGCTGCTCGGCCTCGCGCTCTGGCGCGGCGATGGCGTGCTCGCGCTCGTCGGCGGCCTCCTCTCCGCCGCCGGTGCCGTGGTCACCGTCTGGTGCACCGGCATGATCTACGCTTCGCTCCGCACCGTGCGGCAGTGGCGGCATGCGCTGGTGCCCTGGGGCTACCTGCTCTTCGCGGCCTTCTCCGGCGCAGCCCTGCTCGCAGCGGTCGCTGCCTTCTCCGGCAACGGCGCGCTGCCCGCCGCCCTCGCCGCGCTGCTCGGCCTCGGCGCCCTCATCCTCAAGCGCGCCTACTGGTCCGGCATCGATGCCGCGCCGGCAGCGGATTCGCCGACCATCGAGAGCGCCACCGGCCTCGGCCGGATCGGTGCGACGCGTCCCCTCGACCCGCCGCACACCGAGCAGAACTGGTTGCTGCGCGAGATGGGATTCCGCATCGCCCGCAAGCACCGGCTGCGCTTGCGCGTCCTCGTGCAGGCAGGCTTCGTCCTTGCCGTTGCGCTCGCGGCCCTATCGCTCCTGCTCCCGGCCGCCGCGCCGCTGCTGCTCCTGGCCGGCGCGGTCGTCGCCCTTCTGGCGCTCCTGGCCGAGCGCTGGCTGATCTTTGCCGAGGCGACCCACACCGTGACGCTTTATTACACCGGCGAGCGCTAGCGCCGAGGTGAAAACCCGTCCTCGCTGGCAAGCTTGACGCCCCCCCACGTCATCGGGCTAGGACACGGGCAACACCAAGAAAGAGCCGCCGCATGCCCTTCGCCGACCATCGGCCGGATCCGGCCGATCTCGACCGCTTTCGCGCCCTTTGCGGCGACAAGCTCTGGTCTCGCCGGCTCGATGACCTTGGGCAACGCGCCGCCTCCGCCTCCCTCTCCGGCCGTGCGGCCCAGCAGCGCCATGCGCTGGAGCTCATCCTCGCGCGCCTTTCCGATCCCGCCGCCCTCTTCCGCGCCACGCCGGCCGAACGCCGCGTCACCGCCTTCGCCAGGGAGGCCGTGCAGCTTGCCGAGACCCTTCCCGCCGGACCGCGCCGCCGGCTGAGGGAGCGCATCGAGGCCGGCCTGACCGGCGAAGCCACGCTCGTCCCGCTCTTCCACCTGCTCCGCACCGCTGCGCTGCACCGCAAGCGCGGCTTCGAGGTCGCTTTCACCGGCCTGGCCGAGGAGGCGGCGCATGACCTCCTCATCCGCCGCGACGGCGCGGAGGCGGAGGTCGCCTGCGAGGTGGTCTCCGCCGAGGAGGGGCGGCAGGTGCATCGTGGCGACTGGTGCGCGCTGGTCGACCGCGTGAACCCCGAGTTGCAGACCTGGCTTGCCGCCCATCCCGGCCGCTACCTGCTCAAGATGACGCTGCCGGAGGGCATGGCCGAGCCCGCCCAGGTCGCCGATCTGCACGCGCGCATCACCACCCTTCTGCAGAGCCAGAGGCGGCAGGACAGCTCCGCCGATGCCATCCTGAAGCTCGATCCGCTCGTGCTGGCCGGCGCCCAGGCAGCGGTCCAGGGCCTGCCCGGCCAGCTCCGTGCCCAGTTCGGCGAGGAGGCGCACCTCGCCGTCATGTCCTCCGCGCCCGGCGCCGCCGGCCGAGGCTCCGTCTTCGTCATGGCCGCCCGCGCAGGGCGCGAGAACACCATCGCCGGCGCGGTGTGCCGCCGCCTCGATGCCGCGGCGGAAACGCGGCTCACCGGCGTCCGGCCGGGCATCCTCTCCGTCTTCCTCGAAGACCTCGACCGGGCCGAGTGGCGGTCGCTGCGCGACCGCATGGAGCTGGAGGGGGCGGCGCGCCGCTGGATGACCACGTTGCCCGCCCGCCATGTCGTCGCCATCACCTGCAGCAGCCGGCTGGAGCTGTTCGGCGCCGCCCCGCCGGACGGCGCGCCGAGCGGCGAGCTGCGCTTCCGCAACCCCGGCCACCCCGCAGCGCGGCTGCCTTCCCTCGCCGACGCCGTCGTCTCCACCTCGTGATGCAGAAGCCGGCCGCACCCGCCCCCGCTCAGCGAGGCGTGTGGTGCGAAACCGTCTCCTGCAGTTCACGTTCTTACGCCGCATGGCCGGCAGCCGCCCCGCTTCGGGCTGCCGGTTTTCCTTGGCCGCAGGACATGAAATGACCGAGCGCGAGCACGAGAGCAAGCTGGCCGAGTTGGACCGGCTTCTCAACGATGTCGAGACGAGGATGGATCCCGACCGGGTGTGGTCTCTGCTTGCCGAGCTCAGCGCTGCGACCCGCGCCTCCGCCGCCGCTCCCGGCTGAACGGCAGGCCTACCCTGCCGCCGTCTCGCGCCCCGAGCCGGTGAGCGCCACGATCCGGCGTCCTGCGCCGTCGCTGCGGCAGACCACCGCTCCCCTTTCCTCCAGCCATTCAAGGAGCCGCCGGGCCCGTCCGGTCGACCGGCTGCCGTAGGCGCGCGCCAGCGCCTCGTCATCCGGGCATGGCTCGCCGGCCAACGCAGCCCGCGCCAGCAGCAGGTACACGCCGCGCGTCTCCTCCGGAAGCGCCGCCGCCTGCTCCGACACGGGGGGCCAGTCCGGATCGTCCTGCACGGTGGCCTCCTCCACGCCGGCCCGGGCCAGCGCCAGCCGCCGGCGGAACTCCGGCAGGTCCGGCGCACGCCCGCCCAGCCGGGCGATCCGGCACCGGACGAGGAAATCGCCGTAAAGCGCCGCGGCGGGGCGGTACGCCGCCTCGGGCTCGGCCAGCACCTCCCGCAGTACCGCGTCGAGCCGTGCCTGCTCCTCTTCCGTGGGCGGCTCCGCCGACCGCTCATGCACCGGCGCCGGCCGCGCCGCGGCGAGCTGCGCCAGGAGGTCCACCGGCGCCGCGGCGGGCCGCCGCGCCGGCGTAATCTTCGGCTCGGGCGACGCCGCCGCCTTCAGGATCAGCTCCCGTGCCTCTTCCGACGGTGTCTCCGGCGCGCGCAGCCGTGGGCCGGCGCCACGCGACCCCGTCTCCACCGGCCCGATCCGCAGCGGCAGCGGTCGGCGCGAGATCGCGGGGCCGAGCGCGATGAAGTGCCCGCGCGCGAGGTCGCGGAACGTCTCCGCGCCGCGCCGCTCCATTCCCAGCAGCTCCGCCGCCCGCGCCATGTCGATGTCGAGGAAGGTGCGCCCCATCAGGAAGTTGGATGCCTCCGCCGCCACGTTCTTGGCGAGCTTCGCCAGCCGCTGCGTCGCCACCACCCCGGCCAGCCCGCGTTTGCGGCCGCGGCACATCAGGTCGGTCATCGCCGCGAGCGAGACGCGCCGCGCCTCGTCCGACACGTCCCCGCCCATCGCCGGCGCGAAGAGCTGCGCCTCGTCCACCACGACGAGCAGCGGCGACCACAGGTCGCGCTCCGCCGCGAACAGCCCGTCGAGGAAGGCCGCCGCGTGGCGGAGCTGCCCGTCGATGTCCAGCTCCTCCAGGTTCAGCACGACGGAAACCCGGTGCCGCCGCACCCCTTCCGCCGCGCGCCGCAACCCGCCAGGACCGGAGGAAGCGGCGTCGATCACCAGATGCCCGAAGCGGTCGGCCAGGGTGACGAAATCGCCCTCCGGGTCGATCACCGCCTGCTGCACCCAGGGCGCCGACTGCTCCAGCAGCCGCCGCAGGAGGTGCGACTTGCCCGATCCGGAATTGCCCTGCACCAGCAGCCGCGTCGCCAGCAGTTCCTCGAGGTCGAGCGTCGCCGCCTCGCCCGTGCCGGTGAGCCCCATCTCGATGCGGACAGTCATGCCGGCGGCTTACCCGCAACGCCCGGCATCGGGAAGGCGGCCGCCCTTCACCCGAGCTCGAAGCTCGCCACCCCGAACAAGAGCTCCATGGCCACGGTCGGCGCCGGCCCGGTGTACATCCGCGCCGTCTCGAACACCGGCCGCAGTCCGAGCGCCTCGGCCAGCGCCACGCCCGCACGGTGCGGCTCCGGCACGTCGAGGAACACCTCGCCCGGGGGCACGCGCGCCAGCAACGCGGCGAGGAGCGCCTCGGCCTCGCCCGTCGAGCCCGCCACCAGAGGCCCGATCTTGTGACCGGATCGGCAGGGACGGATGACGCCGAAGCCGGAGACCAAGCCGTCCCTCGCGGCGGCCAGCGCGACATGCCCGGGCGCGGCGATCCAGGCGCGGAGGAAGTCCGGCCGCGGCGCCGGGAAGACGCGCCGGTCCAGCGCCTCGATCCCGGCGAACGGAACGTCCGCGGCATGTGTGATGCCCGGCGGGCAGGCCGGCACCGGCGCGGGAACGCCGCCGAAGCGGATGTTGTTCCAGGCGAGCGCGAAGCCCGACTTGCGGTAGTTCGCCTGCTGCGCCACCACGCCGTCCAGCCCGACCAGCCGCCCCTCGAGCCGCGCCATCGCCCCGCGCCATGCCGCCATGCCGTGCCCCTGCCCGCGCGCCTCCGGCCTGGCGATGTAGAAGCCGATGAAGCCGAAGGCCGCGGCGTAGCGCGTGGCCGAGATGACGGCGAGCAGCTCTCCATCCGTCCCGAAGGCGCCGAGGAACAGGCCGGGATCCTGCGCCAGGAAGGCGTCGAGGTCGCGAAGGCCGGGGTTCCACCCCTCCGCCGCCGCCCACTCGACCGCGCGGGCCGCCTCCTCCGCCGTAAGGCCGCGCACGGCGCTCAATGCATCAGGTCCCCGCCATTCGGCGACAGCGTCGCGCCCACGAAGAAGTCACCGCCGGGCGAGGATGCGAGCAGCAGCACGGCGCCGGCGATCTCCTCCGGCCGCCCGACCCGGCCGATCGGGAGGGTCGCGCCGGTGCGCGCCGCCCAGTCGGGCCCGAGCTGGCCGGTCAGCTCCGTCGCCACCGGCCCCGGCGCGACCGCGTTCACCAGGATGCCCTTCGGCGCGCCCTCCCGCGCGAGGGCGCGGGTGAAGCCGACCAGCGCCGCCTTCGCCGTGCAGTACGGCACGATGTTCGGCGCGCCCTTGAACGCAAGCTGCGAGGCGGTGGTGATGATGCGCCCACGCCCGCGCGCCGCCATTCCCGGCCAGACCGCCTGGCTCGCCACCCACGCCGCGCGGACATGCACCGCCATCACCCGGTCGAAGGCCGCGTCGTCCAGCGTCTCGAAGGCGCCGCGCAGGTTCATGCCGGCATTGTTCACCAGCACGTCCACCGGCCCCAGGGCCTCCGCCGCCGCAACGAAGCCGCGCAGCGCCGCGGCGTCGGCCACGTCGAGCGACCGGTGCAGGACGCGGCGGCCAGTGGCCTCGATGCCGGCTGCCACCTCGGCCGCGCCGGCCGTGTCGTTCAGGTGGCAGAAGGCGATGTCCGCGCCCTCCCGCGCGAAGAGCAGCGCGACCGCCCGCCCGATCCCCCGGCTGCCGCCGGTGACGATCGCCACCTGCCCCGCCAACTGCCCCGTCACGCCATCAGCCTCCGCATCGCCGCGACGAAGCCGTCGCGGACCTCCATCGCGCGCAGGTGTCGCCCCGCCTCCACCACCACGCGCCCGCCGCAGGCGACGGTGCGCACTGCACATCCCTGCCCGCTGAACACCCAGGCATCGAGCAGCGCGTCCTCCTCCCGCTCCAGCAGCAGCGGATGCGCGTCGTCCAGCTCGACGAGGTCGGCGCGCAGGCCGGGGGCGAGGGCGCCGATCGCGCGGCCGCTCGCCCGTGCCCCGCCCGCCAGCGCGGCATCCAGCAGCGCGCGGCCCGGATGCGGCGCCTGGTCGTCGGTCGCCACGGAGCGGGCTTGGTCGCGCAGCCTCTGGCTCGTCTCGAGTTGCCGCAGCTCGTGGTTCGGCGCCGTGCCGACATGGCTGTCGGTGCCGATGCCGAAGCGCCCGCCCGCCGCCCGGAAGGCCGGCAGCGCGAAGGTGCCGTCGCCGAGCGACGCCTCCGTGGTCGGACAGAGCCCGGCCGCCGCGCCGCTGCGCGCGAGCGCCTCGGTTTCGCCGGGGTCCATGTGCGTCGCGTGGATCACGCACCAGCGGGCATCGACCGGCATGTTGTCCAGCAGCCAGCGCACCGGCCGCGCGCCGGTGGCGGCGAGGCACTCCTCCACCTCCCGCACCTGCTCGGCCGCATGGATGTGGACAGGGCCGCCAAGCGCCGCCGCATCGCGGATCATCGCCGGCGTGCAGGCACGCAGCGAATGCGGCGCGACGCCCGTGGCGAATTGCGGATCGACGCCCGTCGCCGTTCGCGCGCCCTCCAGGATGCGGCCGAAGCCATCGAGGTCGTTCAGGAAGCGGCGCTGCCCGTCCTGCGCCGGCCGGCCGAAGATGCCGCCATGCCGGTAGAGCGAGGGCAGCAGCGTCACGCCGATGCCGCTCCGCCGGGCCGCGGCAAGCTGGCGGAGCGCCATCTCGGCCGGCTCGGCGTAGGGGGAGCCGTCCGGCGCATGATGCAGGTAGTGGAACTCCGCCAGCGCGGTGAACCCGTGTTCCAGCAGCTCCACATGAAGCTGCGCCGCCACCGCCTCGGCGTCCTCCGGCGTGAAGCGGCCGACGAAGCGGTACATCGTCTCCCGCCAGGTCCAGAAGCTGTCCCGCCCCGCCGGGCTGCGCCGCTCCGCGCCGCCCGCCATGGCACGCTGGAAGGCGTGAGAGTGCAGGTTGGGCACGCCCGGGATGACATGGCCCGACAGGCGCCGCGCCGCGCCCGCCGGCACCCCGGGCGCGACGGCGCTGATGAAGCCCGCCGCGTCCACCTCGATGCGCACATCCCGTGCCCAGCCGCCGGGCAGCAGTGCCCGCGCGGCGTGGAAGGCGGCGGTGACGCGCCCGCTCAATTCGCCGCCCGGACCCCCATGGCCAGCGTGCGCTCGTCCATCCGCGCCTCGTAGGTCAGCCCGCGGCGCAAGGCCCACACGTTGTTCAGGTGCACCAGCGGGAACATCGGCACGTTCTCCGCCGTCCAGCGCACCAGCCCGCGGATCGCCGCCTCGCGCTGCTCGTCATCCATGATCGTCTCGGCCCGCGCCAGCATCGCGTCGAACTCGGGCGAGGAGAAACGCCGGGAATTGGCCGATCCCGTCCGCCGCTCCCGGTCGAAGGTCGCCAGCACGTTCTTGGCGTAGGACAATCCCTCCCCCGTCGTGCTGCCCCAGCTGCCGAGCGACATGGAGAATTCCTGCCGCGCCGCCCGCGCCGAGTAGGTCGTCCAGGGCAGCGCCTCCACCGCCGTCTGCACGCCGATCCGGCTCCACATCCCGGCCACGGCCTGCGACAGCCGCGCGTCGTTCGGGAAGCGGTCGTTCATCGTGTGCAGCGTCATCCGGAAGCCGTTCGGAAACCCGGCCTCGGCCAGCAGCCGCCGCGCGCCGTCCGGATCGTGGCGCGGCGCGGCGGTGTCCGGGTCGTACGAGTAGGTGCCGCGCGGCATCCACTGCCCGGCCGGCGAGGCCAGCCCGTCCATCGCCCGCTCAGCCAGCGCCTCGCGGTTGATCGCCATGTTCAGCGCCCGCCGCACCCGCAGGTCGAGGAACGGGTTGCGCTCCAGCGGCCGGCCCTCATTGTCGGTCACGAAGGGCAGGTTGCCCTGGCGCGAGTAGTCCGGCCCGAGATGCGCCAGCCGAAGCGACTGGATCTCGGAGATCACCACCCGCGACTCCCGCCGGAGCCGCGGCAGGTCGGTCGGCGCCACCTGGTCGATCATGTCCACGTCGCCCGCCAGCAGCGCCGCGGTGCGCGCCGGATCGGTCGCGACGAAGCGGTAGGAGACGCGTGCCCAGGGCTCCGCGCCCCCGAAGTAGCGCTCGTTCCGCGCCAGCTCCGTCCGGTCGCCCTGGCGGTGGGAGACGACGCGGTACGGGCCCGTCCCCACCGCGGCGCGGCCTGCATTGTAGTCCTCCGTCGCCGCGCCCTCCCCCACGTGGCGCGAGACGATGTAGACGCTGCCGAGCTCGGCCAGCAGCACCGGGTTCGGCGCATGCGTCACGATGCGCACCGTGTGCGGGTCGGGCGCGGAGACCGACTTGACGCTCCGCAGGATCGCCCCGAACCCGCCCGGGCTGTTCGGCACCACCGGCGCCCGCGCGAGCGAGAACACGACGTCATCCGCCGTGAAGGGCCGCCCGTCATGCCAGGTGACGTCCCGACGCAGCCGGAACTCCCATTCCGTGTCCGAGATCAGCCGCCAGCTCTCGGCGAGGTCCGGCCGCACCCGCGCCCGCGCGTCACGGTCCACCAGCCGCCCGAAGACATGCTGGGCGATGGCGTTGTTCGGCGAGGCGTTGAAGAAGTGCGGATCGAGCGAGGTGATCGACCCGCCCGTCGCGACCGTCAGCGTCTGGGCCCAGCCCGGCGCCGCGATCGCGCCGGCCAGGGCGGTGGCGAGGAGCAGGCGTCGCATCGGGGTTCTCCCTTCCGTTCCCTTCGATGCTGACGATCCCCGCCGCCGCCGGTCAAGCGCCGTGGCGCCCGGACCGGACGGATCGGGGGCGCCGGGCGGCGCCCTCCTCCCCTCAGTTCGGCCGCGCGCTCATCGCCGTGGTGCGCTCGTCCATGCGCGCCTGGTAGGTGATCGGCCGGCGGCTTGCCCAGGTGTGGTTGAGCTGCACCACCGGCATCATCGGCGCGTTCTCCGCCACCCAGCGCACCACCTCCCGCAGCGCCTTCTCGCGCTCGGCATCGTCCATCACCTGGACCGCGCGGCCGACCATCGCGTCCAGCTCCGCCGAGGAGAAGCGGGAGCTGTTGGACGCGCCGGTCCGGCGCTCCCGGTCATAGGTCATCAGCACGTTGACCAGCAGGTAGCTCGCCTCCGCCGTCACGCTGCCCCAGGAGGCGAGGCGCATCCCGAACTCCTGCCGCGCCTGCCGCGCCGACATCGTCGCCCAGGGCAGCGCCTCCACCTGCGTCTGCACGCCGATCCGCGTCCAGGACTGCGCCACCGCCTGCGCGATGCGGCTGTCGTTCGGGAAGCGGTCGTTCGGCGTGGAAAGCGTCAGCCGGAAGCCGTTGGGGAAGCCTGCCTCCGCCAGCAGCCGCCGCGCGCCGTCCAGGTCGGCCGGCCGCACGGTCACCTCCGGATTGTGCGAATAGACGCCGGCCGGCAGCCACTGGGCATTCGGCGTCGCCTGCCCCTCCATCACCCGCTCCGCGATCGCCTCGCGCGCGATGGCCATGTTCAGCGCCCGCCGGACGCGGACATCGAGGAACGGGTTGCGCGGCAGCGGCCGGCCATCCGTGTCGGTCACCCCCGGCACCTCGCCGGTGCGGGAGAAGTCGGGCATCAGGTAGACGGCGCGCAGCCCCTGCGTGTCGCTCACCGCGATCCGGCTCTCCCGCCGCAGCCGCGCCAGATCCGCCGAGGCGATCTGGTCGATCAAATCCACGTCGCCCGCCAGCAGCGCCGCGCTGCGTGCCGGATCATTGGCGACGAAGCGGTAGGAGACCCGCGCCCAGGGCTGCCGCTCGCCCCAGTGGCTGTCGTTGCGGGTCATCTCCGTCCGGTCGGCCTGCCGGTGCGAACCGAAGCGATACGGCCCGGTGCCCACCGCCGCGCGCCCGGCATTGTAGTCCTCGGTCGAGGCCCCCTCGCCGACATGGCGCGAGATGATGAAGATCGACGCCAGCTCGGTCGGCAGGATCGGGTTCGGGTAGCTCGTGTGGAACCGCACCGTATGCGCGTCCACCACCTCAGCCCGCTCGATCGAGCGGATGAAGCCGGCGAAGCCGCCCGGGCTGTTCGGCACGCTCGGCACGCGCCCCAGCGTGAACACCACGTCCTCCGCGGTGAAGGGCCGCCCGTCATGCCAGGTCACGCCCTGGCGCAGCTTGAACTCCCACGCCGTGGGCGACACCGCGCGCCACTCGGTTGCGAGCCCCGGCACCAGCTTCGCGTCATGCGTCCGGTCCACCAGCGTCTCGAAGAAGTGCAGCGCGAGGGAGCTGTTCGGCGCCGCGTTGAAGAAGTGGGGATCGACCGAGGTGACCGACCCGCCCGTCGCGATCGTCAGGTTCTGGCCCAGCGCGCTTCCCGATCCCAGCGCCAAGGCCAGGGCGAGCAGACCCTGGCGGGTGCGGTGCATCATGACGTGCCATCCTCTTGCGTTGTTGTGCCGCGCCCGCATGCCCCAAGGCCGGCGGCCCCGCAACCCGGCCGCTGGCCTCGCCCGTCGCGTGCTGCTACGAATGAAGGTTCTGGGAGACCGCTCACGAAAGGGGAAGGGCGATGCGCAAGGGCATCCTGGCGGCCGGGGGGCTTTCCCTCGCGGCGGCCGCTTCGGCATTCGCGCTGGCCGGCACCGCCGCGGCGCAGACCCTCACCATGGGGGTCGGCTCGCCCGTCACCTCGCTGGATCCCCATTTCCACCAGCTCTCGCCGAACAACGCCGTCGCGGACATGATCTTCGACAAGCTCATCGAGACGGATGAGAAGGCGCGGCAGCAGCCCGGCCTTGCCACCGAATGGCGCGCGGTGTCGCCCACGGTGTGGGAGTTCAAGCTGCGCCAGGGCGTGCGCTTCCACAACGGCAGCGCCTTCACCGCGGAGGACGTGGCCTTCACCCTCGCGCGCCTGCCGAACGTGCCGAACGCCCCCTCCTCCTTCGCGGCCTATGCCCGCCCGATCACCCGGGTGGAGATCGTCGATCCGCTGACCATCCGCTTCCACACCGCCTCGCCCTATCCCCTCCTGCCGCTCGACATGACGAACGTCCGCATCATCGATGCGGAGACTCACGCCAACGCGACGACGGAGGGCTTCAACTCCGGCCAGCTCGCGGTGGGCACGGGGCCCTGGCGCGTGCTGGCGCACCGCAGCGGCGACCGCATCGAGTTCGAGCGCAACGCCGAGTGGTTCGGCGGCGCGCCGCCCTTCCAGCGCGTCAACTACCGCATGGTCACCAACGACGCGACGCGCACCGCCAGCCTGCTTGCCGGCGACCTCGACTTCATCGACCAGGTGCCGACCACGGACCTGGCGCGCCTGCGGGCCGACAACCGGCTCGCGGTCAGCGAGACGGTGGGCCTCCGGCTGATCTTCCTCGGCCTCGACCACCTGCGCGCCGCGAACGAGAACAGCCCCTTCGTCACCGACAATGACGGCCGCCCCCTCGGCCGCAACCCGCTGCGGGACGTGCGCGTCCGCCGCGCCCTCTCCATGGCGATCGACCGCGAGGCGATCACCAGCCGCATCATGGACGGCGCCGCCACGCCCGCCGGCCAGTTCCTGCCGCCCGGCACCTTCAGCCATGTCCCCGGGCTCGAGGCGCCGCGCTTCGACCCCGACGGCGCGCGCCGCCTCCTCGCCGAGGCCGGCTACCCCGAAGGCTTCCGCATCCAGCTCAACGCGCCGAACGACCGCTACATCAACGATGCCCGCATCGCCCAGGCCGTCGGCGGCATGTGGACCCGCATCGGCGTCCGCACCGCCGTCGAGGCGCAGACCTGGTCCATCTTCGTCAACCGCGCCGGCCGCGCGGAATACTCCGCCCACCTCATCGGCTGGGGCTCCAACCCCGATGGCAGCCATCCCATGCGCAACATCATCGCGAGCCAGAGCCGCGAGCGCGGCTGGGGCGCCTCCAACCGCGGCCGCTACTCCAACCCGCAGATCGACGCGGCCATCGAGCAGGCGATGCTCGAGCTGGACGAGGCGAAGCGCGAGCGCATGCTGATTGACATCCAGCGCATGGCGGCCGAGGACGTGGCCATCATACCGCTGCACATCCAGACCAATGTCTGGGCCATGCGGCGCAACCTCACCCATCTCGCCCGCGTGGACGAGCTGACCCGCGCCCAGGACGTGCGGCCGGCGACGATGCGCTGAGAAGGAACCGATGTCCGTCTACCTCCTCCGCCGGCTGATCCAGGCCGTCGGCGTCGTGCTTGCCATGTCGCTGATCGTCTTCGTCGGCGTCTTCGCCATCGGCGACCCCGTGGAGATCCTCATCTCCCCCGACGCCGACCAGATGGAGCGGGAGCGGGCGATCCGCGCCCTCGGCCTCGACCTGCCGCTCTGGCAGCAATACCTCATATTCCTCGGCAACGCGCTGCAGGGCGACCTCGGCCGGTCCTTCGTGTTCAACGAACCCGCGCTGCAGCTCATCCTCCAGCGCATGCCGGCGACGCTGGAGCTCGCCGTCGCCGCCACCTTCGGCGCCATCCTCATCGGCCTGCCGCTCGGCCTCTATGCAGGGCTGCGCCCGCACGACCCGGTGTCGAAGGGCATCATGGCGGGCTCCATCCTCGGCTTCTCGCTGCCCACCTTCTGGGTCGGGCTGATGCTCATCATGGTGTTCGCCGTGCAGCTCGGCTGGCTGCCCTCCACCGGCCGCGGCGAGACGGTGGAGGTGCTCGGCATGCGGTGGTCCTTCCTCACCGCCAACGGCCTCGCCCACCTCGCCATGCCGGCGCTCAACCTCGCCCTCTTCAAGATCAGCCTCGTGATACGCCTGACCCGCGCCGGCGTGCGGGAGACGATGCTGATGGACTACGTGAAGTTCGCCCGCGCCAAGGGGCTCAGCCCCTTCCGCGTCACCTTCGTCCACGTCTTCAAGAACATCCTGATCCCGGTCGTCACCGTCACCGGCCTTGAATTCGGCTCGACCATCGCCTTCAGCGTGGTCACGGAGTCGATCTTCGCCTGGCCCGGCATGGGCAAGCTGATCATCGACAGCATCAACGTGCTCGACCGGCCGGTGATCGTCGCCTACCTGATGATCATCGTGCTGATGTTCATCACCATCAACCTCATCGTGGACCTCACCTACTCGGTCCTCGACCCGCGCGTGCGGCTGGAGGGCAAGTGACATGAGCGTCGCGCTCAACCCGCAGGCCGCCGCGCCCGCGCCGGTCAAGGACCGCGTCGAGACGCCGTGGCGCCGCTTCGCCTCGGAATTCGCCGAATCCAGGCTCGCGCTCTTCGGCCTCGCGGTCTTCGTAGTCATCGCCCTCGTCGCGATCCTCGCCCCCTGGATCGCCCCGCAGAACCCCTACGACCTCGCCGTGCTCGACATCATGGACGGCAGGCTGGAGCCGGGGGCGCGCAACGGCGACGACACCATGACCTACTGGCTCGGCACCGACGACCAGGGCCGCGACATGCTCTCGGGCATCATGTACGGCCTGCGCATCTCGCTCACCGTCGGCGCCGGCTCCGCGCTCATCGCCTGCCTCGTCGGCGCCTCGCTCGGCCTGCTCGCCGCCTATGCCGGCGGCCGCACCGACAGCGCCATCATGCGCGTCGTCGACCTCCAGCTCTCCTTCCCCTCCATCCTTGTCGCGCTGATGATCCTCGCCTTCCTGGGCAAGAGCATCACCAACGTCGTCATCGCCATCGTCGTCGTCGAATGGGCCTACTACGCCCGAACCGTCCGCGGCACCGCCCTGGTGGAACGCCGGCGCGAATACATCGAGGCCGCGGAATGCCTCGCCCTGCCGCGCCGCCGCATCCTGTTCCGCCACCTGCTGCCCAACTGCCTGCCGCCGCTGATCGTCATCGCCACCATGCAGGTCGCCCGCGCCATCGCGCTCGAGGCGACGCTCTCCTTCCTCGGCCTCGGCGTGCCGATCACCGAGCCGTCCCTCGGGCTGCTCATCGCCAACGGCTACGAATACATGCTGAGCGGCAAATACTGGATCAGCTTCTACCCCGGCATCGCGCTGCTGATCACCATCGTCGCCATCAACCTCGTCGGCGACCAGTTGCGCGACGTCCTGAACCCGAGGCTGAAGAAGTAGACGCCGTGGCCGAAACCCCCATCGTCGCGCAAGGCGCGCCTGCCGCCGCCGCGTCCCCCACCCTCGAGGTCAGGGACCTCCGCACCCACTTCTTCACACGTGCCGGCGTGGTGAAGGCGGTGGACGGCGTCTCCTTCACCGTCCGCCGCGGCAAGGTGCTCGGCCTCGTCGGCGAATCCGGTTCCGGCAAGACCGTCACCGGCTTCTCCGTCATGGGCCTCGTCGATCCGCCCGGCCGCATCGTCGGCGGCCACATCCTCTTCCAGGGCCGCGACCTCGCGCGGCTGAGCGACGAGGAGATGCGCCAGCTCCGCGGCAACCGCATCGCGATGATCTTCCAGGACCCGATGATGACCCTCAATCCGGTCCTGCGCATCGACACCCAGATGATCGAGACCGTCCTGGCGCACGAGAAGGTGCCGGAGGAGGAGGCCCGCCGCCGCGCCCGCGACGCGCTCGGCATGGTCGGCATCCCCTCGCCGGACGAGCGGCTGAAATCCTACCCGCACCAGTTCTCCGGCGGCATGCGCCAGCGCGTCGCCATCGCCATCGCGCTGCTCCACCGCCCCGACCTCATCGTGGCGGACGAACCGACGACGGCGCTCGACGTCACAATCCAGGGGCAGATCCTCGCCGAGGTCCAGAAGCTCGCCGCCACCACCGGCACCTCCCTCATCTGGATCACCCACGACCTCTCGGTCGTCGCCGGCCTCGCCGACGACATCGCCGTGATGTACGCCGGACGCATCGTCGAGCAGGGCGACGTGGGCGAGGTGCTGGATGCGCCGCTCCACCCCTACACCCACGGCCTGATCGGCTCCGTCCCCTCCCGCAACCGGCGCGGCGAGCCGCTGCGCCAGATCCCCGGCATGACCCCCTCGCTCCTCTCGCTCCCCGCCGGCTGCGCCTTCCGCAGCCGCTGCCCCCGCGCCCAGGCCGACTGCGTCGAGATGCCGGAGCTGCACCCCTGGCGCCCCGGCCAGCTCGCCCGCTGCCACCACCCGCATCTCGAGCAGGAGGCCGCGGCATGAGCGCCACGATGGACCACGCCCCGCGCACCTTCTCCGACACCGAGACCCCGATGGTGGAGCTGCGCGGCGTCTCCCGCCGGTTCGAGAAGAAGCTCGACATCGCCGCGAAGCTCGCCCGCCGCCTCGGCGCCGACGTGAAGGAGGAGGTGGTCCACGCCGTGGACCGCGTCGACCTCCGGGTCCGCAAGGGCGAGGTGGTCGGCCTGGTCGGCGAATCCGGCTGCGGCAAGTCCACCCTCGGCCGCATCGTTGCCGGCATCCTTCCGCAGTCGGACGGCGAAGTGTTCTGGCAGGGCCAGTCCGTCGGCGCGCTGAACGGCGAGGTCGCACGCCGCGCCAAGCTGAAGCGGCAGATGATCTTCCAGGATCCCTACGCCTCGCTGAACCCGCGCATGCGCGTCGCCGACATCGTGGGGGAGGCGCCGCAGGTGCATGGCCTGGTCCCGCGCGGCGGCTTCAACGCCTATGTCGACGACCAGATGCGCCGCGCCGGGCTCGACCCCGCCTTCAAGCGGCGCTACCCGCACCAGTTTTCCGGCGGCCAGCGCCAGCGCATCGGCATCGCCCGCGCGCTCGCCGTCCAGCCGGAGTTCCTCGTCTGCGACGAGGCGGTGGCCGCGCTCGACGTCTCGATCCAGGCGCAGATCCTCAACCTGTTCATGCGCCTGCGGCGGGAGCTGGACCTCACCTACCTCTTCATCTCCCACGACCTCGGCGTGGTGGAGCACCTCTCCGACCGCGTCGTCATCATGTACCTCGGCCGCGTGGTGGAGGAGGCGCCGACCGAGCGCGTCTTCGCCGCGCCGAACCACCCCTACACGCGCAGCCTGCTCGACAGCGTGCCCCGCATCGGCAACCGCAAGCGCGCCTTCGCGACGGTGAAGGGGGAGATCCCCTCGCCCCTCAACCCGCCGCCCGGCTGCCACTTCCACCCACGCTGCCCGCACGCCTTCGACCGCTGCCGGGTGGAGGTCCCCGCCCTGAAGACGGTCGCCTCCGGCCACCGCAGCGCCTGCCACCTGAACGACGCGGCGTGACGCGCCACGCGCCGCTGCCGGCGGCGCCGCCCTACCGGGCGCAATGGGAATCGGCCGACCTCGTCCGCGCCTTCCTCGCCGGCCGCGACGCTGCCACCGACCCGCTCTGGCCGGCATCCGGCGCGCGGGATGCCGCCGAATACGCGCGCTGGGCCGAGCATCTCTGCGGCTGCGCCTGCCTCCAGATGGCGCTCGGCGCGCGTGGCCGGCACATCCCGCCGATCCACGCGATCCGCCGCGCCGTGCAGGATCGCGGCGGGTATGTCGAAGCGCCGGACGGCGCGATCCGCGGCCTCGTCTACGCCGGCGCCGTCGCCTGGCTCGCCGCGCAGGACATCGCGGCCCGGACGCTGCTCGACCTGGCGGCGGAGGAGCTGCCCCCCCTGTTGCGCGACGGCGCGATGTTCATCGCCTCGGTGCATCCCGGCATCCGCCGGCCCGAAACGCCGCCGCCCTCCCGCGGCGGTCATCTGGTGCTGGTCTTCGGCATGGACGCGGCCGGCGCGCTCCGCCTGCACAACCCGTCCGGCGGCACGCCGGCGACGCGCGAGGACGCCCGCCTCCTGCCCGCCGAGTTTGCCCCGTTCTTCGCCGGCCGCGGCATCCTGCTGACCTGACGGGCGCCGGCCCTACGTCTCCTTCAGATCGCCGCCGCGTCCCCGCCCGCGGCCGGGCGGGTCCGTCGGGTCGCTGTCCGACGGGCCGCTCGGCGCCCGCGGCCGGTTGCCGCCGCGACCACCGCCCGGCGGGTCCGTCGGATCGGTGTCGGTGATGCCGGTCTGCGGCCGGCTGCCGCCGCGCCCCCCGCCGGGCGGGTCCGTCGGATCGCTGTCGGTCGGGCCGGTTCGCGGCCGGCTGCCGCCACGCCCTCCGCCGGGCGGATCGGTCGGGTCGCTGTCGCTGAGGCCCTGCCCTGGCGGGCGCGTGCCGCCACGACCGCCACCCGGCGGATCGGTCGGGTCGCTGTCCGTCAGGCCCTGTCCCGGCGGGCGCGTGCCGCCGCGGCCTCCGCCCGGCGGATCGGTCGGGTCGCTGTCCGTCAGCCCGCTCCGCGGCGGTGCCGGCGCGCCGCCCCCGCCCTTCGCGCCCGGCGCGCCGCCACCCCCGGATTTCGGCCCCTGCGCCGCCGCCGGCGCCGCCGCGGCGCCGCCAAGGGCCGCCAGGCGCAGCACCAGCAGCCGCCGCGCGAGGCGGGAGGTCGGGGTATCGGTCATGCGCGGCTCCTCCGGCGGTGGATGTTCGGCCGCGCCCGGCGGGCCGGCAAGCGGAAAGCCGGCGCCGCGAAACGCATGCAACGAAGGCGTGGAACGAAGGCGTGGTGCGTCGCGGGATCAGCGTCGCGGCGCCTCCTCCTCCCCGTCGCGCGCCGCATCCAGGGCCGCGCGCAGGCGCCGCAGCACCGGCAGCACCGCCTCGATCTCCTCCGATCGGAGTGAAGCGGCCGCGGGCGCGACCGCTTCGGTCGCCGCGGCGACCGAAGCCTCGCGCGCCGCGCGTCCCGCCTCGGTGAGGTAGACCCGCTTGCCGCGCCCGTCGCTCGGGTCCGGTGCCACCCGCACCAGCCCGCGCTCTTCCAGACGCTGGATCGTGTTGGTCATCGTCGCGCGCTCCACCTGCACCGCGCGCGCAATCCGGACGAGGCTGCGGCCGTCGCCCAGCCGGGTCAGGTGGTTCAGCACCACGAAGTGGGAGGCGCGCAGCCCGTCCGGCAGCACCCGCTCCAGCCGATTGCGCGCCAGGTGCTCGATGATCGCGATCTCGTTCAGCAGGACGAAGAGCGGCGGGTCTCCGCCCGCCGTGATCACCGCCCCACCCTCGCGCGGGGTCTCCCCTTCAGCCGGCACGCACCCTGCTCCCCGCGGGCCACCTTGGGGTGGCGGCCACAGGGCCAGCATAGCCGAGGCGGGACAGCAGCTGCACCTGTCCGCCCTCCGGCGCCAGGGCGGCGTGCGCCTCGGCCAGCAGCGCCGCCATCTCCGGATATTCCTGGAGCGCCTGGCTGATCGGCTGCACCGCAAGCCCGAGCCCCGTCGCGGCGAGATTCACCCGCAACCAGTCGCGGCCCGCGGCGAGCTGCGCGGCTCGTCCGCGCCCCGCCGTGGTCAGCCAGACATGCGCCGGCGTCTGCGCCAGCATCGGTGAGTACTGATTGACCATGACGCGGTAGCCCGCCCCGCCCGGCAGCATCGACTCGCGCGTGAGCTGCCCCGCCGCCACCGCCTCGTCCACGCCCGGCCCATGCAGCGAGATCCCGTCCGGCTGCGCCGCCACCGCCGCGCGGCCGAAGCGCATCAGCGCCACGCTTTCGAGATGCGCGGCCTCGGTTGTCGCCTCCACCATCCAGGCGCGCCAGGACAGGTCGCGGATCGCGGCGACACGGTCGGGCTCGACCGTGCCGGCGAAACGCACCGGCGCCGCCACCACCGCGCCCAGTTGCGCCAGCGCCTCGCGCGGCACCGGCCGCGCCATGTCGTAGGGCCGCTTCGTCGAACGTCGCGCGGCGGCATGGCGGAACAGCGGGTCCGGCGCGGCGGAGCCGGGCGGGCCGAGCCGCAGCAGCGCGACCGGCCGCTCGTCGAGCCGCGGCGTCGGCTCGCCCTCGGGAAAGGGCGTGACCTGGACGGCGCGGCCCTCCTCGGCGGCCGCCATCCGGAACAGCTCCGCAAAGGCGCCGAGGCCGATCGTGATCTGCCGATCCAGCGGGTCGGTCGCCGGCAGCCGCCGATCGAGGTCGCAGCGCAGCACCATCAACGTGTCGGCGCCCCGGGGCAGCTCGGCCAGCCAGGGCTGGCGGTTATGCGGATTGGGCGCAAGCACCGCCCAGGCGAGGGCCCGCAGCCGCGGGTCCGGATGCGCGGCGGCGGCGGGCGCCTCCGCCCAGGGTGCCGCCGGATCCGGCGTCGCCGCCTGGACGAGCGTGCTGCCTCCGGCCGGGAGGAGCACGGCGAGCCCGGCTGTGCCGGCGGTGCGAAGCAGGTGGCGTCGGGACGGCTGCATCGGCCTCTCCATATGTTCGACGTCAAGCTATATAGATTGACGTCGAACGAATAGCAAGGATCGCGTGCACGCAGCCCTTGCATCTATGTTCTCTCTATGTTCCCATCTGCCTATGAGCAGCGTCACCACCTTCCACATTCCCCGCACGCCCCGCGCCTCCCGCCTCGTCGCGCGCCGCGCGACGCCGCGCGAGTCCTGGTGGCGGGAGGCGATGCGCTGGTCCCTCATCGCGCTGACCGCCAGCACCGTCGCAGGCGAGGTGACGCTGCTCCTCCTCGGCCTCTGACGGGGTTTGTCCAAGGACGACACCCCACGGCCCCGGTCACGCCGTCCGCAAGCTGTCCCTGACGGGAGGGTTGCGCAGCGAGGGGCAGGCCGGCTCAGCCCAGGCTGGCGCGCCGGATCTCCGGCGGCCCCGCAAGGCAATCGGCGACCGCGGCGAGGAAGGTCGCCGTATGCGCCGCAGCCAGATGCGCTTCCGCCGCCGCCGCGCTCGCCCAGCGCTCCACCGAGGCGATCTCCTCGTATTCGGTGGCCGAGACGTAGATATCGTACTCCACGCATCCCGGCTCCGCCCGGCTCGCCGCCACGAAGGGCGCCACCGCCGCCAGCAGCCGCGCCGCCTGCCCGGTCCGCACCCGCGCCCGCGCCACCACGATCATTTCGGTCATCCGCCCCTCCTTCAGCCGCCGCGCTACGGCGGGCGACGCCGCGCGGATGCGAGAGGCGCAAAGGAATCTCGCGCCCGCGGCGCCGCTTGCGCATACTGGCAGGGTGAGCCGCCGCCACTTCGAGATCTCCCCCGACCTGGTGCTGCGCGCCTACCGCGCCGGACTGTTCCCCATGGCGGAAAGCCGCCGGAGCGACCGGCTCTACTGGCTGGACCCGGAGCAGCGCGGCGTGCTGCCGCTCGACCGCTTCCACCTGCCGCGCCGCCTCGCCCGCACGGCGCTCTCCGGCCCCTTTGTGGTCACCACCAACCGTGACTTCCCGGGCGTCATCGCCGGCTGCGCCGCCCCGGCCGACGGGCGCGAGGACACCTGGATCAACCCGGAGATCGAGCGCCTCTTCCTCGCCCTGCACCGCATGGGGCACGCCCATTCGGTGGAGGTCTGGGCCGGCCCGCCCGGCGAGGCGCCGCTCGCCGGCGGGCTCTATGGCGTGGCGCTCGGCGGCGCGTTCTTCGGCGAGAGCATGTTCAGCGACGTGCGCGACGCCTCGAAGATCGCCCTCGTCCATCTCGTCGCCCGCCTGCGCCTGATGCGCTTCACCCTGCTCGATGCGCAGTTCCAGACCGCGCACCTCGCCCAGTTCGGCTGCCGCGAGGTGCCGCGCGCCCTCTACAAGCGCCTTCTCGCCGACGCGGTGGAGGAGTTCGTCCGCTGGGACGACGCGCTGCCGGAGGAGGCGGTGCGCGCCGAGATCCGCACGCTGCGCGGCGCCGGTGGCAACTGACATCCTACCGGTTTTCACTTGACCGGCGCCGCCGCGCGCACCGACCATCCCGCAACCGCCACGTCCGCAGGACAGAAGGCGGCAGGGCGGGAGGAAGCATGGCGGCGCTGTTCACCGATGCGTTCGGTGGCCGTGGCGAGGCGATGGTGCTGGTGCATGGCCTCGGCGGCACGACCAACACCTGGGCTCCGCTCGTCCCCGTCCTCCGGCGCGACTTCGCGCTGCATGCGCAGGACCTCGCCGGCTCCGGCCGTTCCGCCACGCGCGACGCCATCTCGATCGCCGGCCACGCCGCGGACCTGCTCGCGCTGATCCGCCAGGCCGGCGGCCGCGCGCATCTGGTGGGCCATTCGATGGGCACGATCGTCTGCCAGCACGTCGCCGCCACGCAGCCCGACGCGGTGGCGAGCCTCGTCCTCATCGGCCCCTTCCCCGCCCCGCCGGACGCCGCGCGCAAGGCGCTGCGCGACCGCGCCGCGAAGGTGCGGGCCGAAGGCATGCCCGGCATCGCCGACGCGATCGTCGCCGGCGGCACCTCGGATGACACGCGCACCAACAGCCCCGCCGCGGCTGCCTTCGTGCGCGAGAGCATCATGGCCCAGCCGGCCGAGGGCTATGCGCGCAACTGCGAGGCGCTGGCCGCGGCCGAGGCCGCCGACCTCTCCCGCATCGCCTGCCCGACGCTGCTGGTGACCGGAGATGCCGACCGTACCGCCCCGCCGGACACGGCGCGCGCCATGGCAAGCGCGATAGGCGGCGCCGAGGTGGTGGTGCTGCCCGGCTGCGGCCACTGGGCCCCCTTGGAGCGCCCGAAGCAGCTCGCCTACGCCGTCACCCTGTTCCATGCGCGACGTCGCGAGACGCTGAAGCGGGCCGGGTGAGATGGGGCCGGCGCGGCTCCTCGTCTGCGCCACCTGCGACCGCTACGCGGCGCCCCGCGCCTCGCCGAGCCGGGGGGAGCGGCTGATCGCGGCGCTGCACGACGCGGCCGGCACCTCGCTCGTCCTGCGCGTGGTCGAATGCCTCAACGGCTGCCCCAGGCCCTGCACCGCGGCGCTGCGCGCGCCGGGCAAGGCCTCGCTACGCTTCAGCGCCCTCGAACCGGAGGACGCGCCGGCGCTGGCGGCGCTGGCGCGGCGCTACGCCGAGAGCGCGGATGGCGAGGTCGCCGACGCCGCGCTGCCCGCCGGGCTGCGCGCGCGGCTGACCGTGCACACCCCCGCGCCCCGCGCGGCAAGCTGACGGAGGAACGACGATGGCCCGCATCCTGTTCACCGGCGCGAAGATCTTCGAGGGAACCGGCAAGGACCTCGCCCCAGGCGAGGTCCTGGTCCAGGGCAACCGCATCCAGGCGGTCGCCGGCCCGGGCGAAACGCTGCCTCGCGACGGCTGCGAGGTGATCGACGCCGGCGGCGCCACGCTGATGCCCGGCATGGTCAACACCCACTGCCACCTGACCTACAACAACGGCACCACCGTCGCCGAGCTCACCGCCCTGCCGGTGGAGGAGCACGTGCTGCTGTCGATGCACAATGCGCGCCTCGCGCTCGACATGGGCTTCACCGCGGCGATCGGCGCCGCCTCGGCGAAGCCGCGGCTCGACATCGTCATCCGCAACGAGATCAACGCGGGGAAGATCCCCGGGCCGCGGCTGCTCGCCGGCTCGCCGGAGCTGACCGTCACGGGCGGCCTCGCCGACGACAACAAGCTGGAGGTGAAGCACCCGTCCATTTCGATCATCTGCGACGGCGCCGAGGAGTTCCGGAAGACCGTCCGCATGCTGATCCGCGAGGGCTGCGACGTCATCAAGTTCAACAACTCGGGCGACAGCTTCTGCTACCCGCGCATGGCCGCCTACGACAACCCGATGACGGAGGAGGAGGTCGCCGCCGTCTGCAACACGGCGAACAACATCGGCAAGCGCCTGGCGGCGCACGCCCATGCCGACAGCAGCGTGCGGCAGTGCATGAAATACGACGTGGAGTTCATCTTCCACGCCACCTTCGCCACGGACGAGACGATCGCCGAGCTCGCCAAGGTTGCGCACAAGCACTGGGTCAGCCCCGCCATCGCGGCCCGCTACAACACGACGCACGAGGCCGCGGACTGGGGCATCACCACCGACGTCGCCGAGATGATCGGCAACAAGCGCGAGCTGGAGATGGGCATCCAGACGATGGTGAAGATGCGCAAGGCGGGCATCCGCGTCCTGCCCTTCGGCGACTACGGCTTCGCCTGGCTGCCGCACGGCACCGAGGCGCGCGACCTCGAGCACTTCGTCAACCTGTTCGGCTACGAACCCTGGGAGGTGCTGCGCGCCGCCACCGCCTGGGGCGGCGAGGCCTGGGCCGGCCGGTCCGGCGAGAAGATGGGGCGCGTGGCGCCCGGCTACCTCGCCGACCTGTTGCTGGTGGACGGCAACCCGCTGCTCGACCTGTCGCTGCTGCAGGACCGGAACAGCCTGCTCGCCATCATGAAGGACGGGTCCTTCCACAAGCCCTTCGCGGGCCGCGTCGCCGCTCTGGCCGCCGCCGCCGAGTGAAGGCCGGGTGAACCACGGACAAGGCAGGGAGGACGGGATGATCGGGATGGGCTTCGGGCGCCGCGCGCTGCTCGGCGCGGGCGCCGCCGCGCTGGCGTCGCCGGCGCTGGCGCAGAACGCGCCGGTGAAGGTCGGCACCCTCGCCACGCTGGAGGGGCCGTTCTCCTCCTCCGGCCAGGATGCCTACCGCGCGCTGACGATGCTGGCCGAGGAGCACCCGACGATCGCCGGCCGTCGACTGGAATGGGTGCGCGAAAGCAGCAACGCCCGCGCCGATGTCGCGCTGGCCCGCGCCCGCAAGCTGATCGAGCAGGACGGCGTGGACATGATCCTCGGCCCGCTCTCGGGCGCCGAGGGCATCGCGCTGCGCGACTATTCCCGCACGCTGACGGGCAAGACGATCATCAACGGCAGCTCCGGCGCCTCCGACACCACGCTGCGCAACGCCTCGCCCAACTTCTTCCGCTTCAACACGGACGGCACGCAGTGGATGGCGGGCCTCGGCGAGCATGTGCGCCGGGCGATGAACCTGTCGGAGGTCGCCGTCGTCGCCGAGGACTATGCCTTCCCCTACTCCCAGGCCTTCGGCTTCAGCCTCGACTACTGCCGGCTCGGCGGGCGCGCGCATTTCCTCTGGTCGCCGCTCGGCACCACCGACTTCTCCTCGGTCATCGCGCGGATCCCGCGCTCGGCGCAGGCGCTGGTCTGCCTGCAGGGCGGCCAGGACGGGCTCGCCTTCCTCACGCAATACGGCCAGTCCGGCGGGGGCCTGCCGATCATCGCGGGGTCGGTGATGGCGGACCAGACGCTGATGTCCGCGCGCGGCCCGCACCGGCGGCTGATGATCGGCATGGTGAGCGCCGGGCCGATCGCCGACGTGATCGACGACCCGATGTGGAACGACTTCGTGGCGCGCTACCGCCGGCGCTGGGCCAACCAGGGCGGCCTCGCCTCGCCCTCGCTCTTCGCCGTCGCCTATGCCACGGCGTTCCAGGCGGCGAAGGCAGGGCTGGAGGCCGTGGGCGGCGACCTTTCGGACAACCAGGCCGCCTTCCAGCGCGCCCTGGCCGGGCTGCGGCTGAAGGCGCCGACCGGCGCGGATGTGCGCCTGGACCACAATAGGCAGGCCGTCAGCGACAACTTCCTCACGCGCGTCGAGGAGCGGGACGGACGCCCGGTGACGGTCGCGTTCCACCGCGTGCGCGAGGTGACGCAGACGCTCGGCCGGCCGGAGGCAGAGTTCCTCGCCCTCGGCGCGCCGAGCCGCGACAACACGGGCTGCGTCGCCGGCTGAGATCCACCCTCAGCGCTGCACGACGGTCGCATCCGGATCCCAGGGCCGGGCGGGGCCGCCGGGCGGCGCGCGGCGGGGATCGGGGCCGAAGCGGTTCGTGCCGTCCTCTCCCTGGCTGACATAGAAGATCAGCAGCACGACGACGCCGATCAGCGGGATCAGGCTGATCAGCACCCACCAGCCGGTGCGGCCCGTATCGTGCAGCCGCCGCACCGCGACGGCGAGCGTCGGCAGGAACAGCCCGAGCACGACGAGGGTCGGCAGCAGCCCGAGCCCGCCGAGGAGCACCGCGTCGATCGCGGTGGCGCCCATGTTGAGCAGGAGCTGGAAGAGCGCGAACCACCAGAACTCGGACCGCCGGGCGCGGCCCTCGAAGGTGGCGTAGAGGTTGAGGCACCGCCGCACCGCGTCGCCGAAGCCCATCCCCCTGTCCCCCTCTCAGCTCGTCCGGCAGTCGATCAGGCGGATGTCGTAGACCGGATGCTGCAGCATGTTCACGCCCGGCGCGTTGGCGAACATCCAGCCCCGGAACACCGCCGCGCCGTTGGCCGGCGCCCGGCTGTCCGCGATCTCGAGCCACGCCGCCGCATCCGGCACCTCGTCCGGCGGACGCGCGTTGCAGGAGCGGACGGTGATGGTCAGGCTGCCGAAGCGCTCCGGCTGGTTGACCTGCGCGCGCAGCGTCACGACGCGCGCCGTCACCTTGTCGAGCGCCTGGAGCTCCGCCACCCGCCCCAGCCGCCATTCCTGCGCTCCCGCCGCGGGCGCGAGCAGCAGCGCGACGGCAAGCACGAGGCGCCTCACGCCGGCCTCCGCGGACTCGGCAGGGCGGCGACGAGGTCGGCCAGGATGCGGCGCATCGCAGCCTCGTCCACGCCCATCAGCACCGCATCCTCGAAGGCGTCGCGCAGCACCTGCGCCGCCTCGCGGTGGTTCTCCTCCAGCACCTTCAGCTTCTCCCGGCAGGAGAGCGGCGCGCCGTCGGCGCCCGGCCAGGCGGCCGGCGGCGCCAGCGTGTCCGCCGCGCTCATCTCGGCGCCGCGGGCGGGGCCGCGCCCTCTCCGTTCGGCCGCCCCCCGCCGCCGGCGCCCCCCTGCCCCTCGGTCATGGAGAAGATGAACCGGCCGAGCAGGTTCTCCAGGCTGACCGCGCTCTGCGTGATGGTGATCTCGCCCCTGTCGCCGATGATCCTCTCCGACCCGCCCGGCACGATCGAGACGAAGCGGCCGCCGAGCAGCCCCTCGCTCGCGATCTCGGCCGAGCTGTCGGAGGGCAGGCGGAGGTTGCCGTCCACCCGCAGCGTCAGCACGGCGAGGAAGCTCTGGGGGTCGATCCGCTGGTCCAGCACGCTGCCGACCTTCACGCCGGCGATCCGCACATCGGCGCCGGGCGCCAGCCCGTCGATCCGGTCGAACTTCGCGGTCAGCGTCACCCCCGGTCCCGACAGGCCGCCGCGGCCCGAATTGGTCACCGCGTAGGCCAGGAAGGCGCCCGCCACCAGCAGCACCACGGCCCCGGCCAGCACCTCGGCGAGCGAACGACCCTTCATCGCGTCAGCTCCCGGGCGTCCAGGCCTCGTAGTCGCCGGCCGTCTCGCGCCGGCGCCCGCCGGCATAGTCGTGGCCGGCCGGGCGGTAGGCGGCCGGGGTTCCGGTCGGGTTGGGCCGGTGCTCGATCATCCAGGGATACCGCTTGCCTTCGGGCAGCGGCGCCTCGGTGGTGTGGTGCAGCCAGCCATGCCATTCGGGCGGCACGGAGGTGGGCTCGGCGGCGCCGGCATAGACCACGAAGCGCCGCGTGCGGCCGTAGCCACGGAACGGCCGGCGGGATTCGAAGTAGAGGTTGCCGAACCGGTCCTGGCCGACCTGGCGGCCGGAGAGGCGGGCAAGGAGGCGCTGCAGCATCTGGATCCTCGGACGGGCCCCGCGGGGCTCCCGGCGCATCTGCGCCGGCCGCGAGTGTCGCACAACCCCCCTGCCCGCGCAAAAGCGCCGGCGTTCTCCACAGGATGTTGCGGTCCAAACCCGCATGAAGCCCCAGATGCGGCTTGCGCGACCGGGAACAGCCCCCCAGAGTACGGCCATGCCGAGCCTCACCGGAACGCTGTTCGACGGGATGCCGCTGTGGCGGCTGCGCGCCGCGCCGGAGCCCGAGGCCCCGCCGCGCGCCGTCGCATTGCCGACTGATTGGGGGGAGGAGGAGGCCGCGGCACTCGCCGCCCTCGCACCCGGCAGTGGTCCGGTGGTCTTACCACGCCTCGCCGAGAGCTGGATCGCACCCCTGGCCGCGCGCGGCCGCAAGCTCGGCGTGCTCGCGGAGGTGGCGGAGGAGGACGCCTTCGCCGAGGCGCTGCGCGCGCTGCTCCTCGACCGCCGCGGCACGCCCGGCGCGGCGATCTGGCGGGGGGAGGCGAAGGGCCCCGCCCGCTTCGTGCTGAACCTGCCCGCCTTCCTGGAGCCGGAGGGCGGGTTCGATGCCCCGGCCTACGCCGCCGCCGTCGCCCTCGGCGTCCGCGCGCTCGACATCTGGACGGGGGCGAAGGCGGCGCGGCTGTCGGTCGGCTTCGCCGACCTCGCCGGGCTGATTGCCGGGCTCGGGCTGCGCTACGACAGCGCCGAGGGCCGGGCGGTCGGCGCCGCGGTGGCGGCGGTGACCCGCGGCGCGGCGGAGGCCGAGAGCGGCCGTCTGGCCGACCGGCTCGGCGCGCGGGAGCCGGTCTGCCTCCTGGCGCCGGCTCCGCCGGGCGAGACGCCGGTGCCCGGCCTCGCCGCCGCGGCGCGGGCGGCGCTCGATGCCGCGGCGGGCTGCGCGGGGTTGCGGCACATCGGCCTCGTGGCACTGACCGCCCCGGATGCGGCGGAGCGGCTGCTGGGCGCGGAGAGCGGCGGCCTGGCGCCGCCGAACGGCGCGACGCGCCTGGCGCTGGACCGCGGCGGATGGGTGGCGGAGGTGCCGACCCGCGCGGCGCTGCGCGTCGGGCGCGAGCAGGCGGCGGCGCTGCTGGCGCCGGTGCCGCACGCCGCCTGGGCGGCCATGGCGATGGCGGTCTCGCCCTTCCTCCACGCTGCGCCCCCGGTGCCGGCAGCCGAGGCCGCGGCGCCGCGCGCCGCCCTTCCCCTCCCCGCCCGTACAGCGCCGGCGCGCCCGACCGGCGCGGTCTGGCGCGCGACGGTCGGCGGGCACAAGGTGGTGCTGCGGACCACGGAGGACGCCGCCGGCCGCCCGGTGGAGGTCGCGCTCACCCTGTCGAAGGAGGGCGCGGCCTATCGCAGCCTGATGGACGCGATGATGGGGTCGGTTTCCATCGGCCTCGCCGCGGGCGTGCCGCTCGACTTGTATGTCGAAGCCTACGCCTACACCCGCTTCGGCCCCGCCGGCGTGGTGGAGGGCGATCCGGCGATCCGCCGCGCGACGAGCGTGCTGGACTGGACCTTCCGCCGGCTGGCGCTGGACTACCTGAACCGCCGCGACCCCGCCGACCCCGCGGAGGAGCCCGAGGCGGAGAACGACATGGCGGGGCATGCCGCGGCGCAGCTCTCGCTGCTCGACCTGCCGGAGGCGCCCTCGCCGCGCGCGCGGCGGCGGCAGTTGCGGCTGGTGGGATAGGAGCGGGGCATGGCGGGACGGATCGAGGCGCGGCTGGCCGAGCTCGGCATCACCCTGCCGGCGCCGGCAGCGCCGGTGGCGAACTACATCGGCTTCAACACGGTCGGGTCGCTGGTGGTCGTCTCCGGGCAGATCCCGCTGGTGGACGGAAAGGTCGCGGTGACCGGCAAGCTGGGCGCCGGCGTCTCCGTGGAGGAGGGGCAGCGCGCCGCGCGGATCTGCTTCGTCAACCTGCTGGCGCAGGTGAAGGCGGCGGCGGGCGGCGACCTGGACAGGGTGGCACGGGTGGTGCGGCTCGGCGGCTTCGTCGCCTGCACGCCGGAGTTCACCGGCCAGCCGCAGGTGATCAACGGCGCCTCCGACCTCGCCGTCGCGGTGTTCGGCGAGCGCGGCAAGCACGCCCGCGCAGCCGTGGGCTGCCCCTCGCTGCCGGCCGACGCGGCGGTGGAGGTTGAGGGCATGTTCGAGCTGGCGGGTTGAGGCGCGGCGCGGCGCGCCAACCTCCTGCCCCATGCCGGACGACGCGCCCGAGCTCTCGCTGACGCTGCACCGCTCGATCGGGGAGATCCCGTCGGCGGAGTGGGATGCCTGCGCGGGGGGCGGCAATCCCTTCGTGAGCCATGCCTTCCTGCTCGCGCTGGAGGAGAGCGGCAGCACGGGCGGGCGGACCGGCTGGCTGCCGCAGCACGCGGCGCTGCGCGACCCGTGCGGGCGGCTGCTGGGCTGCGCGCCCTGCTACGCGAAGGCGCATTCCTACGGCGAGTACGTGTTCGATCATGGCTGGGCCGACGCGTACGAGCGTGCGGGCGGGCGCTACTACCCGAAGCTCCAGGTCGCGGCGCCGTTCAGCCCGGTGCCCGGGCCGCGGCTGCTGATGCGGCCCGATTCCGGCGTTGGGCCGGAGGCGCTGGCGCAGGGCCTGGCGCAGGCGTGCCGGCAGCTCGACCTCTCCTCGGTGCACGTCACCTTCTGCACGGAGGCGGAGTGGGAGGCGCTGGGCGCGGCGGGGTGGCTGCGGCGCCTCGGCGTGCAGTTCCACTGGCACAATGCGGGCTACGGCAGCTTCGAGGAGTTCCTCGGCGCCCTGTCCTCCCGCAAGCGGAAGGCGATCCGGCGGGAGCGGCGGGACGCCGCGGCCTCCGGCTTCACGCTGAAGACGCTGCGGGGCCACGAGATCACGCCGCGGCACTGGGCGGCCTTCCACCGCTTCTACCGCGCGACCACCGACCGCAAATGGGGCCGCAGCGCCTACCTGACCCCGCGCTTCTGGCCGCTTCTCGGCGAGCGGCTCGGCGACCGCGTGGTGCTGATGGTGGCGGAACAGGACGGCGAGCCGGTGGCCGGCGCGCTGAACCTGCTGGGGGAGGAGGCGCTGTACGGCCGGAACTGGGGCGCCGTGGTGGACGCCCCGTTCCTGCATTTCGAGCTGTGCTACTACCGCGCCATCGACTTCGCCATCGAGCACGGGGTGCCGCGCGTGGAAGCCGGCGCGCAGGGGGAGCACAAGATCGGGCGCGGCTACATGCCGGCGCCGACCTACTCCGCCCATTGGATCGCGCATGCCGGGCTGCGGCGCGCGGTCGCGGAGTTCCTGGAGGCGGAGCGGCCGGCCATGATCCGGGAGATGGCGGCGCTGGAGGAGTTGTCGCCGTTCCGACGAGGGGACGAGGCATGATCCGCATCGACATCGAGGACCCCGACCAGCCGGCGATCCGCCGCATGCTGGCCGACGGCGAAGCCAACAGCGCCGCCCTCTACCCCGCCGAGAGCAACCACCACCTGCCGCTGGCCGCGCTGCGCGCGCCCGGGGTGCTGTTCCACGTCGCACGCGACGCAGACGGTCATGCGCTGGGCACCGGCGCGGTGGTGCTCAGGGGCGAATGGGCGGAGATCAAGCGCATGTGGACGGCCGAGACGGCACGCGGACAGGGCATCGCGGCGGAGGTGCTGCGTGCCCTGGAAGCCGCCGCCGCGGCGCGGGGCGTGCGGATCCTGCGGCTGGAGACGGGCGTGCACAGCCACGCTGCCCTCGCCCTCTACCGTCGTGCCGGCTACGCGGAGACCGGGCCCTTCGCGGGCTACGCCCCCGATCCGCTCAGCGTCTTCCTGGAGAAGCGGATCGCGTCGTAGCCGCCCGGGCATGGCCCTCGCCTACCTCCAGCTCGCCCTCTCCATGGCGCTGGTCGGCGCCAATGTCGGCGTGGCGAAGCTGCTGGCGGAGACCCTGCCCATCCCGATGATCGCCGGGCTGCGCTGCGCGCTGGCGGTCGCCGTGCTTTGGCCGCTGGCGCGGCTGCTGGAGGGCGCGTCGCGGCCCGACCGGCGCGTGCTGTGGAACCTGGCGCTGCAGGCGGCCTTCGGCACGGTGCTCTACAACTCGGCGCTGCTGGCGGGGCTGCGGCTGACCTCGGCGCTGGAGGCGGGGCTGATCCTCGCGACGCTGCCGGCCGTGGTCGCGATCGGCGGCGCGCTCTGGCTGCGCGAAAGCCTGCCGCCACGGCAATGGGCGGCCGTGGCGCTGGCCGCTCTCGGCATGGGTGCGCTGGTGCTGGCGCGCGTCGCGACAGAGGCCGGGGGCAGCGCGCTCGGCAACCTGCTGGTCTTCGCGGGGGTATGCGGGGAGGCGATGTACGTGCTGCTGGCGCGGCGCGTGGCCGGGCGGCTCGGCGTGGTGACGGCGAGCTTCTGGATGCAGCTCTTCTCCGTGCTGATGCTGCTGCCCTTCTGCCTGCCGGTGCTCGGCTCCGTCGCCGCGCTGAGCGAGCCGGCCACGGCGGGGCTGCTGGTGTTCCACTCCCTGACGACGAGCGTGCTGTGCCTGCTGCTGTGGTACGCGGGGATGCGGCGGGCGCCCGCGGGCATCGCCGGCGTGTTCACCGCCTTCCTGCCGGCGACCGCGACAGCGGTTGCCGTGCTGCTGCTTGGCGAGCCCTTCACCGGGGTTCATGCCGCCGGCTTCGTGACGCTGACCGCGAGCCTGCTGCTGGCGACCTGGCCGACCCGGCGCTGATCGCCTGCCCCCTCGCCTTCCGGCGCAATGCCCTGTTACGCTGCCAGGCGTGAAGCGCAGCAAAGCGATCCGACTCGTCCTGCTCGGCGGCGGCACCGCCGTGATGCTGGCGGCCTGCGGCGACGACCGGGCGCGGCGCGAGGCTTGCGAGAGGGCCCGGGCCGAGATGCGGCCCGATGCCGAGCAGATCTGCCGGCGCAGCACCTCGTCCCGCACCGGCCTGGGGGCCTGGGCGTACGGGCGGACGGCGCCCCGGGGTGACGCCTCGGCGGCGACCAGCAGCGCGACCTCCCGCGGCGGCTTCGGCTCCTCCGCCCGCTCCTTCTCCTCCGGGTCCTGAGGGGTGCAGCGCGTCGCGCTGGAGCCGCGGCCCGACCTCCGGGAGCGCGCGGCGCGGCTCGGCTTCGCCTTCGCCGAGATCGCGGGCGAGCCCTATTGGGACGAGACGGCCTGCTACCGCTTCGCCGCCGCCGAGATCGACGTGCTGGAAGCGGCGACGGCGGAGATCGAGGCGCGCTGCATGCAGGCGGTGGAGTATGCGGTGGCGAACGGCCTGAACCGGCCGCTCGGCATCCCGGATGGCGCCTGGGCGCTGGCGAAGCGGTCCTGGGAAAGGCGGGAGCCGTCGCTCTACGGCCGCCTGGACCTGCGGTGGGACGGCACCGGTGCGCCGAAGCTGCTGGAGTACAACGCCGACACGCCGACGGCGCTGTTCGAGGCCGCGGTGATCCAGTGGGAATGGCTGCAATGCCTCACCGAAGCCGAGGCGCGGCCGGCGGACCAGTTCAACTCGATCCATGAGGCGCTGATCGCCGCCTGGCCGGCGATGGGCTTGCCGAAGGTGGTGCACTTCGCCTGCGCGCAGGACAGCGCCGAGGACCGCGGCACGGTGGACTACCTGCGCGACACCGCCATCCAGGCCGGCATCGAGGCGCCCTTCCTGCACATGGAGGAGATCGGCTGGGACGGCGCGCGCTTCCGCGACACCGGCGGGCGCGAGATCCGCGCGGCCTTCAAGCTCTATCCCTGGGACTGGCTGCTGCGCGAGGGCTTCGGCGCGCATGTGCCGCGCGCGCCGACGCGCTGGATCGAGCCTCCCTGGCGCCTGATACCAAGCTCCAAGGCCTTCCTCTCGCTGCTCTGGGACATGTTCGACGGCCATCCCAACCTGCTGCCCGCCTTCCTCGAGCCGGGGCGCTGCGGCGGGCCGGAGATCTCGAAGCCGCTCTGGGGGCGGGAGGGGGCGAATGTGCAGGCACCGGGCATCGAGACGGAGGGGCCGTACGGCGACCAGCCGCGGGTCTGGCAGCTCTACGCCGAGCTGCCGGCCTTCGACGGACGCTACCCGGTGCTGGGGAGCTGGCTGGTGGCGGGCAAGCCCTGCGGCCTCGGCATCCGCGAGGATGCGACGCCGGTGACCCGCGACACCAGCCGCTTCGTGCCGCATCTGTTCGGGGACGCATGAATGCAGCGCATTCATGCCCTCGGACGCCGGCGTGCGCATCCGCCCGCCTGGCTTCGCGCAGGCGACGGCCGCGCGAGGATGCAAGGCTGGTTTGTGCGCGGGCCGCATCCGCGGCCTTGAGGTCAGCACCAGTGATCAAAGGGGGATCCGAACGATGACCAGCCTCGCCACTCTGCCGGGCTTCCTGCTGTATTTTGCGACGGGCCTGGTGCTGCTCGGCGCGGCGATGGCGGTCTACATGAAGGTGACGCCGCATGACGAGCTGGCGCTGATCCGCGCCGGCAACGCGGCGGCGGCGCTCGCCTTCGGCGGCTCCATGATCGGCTTCACGCTGCCGATCGCCTCGGCCTTCGCGCACTCGGTCAACATCGTCGATGCCGCTGTGTGGAGCCTGGTCGCGCTGGCCGTGCAGCTCGGCTGCTTCTTCGCGGTGGCGCGGTTGCTCGGCACCGAGTGGCGGGCAGCCCTGGAACGCGGCGAGGTTTCGGGGGCGGCGCTGAAGGCCGCGGTGGCGGTCTCCGTCGGGATGCTGAATGCGGCCTGCCTGAGCACGTGAGGGCCTGGTTCGCCTGCACGGGGGCGGAGGTTCTCGCGCGCGATCCGGCGGATCTGGTCGGGCGGCTCGCTTCGGCGCAGCAGGCGCGGGGCTACGGCGGCAGCGCGGAGCAGGAGGGTGCCTGGCATGCGCAGCTTGCCGCGCTGCGCGCCGCGATCGCCCAGGCCGACGGCGGGACCTGGACGATCGCGCTGGAATACGACCTGCTGCGGCTGGAGAAGCGGATCGACGCGGTGCTGCTGACCGACCGCGCGATCGTGGCGGCCGAGTTCAAGACCGCGGAGTCGACGCCCGCCGCGCTGGCGGAGGCCGAGGACTACGCGCTCGACCTGCGGGACTTCCATGCGGGCAGCCGGCGGCACCCGATCGTGCCGCTGCTGGTGGCGGGACCGGGCGGCTTCGCGCCGCCGGCGCAGCCATCCCTGCTGTGGCATGGCGTGCTGCCACCATTGGCCACCGGCACGGCCGGCCTCGGCGCGGCACTGCGCTGGGTGCAGCGGACCGCGCCCGCCGGCACGGCGCTGGACGGCGCGGCCTGGCTCGGCGCGCCCTACCGCCCGGTGCCGAACATCGTCGAGGCGGCAACGCTGCTCTACGCCCGCAACGGCGTGGCGGAGATCGCGGCGGCGCGGGCGGATGCGGCGAACCTGACGCGCACCGCGGCCGCCATCGCGCGCGCCGTGGCGGCGGCGCGGGACGACGGGGCAAAGACCGTCATCTTCGTCACCGGCATTCCCGGCGCCGGCAAGACGCTGTGCGGGCTGAACGCCACCTTCGGCGCCGCGCGGGGGGATGGCGCAGCCTTCCTGACCGGCAATGCGCCGCTCGTCGCGGTCCTGCGCGCCGCACTGGCGGAGGACGCCGTCCGGCGCCGGGAGGCGAAACGCGCCGAGGCCGAGCGGCGGGTCAAGGCAGCGCTGCAGAACGTGCACCGCTTCCTGGAGGATCACGCGGGCGATCCGGCGCGCCGACCGCCTCCCGAGCGGCTGATCGTCTTCGACGAGGCGCAACGCGCCTGGGATGCGGCGAAGGCGCGGCTCGGCACGCGGAACCGTCCCTCCCGCCTCACCGACAGCGAACCCGCGCACACGCTGGAGATCATGGGGCGGCACCCGGGCTGGGCGGCGATCGTCGCGCTGATCGGCAACGGGCAGGAGATCAACACGGGCGAGGCAGGGTTGCGGGAATGGGGCGATGTCCTGCGCCGCGCTCCAGCCTGGCGCGCCGTCGCCGCGCCGCGCGTGCTGGAGGCGGAGGAGCCGGCGCAGCGGCTGGCCGAAGGCCCAGCGCCCCGGCTGCGCATCGACCCCGACCTCGACCTCGTCACGCCGATGCGCGCCGTGCGGGAGCGCGCGGGCGCGGCCTGGGTGGACGCCCTGCTGCGCGACGCGCCGGCGGAGGCGCGTGCGATCGCCGCGGGCTGCGAACTGCCGATTCTCCTGACGCGGAGCCTGGACGAGGCACGCGCCGCGCTGCGACGGTTGGCGCGGGGGCGGCGGCGGGCCGGCATGGTCGCCGCGGCCGGCGCCAGGCGGCTTCGGGCCGAGGGGTTCGGCACGCAGCTCGACGACGTCGCGGACTGGTTCCTGCGGCGCTGGCCGGATGTCCGCGGCTCCGACGCGCTGGAAACCTTCGCCACCGAATACGATTGCCAGGGGCTGGAGCTCGACGTCGTCGGCCTCGCCTGGGATCTCGATTTCCGGCGCGAAGGCGGGCGCTGGGTGGCGCGGCGCTTCGCCGGCACGCAATGGCAGCGGGACGAGGCCGAGTTCCACTTCGTGCGGAACACCTATCGCGTGCTGCTGACCCGCGCGCGCTACGAGACGGTGATCTGGGTGCCGCGCGGCAGCCGGCGGGACGACCCGTTCCACGACACGACGCGCGATGCCGCCGCCTATGACGCCGTCGCCGCGCATCTCGCCGCCTGCGGCGCGCGGAGTCTCGCGCCGGTGGAGGAGACGCCGGCATGCGCGCCCCTGCCCGTCCTGCTATAGGCGGGGCATGCGCCGGCTGCTGACCTTCCTACTCGTCCTCCTCGCGGCACCCGCCGCGGCGGAGGAGCTGAAGCTCTCCACCTGGAACATCGCCTGGCTGACGCTGAAGCCGGCCGGGCACCCCGACCTGCCGCGCGAGCTGCGCGGCCGCACGCCGGCGGATTTCGCATTGCTGCGCGGCTATGCCGACCGGCTCGCGGCCGACATCGTGGCGCTGCAGGAGATCGACGGGCCCGAAGCCGCAGCGCGCGTCTTCGACCCCGCTGCCTACGCGATCCACCTGACCGCCGAGCGCGACGTGCAGCGGCCCGGCTTCGCCATCCGGCGCGGGCTGCGCTTCACGGCCAACCCTGACCTGGCCGAACTCGACCTGCGGGCCGACGCGCGGCGCAGCCTCAGGCGCGGCGCGGACGTGACCATCGAGACGCCGTCGGGCGCGCCGCTGCGGCTGCTCTCCGTGCATCTGAACGCCGGGTGCCGCGAGGATCCGCTCGACCGCCCCGGCATTCCGGAATGCGAGAGCCTGGCGGAGCAGGCCGCGATCCTCGCGCGCTGGGCGGCCGCGCGGCGGCGGGAAGGCGTGGCCTTCGCCATCCTCGGCGACTTCAACCGCCGCATGGGGGAGCGGGACGGCTTCCTGCGGACCATCGAGGAGGCGGCGCCGGTGATGCGGCCGACGGCCAGCCTCTCCTCGCCCTGCTGGGCGGATGCGCGGGGCGGGCGACCCTTCATCTCTCACCTGCTGCTGGGCGGCGAGGCGGCGCGCTGGCTCGTGCCGGGCAGCCTCTCCGTCCTTGTCTACGCGGAACGGGACCGGAGCTACCGCGACCGGCTTTCGGACCACTGCCCGATGAGCGTGCGGCTGCGGCCCTCCTAGTCGGCGGCCCTCCCTGCGCGCTAGCCTGCCTGCATGACCGCGCGCTTCCGCAACGCCCCGGCGATCCGCAGCCCCCGCGGGCTGCAGATCACCTGCCGCCACTGGACCACCGAGGCGGCGATGCGGATGCTGATGAACAACCTGGACGACGAGGTCGCGGAACGGCCGGGCGAGCTCGTCGTCTATGGCGGCATCGGGCGCGCGGCACGGGACTGGGCGAGCTACGAGGCGATCGTCGCGGCGCTGCGGCGGCTGGACGAGGAACACACGCTGCTGGTGCAGTCCGGCAAGCCGGTCGGCGTGTTTCGCACGCATGCGGATGCGCCGCGCGTGCTGATCGCCAATTCCAACCTCGTCCCCCGCTGGGCGAGCTGGGAGCACTTCTCCGAGCTCGATCGCAAGGGGCTGATGATGTACGGCCAGATGACGGCCGGAAGCTGGATCTACATCGGCACGCAGGGCATCGTGCAGGGCACCTACGAGACCTTCGCCGAGGCCGGGCGCCAGCATTTCGGCGGCGATCTCGGCGGCCGTTGGATCCTCACCGGCGGGCTTGGCGGCATGGGCGGGGCGCAGCCCCTCGCGGGCGTCTTCGCAGGGGCGTGCGTACTGGCGGTGGAATGCCAGCCCTCGCGCATCGAGAAGCGGCTGGAGACGAAGTACCTCGATCACCGCGCGGAGGATCTCGACACGGCGCTGGCGATGATCCGTCGCGCCTGCGGGGAGCGGCGGGCGATCTCCGTCGGGCTGCTCGGCAATGCCGCCGAGGTGTTCCCCGAACTCGTGCGGCGCGGCGTGGTGCCGGACATCGTCACCGACCAGACGAGCGCGCATGATCCGGTGAATGGCTACCTGCCCGCCGGCTGGACGGTCGCGCAGTGGGAAGCGAAGCGGGAGAGCGACCCCGCCGCGGTCGCCGCCGCGGCACGGCGCAGCATGGTGGCGCATGTGGGCGCGATGCTCGACTTCCAGCGCATGGGCAGCGCGGTGCTCGACTACGGGAACAACATAAGGCAGGCGGCGAAGGAGGAAGGGCTGGCGGACGCCTTCGGCTTCCCGGGCTTCGTGCCGGCCTACATCCGGCCGCTGTTCTGCCGCGGCATCGGGCCGTTCCGCTGGGCCGCGCTGTCGGGCGACCCGGAGGACATAAGCCGCACCGACGACAAGGTGCGGGAGCTGATCCCCGACGACCCGCACCTGCACCGCTGGCTCGACATGGCCCGCGCGCGCATCGCCTTCCAGGGCCTGCCGGCGCGCATCTGCTGGGTGGGCCTCGGCCAGCGGGACCGGCTCGGGCTCGCCTTCAACGCGATGGTGGCGCGGGGCGAGATCGGGCCGGTGGTGATCGGGCGCGACCATCTTGATTCCGGCTCTGTCGCCAGCCCGAACCGCGAGACGGAGGCGATGCGCGACGGATCGGATGCGGTTTCCGACTGGCCGTTGCTCAACGCGCTGCTGAACACGGCGAGCGGCGCCACCTGGGTCAGCCTGCACCATGGCGGCGGCGTCGGCATGGGGTTCAGCCAGCACGCCGGCATGGTGATCCTCGCCGACGGGACGGAGGCGGCGGCGCGGCGCCTGGCCCGCGTGCTGTGGAACGACCCGGCGACCGGCGTGATGCGCCACGCCGATGCGGGCTACGGGATCGCGGTCGACTGCGCGCGGGAGCACGGGCTGGACCTGCCCATGATCCGCGCATGATCGCGCCGGGGCATGCCACGCTGAACGGCCTGCGCGCGGTGATGGAGGGTGGTCGGCTCGTGCTCGACCCCGCCTGGCGCGCAACGGCGCAGGCTTCGGTGGATGCGCTGGGTCGACGGCTCTCGACCGGTGAGGCGCTCTACGGCGTCAACACCGGCTTCGGCAAGCTGGCCGGCACGCGCATCGCGCCGGAACGGCTGGCGCAGCTCCAGCTCAACCTGATCCGCAGCCACGCCGCCGGCACCGGTCCCTTCCTGCCGGCGCCCGTGGTGCGGCTGGTGCTGGCGCTCAAGGCGCTTTCGCTGGCGCGCGGCGCCTCCGCCGTGCGGCCCGCGGTGGTGGAGGCGCTGCTGGCGCTGCTGGCGCATGACGTGCTGCCCGCCATCCCCGCGAAGGGCTCGGTCGGTGCGTCCGGCGACCTCGCGCCGCTCGCGCATCTCTCGCTCGTGCTGATCGGCGAGGGCGAGGCGTTCCGCGGCGACGCGGTGCTCGACGGCACGCAGGCGCTGGTCGCAGCGGGAATCGAGCCGCTGGCACTGGCGCCGAAGGAGGGGCTGGCGCTGCTGAACGGCACGCAGGTCAGCACCGCGCTGGCCCTGGCGGGCCTGTTCGCCGCACACGACCTGCTGCGCACCGCGCTGGTGGCCGGCGCGATGAGCGTGGACGCGGCACGCGGCTCGGACACGCCCTTCGACCCGCGCATCCACGCGCTGCGCGGCCAGCCCGGCCAGATAGGCTGCGCTGCCGCCCTGCGCACGCTGCTGGCCGGCAGCGCGATCCGCGACAGCCACCGGGTGGACGACCCGCGCGTGCAGGACCCCTATTCGCTGCGCTGTCAGCCGCAGGTCGCGGGCGCCTGCCTCGACCTGCTGGACCATGCGGCGGCGGTGCTGACGCGGGAGGCGAACGCCGTCACCGACAACCCGCTGGTCACGGCCGAGGGCGAGGTGCTGTCCGGCGGCAACTTCCACGCCGAACCGGTGGCCTTCGCCGCGGATGCGATCGCGCTGGTGCTGGCCGAGCTCGGTGCGATCAGCGAGCGGCGGCTGGCGCTGCTGACCGACCCCGCGCTGAACTCCGGTCTGCCGGCCTTCCTCGTCGCGGACAGCGGCGTCAATTCCGGCTTCATGATCGCGCAGGTCACCGCAGCGGCGCTGGTGGCGGAGAACCGCGCCCTCGCCACGCCGCGCAGCGTGGACAGCCTGCCGACCTCCGCCAACCAGGAGGACCATGTGAGCATGGCGACGGGCGCGGCGCTGCGCCTCGCCACCATGGCGGAGCACCTGGCGACGATCCTCGGCATCGAGCTGCTGGCGGCGGCGCAGGGCGTGGAGTTCCACCGCCCGCTCACCAGCTCCGCCCCGCTGGAAGCCGCGCACGCGGCGATCCGCGAGGTGGTCGCGCCCTGGGATGCCGACCGCGCCATGGCGCCCGACATCGACGCCGCGAAGCGGCTGGTCGAGGCGGGGCGCTTCGCCGCGCTGGTCGATCTGCCGTGACGGTCTTCGACCGCGTCTGGACAGAGGCCAACCTCTGCACGATGGACCCGCGCGGGGGCGATCCGCTCGGCGTGATCGAGGACGGGCTGGTGGCGGCGCAGGAGGGGCGCATCGCCTGGGTCGGTCCCCGCGCGGCGTTCCGGGGAGAGGCAAGGGAGACGACCCGCCTCGGCGGCGCCTGGATCATCCCCGGCCTGATCGACTGCCACACGCATCTTGTCTTCGCCGGCGACCGCGCGCGGGAGTTCGAGCTGCGGCTGGAAGGCGCGAGCTACGAGGAGATCGCGAAGGGCGGCGGCGGCATCCTCTCCACCGTGCGCGCCACCCGCGCGGCGGAGCAGGACGCGCTGGTCGCCGCCGCGCTGCCGCGCCTCGACGCGCTGCTGGCCGAGGGCGTGACGACGGTCGAGGTCAAGTCGGGCTATGGGCTCGACGCCGCGACCGAGGCGCGGATGCTCCGCGCCGCACGGCGGCTGCCGGCGCTGCGCCGGGTGGAGGTCGTGACCAGCCTGCTCGCCGCCCATGCGGTGCCGGAGGAATACGCCGGACGCCGTGCGGACTATGCCCGCCACGTCGCGGAGGAGATCCTGCCATCGGTCGCGGCCGAGGGCCTCGCCGACGCGGTGGACGCCTTCACCGACAGTGCCATCGGGTTCACGCCGGAGGAGACGGAGGCGGTGTTCCGCGCCGCACGCGCCGCCGGCCTGCCGGTGAAGCTGCACGCCGACCAGCTTCGCGACGATGGCGGTGCCGCGCTCGCCGCACGGCACGGCGCGCTCTCGGCCGACCACATCGAGTATGCGAACGCCGAAGGCATCGCCGCGATGGCGCAGGCGGGCACGGTGGGCGTGCTGCTGCCCGGCGCCTTCTACTTCATCCGGGAGACGCGGCGGCCCGACGTCGCGGCGATGCGGGGGGCGGGGCTGCGCATGGCGCTGGCCACCGATCTCAACCCGGGCTCCTCGCCGGCGCCGTCGCTGCTGCTGATGCTGAACATGGGCTGCACGCTGTTCCGGCTGACGGTCGCCGAGGCGCTGCTCGGCGTCACCCGCCATGCCGCGGCGGCGCTCGGGCTGCCGGATCGCGGCGTGCTCGCGCCGGGGCTGCGCTGCGACCTCTCCGTCTTCGCGATCTCGCGCCCCGCGGAGCTGGCGTACTGGATCGGACGCAATCCCTGCATCGGAAGGATCGTCGGCGGCGCATGATCACGGTGGAGGAGATGCAGCGCACCGTGCGCGCGGGCGTGCCGCTCGCCGCCGCCTGGGGTGTGGAGGTGCTTTCCGCGGCAGAGGGCGCGGCGACCCTGCGCCTGCCGCACCGTGACGACCTGCTGCGGCCCGGCGGCACCGTCTCCGGCCCCGCGCTGATGGGGCTGGCGGACATCGCCATGTGGGCGGCGCTGCTGTCGCTGACGGGCGGACGGGACGACAGCCTCACCGCCACCCTCTCCATCACCTTCCTCCGCCCGCCGCGGCCGCGCGCGGTGCTGGCCGAGGCGCGGGTGATCAAGCGCGGGCGCACCCTCTCCTATGGCGAGGTGACGCTGCGCTCGGAGGATGAGGAGGCGCCCTGCGCCCATGTGACGACGAGCTGGGCCGCGTCCCGCAAGGATCGCTGACCGTCATCTTGCGCCTGCTTCATCTCCTGTCCATGTTTGCCTGCGCACAACAAGACCGGAGGAAGGTGAGATGCGTGCCCGCGACCTGATGACGACTGCTCCCATCACCCTGCCGCCCGAGACGCCGCTGGAGGCGGTGGCGCGGCTCTTCGCCGAACGCGGCATCTCCGGCGCGCCGGTGGTCGATGCCGAAGGCAGGCTGCTTGGCATGGTGACGGAAGCCGACCTGATCCACCGCCTGGGCGTGGCCGACGAGAGGCCGCCGGGATGGCTGTTCTCGCTCTTCTCGCCGGCGGGCCGCCAGGCGGCCGAGTTCTCCCGCACCCATGGCCGTACGGCGGGCGACGTCATGACGCGCCATCTGATCACGGCCGAAGAGGACACGCCGATCGAGAAGGTCGCCAAGGCGCTGGAGGAGAAGGGCATCCGGCGCGTGCCGGTGCTGCGCGACGGGAAGCTCGTGGGCGTGGTCTCGCGCGCCGATCTCATCCGCGCGCTGATGGTGCCGGCCGAACGCCTCGCCGAGGACGCGCCGGATGAGCGCATCCGGCGCGAGCTGCAGAAGGCGATGCGCGACCAGCCCTGGATCGACGCCTTCTACATCTTCCCCGAGGTGAAGGACGGGGTGGTGTGGTTCCACGGCTGGTGCCGGAACGAGGACGTGAAGCGCGGCCTGCGCGTGCTGGCCGAGCGCATTCCCGGCGTGCGCGACGTGAAGGTGCTGGTGGAGCGCACGCCGCTGCCCGTCATCGCCGCATGAGCCCGCGCGGGGCGGTGCTGCCGCGCCGGGCGCTGCTCGGTGCGCCTGTGCTGCTGGCCCCGCCCGCGCGGGCGGATGCGCCGTTCACCGGGGCGGACCTCCTGCTGGTGGTGCTCGCCGACCTCCACTCGGCCGGCGAGCGGGCCGCCGCGGCGCTCGGCGCGGTCGATGCGGCGCTCGCGGCGAACCGGCGGGCGGAGGCCCTGGTGGTGCTCAATGGCGACGTGTTCGAGCGCGGCAACGCGGTGGCGCTGCGCAGCGGCGGGGTGGCGGACTGGGCCTTCCTCGCCGCGCTGCGCCGCCGCGCGCCGGTGGTGCTGAACCTCGGCAATCACGAGGCGGCGCTGCTGGACGACATGGCGGAGGTGGTGCGCCGCGCGGCGGCGCTGGACCTGATTGTCCTCTCCACCCTGCGCGACCGCCGGACGGGGCGGGAACTCGCGCCCGCCTCCGCCACGCTGCCGCTGCGCGGCGGACGGGCGCTGCGGCTGGTGGGCCTCGCGACGGCCGAGGCCGCGACCTACCGCGCCGCGGCGCGGGACACGCTGGAGATGCCGGACCCGGTCGAATGGGGGCGCGCGAACCTGCCCGGGCTGCTCGCCGGCGCCGATGCTGCCGTGGTGCTCAGCCATGCCGGCATCGCCGCCGACCGCGACCTCCTGCCGCTTCTGCCGGATGGCGCGCTGCTGGTCGGCGGGCATGAGCATCTTCGCCTGCTTCACGCCGAGGGCGCGACGCGGCTCGTGCATCCCGGATCCTGGAACCGCTTCGTCGTGCTGGCGGGGCTCGGCTTCACCCCGGGCGGGCCACGGCTCTCGATCCGGCAGGTGGCGGTGGAGCCCGGCGTCGCGGAGGACCCGCGGCACGCCGCGACATGGCGCGAGGTGCTCGGCGATCACGCCGCGCCCGAGGACAGGGAGGTGGTGCTGCGCCTGCCTCGCGCCTTGCCGCTGGCCGAGGGCGCCCGGCGCGCCGCGGCGGCGATCGGCACGGCGACGGGCGCGGCGTTCGGCGTGGTCAACCATACGAATTTCGGCACCGGCCTGCCGGGCGGCGAGGTGACGCGGCTGGCCTGGGACGCCTTCCTCCGCTTCGACGGGCCGCTGGTCCGCGGATCGGCCGATCGGGATGCGGTGGAGGCGATGACGCCCCGCCTGAACCAGGATGCCGAGTTGCCGCTGGCCGCGCGCATCGGCGACTTCGCCTATGCCGCGCCGCCGCCGGCACCTGGCGCGCTGGGCGCCACCGGATGGGTACGGATGAACACGGCGCGCTATCTCGGCGGTCCGGTCGCATTCCAGCCGGTCGCCGGCGTCATGCTGAAGGAGGCGGTGGCGGCGGCGCTGCGCGCAAGCCCGTGACGGCGAATCGCCCCGCGAACGTCACGTTCGGCCTTGAAATCGACATGCAAGAGGTTCAACGTGAACACTTCGAGGCCCGGGCCCCTCTGGCGTGGCGCCCACCGTGCCCAGCCACCGGCGGATGCCGGGGGGCACCCCGCGATGTCGGGTCTCCAGCAAGCCGCCGCGCCCAAGCGCGAAGACGGGGATGGAGGTTCGAGAGCTGAGATGGACGGGGCCCACCTGTCTGGCGGAACGCTGCGGGGACGGCTGGCCGATCGCCTGGCGGAACTCGAGACGCGCATCGCCGCGGAGCGCGCCCGGCGCAGGCCGGACGAGGCGCTGATCCGCCGGCTGAGCCGCGAGAAGCTTCTGGCCCGCGACCGCATGGCCGCCCTGGCCGGCTGCGGCATGCCACGCTGGGCGCGAGAGGGCACCGCCGACTGACACGGATCAGCGCACCGCGGTGCGTCGCCCCGTGAACAGCACCGCCGCGAGGATCCCCGCCACGGCCAGCGCCACGCCGCCGACCTTCGCGCCGCCGATCGGCTCCCCGAGCGCAACCGCCGCGACGGCCAGCGCCATCGCAGGCACCGCCGCCGTCATGCAGGCGGTGCGCGTCGCGCCCATCAGCTCCGCCGCCCGCGCGTAGAGCGTGGTCGCGACCGCCGAGGACAGCACGCCCTGCGCCACCATCTGCAGGGCGCTCGCCTCCCATGGCTGCGAGGGCACCGCACCCATGCCGAGCAGCAGCCAGGGCGGCAGCGCCACCGCCGCGGAGATGAGGCAGATCGCGGCATTGCCGGCCAGCGCCGGCACGCGCCAGCGGCGCAGCAGCACGGTGAAGGCGCCCCAGACCGACCCGGCCGCAACGAGGATGAGATCCCCGCGCCACGCACCGGGATGCGCGCCGCCGATGCCGTCCCACCCGATCAGCAGCACCCCCGCAATGATGACGCCAAGAGCAAGCACGCGGCCGCGCGTCGGCCACTCGCCGAGCAGCGGGATGGCGAAGGCGGCGCCGGTCACCGCGGCGGTGATCGGCGCGATCGTGCCGGCATGGCTCGCCGGCGCATGGGTCACGCCCCAGCCGAAGAGCAGCGCATTGCCCAGGCCGCCCGTCGCCGCGAGGATCAGCAGCCGCCGCCAGCCGATGCCCGCCAGCGCCGGCCGCGCGGCGAGCGCGAAAGGCGCGAGCACCGCGCCCGCCGCGACGTAGCGCAGCACGGCGAGATCCAGCGGCGAGTAGCCCGCCAGCGTGCCGCTGCGCGCCACCGACGCCTGCGCCCCCCAGGTGAGCGCGGCGACAAGCCCGAAGAGGAGGCCGAGGAGGAGGTTGCGGGTGCCGCCGGTCACCCGGCGGACGCTACCTGTCCGGCGTCGCGCAGCCCAGGGTCCCTCAGGCCGCGTGAATCTCGTTCACGCCCTCGCCGAAGCGGTCGAAGGCGACGCCGTAGCAGTGGATCGAGATGGCGGTCCGACACGAAAGATTGGCGATGCGATGGATCAGCCGCGGATCCGCCGCGCCGTGGCTGGTCCCGCCCGGTGCCAGTAGGCGGGACGCGCTCGGCACCGGCGGGTCGCCCGGCGCGTAGAAGGTCTCGGTCAGGACGCCGCTGTGCACGCCGAGCGCGCACCAGGTGCGATGGCCGTGCACGGGCGACATCTGGCCGGGCCGCCAGACCAGCGCCACCACCGCGTAGCCGGCCGCGTCCGTGTGCAACAGGTGGCGGACATAGCGGTCCGGACAGCACGGGCAGTCCCGCCCCTCCAGCAGCCGCGGCTCCGCGGCCAGCGCGCCGATCGCCTCGGCGACCGCGGCGGGGCGCGCCTCCGGCGCCCGCCGCGCCGCAGCGGCGATGCCGGCCAGCATGGTCTCCAGCGCGGTGCGGGGGCGGATATAGGTCATGAGCGTCGATGCTGTCCGAAGCCCAGATAGCCAAAATAGTTTGCCTTCATCAAGCAGAAAGGAGATCAAACTTCCGTCCTTGCGCCTGCCCAGGGATGATCCTCGCCCAGCCCGTCCGCGCAAGGAAAGCTCAGCCGAGCAGTGCCAGCGCGGCCTCCGCCATCCCCGCATTGGAGTGGCCGACGCCCGGCACCGTCGCCACGCGCCAGGCGAGCGGCACGCCGAGCTCCGCCGCCGCGGCCTCGGCCACCCGCCGGAAATTCCCGCCCCGGGCGAAGCGGTGCGGGCCCTGCGCCACCGCCCAGGGCTGGCGCGGCAGGCTCGGGTGGTCGGGGTCGGTGTCTGCCTCGCCGAGTTGCAGCACGGCGTCCCGGCGGAAGGCGGCGGCGAGCCCGGCCAGGTCCGCCGCCGTGCCGGCCAGCCCCTCGGGGAACGGCCTGTCGAGCACAGGCAGCGTGTAGGATCCGGCATTGGCGATGATCACCCGCCGCGCTCCCGGCGCGCCGGTCAGCAGCAGGTGGCGATGGACGAACTGCGCCCCGGCGGAGTGACCGTAGAGGACGTAGCCTTCGGCCGGCGCATCCTGCGCCGCGCAGGCCGCCGCCACCGCGCGGCCGAAGGCATGGGAGGTCCAGCCCTGCGGCGGCGCGGGGCGGCCGGCCTCGTCCACCGCACCGACGAAGTTGTACCAGCGCGTCCCGGGGAACTTCTCCGCGGAGAACTCCGGCACCAGCAGCAGGAAGCGCCCGCGCGAGGCGAGCTCGCGCCACTCGTCGCGGTAGCGCTCCGGATCGCGGCGGACGCCGTGCATCACCACGACGACAGGCCCGCCCGGCCGCCAGCCGGCCGGGCGATGGCCGAACACCGCCATGGGACCTCGGAAGGCGCCGAGCGGTTCGTCATGCTCGGTGCGGAAGTCGCCTCCTGCGGCGCGCGCTGCCGGCGCAAGCAGGATCGGCGCCGCCAGCACCGCCCGGCGTCCCACTGTCGCAAGCCTTGCCGTCATGCTCTGTCCTCCCGTCGCCAGGACGCTATGCTGCGCCCCAAAGCCACGGGCCGGGAGGGGGGAACGCGCATGCGCCGCCGTACGCTGCTGGGAAGCGGCCTTGTCCTGGCCCCTGCCCTGCCCGCCCTCGCCCAGGAGCCGGCGCGTCCGCTCCGCCTGGTGGTGCCGTTCCCGCCCGGCGGCACCGCGGATCTGCTCGGCCGCCTCGCGGCGCGCGAGATCGAGGCGCGGATCGGCGCGCCGGTGGTGGTGGAGAATCGCGCCGGCGCGGGCGGCATCCTCGGCTCCGACGCCGTCGCGAAGAGCCCGGCGGACAGCGGCGCGCTGGTGCTCTCCAACATCGCCAGCCAGGCCATTGCGCCGGCCGTGAACCGCAACGTCCCCTACGACCCGATGCGGGACTTCACCCATGTCGGCCTGATCGCCGCCGTGCCGAGCGCGGTCGCCGTCTCCGCCGCCGGGCCGTTCCGCACGCTGGCGGAGCTGCTGGCGCGCGCGCGGGCCGCCGCCGGCGCGGTGCGCTTCGGGTCCAACGGCATCGGCACGTCGAGCCACGTGAAGCTCGAGCTGCTGAAGCGCGCCGCCGGCGTGGACATCACCCACGTGCCCTATCGCGGCAGCGCGCCCGCGGTCACCGACGTGATCGGCGGGCAGGTGGAGGGGCTGATCGCCGCCGTCCCCGACATCGGCAACAACGAGCGCCTGCGCCTGCTCGCGGTGACGGCGCCGGAGCGCGCGGCGCGCTGGCCGGAGGTGCCGACGGTGGCCGAGCTCGGCTTCCCCACCCTCGTCGCGAGCAACTGGTTCGGCCTGTCCGGCCCGCCGGGCATGCCGGTGGAGCTTGCCGCCCGGGTGAACGCGGCGCTCGTCGCCGGGCTGAACACGCCGGAGATGACGGAGCGGCTGGCGGCGCTCGGCGCCGCGCCGAACCGCCTCTCGCCCGGCGACTACGCGGCGCTGGTGGCGGCGGAGGTGCCGCGCTGGGCCGAGGTTGCGCGGGTCGCGGACATCCGCGCCGAATGAACGAGACGCGCGATGAGCTGGAGGCGCGCCTCGCCGCCGTGCGGGCGCGCCGCGGCTACCTGCTGCCGCATCACGGCCTGATGGCGCTGGCCTTCCCGAAGCTGCTGGAGGGCTACGACGCCGCCTATGCGGCGCTCGCCCTCGATGACCGCGCGCTCAGCCGGCACGACCGGGAATTCGTCTGGCTCGCGGTCCTCGCCGCAACCGATGAGGCGCTGGCGACGCACCACATCGCGAAGTTCCGCGAGGCCGGCGGCACCGATGCGGGCATCGGCGCCGCCTTTGCCGCCGCGGCGCTGGCGATCGGGGCGGAGGCCTTCGATTTCGCGGCACGGGCATGGGCGCGCCAGCTCTCGCCCTTCGACCCGCAGGCCGCCTACCTGGCCGCGCTGCGGCGCGTCGCGCCGGAAGCGCCGATGCGCCTGGTCCATCTCGCCGGCCTCGCCGTGCAGGTCTGCCGCGCGCGCTGGCGGCCCTTCGCCTGGCACCTCCAGGCCGCCTACGCCGATGGCCTGGAGGAGGAGGCGATGGCCGAGGCGATCAGCCTGGCGATGTTCCCTGGCTCCGTTCCCCGCTTCGTCGAAGCCTGTGCGGAATGGCGGCGGCTGATCCTGGAAGGCCACCTGCCCGCCTCAGCGCGCTTCCGCGCCTGGGCCGAGATGACGGGACAGGGCGGGCACGACGAGGCGGCGGGCCTCGCGCCGGAGACCTGATGCAGCTCGACGGCATCCGCGTGATCGACCTCACGCGCATCATCTCCGGCCCGTTCTGCACCGCGTTGCTCGCCGATCTCGGGGCCGAGGTGATCAAGGTGGAGACGCCGGAGGGCGACCCGCTGCGCGCGCAGGGCGAGATCGTGAACGGCCTGTCCTGGTACTTCGCCCTGTACAACCGCAACAAGCGGAGCGTGGTGCTCGACCTGCGGAGCGAAGCGGGGCGCGAGGCGCTGGCCTCGCTGATCGCCACCGCGGACGTGCTGGCGGAGAATTTCCGGCCCGGCGTGCTGGCCGGCATGGGCTTCCCGCCGGAGCGGCTGCGCGCGCTGAACCCGCGCCTCGTCACCGTCTCGATCAGCGGCTTCGGCATGGAAGGGCCCATCGCCGACCGCCCGGCCTTCGACTTCATCGCGCAGGCGATGAGCGGCTTCATGGCGGTGACCGGCACGGCGGACGGCCCGCCGCTGCGCGCCGGCCCGCCGATATCGGACCTCGTCGCCGGGCTCTACGCCGCGCTCGCCACCCTCGCCGCGCTGATCCGCCGCGACCGGACGGGCGAGGGCGAGGCGGCGTCCGTCGCCCTCACCGACGGGCTCACCTCCTTCCTGTCGTTCTTCGCCGCCGATTGGCTCGCCGCCGGCAAGGCGCCGGCGCGCACGGGGAACGACCATCCGCTCGCCTCGCCCTACGGGCTGTTTGCGGCGAGCGACGGCGAGATCGCGATCGCGCCCTCCACCGAGGCGATCTACCGCAAGCTGCTCACCGCCCTCGGGCTCGAGGAGCTGCGGGAGCATCCGGACTTCGCGACCAACGCCCTGCGCGTGCGCCACCGCGCGCGGATCAACGCGCTGGTCGGCGCGCGCATCGCCCTGCGCCCGCGGGCGCATTGGATCGATGTGCTGAACGCCGCCGGCGTGCCCTGCGGGCTGGTGCACGGGCTGGAGGAGGCGCTCGGCAACCCGCAGGCGCGCCAGCAGGAGATGGTGATCGAGCTGGAGCATCCGGGCCGCGGCACCGTGCGCACGCTCGGCTTCCCCATGAAGTTCGCCGCCGATCCCTGCCGCATCCGCCGCCCCGCGCCGGAACTCGGCGCGGACACCGCCGGGATCCTGGGCACTATTCGACGGTGATGCCGGACCGGCGGACCACCTCGCCCCAGCGGTCGTATTCGGCGGCGATGAGGCGGGCCAGCGCCTCCGGCCCGGCATAGGCGGCCTCGAACCCGCTGCGGGCGAGGGCGGCGGGCGCGTCGCCCTCCTCCACCGCCACGCGGAACGCCCCCGCAAGCCGTGCCACCGCCGCAGCCGGCGTGCCGGCAGGCGCCAGCATGCCGAACCAGATATCCGCCTCGAACCCGGGCAGGCCGGCGGCTTCGGCAAGGGTGGGCACCTCCGGCAGCGCCGCCGCGCGGCCGGTGGAGGTGACGGCGAGGATGCGCAGCCGGCCGTCCCGCGCCGCCGGCTCCACCGAGGGCAGCGGCGTGAAGGCGAGATCCACCTCGCCGGACATCAGCGCCGTCACCATCGGTCCCGTGCCCCGGTAGTGGACCTGCGTCATCCGCGTGCCGAGTCGCGCATCGAACAGCTCGGAGGCGAGGTGCGTGACCGTGCCGAGGCCCGCCGTCCCGTGGTTCAGCGCCCCCGGCGCGCGGGCGCGCAGCAGCGCCACCGCCTCCGCCTGCAGCTTCGGGCCGGCGGCGACCACCATCGGCGTCAGCGCCACGCGGCAGACCGGCGCGAAGTCGCGCCGCACGTCGAAGGGCAGGCTGCGGTAGAGATGCGCGTTCAGCACGAAGGTGTTGGCCGCGATCATCACCGTGTGCCCATCGGGCGCTGCGCGGGCCGTGGCCTCGGCACCGATGTTGCCGCCGGCGCCGCCGCGGTTCTCCACGACGAAGGCGTGGCCGAGCCGGTCGCCGATGCGCTGCGCGAGCAGCCGGCCGAGGATGTCGCTGCCGCCGCCCGGCGCGAACGGGATGATCATCCGGGGCGGGCGCGACGGCGCCCATCCCTGCGCGCGCGCGGCAGGCGCGGCAGGCGCGGCGGCAACCGCGGCGGCGATCAGCGTGCGTCGTCGCATCGCGGGGCGCATGCCTCCTTCCCTCCCCTGCTCCGTCATCCGGTTTCGGCCGGCACGCGTTCCAGCGCGCGCAGCACCGCATCGCCCATCGCGGCCGTGCCGAGCGTCGCCTCGCCGGGCAGGGCGATGTCGGGCGTACGCGCGCCGGCGCCGAGCGCGGCCGCGACCGCGGCCTCCACCCGGCGGGCGGACGCCTCGGCGCCGGCGGTCCAGCGCAGCAGCAGCGCGACGGAGAGGATGGCGGCGAGCGGGTTCGCCACCCCCTGCCCGGCGATGTCCGGCGCCGATCCGTGCACCGGCTCGTACAGCGCGCGCCGCCGGCCCTGCACGGTCGGCGCGGAGAGCGAGGCGGAGGGAAGCATGCCGAGGCTGCCCGCCAGCGCGCCCGCCGCGTCGGAGAGCACGTCGCCGAACAGGTTGTCCGTCAGGATCACGTCGAACCGCGCCGGATCGCGGGAGAGCATCAGCGCGCAGGTGTCGGCCAGCATGTGGTCCAGCGCCACGTCCCGGAACTCGTCCTGGTGCAGGGCGGTGACGATGCCCCGCCAGAGCGCCCCGGCCTCCATCACATTCGCCTTGTCGACGCTCGTCAGCCGCCCCCGCCGCCCACGCGCGAGCGCGAAGGCGAAGCGCGCGGCGCGGACGATCTGGTCCTCGGTGTAGACATGGGTGTTGACGCCGCGGCGCCCGCCGCCCGGCATCGGCTCCACCCCACGTGGCTCCCCGAAATAGACCCCGCCCGAGAGCTCGCGCACGAAGACGAGGTCGACGCCGCGCAGCACGCGCGCCTTGTAGGGGGACGCCTCCTCCAGCGCGGAATCGGTGCGCACGGGACGCAGGTTGGCGAACAGGCCCAGGCGGCGCCGCATCGCCAGCAGCCCGCCGCGCCGCCGCTCCTCCTCCGGGATGCCCTTGCGGCCCAGGCTGTCCACCGCGCCGAACAGCACCGCATCGGCCCGCGCCTCGGCCTCCTGCATCGCCGCCGACAGAAGCGTGCCGTGCGCGCGCCACGCGGCGAGGCCGAACAGGCCCTCCTCCACCGTCACAAGCAGCCCGTCCTCCGCGACGACGTGCCGCAGCACGCGCAGCGCCTGCGCCGTGACTTCCGGCCCGATGCCGTCGCCGCCGAGCGCGAGCACATGCACCGGGCGCGTGCCGGCGGGCGTGGACGTGACGTCTTGTTCGGGCGGCATGCGACGGGCTCCTCCGGCCGATTGGGGGGCCGCGCACCTGGCCCGTCAAGCGTCGCCCTGCCGGCAGGCGGCCGTGCCGGCAGGCGATTGTGCCGTCGGCAGGCAGGCGGCAGGATCGGGACATGGCGTCGCCGCGCATCGCGCTCCTCGTCCTCGGCATGCATCGCTCCGGCACCTCGGCGCTGACGCGCGTGCTGGCGCTGCATGGCCTCGCCCTGCCGCGCGGCCTGATAGACGGGCGCGAGGACAATCCGACCGGCTTCTGGGAGCCGCGGGCGGTGCAGGAGTTCGACGACCGCGTGCTGGCCGAGCTCGGCAGCGCCTGGGACGACCCGAATCCCCTGCCCTGGCCGCGGCTCTCCGCCGCACGCCTCGGCGCGCTGCGGGAGGAAGCGGCCGCCATCCTTGCCGCCGAATACGGCACCGCGCCGCTGATCGTGCTGAAGGAGCCGCGCATGGCGCGGCTGATGGCCGTGTGGCGGCCGGCCCTGGCCGCCATGGGCCTCGCGCCGCGCATCGTGCTGCCGATCCGCAACCCGCTGGAGGTCGCGACGTCGCTTGCGGCGCGCAACGGCACGCCCCTCGCCGATGCGGCGCGGCTCTGGCTCGGCCACGTGCTGGCGGCGGAGCGCGACACGCGGGGCCTGCGGCGGGCGGTGGTCCAGTACGACGCGCTGCTCGCGGATTGGCGCCAGGCCGTGGTACCGGCGCTGGAGCTGCTGCCGGACAGCGCAGGCGTATCGCCCGATGAGGCCGCCATCCAGGACTTCCTGCGCCGCGACCTGCGGCACCACACCGCCTATACCGACGAGGTGCTTCGCCATGGGGCACTGTCGGCGGTGGTGAAGGCGGCCTTCGCCGAGTTCCGGCGACATCCCTCCGCGGTGCCTCTCGACGCTGCGCTGCTCGACCTGCTCTGGGCGCGCTTCGCGGAAGGGCGGGACTGAGCCGCCCCCTTGCCGCCGGGCCGTTCCGCCCCGCATGCTCGCCGCCGTGAGGGGCGGGACCGCCCCGGGGGGAGGAACCGACCCATGACGCACCACATCACCCGCCGATCCGCCCTGCTCGCCGCCGGCGGCGCCCTCGCCGCGCCGCATGCCGCGCGCGCGCAGGGACAGTACCGCCCGGAGTACAAGCTTTCCGTCGTCGGCAACCGGCCGATCCCGCTGGCCGACGGCGCCTTCCGCTGGGCGGAGCTGGTGACGCAGCGCACCGGCGGGCGGATCAACGTGCGCGTCTATCCGGGCAGCCAGCTCGTCGGCGGCGACCAGACGCGGGAGCTGGTGGCGATGCGCCAGGGCGTGATCGACATGGCGGTCTTCTCCACCATCAACATCTCGCCCCAGGTGCGGGAGATGAACCTGTTCTCCCTGCCCTTCCTGCTCGGCGACAGCCGCGGCTTCGACGCCATCATCCGCGGCGACATCGGGCAGGAGCTGTTCCGCACGCTGGCCACGCGCGACGTGGTGCCGGTGGCCTGGGGCGAGAACGGGTTCCGCGAGGTCTCCAACTCCCGCCGCCCGATCCGCACGCCGGAGGATCTGCGCGGCCTGAAGATCCGCTTCGCCGCCGGCGCCATCTTCAGCGAGATCTTCACCGCCCTCGGCGCGAACCCCGTGCAGATGTCCTTCGCCGACCTGCAGCCGGCGCTCTCGACGGGCGCGGTGGACGGGCAGGAGAACCCGATCAACCTCTTCCTCGCCTTCCGCATGGACACGCTGGCGCAGCGCCACCTGACGATCTGGAACTACGTGGCGGATGCCGGCATCTTCCTGCTCTCCAAGCAGGTGTGGGACAGCTTCTCCCCCGCCGACCGCGAGATCGTGCAGGCCTGCGCGCGCGAGGCGGCGGAGGAGCAGATCGCCGCCGGGCGCCGCGGCCTGGGCGCCGGCGGCGACCGTGCCTCGCTGGACGAGCTGGCGCGGCGCAACGTCACCGTGACCACCCTGTCGGACGCCGAGAAGGCAGCCTTCGCCCGCGCCACGCGCCCGGTCTTCGACAAGTGGGCCGGGACCGTCGGCGCCGACCTGGTGCGCCGCGCCGAAGCCGCGATCCGCGGCGCACGCGCCTGACGCAAGCGGGCGGGCGGCATCCGTCGCCCGCCGATCCCCGAAGGCAGGACATGTCCGACCACGCCGACATCCAGGCCCCGGGCCTGAAGCTCGGGGAAGCGCCGCCGCGCATCCCGGTGACGGTCGAAGGCGCGATCGGCGCGCTGATCATGGCGGCCCTCGCCCTGATCACCTTCGCCAACGTCCTGGTGCGCTACTTCACCAACGTCTCCTTCGCCTTCACCGAGGAATACTCCGTGGCGCTGATGGTCGTGATGACCTTCGTGGGCGCCGCCGCGGCCTTCGGTGCCGACCGGCACATCCGCATGACCTTCTTCACCGAACGCCTGCCCGTCCGTGCCGCACGGCGGGTGGAGATCTTCGTGCTGCTCGCCTGCCTCTTCGTCTTCGCCGCCATCGGCTGGCTGGGCGCCTGGTACGCCTGGGACGAGTACCGGTTCGAGGTGCTGAGCCCCGGCCTCGGCGTGCCGTCCTGGTACTACACGGGCTGGATGCCGCTGCTGTCCCTCGTGATCTGCCTCCGCATCCTCGGCCGGATGTGGCGCGTGCTGCGGGCGGGGCCCTAGGCGCGTGGCGCTCGAAGGTTCGCTGATCCTCCTCGGGGTCTTCTTCCTCCTCCTCTTCCTCGGCGTGCCGATCGGCGTCTCGCTCGGCGTCGCGGGCTTCCTCGTCATCGCGATCGAGGGCCTGGGCGTCATGGCGCTGCCGACCAACATCTGGACCGGCATCGCCAAATACCCGCTGCTCGCGCTGCCGATGTTCGTCCTCGCCGGCCTGGTGTTCGAGCGTGCGGGCGTCGCCGCGCGGCTGGTGAACTTCGCTGCCGCCGTCGTCGGCCGGCGCACCGGCGCGCTCGCCATCGTGGCCGTGCTGGTCTGCATGGTGCTCGGCGGCATCAGCGGCTCCGGCGCGGCGGATGCGGCGGCGGTGGCGGCGGTGATGCTGCCCGCGATGCTGAAGCAGGGCTATCCGCGGCCCTACTGCGCCAGCCTGATCGCCGCCGCCGGGTCCACCGCGGTGCTGATCCCGCCCTCCATCCCCTTCATCGTCTATGCGGTGCTGGTCCCCGGCGTCTCCGTCCCGGCGCTGTTCCTCGGCGGGCTGGTCCCGGGCGTGCTGGCGGGCCTTGCGCTGCTGATCCCCGCGGTGCTCCTCGCCCGCCGCCACGGCTTCGGCCTGCCCGATGCGGTGGAGGACAGGCCGCCGCTCTGGCACAGCTTCAAGGAGGCGATCTGGGGCCTGCTCGCGCCGGTGGTGATCCTCGGCGGCCTGCGCTCCGGCGCCTTCACGCCCACCGAAGCGGCGGTGGTCGCGGTGTTCTACGGCCTCTTCGTCGGACTTTTCATCTACCGCGTGCTCGGCTGGCGCGAGGTCTACGGCGTGCTGCGCGACGGGGCGGAGATCAGCGCGGTGGTGCTGATGATCGTCGCGCTGGCCAGCATCTTCGCCCATGCCGGCAGCACCGTCGGCGCCTTCGATGCGCTGGCCCGCGCCCTCGTCGGCATCACCGGGAACGAGACGGTGATGCTCCTGATGATCACCGCCCTCGTCCTGGTCGCCGGCATGCTGATCGACGCGATCTCCATCTTCCTCGTCTTCCTGCCGATCCTGGTGCCGATCGCGATGGGCTTCGGCTGGGACCTGACCTGGTTCGGCATCGTGCTGACGATGAACGTGGCGATCGGCGCCTTCACCCCGCCCATGGCCGTGAACCTGATGGTCACCTGCAAGGTCGCCGGCTGCTCGATGGAATCCACCGTGCCCTGGGTGATCTGGTTCGTCCTCGCCATGACCGGCGCGCTGCTGCTGGTCGCCTTCGTCCCGGAGCTGGCGCTGTTCCTGCCGCGGCTGTTCGGCGATCTCTGACCGCGCTCAGCTCCCGGTGCTCATGTCCAGCGCCGGCTTCGCATCCGCCGGCAGTGGGCTCTGGTACGGCCTGCCGCCGGTGCGCTTCGCATGCTCGGCCTTCGCCGCGGCGATCAGCGCCGGATCGCGCAGCGCGTCCGCCGCCGTCCCGGCCATGACCTTCGCCACATGCACCAGCCCCTTGTGCGCCGCCGGCAGCTTGCCCTGGCCGGTGAGCTGCCAGGAATGGCCCGGCGTGCCGATGGCATAGGTCGCGCCGCGGGCCTGCACCGTCGGCACCTTCCAGGACACGTCGCCCACATCCGTGCTGCCGACCATCGGCGCGCCCCTGGCCTCCAGCGGCACCACCTCGTCGCACAGCGGCACGTCGCGCTGCGGCAGGCCGACGCGCCGCCAGGCGGACGCGATGTCCTCCTCCGTCATCGTCTTCTGGTACTCGGCCGCGACCCGCCGGTCCTCCTCGTCGAACGCGGGCGGGCCGATGCGCTGCAGGTTGTCGGCCATCAGCCGCTCCAGCGGCGTGTTGCCCAGCAGGTTCGACACCGCGGAGACCACGCGGGTCGAGACGCCCGTCTCCGTCATCAGCGCCGCGCCGTCGGCGATCTTCCGCACCCGCGCCACCAGGGCGTTCAGCTCCGTCAGGTTCCGCGCGCGGATCAGGTAGCGCACCTTGGCGGTCGCCTGCACCACGTTCGGCGCGATGCCGCCCGCATCCAGGTAGGCGTAGTGGATCCGCGCATCGCTCGGCATATGCTCGCGCATGTAGTTCACGCCGACATTCATCAGCTCCACCGCGTCGAGCGCCGATCGGCCGAGATGCGGCGCGGCCGCGGCGTGGCTCGCGCGGCCGGTGAAGGCGAAGTCGATGCGGGTATTGGCCAGGCTCAGCGCCTCGTTCACGCCGGAGAAGGCGGCCGGATGCCAGGAGATGGCGATGTCCACGTCGTCGAAGGCGCCGTCGCGCACCATGAAGCCCTTGGCCGCGCCGCCCTCCTCGGCCGGGCAGCCATAGTAGCGCACGCGGCCCGGCAGGCCGTTGGCCGCCAGCCAGTCCTTCACCGCCGCGGCCGCCATCAGGCTGGCCGAGCCGAGCAGGTTGTGCCCGCAGCCATGCCCGCGGGTTTCGCCCGCCACCGGCCGCGGCTCCGTCACCCCTGCCTCCTGCGAGAGGCCCGGCAGCGCGTCGTATTCGCCGAGGATGGCGATGACCGGCCCGCCCTCCCCTGCCTCGCCCATCACCGCCGTCGGGATGCCGGCGACCTCGCGCGTCACCCGGAAACCCTCCGCCTCCAGCACCGCCGTGTGCTCGGCGCAGGAGCGATGCTCGTCGTAGCAGAGCTCCGGCATGCTCCAGATGCGGTCCGAGAGGTCGACGTAGCGGTCGCGCCGGGAGTCCACCAGGCGCCAGATTTCCTCCTCGTTCCGCATCGCTCCGCTCCCTATGTGCTGGGACAGCATCGCCCGGATCGCGACGGGGCTCAACTTCGGGGGCACGCCCACGTTGCGCAGGGCAGGCAGGGCAGGCGAAGAAAGGAGATCCGATGCAGGTTCAGATCAACACGCAGGACACCGCCGGCGATGCCGAATATGTCGCGCGGGTCGAGGCGCAGGTGACGGAAGGGCTCAACCGCTTCGCCGCCCAGCTCACCCGCCTCGAGGTGCACCTGCAGGACGTGAACGCCGCGAAGGGCGGCGACGACAAGCGCTGCATGATCGAGGCCCGCCCGAGCCATCACAAGCCCGTCGCCGTGACGCACGAGGCCGCGACGCTCCCGCTGGCCATCAACGGCGCGCTGAACAAGATGCGCAAGGCGCTCGACAGCGCGCTGGCCTCCCGCACCGACCACAAGGGCGCGCCCTCGATCCGTGACGGGGCACTCGGCTAGCTCCAGGCCGGCGCCACTCCTGGCGGCGGGGAATAGGGCAGGTCGCCGCGGGCCAGCACCGCCTCGCGCCCGCCATTCGCCGCCAGAATCGCGGCCTGGCGCGCCTTCACCATGGCGTCCAGCTCCGCCGGATCGCCGCCGATCCGCTCGCGCAGCCGCACCTCGAGCCGGGCGAGGATCATCGCATGCGCGGGATCGCCGGCAAGGTCCACGGTCTCCTCCGGATCGGCGGCGAGGTCGAAGAGCTGCGGCGGGTAGGTGACGTAGCGCACGTATTTCCACCGGTCCTCGCGCAGCATGAACGCCGCCTCGCGCGAACCGCTGGCGTGGTACTCGCTGAAGCCGGCACGCCCCTGTCCCGCCCCGCGCGCGATGCCGAACAGGCTGCCGGAGCCGGCAGGCGGCGCCTCCGCGCAGCCCACCGCCTCCAGCACGGTGGCGAAGACGTCGGTCAGGCCGACCGGCGTCGCGCAGGTCGCGCCGGCGGGCACGCCCTCGCCCGCCAGGATCATCGGCACGCCGACGCTCTCCTCGTACATCACGGACTTGCCCCAGAGCCCGCGCGCGCCGACGCTGTCGCCATGATCGGAGGCGTAGAGCACCCGCGTGCCGCCCGCGGGCCCGCCCTCCTCCAGCGCGCGCAGGATCAGCCCGACCTGTTCGTCCATGAAGGAGACGAGGCCGTAGTAGCCCGCCATCATGCGCTGCACGTCCGCGGTGCCGCGGACATGCGCATCGTAGGGCACGGTCGCCGCGTAATCCGCCAGGAACGGGTGCTTCGGCCGCTGCTCCGGCGCGTAGAGCTTCGGCAGGCCGACCACCTCCGGCGGGTAGCGCCCGAAATGCTCGGCCGGCGCGGTCAGCGGGAAATGCGGCGTGACGAGCGAGACGAACAGGCACCAGGGCTTCGCCTCCCTCCGGCCCGCCCTGGCGCGCAGCCATCGCGCGGCATCGGCGGCGATGTCGCGGTCGTAGCGCGTGTAGTCGCTCTCGCCCGGTCCGGCGGAGGCGCGCATCTTCGCGGCGCCCTTGCGCGCCGGCGCCGTCTCGTCACGGATCAGCGCCAGCAGGTCGCCCTTGCCGTCCACCACGTGCATCGCCAGCCGCTCCTCGGAGAAGCCGTGGTCGTCCCCTGGCAGCCCGCGGAAATGCAGCTTGCCGATGGACACCACCTCGTGCCCCGCCTCGCGCAGCGCGTGGTGCCAGGACCGCACAGCGCCGTCATACGGATCGGCGTTGTCGAAATGGCGGCCCATCGCATGCAGCTCCCGCCCCGTCGCCAGGGCGGCGCGGGCCGGCACGCAGATGGGCGAGGGCGTGCAGGCCGCGCTGAACCGCGTGCCCCGCGCCGCCAGCGCGTTCAGGTTCGGCGTCAGGACGAAGGGGTGGCCGGCGCAGCCCAGCGCCTTCGGGCTGTGCTCGTCCGACAGGATCACCAGCAGGTTCCCGGGGGTCACCGCCACGCCGCATCCCTTCTTCCGCCGGCGCCATGCTGACCGCAAGGGGGCGGCCGCGCTAGACTGGCCGCGCGCAAACGGAGCGAGTCGAATGGAGATCCCGCTCGGGACGGTCGTGCTGATCGCCCTGCTCGTCCTCGCCGTGGTGACGGTGGCGAAGGGCATCCGCACCGTGCCGCAGGGCGAGGTCTGGTCGGTCGAGCGCTTCGGCGCCTTCACCCGCCTGCTCGATCCCGGGCTGCACCTGATCGTGCCGTACATCGACCGCATCGGCCGCAAGATGAACGTGCAGGAGGTGGTGCTCGACATCCCCGAGCAGGACGTGATCACCCGCGACAACGCCACGGTGGGCACCGACGGCATCGTCTACTACCGCGTGATGGATCCGGCCAAGGCCGCCTATGCCGTGCAGAACATGGCCGGCGCGCTCACCTCCCTCGCCATGACGAACATCCGCGCGGTGGTCGGCGAGATGGACCTGGACGCCACGCTGTCCGGGCGCGACCGCATCAACTCCTCCCTCCTCGGCATCCTCGACGGCGCGACCGAGCCGTGGGGCGTCAAGGTTTCCCGCGTGGAAATCCGCAAGATCGAGCCGCCCGAGAACCTCATCCGCGCGATGAACCTGCAGATGACCGCGGAGCGCGAGCGCCGCGCCGCCGTCGCCCGCGCGGAGGGCGAGAAGCAGGCGCTGGTCCTCGCCGCCGAGGGACGGCGCGACGCCGCGATGCGCGACGCCGAGGCGCGGGAGCGGCTGGCCCAGGCCGAGGCGAACGCGACCCGCATGGTCGCCGAGGCCGCCGCCGGATCGGGCGCCGACGCGCTGCGCTACTTCGTCGCGGAGAAGTACGTGAAGGCGTTCGAGGCGCTGGCCTCCAACCCGACCTCGCGCCTCGTCATCGTGCCGATGGAGAGCGCATCCCTGGCCGGCGGGATCGCCCAGGCAATGGAGCTGCTGCGCGTGCCGGGCGCGCCGGCCGCGGCCGCGGCCGCGCGGGCGGAAGACCGGCCATGGACCCGGGGCTGATCTGGATCCTCGGCGGCCTCGCCCTGCTGGGGGCGGAGATGCTGCTGCCGGGGGTCTACCTGCTCTGGATCGGGCTCGCCGCGATCGGCACCGGGCTCGTGGTGCTGCTCGCCGCGCCGGGCTTCGGCCTCGCGGTCCTCGTCTTCCTCATCCTGCTCGCGGCCGGCATTGCAGCATCCTTCCTGGTGAAGCGGCGTGGCGGCGCGCGGCCGCGGGTGAACGCGCCGGAAGCCGGGCTGGCCGGGCGACACGCAGTGGTGATGGCCGTCGAGGGTGCCGGGCTGCGCGTCCGCCTCGGCGACAGCGACTGGCCGGCGCGCCTGCCGCGCGGCGTCGCCGCGCCCGCGCCCGGCAGCACGGTGCGGGTCGAGGCGGTGGACGGCACGGTGCTGGTCGTGCGGCCTGACGCTTGATGCGGCGGCGTCGGACGGCCTAGCCTCCCCCCAACAAGGGAGAGGACACGCCATGACTGCCACGACCCGCCGCACCCTTCTCGCCGCCTCGGGCGCGCTGCTCGCCGCGCCGGCGCTCGGCCAGGGGCGCTACCCGAACCGGCCCGTCCAGCTCATCGTCCCGTGGGGTGCCGGCGGCGGCACGGACGCCACCGCACGCATCGTCGGCACGCTGCTGGAGCGGGACCTCGGCCAGCCGGTGAACGTGGTGAACCGCACCGGCGGCTCGGGCGTGGTCGGCCATAACGCCATCGCGACCGCGACAGCGGACGGCTACACGATCGGCATGATCACCGTCGAGATCGCGATGATGCACTGGCAGGGGCTGACCGAGCTGCGCCCCACCAGCTACACGCCGCTCGCGCTGATGAACCAGGACCCGCCGGGCGTGCAGGTGGCGCAGAACGCGCCTTTCGCCGACATCCGCGCCCTGGCCGACGCCATCAAGACGCGCCCGTCCGGCACCTTCCGCGCCTCCGGCACGGGCCAGGGCGGCATCTGGCACCTGGCGCTGGTCGGCTGGCTGCAGTCGATGGGGCTGCGCGGCGACCATGTGCGCTGGGTGCCCTCCAACGGCGCCGCGCCGGCGATGCAGGAGCTGGCGGCGGGCGGCGTCGACATCGTCACCTGCTCGGTGCCCGAGGCGCGGGCGATGATCGATGCCGGGCGCGCCCGGTCCCTCGCCATCATGGCGCCAGAGCGGAACCCGCAATTCGGCAGCGTGCCGACGCTGAACGAGACGCTCAACATCAACTACGCCACCGGCGCCTGGCGCGGCATCGCCGGCCCACGCAACCTCCCGCAGGAGGTCCAGGCGCGGCTCGGGGAAGCGCTGAAGCGCGCCTATGACAGCCGCGAGTTCCAGGAGTTCATGGCCAGCCGCGGCTTCGGCGTGATCTGGGGCGATGCCGCCACCTTCGCGACCTTCATGGCCGATGCCGACCGCGCGATGGGAGAGGCGATGCGCGGCGCCGGCCTGGCGCGCGGCTGAGCCCCGCCGCGCCGTGCGGCTGAACGATGCGCTGCTCGGCGCCCTGCTGCTGGGCTTCGCCGCCTGGGTCTGGTGGCTGACGGGGTTCTTCCCCGCCTTCCCCGGGCAGGATTACGGGCCGAACCTGTTCCCGCGCATCCTCGCTGCCGGCATCGCCGGCTGCGGGGCGCTGCTGGTGCTTCGCGGCCTGCGCGCCGGCGGACGCGCGGTGACGCTGGAAGGCTGGGTGCGCGAACCCGCGCGCCTGCTCTCCTTCCTCTTCGTGCCGGCCGCGGTCGTGTTCTACCTGCTGCTCTCGGACCGGCTCGGCTTCATCCCGACCGCCTTCGTCATCCTGCTGGCCCTGTTCCTCTGGTTCCGCGCACGGCCGGTCGTGGCACTGCCGGTCGCGGCGGGGGTGACGCTGGCGGTCCACTGGTTCTTCGCCGGGCTCATGCGCGTTCCCCTGCCGCGCGGCGTGCTGGACGCCGTGCTGTAGATGGAGCCCTTCGTCCAGGCCCTCGGCCTCATCCTCGATCCCTTCGTGCTCGCGGTGATCTGCGCCGCCGCGGTGTTCGGCGTCTTCGTCGGCGCCATGCCGGGCCTCACCGCCACGATGGCGACCGCGCTGCTGGTGCCGGTGACCTTCTTCATGGACCCGGTGCCCGCGCTCGGCGCCATCGTGACCGCGACCGCCATGGCGATCTTCGCCGGCGACATTCCCGCGGCGATGCTGCGCATGCCGGGCACGCCGGCCTCCGCGGCCTATGCGGACGAATCCTACGCCATGACCCGGCGCGGGCTGCTCAACCTCAACATGGGCGTGAACCTCGTCTTCTCGGTGGCCGGCGGGCTGATCGGCGTGGCGGTGCTGATCGCCGCGGCGCCGCTGCTGGCCGAGGTCGCGATCAACTTCTCCTCCTTCGAGTATTTCTGGCTCGCCTGCCTCGGCCTCACCTGCGCGGTGTTCCTGACCAACGCCGACCCCGTGAAGGGCTTCCTCTCCCTCTTCCTCGGCCTGCTGCTGGCGACCGTCGGCATCGATCCCTCCGCAGGCTTCCCGCGCTTCACCTTCGGCGAGGTGGAGCTGATGCAGGGCATCAACTTCATCCCGACGATGATCGGCATGTTCGCGGTGAGCGAGCTGCTGCGCGGCGCCGTGACCGTGCGCGACGCCGGGCGGGTGGTGGTGGAGCAGGTTGGCGCGATCTTCCGCGGCCTCGGCGCGATCTGGCGGCGCTACTGGCTGAACTTCCTGCGCGGCAGCGCCATCGGCACGCTGATCGGCGCGCTGCCCGGCGCCGGCGCCGACATCGCGGCCTGGATCAGCTACGCCGTGTCCAAGCGCTTCTCGAAGGAGCCCCAGAAATTCGGCACCGGGCATGTGGAGGGGATCGTCGATTCCACCTCCGCCAACAACTCCGCCCTCGCCAGCGCCTGGATCCCGGCGCTGGTCTTCGGCATCCCGGGCGATTCGATCACCGCCATCGTCATCGGCGTGCTCTACATGAAGGGGATGAACCCCGGACCGACGGTGTTCGCCGAGAATCCGCAGCTCATCTACGCCGTGTTCGTCATCTTCATCCTGGCGAACCTCATCATGCTCCCGCTCGGCTGGGCGGCGATCAAGTCCGCCCGGCAGGTGTTGCGCACCCCGCGGGAGATCCTGCTGCCGGTCATCCTGATGTTCTGCGTCGTCGGCAGCTTCGCCATGACCAACAGCCTCTACGGCGTCACGCTGATGCTTGCGATGGGCCTGCTCGGCTGGTTCCTGGAGGAGCACGGCATCCCCGTCGCGCCGCTGATCCTCGGCCTGGTGCTCGGAGAGATGCTGGAGCAGACCTTCGTCCAGTCGATGATCAAGGCCGATGGCGCGACGCTGGAGTTCTTCTCGCGTCCGATCGCTGGCACGCTCGGCGCCCTGACGCTCGGCCTCTGGCTGCTGATGCTCGGACGCGCCGCGCTGGGGCTGCGGCGGCCGGCGACGGCGTGACGGTCAATCCACCGTCGCGCCGCTGATCCGCACCGCCTCGCCCCATTTCCGCGCCTCCTCCCGCAGGAAGGCGGCGAAGCGCTCCGGACCCATGCCGACCGCGGTGCTGCCATCGGCCGTGGCGCGGGCGCGGAAGGCGGGATCGTCCAGCGCCTCCCGCACCGCCGCCTCGACGCGCGCGATCACCGGCTGCGGCGTCCCCGCCGGCGCCACGATCGCGAACCAGGAGGTGAGGTCGAAGCCCGGCAGCGTCTCGGCCAGCGCCGGCACCTCGGGCAGCGCGTGGTTGCGCGCCGGAGAGGTGACCGCCAGCGCCTTCAGCCGCCCCGCCTTCACCAGCTCCGTCGCCGTGGACAGCGTCGGGAAGCCGAACTGCACGTTCCCCGCCATGACGTTGTTGACGATGTCGGGCGCGCCGCGGAAGGGCACGTGCACCGCCTGCACGCCCGCCGCCGCCTTGAACATCTCCGCCGCCAGATGCGCGCCGGAGCCGTTGCCCCCCGAGGCGTAGTTCTGGTCCGGCCGCGCCTTCAGGCTCTCGATCAGCGCTGCCGCCGTGTCCGGCCCGGCGCCCGGCACGATCAGGATGTGCGGCATGGCGAAGGCGAGGATCACCGGCGCGAAGTCGCGGAACGCATCGAAGCCGAGCGTGCGCCGCGTCAGCGCCGGGTTGATCACCAGCGAGTTGGTGCCGAGCATCAGCGTGTAGCCATCCGGCGCCGCGCGCGCCCCGGCCTCGAAGCCGATGTTGCCGCCGGCTCCCGGCCGGTTCTCGATGACCACGCCCTGCCCGAGCGCAGGCGAGAGGCGCTCGGCGAGCTGCCGGGCGATCACGTCCGGCGCGCTGCCCGGGATGAACGGCACCAGCAGCCGCACCGGCCGCGCCGGCCAGGCCTGCGCCCGCGCCCCGCGCGCGAGGACGAGCCCCGCCGCCGCCGCGCCCAGCGACCGCCGCTGCATGACCGCCCTCCCCCGTCGTTCCGCACGCCGATCCTGCGGCGCCGCCGCCAGGGCCGCAAGGCTCAGCGCCCGCCCCCCACCGGCAGCACCGCGCCGGTGACGTAGGACGCCCCGCCGGAGAGCAGCCACAGCGCCGCCTCCGCCACCTCCTGCGGCGTGCCGAGCCGCCGCATCGGGACCAGCGGCAGGATGCGCGCGACGCGGCCCGGATCGCCGCTCGCCGCGTGGATGTCCGTGTCGATCATGCCGGGCGCCACCGCGTTCACCCTGATCCCCTCGCCGGCCAGCTCCTTCGCCAGGCCGAGCACGAGCGTGTCCACCGCCGCCTTGCTCGCCGCGTACTGCACGAACTCGAACGCCGAGCCATAGGCCGGCGCGCGGGAGGACACGGCGAGGATCGCGCCCCCCGCCCCGCCGCGGGACCGCGCCATCCGCCGCGCCGCCTCCCGGCATCCGGCGGCGAGGCCGAGCACGTTCACCCGGAACACCTCCGCCCAGGTCTCGTCCGTCGAGGAGAGGAAGTCGCCGGACGGGCCGGTAAGGCCGGCATTCGCGACGAAGCCGTCGATCCGGCCGAAGCGCGCATCGAGCGTCGCGAAGGCGCGGACGGTGTCGGCCGGGTTCCCCGCATCCGCCTGCACCAGCTCCACCGCGGCGCCCGCGGCGCGGCAGGTCTCCGCCGTCGCCTCCGCCGCTGCCCTCCCGCTCCGCCAGGTCAGCAGCAGGTCGTACCCGCGCGCCGCGGCCAGCCGCGCCACCGCGGCGCCGATGCCGCGGCCGGCGCCGGTCACCATCAGGACCGGCCGCGTGCTCACCCGCGCGCCAGCGCCATCAGCATCCAGGTCAGCAGCGCGGCCGCGAGGACGAAGAGGAAGCCGGATTTCACCGCCGCCCAGCGATCGTTGCCCGGGCCGCGCTCATCCGGCCGCGCGGTGGTCACCGGCTTCGCCTGCGCCGGCGCGGCGAAGGGGTCCGGCCGGTTCTCCCAATGCGCCGGGATGCGATGGTGCTCCGGGACCCGGTCGGGTCGGGGCGCGTGCTGCGGAAGGTCGCTCGGCATCCTGCGTCGCTCCAGCGCGCGCTGCTCGCCGCAGCGCGGTCATCAGCCATCCTAACGCAACGATCGCGAAGATGGCGACGAGCGCCGCGTTCACGAGACGGAGCACGCCCGGCCGGCCCACCTCTCACCCTTTGGGAAGGCCGTTCCGGCGCCGCGGTTGACGCCGCCCCGGCCACGCGCGAAAGCCGCGGCACATCGCCGAGGAGAGGACGCCATGCCCCACCCTGCCCTGCGCGCCGCGCTGGAGGCCGGCGAATTCGTCCTGGCGCCCGGCGTGTTCGACATGATCTCCGCCAGGGTCGCGGACGGGATGGGGTTCCGCGCGCTCTACGCCACGGGCTTCGGCACCGTCGCGTCGCATCTCGGCGTCGCCGATGCGGGAATCGCCACCTACACGGACATGGTCTCCCGCATGGGCATGATCGCGCGCGGCTGCCGCACGCCGCTGATCGCCGATGCGGATACCGGCTATGGCGGGCTGCTGAACGTGCGCCACACCGTCGCGGGCTACGAGGCGGCGGGCGTCACCGCCATCCAGCTCGAGGATCAGGAGATGCCGAAGAAGTGCGGCCACACGCCGGGCCGCCGCGTCATCCCGGCCGAGGAGATGGCGCTCAAGATCCGCGTCGCGGTCGAGACGCGGAGCAGCCCCGATTTCCTCGTCATCGCCCGCACCGATGCGCGCACCTCCCTCGGCCTGGAGGAGGCGATCCGCCGCGGCCGGCTCTACGCCGAGGCCGGCGCCGACGTCATCTTCGTCGAAAGCCCGGAGAGCGAGGCCGAGATGGCCGAGATCGGCCGCGCCATCGACCGCCCGCTCTTCGCCAACATGGTGGAGGGCGGCCGCACGCCGATCCTGCCGGCGGAGCGGCTGCACGCCATGGGCTACCGCATCGCGATCTATCCCGCGGTCGGCTTCCTGGCGGCGGCCGCGGCCCTGGAACGCGCCTATGCGCAGCTCCAGCGCGACGGGCATTCCAACGGCCTGCCGGCCGACGCCTCCTACGGCTTCGGCCGGATGTGCGAGCTGATGGGCTTCCCGGAGGTGTGGGCGTTCGACCGGAAATGGGCGGAGATCGCGGGCAACCTGCCGAAGGCCGCGGAGTGATCCCCGGCGTCCGCGCGCTGCTGTTCGACGTCTTCGGTACCGTCGTCGACTGGCGGTCGGGCATCGCGCGGGAGGCGGCGCCCTTCCTCGCGCGGCACGGGCTCGACATCACGCCCGAGGCCTTCGCCGATGCCTGGCGCGCGCGCTACCAGCCGGCGATGGCGGCCGTGCGCTCCGGCGCCCGGCCCTTCGTGCGGCTCGATCTGCTGCACCGCGAGAACCTGGAGGCGGTGCTGCGCGACCACGGGCTCGACCCGGACACCGTAGCGGAGGAGGAGAAGGAGGCGCTGAACCGCGCCTGGCACCGGCTGGACCCCTGGCCGGATGCGGTGCCGGGCCTCATGCGCCTGAAGGCGCGCTTCGTCGTGGCGCCGCTCTCCAACGGCAACGTCGCGCTGCTGCTGAACATGGCGAAGCGCGCCGGCCTGCCCTGGGACGCGATCCTCGGCGCCGAGGTGGCGCGCGCCTACAAGCCGCAGCCGGAGGCCTATCTCCGCACGGCGGAGATCCTCGGCCTGCCGCAAGGCGCCTGCATGCTCGTCGCCGCGCACAATGACGATCTCGCCGCGGCGCGCGCGGCGGGCTTCGCCACCGCCTTCGTGCCGCGTCCGACGGAGCACGGGCCGGGCCAGCGCCGCGACCTGGCGCCCGCGCAGGAGTGGGAGGTGGTGGCGCGGGATTTCCTCGATCTCGCCGACCGGCTCGGCTGCCCGGCTTGATCGTCAGGGGCGGCCCCGCGAGAGTGGCCGCATGTCCTTCCCGCATGACGATCCCGCCTGGGCCACGACGGCGGAGTTCCTGCGCGGCCGGCTGGGCGCCGCCGACCGGCTGATCGCACCCGACCCCTTCCGATGGGCGATCCCGCGCAGCGGCCGCCTGACGCGGGTGCGCGGGGCGAAGCCGTCGGAGTTCGAGTGGATCGTGACCCACAAGGGCGAGCTGGCCGGAGTGGCGCGCGACTTCCTTGCCGCGCTGCCCGATCAGGCGGTGCCGGTCTTCGCCAACGACGTCTTCGTGGTCTGGACCACGACGGCGCCGGCGGACCTGCCGGACCTGTCGGAGGTCGACCACGTGCGCGCCTTCCACGCCAACCTCGCGGCACTGCCGCCGGAGGCGCCGCGGGCCGGGCCGGATGGGCGGGTGACGGCGGTGCCGCTGCCGGCGGAGCCGCCCGACGCGCCGCGGCCTGTGCCGCTGCCGCGCCCCGCGGCATCGCCGCGACGCCGCGACGCCGCGCCCCGCCCCTGGAGCACGGGGGCCGGCCTGCCCGGCACGGCGCGGGAGCGCGCCTTCCAGGAGGAGCTCGACCGGCTGATCGAGGACAGCCTCGGCCCGGCGGAGGGCGAGGCGGTGCTCGACATCGGCTGCGGCGCCGGGCGGCTGACGGATGCGATGCAGCGCGCGGCGTCCGTCACCGGGATCGACACGGATGCGGATGCGCTGATGCGCGCGCGCACGCGCCACGCCGCGTTGCCGCGCTTCCGCTTCCTGCCGATGGATGCGGCGCGGCTCGGCTTCGCGGAGGCGAGCTTCGACACGGCGCTGATGGTCGACTCGCTCGAGACCTTCGCCGAGCCGGAGCGCGCGCTGGCCGAGGCGGCGCGGGTGCTCGGCCGCGGCGGACGCCTGATGGTGACGGCGACGAACCGCGAGAGCCTGCCCTGGCGGGCGATGCGGCGCCTCGCCCTGCCGCTGCCGGGGCGCGGCTGGTCGGTGACGGAGCTGACCGCGACGCTGCGGGCCGCGGGGTTGCACGTGTTCCGCGCCGACGGGCTGCTGCTCTCGCCGGGCTGGAGCCTGCCCGGCGTCGGCGGCGCGATGGGCCCGCTGGAGGAGGACCCGGAATTCGTCGAGGCGGCGCGCCTGCTCGGCCGTCGCGCCGGGCCGGAATACGCGCTCGCCTTCTCGCTGGTGGCGCGGAAGGAGTAGGGCGCGCCGGCTGGAAAAGGCGCTACTCGCTGCGGATCCCGCCCTCGCGGATGATCGGCGTCCAGCGCGCGACCTCGCGTGCGATATGGGCGCCGAAGGCCTCGGGCGTGCCGCCGACCACCGTGCCGGCCTGGCTCTCGAAGATGCGCTGCCGCACCTCCGGCATCGCGGCGATCCGGCCGAACACCTCGTTGATCCGCCGCGTCAGCGCCGGCTCCATCCCGGCGGGCGCGACGATGCCGTGCCACACCGCCACCTCGAATCCCGGGATGACGGTGGAGATCGCCGGCGTCTCCGGCAGCAGCGGCGTGCCGGCGGCATTGCCCACCGCCACCGCGCGCGCGTTGCCGCCACGGATCTGGCCGATGCCGGAGGAGACGGTCGGGAAGCCGAACTGCGCGTCGCCGCGCACCAGCGCCGTCACCATCTCCGCGCCGCTGCGGTACGGCACATGGACCATCTGGATCCCGGCTTCCTTCAGGAACAGCGCCATGAAGAGATGGCTGCCATTGCCGTTGCCGGCGGAGGAGTAGGTGAAGCCGTCCGGGCGGGCCTTCGCGGCGTCGATCACCTCGCGGATCGTGCGCGGCGCGACGGAGGGGTGCGCCATCAGCACCGCCGGCAGGTTCACCAGGTGGATGATCGGGGTGAAGGCGGTCGGCGGATCGTAGGCGAGGCCGGGGTTCAGCTCCTTGCCGATGGCGTTGGCGCCGATGTCGGCCATCATCAGCGTCAGCCCGTCCGGCCTCTCGCGCGAGACGGCAAGGCCCGCGATGGTGCCGCCGGCGCCGGGGCGGTTCTCCACCACGAGATTCTGGCCGCCCGTCACCTCCGGGAAGCGCGCGGCGACCGTGCGCGAGAGCGTGTCGATCGCGCCGCCCGGTCCGAAGGGGACGATGAGGCGGATCGGCCGGTCGGGCCAGCCGCCCTGGCCCCGGGCGCGGGCGGGCAGCAGGGCCGGCGCTGCGAGGGCGAACGCCAGGGCCTGGCGACGGGTGGGCGCGGCGGTCATCTACGTCTCCTCCGGTGTGCGGCGTTGGACCGAAAATGAAGGCGTGTCGCGCCGTGTGCAACGGCGCGGACGCGTGCCATGATCGCCGGGGACAGACGAATCGATCGCCGCATGACCTGGTCCATCGTCGCGCACGACCCGAGCACCGGCGCCTTCGCGGTTGCGGTGACGACCTGCGCCTTCGCCGTCGGCGCCTCCTGCCCCTTCGTGCGGTCCGGTGTCGGGGCGGTGTCCACCCAGTCGATGACCAACCGCTATCTCGGCCCCGCGGTACTGGACGGCATGGCACGCGGCCTGACGCCGGCCGCCGCCATCGAGGGCGCGCTGGCCGGCGACGAGGGCAGGGGGATGCGGCAGGTGCATGCGGTGGACCGGCACGGCCGCGCCGCCGCCCTCACCGGTGCCAATTGCGTGGAGTGGTGCGGCGACATCGCCTCCAACGCCGTGTCCTTCGCCGGCAACATGCTGGCCGGCCCCGCGGTGCTGGCGGACACCTACGCCGCCTACGTCGCCAATGCGGACCTGCCGCTGGCGGAGCGGCTGGTCGCGGCGCTCGAGGCGGGCGAGGCGGCGGGCGGCGACCGCCGCGGGCGGCAGAGCGCAGCGCTGGTGCTGACCACGACCGAGGATTTCCCCGACCTGTCGCTGCGCGTGGACGACCATGCGCAGCCGCTGGCGGAGCTGCGACGGCTGCTCGAAGTCTGGCGGCGCCAGCGCGCGCCGTATCTGAGGGAGCAGCCCTCGAAGGCGCGGCCCTCCGGTACCACGGACATGGCAGCCATCGAGGCGCGGTGGGCGAAGGCGGGGCTCGATCTGAGGTTCCGGCGGTAGCGGGGTGAGTCCTGACGGCGAGGAGAGCGGCCCGCCGCCTGTGCGGCGTAGCCAGGCGAAGCGCCGGCGACTGAGAGACGAAGGTGAAACCTTCGTCCGCCAGACATGAGGGCGGTTCCGCGTCGGCGAGAACGCAAGACGGCATGAGCCACGCCCCCTGGGTCTCCGCACTCGGCGCCACGCTGCTGATGCAGACGGTCGCCACCTTCATGAGCCAGGTGGTGCCCGTCGTGGCGCCGATCATGACGGCGGAGCTGGGGCTGACGCCGGAATCGATCGGCAACTTCTCCTCGCTCAACACGCTCGGCGCCATCCTCTTCCTGCTGTTCGGCACGCCGCTGGTGGTGCGCTTCGGGCCGGCGCGCTCCCTCCAGGCCGGGGCGCTGGTGGGCATGCTGGCCGTGGCGCTGGCGGCGACCGGCTCGGCCGCGCTGCTGCCCCTCGCGGCGCTGCTGATGGGCATCGGCTACGGGCCCACCGGGCCGGCGGGCAGCCGCATCCTCCAGGCGACGGCGCCGCGACGGCACCGGGTGCTGATCTTCTCGGTGAAGCAGGCGGGCGCGCCGGCGGGCGGCGCGCTGGCCGGGCTGGTGGCGGCGCCGGTTGCCGCCGCGCATGGCTGGCAGGCGGCGCTGCTGGTCGGCATCGTGGTCGCCGCGCTCGCCATCCTCGCCATCCAGCCGCTGCGCGGGACGCTGGATGCCGAGCGCGACCCGGCGCTCGATCTGCGCAAGGCGTTCCGGCGCGGCCAGTTCGGCGCGCCGCTGGCGGCGCTGCGGATGCATCCCGTGCTGCCGCCGCTCACCCTGCTGGCCTTCGCCTTCGCGGCGCTGCAGGGCGTGTTGTTCTCCTTCACCGTCACCTGGCTGGTGGAGGTGCACCGGCTGACGCTGCCGGCGGCAGGCACCGCCTTCGCCGCGATGCAGGTGGCAGGCGTGGTCGGGCGGCTCGTGCTCGGCTGGGCGGCGGACCGCGTGGGCGACGCGACGCGGAGCCTGGCGGCGCAGGGGCTGGTGGCCGCATCGCTTGCGGCGCTCTGGGTGACCGCGGGCCCGGGCGCCCCCTGGGCGGTGGCACTGATCCTCGCCGCGCTGGCCGGCTTCACCGCCGCCTCGTGGAACGGGATCTTCCTCGCGGAGGTGGCGCGCGTCGCGCCGCCGGACCGGGTGGCGGAGGCATCCTCCGGCGCGATCCTGCTCTGTTTCCTCGGCTACCTCATCGCGCCGAGCGCCTTCGCCCTGGCGGTGACCGCGACGGGCGGCTGGACCGCGCCGTTCCTGGCCTGCTGCGCGTTGCTCGCCGCGGTCTCGGCGGCGGTGGCCCTGCTGCGGCGCTGAGCGCCGACGCAACCGCGTCGGTGTGTACAGGACCGTATACATCAGCCGTGAAACACGGCGCGACATCGCGCCGAAACCCGTTTCGGAGAGGGTGCGGCCCGCACACCGAACGGGACCGCAGCATGCGTCGCACCACCCTCGCCCTGCTTGCCACGCTCGCCGCGACGCCGGCGATCGGGCAGCAATACTGGCTGCCGAACGGGCCGGGCGGGACGACCTACAACAACCCGCAGGGCTCGCTGCTCGGCACGATGAACGAGCACCTGCTGCAGCGGCACATGATGCAGCGGCAGTACGGCGGCGGATCGGGCGGCGGATCGGGCGGCGGATCGGGCGGCGGCTCGGCGGGCGGCGCCGCGGCGGCGCGGCCGGGCCCGGCGGCGGCGCGATCGGCCGATCCCTCCTTCCGGTTGAACAATGCCGGCCCGCGCGTGATCCGCGAGGTCTACGTCTCCTCGGCGGAGGACAGCGGCTGGGGCGGCGACCGCCTGGGCGCGGACGTGCTGCAGCCCGGCGGCGCCCTCGTGATCCGGCTGCCGATGGGCCAGTGCGTGAACGACCTGCGCGTCGTGTTCATGGATGGGCAGGCGCAGGAACGACGGGCGGTGAACACCTGCTCGCTCACGGACATCAACATCCGCTAGGACGCTCCTGGAGACCCCGAGGACGCGCCGAGACAGCCGCCTACACCTCGAAGGGCAGGCCGACGTAGTTCTCCGCGAGCGTCGTCATCGCGGCGCGGCTGGAGGAGACATAGGCCAGCTCGGCGACCTGCACGCGATGCTCGAAGGGGTCGTCATCGGCGAAGCGGTGGAGCATCGAGGTCATCCACCAGCTGAAGCGCTGCCCCTTCCAGATCCGGCGCAGGCAGATCTCCGCGTAGCGGTCGAGGAGTGTTTCATCGCCGCCCGCGTAGAACCGCTCCAGCCCGCGCGCGAGGACGCGGATGTCGGCGATCGCCAGGTTCATCCCCTTGGCGCCGGTCGGCGGCACGATGTGCGCGGCGTCGCCGGCGAGGAACAGGCGGCCGTGGCGCATCGTCTCGCAGACATAGCTGCGCATGGGGGTGACGCCCTTCTGGAAGATCTCGCCCTCCTCCAGCTCGGCGCCGCGGCCGAGGCGGCGGTGCAGCGCCTCCCAGATGCGGGAATCGGGCCAGAGGGCGAGGTCCTCGTCCGGCGCGCATTGCAGGTAGAGCCGGCTGATCGTGCTCGACCGCATGGTGGCCAGCGCGAACCCCTCCTCGTGCCGGGCATAGATCAGCTCCTCCGACACCGGGCGGGAGCGGGAGAGGATGCCGAGCCAGGCGAAGGGGTATACGCGTTCATAGATGCGGAGGTCGGGGATGGCCGGGCGGCAGACGCCGTGGAAGCCGTCGCAGCCGCCGATGAAGTCGCACTCCAGCGTCTGCGCCCGTCCCTCATGCGTGAAGGTGATGCGGGGCGCGGCGGAGGTGACGTCATGGACGGCGACGTCCGCCACCTCGAACAGGACGGGCGGGTTGCCGCGGCGGGTGCCGGCGGCGAGGCGGGCGGCGATGAGGTCCTTCACCACCTCCTGCTGGCCGTAGATGGTGACGACGCGGCCGGTCAGGTCGGTGAGCGGGATGCGGTGCCCCTCCCCGTCGAAGCGCAGCTCGATGCCGTGATGGACGAGACCTTCCCGGTGCAGCCGGTCCGCCACCCCCGCCTCGGTGAGCGTGTCGACGCTGCCGCCTTCGAGGAGGCCGGCGCGGACGCGGTCTTCGACATACTCGCGCGACCGGCTCTCCAGCACGACGCTGTCGATCCCGGCGAGGTGGAGGAGGTGGGAGAGCAGCAGGCCGGAGGGCCCGGCGCCGACGATGCCGACCTGGGTGCGCATGGACCTTCTCCCCGAGCGAATGGTTTGGACCCCAAACCTCCGCCCCTATGAGGCGATCCCGCCGCGGTTGGCAACCGCGCCGCCGGGGTGAAGCATGGGGGTTTGTCGAAGGGGAACGCCGATGCGGAACGTCGCAGTCGTCACCGGCGGAGCGCGGGGGATCGGGCGGGCCTGCGCGCATGCGCTGGCGGAGCGGGGGCATGATCTCGTGCTGGTGGACCTGCTGGCGCCGGAGCTGGCCTCGACCCAGGCGGAGCTGGAGCGGATGGGCGCCCGGGTGCTGGGCTTCGAGGCCGATGTCTCGGACCACGAAGCCGCCCGCCGGATCGCGGCCGAGGTCGCGGGCGCCTGGGGCCGCTGCGACGTGCTGGTGAACAATGCCGGGCGGTCCAACGCGAAGGGCGTGCTGGACTGCACCGAGGCGGAGTTCGACCGCACCATCGCGGTCAACCTCAAGAGCTGTTTCAACTACATACAGGCCTTCGTTCCCCTCATGCGGCAGGGCGGCGGCGGGCGGATCGTCAGCATGTCGTCGCTCAACGCGCATACCGGCGGGGTGACGAGCGCCGTGAGCAAGTTCGCCTATGCCGCTGCGAAAGCAGGGATCCTGGGGATGACGCGGGCGCTGGCGAAGGAGCTGGGGCCGGAGATCGCGGTGAACGCAGTCTGCCCGGGCATCATCGAGACGGAGGTCGGCAACTCCCTCACCCGGTCACGCGGGGCGGAGCTGGCGCGGAAGATCGCGCTGGGCCGGGTGGGCAAGCCGGCGGATGTGGCGCGGGTGGTGGCCTTCCTGGCGGCGGAGCAGCCCAGCTTCATCACCGGCCAGGCGATCGTGGTGGATGGGTTTCAGTGGGAGATTTGAGGCGTCGTTCTTGGACAGACCGCCGCGGATCAGGAGTTGGACGGGCGTTCCGCCCGCTTTCGACAAATTGCCGGGTCGGGGTCAGTCGTCGCGGTGGACCCGCTCCATCCGCTCGTGCCGCTCCTGCGCCTCGATGGAGAGGGTGGCGATCGGGCGGGCCTCGAGGCGGCGGAGGCCGATCGGCTCCCCCGTCTCCTCGCAATAGCCGTAGGTGCCGTTTTCGACCCGTTCGAGCGCCTGATCGATCTTGGAGATCAGCTTGCGGGCCCGGTCCCGGGTGCGCAGTTCCAGGGCGCGGTCCGTCTCGACGCTCGCGCGGTCGGTCAGGTCGGCTTCGTTGATGCCGCCCTGGCCGAGGCTGCTGAGCGTCTCGCCCGCCTCCCGGAGAAGCTCGGACCGCCACCTCAGGAGCTTTTGCCGAAAATATTCCAGCTGCAGCGGATTCATGAACTCTTCGTCGCTCATCGGACGGTAGTCCGGCGGCAAGGTCACGAGCATGGCACTGCTTCCCCAACCCCCGCCGCCCGAGCACCCGGCGCCCGGGGTCGGCGGAAGCGGCCGGACCATAGTGGCGGAATGGTGGCGCGGGCAAGGGCTACTCTCGCCCAAGTCGCTGATCTTCGCCCGCTTTTCACGCGGAGGACGCGAAATGGCCACGCCTGCGAACCATTTCCAGGCGAGCACGCAGCGCAACCGCCTTTAACGCGGCCTTCAGCTCCGGATCGCCGGACGATTCGGCGCCGTCCACCAGGGCGGCCAGCCGGGCAAGGCGCGCCGGGTCGGCGGCCCCCGAGAGCAGCTCGAGCTGGAGGCCGCGGAGCTCATCCAGCGCGGCCGCGGCACGGCGGGCGGCCCGCGCCGGGTCGGGTGTGGCGGGCCCGGCTTCCTGAAGCAGGAGAAGCGAAGGCGCGACGACCGCCGCGGAGCCGTCCGCGGGGGGCGGGGCTCCGGCCGCCAGGGCGAAGCCGCCCCCCCGTGCGGGCCGGCGGGGCGGTCCGGCGCCGGGGCCGATCGGCGCGATCCTCGTCATCTCCCCTGCCCTCCCCTGCCCCAGGCCGGCAGGTGCTGCCGTGCTGTCCGGCAGCCCGTGCCGGGTCGGGTGCCCGGCCGCTGGCACGGCGGTTGCCACGGCCCGGCCAGCCCGAGTGGAGCGGACCTTGGACGAGACTCCTTGCCGGAAGATGAGCACCGCGCTCCGGCGGCTGGCCGCGGCGATCGGCCTGCTGCTGCTGGTCCCCGCCGCCGCGGCGGAGGTGCGGATCAAGGACATCGCCGATGTCGAGGGCGTGCGGGAGAACCAGCTCGTCGGCTACGGCCTCGTCGTCGGGCTGAACGGCACCGGCGACCGGCTGCGCAGCGCGGTCTTCACCCGCCAGTCCCTCATCGGCGTGCTGGAGCGGCTCGGCGTCAACACCCGCGACGGGGAGCGGCAGCTCGATACGCGCAACGTCGCGGCGGTGATGGTCACGGCCAACCTGCCGGCCTTCGCGCGGAGCGGCAGCCGGATCGACGTGGCGGTCTCGGCGCTCGGCGACGCGACGAACCTCACCGGCGGGACCCTGCTGGTGACGCCGCTGCTCGGCGCCGACGGCGAGGTATACGCGGTGGCCCAGGGCGCGGTGGCGACGGGCGCGATCGCCGCGCGCGGCGCGGCGGCAAGCGTGACGCGCGGCGTGCCGACCGCCGGGCGGATCGCCAATGGCGCGACGGTGGAGCGCGAGATCCCCTTCCGCTTCGCCGAGGGCTCCACCATCCGGCTCGCGCTGCGCAACCCGGACCTGACGACGGCGCGGCGGATCGCGGCCGCGGTGAACCGGGCGGCGGGCGGCACGGTGGCGCAGGCGACCGACCCGCGCACGGTGAGCCTGCTCGTCGCGGGGCGCGACGCGGTGGGCTTCCTCGCCGAGATCGAGCAGCTCCGCATCCGGCCGGACCAGGTGGCGCGGGTGGTGGTGGAGGAGGCGTCGGGCACGATCGTCATGGGCGCGGGCGTGCGGGTCAGCACGGTGGCGATCGCGCAGGGCAACCTGACGATCCGCATCACCGAGACGCCGCAGGTGAGCCAGCCCGGCGCGCTGTCGGACGGGCAGACGGTGGTCGTGCCGCGCACCAATGTCGAGGTGGACGAGGGGAACGAGCGGCGCCTCGGCATCCTGCGCGGCGGCGTGACGCTGGAGGAGCTGGTGCGCGGGCTGAACGGGCTCGGCGTCGGGCCGCGCGACCTGATCACGATCCTCCAGACGATCAAGGCGGCGGGCGCGCTGCAGGCGGAGCTGGAGGTGCGATGACCGGGGCGATGACCGGGACGCTGGTTGCGGGGCGGAGCGCGGCGGTTGCTCCGGCCCCCACCCCGACCCTCCCCCGCGGGGCGGGGGAGGGAGAAGGGCTGCGGCGGGCGGCGGAGGCGTTCGAGGCGCAGGCGCTCGGCGCGCTGCTGCAGCCGATGTTCGAAGGGCTGGAGACACGCAGCCCGTTCGGCGGCGGCGCGGCGGAGCAGCAGTGGCGGCCGATGCTGGTCGAGGCGATCGCGCGCGGGCTGGCGCGGACGGGCGGCGTCGGGCTGGCCGATGCGGTGCTGGGGGAGATGCTGCGGCTGCAGGGCGCGCGCGGCGAAGCGGAGGAGAGGGTGCGATGATCGAGGCGCTGATGGTGGCGGCCGGGCGCCTGGCCGAGGCGCTGCGCGCGGAGAACGAGGCGCTGGCGCGGCTCGACCTGCGCGCGGCGGCGGAGCTGGTGGCGCCGAAGCGGCAGGCGACGGATGCCTTCGCCGCGGCCTACGAGGCGGCGCGGAGGTGCGGCGCGCGCGCGGCAGGGCCGGACCGCACGGCGGCGGAGGAGGTGGCGGGACGGCTGCGCGACCTGTCCTCCGAGAACCGGCGGCTGCTGGAGCGTGCCATCGAGCTGCAGGCGCGGGTCATCGAGACGATCGCCGGCGCGGCGCGGCCGGCGGCAGGCACCTATGATGGCACCGGAGGCCCCCGCGGGGCGCGCGGGCGGGCGGCGGTCACCTCGCGGGTGTGAGGCAAGCCGGCCCATTTTCGCCACCTTCCTGCCGCCTATGCTGGCGGCATGCCGGATGATGTCGCGACGGCGGAAGGCGAATGGCGCGCGCTGCTGGCGGCGCGGGAGGGCGGCGTGGTGCCGCGCGGCGCGCTCGGCGCGCTGTTCGGGCCGGTGCTGGCGCCGGCCGAGGCGGCCGATGGCTGCGTCGTGGTCGGGCGGCTGGCGCAGACGCTCGACGGGCGGATCGCCACGCGCAGCGGATCGAGCCAGTGGATCGGCGGGCGCGGCGACATCCTCCACACGCACCGTCTCCGCGCACTGTGCGACGCGGTGGTGGTGGGCGCAGGCACGGTGCGGCACGACGATCCGCGGCTGACCACGCGGGAGGTGCCGGGGCCGAACCCGGTGCGCGTGGTGCTGGACCCGGCGCGGCGGCTGCCGGCGACGCACCGCGTCTTCGGGGACGGCGCCGCGCCGACGCTGCTGGTCGTGGCCGAGGACGGTCCCGCGCGCCACGGCGCGGCGGAGGTGCTGCGCGTGCCGCGCGGCGGCGACGGGCTCGACCTGCCGGCGCTGCTGCGGGCGCTGGCGGCGCGCGGGCTGCGGCGCCTGTTCGTGGAGGGCGGGGGGCGCACCGTCTCGGCCTTCCTCGCGGCGGGGTGCCTCGACCGGCTGCACCTGACGGTGGCGCCGGTGATCCTCGGCTCCGGCATCCCGGCCTTCACGCTGCCGGAAGCGGCCCGCATCGCGGACGGGATGCGCTTCACCTGGACGCACCAGGCGATCGGCGAGGACCTGCTGCTCGACATCGCGCTCGGCCGCGCACGGCCGGGGGTGTGCTGCCCGTGAGGGCACGCGCGCTGTGGACGGTGGCGCCGGGCCGCGTCGAGCTCCGCGAGGATGCGCTGCCGTCGCCCGGCGCGGAGGAGGCGCTGGTGAGGACGCGCGCTTCCGGCATCTCGCGCGGGACGGAGCGGCTGGTCTTCGAGGGACGGGTGCCCGAAAGCCAGTTCGCGGCGATGCGCGCGCCGCTGATGCGCGGCGCCTTCCCCTTCCCCGTCTCCTACGGCTACGCGGCGGTGGGCGTGGTGGAGGATGGGCCGGCGGCGCTGATCGGCCGGCGCGTCTTCTGCCTCCACCCGCACCACGACGCCTTCGTCGCACCGGCCTCGATGTGCGTGCCGGTGCCCGACGCGGTGCCGGACCGGCGCGCGGTGCTGGCGGCGAACATGGAAACCGCGGTGAACGTGCTGTGGGACGCCCGGCCGCTGGCGGGGGAGCGCGTGCTGGTGGTGGGCGCGGGCGTGGTCGGGCTGCTGGCCGCCTTCCTGCTGGCGCGGATGCCGGGCGTGGAGCTGGCGGTGTGCGACACCGACCCGTCGCGCCGGGAGATTGCCGAATCCTTCGGCGCAGCTTTTCGGGCGCCGGACGATGCGCCGGCGGAGCGCGACCTCGTCGTGCATGCCTCGGCGAGCGAGGCGGGGCTCGCCCTCGCCCTCTCGCGCTGCGGATTCGAGGGGCGGGTGGTCGAGGCGTCCTGGTTCGGCGACCGGCGCGTGGCGCTGCCGCTCGGCGAGGGGTTCCATGCGCGGCGGCTCACCCTCGCCTCGACGCAGGTGGGCGCGGTGGCGGGGGCGATGCGCGGACGACGGACGCATCGGGAGAGGATGGAGCTGGCGCTGCGGCTGCTGGAGGATCCGCGGCTCGACGCGCTGCTCGGGCCGGAGGTCGCCTTCGGGGAGCTTCCGCGGCATATGGGGCGGGTGCTGTTGCCGGAGCGGGGGGACGCCCAGCCGCTCTGTCCCCTGGTCACATATATATAGAGCGCCGGAGCCGTCGCCCATGTTCAGCCTGACCGTCGTGGACCACATCATGATCGCCCACAGCTTCCGCGGCGAGGCGTTCGGGCCGGCGCAGCGGCTGCACGGGGCGACCTTCATCGTGGAGGCGGAGTTCCGGGCGCCCGGGCTCGACGAGCTGCACCTGCTGGTGGACATCGGGCTGGCGAAGGACGTGCTGCGCGCCGTGCTGGCGCCGATCGACTACCGCAACCTGGACGAGGCGCCGGTCTTCGCGGGCAAGAACACGACGACGGAGTATCTCTGCCTGCATGTCCATGGCGAGCTGGCGAAGGCCTGCCGGGACGGGCGGCTCGGCGGGGGCGGGAAGGCGGTGACGGGGCTTAAGGTGACCCTGCGCGAGAGCCACGTCGCCTGGGCGGCGTTCGAGGGACCGGTGGCCGGCGCATGAGCGGGATGAGGGTCGCGCTGCTCGTCCCGGGGCCGTTCGACGCGGTTTCGGGCGGCTACAACTACGACCGGCGGATCGTGGCGGGGCTGCGGGAGATCGGCCACGAGGTCCGGGTGGTGGAACTCGGCGGGCGGCATCCGCTGCCGGACGCGGCCGCCGGCGAATCGGCAAGGGCGGCGCTGGCAGACGTCGCGGAGGATGAGCGGGTGGTGGTGGACGGGCTCGGCCTGCCTGCCTTCGCGCCGATGGTGGAGGAGCTGGAGCAGCGGCGGGCGGTGGGGCTGATCCACCATCCGACGGCGCTGGAGCATGGCAATCCCGGCGAGGTGCGCGACGTGCTGCGCGCGAAGGAGCGCGCGATCTTCCCGCACCTGCGGCGCCTGGTCGCGACGAGCCGGCTGACGGCGCGGCGCCTGGCCGAGGATTTCGGCGCGGAGCCCGGGCGCATCGGCGTGGTGGAGCCGGGCACCGACCCGGCGCCGCGCAGCGGCGGCTCCGGCGGGCCGGGCTGCGCGATCCTCTCGGTCGGCGCGCTGATCCCGCGCAAGGGGCACGACGTGCTGATGCGCGCCCTGGCGACGCTGTCCGACCTCGACTGGACGCTGACGATCGCCGGCGGGGTGCGCGACAAGGTGCATGCGGAGGGGCTGGCGGCGCTGGCCGAGGAGCTGGGCGTCGCGCAGCGGGTGACCTTCGCGGGCGAGGTGGAGGAGTCGGAGCTGGACGCGCTGTGGCGCGGCGCGGACCTGTTCGCGCTCGCGACCCAGTGGGAGGGCTACGGCATGGCGGTGGCGGAGGCGCTGGCGCGCGGCGTGCCGGTGGCGGTGACGGCCGGCGGTGCGGTGACGGAGCTTGTGCCGGCGGAGGTGGGCGTGGTGTCGCCGCCCGGCGATGTCGTCTCCCTCGGCAAGGCGATGCGGCGGGTGATCTTCGACGAGGCGCTGCGGGCCGAGATGGCGGAGGCGGCGTGGCAGGCGGGGAGCCGCCTGCCGAGATGGGAGGACCGCGCCGCGGCCTTCGCCGAGGAGATCGGGAAGGCCTGATGGCGGAGGGGTTCGACGGGGACTGGCTCGACCTGCGGGAGCCGTTCGACGCAGCCGCGCGCGACGGCGGGCTGGCCGGGCGGCTTTCCGCGACGCTGCCGGCACGGCCGCGGCTGCTCGATCTCGGCGCGGGCACGGGCGCGCTGACTCGATGGCTCGGCCACTACATCGGCCGGCCGCAGGCCTGGACCCTGGTGGATGCGGATGCCGCGCTGATCGAGCGCGCCTTCGCGACGATCGCCGAGCGGGCGGAGGCGGTGGGCTGGCCGGTGACCTGGCCGGGACGGAAGACGCTGCTGGTCCACTCGCCGCGCGGCGCGTGGCGGGTGGAGGGGCTGATCGCCGACCTGGCCGCCGCGCCCGCGAACCTGCCGCTGGGCGGCGTGGACGCGGTGGTCTGCACCGCGCTCTGCGACCTCGTTTCCCGCGACTGGGTGGAGCGCATGGCGGCGGCGGTCTCGGCGCGGGGCCTGCCCTTCTACGCGGCGCTGAACGTGACGGGGCGGGAGCGCTTCGCGCCGCCGCGGCCAGGGGATGCGCTGGTGGCGCGCGGCTTCGCGCGGGACCAGCGGCGGGACAAGGGGTTCGGCGGGGCGGCGCTGGGCGCCGCGGCGCCGGCCGCGATCGGCGCGGCCTTCGCACGGCACGGCTACGAGGTGCTGCGCGCGGCTTCGGATTGGGTGGTGCCTCGCGGCGCGACGGAGATGGCGGTGGCGCTGTCCGATGGGCATGCGGAGGCGGCGATGCGGCAGGAGAGGCGCGCGGCGCCGCGCATCGCCCGGTGGATGCTGGCGCGCGCGGGCGATGCGCGGGCCGGGCGGCTCTCGGTGCGGGTCGGGCACGCCGACCTGCTGTGCCTGCCGCCAGGGAAGGAATAGGGGAATGGCGCTGCTTCTCGGCTGCGTGGCGGACGATTTCACGGGGGCGACGGACCTCGCCTCCATGCTCGTGCGCCACGGGATGGCGACGGTGCAGGTGATCGGCGTGCCGGACGGACCGCTGCCCGAGGCGGATGCGGTGGTGGTGGCGCTGAAGTCGCGCACCGCGCCGGTCCGGCAGGCGGTGGCGGAGAGCCTGGCCGCGGCGGAGGCGCTGCTGGCGGCGGGGGCGCGGCAGCTCTTCTTCAAATACTGCTCGACCTTCGACAGCACGGAGGAGGGCAATATCGGGCCGGTGGCGGATGCGCTGCTGAAGCGCCTCGGCGCCGGCTTCGCGGTCGCCTGCCCGGCCTTCCCGGCGAATGGGCGGAGCGTGTTCCAGGGGCATCTCTTCGTCGGCTCGCGGCTGCTGTCCGAGTCCGGGATGGAGAACCACCCGCTGACGCCGATGCGCGATCCGGACCTGGTGCGGGTGCTGGGGCGGCAGACGGATGGCGCGGTGGGGCTGGTGCCTTACGCCGCGGTGGAGGCCGGCGCGGCGGCGATCCGGCGGGAGATGACGCGGCTGAAGGAAGGCGGGCGGCGCTATGCGATCGTCGATGCGGTGAGCGACGCGCATCTCCTCGCGATCGGCGAGGCCTGCGAGGGGCAGGCGCTGGTGACGGGCGGCTCGGGCGTGGCGATGGGGTTGCCGGCGAATTTCCGGCGCGCGGGCGTGCTGGCCGAGCGGGACGATGCGGCGGCGCTGCCGGCGGCCTCGGGCGCCTGCGCGGTGGTGGCGGGATCGTGCTCGCGCGCGACGCTCGGGCAGATCGGCTTCGCGCGGGATCACGCGCCGGTGCTGGAGCTGGACGCGCTGGCCACGCCGGATGCGGCGGCGCTGGCGCGGGAGGCGCTGGGCTGGGCGGAGGGACGGCTCTCCGACGAGCGGCCGGTGGTGATCGCGGCGAGCGCGCCGCCCGAGAAGGTGGCGGCGCTGCAGGCGCGGCTGGGACGGGAGGCGGCGGGCGCGCTGGTGGAGGAGGCGCTGGCGGCGGTCGCCGAGGGGCTGGTGGCGCGCGGCGTGCGGCGGCTGGTGGTGGCGGGCGGCGAGACCTCGGGTGCCGTCGTGTCGCGGCTCGGCGTGCGGCGGCTGCGGATCGGGGCGGAGATCGACCCGGGCGTGCCGTGGACGCATGCGGAGCCTGTCGGGATTCACCTGGCGCTGAAGAGCGGCAATTTCGGCGGGCGCGACTTCTTCCTGAAGGCCTTCAGCCATGGATGAGGCGGCGCTGCGCGAGGAGCTGGTGCAGCTCGGGCGGTTGCTGTTCGGGCGCGGCTACTCGGTCGGCACCGCGGGCAACATCTCGGTGCGGCTGGCGGACGGGTACCTGATGACGCCGACGAATTCCTGCCTCGGGCGGCTGGAGGCGGGGCGGATCAGCCGGCTCGGGCGGGGGTGGGAACACCTGTCGGGCGACAGGCCCTCGAAGGAGGTGTTCCTGCACCGGGCGGTGCTGACGGCACGGCCGGAGGCAGGGGCGGTGGTGCACCTGCACTCGACATACGCGACGGCAGTGTCGTGCATGGCGCCGGAGGGGGGTGAGGCGGACATCCCGCCGCTGACGCCGTATTTCGTCATGAGGGTCGGGCGGTCGCTGCCCTGCGTGCCGTACTACCGGCCGGGCGACGCGGCGATGGAGCCGGCGGTGGAGGCGGCGGCGCGGGGGGCGAAGGCGCTGCTGCTGGCGAATCACGGCCCGGTGGTGAGCGGCCCGACGCTGCGCGACGCGGTGTATGCGGCGGAGGAGCTGGAGGAGGCGGCCCGGCTGGCCTTGCTGCTGCGCGACGTGCCGGGCGTGCGGCGGCTGACGCCGGCGCAGGTGGAGGATCTGCTGGCGACCTTCGGGTGACCGGCTACAGCGACGCCGCGGGATCGAGGCGGATGACGTAGCTGCGCCAGTCGGCGCGGGCGGCGATGCGGTCGTAGAGGGCGATGGCGGGGGCGTCGGCCTCGGGCACGATCCAGCGGAGGTGGCTCCAGCCGCGGGCGCGGCCCTCGGCGACGGCGGCGGCGATGAGGGCGCGGGCGATGCCGCGGCCGCGCGCCTCGGGCAGGACGAAGAGATCGTCGAGCATCCCGCAGCGCCGGGCGAAGACCACCTCGGGCAGGTCGAAGAGCACGGCGAAGCCGAGCGGCGCGTGCGCTTCGGCGAGCAGGATCTCGGCCGCGGGATGCGCGGCGAGCAGCGCGGCCTGCGCCTCGGGCGTGGCGATCTCGGCGCCGGCGAGGGTGCCGCGCAGCTCTCCGGCATAGGCGGCGAGGAGCGGGGCAAGGCGGGCACGCTCGGCGCGCGGCATCGGGCGGACGGAGAGGTTCATGCGAGGCGTCCGAAAGCAAAGAGGCGCCGCCCGCGATGCGGGCGGCGCCCCGATGCCGGGATCGGCGGTGGCGTCAGCTCATCGCCGTGTCGGCGGACGGCGCGGGGGAGGACGCGGCGGCGGCGCGCTTGGCGGCGCGGGTCGCGGCGGCCTTCTTCGCGGCCTCGGACCGGGAGGAGGAGGCGGCCTTCTTCGGCGCAGCCTTCTTCGCGGCCTTCTTCGGGGCAGCGGCCTTGCGCGGCGCGGCCTTCTTGGCAGCGGCCCGCTTCGGCGCGGCCTTCTTGGCGGCGGCCTTGCGCGGCGCGGCCTTCTTGGCGGCGGCCCGCTTCGGCGCGGCCTTGCGCGCGGTGGTCTTGCGCGCGGTGGTGGTCTTGCGCGCGGCGGTCTTGCGCGGCGCGGCCTTCTTGGCGGCGGCCCGCTTCGGCGCCGCCTTCTTGGCAGCGGCCCGCTTCGGCGCCGCCTTCTTCGCCGTGCTCTTGCGGGCCGCGGTCTTCCGGGCGGCGGCCATCGCCATCGCCTGGGCGCGCGGCTCCCTGGTCTCGGTGGTTTCGGTCATGTCTCAGGATCCTTGATGAAAGGTTTACGTGTTCCGGTGTCGGCCCTCAGACGCCAAAGGGGGGGCGCTTCGGCCGCGGAGCATCGAGGCCGTGCGGCGGAGACGGTCGGCGCGGATCCCGTGTCGCGCCATTCCGCCGCAGCCGCCGTCCATCTTCCGCCTGCCGCGACCGCCGGTGCGCTGCGCGCCTGCAAGCGCGCGCCGCGTCCTCCGACCTGTCTCCCGCCCCTGGGGAGCGCCATCGCGGCGCGCCTCGGCGGTACGGGGGAGGAGGTGCGAGCGATGCGCCGTGCCTCCCCGAGCATGCGGTCCATGGACCGTCCTTCCTGCTGCGCCGCAATGCCTGCTGCGCCGCGCGTCGCCCCGTGCCTGCCGACGATGTCTCCGCGTGCGGCGCTGCCGCGATGCTGCCTCGATCACTCGTCCGCTTCGGTCTGCGGTGCGCGAATCGCGTCAAGCGAATGCGTGCATGAAACGCTTCGTCGATTCAGGTTCGTGCTGTCAAACAGATTCGTGCATCCGACGCGCGCGAATGCGCGTCGCGCGCACGAAGATGCGGCGGCGGTTGCGTCGGTCGTCGGCGAGACGAGTGAACGAGGCGCGCCGAGGCGCCGGCGATGCGCCGCGCCGCCGTCGCGGCGCGGCGCATCGGCCCCGCGTCAGCCGCGCCGGGCGAGCGGCACGACCGGCCGCTGCGCCGGACCGGTGTAGGCGGAGAGCGGGCGGATCAGCCGGTTGTCGGCCGCCTGCTCGAAGACGTGCGCGGCCCAGCCGGTGATGCGGGAGCAGACGAAGATCGGGGTGAACATCGGGATGTCGAAGCCCATGAGGTAGTAGGCAGGGCCGGCCGGGAAATCGAGGTTCGGGTGGATGTTCTTCACCCTCAGCATCTTCGCCGCCAGCACGCGGCTGGTCTCCATCCAGCGGCGGTCGCCGACCACCTCGGCCATCTTCTCGGCATACTTGGTCATGGTCGGGACGCGGCTGTCGCCGCTCTTGTACACCCGGTGGCCGAAGCCCATGACGAGGGCCTTGTGGTCGAACTTGCCCTCGAGCCAGGCCTCGGCCGCTTCCGGCCCGCCGACCTCCTTCAGCATGTGCATCACCGCCTCGTTCGCGCCGCCGTGCAGCGGGCCCTTGAGGGCGGCGATGGCGGCGGTGATCGCCCCGTGCATGTCGGCGCCGGTGGAGGTGACGGTCCGGGCGGTGAAGGTGGAGGCGTTGAAGGTGTGCTCGGCGTAGAGGATCAGGCTGACGTCGAAGCTCTTGATGACCTCGGGCTGGGGCACCTTGCCGAAGACCAGGTGGAAGAAGTTCTCGCAGTAGGGCAGCGCCGGGTCGGGCGCGATCGGCTCCAGCCCCTTGGAGAGGCGGTTGGTGGCGGCGACCGCGGTGGGCAGCTTCGCCAGGAGGCGCATCGCCTTGCGGCGCTGCGCCGCGTCGGAGACGTCGGCCGCCTCGGGATCCTCGGTGCCCATGAAGGAGACGGCGGTGCGTACCGCGTCCATCGGGTGGGCGTCCTTCGGGATCTGCGCCAGCACGTTCAGCAGGGCGGGCGAGAGGGCGCGGTTCGCGCGTTCTTCCTTGCGGAAGGCCTCCAGCTCGGCGCGGCTGGGCAGCTCGCCATGCCAGAGAAGGTAGGCGACCTCCTCGAAGGAGGCCTCCTCGCAGAGGTCCTGCACGGCGTAGCCGCGGTAGGTGAGGCTGTTGGTCTCCGGCATCACCTTGGAGACGGCGGAGACGTCGGCGTACACGCCGACGAGGCCCTTGTAGATGGTGGGTTGGGGGTCGGACATGGCGTTCCTCAACTCGTCTGCTTCGATGGTGGTGCGGCAGGACCCCCCGCCCCGACCCTCCCCCGCTTCGCGGGAGAGGGAGCGGGCGCGGGGCGGCCAAGGTGATCAGAAGATGCCCGGCCGGCTCTCCAGCAGCGTCCCCGCCGGCAGCGCGACGTTGAGCTGGTGCAGCTCGCCGGACGGCAGGCTCGCCAGGTTCTCGGCCGCCTCGAGGAAGCGGTTCTGCTCCCGCGTCGTCAGGATGCCCTCCGTCAGGGTGCGGAACTTCTGGATGTACTGGGGCCGGGCGAAGGGGCGGGCGCCGTTCGGATGGGCGTTGGCGACGCCAAGCTCGTCCACGATCCGGCTGCCATCCTTCATGATGATCTCGACGCGGCCGCCGAAGGCGAGCTCGTTCGGGTCGCGGGAGTGGTAGCGGCGGGTCCACTCCGGCTCCTCGCGGGTCTCGATCTTGTGCCAGAGGCGGACGGTGTCGGGGCGGGCGGCGCGCTTCGGGGCGTAGCTGTCCACGTGGTGCCAGCGCCCGTCCTGCAGGGCGACGGCGAGGATGTACATGATGGAATGGTCCAGCGTCTCCCGGCTGGCCTTGGGGTCCATCTTCTGCGGGTCGCCCGCGCCGGTGCCGATGACGTAGTGGGTGTGGTGGGAGGTGTGGAGGATGATCCGCTCCACCGCGTCCCAGTCGGACACCTTCTCCCGCATGCGGAAGGCGAGGTCGATCAGCGCCTGGGACTGGTACTCGGCCGAGTGCTCCTTCGTGTAGCTGTCGAGGATGGCGCGCTTCGGCTCGCCGGGCTCGGGCAGCGGGACCTCGTAGTAGACCGGGTCGTAGACGGTGTTCCGGCCCTTGCTGTCGGCCTGGGTGCGGCCGGAGAGGACCCAGGCGATGATCGAATCCTCGCCCTCGTAGATCGGGCTCGGCGCGCCCTCGCCGCGCATGCAGCGGTCGACCGCTTCCACCGCCAGCTTGCCGGCATGCGCCGGGGCATAGGCCTTCCAGGAGCTGATCTCGCCCTTGCGGGACTGGCGGAAGCTGATGGAGGTGTGCAGCGCCTGCTGGACCGACTGGAACACCACCTCCTGCTTCAGGCCGAGGAGCGTGCCGATGCCGGCGGCGGCGGCAGGGCAGAGATGGGCGATGTGGTCCACCTTGTGCTCGTGCAGGCAGATGGCGCGGACCAGGTCGATGTGCAGCTCATAGGCGGTGGCGAGGCCGCGGAGGAGGTCCCTGCCCGACCTGCCCATCGCCTGCGCGACCGCCAGGACGGGCGGGATGTTGTCGCCGGGGTGCGAGTAGTCGGCGGCGAGGAAGGTGTCGTGCATGTCGAGCTCGCGCACCGCGGTGCCGTTGGCCCAGGCCGCCCATTCGGGGGAGACGGTGGTGGCGGCCTTCACGCCGAAGACGGAGGCGCCGCGCTCCTTCTTGCCGTGGCCGAGGGCCATGCCGCGGGCGGAGACGACAGGGCGGCGGTTGATGGCGGCGATGGCGACGGAGGCGTTGTCGATGATCCGGTTGATGATCATCGCCTGGACGTCCTTGCCGACGGGCACCTTGTCGGTGGCGACGGCGGCCATCTTCCAGGCGAGCTGGTCCTCGCGCGCGAGCAGCGCCTTGGAGGGGTGGACCTTGACTTGGTGGAGCTTCACGGAGGGACCCTCTTGCGTGCCGTGTGATCGACCGGGCGTTTTTGGACCGGGGCGGCGGGCGCGTCCATTCCGGGGCGGCGGCGGCCGCTGCCACGGCGCCGCCCCGATCGCGGCGCTTCCGCCACGATCGGCGCGCAAATCCGACATGGCGGGCGCGTTCCATGCGCCACAACACCTTGCGATCGCCGGAGGCGGCCATGTCGGACTCCTATTTCATCTGGAGCTTCGTCGCGACGAGCGGCGATGCCTGGGGCGGGGCGCTGTACGACGACAGCAGCCGCTACAATGTCGGCTCCACGGTGCAGGACGTGGCCGGGACCTACCGCATCGAGGCCGAGTATGCCTTCGGCGTCGACCTGACGGCGGCGTACGGGATCAACGAGGGCGAGGTCACCACGACCTGGTACTACGACGCGCAGTCGGGGCAGACGCTCGGCACGCTGAGCAACGGCGCGTACCGGACCGGCTTCGGCGGGCTGGGATCCGAATACGACTATGCGCTGACGGGGTCGGGCACCGACGATTTCGGCGATGGCGGGCGCTTCCAGGCGGATGCCGCGCTGCCGGATTCGTACTACATCTGGACCTTCTACGCGTACAGCGGCGACCAGTGGGGCGGCACGCTCTACGACGACAGCCGGGACTATGCGCCGGGCTCGGTGCTGTACGACGTCAACGGCTACTACCTGATCAACTCGGAGGCGGAGTTCGGCTTCGACCTGTCCTCGGCCGGCTACGGGCTCTGGGAGGGGCAGGTCACCACCTCCTGGTACTACGATGCGGGGTCCGGCTGGCTGCTCGACACCTGGAGCGGCGGGCAGGTGGTGACGAGCTGGCTGGGGCTGGGCGAGGAGTATGACTACGCCTGGACGGGCTGGGACTACGACGACTTCGGCGTCGGCGGCATCCATCAGGCGAACGTGCCGGTGTACTGGAGCTACGCGCCGGCAGTGACCTACGAGGTCTCGTACTACGACACCTATGATTACGGGTATTACGACAGCTACTACTATGCGTGGGATGACGTAGGGTACGACGACTGGGACTACTATGATACCTACGAATACTACGACGCCGGATATGACGCCGGATATGACGAATGGTATGACGACGATGGCTACTATTACTATGATGACGGATACGAAGATTACTATGCATGACGTGAACTGGGAGCCCGTCTGAGGACACCGGACGGTCGGCTCCGCGGGTCTCAGCCGTCGACATCCTCAAACGATCTCTGAGCGCGGCTCTCCCATGCAGAGCGCGGCGAGCGCCGCAATCAGTCTTGTTTCGTCGATCCGACCTGCACCCGGGCTGCACCGCTATAGCGCACGCGAGCGGCGCGAACGGTGAGCGCGGCGGACTTCACGGGCGGCGTGCTGCCGGGCGGCGCCTTCTCCTTCGCGCCGGGCGAGATCTGGACGAACGTGTCCGTCACTGTCCTCGGCGACCGAGTGCTGCTGTCCTCGCCCTCCGCCGGCATGCAGATCGCCACGGGACGGGCGGAGGCGACGATCCTGCCGGACGTGCCGACGATTTCGCTGACGACGGCCGCCATGTCGCGCGAGGAGGGAGTCCACGGCACGCGCAACTTCGCCTTCACGGTCGAGCTGAACGGCCCGCTGGCCACCGTGACGGAGGCGAGCTGGTCCGTCGCCGTGTTCCGGGGTTCGGCGGACCGCGACGACTTCGTGGGGGGCTGGTTTCCCTCCGGCCGGGTCTCGATCGCCGCCGGTGCCACGCAGGCGACGATCAACGTGCCCGTGCGGGGCGACACCGCGCCTGAGAACGATGAGCAGTTCACCCTCATCCTTGCCGGACCGAGCCCGGGAGTCGTGCTTGGCCGTGCCTCCGCGACCGGGACGATCCTGAACGACGACGGCGCCTTCGTGATGGCATCCGCGGGCGGCCCGGGCGATCCGGTCTGGGCGACCTGACCGGCTTCACGCCGCGTGACGCCGAGCCTAGCTTCGCCCCGAACTCCGGAGGGGCATGGCGCGATGCAGTTCGATCTCGTGGTGACGGGTGACGTGGTCCTGTCCGACCGCGTGGTGGCGGGCGGGTACGTCGCCGTGCGCGGCGAGAGGATCGCGGCGATCGGCGAGGGCGCGGCGCCGCCGGCGAAGGCGGTGGCGGATCACCGCGGCAAGCTCGTGCTGCCGGGGCTGGTGGACGGGCACATGCACACCTCCTCCTCCACCGGATGGCCGGGCATCGAGGGGGCGACCTCCTCGGCCGCGGCGGGCGGTGTGACCACCGTCTGCGACATGCCGTACGACGTGCCGGACCCGGTCACCTCGGCGGCGCTGTTCCGGGAGAAGGTCGGCTTCGTCGAGCGGCTGGCGCATGTCGACATGGCGCTCTACGGCACCATCCGGAAGGATGGCGGCATCGACGAGATCGCCGGGATCGCGGAGGCCGGGGCCTCGGCCTTCAAGGTCTCGACCTATGAATACGACGCGCATCGCTTCCCGCGGATCGACCACCCGACGATGCTCTCGGCCTTCGCGGAGATCGCGGCGACGGGGCTGATGGTCGCGGTCCACAACGAGGACCAGGAGCTGGTGGTGAAGCTGACCGAGGCGGCGAAGGCGGCGGGCAACACCTCGCCGATCTGGCACTGCCGCACCCGGCCGCCGATCACCGAGACGATGGCGGACCTCGAGATCTTCGAGATGGCGATGGAGACAGGGGCGCATGTCCACATCGCCCATTCCTCGCTGGCGCGGGGGTTCGAGCTGGCGCGGCTGTTCCGCGGGCAGGGGGCGAAGACCTCGGGCGAGGCATGCATCCAGTACCTCTGCATGACGGAGGAGGACATCGTCCGGCTGCAAGGCTTCGGGAAGTGCAACCCGCCCTTCCGCACGGCGGCGGAGGTGGAGCGGATGTGGGGCGCGGTGCGGGAGGGGATCGTGAGCTACGTCTCGACGGATCACGCGCCCTGGCCGCGGCCGCGCAAGGAGTACGCCGGGGACATCTTCGCGGTCGGCGCGGGGCTGACCGGCATGCAGAGCTTCGCGCCGCTGATGTACACGCTGCTCGTCGAGCGCGGGCTGCCGCCGACGGTGATGGCGCGGCTGTGCTCGGAGGAGCCGGCGCGGTTCCACGGGCTGGATCCGAAGAAGGGCGGGATCCGGCTCGGCGCCGATGCGGATTTCTGCGTGCTCGAACCGGGCGACTTCGCGTTCGACGAGCGGCTGATCGTCGACCGGGAGGATGCGCGGTGGTCGCCCTGGCACGGACGGGCGATGAAGGCGCGGGTGGCGGGGACCTGGCTGCGGGGGACGCAGATCTGGGACGGGACGGAGCTGAAGGCGAAGCCGGGCAGCGGCCGCTTCGTGCCGCGCCAGCACCGGCGGAGCGCGCTGGACGGCTGAGCCGCCGCGATCGGCGGACGCGCCGCATCGTGACCAGGACATGGATGCGGATGCACGTTCCCTCCGCGAGGAAGGACGACATGCAGGCACCGATGGACCCCGCGCCGGCGGAGGCGCCGCTGCCGGGCGGGGAGGCTCCGCCCTGGCTGATCCTCTGGGCGGCGATGCTGCCGGTGCTGGCGGCCCTGGAAGGCTGGCGGGCGGCTTCGGTGCTGGCGGCGGTGCCCGGCCCGGCGGGCGTGGCCGCGGCGGCGTCGCTGCTGGCGGTGCCGGCGGTGCTGTGCATCGGGCTCGCGCAGATGACGGGGCGCGGCTGGCGCGCGGCCATCGAGGCCCGGCACGGGCTGGTGCCGCGGGCGGCGGCACCCCCCTGCCCCGCCCTCGATCAGGCGATCGGCTTCCTGGAGGAGACGGTCGCCGGAACGCGGGTGATGGTGGGGCCGAGCTCGGACGCGCTGGCCTTCGCGCATCGCCGGCCGGATGGCGCACGCGTGCTGGCGATCTGCGGCGGGGGGCTGCGGCTGTGGGAGCAGGACCGCGACGCGGCGGAGGCCGTGCTGCTGCACGAGGCGGCGCATCTGCGCGCGGGCGAAGCCGCGGCATTCGGAGGTGCCGGACGGCTCCGGCGATGGCTGGCGGGGCCGTGGCTGCTTCTCGCGGTCGTCGTCCTCGCGGCGGCGGGAGCGACGGCGATGCCGGCGGGCTTCCCGCTCATGCTGCTGGGACACGCGGCGGCGCTGCTCCTGGTGCCGGTGGCGGTGGCCTGGGGTGCGGAGCTGGGGGCGGATCGCTACGCCTCTCGCGCGGCCGGCCCGGCGGCGGTGGCGCGCGTCACGGCGGCGACGCGCGCGGGCGTCAAGGGCCGCGCGGGGCTCGCGGAGGTGCTGACGCATCCGCCGCACGCGCTGCGCGTGCTCGTCTCCCGCGATCCGAAGGCGCCGGCGGTGCTCATCGGCTTCCTGCTGCTGGTGCCGGCGGCCTGGGCGGCGGCGGTGGCCCTGCGCGTCGCGGGGGCGGCGGGGCTGTCGGAGATGGCCGGAGAGAGCGCAGCGTCCCGGCTGGTGGCGGCGGACCTGCTGCTCTCGGGCGCGGTGCCGCTCGCTGCGTCGGGCGTGGCGCTGGCGGCGTGGCCGTTCCTCGCACGGCACCGGCGCGGTCTGCGGGAGACGTTGCTCTATGCCGCGGCGGGGCTCGGGTGCGTGGCGCTGGGCGCGGCCCTGGTGGTCCGCGCGGCTGGCTGACTCTCCGCAAGGCGGCGGCTAGATCGGTTTCACCGCTTCGGGCGGCGGTGGAACCGATCTAGCTGATTGTTTTGACGCATTTTCCGAGGCGCCAAGCGAATTCCGCTTGGCTTGAAAATGCTCTAGACCGAGAGGATGACGCAGCGGCCGCCGCACCAGCGCTGGATCAAGCGCCCTCCCCGCCCCTCGCGCGCGGCGCCGCCGCGGCCGGAGATGCGGCCGCGGCCTGGCGGGGTGCAGCTTCTGATGGCGCTGGGCTTCGGGATCTCGGCGGGGATCCTGGGCGCGGTGCTCGGGCCGATGCTCGTGCCTCGGCCGGGGATGGGGGGGCTGTTCGCGGGGGTCGGCTTCGCGATCGGCTTCGTGACGCTGTGGAAGGGGCTGGGCGGGACGATGGACGACATCAGGAGGCTCTTCCGATGAGCCGGCGGCTGGTGGTGGCGGGCGCGCAGATGGGCCCGGTGCAGCGGGCCGACCGCCGGGCGGACACGCTGGCGCGGATGATCGCGCTGCTCGAAGGCGCAGCGACGCAGGGGGCGCGGCTGGTGGCGTTCCCCGAGCTTGCCTTCACCACCTTCTTCCCGCGCTGGCCGATGGAGCGCGACGCGCCGGAGCTGCTCGGCCTCTTCGAGAGGGCGATGCCGAACCCGGCGGTGCAGCCGCTGTTCGACCGGGCGCGGGAGCTGGGCGTCGGCTTCTACGTCGGCTACGCGGAGCTGACGCCGGAGGGCCGGCGCTTCAACAGCGCGGTGACGGTGGGGCCGGACGGGGCGGTGCTGTTCAAGTATCGCAAGGTGCACCTGCCGGGGTCCGACCGGGTGAAGGCGGGACAGACATACCAGCAGCTCGAGAAGATGTATTTCGAGTATGGCGACCTCGGCTTCCCCGTGGCGCGGGGGCCGGCGGAGTGGGGACGGCCGGTGCTCGGCATGCTCGTCTGCAACGACCGGCGCTGGCCGGAGGGGTGGCGCTGCCTCGGGCTGCAGGGGGTGGAACTGGTGATGGTGGGCTACAACTCGGCCGCCTATGACCCGAACGGCGGCGAGGGCGAGAGCGCGGAGCTGCGCACCTTCCACTCGACACTGGCGGCGCAGGCGAATGCCTACATGAACGCGACCTGGGCGGTGGCGGTGGCGAAGGCCGGGGTGGAGGACGGGGCGGGCCTGATCGGCGGCTCCTGCATCGTCGATCCGAACGGGCTGGTGGTGGCGCAGGCGCGGGGGCTGGGGGACGAGGTGATCCTGGCGGAGGTCGATTTCGACGCCTGCCGGCAGGGCAAGGAGAAGATGTTCAACTTCGCGCAGCACCGGCGGCCGCAATGGTACGGGCGGATCGTGGAGCAGGTGGGGGCGGAGGCGCCGGAGTAGGCGCGCCCCCGTGCACTACGCGAAGGCCCAGCGCAGGGCGCGGGCGATGCCCATCGTGCCGGCACGCAGGAAGGGTCGGGCGAGGGACGGGTCGGGCAGGCCGTGCATCCGCCGCGCCCAGTCGGGCAGGAGGTCGATGCTCGCACCCATCGCCAGCGCATGGGCCGGCGCCGCCATGTGGTGCGGCGGCGGCTGGGTCAGGATCAGGCGGGCCACCTCCCGCGTCCGGGCATCGTGGCGCAGCGCGGGGCGCATCGCCGCCATCAGGTCCCGCGCCTCCCGCAGGCTGCGCGGGACGGGGGCGGCGCCGAGCGCCTCGCCCACCTGCGCCATCTCGGCAACATAGCGGTCGCGGTCGGCGGTCGTCATGCGCGGCTCGGCGTAGCGCAGCGTGGCGGCGAGGAAGCTCGTCACCTCCGTCACGTGGACCCATGCGAGCAGCGCGGGATCGTCGGCGGCATATGGCGTGCCGTCGGGCAGCGTGCCGCGGACGAAGCCGTGGATGCGGCGCACGCGGGCGATCGCGGCCTCCGCCTCCTCACGCCCGCCATAGGTGGTGAGCGCGATGAAGCGCGCCGTCCGGCGGAGCCGGCCGCGCATGTCGTCGCGGAAGCGGCTGTGGTCCCAGACGCCGGCGAGCACGGCTGGGTGCAGCATCTGGAGCAGCAGCGCGGTGACACCGCCCACCATCATGGAGGCGACGTCGCCATGCACCCGCCAGGCGACGGCGCCGGGGCCGAACAGGCCGTCGGGTCGGCGGCGGACCGGCGCCTCGCCCCGGCTGCGGTCGTTGAACAGGCCGACGACCTGGGCCGCGATGGCGCGCTTCAGCGGCTGCGCGGCGAGGCCGGCGAGGGTGGCGGGCAGCGTGGTTCCGGCGGGATAGGCCATGACTCCCATCTGGGGTCGCCGCGACGTCCCGCACGGGCACGGACCCGCAACGGCCGGGTGCTTTTCCGCAAGGCGTGCGGGCGGCATACAGGGGCGCGCCCCTGCCGGAGTGAAGCCGCATGTCCCGCCGCCTCGTCGTCGCCGCCGCCCAGATGGGCCCGCTCCAGAAGGCCGAGGGGCGGGAGGTTGCGGTGGCGCGCATGGTGGCGCTGATGGAGAAGGCGGCGCGGCGCGGCGCGGGGGTGGTGGTCTATCCGGAGCTGGCGCTGACCACCTTCTTCCCGCGCTGGTATCACGAGGACCTGGCGGAGGCGGACCACTGGTACGAGCACGCCCTCCCCTCCAACGCCACGGCGCCGCTGTTCGACGCGGCGCGGCGGCTGAACGTCGCCTTCCATCTCGGCTACGCCGAGAAAACGCGGGAAGGGCGGCGCTTCAACACCGCCGTCTTCGTGCACCCCTCGGGCGAGGTCGTGCTGAAGTACCGCAAGGTGCACCTGCCGGGGCATGCGGAGTACGACCCGGTGCGCCGGGTGCAGCACCTGGAGAAGCGGTATTTCGAGCCAGGCGACCTCGGCTTTCCCGTGGTGCGCGCGCCGGTGGGCGGGGCGGGACCGGTCAATATCGGCATGATGATCTGCAATGACCGGCGCTGGCCGGAGAGCTGGCGCGTGCTCGGGCTGCAGCAGGTCGAGCTCGTCATGCTGGGCTACAACACGCCATCGCTGAACATGGAGAACCGGGGCTTCGAGGCGCATCACCTGCGCGTCGCGCACAGCCACCTGTCGATCCAGGCGGGGTGCTACCAGAATGCGTGCTTCGGCGTCGGCGTGGCGAAGGCCGGGACGGAGGACGGGCACGAGCTGTTCGGCCACTCCATCATCGTCAACCCGGGGGGCGAGATCATGGCCCAGGCGACGAGCTGGGAGGACGAGGTGATCGTCGCGGAATGCGACCTGGGCATGTGCGAGCTGGGCCGGAGCACGATCTTCAACTTCGCCCGGCACCGCCGGCCGGAGCACTACACGCGGATCACCGCGCAGGTGGGCAGCGAGGCGCCGCCGGAATGGGCGCCGCGGGCGAAGGCGGCGGAGTAGCGGGCGCGTGACCCCGTGCCGGTTGGCGCGGGGCGTCCGGGCGGGGTAGAGACGCCGCACCGCAGCATCGCCCCAAGGGTTCGCCGCATGTCCGAAGCCACCTTCCCCGTGCTCTACCGCGTCGCCGCCGCCACCGAGCTGCGCGAGGCCGCGGGGCCGGAGGCGAAGGCGTTGCGGGCGCTGTCCGCCGACGCGGTGGTGACGCTGGTCGGCACGCCCGATGCGGGCTGGCTGGAGGTGCAGACGCTGAACGGCCACCGCGGCTTCGCGCCGGCCGGGCTGCTGCGGCGGCAGGTGGCGGGGGCGAAGCTGCCCTCCCATTCCACCGAGGCCTTTCCCTGGCGCAACGTGGACCGGGTGAATCGCGACCCGAAGATGCTCCACCCCGCCTTCCGCAACCGCGCGCTGCGCACCGTGGCACGGCTGAATGCGGAGGGATTTCCCTTCGGCATCTACGAGGGCATGCGCGGGCCGTGGCGGCAGAACCACCTGTACGGCTCCGGCCGTTCGCGGGCGGGGCTGTTCCTGACGCCGGTGACGGCGTGGGACAGCCTGCACCAGTACGGGCTGGCGGCGGATTTCGTGCTGGCGCTGGAGGGGCGGTGGTCCTGGGATGATGACGGGGCGCACAGCCACATGTGGGACCGGCTGGAGGCGATCGGGCGCGACGAGGGACTGGTCGGCAAGCCGGGCGAGCGGCCGCACCTCCAGCTTGCGGATCTGGAGTTGGCGGATCTCCGCGCCGGGCGGCTGCCGCCGAACACCGATGCGAACTGGCTGAACGCCTTCCGCTGGATCGTCGACAGCTGGGACGGGAAGCCGGCAGCGCCGAAGCTGGGTTAGCGCCGCGCCGCGATCTCGCGCGCGAGGGTCTCGCGCTCCGGACAGGCGGCGCAGGTCGCGGCGAGGCGGCCGAGGTTGGCCTCGGCCTCGGCGCGGCGGCCCTGTTCGAGGAAGAGCGAGCCCTGATAGGCGAGCGCGCCGGGATGCACCGGGTCGCGCGCCAGGGCGGCGGCATAGGCGGCGTGCGCGGCCTCCGCATCGCCCCGGCGGCGATGCGCGAAGGCGATGTAGGTGAGGATGTCGGGGTCGCCTGGCAGCCGGGCGAGCGCGGCCTCGAGCAGCGGCAGGCCCAGCTCGTAGCGTCCGGTCTCCAGCATGTGGCGCGCCTCGGCCAGCCCGGGGTCGCCCGGCGGGTCCGGCAGGATCGCCGCGGCCGGCGCGGCGAGCAGCAGGAGCAGGGGGATGGCGGCCGGCTTCATTCCGCGGCTTCCGCGAGGGCCGGGCGGGCGGCGATGACGGCGCCGAGAGCGAGGGCCGCCGCCGCCTGGCAGGGCTCGATGACCGGAAGGCCGCAGGCCACCTCGACGGCGGCGCGATGGCCGGCCATGCCGGCGCAGCCGAGGATCACCGCCTCGGCGCCGCCCTCGGCGATGCGGCGGGCGGCGGCGATCAGCGCAGGACGCGGCGCGACCGCATCGGTCAGCACCTCCATCGGCAGGTTCAGCGGGACGTGGCCGAGCAGCCTGCCCTCGACACCCATGGCCTGCAGCGCCCGACGCTGGCGCGCCAGCGAGGGATCGGCGAAGGCGATGATGCCGAAGCGGTCGGCGCGGGCAAGGGCGGCGGCGACCGCGGCGCGCAGCGGGCCGAAGACCGGCGCGCGGGTGACGGTGCGCACCGCGTCCACGCCGGGGTCCGAGACGCAGGCGATGACGTAGGCGGCGGCCGCTTCGCGCTCGACGAGGCGGCAGAGCGGCTCGGCGACCGCGGACCAGTCGCGCCAGGTCACGATCGCCGGCGGTCCCCCGGCAAGCTGCGTCACCTCGAGCCGCGGCAGGCCGGGCGCGGCGAAGCCGGCGAGCGCGGCGGCAATGCCCGCCGTGCAGGAGCGGCTGGAATTCGGGTTCACCACGAGGATGCGTTCGGCCATGCCAGTCTTCCTCCTGCGCGCCGGGCGCATGCTCCCCGAAGGCGCGGCGCTCGCGCAAGCGCGTGCTTGATCGGGGCGGTGCGAAGCCCCATGATGCACTGCACAATAAGGATCGGCGGCGGCATGCGTGCCGCCGGGCCGAAGGGAAAGCCAGATGCGCTGGGACCAGGAACGCCCGGCTACTGCCATGACGCCCGCCGAGCCCGCCTCGTTCTGGACGGCGGTGAGCCGCGGGGCGCGGAACCGCTGCCCGGTGTGCGGCCAGGGGCACGTGTTCCAGGGCTACCTGAAGGTGGTGCCGGAATGCGAGGTGTGCCGTGCGCCGCTCGGCAGCCTGCGGGCGGATGATGCGCCGCCCTACTTCGTCATCTTCCTCGTCGGGCACCTGCTGGTGCCGCCCGTGCTGTGGATCGAGCGGGCGTACCAGCCGCCGATGTGGCTGCACATGGCCGTGTGGCTGCCGCTGTTCGCCGCGGCGTGCATCCTGCTGCTCCGGCCGGTGAAGGGCGCGACGGTCGGCTGGATGTCGCGGCTGGGCTTCGGCGAGAGGCCGCCGGGCGATGGGGGCTGACGGCGCGCGGATCGGCGCCGCGGTCGGGCGCGACCTGGTGCGCATCGACCTTCCGGATGCGCAGCCCCTGCCCTCCGCCTATGCCGAGGCGGACCGGCGGCAGGCGGTGGAGGATCTGCTGGCGGGCAACCGCTTCCAGCCCAAGGGCCTCGGCACCGGGCCCTTCGCGCTGGCGATCGCGGTGCGCGAGGGGCGGCTCATCCTCGATATCCGCGACGACGCGGAACGGCCGCTGCACGCGCTCGTCCTCGCGCTCGGCCCCTTCCGCCGCCTGATCAAGGACTACCACATGGTGGTGGAAAGCCATGAGCGGGCGGTCGCCGAGGGGGGAGCGGAGGCGCGGATCCAGGCGATCGACATGGGCCGGCGCGGCCTGCACAACGAGGGCGCGGCCCTGCTGGCGGAACGGCTGAAGGGCCGCATCGAGATCGACTTCGAGACGGCGCGGCGGCTGTTCACGCTGGTCTGCGCACTCCACCAGAGGATCTGAGCGGCACCAACCTGTCCGTCTCCGGGACGCCTGGAGACAGACGTGTCCTCCGCAGCGAAACCGGCCGCGAATACAGGGGCCTCCGCAAGGCGGGCGAGCGCTGGCAGGGACCTTGCGGCACTGCCGGGGCGCAGCCTCGGTGGACGGCACCGGTGACGCGTGGAGGAGAGGTCCATGATCGTCTCGCGGCGCGGCGCGCTTGCGGCCGCTGGACTCGCCATGCCGGGGCTGGCCCACGCCGATGCCGTGTTCACGCGGCCCATCCGCGTCATCGTCACCTTCGCGCCCGGGGGTGGCAGCGACATCACCGCGCGCCTGCTTGCGCCCGGCCTTTCGGAGACGCTCGGCGTGCCGGTGACGGTCGAAAACCGTCCGGGCGGGGGCGGCTCGGTCGGCACGGTGGAACTGGTACGGGCGGCACCGGACGGACACACCATTGCCGTCGTCAGCAGCAGCCACCTCACCAATCCCATCCTGATGGCGCCGCCGCCCTATCACGCGACGCGCGACGTCAGCGCGATCACGAACGTCATCTCTGCGCCGAATGCGCTGGCGGTCGCCGCACGCTCGCCCTTCCGTACGGCTGCGGAGCTGGTTGCAGCCGCCCGGGCGCGTCCCGGGACGCTGACCTATGCCACGTCCGGCATCGGCACGGCGCAGCATATCGGAGGAGCGCGGCTGGCACTGCTGACCCGCACCGAGCTGGTCCACGTCCCGTACCGTGGCGGCGGGCCAGCGAACACCGCCACGGTGGCGGGCGAGACGGATTTCGGCATGTCCAACCTGGCGTCCATGATGCCGCTGGTCGCGGACGGGCGTGTGCGCCTTCTGGCCGTCGCGGCGCGCCGTCGCGTTCCGCAGTTCCCCGACGTGCCGACGGTGGCGGAGGCGCTGGACCTGCCCGGCTACGACGCGGTGGAGTGGTTCGGGGTGGTGGCGCCGGCACGGCTGCCGCGCCCGTATGTCGATCGGATCAATGCGGCAACGCGTGCCGCGGCGCATCGCCCTGACGTGGCGCAACGATTCGACGCGCTGGCGTCCACGCTGATCCTGGATGGGCCGGACGCTTTCGCGGCCTTCCTGGAGCAGCAGCACGCCGCCATCTCGGAAGTGGTCCGGGCGGCCAACATCCGGATCGAGTGAGGCGGAAGGCCGGACGGCAGCCGATCCCGGCAATCGGGACTATCTATCATCGGCTGCTGCCGGGTGATCTAAGTTGCGGCTGCCAAACGAGGGCAGTGGAGATGCAACGGCTCAGGTCAGTTCTTCTTGCGGCTGCCATGTGCGGCGCCGCGGCTTCAACGGTAGCGCAAGCAGGCGGCGACCATTCCCTGTGCGTGTCGAATGACAGCAACCGGACCATCGCCGCCTATTTCCGGACCGGCTCGCCGAACGGCGTCTGGGTGATGCATGAGCGGCCAGCCCAGCTTGCACCTTCCTCATCACGATGCGTGCGCTACGGAGCGGACCGCACCGCGCAGGTCGAGATATACGCCTCGACAGGTACGAAGCGTTACGAAATCTGCACCTTCAACCTGGTGCCAGCGCGATCGGCGACCGTGAGGGTGGTCACCATCGGGCAGCTCACCGTGGTGGAAGCGCTACAGCAAGTCCGGCCTCCTCTCGCCTGTTCGATCCGCTGAAACTCCGGGGGAGTGTTTACGCCGGTGCGCAGCCCGGAGGGCCGCGCCGATTGCGGCCTTTGAGCATTTCTATCTGGGGTTGCATCTGGAGCCAGGTATGTTGCATCTTCCCTTCAACACAGGGAGGGACAGATGCGGTTCCGGACCCTGCTCCTTCTTGCCATGCCGCTTTGCGGGATCGCCGCATACGCGGCGGCGCAGTCGCGCGGGCACCACTTGGTCTGCGTGACCAACCAGGGCGGCTTCGTGCTGCAGGCGAATTTCGAGATCGGGTCGCCTCGCGCTACGAATACGACACGTCGGCACGGGTGCGGCTGGTGGTGAACACCGGCTTCACGATGCGCGAGGCCTGCACCTTCGAGCTGGTGCCGACGCGGCCGGCGACCGTCACGATCACCGGCACGACCTGCAACAGCGCCTGCTCGATACGCTGAGGGCGGCAGGCGCGGTGGCGTGAAGGGCGGTAGCGCGCTACGGGACGGTCGCGGCTTCGGAGTCTCCCAGCGCCATGAAGATCGACGGCGTTCCCTATCGCAGCGTGTGGGTGGACCGCGAGGATGGCTGGTCGGTGCGCATCTTCGACCAGACGCGGCTGCCCTGGGCGCTCGACATCCTCCGCCTGACGGACGAGGCGGCGGCGGCGCATGCGATCCGGACGATGCAGGTGCGCGGCGCGCCGCTGATCGGGGCGGTGGCGGCGTACGGCGTGGCGCTGGCGCTGCGGCGCGACGCCTCGACGGCCAATCTCGACCGGGTGGTGGCGATGCTGGGGGAGACGCGGCCGACCGCGATCAACCTGCGCTGGGCGCTGGGGCGGATGCGGGCGGCGCTGCACAACCTGGCGCCGGCGGAGCGGGTGGCCGCGGCCTATGCGGAGGCGATGGCGATCTGCGACGACGACGCCGAGACGTGCCGCCGCATCGGCGAGAACGGGATGCCGCTGATCCGCGACGTCGCCTCCCGCAAGGCGGGGGAGCGGGTGAACATCCTGACCCACTGCAACGCGGGCTGGCTGGCGACGGTGGATTACGGCACCGCGTTGTCGCCGATCTACCAGGCGCATGACGCCGGGGTGCCGGTGCATGTCTGGGTGGACGAGACGCGGCCGCGCAACCAGGGCGCGGCGCTGACGGCGTGGGAGCTCGGCAGGCACGGCGTGCCGCACACCGTCATCGCCGACAATGCCGGCGGGCATCTGATGCAGCACGGGAAGGTCGATCTCTGCATCGTCGGCACGGACCGGGTGACGCGGACCGGCGACGTCGCCAACAAGATCGGCACCTACCTCAAGGCGCTGGCGGCGCGCGACAATGGCGTGCCCTTCTGGGTGGCGCTGCCGCATTCGACGCTCGATATGGGGGTCGGCGACGGCGTGACGGAGATCCCGATCGAGGAGCGGTCGGGCGCGGAGGTGACCGACCTCACCGGCCGCACCGCGGATGGCCGCATCGAGACGGTGCGGGTGGCGGCGGAGGGCAGCCCCGCCGCCAACCCGGCCTTCGACGTGACGCCGGCGCGGCTGGTGACGGGGCTGATCACGGAGCGCGGCCGGACGGAGGCGAGCGAGGCCGGGCTCCGCGCGCTCTACCCGGAGAAGGGCTGACGCGAGCTCGCCGGCTCCACGAGGAAGAGGCCGCCGACGAGCGACACGCCGCCGAGGGCGGCCAGGACAGCCGCGGCGAAGGGCGGCACGCGGTCGGGCAGCATGGCATCGCCCATCACCAGCAGCAGCGTGCCGAGGATGGCGAGAAGGCCGGACAGGACAAGAAGGAGAGCGAGTCGGGGCATCGGGGCCGCTCCTGTGGATTGGCGCGATGGCGGTTGTAGGCGGGGCTGCGGGCGATGAAAGGACGCTCCCGCGGCGGGATTGTGGCAGTGGAAAAGGTGAAAAAGCGGCAATGGCGAGCCTCGGCGGCTCGCGCGGCGGGGCGGGCAATGGGATCGTGCCGGGTCACGTCATCCCTGGGGGAAGAACACCGATGCGCTCCTGGATCGCCGCCGCGCTGCTCGGCGCGGGCTTTGCCATGCCTGCCTTCGGCCAGGGTCAGCCGCCGCTGCGCTGCGCGGTGGACGGCACCTTCGCGCCCCACGCCTTCCCGACGCTGCAGGGCGGGGTGCAGGGCTTCAACGTCGACCTGTTCCGCGAGGCGGCGCGACGCATGGGGCGGGAGCTGACGATCGACAGCGCCAGCTTCTCCGGCCTGATCCCGGCGATGAATGCCGGGCGCTACGATTTCCTCTGCGCGCCGACGACGGCGACGGCGGAGCGGGCGGCGAACATGCTGTTCACCGAGGGCTACCTCTACACCGCCTTCCAGTTCGGCATCCGCCGCGGCTCGGCGCCGATCCGCTCGCTGGAGGAGCTGCGCGGCAAGGCGATCAGCGTCAACAAGGGCAGCGCCTACGATGCCTGGGCGCAGGCCAATGCCGAGCGCCTCGGCTTCACCGTGCAGACCTACGACACCCAGCCGGATGCGGTGCAGGCGGTGGTGACCGGGCGGGCGTACGCGAATCTCGGCGGCAACACGACAGTGCGCTACGCGGCGACGCGCATCCCGCAATTCGTGCCGGACTTCGTCATCGCCGACACCCGCGCGCACTGGTCGGCGCCGCTGCCGATGGGGGCGGCGGAGCTGCGGGTGCGGCTGGAGAACGCGCTGGAGTGCATGAAGCGGGACGGGACGATCGCGCGCCTGTCGCAGCAATGGTTCGGCACGGCGCCGGCGCCGGACGATGCCGAGAACACGGTGTTCCCCGGCACCGGCGTGCCGGGGCTGGCGAACTACGACCCGACGCCGCGGGAGCCGCGGTGCTGAGCGGCCCGGCCCGACGCGGAACCCCGGCCGGATGAGCGGCTGGGAAGGGTTCGCCTTCTCCTTCCTCAATGCGCGGGTGGCGGCGGAGTACTGGCCGAAGATCCTGGAAGGGCTCTGGCTGACGCTCGCCCTCGCGGCGCTGGTCGTCGCGGCGGGGCTGGCGCTCGGGCTGGGGCTCGCGGTGCTGCGCAGCCTCGGCCTGCGGCCGCTGAACTGGGTCATCATCTTCCTGGTCGACCTGTTCCGCGCGCTGCCGCCGCTGGTGCTGATCGTGCTGGTGTATTTCGGGCTGCCGGCGGCGGGCATCGGCTTCTCCGGCTTCTGGGCGACCTGGCTGTCGCTGACGCTCGTGCTGATGGCCTTCGCGGAGGAGATCTTCTGGGGCTCCATCCGCGCGGTGCCGAAGGGGCAGTGGGAAGGCGGGCGCGCGCTGGGGTTGCGGTTCCTGCCCGTGCTGGGGCTGGTCGTGCTGCCGCAGGCGCTGCGCATCGCGATCCCGCCGCTGACCAACCGCACCATCGCGATCACCAAGGGCACGGCGCTGGGCAGCGTGGTGGCGGTGGCGGAGATCCTCGGCGCGGCACAGTCGGCGATGGCCTTCTCCGGCAACCCGACGCCGCTGATGCTCGGCGCGGCGGCCTACCTGCTGCTGTTCCTGCCGGTGGTGGTGGCAGGGCGGTGGGTCGAGACGCGCTTCGCGTGGCGGCGATGAACGACTTCGTCGAGGCGTTCCTGAATGCGGAGGTGGCGGGCGCCGCGCTGCCGATCCTCTGGGCCGGGCTGATCCAGACCGTGCTGCTGGCGCTGCTGACGGTACCGCTCGGCATCGCGGCGGGGCTCGGGCTGGCGCTGCTGTCCACGCGGCGCGAGGGCTGGGTGCGCTGGCCGCTGATGGGCTTCATCGACACCTTCCGCGCCATGCCGCCGCTGGTGCTGCTGGTGCTGCTCTATGCCGGGCTGCCCTTCGCCGGGCTCGACCTTGGCGCCTGGGGCGCGGTGGCGGTGGCCTTCACGCTCAACACCGGCGCCTACTACGCCGAGATCCTGCGCGCCGGCATCGAGAGCGTGCCGCGCGGACAGGCGGAGGCGGCGCGGGCGCTGGGCCTGCGGCGCGTGCATGTCTGGACGTTCGTGGTGCTGCCGCAGGCGGTGCGGAACGTGCTGCCGGACCTGGTGAGCAACACGCTGGAGGTGGTGAAGCTCACCTCGATCGCCAGCGTGGTGGCGCTGCCGGAGCTGCTGTTCCAGGCGCGGCAGGCGCAGAGCGTGACCTTCAACGCAACGCCGATCGTGGTGGCGGCGGTCGGCTACTTCCTGCTGCTGTGGCCGCTGGTGCGGGTGCTGTCGCGGCTGGAGGAGCGGCGGCTGGCGGCGCGGGGGTGAGACGGGCTCCCCACCCCTGCCCTCCCCCGCAAGCGGGGGAGGGAGAAGCGTCGGGCGAGGGCGTCAGCGCCAGCCGGCGCGCTGCATGATGCGCAGGGCCTCGGCGACGTTGGCGGCATAGCGGGCGGCGTTCAGCCCGTCCTCCCGGAAGTTGCCGAAACCCGCCAGGATCGGATGCACCGGCGCGTCGGCCACCACCGGATACTCCATGTTGCCCACCGCGAAGATCTCCTGCGCGCGCGGGCCGGTGAGGTACTCGATGAAGCGCTGCGCATCGGCCGCGTTGCGGGAGGTGCGGACCACGCCGGCGCCGGAGATGTTCACATGCGCGCCGCGGTCGCCCTGGCCCTGGTTGGGAAAGAGCACGCCGATGCGCTCGGCGATCGCGCGATCCTCGGCCCGCTGCGAGGCGGCCATCTGGCCGAGGTAGTAGGTGTTGGAGATGGCGAGGCGGCACTGGCCGGCCGGGATGGCGCGGAACTGGTCGCGGTCGCCGCCCTGCGGCGGGCGGGCCATGTTGGCGACGACGCCGCGGGCCCAGGCCTCCGTGGCCTCCGGCCCGTTGGCGGCGAGGACCGAGCCGACGAGGGAGGTGTTGTAGGGATGCGCGGCGGCGCGGACGCAGATCTGGCCGCGGAAGCGCGGATCGGCGAGATCCTCGTAGCGGTTCAGACCCTCGGGCCGGCCCGCCTGCCGGTCATACATGATCACGCGGGCGCGCTTGGAAACGCCGAACCAGTGGCCCTCCGGGTCGCGCAGGTTGGCGGGGATGCGGCTTTCCAGCACCTGGGAGCGGACGGGCTGAAGGATGCCGGCCTCCTGCGCGCGGGCGAGGCGGGCGGCATCCACGGTGATGAGGACGTCGGCCGGGCTGTTGGCGCCCTCGGTCAGGATGCGCTGGATGAGCTGGTCGGCATCGCCCTCGATCAGGCGGACGCGGATGCCGGTCTCGCGCGTGAAGGCGTCATACAGCTCGCGGTCCGTGTCGTAGTGGCGGGAGGAGTAGAGGGCGATCTCGCGCGGCTGCTGCGCCACTGCGGGCGCGGCGAGCGGCGCAAGGAGGGCGGCGGCGAAGAGGGTGCGGCGGAGCATGGGGTCCTTCTCCCGGCAATGATCCCGGGCCTCTAGCGCAATTGCGAACCATTCGCAAGTTTCGGCCTGCGGGAGGGCGCCCCCTCCCTCCGTCCTAGGCCAGGCCACGCAGGAACTTTGCCCGTGCCCCTGCGCCGGACATGAGGAAGGCGTGGTCGGAGCCGCTCAGGATGAAGCGCGCGCCAAGGCGGATGTAGTCGGGGGCGACCTTCTCGTCATAGACGCCGCCCATGCCCATCACCTTGCCGTGCCGGGCGCAGGCGGCGCCGACCACCTCATAGGCGCGGCGGACATCCTTGTGGCCGATCTGGCCCGGGATGCCCATCGTGGCGGTCAGGTCGGAGGTGCCGAACATCAGAACGTCCACGCCGGGCGTCGCGGCGATCGCCTCGGCGTTGGCGACGGCCTCCGGCGTTTCGATCATGCAGGCGACGATGATCTCCTGGTTCAGCTCGGCCTGGGCCTCGGCAGGGTTCGCGGCGTGCAGGCCGTAGGCGAAGGGCGGCCCGCCCCAGCTCCGGTGGCCGAGCGGCGGGAAGCGGTAGGCGCGCGCGACCGCCATCGCCTCCTCCGCCGTGTCGACATGCGGCACGACGACGCCCATGGCCCCGTTGTCGAGGCAGCGCGTGCCCTCGAACAGCGCGTCCTTGCAGATGCGGACCACCGGCGTGACGCCCTGCGACAGGGCGGCGATCGAGATGCGCGCCGCGTCGTCCACGCTCATCGCGCCGTGTTCCATGTCGATGAACAGCCAGTCGAAGCCGGCGGCGGCCGCGATCATGCCGACGGCCGGGCCGCGCAGGTGGTGGACGCCGAAGCCGAGGGCGAGGCCGCCCCCGGCAAGGCGCCGGCGGAGCGGGTTGGCGGCGATCGGCATGTGGCGTTCCCCGTGATGCGTCACGGGCAAGCGCACCACGCGCGCCGCACCCGGTCAATCAGCGGGCGGCGATCGCCGCGATCTCCACCTTCACGTCGCGGGGCAGACGCGCCGCCTGCACGGTGGCGCGCGCGGGCGGGCTGGACGGGAAGTAGGTGGCGTAGACCGCGTTCATCCGCGCGAACTCGTTCAGGTCCGCCATGAAGACGGTGGTGGAGACGATGTCGGACATGCGGAAGCCCGCGGCCTCGACCACCGCCTTCAGGTTCTCGAGCACCTGGCGCGTCTCGGCCTCGATGGAGCGGTCGGCGATCATCTGGTTGCTGGCGGGATCGAGCGCGATCTGACCGGCGAGGTAGAGCGTGTTGCCGACGCGGATCGCCTGGCTGTACGGGCCGATCGCCTCGGGCGCGCCTCGCGTGGCGACGACGCGGTCCTGCGCGGCGGCGGCGAGCGGAAGGAGGAGGAGAAGGGCGGCGAGGCGGCGCATGGCATGCTCCCTGTGACGGCCGGACCGACATGCCGGCAGCGGGAGCGTAGCGCACGGGCCGGCGCCGACGTCAGGCCTCCTCGGCGGCGCCGGCCGGGATCATCGCTTCCAGCGTCTCCAGCCGGTCGGCCTCGGCTGCGGGCTTGTCGCTCCGGATGCGGGCGATGCGGGGGAAGCGCATGGCGACGCCCGATTTGTGGCGGTTGCTGCGCTGCGCGGCATCGAAGATCACCTCCAGCACCAACCCCTTCTCCACCTCCCGCACCGGGCCGAAGCGGGCGGTGGTGTGGTTCCGGATCCAGCGGTCGAGCCACACCAGCTCCTGGTCGGTGTAGCCGCTATAGGCCTTGCCGACCGGCACCAGCTCCCCATCCGCGCGCCAGAGGCCGAAGGTGTAGTCGGAATAGTAGGAGCTGCGCTTGCCGCGGCCGCGCTGCGCGTACATCAGCACGGCATCGACCGAGAGCGGCGCACGCTTCCACTTCCACCAGAGCCCCTTCACGCGGCCGGCGACGTAGGGGCTGTCGGCGCGCTTGACCATCAGCCCTTCGATCGCGGCGTCGCGCGCGCCGGCGCGGATTCGCCCGAGTTCCTCGATCGAGGCGAAGCGGACCATGTCGGACAGGTCCATGCGGGCCGGATGGGTGCGCGCGAACCAGGATTCCAGGCGGCCGCGGCGCTGGTCGAAGGACAGGGCGCGCAGATCCTCCTCGCCGTCGAAGAGAATGTCATAGAGCCGCACGCCGACCGGGTACTGCTCCATCATGCGGGCAGTGACGACCTTGCGGTTCAGGCGCTGCTGCAGGTCGGAGAACGGGGCGACGGCCTTGCCCTCCGGCCCGTCGCGCATCACCAGCAGCTCGCCATCCACCACGGCGGTGAAGTCCATCGCATCGAGGATTTCCGGGAAGGCACGCGAGATGTCCTCGGCGCCGCGCGACCAGATGCGGCGGCCGCCGGCGGTGGCGGCAAGCTGGACGCGGATGCCGTCCCACTTCCACTCGGCGCGGTGGGCGGCGGCATCGAGGCCGGCGAGATCCGGATCCTCCAGCGGATGGGCGAGCATCAGAGGGCGGAAGACCGGCGCGTCCTTCGGATCGGGGCGCGGGCCCTTGCCCTCCAGCCAGGCGAAGAGCGGCCAGTAGGGCAGCTCCAGCCCGTGCCAGACCTCCTCGATCTCGTCCACCGTCTGCCCGCCCCATTCGGCGAGCGCGGTCTTGGCGAGCCGGGCGGAGATGCCGACGCGCAGCTCGCCGGTGACGAGCTTGATGAGCGCGAAGCGGCCGTTGGAGTCGAGCGTGTCCAGCCAGCCGGCGATGACGGCGGGCAGCTCGGCCTTCGGCGTGACCTCCAGCGCCTCGACCACCTCGGCGAGGCTGGGGGGCGGCGCGTTGACGCCGGCGCGCGCGGGCCAGATGAGCGCCACCGTCTCCGCGAAGTCCCCGACATAGTCGTGGCTGAGTGCCAGAAGCACGGGGTCGGTGCGCTCCGCGACCAGCTCGCGCACGAGGGAGGGCTTGGCGGTGCGCAGCTTGATGTCGCCGGTGAGCGCCGCGAGGCCGACGCCACGGTCCGGGTCGGCCTGCGTCGCGAACCAGCCGCGGAGCAGCGCGAGCTTCGCGAGGCGGCCGGGGGTGAAGACGAGGCGTTCGAGCAGCGTGCCGAAGGCCGGGATGCTCATGCTCCCCTGCCCTCAGACGGCGGGCGCCGCCTTCGCGGCCTCGGCGCGCCTTGCGCGCCGTGCTCCCGGATGGAGGATGTCATGCGGATGGCCCGGCCTCCGCCGGCGCGGTTGGCGGGCCTTCATCCTCCTCGCCCCAGCCGACGAGGCGGAGGGCGCGGCCGCGGATGCCCATCGTGCCGAGCGCGTGGACCAGCGCATCCTCCCGCCCATGCGTCACCCAGATCTCGGGCGCGCGCACCTCCTCGGCCGTCCGCAGCAGCTCGTCCCAGTCGCAATGGTCGGAGATGATCAGCGGCAGCTCGACGCCGCGGGTGCGGGCACGCTGGCGCACGCGCATCCAGCCGGAGGCGGCGCAGACCACCGGCTCGGCCAGGCGGCGCACCCAGGGCGTCGCCTCTGCGCCGGACGGCGCGAGCACGATCTCGCCGGCCGCGACGCCGCCGGCGCCGCGCTTCGCCGGCGTGGGCACCTGCACCAGCGGGCCGAGCCCCACGCCCAGCGCCTCGTACAGCTCGCACAACGCGACGAGGCCGCCATGCAGGTGGATGGGGCGGTCGTAACCGGCTTCGCGCAGCAGGCGGATCAGGCGCTGGCACTTGCCCAGCGCATAGACCCCGACGAGGTGCGCGCGATCGGGGAAGGTGCGCAGGCTGTCGAGCAGGCGGGCGATCTCCTCCTCCGCGGGCGGATGGCGGAACACGGGCAGGCCGAAGGTCGCCTCGGTGACGAAGACGTCGCACTCCACCGGCTCGAAGGGCGCGCAGGTCGGGTCGCGGCGCCGCTTGTAGTCGCCGGAAACGACGATGCGGCTGCCGCGCCATTCCAGCATCACCTGGGCGGAACCGAGGACGTGGCCGGCGGGGACGAGGCTGACGGAGACACCGTTGTGCGTGACGGTCTCGCCGGGCTGGAGCGCCTGCTGCTCCCGTCCCGCACGGCCTTCCCCCATCCGCTGGCGCATGATGGCCAGCGTCTCGGGCGTGGCGAGGACCGCATCATGGTCGGGGCGGGCGTGGTCGGAGTGACCGTGGGTGATGACGGCGCGGTCCACGGGCCGGAGCGGGTCGATGAAGAAGTCGCCGGGCTCGCAGTAGAGGCCCTTCGGCGTCACGCGCATCCAATTGTCGGGGTGGGGCATGGGGAGAGGGCGCAGGGCGTTCGGATCCATCATGGATGTGCGCGCCGGCCTGCCTGAGCGGACAGGCGATCGCGCACCGGACTCGGGGCTTTCAGATGGGCGATGCACCCTGCTTGGCCACCCTCCGGTCGGCAGCGCGGGCCCATCACGTCCTCTTCCCGTGACGCCGCTGCCAGTCTGCGCGGTAGCCTTCCTCGACGGCCCTTCGAGGATGGCCAGGGAACAGCTCCGTCGGCGAGGTCCAGGCGTGTAGACCGATCCGGCGCCGATTTCACGTCGGATGGCGCCAGCTGAGCTGGCGCTGGGACCGGGCCCCGGCATCGCCTCTTCCGCGTCGGGAGGATGTCCGGCATATCTCCGGCAGCGATGCGAACATTGCCGGAACCTTTTGCGGGCTGGTTCGCCGGCCGCGGCTGGCGCCCCCGCCCGCACCAGCTTGCCCTGGCCGAGGCCGCCTCGCGCGGCGAAAGCGCGCTGCTCGTCGCCCCGACCGGGGGTGGCAAGACGCTGGCGGGGTTCCTGCCGAGCCTCATCGAGCTGCATGAGCGGCCGGCCGAGGGACTGCACACGCTCTACGTCTCGCCCCTCAAGGCGCTTGCGGTCGATATCGCGCGCAACCTCTCGGCCCCCGTCGCGGAGATGGGGCTGCCGATCCGCATCGAGACCCGCACCGGCGACACGCCGGCGAACCGGCGCGCGCGGCAGCGCGCCGAGCCGCCGCAGATGCTGTTGACCACGCCCGAAAGCCTGGCGCTGCTGCTGACCCTGCCGGACGCCCCGGCGCTGTTCCGCGGGCTCGGCGCCATCGTGGTGGACGAGATCCACGCCCTGGCGGGCACCAAGCGGGGCGACCAGCTCGCGCTCGGCATGGCGCGGCTGGCGCGGCTGGCGCCTGGGGCGCGACGGGTCGGCCTTTCGGCCACGGTCGCGCATCCCGGCCAGCTGCGCGCCTTCCTCTCGCCCTCGGGGCGGGCGGAGGGGGTGCGGCTCGTGCTCGGCGAAGGCGGGGCGGAGCCGGTGCTCGACCTGCTGCTGCCCGAGGGGCGGCTGCCCTGGGGCGGACATATGGGCCTCGCCTCCATGCCCGACGTCTACCGGCGCATCCAGGAGGCACGGGTGACGATCGTCTTCGTCAACACGCGCGCGCAGTCGGAGCTGTGCTTCCAGGCGCTCTGGCGACTGAACGACGACAATCTGGCGATCGGGCTGCATCACGGCTCCCTCACCGTCGAGCAGCGGCGGAAGGTGGAGGCCGCGATGGCGGCGGGCCGGCTGCGGGCCGTGGTGGCGACCGCTTCGCTCGACCTCGGCATCGACTGGGGGGCGGTGGACCAGGTGGTGCAGGTGGGGGCGCCGAAGGGCGTGTCGCGCCTGCTGCAGCGGATCGGGCGCGCCAACCACCGGATGGACGAGCCGTCGCGCGCCGTGCTGGTGCCGGCCAACCGGTTCGAGGTGGTGGAGTGCATCGCCGCGCGGCAGGCGGTGGCGGCGCGCGAGCTGGACGGCGACCCGCCGCGGGAAGGCGGGCTCGACGTGCTGTGCCAGCACATCCTGGCGATGGCGGTGGCCGGGCCCTTCCTGCCGGAGGAGCTGTATGTCGAGGTCACGCGCGCCGCGCCCTACGCGTCCCTGTCGCGCGCGGATTTCGACGACGCGTTGCGCTTCGTCGAGGATGGCGGCTACGCGCTGCGCGCCTATGACCGCTTCCGCCGGCTGTTCCGCGACGCGGAGGGGCGGGTGCATGTGCGCAGCCGCGCCGTGGAGCGGCAGCTGCGCATGAATCTCGGCACGATCGTCGAGACGCCGCTGGTGAAGGTGCGCCTGCGCGGCGGGCCGGTGCTGGGCGAGGTGGAGGAGTGGTTCGTCTCCACCCTCGTGCCCGGCGACTGCTTCATCTTCGCCGGCCAGACGCTGCGCTTCGAGGGGCTGGACGCGCTGGCCTGCCTCGTCACGCGCGGCGGCGAGGGCGAGCCGCGCGTGCCGGCCTATGCCGGCAGCCGCATGCCGCTGACCACCCACCTGGCGGCGCGGGTGCGGGCGGTGCTGTCGGACCCGAAGGCGTGGGGCGCGCTGCCGGACACGGTGCAGGAATGGCTGCGGCTGCAGCGCCACGCCTCGGCGCTGCCGCCGCGGGACGGGCTGCTGGTGGAGACCTTCCCGCGCGGCGGCCGCTGGTTCCTCGTCGCCTACTGCTTCGAGGGCCGGCTGGCGCACCAGACGCTGGGCATGCTGGTGACGAAGCGGATGGAGCGGCTGGGGATGGGGCCGCTCGGCTACCTCGCCACCGACTACGTGCTGGCCGCCTGGTCCGCCTTCGAGCCGGACGGCGTGGAGCGGCTGTTCGAGGAGGACATCCTCGGCGAGGAGCTGGAGGAGTGGATGGCCGAGAGCTCCATGCTCCGCCGCAGCTTCCGCAACATCGCGACGATCGCCGGCCTCATCGAGAAGAACCATCCGGGCGCCGAGAAGTCGGGCCGGCAGATGACGATGAGCGCCGACCTGATCTACGACGTGCTGCGCAAGCACGAGCCCGACCACATCCTGCTGCGCGCGACGCGGCGGGAGGCTGCGGCCGGCCTCACGGACGTGGCGCGCATCGGGCTCGTGCTGTCGCGCGCGCGCGCCGGCGGCATCCTGCACCGGCGGCTGAAGCGCGTCTCGCCGCTCGCGGTGCCGGCGCTGATCGAGGAAGGGCGCGAGTGGGTGGCGGGCGGCGCCGAGGAGGCGCTGCTGGCGGAGGCCGCGGCGCTCGTCTCCGAGGTGACCGACGGGGCGGAGGCGTTCAACGAGGTGCTCGCCGCCGTGACGGAAGGGGTTCGTGCGCGAGGCGACCGCGACCGCCCGCGCCGGCCGCGCGGGGGCGGCGAGGATCGCCGCCGGGGCGGCAGGAATGCGCGCTTCGTGCGGGGCGTGCCGAAGGGACTGACCGGACCGAGATGAGTGCTGCACCCATCCACATCGCGGGCGAGCGGCTGATGCTCGACCCGGCCGGGCTGCTCGCCTGGCCGGCAGAGCGCACCCTCGCGGTTGCCGACCTGCATCTCGAGAAGGGCAGCCACTTCGCGAGCCGCGGCGCCTTCGTGCCGCCGTACGACACGCGGGAGACGCTGGAACGTCTGGCGGCCGCGCTCCGCCGCTGGTCGCCGGCGCGGCTTGTGCTGCTCGGCGACAGCTTCCACGACACGCGCGGCTGCGCGCGGCTGCAGGCCGCGGATTGCGCGGCGCTGCGGCGCATGCTGGACGGGCTGGAGGTGGTATGGGTGCTCGGCAACCATGATCCGTCCGGCCCGGAAGACCTGCCCGGGACGAGGGTGGAAGCGTGGGGCATGGGGCCGCTCGTGTTCCGGCACATCGCGCAGCAGGGTGCTTCGGGCGAGGTCTCCGGCCACTACCATCCGAAGGCGTCGATGCCGACGCGCGCGGGCGTGGTGACGCGTCCCTGCTTCCTTGCCGACGCGCGCCGTGTGGTGCTGCCGAGCTTCGGCGCCTACACGGGCGGGCTCGACATCCGCGACCCTGCGGTGGCGGGGTTGTTCCCGCGGGGCGGACGCGCCTTCCTGCTCGGCCAGGGACGCCTGTTCAGCTTCCCGACGGGACCGCTGCGCGCCGCGACGGTGCGCGCCGGATAGGCGGGAGGGGCGTTGCCGCCCCTCCCCTTTCCTCACGGCCAGAGCACCTGGTCGATCGGCAGGATCACGCCGTTGCTGGCGCTGATCGGCCCGCCAAGGAAGCGCGCCGGCCGCGCCGAGACCTGCGCGCCGGCCGCGCCGAAGCCGCCGATCTGCTGCGCCGGGGCGGGGTTCTGCACCGTCATGTTGGCGCCGGTGCCGCTGATCTGGATGTCGGCGCCGTTCACCGTGCGGAGGCGGCGATCCTGGCCGCCGAGCTCGGCCATGCTGAACATGCCCGGCACGATGTGGTAGTTGATCAGCGCGGCGACGCGGTTGCGCTCCACGTCGTTGCGGTTCTCGCTGCCGGTGGTGTTGGTGCCGAGCAGGTCCTGCAGGAGGCCGGCGGGCGCACCCATGAACGCCTGGTCGACCGGCGCGAACACCGTCATCGGGCCCGGCTGGCGGAAGTTCTCCACCATCGTGTTGCGGGTGATGATGTCAAGGAAGCGCTGGAAGCGGTTGTCCGCGGCCAGGGTGTCGGCAAGGGTGCGGAGCTGCGCGTTGACGATGGCAGGGCGGGCGAGCAGGCCGGCGCTGATGGCGCCGAAGGCCAGCAGGCCGTGGCGGCGGGAAAGCTGCATCTGTCTGTTCCTTCTCCTTCGGTCGTCGCGCATCGGTCGCCCGAGGGATGCCGGACGGCGCGTGTGGCGATCGGGACCGTGAACGCGACCGGCTTGGAACGGTTCTGGCAGGTTCTCCCGATTGGACGCGGTCCGCCTACATGAACGGTCGATGACCTCCCCTTCCCTGCTCTGGTTCCGCCACGATCTGCGGCTCTCCGATCACCCCGCCCTGGCCGCCGCCCTTGCGGGTGGGCGGCATGTGCTGCCCGTGTTCGTGCTGGACGACGCGGCCGCGGGGCGCTGGCGCTACGGCGGCGCAGCGCGGTGGTGGCTGAAGGGCAGCCTCGCGTCGCTGGCTGCCGATCTGGCGCAACGTGGCGCTCCCCTGATGCTGGCGCGCGGCCGGGCGGAGACGGTGCTGCCCGCGGTCGCCGCGGCGACCGGCGCGGCGGAGGTGCATGCCGGCCGACTGACCGAGCCCTGGGGCCGCGAACAGGCGCGTCGCGTCGCGGAAGCCCTGCGCGACGACGGGCGTCGCCTGCAGCTCCACACCACCGCGCTGCTGCGCGAGCCGGACACGCTGGCGAGCGGCAGCGGGCGCCCCTATGCGGTGTATTCGCCCTTCGCCAAGGCAATGCTGGCGGCGGGCGAGCCCGAGGCGCCGCTGTCCGCGCCGGAGAGGATCCCGGGTGTGGAGGTCCCTTCAGGCGCCGAGGCGCTGGAGAGCCTCGACCTGTATCCCGCACCGGGCGAGCCGGACTGGGCCGAGGAGTTCGGTGCGCGGTGGACACCGGGCGAGGCGGGTGCGGCGGCACGATTGTCGAAATTCGTCGACAAGGCGATCGGCCGCTACGCCACCGGGCGCAACCTGCCCGGCGTCGAGGGATCCTCCGGCCTGTCGCCGCACCTGCGCTGGGGCGAGGTGTCGCCGCGGCAGGCCTGGCACGCGGCGCGCAGTGCCGGAGCGGTGGCGGATGTCGACACCTGGCTGAAGGAGATCCTCTGGCGCGAGTTCTCCCACCACCTGCTGTTCCACCGGCCGGAGATGCCGGAGCGCGCGCTCCGCGCGGATTACGAGCGGTTCCCTTTCGAGCCGGATGCGCGGCTGCTGCGCGCGTGGCAGCGCGGGCGCACGGGTTATCCGATCGTGGATGCGGGGATGCGGCAGCTCTGGCGCACCGGGTGGATGCACAACCGGGTGCGCATGATCGCGGCAAGCCTGCTGGTGAAGCACCTGCTGCAGCCCTGGCAGGACGGCACGGCCTGGTTCTGGGACACGCTGGTGGATGCGGACCTCGCCTCGAACAGCGCATCCTGGCAGTGGATCGCGGGCGCGGGGACGGATGCGGCGCCGTATTTCCGCGTGTTCAACCCCGTGCTGCAGGGCCGGAAGTTCGACCCGGAGGGCGTCTACGTGCGGCGCTTCGTGCCGGAGCTGGCGCGGCTGCCCGATGCGCACCTGCACGCGCCGTGGGAGGCGCCGGACGCGGTGCTGCGGCAGGCGGGCATCACGCTCGGGCGCGACTATCCGCGGCCGCCCGTGCTGCCGGATGAGGGGCGGGCGCGGGCGCTGGCGGCGCTGCGCGGCCTGCGGCGCCGCGCCGAAGCCGCGTGATGGCGCATCCCGGCGACCTCTGGCGGGGCTTCGCGGGGCTGCGCGTCGTCGCCGACGTGCATGGCGAGGCGACAGCCTTCGAGCATGCGGTGGAGGGCGCACTGGCCGAGGACATGTTCGTGCTGCAGCTCGGCGACCTCACCGATCACGGTCCGGACAGCCCGGGCGTGCTGCGGCGGATGTTCGCGCTGATCGACGAGGGCCGCGGACTTTTTCTTCTCGGCAACCACGACCACAAGCTGCGGCGCGCGCTGACCGGCGTGCCGGTGCGGGCGCAGCCGGAGGGGCTGGGCCGCACCCTTGCGCAGCTCGAAGCCGCGCCCGACGGCGCGGCGCTGAAGGCGCGCGCGGTGGAGGAGATCGGCCGCGCGCCGGCCTGGATCCGCGATGGCGGGCGGGTCTTCGTCCATGGCGGCTTCCATCCCGGCATGCTGCACAGCACGCCGCCGCCGGATGCGGGGGCGGGCAAGGCGCAGGGGCTGGTGACGCGCGCGCTCTACGGCCAGGTCACCGGACGCATGCGGGAGGACGGCTTCCCGGAGCGCGTACACGATTGGGTGGACCGCATCCCGCGCGACATGACGGTGGTGTGCGGGCATGACCGCCGCAGCACGGACGGCCGGCCCTACCTGGCCGAGGGCGCGTCGGGCGGGCGGGCGATCTTCCTCGACTGCGGCGCGGGAAAGGGCGGGCATCTCGCCTGGATCGACCTGCCCGCCTGGGCATGAGGGCTCAGCCGAAGACGAGGCTGGTGCGTTCCGCCAGGCCCATGCGGTCCCAGCTCGGCGCCGCCTCGGATTGCGGCCTGCCGCTGCGGATGATCGCGCGGCTGACGCGGCCCTGCTGGGCCGGCGTCAGCTCTCCCCAGAAGCGCGCGAGCCACGGATTCTGGCGGATCAGCGCGTTGCGCCGCACCTCGGGATCGACCTGCGGCCGCGGCGGCTCGGGGTCCGGGATCGGCTCGGCGATGATCGGCGGAGGCTCGGGCGTGCGGATGACCGGCGCGGGCTGCGGCACCGGCTCGGCCCAGACCGGCGGCGCGCCCGGAGCGGGCACGGGATCGGCCGGGAGCTGCGGCATGACCTGCACGGCCTGCGGCGGCGGGGGCTGGCGGAAGCGGCTCGGCTCGAAGACGCGGTCGAGGACGTCGATCCGACGCAGCCTCTCGTCGATCGTCGAGCAGGCGGGAAGAAGAAGCGCGGCAAGCAGCGCGCAGAGCGCATGCCGGCAGGTGGGGCGCGCCGCGGCGCGGCGCGTTGCGCCTGTCGTCTGGTGCATGACCCCGCTGAACGGGTGCCCGGATGGACGGATGCCGCGATCGCACACCCGTGATAATCCGCGGCGATGCTGATCCTCCCGGCCGCCCGGTCCGAACACCTCGACGAGGTCGCGTCCTGGCTGCACGCCGAGTGGTGGGCCGCCGATGGTGCCGCGCGCGAGGAGACCGCGGCCTTCCTGCGGCGCGCGGGCGGCCCCGAAGCGCCGGTCGTCTTCATCGCGGAGGCAGAGGGGCGGCCTCTCGGTACGGCCGCGCTGGACACGGATGACCTGCCCGCGCGCCCCGACCTCTCGCCCTGGCTCGCCTCGGTGCTCGTCAGGCCGGAGGCGCGCGGCCGCGGCGTGGCGACGGCCCTGGTGCGGCACGTGGAACGGCATGCGGCCTCCCTGGGTCACGCCCGGCTGTGGCTGTTCACGCTGAGCGCCGAAGCCTTCTACGCGGCGCGGGGCTGGGTGCGGACCGGGGAGGAGCAATATCGAGGACGGCCTGTCGCGCTGATGACGCGGGACCTGGCCGGGGCAGCGCGTCGGCATCCATCGCATCGAGGAAGGCGCGTGCGCGGGCGCGCAGCGCCTGCAGCTTCGCCGGATCCATCCGCGCCAGGGTCCGCAGCGGCATCGCCATCCGCGGATTGCGCGACAGGCGCTCCGCATGGCGGGCCACGAAGTCCCAGTACAGGTGGTTGAACGGGCAGGCGCGTGGGCCGGTGGCGTCACGCACGTCATGCGCGCAGCCCCGGCAGTGATCCGACATGCGGTTGATGTAGGCTCCCGACGCCGCATAGGGCTTGGACGCCATCACGCCGCCATCGGCATGCAGCGCCATGCCATGCGTGTTCGGCAGCTCCACCCATTCGTAGGCGTCGGCATAGACGACCATGAACCAGTCGTTCACCCCGTCCGGATCGAGCCCGGCGAGGAGCGCGAAATTGCCCATCACCATCAGCCGCTGGATGTGGTGGGCGTAGGCGAGGTCGCGCGTCTGACGCACCACGGCGGCGACGCATGCCATGGAGGTTTCCCCCGACCACCAGAACCAGGGCAGCGGGCGGCGCGCCTCCAGCGCGTTGGTCGCGCCGTAGCCGGGCATGCGCAGCCAGTAGACGCCGCGGACGTATTCGCGCCAGCCGAGGATCTGGCGGACGAAGCCCTCAACGGCGTTGAGCGGCGCGTCTCCCTCGCGCCAGGCGCGCTCCGCCGCCCGGCATGCTGCCATGGGATCGAGGAGCCCGACATTCATCGCCGCCGAGATGAGCGCGTGGTAGAGAACCGGCTCGCCGTCCGCCATGGCGTCCTGGTGATCGCCGAAGCGCGGCAGGCGGTGGCGGATGAAGTCGTCCAGCGCGGCTTCGGCCTGCTCGGCCGTGACGGGCCAGGCAAAGGCGTCAAGCGTGCCGAAATGGTCGGGGAAGGTGCGCTCGACCAGCGCCATCACCTCCCGCGTCGCGGCGTCGGGCGGGAAACGCAGCGGCTCCGGCGGGTGTGCGTCGGGCGGCAGCGGCTTGCGGTTGTCCACGTCGAAGTTCCACTGGCCGCCGGCCGGCTCGTCCGGACCCTCCATCAGCAGGCCGGTGCCGCGGCGCATCTCTCGGTAGAAGAACTCCATGCGAAGCGCCTTGCGCGTGCCGGCCCACGCGCGGAACCGGTCGAGCGGGCAGAGGAAGCGGTCATCCTCGCGGATCTCGACGGGCAGTCCCGTCGCGTCCTCCCAGCCGCGCATGTCCTGCAAAACCCGCCATTCGCCGGGGTGGGTGCAGACGATGCGGCCCGGCTTCAGCCTTCGCGCCAGCCGCGCGACCTCGCCGGCGAGGCTCCCGGTGTTGCCGTGGTCGTCGAGGCGGACGTAGTGGACGCGAATGCCACGGCGCCGCAGCCGCTCCGCGAAGTGCCGCATGGCGGAGAGCACGAGCGCGATCTTCTGCTTGTGGTGCCGGACATAGGTGCATTCGGCCCGTACCTCCGCCATCAGCACCACGTCATGCCTCGCGTCGATGTCCCGCAGCGCGGAAAGACGGTCGGAGCACTGGTCGCCGAGGACGAGGCGCAGCGTCGTCATGCGCGCTCGTAGCGCACCGCGCTGCCGTCCTCCCCGGTCGTCGCGAAACCGATCCAGGTGCCGGCGCGGTCGTATAGGATCTCCGCGCCCTCGCCGCCGATCAGGCGTACCAGCGTGCCGGCGCCCTGGGGCGCGAGGATGAGGCGGGGCGCGACGGCACGGCCGGAACGCGGATCGAACAGCGGCACGCCGGGGCGCAGCGTCGCGGCGCGCCACCAGGTCAGCGGCGCGGCCTCGCCCGGCAGCCGCGCCTCGCCGCCGGTGCCGCGGAGGTGCAGGCCGCCGCCCTCCGCCCGAGCCTCGCAGGAGGACCGCGTGCCGTTGCGATCGAGGCGGGAGGAGAGGCCGACCAGCCTCTCGCCGCGCCAGGCCTCCGCCACATCGTGCTCGTAGCGGTAGACGGTGATGCCGGCGAGGCGGACCTGCACGCGCACCTCGCTCGTCGCCTCCAGCACCTCGGCGCCGTCGCGGAAGCGCACGCGGTGGGTGCCGACGGCGGCTCCTTCCCGCAGCACGCGGAAGGCGATGTCGGCGGGCGCCGCGGCCGCCGCCCGGGCCAGAGGCAGCAGCGCAAGGGCACCGAGTGCCCGGCGCGACGTCATCGCCCGGCCACCGTGCCGCGCCCGCCATCCACACCGATCACCTGCCCGGTGATCCAGCCATCGGGGGCGAGCAGCAGCTCGGCCAGGGCTGCGACGTCGTCGGCCCCGCCGAGGCGGTTCAGGGGGTGCTGCTTGGCGATCGCCTCTGCCATCTGCGGGTTCCTCGTCAGGGGTTCCGAGAGTGGCGTGCGGGTGAGGCTCGGTGCGATGCAATTTACGCGGATGGAGGGGGCAAGCTCGGCAGCCAGCGCGACGGTCAGCCCCTCCACCGCCGCCTTCGCCATGGCGATGGGGACATGATTGGGGAAGCCGCGGCGTGCGGCGACGGAGGAGAACAGCACGACCGCCCCCCGCCCCGCAGCCAGCGCCGGCTGCGCCGCCTGCACCGCCAGGGCGGGCACCAGCGCGTTCAGGCGGAAGGCGTCGGCCATCTCCGCCTCGGTCGCGCGGGCGAGCGGCCGCAGCACGATGGACCCGACCGCAACGGCGAGGCCGGCGAGCGGGGTGCCGGCCGCGGCGACGGCGGCACGAAGGGCCGCAGGGTCGGTCACATCCGCTTCATGCCAGCCGGCGCCGAGCTCCGCGGCGAGTGCCTGCAGCCGGCCGGCGTCGCGGGCGACGAGGAAGGGGCGCATGCCGCGCCCCGCCAGCCGCCGCGCCAGCGCCGCACCGATCCCGCCCGTCCCGCCCAGCACCAGCACCTGACCCGACATCGTCATTCCTTCCGCGGTCCGGCGCCGGAGATGGGGGCAGGTGCGCGGGCGGGAAGCCTCCCCGGGGCCGAGGCAGACAGGTTCGCGCCGGCGTGCTTAGGATGGCCGGGACATGCGACAATTGCTGCTGCTGCGGCACGCCAAGTCCTCCTGGGACGACCCGCGCCTTTCCGATCATGCGCGGCCGCTGAATGCGCGCGGCCGCCGCGCCGCGGCCGGCATGGCGGCGGCGATGCGCGACCTCGGCCTTGCGCCGGACATCGTGCTTGTTTCCTCTGCGCGGCGGACGCTGCAGACGCTCGAGGCGCTGGCTCCGCTTGAGGGTCCGCCCCTGATCGAGCCGATGGACGACCTGTACCTGGCGCACTGGATGCGGCTGGTGGAGGTGCTGCGCGGCGTGCGCGAGACGGTGCGGAGCGTGCTGCTGATCGGCCACAACCCCGGCCTGCACGAGCTGGCGATGGCGCTGGCCGGGCCCGCGGCGATGGCCAGCGGGACGCTGGTGACGCGGCGGCTGGCGGAGGGCTACCCGACCGCGGCGCTGTGCGAGTTCGGCATCGCGAGCCCCTGGCGGCTGCTGGAGCCGGGCGGCGGAAGGCTGACACGGTTCCTGACGCCGGCGGAACTGCCGGCCGCGGAATCCGGTGAGGCCTCGGAGGTGGGCGCCTGAGCACGACCATTCTCGAAGCGGCCCTCGATCCGTCGCTGGCCGAGCGGGTGTTCCGCGCGGCGCCGCTCGCCTCGCGGCGGGACGGCCGCGCGCGCGGCACTGCGCTGCGCCTCACCTGGCTCGACACGGCGGAGGGCGCGCTGGCGGCCGAGGGGCTGGCGCTGGAGACGGCGGCACGAGGTGTCCGGCGGCTGGTCCGCGTGTTGCCGGCGGAGGGCGCGCCCTGGCGGCCGGGCAGCGCGCCGGAGGTGGTGGCGACGCTCGGGCCGGAAGAGGCGCCGGAAGGAACGGCGGGTGCCGCGCTCGTGCCCTACGCAGCCTTCGACGGGCGCCGCAGCACGGTGACGCTGAATGGCGGCGTCGAGGCGGCGCTGACAACCGGGCGGCTGCGCACCGTGGCGGCGGAAGCGCCGGCGGCGCGGCTGGTCCTCGCCGGGCCGGGACCCGCGGTTGCGGAGCTGATGGCAGAGCTTGCGGCCGAACTGCCGCTGCTGCCGCCGCGCGCCGCGCTGGCCGAGGAGGGACGCGCTCTCGCGCGCGGCGAGGCGCCGCGCCCGCGCCGCCGCGGCGCGCCGCTGCTCGACGCCGCGCTTTCGGTCGAGGAGGCCCTGCTCCTCGCGCTCGGGCACCTTGTCGAGGTGCTGCTGTGGCATGCGCCGATCGCCGAACGCGGCGAGGATCCGGTCGGGGTGCATCAGAGCCGGGTGGCGATCCGGCGCCTGCGCTCGGTGCTGCGGGCGTTCCGGGGCGCGGCCGACGGCGCGGAGCTTCGCGGCCTCGACGGGATGCTGAAGGGCCTGGCAGCCGTGCTTGGCCCGGCGCGGGACTGGGATGTCTGGCTCGGCGGGCTCGGGGCCGAAATCGCGGCTGCGTTGCCGGGGGAGCCGCGGATCGCCGCCTTGCTGAAGGCGGCCGGGGGCCGGAGGGACGCCGCCTACGCCTCGCTTCGCACCGCGCTGCGCGGACGGGAGTTCCGGCTGGCGATGTGGGGCGCGGTGCAGCTGGCGGAAACGCGCCCGTGGGGAGAGGCGGGGGACGCAGAGGCCGAGGCGCGACGAGGCCAGAAGCTGGCCGAGTTCGCCGAAGGCGTGATCGAGCGCCGCTGGCGGAAGCTGGCCGGCGCGGGGCCGGATATCGGCGACCTTCCGGATGCCGAGTTCCACGCCCTGCGCCTCGAGGGCAAGCGCGTGCGCTACGTGGCGGAGCTCTTTGCGCCGCTCTGGGGCGGCCGGCGCAGCCGCCGCTTCCTCAAGCGCCTCGCTTCGGTGCAGGAGGCCTTCGGCCTGGCGAACGACGCCTCGGTCGCGCGCGGGCTGGTGGCGCCGCTTGGCGAGAGGGGCGGGCGCGACGCCGCCTGGGCGGTGGGCGTGGCGGAAGGCTGGGCGCTGGCGCGGGCCCGCCGCGCCCGGGCCCGCGCGACCGAGGCGTGGGCGGCGCTGCTGGAAGCCGAGCCCTTCTGGGAAAGCGGGTAGGCGCGTTATCTGTCCGTTGACCTTTGTCGTCCAGGTTGCATGAGGTTCCGTGGCTGCGCTAACCCGCCACGGCCTTCCCCCGGGTGAACGTGCCTTGCTCCAGCGCCGCCGCATCTTCCGCCCCGCCCCGTCCCGCCGCCGCTGGCGGACCCTGCTGATGGTCGCGGTGGGGCTGTTCACCGTCGCCGCCATGTCGGGCCTCGGCCTGCCGACCGCGCTGCTCGGCTCGCCGCCGCGGGAACAGGACTGGTCCGCGCTGGCCGCCGAGGTGCGGGTGGTGGATGGCGACACGCTGCGCCTGGGCGACCGCATGCTGCGGCTGGCGGCCGTGGACGCGCCGGACCGCGGCCAGGCTTGCGCCGATGCCGGCGGGCGCTGGTTCGACTGCGGCGCGGCGGCTGCCGAGGCCCTGTCGCGGCTGGTGAACGGGCGATCCGTGGTGTGCCGCGTGCAGGGGCATGACCGGTTCGGCAGGGGCCTCGGCACCTGCCGCGCAGCGGGGGCGGAGCTGAATGCCGGGCTGGTCTCCTCCGGCTGGGCCCTGGCCGAGGATGACGGGTTGGCCGAGTTGGAGGCGGCGGCGCGTGCCGCTGGCCGCGGACTCTGGGCGGGCGGTTTCTCACGGCCGGAGACGTGGCGGCGGAGAAACTGATCACGGGCTTCGACGCGTCGCACGGAAATATGCGCTGCCCGCCAGGAGGGGGCGACGTTGCCAAGGCGGGCCAGCGGCCCATACATTGCGCCGCACCATAACGGCGCCGCGAGCCTCGCGCGACGCCCGCCACGAGGATTCCGCCATGGCCACGACGTCCAACGGCACCGCCACGCTCACCATCGACGGCAGCAACCGGAGTGCGCGGCTTCCGGTGCTGAAGGGGGTGCTCGGGCCGGATGTGGTGGACATCAGGAAGCTGTACGGCGACCTCGGCGTCTTCACCTTCGATCCCGGCTATGGCGGCACCGCGGCGACCGAGAGCGAGATCACCTACATCGATGGCGATGAGGGCGTGCTGCTCTATCGGGGCTATCCGATCGAGCAGCTCGCGGAGCACTCCGACTTCATCGAGGTCTGCTACCTGCTGATGAACGGCGAGCTGCCGGACCCCAAGCAGCTCGAGCGGTTCCGCAAGGACGTCACCTACCACACGATGGTGCATGAGCAGATCCGGCGGTTCTTCGACGGGTTCCGCCGTGACGCCCACCCGATGGCCGTGATGTGCGGCGTCGTCGGCGCGCTGGCCGCCTTCTACCACGACAACCTCGACATCAACGACGCGCGGCAGCGCGAGGTGGCGGCGTTCCGCCTGATCGCGAAGGTGCCGACGATCGCGGCGATGGCGTACAAGTATGCGCTGGGCCAGCCCTTCGTCTATCCGCGGAACGACCTGAGCTACGCGGCGAACTTCCTCTACATGCTCAACGCCGTGCCGGCGGAGCCGTACGAGGTCAGCCCGATCCTCGCGCGGGCGATGGACCGCATCCTGGTGCTGCACGCGGACCACGAGCAGAACGCCTCGACCAGCACGGTCCGGCTGGCGGGTTCGACCGGCGCCAATCCCTTCGCCTGCATCGCAGCCGGTATCGCGGCCCTCTGGGGCCCGGCGCATGGCGGCGCGAACGAGGCGGTGCTCAAGATGCTCGGCGAGATCGGCCACGCCGACCACATCCCGAGCTTCATCGAAAAGGTGAAGGACAAGAACTCTGGCGTGAAGCTCATGGGCTTCGGGCACAGGGTTTACAAGAACTTCGATCCGCGCGCGAAGATCATGCAGGCGACCTGCCACGAGGTTCTGGCGGAGCTCGGGATCCGCGACGAGCCGCTGCTTGATCTTGCCATGGCGCTGGAGAAGGTGGCCCTGGAAGACGACTACTTCGTCTCCCGCAAGCTCTATCCGAATGTCGACTTCTATTCGGGCATCATCCTGAAGGCGATGGGCATCCCGACGAGCATGTTCACCGTGATCTTCGCGGTGGCACGGACCGTCGGATGGGTCTCGCAGTGGAAGGAGATGATCGAGGACCCGGCACAGCGCATCGGTCGCCCGCGTCAGATCTATACCGGTCCGGCCCAGCGCGACTACGTGCCGGCCGAACGGCGGGGCTGACCGACCGGGTCTTCGGCGCCGGGGCGATGCCGCGCCCGGCCTCCGCGCCGGGTTTGTTCCTGACTTGCGATCCCAGCACTGTCCTGCAAGGGCTTGTTTGCCCTGCATACACCCACGCGACCCTCCCTGAAGCTGGACGGAAGGAACGGGTCGAACGCGTAAAAAAATTCTTGCCAACGCGAGTTCCCGGTCAAACTATCAACGTGTGGTTGATAACGACCAGGGAATAACACCTTATGAGAGAGATCCGGCTGGCACCGACCCGGGCCAGGTTGGACGACCTCGTGCGCAAGCGCCTCGGCCGGTGGCCCCAGGAGCCGCCCGGCATCGTGCGGAACGCGAAGCAGCCCGGAACCTGGCTGCGCGGCCGGCCCTGCGAGGCCTCGCCTGTCGGCATGCCGTTCCTCAAGCTGCCCGGAACTAGCACCTTTCGGACAATCCCCGACGGGCTCTGGCTGCACTTCAGCCCCGACCCCGCGGATCGCTGGGCCGACATCCTCTGCATCGAGGCCTGCAGTTCGGTGCCCAACCTGCGGGACAAGCGCGCCCGCTTCGCCCCTTCCACCACCTCCCTCCTGGTGGTCTGCCCTGTGCCCTGGCTGGAGGAGCCGGCCGAGATCGGCGACCCGACGCCCCGGTGGCGCATGATCCGCCTGCTGCGCGCCCCGCCCACCGAGCCGCTGGTGCTGCCGGTGCGGGATGTGAGGGTGCTCTACGGGCTGAAGGCGCGGATCTACGATGGCTTCCTGCGCACCCAGATGCCGCAGCCGCATGAGTATTTCTGCCCGATGGACGTGCTGACCGACGAGTACGGCCACCAGGATCCCGCGCTGGCCGCGCTCATCGCGCGCGCCAGCGCGACCGCCAACTTCATGACGATGCCCTGAGCGGCGGGGGCGAGCTGACACAGGAAGTTCACGTGGCCCCCCTCCCCGCCCGGCCGTTCCGCAGCTAGATCGCCGGCGGTCGTCATGCGGGGAGACGGGGATGCGGCGGCGCGACTTCGGGGTTGCGGCAGGGTTGGCGGCGCTCGGCGCGGTGGCGGCCCCTCGCCTCGCCCGGGCGCAGGAGCCGTCCGGCGCGCTGGTGCTCTACACCTCCCAGCTCGAGCCCGATGCGGCAGGCACGGTCGAGGCGTTCCGCCGGCGGCACCCGGGCGTGGCGGTGGAATGGATCCGCGGCGGCACCGGCCAGATCATGACCCGGCTGCGCGCCGAGATCGCGGCCGGGAGCCCCCGGCCTGACATCCTCCTGCTGGCCGACAGCCTCACCTTCGAGGGGCTGAAGGCGGAGGGGAGGCTGCGGCCGAGCCCCGAGGTGCGCACCGCCGGCATTCCTGCCGAACACCTCGACGCCGGACGCGCCTATTTCGGCACGAAGCTCATCACCACCGGCATCGTGCACCACCAGCGTGCCCCCTTCGTGCCGCGCCGCTGGGCCGACCTCGCGGAGCCGCGGGCCCGCAACCAGGTCGCCATGCCGTCCCCGGCCGTGTCCGGCGCCGCGGCGATCCACCTCCTCGCGCTGGCCCAGAACCCGGCGCTGGGCTGGGGGTATGTCGAAAGGCTGGTGGCAAACGGCGTCCAGGCACGCGGCGGCAACGGGCCGGTGATGCAGGCGGTGGCCGGCGCCGAGCGCGCCTTCGGCATCGCGATCGACTACCTGCCGATCCGCGAGGCGGCCCGCGGCGCGCCGGTCCGCTTCGTCTTTCCCGAGGACGGGGTCTCCGCCATCACCGAGCCGGCGGCGATCCTCGCCACCTCGCGCAACATCCCGGCGGCGACCGCCTTCCTCACCTTCCTGCTCTCTCGCGAGGGGCAGGAGCTGGCGTCGCGCCAGGGCTTCCTGCCGGCCGACCCGGAAGTGGCGCCCCCTGCCGGCTTCCCCGATCCGCGGAGCATCCGCGTCATGCCCCTCGACGCCGCACGGGCCGCGCGGGAACAGGAGGAGGTGCTGCGGCGCTTCGCCGCGCTGACCGGCGGGTGACGAACGCCCCGTCGCGCGCGTGAGGACCGGCGGGCGCGGCCTCGCTGCGCTCTCCCTCGCCTGGCTGGTGCTGGTGGGCGCGGTGCCGCTGCTGCGGCTGCTGGCCGAGGCGCTGGCGGGCACGGCGCTCGGCGCTGCGCTGTCGGATCCGGCGGTGTGGCGGGCCGCAGGGCGTTCACTCGTGGTCTCCCTGGCCTCGGCGGCGCTGGCGGCAGCCATCGGCGCGGCGCTTGCCTGGGCGCTGCTGCTCCGCGAGGTGCCCGGGCGGCGCGTTCTGATCTTCCTCGCCGTGCTGCCGGCGCTGGTGCCGGCGCAGGTGATGGCGCTCGGCTGGATCGGGGCCGGCGGGCCCTCCTCTCCCCTGTTGCTGGCGCTCGGCCTGGCGCCGCCGATCGGCACGCCCAACCCGGTGTACGGGCCGGGCGGGATGGCTGCGCTGCTCGGCGTGCAGGGGGCGCCGCTGGTGATGCTCGCGGTCGCCGCGCTGCTCCGCCGGGTGCCGGGCGAGGCGGTGCTGGCCGCCCGCGGCCTCGGCGCGCGGCCCGAGGCGGCGCTGCGCCGCGCCGTCTGGCCGCTGCTGCTGCCGGGGCTGCTGGCCGGCGCCGGGCTCGCCTATGTGGCGGCACTCGGCAATTTCGGGGTCGGCGCGCTCATCGGCATCCCGGCGCGCTACACCGTGCTGCCGGTCCTCGTCTGGCAGCGCCTCTCGGCAGGGGGCGCCGCCTCCCTGGCGCAGGCGGCGGCGCTCGCCGTGCTGCTCGCCGCGATGGCTGCGCCGGCCCTGCTGCTGCAGGCGGCGGCGGCGAGGCGCGCCCCGGCCGCCGGCCGGACCGCCTATGCGCCCCTGCCGCTCGGCCGCGCGCGGTGGGCGGTGCTGGGCGTGGTCGTGCTCTACCTCGCCGGCGTCCTGGCGGTGCCGCTGGCGGCCCTGGCGGCCGCGGCGCTGGTGCCGGCAATGGGTGTGGAGCTCTCCGCCGCGACGCTTACCGGGCGGCATTTCGCGGCGGCAATGGCCCCCGGCGCGCACACGGCGGCGGCCTTCGGCAACTCGCTGCTGCTCTCGCTCGGCGCGGCGGCGCTGCTGGCGGCGGCGGCCCTGCCCCTGGCGCTGGCGATGCGGGTGCGGGCGGTGCGCGCCGCGACCGCCGCGACCGACCTGCCCTATGCGCTGCCGGGTGCCTGCACGGGCGTCGCGGCGATCCTCGTCGTGCTGTCCCTGCCGGGGGGCGGGGCGCTGTACGGGACGGTCGGGCTGATCCTGTTCGCCTACCTGACGCGGTTCCAGGCCCTGGCGCTGCGGCCCGCCGCCGCCGCGGCGGCCCGCCTCGACCCGACGCTGGACGACGCGGCGCGCGGCATGGGTGCGGGCGCGTGGCGAAGGCTGCTGCGCGTCCACCTGCCGCCGCTTTCGCCCGCGCTGGCGGCGGGCGGCATCCTCGTGGCGCTGACGGCGGTGAACGAGGTCACCGTCTCGTCTCTGCTCTACGGGCCGGGCACGCAGACCCTCGGCGTGCTGGTGTTCGGCCTCCAGGAAAGCGGGCAGTCGCCGCTGGCGGCCGCCGTCTCCTGCCTCTCGCTCGGGCTCATGGCGCTGCTGATGGCGGCAGCGACGCTCGCCGCGCGCCGGCTGCCCGCGGGGACGCTGCCCTGGCGGCCGTGATCAGGTGGCGAGGCGCCAGAACATGCGCAGCGCGGTGAGCACGAGGAAGGCGGCGAAGAGGCGCTTCAGCAGCAGCGGCGGGATGGAATGCGCCAGCCGCACGCCCCAGGGCGCGGCGAGCAGGCTGCTCGGCACGATCAGCGCGAAGCCGATCAGGTTGACGTAGCCTACGGACAGGGGCGGCAGCAACGTGCTGCCCCAGCCGCCATAGATGAAGCCGGCCGTGGCGGGGACGGAGATCACGACGCCGAAGGCGCTGGCGGTGGCCACAGCGGAGCGGATCGGCGCCCCGAGACCCGACAGGATGGGTACGCCGACAGTGCCGCCGCCGATCCCCATCATCGCGCTGATCCCCCCGATGAAGATGCCGATGGCATGGCGCGGCGGGCCGGACGGGAAGCTCTCCCGCAGGCGCCAGTCCACCGACGTCAAGGCCATGTTCGCCGCGACGGCGAGAGCGATCACCGCGAAGACGGCGGTGTGCGCATCGCCATCCACCACGATGGCGAGCAGCGTGCCGAGCAGCACGCCGGCGGCGATGGAAGGGACAAGGCTGCGCAGCAACGGCACGTCCATCGTGCCCTTCGCGAAGTGCTTGCGGGCGGACTGGATGGAGGTGGGGATGATGGTGGCGAGGGAGGTCCCGACGGCCAGCTTCATCTGCACCGCCTCCGGGATGCCGAAGAGCGGGAAGACGCTGAACAGCACCGGCACGATGACGATCCCGCCGCCGACGCCGAGCAGGCCGGCGAGCAGGCCCGAGACCAAGCCCGTCGCGGCCATGGCGAGCGCGAGTCCGCCGAGCCAGAGCGGGTCTTGCATGAAATCCATCTTCGGGGATCGCCTTCGTGTTGGGCCGGTGCGGCGCGCCGCGCGACATAGAACGGCGCCATTGTCGCGTCACCCCGCGCAACACCCGTTACATTGTTTCGGCATGCGGACGAACACGTTGACCAGGCCGGGGCGGCGACGCAAAGAGCGCGTCACTTCCGGAGGACCGAACGCCGTGCCCGAGCTGCGCATCCTCGATCTCGCGCGCCTTGCCGATGCCGCCTACGACGTGAACGCCGCCGCCGGGCCGGGCTTCACGCGCAGCTTCTACGGAGACCTGGCGAGCGGCTTCAAAGGAAGTCATTTCAGCTTTCCCACCGGCACGGGGTTGGATGTCATCGTCGCCTTCGCGGGCACCGAGACCGACACGACGGACGACGTGCTCGCCGATGTCGGCTTCGGCGTCGGCGTCTCGGGCCTGCTCGGGCCGGTGGGCTTGCTGCTCGGCGCGGCGGGGCTGCGGCAGCTCCTGGAGCAGTTCCGCGGGGCGATGGAGATGTGCCGGCAGGCGCAATGGTACGCGGCGCGGGTGCGCGGGCGCGTGGTGGTCACCGGCCATTCGCTCGGCGGCGGGCTGGCCTCGATGGTGGCGTGCTCGCTCGGCCTGCCGGCGGCAACGTTCAACTGCCCGGCCACGTCGCAGCTCGGCTTCCGGGCGGGGAGCGCGCGCATCCTCAACATCGCGATCGTCGGCGACCCGATCAACCACACGCTCAACCTCGGCCGGCGGATCGGCGAGACGCTGACGCTGCAGACCGAGTTCTCCGGCGGCGCGGCGCACAGCATGGTCAACACGGTGGCGTCGCTGGCCAGCGGCAACCATGCTGCGGTCGGCGCCCGGCGCGTCTTCGAGTCGCGCTGAGAGGCAGGGGAGCGGAGGCGGCGATGCTCGGCGTGCTCGGCGGCATGGGGCCGCTCGCCTCGGCGGTGTTCATGCAGCGGCTGACGCTGCTGACGCCGGCGGCGCGCGACCAGGACCATGTTCCGGCGGTGCTGTGGTCCGACCCGCGGGTGCCGGACCGCACCGCGGCGCGGCTCGCCGGCGGCGAGGATCCGTTGCCGGCGCTGCTGCGCGGCCTGCGCGGGCTGGAGGCGGCGGGCTGCGGCGCGGTCGCCATCCCGTGCAACACCGCGCATGGCTGGTTCGACGCGATGCAGGCGGCGACGCGGCTGCCGGTCCTGCACATCGTCGACGCCGCGGAGGCCGAGTTGCGCCGGCTCGGCGTGGCGCCGGGCGCGGTCGGCGTGATGGGCACGCCGGGGACCCTCGCGATGCGGCTCTACCAGGATCGGCTGGAAGCCCGGGGTTGGCGCTGCCTGGTGCCGACGGAGGCGGAGATGGCGTCGCTCGTCGTGCCCGGCATCGCGGCGGTGAAGGCGAGCGAGGTGGCGGCCGCGGGGCCGCCGCTGGCCGAGGCGGCCACGGTCCTGGTCGCGCGCGGCGCCCGCGCCGTGGTGCTCGGCTGCACCGAGATCCCGCTGGCGATCGCCGCCGGACCCGCCCTGCCCTTCCCCGTCTGCGACACGATCGACGGGCTGGCCCGCGCCGCCATCCGGTGGGCGCGCCGATAGCCGGCGCCTACATGCCCGCGCGGTGCACCACGCGCCCACCCAGCAGGGTCATCAGGGCCCGCGTCTCTCGGATGCGCTCCGGCTCCACCGCCAGCAGGTCCTGCGACAGCACCACCAGATCGGCATGCTTGCCGGGCTCGATGGAGCCCAGTTCCGCCTCCGCCCCCATCAGCACCGCGTTGCTGGCCGTGTAGAGGCGCAGCGCCTCGCGGGCGGTGATGGCGTGCTCCGGGCCGAGCCGATAGCCCGCGAGCGTGCCGCGCGTGGTCATCCACCACATGGACTGGAACGGGTCGCCCGGCACGACGGGCGCATCGGTGCCGCCCCCCACATGAACGCCGGCATCGATGATGCGCCGGATCGGAATGGCGTAGGCGGCCCGCTCGTCGCCCCACCAGCGCCGCTGGTTGTGGCCGAGCAGCACGGGATGGTTCTGCGCCGTCGCCATCACGCCGAGCGCCGCCATGCGCGAAAGGGCCGCCGGCGATGGCAGGAAGATGTGCATCACGGCCCAGCGCAGCGGGCGGATGGCGCCCAGCTCGTCATTCACCTGTCCGTAGAGCCGGGTGATCAGGTCGATGGTGAAGTCGCCGACGGCATGGGTCTGGATCTGCAGCCCGGCGCGATGGACGGCGCGCAACCCCTCCAGCAGCTCCGCCTCCCCGCCCGAGGGCAGCAGCAGGATGCCGCGGTATTCCGGGTTGGTCTGCTCGCCGGGAACGATGCGGTACGGCTCGGTCATCCGCCCGCCCTCGACGCCGCCGTCGAGCAGCCACTTGATGCCGGCGCTGCGCAGCATCGGGTGCTGCGGCCAGCCCTGCTGCGCCGCGATGCCCTGCCGGATCTGCTCGCCGGTGGCCGCGCGCCACAGCAGCCAGGTGCGGACGGTCATCCGGCCCTCGTCGCGTAGCTGGCGGTAGATGCCGGCAACCTCGCCGGTGATGCCCGGCTCGACCACGGCGGTGACGCCGAGGGCGTTCAGCTCGCCCATCGCGCGTTCCAGCAGCCGCGCCTGCTCGGCCATCGGCGGCGGCGGCGGGAGGGCACGCCGGGCGATGGATGTCGCGCCCGCGATCAGCAGCACGCCCGTCGCCTCGCCATCCTCGCGCCTGACGATGACGCCGCCGGCGGGTTGCGGCGTCTCCCGCGTGATGCCGGCGCGGGCAAGGCCGAGGCTGTTCAGCGCCACGACATGCCCGCCGCGCGGGATGAACACCGGGTTGTCGGGCGACACCGCGTCGAGCTCCCAGCGCGTCGGCAGCCGCCCCTCGGCCAGGATGCTCTCGTGCCAGAGCGAGGAGCCGATCACCCATCCGCCCGGCGGCGTCGCGCGGGCGCGGTCGCCGATCGCAGCCAGCACGTCGGCGATTGACCGCGCCCCGAGCAGCTGCACGGCCGTCAGGTTCAGGCCCCACTGGTGCTGGTGGACATGGCTGTCGATCAGGCCCGGGATGGCGGTCCGGCCGCCCAGGTCGATCACCTGCGTGCCCGGCCCGGCCAGCGCCTCCGCCGCGGCATCGAGCGCGACGAAGCGGCCGTCGCGGATGGCGACGGCGGCAGCAACCCTGTCCTGCGCATCGACGGTGTGGATGCGGCCGTTGCGCAGGACCATGTCCGCCGGCTGCGCGAGGACGGGCGCCGCGCCGAGAAGCGCGGCGGCGAGGAGGACGGCGCGCATGGCGGTCAGGCGGCCGCCAGGCCGGCGTCGCGCAGCACCAGCCGATCCGGCAGGCCGGTGCCGTCCCGCGCCGCGGGGTCGAGCACCAGCCGGCCCTCGAGCGTCACCGGCGTGTAGGGATCGGCGAGGTGGGGCAGGCCGGGCGCATGCACGGCGACGACACCGGTCGGCCAGTCATGCGCACCGCCGCAGAGCTGGCAGGGCACCAGCGCCGACTCGCCCAGCGCAAGCCAGCCGGCGGCGCCGCTTGGCACCGGCGCGACCAGCCCGGTCAGCGCGACGCGCCGCCCGTCCAGCGAACGCGCCAGCGCCGAGGGCGCCACCCCGGCCTCGTCATAGAGCGCGCGCAGCGCGGTCGCCGATCGTGCCCGGGCCGGCGCCGCGGCAAGACCGGCGCAGGACAGGATGGCGGCGCGGCGGCTGGTGCGGGTCATGGGCGCAGGCTCCGTTGCTGGCGGCCGGAAGCCTAGCGCGCTTCCGCCAGCGCCGGGGACGCCGCTCAGCCGGCGTCGGGATCAAAAAGATAGCCGACGCCGCGGACCGTGCGGATCGCCATCGGGCGGGCCGGGTTGCGCTCCACCTTGCGACGCAGGCGCATGATGCGCAGGTCGATGGCGCGGTCGAAGGCCTCCGGCTCCTCCTCGCCGCAGATCCGCTCCAGCAGCCAGTCGCGGTGCAGCGCCCGGCCGGGGTTCTCCGCCAGCAGGCGCAGGAGGGTGAACTCGCCCTCGGTGAGCTGGTCCTCCTTGCCCTCGGCCGTCAGCAGGACGCCGGAGCGGAGGTCGAGCACCGCCGCGCCCATGCGCAGCTTGCCGGGCGGCAGCTTCTCCGGCGCGGCCGCGATCGCGCGTCCGTCGGCCGAGGCGCGGCGCATCACCGCCCGGATGCGGGCCAGCAGCTCACGCGGCTCGAACGGCTTGGTGACGTAATCGTCCGCGCCGGATTCCAGCCCGACCACCCGGTCCACCAGATCCCCCGCCGCCGTCAGCATGATAATGCCGACCGTCGGGGACTGGCCGCGCAGCCAACGGGCAAGGGCGAAGCCGTCCTCTCCGCCCGGCAGCCCGACATCGAGCAGGGCGGCGTCCGGCATGGCGGCGGCGATGGCGGCGCGGCAGGAGGCGGCATCGGCCACGCCCTCGGTCGCGAAGCCCTGGCCGGACAGGTAGGCGCAGACCGTCTCCCGCTGGAACGGGTCATCCTCCACCACCAGCAGAGCGGTCATGCCGCCGGCCATCCCCCTCCGACTCCCTGCCTGGCCACAGACTGCAAGCGGCTGCCGCTCGCGTCAAACGGTCGGGCGAAACAGACGAAACACACCGTGTCCGGTCGCGAAACACGCCGGCGCCGTCGCCTGAGGCATCCTTGCCCGATGCTGCCCATCCTCCACCCGTCGCTGTCACGGGAGGAAACCGCTGCCCTGCAATCCGAGGCGCTGGCCCATCTGGCCGGCCCCTTCGCACTGTTCGCCGCGGACGGCGGACTGGCAAGCGCCAACCGGCAGATGACCAGCCTCCTGCCGGAGGACCATGCCGCGCTGCGCGCCGGGGCGCGCATCGAGGAGTTGGTGGCCGCCATGGGCCGGCATGCCGCCGCCTGGAATGCGGCGGTCGCGGCGCCGGACGACCCGGCCACATGGCTCCCCCCGCCGGGCGAGACGGAGCGCGCGACGACGTGGCTGACGCCGCAGGGGCGGTGGTTCCGCGTGCACCTGCGCCGCATGCCGCGCGGCGTGGTGCTGACGGCGGCCGACATCACGGACCTGAAGCGGCAGGAGCAGGAGCTGGAGACAGCGCGGCATCGGCTGCAGACCGTGCTGGACCACATGACGGACGGTGTCGTCATGTGGGACCCCGATTTCAAGGTGGTGTTCTACAACAAGGAGACGCTGCGCGTCGGCGAGTTCCCGCCAGACATGGCCTACCCCGGCGTGTCGGTGCTCGACATCATGCGGCTGCAGGATCGGCGCGGCGAGTTCGGCCCGCCGCCGAAGGACGAAGCCGAGCTGGAGGCACGGGTGCAGGCCCGGGCCGCATTGCTCTCGCGCCCCGGCGGCGTGACGTACGTGCGGCAGACGCCTTCGGGCATGTGGCTGGAGGTGAAGTCGATCCCCGTGGCGACCGGCGGCGCGGTGCTGATGTACCGAGACATCACCGCACTGAAGCAGCGGGAGGAGGAACTGGCGCGGGAGAGGGCGCGGCAGCAGCTCATCCTGGACAGCATGACGGACGGCGTGCTGCTGATCGACCGGGACCTGACCTTCGTGCTGGGCAACCGCGCCGCATCGCGCTTCCACGACATGCCCGAGGAGCTCGCGCGGCCCGGCGCCTCGGCGGTGGAGGCGATGCGCCACCGGGTGCGGCGCGGCGAATTCGGCCCCGTGCCGGAGGACGCGGCAGCCCTCGACGCGCTGGTGGAAAGCCGGCTCGCGATGGTGCGCAGCCCCGGCGGCCCGCCCGCGTTGCGGCGGGCGGCGAGCGGCGACTGGATCGAGGTCTCGACGGTGGCGACGCCGGAGGGCGGCGTGCTGGTCATCTACCGCGACGTCACCGCGCTGAAGCAGCGCGAGGAGGAGCTGGCCGCGGCGCGATCCATGCACGAGCTGGTGCTGGAGACGATGTCGGACGGCCTCGTGCTCTCCGATCCGGAGCTGCGCATCCGGCTGGTGAACCGGCGCTTCGCCGAGTATTACGGCCTGCCCGAGGCGCTGACCCGGCCGGGCACCAGCCTGCGCGACGTGATCTCGGAGCTGGTGCGGCGCGGCGCGTATGGCCCGGCGCCGGCGGACGAGGCGGCGGTGGAGGCGGGGTTCGCCGCGCGGCTCGCTGAAATCCGCGCCATGGTCAGCGAGCCGGAGCTGCACCGCTCGCCGAGCGGCCATTGGCTCGAGATCACGCGCACGCGGCTCGGCGACGGGTCGCTGCTGTCGATCTACCGCAACGTCACGCGCGTGAAGCTGCGCGAGGCCGAGCTGCGCCAGGCGCGCGACGAGGCACGGGCGGCGGAGGAGACGCTCTCGGCCACGATCGACCACATCGGCCAGGGACTGATGATGGTGACGCCGGACCGGCAGGTGCAGGTGATTAACCGCCGTGCGGCGGAGCTGCTGGGGCTGCCTCCGGAGCTGGCGCGGCCCGGCATCGGGCTGGGCGACATCGCAGCCTGGCAGGTGGCCCAGGGCATGCTGCAGGAGGCGCCGGAGGTCGCATCCCGGGCGGCAGCAGCGGCGCGCGGCGGGCCGATGCAGCCCGGCCGCTACGAGCGGCGGCAGAGCGACGGCAAGGTCATCGAGGTGGAGGCGCACCGCATGGGGGACGGGCGCACCGTGCGCACCTACACCGATATCACCGAGCGGAAGCAGGTGGAGGGGGCGCTGGCGGCGGCGCGCGACGCGGCGGAGGCAGCGAACCGCGCGAAATCCGCCTTCCTCGCTGCGATGAGCCACGAGATCCGCACGCCCATGAACGGCGTTCTCGGCATGATCGAGGTCCTCGAGCGCACCCCGCCCGGCCCGGCCCAGGCTCGCCCCATCGCGGTGATGCGCGAGAGCGCGGACGCGCTGCTGCGCATCATCGACGACCTGCTCGACTTCTCGAAGATCGAGGCGGGGCGGATGGAGCTGGAGAACCTGCCCTTCTCGCTCCGCGGGCTGATCGAGGGCGCGGTGGACACGCTGGCCGTGGGCGCGCGCAACAAGGGGCTGCACCTTTTCGCCGACCCGCCGGTCGCCGGGCCGGACATGGTCGCGGGCGACCCGCTGCGGGTGCGGCAGATCCTGTTCAACCTGGTCGGCAACGCCATCAAATTCACCGAGCGCGGCTTCGTGCGCATCCAATCCGCGACCGGGGGCGAAGGCGGGAAGGTGGCCGTGGCGCTGCATGTGGAGGACAGCGGCGTCGGCATGAACGCGGAGCAGCTCGGCCGGCTGTTCCAGCCCTTCGCGCAGGCCGACACCTCCACCACGCGCCGCTATGGCGGCACCGGCCTCGGCCTGTCGATCGTGCGGCGGCTGGCGCGCATGATGGGCGGCGACGTGACCGTACAGAGCGAGCCCGGGCGCGGCAGCCGCTTCACGGTGACGCTGCTGCTGGACGCGGCGGATCCGCTCTCCATGCCTGCTGCGGAGTCACCTTCCGTGCTGCCCGCGGCCGATGCCGAGGGCGAGGCGCCTCGGCTGCTGGTCGTGGACGACCACCCGGTGAACCGGGAGGTGCTGGCCCGGCAGTTGGAACTGCTGGGCTGCGCGTCGGAGATGGCGGAGGACGGGGCCAAGGCGCTGGAGCTGTGGCGCGCCGGCCGATACCGGGTGGTTCTGGTGGACCTGCACATGCCGGTGATGGATGGCCTCGATCTGGCGCGCGCGATCAGGCGGGAAGAGGCGTCCGACCCCGCCCGCGGCCGCACGGCGCTCATCGCGGTGACCGCGAATGCGCTGAAGGGCGAGGATGAGCGCTGCTTCGCAGCCGGCATGGACGGCTTCCTGCCGAAGCCGCTGGCGCTGGAGGCGCTGGCCCGTGCGCTCGGTCGCTTCCTGCCGCAGATGCAGGCCGCCGCACCTCCAGGGGGCGCCGCGCTGTGGGACCCGGAAGCGCTGCGGTCCCTGTTCGGCTCCGACCCGGTGCGGCTGAAAGGCCTGCTCGCCACCTTCCGCGAGGGCGTGCGGCGCGACGGGCAGGCGGTGATGGGCGCGCTGACGGCGGGTGACCTGCCGGCCGCGGCGGCCGCGGCGCACCGCCTGAAAGGCGCCGCCCGCATGGCCGGCGCGCGACCGCTGGCGGAGCTGTTGGCGGAGGTGGAGACCGCCGCCCGAGATGGCGACGCCGAGACCGCGATGCGCGCCGCGGCAGCGCTGCCGGCGCTGAGCGTGGGTACGCTGGCGGCGGTGGAGGCAGGGGCCTAGGACGCGGTGGTGCTGCCGGAGAGGATTGAACTCTCGACCTCTCCCTTACCAAGGGAGTGCTCTACCACTGAGCTACGGCAGCACGCCGGCGAGGGCGGTGCGGTCTACCGCTTCGCCCGGCCTGCCGCAACCCCGGCCGCTGGCGTCACCCGCCCGCGCCCTCGGCGCCGCCGAGGGATCGCAGTTCGACCTCCAGCGCCGACACCGCGGCCCGCAACGCCGCCAGGTGCAGGTCGCGCTGCGCGAATTCGTCGGGGGTCTTCAGCTTCCATTCCTTTGCTCGCTCGATCTCGGCGCGCTTCACGCGGATCGCCTCCCGCAGGTCAAGGCGGCGCTGCGCGCGCTCCGGCGGCTCCGCCGGGATGATCTCGGCCGGCGGCGGCAGGGGCACGGGCGCGGGCGGCGCGACCGGCTCCGGCCAGAGCGCATCGCAGGTGGCCAGATCCTCGAACAGGGAGATCAGCAGGCACCAGCCGGGGCGGGCATCCGGTGCGGCGCGGGCGGCGGCCGCCGCGCGGAACCTCGCCGCCGCGAGGGGGCCGTGCGCCTCCGCAAGGAAGGCCGCCACATGCTCCAGCCGCGGAGTATGGGACAGGCCGCGGCGGTGCTCCCGCCAGGCGCGCATCACCTCCCGCGCGTCGAGCATCGCCTGAAGCCGGGCCAGCGCCCGGTCGCTGAAGGCCTCCGCCAGCCAAAGCCAGCCGAGCCGCAGCCCGTAGCGCAGGCGAAACCAGGCACCGGCGAGAAGGCGCTTCACCCCGCCCCAGCGGCCAAGCAACCAGAGAAGGGTCAGGCCCAGCACCACGGCCGCCTCCGCCCGGTCGCCGCGCCCGAGCGCCAGGCCGGCGGCGGCCGCGAGCGCAAGCACGGCGCAGGCGAGGTCGAGGGCGAGCAACAGCAGCGGCCGCAGCTTGGCCAGGGGCCGCGGCCGGGCGCGGCGCGGCGGGCGGCGGAGCGCCGCGGTGGCAGAGGCGGCAAGCACGGCGCGGGATCGGTCGAGCAGCGCGACCACGTCGGCGCGGCCTTCCATGGCGCCGAGGCTCTCCAGCCGGGTCACCAGCCGCCGCAATTCCGCGAGACCTGTTGCGTCCGCACGCATCCGCTCCTCCGGCGACAGCATCGCCGGGGACGGGTTGAGGCGGGGTTAAGGACCCGGGTGCCCTGGCCGCCCCGGGTGGCGGGCTCTATCCTGTCCGCCGCAAAGGGAGGAACCGCATGACCATCGCTCGCCGCACGCTGCTCGGCGCCGGCCTCGCCGCCCCGCTCGCCGCTCCTGCGCTGGCCCAGGCACCCTGGCCGAACCGGCCGGTCCGGGTCATCGTCCCCTGGCCCCCCGGCGGCAGCACCGACGTGCTGGCGCGGCTGCTGGCCGAGGCGCTGCAGACGAAGCTCGGCCAGCCCTTCGTGGTGGAAAACCGGCCCGGCGCCGGCGGCAACATCGGCGCCGACGCGCTCGCGAAGAGCACGCCGGACGGCTACACCATGGGGTCGCTCACGCTCGGCGCCTGGCACATCAACCAGTTCCTCTATGCGCGCCTGCCCTACGACCCGCAGCGCGACTTCCAGCCAATCTCGATGCATTGGGAACTGCCGAACGTCTTCGTCGTGGCCAGCCAGCATGTGCCGGCAACGACCCTGCAGGAGTTCATCGCCTGGGCGCGCGGGCGGCGCGGCGGCATCAGCTACGGCAGCCCAGGCGTGGGCACCACGCCGCACCTCTCCGGCGCGCTCTTCACCACGAGGCTCAACCTGGATGCGGTGCACGTGCCCTTCCGCGGCGCGGCGCAGACCATCCCGGCCATGCTGTCGGGCGACGTGAACTTCGCGCTCGACAACCTGGCGAGCTACGTGCCGGTGATCCAGGAGGGCAGGATGCGCGCGCTGGCCGTCACCTCGGCCGAGCGCTTCCCCTCGCTGCCGGACGTGCCGACCATGGCCGAGGCCGGGGTGCCCGACTTCGTGGTGACGAGCTGGTGCGCCTTCGCCTTCCCGGCCGGCGTGCCGCGCCCGATCGTGGACCGCGTCAGCGAGGTCGTCCGCGAGATCAAGGCAGACCAGGCCTTCCAGCAGCGCTTCCTTCAGGCCGGCGCGCGGGCCGTCTCCTCCACCCCCGATGCGGTGGCCGAGCGCGTCGCGCGCGAGAGGCCGATGTGGCAGGAGGTGGTGCGCATCTCCGGCGCGCGGCTGGATTAGCGGACCCGTCGCATGCCTTCCCTACGGTGCGGGCCGCAGCTCCGTCGCCATCGTCCGCTCGTCGTTCCGGGCGTTGTAGGTGAAGCCGCGGCGCGTCGCCCAGATGTTCACCTGATGGTGGAGCGGGATGATGGCAAGCTCCTCCATCGCGATGCGCGTGGCACGCTGGTACAGTGGCTCCCGCTCGCGCGGATCGAGCGTCTGCAGGGCCTGTGACAGCGTCTCGTCGAGCCGCGGATTCGAGTAGCCGGAGCGGTTCACCGCGCCCCAGCCGCGCCGCGGTTCGTTCGTCGCGATGAGGGATTGCAGCGGGCTGTCCGGCTCGCCCGTGCCGGTGCCCCAGCCCAGCAGGCCGACGCTGAATTCCTGCCGCGCCGCGCGGCCGAAGAAGGTGGCGGAGGGCTGCGCCTCCACCCGCACGCGCAACCCGGCGCGCGTCCAGCCCTGCGCTACGGCCTGCAGCACGCGCTCGTCGTTCACGTAGCGGTCGTTCGGCCCGCCGAGGGTGATCGTGAAGCCCTGCGGAAATCCCGCCTCGGCCAGCAGGCGCCGCGCGCGCTCCACGTCGAAGGGATCGGGGCGGAGCGAGGGCTCGTGACCCATCACGCCGGCGGGCAGGAGCTGACCGGAAGCGACGGCCTGCCCGTTCATCACCGAGCGCACGATGCCTTCGCGGTTGATGGCGAGCGACAGCGCGCGGCGCACCCGCACGTCGCGGAGCGGGTTGTCGATGGCGTTCCCGGCATTGTCCGTGACCCCGGGCGTCCGCTCCCGCGCCTGGTCCACATAGAGGTAGATGTTGCGCACGCCCGGCGTGGAGAAGACCGCGAGGTTCGCGTCCCGCTGCAGCGACGCGACCTCGTCGGTCGGCACCTGGTCGATCAGCTGAACGTCGCCCGCCCGCAGCGCCGCCACGCGGGAGGCGGTGTTGGTCATCAGAAGGAAGCTCACCCTCTCCCACGGCTCGCGCGGGCCATCGTACTCCTCGTTGCGCGCCAGGTCGAAGCGGCTGCCGGGCGTGAAGCCGCGGAAGCGGTAGGGTCCGGTGCCGATCGCGGCGCGGCCGGCGTTGAACTCGGCCGTCGTCGCCTCGGCCTGCTTGCGGCCGACAAGCATCAGCCCCGCCATCTGATTCGGCAGCAGCGGGTGCGGCCCGTCCGTGTGGATGCGGATCCGGTGCGGATCCACGATCTCCACGCGGCTGATGCGGCGCGTGTAGATGGTGAAGCGGCCCGGACTGTTCGGCACGTTCGCGACGCGCTCGATGTTGTGGGTGAAGTCCTCCGCCGTGAACGGCGTGCCATCGTGCCAGCGCGCGGTGCGGCGCAGCTCGAACTCCCACACCGTCGGCGCGACGGCACGCCACGCGGTCGCGAGCTCCGGTACCAGCGCCAGCTTCTCGTCCTGGCCGACCAGCGCCTGATAGATGTGCTGGTGGATCGCGACGTTGCTCGTGAGCGCGTGGAAATGCGGATCCACCGAGGTGACCGCCGCGCCGTAGCCGACCCGCACCTCCTGCGCCGAAGCCGCGCCCGCCAGGACCGCGCCCGTCAGCGCCATCGCCGCACGCCGCATCGCAACTCTCCTTCTTGCCCGGCCGACTTGTCCGGACAATGGTAGGCTCGCGCTGACGCGAAGGAAAGGTGCCGGGGATGGACAGACTGCTCGTGGCGGACGGCCTCGTCGTGACGATGGATGCGGAGCGCCGCGTCATCGAGGGCGGCGCGGTTCTGGTCGAGGGCGGCCGCATCACCGCAGTCGGAGAGGCGGCCGCGATGCGCGCCGCCCATCCGGGCGTGCCGGAGCTCCCGGCGCGCGGCAAGGCGATCCTGCCCGGCCTGATCGACGTGCACGCCCACGCCGGACACACGCTGGTGAAGACGCTCGGCGGCGGGGATTCAGGGCGCTGGACGGAGGCAGTGGAGGCGATCTACCCGCGCGGCGCGACGCCCGAGTTCTGGGGCGCCGATGGCGCACTCGCCGCGCTGGAGCGGCTGAAGGCCGGCGTCACGACCGGGCTGTCGATCTTCGGCGCCTACGGCTCCCGCACCGACGAGCCGGCGCATGCCGAAGCGCATTGCGCCGCCTACCGTCGTGTCGGCGTGCGCCACGTGGTCTGCCCCGGCGTCTCGCCTCCGCCCTACCCCAACCTGTTCCACCGCTGGGACGGCGACCGGCGCGAAGTGCTGGAGGTGCCGTTGAAACGCCAGATCGAGGTGTGCCGCGACCTTGTCGCCACGCAGCACGGCGCGGCGGACGGGCTGACGCGCGTGATGCTCTGCGCGCCCGTGGCCTTCTCCGGCCGGCCGGGCGTCACGCCGGAGACGGCGGCGGGCTACGACGCGGTCGCGCGGCAGGTCCGCGCCGTGTCGCGGGAGCTCGGCGTGGGCTTCACGCAGGATGGGCATCGCGGTGGCACCGTGCGGGCGGCGGCAGCGGCGGGGCTGCTCGGCCCCGACGCGCTGCTCTCCCACTGCATCGACCTGGAGGACGACGAGATCCGACTGATTGCGGAGAGCGACACGAAGGTGGCGCACAACCCCTCGGCCAATTTCTCCATCATGGGCCGCTGCCCGGCCATCGAGCTGATGGATGCGGGGGCCACCGTCGCCATCGCGAGCGACGGCACGGCGCCGGACCGCAGCTTCGACATGTTCCGCCACATGTTCCAGGCGATGCACTACCACCGCCGCCATTTCCGCGATGCGAAGGTGCTGCCGCCCGGCAAGGCGCTGGAGATGGTCACCCGCGACGCGGCGCGGGCGCTGGGCCTGGAAGGCGAGATCGGCAGCCTGGAGGCCGGCAAGCGGGCCGACATCGCGATCCTCGACCTGCGCCGACCCCATCTCTGGCCCGGCGACATGCCGCTCTATCGCCTCGTCTGCTTCGCGGTGGGCAGCGACGTGGACACGGTGCTGGTCGGCGGCCGCGTGGCGATGGCGGGCCGCCGCGTGCTGACGGTGGAGGAGGAGGCGGTGATGGAGGATGCGACGCGCGAGATCGGCCTCGCCCTCGACCGCAGCGGGATGCGGCGGATGACGGAGATGCCGGCCGGCTTCTGGGGCGCGACGCGCTACGCGTCCTGACCGAGCAGGAAGGCGCGCACGGCCGGATCGGTGGAGAGGCCGGCGGCGCGCCGCCGTGCGGCCTCGGCGGCGGGTCCTTGCTCCAGGGCAGCCAGCGCGGCCCAGTAGGGTTGGTACTCGGCGAGGCGCGGATCGCCGGCGGCGTCGTGCAAGGCGGCCAGCCCGGCCGCCCTGCCCGCCTCTTCCGCCAACGCGACGGCACGGTTCACCGCAACCACCGGGCTGCCGGTCATCGCCAGCAGCGCGTCGTAGAGGCCGAGGATGGCCGCGCGGTCGGCGCGCCCCGTGACGCGCCGCTCGGCATGGGCGGAGGCGATGGCCGCCTCGGTCTGGAAACGACCCGGGCGGCGGAGCGCCGCCGCTTCGCGCAGCAGCCGCTCCGCCTCGGCCTGCATCGGGGCGTGCCAGCGGGCCGGGTCCTGTGCCGCCAGCGGCACGTAGCGGCCGGCCGCGTCGCGCGCGGCCGGCCGCCGCGCCTCCAGGTGCAGCAGCAGCGCGGCCAGGCCGAGCGCCTCCGGCTCCGCCGGCGCCAGCGCGGCGGCGATGCGGGCGAGCCAGGCAGCTTCGACGGCCAGCACACCGCCATCCGCCGGGTCCGCCGCGCCGGCGGCATAGGCGGCATAGATCGCCGCCAACGCCGCGGGCAGGCGTGCCGCCACCGCTTCGGGTTCCGGCAGGCGGAAGCGCGCGCCAGAGGCGCCGATCCGCCGCTTCGCCCGAACGAGGCGCGCCGACATTGCGGCCGGCGAGACGAGGAAGGCGCCCGCGATGCGCGCGGCATCCAGGCCGAGCACGCATTGCAGCATCAGCGGCGCCCGCGCCGCGGGCTCGATCTCCTCGCCCGCGCAGGCCAGCAGCAGGGCGAGGCGATGGTCGGGCAGCGCACTGCCCGGATCCAGTGCGGCCAGGTCAGCGCGGCACAGCAGTTCCGGCACGGCGCCATCGGCGGTGCGGCGGCGCCGCGCCGCATCGACCAGCCGCCGCCGAGCCACGGTCAGCAACCAGGCTTCGGGCCGCGCAGGCACGCCCTCGCGCGGCCATGCGGCAAGAGCGGCGCAGAACGCGTCGGCGAGCGCATCCTCCGCGGCGGCGAGGCCAGCGCCGCCGGCGAGGAGCCAGGCGATCAGCCGCCCGTAGCCCTCGCGCGCCGCCGTCTCCGCCGCCGCGGCGGGCGTCATCCGGTGGCCATCCCGGCCATGTCGAGCACCGGCCGGACCTCCACCGTGCCATAGGCAGCGGCGGGGCAGCGCGCGGCCCAGCGCGCGGCCGCTTCCATGTCCGGCGCCTCGATGAGGTAGTAGCCTCCGAGCTGCTCCTTCGTCTCGGCATAGGGCCCGTCGAGCACCTGCGGCGCGCCGTCGCGCATGCGCACGACCTGCGCCGTCCCGGTGTGCTGGAGCGGGGCACCGCCGAGGAAGGCGCCGGCTTCGCGCAGCGCCTCGCTGTAGGCGCGGTAGGCGCCGAAGATCGCGCCCTTCTCCGCCGGGCGCATCCGTTCCCAGGCGGCCTCGTCGTTGTAGATCAGCAGCATCGCCTTCATCGTCGCGATCCCCTCCATCCGGCGGCGCCCATCCGCCGCCGGCATCATGACGCGCGAGGATCGGTGATTTCGACAGGCGGGAGGTCTATGTGCCGTCGTCCTCCCGCCGCGCCCCGTCCAGCAGGGCGCGGCGCCGTGCCTCCTCCCGGCGGTCCTTCTCCTTCTCGGCCGCGGTGCGGCCGTGCTTCGCCCGGTTGGCGGCGGCCTGCGCCTCGGCCTCGGTACGTTTTCGGGCCTTCCGGGCGCGGTTGAGGTTGACGATCTCGGCCATGCCGGGAGACTAGGGCCGCCCGAGCCGCAACGGAACGCGCCATGCTCACCGAACTCGCCGCCGCCGACGGCCACCGCCTCTCGGCCTACCGCGCCGGCCCGGCCGGTGCGCGGCGCGGCCTGGTGGTGGTGCAGGAGATCTTCGGCGTGAACCGCCACATGCGGAGCGTCTGCGACCGCCTGGCGGGCGAGGGCTACGACGTGCTGTGCCCCGCCCTGTTCGACCGCGTGGAGCGCGGCGTCGAGCTCGGCTACGCGGCGGAGGAGGTGGCCCGCGGCCGGGCGCTGCGCGGGCAGGTGCCGGAGGCCGGTACCATCGCCGACATCGAGGCCGCGGCCGTTGCCCTTGCCGGGACGGACGGCGCGCGACGGCTTGGCATCATCGGCTACTGCTGGGGCGGCACCGTCGCCTGGTGGGGCGCCACGCGGATGACCGGCTTTGCCGCCGCCGTCGGCTGGTATGGTGGCGGCATCGCGGCGGCGAAGGATGAGCGGCCGAACTGCCCCGTCCAGCTGCATTTCGGTGACCGCGACGCTTCCATCCCCAACGCCGATGTCGAGGCGATCCGCGCGGCGCAGCCGGCCGTCGAGATCTTCGTCTACCCCGGCGCCGGCCACGGCTTCGGCTGTGACGAGCGCAGCTCCTACAGCGCGCCGGACGCGGCGCTGGCGGAGCAGCGCAGCCTGGATTTCCTTTCCAAGCACCTGGGCTGAGGAGGCCACGCGATGCTCGGCTACTACGTCACCTCGGCGGTCTGCCTGTTCCTGCTGGCGATGATCCCGATCTGGTCGCAGCGGCCGGACCAGCCGCAATATCCCTTCGCCGTCATCCTGCTGCTCGCGCTCATCGTCTTCCTGGTGCCGCTGATGCTGCGGCGGCGGAAGCGCGAAGGCGCCTCGGACCCCGGCGCGCTGCCGGTCACGGTGGACAACCTCGCCGAGGTGGACGCAGCCGGCCAGCGCCGCGGCTGAAGGATCAGCCGCGCAGCACGCGTCCGGCCACGGCGTCGAGCTTCGCCAGCACCGCCGGGTCCCGCCGCTCCGGCGCGGTGATCAGCGCGTGGTCGAGGGCGCGGTCGCATCCAGCCGGGCAGGGTCCGCGCGGCGCGCCGAGCGCCGGCACCGCCTCCGCCAGCAGCGCCCGGGCCCGGTCGGCGTTGGCGAACAGCACCTTCACCACCTGCTCCACCGTCACCGCGTCGTGCTCCGGGTGCCAGCAGTCGAAGTCGGTCACCATCGCGACCGTCGCGTAGCAGAGCTCCGCCTCGCGCGCGAGCTTCGCCTCCGGCATGTTGGTCATGCCGATGACGCTGCAGCCCCACTGCCGGTACAGCTCGCTTTCGGCCTTCGTCGAGAATTGCGGCCCCTCCATCACGAGGTAGGTGCCGCCGCGCGTGACCGGCAGGCCCAGCCGGCGCGCCCCCGCCTCCAGCGCGTCGCCGAGGCGCGGGCAGACCGGGTGCGCCATCGAGACATGCGCGACGCAGCCGCTCTCGAAGAAGGTCTTCTTGCGGGCAAAGCTGCGGTCGATGAACTGGTCGACGATGACGAAGTGGCCGGGCGGCAGGTTTTCCTTCAGCGATCCGACGGCGGAAAGGGAGAGTAGGTCGGTGCAGCCGGCACGCTTCATCGCATCGATGTTGGCGCGGTAGTTCAGCTCGGACGGCGGCGTCGGATGGCCGCGGCCGTGGCGCGGCAGGAAGCGCACGGGCACGCCCGCCAGCACCCCGAACAGGATCTCGTCCGAGGGCTCGCCCCAGGGGCTCGCCACACGCCGCCACTCCCGCGCCTCGAGCCCGGGGATGTCATAGAGACCGGAGCCGCCGAGCAGGCCGATGACGGGGGTGACGGTCTCGGGCATCGGGCGGGGCTCCTCGGGCGACGCGCGCTTCTACACGTCGCTCGCGCGCCCATCCACCCATCGCCGGGCAATCCCGACCGGCGAGCGAAGCCACATTCCATGCCGGGAGGCACGGCCATGAACGAAGAAGGCCGCCCGGGGGCGGCCTTCTCCTCGGCACCTGTCGGGGGTGCTCAGTGCTTCACGTCGGCCCAGATCTTCCGCTTCACCGCGTAGGTCAGGCCGCCGAGGACGACCAGGAACAGGATGATGCGCACGCCCATCTGCCGCCGCTGCTCCAGCTCCGGCTCCGCGGCCCAGGCGAGGAAGGTGGTGACGTCGCGGGACATCTGGCTGACCGTCGCCTCCGTCCCGTCGGCGTACTCCACCTGGCCGGGGTTCAGCACGTTCGGCATCGCAATCTGATGGCCCGGGAAGTACTTGTTGTAGTTCATTCCCTCCATCAGCTCGAAGCCGGGCGGCGGATCGGCGTAGCCGGTCAGCAGGTGGTAGAGGTAGTCGGCCCCGTTGTCCCGCGCCTTGCGAATGACGGACAGGTCGGGCGGATAGGCGCCGTTGTTCGCTGCGCGGGCCGCCTGCTCGTTCGCGAACGGGCTGCGGAAGCGGTCGGAGAGACGCGCCGGCCTTTCGAACGACTCGCCCTGGTCGTTCGGCCCGTCCTGCACCTGGAAGGAAGCGGCGATGGCGCGTACCTGTGCCTCGCTCAGCCCGATCTCGAGCAGGTTGCGGTAGGAGAGCTGCCGCATGGCGTGGCAGGCCGCGCAGACCTCCTTGTAGACCTGGAAGCCGCGCTGCAGCGATCCGCGGTCATAGGTGCCGAACAGCCCCTCGAAGGAGAACTCGACAGGCGGCAGGGCGATCGCCTCCCCAGCCGCACGGGCCGGGGCGGGGCTGAGCGCGAGGACCGACCCGAGCGCCAGGGCGCCGAGCAGGGTGCGGGCTTGCCGCAGTCGGGCGCGCATCACGACTTCTCCATGGGCTTCGCGGCGGCGCCGGCGGGAAGCGGCCCCCCGCCCATGCGCAGCACCGGCTTGGCGATGCTGTCGGGCAGCGAGAGCGGACGCTCCAGCCGTCCGAGCAGGGGCAGGACGACGAGGAAGTAGGCGAAGTAGTAGGCCGTGGCGAACTGCGCGATGGTCACGTAGGGCTGCTCGGCCGGCTTCCCGCCGACCCAGGTGAGCACGCAGAAGTTGATGCCCCAGAGCAGCAGGAACCACCGCGCGACCGGCCGGAAGCGCATCGAGCGCACGGAAGATGTGTCAAGCCAGGGCAGCACGAACAGGATCGCGATCGAGCCGAACATGAGCGCCACGCCGCCGAGCTTGTCCGGAACCGCGCGCAGGATTGCGTAGAAGGGCAGGAAGTACCACTCCGGCACGATGTGCGCCGGCGTCACCAGCGGGTTGGCCGGGATGTAGTTGTCCGGATGGCCCAGCATGTTGGGCACGAAGAAGACAAGGAACGCGAAGACGATGAAGTAGACGATCAGCCCGACACTGTCCTTGACCGTGTAATAGGGATGGAAAGGCAGCGTGTCCTGCGGCCCCTTCGGATCGATGCCCAGGGGGTTGTTCGACCCCGTGATATGCAGCGCCGCGACATGGAGGAAGACCACGCCGACGATCACGAAGGGCAGCAGGTAGTGCAGGCTGAAGAAGCGGTTGAGGGTCGGGTTGTCCACGCTGAACCCGCCCCAGAGCCAGGTGACGATGGAGTCGCCGACCAGCGGGATCGCCGAGAACAGGTTGGTGATGACGGTCGCACCCCAGAAGGACATCTGCCCCCAGGGCAGCACGTATCCCATGAAGGCCGTGGCCATCATCAGCAGGAACAGCACCACGCCCAGCATCCACAGCAGCTCGCGCGGCGCCTTGTAGGACCCGTACCAAAGGCCGCGCCAGATGTGGATGTAGACCACGATGAAGAACATGCTGGCGCCGTTCATGTGCACGTAGCGGAGCAGCCAGCCGTAGTTCACGTCGCGCATGATCCGCTCAACGCTGTCGAACGCGTAGGCGGTGTGCGCGGTGTAGTTCATCGAGAGGAACACGCCGGTCGCGATCATGATGACGAGCGTCACCATGGCCAGCGCGCCGAAGTTCCAGAAATAGTTGAAGTTGCGCGGAGTCGGGAAGGTCCCGTACTCCTTCTGCATCATGGTGAAGACCGGCAGGCGGCTGTCGATCCAGCGCACCACCGGGTTCTTGAACTCGCTGTCGTGAAGGCCGATGGCCATGGGAACCGGGGCTCCTCGAAGGGCGAGACGCGGGCTGCCGCCCGGGCCGTCAGCCGATGCGGATCTGCGTGTCGGACGTGAAGCTGTACTCGGGAATCGCAAGGTTCGTCGGCGCCGGCCCCAGGCGGATGCGGCCCGAGGTGTCGTAGTGGCTGCCATGGCACGGGCAGAACCAGCCGCCGTAGTTGCCGCGCGCATCGGTCGGCTTCTGCCCGAGCGGCACGCAGCCGAGATGCGTGCACACGCCGAGCACGACCAGCCACTGGTCGCGCTGCACCCGGCCCTGGTCGGGCTGCGGGTCCTTCAGCTCCGACAGCGGCGTGGCGCGCGCCTGCTGGATCTCCTCCGCGGTGCGGTGGCGGACGAAGACGGGCTTGCCCCGCCACACCACGGTCACCGACTGCCCCGCCTGGATGGGCGACAGGTCCACCTCGGTGCTCGCCAGGGCCAGCACGTCCCGCGCCGGGTTCATCGAGTGGATGAAGGGCCATGCCATCACGCCGACACCCACCGCGGCGAAGGCGCCGGTGGTCAGCTTCAGGAAATCCCGACGGGTTTCGCCCGGCGCCTCCCCTGCCGCGCCGTGGGGCGCCCCGGCAGGCGCCATCTGATCGGCCATCTCGTCGTCCCTTTCCGGCGCCCAACCCAGTCGGGGCGCCCGCGATCCTGCGGAAGCGACGCCCTGCCGGAAGCAGCCGGAGGCCGCGCCGCCGCCGGTTGCAGGCATGCGCAGGCCGCTGCTGCCCCCTGGGGGCGCGAGCGGCGCATATAAGGGGTGCTTCCGGCTGGTGTCCATCCGTCCCCGGGTGCTGAAATCGCCGCCTTTCCGACCTCTGCGCACGAGCACGAGACCACCCGATGCATGCACGCCAGGTCCCGCCGGACCACCCTCTCGCCACCCCCGCCCGCGCCTGGTTCGAGGGGCTTCGCGACCGGCTCTGCGCCGCCTTCGAATCGATCGAGGATGAGCTCGGCTCCGGGCCGCATGCCGCCCTTCCGCCGGGCCGCTTCGTGCGCACCTCCTGGAGCCGCGAGGATGGCGGCGGCGGCGAGATGGCTGTGATGCGCGGGCGGGTGTTCGAGAAGGTGGGCGTCAACGTCTCGACGGTGTTCGGCGAGTTCTCGCCGGAGTTCCGCCGGCAGATCCCGGGCGCAGAGGAGGATCCCCGCTTCCTCGCCACCGGCGTCAGCCTCGTCGCGCACATGCGCTCACCCCGCGTGCCGGCGGCGCACATGAACACGCGCTTCATCGTGACCAGCCGCGCCTGGTTCGGCGGCGGCGGCGACATCACGCCGATGGATCACGCCGCGCCGCACAGCCTTGAGGATGCGGCCACCTTCCATGCCGCCTACAGGGCGGCCTGCGACCGCCACGACCCCACCTACTACCCGCGCTTCAAGCAGTGGTGCGACGAGTATTTCTTCCTGCCTCACCGGAACGAGCCGCGCGGCCTCGGCGGCATCTTCTACGACTGGCTCGGCGACCGGACGCCGGGCCGGGGCGCGGAGGCCGACTTCGCCTTCACCCGCGACGTCGGGCTCGCCTTCCTCAACGCCTATCCTGCCATCGTGCGCCGGCGCATGCATGAGCGCTGGACGGAGGCTGAGCGCGCGCATCAGCTGGTCCGCCGCGGTCGTTACGTGGAATTCAACCTGCTCTACGACCGCGGCACGCTGTTCGGCCTCAAGACCGGCGGCAATGTCGAGGCGATCCTGATGTCCCTGCCGCCCGAGACAGGCTGGCCCTGACCCCGCCCCCGGCACGCGGCGCTGGACAGTGGCGGTCCTCCGCCGGCAGACTCCACCCATCGGGGCAAGGACCGCCGCCGCGCCCGGCGGCCGCGGGGACGCACCGCCGATCCCGGGACCGGACCCAGCCAGGAGACGCGCCGATGGTCGAGATCACCGTCAACGGAGAGCGCCGCCGCGTCGAGGTCGAGGGCGACACGCCCCTTCTCTGGGTGCTGCGCGACACGCTGAACATGACCGGCACAAAATACGGCTGCGGCGTGGCCCAGTGCGGCGCCTGTACCGTGCTCGTCGGCGGCCAGGCCGTGCGCTCCTGCGTGACGCCGGTGGAGAGCGTGGCCGGTCAGGCCATCACCACGATCGAGGCCGTGGAAGCCGACCCGGTCGGCCGCCGGCTGGTGGAGGCATGGGTCGCCCTCGACGTGCCGCAATGCGGCTACTGCCAGTCCGGCCAGCTCATGGCCGCGACCGCGCTGCTGAAGGAGACGCCGCGCCCGTCGGAGGAGCAGATCGCCGCGGCGATGACCAACCTCTGCCGCTGCGGCACCTACAACGCGATCGCCGCCGGCATCCGCCAGGCGGCCGAGACAGCCTGAGGAGGCGTGCCATGACCCGCCTGGACCATGCGCTGCTCGCCGCCTTCGACCGGGGCGGGGCGGTGAACCTCTCCCGCCGGGCCACGCTCGGCGCGGGGCTCGGCGGCGGGCTGCTGCTCGCCATCGGGGTGCCCCGCCGCGCGCCGCGCGCCCAGGCCATGGGGGGCCTCGCGCATGCGCGGAAGGTCGCCGCCTATCTCACCATCCGGCCGGATGGGCGGATCCTCCTGCAGAACCCCTTTGCCGAGGGTGGGCAGGGCATCCACACCGCCGTGGCGCAGATCGTCGCCGAGGAGCTGGACGCCGACCTGGCGATGTTCGAGGTGCAGGTCGCGCCCGCCGGCGCCGACTACCAGGTGCTGTTCAATGGCACGCGTCGCGTCACCGGCGGCAGCTTCTCCATCCGCAACACCTACCAGCATTTTCGGGTCCTCGGCGCCACGGCGCGGGCGATGCTCCTCACCGCCGGGGCGCAGCGCCTTGGGGTGCCGATGGCGCAGTGCACGACCGAGCCGGGTTTCGTCCTGCATGCCGGCAGCGGCCGGCGCATCCCCTATGGAGAGCTGGCGGAGGCCGCCGCCGCGCTGCCCGTGCCGCAGGACGCCGAGCCGAAGCGCACCGCCTTCCGCCTGATCGGCCAGCCCGCCCGGCGCCTCGACACGCGGGCGAAGAGCACCGGCCGCGCCCAGTACGGCATCGACATGCGCCTCGACGGCATGCTGCAGGCCGCGGTGGTCCACGCGCCGCGCGCCGGCGCCGAGCCGGGCGAGGTGCTGAACGAGGCGGCGTTGCGCGCCAGGCCCGGCGTGCATTCGGTGCACCGGCTTCCCGGCGCCGTCGCGGTGGTGGCCGACAGCTTCTGGCGCGCCCGGAAGGCAGCCGAGGCGGCGGAAGTGGCCTGGACGGCGCTGTCCGGCCAGCCGGTGGTGGCGGAGGATTTCTCCTCCGCCACGCACCTCGCCACGCTGAAGGCGCAGGCGGACGCGCCGGGCAACCCCGCCTCGGACGCGCGGGGCGATGCCCCGGCCGCGCTGGCGGCCGCGGCGAAGGTGGTCACGGCCGATTACGACGCGCCCTACCTCGCGCATGCGCAGCTCGAGCCGCCTTCGGCCGTGGTGCGCTTCAACCCGGACGGCACGCTGGATGTCTGGACGCCGAACCAAGCGCCGGAGCAGTTCCAGGCGATCGCCGCGCGTGAATCGGGCCTGGAGGCGGCGCGGATCCGGATCCACACGCCGCTGCTCGGCGGCTTCTTCGGCCGGCACTTCACCTACGGCAGCATCCATCCGATGAACCAGGCCATCCGCTTGGCGCGCGCGGTCGGGCGCCCGGTGAAGGTGATCTGGACGCGGGAGGAGGAGTTCGCGCGCGACGCGTACCGGCCCCTCGCCTTCACGCGGTTGCGCGCCGGCCTGGATGCGGAGAACCGCCTGGTCGCGCTGCACGCCACGGTGCCGGGCGAAGGGCCGGTCGCGAAGCATTTCGGCACCTCGCGCATGGGCAACCCGCCGGTCGACACCTCGGCGGTGGAGGGTATCGCGGGCAAGCCCTACGACATCCCGAACCGCCGCGTGGACTGGGTGCATGTGCCGCATCCGGTGAATGTGGGCTTCTGGCGCTCGGTCGGGCATTCGATGAACGACTGGATGTACGAGTGCTTCCTCGACGAGGTGGCGGAGGCCGCGGGCCAGGATCCCCTCGCCTTCCGCCGCACGCTGCTCCGCCGAAGCGACCGGCACCTGAAGCTGCTTGATGCGGTGACCGAGCTGTCGGGCGGCTGGCGCCGTGGGCCCTACGCGGCCGCCGATGGCACGCGGCGCGCGCGCGGGCTGGCGATGGCCTCGCCCTTCGGATCGGAAGTCGCGACGATCGCCGAGGTGTCGCTGCGCGACGGCGAGGTCGCGGTGCACGACCTCTGGGTGGCGATCGATCCGGGCAGCATCGTCAACCCCGCCATCATCAAGGCGCAGGTCGAGAGCGCGGCGGCCATCGGCCTCTCCTCCGCCGCCTTCGAGGAAATGACCTTCGAAGGCGGGCGGCCGCAGCAGCGCAACTTCGACGCGTACCGCATCCTCTCGCGCGCCGAGATGCCGCGCGTGCATGTGCGCATCGTCGAGAGCGGCGCGCCGATGGGCGGCATCGGCGAGCCGGGCACGCCCGGCGTGCCGCCTGCCGTCACCAACGCGCTGGCCGCGCTGACCGGCCGCCGCATCCGCAGCCTGCCCTTCGCCAAGCAGCGGCTGAGCGCGGCGTGACCTGTCGGGCGCCTGCCGGGGCTACCAGAGCCCCGGCAGCCAGAGGCTGACCGCGGGCAGGAGCGCCAGCAGCAGGATCCGCACGAAGTCGGAAGCGACGAAGCCGAGCACGCCGCGATAGGTCTCGCCCATCGGCACGTCCTTCGCCATGGCGTTGATGACGAACAGGTTGAGCCCGAAGGGCGGGCTGATCATGCCGACCTCCACGCTCATCAGCACCAGGATGCCGAACCAGACCAGCACCTGCGTCCGGTCCAGCCCGAAATCGAGCGAGAGCATGAGGGGCACGAAGATGGGCAGGGTCAGCAGCACCATCGCCAGGCTCTCCATGAAGCAGCCCAGCAGGAAGTAGATCAGCAGGATCGCCACCAGCACCGCGAGCGGCGGCACGTCGAGCCGCGCCACCGCGGCCGAGAGTTCGGCCGGAAGCTGCGAGAGGGCGAGCGCCGCGGAGAACAGCTCCGCGCCCAGCAGCACGACGAAGATCAGACCGGTGGTGACGGCGGTGGAGAGCAGGCTTTCGCGCAGGCCGTCCCATCGCATGCCGCCGAGCGTGACCGCCAGCAGGAAGGTGGCGGCAGCGCCGATCGCGGCGCCTTCCGTCGCGCTGAACCAGCCGTCGTACATGCCGGTGACGACCAGGACGAAGACCAGCATGACGGGCCAGACATCGGCGCTGGCGCGCATCCTCTCCCGCCAGGGCAGTCGCCCGGCGGCCGGTGCCGCGCCGGGGGAGAGGCGTGCGTAGAGGTTGACGCCGAGCATGTAGCCCGCCGTCGCCAGCAGGCCCGGAATGACCGCGGCAACGAAAAGCGTGCCGATGCTCTGCTCGGTGTAGATCGCGTAGATCACAAGGATGACGGAGGGCGGAATGAGGATGCCGAGCGTGCCGCCGGCCGCCAGCGTGCCGGTGGCGAGCGCCGGCGAATAGCCGTGGCGCCGCATCTCCGGCCCGGCCACCTGGCTCATCGTCGCGGCGGTGGCGAGGGAGGAGCCGCAGATCGCGCCAAAGGCGGCGCAGCCGCCGATGGTCGCGACCGCGAGACCGCCGCGCCAATGCCCCATCCAGGCGCGGGCGCAGCGGAACAGCGCGCGGTTCATGCCGCCCTTCGTCGCGAACTCCCCCATCAGCAGGAACAGCGGGATGACCGAGAGCGTGTAGGAGGAGAAGCGCGAGAAGGTGAGCGTGTTGAGCGAGGCGAGAAGCCGGTCCGAGCCCGAGATCGCGGCATAGCCGGCCCCGCCGACCAGCAGCATGGCGACGCCGACCGGCATGCGCAACGCGATCAGCAGCAGCGCGCTGCCGAACATCAGCAGGCCGATGTCGAAGTTGGTCATGCCGGGCGGCGGATCCGGGCGACCGCCTCGGCGGCGACGAAGGCGGCGCAGGCGGCCCAGAGCGTCGTCCCGGCCGCCGCGCCCGCATAGCCCCACCAATACGGGATGAGGAGGAACATCGTCTCGCGCTCCCGCTCCCACATGGCGGCCCCGCCGATGACGAGCCGCCAGGCGAGAACCGCCACGACCGTGGCCGCGGCGGCGCGCATCAGCGCGTCCAGCCCGGCCAGGGCGCGCGGCGGCAGGCGCTGGGTGAAGAAGTCCACCAGCACATGCGCGCCACGCATCTCGCAGAGCGGCAGGCAGAGCGCGACCGCGACGCCGAGCAGCATCTCGACGATCTCGGAATCGCCGAGGATCGGCCGGTTGACCACCGCGCCGCGCAGCACCGAGACCACCGTCACGGCGACGGCCGCCATCAGCAGCGCGCCGCCGAGCAGCGCCGCGCCGGTGGCCAACCCTTCAAGGATGCGGCGGAGTGCCGGGAAGGCGCGCGTCACGCGCGGCCGTGACGCGCGGTGATCGAGAGGATGTCGTCGAACAGCGCGCGCCCGTTCCGGTTGCGCCGGCTCATCTCGCCGATCCAGGCCTCGTAGGCCGGCGTCACGGCGGCGCGCCAGCGCTCCCGCTCCGCCGCGCCGACCTCGATGATCTCGTTCCCGGCGCCGCGCGCCGCGTCGATCGCCTGCTGGGTCTGCGTGTCCCAGATCTCGCCGAGCCGGCGGGACAGCGCGGCGCCGGAATTCGCGTCGATCACCGCCTTCAGCTCGGCCGGCAGGCGGTTGTAGCTCCGCGCGCTCATCAGCGTCAGCAGGATGCCCTGGAACAGCCCCGTGCCCTGCGGCTCCGTGTGGAACTTCGCCACCTCGTACAGCCGGAAGGGATGGGTGATCGCCCAGTTGATGAGGAAGCCGTCCACCTGGTTGCGCGCCGTCGCCTCGTACACCCCGCCGAGCGGGATGCCGACCGGCGTCGCGCCGAGCGCGGTCACCGCCTCCCCGATGAAGCGGCCGGCCACGCGCAGCCGCAAGCCGCGGAAATCCTCGATGCCCCGCACCGGCCGGCGGCTGGTGTGGATCAGCGCGCGGTCGGTCGTGTGCATCGAGATGATCTTGATGCCGCGGTACTCCGTCTCCGCCAGGTTCTTCTCCGCGAACTCGAACGCCGCGGGACTCTGCGTCGCCGAGCGTCCGGTGTTCATGAAGGGCAGCTCCAGCCCCTCGGTCCCCATGAACCGGCCCGGCGTGAATCCCGGCACGGTCCAGATCATGTCCACCACCCCGTCCTCGAGCTGCTGCGGCAGGTCCCGCGGCTGCCCGCCCAGCTGCATGGCCGGGAACATCTCCACCCTGATCCGGTTCTGCGACTGCTGCGCCACCCGCTCCGCCCAGCGATCCAGATGCAGCGTGTGATCCAGCGCCGTGGGCGAGGAGAAGGAGTGCAGCCGGAAGGTGAAGACCTGCTGCGCCCGCGCCGCCAGCGGCGCGGCCAGCGCGCCGGTCGCGCCGGCGATGAGGTTGCGTCGGAGCATCCCTGTTCCCCCTGTTCGTTCAGCGCACCGCCGGATGGGTCGGCACGAAGACCGGGCGCAGCCCCCAGCGCCGCGCGATCTCCCAGTAGCCCCGGAACACGAAGTGGCCGTTGTGCGCCAGCAGCTTCGCGCGGTTGCGCCGCCAGAAGCCCGGGATCTCGAACCACGCCAGGCCGGGGTAGAGGTGGTGCACGATGTGCAGGTTGTTCCAGAGGAAGAGCAGCCCGAACATCCAGTTGCTCTCGACGCTCGCCGTCCGCTCGCCGGGCGTCGGGCCCCAGCGATGCTCGATGAAGGCGCGCAGCAGGCCGAGGCTGAGGCCGGGCAGCACGAAGAGCAGGTAGTATTTCCACACCGGCATGCCCGCCACGCCGGCGACGAACCACAGCACGACGGCGAGGCCCGCGAAGAAGCCGATCCAGACCGGCACGTCGCGGAAGTCCCCGCGCGAGAGCTTCGTCCACTCGACGATGACGAGCTTGCGCAGCCGCAGGAACACGCCCACCGTCAGCCGCCCCAGCAGCGTCTGGTTCGCCGTCAGCACGGCGCGCCACAGCGGCGAGTAGCGGGACCAGTCCTCTCCGCGGTGGTACACCGTCTCCGTGTCCTCGCCGGGGTAGGTCAGCACCGTGTTGCGGTGGTGCGCCGTGTGGCTTCGCCGGTACAGCTCGAACGGCCACCAGCCGCCGATCGGCGGCCACACCACCGCCGTGCGCAGCCATCGCGGAATGCTGCGCCAGCCATGGATCGCCTCGTGCTGGAGCGAGAAGTGCCAGGCCAGCACATAGGCCCCGCCGAGCATCAGCAGTGGCCAGGGGATGGTGGCGTGGAACCAGACGAGCAGGAACCAGCTCAAGTAGATCGCGGCGGCCACGCCCCAGGTCGGCAGCTCCCACCGCCGCCACCAGATCGGTGAGAGCGCCAGCGCGGCCGCGCGGGGAAGTTCGTTCTCCGCCATGCGCCGAGCGTGGCAAGAACCGTGCCGATCTGGCAAGATGGGATATCAACACCACCTGACGCGGCGCTGCGTCTCGGCTGGGCGTGGCCTGCCGAAGAACGCGGCACACGACGCCGGAGAGACGAGCCCCTTGCCCGCCCCCCGCACCCTCCTCGACCTCGAAGCGGACGTGTCGCGCGACCTCGCGCTCGTCGCGCACCCGCGGGCGCCCTGGCTCGTGCCGAAGAGCTGTGGCAGGCAGCCCGTGCTGGACGTGCTGGTGGTCGGCGCCGGGCAGTGCGGCGTGGTCACCGGCTTCGCCGTGATGCGCGACAAGGTGACGAACATCCTCGTCATCGACCGTGCCGCGGCTGGGCGCGAAGGCCCCTGGACGACCTACGCCCGCATGCCGAACCTGCGGAGCTGGAAGGACCAGAGCGGGCCCGATCTCGGCCAGCCCTCCCTCACCTATCAGGCCTGGCACGAGGCGAGCTTCGGCACCGCCTCGTGGGAGGCGTTGAACCTCATCCCGAGGGAACTCTGGAACGACTATCTCCTCTGGCTGCGCCGCGTGACGCGCGTGCCGGTACGCAACGGCGTGGAAGCGGGCGCCATCACGCCCGCCCGCACCGATGACGGCCTACCCTGCCTCAGCATCGAGACCTCGGCCGGGCCGATGCTGGCGCGCAAGGTGGTGCTGGCGACCGGGCAGGAGGATGCGGGCCATTGGTGGATGCCATCCTTCGTGGAGGCGCTGCCCGCCGCCTTCCGCGCCCACAGCGCCGATCCGCTCGATTTTGCCGCGCTGCGCGGCCAGGTGGTGGCGGTGCTCGGCGCCGGCGCCTCGGCCTTCGACAACGCGGCGGCGGCGCTGGAGGCCGGTGCGGCGGAGGTCCACCTCTTCTGCCGCCGCGCGGAGCCCCAGCTCGTCCAGCCCTACCGCTGGCTCACCTTCGCCGGCTTCATGCGCCACCTGCACGAGATGCCGGACGAATGGCGCTGGCGCTTCATGTCGCATGTCCTCGGGCTGCGCGAGGCCTTCCCGCAGGACACCTGGAACCGCGTCGCCCGCTTCCCGAACTTCCGGATGCACACGGGCCGCGGCTGGACGGGAGCCGGGATCGAGGACGGGCGCGTGATGCTGGAAACGCCACGGGGCACGTTCCGCGCGGACTTCCTGATCTGCGGCACCGGCGTGGCCATGGATTTCGGGCGCGTGCCGGTGCTGGCGGGCTTCGCGGACAACATCGCCCGCTGGTCCGACCGCTACGCGCCGCCCGAGGCGGAGCGGAACGACAGGCTCGGCGCCTTCCCCTATCTCGGCGCCGATTCCGCCTTCCTCGAGCGTGTCGAGGGCCGCACGCCCTGGATCCGCGATATCCACCTCTTCGGCATCGGCACCTCCATGTCCTTCGGGCCGGCGGGAGCCTCGATCAACGCCATGGTGTATGCGGTGCCGCGCCTCGCTGCCGGCGTCACGCGCGGCCTGTTCCGGGCCGACCTGCCGCGGCTCTGGCAGGAACTGCGCGCCTACGACCTCAGGATCGCCGAGGTCGACGAGGGGCGGATCGCGGCGGAGTAGCGGGGCCCCGGGGGCGCGCAACGTCGGTCACACGCGACGCACGGCACGACATCACCACGAAACGTGGATGACCCACCTTGCCGCACCAGGACGGTGGAGCGACAAGCGATGGACGATCTGGAAGAGACGATGCTGCGCCCGTTCGAACCGGCGGACGCAGCGGCCGTGAGAGCACTGTTCCTGCGCGTCCACCATGAGATCGCGCCATCCGGCTTCAAGCCACATCTGCAGAGCCGGATTTCGGAAGTGCTGGCCGGCGACTACAGTGACATCCCCGCGCATTACGAGCCGGGACGCGGCCGCGGCTTCTGGGTGGTTGTCGCCGGCAATGGCGACCTGCTCGGCAATTACGCCCTGCTGCCGAAGCCAGGCGACGCGGCGGAGCTGCGGCGCTTCTACGTCTCGCCCACCGTGCGCGGCAAGGGCATCGCGCGGCTGATGCTGGCGGATGCCGAGCGCCGCTGCCGCGACTGGGGCATCCTGCGGCTCGGGCTCACCACCTCGGAGCTGCACGTCGCGGCGCTGAAGCTCTACCAGCGCGCCGGATACGAGGAGACGCAGACCGCCGTGGTCGACCTGGATGGCGTGAAGCTGCGCGTCTTCGGCTATGAGAAGCGCCTGGCCCCTGCCATCGCGGCGTGACGGCTCATGCCGGCATGCGGCGCCACGCGGTGACCTGCCGGGCCGAGGCGTGCACATGGATCACCGCCGGCACGCGCCGCGGCACCAGCGCGGCGTCGAGCGCCGGCCCGATCTCCGCCTCCTCCCGCACGGCGAAGCCCTCCGCGCCGAAGGCGCGGGCCCAGGCGGCGAAATCCGGATTGACGAGGTCGGCCGCCGCACCGACCGGACGCCCGGGATAGCGGTTGGCGTGGTGCATGCCGATGGAACCATAGGTGCGGTTGTCGGCCAGCAGGATCACGGGCGCCGCGCCGTGGCGCATCGCCGTGGCGATCTCGTTGCCCGTCATCAGCGCGCCGCCGTCGCCCGCCACGCCGATCACCTGCCGCCCCGGATGCCGCAGCGCCGCCGCCACGGCCATCGGCACGCCTGCCCCCATGCCGCCCACCGCGGAACCGAGGAAGATGTTGCGCGGCCCGAAGGGCACGTGGCGATGCACGAAGGAGGTGAAGTTGCCCGCATCCGTGGTCAGCACCGCATCCGGCGCCATGCGGCCGGCGAGCGCGATGCAGACCGCGGCGAAGTTCACGCCATCCGGTGCGGGGTCGTGGCGCGGTGCCGTCAGCTCCCGGTGCAGCCCGTTCAGTCGGGCGATCCAGGCGCCGCGACCCTCAGGCGGCGTCGGCGCGGGGCGTGCCAGCAGCGCCTCCACCACCGCCCTCGGATCGGCGGCGATCGGCAGATCCGCGCGGAACACGCGGCCGATCTCGGCGGGATCCGGCCAGACATGCGCCAGCATCACCTGCGGGTCCGGCGCCGCGGGAAAGCTGTAGGACTGGCTCACCACGTCGCCCAGCCTCTCGCCGAGCGCGACCAGCAGGTCCGTCTCCTTCATCACGTTCAGGAGGCGCGGCTGCACCCGGTTGCCGACATAGCCGGCGCAGTTCGGATGGCGGCTGTCGAAAAGGTGCGGCCAGCGGTGCGTCGGCGCGACCGGCAGCGCCCAGCGTTCGGCCAGATCCGCCAGCGCGGCAAGACGGTCCGGCGGACCGTCCAGCGCACTTCCTGCCAGCACCAGCGGCCGCTCGGCCCGCTCCAGCAGGCCGGCGAGCGCGTCGAGCGCGGCGGCGCCGGGCAGCGGCGCGCTGCGCGGCCTCGGCCCCACCACGGGCAGCCCGTCCGCATCGTCGTCGAACAGGTCCTCCGGCAGCACGAGCGCGACCGGCCCGGGGGTGCCGCTCTCCGCCAGGTGGAAGGCGCGCGCCACGGCCTCCGAGGCATGCGCCGCCAGGTCGACCGCGATCACCGCCTTCGTCGTGTCCGCCAGCAGCTTCGCATAGTCCTGCTCCTGCAGGGCGCCGCGCCCACGCTCCCGCCGGTCGACCTGGCCGATCAGCAGCAGCATCGGCACGGCGTCGTGATGCGCCGTGTGCAGGCCGATCATCGCGTTGGCCACACCGGGGCCTCGGGAGACGAGGCAGAGCCCTGCGCGCTGCCGCATCCTCGCATCCGCCACCGCCATGTAGGCCGCGCCACCCTCGTGCCGGCAGACCACGAGGTCGATCTCCGGCACGTCGGTCAGCGCGTCGGTCAGACCGAGGAAGCTCTCGCCCGGGACACAGAAGATGCGGTCCGCGCCGTGCGCGACCAGGCTTTCCGCAACCAGCCTGCCGACGCCCCGGCTACTCCGAGACACGGATGCCGGCCGCGCGGATCACCTCGGCCCAGATCCGCCGCTCCCGCGCGATCTCAGCACGGAAGGCGGCGGTGCCGGGGTCGGAAGGGTCGATCAGCCCCTCCCGCAGGCGGCCCACCACCTCGGGCTTCGACAGGACGGTGCGCATCTCGCGGGACCAGAAGGCGACCCATTCGGGCGACAGGCCGCGCTGTCCGGCCAGACCCCACCAGCTTCCACCGATCAGGCCGGGCAGGGTCGCGTGCATCACCGGCACGTCCGGCAGCGTCGGATGCGGCGTCTCGGTGGCCGCCGCCAGCGCCCGCATCGTGCCGGCCCGGACATGCTGCAGCGCCTCCGGCAGCAGGGCGAAATACACGTCGATGCGGCTGGCCATCAGATCCACCAGGGCCGGCGCGCCGCCGCGATACGCGACGAAGTCCAGCTCGATGCCGGCCGCCTGCGCCATGCGTGCGGCCATGAGGTGCGGCGAGGAGCCGGCACCGCCATGCCCGCAGGTGATGCGCGTGCCGGGCCGTCTGGCATGGGCGAGGAAGCCGGCCATGTCGCGGAACGGCGCGTCGGGCCGCGCCACCAGCACCATCGCGCCGCGACCGAGCCCGCCGATCGGCGTCAGCTCCGCATCGGGGTCGATCGGCATGGTGATGCCGGGCAGTACCGGCGAGACGGCAAGGTTGAAGCCGGAGGCAACAGCCAGCACGTGGCCGTCCGGCGGGCTGTTCGCCACGGCTTGCAGGCCGATGAAGCCGCCGGCGCCGGTGCGGTTCTCCACGACCACGCTGCGGCCGATCTGCGCCGGCAGGGCGGCCGCGATGATGCGGGCCAGCGCATCGACGCTGCCGCCGGCGGCGAAGCCGACGATCAGGCGCACGTCGCGCGTCACGGTCTGCGCGCGCAGCGCTCCAGGGGCGGAAAGCCCGGCGGCGAGGCCGGTGGCGAGCAGCGCGCGGCGGGTGATGCGGGCCATGCTTCCCTCCTACTCGGCGGCCTTGGCGCGCGCGGCGCCATACACGGGCGTCAGCCAGTGGCGGTACTTCGGCACGGCGCCCCGCACGACGCGGAAGTACAGCTCCTGCAGCGCGCGGGTCACCTTCCCCGGCGCGCCATCGCCGAGCACGTAGTGGTCGATCGAGGAGATCGGCAGCACCTCCGCCCCGCTGCCGCAGAAGAACGCCTCGTCGCAGACGTAGAGCTCGGAGCGGTCGACGTCGCGCTCCACCACTTCCAGGCCCATTTCGGCCCGGGCCAGCTCGATCAGCGTCTCGCGCGTGATGCTCTCCAGGATGTCGGCGGTGACCGGCGGCGTCACCAGGCGGCCGTGGCGCGCCATCATAACGCAGGCGCCGGGCCCCTCCGCCACCTTGCCGGCCGCATTGAGCATGATGGGCGGGCCGAAGCCGTTCAGCCGCGCCTCGACATAGGCGAGGCGGGAGTTGTGGTAGTTGGCGCCGGCCTTGATGCGGCTGGGCGAGGCGAGGTCGCCGTTCCGCCGCCAGGTGCTGATCCCGGACTTCACGCCGGACTTCAGCGCGGGCTTCGACGGCATGGCGAAGGCAAGGATGAACATGCCGGTGCGGATTTCCTCCGGCAGGTATTCGGTCAGCTCGCCTTCCGCGAAATACACGACCGGGCGGAAATGCACGCTGCCGCGGTACTTGCACGCGCGGATCAGGGAGAGGCAGGCCTCCTCGATCTCCGCGTCGTCATAGGGCACGGCCATGCGCATGACGCGCGCGCTCTCCCGCAGGCGGCGGATGTGGTCCGCGTGGCGGAAGACGAACAGCTCGCCCTCCTCCTCGCTCCAGTAGGCGCGCTCCCCCTCGAACACGTTCTCGCCGCGCAGCACGCATTCGGTGGCGACGTGAAGCGTCGCGTCCTTCCACGGCACCAGCTTGCCATCGAGCCAGACGAATTCGGCAGTGGCCTTGGGCATGCTCCGTCCCTCCTATTCGGCCGCGGCTTCCGCGGGTGCGGCGGTTGCCTGGGCATCGATCTCGATCAGCAGGTTGCCGCTGGCGTCGGCGGCGAAGCTCGCATCCGGACCGATCACCGTCGTGCTTTCCCGCTCCTCCACCACCGCGGGGCCGCGCAGGCGCCCGCCGGGGGGCAGCCTGCAGCGGTCATAGACGGCGCAGGGCACGAGCCCTGTCTCCGGGAACCAGACGGCCCGCGTGCCCTTGCGCGCCGAGCCGGTGGCCGGGGCCGGCGTCGCCTGCGGCACGCGCGGGCGCGTCGCGGTGGCGTGCAGGCGCCAGCCCAGCACCTCCACCGCGACGCCCTCGACGCGGCGGTCGAACAGGCGCTGATAGGCGTCGAGGAAGGCTTCCCGCACCGACGCGCCGTCAAGCGTTTCCGGCAGCGGCACCGGGATGTCGAAGCCCTGGCCGAGGTAGCGCATGTCGGCGCTCCGGCGGAACGCGACGTCACCGGGCGCGGCGCCCGCCTCCTCCAGCGTCGCGCGCGCTTCGGTCTCCATCGCGGCGAATTTCCGCGCGGCTTCCGGCCAGTCCACCCCGTCCAGCCGCTCGACCCCGCTGCGCACAAGGTCGATCGCCGGCGCGGCGACGAGGAAGCCGAGCGCGGAGGCGACGCCGGCACCGGCCGGCACGATGACGCGCGACAGCTTCAGCAGCTTCGCGAGGCCATAGGCATGCACCGGCCCGGCGCCGCCGAAGGCGAGCAGCGCGTACCGCCGCGGGTCACGCCCCTTCTCCGCCACGTACATGCGCGTTGCCGCGGCCATGTTCTCGTTCACCACGGCATGGACGCCCGCGGCCGCCTCCAGCACGGAGAGGCCGAGCGGCCTGGCCAGCGTCTCCTCCACCGCGCGCTCCACCGCGCCGCGGTCCAGCGCCATCTCGCCGCCCAGGAAGTAGTCGGGCGAGAGATAGCCCAGAAGCAGGTCCGCATCGGTCACCGTCGGCCGCGTTCCGCCGCGCGCGTAGCAGACCGGGCCGGGAACCGATCCGGCGCTCTCCGGTCCCACGGTCAGCAGGCCCATGCCGCTGATGCCGGCGACCGAGCCGCCCCCGGCGCCGATCTCGATGAGGTCGATGACCGGCACCTTCAGCGGCAGGCCGGAGCCCTTGCGGAAGCGTCGCACGCGCGCGGCCTCGAAGGTCGTGGCGTGCTCCGCCTCGCCGCCCTCGATGAGGCACATCTTGGCGGTGGTGCCGCCCATGTCGAAGGAGATCAGGTCCGGCTCGGCGAGCAGCCGTCCGAAATGCATCGCGGCGAGCGCGCCGGCGGCCGGCCCGCTTTCGATGAGCTGCGCCGGGTTGGCACGGGCATGGCGCACGCTGGCGATGCCGCCGGCGGACAGCATCAGGTGCAGCGTGCCTTTCAGCCCCCGTCCCCTCAGCGCCGTCTCCAGCGCTCCGAGGTAGCGGTCCATCAGCGGCTGGACATAGGCGTTGACGCAGGCGGTGTTCGCCCGCTCGTACTCGCGGATTTCCGGCGCCACCTCGGCCGAGAGGCTGACGGGGATGCCCGGCAGCTCCTCCGCCACGATGTCCCGCGCGCGCCGCTCATGCGCCGGGTCGAGGTAGCTGTGCAGGAAGCATATTGCCACCGCTTCCACGCCCTGCGCCTTCAACGCGCGCGCGGCCTGCCTCACCTCCTCTGCCGCGAGCGGGCGCAGCACGCGGCCGCGGGCATCCAGCCGCTCGGTGACCGCGTGGCGCCGCGGCCGCGGCACCAGCGGCTCCGGCTTCTCGAGGAACAGGTCGTAGAGGTCGTAACGCATCTCCCGCCCCATCTCGAGGCTGTCGCGGAAGCCGCGCGTGGTGATCAGCCCGATGCGCGCGCCCTTGCGCTCGATGACCGTGTTGGTGACGAGGGTCGTGCCATGGACGATGCCGGCCAGCCCGCCGATCCCCTCCCCCGCCTCCCGCAGCAGGCGGTCGAGCCCGTCGAGGATGGCGCGGCCGGGATCGTCCGGCGTGGTGAGGCGCTTGCCCGTCAGGATGCGGCCCCGCGCCTCGTCCAGCAGGACGAAGTCGGTGAACGTGCCGCCGACGTCGACGCCGATCCGCAGCCCCGGCCGGCTCATACCGCGGCCCCGTAGTCGCGCCGCGCGCCCTCGGGCGTGACGTAGCCGTCCTCGATGTCCCGGGCGAGGGCGGCGGGGTCACGCTCCCGCGGGTCGCCGAAGCCGCCGCCGCCGCCATAATGCATCAGCAGCCGGTCGCCAGGCGCGAGGGTGGTGCGGGATTTCGGGTGGGGCACGCGACCATCGGCTAGCCGCACCATGGCCGGCGCGCCGGGCGCCGCACCGGCCAATCCTTCCGCGGGATACTTCATCCTATCGGAAATGAGGGAGAGGCGCGCGGGCTCCTCCGTCACCAGCTCGATCTCCACCTCCTGGCCGAGGCCGCCGCGGAACCTGCCGGCGCCGCCACTGTCGGGCAGCAAGTCCTTGCGCCAGACCAATACCGGCGCCCCCGCCTCGAACGCCTCGATGCTGCCGCTACCGGAGTTTGTCGGAAAGGCAGTGGTACTCAGCCCATCCCCCCCACCCGACGCACCCATGCCGCCGCTGCCGAACAGGACGCCGCTGAACCGGCCGCCGGAGGGGTGCGCGCCGGTGTAGACGGGCCGGGGGCTCGGCGAGGCGCTGTCGGCCACCACGCGGTCGGGCACCACCTGCGCGAGGCATTTGTAGATGGCGCCGGAGAGAAACAGGCCGGTGAGATGCCGCGCGTTCACCGGCGCCGGGCGCCGCGGGTTGAGGATGCTGCCTTCCGGGGCGGTCACGGTCACGGCCCGGTAGCTGCCCTCGTTCCGCGGCGTCAGCGGATCCAGCGCGCATTTGAGGGGATACACAGTATACGCGTAGGTGTAGTTCATCACGCTGTTTAGTCCCCGGGCGATCTGCGGCGAGGTGCCCTCGTAATCCACGGCCAGCCGGTCGCCCTCGACGGTGACCGCGCATTCGATGCGGGTCTCCTGTTCCTCGTAGCCGTCGGCCATCACCGTGCCGCGCCAGGTGCCGTCCGGCAGGGCGCGGATGGCGGCGCGCATCGCACGGTCGGCGCGGTCCTGCAGCTCGGCCGAAAGATTGGAGAGGTCGTTCAGGCCGGTGTCGTCCAGGAACTCGGCCACCCGCCGCGCGCAGACCGCATTGGCGGTCACCTGGGCCGCGAGGTCGCCCATCACCTGGTCCGGCACGCGCACATTGGCGCGCAGGAAGCGCGCCACGTCCCGGTTCTCATGCCCCTCCACCAGGTATTTCACCGGCGGCACGTGCAGCCCTTCCTCGAACACCTCGGTGCAATCGGCCGACCACAGCACGCCGCCGATATCCGGCATGTGCGAGGTGCTGCCCGCGAAGCCGACCAGCCGCCCGCGACGGAAGATCGGCGCTGCCGTGGTGATGTCGAGCAGGTGGCCCGTGCCCAGCCAGGGGTCGTTCGTCATCAGCACGTCGCCCGGCCGCAGCTCCTCCGCCGGGTGCTGGGCCAGCATCTGCGCGAGGGTGCGCGGCAGCAGGCCGACGAAGCTCGGGATGCCGATCGAGTTCTCGGCGAGGCTCGCCCCGTTCGCGTCCATCAGCACCGTGGCGAAGTCGTTCGACTCCCGCACGATTGTCGAGAAGGAGGTGCGCAGCAAAGCGGCCGCGGCCTCGTCGGCGATGGAGATCAGGCGGCTCCAGAGGATCTGTAGGGTGACGGGATCGAAGCGCGACATGACCCTCCTGGCCCCGGGTGGCACATTGAGTATTGCGGAAGGCTGGTCCGCCGCGCAGCGACGCATTACGGTCGTGTGTCATGAGTTCAGCTCAAGGCACTTCGGGCCTGCCGCTCCAGGCGTTGCGCGCCTTCGATGCGGCGGCACGCCACCTCAACATGGGCCGCGCGGCCGAGGAACTGGGCGTCACCCAAGGCGCCATCAGCCGCCAGATCAAGGCGCTGGAGGAAAGGCTGAGGGATCCGCTGTTCGTGCGCGGACCGCGCGGGCTGAAGCTGACCGAGGCGGGCGACGTGCTGGCCGACTACGTTCGGCGGGGCATGGAGCAGCTCGAGAACGGGCTGCTGCGCATCGGTCAGCCGCGCAGCCGTACGACGCTGGTGGTCAACGCCGCGCGTACCTTCGCCATGCGGGTGCTGGCGCCGCGCATTGCCGGCTTCGTCCGCGCTCATCCCTGGATTGAGCTGCGGCTGGAGACGCACCGCTACTTCGCGCAGCTCCATGGCGCGGACGTCGATGTCGCGATCCGCACCGGCAACGGCGAATGGCCGGGCCACGTGGTGCAGCCCCTGACTCGGGAGGTCATGTTCCCCGTCTGCGCCCCCTGCCTGCGGCAGGAAGGTGCGACGCCGGCGCAGTTCCTCGTCCGGCAGGTGCTGCTGCACTATGCGGAGCGGGCGCACTGGGCCGCCTGGTTCGCGGTGGCCGGCCTCGATCCCACGCGCGCCAACGCCGGGCCGCGCTTCAGCGAGACGGCTCTCGCCCTGGCGGCGGCCGAGGCCGGCCAGGGTGTCGCCATCGCCTGGGGCGTGCTGGTCGCCGATGCGATCGCCGAGGGCCGGCTCGTCCGGCCTTTCGCGCCCGTGTACGAGGACGGCACGGGCTATCACCTCGTCATGACGGACACCGCATCGCGCCGGTCCACCGTTCAGGCCTTCACGGCATGGCTGCGGGCGGAGATCGCGAAGGTGCCGTCAGCCTGAAGGAACGGGGCGCAGCAGCAGGAGCGCGACGCAGGCGAGGAGCGAGAGGGCTGCGGTGAGTGCCAGCGCGGCGGTAACGCCCGGCCCTTCCAGAAGAAGGCCGAAGGCGAAGGGCGCGCCCGCCTGCAACAGCCGGGCCGGCGCACTGAGCCAGCCTTGCCGCGCGCCATAGCCGGCGGGACCGAAGACGGCGAGCGGCAATGTGCCCTTGACGATGGTCAGCACGCCGTTGCCCATGCCGTGCAGCAGGGTGAAGGCCATCGCCGCCGGCACGCCGAACACCGCCAGCGCCGCGACGCCGAGCGGATGGCCAAGCGTTGCAAGCCGCGCCGAGACCAGCGGGTGGAAGCGGCGCAGGAGGCCGAACTCCGCAAGCCGCGCCGCCACCTGAGCCGGCCCGACCAGCGCGGCCGCGGCCACCGCGAGGGCAGGTGTCGCGCCGGCCTGCTGCAGCATCGCCGGCAGGTGGGCCGCCAGCGCGCCGGTGACGAACCAGGTCGCAGCGAAAACGAAGGCGAGCAGCGGCATGGTGAAACGTCGCGGCGGCGGCCCAGCCTCCGCCTTCGCCTGCACCTTCTCGGGTGGCGGCGCCCGGGGCACCAGCAGAAGGTTCAGCGGCAGCGCGACTGCCGCCTGCATGGCCGCCCAGGCGAGGCATGCGCCGCGCCACCCAAGCGCTTCCTCCATCACCGCCGAGAGCGGCCAGCCGATGGTGCTGGCAAACCCGGCGATAAGCGTGATGCCGGTGATCGGCCCGCGTGCGGCACGGCCATACAGGCCGGCCAGCGTCGCGAACGCGGCGTCGTACAGCCCCATTGCCATGCCGATGCCAAGCAGGATCCAGGCGGCCGCCATCATCGGCGCGCCCGGCGCCACCGCGAGCAGAAGCAGCCCCGCCGCGAGGACGAGGTTCGACAGGGCAAGGACGCCGCGTCCGCCGCGCCGGTCGATTGCCCGCCCCACCACCGGGCCGAGCAGCGCCGAGAGCACGAGCGCGGCCGAGAAGGTGCCGAACACCCAGCTCGTCGGGATGCCGAACTCGGCGGCCATGGGCGCGGCAAGGATGGCGGGCAGGTAGTAGCTCGACGCCCAGGAAAGTGTCTGCGACGTGCCGAGCGCCAGCACGACCGTCGTCGCGCCGCGCGGCGAGGGGTCCATGTGGTGGAGGTTACGTCCCGAATGCGTCTGCCGCCAGACGGGCAAGGGACTCATGGCCCATCCGCGCGTAGGTCAGCGGATGCGCCTTCGCGGGATCCTGCTCGGCCTCGACGACCAGCCATCCCGTATAGCCCGCGGCCGCCAGTGGTCGCAGGACGGCGGAATAGTCCACGCATCCGTCGCCCGGCACGGTGAAGGCACCGGCCAGGACGGCATCGAGGAAAGGCAGGTCGCGCCGGTGCGACTCGCGCAGGATCTCGGGCCTGATGTCCTTGCAATGCACGTGCACCACGCGCCTCGCATGGCGGTGCGCCACCGCGGCCGGATCGCCGCCGGCGAAGGTCAGGTGCCCGGTGTCGAGCAGCAACCCGACCTCCTCGCCGGTGGCCGCCATCAAGCGGTCGATCTCGGCCTCGGTCTCGATCACCGTTCCCATGTGGTGGTGGTAGGCGAGGCGAAGGCCCCGCGCGCGCAGCCGCCGCCCCATCTCGGAAAGGCGCGGCGCCAGGACCGCCCAGTCATCCGCGGTCATCATCGGGCGATGAGAGAGCGGCGTGGCGCGATCGCCATGCACGGCCCGCGACACCTCCGCATGCACCATCACGGAGCATCCCAGTGCCACGAGCAGCGCGATGTGCGACTCGGCCGCGGCCATCTCGGCCTCCACGTCGCGTTCCAGCAGGCGGGAGCCGTACCAGCCAGAGACGAGGACCAGGTCGTGGCGCGCCAGCATCGGTGCGAGCGCCCCCGCATCCCGCGGGAACTTGTTGCCGAGCTCGATGCCCGCGAAGCCGGCCTGCCGCGCCTCGGCCAGGCAGGTCTCGAGCGGCGTCTCCGCGCCGAGCTCCGGCATGTCGTCATTGGTCCAGGTCAGCGGGTTGATGCCGAGGCGGACGGGCAAGTCAGGCTCCTGTCGTCTGGCGCCGGCGGGCGCGCTCGTAGTCGCGCCGGGCGGCGGATTGCGCGGCGCCGCGCGGCGTCTCGGCCACCGGCACGTCCCACCACGCGCCGCCCTCCGCGGTGCCGGCGGCCGGGTCGGTCGGGATGACGAGCACCTGCGTGCGGCGTGCCGCGAAGGCGGCGGGGAGCGCAGCCTCCAGTGCTGCGATCGACTTGACGCTCCGTGCCTCGGCGCCAAGGGCAGCGGCATGCGCCGCGAAATCCACCGCCGGCGCGGAGCGGGGGAGCAGGTTGTTGAAGGACTCGCCGCCCGTCGCGTGCTGCAGCCGGGCGATGCAGCCGAAGCCGCGGTTGTCCAGCACCACGATCGTCAGCTTGGCGCCCATCGCGACGGAGGTCGCGATCTCGCTGTTCATCATGAGGTAGCTGCCATCGCCGACCAGCACCACCACCTCGCGCTCCGGCAGCGCCAGCTTGGCGCCGAGGCCGCCCGCGATCTCGTAGCCCATGCAGGAGAAGCCGTACTCGACGTGGTACGAGGCGGCATCCGCAGCGCGCCAGAGCTTGTGGAGTTCCCCCGGCAGGCCGCCCGCCGCGCAGACCACGACGCCGCGTTCGGGCAGGGCGCGGTTCAAGGCGCCGAGGACCTGCGCATCGGTCGGCGGCGTCGCGGCGCCCGCTTTCGGGGCGCCGGTCGCGCGGTCCACGGTGCGGTGCCAGCGCGCCGCCGCGCGCTCCGCCTTCTCGCTCCACGCGCGCGGGCCGGACCAGCCATCGAGCGCCCTGGAGAGCGCGGCGAGCCCAAGCCCCGCATCCGCGACCAGCGGCAGCGCGCCGTGCTTGCCCGCATCGAACGGCGTGACGTTCAGCGCCAGCAGCCGCGCGCCGCCGAACAGGGCGCGCGATCCCGTGGTGAAGTCGGCGAGGCGGGTGCCGACCGCGAGCACAAGGTCCGCCGCCCCCGCCAGATCGTTCGCCGCGGCGCTGCCCGTCACGCCGATGGCGCCGGCGTTTCGCGGATGGCTCCAGGGCAGGCTGCCCTTGCCGGCCTGGGTCTCCGCGACCGGCACGCGATGCCGCGCCGCGAAGTCCGCCAGCGCCGCCCCGGCCGCTGCATATCGCACGCCACCGCCTGCCACGATCAGCGGGCGCTTCGCGCCGGCCAGCGCCGCCGCCGCGTCCTGCAACTCGCGGGCGTCGGGTTCCGGCGCACGCGGCCGCCAGAAGCGGCGACGTAGGAAGCCCTCCGGCACCTCCAGTGCCTCCGTCTGCACGTCCTGCGGGAAGGCCAGCGTTACCGGGCCGCACTCCGCCGGGTCGGTCAGCACGCGCATAGCTGCGGGCAGCGCCGTCAGGAGCTGCTCTGCGCGCATGATGCGGTCGAACAGGCGCGAGACCGGGCGGAAGCAGTCATTGGCCGAGACGGTGGCGTCGCTGAAATCCTCGACCTGCTGCAGCACCGGATCGGGCCGGCGCGAGGCGAAGACATCGCCAGGCAGGAACAGCACCGGCAGCCGGTTGACATGCGCCACAGCCGCCGCGGTCACCATGTTCGTCGCGCCGGGCCCGATGGAACTCGTGCAGGCCATCACCCGCCGGCGCGCCTGCGCCTTGGCGTAGGCGATCGCCGCATGTGCCATCGCCTGCTCATTGTGGGCGCGGAAGGTGGGCAGGGCGCGCCGGTGCGCGTGCAGCGCCGGTCCCAGCCCTGCGACGTTGCCGTGGCCGAAGATAGCCCATACCCCGGCGAAGAGCGGCAGGGCGCGGCCATCGATCTCTGTCATCTGCGCGGCAAGGAAGCGCACGGTGGCCTCGGCCGCCGTCAGGCGTAGGCTTGCCATGCTCCCCTCCCCTTCCCTGCCTCGGCGGGATTGTCCCGCACCGGACCTGTGTTACGGTTCGATGACAGCGCCCGCAAGCGGCGCACCAGGACACGGCATGCTGCACTTCGCACAATTCGGCGCAGGCCGCATCGGCGCCATCCACGCCGCCAACCTGGCGGCGAGCGGCCGGGCGAGGCTGCGGCACGTAGTGGACATCAATGCCGGGGCCGCGGCGGCGCTCGCCGGGCGCCACGGAGCCCGCGCCAGCGACCGTGAGACGGCTCTTGCCGATCCCGAAGTCGGCGCGGTCATCGTCGCCAGCTCCACCGACACGCATGCCGAGCTGGTTATCGCCGCGGCGCGCGCCGGCAAGGCGATCTTCTGCGAGAAGCCGATCGACCTCTGCCTGCCCCGCGTCGAGGAATGCCTGGCCGAGGTGGCGCAGGCCGGCGTGCCGATGCTCGTCGGGTTCAACCGCCGTTTCGACCCGAGCTTCGCCGAGCTGCGCCGCCGCATCGGCGCCGGCGCGATCGGCCGGCTGGAGCAGGTGGTGATCACCAGCCGCGACCCGACGCCGCCGCCGTTGGACTACGTCCGCGTCTCCGGCGGCCTGTTCCGTGACATGACGATCCATGACTTCGACATGGCGCGCTGGCTGCTGGGCGAGGAGCCGGAGGAGGTCTTCGCCTGGGGCGCAGCGCTGGTCGACCCGGCGATCGGCGCGGCGGGCGACATCGACAGCGCCATGGTGCTGCTGCGCACCGCCTCCGGCCGCATGGCGCACATCAACAACAGCCGGCGCGCCAGCTACGGATACGACCAGCGGGTGGAGGTGCACGGCAGCGCGGGCCGCCTGATTGCCGGCAACCGCACGCCCACCACAGTGGAACTGGCCGATGCGCGCGCGGTCTCCGCCGATCTTCCCCTGCACTTCTTCCTGGAACGCTATGCCGAGGCCTACCGGCAGGAGCTGACCGCCTTCCTCGACGCGCTGGAGCACGGCGCGCCGATGCCGGTCGGCGCGGAAGACGGACGCCGCGCGCTGCTGCTCGCCGATGCGGCATTGGCGTCGATGCGGGATGGCCGGCCGGTGAGGGTGACGGCGTGACCGCACTGCCGAAGGCCTCGCTCGCCGGGCGGACCTTGCTCGTCACCGGCGGGACGTCGGGCATCGGGGAGGGCTGCGCGCTCGCGGCGGCGGAGGCCGGCGCCGCCGCGGTCTGCGTCACCGGCCGCGATGCGGCGCGCGGCGCGGCGGTGGTGGCACGGTTGCGCGGGCTCGGCGCCCGCGCGCATTTCGTCGCCGCCGATCTCGCGGATGCAGGGGCGGGCGCCGCGGTCATGGCGGGCGCCGAAGCGGCGCTCGGCCTGGTCGACGGGCTGGTGAACGCGGCCGGGCTGACCGACCGGGGCACGGTCCTCGACACCACGGCCGATCTGTGGGACCGGCTGTTCGCGGTGAACGCGCGCGCGCCCTTCCTGCTGACGCAGGCGCTGGCGCGGCGGCTGAAAGCCGCCGGCCGGCCCGGGTCGGTGGTCAACATCATCACCATGTCGAGCCATGGCGGCCAGCCCTTCCTGACTGCCTACTCGGCCTCCAAGGGCGCGCTTGCGACGCTGACGAAGAACACTGCTCTCGGGCTGCGACCGCTGCGCATCCGCGTCAACGGCATCAACATGGGCTGGGCCGACACGCCCGGCGAGCATGCCATCCAAGCGCGCGACGGCCGGCAGCCGGATTGGCTGGAGACCGCCGCGCCCCGCCAGCCCTTCGGCCGTCTGCTGTGCCCGGCCGACGTGGCCGGGCTGGCTGTCTGGCTGCTCTCCGACGCGGCCGAGATGATGACCGGTGCGCTGATCGACTTCGACCAGAACGTGCTCGGGGCGTACGAGTGACACCCGCCGAGCTGGCCCGGCGCCGCGACATCGCGGCCGAACTGGCCGGGGAGGCTGCGGCGCTCGCCGCGCGGCTGCGCGAGGGCGGCATGGAGGAGGCCTCGCTGAAGGGCGCGCAGGACTTCCTGACCGTCGCCGACGGCGCCACGGAGCGGTTCCTGCGCGAGAGGCTGGCGGAGCTGTTCCCGGGCGAGCCGGTTCTGGGCGAGGAGGAGGGCCTGGACGCGCCACCGGCAAGCGGCCCGCTCTGGGTCCTCGATCCGATCGACGGCACGGCGAACTTCGCCCGGGGCGGCGACCGCTGGTGCGTCTCGGTCGGCATGGCGCTGGATGGCCGGGCCGTGCTGGGCGCGGTCGCGCGCCATGCGCCGGCCGAGGTAGTGACCGGCGCCCTGGGCTGCGGCGCGGCGCTGAATGGCGTGCCGATCCGCGCCGCCCGGACGCCCGACTTCGACCGCGCCGTCGTCGAGGTCGGCTGGTCGCTGCGCCGGCCCGCCGCGGCTTTCGTGGCGCTCGTCGGGCGCGTCATGGAGGCCGGGGCGGGCGTGCGTTCCTCCGGCTCCGGCACGCTCGGGCTGGTGGAGACGGCAACAGGGCGGCTCGACGCCTACATGGAGCTGCACATCAACGCCTGGGACGCCTGCGCGGCGCTCGCCATCGCGCGGGAGGCGGGGTGCTGGACCAGCGATTTCGACAGCGGCGCCTGGCTGACCGAGGGAAACCCCATCCTGTTCGCCGCCCCGGCGCTTGGCCCACGGCTTCACGCGTTGCTGAGGGCTTGAGCCGTGCGGCTCTCCCGCGCTTCACTGACGGCAAGGGGAGGACAGGATGACCGGACGACGCCGCATGATGGGCACGCTGCTGGCCGGGGCGCTTGCCGCGTTGCCAGGCACCGGCTGGGCGCAGGGGACCCTCACCGTCTATTGCTCGGTGCAGGAGGAGTGGTGCCGGCCGATGATGCAGGCCTTCGAGCGCGCCAGCGGCATCCGCGTCGCGATGACGCGCCGCTCCTCGGGCGAGACGATGACGCAGATCCGGGCAGAGGCGGCCAACCCGCGCGGCGACGTCTGGTGGGGCGGCACGGGCGACCCGCACATGCAGGCGGCGCAGGAGAACCTGACCGTCGAATACCGTTCCGCGAACCTGGACCAGTTGCACGACTGGGCGCGCCGGCAGGCGGAGCAGACCGGGTTCCGCACCGTCGGGATCTATGCCGGCGCCCTCGGCTATTCCTACAACACGACGGAGTTGCAGCGCCGCCGCATCGCCGCGCCGCGCTGCTGGTCCGACCTGACGCGGCCGGAGTTCCGCGGCGAGATCCAGGTGGCCGATCCCAACACCTCCGGCACCGCCTACACCATGCTGGCGACGCTGGTGCAGGTGATGGGGGAGGAGCCGGCCTTCCAGTACCTCCGCGCACTGCACCGCAACGTCAACCAGTACACCCGCTCCGGCGCCGCACCAGCGCGTGCCGCGGCCACGGGCGAGACGCTCGTCGGCATCACCTTCCTGCATGACGCGGTGACGCAGAAGGTGACCGGCGCGCCGGTGGAGATCGTCGCGCCCTGCGAGGGGACGGGATACGAGATCGGGTCCATGTCGATCATCCGCGGCGCCCGCAACCTCGACAATGCGCGCCGTTTCTTCGACTGGGCGCTGACGGCCGAGGCGCAGGCGATCGGCGCGCAGGCCAATGCCTTCCAGCTCCCATCGAACCGAGACGCGCCGATCCCGCCGCAGGCGCCGCGATTCGAGAATGTGCGCCTGATCGACTACGACTTCGCCCGCTGGGGCAGCGCGGAGGAGCGCACCCGGATCATCACCCGCTGGGAGAGAGAGGTACGCGCAGGCGCTCGGTAGCCCCGCTTGGGTGCGACGGGCCTCGGCCGCGCGGCGCTCGCGCTCGCCGCGCTGGGGCTGCTGCTGCCCTGGCACGGGCTGGAGGGCGGGCTGGCCGAGATGGCCGCCTGGCCGCGCGGCGCGGCGGCACCCCTGCCCGCGCTGCTGCTGGACGGGTCGCGTCCGTGGCTCTGGCCAGTGCCGGCGCTGCTTCTCGCCGCCGCGCTGCCGCTGATCCGCAGGCGGGCGCCCGGGGCGCTGCTTGCGCTGTGCGGTGCAGGCCTCGTCGCCTGGATCTTCGCGTCGGGCTTCGCAATCGGGTTGCGCGGGCTGGATTGGAGCTGGCTTGCCCCCCTTCTCGGCGCACCACCGGGGCAGCCGGCGCTCGGCTGGGGCGCGTTGCTCGTGGTAGCGGGCGGCATCGGCCTGCTGGCCGCCGGCCTTGCCGCGCGCGGCGCATTCGGGGCGGATGCCTTCATCGCCTTCCTCGTGCTCGGCGGCGCTTTCCTGCTCTTCCTCTTCGTCTTCGCGCCGCTGCTGACGATCCTGGCGGCCGCATTCTACGAGGGCGAGCGGCTGGCGCCGGAGGCGTTGGCCGAGCGGCTCACGGCGCCGGAGGCGTGGAGCCTTGCATGCCTCTCCGCACCGCAGGGCTGCGGCGTGGTGTGGAACACCCTGCTGCTGGCGACGCTCACAGGCCTGCTCTCCACGCTGCTGGGCCTTGCCTTCGCGCTGCTCTCCGCGCGCGGCGGGACGCGGGGCGGCGGGCTGTTCCGGGCGATGACGGTGCTGCCCCTGATCACGCCACCCTTCGTCGTGGCCATGGCGCTGATCGTGCTGTTCGGGCGGACCGGGATCGTCACCGGCTGGCTATGGGCGCTTTTCGACATCCCACGAAGCCGCTGGATCTACGGTCTTCCCGGCGTGCTGCTGGCGCAGGTGCTCGCCCAGACGCCGATCGCCTTCATGCTGCTGGACGGCGCGCTTCGCGCCATCTCCCCGAGCCTCGAGGAAGCCGCCGGCACGATGGGTGCGCGCCGCTTCCGCGTCTTCCGCACCGTGACCTGGCCGCTGCTGAAGCCGGCTCTGGCCGCGGCCTTCCTCCTCGGCTTCGTCGAATCGCTGGCAGATTTTGGCAACCCGCTGGTGCTCGGCGGCGATTTCGACGTGCTCTCCACGCGCATCTTCTTCGCCATCGCCGGAGCGCGGCACGACCCTGGCCGCGCCGCCGCGCTGGCCCTACTGCTGCTGGCGCTGACCTTCGGCGCCTTCGCCTTGCAGGCCTGGTGGCTCGGCCGGCGGCGCTACACCACCGTGACCGGGAAGGGCGATGCCGGCCTGCCGGCACCGTTGCCGCCGGGCCTGAAACTCTCCTGCGCGGCCGTCGCCTGGCCGTGGATGGCCTTCACCGCGGCAGTCTACGGCATCATCCTCGTGGGAGGATTTGTGCACGACATCGGGCGCGGCGACCTCTCCTTCACCTGGCGCCACCTGCTGACCGCCTTCGAGGTGGAATGGGCAGGCGGCCCCGCATTTCGCGGCGCAGCCTGGGACAGCCTGTTCACCACCGTGGAGGTTGCGGCGGTCGCGGCCCCCCTCACCGCCGCGCTCGGCATCCTCCTCGCCTGGCTCATCGCGCGCCAGTCCTTCCCGGGCCGCCGGGTGCTGGAGTTCATGACCATGCTCTCCTTCGCCATTCCCGGAACGGTGGTCGGGGTCGCCTACGTCATGGCGTTCAACCTGCCGCCAGTGGAGCTGACCGGCACGGCCATCATCCTCGTCATCTGCTTCGTGTTCCGGAACCTGCCGGTCGGCGTACGCGGCGGCATAGCCGCGCTGGCGCAGATCGACCGCTCCCTCGACGAGGCCTCGGCCACGATGGGCGCCGGTGCGGTGTCGACGCTTCGCCGCGTCGTTCTGCCGCTGCTGCGGCCTGCCATCGTCACCGCCCTCGCCTTCAGCTTCGTCCATGCGATGACGGCAGTCAGCGCCGTGATCTTCCTTGTCTCGGCACGACACAACCTCGCCACCGTCTACATCATCGGCCGCGTCGAAGCCGGCGAGATGGCGCTGGCGATCGCATACTCCACCGTCCTCATCCTCATCATGCTGGCCGTGGTCCTCTCCATCGAGCGGGTGGTCGGCCACGCCCAGATCGGGCGGCGGCCCGCCGCCCCGATGCGTACCGGAGCCTGAGGGCGATGACCGACGCCGCCATCCGCTTCGAGCGCGTCACGAAGGCCTTCGGCAGCGTGCGCGCGGTGGACGACGTCTCCCTCGCCCTGCCGCGCGGCGCGCTCGTCACGCTCCTCGGTCCCTCCGGTTGCGGCAAGACCACCACGCTCCGCCTCGTCGCCGGGCTCGAACTGCCGACCGCCGGACGCATCGAGATCGAGGGGCGAGACGTCACCGCGCTCGCGGCGGCCGAGCGGCGCATCGCCATGGTGTTCCAGTCCTACGCGCTGTTCCCGCACATGACGGTGCTGGAGAATGTCTCGTATGGCCTGCTGGTCAACGGCAGCCGCCGTCCCGCGGCCGAGACGGAGGCCACGGCGATGCTGCGCACCCTCGGCCTCGAGGGGCTCGGCGGCCGCCTGCCGGCGGAGCTCTCGGGCGGCCAGCAGCAGCGTGTCGCAGTCGCGCGCGCGCTGGTGCTGCGGCCGAAGGTGCTGCTGTTCGACGAGCCGCTCTCCAACCTCGATGCCCGGCTGCGGCGTCGCGTGCGGGAGGACATCCGCGACCTGCAGCGGCGCCTCGGCCTGTCGGTCGTCTACGTCACCCATGACCAGCAGGAGGCGCTGGCCGTCTCGGACCTCGTCTGCGTCATGCGCGATGGCCGGATCGCGCAGATGGGCACGCCGGCCGAGCTGTACGATGAGCCCGCCGACGCTTTCGTCGCGGATTTCATGGGCGAGGCGAACGTGCTGTCCGGCGCGGTGCTCGGCCCGGGCCGGATCGCGCTGGGCGGCACGGAGCTGGCGGCGCCGATGCGCGACCACCCGCCCGGCCCCGCGCATCTCGCCGTGCGTCCGGAAGCCGTCGCGCTGCTGCCAGGAGGTGAGGGACTTCCCGGCCGCGTCGCCCGCGCCGCCTTCCTCGGGCAGACCCGCGAATATGAGGTGGAGACAGCGGCCGGCACGCTCTTCGTTGTCGCGCCTGCCTCTGCCCCGGTGTTCAGCGCGGGCGATGCCGTGGCCTGCCGCTTCGGCCGCGTAATCCCGCTGCGTGATCAGCCGGCCCGGTAAGGCAGGGCCAAAGGCGTGTCGCCGCGCGTCAGGAGCGGCCTGCTTCGCCCTCCGCCGCGCGCTCGATCATGCGGAGCGCGATCTCGCGCTCGCCGCTGACTGCGATGTCGGCGCCGAGCCCGGAGAGATGGGCCACCGCGTCATCGGAATGCGCGCGGGCGAGGATCTCGATGCGCGGATTCGCGGCGCGGGCCTGCTGCACGACCTGCCCGGCTTCGAAGGTCTCGGGCACGGTGACGAACAGGCGGCGCGCGGCGGCCAGGTTGGCGGCCGCGAGTACCTCCGGATCCGCCGCGTTGCCCAGCACCACCTCGGCGCCCGCTGCCCGGGCGGCCTCCGCCTTGCCGTCATCCGCTTCGAACACCAGCACCGGCCGGCCCGCCTTCACCAGCGCCGCGGCAAGCAAGGAGCCGACGCGCCCATGCCCCACCACCACGTCGTGGTCGGTGAGCGTGCTGGCCGGTGGCGGCCCGTCGGGGGTGTCCGGCTCCGACACCGGCGGCTGCGCAGGCGCCTGAGCCGGCGCCGGGGCGGGTGGGTCGGCGGTGAACACCACGCGCCGCAGCAGCCGCGCCCGCCCCCGCTCGACCGCCGCGAACAGGAAAGGGTTGAGCAGGATCGAGAGGATGGCGCCGGCGAGCACGAGGTCCCGCCCATCATCGGGAAGCAGTCCCATGGCGGTGCCCAGGCCCACCAGGATGAAGGAGAACTCGCCGATCTGCGCCAGCGCCGCCGAGACGGTCAGCGCGGTGGAGGCGGGGTGGCCGAAGGCACGCACGATGACGAACGCCGCCACTGACTTGCCGACGACGATGATCAGCAACGTCGCCAGCACTGCCAGGGGCGCTTCGACCAGAATGGCCGGGTCGAACAGCATGCCGACGGAGACGAAGAACAGCACGGCGAAGGCGTCTCGCAGCGGCAGCGCCTCCTCCGCGGCACGCTGGGACAGCCTGCTCTCGCCCATCACCATGCCCGCGAAGAAGGCGCCGAGCGCGAAGGAGACGTCGAACAGCTTGGCCGCGCCGAATGCCACCCCCAAAGCCACCGCGTAGACCGCCAGCCGGAACAGCTCGCGCGATCCGGTATGGGCCGCGTAGTGCATCACCCACGGGATCACCCGGCGGCCCGCCAGCATCATCAAGGCGACGAACCCCGCCACCTTGGCCAGCGTCCACCCGACCGTCGCCGCCAGCGCGCCGAGTGGCAGCGGCGGCGCGTCCGGCGCCAGCGCCGGGCCTAGCGCCGGCAGCAGGACCAGCGCAAGCACCATCGCCAAATCCTCGACGATCAGCCATCCAACCGCGATGCGGCCGCGCTCCGTCTCCAGGATGTGCCTTTCCTGAAGCGCGCGCACCAGGACGACGGTGGAGGCAACGGAGAGGGCCAGGCCGAACACCAGACCTGCGCCGACGCCCCAGCCGAAGCTCCACGCCAGCGCCATGCCGAGCAGTGTCGCCACCGCGATCTGCACGACAGCGCCTGGCAGCGCGATCGCCCGCACCGTCATCAGCTCGGCCGGCGAGAAGTGCAGCCCCACCGCGAACATCAGCAGGATGATGCCGATCTCCGCCAGTTCGTTCGCCAGCGCCTGGTCCGCCACGAAGCCCGGCGTGAACGGGCCGACCATGACGCCCGCCAGCAGGTAGCCGACCAGTGGCGACAGGCGCAGCCGGTGCGCCACCGTGCCCAGAAGAAAAGCAAGGCAGAAGCCCGCCGCGAGGGTCGCGATCAGCGGCGTGTCGTGGCTCGGCATCGTCCCCTCGCGCGGTCCGATGCCACAATGCGGGCCGCGCGGGTCAGGTCAATGGATCAGGCAGCCGCGTAGCGCGACAGCGCGAGATCGTCATGCGCGATCTCCGGCTGCCGCCCGGTGATGAGGTCCGCCAGCAGCCGGCCGGATCCGCAGGCCATGGTCCAGCCCAGCGTGCCGTGTCCAGTGTTGAGGAACAGGTTCGCGTAGCGCGTCGCCCCCACCACAGGCGTGCCGTCCGGCGTCATCGGGCGGAGGCCTGTCCAGAAGCTCGCCTTCGCTGCGTCGCCGCCGCGCGGGAAGAGGTCGGTCACCGAATGCTCCAGCGTTGCCCGCCGGGGCCGGCGCAGCCTCAGCGAGAAACCTGCCAGCTCGGCCGTGCCGCCGACGCGGATGCGGTCGCCCAGGCGCGTGATCGCCACCTTGTACGTCTCGTCCATCACCGTCGAGACAGGTGCCGCGGCTTCATCGTCCACCGGCAGGGTGAGGGAATAGCCCTTCACCGGGTAGACCGGCACGTGGATGTTCAGCGGGCGCAGCAACGCGGGGGTGTAGCTCCCCATGGCCACCACGTAGCGGTCGGCCGTGACCATGCCGGCATCGGTCATCACGCCGCTCACCGCGCCGGCCTCGGTGTTCAGCCCGTGCACCGTCACGCCGTGGCGGAACCGCACGCCGATCGCGGCCGCCAACCCGGCCAGGCGCTGGGTGAAGAGGTGCGCATCGCCCGTCTCGTCGCCCGGGAGCTGCAAGCCTCCCACGAAGCGGTCGCGCACCAGCCCCAGCGCCGGCTCCGCCGCGATGCATCCGGCAGGGTCGAGGAGTGCGTGCCGCACCCCAAAAGCCTGCAGCACGGCGACGTCGGCCGCCACAGCGTCAAGCTGCTTCGCCGTGCGGAAGAGCTGCAGCGTGCCCCGCATGCGCTGGTCGTACTCGATGCCGGTGTCCGCTCGCAGCGCGACGAGGCAGTCGCGGGAGTATTCGGCCAGCCGGACCATGCGCGCCTTGTTCCGGCCGTAGGCGGCTTCGGTGCAGTTCGCCAGCATCTGCGCCAGCCAGGCATAGAGCCCGCCTTCCAGCCGCGGCCACAGCACCAGCGGCCGATGGCGCATCATCAGCCACTTCAGCGCCTTCACCGGGATGCCCGGACCGGCCCACGGCGCGGAATAGCCGGGCGATACCTGCCCGGCGTTGGCGAAGCTCGTCTCCATCCCCGGCGCGGGCTGCCGGTCCAACACCGTCACCTCGTGACCCGCCCGAGCCAGGTACCAGGCGCTGGTCACCCCGACCACGCCGCTGCCGAGCACCACCACGCGCATCGCCTGCTCCTCCGGGTTTCGGAACGGGTGGAGGATAGATGGCGGAACCGGCGAATATCCTGTCGATCCAGCGCATCCAGTGGCTTTGACCGCTCTGCAGCGATATAAGTTGCGAGGTTTTCGCAAGGTTTGCGAATGGACGAGATCGACCGCACCATCATCCGGGAGCTGCGCCGCGACGGCCGCATGCCGAATGCCGCCCTGGCCCAGGCCGTCGGCCTCTCTCCTTCCGCCTGCCTGCGCCGCCTCCGCCTGCTGGAGCGCGACGGCACCATCCGCGGCTACACCGTCCTGGTTGACGAGCCGCCGCCACGCGATGCCGTCGTCGTCATCGTTCAGATCACGCTGGAGCGGCAGACCGACGAGCACCTGCGCCGCTTCGAGGAAGCGGTGCGCCGTTGCGCCGAGGTGCGCGAGTGCTACCTGATGACCGGCATCGCGGACTACCTGCTGCGTGTCGAAGCACGCGACGCCGCAGATTACGAACGCATCCACAAGGAAGCGCTGTCCCGCATGCCCGGCGTCGCCCGCATCCAATCCAGCTTCGCCATCCGCGCGGTCATCCGCGGCGCGTGAGCCCGCGCGGTTCTCTGACGACAAGTCGCATGAATGTCGCGCATCGAGCGTGCTGCATGGCGCACCCCCGGCCCCGCCGCCACCTTGCGGCGCGACGGGTCGCCATCACCGGTGCGACCCCCAGGCAAGGGATCAGCCCGCGTTGGACCGCCTTCTCTTCACGCCGACCCGCCTCGGCGAGGTCGCGATTGCCAACCGCGTCGTGATGGCGCCGATGACGCGCAACGCGCCGGCGCCGGCCTGATCATCACCGAGGGCACGGCCCCCGCCTCATCCGGCCGCGGCTACATCGACATCCCTGGCCTCTACAGCCCGGCGCAGGTGGAGGGCTGGCGCGGCGTCGTCGCCCGCGTGCATGCGCGCGGCGGCCGGATCGCGGCGCAGCTGATGCATGTCGGTCGCATCTCCCACCCCAACTTCCTTGATGGCGGCACGCCGCTGGCGCCATCCGCGGTCGCGCGATGACGGAGGGAGGTCGAGGAGGCCATTGCCGGCGTCGCCACCGCGGCCCGTACCGCGCGCGAAGCCGGATTCGACGCGGTCGAGGTCCGCGGCGCGAATGGCTATCTCGTCAACCAGTTCCTCGCGCCCGACGTGAACCGCCGCCACCGACCGCTGGGGCGGCGACGGCATGGGCCACGGCCGGTTCCTGCTGGCGGTAGTGGACGCGGTGGCCGCTGCGATCGGCGGCGCCCGCACCGGCCTCCGCCTCAGTCCGAACGGCACCTTCAACGACATCGCGGACCCGGATCCGGAGGGCACCTATGCGCCCCTGCTGCGGGAGCTGGCGCGCCGCGAGCTGGCGTGGCTCCATCTCACGGGGCCGACGGCAGGCTCCGACGCCGCCGACTTCGCCCGCACCCATTTGCGCGCACCGCTGATCCTCAATGGCGGGTATGGCAGGCGGCGCGCGGACGCCGACTTCGCCGCCGCCGGGCCGAGGCGATCTCCTTCGGCGCCAGCTTCCTGGCAAATCCCGACCTGCCGGAGCGGCTGCGTCGGAGGGCACCGCTCAACCCGCCCGACACGTCGACCTTCTACGGCGGCGACGCACGGGGCTACCTGGACTGCCCGGCGCCCGCCGCGTGGCTCCGGGCCGGGCGGCCGGGAGCTCCCGTCCGCCCGGGGCCACCCACCTACCGCGCCCGGTAGCTCTGGTGGCAGGCGCCGCAGGTGCCGCCCGTGCTCCGCAGCAGGTCAGGCGTGACGTTGCCCGCCTCGGCCGCCGTCTTCAGCGCACCGAGGGCGGTGACCATGCTGGCATTGCGGGTCTGGAAGTCGGCGCGGTTCTGCTCGATGGCGGCCAGCGCCCGCGTCTGCCCCTCATTCGTGCCCTGGGCCACCGGAGGCGCCAGGCTTGCCGCGGGAAAGAGCTGCGGCATGCGCTGGTAGAAGGGCAGCATCTGGTCGACCCGCTGCGCGATCTGCCGCTGGTCGCCCCGGCCCTGCACGACGGCGGCGATGGCTTCCATGTGCTGGCCCATCTGCCGCAGGCCGTTGCGGCGCTCGGCAATCACATCGGCCTGCGCGAGCGCGCCGCCGGCCATCCCGAGCGCCAGGACGGCGCCGGCTGCCACGATCCATCCACGCATGTTCCTGGACTCTCCTTGTGGGGCACCGATGCTGGCAACCTCGCGCGGCGGGCGCAACGGTCGGTCGCGTGACCGAATGTGTCCCCCGCTTGCCCGCGGGGTCGCACGCCGCTATACGGCCGGCCTCGCGCCGGTCCGACGGAGTGTAGCTCAGCCTGGTAGAGCACTGTGTTCGGGACGCAGGGGCCGGAGGTTCGAATCCTCTCACTCCGACCAGCGCCGCGCGCCCCGTCCGGTCTCCGGACGGGGCGTTCGCTTTTTTCTTCCGTGCGACCACCCGTCCTGGCCCGGCGATTGCTGCGCTGCCGAAGCGACCACCGCGCAGCGAGGACATCGGGATGAAATCTGCTTCCACCCTCACCGCCGCCGCCCTGCTCGGCGGCAGCCTGACGCTTCCGCAGGCAGCCGGCGCCCAGACGACGATCGAGAGCCTCGGCCTGACGGTCACCGCCACGCCCGCGGTCACCACGGACTACCTGTTCCGAGGCATCAGCCAGACCCGCGGCCGCCCGGCGGCGCAATTCACCCTGGATGTCGAGCACAGCTCCGGCCTCTACATCGGCGGCTTCATCTCGAACGTCGCCTTTCCGGGCACCAACCTGCGGCAGGAGGTGGACGGCAGCTTCGGCTACCGCTTCTCCCTCGGTGACCTGAAGCTCGACGTCGGCGCCACCTATTTCGGCTACCCTGGCTACGAGCGACCGCCCGGCGGCTATGATTGGGCGTGGTGGGAAGTGAACCTCCGCGCGAGCCAGGAGGTCGGGCCCTTCAAGTTGCTCGGCCAGGTGTCCTGGTCGCCCAACTTCAACTTCGAATCCGGCAATGCCGTCTACGTCGAGGGTGGTTTCGACCTGGGCAGTACGGTCGCTGGCGTCACCCTCTCCGCCCGGGCCGGCTACCAGTGGGTGGAAGACAATGCCCGCTTCGGCCTGCCCGACTACGGCGTCTTCTCCGTGGGCCTGTCGCGCGAGATCGCCTTCGGCGTCATCGGCGCGGTGACCTTCAGCCACGCGACGGTCAGCCGCTCCGACTGCTTCGGCGGCCTGGCCTACTGCGGCACCCGCGTCGCCGCGACCATCAGCCGCCCCTTCTGAGGGTCAGCTCCGCCCGCGCGCGCCCCAGAACATGAGGGCCCGCGCGGGCCAGACCCAGGCAATGCCGGCGACGCCGAAGTAGAGAAGCTGCAGCACCCAGTGCAGCCGCACCACCTGGTCTGCCACCACCACCACCACCGCCACATAGGCAAGGAAGCCGAGGACACCGATCAGGAGGGCAAGCATCGCGCGGGACATGCGCGGGATGTGGCAGCCCAGGGGAACACCGCCAAGACCTGCGCCTTCCCCGTTGCGACCGCTCCCGGGCGGGCCTAGCTTGCGCCCGAGGGAAGGCAAGCAGCCCGTGCAACCCCCGCCGCGCAGCGCGCCGGCGGGCCGCGGTCGTGCCTGCCCGCACAGGAGGCCGCGCGACACCCCGCATGAATGACCATCCCCACCCGCGCCCAGGTGTCGATCCCGACCTCGACCTGCGCGACCACATCCGCGGCATCCCAGACTTTCCCAAGCCGGGCATCCTCTTCTACGACATCTCCACGCTCCTGCGGCACGGCCGTGCCTGGCGCACGGCGATGTCGCGCCTGGCGGGCATCGTCGCTCCGCACAAGCCCGACCTGCTCGCCGGCATCGAGAGCCGTGGCTTCCTTGTCGCCGCCCCCCTCGCGCTTGAGCTCGGCCTTGGCTTCGTCATGCTGCGCAAGCCGCGCAAGCTGCCTGGCCTGACCATCGGCCTGAACTACGCCCTCGAATACGGCACCGACCGCATCGAGATGCAGGCCGATGCCGTCGCCCCGGGCAGCCGCGTGGTCGTGCTGGATGACCTGCTCGCCACCGGCGGCACCATGGCGGCGGGCATCTCCCTGCTGCGCCAGGCTGGCGCGGTCGTCCCCTGCGCCGCCTGCCTCATCGAGCTCACCTTCCTGGGCGGCCGGGCACGCCTCGATGTCCCGTTCGAAGCCCTCGTCGCCTACGATCACTGACGGCCGCTTGCCGGCCGTGCTCGCCGCGGCGGTGGCCGCGGCGCCGACGGGCGTCGTCGTGTCCGACCCGCGCCTGCCCGACTGCCCGATCGTCTACGCCAACCCTGCCTTTCACCGCCTGACCGGCTACGCGCCGGAGGAGGTGATCGGCCGCAATTGCCGCTTCCTCCAGGGCCCCGGCACCGACCCTGCTGCCATCGCCGCAATCCGTGCCGCGATCGCTGCCGCCAGCCCGATCGACATCACCCTCGTCAACCACCGCAAGAACGGGAGGCGCTTCCAGAACGAGTTGCACATCTCGCCTGTCTTCGGCCCTGATGGTCGGGTCTCCGCCTTCCTCGGCATCCAGCACGACGTCACCGCCCGCCTCCGGGCCGAGGCCGGCGAGCGCCGCGCCCGTGCCCGCGCCGAGCGCGCCAATGCCGAGAAGTCGGACTTCCTCGCCTTCGTCAGCCACGAGGTTCGCACGCCGCTGAACGGCGTGCTCGGCACGCTCTCCCTGTTGCTCGACACGCCGCTGACCGCGGAGGGCCGCGCCTATGCCGAGACCGCCCGGCGCTCCGGTGAGACGCTGCTCTGGACGGTGAACGAGGTGCTCGACCTCTCCCGCATCGAAGCCGGCCGGCTGGAGCTGGAGGACATCGCCTTCCGTCCCGCCGCCGTCGCGGAAGAAGTCGTGGCGCTGGAACGCAAGCTCGCCGCCGACAAGGGCCTGGGCCTTTCCGTGTCGCTGGACCCTGTCCTGCCGGCCTGGGTGATGGGGGACCCTGCCCGCCTCCGGCAGGTGCTGCTCAATCTGGTCGACAATGCGGTGAAGTTCACCGCGTCCGGCACGGTGGAGCTGCGGTCCTGCCGAGAGGGCGACCGCATCGTCTTCGAGGTGGAGGATACCGGTCCCGGCATCCCGGCCGCGTTGCGTCATCGGCTGTTCCACCGCTTCCAGCAGGCCGATGCCGGCACGGCGCGTCGGCACGGCGGTTCCGGACTCGGGCTGATGATCTGCCGTCGGCTGGTCGGCCTCATGGGCGGCACGATCGGCGTGAGCAGCCGCCCTGGGGAGGGCAGCCTGTTCCGCTTCGACCTGCCGCTTCGCCCGGCAGATCCGCCGGAAGTTGCGGCCGCCCTGCCCGCGGAGCCGGCTGTGCCCGGAGGCTGCCTGCTCCTCGCCGAGGACAGCGAGGCAAGCCAGCTCGTCGCAGCCTCCATCCTGCGCAAGGCTGGCTATGTCGTGGACCTTGCGCGTGACGGGGAGGAGGCGGTCACGGCCGCCCGCGCACGAACCTATGACGCGATCCTCATGGATGTGCGCATGCCTGTGCTCGATGGCTACGCAGCGACGGCGCGCATCCGCGCCCTGCCCGGGCCAGCCGGCCGCGTACCCATCCTTGCCCTTACCGCCTCCGCCATGCCGGGGGATGCGATGCGCTGCCTTGCCGCGGGCATGACGGCGCATCTTGCCAAGCCTGTCGACCGTGCCCGCCTGCTCTCGGCCATCGCCGCGCTCGTCGGCGCGGGCCGCGCCGAGTCGCCCACGCGCGATCCTGGTCCCGCCCACGCCCTGCTGGCGCGGGAGACGCTCGAGGAACTGCGTGCAGCCCTCGGCCCTGGCCGGCTGCCAGACCTCGTGGGGATCTTTGCCGCCGAAACCCTCGGCCGGCTCCGCCGCCTGACGCCCGACGCGCCGCTCCCGGCACTACGGGACGAGGCGCATGCGCTGCACGCGGCCGCCGCCACCTTCGGCGCCGCCGCCCTGCGCGAGGTTGCCGCCGCGCTGGAGGCCGCCGCGGAGACCGGTGACGCGCCGGCCGCCGCCGCGCTGCTGCTGACGCTGCCCGACCTCGTGGAGCGCACGCTCCACGCCCTCTCCCGTGCGGCAGGCATCGGCGCCGACCGGCAGTGAGCGCCTGCCACCTTTACGCCCCAATTGGGTGGAGAGGTGCATCCAACGAAGACGGAGGCATCGCAGGAGTGGCTGGCGTGACGTCGACCCGCCGGGGTCTGATCGGCGCTGCGTTGGCTGCCGCTGCCGACACATGCCCGGCGGCCGCGGCGCATGCAGGAGGAGCGGCGGGCCACGCGCCGGAAGCCGCAACGCTCCTCGCCCCCGGGCCGGAGGATGGCGCGCATGCGGCCCTGGCCCACCGGCTCGCCGCCGGTCTCAGCCGGGCGCTCGTCCGGGCCACCGCGCTGCGCGTCGCGGTCCTTGGCGGGCCGGACGGCGTGACCGCGGCCAACCGCTTCGCCGCCTCCACCCCAGGCGAGGAACGCGCCCTGCTTCTGCTGCCCGGCCTTGCGGGCCAAGCCGCGCTGGTCGGCGACAACCGCGTCCGCTTCGAGGCACGTCACTGGCCGGCAGTGTGCGCAGGGATGGTGCCGGCCGTGCTGGCGGGGCGTCCCGCCGCAACGGGCGCCGGACCGGCCCGCGTCGCCGTGACCGGCCCCGCCGTGCCGGAGATGGCCGGGCTGCTCGCCCTCGACCTGCTCGGCCGTCCCGCGGTGCCCGTTGCGGTGCCCGCCGGCGCGACGGCGGAGGCGATGGTGGCCACCGGCGCAGCCGACGTGGCGGTGCTCGCTGGGCCCGCCCTGCCGGCACGGCTCGCCTCGCTGGGGCTGCAGCCCCTGCTCACCTTCGACACGCCGGGCCAGCCGCGCGACCCGGCGCTGCCCGACACGCCTGGTCTGGGCGAATTGCTGCCCGACCCGGCGCCGCTGGTCGCTGCGGCACGTGCCGCCGGCGCCGCTCTGCGCCTGCGCGGAGTCCTGGTGCTGCCGGCGCTGAGTTCGGCCGATACCGTCGCACTCTGGCGCGGCGCCGCGCGGCGTTGGGTCGAGGAAGAGCCGGATGCCGCCGGCGCCGGCACACGCCGCCTGGTGGACCGCGCCGCCGCGGCCGCGCTTGCCACGCTGGTCCCGTCGCCCGAGGTGACGCTGGCCTACCGCGAATGGCTGCTCCGCCGGTTCAACTGGCGCGCCGCCTGAGACTACGCCTTCAGCGCGGCGATCAGGAATTCGCGGTTTCCCTCCGGACCGAGGATCGGGCTCGGCTCCACGCCCAGCACATTCCAGCCGGGCAAGCCGGTCCACCAGCCGGCGATCTCCGCGCAGACCCGCTCATGCACCGCGGCATCGCGGACCACGCCGCCCTTGGCGACCGCCGGCCCGACCTCGAACTGCGGCTTGATCAGCGCCACCGCCCATGCCCCCGCCGCCGCGAGGGAGAGCGATGCCGGCAGCACCGTGCGCAGCCCGATGAAGCTGGCGTCGCAGACCACCGCGGCCGGCGCCTCCTTCACCTGCGCCGCGTCCAGGTGCCGGGCATTCACCCGCTCCATGACCACCACCCGGGGATCGTTGCGCAGCCTCCAGGCAAGCTGCCCATGTCCGACATCGACGGCGTACACCCGCGCTGCCCCGTGGTGCAGGAGCACATCGGTGAACCCGCCGGTCGAGGCACCGATGTCGAGGCAGACGCGGCCGACTGGCGAGAGGCCGAAATGCGCCAACGCATGGGCCAGCTTCACCCCGCCCCGCGACACCCAGGGGTGGTCCGCGCCCCTCACTTCCAGCGACTGGTCGGCGCGTACTGCCTGACCGGCCTTCGCCACCCGCGCCTCGCCCGAATACACCACGCCGGCCAGGATCAGCGCCTGCGCCCGCGCCCGGCTCTCCGCCAGGCCGCGCTCGACCAGCGCCTGGTCGGCGCGCTGCTTCATCGCGCCCCGTCCCGCAGCGTCACGCCCGTACGGCGACCTCCTCCGCCGCCACGCCGAGGGCCGACAGCGCGGTCGCCACGACGTGCCGCGCGTTCAGCCCCGCATGGTCGTACTGCGCCTTCGGCGCGGCGTGGTCGATGAAGGCGTCCGGCAGCGTCATCGGCCGGAACCGCAGGCCGCCATCCAGCATCCCGCGCTTCGCCAGGTGGTGCGCCACGAAGCTGCCGAAGCCGCCGACCGAGCCCTCCTCCACCGTCACCAGCACCTCGTGCCCGCGCGCGAGGCGCTCGACCAGCACGGTGTCGAGCGGCTTGGCAAAGCGTGCATCTGCGACCGTGGCCGACAGCCCGCGTGCCGCCAGCTCATCGGACGCCTTCAGGCACTCCGCCAGCCGTGTGCCGTAGGACAGGAGCGCGATGCGCGTGCCCTCCCGCAGCACGCGCCCCCGTCCGATCTCGAGCGGCGTGCCCCGCGCCGGTACCGGTACTCCCGTCCCCTCGCCGCGCGGATAGCGGAAGGCGCTCGGCCGGTCATCGATCGCCGCCGCCGTCGCCACCATGTGCGCCAGCTCCGCTTCGTCCGCCGCCGCCATCAGCACCATTCCCGGCAGGCAGCCGAGGTAGGCGATGTCGAAGCTGCCGGCATGCGTCGCCCCGTCGGCGCCCACCAGCCCGGCACGGTCCATCGCGAAGCGCACCGGCAGCGACTGCAGCGCGACGTCGTGAACCAACTGATCGTAGGCGCGCTGGAGGAAGGTGGAGTAGATCGCGCAGAACGGCTTCAGCCCCTCGGTCGCCATCCCCGCGGCGAAGGTCACCGCGTGCTGCTCTGCAATGCCGACATCGAAGCAGCGCTTCGGGAAGCGCCGCGCGAAGGCGTCCAGCCCCGTCCCCGCCGGCATCGCCGCGTTCACCGCCACGATCCGCTCATCCGCCTCCGCCTCGGCGATCAGGGCATTGGCGAACACCTTGGTGTAGGATGGCGGGCCCGGAGGCGCCTTCGCCTGCTCACCGGTGATCACGTTGAACTTGGCTACGCCGTGGTACTTGTCGGCCGAGGCCTCGGCCGGCGCGTAACCCTTGCCCTTCTGGGTCACCACGTGCAGCAGGATCGGGCCGCTCTCCTCCGCGTCGCGCAGGTTGCGCAGCACCGGCAGGAGGTGGTCCAGGTCGTGCCCGTCGATCGGACCGACATAGTAGAAGCCCAGCTCCTCGAACAGCGTGCCGCCGGTCAGCAGCCCGCGCGCGAATTCCTCCGCGCGCCGCGCCGTCCGCTCGATCGGCCGCGGAAAGCGCCGTGCGAGCCGCCCCATGAGCTCGCGCACCGACAGGAACGGACGCGAGGAGATGAGGCGCGAGAGATACGCGCTCATCGCGCCGACCGGCGTCGCGATCGACATGTCGTTGTCGTTCAGGATCACGATCAGCCGTGCCTTCATCGCGCCGGCATTGTTCATCGCCTCGTACGCCATGCCTGCGCTCATCGACCCGTCGCCGATGATCGCAATGACGTGCCGGTCATCCCCCTTCAGGTCACGCGCTGCCGCCATGCCCAGCCCGGCGCTGATCGAGGTCGAGGAGTGCGCAGCCCCGAACGGATCGTACTCGCTCTCGCTCCGCCGCGTGAACCCGGACAGCCCCCCTTCCTGCCGCAGCGTGCGGATGCGGTCTCGCCGGCCGGTCAGGATCTTGTGCGGATAGGCCTGGTGCCCGACGTCCCAGATCAGCCGGTCGCGCGGCGTCTCGAACACCGCATGCACGGCGACGGTAAGCTCCACGACGCCGAGCGAGGCGCCAAGGTGCCCGCCAGTCTGCGACACGGCGTGCACCGTCTCCGCCCGCAGCTCCGCCGCCAGAGCCTTGAGCTGGTCCGCCGAGAGGTTCCGCAGATCGGACGGCACGCGAACCCGGTCGAGCAGCGGCGTGGCAGGGGAGGGCGCCATGCGTCAGGTCTTCCTTTTCACCGTGTAGTCGGCAAGGTCGCGCAGGAGATCGGCACGCGGACCGAAGCTGTCGAGATGTGCCCGCGCCTGCGCCACCAGCCGCTCCGCCTGCAGCCGCGCGCGCTCCAGCCCGAGCAGCCCGACCAGAGTCGCCTTGCCCGCTGCCGCATCCTTCCCCGCAGCCTTGCCGATCTGCTCGGCCGTTGCCGTCGCATCCAGCAGGTCGTCGGCGATCTGGAACGCCGCGCCCAGCTCCCGACCGAAGGCGGCCAGCGCGTGCCGCTGCGGCTGCGGCGCCTTGCCGAGGATGGCCCCCGCCTCCGCCGAGAACTCGATAAGGCGGCCCGTCTTCAGCAGTTGCAGCCGCCCGATCGCCGGCTCGTTGGGCGGCTCCTCCGCCTCCTCTGCCATCATGTCGAGCATCTGCCCCGCGCACATCCCGCGGCAGCCGGCAGCGCGTGCCAGCATCCGCACAAGCTCGGCGCGCACCGCGGCGTCGGAATGCGTGTCCTCCTCAACCAGCGTGCCGAAGGCCAGCGCCTGCAGCGCGTCGCCCGCGAGGATCGCCGTTGCCTCGTCGAAGGCACGATGCACCGTCGGCTTGCCGCGCCGCATGTCGTCGTCATCCATCGCCGGCAGGTCGTCATGCACCAGGCTGTAGGCGTGCAGCATCTCCACCGCCGCAGCCGCCCGCACCGAGGAGGCGCGCGCCACGCCGAACTGCCGCGCGGCCTCGAGCACGAGGAAGCCGCGCAACCGCTTGCCGCCGCCGATGGCCGCATAGCGCATCGCCTCGAACAGCCGTGCCTCCGCGCCCTCGGGCTCGGGAATGAGCACGTCGAGCGCCGCGTCGATCTCGGCCGCCGCCTCGTTCATCGCGGCGCGCAGCCGCGTCGTCGTCCCTGACGTACTCATTCCGCGTCCCGCAGCGAGAGGCCGGTCGGCGTCTCCACCACCGCCTGCAGCTTTGCTTCGGCTTCGGCGAGCTTTGCCTCGCAATGGCGGCGCAGCGCGGCGCCGCGCTCATACGCGGCCACCGCCTCCTCCAGCTTGCCGCGCCCGCCTTCGAGGTCGCGGACAATGCCCTCCAGCTCGGCCAGCGCCTCCTCGAAGCTCAGCTCCTCCACCGGGCGGGGCGCCGCCTGGTTCATTCCGGCTCGATCCCCGCGGCGCGGATCGCCTCGGTCCATTTCCGCGTCTCCGCGGCCACGAAGCGCGCCGCTTCCTCCGGCGTCGACAGCATCAGTTCCATCCCCAGCGCGTTCACCACCCGGTCGCGCAACTCGGCCGAGGCCCCGGCCTGGCGGACCGCCTCGTTCAGCCGGGCGATCGCCGGCGCCGGCGTGCCGGCCGGCACAGCCACGACGAACCAGGCGAACAGCTCGTAGTTGGGAAGACCGGCTGCCTCCGCAACGGTCGGCACCTCCGGCAGCGAGGAGGAGCGGCGCTGCGTCGTCACCGCCAGGGCCCGCAGGCCGTTGTTCTGGAGCTGCGGCAGGATCACCGCCTGGTCGGCGATGAACAGGTCCACCCGCCCCGCCATCAGGTCCTGCACCGCGTTGGGAGATGACCGATACGGCACGTGCAGCATCTTCACGCCCGCCATGCTCGCCAACATCTCCGCCGCCACGCGCTGCGAGGAGGAGGCCGAGGCGAAGGTCACCGCCTCCGGCCGCGCCCGTGCCGCGGCCAGAAGCTCGGCGAGCGTCCGGTGCGGGCTGTCTCCCTTCACCGCAACGAGCAGCGGCACGGTGGCCAGCGTGGACACCGGCGCGAAGGCCCGCTCCATGTCGAAGGGCACGCGGCGGAACAGCGCGTTGGCCGCGGCATTCGTGCTGTTGGTGCCGAACAGGAAGGTCAGCCCGTCGGGTGCGGCCCGCGCCACGGCTTCCGCCCCGATCAGCCCGTTGGCGCCAGCCCGGTTCTCCACCACGACCGGCTGGCCCAGCGCGTCCCGCATCCGGTCGGCGAACAGGCGCGCCACCGTGTCGGTGGCCGAGCCCGGGGCAAAGGGCACGATCCCCCGGACCGGTCCTGGCGGCCAGGCGGGCTGCGCCCGTCCCAGGCCCGGCGCGAGGAGGGCGAGGGCGGGCAGAGCGCCCAGCGCGCGGCGGCGGATCATCACGGCGTTTCCTTCCGAGGCCTTGCCCCACCGGATAGGATGGCCGCCCGGCCGGAGCAAGCGCGAGCCCGGTCAGCTCCCCATCAGCGCCCGCACATGCGCCGCGCTGGACGTCGCCAGCGCGTCCAGGTCGTAGCCCCCTTCCAGCAGGCTCACCACGCGGCCGTCGCAATGCCGCTCCGCCAGCCGGCAGAGCTCCTCTGTCACCCAGGCGAAGTCCGCCTCCCTCAGGCGGAGCTGAGCCAGCGGGTCCCGGGCGTGGGCGTCGAACCCGGCCGAGATCACGACGAGCCCCGGCGCGAAGCGCTCCAGCGCGGGCAGGATCGTGCCGGCCCAGGCCGTGCGGAACGCCGCGCCGTCCGCCCCGGGCGGCAACGGCGCGTTGACGATGTTGCCGACGCCCGTCTCATGCGCCTCACCCGTGCCGGGGTAGCAGGGGGATTGGTGCGAGCTGCCGAAGAACAGGCTCGCGTCCTGCTCGAAGCAGGCCTGGGTGCCGTTGCCGTGGTGCACGTCGAAATCCAGCACCGCCACGCGCTCCACGCCGTGCGCCGCCTGCGCATGACGCGCCGCCACTGCGGCGTTGGCGAAGAGGCAGAAGCCCATCGGCCGCGCCGGCTCGGCATGGTGGCCGGGCGGGCGCGTCGCGCAGAAGGCGCGCCGCACCTGCCCGCCGCACACCGCGTCCACCGCCGCCACCGCCGCGCCTGCCGCGCGGAGCGCGGCCTCGGCGCTGCCGTGGCTCATCACCGTGTCTGCGTCGAGCGCCACCATCTCATCAGGCCGGGGCCGGATGCCGAGGATCGCTTCGACGTAGCGGGGCGGGTGCACGCGGCAGAGTTGCTCCTCCGTCGCCTCCGGCGCCTCGTCCCGCAGCAGGCCGGCGAACTGCTCCGCCTCCAGCGCCGCCAGCACGGCGCGCAGCCGGTCCGCCCGTTCCGGATGCCCGTCGCCCGTATCGTGCCGCAGGCAGGCGCGGTGCGTCAGAAGGAGAACGCTCACGTCCCGGTCGCCTCCTCGCGCTTGCGCAAGGTGAAGCGGTAGACGCCCTTCTCCTCGCTGAAGGCCACCAGCGCATGGCCCGTTTCCGCGGCATAGGCCCGGAAGTCCTTGACGCTGGCAGGGTCGGTCGCCAGCACGGTCAGGCGCGCGCCCGGGGTGAGCGATCGCATCGCCTTGTTCGCCTTCAGCACCGGCAGAGGGCAGGTAAGCCCCTGCACGTCGAGGGTTGTCTCGCTCATCGGCGGACTCCACCATCCGCCCCGCCATCCGGCAAGCGCCCGCCTTGCCCCGCCCGGCCGCGCAACGGCACACTCGCCCCATGCCCCCCCGCATCGGCATCGACCTCGGCGGCACCAAGATCGAGGTCGCCGTGCTCGACGCCGCCGGCGCCGTGACGCTTCGGCGCCGCAGGCCCACTCCCTACGGCTACGCCGCGACGGTGGAGGCCGTCGTCGCCCTGGTCGAGGCGGCGGAGGCTGAGGCCGGCGCCCGCGGCACCGTCGGCATCGGTATCCCGGGCAGCGAGAACCCGTCCACGCGCCTGATCCGCGGCGCCAACTCCACCTTCCTGAACGGCCGGCCGCTCGGCACCGACCTCGCCGCACGGCTGGGTCGGGAGGTCCGCCTGTCCAATGACGCGAATTGCCTCGCGCTGTCGGAGTTCGCCGGCGGCGGCTCCGGCTTCGCGGTCATCCTCGGCACCGGCGTGGGCGGCGGCATCGTCCAGCACGGCCGGCTGGTGGAAGGCCGCAATGGGATCGCGGGCGAATGGGGCCACACCCCGCTGCCCTGGATGACGGCCGACGAGTTCCCGGGCCGACCCTGCTGGTGTGGCCAGCACGGCTGCATCGAGACCTTCCTCTGCGGCCCTGCCCTTGCGGCCGAGGCGGACGGGCCGGGGACGCGCGACGCCGGCGCATTGCCCGCCCGCGCCGCGGCCGGCGAAGCCCGGGCGCGCGCCGCGCTCGACCGTCACGCGGACCGTCTCGCCCGCGCGCTCGCCGGGGTGGTCAACCTGCTCGATCCCGAGGTCATCGTGCTCGGCGGTGGCCTGTCCAACATGGAACACCTGTATGAGGCGCTGCCACGGCTGATCCCGCGCCACGTCTTTTCCGACAGCTTCTCGACGCCCGTCCTGCGCGCGCGCCATGGCGACAGCTCCGGCGTGCTCGGCGCGGCCCGGCTGTGGGATGCCGGCTGATGCCTGCCCTCTGCCGCGACTGCGACCATGTGACGGAGACGACGCAGCCGCGCTGCGCCGCCTGCGGGTCGCGCCGGATCGTCGCGCATCCCGAGCTGCTGACGCTTGCCATCGCCCACATCGACTGCGATGCCTTCTTTGCGAGCGTCGAGAAGCGTGACCGGCCGGAGCTGCTGACCCGGCCCGTGATCGTGGGCGGCGGCAGGCGCGGCGTCGTCGCTGCCGCCTGCTACGTCGCCCGCACCCGCGGCGTGCGCAGCGCCATGCCGATGTTTAAGGCCCTGGCCGCCTGTCCGGACGCCGAGGTCGTCAAGCCGGACTTCCAGAAATACGTCGCCGCCTCGCGCCAGGTGCGGGCGCTGATGGAGGCGCTGACGCCGCTGGTCCAGCCTCTCTCGATCGACGAAGCGGTGCTCGACCTCTCGGGCACCGCCGCATTGCACCGCGCACCCCCGGCCGTCGTCCTTGCCCGCTTCGCCCGCGCAGTGGAGCGGGAGGTCGGCATCACTGTCTCGATCGGCCTTGCCGCCAACCGCCTGCTCGCGAAGCTGGCCGTCGAGCGCGACAAACCGCGCGGCTTCGCCGCGATCGGCGCCGAGGCGCCTTCCCTGCTGGCGGAGGAGCCGGTGACCACCCTGCCCGGTGTCGGTCCTGCGCTTGCCCGGCGCCTCGCCTCGGCTGGAATCACCCGCCTCGGCCAACTCGCCGCGCTGGACGTGAAGGAGGCGGCACGCCGCTTCGGCGAGGACGGGCCGGCCCTGGCTGCCCGAGCCCGCGGCGAGGATAGCCGCCGCGTCACGCCCGACCGCGAGACGAAATCCATCTCCGCCGAGACCACCTTCGACGCCGATCTGCGGACGGCCGCGGACCTCGAGAAGCCGCTATGGCGCATGTGCGAGAAGCTCGCCCGGCGGCTGGCGGAAAAGGACCTCGCAGCCGGGGGGGTGGTGCTCAAGCTGAAGACGGCGGGCTTCGAGACGCGGACGCGGAACGCCCGCCTGACGCGCCCGACCCGCTTGCCCGAGACGCTCTTCGCCGCCGCGCGCCCGCTTCTGACCAGGGAGGCAACCGGCGCGGCCTTTCGCCTTATCGGCATCGGCGCGCAGCCACTCGCCCCAGGAGCGGAGGCGGACCGTCCGGACCTGGCCGATCCCGATGCCGGCCGCCGGGCAGCCAAGTGGCAGGCCGTGGAGGCACTGCGGGCACGCTTCGGAGCGGAGGCCGTGGTGAGCGGCCGCGCGGTCGCGCCGAAACGCTGAGCCGCGCTACATCACCGAACGGATGAGGGGAGACGTGGCGGCGCTGCATGGCTGCTGCATGGAGAGCAGCCGCGCCGCCTCTGCCTCATGCCCGATTCGGCGCTGGATAGCCGCGGCTTCCCGCAATTCCAGGTTGTAGCCCTCGCAGGTGTCCGAGGCGCGTCGGCGCTCAGACATCGGGACCGAACCGCTCGCGGCGCTGACGGCGGCGCGCGCATGAACCTCGCCCGGGGAACGCCAGGAGGTGCCGACGACAACGAGGCCGGCCGTGCCAATGAGGCCGGCGGCGCAGACGGCGGCGAAGAGCGGCATGCGCATTCAATGTTCTCCGACAAAACGCGACATACTCACGTTTACGTGAGGTCAGACGCTGACGCAATGGGATTGTTCGGGACGTATGCGGCCGATACCGCACCTCCCTCGATCCACTGCTGACGCATGAAGAAGGAGATCGGGATGGCAGAGGACGCGCGCGTCGCGTTGGTGACCGGCGGCGCCGGCGGCATCGGGCTTGCCATCGCCCGCCGGCTGGCGCGGACCGGCTGGCGCGTGGTGATCGCCGACCGCGCCGAGCCGCCCCCGGACCTGCCCGCCCGCCATGTCGCGACCGATGTGTCGGACGAGGAGGCCGTTCGCCTCCTGATCTCCGGCATAGGACGGGCCGAGGGCCGGTTGGATGCACTTGTCTCCAACGCGGGGATCATGGTCCGGAAATCCCTGCGCGACCTCTCGCTCGACGAGTGGTCGCGCGTCCTCGCCACCAACCTCACCGCAACCTTCCTCCTTGTGCGGGAGGCGGAGGCCATGCTGCATGCCGCACGCGGCGCGGTTGTCACGGTCGCGTCCACCCGCGCCCGCCAGTCGGAGCCGGCCACCGAAAGCTACGCGGCGTCGAAGGGCGGCCTCGTCGCGCTGACGCACGCCTTGGCGATCAGCCTCGGGCCCGGCATCCGGGTGAACTGCGTCAGTCCCGGCTGGATCGACGTGGCGCGCGAGCCGCTGCGGCCAGAGGACGAAGCGCAGCACCCTGCCGGCCGGGTCGGCCGCCCCGAGGACGTGGCCGGGCTCGTCGCCTGGCTGATCGGCCCCGAGAGCGGCTTCGTCACCGGCGCCGAGTTCGTCATAGACGGCGGGATGACTCGAAAGATGATCTACGAGGCGTAGGCGACCGGCGGTGCTAACGCCCGATCGCCGCCTCTACGGCCAGCGCCGTCTTCAGCGCGCGGCGACCGGCGGCGGCATCCACTTCGGGCGGGGTACCGTCGAGGCAGGCGCGGGCGAAGCCGTCCTGCTCGGCCTCCAGGCTGTCATGGTCCGTCCAGGTGGCATGGTCGATCCCGTGGCCGGGCATGTTCGCCACCGGCTCCGCCCCGCCGCGTCGGAGCACGGCGAGGGAGCGGGAGAGGAAATCGACAAACATCTCCCCCTCCCTTCCCAGCACCCGCAGCCGGCGCTCGGTGCCCAGGGAGACGCGGGAGGCGGTGATCGTCGCCGCGCGGCCGGAGCTGAAGCGGAACCGGGCCACCGCGAAATCCGGATGGTCCGACATCACCCTTGCGCCGACGGCCTCCACCGCCGCCGGCTCCTCCCCCGCCAGGGTCAGGACGAGGTCGATGTCGTGGATCATCAGGTCCAGCACGACCGAGACGTCGAGGCTGCGCGGTCGGAAGGGCGCGGCGCGCACCGCCTCCCAGTGCAGGGCGGTCTCGCGGCCGGGCGCGGCGAGCACGGCGCGGAAGGCGGCGGAAAAGCGTTCGATGTGGCCGACCTGCAATACCCGGCCGGCGCGCGCAGCAAGGGCTGCGAGGGAGTCCGCCTCATCCAGCGTCCCCGCAAGCGGCTTCTCCATGAGCAGGTGGCGGCCCGCTTCCAGCACCTGCCGGCCGAGCAGGAAGTGGAAGCGGGTGGGCGCGGCGACGATCACCGCCTCGGCGGCCGCGATGGCCTCGGCTGCCGGCATGGCCGGGACGCCGACCTCCTCCGCCACGGAGGCGGCGCGGGCGGGGTCGGCGTCGTGCACCGCGACCAACCGCAGCCGCAGCGCCTTCGCCGCCTTCAGCGCGTGGAACCGCCCGAAATGCCCCACCCCCAACACCGCCACCCGTACAGCCATACCGACTCCCTCTGGCCTCATCCCCGGCCCCTGGACCCTGCCTCTGACACAGGCTTGCATCGGGGGGCACCCCCGCGCATGTTCCGCCGCCAAAGGCCCGCCCTCGGCCCTGCCGGCGGCGGGGCGCCACGCATGGCTCGGGGTCGGCTTCCTTCATGATGTACTTCGCCCGCTGGAAGACACTCGCCATCATCGGCACGTGTCTCCTCGGCGTCCTGCTCTCGGTACCGAACCTGTTGCCGCGGGACAGCCTGCCCTCCTGGGCGCGGCAGATCAGCCTCGGGCTCGATCTCCGGGGCGGGTCCTACCTGCTGCTGGAGGTCGACACCTCCGCGATGGTGCGGGAGCGGTTGGAAAGCCTGACGGACACGGTGCGCCGGGGCACTGCGGCGGCCAATCCGCGCATCCTCTACACTGGCCTCGCCGCGAATCCGGCCGACCGACGGGTCAGCCTGCGCGTCTCGGATCCCGCGCGGGCGAACGACGTGGCGCGCCTGCTGCGGGAGGCCGCGACCTCGGTGCCGACCGGCGCCGGCGCGACGCAGCCCGACATCGAGGTGACGACCGCGCCTGACGGCACCGTCTCTGCCGTGCTGACGGAAGTCGGGCTGCGTGCCAAGACGAGTTCGGCGGTCGAGCAGTCGCTTGAGATCGTCCGACGTCGCATCGACGAGAGCGGGCTGGTCGAAGCGCTGATCGCCCGCCAGGGGCAGAACCGCATCCTGGTTCAATTGCCGGGCGTCGAGGATCCGGCCCGAATCAAGGATCTGCTCGGCCGCACCGCGCGCATGACCTTCCACCTTCTGGACGAGGGTGCGAACCTGCAGGCTGCCGCCCCGCCGCCGGGCACGGTCTTCCTGCCGGGTGACCGCGGGCAGGAGCGCTACGCCGTGCGCCGCCGCATCGAGGTGGACGGCGCCAACCTGAACGACGCCCGCGCCGGGCAGGACAGCCGAAACGGCGAATGGGTGGTGAACTTCACTTTCGACAGTATCGGCACGCGCCGCTTCGCCGACGTGACGCGCCAGAATGTCGGCCGGCCCTTCGCCATCGTGCTGGACGAACGGGTGATCACCGCCCCGGTGATCCGGGAGCCGATCACCGGCGGACGCGGCCAGATCAGCGGCAACTTCACTGCGCAGGGCGCGAACGACCTTGCGGTGCTGCTGCGCGCCGGCGCCCTGCCGGCGCCGCTAACGGTGGTGGAGGAACGCACCGTCGGGCCCGAGCTCGGCGCGGACGCCATCCGCGCCGGTATCATCTCGCTCGCCGTCGGGGCTGCCTTCGTCTTTCTCTACATGGGGCTGGCATACGGCTTCTTCGGCTGGATCGCCAATGTCGCGTTGCTGGCCAACCTGGTCATCATGATCGGGATCCTGAGCGTGATGGGCGCGACGCTCACCCTGCCCGGCATCGCAGGCATCGTGCTCACCCTCGGCACGGCGCTCGACGCCAATATCCTGATCAACGAACGGATACGGGAGGAGGTGAGGGCCGGGCGAAGTCCGATCAACGCGCTGCAGGCCGGCTACACCAAGGCGTCCGGCACCATCCTGGACAGCAACCTGACCAACCTCATCGCCATGGGGTGCCTCTATGCTTTCGGGAGCGGGCCGGTGCGCGGCTTCGCCGTGACGGTCGCGGTCGGCACCGTGGTGCAGATGTGGACGGCAACGGTGGTGACACGGCTGATCACGTCCTGGTGGTACAGGGTGCGGCGGCCGAAGGAGCTGCCGGTGCTGGAACGCCCGGGCCTGTCCCTGCTGCAGCGGTTCGGGCGACCGCTGTTCCGCCTGGTCCCGGACGACACGCGGATCCCCTTCATGAAGGGGGCGAAGATAGGGCTCGTGGTCTCGACGCTGCTGTCCACCGCCGCGGTGGCGGCTGCCTTCTATCCGGGGCTGGAGAGGGGCATCGACTTCCGTGGTGGCATCGTCATGGAGGTGCGCACGCCCGGCCCCGCCAACCTCGCCCAGCTCCGCAGCGCTGCTTCCGCGCTCAACCTGGGGGAGGTCGGCCTGCAGGAGTTCGGCGCACCCGACCAGGTGCTGATCCGGCTTCCGGTGCAGGAGGACGAGGCCGGCACGCAGCGGGCGGTGAACCAGGTGCGCGCGGCGCTTGAAACGGCAGCGCCCGGCACCCGCGTGCTGCGGGTGGAGGCGGTCGGCAACCGCATCTCGGCGGAGCTGTTCCAGGGCGGGCTGATCGCACTCGGCGTCTCGTTCCTGGCGATGCTTCTCTACATCTGGTTCCGCTTCGAATGGCAGTTCGCCATCGCGGGCATCGCCACGCTGCTGCTCGACACGACCAAGGTGGTCGGCCTGATGGTCCTGACCGGCATCGAGTTCAATCTGACGACGGTCGCGGCGATCCTCACTATCATCGGCTTCAATGCCAACGACAAGGTCGTGGTGTTCGACCGGATGCGGGAGAATCTGCGCAAGTACAAGCAGATGCCGCTGCGCGACCTGGTGGATCTGTCGATCAACGAAACGCTAAACCGCTCAATCGGCACTTCGATGACGCTGCTGCTCTCGGCGCTGCCGCTCGCGCTGTTCGGCGGCGACGCGCTGTCGGGCTTTGCGTGGCTGATGATCGCGGGCATCACCATCGGCACCGCCTCCTCGACCTTCATCGCCGCGCCGATCGTGCTGTTCACCGGTGCGAAGGCGCTGCGGCGAGAGGCGGCGGCGCCGCAGCCGCAGCCTGCGGGATGATCCCGCGGCGCGCGCTGCCGTTCCTGCTTGCCGGGCTCGCCGCCCCGGCAGTGGCGCGCGGGCACCGCGCGGTGGAGCTGCTGGTCGGGGCGGCGCCGGGCTCGGCCGCCGATCGCTGGACCCGCGGCATGGCGCCTTTCCTCGAACGGCACCTGCCGCGCCTCTCCGTCGCGGTGCGCAACCAGGGGGGGCGCGGCGGGCTGGACGCGGTCGCCGCGCTCTCCGTCACGCCGCCGGAGTCGAAGACGCTCGGCGTGCTCACCACCCCGCTCGTGCTGGTGCGCGCCATCGAGGCGGGCGAGCCCTCTCCCCTGACCCGCCTGTCTCCCCTGGGCTCGCTGGTAGAGGAGCCGGTGGTACTCGTGGCCGGCGCCTCGGGGCCCGCCGACCTTGCTGCCTTGCGCGCGCTCGGCGATCGCGGTGTGGTCGGCACGCCGCCGCCGGGCACAGCGGCACACCTCGCATCGCAACGGCTGGATGGGCGTCTGGCGCTTCCGGTGCTCGCCTTCCCTTCGGCGGCGGCGGCACGGCAGGCGGCCCAGGCGGGCCATGTCGCGGCCGCCGTGCTCGGACTGCCCGACGCGGTCAGCGCGCTGCGCGACGGCAAGCTCGTCGGCCTCGGCCTCGCCGCACCGCGGCGCAGCCCGGCATTGCCGGAGCTGCCAACCCTGCGCGAGCAGGGCGTCGATCTGGTGGCACTCGCGCAGCGTGGCCTCGCGGTGCCACCGGCGACGCCCGAATCCTGGCGCGGCACGGTGCTCGCCGCGCTTGGCGCGGTGTCGACCGATCCGGACTTCGTCGCCCAGTGCGAGGAGCTGGGCCAGACGCCCCGCCTTCTCGGCCCAGAGCCCTGGCAAGCGCTGCTCGGACGGGTCGATGCGGAGCTGCGCCGCCGCTGGGCCGAAGATCCCTGGCTGCCACGCCGGGCCTGATCGCCGGGCGGATTGCCACCGTCCCGTGTATTGTGGATCATATTGAGACGTCGCAGGCCGTGCGGCATGGGGCCAGCTGCTGGTCCCGGCCGGGCCGCCCGGCGTGAGGTCCGTTGGGGAGCGCCCTTCGATGCATCGCCGCCCCCGGCGCGGCCATTCCGACGCCGGCAGCCTTGTACTTGTGGCGAGCGACCCGGCGGTGATCGCTGCCGCGCGCGACGCGGCACGGCGGCTGCATGGGCGGCCGCCGGTCCTTCTCGCTTCGAAGGCGGAGGCGCTCTGGCGGCTGGTCGGGCCCGGGGTGGCGCCGCGTCACCTGGTCCTGCAGGGCGGCACGACCGACGGCGCGGATGCGCTGCTCTCCGCAGCGCGCGACAGGTTCAGCGGCACCGAGGTGGTGGTCGTGGCCCGCCCCGGAGAGAAGGTGCCGGAGGGGCTGCGTTCCGCCCCCGCCAAGGCGGATGAGCTGGCGCTGGCGCTTTCGGGCGACATGAGGTGCGAAGCCGAGGTGCCGGCGAGCGACCGCGCCGCGCTCGCCGCCGGCATGGGGCGCGGCGAGATCACCGTGCGCTTCCAGCCGATCGTGCGCCTGGCCGACCGCCGGCCGGTCATGGTGGAAGCCCTGGCGCGCTGGGAGCGACCGGGCCTGGCGCTGCCGGCCGGCGCCTTCATCGGCATGGCTGAGGCGGCGGGCCTGGCCGCGGAGCTGACACGCGCCGTCGCCGTTCGGGCAGTGGCCGAACTGGCAGCACTGCCGGCGCGCCAGCGGCTGCGGCTCTCCTTCAACGTGCCGCTGGCGGTCATGCTGCGGCCCGACCTGCCGCATTGGCTGGGACGGCTGGTTCGGCGCGCCAGCCTCTCGCCCGCCGAGCTGCTGCTTGAGCTGACCGAGAGCACGGTGGTGCGAGACGTGGCGGCGCTGCGCCGTGCATTGCTGCGCCTGCGCACTGCCGGCTTCGGCGTCCTGCTGGACGATCTCGGCCTGGATGATCCGCGCAGGGCGCTGCTGCACCTGCCCTTCTCCGGCGTGAAGCTCGACCGCAGCATCGTCGCCGTGCTGCCGGCGGATCGGCGTGCGCGGGCGCAGGTGGAGGGGCTGGTGCGCCGCGGGCTGCCGGTGGTGGCCGAGGGTGTGACGGACCCGCGCCTGTGGCGTGCCGCGGCCGCGGCAGGCTGCGACCTGGCGCAGGGCTTCGGCGTAGGCCGGCCGCTACCGCCCGGCACGCTTCCCGCCTGGATGGCGGCCTGGAGCGGCGTGGAGGAGTGGCCTTCCTGGCCGGTGATGCCGATGCCTCCGGCCTCGCCGCCGCCAGAGGTTCAGACGGCGTAGACCTCCCGGTAGAGCGTGACGATCTGCGCCGCGTCCGGCACGCGGGGGTTGTTGGCCGGACTGCCAGACGCCAGCGCCTGCTCCGCCATCCTCGGCAGCAGTCCTTCCCACCTCTCCTGCCCGATGCCGTAGGCCGCGGGGCTCGGCACCTCGAGGTCGCGGTTCAGCGCGCGGAGTTCCTCGACCAGGCGCTGCCCCGCGGCCTGGTCGCCTTCCTCCCCCGGCGCGATGCCCATGATCCGTGCCGCCTCAGCGTAGCGGGACAGGCCCTCGTTCAGACCGAAGGCGGTGACGGCGGGCAGCAGCATCGCGTTGGACAGGCCGTGCGGGACGTGGAAATGCGCCCCGACGGGCCGCGACATGCCATGCACCAGCGCGACCGAGCTGTTGGAGAAGGCGAGGCCGGCGAGCGTCGCGCCCCGCATCATTGCCTCCCGCGCAGCGGCGTCGGACGGATCGGCCCAGACGCGGCGGAGGTTCGGGGCGATCAGGCGCATGGCGGCCCGCGCGTAGTCATCCGCCACCGGGTTGGCACGGCGGCTGACGAAGGCTTCCAACGCATGGGTCAGGCTGTCGATGCCCGTGTCGGCGGTGATGCGGCGCGGCAGGGTGAAGGTGAGCTCGTGGTCGACCACCGCCGCCAGCGGCAGCGCGCCAAGACCGGCGATGAGCATCTTCTCGTCGCGCTCCGTGTCGGTGATGACGGTGAAGCGCGTCGCCTCGCTGCCCGTGCCCGCAGTGGTGGGCACGCAGATGACCGGCACAGCCGCCGCGTTGGCTGCCGCAGGTACCTTGAAGGCGCGGATATGCGTGCCGGGCGGCGCGGCGGCGAGGATGGCGATCGCCTTCGCCGTATCCATGGGGCTGCCACCGCCGAAACCGACGAGGCAGTCGAAGGCGTCCGCGCGCAACGCGGCGACGCCGGCTTCCACCACCGTGTCGGTCGGATCGGGCACCGTCTCGGAGAAGACCGCCGGGCTCAGCCCCGCTTCGCGCAGCGGCGCCAGCGCGCGGTCGATCATGCCGGAGGAGACCATGAACGGATCGGTGACGAGGAGCGGACGCGACAGGCCGAGTTGCGCCAGCACCTCGGCCAGCCTCGCCACGGCGCCGCCGCCCATCACCATCAGCCGCGGCGCGACGAGGGAGACGGCCACCGCCGTCAGCTCCAGCGGAAGGTCGGCGGCGAGACCTGCTCCACCGGCCGGTGGGCCCAGTCCTGCGCGGGGGCGCGGCCGATGATGCGCTTCTGCGCCTCATGCAAGTGTGCGGCGGCGGCGCGGTAGTCCATCGTCGTCACCTCGCCGTCCGACACGACCTTGCGGCCGTCCACGAACACGTCCTTTACCGCGCGGTCGCCGGCCGCGTAGACGAGGCTGCGCACCGGGTCCCGTGCCGGGCGCATCATTGGATGCGTCACGTCCACCAGCACGAAATCGGCGCGCGCGCCGGCGGCGAGCCGGCCGATGTCGTCCCGCCCAAGCGCCTTCGCACCGCCGACCGTGGCGGCATCGAACAGCTCCGTCGTCGTCATGCTGCGGGGATCGCTCGCCTGGGTGCGGGCGAGATAGGCGACCAGCCGCATCTCGTCGAGCATGTTGTGCGGGTAGGTGTCGGTGCCGAGGCCCATGTTCACCCCTGCTCGCTTGTAGCGGCCGAAGTGCTTCAGCGTGATGCCGCGTCGGGCGAAGACTGTCGGGCAATGCGCGACCGTCGTGCCGGTCTCCGCCAGCCGCGTCAGGTCGGTGTCGGTCCACCATCGCGTGCTCGGGTGGTCGTCGAGAAAGATGCCGTGGCCGATGATCGAACGGTCGGAGAGCAGGCCCATGGAGTCCAGCCAGCCGATGGGCGTATGGCCGTGGCGGCGGGTGATCTCATGGAACTCGACCACCGATTGCGCCGCATGGATCTGCCATGTCAGCCCACGGCGCGCGGCCTCGGCGAAGCTCTCCTTCAACAGCGTATCCGTGCAGGTGTCGATCTGCGCCGGCACGACCATGCCGAACAGCCGGCCACTCTCGTGCTGCTCCGCACGCTCGATGAGGGAGAGCGCCTCGCCCATCGCCTTTTCGCCGGCCGCCTCGTCCCACTCGTACTCCACGACGTGGCCGTTCTTCGTGTACCAGCGGGCCGAGCGGAACATCGGCGCGACGCAGACGCGCAGGCCGCTCTCACCGAGCAGATCGAGCCAGCCGGGGTGCGCCATGGAGAGGTCGGCGACAGTGGTCACGCCGGAGAGCAGCAGCTCCGACAGCGCGACGCGTACGCAATGCGGCACCGCCTCAGCGTCCGAGCGGAAGATCGGCATGTACTCGTAGAGGGAGGAGTTGTAGAGGCCGGGCGAGCCGATCTCGTCGATCAGGCCTTTGTTCATCGGCTCGCTGGACGGGTGCGAGTGGATGTTGACCAATCCGGGCATCACCATGAGCCCGCGGCCCGGGATCTCCTCCTCCACCGGTCCGGCGTAGCCGCGGCCGACGAAGGTCAGGGCGCCGCCCTCGAAGGCGAGGTCGGCATCCGCGAGGTAGGTGTGGGAGCGTGTCGCGGGATCCCAGGCGACGATCAGCTCGGCGTTGCGGATGACGGTGGTCATGCCCGGATTTCCCCATGTCGGTCGTGCAGCACGGCGCCGCCGCGCAGCGTCAGGTCACAGCGCGCACCGGGGATCTCCTCCGGAGCGCAGGCGAAGATATCGCGGGAGAGCACGGCGATGTCGGCGTCCATGCCAGGCTCCAGCGCGCCGCGACGTCCTTCGGCGAATTGCGTGAAGGCGCCGCACCAGGTCTGGCAGTGCACCGCCTGCGCGACGGTCAGCATCTCCTCCCCGCCCAGTACCGTGCCGCGGTTCGTCCGCCGCGTCACCATGGCGAAGAGGTTGACGAAGGGATCGACGGTCGAGACCGGACAGTCCGAGGAGGCGGCGGGATGGTGCCCCTCCTCAAGCCAGGTGCGCATAGGATAGGCGCGGCGCGCCCGCCCCTCCCCGAGCACGCGGACATAGGCGTCGCCGAACTCGTACATGAACACGGGCTGCGGCACCGGCAGGATGCCGCGCGCCTTCATGCGGCGTCGCTGGTCCGTGGTGACGAAGCCGCAATGCTCGATGCGGTGGCGTCGGCCGGCGAAGGGATGGGCGGGCGTGTCGGCCGCTTCCATGCCGCGCAGCACCTGCTCGATGGCGGCGTCGCCGATGGCGTGGATGTCGAGCTGCCAGCCCGCCTCGTGGTACTGGCGCAGCAGGGCGTGCATCGTCGCGTCGGGAAAGGTGAGGACGCCGGTGCCGCCGGGCAGGTAGGGTTCGGAGAAGGCGGCGGTCAGCCCGCCGGCGCTGCCATCGGCGAAGACTTTCGCTGCGCCCCACCGGAGCATGTCGTCGCCCTCGCCGGGGCGGAGCCCGGCCTCCATGGCCACGACGGCGATGCCCTCCGGATTGCCGGCGATCACGTTCCACATGCGCTGCCGCAGGCGTCCGGTACGATGAGCCTGGCGGTACGCGTCGATCTCGGCGAGGCCCGCGACCATGCCGACATTCATGTCGGTGGCGCTGGCGAAGCCGAAGGAGGCGAGGTGGTCTCCGGCCCGTTCAATGGCCGCCACCAGCTCTCCCTGCCCTGGCGGCGGCACGGCGTCGCGCACCAGCACCATTGCGCGCTCCTGAAACAGGCCGGTGAGCACGTTGCCCCGGCGCCCGATCACGCCGCCTTCGGGATCCGGCGTCGTCGGGCCGACGCCGGCGACCCGCATCGCCGCGGTGTTCGCGACACCCATATGCCCGCAGGTGCGCGTGATGAAGACGGGGTTGGTTGGAGCAGCCGCGTCCAGCTCCTCCGCCGTCGGATGGCGCCCGATGTCGAGCTCGGCGTGATCGTAGCCGCGGCCGAGCACCCAGGTGCCGCGCGGCGCGGCCTGCACCGCGTCGCGGATGCGGCGCAGCAGCTCGTCCAGGCTCCGCACCTCCTCCGCGCGCAGGTTGACGCCCGCGAGCGCCAGGCCGTGCGGCAGCAGGTGCATGTGCGCCTCGTTGAAGGCAGGGATGGCGACGCGGCCGCCAAGGTCGATCCGCCGCGCCTCTGGGCCGGCGGCCGCTGCAACCTCCGCCGCGTCGCCCACCGCCAGCACGCGCCCGTCCCTTGCCGCCATCGCCTCGGCGAAGCCGGCGCCGAGACCGCGGAACACGCGCCCGCCGGTGAAGACCAGATTCTGCCTCATGCGCGACGACTGTCCGGGCCGGCGCGTGGCGCGTCAACCCGGTGGATTGCGCGCCAAGGCGCACTGCGCGCATCATCGGCACCACGCAACGGGGACGGTGCCATGCGGTTCGGACGGAGATGGGTGGGCGCGGCGGCGGGCGCTGTGCTCACCCTCGTGGCGGGCGGAGCAGCGGCGCAGTCCACGCTGCGGGTCGTGCTGATCAACGACCTCGCCAGCCTTGATCCGGTGCAATCCACCGCCGCCTTCGTCCGCAATCACGGCTTCATGGTCTATGATCAGCTCTTCGGTCTGGACGGGAACGGCGTGCCGCGGCCGCAGATGGTTGACCGGCACGAGGCCTCGACGGATGGCATGACGCACCGCTTCACGCTGCGCGAGGGTCTGACCTTCCATGACGGCCAGCCGGTGCGCGCGGCCGATGCGGTGGCGTCCATACGGCGCTGGGCCCAACGGGATGTGGTGGGCCGCGCGCTGGCCGCCGCGACCGCGGCGATGGAGGTGCATGACGAGCGAAGCTTCACGATCCGCCTCTCCCGCCCCTTCGCCCTGGTCACGGAGGCGCTGGCCCGTCCCACCGCCAGCGCGCTCTTTGTGATGCCGGAGCGCATCGCGCAGACGCCCGCGGCCACTGCCATCACCGACGCGACCGGCAGCGGCCCCTTCATCTTCCAGGCGCGCGAATGGCGTGTCGGCGACCGCGCAGTCTACCTGCGCAACCCCGCCTATCGCCCGCGGCCGGAGCCGGCGGACGGACTGGCGGGCGGCAAGGTCGTCTCGATAGACCGTCTAGAATGGGTCGCGATGCCGGACCCCGCCACCGCCGCGGCAGCGCTGCAATCGGGCGAGATCGACTTCATCGAGCAGCCCTCGCCCGACATCGTGCCGACGCTGGAGCGCAACCGGAACATCCGGACGATGGCGCTGAACCCGGTCGGCTTCATGGTGTGGCTGCGCCTGAACCATGCCCAGCCGCCCTTCGACCATCCCGCGGCGCGGCAGGCGCTGCTGCACCTGATCAACCAGCAGGAGGTGCTACAGGCAGTCGGCATTCGCGCCTCAGAGCAGGTCCCCTACTGCCCGGCCTTCTTCTTCTGCGGCACCCCGCTGGAGAGCAGCGCGGGCGCGCAGGGCCTGCGTGCGCCGAATCTCGACCGCGCCCGCGCCCTGCTGCGCGAGGCCGGTTATGACGGCCGCCGCGTGGTCTTCATGAACGCCGCCGACAGCCCCATCAACAACGCGGCGACGCTGGTGATGGCGCAGAGCTTCGCGCGGGCCGGGCTGAACATGGACGTGCCAAGCATGGACTGGGCGACGGTGACCCAGCGGCGCAACCGGCGGGAGGCGGTGGACCAGGGCGGCTGGAACCTGTTCGTCACGGTTGCCAACGTGCTGGACGGGCAGAACCCTCTGACCAACCTCTACCTCGCCAGCCCGTGCGAGGGCGGGCTGACGGGTTGGCCCTGCGACCAGAGGCTAGAGGAGCTTCGCCGCGCCTGGTGGGAGGAGAACGACGCGGCGAAGCGACAGGACATCCTGCAGCAGATCCATGCGCGGGCCTATGAGGTGCTGCCCTACATCAATGCCGGCCAGTTCCGCACCCTGGCCGCGCACCGCACGAACGTGGAGGGCATCCGGCCGACGATCATCCCGGTCTTCTGGGGCGTGACGAAGCGATAGACGCCTCCTACACCGGATCGCGGACGAGCGGGCTGGTGGAGCAGTGGATGCCGCCGCCGCCCAGGCCCACCTTGTCGTAGGGCACCAGCCGCACGGAGACGCCGGCCCTGTCCAGCGCCTCCTGCGTGCGCTCGCTCACCTTGTCGCTCATCAGCACTCGGCCAGGGGCGACGGCGAGGCAGTTGATCGCCCATGACGGATCATCGTGGTTCACCGGTATCAGCGTCACGCCAAGGCGCTTCAGCTCCTCCATGAAAACGAAGGGCAGCGTCACGGGGTTCACGATCGCCGTGTCATGGTGGACCATGACGAAGGCGCCGTCGATGTGCAGGCGGTAGCCCGGAATCTGCACCCGGATCAGGCGGGTGCCCTGTACGCGCAGCACCTCCTCCACCTGCCGCGCACCCTCCTCATTGACGCGGGAGGAGACGCCGACGACAGCAAGGTCCGGTCGCACGTAAGCGAAGCTGCCGCCTTCCATCAAGCCCGTGCCGTGGATCGTGCGCAGCACCGGCATGCCGAGGCGGCCGAGCGTCTCGGTGACGGGCGCCTCCTCGCCCCGGCGGATCTTCGGACCCATCCGGGTGACGATGGCGCCGCCCTTCACGCCGATGCAGGAATCCCGCGTGTAGACGGATTTGTGCCGCCCTGGCGCGCAGCGGTGCAGGAACACGACCTCGACGCCTTCCTCGCGCAGTGCGGCGACCAGCGCATCGTGCTGCGCCTGCTGCTCGTCCAGCGTCGGGCGGAGGTCGCCGCGCCAGTAGGCGCCGCTCTCGGGGTCGCCGAAGGCGTTCAGCTCGGGGATGCGCGGCAGCGTGTCCACCACGCGCATCTCCTCGCCGGGCCGGTGCATCAGCACCACGCGAAGGCGGCCGATGTCGGAGTTGCAGCCCCATTCGCGGCCCCAGACGCGTGAAAGCTCCGCCGCGTCCTCGAAGGGCGGCTCCGGCAGGCTGGCGAAGCGCTCGATGAGCATGTTGTAGCGGTGATCGAACTCGCTCATGGCGCGAGACATTGCTGGGCTCCCATCACGGATGATACGCACGAAACACGATTCCAGCGGCAGGCGACATCAGGCAGCAATGCCGTCCGCGTACTGGTCGCGCCAGAGGGCACGGCCGATGATGCAGACACCGATCATCCGCCTGGCGCGAGAGGACGAGCTGGATGCGCTGCGGGTCATGCAGCGCCGCAGCCTGCTCGAGCTCGGCGCGCGCTGCTATCCGGCGAGCGCGCTGGAGGCGATGGTGCGGGCCGGCACCATGGATCCGTCCCTCATCCAGGACGGCACCTACCTCGTCGCCATGCTCGATGGCCGGATCGCGGGCAGCGCGGGATGGACCACGCGCACGCCGAGCTACGCGCGGCTGATGCGCGACCCGCCTGCACCCCTGCCTGGTCGGACGGGCCTCGTCCGCAGCGTCTTCGTCGACCCGGACTTCGCGCGCCGCGGCATCGCGAGACGACTCATGCAGGCAGTGCACCAGCGCATGGCCCGCGAGGGAGCGCAGGTGGCGGAGCTGATGGCCACGCTCAGCGGGGTGCCGCTGTACGCGGCGCTCGGCTACGTGCATCTGTCGGACCACGCGCTGGAGTTCGGCGGCGATGTGCGGCTGGCGGTGCGACGCATGGCACGCATGCTGATCCCCGAACGGCTGGTCGCCTAGCCGGGCGCGCCATCGGCCACGGAGTACTCGCCGCCGGCGCGCGGGGTCGTGACGTATTCCGGCCAGCGGTGGTGGATCGGCGCCGCGAAGTCGCGGGGCAGCAGCGGCGGCATCCAGTTCGCGCCGCCCACGCCGCCACCCGTGCGCTCCTCGAACTCGCGCCGACAGGCGGCGAGCGTGGCAGGGTCCTCCAACAACTCGAGGAAGGTCAGCGCGGTCACTTCCGCACCCTTCAGCCACATCGGATCGATGCATGCCGGAACGCCGCCAAGCGCGTTGTAGGCCCAGGGCGGACACACCCATCCCGGCCGTGGCGCGCGGAGCTGCGGACGCCCCACATAGAGCCGCACGGTCGGGCAATGCCAAGTGTACTCCACATAGTCGTCGCTCGTGTAGTTCGTCTGCCAGGGAGGGATCTGCGCGCGGATACGCTCCTCGGCGATCGCCGGCGGCGTCAGCACCTGGATGGCCTCGGGGAACGGATCTTCCGCCTCCTCCACTCCCACGGCGCGCTGCAACTCACGTGCAAATGCCCGCGCGGCATCGGACCACTGCGGCGGGCCAGCCTTGCGGAAGGCACGGAACGCGACGCTGGCGAGCGACCGGTTGGCGAGGCCCGGGCGCGTCTTCGTCACCCACTCCGTCCGAAGCGTGCACTGCGTCATCGCGGCGACGTGCTCGGCCGCCATGTCGAGCACCGCCCAGACTTTCTCCTGCATCGGCACCTGCGGCGCGCGCAGCGCGTACTGCACCACCCCGAGCCCAGGCGCGAGGTTGTCCGCCGTCGCCTGCCCTGCCACCAGGATGGCCTCGTTCAGGCTCCAGGCTCCGGTCTGGGGCAGCATCGAGGGGCGCAGCATCCGCCCCTGGGTCACGAGCATGACCGCCGCATCGAGCGCGCCTGGCGCGCGGGCGATGGCATGGCTGTTCTGCGCCCCCTCCCGCGCCATCGCGCCCACCCAGTCCTGCGGATCGAGGCATTCGAAGACGTAGAGTCGCGACCAGTAGGTGCCGCAATGCGTGTCCCACAGGCAGGAATTGGCGAGTGCCGGAAGGCTGGTCGGGTGGAAGGACACGGCGGCGTCGAACCCGTCAAGGCAGCCATGTGCCGCATGCACGGGCTTCGAGCCGCACATCTTCTCCGCCGGCTCGCCCATCAGCACGAGCGTGCCGCCGATGCCGTGCCGTTCCATCGCGTGCTTCGCGGCGAGCGTGCCGGCCAGCGCGGCCATGCCGAGAGCGGAATGCGGATCGGTGTGGCCGGCGGCGTGGCGATGCGTGCCAGCGCGCGGGCGCCGCTCCGCCACCGGTTCCTGCGACTGACCGGGGACGGCGTCGTACTCCGCAATGTTCGCCAGCACCGGCCCCGCGCCGTTGCGCCAGATGGCCTTGAAGGCGGTCGGCATGCCGGCGGTGCCGGCCTCCACCTCGAATCCCTCGCGCCTCAGGCGGTCGACGAACCAGGCCGCCGAGCGATACTCACGCCAGGCCGGCTCGGCCAGGCGCCACAGATGCATGTGATCCGCGGACAGCGCGGCGCGGTGCGCCGCCAACCAGCCCTGCGCGGCGGCCTGCGCCTCCGTCACGCTATCCATTCCGGCGTCCCCTCAGCGTCAGGTCAAGCAGCAGCAGGAGGGTGGTGAACACCACCAGCAGGACGGCGACGGCCGCCATCGCGGGGTCCAGGTTCTCGTTGATGCCGTCCCAGATGCGGCGCGGCAGGGTGAACACGTCGCGGCTGGCGATGAACAGCACGATCACCAGCTCGTCCCAGGAGTGGATGAAGGCGAAGATCGCCCCGGAGACGACGCCCGGTGCGATGCGCGGCAGGATCACCCAGCGCAATGTCTGCGACAGGCTTGCCCCCATGCCGCGGGCCGCCTGCTCCAGCCGCGGGTCGAAGGCGGCGAGCGCGGTGGAGACGGTGATGATCACGTAGGGAATGCCGGTGACCCCATGCGCGAGCACCACGCCGAGGAAGCGGTCCAGCAGGTCCAACCCCGCGAAGTAGCGGTAGAGCCCCACCGCGTAGACGATGGAGGGGATGATAATCGGCAGCAACATCATCGCCCGCACGAGGTCGGTCGACCGGCGGGAGAGGCGCCAGCAGCCGATGGCGCAGAGCGTGCCCGCCGCCACCGCCAGCACGGTGGAGGCGACGGCAATGAGGAAGGACTGCCAGATCGCGCCGAGCCACTCGGGCGAAGCCAGCACCGTGCCGTAGTGCCGCAGGCTCAGCGCCTCCTGCGGGAGCGACAGGAAGCGCTGGTCGGTCATAGAGACCGGAACGACGATCGAGATCGGCAGAACGAGGTAGATCGCCACCACCCAGGCGAGGCCGCTGGCCAGCGGGCCCGGCCGATGCGCGCCGTCCGTCATGCGCCAGACCCGAACAGCCGCCGAAGGTCGACGATCCGGGAGAACACTGCGAGCGTCGCAAGGATGGTCACGACCAGCATCGTCGCCATCATCGTCCCCAGCCCCCAGCGGATCAGGTCGAGGATCTGCAGGCCGATCCACTCCGCGACCATCAGCGTCTTGCCGCCACCGAGAATGGCCGGCGTGATGTAGAAGCCGAGCGAGAAGATGAACACCAGCACGCCCGACGCAATCAGCCCGGGCAGCGACAGGGGGAGGAACACCCGCCGGAACACCGTACCGCGAGGCGCACCAAGCCCCCGCGCGGCCGAGAGCAGCCGGGGGTCGATCTCCCGCATGCTCGCCAGCATCGGCAGCACGGCGTAGGGCACCATGTAGTGCACCATGCCGACGATGATGCCGAACTCGTTCCAGACGAGTTGCAGGGGCTCCGCGATCACGCCGGCGCCGAGCAGCGCTTCGTTCACCAGCCCCTGCCGGCGCAGCAGCGTCACCCACGCGAAGGCGCGCACCAGCACGCTGATCCAAAGCGGCACGAGCACCGCCAGGATCCACCACCGCCGCGCCCGCTCGCTGCTCAGCGCGATCTTGTAGGACAGCGCATAGCCCAGCAGCAGTGCCAGCGCTGTGGTGATGATGCAGATGCGCAGCGTCGTCACGATCACGCGCTGCACGCTCTCGCTGGTGAACAGCCGCTCATAATTGTCGAAGCCCGGCTGCGGCTCGGTGAAGGAGATGGCGAGAACCTGAAGGATCGGCGCGACATAGAAGGCGGTCATGAGCAGGAAGGCAGGCAGGATCAGCGCCCACCACCCCGCGTCGCGCCGAAGGGCGATCACGCCACGTCATCCAGAACGGGCACGCTGGCCTCGGCGCTCCAGCCGATCCGCACGGGCAGCCCCTCAGCCGGGGCGATCGGCGCCCGCCAGGTCGGCAGCGTGACGCGGAGGGTGCCGAGATCCGATGTGTCCACATTCAGCGCATAGCCGGCGCCGAGGTAGGACCAGGCCGAGATGCGGCCGCTCACCGCGTTGTCCGCCGCCTCGCCCTCGGCCAGGAGGGCGATCTTCTCCGGCCGGAGCGAGAGCAGCGCCCTGTCGCCCTCCGCCGGCCGTGGCGTGCCGCCCGCTAGTGCCTGCAACACCCGCGTGCCACCCGAGACGACGGCGAAGCGGCCGGATGAGACCTCCCGCGCCGTCCCGGTCAGGAAGTTCGACTTACCCAGGAAGTCCGCGACGAAGCGGGTGCGCGGATGTTCGTACAGCTCGGCCGGCGCGCCTTCCTGCACCAGCTTGCCGTGGTTCAGGATGGCCACACGGTCGGACAGCGACAGCGCCTCCTCCTGGTCGTGCGTCACATTGACGAAGGTGCGGCCGACGCGACGGTGCAGCGCCTTCAGCTCCTCCTGCAACTCGGCCCGCAGCTTCTTGTCGAGGGCGGAGAGCGGCTCGTCCAGCAGCAGCAGGGCGGGATCGAAGACGAGCGCGCGCGCCAGCGCCACACGCTGCTGCTGCCCGCCGGAGAGCTGCGAGGGCCGCCGCTCCGCAAAGGCGCCGAGCTGCACGAGGTCGAGCGCCGCGCGCACCTTCGCCTCGCGCTCCGCCGCGGCCATCCGGCGGACGCGCAGCGGGAAGGCAACGTTCTCCGCCACGGTCATGTGGGGGAACAGCGCATAGCCCTGGAACACCATGCCGAAGTCGCGCCGCTCCGGCGGCACGGCGGTGATGTCGCGACCGTCCAGCGCAATGCTTCCGTGGGTCGGTGCGACGAACCCGGCGATGCACATCAGGATCGTCGTCTTGCCGCTGCCCGAGGGACCGAGCAGCGTCAGGAACTGTCCACGCCCCACGCGAAGTGAGACGTCGTCGACCGCCGTGAAGCTGCCGTAGCGCTTGGTCAGGCCGTCGATCGACAGCGCGTGGCCGGGCTCCGCCGCACTCATCCGCGGTAGTCCGGCTGCTCGCGGTCCAGCTTCCGTCGCAGCGCCTGCCAGGGCAGCCACCCCTTGGTCGGACCGGTCGAGAACTGCGCCCTTGTCCGCTCCACCACCTCGGGCGGCGCCACCGCCAGCTCGACGCCCGAGGACTGCGCAGCAAGCTGGATGCGGCAGGCCTGCTCCAGGTACCACATCCAATAGAACGCCTCGGCCACCGTGCGGCCGACCGTCAGCAGCCCGTGATGGCGCAGGATCATGCAGGATCTGTCGCCCAGGTCCCGCGCGATCCGCTCGCGCTCTGTCAGGTTGTCGTCCGCCGCCACGCCTTCATAGTCGTGGTAGGCGACGCGGCCGTCGAACTCCATGCTCATCTGATTGAGCGGCAGCAGCCCGCCGCGCTGCGCGGCGACGGCCATACCCGCCAGGGTGTGGGTGTGCATCACGCACTGCGCGTCCTCGCGCGCCATATGGACGGCGGAATGGATGACGAAGCCCGCCGGGTTCACCGGCCAGCTCGTCGGCTGCCGCGGCTCGCCTTCCGCATCCACCAGGACGAGGCTGCTCGCCGTCACCTCCTCGAACAGGAGGCCGTAGGGATTCACCAGGAAGCGGTGCCCCTCGCCCGGCACGCGCACCGACAGGTGCGTGAACACCAGGTCGGTCATGCCGTGCAGCGCGAACAGCCGGTAGGCGGCGGCGAGGTCCTCACGCAGTTCGCGCTCGGAGGGCACGCGGTCCGGGTCGGGCCGGGCGGGCGGCGGTGGAAGCGGCATCAGTAGCCCCGTGCGTGATCGTAGAGGTTGGGCAGGGCCTCACCCCGCCGGTGCATGGCAATCAGCTTCGCCACGTATTCCGCCCGCTCGCGGCGGGGGGGCAGGCTGGCGAGGTGCGGCGTGACGAGCAGCCGCGGATGCGCCCAGGCGGGATGATCCCGGGGCAGCGGCTCCTCCTCGAACACATCGAGCACGGCGCCGGAAAGCCGGCCACCGTCGAGCGCCGCGAGGATGTCACCGATGCGCTGCTGGCTGCCACGCCCGACATTGATCAGGCCCGCGCCCCTCGGCAGCCGGTCGAGCAGCGGCGCAGCGAGAATGCCTCGCGTCTCCGGCGTGGCTGGCAGCAGGCAGACGAGGATCTCGGCGCGGCCGAGGAAGGCGTCGCGCGCATCCTCTCCCGCCAGGCTCTCCACCCCTTCGATCCGCTTCGGCGTACGGGACCAGCCGATCACGCGGAAGCCGAGACCGCGCAGCATCGCTGCGGCGCGGCCGCCCATGTGCCCCAGCCCCATGATGCCGATGGTGGTGCCGGGCGCGGTGCGCTCCGGCTCGAAATACTCCCACTTGCGGGCGACCTGGTTGGCGGTGATGCGCCTCGCATCCTTCAGCAGCGAAAGCGCCGCCCAGCAGACGAACTCGCCCATGCGCTGGGCTGCGCCATCCGTCGTCATGCGTGCGATCGGCAGGTGCTTCGGCAGCGCCGGGTCGGCGGTGATGAAGTCCACCCCGGCACCACTGCCGAACACCACGTCGAGGTTCGGCAGCGCCGACAGGCGGCCGGGTTCCGGATCCCAGACCAGCACGTAGCGGACCGAATTTCGGTCCACCGCCTCGTCGTCCCACCAGCGCACCTCGAGGTCCGGCGCGAACTCGGCGAAGTGCCGCCGCCACTCCGGCACGGCCTCCTCGCCGCCGGACTTCACCAGCAGGATCGGCTTCGGCACTCGTCCCCCGTCACGCTGCGCCGCGGCGAGCCTGCCCTCAGCCGGTCACCACGTCCAGATAGTCGGCATTCACCTGCTGATAGTTCTCGCCCCACCAGACGCCGTTCAGCACAACCTGCTGGCGCGCATTCTCCGGATCGGTCGGGTTCACCGCGCGAACCGCCTGCGGCACCTGCGCGGCCGCGCGCGGGTTCGTCGGCCCGTTGCCGAGGAATTGCAGCAGCCCGACCTGCGGCTCCGGCTTCGCCAGCATGGAGGCCAGCAACTGCTGAGCCAGTTCGCCACCCTGGTTGCCGCGCGGGATGACGAAGATGCCGGCCTGCAGCAGCCCCTGGTTCCAGATGAACTTGATGCGCCCGTTGGTCTCGCGCTGCAGCACGTTGGCGCGGGTGTGCCAGATGTGACCCATCACCGCCTCTCCCGTACGCAGGAACTGCTCGCTTTCTGATCCGGAGTTCCAGAACACCGCGTTGCGCCGGATTTCGCGCATCTTCGCCAGGCAAGCCCGCACGTCCAGCGGGTAGAGGTTCGCGGGGTCCTTCCCAAGCGCCATCTGCACCGCGTCCAGCGTCGCCAGGGCGTCCCGCCGCAGCAGCCGGGTGCCGGGAAAGCGGCGCGTGTCGAAGAAATCCGCCCAGTTCCGCGGCTCGCCGTTCGAGAACTTGCTGCTGTCGTAGCAGAGGACGGAACTGAAGGAATATGGTGCAGCGCCGAACTCCAGCGCGAAACCGGGGCCGATCACGTCGTCCCGCTTCACGATGTTGTAGTCGATCCGGCTCACCAGGTTCTGCCGGCCGAGAAGCTGGGAGGAGGAGGCCGAGCTGTCGCAGAGATCCCAGGTAACGCGCCCGCTCTCCACCATGCTGCGGATCCGGCCGGCGGAAGGCCCGGTGCTGTCCTGCACCACGCGCACGCCCGCATTCTCCGCCATGAAGGGTTCGCCATAGAACCGGCCGAAGCCCTCGTTGGCGATGCCGCCCCAGTTGACCATGACGAGCTGCCGTCCGCCCTGCGCGGCGGCGGGGCCGGGGACCGGAAGCGCGCCGAGCGCGGCGAGGCCGGCGAGCAGGGTGCGGCGCCCGACTTCGCCGCGGCGATACTTCTGGAATGCGAGATCGACGCAGTCGGCCTGGAAGCTCTGCATGGTTCTCCCCTTCGGCTCTCCCTGCCCCCTTGATCCGGAAGTCGTCCGGCGGGAGGCTGCAGCACAGTGAACCGCGGGACGAACGCGCCGGCAATGTCCGATCTGCACCCTCTCTTCGCGCCCGGCTTCAAGGCGCGTCCCTGGTGGTGGGAGGCGGCAGAGCCACCCGACCGCGACACGCAACTGCCGGACCGCGCCGCCGTCGCGATCATCGGCGGCGGCTATGCAGGGCTTTCCGCGGCGCTGACGCTGCGTCGGCTCGGCCATCAGGCAGTGGTCCTGGACGCCGAGCGCATCGGCTGGGGCGCCTCCTCTCGGAACGGCGGGATGGTCTCGGGCGGGTTGAAGGTGGCCTCGACGGGGCTGGAGAATCGCTTCGGGGCGGAGCCGGCGCGGCGCATCGCCGCGGCAGCCGCCGCTTCCTTCCCCTTCATCGAGGAGACGATCGCGCGAGAGGGGATCGACTGCGACTACGCGCGCTGCGGCCGATACGTCGGCGCCTGGTCGCGTGGCCATTACGAGGCCATGGCGCGCAAGGCCGACTGGATCGCGGAGGTGACCGGCCTGCCCACCGAGATGATCCCGAAGTCGCGGCAGCGCGACTTCCTCGGCAGCGACCACTACGAGGGCGGCATGGCGGCCGCCGCCACCGGCAGCCTGCACCCGGGCAAGTACGCCCGGGGCCTCGCCGCGGCGGCGGAGCGCGCCGGTGCGATCCTGGTGGATGGCGTGCGCGTCCGCGGCACGGCGCGGGACGGCGACGGCTTCCGTCTGCTGACGGATCAGGGCGAGATGCGCGCCGATGCGGTGCTGGTCGCCACCAACGGCTACTCGCTCGACCGGCGGGGCACAGCCAGCCCGTGGCTGGCACGCCGCCTGGTGCCACTCAACTCCTACATCATCGCCACGGAGGAACTGCCCGAGGCGACGATCGACCGCCTGTTTCCCGGAAGGCGGATGATCAGCGACAGCAAGCGCGTGCTGAACTACTTCCGCCCTTCGCCCGACGGGCGGCGCGTGCTGTGGGGCGGCCGCGCCAGCTTCCGGGCAGCGACGGCAGAGGGCAGCGCGCCGACGCTGCACCGCTACATGACCGAGACCTTCCCGGAACTGCGGGAGGTGCGGATCACCCATGCCTGGACCGGCTACGTCGCCTTCACCTTCGACGGGCTGCCGCATATCGGCGTGCAGGACGGTGTGCACTATGCGGCCGGCTGCCAGGGCAGCGGCGTCGCCATGGCGACCTGGCTCGGCCACAACGTCGCGCTGAAGATGGCCGGCGCGGCGAATGAGCGCTTCGCGCTGGACGGCCTGCCCTTCCCGACCAAGCCGACCTACACCGGGCACCCCTGGTTCCTGCCGGTCGTCGGGTCCTACTACCGCCTGCGCGACCGCCTGGACCGGATGGCAGCGTGATGCGTCCCGATTTCGTTCTCCTCAACGGCCGCATCGCCACGATGGATGCCGCCGGCTCGGAATGCACTGCGCTCGCCGCCCTGAACGGCCGGATCGTCGCGCTCGGCGACGACGAGGCCATCCGCGGCCTGGTCGGCAAGGGCACGGAGGTGCTGCACGCGGAAGGGCGGCGCGTGCTGCCCGGCATCGTCGACAGCCATGCGCATCCGGATGCCTACGCCATCCGGCTCCGCGCCTGGACGCTCGTCTCCCCCGACCGCGTGCGGACGCGTGACGAGCTGCTCGGCGCGATCCGGCGCCGCTGCACCGAGTTGCCCCCGGGCCGCTGGGCGGCCTTCTACCGGCTGAACGAGCGCGCCTCCGGCGGGTATCCGACGCTGGAGGAACTGGACGCGGCCGGCGGTGGCCGACCGGTCTTCATCCTTCGCACCGACGGGCATCTCGGCCTTGCCAACCAGGCGGCCTTCGTCGCCTGCGGCATCGGCGCCGATACGCCCGACCCACCGTTCGGCCGCTTCGACCGGCTGCCCGAGGGCGGCTTCACCGGTCTGGTGCGGGAGACGGCTGCCCATGTCTTCCTGAGCGCCGTTCACGGCCAGGACAGCGAATCCGACATCATCGAGGGTATGGAGGCCGTGCAGGACGAGTGTCTCGCCGCTGGCATCACCTCGGTTTCGAACTCGCTGACGCCGGCGAAGGCGATCCGTGCCTACCAACGCATGCGGCGCGACGGGCGCTGGCGCATGCGCATGGGAATCATCGCCAGCGGCCGCGACGAGCCGCTGATCCCGCACCTGATCGGCGCCGGCATCCGCTCCGGCTTCGGCGACGAATGGCTGAGGCTGATCGGAGTGGAGTGGTGCCCCGACTGTTCCACCTCCGGCCGCACCGCCGCCTATTGGGAGCCCTATGCCGGCACGCCCATACCGGGCGAGCCGCAGCCGAACACCGGGATGCTGCTCTACGACAAGGAGGACCTGACGGCGCGCGCCACGGCCGCCCACGCCGCCGGCCTGCAGGTGATGATCGAAGGCGTCGGAGACCGCGGCATCGACTTCGCGCTGGACGTGATGGAAGCCGCCCTCGCCGCGCATCCGTCCGCCGATCACCGGATGCGGGTGGAGCACTGCTGCTACGTCACGCCGCCGATCCTGGCACGGCTGAAGCGCGGCGGCTTCGTCGACAGCTCCGCCACCGGCTTCATGGACGAGCTGGGCGAGGCCTATGCCGCCAACCGCGGGCGCGAGGCGTTGCGCCACATGTGGCCGCACCGCAGCCTGATCGACGCCGGCGTTCCAGCCCCCGGCCATTCCGACTTCGCCGTCTGTCGCGTCTCGCCCTGGACGGCGATCGCCGCGATGGTCACGCGCCGCACGACCAGTGGCACCGACCTCGATGCCCGGGAGGCGGTGACACCGCGCGAGGCGTTGCGCGCATATACCTGGCTCGGCGCCTGGGCCGGGCGCGAGGAGACGGAGAAGGGCTCGCTGGAGCGCGGCAAGCTCGCGGACCTCATCGTGCTGGATCGCGATGTGCTGGACGGCGACCCGGCTGCGATCGCCGGCACAGGGGTCATCGCGACGGTGGTGGGCGGCGTCATCCACCACCGAGCCTGACCCCTCTTCCCGCCGCTCACCCCAACGTGCCACACAGGGCGCAACACAGTCAGGGAGGATCGCCATGCGCCGCCGCGCGCTGCTCACCGCCGCATCCCTTGCGTCCTTCGCCCCGACAGCCCTGGCACAGGGCTTCGTGCCGCAGAACCCCGAATGCATCGCCCCGGCCGCGCCGGGCGGGGGCTTCGACCTCACCTGCCGCACCACGGCGCGCGCGCTGAATGAGCTCGGCATCGTCGGCCCGGCCATCCGCACCCAGAACATGCCGGGCGGCATCGGGGCGGTGGCGATCAACCACATCAATGCGCAGCGGCGCGCCGACCCGAACGTCATCGTGGCGGTGTCTACCGGCTCCTGGGTGAACATGGCGCAGGGTCGCTTCGGTCGATGGGGCGAGAACGACGTGCGCTGGCTCGGCACGATCGGTGCGGATTTCGGCGTCATCGCGGTGCGGCGCGACAGCCGCTTCCAGTCGCTGGCGGAGCTGGTGGCCCAGCTCCGGCAGGATCCCGGCAGTGTGCCGATGGGTGCTGGCGGCGCCGTCGGCAGCCAGGACTGGACGAAGGCCGCGCTGATCGCGCGCGGTGCCGGGCAGGATCCGCGGCGGCTGCGCTACGTGCCTTTCGAGGGAGGCGGGCAAGCCATGGCGGCGCTGCTCGGCGGCCACATCCAGGTCTTTCCCGGGGACGCGACCGAGGTGCGCGGTCAGCTCGAGGCGAATGAAATCCGCCTGCTGGCGGTGCTGGCTCCAAGCCGCCTGCCCGGCCCCTTCGCCGGCGTGCCGACAGCGCGCGAGGCGGGCATCGATGCCGAATGGACCATCGTGCGCGGCTTCTACGTCCCGCCCGGCATCCCGGACGCGGCCTATGAGTATTGGGCCGATGCGCTGCGCCGGCTCTACGCGCATCCCGGCTGGCCGGCGATCCGCGACGGCGCCGGCCTGTTCGAGTTCAACATGGCCGGCCGCGAGTTCGAGGAGTTGGCGAAACGCCGCACCGCCGAGTACCGCGCCCTGGCGCGCGAGGTCGGCGTCATCCAGCAGCAGAACTGAGCGGGTGCGCGCCGGGGCCGATCGTGCGCTCGGCACCGCGCTGGTCGCAGTGGCCGCCGGCGTGATCTGGCACGCCCGGTCGCTGGAGGTCGCCTTCGCCGCCGACCCGGTTGGGCCGAAGGCTTTTCCCATCGCCGTCGCGGTGGTTGTCGCGGTCTGCGGGCTGCTGCTGCTGGCGCGACCGGTGACAGTGTGGCAGCCGGCGGAACGGGTACTGCCGGGCCTGGCCGCGCTCGTCGCGATGGCTGTCTACGCCGTCGCGCTCGTCCCCCTCGGTTTCGTGCCGGCGACGGCGGCGCTCTGCCTCGTCGTCGCGCTGGCTTTCGGCGCGAAGCCATTGCAGGCCGTGGCGACCGCGCTGGTCACCGCGCCGGCGTTGTGGCTGCTGCTCGATCGGCTGCTGGACCTGCCGCTGCCGCGCGGGCCGCTCGGCCTCTGATGGAAAGCCTTGCCGCGCTCGCCGGGGGTTTCGCGGTCGCGCTCACGCCGATGAACCTGGCATTGGCGTTTCTGGGTTGCGTGCTCGGCACGGCGATCGGGGTGCTGCCGGGCATCGGGCCGATGAACGCCATCGCGCTGCTGCTGCCCTTCTGCTTCGCGTTGCGGCTGCCGCCCGAAAGCGCGCTGATCCTCCTCGCGGCGGTGTACTACGGCAGCGGCTACGGCGGGCGGATCACCGCCATCCTGCTGAACATGCCCGGCGAGCCCGCGGCCGCCATCACCACGCTCGACGGCCATCCGCTGGCGAAGCGTGGGCGTGGCGCCGCGGCGCTGGCCGTTTCCGGCATCGGCAGCTTCGTCGGCGCGACGCTCTCGGTGGTGCTGATGACCTTCCTGTCGGTGCCGCTTGCGCGCCTCGCGGTCGGGTTCTCGCCGGCGGATTATGTGGCGCTGATCGTCTTCGCCCTCTCCCTCCTGGGTGCCGTGGCGCCCGGTAACGCGGCCAAGGCCTGGGCGGCCGGGGGCTTCGGCATCCTGCTGGCCCTTGTCGGGGTCGACTCCGGCACGGGCGTGGAGCGCCTGACCTTCGGCTGGGTGGAACTGCTGGGCGGCATCGACTTCACCGTCCTCGCCATCGGCCTCTTCGCCATTGGAGAGGTGCTGCTGCTGCTGGAGACGCGGCTGCGCGCTACGGCCGCCGCGCTGGGCCATGGCGAGCGGCTGAGCCTGCGCGAGCTGCTCGCTTGCATCCCGGCCATGCTGCGCGCGACCGGCATAGGCTTCGCGGTCGGCGTGCTTCCGGGCGCCGGCGCCTCGGTCGCCGCCGCGCTGTCCTACGCGACGGAACGCCGCATCACCGACCGTCACGGCACCTTCGGCAAGGGCGACATGCGCGGAGTCGCCTCTCCGGAAACGGCGGACAACGCTGCGCAGATCGGCAACCTTGTCCCAATGCTGTCGCTCGGCATCCCGGGTAGCGGCACAACCGCCGTGCTGCTCGGCGCGCTGCTGATGTACTCGATCACGCCAGGACCGTTGCTGTTCACCCAGCGGCCGGAGGTCGCCTGGGGCCTGATCGCCAGCATGTACGTGGGCAACGTGATGCTGCTGGTGCTGAACCTGCCGCTGGTCGGCCTGTTCGCGCGGCTGCTGCTGGTGCCGGCCTGGGTGCTCTACCCCGGCGTTGTCGCCCTGTCGCTCGCCGGGGTGTATGCCGTGTCCAACTCGCCCTTCGACCTGCTGCTTGCGGCCGGCTTCGGCCTGCTGGGCTACGTGCTGCGCAAGCTCGACGTGCCGCTGGTACCCATCATCCTCGGCTTCGTGCTCGGCCGGCTCCTGGAGGACAATCTCCGCCGCGCCCTCTCCCTTTCCGACGGCGACCCGCTGGCGCTGTTCGCCTCCGCCCCCTCGCTGCTGCTCTGGGGGTGCACGCTGGCCGCCCTGCTCTGGCCGCTGCTCAGGCGCCGCGCCTGAGCGCGAGCCGCTTCGGCGCCTCCTCCACCTGTGCCGTGTCGAACCGCGCCGTCACGTCGGCCGGCCAGTGCGCGGCGCGGCGCGTCGCGAGATCGACGCAGAGAAACAGCACCTCGTTCTCCGCCGCCAGCCACCCCTCCTCCGCATGGTGCAGCCGGTGCCGCAGCAGCAGGCGTCGCGAGTCGAAGGCCAGTATGGCGCTTTCGGCCGAGAGCGGAGCATCCAGCAGCACTTCGCGGAGGTAGGCCTGCCAGGACTCCACCGCGAAGGTGCCGAGCCCCCGCGCGCGGAAGCCCTCGCCAAGGTTCAGCGCAGGCCAGAGCGCATCGGTCGCCATATCGAAGGCGACAAGATAATAGGCCAGGTTCATGTGGCCGTAATGGTCCACCCAGTCCGGGCGGACGCGGCAGAGCGCGGGCGTCACCCGCATCCCGGATAGGCCAGCCATCCCAGCTCCCGCCCGTGCTCCCCCGTCACGCGCCACGCGTCCACGCAGCGCCGATCGAGCATGAAGGCGCGCAGCCCCTCGCCCGGCCGACGGTCGCCAGCCTCCACCGCGCGCCGGCTGTCCACCGCCGCACGGCCGAGATCGGCCACGCAATCCTCCCGCGCGCCGTCGGGCAGTAGGATCCGTGCCCCGACCTTACCGTGGTTCATCGGCCAGGCTTCCACTGCCATCGCCCCGGGCCGGTCGGAGAGGCAGGCGCGCAGCGCAGGTGCCAGCTCGCGCACCAGCGTCTCCCACGGCGGGGCCTGGGCCACCGCCGGCCCGATCAGCGCAACCAGCGTGGAGGCGGACGCCAGTCCTCTCAATGGATCTCGTCCGCGCGGGACAGCGCCTCGCGCAGCTTCGCCACGCTGAACTCCGGATCCCGGCACAGGTCGAGGATCACCTTCTCCCGCCGCGCACCCAGCTCGATGGCGGCCGGGATCTTCCGCACCGCCTCGTGCGGGATCACCACCGCGCCGTGCCGGTCGGCATGCACCACATCCTCATGCCCCACGTGCATGCCGTGCACGACCACCTCGCCGCCGAAGGCCACCATGTGGACATGCGCGTGCGACGGGTTCACCACGCCGGCAATGAGCTGGAAGCCCGGCGCCAGCATATCGAGGTCTCGGATCGAGCCATTGGTCACCACGCCCTGCGCGCCCAGCGCCTTGTGCACGGCCGAGTGCACCTCGCCCCAAAACGCGCCAACGCCGGGCGTATCGTCCAGATCCTGCAGCACCACGACCGTCGGCAGCGACGCCTTGGCGACGTACTCGTACCAGCCCAGCCGGGCCGCCCGGTCCTGCTCCCGCGATCGGCCGGAAGGATGCGCCGCGCGGATCGTGCCGGTGCGCGCCAGGGCGCAGATCGGCGGCAGCTTCGGGTCGGCGCAGACCATCGGGCGTATCGTGAAGCCGTGCCCGCGGCGGGACGGCACCACCATTTCCAGGGCGTTGCAGATCGTCGGCGTGTCCCATTGCCGCAGCGCTTCCAGATCCTCCGCCGTGAACGGGTGCTCGGCCATGGGGTGCTGTCCCTCCTCAGGATCGGCGCAGGATCGGCCCCGCGGCCCGCTGCGTCAAACCGGGCGCGAAGCTTGTTGCGCCGCCCCGGCACAGGTAGCCTCACGCTCGCGAGACCACGGGCCAGGGAGCCGGAATGCCAGACACCACGCTGCGCGGCAGCCTGCGCGCCGGAGCCGCGAGGGCAGCCGGCCCAGGCCGGCTGCGCGCCTGGCTCGGCCGCATCGGCGTGCGGGCGGGGCTGATCAGCCTGCTCATGGTGCTCGTGGTCGGCCTGCTCTCCGGCGCCGCCCTCGTGGTCGTCGCGCGGCAAGTCGTCATCATCGAGCAGCTCGGCGGGCGCGACCGCGAGGCTGACGCGGCGGTGGACGAGCTGGCCCTGCACGTCGCCGACTTCTCCTCGGCCTTCGCCAGCGTCATCGCCGGCGTCCTTCAGCCCGGGCCGACGGCGCAGCGCATGGTCCGCAACGGAGAGCTGGTCGCCGCCTCCTTCGCACAGGTGCATGCGCTGCTAGGCAACGACATCGACCCGATCATCATGGGCGGCGGCGTCGACATGGCGCGCCGCCTGCCCGAGTTCACCGAAAGCGTACGCGCCGCCTTCGCCGCCCGCCAGCGCGCCCAGTTCGCGCCGCTGCACGAGGAGTGGCTGGACTTCGCCACCGCCTTCAACCGCGTCGCCACAGCCGCGCGGGCCGAGGTGAAGCGCCGTTCCGACGCCTCCCTCGCCGCCGCCCATGCGCTGGAGACGCAGGCCCGCAACATCGTGCTGATCGCCGCCGCGGCCGGCCTTTTCGGCTGTGCCCTCGTCTGGGTCGTGCTGGCCCGCCTCCTCGCCCGCCCCCTCGCGCGGCTCGCCGGTGCGATGGACAGTCTCTCCCGCGGCAAGGTGGAGACCGCGGTGCCCGAGAGCGACCGTGCCGACCAGGTCGGCGACATGGCGCGTGCCGTCCTCGTTTTCCGCGACAACCTCGGGGCGACGCGCAACCTCACCGAGACGGCGCTCGAGAACGCCCGCCGCACCGCCGTCGCGACCACCCAGGCCTCCGACGCCATCGGCCAGGTCTCTGATGGCGCCATGACCCAGCTCGCCGAGCTGCGCCAGGTCGAGGAGGCCTTGAGCCAGACCGCCGACGCTGTGCGCGAGGTCGGCCGTACGACGCAGGACAGCTCCGACCGTGCCGACGAGGCGAAGGCGCTGCTGGCCGACAACCTCACCAAGCTCCGCAGCCTGATCGAACTGGTCGACGCCGTGGCCGAGGACACGGAGCGCGTCACCCGCATCGCCGGCACCATCGCCAAGATCGCGACCCAGACGAATATCCTCGCGATCAACGCCGCCATCGAGGCGGCCCGCGCCGGCGAGCACGGCCGCGGGCTCGCCGTCGTGGCGGAGGAGGTCCGCGCCCTCGCCGCCTCCAGTGAGAGCCTCGCCGGCGAGATCGCCGACGTCGTCCTCGTCGCCGGCCGTCGCACGCGCGAAGGCAGCGGCACCGCCGCCATGGTCGGCGAGGCGATGGACGAGCTGGAACGCCTGGTAAGCGAGAGCGCGCGCCTGGCCGGCGCCATTGCCGTGGCGATGGAGCAGCAGCAGGCCACTGTCGCCTCCATCACCGACCGCGTCAGCACCCTCTCCCGCATCGGGCAGTCGAACGCCACGGCGGCGGAGGAGATCACGGTCACGATGATCGACCTCTCCAAGCTCGCGGCCGAGACTCGCAGCGTGGTGGAGGCGATGGCTTCCGACAGGGGACGCGATTGAGCGCGATGACGGCGGAGGACGCGGATGCCGCGATCCTCGTGGTGGACGACAGCAGCTTCAACCGCCTGGTGCTGAAGCGCCGCCTGGGCGAGCTGGGGTACGCGAACGTCACCACCGCGGAGGACGGCGTCCAAGGCCTGGCCGCGCTGGAGCGCGGCCGTTTCGACGTCGTCCTGCTCGACCTGGAGATGCCGAACCTCGACGGCATCGGCGTGCTGGAGCAGCTCCGCGCCCTACGCGGCGCCGCTCCCCCCGTCATCGTCATCTCCGCCCTGACGGAGATGGAGAAGATCGTCCGCTGCATCGAGCTCGGCGCCGAGGACTACCTGCCGAAGAGCTTCGATCCCCCGCTGCTTCGCGCCCGTCTCGGCGCAGTGATGGAGAAGAAGCGGCTGCGCGACCTCGCCGATACGCGCCTCGCCGCGCTGGAGGCGGAGCTGGAATCCGCCCGAGCCGCGCAACTCGCGCTGGTCCCGCGCGACTTCGCGGCCGCCGCGACCGGCCGCCTCGCTGTCCATGCCGCGATGGTGCCGGCCCGCCAGGTCGGCGGCGACCTCTATGACTGCTTGCGCCTGGATGCTGCGCACACGTTCTTTGCCGTCGCCGACGTCGCCGGAAAGGGTGCATCGGCCGGCCTCACCATGGCCCGCACCCTCGGCCTCATGCGCGCGGCGGCAAAGCGGCTTGCGGCCGAAGGCGGCGTGCCCGATCCCGGCGACATCCTCGGCATGACCAATGACGACCTCGCCGCCGAGAACGAAAGCCAGACCTTCGTCACCGTCGTGCTCGGCGTGATCGACGGCACCACCGGCGCCGGCCGCATCGCGGTGGCGGGCCATGACATGCCCCTGGTGCTCGGGGATGCGCCACGCCTCCTCGGCCCGCTGCGCCGGCAACCGGCGCTCGGCGCCATCGAGGGCATCCCCTTCGGGTCCGACCCCTTCACCCTCTCGCCTGGCGAGGCGCTGTTCCTCTACTCGGATGGCGTGTCGGAGGCCGAGGATGGCTCCGGCGGCTTCTTCGGGCGGGAGAGGCTGACCGAGGCCCTCGCCGCCGCCGGCCGGGACCCGCAGGCAGTGGTCGAGGGCGTTCTGCGTGCGGTGCACCGCTTCGCCGGGGGCGCGCCACAGGCCGACGACATCACCGCCCTCGCGCTGCGCTTCGGGGAGTGAGCCAGCACATGTCCGGCACCCCCCTGACGCTCTCCATCCCGCCGGAGACCGAAGCGGTCCCCCGCATCCTCGACGCCATCGAGGCGTGGTGCGAGGTGGAGGACCTCCCCCCCGCGATCGCGCATCGCCTCGGCGTCGTGGTGGAGGAACTGGCGGCGAACGTCGCCATGCACGGCACGGGCGGGCCGGACGGCGCCACCTTCGTCGGCGTACATGTCCGGCGGGATGCCGGCGAGGTCGTCGCGACAGTGGAGGATGACGGCCGCGCCTTCGACCCGCTCGCCCAGGCTGCCCCCGACACCAGCGCCGCGCTGGAGAAGCGCGAGGTCGGCGGCCTCGGCGTCCACTTCGCCCGGGTGATGACGCGGGAGCTGCGCTACACGCGGGACGGCGGGCGGAACCGCGTCACCGCGGTGTTCGACGCAGGCTGAGGTGCGGCCGGGCGCGGCAGCTTCGGTCGAAGACCTTCCCCCGGTCCTCGACGGGCTCCGGGCGGTGGCCGGCCTCGCGCCGAACGAGGTGCTGCTGAACCGCCTGCGCCGAGCCGCGGCGGCGGCCCGTCGCGCCGCCGAGGCGCCGCCCAGTCCAGACGACCCGCACTGGGCCGCGCTGCTCGACGCGGTGACGGTGCAGGAAACGCGCATGTTCCGCGCCGCCGCGCAGGTCGCCGCCTTCCGCACCATCGTGCTGCCCCATCTGCCGGCACGGCCGGGCGCGCTCACCCTCGTTTCCGCCGGCTGCGCCACCGGGGAAGAAGCCTGGACGCTTGCGCTGCTTGCCGACACCGCCGGCCGACCCTGGCGGGTGACGGGCCTCGATCTCTGCCGCCCCGCCCTCGCCGCCGCCGAGGAGGCGCGCTACCGCCTCGGCCCGCCCGACGCGCTGCGCGAGGTGCCAGAGGCCGATCGCGGCCGGCTGCGCCTGGGTGGGGATTGGTTCGAACCGGACCCGGCGCTGCGTCCCCGCGTGGCCTTCCGCCGCGCCAATCTGCTGAAGCCGGACTTGCCGGCCGGGGGTGCCGACGCCGTGTTCTGCCGCAATGTGCTGATCTACCTGACGGAGGAGGCGCGCGGGGCGGTGCTGGGTGCCCTCGTGCGTGCGCTGCGCCCCGGCGGCGCACTGGTGCTCGGCGCCACCGACACGCCGCCCCCCGGCCTCGGGCTGCGGGCGTGGCCGGACGCCGGCATCGGCATCTGGCGGCGGGCGGACGATGATGGCTGAGCGCGTCCTCCTCGCCGGCGGCCGCGCCTTCCGCCTGCCCGCGGGAGCCGAAGCCGTCGCGCCGCTGCCGCTGAGCCCGGCGCCGCTGGCCGCGCCCGGCCTGCTCGGCCTTGCCGTGACGGCCGCGGGTGCGGTGCCGGTACTTGCCGCGGCGCCCGGCCTGCCAGGCGGACTGGCCTGGGTGCGCCTGCCGGAGAGCGGCCTTGTTGTTGCCGGAGAGTCGCTGCTGGAGGTCGCACCACCCGGCGCCGAACCCTTGCAGCCCTCCCGCGTCGCCGCGCGCCCGCCGCCCGCCGTCACCCTTGCCGAGGGCGGTGCCTGGGCGGTGCCGGCACGCACCACGCGCGGGCTGCCGCGGGCGCTTGCCATCGGGATTGGCGGCCGCCGCCTTGTCCTGCCCTTCGCCGCCCTGGAGCATCTGAGCCCGCTGCCCGGGCTGCGCCCTGCGCCGGGCGCCGACGGCCTCGCCCTCGGCTACGCGCTGGCGGAGGGTGCGCCGGTGCTGGTGCTGGACCCGGCGGCGCTGGACGGGGCGCCGGAGGCAGGGTCGCGGGACGCGGCAGGGGCGGCAGAGCCTGCCACGCTGCTCGTTCTGTTCCGACATGCCGGCCGCCGCCTCGGCCTGCCCTGCGCGCGCATCGCCCCTGCCCGCGCCGGCGAGCCGCCCCTCACCTCCCGGCTCGACGCGCTGCTGCCGCGCCTCGGCATCGCGCCGCTGGGCGCCGCCGCCGCCCCGCCACCGCCGGAGCCGACGCGTACGCTTCTGCTCTGCCAAGCCGGTGGGCAGCCCTTTGCCCTGCCGGTCGAGGAGGTGGCCGCCGTGATCCCGCCGCTCGCCCCCTCACCCGCCCCGCCGGGACCTGACCCTGCCTTCCGCGGCGTCGCCGCCCACAGGGGCGAGGTTCTGCCGGTGATCGATGCCGGTGCGCGCCTCGGCCTCGCTCCCGTTCTCGCCGCCCCGGGGCAGGAGGCGCCGATGCTGCGTCTCGGCACAGGCCGCCCGGTCGCGCTCGCCGTCGCCGGCATCACCGGGCTGCGCCGCGTGCCCGCGCGCCTGGTTTCCGATGTCGCCGGCGAGGGTCCGGTGGCCGCCGTCGCCGCGGTGGGCGACGCGCCGCTGCCGGTCTGCCGCGCCTCGGTGCTGGCGGGTGCGCCGTGATCCGCGTTCTCGTCGTCGACGACAGCGGCTTCATGCGGCTCGCGCTCCGCCGCATTATCGAGGCCGAGGGCGACCTCCGCGTCGTGGGCGAGGCGGCAGACGGCGAGGCGGCGGTCGAGCAAGCAGCGAAGCTTCGCCCCGACGTCGTGGCCATGGATGTCGAGATGCCGAAGCTGGACGGGCTGGAGGCGACGCGCCGCGTCATGGAGCTGCCCGATCCCCCGGCGGTGCTGATGGTCAGCCATCACACGAGTGACGGCTCCGCGACCGCCGTTGCGGCACTGGACCGCGGCGCGGTGGACTACCTCTGCAAGGATGGCGACCTTGGCAGCGTCGACCTGTCGATGCTGGATCGGGAGCTGCGGGCCCGCCTGCGCCACTGGGCCGGCCAGCGCGCCGCGGCGCGCCCTGCCGCGCGTGGCGCCCCGCCGGTGCGGGTGGTGCGCGCCTCCGGCGGCTGCGACGCGGTGGTGATCGGCGCCTCCACGGGGGGGCCGGACGCGCTGGCCGCCTTCCTCGCCGCCTCCGGCCGGCTGCCGGTGCCGACGGTGGTGGCGCAGCACATGCCGGCGGACCTCGCGCCAGATCTCGCCGCGCATCTCTCCCGCCTGTCCGGGGTGCCCGTGGGAATCGGCCAGGGTGGCATGCGCCTGCTGCCGGGCGAGGTGGTGCTGATCCCGGGCGCCACGGACGGCCACCTGGCCCGCCGCGCCGGGACCGGCGGCGGCTTTGCCTTGCGGCTCGCGACCGGCAGCGCGGCGGTGCATCCTTCCGTGGACCTGCTGTTCCACTCCGCCGCGCTGGTCGCGAGGCGGGCGCTCGGGGTGGTGCTGACCGGGATGGGGCGCGACGGCGAGGAGGGTGCGCGGGCGATGACGGAACGCGGCATGCCGGTGCTGGCCCAGGCTCCGTCGAGTTGCGTCGTTGCCGGCATGCCCGGCGCGCTGATCGAAGCCGGGCTCGCCGTCGAGACGGGGGAGCCCGCGGCGCTCGGCCGCCGCGTTGCGCAACTCGCGGCGGAGCCGCTTTCGGCATGACGCTCGACCGCAGCCTGCTAGACGCCTTCGTGCCGGAGTTCGAGGCGGAAGCCGCGCGCCTGTCCCTGGCTGCCGATCCGCCCGCGGCAGCGCGGGCGCTTGACCAGCTTCGGGCCATGGCGGCGGCGCTCGGCACGCCCGGCCTCGGCACACTCACCGAGCGCGCCGCCGCGCTGCTCGACCCGCTCGATCTTCCGGCGCTGCGCGCGGCGGCCGAGGGGCTGGCCTGCCATGCCCGCGCCATCGCAGAGGCCGGCACCGATCTGCCGCCGCCCGAGCCCCTGTCGGCAGCGCCGCAACCGGCGGCGGTCCCGCCGGCACCTGTCGCCGCCCCGCTCGATACGGAGCTTCTCGCCGCTTTCCTGCCGGAGTTCGAGGCCGGCTGTGATCGCCTTGCCGCCGCCGCCGATCCGGCCGCCGCGCTCCGCGCCGCCGCGGCGCTGGATGCCATGGCCGCCTCCCTCGGGCTCGGCTCGCTGCGCGGTCCCCTAGGCGGCATCCCACCCGATCCCTTCGACGCCACTGCCCTGCCGCCGTTGGCCGAGGCGATGCGCCGCCACGCCCGCGGGATCGCCGCCGCCGGGCACGACCTGCCGCTTCCCGCCCCCGCGCGCCGCCGCGTCCTCGTCGTGGACGACAGCGCGATGATGCGCCGCTTGGTGCGCGAAATCCTCGGGGGTGACGACGCCTTCGAGGTGGTGGGGGAGGCGGCGGATGGCCGAGCCGCGCTTGCCGCCATGGCCGATCTGAAGCCGGACCTGACGATGCTCGACATCGAGATGCCGGAGCTCGACGGCATCGGAGTGCTGCGCGCCTGGTCGCTGCGTGGTCCGGGCGCGGTGGTGGTCGTGTCCTCCGCCGCCCGCCCTGGCTCCGCCACTGCCATCGCCGCGCGCGGCCTCGGTGCCGCCGGGATCGTGGGCAAGCCTTCCGGTGCGCTCAGTCCCGACCTGCGCCAGCGCCAGGGCGAGGCGCTGCTCCGCACCGCCCGCCGTGCCGCGGGGATCACCACGTGATCGAGGACGAGGCCCTGTGGGGCGAGTTCGCGGCGGAGTCCGAGGAGCACCTCGACGCCATAGAGCGCCTCCTCGCTGCCGGCGCCGCGATTGAACGAGCCGCCGTGGACCGGCTGTTCCGTGCCTTCCACTCGCTCAAGGGCATGTCCGACGCGCTCGGCGCCCCGGGGATGAAGAACGTCGCCCACCGCGCCGAGGACATCCTGGGCCTCGCTCGCAACGGCCGCATCGCGGTGGCGGGCGAGGTGGCGGAGGCGCTGCTGGACGCGGTGGATGCGCTGCGTCGCCAGCGCGCCGAGGTGATCGCGACGCATCGCGACGTGCCAGCCCCGGCGCCGCTGCTGGCACGGCTCGGCACGCTGGCCGAGGGCGGCCCGGCTCGGCCGGCCCCACTGCCCACTCCTGCCGCTCCTCCGCCACGCGCCGCCGGCGCGCCGCTGCTCGGTGCTCTCGCCTCCCGCTGCGCCGCCGCCTCTCCGATGCTGGCGGCACTGCTCGACGGCCGCGCGCCCGAAGGGCTGCGCGAAGCCACCGATCTCGCGGACGGCGCGCGCCTGCTCGGCCTCGCCCGCCTCGCCACCGCCTTCGAGGAATTCTCCGCGGCCGCCGGCAGCACCGCCGCGCTGCCGGCGCTCGGCCGACTTCGCCGCCTGCTTGGCGCGCTGGAGGAAGAGGCGGGCGAGCCCGCGGGCCCCCCTGCCGCGCCGCCGGGCGGCGAGGCCGCCGCGCTCGGCCCGCGCCTTGCTGGCCTCGCCATGCTCGTCGAAGGTCTGACCGCTGGCGGCGACGCCGAGACCACCGCCGCCGCCGCCGCCGAGGCCGCCGCCGTCGCCGCCGCCTTCGGCGTCGATCCGCTGGAGCACACGCTGCTGCTGCTCGCCGACCTCGCGGAGCGCGCCACCGACCCGGACGCGGCCGCCGTCCTGGCGAAGGAAGGCCCGTCGCTGGCTGAGCGCCTGCGCACCGCCGCCGAGGGCGGCGCCGGGGCGATCCGCGCCACGGCGGAGCCGGAGGCGCTGGCTGAATCGGCCGATCCGCGCATCCCGGCCGCCTTTGCGCCCCTGCTCGGCGCAGAGGGTCGCCGGCGCGTCATCGCCGCGCTCGATGGCGGGCGCGCCCTCTACCGCCTGCGCATGGCCACCCTCGTGGCGCCGGAGGCCGAGGCCGCCGTCGCCGCCGTGCTCGCCGCAGAGGCCGAGGTGCTGACGAGCCGCACGCGGCTCGACGGCGACCCTTCGCATCTCGACATGCTCGTCGCTGGCCCGCCGGAGATCGAGGCGCTGTCCCGCGCCCTCACCGCCGCCGATCCTCCGCGCCAGGTCGTGCTCGACCTTGCTCCGGTGGAGGCCGCCTCGGCGGAGGTTGCCGCCCTCGCCCGCGCCGCGCCGGCCACGATGCGAGTCCGGCAGGAGACGATCGACGGCATCATCGCGCTTGAGGCCGAGGTCCGTGCCGCCGCTCTCGCTCTCGCCGAGGCACTGGACGAGGGCGCGGCGGCCGAAGCGATTGCGACCCTCGCCGGGCTCGAGCGCCGGCTGACCGGCGCGGCGGCGCGGGGCATCGGCGGCGCGCTTGCACGGCTGCGCGGCATGCAGGAAGCGCTGGAGCGCGCCGAGAACCGCCTAGCCGTCGGCATGCGCCGGCTGGACGACGCCGTGATGGAGTTGCGCGTCGTCCCCGTCGGCACGCTCCTCGCCCGCTTGCCGCGCGTCGTGCGCGCCGTCGCGCAATCCTCCGCCAAGGATGTCGAGCTGGTCCTGGAGGGAGAGGAGGTGACGATCGATCGCAGCCTTGTCGAGCTGCTCGCCGACCCTCTGCTGCACCTCGTCCGCAACGCCGTGGACCATGGCGTCGAGCCGCCGGCGGCACGCCAGGCCGCCGGCAAGCCGCGCCGCGCCACGCTCCGCGTCTCTGCCGCCCGTCGTACCGGCCAGGTGCGCGTGCGTGTTTCCGATGACGGGCGGGGAATCGACCGTGCTCGCGTGCTCGCCCGTGCCCTGTCGCGCGGACTGGTCACGCCCGAGGCAGCCGAGCGGCTGACCGAGGAGGAGATCTTCGCCCTGCTGTTCCGCCCGGGCTTCTCCACCGCCGATACGGTGACCGAGACCTCGGGCCGCGGGGTCGGCCTCGACGTGGTGCAGGACGCGGTGCGCCGCGCCGGCGGCACGGTGGAGATCGCGAGCACGCCGGGCAAGGGCACCGCCTTCACCCTTCGCCTGCCGCTGACTGCCGCCGTGCAGCCGGTGCTGCTGGTAGAGCTTGCCGGCCGCGCCTACGCACTGCCCGCCGCGCGTGTCGACGCCGTGCTGGAGGAAGGCGCCGCGCCGGGCTGCGAAGTGGTGTCGCTGGCCGACATTCTCGGCGTCGAGGGCCGCCGCGCCGCAGCCACCGTCATCCTCAGATCCGCTGGCCGTTCCTTCGGCCTGGCGGTGGACCGCGTCCAGCGTCGCACGGACCTGCTGCTGCGGCCGCTGCACCCCTCACTGGCTGCGCTGCCCAGCATCGGCGGCGTCGGCGTGCTCGGCAACGGGGAGCCGGTGGTGGTGCTGGAACCGGACGGGATCGCACCGGCATTCGCGGGATCGTAACAGGTCCTTCCGCCGCCCTGGACGGGGAAGCGACGCCCGGCTAAGGCCTCGCCTCCATGATCGGGGGTGCGCCCCGAGGACGACGGAGAGGGAATTGCCCGTGATCACGCGACGCCTTGCGCTCGGGGCCGGCGGCCTGACGCTGCTGCTCGCCGCCTGCTCGACGCCCCCCCAGCGGCCGCGCGTCCTGCCGGAGGACGGCACGGTGGACCTGCTCACGCTGCTGCGCGACAAGCCCGAGCACAGCCGCTTCGCCAACGCGCTGGTGCTGAGCGGCCAGAACGCGCGCCTCGGCCGCACGGGCGGCGCGGCGACGCTCTTCGTGCCGACGAACCAGTCGCTCGACTCCCTGCCGGCCGATTTCCGGGCCGCGCTCGACAACCCGCCGGCGAACCCCTCTCCCGAGCTGCGGCAGCGCGCTGTGGCGCTCGTCAATGCCAACGCCGCCTGGGGCATGCTGCGGCTTGCAGACATCCAGGCGCGCCGCGGCGCGGTCAACACCTGGGATCGCGGCCGCCTTACGGTCACTCCGACCGGCCCGCGCTCCGCGACCGTCGCGCGAGAGGGTGCCGGAGGCGGCATCGCCATCACCCGCGCCGACGTGCTGGCAAGCGATGGCGTCTACCACGTCACCTCCGCCCCCGTCCTGCCGGGAGCGTAGGCATCAAGCCGGGAGCCGGAAGCCTCCGGCTCCTGACAGCGCCCGCCAGACCGACTCGGGCGTGAGCGGCATGTCGATGTGTCGTACGCCGAGCGCGTCGCAGGCTGCGCCGACGATCGCCGGCGGCGCGCCGCATGCGCCGCCCTCCCCGGCGCCCTTCACCCCCAACTCGTTCACCGGCGTCGGCACGACGTTGAAGCCGACCCGCAGCTCCGGAAGGTCCGCCGCGCGCGGCATCGCATAGTCCTGGAAGGTGGCGGTCAGGAACTGGCCGCTCCCCGGATCATATCGCGCGCTCTCCAGGACCGCCTGGCCGAAGCCCTGCGCGATGCCGCCATGCGACTGCCCGTGGACAAGCAGCGGGTTGATGACATTGCCCACATCGTCCACCGCCGTGTAGCGCACCACCTCCAGCACGCCCGTCTCGGGGTCGATCTCCACCTCCGCCACGTGGCAGCCGTTCGGGAAGTTGCACTCCGTGTCGCGCTTGTAGAGGACGCTTTCCTCCAGTCCCCGCGACTCGCCCGGCGGCAGCCGGCCCGCCGCTGCCGCTTCTGCCACCTGCGCCCAGGTCACGCCGAGATCCGTGCCCGCCACCCCGAAGCGCCCGGCGCCGAACTCGATATCGGCGAGCGCGGCCTCGAGCATGTGCGCCGCGATCCGCTTCGCCTTCGCGATCACCGCATCGGCTGCGCGCAGTGTCGCGACGCCGCCCATCTGGCTGGAGCGCGAGCCGCCTGTGCCGCCGCCCTGCTCGACCACCGCGCTGTCGCCCTGCACCAGCTCCACCGCGCCGAAGGGGATGCCAAGACGGTCATGGAGGATCTGCGCGAAAGCCGTCTCGTGCCCCTGACCGTGACTGAAGGTGCCGACGGTCAGCCGCGCCCGCCCCTCGGGTGTCATCGCCAGCCGGGCCCATTCCTGCGGCGCGCCGCCCGAGGCCTCGATGAAGTAGCCGATGCCGATGCCGCGCAGCCGACCCCGCGCCCTTGCCTCCGCCCGCCGCGCCGGAAAGCCGGCCCAGTCCGCCAGCTCCAGGGCCATCGCCTGCGTGCCGGCGAAGTCGCCGCTGTCGAGCACGTTGCCCACGCAGTTGGCATAGGGGATCTGGTCTGGCCGGACGTAGTTGCGCCGCCTGATCTCCTCGCGCGTCAGGCCGAGCTCCGCCGCACCGAGGTCGAGCAGCCGCTCGATCGTGTAGGCGATCTCCGGCCGCCCAGCGCCGCGATAGGCATCGGTCGGCACGGTGTTGGTGAAGACGCAGGACACCCGCATGTTCACCGCCTGCAGGTCGTACACGGTGCCGGCGATGCGCGCGCCCGCCACAGTCGGAATGCGCGGTCCGAAATCGAGCAGATACGCCCCCATGCCTGCCAGCGTGCGCACCCGCAGGCCCAGCGCCTTGCCGCGCGCGTCGAAGGCCATCTCGGCCTCCGTCACGTGGTCGCGGCCATGCGGGTCGCAGAGGAAGGTCTCGCTGCGGCCGGCGCGCCACTTCACCGGCCGGCCGAGCCGCCGTGCCGCCCAGAGCACCACCGCCGATTCCGGGAAGCACTTGCTGCGCAGCCCGAAGCCGCCGCCAGTGTCGGGCGAGACGACGCGCAGCTTCTCCGCCGGCACCTTCAGGATGTCGCGGGCCATCGGGTCGCGCACGCGGAACACACCCTGGCTCGGAGTGGTCAGCGTGTAGCGGTCCGAATCCGCGTCGTACTCGCCCAGCGCGACGCGCGGCTCCATCGGGTTGCCCACCACCCGGTTCTGCACCAGCCGGATGCGGCTGACATGATGCGCGGTGGAGAAGGCGGCGTCCGTCTGCTCCTCTCGCCCGTTCGACCATTCGACGCAGAGGTTGCCCCCGCGTTCGGGCCAGATCACCGGCGTGGCAGGGTCCAGGGCTGTCGCCGTATCGGTCGTGGCCGGCAGCGGGTCGTACTCCACCGCGACCAGCTCCAGCGCGTCCTCTGCCGCCGCCCGCGTCTCCGCCACCACCGCCACCACCGGGTCGCCCACGAAGCGCACTGCCTCGGTCTGCAGGATGCGCCGCGGCGGGCAGTAGAGCGCCGGCGTACCTCGCCGCGCGGGCACCTCGATCTGCACGGGGAACAGGCCGATGCCGTCGGCGTCGGCATCCGCGCCGGTCAGCACTGCCACGACGCCCGGTGCCGCCCGCGCCGCTGCCGTGTCGATCGACAGGATGCGCGCATGCGCGTGCGGCGAGCGAAGGATCGCGAGCCATGCCTGGCCCGGAAGGTCGATGTCGTCCGTGTAGCGGCCGCGGCCGGTGAGGAAGCGGACATCCTCCTTCCGCCGCACGGGCTGGCCGATGCCGAACTGGTCCATCCCGCTATTCCTTTCTGGAAACCGCCGCCGCGCCCAGCCCCGCCAGTCGGCCCAGCACCACCGCGGTCAGCAGACCGTTGCCGGAGAGATAGCCCGACGCCTCCGCCCCGCTGACGCCGCACGCGGCGCCGCCCGCGGCGAACAGGTTGGGCACCGTGCCGCCGCGCGCGAGCCGCACCCGCGCCGAGCCATCCACCGCAAGCCCACCCTGGGTGTGGAACAGCGTGCCCGTCACGCGCACGGCGCGGTAGGGCGGCGCCAGCGGCGCCGCGCGGGACCAGTCCCGCCCGAAGCTGTCGCGCCCGCCCTTGCGCTTGCGCGCCTCGACCTCGGCCAGCGTTGCGGCGAGCGCCGCGGCGGGCAGCCTCGCCTTGCCGGCCAGCTCCTCGAGCGAGTCCGCGGCGAGGATGGCGTCCGCTGCCTCTGCAGCCCGGAAATCCTCGAACTGCCGCGCGACCGCCGCAATGCGCTCGTCGAACAGGTCCCACGCCACGCCACCCGGTTGACGCAGCACCGACAGCGCGGCTTCCGAATAACCGCTCGCCTCATTCCAGAAGCGGTGCCCTTCGGCATTCACCTGGAACCCGCCCTCCATGATCACCGCCCAGGAGATGAGGATGCCCTGCGGATGGGCGACCGAGCCGTGGCCCTGGTGCCCCGTCATGTCGCGCAGCTCGGCGCCCAGCGCCTCACCCCACAGCACGGCCTCGCCCTCATTGCCCGGATGGCCGAAATAGACCGCCTCTGCGAGGTCCGGGATGTACTGCCGGACCAGCGCCTTGTTCGCGCCGTAGCCGCAGCAGGCCAGCACGACGGCCGCGGCGCCGATCCGCTCCTCCCCGCCATCGGGCCGCTCAGCCACCAGCCCGCGGATGCGGCGTGAGGGGTCTGCGATAAGGGTCGTGACGCGCGCCTCGGTCAGCAGCGGCACCTCCGCCGCCTCGGCGGAAGCGCGCAGGCGGTCGATCAGCTCGCCGCCGCTGCGGCTCGGCAGGCCGTGCATGCGGCGGCGGCTGTGTCCGGGATAGTCGAAGTCATGCACAAGACTGAAGCCGAGGTCGAAGCGGTCCGCCAGCCACTCCACCGCCGGCGCCGCGCCCGCCGCCACGGCGGCAACGGTCGTCTGGTCGGCGCCTCCATGCGCCTTGCGCTGGATGTCGGCGGCGAAGGTCCCGGCGTCGTCCTCGATGCCGTGCGCGCGCTGGAAGCGCGTGCCAGCCGCCGGGATCAGCCCGGCCGAGAGGCTGGTGGAACCGCGCGGCACCGGATCGCGCTCGATCACCAGCGGCTCCACGCCCGCGTCGCGGCAGGCCAGCGCCGCAACCAGCCCGGCCGCGCCGCCGCCGACCACCGCCACCGGCACCTCGGCGTCGAAGCGCGGATCGCTCTCGGTCAGGACGCGCGCGGCGCTCATCGCAGCCTCGCCAGTTCCTCCGCCACCGTGGAGATGGCGGCGACCGGCCGCAGCGCGGCGATCGCCGTCTCGTGCAGCTCTTGCGTGAAGGCGGCGCAGCCATCCTCCAGCACCGTCACCTCGAACTCCCGCACATGCGCGCCGCGGACCGTGGAGGAAACGCCGCCATTGGTGACGATGCCTGCCACGACCAGCCGCCGGATACCGACCTTGCGCAGGATCCATTCCAGCCGCGTGGCGTAGAAGGCGTCGTAGCCCACCTTCTCGACCGGCAGGTCGGAGGGCGCGAGCTCCTCCACCACTCCGTGCCCCCAGCCGCCCATCGCGAAGTCGCCGCGCCTCAGGAAGGGCCGCAGCCGCGCCAGGTGCGGGTCGATCAGCGGCTCGCCGCCGCGGCCGGTGAACAGCGTGAAATGAGTCGACGCGATCCACCCGCCCCTCTGCCGCACCGCCTGCGCCAGCGGCGCGAGGCGTGCGGGCAGCGCCGCGATCTCCGGCGCTGTCTGACCGGCACGGCCATACGCGCCGTCCGGGTGCAGAAAGTCGTTCTGCAGATCGCAGAGCAGCAGCGCAGTCCTTGCGGGTGGAGTACTGCCGGTCATTCGCGCTCGATCACCAGGTTGCCGAAGCGGTCCACCCGCGCCACCAGGTCCGGGTCGACCACCACCGTCGCGTCCGGCTGCTCCAGGATGGCCGGCCCATGCACGAGCGCGCCCACCGGCAGGTCGAGGCGCGACCAAACCGTTGCCGCGTGCCAGCCGCCATCGAACCACACCTGCCGTGCGCCGCGCGCCGCACTTTCCAGCGTCGCCCCGGGCGGAGGCGCCAGGGCGGCGAGGTCGAAATCCGGCCGGATGCCGACCGCGGCCGTCCGCAGCGTGACGATCCTTACCGGCAGACCGGGCAGGAGACGGCTGAAAGCGGCACGATAGGCACCCTCGAAGGCGCTGCGGATCACTGCCTCGCTTACGCCTGTGGTGCCGCGCACGATGTGCAGCGGCAATGGCACGCCCACCGTGTGGGTCTGGCCGGCGTAGTGCATGTCCAGCTCGAAGCGGATCTCGATCCGCTCCACGGGCAAGCCCGCCTCCTCCACGATCTTCCGCGCGGCGTCCGCCTCTTGAACCATCCGCGCGTCGAGCGCGGCAGCGTCGATCCCCTCCAGAGGCAGGTTGAGCGTGCGCACCTGGTCCTGCCGGACGTCGGCGATGACGCAGCCCAGCGCCGACGTCACGCCCGGGAAGCGCGGCACCAGAGCGGCGCGCAGCCCCACCTCCTTGATGAGCGCGCCGACATGCAGCGCGCCACCCCCCCCGAAGGGCAGCGCGACGAACTTCTGCGGATCGTGCCCGCGCTCGATGGAGACGAGACGGATCGCCCCCGCCATCCTCGCATTGGCGACCCGCACGATCGCCTCCGCCGCCGCCATCGGATCGAGCCCGAGCTTGGCGCCGACCTCCCGCCCGATTGCCGCCTCCGCCGCCTCCACATCGAGGCGGGAAAGAGCGCCGCCGATCGGCCGTTCGGCGTTGATCCGGCCGAGCACGACATTGGCGTCGGTCAGCGTAGGCCGCGTGTTGCCGCCACCGTAGCACACCGGACCTGGCCGGCTGCCTGCGCTTTCCGGCCCTACCTGGAGCAACCCGCCGCGATCCACCGAGGCGATGGAGCCGCCGCCGGCGCCGATCGTCGTGATCTCGATCATGGGGCTGCGGATGACGAGCCCGAAATCGATCGTCGCCTGTGCCGCCAGGGCCATCCGCCCCTCCGCCACCAGAGACACGTCGAAGGAAGTGCCTCCGAGGTCGCAGGTGATGGCGTTCGGGAACCCGGCCGCGCGTGCAATCGCCGCCGCGGCGATCACACCGGCCGCCGGGCCCGAGAGCGCCGTGCGCACCGGCACGCCGCGTGCCGTGGCGGTCGACATGATGCCGCCGTTCGACTGCACGATGTGGAAGCGGCCGGCGAACCCCTCCGAAGCCAGTGCCCCCTCCAGCTTGCCAAGGTAGCTGGCGATGCCAGGCTGGAGATAGGCGTTCAGTGCGGTGGTGGAGGCACGCTCGAACTCCCGGATCTCGGGCAGGACCTCACTGCTGACCGAGACATGCGTGTTTGGCCACACCGAGCGCACCGCCAGCGCAGCCGCGCGTTCGTTCCGCGGATTGGCGTAGGCGTTGAGGAACACCACCGCGCAGGCTTCGGCGCCGCGTGCCAGGAGTTCCCTGGCGGCCTGCTGCACGGCGCGGATGTCCACCTGCGTGCGGATCGTGCCGTCGGCGAGGGTGCGCTCCGGCACCTCCAGCCGCAGGTCGCGGTCGGCGATCGGCGTGAAGTCGCCCCAGAGCCCCCAGGTGTGCCGGCGGTCCCGCCGCCGCATCTCCAGCACGTCCCGGAAGCCCGCCGTGGTAATGACGCCAAGCCGCGCGCCCTTCCGCTCCAGCAGCGCGTTGGTGCCGACGGTGGTGCCGTGGACGATTGCCTCGAACCCCGCCGGGCCGCCCAGCGCGCGAAGGCCGTTCATGAAACCTACCGCCTCATCCCCACGGTTCGACGGGACCTTGGCCGTGCGAAAGCCTCCTGCCTCGGGGTCGAAGAGGAACAGGTCGGTGAAGGTGCCGCCGACATCCACGCCGACGATCGGCCTTCCGGTCATGCCTCGTATCCGTAATCGCTCGCCGCGCCCTCGGCACCGACGAAGCCGAGGCGGATGTCGCGTGCCACGGCCTCCCGCGATCGCGCCTTCGGGTCGCCCCAGCCGCCACCGCCCGGGGTTTCCAGCCGCACCCGGCCGCCCTGTGCGATCCGCACGCCGACTGCCTTGCTGGCCATCGGCGGCGTCTCCCACCCCTCGCCCGATTGCCAGGCGAAGCGATTCAGCGCGCCCGACCCGCCGCCCGATACGCCGAATGGCGCGTAGCGCCCGCGTTCGCCGAGCAGCGCCACCTCCGTGGTGCCGGGCGCCAATGCCTCAATCTCATACACCGCGCCGACGCCGCCACGATGCGCGCCCGGTCCGCCGGAATTGGGCCGCAGCGCCCACTGCGCGAACATCACCGGATAGGCCGCCTCCAGGATCTCCGCGGGCGGAATGGTGGCGGTGGAGATCGGGTTGTTGGCGTGGTGCAGCCCGTCGCTCTCCGGGTTGCCGCCCAGACCACCGCCGAAGAAGGAGAACATGACCCAACGCGTGCCGTCCGCCCTCTGCCCGGACATCGACAGCGCGTTGATCGTGCCGAACGGCGCCGCCGTCGCGCGTTCCGGCACCGCTATCCCAAGCGCCCCGAAGATCACCCCGATCAGCCGCAGGATCGTCTCGGTGTAGCCCGCCACCGGTCGCGGCGCCCGCGCGCCGAGCAGCGAGCCGTCCGGGATGACGAACCCGATCGGCCGCAGCACGCCCGCATTCGCCGGAACCTCCGGAAAGGCGTGCTTCAGCGCCACGTAGCAGGCCGCCACCGTCGTTGCCTCGCTGATGTTCAGCGGCCCCAGGCAGGCCGGCGAACTGCGCGAGAAGTCGAGCATCATCCGCCCGTCCCGCACTGTCATGTCGAGCGCGATGGTCAGCCGCTCGTCCGTTACGCCATCATTGTCCAGGTAGTCCTCGAAGGCGTAGCAGCCCTCCGGCAGCGTGCGAAGTTCCGCTTCCATCAGCGCTGCCGCGCGATCCGCCAGCGCCGCGAAGGCTGCCTCCACCACGGCCTCGCCGTGCTCGTCCAGCAGGTCGGCAAGCCGCCCCTCGCCGAGATCGAGCGCGTTCAGCTGCCCGTTCAGGTCGCCCCAGTTCGACTGTGGCACCCGGGAATTGGCCGCCAGGATGTCGACGATGTCGGCCTGCATCTCACCCGCGCGGATCAGCTTCACCGGCGGAATGCGCACGCCTTCCTGGTGGCTTTCCGTCGCGCGCGGATTGTAGTTGCCCGGCACGTTGCCGCCGATGTCGAGCCAGTGGCCCACGCTCGCCAGCCAGCAGAACAGGCGTCCCTGCCGGAACACCGGCCGCACAAGCCGGAAGTCGTTCAGGTGCGTGCCGCCTTCGTACGGGTCGTTGAACAGGAAGGTATCGCCCGGCTCCACCCCCGCTCCGTCCCGCACGCGCCGGATCACCGCCTGCACCGCGAAGGACATGGCGCCGACAAAGATCGGCAGCCCCTTCGTTCCTTGCACGAGCGTCGCGCCCGTCTCCGCATGATAGAGTCCGTGGCACGCGTCCCGCGCCTCGGCGATGATCGGGTTGAACGCGCTGCGGTAGAGCGTCGCATCCATCTCGTCCGCGATCTGCTCGAGCCGGCCCTTGAGGACCGCCAGAGTCACCGGATCCAGGGTCATCGCGCCAGCAGCCCCGTCAGCGCCGCGGCCTCGCGCCCCGGTCCGAGAGCCATCACCGCCTCCTCGATGGCCCGCGCGCGGTCCACGCCGTACACCGGGTCCGCCAGCTCGCGGAACTTCGCCCGCACCTCGGCCGCGGTGTACGGGTCCTCCGTGTCGCCGCGGTTGGTCGTCACCTCCGCCTCGTGTCGCGTGCCGTCCGCCAGCATCACGCGCAGCCTTGCCGGCCGCAGGCCCGGCAGCATCGCCGTCATCGCCGGGTCTTCGTTGACCGTGACGCGACCGGCCAGCGCCGCCACCGCCGCATTCTCCCGCGCCGGACCGCGGAAGGCCGGCACGCTCGCCGCGCCATGCGCGATGCTCGTCGCCAGCGCAAAGGGGATGCTGAACTTTGCCGCCAGCATGTTCGGCGCCGCCGGGCTGTCGAGCTGCGCCGCCCAGACATAGGTGTCCACCTCGATCCGCCGCACCTGGTCCGGCTGCAGCGGCCCCGTGCGCGCCAGCACCAGCGCCAGCGCATCCAAGGCGCCGTGCGTGTAGCGGCAGGCGGCGTGGCGCTTGAAGTAGTTGCGCGCGATCTCCCACCGCGTGCCGAGCCCCGCCACCATCTCCTCGGGCCGGAAGTCGCTCGCCGCCACATGGCCGAACACGGTCGCAACACCGTCACGCTCGCCTTCGAACCCGGACCGCACCAGATCCCACACCGTGAGGCCGAGCATGTTGGCGACGCCGGCGTAGGTGTTCCTCACCGTTCCGCCTTCCAGCATCGTCCGGCGCGAGGTGGCAAGACCGAGCGTGCTCGCCACGTTGATCACGCCCCGCATCTCGGCCTCCGAAGCGCCGTGCAGCTTCGCCACCCCCATCGCGGCGCCGAGCGTGCCCCAGGTTCCGTGCGGATGCATCGCCACGTTGAGCTTCGACGCGATGCCGACGCGGCTGCCCAGCTCATACCCGAGGGCCAGCGCCACCAGCAGCGCCGCCCCGTCGCCGCGCGGCGCGGCCAGCAGCGCCGGCACGACGTGAATCGCCGGGTGCCCTCGCGCGTACTGGTTGCCCTCGTCGAGCTCCAGCATCGTGCCCGCAGTGCCGTTGAGGAACGCCGCCGTCCCAGGCCGCGCCGCGCGCGGCAGCCCGATCACCGGCGCCTCGCCCGCACCCTCGCGTGCAATCATCCGCGCCGCGAGCGCCCCCACCTCCGCCTCCTGCGCGCCCGCGGCGATCGCGCCGATGCAGTCCAGCAGCGCGAGCCGCGCCCGCGCCGCCACCTCCTCCGGCAGGTCATCGAATCGCGTCCGCGCCGCGAAGCCGCACCACGCCTCCAGCCACGGCGAGGGCGGCGTCGAGAGCAGTGCCGATGCGGGCTCCACGCCCGGTGTGACGATGGCCATGTCTCGCCTTCCCTACAGCCCCAGATAGGCGCGCTTCAGCTCCGGATTCTCTCGCACCTTTGCCGCCGGGCCGGAGAGCGCGAAAGCTCCGTTCTCCAGCACATAGGCGCGGTCCGCGACGTCAAGGCTCTGCGCCACGTTCTGCTCCACAAGCATGATCGCCAGCCCCTCCGCGTGCAGCCGGCGGATCAGCGAGAACATTTCCTCCACCAGCAGCGGCGACAGGCCGAGCGACGGCTCGTCCAGGATCAGCAACCGCGGTTCTGCCATCAGCCCGCGGCCGATCGCCAGCATCTGCTGCTCGCCGCCGGAGAGCGTGCCCGCCGCCTGGCCCTCGCGTTCCTTGAGCCGGGGAAAGGTGGCGAAGACGCGTTCCAGGTTGCGTGCGCGGTTCGCCCTGGCGCGGCGGTAGGAGCCGAGCACGAGGTTCTCCCGCACGCCGAGGTTCGGGAAGATCCGCCGGCCCTCCGGAACCTGGATCAGCCCCGCCGCCGCGATCGCGGCCGGCGAGGCGCCGGTGATGTCGCGCCCCTCGAAGCGGACGGAGCCGGCGCGCGGCCGCACCAGCCCGCTCAACGCCATGTTCAGCGTCGTCTTGCCCGCGCCGTTCGAGCCGAGCACCGCGACGATCTCCCCCGCCCCGACATCGAGCGAGACGCCTTCCAGCACCCGGGTCAGGCCGTAGCCGGCGGTCAGGCCTCGCACCTCAAGCATGCGCGCCGCCCGAAAGCCGCGTCGCGGCACCATGCCCGAGATAGGCCTCCACCACGGCCGGGTTCGCAACAACCTCGGCCGGCGTTCCGCCGGCGATGATGCGCCCCTGTGCCAGCACATGCACCGCGCCGCACAGGTTCATCACCGCCTGCATCACATGCTCGATCATCAGCACGGTGACCCCGGAATCGCGGATCGCCCGGACCACTGGCACGATGTCCCGCACCTCCGAAGGGTTGAGCCCGGCCAGCACCTCATCCAGCAGCAGCAGGTGCGGCCCTGTCGCCAGTGCCTTGGCGAGCTCCACCCGCTTGCGGCCCGCCACGGTCAGCGCTGCCGCGGGCTTGTCGAGATCCCGCTCAAGCCCGACCTGCCTCGCCACGCGCTCGGCCGCCGCGATCGCGTCCGCCCGCCGCCGGTGGCGCAGGAAGGCGCCGACGGCAATGTTCTCCCGCACGCTCAGCCCCGCGAAGGGCTGCACGATCTGGAAGGTGCGCGCGATGCCTGCGCGCGCCAGCAGGTGCGGCGCGCGTCCGGTGATCTCCTCGCCGCGCCACTGCACGCTCCCTGTCGTCGGCCGCTCGAAGCCCGACACGATGGCGAAGAGGGTCGTCTTGCCCGCGCCATTCGGCCCGATCAGCCCGGTGATGCTGCCCTCCGCCACCTCGAAGCTCGCGTCGCTCACGGCCAGCAGCCCGCCGAAGCGCTTCGACACCCCGCGCACCGAGAGGAAGGCGCCGTTCACCGCGCCCTCCACCGTCGCAGCAGGCCCGGAATGTCGCGCGGCGGGAACCGCACGACCAGGATCAGCAGCACGCCGAAGATGACGAGGTCGATGCCCGGAATGCGGCCCACGAGCGTCTTGGTGAACTCCGACAGGCTGTGCAGGATGATCCCGCCCAGCACCGGCCCGAACACCGTGCCCGCCCCACCGATGATCGGCGCCAGCAGCGCCTCGACGCTGATCCAGGTGCCGTAGGCGATGTTGGCGTCGAGGTAGAGGAAATACTGCGCGTACAGCGCCCCCGCTGCGCCGGTGAGCGCGGCCGAGAGCGAGATGGCCGAGAGCTTCACCGACAGCGCGTCCACCCCGAGCGCCCGCGCCGCATTCTCGTTCTCCCGCACCGCAACGAGCTGCGCACCGAGGCGGGAGCGTTCGAGCGCCCGCGTCAGCAGCAGCGCCGCCACCACCAGCGCCAGCGCGACCCAGTAGAAGGTCTGGCGATCCGCGAACTGGAAGTTCTCCGGCCGCACGTCCAGGCGGATGAGGATGCCGGCCGCGCCGCCGGTGATCTCGGACGCGTTGGCCACCACGCGGAACACCTCGGCGAAGGCAAGCGTCACCAGCGCGAAGTAGCTGCCCCGCAGGCCGGAGCGGAAGGAGAGAAGGCCGATCACCCAGCCCACCGCCGCCGCCGCCCCGATGCCGGCGGCGAAGCCAACCCAGGCATTCACCCCGAAGCGCATCTGCAGGATGGCGGTCAGATACGCGGCCGTGCCGAAAAAGGCGGCATGACCGAAGGAATACTGCCCGCCGTAACCCCCCAGGATGTTCCAGCCCTGCGCCGCCAGGCAGATGATGAGCGTGAACACCGCAAAGTTGAGCGTCGTTCCCGCGCTGACGATTAGCGGCAGCGCTGCCGCCGCTGCCGCGAAGGCAGCGATGCCGAGGAGCCCGCGATCCATCTACGCTTTCGCCCCGAACAGGCCGGTCGGGCGGAACAGCAGCACCAGGATGAAGATGACGAAGATGCCGAGTTGCCCGAGGCTGTCGCCGAAGTACAGGCCACCCAGGCTCTCCACCACGCCGACGACCAGGCCGCCCAGCAGCGCACCCGGCACGCTACCCATGCCGCCGAGCACGACGATGGTGAAGGCCACCAGCACGAAGGCGTTGCCCACCCGCGGGTTCACGTAGAATGAGGGCAGCAGCAGGCAGGCCGCTACGGCAAGGCACGCGGTGCCGATCCCGAAGGTCACGGCGTAGACGTGGCTCACGTCGATCCCCACTAGCGCCGCGCCGGTGCGTTCTTTCGCCACGGCGCGGATGGCGCGGCCCGTGTCGGTCATGGTCAGCACCACGAACAGCGCCGCTGCGACCACGAACGCAACGCCGAACCCGACAAGGCGCGGGAAGGACAGCAGCATCGGTCCCGCCTCCACCACCTCCATCGCGTAGGGCACCTGCACGGAGAGCGTGTCCGAGCGGAAGACCGCCAGCATCACGTTCTCGATGATGATGGACAGCCCGAGCGTGACCAGCAGGATGTTCGAATCGTCTCCCCGGCTCGCCGGCCCGATCACCAGCCGCTGCACCAAGTAGCCGAGCGCGAAGAAGATCGGCACCAGCGGCACGATCGCCACATAGGGATCGAGACCGAAGGCGTGCCACGCCACGTACGCCGCATACATCGCCATCGTCAGCAACGCGCCATGCGCGAAGTTGATGATGTGCAACACGCCGTAGACGAGCGTCAGGCCGAGTGCCACCAGCCCGTAGACGGCGCCCGTGAGGAGCCCGTTCGCCACGGCCTCCAGCACGATTTCCGGGGGGAAGGACCGCAAGGTCGGTTCAGGTTGCCGGCCAGGGGAAGATCGGCCGCGCATCCGCGAAGTCGGCCGGGAAGATCACCTTGATGTCGTTCTCGATGACCTGCGTGTTCACCGCCTGCGCCGCCTGGTTCTGGCCGTTCTCGAACCGCGTCGGCCCGTACGGCATGACGTGGCGCGTGAAGTTGCCGTCTGTCCGCGCCAGCGCCTCGATCACCGCGCCGCGGTCAGCGCGGCCGGCGCGCTCCAGAGCGTCCGCCACAAGCATCACCGCCGAGTAGTTCATCGGCGTGTTGTAGAGCCAGAAGCGGTTGCCCGCCTCCGCCTGCCGGCGCAGCTCGGCCGTCTTCGGCTTGCGCGGGTCCGCCCAGTGGTTGACGTCCATCACCAGGTTCGCGGCCTCGGGGAATTCGCGCACGAAGCGGAAGTTGGACGCCGCGCCGTTCAGCACGCAGTAGATCGCCTTCGGCCGGATGCGCCGCTGCTGCAAGGTGCGCGACAGCAGCACGAACTCGGCATAGTAGCTCGACGGGATGATCAGGTCCGGGTTCAGCGACCGGATGCGCAGCGCGATATTGGACATGTCGCGCGCCGGCGTCGGATGGCTGATCGTCTCCAGGATCTCGAAGCCGCGGCCCGGCAGCTCGTTCTGCATCAGCCGGGCCATGCCCGAGCCGAACAGCCCGTCCTCATGCACCACCACCACGGTGCGCGCCGGCCGGCCAGCGTTGTTGTTCAGCGTAACAAGGTTGTCGAGCGCCGCCCGCGTCACCCCGCCGAAACCCGGCGAGAAGCGGAAGGTGTTGCGCAGCCCCCGGGACACGATCTGGTCGGAGACGCCGACATCCACGATGTACGGCAGTTCGTAGCGCGACGCGGCCTGCGACGCGGCCAGGCAGATCGGGCTGGCGAAGCCGCCCACCACCGCCACCACGCCCTCGCCGTTCATCCGCTCCACCTCGGCCACGCCGCCTTCGGGCGTGGATCGCGCATCGCCGAAGACCATCTGCACCTGCGCGCCGCCCAGCGCCCGGATGCCGCCCGTGTTGTTGATCTCCTGGATCGCCAGCTCGGCGCCGAGCCTGCCGTACTCGCCGTCCTGCGCCAGCGCGCCGGTGACCGGCTGAAGGATCCCGAGGCGTACCGTCGGCGCCTGGGCGCGCGCGAGGACCGGCGCCGCGATCGCGCCGGCCGCGCCGAGCAGCGCTGCGCGGCGGGTGGGGTTAAGGGCGGTCGGCATCTCTCCTGGTCTCCCCGTCTGTCCGGCCTTCGGGGCACGGCCCCGACTTTCTGCGCCGGGGCGCGCCGTCCGGCAAGACGGCTGCCCCCACGATCCCCGCTGGGTCACTCCGCCCGGATGTTGGCCCCGCGGATCACTGGCTCGAGTTGCCGGCGCGTCGTCTCGATCAGCGCGGCGAGCCGCGTCGGCCCACCGCCGCCGAGTTCCGCGCCCTGATCGCTGAACCGGCCACCAATCTCCGGGTCCCGTAGCATCGCCTCCATCTGCGCCGCCAGGCGTTCGATTGCTGGCACCGGCGTGCCGGCGGGCGCCATGAGGCAGAACCAGGCGCCGAAGACCTGCGGCGCCAGCCCGGCCTCCGCGAAGGTCGGCACGTCCGAGAGTTGCGGCAGCCGGGCCGACGTCATCGTTGCCAGCGGCCGTACTTCCCCGCCGCGGATCTGGCCGATGATGTTCGGCACGTTGTCGATGATCATGTCGAGCCGCCCGGCGATCAGGTCCAGGACCGCCTGCTGCGCCCCGCGATAGGGCACGTGCGTCACCTGCACGCGTTCAGCCTGGTTGAACAGCTCCAGCGCCAGGTGCAGGGAGGACCCGTTGCCTGCCGATCCCGCGGTCAGCCGCCCCGGCTGCGCCCTGGCTGCCGCCACCACCTCCGCCGCGCCGCGCCAGGGCCTTTGGTTCGAGACGCAGAGAACCTTCGGCGTGTTGACGATGAGCGACACCGGCGCGAAGTCGCGCCGCGGGTTGAAGGGGAGCGAGGGGAACAGGAACTCGTTCACCACCATCGGCCCGATCGAGCCGAACAGCAGCGTATGGCCATCGGCCGGCGCCTTCGCCACGAGCTCCGCGCCGATGTTGCCGCCGGCGCCGACGCGGTTCTCCACCACCGCCGTCTGGCCGAATTGCTGCTGCAGCCGCGCCGCGAAGGGCCGGGCGAAGCTGTCCACCAGCCCGCCTGCCGGGAAGGGCACGATCAGCCGGATCGGCCGCGATGGCCATTCCGCCTGCGCCCGCGCGGCGGCAGGCAGGGCCAGCGCCGTCAGCGCCATCGCGGCGCGGCGCGTAATGGTGCCCATGTCCTTCTCCTCCCCTTGCCTGCCGCTATTCCGCGGCCACCCGCTGGATCCCGGCCGCGCGCGTCGCCACCGACACCAGCACCCTGTCCAGCGCGTCACCTTCCGGGTCCTTCTGCGCGGCCAGCCGCGCCTGCAGCACCGCGTCTTCCAGCATCGCCACGGGCAGTCGTCCGGCCAGCGCGGGCTCGATCACCTCAGCCGCAATGCGCGCCCAGTTCGCGCGTCCGCGCGCATCCGTCGCCGAATAGCCTTTCACCAGCCGCGCCGTCTCCGCCACCTCGCGGGCCGCCCCGGAGCCCGTTGCCAGCGCCCGCTCCACCAGAGACAGCCAGCGTGCGATCCAGGCCCGTTCCTCGGCGTGCTTCAGCGTGCGCGGCCGCCATGGGCGCAGCCCGGCCAGCAGCCGCAGCCGCAGGAATCCGAGCGGCCTTGTGGGCGAGACGTTCAGCGCCACCGACCTTTCCATCCATCCGCGGCGCGTGCAGAAGGCCAGCGCCCGCCGCCCGGGGCCTGGCGGCAGCAGCGAGAGCACCTCAGCCGGGCCCGGCTTCATGAACTCCACGACGTGCACGATGTCGCCCAGCCGCGCCTTCGCCTCCGCCGCCAGTCGGCCTCCCCGTGCCGCGCGCAGCTTGAGCTGCGCCACCCGGATCACATCCTCCGCGCTCATGCGCAGGGCCAAATGGCGCGCCAGCGCGGCGAGCAGCTGCGCATCGGCCCCCGGCAGCGCGGCAAACCGACCCAGCGTCGCGACGTACTGCTCCGCCAGCGCCCGGTCCTGGAAGTCGGTCAGCCGCGCAATGCCCTCGGCCGCCAGCGCCCGCGCCTCCTCCGGCAGGAAGCCAAGCTCTCCGGGTTCCGCGGTCGCGACAGGGTCAACCGTCGTCGGCGGCGCCACGCCCGAGAACCCCGCCTCGAAGCCGCGCAGGTTGCTCTCCGCGGCCTTCGCCGTCGCGCGGATCGCGGTCCGGAACGCGTCTGCCGGGACCGGCAGCGTGCCACTTGCCGCCAGCGCGCCGAGCATCACCGCGTTCAGCGCGCCGCCGGAGGCGCGGGCCAGCGCCTCGAAATCCTCCACCCGCGCCTCCCGCGCCGTGGCGCGCACCGCGGCCTCCAGCCGCGAAGGATCGACCCTGCCGTCTCCGCCCTCCGACTTCTCCGCCACCGTGTAGGCGCGGCGCCGCGCCACCAGCGCGAAGGTCCGGTCGCGTGTCACGAACCCGGCCTCCGTGCGCCGCGCCGCCTCCAGCAGCTCCGTGCCGATGAACACGTCCACCCGCCCAGGCGCCGCATTCAGCCCGAGCACCGGCGGCGGGTCGCTCGGTTCCGCCGCCATCACCTCCATGTAGTAGGTCGTCGCCCCGGTGCGCTGCGCGACGCCGGGGATGGAGGTGCGGCTGGCATGCAGCCCCGCCTCCTGCGCCGCGCGCGTGATCCAGTCCACCAGCACGCCCCCGCCCTCGCCGCCCAGCGCGGCGATCAGCAGCCGGACCGGTTCGCGTGGCGCGCTCATTCGGCCGGGATCGGCACGGCCGCCGGCGGCCGCAGCGGCGGCAGCACGCTGACCGGCTGCCCGCCCAGCCGCCGCAGGATCCAGTTGCCCGCCCGGTGCCGCAGCAGCTCCAGCCGCGATGGGTTCCGCACGACGTCGATGCGGTAGAATGAGGGGCAGAGCTGCGCGGCATGCGCCACCTCCCCACACAGCCCGCAGCCCACGCAGTCATTGTTAACATGCGCGACCGGCTCATCCTTCAGGAGGTCGCCTGAGGGCTTCAGTGTCAGCGACGGACAGCCGTTCAGCCGGATGCAGGAATGGTCGCCCGTGCAGACCTCGGCGTCGATCCCGAAGCGGCTCTGCACCACCCGCTCTCCGGCCGCGATCGCCTTCGCCTGCGCCGGACGCAGCCGCTTCTGCCGCGCCAGCATGCACTCGCCACGCGCCACGATCACCTTCAGCCCCTTCACCGGGTCCGTCAGCGCCGCGCGAAGAGCCCGCACCACGCCGCGGACGTCATAAGTGTGCACCGTGCGCACCCAATCGGCGCCGACGCCACGTATCGCGCGCTCGATGGCCAGCCCCTTGCCCCGGCCCTCCCCGGCCCCGTGCTTGGCCGAGGAGGAGGGGATGTCCTGCAGCCCCGTCGCGCTGGAGTAGCCGTTGTCCATCACCATCAGCACGGCGTCGTCGCGGTTGAACACGGCGCCGGCGATGCCGGTGGCCAGGCCGTTGTGCCAGAAGCCGCCATCGCCCATCACGGCCACGGGCCGCCGCTGGTTGGTGCCCGCCACCGCCGCCGCGCTCGCCAGCGACATGCCGTAGCCGAGGATGGTGTTGCCCTGGTTGAAGGGCGCGAAGGTCGCCAGAGCATGGCAGCCGATATCCGCCGCGACATGCACCGGCCCCGTCTCCTGCCGCAGCAGCTTCATCGCGCTGAACACCGGCCGTTCCGGGCAGCCCGTGCAGAAGGTGGGCGGCCGCGCGGGCAGCGCCGTGCCCACCGCCGCCCTGGCGGCCGCCGCGGCCTCTCCCGCCAGCGAGGGCAGCGCCACCACGCGCCGCCCATGGGCTTCAAGGAAGGCGGCAAGCCCCGCCGCGATCACCGGCGGCGTGTACTCGCCGGCCATCGGCAGCAGGTCCTTGCCATGCAGCCGCGTGTTCAGGTCAGCGCGCCGCAGGATCTGCCCGATCGCCTGCTCGAGGTAGTCCGGCGCGCCTTCCTCCACCACCAGCACGCCACGCTTGCCGGCGCAGAACCCCGCCACCTGCTCCGGCACCAGCGGATGCGTCACGTTCAGCACCAGCACCGGCAGCCGCACCCGCCCGAACGCGTCCGAAAGGCCGACCGCCGCCAGTTCCGCGTTCAGCGCGTTGAACAGCCCGCCCTGCACGATGATGCCGGTCTCGCCCTCCGGCGGGCCCAGGACCTCGTTCAGCCCGTGCTCCAGGATGTAGCGCCGCGCCGCCGGCAACCGGCGCGCGACCTTGTCGGCCTCATGCGGGAAGGTCACCGGCGGGTGCGCCAGCCGCCCGTAGTCGAAGCGCGCCGGTCTCGCCGGACTGTTGAAGCTGATCGGCGCCGCGACATTTTCCTTCGCGACGAAGCTGCCAAAGACATGGCAGGCGCGGATCCGCAGCTCCAGCATCGCCGGCGTGTTCGACGCTTCCGACAGACGGAACCCCTCTTCCACCATCCGCACAATGGTGGGCAGGTCGGGCCTGGGATCGAGCAGCAGCAGCGAGGATTTCAGCGCGAAGGCGTGGCTCCGCTCCTGCGCCACGCTCGCGCCTTCGCCGTAATCCTCACCCACCACGATCAGCGCCCCGCCGATCACGCCCGGCGAGGCGAGGTTGCTCAGCGCATCGGCCGCGACATTCGTCCCGACGATCGCCTTCCACGTCACGGCGCCGCGCATCGGATAGGCCACCGAGGCACCGAGCATCGCCGCCGCAGCAGCCTCTCCCGTGCAGGTCTGCAGATGGATACCCAGCTCGTCCAGCAGGTCGTCCGCCTGCACCAGCACGTCCATCAGGTGGCTCACCGGCGCGCCCTGGTATCCGCCGACATAGGAGACGCCGGATTGCAGCAGCGCCTTGGTGACGGCGAGGATCCCCTCCCCCCGGAACACCTCCCCGGCGCCAAGCCGGAGCTGCGCGATTTCCTCCCGGAACGATACCTCCATCCCAGACCCCGCGCGAAATTCTTGAGCGCCGCCGCTCCGTCGGTCTATCGGACAGGGATGGATGGGATGTCAAACGATTTACCCGCGCCCGAGGACCTCGACCGCGGCCCCTTGCCGGACTACCTCGGCTACCTCCTGCGCCGCGCCCAGGCGCGCGTCTTCGCCGATTTCGCGGACACCCTGCGCGAGGAGGTGACCCCCGGCGAGTTCGGCCTGCTGATGCTCGTCCAGGCCAATCCCGGCATAACCCAGGTGCGGCTCGCGGCGGCGCTTGGCCTCGACAAATCCACGCTCAGCCCGGCGCTCGCGCGGCTCACGCGCCGCGGGCTGCTGCGCCGCCATCCGCTGCCCGACCGCCGCCACCAGGCGCTGCGCCTCGCCCCCGGCGCCGCCCGCGTCGTCGAGGACCTGCGCACCCGCGTCGAGGCGCACGAGGCCCGGATCGGTGCGGCGCTGGCCCCCGACGAGCGCGCCGAGTTGATGCGCCTGCTGCGCCGCATCATCGACAGCGCCGGCCCCGCCGCGCGTTGACGCCGGCCCGCGCCGCTCGTACCCCTCTCGGCCAAGCAAACTCCGGGAAGGAAGGCACGATGCGCTCGCATGAGGGCCAGTTCTCCGACAATCGCCCCATCCGCCGCAGCCCGCAGGAGAAGCGCCGCCTGCTGGCCGAGCTGAAGGAGACCCTGGCCGGCATCAAGCCGCACGCCTCGCCCTCGCTGCGTACCACGCTGGTTGCCCGGATCAAGGAGCTGGAAGCCGAGCTCGCCGCGGAGCGCAGGCCGCCGTCATCGGACCGGTGACAGCGCCCGCCGGCGCGGTATTCTCGTCCCGCAGGGTGCAGCTTCGTCTGCGAGGAGAGAAGAACATGGTCGGGCGTCGTCCCCTTCTGCTGGCCGCCGGCGCGGCATTCGCGCTGCCGGCGGTCCGCACCGCGCATGCCCAGGCCGCGCTCCGCTTCAGCCTTGACTGGGCGCTGCAGGGCAACCACGGCATGTGGGCGCTGGCCGAGGACCGCGGCATCTACCGGCGCGAGGGCCTTTCCGTCCGCATGGACCGCGGCTTCGGCTCCGGCGACGCGCTCATCAAGGTCGGCTCGGGCGCCTATGACGTGGGCTTCGCCGATTTCTCCGGCGCGGTGAAGTTCAACGCGGAAAACCCGCAGAACCGCCTCGTCATGCTCTACCCGGTGTTCGACCGCACCGCCTCGGCCATCGTCACCCTGCGGGGCCGCGGCATCGACAAGCCGCAGGATGTCCAGGGCCGCACGCTCGGCGCGCCGGAGGGCGAGGGCTCTCGCCTGCTCTTCCCCGCCTTCTGCCGCGTCGCGGGGATGGACCCGCGAAGCGTTCGCTGGACGTCGATGGCCGCCAACCTGCGTGACACGATGCTGCGCACCGGCCAGGTCGATGCGGTCACCGGCTTCCTCTTCACCGTCCACTTCAACCTCGTCGGCCTCGGCATCCCGGAGGCCGACATTCTCGGCTGGCCGTACGCCGAGCACGGGCTCGACATCTACGGCTCCGGCGTGTTCTGCCGCGCGGACTGGCTGGAGCGGAACGGCGAGACCGCGTCGCGCTTCGTCCGCGCTTCCGTCGAGGGTCTGAAGGCGCTGCTGAACGACGTGCCTGCCGGCATGGCCGCCCTGAAGCGGCGCGAGCCCCTGTTCGACGAGGCGCTGGAGGCGCGCCGCTTCGCGATGACGCGCGACCGCTCCATCCTCACGCCCAACAGCCGCGCCAACGGCCTCGGCCATCTCGACATGGAACGCGCCCGCCAGCTCGTCATGGTCAATGCCGAGGCGCTCGGCGTCTCCAACCCGCCCACCGCCGAGAGCATGTTCACCGACCGCTTCCTCCCCCCGCGCTCCGAACGCATGGTCTGACGTTCCTCTCCCTCCCCTGGCGGGGGAGGGTCGGCGTGGGGGGTTCCCATCGGCATCGGAGGGCCCGCCCGCATGTCCAAGCTCCTCGTTACGGGCGCGCGGGTCCTCGCGCCCGACGCCCTCTCCGCTCCCTTCGCCGATCTGCTGATCGAGGACGGGCGGGTTGCCGCCCTCCTGCCGCCCGGCGCCCCGGTGGCGGATGCGTCGCGCTTCGACGCCGCGCACCGCCTCGTCATTCCCGGCCTCGTCAACGGCCACACCCACGGGCATGGCGGCCTGTCGAAGGGCGCCGGCGACAAGTGGGACCTGCCTCTGCTGCTCGCCCACGCGCCCTGGATCAGCGGCGGCCGTGCGCTGCGCGACAAGTGGCTCTCCACCGCGCTCAACGCCGTGGAGAACCTGCGCAAGGGCTGCACCGCCGTCTTCGACATGCCCTTCGAGTTCCCCTCCCCCACGGCCGAGGGGCTGGATGCGATGGCGGACGCCTACGCCACCGTCGGCCTGCGCGCCGTGATCGCGCCCATGGTCGCCGACCTCACCCTGTTCCAGGCGACGCCCGGCCTGACCGAGGCGCTGCCCGGGCCGCACCGCGCCCGCGTCGAGGCGATGCGCATGCCGCCCGTCGCGCAGACCGCCGCGATCCTTGACGAAGTCGCCCGCCGCTGGCCGCACGCCGCACGCGGCATCCGCCTCGGCATCGCGCCCACCATCCCGCTGCACGGCACGGACGAATTCCTTGCGGCCTGCGGCGCCCTCGCCGCCGAGCACGGCCTCCCGATGCAGAGCCATGTCGCCGAGGCGCGCTACCAGGCCGCGGGCGGTGCCATCCGCTACGGCGGCGCGACGCTCCTGGAGCACATGGACCGGCTCGGCCTCGTCGGGCCGCGCTTCAGCGTGGCGCACGGCGTCTGGCTGACCGAGGGTGACCTCGCCCTCCTCGCCGCGCGCGGCGGCGGCTTGTCGCACAACCCGGGCGCCAACATGCGCCTTGCCTCCGGCATCGCGCCCGCCCGCCGGGCGATCCGCGCCGGCGTCACCCTCGGCATCGGCACGGACGGTTCCTCGTCCTCCGACAACCAGAACATGTTCGAGGCGATGCGCCTCGCCGCCTTCGCCTCCCGCCTCTGGGAAGATGCCGAGAAGGAGGACTGGCTCGGCACCGCCGAGACGGTGCGCCTCGCGACGCAGGGCTCCTCCCGCCTGCTCGGGCTCGAAGGCGGCACCGTCGAGCCCGGCAACCCCGCCGACCTCGTCCTGCTCGACCTGCGGCACGTGAACTGGGCGCCCCTGAACGACGCCGCCAACCAGCTCGTCTGGACGGAGGATGGCAGCTCGGTGACCGACGTGATGGTCGGCGGCGCCTGGAAGCTGCGGGACCGCCGCGTGCTCGGCCTCGATGAGGCGAAGCTGGCCGAGGAGGCGAACGCCGCCGCCGAACGCCTGCGGGCCGCGAACGCTGAGGTTCGCGGCTGGTGCGAGGCGGTCGCCCCTCATGTCGCCTGCCACTGCCGCGCACTCGCCCGCGGCTGGATGCGGACGCGCCGGCTGCTGCGCGCCGAGTAGCGCGGCCGGCCCCGTCCCCGCTATATCCCCGTCCCGGACCCCGCCGGAGACTTCCCATGCCGCTTCGCCGCCGCGCCCTGCTTGCCGCTGCCGCCCTCGCCCCCCTCGCTCCCGCCGTCGCGCAGGTCCGCGCGCAGCCCCATCCCATGCCGGAGCGCGGCCGCCGCGCCTGGGCGGCGGCGATCCCGCAGATCCGCGTCGGCATTCTCGGCGGCGAGAACGAGGCCGATCGCATGGGCCGCTACGGCGGCTATGCCCGCCTCATCGAGGAGACGTTCGGCGTCCCCGTCCGCCTTTTCCAGGCCTCAGACTACTCCGGCGTCGTGCAGGCCTTCGCCGGCCGCCACATCGAGATGGCGAGCATGTCGCCCGCCGCCTATGCCGCCGCCTGGGCCGAGAGCAACGGCAATGTCGAGCCCTTCCTTGTCACGCAGGAAGCCGATGGCAGCACCTCCTACATCGCGGTGATGTACGTGCGCGCGGATTCCGGGATCACTTCGCTCGAAGGGATGCGCGGCCGCTCCATGGCCTGGGCCGACCCGAACAGCGCCTCAGGCTTCCTCATCCCCCGGGCCGCGCTGCGCGCCGCCGGCATCAACCCGGAGACCTATTTCGGCCGCACCGGATTCGCCGGCGGGCATGAGCAGGCGATCGTTGCCGTGCTCGGCCGGCAGTTCGACGCCGGCGTCACCTGGGCCTCTGGCGTCGGCGAGGAGAGCCAGGGCTTCTCCCGCGGCATGCTGCGCGCGACGGCGGAGAAGGGGCTGCTGAACATGCGGGACATCCGCATCATCTGGCGCTCCGGCCCCATCCAGAACGGCCCGCTGGTGGTCCGCAAGGACACGCCCGAGGAGTTCAAGCGCGACATGACCGCCTTCCATCTCGCCCTGCCTACCGCCGCACCGGAAATCCACCGCGCGGTCGAGCGTGGCACGACGATCGGCTGGGTGCCGACGAAGCATGAAGATTACGAGCTCTTCGTGCAGATGCGCCGCGAGGAGGCCGACCAGCGCCGCCGCCGGAACTGACCGCCACACCTGCTCCCTCCCCCGCGCAGCGGGGGAGGATCGGGCCGCAGGTCAGACGGCGCGTCCGCACTGGGGTCGGTCAGCGGCATCCGCGGGCATCGCGCCCCCACCTACCGCCCCAGTGCCAACCGCCCGATCAGCTCCCGCACATGCAGGCAGCGCGCGATCTGGTGGTCCACGCCCGGCCGCAGCGCCTCGCCTGGCGTGGTGATGCGCGCCGCCCAGGCCTCGCACGCGGCCGCCGTGTCGAAGTAGCGCGTCTCCACGGCCGGCGGCACGCCCGCCGCCCCGATCGCCAGCACAAGCGCGACCCAGCTTCCCATGCGTCCCTCCCGCATGACCATCGCCTGACGCGGCCGCGGGACGCAGGCTACCCGATCGGCCCCCGGTCGATCCGCGTCAGCGCCTCGTTCACCGCGCGGTAGGTCGCCTCGATGCCCACCACCCCGCGCGCGCCGAGCCGCTCCGCGTGCATCGCGTGGTATGCCTCCGCCGCCGCCCGGCTCTCGAACAGATACACCCCGCCGGCGCGGCTGCCGGCCCGGTCCTCCGTCCAGATCTTCCACAGCAGCCCAGGCTGCCGCGCGATGTCCTCGGCCAGGGGCACCAGCGCCGCCGTCCTGTCAGGCCCGAACGACGCGTTCGGGAAGTCGAGGATCAGCAGCGTCGGTCCCGGGCTCACGGTGCCGACGGGGCCGCCGGCGCGTTCAGGTCCAGGAACTTCAACGGCCGCCAGCCGGAGACGTTGTTCGCCTCGAAGCTCAGCTTCCACGACCTGCCGTTGGTGCTGTCCACCAGCACCACGAACATGCCCGTCCCCACCGGGCACGCCACCACCTGGTAGCGGCCGTTCTCGCTCTCAGCCATGTCCAGAACTCCCCCTGTCGTCGCTACGCGTAGGCCACGGTGCGCTGCACCTGCTCGCCCAGCCCCTGGATGGAAAGCCGCATCTCCTGCCCCGCCTTTAGGAAGGTCGGCGGCTTCTTGCCGAGCCCGACCCCCGGCGGCGTGCCCGTCGAGATCACGTCGCCCGGATGCAGCGTGATGAAGTGCGACACGTAGGAGACGAGGTGCCGCACGCCGAAGATCATCGTGCGCGTCGATCCGTCCTGCATCCGCACGCCGTCCACGTCGAGCGTCATGGCCAGATCCTGCGGATTTGCGACCTCGTCCTTCGTCACCAGCCAAGGTCCGAGCGGCCCGAAGGTGTCGCAGCCCTTGCCCTTGTCCCAGGACCCGCCGCGCTCGATCTGCCACTCGCGCTCCGAGACGTCGTTGCAGATCGCATAGCCGGCGACATGATCCATCGCCGCTTCTTCCGGCACGCAGCGCGCCGTGCTGCCGATGATGACGGCCAGCTCGACCTCCCAGTCGGTCTTCGCCGAGTTCTTCGGGATGATCACCTCGTCGTTCGGCCCGCAGAGCGCGCCGAGCGACTTCAGGAACACGATCGGTTCCTTCGGAATCGCCGCGCCCGTCTCGGCCGCGTGGTCGGCGTAGTTCAGCCCGATGCAGACGAAGTTCGTCATGCCTGCCACCGGCGGCCCTAGGCGCGGGCTGCCGGTCACCGCCGGCAGCTTCGACGCGTCGAGCCCCGCCAGCTTCGCGAGCCCGGCCGGCGACAGCGCCTCGCCCCGCAGGTCGGGGATGACTCCCGACAGGTCGCGGAGGGTGCCCGAGGCATCGAGCATGCCGGGCTTCTCGGCCCCTTTTGGACCGTAGCGGAGGAGCTTCATGGGACCTGCCTATAAAAGAATATTTTTGGATCGGAAAGAGCCCGTTTCGAGACTCTCCCGTTTCGCGTCGCTACAGCGTCCAGCCGCCATCGATGACGACCGCCTGCCCGGTGACGAAGGCGCTCTCGTCCGAGGCAAGATACACTGCCAGCGCCGCAATCTCCTCCGCCGTCGCCAGCCGGCCCATCGCCTGCCGCGCGACGAAGGCGGCGCGCGCCGCTTCGGTGCCGCCCGCTGCCGCGGCGTTCGCCGCGATCCGCTCGCCAAGCGAAGGCGTGTCCACCGTGCCAGGGCAGATCGCGTTGCAGCGGATGCCCTTTGCGACGTACTCGGTCGCGACCGATTTCGTCAGCCCGATCACCGCCGCCTTGGTGGTGCCGTAGACGAAGCGGTTCGGTGCGCCTTTCACCGAGGAGCAGGCCGAGGACATGTTGACGATGCTCCCCCGTCCGCGCTCGAGCATCCCCGGCAGTGCTGCACGGATCACCCGCCACATGGACCGTACGTTGAGGTCAAAGGCGAAGTCCCACTCGGCCTCCGTTGCGCTGAGCGCGGTGTTCTGGTGGACGAAGCCCGCGCAGTTGAACAGCACGTCGATCCGCCCCGCCTCCGCGACCGCCGCCTCGATCGCCGCGGCGTCGGTCACGTCGAGCGGCCGCGTGGCCACCCTCGGCGCGGCCAGCTCCGCCAGCCGTGCCGCGTCCCTGTCGGTCGCGATCACCTCCGCGCCTTCGGCGACGAAGGCAAGCGCGGCGGCGCGCCCGATGCCTTGCGCCGCGGCGGTGACGAAACTGCGCTTGCCCGCAAGCCGCTGGCCCGCCATCGCATCTGCTCCCCTGTCGCCCGCCATGATGGCCCTGCCAGCCGGCGCGTCAAACCCTGGTTGCCTTCGTGACGAAGGGACCGGGAGGACGAGACAGACGAAACCCGCGCGATCATGCGGGAAACCTGATTCCGGGCACCGCGGCACCAACGTGCAACGCGCCGGGCCCATCCTTGCCGCGAGGCCGACGGCCGGCCTCGCCAGGATGCAAGGAGAGTCACGATGCTGCGGTCATGCCTCCATCCCAGCGCCGGCCGGTTTCGCCGCCTGCTGCTGTCCGGGCCTGTCTGCCTTGCCCTGATCGCACCCGGCATCGGGTTCGCAGGGCCGAGCCTGGAGTACGGCCCGGAGGCGGAAACGGTCTTCGTCCTCCGCTGCGCCGGCCCGCACGCGACGGCGGCCGCCGTCGCGACCTGCCACCGCGAGATGGAGCGGCTCCAGTCGCTGCTCGGCTACGAGGCCTTCCTGGGCCATGTCGAAGGCGTGCCGGGCCGGACCCGCCCATCGAACCAGAGCGGCGTCATCGACATTCTCCCGCCGCGCCTCTCGGCCGCCGCGGAGCATTGAGGCGGAACGGCTGTCCGTCGCGGCATCCGGTGCGGCTCAGTGATTATGGCGGCTCTCGCCGCGCGTCTCGAGGATGTTGAGGAACAGCGTCGCCGCTTCCAGGCACGCCCCGGTGCCGAGCTGCCCGACGCTGTTGCGGTAGATCTCCTCCCACGGGGTCTTGTTCACGAGCTGCGGCGGCTGCCACGCCGCCCGCCGCGCCGCCAGCTCCGCCTCCGGGATCAGCACGTCGACACGTCGCGCCTTCAGGTCGATGCGGATCGGGTCGCCGTGCCGCAGCAGCGCGATCCCGCCTCCCACCGCCGCTTCCGGCGTCACGTTGAGGATCGATGGGCTGCCGGACGTGCCGCTCTGCCGGCCGTCGCCCATCGTCGGCAGCGCCTTGATCCCCGCCTTGATGAGCGCCGCCGGCGGCTGCATGTTCACCACCTCCGCCGCGCCGGGATAACCCACCGGCCCGCAATTGCGGATCACCAGCACCGTCTTCTCGTCGATGCCGAGCGCCGGATCCTCGACCCGGGCGTGGTAGTCCTCCGGCCCCTCGAACACCGCCACCTTCCCCTCGAACACGTCCGGGGTCTCCGAGAAGAAGCGGCGGCGGAAATCCTCGTCGATCACGCTGACCTTGATCACCGCGTTGTCGAACAGGTTGCCGGTGAGCACGAGGTAGCCGGCGCGCTCCTTCATCGGCTTTGCGTAGGCACGGATCACCTCGCGGTCCGGCTCCGCCACGCGCTCCAGGTTTTCCGCCACCGTCCTACCCGTCACGGTCATCACGTCGCCGTGCAGCCTTCCTGCCGCCAGCAGCTCCCGCATCACCGCCGGCACGCCGCCGGCGCGGTGGAACGCCTCGCCGAGGAACCGCCCCGCGGGTTGGCAGTCCACCAGCAGCGGGATGTCGGCGCCGACCCGCTGCCAGTCCTCCAGGTCGTGCGCCACGCCCATGTGCCGTGCCACCGCGATCATGTGCGGCGGGCAGTTGCTGCTCGCGCCGATCGCGCTCGCCACCGCGACAGCGTTCTCGAATGCCTTCTTCGTCATGATGTCGGAGGGTCGGAGGTTCTCCCGCACCATCTCGACGATCCGCCGCCCGCTCCAGTATGCCATCTGCGCCCGCTCCCGGTGCGGGCCAGGGATGGCGGCGCAACCCGTCAGGCTCATCCCGACTGCCTCGACCAGCGAGTTCATCGACAGCGCCGTCCCCATCGTCGAGCAATGGCCCCAGGAGGTGGAGGACGCCGCCACCATTTCGATGAAGCCGCGATAGTCGATCTCCCCCGCCGCCAGCAGCCGCCGCGCCTCCCACACGATCGTCCCCGACCCGGCGAGCCGCCCCTTGTACCAACCGTCGAGCATCGGGCCGCCGGAGAGCGCGACCGCCGGGATGTTGACCGTCGCCGCCGCCATCAGCCCCGCACCCGGCGTCTTGTCGCAGCCGATCGTCAGGACCACCCCGTCCAGCGGGTAGCCGTGCAGGATTTCCACCAGCGACAGGTACTGCAGGTTCCGGTCGAGCGCTGCCGTCGGCCGCTTCAGCGTCTCCTGGATCTGGTGGACCGGGAACTCCAGTGGCACGCCGCCCGCGTCGCGGATCCCCTCCTTCACCCGCTGCGCCAGCACCGTGTGATGCCGGTTGCAGGGCGCGATGTCGGAGCCGGTCTGGCTGATGCCGATGATCGGCCGGCCGGATTGCAGCTCGTCCAGCGTCATGCCGAAGTTGAGCTGGCGCTCGGTGTAGAGCGCGGTCATGCCGGGGTCCTGCGGGTCGTCGAACCAGCGCTGGCTGCGGAGCCGGAACGGCTTCTTGGTCTGGTCGTGGTCGTCCATGGCGTCCGTTCCCCCCGCGTCCGGGGCAGATGAGGCTGCCCCCTGTCTTCCTGTCAACGTGCCACCCCGTACGATCCCGCCTATTGCGCCCGCCGCCCCGCCGATGTTGCATCTGACCCGGAATGGAGAGGGGGGCCTGCCATGGCGGAAAGCCCCGCCATCATCGTCTGCGATGACGAACCGGATCTGCGCGAGGCGGTGGGCGAGTACCTCGCCCGCCGCGGCTTCGACGTGCGCCGCGCCGAGGACGCCGCCGCGCTCCGCCGCCTGCTGGCCGAGCGTCCGGCCGACCTCGTCGTGCTCGACATCTCGATGCCCGGCGAGGACGGTCTGTCGCTCGCCCGCGCACTGCGCGCCGATTCCGACATCGGCATCGTCATGCTCACCGCCGCCGGCGACGTGGTGGACCGCGTGGTCGGGCTTGAGGTCGGGGCCGACGATTACATCGCCAAGCCGGTCGACCTGCGCGAGTTGCTCGCCCGACTGCGCGCCGTGCTTCGGCGGCGCGAGGCGACCGCCCAGGCCCTCGCCAACCTGCCGTCCCCTTCGGCCGCCGCCTCGCCCGCCGGCCGTCGGGTCCGCATGGGCCGCACTTGGCTCGACCTCGACCAGCGCCGGCTGACCGGCCCGGACGGCGCCGAGATCCCGCTCGGCCCCACCGAATTCGCCCTCCTCCGCGCCTTCGCGGAGCGCCCCGGACGGGTGCTGACGCGCGAGACGCTGCTCGATCTCGCCCATCCCCGCGGCGATGAGCATTTCGACCGCTCGATCGACGTCCGCATCGCCCGCATCCGCCGCAAGGTGGAGGCGGTGCCGGACCGGCCGGCGGTGATCAAGACCGTGCGCGGCGCCGGCTATGTCTTCGATCCGACCGCGGAGGCCTGACCCCGCCGCCGAGGCGGCGCTGCTGCGCGGCGCGCTGGACGCCGCGCCCGGCCGCGCCTGCATCGTCTCGGCCGAACGCCGCTACCTCTTCGTCAACCGCGCCTTCGCTGCCTATGCCGGCCTGCCGCCCGGCCGCATCCTCGGCATGACGGTGAGGGAGCTGCTGGGCGGCCGGATCGCCGCGCGGCTCGACCCCGCCGCGCGCCGCGCCCTCGCCGGTGAGGAGGTGGAGTTCGAGGGCTGGGTGCAGCACCCGCGGCACGGCCGGCGCTTTGTCGCCTGCACCTTCGCGCCCTTCCCCGGAGGCGGCGCCTTCATCGCCTGGATGCGCGACCTGAGCGACTACAAGGCGCGCGAGGAGGAGGCCGCGGCTGGCCGCGCCCGCCTCTCCGCCATCCTGGAACGCATCGCCGACGGCGTGAACGTCATCGGCCCCGACGCCCGTGTGGTGCTCGCCAACCGCGGCTTCCTGCGCATGTACGGCTTCCCCGCGCGACTCGGCGCGCCCGGCACGCCGCTCGCCGACTTCGTGCGCGAGAGGCTGCGCCGCGCCGACTTCTACCCCCACGAGGACCCCTGCCAGCCGGAGGAGGCGCTGATCCTCGCCCGCGTCGCCGAGATCATGACCGCACCCGCCGGCCGCTTCGAGGAGACGCGCCCCGACGGCCGTGTCATCGAGGTGCGCCGCGAAACGCTGCCCGACGGCACCCGTCTCAACACCTATTCCGACGTCACCGCCGGCCGCGAGGCCGAGCGCGCCCGCCGCGCCGGGCGCGACGCGCTGCGCCGCGCCGAGCGCTTCTCCGCCATCGCCTCGCTGCTCGCCGGCGTCGCGCACGAGATCAACAACCCGCTCGCCGTCGTCGCCGCCCAGGCCTCGCTGCTCGCCGACGAGGCCGAGGGAACGCCGCTCGCCGACCGGGCCGAGAAGGTGCGGGAGGCGGCGGAGCGCTGCGGCCGGATCGTCGCCAGCCTGCTCGCCTCCGCCCGTCAGAAGCCGGCACGGCGGGAGGCCGTGGACCTCGCCCGCGCGGTGGAGGCGGGGCTCGACCTCACGGCGGACGTGGCACGCGGCGCCGGCATCGCCGTGTCGCTCGACATGCCGGACGGCCTGCCCCCGATCCGCGGCGATGCCGACCAGCTCGCCCATCTCGTCGGCAACCTCGTCGGCAATGCGCGCGCCGCCCTCGCCGGCATGCAGGTGCCGCCATCCTCGCGGCGCATCGCCGTGCGGCTGAGGCACGAGGATGGCGCGGCCGTGCTGACCGTCACCGACAACGGCCCGGGCGTGCCGGAAGCGCTGCGCGAGCGTGTCTTCGATCCGTTCTTCACCACCAAGCCGGATGGCGAGGGCACCGGCGTCGGCCTTGCCCTCTGCCGTGCCATTGCGCGCGCGCATGGAGGCGGCATTGCCGTGGAGGAGACGCCGGGCGGCGGCGCCACCTTCACCGTGCGCCTTCCCCTGCTGCCGGCCGCCTGACCGGCGCCGGCCCGCGCCGCTCCGGCTCAGTTCACGTTGAAGTCGGTGATCCGGCAGGTGTTCTGCTGCCGCCACTCCTGCGAACGGCCATTCGCGTACACCACCCGGATGTCGTTCACGCACTGCCCCATGGGCAGGTTCACCAGCAGGTACTGCCCGGGGTTCAGGACGTTCGCCCCCAGCCGGTCCGGCCCCCAGTTGTTGACCGCGGAGGAGGAGACGTAGATCTCGTTGATCGTCACGCCGGTCCGGTTGTTCAGCCGGAAGGACGGGTCGTTGGACTGCGCCAGCGCCGGCGCTGCGAGGCCGGCTGCGAGCGCGGCGGCCATCAGGCCGCGGCGGATGACGGACATGCGACGGCGTTCCCCGTGATGCGGCCGGCCCGTGCCGGCAGCGGCCGATCCTCCGCCCTCCCGATCGCCGCACGCAAGTACCTGCCCGGCATTCTCCATCGCAGATGGAGAAGATTTCAGGCCGCCGCTTCCTCCAGGAACACCTGCACCGCCTGATAGAGCGCGCCCCGGCCGCGCTCCATCAGCATCGTGTGCGTCCCCTCGCCGAGCAGCACGCACCGCTTGCCGGGGCTGGCCGTCAGCAGCGGGAAGATCGTCGTCGCCATCGAAGGCGGCGTGTCGCGGTCCCACTCGCCCACCACCAGCAGCGCCGGCACCGTGACCTTCGCCGGATCCCAGAATGGCCGCCCGGCCTGCCAGTACTCCCGGCTGTCCTGCAGCACGCCGTTCGGCGCGCGCAGCACCTGCGGGTTCTGCCGCAGCCCTTCCGGATCGGTCGCCCAGGTGACGCCGGCCCAGTGCTCGAACCAGCCGGGCGGGATCAGCGCGGCGCGCGCGGCTTCCGGCACGCCGGCCGTCCAGCGTTCCCGCGCCTGCGCCTGCGTCACGCTGCGATAGGCGCCGAGATTGCCGCCTGCACCCGCCGCCGCCGGGCTCGCCCCTTCGCGGAGCCATTGCGGCGCGTAGAGCACGAGCCGCTCCACCGTGTTCGGGTTCTCCGTCGCGTGCCGCGCGATCAGCGAGCAGCCCCAGGACCACGCCATCAGCACGGTGCGCGGCACGCCGCGCCGCTCCCGGATGAAGGCCTGCGCCGCGCCCACCGCGGCCACCGCCGCGTCGCCGCGCACCAGCGGCGGGTTCGCCTCCGGCGGCTGTGCCATCGCCGCCGGCCGCGTGCTGCGGCCGTAGCCCGGCAGGTCCATGCTCCACACGTCGAAGCCGCGCGCCGCGATGTAGTCCATCCAGGACACGCCGGCGAGCGGCAGGTCGAAGGCGGTGTGCGCCGGGTAGGTCGCGCCGTGGCAGAACAGCAGCGTGCGCGAGGGCGAGGCCGCCGCGCCCTCCGGCCGCTTGGAGCGGAGGAACATCTCCCCCTCGCCCCCCGGCACGGGCACCATGTGCTCCTCCGTCGCGATCCGCGCCGGCGCCTGCGCCGAGGCGGGCAGCGCGGCGAACCCGGCAAGTGCGGGGGCAGCCAGCATGGCGCGGCGTCGCATGGGGTGTCTCCTGGCGGTCCTCGTCCCATCGTAGCCGCATCCATGCGCGCGGCCCAAGCGTGCCCCGCGCGCCCGGCGCGTTACACGGCCCATCGCGGCGCGGTAGACCGGCCGCATGCATGCGAGGGCGGAGGACGGCGCGGCCATCGGCTGGGGCGCGGAGGCGCGTGCCACGCTCGTGCTCGCCTGGCCGATGGTGCTCACCAACCTGTCGCAATTCGCGCTGATGCTGACCGACGGCATCTTCCTCGGCCGGGTCGGCACCGAGGCGCTCGCCGCCTCGACGCTCGGCGGCAACCTGTACTGGGCGCTGCTGGCGCCGGTCTTCGGCCTGGCACTGGCCGCTTCTGCCATGTGCGCGCAGACACGCGGCCGGGGCCGCGGCTTCGTGCGCGGCATGCGGCGCGACGTGCGCGCGGCGCTCTGGGCCTGCGCCGCCGGCACGCCGCCGGTCTGGCTGGTGCTGTGGCACACGGACGGCATCCTCCGCCTGCTCGGCCAGGATCCCGCGCTCGCCGCGCTCGCCGGCGACTACGTGCGGGCGATGATGTGGGGCATGCCCTTCTTCTGCGCCTTCATCGTGCTGCGCGGCTTCCTCGCCGCCGAGGAACGGCCCTGGGGCGCGCTGGGCGTCTCGCTCGCCGGCATCGCGCTCAACATCCCGCTGAACGCATGGCTGATCCATGGCGGCCTCGGCGTGCCGCCGCTCGGCGTGGTCGGCGCAGGCCTCGCCTCCTCGCTCTGCAACCTCTTCATGCTGACGGCGCTGCTGGCCTTCATCGCCGCCGACCGGCGGCTGCGCCGCTTCCGGCTGCTCGGCCGCTTCTGGCGCTTCGACGGCGCCCGCCTGCGGGAGGTCGCGGTGATCGGCCTGCCGATCGCCGGCGCGATGCTGCTGGAGATCGCGGTCTTCTCCACCGCAGCGATCGCGGCCGGCTGGCTCGGCGCCGTCTCGGTCGCCGCGCATGCCATCGCCATCCAGGCGGCCTCGGCCACCTTCATGGTGCCGATGGGCATCGGCCAGGCGGCGACGGCGCGGGTCGGCCTGATGGCGGGCGCGGGGCGGATGCGGGCCGCGGCGCGCGCCGGCCACGTTGCGGTCGCCATGGCCGCCGCCTTCATGGCGAGCTCCGCCGTCGCGCTGCTGCTCTTCTCGGACGCGATCGCCTGGGTGTTCCTCTCCCCGGGCAATCCCGGCGCGGCGGAAACGGCGGCGCTCGCCGCCACGCTGCTCGGCGTCGCCGGCCTGTTCCAGCTCGCCGACGGGGTGCAGGCGGTGGCCGCGGGCGCGCTGCGCGGTCTGAAGGACACCGCCGTGCCGATGCTGCTCGCCGGCTTCGGCTACTGGATCGCGGGCCTGCCGCTCGGGCTCGCCCTTGCCTTCTGGTCCGGCCTCGGCGCGCTCGGCCTCTGGCTTGGCCTCGCCGCCGGCCTCTTTCTCGTCGCCGGCCTGATGCTCCGCCGCTGGCTCCGCCTCGCCGGCAGCGGGGGCCTCGTCCTGCGGCGCCTCAGGGCCTGATCCGCAGCGGGCGGCTGCGCCCGTCAGAAGGGATCCGTCTCCTCCGCTCGCGCCAGCGCGCGCCCGAGCGGCACCTCCATCTCGCAGACCAGGCCGGTCCGCTCCCACGCGACCGACACCTTGCCCCCGAGCTGCCCGCGCATCGTGGCGTCGAGCACGCGCGAGCCGAAGCCGCGCCGGGCTGGCGGCCCCGCCACCGCAGGCCCGCCCGCCTCGGCCCAGCGCAGCCGGAGCACACCGCGCGGCCCGCCATCGAGCCGCCAGGACACGGAAAGCGATCCCCCCGGCGTCGATAGGGCGCCGTATTTGACCGCGTTCGTCGCCAGCTCGTGCAGCGCCATGGCGACGGGCTGCGCCGCCCCGGGCGGCAGCATCATTGGCGGCCCGTCCAGCTCGGCGCGGGGGCTGCCCTCGCCCACGAAGGGCGCCAGCTCGCCCTCGACCAGCGCGCGGAGGTCGGCCCCGCGCCAGCGGTCCTGCGCCAGCAGGGTCTGCGCCCTCGCCAGGGCGGAGACGCGGCCGAGCGCGATCTGCTGGAAGGTCGGCATGTCGGGCGCCCGCGTCAGCCGCAGCGCCGCCTCCACCACTGCCAGCGCATTCTTGGCCCGATGATCCACCTCGCGCGCAAGCAGCGCCTGCCGCTCCTCCTCCGCCTTCCGTGCCGTCACGTCCAGCACCAGAGAGGCCGTGCGGCCCGGCTCGAACGGGTAGGCGATCACCTCGTACCAGCGTCCGAGCGGGCCGCCGACATACCGCTCGATATGCGCGGCCTCGCCAGTCTCGGCCACCCGCCCGAAGGCGCCGACCCAGAAGGCCACCTCCTCGGCCGGGAAGATCTCGCTCGCATGGCGGCCGACCACCGCGTCCCGCTGCAGGCCGGTGTGCCGCTCCCAGGCGGCGTTGACCTCGAGGTAGCGGAAGTCGACGGCCCGGCCATCGGCGCCGTAGACCAGTTCATCGACCTCCACGCCCTCCTGCATCCGTTCGAACAGCCCGCGCCAGCGCGCCTCGCTCTCGCGCAGCGCCTCCTCCGCCTGCCGGCTGTCCGTGACATCGCGCGTCGTCCCGGCAACGGCCTCGACCCGCCCCTCCGCGTCGAGGACCGGCACGAAGATGTAGTCGTAGATGCGGCGGCCGAACGCCCCCGTGAAAGGCACCTCGCCGCGGATCGGCTGCCCCGTCGCGATCACCTGCTCGATCTCGCGGTCGTGCAGCGCCGCATGCCAGTCCGGGTAGCCCAGCTCGAGGCAGGTCTTCCCGATCGCCTCGTCCCAGCTCAGGCCCCACATCCGCAGCAGGCCTTCGTTGACATAGACGAAGCGGTGATCGAGGTCGAAGACATAGGCGAGGTCGGGCGTGTTGGTCAGGATCGCCTCGTAGAGGCGGCGCTGGCGTTCGCGCTCGATCTCGCTGCGGCGCAGTTCCCGTTCGCTCCGCGCGCGGAGCGCCTTCTCGGCGAGCACCTTCTCGGTGGTCTCGAGGGCCGCGCAGTAGAAGCCCGCAACCTCGCCGGCCTCGTCGCGCAGCGGCGTCCAGGAGAAGGTGAACCAGCTCATCGGCAGGCCCGGGCGGTGCGCGAGGGCGACAGGCCGGTCCACGAAGTGCTGCGCCTGGCCGGCCATGGTCGCCTCGACGATCGGCCGGTACTCGTGCCAGATCTCCGCGAACAGCTCCGCATAGGGCTTGCCGAGCGCGCCGGGGTGCTTGTCGCCGAGGATGGGGATGTAGGCATCGTTGAACAGCGAGGTGAGCTCGGGTCCCCAGGCGATGTAGACTGGCTGGCGCGCAGCCAGCATCAGGCTGACTGCCGTGCGCAGGCTTTGAGGCCAAAGTCGGATCGGCCCGAGCGGGGTCGCCGCCCATTTGTGGCGGCGAAGGTGCTCGGCCATCTCGCTCCCGACGGCGGGGAAGCCGGGCCAGGTTTCAGTTTCCACGCCAGCGCCCTTCGCCGGAAGCGCCGGGCGCTGGCGTGGTCGAAACGCCCATGGTCACAAAGGCACGCATGCACCAACCCGTGGCGTGGACAAGGCCTGTGCCGATCTTCGCCAAAGCCGCGGCACCCGGCAATGTCGGGGGGTGGATCGGCACCCCCGGTGCAGGATCTGCCCTGTCGGCGAACGCTGCTCCATTCGCATGGCAGAACGTCTGCGCGCCGGGCGCACCATGCCCGGCAACCCTGACCGGACAAGGACCTGTCATGACACTCTGGGCGCGCCACGCCACCCCGGAACAGATCAACGGCCGCCTGCGCGACACCGCGCCAGGCCTTCTCGGCATCCGCGTCACCGAGATCGGGCCCGACGCGCTGCGTGCCGAGATGCCGGTCGATGCGCGTCACGCCCAGCCGATGGGCCGGCTGCATGGCGGCGTCAGCATCGTGTTGAGCGAGACCCTCGGCACCATCGGTTGCGTGCTCACCCTGCCCGAGGGGCTGCATGCCGTCGGCATCGAGGTGAACGGAAACCACCTCGCCGCCGTGCGCCTCGGCGGGCGGGTCACCGCCGAATGCCGCCCGCTGCACACCGGCCGCCGAACCCAGGTCTGGCAGACCGAGATCAGGCGTGAGGACGGCAGGCTCGCCTGCGTCTCGCGCCTTACCTGCGCCGTCCTGGGCGAGGAGGGCTGATATGGCACGGAAGCCCAGGGTCGCGGTGATCGGCACGGGCGGCACCATCGCCTCCCAGGGCGCCGGTCCGCTGGATGTGGCGGACTACGCCTCCTCCGGCCGTCCCATCCTCGATGCCGAGGCGCTCGTCGCCGGCGTGCCCGCGCTCGCCGAGGTGGCCGAGGTGCTGCCCGTGCGCTTCGCCGCCCTTCCCTCCACCGCCATCGGCTGGCGCGAATGGCGCGCCCTCCTGGCCAAGGTCGCGGAGGTGAGGGCCGCTCATCCGGACCTCGACGGGATCGTCGTCACCCACGGCACCGCCACCATCGAGGAGACGGCGTACCTTCTCTCCCTCACCTTGCCGGAGGATGAGGTGCCGGTCGTCGTCACCGGTGCGCAGCGGCCCTTCACGGGCCTGTCGAGCGACGGGCCGATGAACCTCGTCGCCGCCGTCCGCGTCGCCGGCGACCCCGCCTCCCGCGGCCGCGGCCCGCTCGTCGTGCTGAACGACGAGATCCATGCCGCGCGCGAGGTGACGAAGACCTCCACCGCCCGGCTGCAGACCTTCCGCAGCCCCGATCTCGGCGTCCTCGGCCATGCCGACGCCGACCGCGTCACCTACTGGCGCCGGCCGGAGCGCTGGCCGCCGGCGCGCCGCTTCGACATCTCCGCGGTCGAGACGCCGCCGCGCGTGGACGTGAGCTATTCCGTCGCGGGCGGCGACGGCGTCGCGGTGCGCGCCTTCCTCGCCGCCGGGGCCCGCGGGATCGTCGCCGCCGGCTTCGCGCCCGGCTTCTGCACGCCGGAGGAGCGATCGGCGCTGGCCGAGGCGGCGGGCGCCGGCTGCACCGTCGTGATGTCGTCCCGCGCCGGGTCAGGCCGCGCCGTGCCGGCCAGGCGCTACGCCGAGCAGGGCTTCGTCGCCGCCGACAACCTCAACCCGCAGAAGGCGCGCCTGCTGCTGACGCTGGCGCTGACCGCGACGTCCGACCGCGCCGGGATCGCGGCGATCTTCGCCGGCTGCTGAGCCTCAGCACCCGCCGGGGATCGGCGCCAGCTCCAGCATGCGGCCGGTGACGGAGAACTCGCCGAAATCCATCACCAGCTCATCCGCCACCCCGTTCTCGAAGTAGCGCAGCCCCACCTCGTATTCGGGCTGCGAGGCGCCGGAGGTGGCGGCGCCGCGCTCGAAGAAGGCGATCCGCATGCGGCCGGAGGCCTGCCCGGCGAGCAGGGGGAAACGCGTCTCTCCCGCCGCCGGTCCCCAGGCGGAGACGATCGTCGTCGTGTCCTGCGCGCCCTCGTCCGAGGTGCCGTCGAACAGCGGCGCCGCGAGCAGCCTCCGCCCCGCCCGCGCCGCCTCGACCGAGAGCACCGTGTGGCGCATCGGCAGGATGGTGCCGGGCGGCAGCTCCTCCTCGCGCCCCGCCGGGTCGGCGAAGCGCACGCGGCCGGACCCGTCCGGCCGCAGCTCCGCCTCGCCCGAGACGCGCTGGCTCACCGCGCCGCCCGTCGTCTGCGTGAGCGAGAAGCGGAGGCGCGAATTGTCCTTCGCCTCGAAGGTCGCGTAGTCGGAGATCGTCTCGATTTCCTGGCCGTCGCGGTCGGTGACGGTCATCGTCATGCGCTGGCGCGTGGCCCAGCCCTCGCAGGCATCCTGCACGTCGAACACCATCGCCCCGCGCACAGCCGAGATGCCCGATCCGCGCGCCTCCCCGAGATCGAGGCGGTAGGCCGCGCGATGCGCCGCCATGGCGGAGATGCCGGCGGCAAGCCGCTCGGCCGAGACGCCGTGCTGCGGCGAGGGCTGCGCGGGGGCAGTGCCGACCAGGACGACAGCAGCGACGGCGCCCATCAGCAGACGGGAGAGGCGGGAGGCATGCGGCATGGTCTGGGCTCTCCGGCGGTTCGGCCTGATCTAGGACGCCTTCGGCGCGGTCCCAGGCTTGACGGGGGGAAGGTCGAGCCTGATCGACAGCTCCTTCAGCCGCGCCGGCTCTACCGGCGCAGGTGCTCCCATCATCAGATCTTCCGCTTGTTGCGTCATGGGAAAGAGAATGACTTCCCGGATATTTGGCTCATCTGCGAGGAGCATGACGATGCGGTCGATGCCGGGGGCGGAGCCGCCGTGAGGGGGGGCGCCGAGGCGGAAGGCGTTGAGCATGCCGCCGAAGCGCTCCTCGACGTGCTGCGCGGTGTAGCCGGCGATCTCGAAGGCCTTGATCATGATGTCGGGGCGGTGGTTGCGGATCGCGCCGGAGGAGAGCTCGATGCCGTTGCAGACGATGTCATACTGGTAGGCCTTGATCTCCAGCGGATCGCGATTTTCCAACGCGTCCATCCCGCCCTGCGGCATGCTGAACGGGTTGTGGCTGAATTCTATGGATCCCGTTTCCTCGTTCCTCTCGTACATCGGGAAATCGGTGACCCAGCAGAAGCGGTAGGAATCCCGCTCCATGAGACCAAGCTCGCTTCCCAGGCGGGTGCGGGCGCCTCCCGCGAGTTTTGAGGCGGCGGCTTCCTTGTCGGCGGCGAAGAAGACGGCGTCGCCCTCCTTCAGCCCGCAGGCCTCGCGGATCGCGGCGACCCGCGCGGGTTCGAGGTTGCGGGCGATCGGGCCGCCGGGGCCACCGCTGCCGAAGGTGATGTAGCCGAGGCCGCCGGCGCCCCCTTCCCTCGCCCACTCGTTCATGCGGTCGAAGAAGCTGCGCGGCTGGGCGGCGGCGCCCGGCGCGGGGATGGCGCGGACCACCGCCCCCCCCTCCACCGCGCGGGCGAAGAGGCCGAAGCCGGAGCCGCGAAACGCCTCGGTCACGTCGGCGATGCGGATCGGGTTGCGGAGGTCGGGTTTGTCGGAGCCGAATTCGAGCATCGCCCGATCGTACGGGATGCGCGGGAAGGGCGCGGGCGTGACGGCCCGCTTCGTGCCGGTGAAGCCCGAGAACTCCTCGAACACGCCGGCGAGCACGGGCTCGATGGCGGCGAAGACGTCCTCCTGCGTGACGAAGCTCATCTCGAAGTCGAGCTGGTAGAACTCGCCCGGGCTGCGGTCCGCGCGGCTCGCCTCGTCGCGGAAGCAGGGCGCGATCTGGAAGTAGCGGTCGAAGCCGGCGACCATGCAGAGCTGCTTGAACTGCTGCGGCGCCTGGGGCAGCGCGTAGAACTTGCCGGGGTGCAGCCGGGCGGGGACGAGGAAGTCGCGCGCTCCTTCCGGGCTAGATGCGGTGAGGATCGGGGTCTGGAACTCCGTGAAGCCGGCCTCGATCATCCGGCGGCGGATGGAGGCGATGACGGCGCTGCGGAGCATCAGGTTGCGGTGCTGGCGCTCGCGCCGCAGGTCGAGGAAGCGGTAGCGGAGGCGGAGGTCCTCGGGGAACTCCTGGTCGCCGGCGACCTGGATGGGCAGCACCTCGGCGGAGGACTGGACCTCGACCTCCCGCACGCGGAGCTCGATCTCGCCGGTGGGGAGCTTCGGGTTCACGGTCGCGCCTTCGCGCATCACCACCTCTCCGGTCACCGTCACGACGCTTTCGGGGCGCAGCGCGTCGAGCGTGGCGAAGGCGGGGGCGGAGCCGGCGACGACGCATTGCGTCAGGCCGTGATGGTCGCGCAGGTCGAGGAAGAGCAGGCCGCCATGGTCGCGCTTGCGGTGCACCCAGCCGGAGAGGCGCGCGGTCTTGCCGGCGTCGGACGCGCGGAGCGCGCCGCAATGGTGGGTGCGGTAGGCGTGCATGGGGATCCGTGACAGGGCGAAGGGTCCGGTAAGCGCCCTGTTTCGGCGGGGGCTGTCAAGGGTTCGGGCCGGCTATCCGGGCGGGGCGGGCGGGGCTAGACCGGGGGGATGAGCCGCCGAGTCCCGCCGGGCGCCGAGGCCGCGCCCGCCCTGATCACCACCACCGAGGCGCTGGCCGCGCTGTGCGAACGGTTGCGGGGCGAGAGCTTCGTCACCGTCGACACCGAGTTCATGCGCGAACGCACCTACTGGCCGGAGCTGTGCGTGGTGCAGCTTGCGGGCGATTCCGAGGTGGCGGTGGTGGATGCGCTGGCGCCGGGGATCGACCTGGCGCCGCTCGGCGCGCTGCTGGCGGACCCCGGCGTGCCGAAGGTGTTCCATGCGGCGCGGCAGGACGTGGAGATCTTCCTGCTGCGCTTCGGCGCGGTGCCGACGCCGATCATCGACACGCAGGTGGCGGCGCAGGTGGCGGGGTTCGGGGACCAGGTCTCCTACGACCAGCTGGCCCGCGCGCTGGCGGGGGCGAGCATCGACAAGGCGCACCGGTTCAGCGACTGGGCGGCGCGGCCGCTCTCCCCCGCGCAGATCGCCTATGCCGCGGCCGACGTGACGCATCTGCGGAAGATCCATCGCGGGCTGTCCGAGCGGCTGGAGCGCGAGGGGCGGAGCGGCTGGGTGGCGGAGGAGATGGCGGAACTCGCCGATGCTTCGACATACCGGCAGGACCCCGAGACGGCGTGGGAGAGGCTGCGGCCGCGCAGCCACAACCGCCGCTTCCTCGGCGCGCTGCGGGTGCTGGCGGCCTGGCGGGAGCGGGAGGCGCAGCGCGTGAACATCCCGCGCGGGCGGCTGGTGAAGGACGAGACCCTGCTGGAGCTGGCGGCGACGCTGCCCGGGAGCGTGGCCGAGCTTGCCCGCGCGCGCGGGGTTTCGGAGGGGTTCGCCAAGGGCAAGTCCGGCACCGGGCTGCTGGCCGCGATCGCCGAGGCGAAGGCGCTGCCCGAGGATGCGCTGCCCGAGGCGCCGCGCGAGCCGCGCGGCCCCGCCCCTTCCCCCGCGCTGGTGGCGCTGCTGAAGGTGCTGCTGGCGGCGAAGAGCGAGGAGCACGGGGTGGCGCCGAAGCTGCTGGCGACCACGGACGAGCTGGAGCGGCTGGCGGCGGGGGAGGAGGCGCTGCCCGCCTTGCAGGGCTGGCGGCGGGAGGTGTTCGGCGAGGATGCGCTGGCGCTGAAGGCCGGGCGGGTGGCGCTGGGAGTGGAGGGGCGGCGGGTGAGGCTGATCCCGGCGGGGTAGAGGGGCGACGTGCTACGCTGACCGCGAGGAGGTCGCCATGGATGGATGGGTGATGGTGCCGATCCCGGTTTCGCCGAAAGCCGCCGAACGTCTGCGGCGCGACCCGGAGCGCGCGGCGGCGGTGGGGCGGCTGGTGAGCGACGCGGTGATGGGCGAAGGCCCGTACAGCGAGCGCCTGATCGCGCTGATGGAGCAGATCGGGCGGGAGGCGCAGGCGAGCGGCCTGACCGAGGCCGAGGTGGATGCCGAACTCGCCGCGTGGCATGCCAAGCGTCGTCGTTGACACGAGTTCGCTGGTCGGGGCGCGGCGCATGGAGAGCACCGCCCTGGACACTAAAGTCCTTGTCAGCACGCTGATCACGCATTCGCCCACGTCGGTGCAACCACGTGCTCTGGCGCTGGCGCGGCTCAATCGGGGGGACGCCTTGCGATCTACGTTCAGGCGCTCGCTTCTCTTGTTGGTGTAGCGCGACGTGTATCGCCAGCGTATGCTTGTCGAGCGCGGGCTCTCGAGCCCCCCGCTGGAGCATCGGATGCATTGGCTTTGGAAGGCGAACGACCGTCGACGCACTGTCGAGACAGTTTCGCTGCGCGTTAACCTCGCAAATCGGGTGGATAAGCGTCGGGCGGTTAGGGCCTGTTAGCGCCTGAAGGCGTCCTGCATCGCAGCCCGCTTTGGGCGCCATGATACGCGTATATGCGTGTTGTCCCGAACCTGAGTAATGTGCCGGGCATGCTGCTTCCAATCGCGCTTCTCGGCCTCGTTGCCTTGTGCTCAGTTGCGCTGGGCCGCAGGGCAGCCACACCGCGCAGGGCCGGCATTCTGGGCGCGGCCAGCGCCTTCGTAGGAACGCTGGTGATCGGGGTTCCCGCTTTCCTCTCCTTTCCCCCGCTCGCCCTGATGATCGCCGTGCTGGCCGCACTTTTCGGCCTCCTCCTGGGCGTCATCGGACATACACTCTCTCCGCTGCTTACCGAGCGGAGTCGAACTGTCGGCCTGAGCAGCGCCGCTTTTGCGCTCGCCGGTTTGGCCATCTACTCCCTCGCCACGCCGAACGCAGGAGCTACTATCCCCTGGCCGAACCCGGCCACTACGATACGGGTTCAAACTTGGGGGCTTTTTTCGTCCAAATGGCGGCTGGCTGTGAGCAACACTCACGGGAGCCTGGTCGAAGAGTTATGGGAGGATTGGGGCCCTGCCGACCGAGCAAACATTTATCGGACCCCTGGCGGCTCAGTCGCCGTGATCGGGGGCGGTTCGATCGCTTCGATCGTTGATCTGCAGGATGGGAAGCGCCCGGGGGCCGGCACGCGATCCGAACTGGATGACGGCGAAGCGTGGACATACGTGGGCGCCGTCGTGCGGCGAGAAGGGCATCTTGTCTTCCTGGCGTCGGCAGAGATGCCGGAGTGCATTCCGACGTACGGAGAAGGGTCGATCCCGGTTCGTCGTCGGCTTCAGTCGGGCTCGTGCTGACCGACTCGTACCCGAACGCGCGAACGCTTACCTCGTTGGACTGCCTTTTCCGAGGGTGGTCAGATGCTGACAGACGAGCAATGGGCGGTGCTCGAACCGCTGGTGGAGGCGTGTCGTCCATGTGCCAAGGTGCCGCCGAGCAATCTTCGTCGGACGGTCTCGGCCATCTTCTGGCGGCACACGAACGGGGCGAAGTGGCGCGCACTGCCCGAGGAGTTCGGGCCGTGGTGGATGGCAGCCCAGACCTTCATCCGCTGGTCCAAGCTCGGCGTCTGGGAGCGCCTGCTCGGGATGGCGCAGGCGCGCGGTGTCGAACTGGGCATGGCCTTCCTCGACGGCACTTCGATCCGCGCGCACCAGAAGGCAGCAGGGGCGGCGGCAAAGGCCCCGCTCCGGCGCATCGGGGCGCGGGTGAGGCGCTTGGCCGCTCTCGTGGCGGCTATGGCACCAAAGCCTGCGTGATCGCCGACAGTAGGGGACGAGCCGTCGCCTTCGCCCTCGCGCCGGGTCAGGCTCATGAACTGCCCCATGCCGTGCCGCTGCTCGCCCGTCTGCCTGGTGTGCCGATGTGGGTGGTGGCGGATCGCGGCTACAGCAGCCACGCCTTCCGGCAGCACGTCTGGGACCTTGGCGCGCGACCCGCCATCCCGCCCAAGTTCAACGAAGCGCCCGTTGCCTGCCCAGTGCCGATCTACAACAACCGCAACCGCGTCGAGCGTCTCTGGGCGAGGCTGAAGGAGTGGCGCGCCGTCGCCACCCGCTACGAGAAGAGCGCTTCCTCCTTCCTCGGCGTCCTCTGCCTCGCCGCCACCGCCGATTGGCTCAGGCGCTAACGGGCCCTAAGATTGCCGTAGTGGACGACCAACACTTCGCAATCAAACCCGCGTTAGAACTTCTGGGATATCGCGTAACGGAACTCGGCGACATTAATACATTAGATCAACTTACATCATTCGAAGTCGTTCTTTGTGACATTCAAGGAGTTGGAGCTAAGTTCCTGTCTGAACAGCAGGGCGCTTTCGTGATTAAAGAAATTCGCAGGCAGTTTCCTGAGAAGTATATCGTCGCTTTCTCGGGCGCTTCCTTAGGAAATCCGCTGTTCAAACAAGGAGCTTCGGACTCAGATTTTTCTATACGGAAAGACGAAGATCTAGATGCATGGGTTCAACTTCTTGATGACATTGTTGATCAACTACTTAGCCCGCGGAACTACTGGTATCGTATCCGTAAAATACTTGTTTCTGCCAACCTCGACACATCCAGTATTTTGGATCTTGAAGATGCGTATGTGCGCGCACTTGAGGACCCGGGTAGCGATAGAATTATGCTGAATTATCGAAGTAAGGCAAATGCCCTTGCAGTATCGCCTGAAGTGAAAGACGCGGCACTCAGAGTTGTTACATCTGCTATATTGGAAGCTATAAGAGGATCTCTTTAAGAGTTAAAAAAAGCATGATCCTGCGAGATGTCTGTGTCCTCATTCAAGACCCCTTTAAGCCCGCCATTTTCAATGAAGTCTTTCCAAGCCTCTCGACTGTTCCGGCTGAGTATCGCTCAGGACAGCATTTTAGTCTGTTTGGGCGCGCTAAGCCTGGTTGGACCCGCATAAGCGAAGCTGTCACTGCGTTTTGCAGCGCGATAGAGGGTGGCAGGCGCCTCATTGTGGTATGTATGATGCGCCGAGCGCAAGAAAACTCTGTCGATGGCCAGAGATTGTTGCAGTATGCGGAGAAGTTGGCAGCTTTGGTTAGGGGTTTAACTGAAGTAGGCAGGCTCGAAAGCGATACCGCATTCCAGCATCTGTCGCATGATCTTCGTCGGATCGGCGCCTCGCAAGCTGCAGCTGGGGCGGCGGCCACCCGATTCTTAGACATGAATCCCGCCAATATTGCTGAAGCACGCGTGAGAATCAAAAATATGACCGAATTACAGCAATTATTGTCGGTGCGTCTCGAGATGACAGATGGTATTTTTAGCAGAGAAGACTTAACAGAGTACAAAGGCAGTAATGTTAAGACAAGAATCTTCCAAGCATTCGAAAAAATACAAATGGCCTTCTTACCTTTAGCATACGAGAAGAGCGTTTTCTTTGATCATGTTGGTAATAGCTTTGGATCAGCAATGGCCCCATTGTTCTTTCGGGTAGTTCCATTTGCAATTATTGATAATGCGGTGAAGTATTCTCCTAAAGGAGAGCGAATATCTCTGGAATTTTCCGAGTCACCCACAGATATCAACGTCACTGTGCGGTCGAAAGGGCCTCTTATTAAAGAGGAAGAACTTGAGCTCCTTTTCGAGAGGGGATACAGGGCACAAAGCGCAAAAAGTTCTCAGGGCAGCGGTCTCGGTTTGTACATTGTGCGCCGTATAATACATGAGCTGTGTGATGGGACGGTGACAGCAACCAGTAACGGCGCCGATCCCTTAGCTTCTGAAGTCTGTTTTAGAATCCGCTTGCCTCGAACTCTCTGAGTGCTGGTCTACGTAGCCTTGATGGCTGAAGACCTATGCAGACGCCCGACAATGGGCCGACGATTATCGCTGCCGCGTCGCCGATCTCCGGCTCGTCGCCTGCGGCAAGGTGATGCTCCATGATGATCGCGTCGTCAACGCCTACAATGAGAAGTAGGGCCTATACGCCGCCCCGCAGAGGAGACGAGCGATGAAGACCTGTCCGGAGTGCGGCACGGCCGCGTAGGCGCGGTTCGAGGACGAGTTGCATGCAGTCGAGCATGCCGGCCGCGGGCGCGAGGTGGCCGGGTTGTCCGGGCTGCGCTGCGCGGCCTGCGGCGAGGTACTGTACGATGCGGACAGCGCGCGCCGGTATGCGGCGGCGGGCGACGAGCTCGTGGTTGCGGAGTGCCCGCATGTGGGCGCGGAGCTTCGCTGCATCCGCCGGAAGCTCGGCATGACGCAGGCGCAGGCGCAGGCGGCGTTCATTACGGGCGGCGGGCACAGCGCGTTCTCGCGCTACGAGAACGGGATGATACCGGCGCTACGAGAACGGGATGATACCGGTGGCGGCGGTCCGCAACCTGTTCAAGCTGCTCGACCGCCACCCGGAGCTGGTGGAGGAGCTGGACGTGCCGGCGGGGAACGACAACGGGGCGTCGCGAGGGGCGCGGGAGCGGGCCTGAACGGGGCTCCTCACCCACGGCAGAGGGATGTGGCGCTTGGTTTGCGGAGGACGCGTCCGAGGAGCGCTTTGCGAGGGCGGCCTCACCCTGCCCTCTTCCGCCGGTGGGCTGCGGCAATTCGCGCATCGCTCCTGTGTGGTGCAGTGGGCAGGGCGGAGAAGACCCCCTCCCCCACCCTCCCCCGCAAAACGCGGGAGAGGGAGAAGTCGCAGCACTCCTGCCCCCTCACCTCTTCACCGCCTTCCTTACCCGCCGTCCGCCCGACTGCTCGTCGCGCCGCGGCAGGCCCGGCCTCCGGCGGGGCGGCAGGGGCATCAGGTGGATCGGGGTGCGCGGGTGGGGCGGCAGGCCGCGCAGGCGGCGGTGGGTCATGCGCGGGATGCGCGGCACGCGGTCGGGCGGGGGCATCGGCCAGGCGGTGACGGGAGCCGGGATGTTCTCGGGCTCCACCGTCATCGCGCTCGCCATGCCGAGGCGTTCGGCGATGTCGTTGCCGTAGGGGCCGAGCTGGCGGGAGGCGCGGCGGAAGGTGCGGCAGATGCGCCATTCCAGGGATTGCAGCGCGTCCGTCCCGAAGGGGTGGGGCGAGATCAGCAGCAGCAGGCGTTCCAGGACGCCCTTGTGCAGCGCGTACAGCATCGCGCTGTGGCAGGTGCCGGGATTGCCGAATTCCGGCGGCATGGCGGACCAGGGCTGCGTCGAGCAGGCGACCCAGAAGATGCCGTCCCAGGTGCGGCGCCGGTCGAGCGCCGGTCGGCCGCGGCGGAAGGAGAGGAACGGCTCAAGGCACGCCCATTCGTGGTCGGTCATCGGCGCCCATGGCACCGGGCGGGTGGAGCGGAGGGGAAAGTGGGTTGGCATCGGCATGGCGGGGGGAATGCTATGGGATGATCGTCCGGGAACGCAAGGAGAAAGTGAGGCATAACAGCCTAGGATGGGACGTGTGCCGCTGTGCCAGAGGAGCGGGCAGGAGAAAGGGCGTGACGTGCCCGGGTCCGCTGGTGCGCCTGCCCCCACCCCGACCCTCCCCCGCTTGCGGGGGAGGGAGCAGAAAGCGGGAGAGGGTTGGCGGCGCTACACGCCGAAGCGGCGGGTGCGGGGGAAGCCGGGCGGGGGCATGCGGCCGGCGGCGGCGCGCTGGCCGCGCCAGGTGGCGAGGTCGGTCTCCACGCGCACGCCACCCCCGTGGCGCCAGGACAGGCCCTCCTTCCGGTCGAAGACCTTTGCGTCCTTCAGCTCCCCGTCGCGCAGCGCAATGAGCTGCACGCCGCGGCCGCGCGCCATCTCCGGCACCTGGTCGAGGGGGAAGACCAGCAGGCGGTCATTGGCGGTGACGGCGACGCTGTCACCCTCCACCGGCGTGCAGATCGCGGCCTCCTTCCCCGGGACGGGGAGAAGCACCTGGCGGCCGGTGCGCTTCTCGGCGAGCAGATCCTCGCCGCGGACGACGAAGCCCTTGCCGTCGGAGGAGGCGACGAGCCATTTCGCGCCCTCAGCATGGACGAAGACGGCGACGACCGAATCCTCGTTCGTCATCTCGACCATCAGGCGGACGGGCTGGCCATCGCCCCGGCCGCGGGGGATCGCGTCGGCGCGCAGGGTGTAGCTGCGGCCGGAGGTGGCGAACAGGACGACCCGGTCGGTGGTCTGGGCGTGGACCGCGGCGTGCAGCGCGTCGCCCTCCTTGAAGCGCAGCTCGGCGTCCTCGGGCAGGTGGCCCTTCTGGGCGCGGATCCAGCCCTTCTCCGAGAGGATGACGGTGATCGGCTCCTTCTCGGCGTAGGCGAGGACGTCCACCACCACCTCGGGCAGCGCGGCGCCGAGCTCGGTGCGGCGCTTGCCGAGGGGCGTGGCTTCGCCGAATTTCTGGCGCGTCGCCTCGAGCTGTTCGGTCAGCGCGGTCCATTGGCGGGCGTCGGACTTCACGAGGGCCTGGAGCGCCTTCTGCTCGGCCGAGAGCTTCCGGTGCTCCTTGCGGAGCTCCATCTCCTCCAGCTTGCGGAGGCTGCGGAGGCGCATCTCGAGGATGGAGTGGGCCTGGAGGTCGGTGAGCGAGAAGGTGGCCATCAGCGCCTCCTTCGGCTTGTCCTCCTCGCGCACGATGCGGATGACCTCGTCGAGGTTGAGGAAGACGACGAGGTAGCCGCCGAGGATCTCCAGGCGGCGGGCGATGGCGGCGAGGCGGTGCTCCGAGCGGCGGACGAGGACCTGCTTGCGGTGGAGCAGCCAGGCCCACAGCGCCTCCTTCAGCGACATGACGCGCGGCGTGCGGTCGGCGTCGAGCACGTTCATGTTGAGGGGGAAGCGCGTTTCCAGCGCGGTGGCGCGGAACAGCGTCTCCATCATCACCTTGGCGTCGACGGTGCGGGACTTCGGTTCCAGCACGAGGCGGACGGTGTCGGTGCTCTCGTCGCGGATGTCGCCGAGGAGGGGGAGCTTCTTCTCCTCCAGCAACTGGGCGATGCCCTCGATGAGGCGGGATTTCTGGACCTGGTAGGGGATCTCGGTGACGACGACCTGCCAGGTGCCGTTCTTCAGCCGCTCCTCGTGCCAGCGGGCGCGCAGGCGGAAGCCGCCGCGGCCGGTGGCGTAGGCCTCGCGGATCGCCTCGGCGCTTTCGACGAGGAGGCCGCCGGTCGGGAAGTCGGGGCCCTTCACGTGGCGCAGCAGGTCGTCGGTGGTGGCGGCGGGGTCGCGGATGAGGGCGATGGCGGCGCCGCAGAGCTCGCCGGCGTTGTGGGGCGGGATGGAGGTGGCCATGCCGACGGCGATGCCGGCGGCGCCGTTGGCGAGAAGGTTCGGGAAGGCGGCGGGGAGGACGAGGGGCTCCCGCTCCTCACCGTCATAGGTGGCGCGGAAGTCGACGGCGTTCTCCTCGATGCCGTCGAGGAGGGTCTGCGCGATCTCGGTGAGGCGGGCTTCGGTGTACCGCATGGCGGCGGGGTTGTCGCCGTCGATGTTGCCGAAATTGCCCTGGCCCTCGACGAGCGGGTAGCGGGCGGCGAAGTCCTGCGCCTGGCGGACGAGGGCGTCGTAGATCGAGCTGTCGCCGTGGGGGTGGTACTTGCCCATGACGTCGCCGACGATGCGGGCGCATTTCTTGAAGCCGGCCTCGGGGTCCAGCTTGAGCTGGTGCATGGCGTAGAGCAGGCGGCGGTGCACGGGCTTCAGCCCGTCCCGCACGTCGGGGAGGGAGCGGCTGACGATGGTGGAAAGGGCGTAGGCGAGGTAGCGCTCGGACAGCGCGTCGGCGAGGCCTGTCTCGCGGTCGCCAGGGGGGGCGGGCGGCGCTTTGATGTCGTCCGGCATGGTTTGGAGTCGGGCCTGGTTCGCTGTTCGTTCTGGCCGACCTTTCTAGCCGATCTGCGGCCCCGGCGCCACCAGCGCGGCGAGGCGCTCGACCAGTGCGTCGCGGGCAGCGGGGGGCGGGCGGTGCTGCGTGCCGAAGACGTCGCGGGCGAGGAAATGGCCGGTGAGGCGGAGGCCGGCGAGCCAGTCGGCGGGGCCGGAGGGATTCTGGCCGAGAAGGAAGGGCGGCAGCGGCAGCAGGCGGTCGCGCCATTCGCCCGCGGCGGCGGCACTCACCGCGCGGCCGGTGCGGGGGGAGACGAAGTCGAGCGCCTCCCGCGTGCCGGTGAGGGCGCAGGCCGCGAGGTCGAGGCCGTAGCCGAGATCGGCGAGGAGGTCGGCTTCCCAGCGGACGAGGTCGGGTAGCGCGGCGGCGGCGCTCTCGGCGAGGCGGGCGATGAGGGCGACGAGGCCGTGGAACACGCGCGGATGGGGCTCGCGTTCGGGCAGCGCGGCCTCGGCGGTGGCGGTGGCGGCGCGGAGGGTGGCGAGGGCGAGCGGATCCTCCATGGCCAGCGCCGCCGCGGGGTGGACGAGCTCGCCCGAGAGGGCGCCGAGCTGGTCGGGGAGGCGGGCGATCCAGCGGACCTCGACGAGGTTGCCGGGCTGCCAGAGCGGCGCCTGCGCGCGGCTGGCGCCGCCCTTGGCGAGGCCGGCGTGGCGGCCATGCGCCTCGGTCAGCAGGGTGACGACGGCGCCGGATTCGCCGTGCGGGCGCGTGGCGACGACGATGGCGGGGGCGTGCCACTCCATCCTGGGTTCCCGTGTCGATAGGCGTCTCAGATGGCGGGGAGCATCGTGGTTGCGAGGCCGCGCGGGGCATTTCGGGTGCAGGTTGTGGTTGAACGGATCGTGCAGCGGGACGAGTGCCGTTCGCGTGAGCGGGGCGATTCACCGGGCGCTGTGTCGTCTATCACGCGGGCATGCATCGACGCGTTCTTCTCGGCGGCACGGCCGCCGCGGTCCTGCCGCTGCCGGCGGCAGCGAGGGTGATCTCGCCTCGGCGCCTCTCGCTGCGCCATGCGGCGACGGGGGCGCGGTTCGACGGCATCTGGCACAACGGGCTGGCGCCCGACCCGGTGGCGATGGCGGAGCTGTCGCGCGTGCTGGCGGACAGCGCCGCGATCCGGCCTCTGCCCTTCGATCCGGAAGCGGTGGAGGTGCTGTGGAGGGTGGCGGAGCGGGCGCGGCTGGGGCCGGAGATCGTCGTGCGGTCCGGCTATCGGACGCCGGAGATCAACCGCGCGGTGCACGGCGCGGGCGACAGCCAGCACCTGCGGGCCGGCGCGCTGGACGTGGAGACCGGGCGCGCGCGCTACGCCGCGGTTGCGGAGGCCGCGCTGCGGCTGGGGGCCGGCGGCGTCGGCCTGTATCCCCACCGCGGCTTCATCCACCTGGACAGCGGGCCGGTGCGGAACTGGACGGATGACGGCGTGACGGTGACGGCAAGCGGCCGCCGCGCGGCACCGGCGCGCCCGGACCCGATCGCGCGGATCGCGGAGGCCTGGGCGAGCAGCGGGGGGCGGTAGGGGCGCACGCGCTCCACGCGACGCCCCGGCCGCACACGCTGGACAAGGCGGCGGCGGCTGGCGGGACGGACAACTCGGCCCCCTGCCGCGCGCGGCAGGGGGCCGCGATCCGGCGTGCCATCGCGCTCGATCCTGGGACGCTGGCGCTGGAGGGGCTGGATGCCATGCTCGCGCACACGGGCGACGTCGCGGGCGCGCGGACGGCGTTCGAGCGTGCGGCGGAGGCCGAAGGGAAACCGCGCGGACACGATCGCCGGGGCGCTGGCGAGGCGGCCGTCGCTGTGCGAGGCGGCGCGGGCGGTGCTGGAGGAATGGGTTGGGCAAGGCGGGGGCCCGGGAGGCGGCGCCCAGGCGACGGCGCGAGGGGCGGGACGCACGGACAATCCGGTTGCGCCGGCAGCGAATGTCGCGGCCTCGCTTGCGCCCGCCTTGCACCGGGCGCCGGGTCAGGCCCGGCGCACGTTCCAGAAATACGGCGCCGTGCCCTGCAGCACCCCGGTCAGCGGCCGGCGGAAGGCCGTGCGGACGAAGAAGCGTCCGAGGGGAATGGTCGCGACGTCGCTGTTCGCGACCTGCCCGATCTCGGCGGCGATGCGGCGGCGCGCCGTCTCGTCCGGCGCATCGAGCCACTCGGCGGTAAGGCGCTCCACCACGTCGTTGCCGTACCAGCCGAACCAACCCCCGGCGCCCTGCCCGCGGGTGAGCGGGTTGACGGCGGGGTTGATGAAGTTGCCTGCCTGTCCGAAGGAGTGGAACACGCTCCAGCCGCCGCGCTCCGGCGGCTCGCGGTTCGCGCGCCGGGTGACCACCGTGCCCCAGTCGCTGGCCGCAAGTTCCGTGTTCAGCCCGATGCGCCGCAGCAGGTCGGCGGTGATCTCGCCCATCGGGCGGATGATGGCGAAGTCCGTCGGGTTGATCACCACGGCGCGTGCCCCGGCGAGACCCGCCGCGGCGATCTCCGCCCGCGCGCGGTCCAGCGCAGGCGGCCCCTGCAGGCGCTCGGCGCCGGCCGTCGTCGCGTAGTCGGTCCCGCAGGGAAAGAGCGAGAAGCAGGTCTCCCACAGCGAGCGGTCGGGACCGTTCACCGCCTGCATGTAATCCTCCTGGTTCACCGCCGCCTGCACCGCGCGGCGGGCGCGAATGTCGCTGAACGGGGCGTGCAGGTGGTTGAAGCGCAGGAAGCCGAGGTAGCCGATCGGGTCGGCGACCATCATCTCGATCGCGCGGTTGCGGGATAGCGTCGGCAGCAGGTCGGCGAGCGGCTGTTCCCACCAATCCACCTCGCCGGCCTGCAACGCGGCGCCGGCGGTCGCGGCGTCGGGGATGATGTGCCATTCGATCCGCTCGAGATGGGCAACCTTGCCGCCAGTCGCCCACTCCGGCGCTTCCTGCCGCGGGACGTAGCCATCGAACCTCGTGTAGGCGGCACGGCTGCCGGAGACGAACTCGTCGCGCAGGAAGCGGAAGGGACCGCTGCCAACCACCTCCGTGATCTGCGTGTTGGGGTCGGTGCGGGCGATGCGCTCGGGCATGATGAAGGGCACCTGCGCGAAGCTCTTCGCCAGCGCGTCGAGCATGGCTGGAAAGGGGCGTGTCAGCCGAATCTCCACGGTCCTGTCGTCCGCGGCGCCCCAGCGCTCGACACGGGTGTCCAGGATCTGGCCGAAGGCATCGCGCCGGGCCCAGCGCGACAGGCTCGCGGCGCAGTCCTGCGCCCGCACCGGCTCCCCGTCATGGAAGCGCAGCCCGTCGCGGAGGCGGATGCGCCAGTTGAGGCCGTCGTCGGACACGGTGTGCCCCTCTGCCATCTGGGGGCGGGGCCGAAAGCGCCTGTCCACGGAATACAGCGTGTCGTAGACCGCAAAACCGTGATTGTTCGTCACCGTCGCCGTCGTCCAGATCGGATCGAGAGAGGTGAGATTGGCCTGCGGCACGAAGCGCAGCACCCGCGGGTCGGGGCCGCGCTGAGCGCGGCTCACGGCGGGGGCGGAGAGAATGGAAGCGGCGGCGGCCTGCAGCAGCCTGCGGCGATTCATGCGTGTTGTCCTCCCTTTCAGGTTTCGCGTGGCTCCTCGAGGAACAGGCGAACCTCGCGGAACACCTGCTTCCCGTTCCGCTCGGCGGAGATGAAGTGCGTGCCGCAGCCGACGGTGATCGCCCGCCTGATCGGCGCGCCAAGCCGGCGGAACAGCTCCGCCATGTCGGCTTCGGTGCTGGTTGAGTCGTCCGCACCGCGGATCAGCAAGGTCGGCGCGGCGATCGCGACCGGGTCGTAGAGCGGACGCTCCGTGAACGCTTCCAGCAGGTCCGCCAGCGCGCCGTTGGGCACGGACAGGCTTGCGGCGCCGGGTGGCAGGGTCGCCCGGATGAGGGCGGCGAACACGCTCTCCTCCAGCAGGTCGGGCTCGCCGGCTGCGTCCAGTTCAGCCTGCCATCGGGCGCGGATGCCAGCCGGCGTCACCTGCCGGAAGGCGCCGAGGGCGGGGTTCAGCCGTCCCGGTCGCGCCGGGTCCTCGATCCACGCCAGCCAGCCGGGGTTCCGCGCGGCAAATATGGGCGCGTAGAGGACCAGGCGGTCCACCAGGGCACGGCCATCGTTGGCGGCGAACAGACCACAGGTGATCGAACCCCAGGAGCCGCCCAGCAGCGCGATGCGCTGCCGTCCCGAGCGGGCGGCGACGAAAGCCGCCGCCGCGCCGATGTCGCGCACCGCCTCGTCGGCGCGGGCATAGGGCTCCCGCCCGTACGCCGCGCCCCGGCCGGAACGGCCATAGCCGCGCACGTCCAGGCCATAGGCCGCGAAGCCGGCGCCGGCGAGATCTTCGAGCCAGGAGCGGCCCGGTATGTCGAAAAGGGCGGAGGCCGGCAGCGTCGCACCGTGCACCAGCAGAACGGCGCCCCGGGCGGTACGCGGCGCGATGCCTTCGGCGAGCACCTCCCGCAGGTTGAGCGTGATCCGCCGGTCGTCCGGGCAGGCCAGGCCGAGATCCTGGCGCACGAAGGAGGCATGCCGTGCCGCCATGTCCGGCGTGGCATCCATCCCACTCCCCCAAGTAGTTCCAACTGGGACCATAACGGTAGATGGTTCCGAATGGAACCGGAATCGCGCATCCTGGGCACGGGCGGCTGACAGGAGCGCGTGGATGGGCGAAGGCAGGATGGCGGTCGCGCTCGGCATACTGGACCGCACCGGCATTCGGCTCGCGTACCGGCTGTCTTGGCTCGCGAACTTCTACTCGGGGCCGATCTACCGGCGGCTCGAAATGGAACTCGGCCTGACGCGGCCGGAATTCATCGTGGTGTTCTGCCTGGCGCATGCGCCAGGCATCTCCGCGGCGGACATCTGCGCCGCGACGGGGCGGCCGAAGAACAGCATCAGCCGCGCGGTCGCTCGGCTGCTGCGTGACAGACGGATCGCGCGCCGAGCCGACCCGGAGGACGGGCGCGCTACCATGCTCGACCTCACCGTGGCAGGGCGCGCGCTGTATGACAGCGTGCTGCCCGAGTTCCGCCGGCGGGAGGCGAGCATGCTCGCGCCGCTGAGCGAGGCCGAGCGCACCGAGCTGGACCGGCTGCTCGGCAAGCTCGTGCACCGCGACGATGGCTGGGCCGAGGTCTTCTGAGGCGGCCCCACCGTACCCGCTGCCGAAGGCAGCGCGGCGCCGACTGCGCCCTGCCCTACCCCGCCACCGCCCGCCCCACCACGCGCGCAACCTGGACGAAGGCTGCGTTGCGCGCCTCCATCGTCGCCGTCGTCTCCGTCAGGTAAGCGGCGATGATCACCGGGGCGCGCCCCGGGGGCCAGGCGACGGCGATGTGCGCGGTGGCGCCGTTGTCGCCGGTGCCGGTGCGGCAGCCGATGCGCCAGTCGCGCGGCAGGCCTGCGCGCAGGCGGCCGTCGCCGGTGCGGTTGGCGAGGAGCCAGGTGGTCAGCTGCTCGCGCGGGCCGGGCGACAGGGCGTCGCCGAGGACAAGGTTGCGCAGGTTGCCGGCCATTGCCTCCGGCGTCGTCGTGTCGCGCGGGTCGCCGGCCGCACCCTCGTTCAGCGCGGTTTCCCAGCGGTCGAGGCGCGTCACCGGGTCGCCGATGCTCCGGGCGAAGCGGGTCAGGCCGGGCGGGCCGTCGAGCGCGGCGAGGATGAGGTTGGCGGCGGTGTTGTCGCTCGTCGTCATCGTCGCCTCGCACAGGGCGGCGAAGGTCATGCCCTGCCGCACATGCTCCCGCGTGACGGGGGAATGGGGGACGAGGTCGGCCTCGCGGTAATGGATGCGGCGGGAGAGGTCCTCCCTCCCCTCCTCCACCCGCTTCAGCAGCGCGGCGCAGGCGAGCATCTTGAAGGTGCTGAGCACAGGGAAGCGCTCCCCGCCGCGGTGGCTTGCGCCGCCGCCGTCACTGGTGTCCACCATCGCCAGGCCGAACCGGCCGCGCGTGTCGGCCTCGATGCGGCGGCAGGCATCGGCGATGCTGGCGGCGAGGCCTGCCGCAGCGCGGGACGGTGCGGCCGGCAGGGCCGGCGCGGCGAGGATGCCGGCGCCGAGGCCGAGGGTGATGTGGCGTCTTGCGATCATGCGATGTCCTCCGTTCGACGGGCGGACCTTCTCCGCAGCGGCGCGCGGCGGCAAACGAGCATTTCTCTGGGGAGCCACAAACCGGTTGAGGGCATGGCGATGACCGGCAGCCATCTTCCGCTGAACGCGCTGCGCGCCTTCGAGGCCTCGGCACGGCACCTGTCCTTCACGCGGGCAGGGCTGGAGCTGCGCGTGACGCAGGCGGCGGTGAGCCATCAGGTGAAGACTCTGGAGGAGAGGCTGGGCGTGCGGCTGTTCCGGCGGCTGCCGCGCGGGCTGGCGCTGACCGATGAGGGGCTGGCGCTGCTGCCCGTGCTCACCGACGCCTTCGCGAGCATCGGCGCGGCGCTGCACCGGCTGGAGCACGGGGTGAGCCGCGAGGTGGTGACGCTCGGCTGCAACGGCACCTTCGCGAAGGGTTGGCTGCTCGGCCGGTTGCCGGCCTTCGAGGCGGCGCATCCGGGTGTCGACCTGCGGCTGCTGACGAACAACAACCGCGTGGACCTCGCGGGGGATGGTCTCGATCTCGCGCTGCGCTACGGGCACGGGGCGTGGCACGGGACGGAGGCGGTGCACCTGATGGCGGCGCCGCTCTCGCCGCTCTGCTGTCCGCGCGTGGCCGATCGGCTGCGCGGGCCGGCGGATCTCGGGCGCGAGGTGCTGCTGCGCTCGTACCGGGACGAGGAGTGGCCGCTTTGGTTCGGGGTGGCAGGGGTGCCGTGCCCGACGATCCGCGGGCCGGTCTTCGACAGCTCGGTGACGATGGCAGAGGCGGCGGCCCAGGGCATGGGCGTTGCGCTGGTGCCGGCGGCGATGTTCGCGAAGGAGATCGCGGCGGGGGTGCTGGTGCGGCCCTTCGCGGCGGAGGCGCCGGCGGGGTCGTACTGGCTGACCTGGCTGAAGTCGAAGCCCGTGGGGCGCGGGATGGCGGCCTTCCGGGACTGGATCTGCGGCGCGCTGCGGGAAGGCCGAGGCTGACTATCCGATGTCGTCGAGGCCGAGGGCGCGGATGCGGCCCGCCTCCTCGTCCCAGCCGCTGCGCTCCTTCACGTTGAGGAAGAGGTGGATGCGGCGTTCCAGCAGGCGTTCCAGCTCCTCGCGCGCGCGGCGGCCGATCTCCCGCACCTTGGCGCCGCCATCGCCGATCAGGATGCCCTTCTGGCCGGCGCGGCCGACATAGATCGTCACGTCGATGCGCGCGCTGCCGTCGGGGCGTTCCTGCCAGCTCTCGGTCTCGACGGTCGCGTGGTGCGGCACCTCCTGGTTCGTCTGGCGCAGCACCTGCTCGCGCACGATCTCGGCGGCGAGCACCCGCTGCGGCAGGTCGGAAAGGTCGTCCGCGGGGAAGAGCCAGGGGCCTTCGGGGATGGCGGCGGCCAGGGCCTCGGTCACGCGGTCGAGGCCGCGGTTCTTCAGCGCGCTGACCATGAAGGTCTCGCGCACCGGCAGCGCCTCGTTCAGCGCCTGAGCCAGCGGCAACAGGCGCGGCGGCTCGACCAGGTCCGCCTTGTTCAGCGCGACCATGACGGGACGGCCGCCCTTGCCGAGACGCTCGACGATGCGGCGGAGGTCGTCGGTCATGCCGGCGCGGGCGTCGACGACGAGAAGCGCGAGGTCGGCGTCCTGCGCGCCGCCCCAGGCGGCGGCGACCATCGCGCGATCCAGGCGGCGGCGGGGCTGGAAGATGCCGGGCGTGTCCACCAGCACGACCTGGCTGCGGCCGTGCATAAGGACGGCGCGGATGCGGAAGCGTGTGGTCTGCGGCTTGGGCGAAACGATGCTGACCTTGGCACCGGCGAGGGCATTGACGAGCGTCGACTTCCCCGCGTTCGGGGCGCCCACCACGGCGACGAGGCCGCAGCGGGTGGGCGCGGCATCCGCCTCGCCGCTCATGCGACGCCGAGCCGTTCGAGGAGGGCGGCGGCAGCGGCCTGCTCGGCGGCACGCTTGCTCTCGCCGGTGCCCTCGGCGGCCTCGCCGGCGGCGACGGCGCGGATGGTGAAGGTGGGGGCGTGGCTCGGGCCGGCGGCGGAGAGGAGGACGTATTCCGGCAGGCCGAGGGCGCGGCCGAGGGTCCATTCCTGCAGCCGCGTCTTGGCGGAGACGGGCGGACGGGCGGATTCCTCGAGCAGCGGGGCGAATTCGCGGCGGACCAGGGCGCGCGCGGGATCGAGACCGCCATCGAGGTAGAGCGCGCCGAGCAGCGCCTCCAGCGCGTCGGCCAGCACGCTCGGGCGGGCGCCGGTGCCGGCGCGCTTCTCGCCGGGGGGCACGCGGAGGGCGGCGCCGAGGCCCATCGCCTCCGCAACACGGGCGAGGCTCCCTGCGGAGACGAGAGCGCCGAGGCGCTTGCCGAGGGCGCCCTCGCGCTCCTCCGGGAAGCGCTCGGCGAGCCATTCGGCGACGATGAGGGCGAGAACGCGGTCGCCGAGGAACTCCAGCCTCTCGTTGCTGTCGAGCATGGAGCGGCGGGGATCGGCGGCGGAGCGGTGGGTGAGCGCCTCGGCCAGCAGCGCGGGGCGGGCGAAGCGGTGCGGAAGGGTGGCGGCGAAGCGTTCCGTCGCCTCGGCCTGGGCCTCCGCCGCGGCTTGCGGCGGGGGGTCGCGGCGCCGGCGCTGTGCCGCGCTCACCGCACCGCGCTGAACAGGCGCGACCAGCGGATCGCCATCGGCCAGCCCCAGACTTCCCACCACCGCGCGGATCCGTCCACCGAGAAGAAGATGAACTCGGCGCGGCCGACGAGGTTCTCCAGCGGGATGAAGCCGACAGCGTTCTGCGCGCGGCTGTCGAGGCTGTTGTCGCGGTTGTCGCCCATGGCGAAGACGTGGCCGGGGGGGACGACGAACTCCGGCGTGTTGTCGAAGGGCTGGTCGTCCGACATCTCGAGGATGCTGTGCTGGTGCGGCGGGATGCCCGGCTGGGGCGGCAGGAATTCCCGGAACTGGCGCACCACCATGCGCGGGCCGTCACCCTCCACCGTGTAGGGGCCGACCAGCTCGCGCCGGACGGCCTGGCCGTTGAGGTGCAGCACGCCGCCGCGCATCTGGATGCGGTCGCCGGGCAGGCCGATGATGCGCTTGATGTAGTCGGTCGCGTTGTCGCGCGGCAGCTTGAAGACCGCGACGTCGCCGCGTTCCGGCAGGCTGCCGAGGATACGGCCGGAGAAGAGGTTCGGGCTGAACGGCATGGAATGCCGCGAGTAGCCGTAGGAGTATTTCGAGACGAAGAGGTAGTCGCCCACCAGCAGCGTCGGGATCATGCTGCCGGACGGGATGTTGAAGGGCTCGAACGCGACCGTGCGGATGCCGATGGCGATCAGCCCCGCATACACGACGGTCTTGATGGATTCGAGCCAGCCGCCCGACGTCTTCTTGGCCATGGAGGGGGTGTTCGAGGACATCTAGAGCATCTTCCGTTCACATGCGTTCACGTCGAATGCTCTAGCCTTTATGGTTGCGGAGCAGATTCACGCCTCCGGGCGATGCCGCCCTCTGGCGATCTGCTCCGGGGCTCGTCCCCGCCACGGGGTGCGTCGCTGCGCGGCCGGATAGAGCGCGGGCGGGGCGGGACTGTCAAGGAACCGCCGCGGGAACCGCGAGCCGCAGCGGCACAGCGGTGATGATCACCTGTGCCTGGGCGTAGGGGTATTCGTCGGTCATGGTCAGCGCGACCTGCGCGCCGTGGCCTTGCGGGGTGATGCGGGCGAGGCGCGCGGCGGCGCCGCCCGTCAGGCGCAGGGTCGGCTGGCCGGAGGAGAGGTTCACCACGCCGAGGTCGCGCCAGAACACGCCTTCGCGGAAGCCGGTGCCGAGCGCCTTGGAGGCGGCCTCCTTCGCGGCGAATCGCTTGGCGTAGGTGGCGGCGCGGATGCGCTCCGTCCGGCGCTCCGCCTTGGCGCGCTCGGCCGGGGTGAAGACGCGGTCGAGAAAGCGGTCGCCGTGGCGGGCGATCACCGCCTCGATGCGGCGGATGTCGATGATGTCGCTGCCGAGGCCGATGATCATGGGGAGGCTGTCGTCCTCATGCCTTCGCGCGCTCGGCCTGGGCGACGCCCTGCACGGCGCGCAGCGCGGCGAGGATGTTGGAGAGGTGGCGGAGGTCCTTCACCTCGACGTCCACGAGGATCTCCTGGAAGTCCTGCCCGCGGTGGACGATCTTCAGGCTCTCGATGGCGCCGTCCTGGCTGGCGATCGCGTCGGTCACGGCCGAGACGGCGCCGCGTTCGGAGGAGGCGATGATGTCGAGGCGGCCGACATGGCCGCCGCCCGACCCGCCCTCATAGTCCCAGTCGATGTCGAGGAAGCGTTCCGGGCTCTCGGCGAAGCCCGAGAGGTTGGCGCAATCCGCCTTGTGGACGGTGACGCCGCGGCCGGTGGTGACGATGCCGACGATCCGGTCGCCGGGCAGCGGGTGGCAGCAGCCGGCGAAGTTCACCTGCATGCCGGCGACGAGGCCGGAGATGCCCATGGCCACGTCGCGCCGCCCGCCCTTGGTGGCGCCCTGCGGCACGGCGCGCGGGCGCGACCGGGCCAGCGGCATCGCATCCGCCGCGCGGGGCGGGCCGCGCAGCTCGGGGTAGACGGCGTGCAGCACGTCGCGCGGCGAGACGGCGCCGGAGGCGACGGCGGCGCAGAGCTCCTCGAAGCCCGGCTGCTTCAGCGCCTTCAGCGCGGGCTCCACCACCCGCTCGCTGAACTCCAGCCCTTCCTGACGGAACGCCTTGGCGATGGCGGCCCGGCCCTCGGCCTGCTGGGTCTTGCGCTGCTCGGCGTGGACGAAGCGGCGGATGCGGGCGCGGGCCTTGCCGGTGACGACGAAGCGTTCCCATTGCGGGTTCGGCGTGCCGCCGCGGGCGGTGATGATCTCCACCTGGTCGCCGTTCTGCAGCGGCGTGCGCAGCGGCTTGATCTGGCCATTGATCTTGGCACCGACGCACTGGTCGCCGACCTGGCTGTGGACCTCGTAGGCGAAGTCCACCGGCGTCGCGCCGCGCGGCAGGGCGATGAGGTCGCCGCGCGGGGTGAAACAGAAGACCTGGTCGCGGTGCAATTCGAGCCGCGTGGCGTCGAGGAATTCCTGCGGCTCCGCCGCAGCCTCCAGGATCTCGAGCAGGTCCTTCACCCAGGGGAACTTGCCGCGGTCGCGCGCAGCCTGGCCGCCCTGCTTGTAGATCCAGTGGGCGGCGACGCCGTATTCCGCCACCTCGTGCATCTCGCGCGTGCGGATCTGCACCTCGATCTTCGCGTTGCGCTTGGCCGGCACGGTGACGCCGGTGTGGATGGACTGGTAGCCGTTGGGCTTCGGCGTCGAGATGTAGTCCTTGAAGCGGCCGGGGACGACGCGGTAGGCGGAGTGGATGGTGCCGAGGGCCGCGTAGCAGGCGGCCTTGTCGCCGACGATGACGCGGAAGGCCATGATGTCGGAGAGCTGCTCGAACTCCACCTTCTTTCCGTGCATCTTGAGCCAGATGGAGTAGGGCGACTTCTCGCGGCCCGTCAGCTCGACCACCTCGACGCCGCCCTCGGCCATGACGCGGCCGATGTCCTCCTTGATCTCCTCGATGAGGTCGGCGCCCTGGCCGTAGAGGAAGGCGCGGCGCGCGGCGATGGTCTGGAAGGCATCGGGGTCGATCTCGCGGAAGGCGAGCGTCTCGAGCTCGGTCTTCAGCGCGTCCATGCCGATGCGCTCGGCGAGGGGGGCGAAGATCTCCATCGTCTCGCGCGCGGTCTTGCGGCGCCGCGCCTCCTGCGGGACGAAGTGGAGGGTGCGCATGTTGTGCAGCCGGTCGGCGAGCTTGACGAGCAGGACGCGGATGTCCTCGCTCATCGCAAGCACCAGCTTGCGGAAGTTCTCCGCCTGCTTCGTGCGTTCGGACTGGAGCTCGAGGCGCGTCAGCTTGGTGACGCCGTCGACGAGGCGCGCGACCTCGCGCCCGAAGCGGCGCTCCAGCTCGGGCAGGCCGACCTTCGTGTCCTCGGCGACGTCGTGCAGCAGGGCTGTGGCGACGGAGGCGCTGTCGAGGCGGTACTGGGCGAGGATGCGCGCCACCGCGACGGGGTGCGTGATGTAGGGGTCGCCGTTGTCGCGGAGCTGGCCTTCATGGGCCGCGGCGGCGGCGAGGTAGGCGCTCTCGATCAGCGCCGCATCGGCGCGGGGGTCGTAGGCCGCGACGAGGGCGGCGAGCTCGCGGCCCGTCGCCTCGTCCACCGTGGCGGCGGGATCCGGCGCGGTGGCGAGGCGGAGGGGGCGGGCGGGCGCGTTCATGCGCGGCCCGAGGCGGCCGGTCGCAGGGGGCGGGCGGGGTGGTCCCCGCCCTGCCGTTTCGCGGTCAGCGCTTGCCGCCGCCCAGCTCGGCGGCGATCGCCGCCTCGATGTCGTCGGCGGAGAGGTCCTCGAGCCCCGCGGCATCGCCGACCGGCTCCTCGTTCACGTCCATGACGCCGAAGATGTGCTCGTCGGTGGCGATGAGGTCGAGCACCTCCTCCTCGGCGGGCTCGGGCTCCGGCGCGCGCTGGAGGGACTTGATGATGTCGGCCTCGAGAGCGGGCAGGTCGAGCGTGTCCTCGGCGATCTCGCGCAGGGCGACGACCGGGTTCTTGTCGTTGTCGCGCTCGAGCGTCAGTTCCTCGCCACGGGCGATGTTGCGGGCGCGCTGGGCGGCGTGCAGCACCAGCTCGAAGCGGTTCGGCACCTTGAGGATGCAGTCCTCGACCGTGACGCGTGCCATGGCGGCTCCAATATCCTGTCCGGGCGGCCGGCGTCCGTTCCCCGGGCGAGCGCGCCCGGGCGGACCCCCTGCCCGCCTGTGGTGAACCCTCCATGTAGCCAGCGGCGGAGGGCGGCGCAAGGAGGATCGGGGGTCAGCCGCGCCGCGCCGCCTCGATGGCCGCGACGTCGATCTTGCGCATCGTCATCATCGCCTCGAAGGCGCGCCTTGCCTCCTCGCCGCCGGCGGCGAGGGCCTCGGTGAGGACACGGGGGGTGATCTGCCACGACAGGCCCCATCGGTCCTTGCACCAGCCGCAGGCGCTTTCCTGCCCGCCACTGCCGACGATCGCGTTCCAGTAGCGGTCGGTCTCCGCCTGGTCATCGGTGGCGATCTGGAAGGAGAAGGCCTCCGTCTGGCGGAAGGCGGGGCCGCCATTCAGGCCGAGGCAGGGAATGCCGGCGACGGTGAATTCCACCGTCAGCACGTCGCCCTTGCGGCCGGAGGGGTAGTCGGCGGGAGCACGGTGGACGGCCGTGACCCGGCTGTCGGGGAAGGTTTCGGCGTAGAATCGGGCGGCGGCCTCGGCCTCCCTGTCGAACCAGAGGCAGACGGTGCTCTTGGGCATGGCGGGTTCCTCCGTGCGGGCACGGCGGACCACCATGCAGGCGGGGGCTGGCGGTGCAAGCGCCATCCCTCAGCCGATCGGCCTCACACCGCCCTCACCCACCCTTGCCAGCAGCGCCGCCGCAGTCGTGCCGAGCACCGGGTGCACCCAGCCGGGCGCGACATCGAGCAGAGGGGCGAGGACGAAGGCGCGAAGGTGCAGGCGGGGGTGGGGCAGCACCGGATCGGGCGCCGGACGCACGGCCGCGTCCATCGCCAGCAGGTCGAGATCGAGGGTGCGGGGCGCGTCCTGATATGGCCGGGTGCGTCCGGAGGCAGCCTCGATCCCCTGGAGGGCCGCGAGCAGCGCGGCCGGGGGGGGCGGCGGGGCGCCGGGGCGAACCTCCAGCCGGGCCACGCCGTTGACGTAGTCCGGCACCCCCGGGGCGGCGGGCACCGGCGTGGTGGCGAACCAGCGGGACAGCGCGCGGAGGCGGAGGCCCGGCAGCGCATCAAGTCGCGACGCGGCGGCACGGCAGGTCTGGAGCGGCGGGTTGCCCGCCGCGTCAGGAAGGTTGGCGCCGAGCGCGACGAGGATCACGACCCCGCGCCCCGCGCGGCCCCCCCGTGACAGGCTGACGGTGCCGGCCTATGGTCCGCCCCATTGGAGCGAAAGATCGTCCCGTGCATTTCGACCCTCAGGATCGGCTGGGCGTGTTCATAGACGGCGCCCACCTCTATGCGGCGTCCCGCAACCTCGGCTTCGACGTGGACTACAAGAACCTGCTCGCCTTCTTCCGGCGGCAGGCACGGCTGGTCCGCGCCGCCTACTACACGGCGCTGCTGGAGAACGACGAATACTCCCCGCTCCGGCCGCTGGTCGACTGGCTCGGCTACAACGGCTACTGCGTCGTCACCAAGCCCGCCCGCGAATTCACCGATGCCGCCGGCCGCCGCCGCGTGCGCGGCAACATCGAGGTGGAGATGGCGGTGGACGTGATGACGCTGGCGCCGCGGCTGGACCATGTCGTGCTGTTCGCCGGCGACGGCGACCTGCGGCGGCTGGTGGAGGCGGTGCAGGGCCTCGGGCTGCGGGTGACGGTGTTCTCCACCATCCGCACGCAGCCGGGGATGATCAGCGACGACCTGCGGCGGCAATGCGACCAGTTCATCGACCTGGCGGAGCTGGCGCCCGACATCACCCGGCGGCAGGTGGAGCCGCGGCCGCGGCCGGTGCCGATGCGCGCGCCGACGCCGGACCGCGCCCGCGCGACGCCGGCCGAGCCGTTCCGGGATGCGGTGGCGGACCTGCCGGAGTGAAGGCCCCCACCCCGGCCCTGCCCCGCTTCGCGGGAGAGGGGGCGGGCGGCGCGGACGACCACTCTCCTGCCCGGGCCGATCCGGCCAGCACCCCTGCGGAGCCGGGGCGGGACTGCCCGCTCTGCCCGCGGCTCGTCGAGTACCGGATGGCGAACCGCGCGAAGTGGCCGGCCTGGCACAATGCGCCGGTGCCGTGCTGGGGCCCGCGCGAGGCGAGGCTGATGGTGCTCGGCCTGGCGCCGGGGGTGCGGGGGGCGAACCGCACGGGGCGGCCCTTCACCGGCGACCATGCGGGGCGGCTGCTGTACGCGACGCTGCGGAAGTTCGGACTGGCTGAGGGGGAATACCGCGAGGATCCGGAGGACGGGCTGACGCTGCACGGCGTCCGGATCGTCAACGCGGTGCGCTGCGTGCCGCCCGAGAACCTGCCGGTGCCGGCAGAGATCGCCGCCTGCAACCGCTTCCTGGTCGCCGAGCGCGAGGCGATGGCGCGGCTGCGCGTGGTGCTGGCGCTCGGGCTGGTGGCGCACAATGCGCTGCTGCGCAGCCTGCGAATTCCGGCCGCGCGGCACCGCTTCGGGCATGGCGCGATGCATGAGCTGCCGGGCGGGCTGCTGCTGGCCGACAGCTATCATGTCAGCCGGTACAACACGCAGACCGGTCGGCTGACGCCGGAGATGTTCGAGGCGGTGGTGGAGGCGGTGCTGCGGCGGATCGCGTAGCGCGCGTCAGGTCGCGGCCCTGCCATCCAGCACGGCTTCGACGGCGCGGAGGAAGCCGGGGGAGTCGGGTTCCGTCGCGGTCGGGAAGGAGCGGACGGCCCGCCCATCGCGGGCGACGAGATACTTGTGGAAGTTCCAGCGCGGCGGGCCGCCGGCGCGGGCGGCAAGCCAGGCGAACAGCGGATGCGCGCCCTCCCCCCTCACCTGCGTCAGGCCGGCCATCGGGAAGGTGATGCCGTAGGTCGTGTCGCAGAATTCGCGGATGCGCGCGGCATCCGTGCTCTCCTGCCGGAAGTCGTTGGACGGCACGCCGATCACGGCGAAGCCGCGCGGGGCTAAGCGGTCGTGCAGCCGCTGCAGGGCGGCGTATTGCGGGGTGAAGCCGCAGAAGCTGGCGGTGTTGACCACCAGCAGGGCACCACCGCGAAAGGGCGCGAGAGACAGCGGCCCGCCTTCCAGCGCCTCGAGCGTGAAGTCGAAGGCGGTGGCTGCCGGCGCCGCGGCCATCAGCAGCGGCATCAGCGGTGCGGCGAGAGCCACGCGACGGGACGTCTCAGCCATAGCGTTCCTCCTGCCAGGGATCGCCGCGGTTGTGGTAGCCGCGCACCTCCCAGAAGCCGGGGCGGTCCTCGCGCAGCAATTCCACGCGCGTCACCCATTTCGGGCTCTTCCAGAAGTAGAGGTGAGGGATGACGAGCCGCACCGGGCCGCCATGCTGGCGCGTCAGCGGCGCGCCCTCCCACGAATGCGCGAAAAGGTTCTCGTCGCGCGCGAAGTCATCCATGGCAAGGTTGGTGGTGTAGCCGTCGTAGCTGGTCAGCGAGACGAACCGCGCCTCCTCCTTCGGGCGGGCCATGGCGAGAAGGTCCGTCACCCCCACGCCCTGCCAGCGATTGTCATAGCGGCTCCATTGCGTGACGCAGTGGATGTCGTTGGTGCGCTCGGCCTGGGGCAGCGCGCGGAACTCGTCGAGCGTCAGGCGCACGGGGGCGGCGACCAGGCCCTCAATGCGCAGGCGCCACTTCGCGGGATCGACATCGGGCTGCACGCCGAGATCGAGGACGGGCCAGTCCTGGACGTGGCGCTGGCCGGGCGGCAGCCGGTCGCGCGCCGGATCGGCGGCGGTGCCGGTGAGCAGGCGGCCCTGGCGGGCCCAGGACTGCTTGGTCTCGATCAGCTTGTCCTTGACCCGGCCGGTCAGGGGGACGTTCTCGTCGTCGGCCATGCGCTCTCCTCGCGCGGATAGGTGCCCCGCGCGCGTCGGGATGCAAGGGTCACCGCGCGCCGTTCATCATGTAGTGCGGCACCGACACGTCGAGGTGGCGGAGCATGCCGCGGTGCCAGGCGTGGAAGTGGGGCTTCACGCGACGGATCATCTCGACACGGCGCGGATCGGCGGCAGCGTCGGCGTGGCGGGCAACCCAGCTCCGGATCTCGGAGTACAGCGCCTCGACATCGATCGTCGCGACGCGGCCGTCGCGCACCACCACCCTCCCGTCCACCACCACCTGGCGCACATGCGCGCCCTTCGCGCGCAGCAGGAGGAGATCGGGGATCGACAGGCGCTCGCTCGTCCAGGGATCCCGCAGCATCCCGGCCGTGTCCAGCACCACCGCATCGGCGCGCATGCCAGGGGCGAGCGTGCCGACCTCGTCGGCCATCCCCAGGCTGCGCGCGGCGTTGACCGTGCCCATCGCCAGCACCTCGGTCGCGGCGAGGCGCGTCTCCTCGCCAAGCTCGAAGCCCGGCACGCGGGCGAGCATCGAGATCAGGCGCAGCTCCATGAAGGGGTCGTCGTCATCGTTGATCGACTTGTCGTCGATGCCCATGGCGACGTTCACGCCGGCACGCAGCATCGGCCAGACCGGAGAGATGCCGTTGCGGACGTGCAGGTTGCAGCTCGCGTGGTGCGTCGTGCCGGCGCCACGCGCGGCGAGGAGGGCGATGTCGGCCTCGCTCAGCCAGACGGCGTGGCCGAGGGTGAGGTTCGGCGCGAGCAGCCCATGGTCGTCGAGATGGGCGACGAGCGACTTGCCGAGCGCCTTCAGGCCCCAGGCGCGCTGGTGCGGCGTCTGCAGCGTGTGGATGTGGATCGGGATGCCGCCCTTCCGGCGCGCGCTGTCGCGCACGCGGGCGAGGAAGCGCTCCGTCGTGCCATGCGCCCAGGAGGGGCCGTGGAAGACGCGGCTCATCGGCCCGTCGAACTCGGCGTGCAGCGCCTCGAACTGCGCCATGTAGCCGTCCTCGATGGCGTCCGCGTCGTAGCAGGTCATCGGCCGGACGAAGTCGGCGAGGTCCGGCGGCAGGGTCGCGAGGAAGCCGGCCTCGTCCACGCAGAACCGGTTGCGGTTGCGCACGGCAGGGCTGTAGGCGAGGCGGATGCCGGCCTCGCGATAGGCGAGGATGGCCTTGCGCGCCTCCTCGGTCGCGCGCGGGCCCTCGTCGTTCCAGCCGGTGTGGTGGATGGTGGTGCAGCCGTAGCGCAGGTGACGCACGGCGGAGAGCGCGGCGCAGAGCTCGTTCGGCAGGTACGCCATGGTGGACCAGTCGAGGAAGGCGTTCTCGAGGTAGTCGTAGAGCACGCCCTTCTGGATCGGGCTGAGGCCGCGGCCGTGGCTGTGCGCGTCGATCAGGCCGGGCATGACGATGTCGTCCGGCCCGCCGAGGGTCCCGGCCGAAGGGTGGCGGGCGAGCATCGGCGCCGCGTCGCCGATCTCGGCGACGCGGCCGTCCTCGATGCGCACCGCGGCGTCGCGCAGGACCTCGGGGCGGGAGGCGTCGGGCAGCACCCAGCCGCCGCGGAGGATCAGCATGGCGGGTTCTCCCTCACTCCTCCGGCCGGGCGAGCCAGGCCTCGACGATCGGGCCCCAGACGGGGATGCCGCCGGGGGCGCCGAACAGCGCATGGCCGTCGCGGCCGAAGGCGGGAAGCGCGACGAGGCGCGCGGGGCCGCCGGCGCCGGCATAGGCGGCGTGCATCCGCGCGGCGAGCTCGGGGCCGAAGAAGCTGTCATTGGCGGTGTAGAGCCAGAGCGTCGGCAGCCGCGCGGTGCGGCCGTATTCCGCGGCGCCGGAGACCAGCCGGTCCGGCCGGCAGTTGACGCCGGCGACGCCGCCGGCCCAGCCGCCGCGGCCGCCGGCCATGTTGACCACCGCCACGACGCCGGGCGGGTTCCCGGCCGCCAGCGCAAGCGCGCCCCAGCCGCCGGCGGATTGGCCGACCACCAGCACGCCTTCCGCCCGGATGCCGGGCAGGCGGGTGGCGTAGTCGATCGCGGCGCGGAGGTCGCGCGCCGTCTCGCGTCCGGCGCGGGCGAAGTCGGCATCGTTGCAGGAGCCGAAGCCCTCGGACCACTCGCCGCCGGAGGCGCCGTAGCCGCGGCGGAGCGGCAGCATGACGGCGTAGCCGCGGGCGAGGAACCAGGACACGGCCTCGTGCCCGCAATCGCCGGGACGCATGCCGGGCCGGCCGGCGGCGCTGGCGGGCGAGCCGTGGTTGATCAGCGCCAGCGGCGACGGGCCGGGGCGTTCGGGGCGGCAGAGCCGGGCCTGGATCAGCCGGTCGCCGACCGGGAGCCAGTGGATCTGCTCGCGCCAGCGGCCGGCGGGCGGTGCCTCGGGTCCCGCGGCGCGCGGCGGGGCGGCGCCGGTGGCGGGCGGCGCCTCCTCCCGGCAGCCGGCCAGGAGGAGGGCGGCGAGCAGGAGGAGGGCGCGCATGGCGGGGCGTGGACGGCGGGGATCAGCTCCGGCCGCGACCGCGGCGGGGCTCGGGCTCGAAGGGGGGCACGGCGCCGGCGGGGCGGCCGGCATCGAAGCCGAGGAAGCCGATCTCGGGCCGCGGGGCACCGCCGTCGCCGGCCCAGAGACGCGCGCCACGCGGGGCGGCGGGCGCCGCGGCGGCATTGGCCAGCGCGGCCTCGGCGGCGCGGGACGCGGCTTCGCGTCGCGCGGGGCCGCGGGGCGCGGGGCTGCGCGGCGGCTGGGCGAGGTCCGCCACGCCCGGATCCGGCGGCGGGGCGCGGGAGGTGTCGCGCGCCGAGAGGAGGTAGAAGGCGATCTCGTTCCGCCCCTGGTCGACCGCGGCATCGAGCGGGGTGAGGCCGAGCTGGTTGCGCGCCTCGAGGTTCGCGCCGCGGCCGACCGCGTCCCGCGCCGCGGCGATATCGCCGCGGTTGATCGCGTCGAACAGCGCGGCGTTGGGGGAGAGCCCGGCGGCCTCGGGCGAGGCCTCGATGGGTGCGGGCGGGCGGCGCGCGGCGAGGCCGGGCAGCGCCGGGGCGGGCCCGACGGTCGGCGCCTGGCGCTGCTGCGGCCGGACGATGTCCTGCGCCGCCGCCGGGGCGCCGGCGAAGAGCAGGAGGGCGGGGAGCAGGGGAAGCACGCGTCGCATGCGCCGGACCCTAGGGGATGCCGCGGGCGGGCGGAAGGGCGGAGCGTTCCTACTCCGCCCGCACGCCGGTTTCCTGGATCACGGCACGCCAGCGGACCGTCTCCTCCGCCATCAGCCGGGACAGGGCGGCGGGGGTGACCTCGGGCGCGAGCTGCATCCCCTGCCCTTCCAGGTGCCCGCGCAGCACCGGGTCCGCGAGGGCGGCCGCCAGCGCGCGCCGCAGGCGCTCCCGCGCCGGCTCCGGCGTGGCGGCGGGGACGACCAGGCCGAAGAAGACGGAGGCATCGTAGCCGGGCAGCCCCTGCTCGGCGACGGTCGGCACCTCCGGCAGCACGGTGGAGCGGGCGGCCGTGGTGACGCCGAGCGCCCGCAGCCGGCCGGCCTGCACATGGGGCAGCGCGGTCAGCACGTCGGTGAAGACCATCGCGATGTGCCCGGCCAGCACGTCGTTCAGCGCCGGGCCGGTGCCGCGATAGGGGATGTGCTCGAACCGCGTGCCGGCCATGCGGTTGAACAGCGCGCCGGCAAGGTGGGAAGAGGCGCCGTTGCCGGAGGATCCGTAGGCGAGCGAGGCGTCGCGCCGGCCGAGCGCCACCAGCTCCGCCACGGTGCGGGCGGGCACGGCGGGGTTCACGGCCAGCACGTTGGGGATGCGGCCGAGCGGGCCGATCGGCGCGAAGTCCCGCACCGGATCGTAGGCCTGGTCCGGGAAGAGCATCGCGTTGATCGCCAGCGGGCCTGAGGTGCCGAACAGCACCGTGTTGCCATCCGGCGCGGCGCGCGCCACGTGGTCGGCGCCGACATTGCCGCCGGCGCCGGCGCGGTTCTCCACCACCACCACCTGGCCCAGCCCCTCCTGGAGCAGGAGGGCGAGGCGCCGCGCGATGAGGTCGGTCGGCCCGCCGGGCGCGAAGGGCACCACGAGCGAGACGGGCCGCGCCGGTTGCCCGAGCGCGGGGCGGGCCAGCGGCAGCAGCGCGGCGGCGAGGAGCCGGCGTCGGCGGGTCATGTGTTTCCTCCGGGGTCGGGAAGCAGGTCGGCGAGGCCTTCGGCGTCCGGGTCCTCCGCCGCCAGCGGGTCGCGCGGCAGCACGCGGTGGCGCAGGACCATCCGCGCGAGCAGGAGGCGTTCCGGCATGCCGCCGCGCGCCGCCTCCCACGCCATCGCCGCGGCGGAAGCGAGGTGATAGAGCGCCGAGGCGGCCTGCCGCGCCAGCGCCGGGTCGTCGCCTGCGCGCCCGGCCAGGGCCAGCGCTCGATCGAGTGCCGCCGGCGCCTCGGGCAGGCTGCCGGAGGCGGCGAGCAGCGCGCGCAGGTGCCGGTCCAGCGCGGCGAGCGATCCCTCCCGCCCCGCGGCGCGCAGCACGTCGAGGGCCACGATGTTGCTCGTCCCCTCCCAGATGCTGCCGAGATGCGCGTCGCGCAGCAGGCGGGCATCGGGCCATTCCTCGATGTAGCCGCAGCCGCCGCGCACCTCCATCGCGTCGCCCGTCGCCCTGCGCGCGTCGCGGCAGGCGCGGAACTTGATCAGCGGCGTGAGGATGCGCAGCAGGGGATAGGCCCCCTCCTCGCCGGCATCGGCGCGGCGCAGCGCCTCTGCGGTCTGGAACATCATGCTGCGCGCCTGCTCGGCCGGCAGCAGCAGCTTGGCGAGCTGGCGGCGCATCAGCGGCATCTCGACAAGTCGGCGGCCGAAGGCGACGCGGCGATGGGCAACGAACAGGGCCTCGGTCAGCGCGCGGCGCATCAGGCCGGCGGCGCGCACGCCGTTCGACAGGCGGGAGTTGTTCACCATGTCGGCCATCTGGCGGAAGCCCGCCTCGGGATCGCCGACGAGGAAGGCGGTGGCGCCTTCCAGCCGGATCTCCCCGCTGGCCATGGAGCGGGTGCCGAGCTTCGGCTTGAGCCGCAGGATGCGGTACGCGTTCGGTGTGCCGTCCGGCAGGGTGCGCGGCAGCAGGAAGAGCGAGACACCGCGGAGGCCGGGTGCCGCGCCCTCCCGCCGGGCCAGCACCATCGCCAGCGCGGCGTCGGGATTGGAGCAGAACCACTTGTCGCCGGAGAGCGCCCAGGTGCCGTCGTCGCGCGGCGCCGCGGTGACGGCGGTGGCCGCGACATCGCTGCCGGCCCCCTGCTCGGTCATGAACATGGCACCCTGGTGCAGGGCATCGAGATCCCCGCTGGTGAGCGCGGGCAGGTAGCGCGCGACGAGGTCCGGGGCACCGAAGCGGCGCAGCGTGCGCGTCAGGCTGTCGGTCATGCTGACCGGGCAGCAGAGGCCGAACTCGGCCTGCACGAAAAGATAAGTCAGGAGGTATTTCGCGGCCGGCGGCATCGGGTCCGGCCAGCCGAGCACGCCGCCGCGATGCGACAGCGCCGCGAGGCCGTATTCGCCGAAGGCGAGGCGCTCCATCTCGCGGTAGGCGGGGTGGTATTCGACGGATTGCGCATCCTCGCCCCGGCGGCTGCGCGGGCGCAGCACCGGCGGGTTGCGGTCCGCGGTGGCGGCGAGGTCGTCGAGCGCCCCGCCCGCGAGCGCGCCGAGCCTGTCGATGTGCGGCGCAAGATGCGCCAGCAGCGGTGCCGGGAGATAGAGCGCGGCCAGGCGCCCGAGCGTGGGGTCGGCGCGCCAGAGGTTCAGGCCGCGGCTGTCGGGGACCGCGGCGGCGCCGGTGGGCGGATGCGGCGAACGGATGTGCATGCGGCGTCCTCGGCCGTTTCCTCTCGCCAGGCTGGGCCTGGCGGGGCGAGCGGCCAATCGATTTGTCCTGAGGGGGGTTTGAGCTAGGCTCAAACCCCCCGATGACCTATCGCCGCCTTCCCTCGCTCTCCGCGCTGCGCTGCTTCGAGGCGGCGGCAAGGCACCGCAGCGTCAGCCGCGCGGCGGCGGAGCTGCATGTCACGCCGGGCGCGGTCAGCCGGCAGGTGCGCGCGCTGGAGGAGGAGCTGCGCCTGGCGCTGTTCCTCCGCACGCCGACCGGGCTGGTGCCGACGCCGGCGGGCGAGACGCTGTTCGCCGCGGCGCGGGATGCGCTGGACAGGCTGGCGGAGGGCGTGGTGCGGGCCGCCGCGCCGCCGCCGCCCCGGGCGTTGACGGTCGGCGCCTACACGCTGTTCGCCAGCCGCTGGCTGATCCCGCGCTGGGGAAGGCTGCGCGCGCGGCATCCCGCGCTCGACGTGACGCTGGTGACGGAGGCGGACCCGCTGGCGCTGGTCCCCGGACGGTTCGACGCGGCGATCGCAGTGGCGGGGGCGGAGGCGCGTCCGGGCGTGGCGGTGCACCCGCTGGTGCCCATCGAGACCTTGCCGGTGTGCGCGCCGGCGCTGCTCGACGGCTTCGACTGGCGTGGCGCGCACCTTCTGCACTCCCGCCAGCGGCCCGACGACTGGGCGCGTTGGCTCGCGGCGGCGGGCGTGCCGGGCGCGGACCCGGCCTCGGGCAGTTGGTTCGAGAGCATCGGGTTGGCGATCGACGCGGCAGCAAACGGGCTCGGCGTGGCGCTGGCGATCCGCGCGCTGGTCGGGCCGGACCTGGCGGCCGGGCGCGTGGTGGTGGCTGCGCCCTTCGCCCGCCGCAGCGCGCGCGGCTTCGCGCTGCTGCACGAGGCGTCACGCGCGGCGGACCCGGCGCTGAGGGCGTTCCGGGAGTGGCTGCTGGAGGAGGCGGAAGCGCCATGACCCGCGGGCGCGCCGATGACGCCGGCAGGAAATGCCGGTGAGTCCCTGCCGGATGCATCCGCTAGCATTCGGGCAACCCAACCAGATGACAGAGCCGGCCACGGACAGGCGAGGACCCCGCCCGATCGGGCTCGGCGATGACACCCTGGCCCGGGTGTCGGGCGGCAAGGGATCGGGCGAGAGGGAAGCGGACACGGTGCCGGGTTGAACGGCGGAAGGTCCCCCGACCGAGCCGCAGGATGCCCTGACGCAGGGGTCGGGCAGTGCCAGCCATTGGCACTGGGACGACGTTCTGGAAGTGACCCTTGCGATCTCCCTCGGCGGCCGCTCCTGGAGCCCGGACATGGGCAGCAAGGCATTCGTGGCGGACGACCTGATCACGTGATGCCGAGCGCGGATGTGGGGGCCGTCGAGCCCGTCCCTAAGTCCCCCCATCCACCGCCAGCACCTGCCCGGTGATCCAGCCCGCATACGGGCTCGCCAGGAACAGCACCGCATTCGCGATGTCCTCCGGCGTGCCGAGGCGGCGCATGGCGAGGCCTTCGAGCATGGCGCGCTGCCCGGCCTCGCCATAGCCCTCGAACTGCTTGACGGAAGCGGGGTTCGACAGGGCGAAGCCGGGGGCGACGGAGTTCACCGTCACGCCATGCGGGCCGAACTCGCGCGAGAGCTGGCGCGTCAGGCCGACCAGCGCGTGCTTCGCCGCGCAATAGGCCTGGATGCCGGTGCGGCTCGCCTTGAGGCCGGCGCCGCTGCTGATGGTGACGATGCGGCCCGAGCGCGCGCGCTTCATCCCCGGCGCGGCAGCGCGGGCGAGGCAGAAGGCGGCGTGGACGTTGATGTCGAAGATGGCGTGCCAATCCTCCTCCGGCACCTCCTCGATCGGGCGCATGGACTGGCCGCGCACCCCGCCCGCATTGCAGACGAGCACGCCCAGGGGGCGCCCGGAGGCGCGCTCCACCTCGCCGATCCAGCGCGCCGCGGCGCCTTGGGCTGTGAGGTCGAAGGCCGCCGTCGCGATCCGTCCCTCGGCGCGCGCGGTCTCGGCCAGCTCCTCGGCCGACAGGTCGCAGCCATGCACCTCGGCGCCGATTGCGGCGAGGCTGCGGGCGATGGCGCGGCCGAAGCCGTGGCCGGCGCCGGTGACGGCGGCGACCACGCCGTCGAAGCGGATGTTCATGGACGCATCAACTCCAGCAGGTTGTCGTCGGACATCGGGCGCGCGCCGCGCTCGGCCTCATGGATCATCGCGATCAGGCGTCGGAGCGTCGGGCAGGGCAGGCCGTGGGCGCGGCCGATCGGCGGCACGGCGCCGATCTGCGCATCGGCGGGCGTGGCACGGCGGCGCACCCACAGGTCACGCCAGATCCCGCTATGCGTCTTTGCATTCGGGCGGTTGAAGGCGATCATCGCACCGATCGAGCGCAGCGCCGCCGCCTCGGACGCGCCGGGGGCGAATGCGGCGGGGTCGAAGCCGTTGAAGCCCAGGGAGGAGACGCCCTCGGCCCGCGCCACCGCGACCACCTCTCCGGCCAGCGCGCGGATCAGCGGCGCCAGCTCGGGCCGCGCAAGCGTATCGGCGATCCCGCGCTCCGCGAGGCCCTGGGCGTAAAGCAGCGAGGAATAGGCGAGCTTGCCCCAGAGATAACCCCAGATGTTGTCGGTCAGCACGGCTTCGGGCTCGAAGGTGTCGCGCAGCAGCGCGTGCATCGCGCGGGCGCGCGGCGTGGCGGCGCCGTCCAGCTCGCCGACCACCACGGCGCCACGGTTGCCGTAGAGCACGCGGCCCGGGGCCAGCCAGTCCGCGCCGAAATTGACGAAGGCACCCATCGTGCGCTCGGCGCCGCAGATCTCGGCGATCATCCGCTCGCATAGGCCGTTCTGCAGCGACAGCACGTAGCCGTCGGCCGCCAGGTGCGGCAGCAGCGCGCGGCAGGCGGCTTCCGTGTCGTGCGTCTTGACGCAGAGGAGCACGCGACGGAAGGCGCCCTTCAGCGCCCCGGGCAGGCAGGCCGGCGCGTGGACGCGGAAGGACGCGACCGGACCCTCGACGGCGAGGCCGCGCGCCGGGTCGGCGATCGCGGCGACGTGCTCCTCCACGATGTCCACGAAGACCACGGCGTGCCGCGCGCGGACGAGATGCGCGCCGACCGTGCCGCCGATCGCGCCGGCGCCCCAGACGAGGATCGGGCCGCGGTCGACCGCCTGCCGCGCCGCGGCCTTCTCCGACTCCTTGGCCACCGCAAGCCCCCCATGCATCGGCCGCGCTTGCGCGGCTGCGCGGCGCGGGGTCTCGTGCAGCACGCTAAACCGGAGACAACCCGCGTCAATGCGACGCCGCGCATGATCCCCCTGCTCCAGGCGCTGCCACTGCTGCTGCTGGTGGCGGCGCTGCTCTCGGGGCGGTTCGGTCCGGTGCCCGCGGTGCTGCTCGCGCTGGGTGCGGCGCTGCCGGCGGCGATCGTCTCGCTGCCCGAAGGTGCGTCGGTGCCCGGCTTCCTTGCCGGGGAGACGGCGCGCGGGGCGTTCCTGGCGCTGAAGCCGATCGGCGTGGTGATCGGCGGGCTGCTGTTCCATGCGGCGGTGTCGGAGGAGCGGCGCGGGGGCGGAGAGGCCGCGACGCCGCGGCGGATCTTCGTCGCGACGGTGCTGATGGGCGGCTTCATGGAAAGCGTGACGGGGTTCGCGGTCGGCGCGGTCTTCGCGCTGTCGGCGCTGCGCGGCATGGGGCTGCGCGGCGCGCCGGCGGGCGCCATGGCGCTGCTGGCCCTCACCCTCGTCCCCTGGGGCGGGCTCGGCCCGGGCACCGCGCTGGGCGCGGCGCTCATCGGCCTGCCGGCACAGGCGGTGGCGGGGGCGACGGCGTGGCCGAACGCGGCCTGGCTGCCGCTGCTCGGGCCGGTGCTGTGGCGGCTCTGCGCCGCCGCTGGCGTCGCGGTCCCGCCCGGGGAGCGGCTGGCGCAGACGGCGATCCTGCTCGTCGTCTCGACGCTTCTGCTGCTGTCGCATGCGGTGTTCCCATTCGAGGTGGCGGGCATCCTCGCCGCGGGGCTGCCGCTGCTCGGCGCGCTGTGGCGCCTTTCGCCGCCGGAGGGCGTGGAGGGGTGGCGGCGGGCGGCGGGGGCGATGGCGCCCTATGTCGCGCTCACCGTCGCACTGCTGGCCGCGCGCGCGATCCCGGCCGTGCCGGAATGGCGGCCCTTCGCAGGGCTGCCGGGCTTCCCGCCCACGCATGTGGCGGTGGTGCTGTGGGTGGTCGCGGCGATGCTGCTGGCACGCAGGCCGGACGGCTTCTCGCGCGCACGCGGCGCCTTTCGCCGTGCCTGGCGGCCGGCCCTGGCCATGCTGCTCTACGTCGTGCTGGCGCGATGGATGGCGGGCTCCGGCGCCGCCGGCGCGCTGGCCGAGGCGGCGGCCGGCGCACTCGGCACGCTCGCGCCCTATGCGGTGCCGGTGCTCGGGCTGGCGTCGGGGATGGTGACGGGCAGCAATGTCAGCTCCAACGCCGCGCTCATGCCGGTGCAGGCGGCGCTCGGCCGCGCCGCCGGAATGCCGGAACTGCTGGCGCCGGCGCTGCACAATTTCGCGGGGGCGGCGGGGGCCGGCATGTCCTTCGCTGTGACGGCGCTGGTCTGCGCGCTGCTGGCCGACGGTACGCGCCCGGCCGCGCTGTGGCGGCTGCTGGCGCCGTCGATGGCGGCGGTGGTGGTCATCGGGTGGGTGGCGGTGGCGGTGTGGGGGTAGCGGGTGCGGCCGCCCGCCGCGCCAGCGCCGCGCGGCCTTCCGGGGTGGGTTCGACGAGGAGCGACGCACCCTCGGCGCGCAGGGCGACGAGGCCGCGGGCGGTCGCTTCCTCCCACACGGCGAGGCGGGGGCAGGAGGTGCGCCAGGCCTCCATCACCTCGGCGTAGGGGCGCGGCGCGGCGGCGACCGCGGCGACCAGATCCAGCACCAGCGCGTCCAGCGGATCGGCCATCTCCGTCATCCCCGCAGCAGCAGCCAGGACCCCTGGGCGAGGTAGGCCAGCGCGATGCCGGTCACGATCCGCCCGGCCCAGAGACGATACGACGCCTCGCTCATTGCGCGCAGCAGCGGGCGCGAGAGTGCGGTGCCGAGCAGCGAGGCGAGCACCGCGCCCGCGGCCGCGATGCCGTCCAGCGCCGCCGGATCGGCGAGCAGCGCGCCGAACCAGGCGAGCTTGAGCGCATGGCCGACCACCTGGCACAACGCCTTCGTGGCGATGATCGCGTGCCGGTCCAGCCGGCCGCCGAGGAAGACTCGATCGAGCAGCGGCCCGGCCACGCCGGTCAGCAGCATCAGCGACATGCTCGCGGCGCCGGTGGCCACCATGTGCGCCGGCCGCTCGGGGTCCGGGCGGATGCGGGCGGGCAGCAGGGCGAGGCTGAAGGGGCTGAGGCCGAGCGCGAGCAGCGCCACCCCCTTCTCCGGCACGTACTGCACGAGCCACCAGAGGCCGAGCGCGGCGGCGCAGCCCAGCGCATGCGCCGCGACGATGCGCGGCCGTACCGCGCGAAGGCCGAAGGCGGCACGCCAGCCATTGGACGACACCTGCGTCACCGCATGCAGCGCCATCGCCTCGGGCAGCGGCAGCAGCACGAGCAGCAGCCCGACGAGCACCATCCCGCCCGCCATGCCGAACACCCCGGAGAGCGTCGCGGTCGCTACCATCGCGAGCCAGACGAGAAGGAGGGTGCCGGTTGCCATGGACGGTCCTTGCGCATGCGTGGCGCGCGCGCGCAAGCTGCGTTGTCTCGCGGTGAGGGTGAGCTTTCCTGATGGTGGCGCGTGCCCCCTTCCCCAACGGCATCCGCGCCTTCGAGGCGGCCGCCCGCCTCGGCGGCTTCGCCGCCGCCGCGGCCGAGCTGCACGTCACTCCCGCGGCGGTGAGCCGCATGGTGAAGCTGCTGGAGGCGCGGATGGGCGTCGCGCTGTTCGAGCGGCGGGCCAACCGCCTGCGGCTGACCGAAGCCGGACAGGAGTATCGGGACGGGCTGGTGCCGCTGCTGGACGCGGTGGCACGGCTGACCGAGCGCGTGGCGGCACGCGGCGGCGCGCGGGTGCTGACCGTGGGCGTCGGACCGACCTTCGCGGTCCGCTGGCTCATCCCTCGCCTCGGCGCCTTCCGCCGCCGGGCCCCGGATGTCGAGGTGCGGATCGCCACCGGCGGCGCCGCCGCGCCTTTCTCCGAGGACTGGACCTGCGGGATCCGCCTGGGCGAAGGCGACTGGCCGGGCTTCCGTGCGCTGCCGCTGGTTGCCGCCGACCTCACGCCGGTCTGCGCGCGCGCGATGGCCGCCGCGCTCGGCACGCCGCCGGACCTGCGCGGCGCGGCGCTGCTGCGCGTGGCGCATGCGCCGGAGGACTGGCCGCGCTGGCTTGCCGCGGCGGGGATGCACGGGATCGCGGCGGCGGGGCCGGTCCTCGGCTTCCATGGGCAGGCGCAGCAGGCGGCGCTCGACGGGCTCGGCGTCGCGCTCGGGCTGCGGCCCTACATCGACGACGACATCGCCTCGGGCCGGCTGGTGGCGCCCTTCGCCCTGGCGGTGCCGCGCGGACGATGGTGGCTGGTCCATCGGGAGGCGCGGGAAGCCGAGGCCGCCTTCCGCGCCTTCCGCGACTGGCTAACCGAGGAGGCCGCCTTGCCCACCACCGCCCCCGGGGCTACCGCTGGGTCATGAGCACGCACACGCACCTGATCGCCGGCCGCCGTCCTGCGGTGGAGGCGACGATCCCCGTCATCAACCCCTCGGACGGCGCCGAGGTCGGGCGGCTCGCGCGCGGCACGGCGCGGGAGGTGGACGCGGCCTGCCGCGCGGCGCAGGCCGCGCTCGACGGCGCGTGGGGGCGTGTCACCGCGGCGGAGCGAGGGCGGATGCTGCTCGCGCTCGGCGGGCTGATCCGGCGGGACGCGGAGCGGCTGGCCGCGCTGGAATCGCTCGATGTCGGCAAGCCGCTGCGGCAGGCACGCGCCGACGCCGCCGCCTGCGCGCGCTACTTCGAGTTCTACGGCGGTGCGGCCGACAAGATCCATGGCGAGACGATCCCCTCGGCCGAAGGCATCCTGGCGATGACGGTGTGGGAGCCGCACGGCGTCACCGCGCACATCATCCCGTGGAACTACCCGATGCAGATCCTTGGCCGCTCCCTAGGTGCCGCGCTGGCCATGGGGAACGCCGCGGTGGTGAAGCCTGCGGAGGATGCGAGCCTCTCCACCCTCGCGATCGCGGAGCTGGCGCTGGAGGCCGGCTTCCCGGAAGGCGCGGTGAACGTCGTCACCGGCCTCGGCGAGGAGGCGGGCTCGGCGCTGGCGGCGCATCCCCTCGTCGCGCACATCTCCTTCACCGGCAGCCCGGAGGTCGGCACGCTGATCCAGAAGGCGGCGGCGGAGCGCACCATTCCCGTGACGCTCGAGCTCGGCGGCAAGAGCCCGCAGGTGGTCTTCGCCGACGCCGAGATGGAAGGGGTGGTGCCGACAGTGATGGCGGCGATCATCCAGAATGCCGGCCAGACCTGCTCGGCCGGGTCGCGCCTGCTGGTGGAGGAGGCGGCGTACGACCGGCTGACCGCCGCGCTGGCGGAGCGCTTCGCGGCCCTGGAGGCGGGGCCGGCGGAGCGCGACCTCGATCTCGGGCCGCTGGTCAACGCGTCGCAGCGTCGACGGGTGGAAGGCTTCCTCGAGGTCGCGCGGCGCGAGGGCGTGCGCGCGGCGGCGGAGGGCCGGATCGCGACCAACGCGCCGGAGGGCGGGTTCTACGTGAAGCCGACGCTGCTGGCCGGCGTCGACCCTGCGCACCGGCTGGCGCAGGAGGAGATCTTCGGCCCCGTCCTCGTTGCCACGCGGTTCCGGGACGAGGCGGAGGCACTGCGCATCGCCAACGGCACGGAGTACGGGCTGGTCGCGGGGGTGTGGACGCGCGATCTCGGCCGCGCGCTGAGGCTGGCGCGCGGCATCCGCGCGGGACAGGTCTTCGTCAACAACTACGGCGCCGGTGGCGGCATCGAGCTGCCCTTCGGCGGCGTCAAGCGCAGTGGCCACGGGCGCGAGAAGGGATTTGCGGCGCTGCACGGCTTCGGCGCGCTGAAGACCATCGCGGTGCGGCACGGGTAGCGGTCTGCGGGCCGGGCAGACCTGCGCGGCAACCTGGGCGATGCGCAAGGATGAACGGCATCACCCAGGCTCCTCCGCGGCCGCAGGCTTTGCCTCGGCTGCGGCCCGGCGCCGGCTGGCGGCGCGGGCGATGACGTAGAAGACCGGCGTCAGCACCAAACCGAACAGCGTCACGCCGAGCATGCCGTAGAAGACGGCGACGCCAAGGCTCTGCCGCATCTCGGCGCCCGCGCCGGTCGCCACCGTCAGCGGCAGCACGCCGAGGATGAAGGCGAGGCTGGTCATCAGGATCGGGCGGAGCCGCGTGCGCGCGGCGGCCGCCGCCGCCTCCCACCGCGTGGCGCCGGCATCCTCCGCCGCGCGGGCGAATTCCACGATGAGGATGGAGTTCTTCGCCGCGAGGCCCACCAGCACCACAAGCCCCACCTGCACCAGCACGTTGTTGTCCAGGCCGGCGTGGCTGACACCGAGCAGCGCCGAGAGCACCGACATCGGCGCGATCAGCACGACGGCCAGGGGCAGCGTCCAGCTCTCGTACATCGCGGCGAGGACGAGGAAGACGAAGACGACGGCGAGGGCGAAGGCGATCGGGGCGGTGTTGCCGGCGATCGTCTCCTGCAGGGCGATCTCGGTCCATTCGTAGCCGAATCCCTCCGGCAGGCTGGTGCGCAGCACTTCCTCCATCGCCGCGATTGCCTGGCCCGTGGAGATGCCGGGCATCGCTGCGCCCTGCACCTCGGCGGCAGGATACAGGTTGTAGCGGGGCACGCGGTAGGGACCGGAGGTTTCGTGGAAGGTGGCCAGCGAACCGAGCGGCACCATCCCGCCTTCCGCCGTCGGGGTGCGCAGCCGGGCGATGTCCTCGATGCCGGTGCGGTGCGCCATGTCCGCCTGCGCGGTGACGCGCCAGGTCCGGCCGAGCAGGTTGAAGTCGTTGACGAAGGCCGACCCCATGTAGACGCCCAGCGCCTCATGCACGCGGGAGACGGGGACGCCGAGCATCTCGGCCCGCGTCCGGTCGACCTCGGCGCGGATCTGCGGGGTGCCGGTGTTGAAGAGCGAGAAGGCGAGCGCGATGCCGGGCGCGCCGTTCGCCGCGGCGACGACCGCCTGGGTCGCGCGCTCCAGCTCCTGCGGGCCGCGGCCGGCGCGGTCCTGGATCATCAGCTTGAACCCGCCGCCTGTGCCGATGCCGGGCACGGAGGGCGGCGGCAGCACCAGGATCTGGGCGTCCGGATCGCCCATCAGCCTGCCCTGGAGATCGCGCAGGATGTCGGCGCCGGACAGGCCGAGCCGGGCGCGCTCCTCGAATGATCTCAGGCTGGCGAACACGACCGCGGTGTTCGGCGCGTTGGTGAAGGTGGCGCCGTCGAAGCCCGAGAAGGCGACGGCGCTCTCCACCCCCGGGGTCGCCATGATCGCGTCCGAGGCGCGGTGCACCACCGCATCGGTGCGGCTGAGGCTGGCGCCGGGCGGGAGCTGGATCGCGGCGATGAAGTAGCCGCGGTCGAGCGGCGGGATCAGCCCGGTCGGCGTCGTCAGCACGTTCTGGCCTGTCCAGGCAAGCAGGCCGCCGTAGAGCAGCAGCAGGATGACCGGCAGCCGTACCAGCCGCCGCGTCGTCGACCCGTAACCGAGGGACAGCCGGTCGAAAACGCGGTTGAAGCCGCGGAAGAACAGGCCGATCGGTGCGGCCAGCCCGCGCGGCGCGGCATGGCCGTGCGGCTTGAGCAGCCGCGCCGCCAGTGCCGGCGAGAGGGTGAGCGAGACGACGGCCGAGAGCACCGTGGCGACGGAGATGGTGACGGCGAACTGCCGGTAGAAGTCGCCGGAGATGCCGGTGATGAAGGCGGTGGGCACGAAGACGGCGACCAGCACGAGCGCGATCGCAATCAGCGCGAAGCCCACCTCGTCCATCGTGCGCCGCGCCGCCTCGAGCGGCGACAGGCCCGCGGCCATGTGGCGCTCGGCGTTCTCCACCACGACGATCGCGTCGTCCACGACGATCCCGATGGCGAGGATGAGGCCGAAGAGCGTCAGCGAATTGAGCGTGAAGCCGAGGGCAAGCAGCACGGCAAAGGTGCCGATGATGGAGACGGGGATGGCCAGCAGCGGGATCAACGCGGCGCGCCAGTTCTGGAGGAAGAGGATGACGACGAGGACGACCAGCGCCACCGCCTCGGCGAAGGTGACGAGGACGGCCTCCATGCTCTGGGCGATGAAGCGCGTCGGGTCGTAGACGACGCTCCAGGCGACGCCGGCGGGAAAGCCGCGCCCGGCCTCCTCCATCGTGCGGCGGATCGCCGCGGCCGTGGAGAGCGCGTTGCTGCCGGGCCGCTGGAAGATGACGATGGCGGTCGCCACCCTGTTGTTCAGCAGCGCGTTGACGGTGTAGTCCGCCGCGCCGATCTCGGTCCGCGCTACGTCCCGCAGACGCACCGGCGCACCCCCCTGCCCCGTGGCGACGATCTGCTCGTCGAACTGCTCGGGCGTGGAGAGGCGGCCCCCGGCCTGGACGCTGACCTCGAAGGCGCCGGCCTCGGCGGCGCGCGGCGCCTGCCCGACCGCGCCGGCGGCGACCTGCGCGTTCGCGCGGCGCAGCGCCTCCACCACCTCGCCCGGCGACAGGCCGCGCGCGGCCAGGCGGTCGGGATCGAGCCAGACGCGCATCGCGTAGTCCCGCGCGCCGAACACCCGCGCCTCTCCCACGCCATCCAGCCGGGCGAGGCGGTCGCGCAGGTTCAGCGTGGCGAAGTTCGAGATGTATTCGGGGCTGCGGCTGCCGTCGGGCGAGGTGAGGTGCACCACCATCAGCAGGTCCGGCGAGGCCTTCAGCACCGTGATGCCGAGGCGCCGGACCTCCTCCGGCAGGCGGGGCTCGGCGATCGCGACGCGGTTCTGCACCAGCACCTGCGCCCCGTCCACGTCGGTGCCCTGGCGGAAGACGACGCTGACCGTCACGCGGCCGTCGCCGGTGGACTGGGACGAGAGGTAGAGCATGCCCTCGACACCGTTCACCTCCTGCTCGATGGGGCCGGCGACGGTGGCCGCGATCGTCTCGGCCGAGGCGCCGGGATAGAGCGCCGTGACCTGGACGGTGGGCGGCGCGATCTCCGGGTATTCCGCGATCGGCAGGCGAAGCGCCGCGATGGCGCCGACCAGGGTGATCGCGATCGACAGCACGGCGGCGAAGACAGGGCGGTCGATGAAGAAGCGCGCGAGGTTCATTGTATTGCCTTCAGACGCCGGGCGCGGCCCTTGGCCGCCTGGCTTCGCGCCACGACGGGCGCGCGGGTTGCGGTGCCGGCCCGGGGGCGCCGGCCGCCCTGCGGCGGCGCCATCCGGGTCGGAGGCGAGTGGTCACCGGGCGCTTGCGATCGGACCGGCGCCGATCAGGCCTTGCTCGGCGGTGACACGCGTGCCCGGGCGGGCGCGGTGAAGGCCGCCGATGATGACGCGGTCGCCCGGCGCCAACCCGCTGCGCACCACCCGCAACCCGTCCACCAGCGGCCCGAGCTGAACCGCGCGCGGCGCGACCGTGCCGTCGGCCGCGACGGTAAGCACGACGCGGCCGGACTGGTCGGCCATCACCGCCGCGTCGGGGACCATCAGCGCATCGGCGTCGCCCGCGAAGAGGCGAAGGCGGGCGAAGGCGCCGGGCGTCAGGAACAGGTCGGGGTTCGCCAGCACGGCCCGTGCGCGGATGGTGCCGCTGCGCCGGTCGAAGGCACTGTCCACGAACTCCACGCGGCCGGCATGCACGAACTCGGCCTCGTCCAGCAGACGCAGCCGCACCGGCAGGCCGCCGGCGTCGTCCCCGTTGCGCAGCCCGGCGCCCGCGGCGCGGACGTGACGGAGGTACTGCGCCTCGCTGACGTCGAAGCTGGCGTAGACCGGGTCGAGCGCGACGACCGTGGTCAGCAGCGTCTCGCCCTGAACCACCAGGTTGCCGGCGTCGACGCGGCGGTCGCTGACGCGTCCGGCGCGCGGTGCGCGGACCTCCGTGAACTCCAGGTCCAGCTCCGCCTGCCGCAGCGCCGCGCGCGCGGCGGCGATGCCCGCCTGCGCCTCGCGCAGCGCGCTGCGGCGCGTATCCAACTCGGCCTCCGGCGCGAAGTTCTGGCGCGCCAGCGGCGCGTAGCGCTGCACCTGCTGATCGGCCAGCGTCAGCCGCGCCTCGGCGCGCGCCACCTCGGCGCGTGCGCTCTCCACCGCGATGCGGAAGGGCCGCGCGTCCAGGGTGAAGAGCAGGTCGCCGCTGCGCACCAGCGCGCCATCCCGGAAATGTACGCCTTCCACCTGGCCAGAGACGCGAGGGCGTATCTCGACACGTGCGGAGGGTTCGATGCGGGCGGTGTGCTCCTCCCACTCCGCCACCTGGCGGGCGAGCGGCGCGGCGGCGATGACGCTCGGGGGCGTTGCGCCGGCCTGTGCCGCCGCCGGCCCGGCAAGGCCGGCCTCGGCGAGCAGCACGAGCGCCGCCGCGCCGCCGAGCCGGCCGATATGCGCCTGGGTGCGGCCAAGCCAGTCCAGCCAGGGATGCGCGACGCCGGGCCCGGCGTGCGGCTGATCGGGATCGTCTTGCATCTCGGCTGTCCTGGTTCGGTGGTCGTGTTCGGCCTCAGCCACGGCTGAGGAAGTTGTTCAGCAACCGCGCCAGCGCGCCGCCGCGATCGGCGCCGTTCTCCGCCGGCAGCGTGCCGTCGCCGCCGATCAGCGCCAGCCTCGTCCGGCTGATGTCGGCCGGCACCCAGACCACCGAGGCGTTCTCGCCCGAGCCGACGATCACCGCCCGGCCGCCGGGCCGCGGCGCCTGCGCGTAGTGCGGATCGAGATGCTCGATCCGCGTGTTCTCGCCGCTGTTGGTGGCGAGGGCACGGCCACCGCCGACGATGTTGCCGTGCGGGCCGGGGCCATAGTCGATCTCGCTGTTCTCGCCCGCGCCCACCGAGCGCGGATAGGAGGTCTGGGCGAGCGCGGCGCCGGAGAGTGCGGGGCCGAGCAGCGCGGCGCCGATGGTCAGGATGCGAAGAGTGCGGTTCATCTTAGTGTTCCTCTGCATGCGTTGGTGCGTCGTGCACCGGTGTGGAAAGAATGGGCCTTCGCGGCTGAGACGTCCTTGTGCCTGCCCTGGTGCGTCCTGAAGCAGGCTGAGGCCTACCGCACGGCCGCGAGGGCGCCCTGCGCCGCGGCTTCGATGACGCGCGCCACCTCTCGTGGCCGGGTCGCGAAGACCACGTGGCTGCCCTGCACCTCCGTCATGCGCGCGCCGATACGCCGCGCCGTGCGACGGAGCAGCTCCGGGGCGATCGCCCCGTCCTCTGTCGCGACCACGTACCAGCTCGGCCGGCTGCTCCATGCCGCCGCCATTACCGGCGCGCGAAGGGCCGCCATCGCGATCGGCACCTGCGCGTCGCGCAGGAAGGCGGCATCGGCCTCGTCCATGTCGCCGGCGAAGCCGGCGCGGAACCGCTCGCCGTTCAGGTAGGCGAACCCGTCCGGCTGCTCCTCCGGCACGAAGTCCGGCGGCGGCGGGATCTCGGCGTACTGGTCGAGGGTGGACTGCCCGACATCGGGCGCGAAGGCCGCGATGTAGACGAGGCCGACCACCTTCGGGTCCTCGCCGGCCTCGGTGATGACGCTGCCGCCATAGGAGTGGCCCACCAGGATGGTGGGCCCGTCCTGGCGCCGCAGCACGCGCCGCGTGGCAGCGACATCGTCCGCGAAGGAGGTCAGCGGGTTCTGCACGATGCTGACCCGGAAGCCGCGTGCGGTCAGCTCGTCATACACGCCGCGCCAGCCGGACCCATCGGCGAAGGCGCCATGAACGAGGACGATGTTCTTGACGGCGCCTGCCTGGGGGTGCCGTGCATCAAGGGCGTTGGCGGTGCTCATGATCATGTCTCCTGTCGGGATCGCCGCGGCGGATGCGAGCGCAAGAAGCTGACGACGATTCATGGCCAGGCCCGTCCGTCGAATGGGCCGCTCCAGCCGGGCCACGCCGTCCGGAGTGCATCCGGGGAGAGGAGGCGGGTGCCGTCCCCGGCCGCCGGCCGGGCGGCCCGTACGGGATCGTTGTCGTTGGCAGCCGGTCCAGCCGCCCCGTCGACCCTCCGTGCGCGAGGCAGGCTCTCGCCGCCAGGAGGGGAGGAGGAGGGATCGCGTCTCATGGTCATCGTCGTCTCCGTCAGGTCTCGCAGGGCACAAGGAATGGGCTGCCGCGGCTGAGGAGTCCTTGGGTTGGCGCTGATCCGGGCTGAAGCGGGCTGAGGCGATGTGACCGGCGCGACGGCGGCCGTGGAGGACCGCAGTCACTGCGGGGCTGCGATGTGCCGCAGGACGATCTCGTTGACGTCGACCTCAGGCGGCTGCCCGATGGCGTACCTCACGGCGCGGGCAATCGCGTCCGGCTGCAGGGCGATGGCGCGATACCGGCCCATCGCCGCGACGGCGGCGGGATCGGTGATGGTCGAAGCCAGCTCGCTCTCGACCACGCCGGGGTGGATGCAAGTGACTCGCAGAGCCGCGTTCTCCTGCCGGAGTCCGTCGGAGATGGCGCGCACCGCGTATTTCGTCGCGCAGTACACGGCGGCTGTCGGCGAGACTGCGAGCGCACCGATCGAGGCGATGTTGACGACGTGACCGGACCCGCGCGCCGTCATTTCCGGCAGCACCGCGGCGATGCCGTAGAGAACGCCCCTGATGTTCACGTCCACCATGCGGTCCCATTCCTCGACGCGGAGCGAGGCCATGGGCGAGAGGGGCATCACGCCGGCATTGTTGACGATCACGTCGACGCGGCCCCAGGCTTGGCGCGCGGCGGCCGCAAAGGATTCCAGCTCGGCGCGCTGCGTCACGTCCAGACGGTGCGCGCGGGCGGTGCCGCCGGCCGCGGCGATCTCGCGCACCAGCGCGTCCAGCCGGTCCGTACGGCGCGCGCCCAGCATCACCTTTGCGCCCGCGCCCGCCAGCTCGCGCGCGATGCCCGCGCCGATGCCGCTGGAAGCGCCGGTGATCAACACGACCTTGTCCATGCTTCGCTCCGCCCGTCCTTGCCCGGCACACCGATGTGCCGGCGGGTGCAAGGTGGCGGCGTTGGGTTGGACGTATAAGCTGGCCAATACTGACCGGACTGGTAAGCAGGATGGACCAATGGCCGCCGACCTCAACGCCGTCGCCGTCTTCGTCGCGACGGCCGAAGCACGCAGCTTCCGCGTGGCCGCGGAGCGCCTGGGCGTGAGCCGGCCCGCGGTGAGCCAGGCCATCCGCAAGCTGGAGAACGAGCTCGGCATCGCGCTGCTGCAGCGTACGACGCGGAGCGTCGGCCTCACCGAAGCCGGGGAAAGCCTCTACCGCGGCGCGGCGCGCGCGATCACGGAGGTGCGCACGGCGCTGGAGGCGGCCGGCGGCGTCGGAGGGCAGCCGCGCGGGCTCCTCCGGCTCGCCGTCTCCTCGATCGCGGAAGAGTTCCTCTCGGGTCCGCTGCTCGCCTCCTTCGCGCAGGCGCATCCCGGCATCAGGCTCGACGTCGTCGTCTCCGACGAGGAATTCGACGTCGTCGCGCAGGGCTACGACGCGGGCGTGCGGCTCGGCGAGGTGATCGAGCAGGACATGGTCGCGGTGCCGGTCTCGCGCGACCAGCGCCAGCTTGTCGTCGCCTCGCCCGGCTACGTCGCGCGCTTCGGCGCGCCGGCGCATCCGCGCGACCTGTCCGCGCATCGCTGCATCGGCTGGCGCCCCGCGCCATCGGTCGCGCCCTACCGCTGGGAGTTCGCCGAGGGCGGTCGGGAGTTCGACGTGGCGGTGGAGCCGCAGGTCACGACGAACGACATGTGGCTGATGATCCGCATGGCCTGCGCGGGGGCCGGGCTCACCTTCGGGATGGAAGACACGTTCCGGCCCTGGATCCGCAGCGGCGCGCTCGTGCCGGTGCTGGAGGAGTACTGCCCGCGCTTCGCCGGCTTCTTTCTGTATTTCCCGGACCGTCGCAACCTCGCTCCGAAGCTGCGCGCGCTGGTGGACCACCTGCGCCAGCACCGCGCGCGCGGCGGGGCGTGAGAGGAGGACCGGCGCCTCCGCCGCCGGGCGCTACGCCGCGAGCAGGTCGGCGCGGCGCAGCCCTTCGAGCACGCGCGCATTGCGCGCGCGGTAAGCGGCATCGGTGGCCTCGAACGGCACCGCCGAGCGGCGCGCGAGCTGCTCCATCGGCGTCCCAGGTTCGGCGCGGCGGAACTCCGCCATCGTTGCGCGCGCGGCCGCATCCTCGCCCGCGAGGACGAGGGCGGCGGCGAGCAGGGCGTAGGACGGCGCGAAGGTCGGGTTGCTCGCCACCGCCAACCGCAGCGCGGCCACCGCCTCGGCGTCGCGGCCGAGCTGCATCAGGGCACGGCCCATGCCCTGCAACCAGGTCCATCGCAGCGCATCGGTGGGGCCGAGGGAGTCGGCGCGGCGGAACCATTCCAGCGCCTCCTCGGCGCGGCCGAGATAAAGCAGGTTCAGCCCGATCTCCTTATGGAGGTAAAGCTCGCCCGGATTCTGCGCGAGCGCCGCCTCGCACGCCGCGATCGAATCGGCGAACGCACCGCGTGCGCGCAGCAGCCCGGCGCGCCCCTTGAGCGCGAGATGGTGGCCGGGCGCGAAGCTCAGCACGCGGGAGAGCTTCTCCTCCGCCTCGTCCATCAGGCGGCGGCGCGTGGCCGCGTCGTCCTGCACCACCCAGCCGCCCTCAAGCCGGCCGTCGAGCACCTGCTTCACGTTGAGGCAGGCGATGGCGGCCAGCGCGTCGGCATTGTCCGGCTCGCGCTCCAGCGCGCGGGCGTAGAGGCCGCGCGTCGCCTCGAGGCAGTCGCGCGTGCCGACGCCGCTGAAGAAGGCGGCACGGCCGAGCAGGACGTAGTCGGCCGCGGTGCCACCGCCCGGGCTGTCGCACACCGCGCGCTGGGCGCGCTGCGCCTCGGCCTGCACGATGCGCGGCCCGACGGCCCGGGCGATCCGCCCGACGATCTCGTCCTGCACGCCCAGCACGCCGCGGCCCGACCGCGGCGTGTCGAAGCGTTCCGCCCAGAGATGCGCGCCGGTGTCGGCGGCGATGAGCTGCACGTTCACGCGCGCCTGGTCATCGGCCAGCAGCACGCTGCCCTCCACCACGTAGCGCACGGCGCGGTCGCGGCCGATCTCCCGCACATCGGCCGGGTGGCCGCGATAGGTGTCGGCGGTCGCCTGCGCGGCGACGGCGCTGCCCGCCGGCAGCGCGCGGGTGAGGTCGGTCGTCAGGCTGTCGGTGAGGGCGTCGGCGAACCACTCCCGCTCCGGGTCGCTGCCGCGGCCGGCGAAGGGCAGCACGAGCACGGACAGCGCCGGCGGCTCGGCGGCCGCAGGAACGGCAGCGCGCGGCTGGCGGGCGGTCGCGGCCTCCTCCGACAGGATGGCCACCGGACCGGTGAACCGGTAGCCCCGGCCTGGAATGGTGGCGATCCAGTCGCGGTGCGCGGGCCCGAGCGCGCGGCGCAGCGCGGAGATCTGGACCTGAAGGTTGTTCTCCTCGACGATGACGCCAGGCCAGACGCGGTGCAGCAGCACGTCCTTCGTCAGCAGGCCGCCATCGGCCTCCACCAGCGCCAGCAGCACCTCAACGGCGCGGCTGCCGAGGTCCACCGGCACACCGTCGGCAAGCAGCAGCCGCTCGCGCGGGCGCAGAAGGAATCGTCCCAGCTCATAGCCGGCCAGCGTGCCCGGCGGATCCCCGGGGGTGGTGGGACTGTCGAGCATCGTATCACCTCGGAACGGCGCGTCGCTGACCTGGCGCGGGACAGGGCGGAAGATCAGCGCGGGGGGCACGGCTCCGGAACCATGCCGCGGGAAGTGCATCATGTCAGCCGGACGCGCGACAGCGCGCGGCGGACCATCGTGCCGGCCGGAGGATAGCACCCGGACCTGCGGGTGGTCCATCACGATCCGCCCGCCGCAGCCGGGACCCGGCCATCGCGGTCAGGCCGCGAGCGCATGGAAGGCGAGCGACTGGTGCAGCGCGACGCCGGCGGTCACGCCATCCGCCACCGCCCAGGCGACGCTGTGCGGCGCGCGGGCGCAGTCGCCCGCGGCGTACACGCCTGGCACCGTCGTCAGCTTCATCGCATCGGCGCGGATGACAGGGCCGAAGGGACCGTCATCGAGGGCGCAGCCGAGGCGCGCGGCGATCGGGCTGTTCAGCCGCGTCGGCGGCGTGACGTACAGCGCCTCCATCCCGACGCCCCGACCGTCGGCGAGCCGGATGCCGGAAAGCGCCTCGCCCTCACCCTCCAGCGCAACGACAGGCACGGCCTCCACCGCGACGCCGCGCTGCGCCAGCGCCGCCCGCGCGCCCTCCGGCGGGGTGCGGCCATTCAGGCAGAGCGTTGTCGGCCCCCATTCAGCGATCAGCATCGCCTTGTGGACCGCGCCGGCATCAGCGCCGAGCACGCCGAGGCGCCGGCCCGAGAACTCGAAGCCGTGGCAATAGGGGCAATGCAGCACGCTGCGCCCCCAGCGCGGCGCGAGGCCCGGGATATCGGGCAGCACGTCCGACACGCCAAAGGCAAGAAGCAGCCGCGCACCGCGGAGCGTACCGGCGCCCGCAACCTCCACCACGAAGCCCTCCGGCCCGGCCCGCGCCGCAACCGCCTCGCCCGCCCGGAACGTCACGCCGGGATAGGCGGCGAGCTGCGCGCGCGCGGTGTCGAGCATGGCGTGCGGCGACGCGCCGTCCTGCCCGAAAAGCCCGTGGGAGGCCGCGGCGAAGCGGTTGCGCGGCGCGCCGGCATCCAGCACGCACACGCGGCGCCGCGCGCGGGCGATGTAGAGCGCGGCGCTGAGCCCCGCGAAGCTGCCGCCAATGACGACGGCGTCGTGTCCCGCATCATGCCGCATGGGTGGACTCCAGCACGCAGAGGCGTCCGCGCGTGGCGAGGCGCGCGTGAAAATCGGCTGCCAGATCGGCCAGCGTGACCCCGCCGAAGCGTTCCAGCAGCAGCGCCTCGGCGCGGTCGAAGGCGTCGCCCAGCGCGGCGTTCACCGCCTGCTCGACAAGGCAGCCCGGCGAGTCGGTGCGGTTGGCCATGGCGAGGAGCTCCGGCGAGCCGAGCGCGCGGTAGATGTCGTGCAGGGTCACGGCGGCGAGGTCGCAGGCAAGCGTCCAGCCCCCGCCATGGCCTTTCTCCGACCGGACGAAGCCGGCATCGCGCAGGCCGGCCATGGCGCGCCGGACGCAGACCGGGTTGGTGCGCATCGCCTGGGCCAGGGCTTCCGAGGTCAGGGGCGAGCCGGCCTCTGCCATGTGGAGGAGGACGTGGAGGACGCCGGAAAGGCGGCTGTCGCGCTTCATGCAACATCAGATGTGACGTGACCTGCGGGTATCAAGAGGCGGCGCGGCCTGCCGCCGCCCGCCGTGCCGCGTCGGGTTCCGGTGGTCAGCGCCGAGCTGTCCGCCACCGCCGCCCCGGTAACGAGGGCCTGTTCAGCACGCATGCACCGCCACGCTCCAGATACTCGATGGTGCGGACTGCGGTGGTGAGGCCGGTGGGGCAGCGACAGCCAGGGAAGGCGGAGGACATCGGAGCCAAGTTGGCCGCGATTCGCCGGCAGGCGCGGGACCAGGCGGGATTGAAGCCAGGGCAGGCCTTCACCTATACCCGGCGGAACCGGGGCCCGCAGAGGGGTGCCCCGCAACGGGGAGACGTGTCTAGATGAGGCTGTTCCGCAGGGCGGCGCTTGCCGCCTTCGTCGCCACGCCGCTGGCTGGGCCGGCGCTGGGCCAGACGCAGATCACCGTGCAGCACCCGCTGCCGCCGAACAGCCACTACGGCGCCGGCGCCGTCGCCTTCAAGGAGGCGTTCGAGCGCGCGACGAACAACCGCTTCCGCGTCAACATCCAGCGCAACGACAACGAGCGCGAGGCGATCGAGAGCGTGCAGATCGGCACGCTCGACTGCTCTCTCACCTCCACCGGGCCGGTCGGCAACTTCGTGCCCGAGACGCGCAACCTCGACGTGCCCTTCCTGTTCCGCGACTACGCGCATGCGCGCGGCGTGCTGGACGGCGAGATCGGGCAGTCGCTGCTTGGGCGCTTCCAGTCGCGCGGGCTGGTCGGCGTGGCGTGGTACGAGAACGGCTTCCGCCACCTGACGAACAGCCGGCGCGAGGTGAACCAGCCGGGCGACGTCCGCGGGCTGAAGGTGCGCACGATGGAGAACCAGGCGCATATGCGCGCCTTCCAGGCGCTGGGCGCGCTGCCGACCCCGATGGCGTTCTCGGAACTCGTGCCGGCGCTCCAGCAGGGCACGGTGGACGGGCAGGAGAACCCGATCCCGGTGATCGTCGCGAACAACCTGAACCAGGTACAGCGCTTTCTGACGCTGACCGGGCACGTCTACTCGCCGGCCATCCTGATCTGCAACCCGGCGATGATGGGCCGGCTCTCGGCCGCCGACCGCAATGCCTTCATGGAAGCGGCCCGCGCCGGCGCGCAGGCGAACCGCGCCCGCGTGACGGCGGACGAGGCCTCGGGCGTGGAGGAGCTGCGGCGGCGCGGCATGACCGTGGTGACGCAGGTGGACAACGCGGCCTTCCAGCAGGCGCTGGCGGGCGGCTTCGCCGAGTTCGAGCGCACGCTGGACGGGGCGCTTCTGCGCCGCATCCGCGAGTGGCGGCCGGGGTCCTGATCATCACGGCGCAGCCGCTGGCCGGCACCCCCACCCGCCCCGCCCCCGTGGGCGGGGCAGGCGAGCGGGAATGACGAACGCCAAGACATGAACTCCCTGAACACCACGCCGCTGCTGGTCACCGGCGCGGCCACGCTCCTCATCGTCGCGGCGGCGCTCTGGGCCGCGGAGGGCAAAGGGGCGCGCGGCGCGGTGCGGCGCGCGGTGCTCTCGCTCGACCGCGTCACCACGGGGGCGGCGGCGGCGCTGGCATGCCTCGCGCTCGCCGTCGCGGTGCTGGCGGGGCTTTGGCAGGTGTTCTCCCGCTTCGCGACGGAGACGCCGGCCGTTTGGTCCGAGGCGCTGGTGCGCACGGCGCTGGTCTGGATGGCGTATCTTGGCGTGGCCGTCGCGCTGCGGGTGGGCGCGCTGGTGTCGATCGACGTGGCGCACCGCGTCTCGCGCGGCGCGGTGCGGCGCGGGGTCGAGGCGGCGGCGCTGGCCTGCTCGCTCTCTCTCATGGGGGTGATGTTCTGGTTCGGCTGGAGCATGGCGGAGCGCGTGCGCTTCCAGGAGATGGCCGGCCTCGAAATCTCGATGAGCTGGGGCTATGCGGCGATCCCGGTCGGCGCGCTGTTCGCCGTGATCGGCGCGCTGGCCGGCTTCCTCGACCGGCGCGACGAGGAGCTGGAGAGCGCGGTGTGAGGTCGGGCGAAGCCTGCGCGCAAGGCGCGCCGAGGCCGCGAATGCGCCCCGCGCGCAGGCCAGCCGTGCGGCCTGGCATGCCCGTGGCCTGCGCGAAGGCAAGCGGGCTCCGCGCGCGCCCGCCGTCCGAGGGCTTGAACATATGAGTACCGTGATGCTGACGGTGATGCTGGTGCTGTTCGCGGCCAGCATTCCCGTCGCGGTCGCCATCGGGCTCGCCGCGATCGTCGGCATTGGCGGCTACACCTCCTTCCCGCTGATCGTGGCGGCGCAGCAGCTGTTCGTCGCGCTCGACAAGTTTCCCCTCGCCGCCATCCCCTTCTTCATCCTGGCGGGGAACCTGATGGATGTGGGCGGCATCTCCCGCCGCCTCGTCGAGTTCGCGAAGTCGATCGTCGGCGGCATCCAGGGCGGTCTCCCGGCGACCTGCATCGTCACCTGCATGATCTTCGCCGCGATCAGCGGCAGCTCGGTCGCCACCACCTTCGCGATCGGCGCGATCATGATCCCGGCCCTGGTGCGCGCCGGCTACCCGGTGGCCTTCGCGGCGGCGCTGCAGGCGACGGCGGCCGAGCTTGGCGTGATCATCCCGCCCTCCATCCCGATGATCCTCTACGGCGTGACGACGCAGACCTCGATACCGGAGCTGTTCATCGCCGGCTTCGGCCCCGGCATGCTGATCGGCGGCGCGCTGATCGCGACCGTCCTCGTCTGGTGCCGCATCACGGGCTGGGGCAAGCGCGACGGCGAGGGGCGGCTTCCGTTTCCCCAGGCGCTGCGCCAGGCGGGCTGGGCGCTGCTGATGCCTGTGGTCGTGCTCGGCGGCATCTATGGCGGCGTCACCACGCCGACCGAGGCATCGGTCATCGCCGTCGCCTACGCGATCCTTGTCGGGATGCTGGTGCACCGCGAGATCGGGTGGCGCGACCTCTACCCCATCTTCCGCAAGTCGGTGGTCAGCAGCGCGGTGATCATGTTCATCATCGCCACGGCGGCGCTGTTCTCCTGGCTGCTGAACCGGCAGGGCGTTCCGGACGCGGCGGCGGAATGGCTGGTGGCCACCTTCGACGGTGCGGGCTGGTTCCTGCTCGGCGTCAACCTGTTCCTCTTCCTGGTCGGCATGTTCGTCGAGACCTCGGCCAGCATCATCGTGCTCGCCCCGATCCTGCAGGGCGCGGCGGAGCGCTTCGGGATCGACGGCGTGCACTTCGGCACGGTGATGGTGGTGAACCTGGCGATGGGCATGATCACGCCGCCTTTCGGCGTGAACCTGTTCGCCGCCGCGCAGGTGGCCGGGACAAGCATCGACCGGATGATGCGCTACCTGCCGGTGTTCATCGGCGTGATCTTCGCCTGCCTCATGGTGATCACCTACATCCCCTGGATCACCCTCGCCCTGCCGCAGCTGGTGTTCCGGTGAGCGAGGCGCTGGAAGTCCCTTCGAAGGCGCCGCGGCAGCCACCCGTTCTCGGCGGCCCGACGGCGCTGAAACACCTGCGGCGCGACCGCGTGCTGAAGCGCGTGATCCGGCAGATCGGCCCCTGCACGCTGCGCCCTGTACGGCGCGAGCCGTACGAGGCGCTGGTCCGCGCCATCGCGCACCAGCAGGTGCACGGCCGCGCGGCGGAGGCGATCCTCGGCCGCTTCGTGGCGCTCTATCCGGGCCACGACTTCCCACCCGCCGCCGCGGTGCTCGACACGCCGGCGGAGGCGCTGCGCGGCTGCGGGCTCTCGGGCTCCAAGGTCGCGGCGATCCGCGACATTGCGGAGAAGACGGCGGGCGGCCTGGTGCCGAGCCTCGCCGTCGCCGCGCGCCTGTCCGACGCCAGGCTGATCGAGCGGCTGGTTGCGATCCGCGGCGTCGGCCGCTGGACCGTGGAGATGCTGCTCATCTTCACCCTCGGCCGGCGCGACGTGCTGCCGGTGGACGATTTCGGCGTGCGGGAGGGCTGGCGCGTCGCGACGGGGGCGGAGGCGCAGCTCCGCCCGAAGGAACTGGCCGAGATCGGGGAGGCCTGGGCACCGTTCCGCAGCGTGGCGGCGTGGTATCTGTGGCGTGCGGCGGATGCCGCGAAGGCGAGCCGGTTCAAGCCGCAATAGCGCCGTCATTGCCCCCGCGGATCGTCCGCGGCGGGCGGTGGCAGGCGGCGCCACCGACGTGCCAGCGTGCTCGGCATGGCCCGCACGATGCTCGCCCGCGCGCTGTGCCAGAGTCTCGGCATCTTCCGCCCGGACGGGACGGAGGCGCTGCTGGTGATCGGCGGCGCGAACTACCGGCGCCGCGACGTGGCGCACGGAAGTAGGCCTGCCGGCTGCCCCGGAGATCACGCCGACCCCGCCGGGCGGAGAGGGGCGATGCGCGAAGGCGTGAACACGCCGCGGCGCCGTTCCATGCGTTGCTCCGTGCCCATGGCGGAACGAAGCGGATGACGCCGAAGGAGATCGACGGGTTTCTGGCCTTCCTGCATGCGGCGGAGCGGCTGAAGGGCACGCTGCGTACTGGCAGCGGCTCCGACGGGCGGCCGGAGAGCACGGCGGAGCATTCCTGGCGCCTCGCACTGATGGCGATGCTGTTGGCGCCGGCGCTCGGCGCCGATGCCGGGCGGCTGATGCGGCTGTGCCTCGTCCATGACCTGGCCGAGGCGATCACCGGGGACCTGCCGGCGCCGCGACAGGTCTCGGACGGCAGCAAGACGCGGGCCGAGCGCGCGGCCATGGCGGAGCTGACGGCGGGGCTGCCCGGGGCCATGCGGGAGGAACTGCTCGGGCTGTGGGAGGAATACGAGGCGGGCGCGACGCGGGAAGCGCGGCTGGCCAAAGGCCTCGACAAGCTGGAAACGATCCTGCAGCACGCCGAAGGGCGGAACGCGCCGGAGCTCGATCTGGCGTACAACCTGGACTACGGGCGGGCGGCGACCTCGGCGCATCCGCTGCTGGCCGTGCTGCGGGCCCGGGCGGATGCGCTGACCCGGGCGCGGCTGGCAGTGCGGGAGGAGGAGGCGGGGTAGCGGCGGCTCAGGGCGAATCCTGCCGCCCGGTCCACCAGGACAGGCCGAACGCCACCAGAACCGCGATCAGCGGCATGCCGAAGAAGGCATAGATCTCGATCCACGTCATCGCAGCCTCCCGAGGATCCGGCGCGCGATCGAATGTATGGTCAGGCTGGCCGCAAACCAAGCCGCGCTCGCCACCGCGATCAGCCCGAGCCCCGCGCTTGACGGCCCCGGTATCCCATACAGCACCGCGACCGCTGGCGCCACCACGCCGGTGACGAACATGCCCGCGGCGGCGGCGTTGAGCACGTTCGCCGTCAGCTTTACCCTCTCGTTGTGGACGGCGTCCGACATCACGCCGCCCCTTCGTCCAGGAACTCCCGCACCGCCTCCAGGAACGCCGCCGGGTTCTCGGCATGCAGCCAATGGCCTGCGCGCATCGTGCGGAACCGCACCGCGGGGAACAGCCGGCGGAACGCCGCGTGGTGCTCCGGCTTCACGTAGTCCGAGGCGTCGCCGGACAGCACCGTCACCGGCCCGTCATACCGCCCGTCGAGGTCGGGCCAGCCGCCGATCCGCGGCATCTCGGCCGCGATCGCCTCCAGCCCGACGCGCCAGCGCGGCGGATCCTCGCCCAGCAGCAGGTTCTGCAGCAGGAAGCCGCGCAGCGCCGGGTTGGGGCAGGCTTCCGTCAGCGCCGCATCGGCCTCGCGCCGGGTCAGGCCGGGGCGCAGGGCCACGGCGCGCATCGCCGCGACGTAGCGGGCAAAGAGCGGGGTCGGGTAGGCCACCGGCGCGATGTCCGCCACGAGCAGCCGGGCGACACGCGCACCGTGGCCGAGCGCCAGCGCCATCGCCACCTTGCCGCCCATCGAATGGCCGATCACCGCCGCGCGGTCCACGCCTTCCGCCGCCAGCGTTTCCTCCACGTCGGCTGCCATGTCCGGATACGACATGGACGGCGCGCCAGGCGAGGCACCGTGGTTGCGCAGGTCGAGCGCCAGCACCCGCCGCCCTTCCGCCGCCAGCGCCTTCTGCACCGCGCCGAAATTGCCCGCCGAGCCGAGCAGCCCGTGCAGCAGCACCAACGGCGGGCCCTCGCCCGCCTGCACGGCCCGCAACCTCATCCGAACGCTGCCAGCACCACGGAGAGCACGATCAGCACGCCGCCCAGGATGACATCCCACCCGATCGGCTCCCCGAGCCAGAGCGCGGAGAGCAGGACGCCGAAGGCCGGGACCATCAGGAATCCGACCGAGGCGACCGCGCCCGGCAGCTTGCGCCCCGCCTCGATGACGCACCAGGTGCCGATCGGCGCGGCGATCAGGCCGATGTAGAGCAGGTGCGGCCAGGAAGCGAGGCCGACGCCGCCGCGGGGCTCCAGCAACAGGGCGAAGGGCACCAGCACCAGCGCGCCGATGCCGAAGCACCAGGGCAGCAGCTCCAGCATCGGCGTGCGCGGCGGCCATTTTCGGCTCGCGACGATGGCGATGCTCCAGAGCAGCCCGGCCATCACCAGCATGAAGTGGCCGAGCAGCACCTGCCGGTCCGTCCAGTCCACCGCCCAGGGACCGATCAGCACCCCCGCCCCCGCCAGGCCGAGCGCCGCGGCAACCCAGCGCTGTGCCGACACCTTCTCCCCCAGCACGAGCACGGAAAGCGGAATCAGCCAGTAGGTGACGACGTTGGAAAGCACCGCCGTTCTCCCGGCCGGCACCAGCGCGACGGCGAGGTGCGTCAGCGCGAAGAAGCCGCCGAGCTGGAAAAGGCCGAGGAAGATCACCGCGCGCCGGTCCTCGGCCGCCGGCAGGCGCAAGCGGCCGAGGACCGCCAGCAGGGCGGTCGCCACCAGCGCAGCCAGCGCCGCGCGCCCGGTGCCGAACCACAGCGGCGTCGCATCGGCGAGCGCGGCCTTGGTGACGGGCCAGGCTCCGCCGAACAGGATGACGGCCGCGAAGAGCAGCCGGAAGGCGGACCCCATGGACATCGGTCGTCGAGCCTAGTCACGCACCGCAGTCATGGGGAAGGCGGAATGTCCGGACAAGTTTGCCGCTGTCACGATCGGCGCATCGTCTGTGGCAATGCCGCACGCAGGGCGATCGCATCCTGCGAAACTCCGTTGCGCGGAAGCAGATCGGCCTCGGTGACGATCGAGCCCTCCGGCACGTCGCGCGCCAGCGCCACACCATGGGCGAGGCCGACGGGCACCGCCCGCATCTCCAGCGAGCGGGCGGCCGGCACGCACTTGCCCCACACGGTGGCCCCGCCCTCGCCGTCCAGCGTCTCGCCGGCGCGGAGGCGCCGCTTCGCCACCGCCACGCAATCCGCCGCCCATTCGGTGGCGCAGCCCGTCGGCTCCCGCCGCAGCGCCGCCGAGGCGACGGAGACGCCAAGCTCCAGCCCGATGAAGTGGTAGGGTCGCCACAGCGCCGCGTACCGCCCGCTCTCGTCCGTCGCGACGCCGTATTCGGCGAAGCAGCGGCGGGCGTACTCCGTCTCGCCCTCGAAGACCACGTAGACGCCCCAGCGGAGATGGTCGGCGATCTCCTCGCCCTTCCGCGTGAGCGAGGAGACGACCTCCACCATCCCGGCTCGCGGCAGCACGCCGCCGGCCTCCCGCGGGCGCAGCAGGCGCGGCAGGTCGCCGGTGCCACAGGGCGGGAAGGCCAGCCCGTCCGCCGGCGGCGAGAGGCCGGTGCCGTTCGCGATCGCCGCCATCTCGATGCCGGACTTCGTGCCGTCGAGGAAGGAGTTGAACATGCGCGGGTTCATCCCGCCCTCCCGGGCCTGCTCCGCGCTCAGCCCGTAGAACTGCCACACCGTGTCGGGCGTGGAGGCGTGATAGGCCGGCAGGTACTTCGTCCCCTTCCCCGCCGCCACGATACGGAAGCCGGCGGCGCGGATCGTGTCCGCCAGTTCCGCCACCAGCGCCGGCTGGTCGCCATAGGCCATGGAGTAGACGACGCCCGCCGCCTCCGCCTCGCGCGCCAGCACCGGGCCGGCGAGCACGTCGGCCTCGACGTTCACCATGACCACATGCTTGCCGTTCCGGATCGCGTGCCGCGCGTGCCGAAGTCCGGCGGCGGGGTCGCCGGTCGCCTCCACCACCACCTCGACGCGCGGATCGGCGATGAGGGCGGCCGCGTCCTCGGTCAGCCAGGTGCCGCCGCCCCGGGCTGCCTCCTCCGCGTCGCGCGCCGAAGCGGCCTCCGTGGGCCAGCCGATGCGGGACAGCGCCGCCCGCGCGCGGGAAACCGAAAGATCGGCGATGCCGAGCACGTGCAGACCCGGCGTGCGTGGCGCCTGGTGAAGGAACATCGACCCGAACTTGCCGGCGCCGACCACCGCGACGCGCACCGGCGCGCCCGCCTCGGCCCGCCGGCGCAGCCCTGCATGGAGGTTCATGCCCGGATCACCCCACGGTCAGCATGATCTTGCCCACATGCGCGCTGCTCTCCATCAGGCGATGCGCCGCGGCGGCCTCGGCCAGCGGATAGGTGGCATGGATGTGCGGCCCGGCGGCGCCCTTGGCGAGCATCGGCCAGACCTTCGCCTCCAGCGCCCGGGCGATCGCCCCCTTCTCCGCGGTGCTCCGCGGCCGCATCGTGCTGCCGGTCACGGTCAGGCGCCGCATCATGATCGGACGCAGATCCACCTGTTCCGCGACATGGCCCTCAAGGAACGCGATCATCACCAGCCGGCCATCCAGCTTCAGGCAGCGGATGTTGCGCGCGAAGTAGGGCGCGCCGACCATGTCGAGCACGACGTCCACGCCCTTGCCGCCGGTCAGCCGCTTCAGCGCCTCCGCGAAGTCCTCGGCCCGGTAGTCGATCGCCGCATCGGCGCCGAAGCGGAGGCAGGCCGCCACCTTCTCCGGGCTGCCGGCGGTGGCGAAGACCGTCGCGCCGAACGCCTTGGAGAGCTGGATGGCGGTGACGCCGATGCCGCTCGTGCCGCCATGCACCAGGACGCTCTCGCCTTCCGTCAGATGGCCATGGCCGAACAGGTTCGCCCAGACCGTGAAATAGGTCTCGGGCAGCGCGGCGGCGCGGACCGCGTCGTAGCCGGCGGGCCAGGGCAGCGTCTGCGCCTCGGGCGCCGTCACGTACTCGGCATAGGCGCCGCCATTGGTCAGCGCGCAGACGCGGTCGCCGATGCGCCAGCGCGTCACGCCCTCGCCCATGGCCACCACCTCGCCCGCGCATTCCAGGCCGAGGATGGGGGAGGCGCCAGGTGGCGGCGGGTAGCTGCCGCCGCGCTGCGCCACGTCGGGACGGTTGACGCCGACCGCGAAGGTGCGGATCAGCACCTCGTCCGCGCGCGGAGTGGGCACCGGACCGCGCGCGGGGCGCAGCACCTCCGGCCCGCCGCCGACGCCCGGCCCGCTGCCGACGCTCGGCCCGCCGCCGACGCTCGGCCCGCCGCCGGAACCATGGTCGATGAACGTCATCTCCGCCGGCACCGCAACCATGCCGTGCACTCCCTGCTGTCTGCCGCCGCCGCGCGAGGGACCACCGGCTGCGGCGTCCGTCAAGCCGCGCTTCCGTCATCCCCGCGGGCTTGCGCGCGCGTGGCGGCGGATGTTGAGTCGGCCGCGCATGGATCGCGCAGCCCCCACCCGCCGCACGCTTGGCGCCGGCGCCCTCGCCGCCGCTGCGGCGATCGCCGCGCGCGTCGCGCACGCGCAGGCGCCGGCGGAGCTTCGTCTCGGCGCGGTCTTCCCGCTTTCCGGCCCGCTCGCGCCGCTCGGCGACGAGAGTTTCCGCGGCGTGGAGCTGGCGGTGGAGGAGCGCGCCGCCGCCGGCGGGCTGCTCGGTCGTCCGCTGCGCCTTGTGCGCGCCGACGCGGCGGACGAGGCCGCGGCCGCGGCGGAAACGCGCCGCCTCGTCTCCGGGAACGAGCGTGTCGCCGCCGTGATCGGCAGCTTCTCCTCCGTCGTCGCGCTTCCCGCGTCCCAGGTCGCCGAGGTGGCGGGCGTGCCCTTCGTGGAGCTCGGCGCCCTCGGCGATGGCGTGGTGGAGCGTGGCTTCCGCTGGGTATTCCGCGCCTCGCCCCGCGCCGCCGACTTCGCCGATGTCGCGCTGGTCGGCCTGACGGAGGTGCTGGCCCCCGCGCTCGGCGTACCGCCCGAGCGGCTGCGCGTTGCCGTGGCGCATGAGGAGGCCCCGGGGGGCGCCAGCGTCGGCGCCGCGCAGGAAGCGGCGATCCGCACCCGCGGTCTCCAGCTGGTGGAGCGCGTCGCCTACGCGTCGAGGGCCGCGGACCTCTCGGCCGCGGTGCAGCGGCTGCGCGGTCTGGAGGCGGAGGTGGTGCTGCACACCGGCGCGCCGGGCGACGAGGCGATGCTGTTCCGCGCGATGCATGATGCGGCCTGGCGCCCGCGCATGGTGATCGGCACCGCCGGCGGCTACGGCCATGGCGAGACGGCGCGCGCGTTGGGCGACGCCTTCCGGGGCACGATGAGCGCCGACCTCACCCCCTACGAGGTGAACGAACGGCACGCCCCTGGCGCGCGCGCCTTCGCCGAGGCGTATCTCCGCCGCTACGGCGCCGCGCCGCGGTCGGGCCATTCGCTCGCCTGCTACGTCGGCGCGCGGATCTTCCTCGACGCGCTGGCCCGCGCGGGCGGGGTGGAGAAGGAACGCGTGCGCGCGGCGATGCTCGCGACCGACCTGGCGGAGGGCACCACATCGGCCGGCTGGGGCGCGCGCTTCGACGAGCGGGGACAGAACACGCGGGCGCGGCCGGTCCTGTGCCAGTGGCAGCCGGTCTCCGGCGGTCTCCGGCAGCTCGCCGTCTGGCCGCCCAACGCCGCCGTGGCGGACGCGGTGCCCCGCTTGGGGTGAGCAGGGGCCAGGAGCCAGAGTACAGGAAACAGGGGCCCCCGGAGCTTGGCTCCCGCTACTCGGCCCGGATGTTCGCCGCCCGCACCAGCGGCTCCCAGACGCCGATCTCGCTCCGCAGGTATTCCGCCGCCGAGGCCGGCGTGCTGTCGCGCACCACCTGCATCGCCAGGCTGGTCAGCCGCTCCTGGACGTGCGGCAGCGACACCGCGGCATTGAGGGCGCGGTTGATCGCCTCCACGACCGGCGCCGGCGTGCCGGAGCGTACCAGCGCCATGTGCCACGTGTACGCCTCGTAGCCGGCGATCCCCTGCTCGATGAAGGTCGGGATGTCGGGCGCCAGCGGCGAGCGTTCCCGCGTGCTGATCGCCAGCGCGCGCAGCTCGCCCGACCGCGCGTAGGGCAGCGCCGAGGCGGCGATGTCGAAGATCATCGGGATGCGGCCCGCCAGCACCTCCGGGATCGCGGCGGAGGAGCCGCGGAACGGGATGTGGTTGACCCGCAGCCCACCCGCCCGGTGCATGAACAGCTCCGTCGACAGGTGCACGGCGCCGCCATTGCCGGAGGTCGCGTAGTCGTACCGCCCGGGATTCTCCCGCAGCACGCGGACGAATTCCTGCACGTTGCGGGCCGGGAAGCCGGGATGCACCAGCAGGACCACCGGAACCTGCCCGAGCAGCGCGACCGGCGTGAAATCGGCCACGGGGTCGAAGGGCAGGCGCGGGAACAGCGCCCGCGTCACGGCGTGCGCGACGGTGGTGTAGAGGATGGTGTGGCCGTCGGCCGGCGCCTTCGCGACCATGTCCGTGCCGATGACGACGCCGGAGCCGGTGCGGTTCTCCACCACGATCCGGTGCGGCAGCGCCTTCGACATCTCCTCCGCGATCAGCCGCGCCGGCACGTCGGTGGGCCCGCCCGCGGCGAAGGGCACGACCATGCGCACCGGCTGGTTCGGCCAGGCGGAGGACTGGGCGTGCGCCGCGGGCGCGGCGAGGGCCGCGGCCCCGAGGGCCAGGATGGTGCGGCGTGTCGTCGGCAGGGCTGGCGTCATCGGATCTCCTCCCTTCGGCCGTCCCCGGCCATTCGGGCGCCAGCCTCCGGAACGGCACGCCGTCCTGTCAACGACGACGTGCCGCCGCCGGTCACTCGACCCGGATGTTCGCCTCCCGGATCAGCCCTTCCCACTTCGCCGTCTCCGCCTTCAGCCACTCGGCCGCCGAGGCGGGGGTGGAGTCGGTCACCAGCCGCATGGCCAGGTCGGAAAGCCGGCGCTGCACCGCCTCTTCCGCCGCGACGCGCCGGAAGGCCTCGTTGGCCGTGCGGACCGCCGCTTCCGGCGTGCCCGAAGGCGCCAGCACCATGTGCCAGGTATAGGCCTCGAGCCCAGGCAGCCCGGCTTCGGCAGTGGTCGGCACGTCGGGAAGCTGCGGCAGCCGGCGGCTGTCCATCACGGCGAGCGCACGCGTCTCGCCGCGCGCGATGAAGGGCAGCGCGCTCGTCGCGACGTCGACGATCAGCGGGATGGTGCCGTTCAGCACATCCGGCATCGCCGCCGCCGTGCCGCGGTAGGGCACGTGGTTCGCCTGCACCCCGAGCCGCCGCAGCAGCAGCTCCGTCGCCAGATGCAGCGCGCCGCCATTGCCGGAGGAAGCGTAGTCGATCCCGCCGCGCGTGGCGCGGATGCGCTCCGCGAGTTCCGGCAGGGTGCGGGCGGGGAAGTCCTTGTTCACCGTCACCACCATCGGGATCACGCCGACGAGAGCAACCGGCATGAAATCCGCCGCCGGGTCGAAGGGCAGGCGCGGGAACAGCGCGCGCAACGAGGCATGCGCGACCGTGGTGTAGAGCAGGGTGTGGCCGTCCTTCGGCGCCTTCGCGACGACGTCGGTGCCCACCACCACGCCGGCGCCGGTGCGGTTCTCCACCACCACGCGCTGGGGCAGCGCCTCGCCGATCCGCTCGGCGAAGAGGCGGGCGGGAATGTCGGTCGGGCCGCCCGCAGCGAAGGGGACGATCAGCCGGATCGGCTGGCTGGGCCAGGCGCCCTGGGCCGAAGCGGGCCGCAGCGCAGGCGCCGCGAGCGCGGCGGTGCCGGCGGCCAGCAGGTGGCGTCGGAACATCGTTCTTTCTCCCGGTCTTTTCCGGACCGGGGGGTGGCGCCCGCTGCGGCGGCCGTCAAGCCTTGGCGCCGGTCAGTTCCTCGTAAAGCGCCGGATCCGTGGCGCCCTCCGTGCCGAAGATCAGCACACGGCTGCTCTCCTCCAGCCCGATCATGGCGCGCGAGAGGGGGTCCGAAGCGATGTGGAGGAAGGCGGCGAGCCCGGCCACCGCACTCTCCCCCGCCACGACGCGCGGCGTCCGTCGTGCGAGCAGCCGCATGCACGCCACGGCGCTCGCATCCGCCACCGCGGTGAAGGCGAAGGCGCCGCGCTCCAGCTCCTGCCAGGCGATCAGGCTCGGCTCGCCGCAGGCGAGGCCGGCCATCACCGTCTCCAGCCCGCCGCCGACGGTCACGGGCTCTCCCGCCTCGGCGCTCTCCAGCAGGCAGGCGGCGCGTTCGGGCTCGGCGACGATCAGGCGCGGCGCCGTGCCGTGGCAGGCGCGCAGCGCGACCGAAACGGCGGCGGCCGCGCCGCCCACGCCGCCCGGCACGAAGACATGCGTCGGTGCATCTCCTGCCCCGTCCAGCGCCTCCTCCGCCATCAGCCGGTAGCCCTGCATGACATCGCGGGGAATCTCGGTGTAGCCCGGCCAGGAGGTGTCGGACACGGTGAACCACCCCTCGCGCTCCGCCGCCCGCGCCGCCTCCCGCACCGCGTCGTCGTACGTGCCTGGCACCTCCCGGATCTCCGCGCCGTAGCGCGCGATGGCGTCGCGCCGGCCGGCGCTGACCCCTTCGTGGACGAAGATGACGCAGCGCGCGCCGAAGCGCCCCGCGCCCCAGGCGACGGAACGCCCGTGGTTGCCGTCGGTCGCGCAGGTCACGGTGATGGCGCGCGCGGCGTCGCGATGCGCGCCGGCCTCGAGCTCGGCCGAGGTGACGTTGGCGGCGACGCCGCGCCGCGCCAGCTCGGCCTGCAGCAGCTTCACCACCGCATAGGCGCCGCCGAGCGCCTTGAAGGAGCGGAGGCCGAAGCGCGCCCCCTCATCCTTCCACAGCACCGCGCCGACGCGCGCCCCGGCGGCGATGTCCTCCAGCTTCAGGACGGGCGTCGGCGCGTAGCCCGGCCAGGATTCGATCTCCGCCCGCGCACGGCGGAAGCCGCCCTCCGGCAGCACGACGACGCCGGGCGTGCCGTGGCGGCGGTTGACCATCAGGCGATAGGGAAGCGACGGAATCATGGGGCCATAAGGCCCCGACACCGGCCCCCGCCGCAACCCGTTGGCGCGCCGCCCGCCGATCCGCCAGGATGGCCGGAACGACAGGAGGATCCGCCCGTGCCCCAGCGCCGCATGCTGCTGCTCGCCACCGCGACCCTGGCCCTGCCCCGGCCCGCCCGCGCCGCATGGCCCGCCGACCGGCCGGTCGAGGTCGTGGTCCCCTTCCCGCCCGGCGGCGGCGTGGACAACATGGTGCGGCTGATCCTGAACTTCGTGGCGCCCCGCCTGCCGGGCGCGCGGCTCGTCGCCGTCAACCGGGCCGGCGCCGCCGGGCAGCTCGGCTTCGAGGCGATCTTCAACGCCGCGCCGGACGGCTACACCATCGGCGCGGTCACCAACACGGCGATGCACGCGATCGCGGTGGAGCGCCGCCCGCGCTATCGTCCGGAGGACTTCACCTATATCGCCAACGTGGTGGACGACCCCGGCGGCTTCTGGGTGCGCGCCGACAGCCCTTGGCGCGGGCTCGCCGACCTGCGGGACGCCGCCCGGCGCGCGCCGGAGACGATCGGCGTCGGGACCGCCGGCATCGGGTCCGACGACCACCTGCTGCAGCTCGGCTTCGAGGAGGCGTCGGGCGCGCGGCTGCTGCACGTGCCCTACAACGGCACCGCGCCGGTGCTGCGCGACGTGCTGGGCGGCAGCCTCGCGGTCGGCTCGCTCAACATGAGCGAGGGCGTGGCGCTGCTGCGCGACGGGCGGCTGCGCTGCCTCGGCCAGGGCGGGCCGGAGCGCTGGCGCCCGACCGGCGAGGTGCCGACCTTCCGCGAGCAGGGCTTCGACACGGTCGGCGGCTCGGCCCGCGGCATCGCGGGCCCGCCCGGCCTGCCGGCCGAGATCACGGCGCGGCTGGAGGCGGTTTTCCGTGAGGCGCTGGCCGACCCCGCGCTGGTCGCCGAGGCCGAGCGCACGCTGACGCCGCTGCGCCCGCTGATCGGCGCCGAATACCGCGCCATGATGCGCGCCGACCACGAGGCGCTGCAGGCGCTGTGGCGAAGGCGGCCGTGGCGCGACGGGTGAGCGGCTATCCCTCCTCCGCCCCCTCCGCGATCAGCCTCTCGCGCAGCTCCGGCGTCAGCACCGCCTTCGCGCCGGTGTCCTGGCGCACCACCACCAGCACCGCCCGCGCGGTGCAGAACGGCTCGCCGTCGCGCATCAGCGCATACTCGTGCACGTAGGAGCTGCGGCGAAAGCTGGCCGTGCGCAGGTGCAGCGTCACGCTGTCGCCGAAGCGCGCCGCGCGCAGGTAGCGCACCTCGAGCGAGGCGACGACCGGGCTCGGCCGGTCCGGCGCAGCGTCGGCGCCGCTCAGCGCGCGCCAGTGGTCCACGCGCAGATCCTCGAACAGCGTCAGGTAGGTGGCGTGGTTGACGTGGCCGTAGAGGTCGCATTCCGACCACCGCACCACATGCGGCCGCACCATCGTCCAGGCGTTCACGTCCCGGCCTCCGGCACCGGCCGCGGGCGGCGCTCGGCGTCGATCGCCACGAAGGTGAAGACCGCCTCCGTCACCTGCTCCGCCTTCTCCTCGGCCAGCGGCCGCCGCCATGCCTCCACCGCCACCCGGATGGAGCTGCGGCCGACGCCGACGACGCGCGCATGGATGCTCACCTCGTCGCCGACCAGCACGGGGCGGTGGAACACCATGGCATCCACCGCCACCGTCGCCACGCGCCCGCGCGCGCGGCGCCAGGCGGCGTTGCCGCCGGCCAGGTCCATCAGCCCCATCAGCCAGCCGCCGAAGATGTCGCCCGAGGGGTTGGCGTCGGCCGGCATCGCCGTGGTGCGCAGCAGCGGCGCCGCATCCGGCGGCGCGCTCAACGCACGCCCGCCGCGTCCAGCCCGAGGATCGCCCGCGCCAGCGCCTGCGCGCGGGGGACGAGGCTGTCGATCTCGAGATATTCCTCCGGGCTGTGCGCCCGGCCGCCCACCGGCCCGACGGCGCAGAGCGTCGGCGCGCCCATCGCCGCGGTGAAGCCGGAATCGGCGCAGCCGCCGGTGAACTCGCCCGAGGTCGCGAAGCCGCTGTCGCGCGCCGCCGCCTCGTACAGGTGGAAGACGCGCGCGCTCGCGGGCGTCTGCGTCAGCGGCAGGAACTCGCCGCGGACCGTCAGCGCGGCGCGCGTGCCGGGGACGAAGCTTCGCGCGACGATCGCCCCGATCCTGCCCATCGTCTCGTCGCGCTCGGCAGGGGCGACGTAGCGCAGGTCGATCTGGAGCTGCGCGGACGGCGCCACGGTATTGACGCTCTGCCCACCCGAGACGAGGCCGACATTCAGCGTGATGCCGCGCGAGAGGTCGGTCAGCGCATGGATCGCGGTGACCTTCGCCGCGAGCTCGCCGATCGCGCTGATCCCCTGCTCGAAGTTGCCGCCCGAATGGGCAGCCTTGCCCTCGATGTCCACCGCCATGAAGACGCCGCCCTTGCGGCCCGTCACCACCCCGCCGTTCGGGCGGCCGGGCTCCGAGTTGAACACCACCCGCGCCGCGCGCGCCTCCGCCTCGATGACCGGGCGCCCCTCGGGCGAGCCGATCTCCTCGTCGCCGGTGAACAGCCCGACGATCGGCCCCGGCGCCCCGCCGAATTTCCGGAAGGCGGCGAGGACGAACATGTTCATCACCAGGCCCGCCTTCATGTCGGCGACGCCGGGGCCGTAGGCACGCCCATCCTCGACCCGGAAGGGCCGGCGCGCCGGCTCGCCCTTCGGGAAGACGGTGTCGCGGTGACCCATCAGCAGGATGTTGCGCCGGTCATTCGCGCCGGGCGCCGCCGCGCCCTCGCCCACCACGGCGCGGAGGCAGTCGCCGAAGCGGGCGCCGGGTACCGTCTCCACCGGGATGCCCTGCGCCGCCATGAAGCGGGCGACCTGCGCGCCGACCTGGTCGACGCCGGCCTTGTCGTAGCTGCCCCCATCGGTGTCCACCATCTCGCGCAGCGCCTCGAGCATCGCGCCGCGCTGCGCGGCGAGCCACGCCATCAGATCCGCTTCCGCGCCCACCTCTCGCCCCCTCTCGTGCCGCGCCGAACCTCGCACCGGCCGGACGGGATGGAAAGCAGCGGGCCCGCCCGGCAATTTCAGGCTTGCGTTTCCGTTCGCTTTTTGTTCTGGTGCCGGCGGGAGGTACCCCATGCCCGAGCTTGCGCCCCCCACCAGCGCCGCCCTCGACCCCTGGATGACCGTCGTCGAGATCGACGAGGTGCGGAACCGCCGCACCACCACGCTCTTCGGCTACGCGGTCGCGCACCACCGCACCGGCGGCCTTGCCTGGCTCACCACCGGGCCGGTGGTGAAGGTGGAGGGGGAACGCGCCGTCACCGCCTCCGGCACCGTCTACGCGCTCGGCCGCCGACTGTCCTCGCCCGAGGAGATCGGCGACGCCGAGGGTCGGGCCGCCTTCCGCGCCTTCGTGCTGCGGGAAGCCGACGAGGCCGAGCGCGCCTGGCTGCACGCCTGCAAGATCGCCCGCCACCTCGGCCTGCCCCTGCCGAGGCCGGAGGAGGCCGCGCCCTTCCTCGACGACCACCGCGCCGAGTATGCCGCGCTGGTGCTGCGCACCGCGCCGCCGGGCCGGGCGTGAGGAAGCGGCCGGGACTGCCGGCCGCGCCGATCAGGACTTCTCGACGTTCCAGAAGATCGGGAAGGAGGATTCGATCAGCCCGCTGAGCGAGGCGCGGTATGCCGCGGGGATGGTGAACTGGCCCCACATCACGCTCGGCGTCAGCTCGTAGGCCAGGCGCTGGATCTCGGCGGCAAGCCGCTTGCGCTCCTCCCCGGTCTCGGCATTGGCGAAGTCCCGTGTCAGGGCGGGGATGCGCTCGTCGCAGGACCAGCCCGCGAAGTCGGCGCAGGTGCTTGCGATGTAGAAATGCGTGAGCGGGGAGATCATGTCCACGCCGTTCGAATAGACCGAGAACAGGCTCCACCCGTCGCGCCGCGCCCGACGCGCCAGCACCGTGCCCCAGTCCATCACCTGCTCGTCCACCGTGAAGCCGACGCGCTTCATGTTCTCGACGAGCACGTGCGCCGCGGTCTGGGAGATCGAGCCGGCGACCTGCAGGAAGACCACGGGCTGCCCGGCGTACCGCGTGGCCGCGAGTTCCGCCCGCGCCTGCTCCAGCGACAGGCGCGCGCCCTCTCCGCCGGCCGGCGTGCTGTACGGCGCGTCGCACATCCAGAAGGACGGGCATTGCGGCGCGCGGAAGCGCTCCGGGATGCCGATCGCCTGCAGGACGGTGTTCTGGTCCACCAGCTTCCAGAGCACGCGCCGCACCGCCGGATCGTCGAAGGGCGGCGCGGCATGGTTCAGGCGGTAGTTGCCCTGGAACTGGTGCAGACCGCCGAGCGACAGCAGACGCACCTGCCGCGCGCGCTCCAGCCGCTGGATGAAGTCGAACGGCACGTATTGCTGGTAGTCGATCTCGTTGGCCAGCAGCGCGGTCGCCGCCGTGGCCTGGTCCGGCATGGCGCGCAGCAGCAGGCTGTCCACCTTCACCCGCTTGCCGCCGGCCAGGAAGTCCGGCGCTTCCGCGCGCGGGGCGTAGCCGGGGAAGCGCTCCAGCACCATCGCGTTGCCCGGGCGCCAGAGGTCGGGGCGGAAGCGGAAGGGGCCGGAGCCGACGATCTCCGTGATCCGCTGGTCGCCCGGCGTGCGCGCCAGGCGCTCCGGCAGGATGAAGGGCACCGGCGCGTTCGGCTTGCCCAGCACGTCGAGCAGCAGCGGGAAGGGCCGCTTCAGCCGCAATTCGACGGTACGCGCATCCTTCGCCGTCAGGGATTCGTGCGCGTCGCGCAGCATGCGGCCGAGCGCGTCCTTCGGCATCCAGCGGTTGAGCGAGGCGACGACGTCGGCCGCCGTCACGTCCTGACCGTCATGGAACTTCAGCCCCGGACGCAGCACGAAGCTCCAGGCGAGCCGGTCGGCGGAGGCGGTGTGGCCCTCGACCATCTGCGGCTGGATCCGGCCCTGCCCGTCCATCGCGTACAGCGTGTCGAAGACGTGGAAGCCGAAGGTGCGGGTGATCGCCGCGGTCGTCATGTAGGGATCGAGGATGACGACCTCGGACTCCAGCACGAGGTTGAGTTGCCGCTCCGCCCGCGCCTCGGGCGGGCGGATCAGGCCGGACGCAGCAAGCCCTGCGCCGCCCGCCAGCAGCCCGCGGCGGCCGATCCCGGTGATGCCCATCGGTGCGTGTCCTTCCCTCGTTTCCCCGCCGGGCGGCTCTCGTCGCCCGATATATCCTATGCCAGGATGCGCAACTTGTCCTGACCGACGCAAGAAGGAAACGCGCCGTGCCCGATGCCGAGCTCCTGTTCATGCCGGCCACGCAGGCCGCGGCACTGATCCGCCGGCGCGAACTCTCGCCCCTCGAATTGACGCGCGCCGTGCTGCGCGCCGTCACCCGCGAGCAGCCGCGCCTGAACGCCTTCGTCACCGTGCTGGAGGAGGAGGCGCTGGCCGAGGCGCGCCGCGCCGAGGAGGCGGTGATGGCCGGCGCGCCGCTCGGCCCGCTGCACGGCGTGCCCGTGCACGTGAAGGATCAGGTGGACACGGCCGGCATCCGCACCACCCATGGCTCCGCCATCTTCGCCGACAACGTACCGGCGCGCGACGACATCACCGTCACGCGGCTGCGCGCCGCCGGCGCGATCCTGGTCGGCAAGACGACGCTGCCGGAGTTCGGCCACAAGGGCATGACCGACGGGCCCGCCTTCGGCACCACGCGCAACCCGTGGGACCTCTCGCGCACCACCGGCGGCTCCTCCGGCGGCGCGGCCGCGGCGGTCGCGGCGGGGCTCGGGCCGCTCGGCCTCGGCACGGACGGCGCAGGCTCGGTCCGCATCCCGGCCGCATGCTGCGGCATCGTCGGCCACAAGGCCACGCTCGGCGCCGTGCCGTGGGAGGCGGGCGCCGACACCTTCGGCAACAACGTCTATGCCGGGCCGATGACGCGCACGGTGACGGACGCGGCCGTGATGCTCTCGGTCATCGCCGGACCCAGCCCGCGCGACGCGCAGAGCCTCGGCGCGCCGGGCTTCGCGCCCGTGCCGCCCGCCCTCGCCGCCGGCGCGCTGCACGGGCTGCGCATCGGCTACGTCGCGCGCGCCTGCAACCCGCGCGTCGGGCGGGAGGTGGAGGCGAACACCCTCGCCTCGCTCGAGGCGCTCGCCGCCCGCGGCGCCGTCGTCGAGGAGGTGACGGACACGATCGACTGGATCGAGCGCCCCGGCCGCATCATGTACCAGGCCGGCTTCCATGTCGCCTGCGCCCAGTACCTGCCGGACTGGCAGGACCGCATGGACCCCGTGCTGCTCGCCTTCATGGAGCGCGGCTCGCAATTCACGTTGCGGGAGCTGCGGGAGGCGCAGTTCGCCCGCACGCGGCTGTTCCGCGCCATCCAGGACCTGTTCGGGCGCTACGACGTGCTGATCACGCCGACGCTGACGCGCACCGCCCTGTCCGCCGACTTCGACGCCGCGGATGGCGAGATCGAGATCGAGGGCGAGCGCTGCGGCATCACCCGCCAGGGCTGGACCAGCTACATGTATCCCTTCAACCTCACGGGCCATCCCGCGCTGACCGTGCCCTCGGGCTTCGCCGAGGACGGGCTGCCCACCGGCGTGCAGCTCGTCGGCCCCTGGGGCGCCGACATGACGCTGCTGCGCCTTGGCGCGCTGCTGGAGCTGGACCGCCCCTGGGCGCAGCACCGCCCCAAGCTGGCCGCGTGACGCGAAGATGCCGCCGGAGGCACGCCCCGACCGGCTCCGCGCCGCCCTGCCGCCTCTCGACGGCCGGCTCCGCCTCGCCGGCCTCTCCGCGCCGGTGGAGGTGCTGCGCGACCGCTGGGGCATCCCGCACATCCGCGCCGAGGGTGGTGCGGCCGACGCCTTCGCCGCGCAGGGCTTCGTCCATGCGCAGGACCGGCTGTTCCAGATGGAGCTGAACCGCCGCCGCGCGCTGGGCCGCGCCGCGGAATGGCTCGGGCCCGCCGCGGCCGAGGGCGACATCCTCGCCCGGCGCCTCGGCATGGAGGCGGCCTGCCGGCGCGACCACGCCGCCCTCGGCGGGGAGGCGCGCGAGATGGTCGAAGCCTACGCCGCGGGGGTGAATGCCTTCCTCGGCTCCGGCGCGCCGCGCCCGATCGAGTACGAGTTGCTCGACGCCACGCCCGAACCCTGGGAGGGCTGGCACGCGATCGCGGTCATGCGGCGGCTCGGGCTGCTGATGGGTTCGGTCTGGTTCAAGCTCTGGCGCGCAGCGGCGCTGCCGCTGATCGGCGCCAAACAGGCGGTCAAGCTGCGCCACGACGATGGCGGCGGGGACCTCCTGCTGGTGCCGCCGGGCGTCGAGGCGAGGCGCTGGACGGCGACGCTGGCCGAGCTGCGGCCGGCGATCGCCGCCCTGCTCCGGGCGGAGGATGCGGACGCGACGGGCGGCGGCAGCAACAACTGGGCGGTGGATGCCGCGCGCAGCCCGACGGGGCGACCCGTCGTTGCGGGCGATCCCCACCGCGCCTTCGAGATCCCGAACATGTACGCGCAGGGTCATCTCGCCTGCCGCGACTTCGACGCCATCGGCCTGACCGTTCCCGGCGTGCCGGGATTTCCGCACTTCGCCCACAACGGGCGCGTCGCGTACTGCGTCACGCATGCCTTCGTGGATATCCACGATCTCTATGTCGAGCGCTTCGATGGGGGGGCGCAACACGTCGCGTTCCGCGACGCCTGGCTGCCGGTGACGCGGCGCGTCGAGACGGTGGCCGTCCGCGGCGCGGTGCCACGGAGCTTCGAGGTGGTGGAGACGCATCACGGACCGGTCATCGCGGGCGATCCGGCCTCCGGCACGGCGCTGGCGCTGCGCTCCGTCCAGTTCGCCGAGACCGACCGCTCCTTCGACTGCCTGCCGCGCATGCTGCGCGCCGCCGACGTCGCCTCGCTCTTCGAGGCGTCGCGCGGCTGGGGGCTGATCGACCACAACCTCGTCGCGGGCGACGCGACAGGGCGCATCGGCCATCTCGTGCGCGCCCTCGTGCCGCGCCGCCCGCGGGGCAATGGCTGGCTGCCGGTGCCGGGCTGGACGGGGGCGCATGAATGGCAGGGCTGGATCCCGCAGGAGGCGATGCCGCGGGTGACCGACCCGCCGGAGGGCCTGATCGTCACCGCGAACAACCGCGTCGTGGCCGATGACGGGCCGGACTACCTCTGCACCGATTGCCACCCGCCCCATCGCGCGCGGCGCGTGCTGGCCCGGCTGCGGGAGGCTGCCGCCGCGCGGGGCGTGGAGGGCGCGGCGGGCGTGCATGCCGACACCCTGTCGCCCAATGCGCTGCTGCTGCGGGAGCACCTCGCCGCGCTGCCCGAACCGGGCGAGCCGCGGGCGGCGGCCCTGCGCGCGCGGCTGCTCGGCTGGGACGGGCGCATGGAGCCCGACAGCGCGGCACCCACGGCCTATGTCGCGCTTCGCCGCGCGCTGACCGCGATCCTGGCGGAGCGCAGCGGCCTCGGCGCGCTGGCGGGGCACGCGCTGCTCTCGGTTCCGCCGGGCGTCGCGCCGCTGAACCAGCTCTGGTGGACGCTGCCGGCGCTGCTGCGCGACGACGACGAAGCGTTGCTGGACGGCTGGACCTGGGCAGAGGCGCTGGAGGAGGCGCTGTCCCGCGCGGCCCGGGAGGAGACGGAGCAGCCCTGGGGCGAGGTGCACCGGCCACGCTTCGCGCATCCGCTCTCGGCGCTGTTCCCCGAATGGGCGCCGCTGCTGGATCCGCCAGCCCTGCCGGTCGGCGGGGATACCGACACGGTGCTTGCCAACGGCTTCATGGCCGCTGCCGGGCCTGCCGCGGCCTACGGCGCGGTGGCGCGCTATGCCTTCGATGTCGGTGCCTGGGAGAACAGCCGCTGGGTGGTGTTCCACGGCGCCTCCGGCCATCCCGGCAGCGTGCACTACGCCGACCAGCACGCGGCCTGGGCCGCGACGGAGATGGTGCCGATGCCCCATGACTGGGCGGGGCTCGCGCGGCAGGCGCGCCTTCGCCAGACGCTTTCACCCTGACGGGGCAGCGCGCGACAGCGTCGTTGACAGCTACATGATATATCCGTCAGGCTTTGCCGGGCAGCTTGGGACGAGGCGGTGGCAACGGCAGCGGCGGTTGCGGTGCGGCCCGGCGAGGTCGCCGTCGAGGATCTGCGCAAGAGCTACGGCCAGGTGCAGGCCGTCGCCGGCGTGAGCCTCCGCGCGCAGCCTGCCGAGTTCCTCGCGCTGCTCGGCCCCTCGGGCTCCGGCAAGACCACCATCCTGATGACGGTGGCGGGGTTCGAGCATCCGACCTCCGGCCGCGTCCTGCTGAACGGCGAGGACGCGACCTGGGCGCCGCCGCACCGCCGCAACCTCGGCATGGTGTTCCAGCGCACCACGCTGTTCCCCCACATGAGCGTCGCGGAGAACGTGGCCTTCCCGCTCAAGATGCGCGGCGTGCCGGCGGGCGACCGCCGCGCGCGGGCAGAGGAGGCGCTGGCCACGGTGCGCCTCGGCGGCTACGGCGACCGCCTGCCGCACCAGCTCTCCGGCGGGCAGCAGCAGCGCGTGGCGCTGGCGCGGGCGATCGTCTACCGCCCGCCGATCCTCCTGATGGATGAGCCGCTCTCGGCGCTGGACAAGGCGCTGCGCGAGGAGATGCAGCTCGAGATCAAGCGGCTGCAGCGCGCGCTCGGCGTCACGGTCGTCTTCGTCACCCACGACCAGACCGAGGCGCTGACCATGGCCGACCGCATCGCGGTGCTGGACGGGGGAAGGCTGCAGCAGCTCGGCACGCCGTGGGAGCTGTACGAGCGCCCGTCGGGCCTGTTCGTCGCCGGCTTCATCGGCCAGGCCAGCTTCGTCGCCGGGCGGGCGGAAGCGGCGGCCGCTTCGGGCAGGCCGGTGCGGATGCTGACGCCGGACGGCATCGCCCTGTCCGGCACCGCCGCCGTTCCGATTGCGGCAGGGCAGCCCGTGCAGCTCGCCGTGCGGCCGGAACGCGTGCGGCCCGAGCCGGGCGGCATCCCGGCGCGCGTGGCGGAAACCATCTATGCCGGCGCCGAGACGTCCTGCGTGCTGGCGATGCCGTGCGGCACCACGCTCCGCATGCGCATGACAGCCGGCGAGGCCGTGCCAAGGCCCGGCGAGACGCTCGAACTGGGCTGGCGGGCCGAGGATGCCCGCGTCTTCGGGGCGGAGCCATGAACGCCGCGGCGGACCGGCTGCCGGCACCCGCGCGGGCGGCGCCCCCCGCCTTCCTGCGCGGCGCGCGGGAGATGAGCCCGGCGCTGAGCCTGTTGCTGATCCTCCCCTTCCTCGGCGTGCTGCTGCTGGCCTTCCTGCTGCCGATCGGCGTGCTCGTGCACGAAAGCCTCTTCGTGCCGGAGCCGACGCTGCGTCACTACGCGCGGGTCTTCGACGATCCCGTCTATCTCCGCGTGCTCTGGCGGACGCTGCGCATCGCGGCGCTGGTGACGCTCATCACCCTCCTGCTGGCCTATCCCCTCGCGGTCGCCATGGCTCGTGCGCGGGGCGCGGTGCTCGCGGTGCTGGCCGCCTGCGTCATGCTGCCGCTGTGGACGAGCGTCCTGGTGCGCACCTACGCCTGGACGGTGCTGATGCGCCGCAACGGGGTGATCAACCAGGCGCTGCAGGCGCTCGGCCTCGTCGATGAGCCGGTCCGCCTGCTCTACACGGAAGGCGCGGTGGTCCTGGCGATGGCGCATGTGCTGCTGCCCTTCATGGTGCTGCCCATCTGGGTCGCGCTGCGCGGCATCCCGGGCGACTACGCCCGCGCGGCGGCCGTGCTCGGCGCGCCGCCCTGGCGCGCCTTCCTCCAGGTCACGCTGCCGCTCAGCCGCCCCGGCGTGGCCAGCGGCTGCCTGATGGTGTTCCTGCTTGCCCTCGGCTTCTTCGTCACGCCCGCGCTGGTCGGCGGGCCGCAACAGATGATGGTGGCCACCCTCATCAGCCAGCAGGTGCGGGAATTGCTGAACTGGCCCTTCGCGGGCGCCCTCGTCGGCTGCCTGCTGCTCCTCACCCTCGTCATCGTGGCGGCGTTCAACAGGGCGATGCGGCTCGACCGCTTCGTGTCCGGCGCATGACCGGGCGCCGCGCCGTGGACCTCGCCGCCTGGCTGGTCTGCCTCTTCCTCATGGTGCCGACGATCATCGTCGTGCCGATGTCCTTCGGCCCCGACCGGCACCTGCAATTCCCTCCGCGCGGCCTGACGCTGCACTGGTACGCGGAATACCTGCAGGACCGCGACTGGATCGAGGCGACGCTCTTCAGCCTCCAGGCGGGCGTCATCTCCGCCGCCTGCGCCACGGTCATCGGAACCATGGTGGCCCTGGCGCTGGTCCGCGGGCGCCCACCCGGCCGGCGGCTGATCGAGACGCTGGTCGTCGGCCCCGTCGTGGTGCCGCACATCGCCCTCGCGGTCGCGCTCTACCTCGTCTTCGACCGCCTCGGGCTGAACGGCACCCTGCCCGGCTTCGCCGCCGCGCATACGGTGCTCGCCCTGCCCTTCGCGATCTTCTCCGTGCTCGCCGCGCTGCGCCGCTTCGACCCGGCGCTGGAGATGGCCGCGCTCTCCTGCGGCGCCGACCGCTGGCGTGCCTTCCGCCATGTCGTCCTGCCGCAGATCCTGCCCGGCATCGCCAGCGCGGCGCTGTTCGCCTTCGTCATCTCCTTCGACGAGGCCGTGATCTCCTTCTTCATCTCCGACATCGACGGCAAGACCCTGCCGCGCAAGATGTTCGAGGACATCGACTATGACCTCTCCCCCATCCTCGCCGCGGTGGCGACGCTGTTGACCGCGCTCTCCCTCGTCGTCCTTCTGGCGGCGCAGCTCATCGGCCGGCGCAGCAATGCCGGCAGCGCGCCATGAAGGCGGAATACATCCCCGGCCCCGTCGCGCGGGACAGCCTCACCTCCCGCGTCCATGCGGATCTGCGGACCGGCCTGCTGCATGGCCGCTTCCGCCCCGGCCAGCGCCTGAAGATCCGCGAGCTGGCCGCCGCCATGGACGTGAGCGAGACGCCGGTGCGGGAAGCCGTGATGCAGCTCGTCCGCGAAGGCGGGCTCGAGATGCGCACCGGCTCCGCCATCCGCGTCAGGCGCCTCAGCCTCGGCGACTATCTCGAGCTGCGCCGCATCCGCATCCTCCTGGAAGGCCTGGCGGCGGAGGGCGCGGCGCGCCGCGCCACACCCTCCGCCATCGCCGCCCTCGCCGCGCATCACGAAAGGCTGGTGCGGGCGGAGGAGACCGGCGACTGGCCGACCGCGCTCGAAGCCAATTTCCGCTTCCACCATGGGCTGTGGGACCTCGCGGCGATGCCGAACCTGCTCGGCATCCTGGAGGGGATCTGGCTGCGCAACGGGCCGCTCGTGACCCTGCTCTACCCCGACGCGCGGCCCCGGTACGACGGCCGGCACCAGCACCTGAACGTGCTGGATGGACTGGCGGCGCGCCGCCCGGCGCAGGTGCGCAAGGCGATCCGCGACGACCTGATGGAGGGTGGCCGCGCCCTGGTGCGGCTGCTGGAGGAGATGGAGGCAGGTCGCGTCGTGCCGCTCGATCCGGCGGACGGCGCAGGGGTTCCACGCAGGAGGAGGAGGAAATGAGAATGAAGCGTCGCAGCATGGCCACGCTGGCCCTGGCGGCCCTCGCCGCACGGCCCGCCCTCGCGCAGCGGAACGAGGTGATCATCGCCACCACCGGCGGGCTCATGGAACGCAGCCTGCAGGAGCATTTCTACCGGCGGTTCGAGCGCGAGACAGGCATCCGCGTCCGCTCCGTCCCGATCGAGCTGCCGGACCAGTGGGCCCGCGCGGTCGCCGGCGCCCGGACCGGCAGCGTGCCCTTCGACATCGTGACGGCGACGCCGCCCGACCTCGTGCAGCACCGCGAGATCCTCCAGCCGCTCGACTGCGACGGCATGGCCGGCGTGCGCGAGAATGCGCTGCCCGGCGCCTGCTTCAGCCACGGTCTGATGCGCACGGGCGGCGGCATGACGCTCGTCTGGAGCACCCGCGCCTTCCCCGCCGGCCGCGCGCCGGGAAGCTGGGCGGACTTCTTCGACGTCGCCCGCTTCCCCGGCCCACGCGCCCTGCCGGACACGGGCGACCGCGAATGGTGGGTGCCGGTCGCCGCGCTCCTGGCGGATGGCGTGGCGCCCGATGCGCTCTTCCCGCTCGACCTCGACCGCGCCTACCGGCGGCTTGATGCCCTCAAGCCCCACGTCGCGGCGTGGTGGCGCTCCGGCGACCAGATCATGCAGCTCATGCGCAGCGGCGAGGCGGTGACGACCATGTCCTACTCCAGCCGCTCCGTCCCGCTGGCCCGGACGGGCGAGTTCGACTTCACCTGGAACCAGGCGATCCGCGACGTCGGCAACTGGGCGATCCTGAAGGGCGGCCCGAACGCCGCCAACGCGGTCCGCTTCCTCGACTTCTTCGTCCAGAACGCGCAGGAGCACGTGGAATTCGGCACCAAGGTCAGCTTCGATTCCAACAACCGCCACGCGGCGGAGCTGGTGCCCGCGGCGGACCGCCGCTTCCGCTCCTCCGCACCCGACAACTGGTCGCGCATGGTCATCGCGGACCATGACTGGATCGCGGCCAACCGCGAGAGGCTGCGCGAACGCTGGATCAGCTGGCTGACGCGCTAGGCCGATGCTGGTCAACGACCCGGACGCGGCGCATTACCGGATCGACCCGGGGAGGCTCGATCTCGCCGCCGAGTTCCGCCGCGCGCCCCGCGGCCCGCACAGCGACGAGCTGCAGCGCGTGCTCCACCGCATGCGCTGGCAGTCGCCGGGCGGGCGCCATGCGCTCGTCGCGATCGAGCCGGGGCGGCGCTGGATGCTGGCCCGCATCCCCGCGGGGCGGTACGAACCGGTCCAGACCTTCCCGGACGACGTCTTCACCGATATCGCCGCCGCCGAATGGCACGTCTTCCGGCTGCGCTGGCGCGAGCTGACGGGCCAGGAGCTGCCGGCGGATCTCGGCGCATGACCGACACCACCGCCGTCCTCGGCTATGCCTGGCCGCTGATCGTCTCGCCCGGCGAGGAGATCACCTTCCGCCTCTCCAGCGAGCGGCTGGCGCAGGCCGAGGCGCGGGTCGTCCGCGTGCGGTGCGCAGACCCCGATCCGAACGGCCCGGGCATCCGCGTGGTCCCGCTCGGCAGCGCGGTGGACGGGCCGGTCGCGCTGCGGCACCAGCCCATCCACCCCGGCAGCCACGGCGTCGTCGCGGAGCCGTGCGGCCTCGACGGCCTCGCCTCGCTCTCGGTCGGCGCCTTCCTCTGGCCGACCCGGCCGGGCGCGGGGGAGCAGGCGATCCTCGCGCGCTGGACCGCGGAGGGGCGCGGCTGGTGGCTCGGCCTCGATGCGGCGGGGCGGCTCGCCTTCACCATCTCGGACGGCGCGCGGCGCTGGACGGCGACGGCGCCCGCCTCGCTGCTGGCGCGCGAATGGGTCTTCGCCGCCGGCATCTTCGACGGTCGCGCTGGCACGCTGCGCGTCGTCCAGCGCAGCCTGGATCCGCAGGCCGGGCGCGACCGGGGCGGCGCGGCAGAGGCGCCGGCGCCCGCGCGGCTGCCCGACACGCCCGGCGCGGCCCTCACGCTGGCGGCCCGTGCCGGCGGCGCGCATCTCGACGGCAAGCTCGACAGGCCGCGGCTGCACGCCTCCGCCCTGTCGGAGGACGCGCTGCGCGCGCTGGCGGAGGCGGTGGTTCCGCCGGCCGGCGACCCGGGCCTGATCGCCGCCTGGGATTTCAGCCGCGGCATCCCGACCGACATCGCGGAGGATGCGGGCCCGCGCCGGCAGCACGCCCTGCTGCACCACCTGCCCGCCCGCGCCATGACCGGCGCCAACTGGGACGGACGCACGCAGTCCTGGCGCGAGGCGCCATGGCTCTACGGCGCCATCCACTTCCACGCCGACGACATGGCCGATTGCGGCTGGTCGCCCGACCTGACGCTGCGCATCCCGGACGCCTGGCGCTCCGGCTTCCACAGCCTGGAGCTGGCCGCGACGCTGGATGGCGAACGCGTCGAAAGCCACGTCCCCTTCTTCATCCGCGCCACGCCGGGGCGGCCCGGCGCGCGGCTTGCCGTCGTGGCCTCCACCGCGACCTTCCTCGCCTACGCCAACAGCGCGCTGCGGCTCGACCAGGTGCATGCGGAAGCGATGCTGGAGGGGCTGATCATCCTCTCCCGCGACGACGTCCACCTGCACGCCCACCGGGAACTCGGCCTGTCCACCTACGACACGCATGCCGACGGCTCCGGCTGGTGCAGCAGCACGGCGGCGCGGCCGATCCTCAACATGCGGCCGCGCGGCAACGCCTTCAACTACGGCACGGACTCCCTGCTGCTCGACTGGCTGGAGCACGAAGGCATCCCGTACGACCTCGTCACGGACGAGGACATCCATCGCGACGGCCTCTCGGTGCTCGCGCCCTACCGCTGCGTCGTCACCGGCTCGCATCCCGAATACGTCTCGAAGGAGATGCTGGACGCCTTCGAGGCCTACCAGCGCGGCGGCGGCCGGCATGTCTACCTCGGCGGCAACGGCTTCTACTGGCGCATCGCCTTTCACCCCACGCGCCCGCACGCCATCGAGGTGCGGCGCGGCCAGGTCGGCCTGCGCACCTGGGAAGGCGAGGCCGGCGAGGGATGCCTCGCCTTCACCGGCGAGCCCTCCGGCCTCTGGCGCGCCAACGGAAGGCCGCCGCAGCGGCTGGTCGGCGTGGGCTTCGATGCGCAGGTCTTCGACCGCTCTGCCCCCTATCGCCGACTCCCGGCAAGCCGCGACAGGCGCGCCGCCTTCGTCTTCGACGGCATCGAGGAAGAGGTCATCGGTGATTTCGGCCTGCGCAACGGCGGCGCCGCGGGCATCGAGGTGGACCGCGCCGACGCCACGCTCGGCTCGCCGCCGCACCTGATGCTGCTGGCCACGGCCGACCGGCTGGGCACGGGCGGCATCCCGGCGCCGGAGGAGCTCCGCACCCTGCATCGCGGCCTCACCGGCGATCAGAATGCGCGGGTGCGCGCCGACATGGTGTTCTTCCCGACCGCCGCAGGCGGCGCGGTCTTCGCCACGGGCTCCATCGCCTGGGTCTCCGCGCTGCCGCACGACGGCTACGGCAACAACGTCGCGCGCCTGACCGGCAACGTGATCCGCCGCTTCCTGGACGACGCCGCCTTCGAAGGATTCGAGTGATGACGCGCCTGACGCCGATTGCCACGGAGGTGCCCTGGCTGCGGCTGGAAGCGACGGAGGAGGATTGGTCGCGGGAGGATCCCGCCGACCTCGCCCGCTGGATGGAGCAGCTGCTCGTCATCCGCCGCTTCGAGGAGCGCATCCTGGAGCTGCACGGCGAAGGCCTGATCCACGGCCCGGCCCATGCCTCCATCGGGCAGGAGGCCGGCGCGGTCGGCGCCATGTCGCGCCTGCGCGCGAGCGATGGCATCAACGGCACGCACCGGGCGCACCACCAGATCCTGGCGAAGCTGCTGAACACCACCCTGCCCGAGGGCTACGACCCGCGCCGGGACGCGCTGCCGGAGGCGGCGGGCGTGCTCGTCCGCCGCGCCATGGCGGAGATCATGGGGCTGACGGACGGGTTCTGCGGCGGCCGCGGCGGCTCCATGCACATGCGCTGGGACGAGGCCGGCATCGTCGGCTCCTCCGCCATCATCGGCGCCAACGTGCCCCACGCCGTGGGCTACGCGCTGAGCGACAGGGTGCTCGGGCGGGACGGCATCTCGGTCGCCTTCTTCGGCGACGGCACGCTGATGGCGGGTCCGGTGTATGAGGCGATCAACCTCGCCGCCCTGTACTCCCTGCCCGTCATCTTCTTCCTCGAGAACAACCTCTACGCCGTCGCGACCCATGTGCGGGAACAGACGCGCGAGACCCGGCTGTCCTCGCGCGGCCCCATGCTCGGCGTGCCCGCGCTGGTCTGCGACGGGATGGACGTGGTTGCGACGCGGCGCGCGATGGATTGGGCCATCGCGCGCATCCGCACCGAGGGCGGGCCCGTGCTGATCGAGGCCGAGTGCTACCGCTTCCTGCACCAGTCGGGTCCGCTCGCCGGCAGCGCGCTCGGCTATCGCCGCAAGGAGGAGGAGGCGGAGTGGCGCGCGCGCGACCCCGTCGCGGTGATGCCGGCGCGGCTCGCCGCCATGGGCGTGCTGGACGGCGCCGGCCTCGCCGCGCTCGACGCGCGGGCGCGGCGGATGGTGGACGCCGCCGCCGCCGCGCTGACGGAGACGCCGCCCGGCGCCAATGCCCCGCGCATCCGCCCCGGCCTGCTGCCGGATGCAGCCGGCGTGGACGGGGGCATCCGCCTCCCGCCGCCGGCCGTGACGGAAGCTGCCATCCCGGCGGCGCCGCGGCGCGAGGTGAAGTTCATCGACATCGTCCCGGCCACGCTGATGCGGGCGATGGAGCGCGACCCGACAGTGGTGCTGATCGGCGAGGACATCCACCGCCTCCGCGGCGGCGTCGCCGGCGCCACGCGCGGCATCCCGGAACGCTTCCCCGACCGCGTCTTCGCCACGCCGATCTGCGAGAACGCCTTCACCGGCATGGCGCTCGGCGCCGCCCTCACCGGCCTGCGCCCGATCGTGGAGTTCATGTTCGCGGATTTCGCGATCGTCGCGGCCGACCAGCTGTTCCACCAGATCGCGAAGTTCTGCCACATGTTCGGCGGCGGCGTCCGCATCCCGCTGGTGGTCCGCGCCCGCGTCTCCCCGCACACCGGCTACGGCTCGCAGCATTCGGGCGATCCCTCCGGCCTGTTTGCCGCCTTCCCGGCCTGGCGCATCGCCGCGCCGGCCACGCCCTTCGACTATGCCGGGCTGATGAACACCGCCCTGCTCTCCGACGATCCCGTGCTGGTGCTCGAGCATGCCGGCCTGTTCCAGGACAGCGGACCGGTGCCTGATGGCCCGACGGACTGGCACGTCCCGTTCGGCCGCGCGCGCGTGGTGCGCGCGGGTGGCGCCTGCACCGTGCTGACCTACGGCGTCATGGTGGCGGAGGCGGTCGCCGCCGCCGAGAGCACGGGCGTCGATGCCGAGATCCTGGACCTGCGCACCCTCGACCTGCCGGGCCTGGACTGGGAGACGATCGAGGCAAGCATCCGCCGCACCAACCGCGTGCTGATCGTGGAGCAGGCGGCGCGCGGCGGCGGCCACGGCGCGCGCTGGGCCGCCGAGATCGGCGAACGGCTGCTCGACTGGCTGGACGCCGAGGTGCTGCGCGTCTCCGGGGGCGAAGCCGCCCCCGTCGTCTCCCGCCCGCTCAACCTCGCGGCGCTGGCCGATGCGGCGAGGATCGCGGAAGCGCTGCGGCGCCTCTGCCCGCCGCGCCGTGCCGCCTGAAGGAGAACACGATGCCCGACATGCCCGTGCCCAAGGTTGATGCCGCCCTCCGCCTCCGTGCCGCCCGCGTCATCCCTGGCGGGATGTGGGGCCACCTGAACGCCGCCAGGCTGCCGGACAACTACCCGCAGTTCTTCTCGCGCGGCGAAGGCGGGCGCGTATGGGACGCCGACGGCCGGGACTATGTGGACCTGATGTGCAGCTGGGGTCCCGTCGTGCTCGGCCACCGCGACCCGGTGGTCGAGGAAGCCGCCCGACGACAGGCCGAGCGGGGCGACTGCCTGAACGGCCCGGCCCCCGTGATGGTCGAGCTGGCCGAAAGACTCGTCGCGCGCATACCCCATGCGGATTGGGCGATGTTCCAGAAGAACGGCACGGATGCGACCACGGCCTGCGTGATGATCGCGCGCGCCGCCACCGGCAGGCGCGTCGTGCTGATCGCCCGCGGCTCCTACCACGGCGCCGCGCCCTGGTGCACGCCGGTCCCCGCCGGCACGACGGCGGAGGACCGCGCCCACCAGATCCGCTTCGCCTACAACGACATCGCCGCGCTGCACCGGGCGGCCGAGGCAGCGGGCGACGACCTCGCCGCCGTGATCGTCACCGGCTTCCGCCACGACAACGTCGTGGATCAGGAGATGCCGGACCCCGCCTTCGCCCGCGCCGTGCGCGCGCTCTGCGACGCCCGCGGCGCCGCCCTCATCCTCGACGATGTGCGCGCGGGCTTCCGCCTGCATCCGGGCGGAAGCTGGGAGACGGTCGGCGTGCGCCCCGACCTCTCGGCCTGGAGCAAGGCGATCGCCAACGGCCATGCCCTGGCCGCGATCACCGGCACGGATGCGTGGCGGGATGCCGCCACCCGCATCTTCGTCACGGGCTCCTTCTGGTGCACCGCGGTGCCGATGGCTGCCGCCCTCGCCACGCTCGACCGGCTGGAGGAGCTGGACGCCATCCCCCACATGGAGCGGCTGGGCAACCGGCTGCGGACCGGGCTGGACGCGCTGGCCGCACGGCACGGCATCGGGCTGCGGCAGACCGGCCCGGTGCAGATGCCGCTCTTCCTGTTCGAGGAGGATCCGGAGTTCCGCAAGGGCTTCGCCTTCTGCCGCGCCGCGCTGGAGCACGGGGCCTTCCTGCACCCCCGCCACAACATGTTCCTCTGCGCCGCCCACACCGAGGCCGACATGGATCGCGTGCTGGAAGCCGCCGAGGCAGGCTTCCGCGCGATCCGCGACCTGCCGGCATGAAGCCGACGCAACCAACAGGGAGAGGAGATCGGTTATGAGACTGCCACGCCTCGCGCGCCGCGCCTTGGCGGCCACGCTGCTTGCCTTCGCCGCGGCGTCCCCCGCCGCCGCCCAGGCCCCGTCCACCCTCGTGGTGGCCCGCAACCTGGACATCAACTCGCTCGACCCCCAGCGGGGCTTCTGCGACACCTGCCAGATCTACTTCGACGCGGTCTATGACACGCTCGTCACCATCGGCCCGGACAACCGCAGCCTGGTGCCGCGCCTCGCGACGCGGTGGGAGGCGAATGCCGACCACACAAGCATCACCTTCCACCTCGACCCGCGCGCCCGCTTCGCCTCCGGCCGTCAGGTGGAGGCCGAGGACGTCGCCTGGTCCTTCCGTCGCCTCGCCGCCACGCGGGCCAGCAGCTCCTTCCTCGCCGGCGACATCGACCGCGTGGAGACGCCCGATGCGCGCACCGTCATGGTGGTGCTGAAGGCGCCCAACAGCGAGTTCATCGGCATGGCGGCCGCCCCCTACATGGGCGTGGTGGACCGCCAGGCCGCCGAGGCCGCCGGCATGCGCGCCGCGGGCGAGGCGGTCGCGAATGACGGCGGCGACCGCTGGTTCGCGGAGAATTCCGCCGGCAGCGGCCCCTTCGTCCTCGCGCGCTACCGCCCGAACGACGAGCTGCGCCTGCGCCGCAACCCCGCCTACTGGCGCGACGCGCCGGCCTTCGCCGAGGTCGTCATCCGCCAGGGCCGCGACGCGGCGGTGCAGGGCCAGCTTCTCGCCTCGGGCGGCGCGGACATCGCCATGCAGCTCGATGCCGAGACGGCGCGCGCCCTGCCGCAGGGCCGGGCCGAGGTGCAGGTCCTGCCCTCGCCCAACTTCATCTATCTCGCGATGGCGCCGGGCGCGCCCGCCGCATCCGGCCGGCTGACGCCGCAGGTGCGGGAGGCGATCTCCCTCGCCATCGACGACGAGGCGATGATCGAATTCGTCATGGGCGGCGCCGCCAAGCGCCAGCCGACGCCGATCCCGAACGGCTTCCCGGGCACCGCGAACCTGCCTCCCGCCCCGCGCGACCTCGCACGCGCGCAGGCGCTGATGGCCGGGGCCGGCCATGCGGGGGGCTTCGACGTGGACTTCACCTTCCCGGCCATCAACTCCTATGGCGCGGACATGTCGGTGGTCGCGCAGCGCCTGCAGCAGGACCTGGCGCGCATCCGCATCCGCCTCCGGCTGCAGCCCGTCACCTTCCCGGTCTGGCTGCAAGGGGTGCGCGCGGGCTCGCTGCCCATGACCATCGGCTACTATGCGCCGGACTATTTCGGCTCCGCCCAGTACGTGAAGTTCTTCGGCATGATGCCGGACACGCCCTGGTTCAACCGGGCCGGCGGGCAGGCGATGCCGGCCATCGCGAACGCCGGGCTGCCCGAGCTGTTCCGCCGCGCCCTCGCCGCGCCGGACGCGGAGCGCGAGGCGGCCTTCGACGCGGTGGCGCGCAGCATGGCCTCGGACCGCATCATCGTCCCGTTGCTGAGCCCGGACCTCGTGCTGGCGCATCGGCCGGGTCTGCAGGGGGTGCGCTACAGCACCTGCTGCAACCTCCCGCTCGCCGAGATCCGGCCGCGCTGAGGCGCCATGCCGGGCACGCTCCGCCGCCTGCTGCTGCTGCCGCTGCTGCTCCTCGGCATCGCGGCAGTGACCTTCGGCCTCTCCCGCGCCACCGGCGTGGACCCGGTGCTTGCCATCGTCGGTGACCGGCAGATGGACGATCCGGAGGTGCTGGCGGCGGCGCGTGCCCGATGGGGGCTGGACCAACCGGTCCCCCTCCAGTTCCTGCGCTACGTGGCCAATGCGGCGGGCGGCGATTTCGGCACCTCCTTCCGCACCCGCCGCCCGGTCGGCGCGGACCTCTCCGAGAGGCTTCCCGCGACGCTGGAGCTGATCCTCGCCGCGACGATCCTCGGCAGCCTCTTGGGCGCAGTCCTGGCGCTGCTCGCGGCCAGCCGTCCGCACGGCGTGCTGGACGGGTTCATCCGTCTCTTCGCCGCGGCCGGCGTCTCCCTGCCCGTCTTCCTGACCGGCCTGCTGCTTCTCTGGATCTTCGCCACCTGGCTCGGCTGGCTGCCCGGCCCCGGCAGGCTCGATGCGCGCCTCGCCGCACCGCCTGCCGTCACCGGGCTGCTGCTGGTCGATGCCGCGCTCGCAGGGGACGGCGTGGTGTTCCGCGATGCCCTGCAGCGCCTGGTGCTGCCCGCCGCGGCGCTCGGCTGGGGGATCGCGGCGCTGGTCGCGCGGCTGATGCGCGCCTCCCTGCTCGAGGATCTGGCCCGGCTGCACATCACTGCGGCGCGCGCGCGGGGCATCGACGGCGCAAGGCTGCTGGTCGGCCATGCCCTGCCCAACGCGATGGTGCCGGCGGTGACGATGATCGGCCTGTCTTTCGCCACGCTCGTGGCCGGCGCTGTGCTGACCGAGACGGTCTTCGCCTGGCCGGGCGTCGGCGCCTACGCGCTCGAATCCGCCCGCGCGCTGGACTACCCGGCCATCATGGCCGTGACGATGCTGGGCGGCGTCGCGCTGGCGGCGAGCGGCGCCGTCGCGGACGGCCTGCAGCTCTGGCTCGACCCGCGGCTGAGGGAGCGCTGAGGGGATGGCGCCGCTGCTGCGCTGGGCAAGACGATCGCCCGCGGCGGCGCTGGGCGCGCTCGTCCTCGTCTTCTGGTTCTTCGCCGCGGCGACGGTGCAGTGGTGGGGGCTGCCGGACCCGACCCTTCGCGTCGGCCCGCGCTACGCCCCGCCGGGCGGCGCCTTCCCGCTCGGCACCGATGCGCTCGGTCGGGATGTCCTGTCGCGCACCCTGCATGGGGCAAGGCTGTCCCTGCCGCTGGCCGTGGCGGTGGTCGGCGCCTCGGCGCTGGCCGGCGCGCTGCTCGGCGCGATCGCGGGTTTCGTCGGCGGCGCGGTGGACCTCGTGCTGTCGCGGCTGGCGGATGTCGCCCTCGCCTTCCCGCCCGTCCTGCTGGCGCTGGCCGTCGCTGCCACGCTCGGGCCGGGGCTGTTCAATGCCGGCTTGGCGATGCTGGCGGTCTGGTGGCCGATCTACCTCCGCCTGATGCGGGCGCAGGTCCGCGGCGTCATGCGCATGGACCATGTGGGCGCGGCCGTCGCGGTGGGAAGCACCCAGTCGGCGATCCTGCGGCGGCATGTCGTGCCGCTCTGCTGGACGCCCGTGCTGGTCGCGCTGCCTCTCGACCTTGGTCAGGTCATCCTGCTCGGCGCCGGCCTCAGCTTCGTCGGCCTCGGCGCGCCCCCGCCGGCCCCCGAATGGGGGCTGATGGTGGCCGAGGGCGCGGCCGCACTCCATCGCTGGTGGATCGTCGCGGCGCCCGGCGCCGCCGTGCTGAGCGTCGTGCTGGCCTGCACGGCGCTGGGCGACGCCCTGCAGCGCACGGATCGCGGCTGATCCACCCCGTCGGCCATTCCGCCTTCGCGGATCAGGCGCTACTCCGCGGCCCGTTGCCGGCCGAAGCGGGTCCGCAGCTCCCCCAGCACGTGTTCCAGCGGCTCCACGTCGCAGAACTTCATGTCCATGTCGAAGAGGTTGGCGCGGTGCGCCGCCGGGCTGCGGTCGCCGCAGGCTTCCTCGACGAGGATCGGCCGCAGGTTGTGCGAGAAGGCGTCCACCGCCCCTGCCCGCACGCAGCCCGAGGTGGAGATGCCGCAGATCACCACCGTGTCCACGCCGTCGTAGCGCAGGAAGCCCTCCAGCGGAGTCTGGAAGAAGCAGGAGGGCTTGTTCTTCATCACCACCCGGTCTTCCGGCCGCGGCGCGTAGCCTTCGGGCCATTCGTCCGCCCGCGGATCGCGGCTGTACTGGAAATCCCCGGCGGTACCGAGCTTCTCGTTCCACAGGCCGCGGTATGTCGGATGCGTCCGGTCATCGCGCCGGCTGTAGTAGATCGGCAGGCCGAGCGCGCGGAACGCCTCGGTCAGCCGCGTCACCGCCGCGATCAGCGGCGCCATCTCCCGCCCGCATTGCGAATAGGCGGGATCGACGAACATGAAGGTGGTGTCGATGTTCAGCAGCGCCGGCCTGGCGCCGAAGCCGATCCGCCGCGCGAAGCCGCCCTTCCGGTAGGTCTCCAGCTCCTCGTCCGGCACGAAGCCGCGCCATTTCTCCAGCTTGTCCATCACGGCTCCCTCGCCCTGCTGACGCCGATGAGGCTGTCGCCCGTGACGAGCGCGGCCAGCCGCGCCTCGTCCCAGTCCTCCGTCCCCGCCGGCCTTTCCGGCACGACGAGGTAGCGCAGCTCCCCGTTGCTGTCGTGCACGCGCAGCTCGGTGCCCTCCGGCAGCGCCGTGCCGAACTCCGCCAGCACGCCGCGCGGGTCGCGCACCGCCCGTGCCCGGTAGGCGCGGCTCTTGTACCAGGCCGGCGGCCGGCCGAGCACGCTCCGCGGATAGCAGGAGCAGAGCGTGCAGACGACGAGGTGATGCAGCCCCGGCCGGTTGAACAGCGCGGTCAGCACCGTCTCGCCCCCGCTCAGCCCGAGCTCGCCGACCGCGCGCCCCGCATCGGCGGCCAGCCGCGCGGCGAAGCCTGGGTCCGTCCAGGCCCGCGCCACCACGCGCGCGCCGTCCGCCGTGCCGCGCCCGTCCATCCGTTCGATCTCCGCCCGGATTTCCGCCGCCGTCAGCACGCCTTGCCCGAGCAGCAGGTTCCGCACCGCGAGGCCACGCAGCCGCAGCGGCGACAGCGTCTCGATCCCCGCATCGTGATCCTCCTGGTACGGATGGTGATCGTGCTCATCGTGATCATGCCCGTGGCCCGCCGGCGCGCCCTCGACCCGGTCCTCGCCTGCCGCGCGCAGCCGCGCCTCCTCCGCCGCGATCCCCGCCTCCTCCAGCACGCCCTTCTCCACCAGCAGCGAGGATACGGCGAGGATCCACCGCTCGTAGTACGGCGTCGCCCAGTACGCCTCCGCGTCCAGCCCCTCCTGCACGCGCCGGCTCTCGTCGGTTGTGAACAGGCGCCGTTGCCGGTCGGCAAGCAGCATGCGGATCGCGTCCGCCTCCTTCTCCCAATGCGCGTATTCGTGCCCGTCGCGCTTGATCGGCGCGTGATGGCGGCCGCCGGCGTCATGCGGCGGCGGCTCCGGCATCTCCGTCATCGGTCTCCTCCGCCGCCGATCCTCCTCCCGGGGCGCCGGCGCCGCAAGCCGGCGTCTCGACATCCCTGTGTCAGCGCGGCCATGCTGCCCGCACCGAAACGGGGAGGAACAGACCATGCCGAACGTCACGCGCCGCGGCGCGCTGCTCGCCTCCGTCCTCGCCGCCGCGCCCGCGGCGGCGCAGGAGGCCTGGCCCGCCCGCGACCTCCGCCTCGTCGTCCCTTTCCCGCCCGGCGGCACCACCGACGTCGTCGCCCGCCTCGTCGCCGGCGCGCTGCGCGCGCATCTCGGCCGCGCTGTGGTGGTGGAGAACCAGCCCGGCGCCGGCAGCACGCTTGCTGCCGGCCGCTTCGCGCGGGAAGCCGATGACCACGCGCTGTTCCTCTCGCAGATCGCCTCGCACGCCATCGGCCCGGCGCTGTACCGCAACCTTCCCTACGATCCGCAGGCGGATTTCCGCGCCGTCTCGCTGCTCGTCACCGTGCCGAATGTCTGGGTGGCCAACCGCGGCAAGGTGCCGCATGGCGACGTGCGCGCCTTCCTGCGCGAGGCCCGCGCCAATCCCGGCGCGCGCACCTTCGCCTCCGCCGGCAACGGCACCTCGACACACCTGACGGGCGAGCTGATCAACCAGCTCGTCGGCACCCGCATCACACACGTGCCGTATCGCGGCGCCGGCCCGGGCATGACGGCGGTGATGGGCGGCGAGGTGGACACCTTCATCGACAACCTCCCCACCGCCCTGCCGCAGATCCGCGGCGGCACCGTCGTCGCCCTCGCCGTCACCTCGCGTGAGCGCCTGCCGGAGCTGCCGGAGGTGCCGGCGCTGGCCGAGCTCGGGGCCGAGTTCGGGCTGGAGGGATTCGCGGCCGATGCGTGGTTCGGCCTGCACGCGCACCGCAGCGTGCCGGAGGCGGTGGTGGCGCGCATGGCCGCTGCGGTCCAGGCGGCGCTGGCCGATCCCGGCCTGCGCCGCCAGCTTGCCGAGCGCGGCACCACGCCCCGCGGCGGCCCGCCCGCCGACTACGCCGCCCTCGTCGCCGCCGAGCTCGCCCGCTGGCGCGAGGTGGTGCGCACCGCGGGCGTCAGCGCGGACTGACGCCTGCCTCTACCCGTACTTCCCGCAGAACGCCTCTGCCGAGAGCGCCCGGAAATCCGGCAGCGCCGCGCGCAGCCGCCCGTGGTCCCAGTCCCACCACGCCACGCGCAGCAGCGCGGCCCGGGTCTCCTCGGCGAAGCGGAAGCGGATCACCCGTGCGGGATTGCCGACCGCCACCGCGAAGGGCGGCAGGTCCTTCGTCACCACCGCGCCCGCGCCCACCGCGGCGCCGCTGCCGATCGTCACGCCGGGCAGCACGATGACGCCGTGCCCGAGCCAAACGTCGTGCCCCAGCACGACGCGGTGCGACCGCCGCCAGTCGAAGAAGCCCGGCTCGTCCTCGCCCAGCCCGTACGCGCCCGCGCGGTAGGTGAAATGGCTCAGCGCCACCCGCTCCAGCGGGTGGTTCCCGGGATTGATCCGCGTATGGCTGGCGATCGAGCAGAAGCGCCCGATCGTCGCGTAGATCACCTGGCTGTCCTGCACGACATACGAGTAGTCGCCCATCTCGACCTCGGCGAGCGTCGTGCGCGCGCCGACCTCGGTGTACGCGCCCAGGCGCGAATCGCGCACCCGTGCCGTCGGGTCGATCAGGGGGGCCGCGCCGAGCGACTTCCCCGCCGTCTCCGCGTCCCGGAACACGCCCGTCACCGTGCGCGAAGAAGCTCCGGCACGCGCAGCAGCGCCAGCTCGTTGTCGTCGGCGCGGAAGAAGTGGCGGCCGGCGCTGAAGGGCAGGTTGTTGTCGTTGCCGACGATGATGTGGTCGCCGTCCACCATCGCCACGTTCTCGATGGTGAAGAAGGGGAAGGTGAAGCGGTCCCGCGGCGCGCCCGGCGGCAGGTCGCCGCGCCCCCGGGCCATCCCCTCCGGGTCGCGGATCGCCATCAGGTCGATGTGGCCGATCTTGCGGACGAAGCCCTCCGCGTCGGTCTGGCTCATGTCCACCAGCGTCACGCGCTTCACCCGCGCGGGCAGCGGGAAGCACGGCGCCTCCCGCGTCGGCTGCACGCCCTGCCCGCAGCCGAGGCCGGGGTCGCCCTCGCCGTTGTCGCGCTCGATGACCAGCGCGCGGGTCGCGTCGATGAAGTTGAAGTCGCCGATCGCGGTCGCCCCCGGCTCCAGACGGAAGCGCACCTGCCGGCCCGTCCAGTCCTGTTGCGCCACGCTGTATTCCAGCACGCGCAGGAACCCGCCTTCCGGCTGGTCGGAACCCTGCGCGAACAGCGGCTGTTCCAGCATCGCCCACACCGTCGCGCCGTCCGGCGTCAGCGCCATGCCCTCGTAGCCGCCGGAGCGGCGCACGCGATAGGCCGCGCCCGCGGTCGGCGTCGCCGCGACCTGCAGCGAGTGGTGGTCCGGCCCGATCAGCGGCTGGCCGTCCAGCCGCGTCTCCGTCACGCGCAGCACGCGGCCGGCGGCGTCGGTGCGGATCAGGTAGGGGCCGAACTCGTCGCCGAACAGGAAGCCGCCATCGGGCAGCGGCTGGATGCTCTCGAGGTCGAAATCCGCGCCGGTCAGGTAGCGTGCCTCGGTCCCCTCATAGGCGATGCGGAAGGGCACGCGGCGCATCGGGTCGGAAAGGAAGACGGTCTGCAGCAGCTCCACCGTGCCCGCACGCCAGTCCGGGCGCACCTTGTGGAACATCAGCAGCGCGTCCGGGCTGTTGCGCCGGTTGCCGAAGCCGTTGTCCGTCGTCACCCAGTAGTTGCCGGGCTCGCCCGCCACCGGCTTGATGCCCGAGAAGCCCTGCACCGGCTGGCCGATGAAGGGGAAGGCGATGCCGGTCGGCCGGCGCCCATGCATCGGGCCGGTGTCGCCCATCACGCTCCCCGGCCGATCCACGCGCAGATTGCCCGGCCCGGCGAACTTGCCCGAGACCATCGCGTCGCGCGGCGCATCGGCCGGCGGCAGCGCCATGGTGAAGGCGGGCAGCACCGCATGGCCCGCCAGCGTCGCCTCGAAGCGCTGGTTCGCGGCCGCGGCGCCGGCCAACGCCAGCGCCGCGCAGCCGGCAAGAAGGAAGGCGCGCATCGGTCTCTCTCCCGTCCCTGGGTCGGCGCGCCCACTATACGCCACGCGTGACGGGCGGATGACGGTTCGGTGACGCCTGTCCGACGCGGCCCTACAGGTAGGCGCCGCCCGAGACCTCGATGCGCTGGCCGTTCACCCACCGCCCCTCCTCGGAAGCCAGCGCGGCGATGATCGGCCCGATGTCCTCCGCCACCCCCGCGCGGCCGAGCGCCGTCGCCCCCGCGATCTGGCGGTTCATCTCCGGATTGTCGCGCACCACGCCGCCGCCGAAATCCGTCTCGATGGCGCCGGGCGCCACCGCGTTCACCGCGATGCGGCGCGGCCCCAACTCCTTCGCCATGTAGCGCGTCATCACCTCCACGCCGCCCTTCATCGCCGCATAGGCCGAGAAGCCCGGCAGCGTGAACCGCGCCAGCCCGGTCGAGAGGTTCACGATCCGGCCGCCATCCGCGATCAGCGGCAGCAGCGCCTGCGTCAGGAAGTAGGGACCCTTGAGATGCTCCCGCATCATGCGGTCGAAGCCGGCTTCCGGCGTCTCGGCGAAGGACGCGTGGAAGGCGCTGCCGGCATTGTTCACCAGCACCTCGAACCGCTCGCGCCCGAAACCCTCGCGCAGCGCCGCGCGCAGCCGCGCGGCGAAGTCGCCGAATCCCGAAGCCTCCGCCGTGTCGAGCCGCAGCGCCACCGCGCGCCGGCCGAGCGACGCGATCTCCCGCGCCGTCCCCGCCGCGGCGTCCTCGCGCTCGCGCCAGGTCAGCACCAGGTCGGTGCCGCGGCGCGCCAGCGCCAGCGCCGTGCTGCGGCCGAGCCCCCGCCCGCCGCCCGTCACCAGCGCGATCCTCGTTCCTTCGGCCATCGCCCGATCCTCCATGTCGATGGCCGCCATCATGGCCGCCGCGCCTGCCGCCAGGTTGCCCGAACCCCGCGCTTTCTTGCCCGATCCTCCAAGCCCTCCTGCGCCCGCGCCCGCCTTCCGCTACGCTCCGCACGCGACGGAAAGGGATGCAGCATGCAGGAACTCATCCGCGCGACGGACCGCTACGCCGCCGCCCACGCGGACGCCGATGGCCTCGCCACCACGCCGATCCCCGGCCTCGGCCTGATGCGCATTGCCGCACCGGGCGGCGTGCAGCACGGCATCGCCCGCCCGATCCTTTGCCTCGTCCTGCAGGGGACCAAGCGGATGACGGACGGCACGGCGGAACACGAGGTCGGCGCCGGCCAGACCTTCATCCTCACCGCCGACCGCCCGCTGCTCGGCCGCGTCACCCGCGCCAGCGCCGCCGCGCCCTACCTCGCCCTCGCCCTCGCGCTCGACGCCGCGACGGTGCGCGAGATCGCGGCCGATCTCGCCGCCGCAGCCCTGCCGCCGCCCCGCGGCCACGCCGCGCTCTTCGTCGAGGACACGGACGCCGCGCTCGCCGACTGCGCGCTGCGGCTGGTGCGGCTGCTCGACAGGCCGGAGGCGACCCCGGTGCTGCGCGCGCCGATCGCAAAGGAGATGCACTATTGGCTGCTCGCCGGCCGCCACGGTGCGGCGATCCGCCACCTTGCCGCGCCCGAGGGTCCCGCCGCACGGGTCGCCCGCGCGGTCGCGATCCTGCGCGCGGAGTATGCGCAGCCGCTGCCGGTGGCGCGCCTCGCCGCCGCGGCGGGGATGAGCGCCTCGGCCTTCCACGCGCATTTCCGCGCGGTGACGTCGCTCTCGCCGAACCAGTTCCAGAAGCGCATGCGGCTGGTCGAGGCGCGGCGGCTGATGCTGGAGGGAAACGGCGCGGCGTCCGCCGCCTTCGCCGTGGGCTACGAGAGCGCCTCGCAATTCACCCGCGACTACCGCCGCCTCTTCGGCGCCCCGCCCCGGCAGGATGCGGCGGCGGCGCGGGCGGCCTAGAGCAGATCGCGTTCAGATGGAATCATCTGAACGCGTGAAGATGCTCCGAAAACAACGGCTAGGGCGGGCTGCGTGAACGCATGTGAACGCAGCATGCTCTCGCCGGGTCGCCCGCCTGCCCCAGCACCCACCCCTCCCACCGCCGCACCCAAGGATCCTCCGGCACGTGGTCCGCGCGCGCGCCGTCGATCACCTGCACCAGGCAGAGCAGCCCGAGGACGCAGTCCAGCCGGTCCTCCCCCGCCGCATCCCCGCCGAACCCCTCCGCCGCCCCGCGCGCCAGCGTCGGCTCCGGCGCCACGCCGAGCCGTGCCATCGCGTCCAGCAGCGCCGGTCCCAGCGCGCGCCGCGCCGCGCCGTCGCGCTTGCTGCCCTTCAGCCGCAGGCCGAGCTGGCGCAGCGCCTCCGCCGGGTACACCTCGGCCAGCACCGCGCGGCCCGGCGACAGCAGCGCATGCAGCCCGCCCGCGAAGGGCCAGAGGTCGATCGGCGCCCCCGCGGCCAGCGCCGGCACGATCCAGTCCCGCCACGCCGCGATCGCCGCCTTGCCCGACTGGTTCGCGCCGAGCGTCCAGAACACCGGCGCGCCGGCCGGCCGCCAGGCATTCGCCCGGTCGCAGGCGCGCGACAGCGCCGTGGCCGAAGCGAGGCCGATCGCCGCCGCATGCGCCGCGCGCGTCATGCCCTTCACCCCGCGCGCCGGGTAGAAGGGCCGCGCCGCGCTCGCCTCCTCCAACGTCGCCGCCACCGCGAAGAAGCCAGGGTCCTCCGCCAGCCCGCGCAGGAAGGCCGGGAAGTCGGGCTCCGGCCGCGCCGCCGCCCACTCCCGCGGCACGCCGAGCGGCAGGTCGAGGCCGAGCGCCACAGGCGCGCCCGCAGCCTCCGCCATCAGCGCGGGCAGCAGGCCGGACACCTCGCCCACCGGCTGCGGCGCCGCCGCGCGCCAGCGCCCGCCCTCCCGTTGCGCCACGCAGATCCAGCGCTTCCGGGGATGCGCGCTCCAATCCGCATGCGCCGCGATCACGCGCGCGCGTCCCTACCCATCATCATACGCGCTGTCGAAGAAGGCGTGCTCCAGCCGCGCGGCGCGGACGAACAGATCCCGCACCCGCGCCCGCCCCGCCGCGTCCAGCCCTTCCACCTCGCGGTCCAGCGCCGCGCGCAACCCCTCGACGAAGCCCTCGAAATACGGGCTCGCATGCAGGTCCACCCATTCGGCGCACCAGAACGGCTCCGCCGGCCGCGTGTCGCGCGCCGGCAGCGCCCAGCCGAGATAGACCCACTCCGCCACGCACAGCACCGCGAGCTGATCGGCATGGCGCGGCGCCTCCGCCGCCTCCGCCATCAGCGCACGGAACGCCGCGGCGGGCGGCGAGAGCACCGGCGCGCGCCACGCCGCCTCCGCCACGCCGAGCGCGGCGAAGCTCCGCTCGAAATACGTGTTCTCCTCCGAGCACACCAACCCGGCGAACCGGCCGAGCGGCAGCCGCGCGGCAAGCGCCGGCGCGGTGTGCACCGCGCGCCCGAGAAGCGCCACGAAGCCGTCGATGAAGGCGTAGTCCTGCACGAGGTAGCGCCGCATCACGCCGGGATCGACGCGGCCCGCATTGCACTCCGCGCCGAAGCGGTGCCCGATCGCGGACGAGAAATGCGGCTCCGCCGCCGCGCGCAGCCAGTCGGTCGGCCGCGCCCCGGGGTTCGCCGCCCGCCAGGCCGGCCAGTCCGCCACCTCCGCCGCTTCCGTCATGACCGATCCCGCTTCCACATCGACGCGGCGCTCATGCCATACTGCCGGCCCGCCTGGGAGCCCGCCCTAGATGGACCATGCCCAAACCGCCGCGCCGGTCCGCGGCCAGGACACGCTGCACCCCGACGGGCAGTATTCCCCGCTCGCCAAGATCTTCCACTGGACCACGGTGCCGCTGATGTTCCTCGCCCTCGGCACCGGCCCGGTGATCCGCTTCATGCGCGACGAGCCGAAGATGGCCTTCTACGCGATCCACGAGAGCGCGGGGCTGCTCGTGCTGTTCCTCGCCCTCGCCCGCCTCGCCTGGCGCGCCGCGAGCCCGCCGCCCGCGCTGCCCGCCCACATCCCCGCGCCGATGCGCCGCGCCGCCGCCGCGGTGCACAACCTGCTCTACGCCGCGCTGATCGTGCAGCCGGTCCTCGGCTTCCTCACCACCAACGCATATGGCTTCCCGCAGCGGGGACCGACCGCCTTCCTCGGCTTCATCGACCTGCCGAAGTTCATGGAGGCGAACGAGTCGCTCGCCTTCGGCCTGCACTGGGCGCACAGCCTCCTCGGCTGGTCGCTGCCCGTCCTGCTCGTCGCGCATATCGGCGGCGCGATCTTCCACCACTGGCTCCGCCGCGACGGCACGCTGCTTCGCATGCTGTAGCCGCGCGCCAGGCCGCTACTTCAGCGGCTGGTGCGCGCGGTCGAGCAGCCGGCCGAACCAGCCCTTCTTCTCCGGCGCCTGCGGCTTTTCCACCGTCGCCTCGCGCGCCAGCTCCGCCGCGTCCAGCTTCGCGCGGCGCTCCTTCTCGGCCAGCCACTTCTCCAGCGTCATTCCCGCCTTCGCGGCGCGCCGCGCCTCATAGGCGCGCTGCCCCTCCGTCAGTCCGTCCGGCTTCGTCATCGCCGCCACCCCTGGTCGCATCGGTCGCTCCCGCGTCCAATGGCGCGGCCCTGCCGCCTGCGCAAGGCCTTGCGCCGCCTCGCCTGTGCACCGATCTCCGGCCCCATGGATCCCCGCGTGAAGGCCGGCATCTGGGTCTCGATGGCGCTCCGCCTGTCCGACGCCGCCGGCCGGCCGGGCGCCGTGCTGCGCAAGGGCGATCCGGATGCCGGCGGGATCCTCTGCGTGCTCCGCGGGCGCGAGGGACTGGTCGTCCTCTCCCAGGTGCGCGACGCCGAGGGCCGCGCCGCCTGGCTGCGCGGGACCGGCCCTGCCCCCGTCGCGCAGGATGCCGCGGATGGCTACGTCGACCGCCAGGTCAGCCGCGACCCCGACCTCTGGGTCGTCGAGTTCGACGCCCCCGACCTCAAGCCCCCCTTCGAGGCGCGGATGATCTGAGGGTTGCCCCTCACTCCCCGCGCGTCGCGAAGACGACGTCGAGCTCCCGGACCCGCTGCGGCGGGGCGAGCAGATAGACGTAGTCGCCAGGCTGCAGATCGCCCGCCGCCGCCGCAGGCACGACATCGCCCCCGCGTGCGACGAGCACCGGCTGCGCCCAGTCCGGCAGCGGCCTCGTGCCGAGCAGCAGCGGGCTGTCCCCCTCCAGCGGGTAGCCGACCAACTCCCGCTCCAGTTGCCCAGGCAGGTCCAGCTCCACCCGGCTGGCGCGCAGCGCGGTGCGGCGCAGCGCGATGCGCAGCCGCCGCGCAAGCGGTGCGATCGTCCAGCCCTGCACGACGAGCGAGGCGAGCACGACGAAGAAGCCGACGTTGAAGTAGAGCTGCGCGTCCGGCAGCCCGGCCAGCACCGGCAGCGAGGCGAGGAAGATGCCGACCGCACCGCGCAGCCCGACCCAGGCGATGAACGCGACCGCCTGCGGAGTAAACCCGAACGGCAGCAGGCACAGCCAGACGGCGAGCGGCCGGGCGACGAACATCAGGAAGGCGGCGACCGCAAGGCCGGGCAGCGCGAAATCGACGAGGTCGCTCGGGGTGACCAGCAGGCCCAGCAGCACGAACATCGCGATCTGGCAGAACCACGTGCCTGCCGTCATCACCGCCGCGATCGCGGGAAAGGCGCGGATCGGCGTGTTCCCGACCACCAGCCCGGCCAGGTAGACCGCGAGGAAGCCGCTGCCCCCCAGCACGGCTGCGCCGGCGAAGGCGGCCACCGCCCCGGCGGCGACGAGCAGCGGGTGCAGGCCACCCGGCAGGTCCACCCGGTTGAGGATCCGGGTGATCGCCCAGCCGCCGAGCAGCCCCGCCGCGGCACCGACGAGCGCCTGCTGCGCGAGGGTGGCCAGCATGCCCCAGCCCGGCGCCTCGCTGCCCGAGAGGATGATCTCCACCAGAACGACGGTCAGGAACACGGCCATCGGGTCGTTGGTGCCGGACTCGATCTCCAGCGTCGCCCCGACGCGCCGCCGCAGCAGCAGCCCGCCGGTGCCGAGCAGGAAGAACACCGCCGCGGCGTCGGTGGAGGAGACCGTCGCGCCGAGCAGCAGCGCCTCGGTCCAGCCCAGGCCGAGCAGCCAGGCCGCGAAGGCGCCGGTGAGCGCGGCGGTGGCGCCGACGCCGATCGTCGCCAGGACGAGGGCGGGCGCGAGCGCGCCTCGGAAGCGCGATCGCTTCGTGTGCAGGCCGCCCTCGAAGAGGATGAGGGCGAGGGCGACGGAGCCGACGAGATAGGTCGCCCGGTAGTCCTCGAAGGCAATGCCGCCCGGCCCGTCCACTCCGGCGAGCATGCCGACGAGGAGGAAGACGAGCAGCAGCGGCGCGCCGAAGCGCCCCGCGACGAGGCCGGAGAACACCCCGGCCAGCACCAGCACGGCGCCGAGCAGGATGAACAGGTTAATGGCGCCAACGCTCTCCATCGAACCGGCCTAGGCCGCGTCGCCGGCGACACGATCCGGCAAGGCGAGGCGCACGCCGGGACCACGCCTGCCATCGGAATCGAGGAACAGGACACCCCAGGCCTCCAACGCCGCGCGGATCTCCGCTGCCGACGCCCTGCGCAGAACATGGTGTCCCGCTTCGAAGCCACGGATCGTGCCCCGGCAGACGCCCGCATGCCCGGCAAGTTCGTCTTGCGTCCAGCCGAGGAGGCCACGCGCGGCGCGGCACTGCGAGGGCGTCATGGGCATGCCGTGGCATAGTTTGAATTGTGCATTTTGGTCAATATCGACTGCGATGCTGCTGGACGGGCTGGACCGGGTGGTGCAGCCTGCCGCCATGGCACAGGGCGGCGGTCTTCCCGACATCCCTCGCGCGATGGGCCACGTCGCGCTGGTGACCTTGCTCGTCGGCTTGGCCTTGTTTCTCCTGCCGCCCTACGGGGTGATGCCGCTTGCCCACCAGGTCGCGCTCGCCGGTGTCGCGCTGGGGCTGTGGTGCTTCTCCGACGGGCTGTTCGGACGGTTCAGCCCGGTCCTCGCAGTGATCGAAGCCGCTCTGCTGCTGCGCCTGGCTGTCGGCTGGACCCGCTTGCTGGTCGACGCCTTCGGCTTGCCTCCGGTGCCGGAGAACGGCTGACCGACGGCCGGGACGCCGGCGCCGCCCCTGCCCCGCCGGCGCCCCCACCCGCTTGCCCCGCCCGTTCCCCCCGCGCAAACACGCTGCCGAGAATCCCAGCCGCGCGGAGCCCGCCCCTTCCCATGCCCACCGACCTCGAGATCGCCCGCGCCGCCACCCCCCGCCCGATCGCCGAGATCGCCGCCCGGGCCGGCATCCCCGAAGCCGCGCTGGAACCCTACGGGCGCCTCAAGGCCAAGATCGCCGGGGACTTCGTCGCACAGGCCTCCGCCCGGCCGCCTGGCGCCCTCGTCCTCGTCACCGGCATCAATCCCACCCCGGCCGGCGAAGGGAAGACCACCACCACCATCGGCCTCGGCGACGCGCTGAACGCGCTCGGCACGAGCACGGTGATCTGCCTGCGCGAGCCCTCCCTCGGCCCCTGCTTCGGCGTGAAGGGCGGGGCCACCGGCGGCGGCCGCGCGCAGGTGCTGCCGATGGAGGACATCAACCTCCACTTCACCGGCGATTTCCACGCCATCACCGCCGCCAACAACCTGCTCGCCGCCATGGCCGACAACCACCTCTACTGGGGGAACGAGCTCGGCCTCGATCCGCGGCGCGTCACCTGGCGCCGCGCCCTCGACATGAACGACCGCAACCTGCGCGACTGCGTCGTCGGCCTCGGCGGCGCCAGCCAGGGCGTGGTGCGCGAGGATGGGTTCGACATCACCGTCGCCTCCGAGGTCATGGCCGTCCTCTGCCTCGCGAAGGACCTTGCGGATCTCCAGGCCCGGCTCGGCCGCATGATCGTCGGCCGCACCCGCGATGGCCGCGCCGTCACCGCGCACGACCTGAAGGCCGACGGCGCCATGGCCGCGCTGCTGCGCGACGCCTTCTCCCCCAACCTCGTCCAGACCATCGAGGGCTCGCCCGCGCTCGTCCATGGCGGGCCCTTCGCCAACATCGCGCATGGCTGCAACAGCCTCGTCGCCACCCGCCTCGGCCTCGGCCTCGCCGACGTGGTGGTCACGGAGGCCGGGTTCGGCGCCGACCTCGGCGCCGAGAAGTTCCTCGACATCAAGTGCCGCTCGGGCGGCCTCGCCCCGGCCGCCTGCGTGATCGTCGCGACCGTCCGCGCGCTCAAGATGCACGGCGGCGTCGCCAAGGCCGCGCTGGGGGGAGAGGACGTCGCGGCGGTGGAGCGCGGCACCGTCAACCTCGCCCGCCACGTCGAGAACCTCCACAAGTTCGGCCTGCCCGTGGTGGTCGCGCTGAACCGCTTCACCTCCGACACCTCGGCCGAGGTCGCCGCCGTCCGCGCCGCGATGGCCCGCCTCGACACCGAGGCGGTGCTCTGCACCCACTGGGCGGACGGCGCCGCGGGCGCGGCGGACCTCGCCCGCGCCGTGCAGGCCCGCATCGCCGCCGGCGCCGCCCGATTCGCGCCGCTCTACCCCGATGCGATGCCGCTGGCCGGGAAGCTCCGCACCGTCGCGCGGGAGATCTACCGCGCGGCCGAGGTCACCATCCCGGCGCCCGTCGCCGCGCGACTCGCCCGCTGGGAGGCCGAGGGCTTCGGCCACCTGCCGGTCTGCATCGCCAAGACCCAGTACAGCTTCTCCGCCGACCCCGCCGCGCTCGGCGCGCCCTCCGGCCACGTGCTGCCCGTGCGGGACGTGCGCCTCTCGGCCGGCGCGGGATTCGTCGTCGCGGTGTGCGGGGAGATCATGACCATGCCCGGCCTGCCCCGCCGCCCCGCCGCCGAGACCATCCGCCTCGATGCCGAGGGCCGGATCGACGGGCTGTTCTGATACCAAGCGCACGAAGGTTTCACCTTCGTGCCCCTCAGACGCCGGGCGGTCCGCATCCGCGGCCCTTGGCTTCGCGGCATAAGCCGCGGCGCGCCTTCGCGCGCTCGGCCCTGCGGGCCGTAGGTCGGAACTTCGTGCGCGGGGTACGACGCGTATTTCCACCTGCCCACGCAACCTTGTCCGGCAGCCGCTGACGGCAAGTATACAGTCGCCTCCCGGAGCCCCCCCGCTCCAGGAACAGCTCACCCATGCGCCCGCAACCCGTCGTCCAGCCGCCTCCCGCCGACCCGTTCTGCGCCGCCGTCGCTGCCGAACTGCCGCGCCTCCGCCGCTTCGCGCGCGTGCTCACCCGCGCCGCCGATCCGGCCGACGACCTGGTGCAGGAGACGGTGCTGCGCGCCCTGGCCGGCCGGCACGGCTTCGCCGCGGGCGGCAACCTCCGCGCCTGGCTCTTCGTCATCCTCCGCAATGCCCGCAACGCCGAGCTGCGCCGCGCCCGCCTCTTCACGCCCGGTCCCGAGACCGAAGGCGTCTCCGGCGGGCAGGAGGAACGCCAGCACATGCGCGACGTCGCAGCCGCCTTCCTCCGCCTGCCCGCCACCCAGCGCGAGGTGCTCTGGCTCGTCGTGATCGAAGGCCTGGACTACGCGGAGGCCGCCCGCATCCTCGACATCCCGATCGGCACCGTCCGCTCCCGCCTGTCCCGCGCGCGCGAGATGCTGCGGGGCACGGTGGGCGGATGAGCCAGTGCCACCGGGAGGGCCCTGCCACCCCCGGCCGCCAACCCCCGCATGCCTACCGCGTTCCGCCGTCCTCCAGCAGGCGCAGCAGGTCGTCGGGGATGGGTTCGGACAGCGCGTCGTCGTAGAGCTTCGACAACTCCCGCTGCAGCCAGCGGTCGAAGGCGGCATCCCCCGGGCCGGGGGCGCCGGCCGGGCTGAACGGCGTCGCGGCCCATTGCACCGCGCCCGAAATGCGGAACTCTGCGCTCATCTCAGAAGGAGCGTTCGGCGCTGGCAGAGGTTCCGCCTCCGCAGGGTTTCCATCTCCGCCCGTCATGCGATGCCTTGGGTCCGGTCCCTGTCCCAGTCCTTGCGACCACGATATGGGATCGCAGCGGAGCTGTCACAGGAGCATTAGCGGGGCAGCGCCTAGCGGGTTCCCTGAAGTGTCGCCTGGAGCACAAAAGCCGTCAGCGCCCGCCCCAGGCAGTCATGCAGCTCGTCGGCCGCCGCCACCCGCCTCTCCCGCGGCGCCCGTTCCAGGTCCAGCCGGTCCGTCTCCGCCCAGTGCTTCATGACCGCCCACCGGCTGAACAGCTGCGCGCCGCTCGCCGCCGCCGCCAGCCGCAACCGGTCCCGGTACGCCTCCACATCCGCATTGGCCCTCAGGAAGCGGGAGAATTGCGGGTCCATCAGCACCACGTCGGTCCGCTCGCCGCGCGTGGCGCGCAGCCGGCCCACCGCCTCCTGCACCACGTCCGACATCTCGTCCGGGGACAGGCCGCGCGCCGCCTCGACGGTGCCGAGCTGCCAGATGACGAGGTGCGGGCGCAGCCGGGGCGCCTCCTCGCCGATGATCCGCGCGTGGTCGGCCGCGGTGGTGCCGCGCCCGCCGAAGGTCCGCACCGTCACGCGGGCCGGCGCCACCCTGGCGCCGAGCACCGCTTCCAGCCGCTCCGGCCAGGTCGCCTCGCGGCCCGAGGTGCCGCCCGCCTGGGTGGAGGCGCTGCCCACCACGAGGATCCGCAGCTCGCCCCGGCCGAGCGCGGCGAAGGCGCCGGGCAGCGGCGCGGCGTCCAGCAGCTCGGGCGGGGCGCCGCAGGCGGCCGGCTCGGCGCGCGCGGGCGCGGCGGCAAGCAGCAGGAGCAGCGCGCACAGCGCCCTTTTCACCGGACAACCTCCACTGGCCGGGTCACCGCGGCCGCCCGGCGCTTCGCACCCTCATCGTACCAAGCCACCACCGCCCCCACCAGCACCAGGGCCGCGAGGCCGAGGAGGTTCACCGCCACCTGCGCGTGCAGGCCGGAGGACGCCTCGATGGCAAGGCGCCCGAGGAAGGACAGGAAGATGCCGGCGCAGAACACCGGCAGGCTCCTCTGCCCCATCAGCGCGAAGGGCGCCGCCGGCCAGCGGCCGAGCCACGCGGCCCCCGCCGGGATCAGGTGCCCGAGCAGCCACGCCATCAGCAGCACGGAGGCAAGGCGGGCCGGGTGCAGCCCGGTCTTGTCCACGCCCGCGAACCAGGCGGCGAGCCATCCCGGCGCCTCCATCCCGCGCACCGGCCCGTGCCACACCCAGTTCAGCAGCACCGCCGCGCCGATCAGCACCGCCAGCGCCGCCGCGGCCAGCCAGGGGTTGAACGGGAAGCGCCGCGCCAGCCAGGCCGGGTCCGCCCGCCCGAGCCAGACGCCGATCGCGAAGAGGATCTGCCATGCGAAGGGGTTGAAGAACCACCCCGCCCCCGTCCAGGAGGGCGGCGCCAGCCCGAAGGCGCGCGTCGCGGCGTACAGCGCGACGGACAGCGCCAGCAGCACCCCCGGCCGCCGCACCAGCGGCAGCGCCGGCACGAACAGCGCCAGCACCACGATGTAGAGCGGCAGGATGTCGAGGAAGGCAGGCTGGTAGCGCAGCAGCAGCGCCTCCAGCAGCGCGCGGTACGGCTCCTGCCCGAACGGATCGAGCTGCAGCTCGTCCAGATACGCCGCCTGGTCGAGCGCGGCGGCCGAGTAGCCGACCTGCGCGGTGAACACCACGAACAGGAAGATGTGCGCGACATAGAGCGTGCCGACGCGACCGGCCACCCGCGCCGCCGAGCGCAGCCATCCCTCGCGTTCCAGCATCCGGCCATAGGCGATGCCGGCGGCGTAGCCCGCCAGCAGCACGAACCCCTCCGTCGCGTCGCAGAAGGCGACGTTGCGCAGCGTCGCCGAGCCCAGCAGATTGCCCGGCGTATGGTCGATGAAGATGAACCACAGCGCGAGGCCGCGGAGGAAATCCACCCGCAGGTCGCGTCCCGGCCGGACGAGGGAGCTGATCGGGTCCGCCATCGCCGCGCAGCTTCGCGGAGCGGCGGGCGGTGACGCAACCCTCCGCCGACGACCTGCTGCGCGAGGCCGCTGCCCGCCACCGCGCCGGCGAGGTGGAGGCGGCTGCGCATCTCTACCGCTGCGTGCTTGCGCTGCGGCCGGGTGACGGCAACGCGCTCAACCTGCTCGGCGTCATCGCGCGCGGCCGCGGCGACGTGGCGGAGGCCGTCGCGCTGTCGGCCCGGGCGGTCGCGACGATGCCGGACAGCCCCGTCTTCCTCGCCGCGCACGGCGCCGCCCTGGCCGAGGCCGGGCGGCTGGAGGAGGCGGTGGCCGCGCTGCGCCGCGCCCTCGCCCGGCGGCCGGACGACGCGACGGCGCTGCGCAACCTCGGCCAGGCGCTGACCGCGCTCGGCGAGGCGCGCGCCGCGCTGGCGCCCCTGCGCCGCGCCGCGGCGCTCGCGCCCGGGCGCGGGGAACCCTGGCTGGCGCTGGCCCACGCGCTGCGCGAGACCGGATCGCGGGAGGCCGCGGACGCCGCGCGCCGCGCCGCCTCGTCCCCCGGCGCGACGCCCCGCCTTGTCGAGGAGGCGCGCTTCCTCCTCGCCGCGCTTGGCGAGGACCCGCCGCCCGACCGCGCACCGGCGGACTACGTGCGGGACCTGTTCGACGGCTACGCCCCGCGCTTCGACGCCGACCTGGAAGACCGCCTCGGCTACCGCACGCCGGCCGCCCTCGCCGCGTTGCTGCGCGAGGCGGGCGTGGCGGAGGATGCGTCGCGCCGCGTGCTCGACCTCGGCTGCGGCACCGGCCTGTCCGGCGCCGCGCTGCGCCCCTTCGCACGCCACCTGACCGGCCTCGACCTCTCGCCGCGCATGCTGGAGTTTTCGCGCGCGCGCGGGGTCTACGACGCGCTGGAGGTTGCCGACCTCCTCGACTTCCTGCCGCGCCACCCGCGCGCCTTCGGGCTCGTGGCGGCCGCCGACGTGCTGAACTACCTCGGCGATCTCGGCCCCGCGCTGCGCGGCATCGCCGGCGCGCTGGAACCCGGCGGCCTTGCCGCCTTCAGCCTCGAATCCGGCGCCGGCGCGCCCTACGCCCTCGGTCCCGGCCTTCGCTACCGCCACGACCCCGCCCACGCCGCCGCCCTCGCGGCCCGTGCCGGCCTGCGCGAGGTCGCGCGCCGCGACGCCACGCTGCGCGAGGAACGCAGCCAGCCGGTGGCCGGCGTGCTGTTCGTGCTGGCTACCTGAGCCACCCCGCCCGCGAGATCCCGCGCCAGATCGGCCCGCAGAGCAGGTTGCACGCGATCGTCCGCACCAGGTGGAAGCCCAGCACCAGCGGCACGCCGACCTCCAGCGCCTTCGCCGTGATCGTCATCTCCGGCATCCCTCCCGGCGCGGTGCCGAGGATCGCCGCCGCCGCCGGCAGCCCCGCCAGCCAGGCCAGCCCCAGCGCCAGCACCGCCAGCGCCGCCGAGAGCACGAGGGTCAGCACCACCGACGCCATCGCCAGCCGGCGCGAGGCCAGCAGGAAGCGCCGGTTCATCCGCGCGCCGAGCGACGCCCCCATGCCGACCTGCGCCGCGTCGATCATCCATTGCGGCACGCCGGAGGGCAGCACGCCGAAGCCCGACAGCAGGATCACCAGCGCGCAGGGCCCGAGCATCCAGGGATTCGCGAGATCCACCACGCGCACCAGCAGCGCCACGCCGAGCCCCGCCGCGAGCAGCAGCACCAGGCCGGGGACCCACACCTCCGGACGCTCCGCCAGGAACGCCGCCGCGCCGCCGCGCGGCGCCAGCCAGGTGATCAGCGGCGGCACCAGCACCACCACGGTCATCACGCGGACCGTCTGTGCCAGGGTCACCGCCGCGACCGGCGCGCCCTCGCGCTGCGCCAGCACCGCCATGACGATGACGCCCCCCGGCACGGAGGAGAAGAAGCCGGTGCGCCCGTCCGTCCCGGCCATCACCGCGAAGGGCCGCGCCATCGCCGCGCCGACGCCGATCGACAGCAGCGCGCCCGCCGCCATCCAGGGCAGCGCGAGGCCGAGCGCCGTGATCACCGGCGCGGTGAAGGTCTGCCCGAGCCCGAGCCCGAGGAAGACCAGCGCCGCCGGCCGCAGCCAGCCCGGCACCGCGGCGCGGTCGTTCCAGGCGAGCGCGCCGGTGGCGGCCATCGCGCCGAGCATCCAGGCCAGCGGCACGCCGAGCCACCAGAACGCCGCCCCGCCCGCCGTCGCCGCGGCGAGGGTGAGGAGCTGCGCGACGAGAGAGGGCGCGGGCGAGGAGGCGGACACGGTCGGCCCGCATCCTCGCGGCCCGGCGCCCGTCCGGCAACCACCGGGCCCGCCGCGGCCCTGGAAGTGCCATGCTCCGCGGCGCAGAATGGCGCCATGGCCCCTGCGCCCCGCTTCCTCGGCACGCTGCTCCCCGCCGCCAACCGGGTGGTGGAGCCGGTGACGGCGGCGCTGCTGCGCGGCCTGCCCGTCACCCCGCTCTTTACCCGCATCGCCGGGCACGACGAGGCGGCGCCGCTGATGGCCGCCGGGCTGCTGGCCGAGGCGCGGCCCGACGCGATCGTGCTGGCCGAGGGCGGCGGCCTGGCCACCGGCCTCGAAGGCGACCGCGCGCTCGTCGCCGCCATCACGGCCCGCACCGGCATCCCCGCCGACACGCCCGGCCTCGCCCTGCTGCGCACGCTGCGCAGGCTCGACATCTGGCGGGTCGGGCTGATCGGGCCGCACCCGCGCGCCGTCAACGCCGCGCTCGTGCGCGGGCTGGCGGCCGAGGGCATCGCGGTGCCGGCCGAGGCGTCGATCGGGCTCGACGACACGCTGTCCCACGCCGCGGTGTCGGCCGAGGAGATCCGCGCCATGGCGCGCCGCGTCGCGCGCGCGCCCGCGGTCCAGGCGGTGCTCGCCTGGAACACGGGCATGGCGGCCGCGCCGCTCGCCGCCGCGCTGGAGTCGGAGCTGGGCCTGCCGGTGCTCGACTCCGTGGCGCTCGGCGTGCTCGGCGGGCTGGAGGCGGCGGGCCTCGCCGCGCGGCCCGAGGCGCGCTGGGGCCTCGTCTTCGCGGAGCCGGTGCGATGAGGCGGCCCACCCGCCGCGGGCTGCTGGCCGCGGCTACGGCAGGCGCCGCGGGCGCCGCGGGCGCCGCCGGCCCGGCCCGCGCCGCCGATCCGTGGCGCGACCTCGACACCCGCCGCATCGGGGAGATCGCCGCCTGGCTGCCGGAGCGGCCCGCCGGCATGGGCCCGCCCGGCGCCGATCGTGCCGCCTGGGGGCACCCGGCCATCGCCGAGCGGCTGCGCCCCCTGACGCAGGCCGCCGCGCCGCTGCCCGGCAGCCCCTTCCCGCCCTGGCGCGACGAGGACTACCTGGAATTCTCGCGCAACGGCCAGCGCATGGCGGGCGAGCGCATGATGGAGGCGCGGCGCTGGCGCCTCTATCCCCTTCTCGCCGCCGAATGCGTCGAATGGTCCGGCCGCCACCGCGCCGCCATCGAGGAGGCGCTGCTCGAGCTGTGCCGCCAGCCGAGCTGGACGCTGCCCGCGCACGACGCCGCGCTGCGCAACCTCCGCGACCGCAACCACGACATCGACCTCCTGGCGGCCGCCACCGCGCTCGACCTCGCCCAGGCCCTGCACCTGATGGGGGACGCGATCGACCCCGCCACGCGACGCCTCGTCCTCGACACGCTCGAGCATCGCGCCTTCGGCCCGTTGCGCCGCACGCTGCAGACCGGCCGCGGGCATTTCTGGATCACGGCGCCGCACAACTGGAATGCGGTCTGCCTCGGCGGGGTCGTGCCCGCCGCCCTCGCCGCCCTGTCCGGCCGCGCCGAGCGCGCCGTCTTCGCCGCCGCCGCGGAACACCACATCCGCGCCTACCTCTCAGGCTTCGACGCCGGGGGCTACACCTCCGAGGGCCCCTCCTACTGGAATTTCGGCGTCTCGCACTTCCTCCGGCTGCGCGAGGTCCTCTCGGCGGCGACGGAGGGCCGGCTCGACCTCCTCGCGGACGCGAAGACCCGCGCCATGGCGCTCTACGGCACGCGCATCGAGATGCTGCCCGGCAACGTCGCGGCGTTCGGCGACGCCGGCTTCGGCCTGCGCGTGGACACGCTGTCCACGGCCTATGCGAACGAGGCCTTCGGCCTCGCCCCCGCGCCGCGGCTGCGCGACCTGCCGGTCACGCCGACCTGGCCCTTCATGACCTCGCCGATGGCCAATGTCGCCCTGCTGGCCTTCGCCACGCCGCGCCCCGCGCCCGCCCACCTGGTGGCGCCCGCGCCGGCGGAGCGCAGCAGCCTTTTCGAGGAAGCGCAGGTGCTGGTCTCCCGCCCGGGGCCGGGCGGCACGCTCGCCGTCACGATCAAGGGCGGGCGCAACGGCACCAACCACAGCCACGACGACATCGGCTCCTACGCCATCGGCGTCGGGCGCGACCAGCCGGTCGGCGATCCCGGCGCGCCCCGCTACACCGCCCGCACCTTCGGCCCCGACCGCTACGCGATCCGCGCCATCAATTCCTGGGGCCACCCGGTGCCGCGGCCGGGCGGGCAGTTGCAGCGCCGCGCCGCCGAGGTGCGCGTGGCCCCGCCCGAGGTGACGCTGGACGAGGCGATGGACAGCTTCGCCATCGACCTGGCGCCCGCCTACGCGCTTCCCGGCCTCGAACGGCTGCTGCGCCGCATGCGCCACGACCGGCGCGGAAGCGGCGCGATCCGCATCGAGGACCGCTTCTCCGCCTCCGTTCCCATCGCCTTCGAGACGGCTCTCGTCACCACCGGCGAGTGGCGCCGGCACGGCGACGTGCTGGAATTCCGCCGCGGCGCCGGCCGGCTGCGCGCCCGGCTCTCCGCCTCGGCGCCGTTCGACGTCGAGGCGAGCACCGTCGCGGAGGATGGGCTGGCCTTCACGCGCATCGCCGTCGTGCTGGCGGGCACGCACCGGTCGGGCTTCGTCGCCGCCGAATACGAGCCCGCCTGATCCGGGGCGGCCCGCCGATGCGCCCGGCACCGGCGGGCCGCGCCCCGGCTTCTCAGAGACCGTTTGAGAATGCCGGCGGCTGAGGCCCCGCAGGGGATTTTTCGTCCCGGCCAGGCGCCGGACGCCGCCGATGCCCGTTGCATCGGCAAGTCCGGCAACGACGCCGGGGCGGAAAAGACCCGCGGAGCCGACCCGTCCGGTGTTCTCAAACGGTCTCTCAGTAGAACCAGTACCCCGTCGCCTCGTAGTTCGCGTAGACCTGCGCGGCGATGGCTTCCCAGTCCTGCTCGCCGGTGAACTCGGCCCAGGGATCGGCGGCGCCCGGGTTGTAGCGCGGACCGCCCGCATCGGCCGCGGGCTCCCGGCTCACCGCCCCGTCGGGCTGCCACTCCGCAGCCGGCTCGTCCCGGCCCGGCTCCGGCTGCCACCCGTCGTCGCCCTCGTCATAGGCGGGCGCCTGCATCGGCGGCGGGACCCAGGCCGCCTCGCCGCCCATCGGCGTGTAGCTCACCTCGCGCACGGTGAGGGAGGTGTTCGGGTTGTTGTTCAGGAAGCCGATGGTGTTGTCCATGCCGCCATTGTCGAAGTCGACCGGCACGTTCTCGGTGAACACCGCCTTCACCTCGCCGTTCACGGTCATGGTGATGCGCCCCGGCTCCCACACCATGCCGTAGTCGTTGAACACGCCGGTCCGCACGCCGTCGAAGATGACCGTGTCGTAGGCGTCGCTGCCGCCGTCGTTCCAGTGCAGCGCCCCGTACTGCCGGCCCGAGCCGTCCGGCGTCATCTCGCCGATGTCGATCTCCTGCCCCGGCCACTGGTTGTCGCCCGGCCAGAACACGATCGCCGAGCCCGGCTCGGTGCCGTCGAACCGCGCGTTGATGTTGTAGGTCCCGTAGCCCTGCCCCGCATCGCGCCCGACCGCCCACTGCATCATGGCGGAGTTCCCGTCGAGCCTCACCTCGCCCGGCGTGGACAAGTCCACGTTCCACAGGTTGCTGATGGAGCCGACGCCGTCGTCGAAGCTGATGTTGAGGGCTTCGTTGCTGGGCATGCTGTTCCCGTTCCTTTTGCAATGTCGCGTGGCGCGATGTCGCGCGAAGTCGTGGCGGCGCGCACGGCGCCGCATGCGGCATGGGGGTCCATGCCGCCGCCGGTTCTTCTCTCCTCTGCCCGAGCGCCGGCGGCCGGGCTGGCCGCCGTCTCAATCCGTGGTGCCGTCTTCCCGGCCGATCATCTGTCGGCCCGCATGACGCAAGTTCCGCATACAGCGAGTCGTCCTGCTTGGCTGGTCCATTCTCACGGATCGATGATCAACCTGGGCGCGCATGTCGCGCCGCACGGGATGCGCGCGCCGCAAGCCGCTCGACGTCAGCGCCACCGCCCGGCGCGCCACGCGTCGGCGCGCCCGAATCCCCTCACCGCCCCTCCGCCACCGCCGCGCAGAAGCGCGCCACCTCCTCCTCGGTGTTGTAGGCATGCACCGAGGCGCGGACGAGCGCGCCGAGGCCCCGCGGCTCCATGTCGAAACGCGCATAGGCCGCGGTGGAGACGGAGGTGTTGATGCCTCGCGCCCGCAGCCGCTGCTGCACGGCGGACGCATCCTCGCCTTCGCGGCCGAAGGTGACGATGCCGCACCTCACGGCGCCCTTGTCGTGCACACGCACGCCCGGCAGGGCCGAAAGCCGCATCCGCAGATCCTCGGCCAGCTCCGTCACGCGGTCGCGGATCGCCGCAAGGCCCCAGCCCATCGCGACGTCCACCGCGACGCCGAGGCCGATGCGGCCCGCCACGTAGCTCTCCCAGTTCTCGAAGCGCCGCGCATCGCGCCGCACCTCGAACGCATCGGGCGCCGTCCACGACGCCGCGTGCAGATCGAGGAAGGGCGGCTCCAGCCGCTCGATCCAGGACCGCCGCACGTAGAGGAAGCCGGTGCCGCGCGGGCCGCGCAGGAACTTGCGGCCGGTGGCCGACAGCATGTCGCAGCGCAGTTCCTCGACATCCAACGGCATCTGCCCCGCGCTCTGGCAGGCATCGAGCAGGAACGGCACGCCCGCCTCGCGCGCCGCGTCGCCGACCGCGGCGGCGGGATTCACCAGCCCGCCATTCGTCGGCACGTGCGTCAGCGCGACCAGCCTGACCCGCCCGTCCATCATCCGGCGCAGCGCAGCCACGTCGATCTGCCCGTGCTCGTCATCCGGCACCACCTCCACGCGCGCGCCGGTCCGCCGCGCGACCTGCAGGAAGGCGATGACGTTGCTCGCATACTCCGCCCGGCCGGTCAGGATCCGGTCGCCCGGTGCGAAGCGCATCGCGTAGAAGGCCATGTCCCAGGCGCGGGTGGCGTTCTCCACCAGCGCCACCTCGTCCCGCGCGCAGTTCAGCATCGCGGCGATCGCGTCGTACGCCCGCTCGATGCGCGGCGCCGCCTCCTCTGCCGCCTCGTAGCCGCCGATCTCGGCCTCCCGCGTCAGATGTCGCTGCACCGCCTCGAGCACCGCCCGCGGCGGCAGGGCGCTGCCGGCATTGTTGAAGTGCAGCACGCGCTCGCAGCCCGGCGTCTCCGCACGGGCGCGGCCGGTGTCGAAACTCATCCTGGTCCGGTTCCCTCGCCGTCTCCCGCCCAGCATGCCGCACGCCGCGCGCCGCGTCAGGCGCAGCCGGCGCGCCGGTGCCGTCCGAAAACAGCCGGACAGCGCCCGCGCGGCCGCCTAGGCTCGGCACCATGACGCCCGCGACGCGCTGCCGCGCGCCGAGGTCGGCCCTTCGGCCGCCGCCGAAGCATGCGGGCCGCGCCGCGGGCAGGATGACATGCAGGAGGACCGTCCATGACCGGCCACGCCACCGACGTCACCATCGACCGCGCGGCGCTCGCCGAGCGCCGCGCGCGCTTCCGGGCGCTGCACGCGGCCGGCTGCTTCGTCATCCCGAACCCCTGGGATATCGGCAGCGCCCGCTACCTCGCGCATCTCGGCTTCCCGGCCCTCGCCTCCACCAGCTCCGGCTTCGCCTTCTCGCGCGGCCTGCCCGACACCGCGCCGCCGCTCGACGACGTGCTGGCCCACCTGCGCGAGCTCGTCGGCGCCACCCCGCTTCCCGTCAACGCCGATTTCGAGGACGGGCACGCCCCGGATTTCGACGGGCTCGCCGCCAACATCCGCCGCTGCGTCGCCACCGGCGTCGCCGGGCTCTCGATCGAGGACGCGACCGGCCACGCCGGCGCGCCGCTCTATCCCTTCGACGAGGCGGTCTCCCGCATGCGGGTCGCGCGCCGCGCGATCGAGGCGACAGGCGCCGACGTGATCCTGGTCGGCCGCGCCGAGTGCTTCCTCACCGGCCATCCGGACCCGCTGGCCGAGGCGATCCGCCGCCTGGTTGCGTATGCCGAGGCCGGCGCCGACTGCCTCTACGCCCCCGGCCTGCGCACGCGCGAGGAGATCGCGGCCGTGGTCCGCGCCGTTGCCCCGAAGCCGGTCAACCTGCTCGTCGGCCGCCCGATCGGGCTGACGGTGGCGGAGATCGCCGCGCTCGGCGTGCGCCGGATCAGCCTCGGCGGCGCGCTCGCCGGCGCCGCCTGGGGCGGCTTCGCCCGCGCCGCCCGGGCGCTTGCCGACGGAAGCTTCGACGCGCTGGCCGACAACATGACGCATGCCGAGCTGAACCGCCTGTTCGGCGGGGCATGAGGGGCCGGCATCAGGCGCCCTGCGCCCCGCCCCGGCCGAACCGCGCGCGCCACGCCGTCGGGCTCACCCCGCAGCGCGCCCGGAAGTGCAGGCGCAGCGTCGCCGCGCTGCCGAAGCCGGCTTCCTCCGCCACCGCATCCACCGGCAGCGCCGTCGCCTCCAGCAGCTCCTGCGCGCGCGCCACGCGCTCGGCCACCAGCCAGGCGCCGGGCGCCATGCCCGTCGCCTCGCGGAAGCGGCGGTGCAGCGCGCGCGGGCTCATCGCCGCGGCCGCCGCCATGGCGCCGATCGTCCACGGCTCCGCCGGCCGCGCCCGCACCCGGTCCATCAGCGGCCCCAGCCGCGTGCCCGGCCGCTTCGGCACGGGGCGCGGGATGAACTGCGCCTGCCCGCCCTCGCGCTGCGGCGGCACCACGAGCCGGCGCGCCACCTCGTTCGCCGCCGCCGGCCCGAAATCCCGCCGCACGATGTGCAGGCAGAGGTCGATCGCCGCCGCGCTCCCCGCCGCCGTCAGCACGTCCCCCTCGTCCACGTAGAGCACCGCCGGATCGACGGTCAGCGCCGGGTAGCGCGCCGCCAGCCCCGGCGCGTGGCGCCAATGCGTGGTGCACCGCCGTCCGTCCAGCAGCCCCGCCGCCGCCAGCACCGCCACGCCGGAGCAGAGCGAAACCATCCGCGCGCCGCGCGCATGCGCCGCCCGCACCGCGTCGCGCACCGCCCCCGGCACCGGCGCGTCGATCGCGCGCCATCCCGGCAGCACCACCGTCCCCGCCTGTTCCAGCAGCTCGAGCCCCGCCGAGGCCGTCACCGTCACCCCGCCCGCCGCCGCCAGCGGCCCCGCGCGCTCCGCCGCGACGGCGAAGCGGTACCAGCCCGGCCCCATCTCGGGCCTGGGCAGCCCGAACACCTCCACCGCCACGCCGAATTCGAAGGTGCAGAGCCCGTCATAGGCCAGCGCGACGACGAGCGGGCCTGCGGCGGCGGTCCCTGGCATGATCCTGACGATACAAGTCTTCCGTGCCGCTCGCGAGCCACGCCCGTTCCGCCCGATCCTGCCCGCCGCAGGAGGACCCCATGCCCAACCCCGTCACCGAGATCCCCGCCGCCGACCCGCCCGAGGCCGCCGCGCATTTCGCCCGCAAGCTGCTGTTCGAGACCGATTGCGCCGACGTCCACGCGGCGCTGGCCACCGGCGAGGCCGGCTTCGTGCTGCTCGACGTCCGCGGCCCCGTGGCCTTCGCGCGCGGCCACGTCCCCGGCGCCCATTCCCTGCCGCGGCGCGAGATCACCGCCGCCCGCCTCGCCGCCTGGCCGCGCGGGACGTCCTTCGTCGTCTATTGCGCCGGCCCGCATTGCAACGGCGCCGACAAGGCCGCCGCCGCCATCGCGGCCCTCGGCCGCCCGGTGAAACTGATGCTCGGCGGCGTGACCGGCTGGCTTGACGAGGGCTTCGCCCTCACCGCCCCCGTCGAGGCCGCGTCGGCGGCGTGATCAGCGGGCGCGTGGTGCGCCGCCCTCCCTGCCCGCCCGGAACCGCAGCCCATCGACGATCAGGTCGATCATCCGCCGCAGATGCGCCGCGCCGTCCGCCTCCCCCGCCACCGACAGGTTCCCGACCGCCCGCAGCAGGTCGTGCGGCGCCGCGCCGGCGCCGATTTCCCCGGCCGACGCCGCCGCATCGAGCAGCGCCGCCAGCACGGGCTCGAACCTCCGGCGGAAATACCCGGGCAGCGCGTCGAAGGCCGGGTCCCCGGAATGCAGCGCCGCCGCCAGGCCCCGCTTCGCCGCGATGAAGCCGGCATACCGGATCAGCCAGCGCCGCAGCGCCTCCCCCGGCGGGTGGCGCGCGCGCAACGCCTCGGCCTCGGCCGCGCAGGCATCCACCTCCCGCCGGAACACCGCCGCGACCAGGTCGGACCGCTTCGGGAAGCGGCGGTAGAGCGTCCCCATGCCGACGCCCGCCCGCGCCGCGATGTCGCGCACCGGCGCATCGACGCCGGCTTCGGCGAACACCGCCTTCGCCGCGTCCAGCAGCGCCTCCTCGCTGCGCCGCGCATCCGCGCGCAGCCGCCGCTCCGGCGCCGCCTTCGCCGCGCGGGGCGGGGGCGGCGCCCTCACACGCCTTCGACGATGCGGATGTCGCGCTCCGCGCCGTCCGCCAGCGCGGCGAGCGCCTCGCGATAGGCCGGGCTGTCGTACGCCGCGCGCGCCTGCTCCAGGCTGTCGAACTCGATGACCACCGTGCGTTGCGGCAGCCCCGCCTCGTGGACCTGCGCCGGCGTGCCGCGGGCGAGGATGCGTCCGCCCGCCGCCGTCAGCGCCGGCGCGCCGAGCCGCGCATAGGCCGCCAGCGCATCGGGGTTGCTGACCGAACGGTAGGTGGCGACCCAGTAGGCCTTGGCCATCGAAGCCTCCCTTGGCGTGCGTCGCTCGCCGCGCGGGCGAAGCGCGGCCGAGCCGCCGCCCAGGCTGCCGCCGCGCGGGCGCGGCCACAAGCATCCCTCCGGCCGCCCTTGATAAACGGAGCAACGCTCCGCATATGGCGGCCGGAAGCGGAGCATTGCTCCATTTGCCACGCACCGCCGAACCGCTGGAGCCTCCCGATGCAGGGCACCCCTGACCCCTCGCCCGTCCTCTCCCTCGCCCCGCTGACGCTCCCCGCGCCGGAGCGCGGCCAGCCCTTGCAGCTCCGCCTCTCCATCCCCGCCGCCCGCGCCGCCGCCGCCCTGCCGGTGGTCCTCTTCTCCCACGGCAACGGCCAGTCGCTGCACGCCTACGCCCCGCTGGCGCATCACTGGGCCGCGCAGGGCTTCGCCGTGATCCAGCCGACGCACCTCGACTCCCGGCTGCTCGCCCTCCCTGCCGACGACCCCCGTCGCCCCGATCTCTGGCGGCACCGCGAGGCCGACCTGCTCCGCATCCTCGACAGCCTCGACACGGTCGAGGCCGCGCCCCTCGCGCCCGGCCTCCGCCTCGACCGAAGCCGCATCGCCGTCGCCGGCCATTCCTGGGGTGCCCAGACCGCCAGCACCCTGCTCGGCGCCACCCACCCCGATCCGCGCGACGGCTCGGTGGTGGCGATCGCCGATGCGCGGGTGAGGGCCGGCGTGCTGCTCGCCGTGCCGGGCACCGGCGGCGCGAATCTCAGCCCGGTCGCCGCCGCGCGCTTCCCCTTCATGCACCCCGATTTCCGGGGCATGGCCGCGCCGGCCCTCGTCGTCGCCGGCGACGACGACCGCGGCGCGATGACGGTCCGCGGCCCGGAGTGGTGGCGCGAGGCCTACGATTCCAGCCCCGGCCCGAAGGCGCTGTTCACCGTCTTCGGCGGCCAGCACTCCCTCGGCGGCATCCCCGGCCACGAGGCGCGCGAGACGACGGATGAGAGCCCCGCCCGCCTTGCCGCCGTGCAGGCGCTGACCACCGCCTATCTCCGCAGCGCGCTCCATCCCGGCGATCCCGCCTGGCCCCGCGCCGTCGCCGCGCTCCGCGCCAGCCCGAACCCGCAGGGGCATGTCGAGAGCAGATGATGCAGGAAGCCGGGCACCGACACCGCCGCGCGCGCCGCGGAGCACGGAATGGTGCCTGCCCCCCTGTGATCGCTGGCCGCGGCGCACGATCTCCTCCGCACGGCGCTTGCGCCGCCGGCCTGGGCTGCCCCGCACCCGCGCGGGTGGCCGTCCCGCCGGCCGGAACGGGCATCGCGGGAATCACGCAAGGGGAGGACGTCATGGCCAAGGGACAGAAGCGCAGCGGCCGGGAAGCGAAGAAGCCGAAGCAGTCCAAGACGAAGCCCCCCGCCGCCGCCGCCTCGCCCTTCGCGACGGCGCGGCCGCAGCCCGCATCGCCGCCCGCGAAGAAGGGCTAGCAGGCCGCCGAAGAACGGCCGAAGGCCCTCCCCGCGGCGGGGGGCGCGCATGCAAGTGCAGGCAGCTCACCGGACGACATGACGGGGGCCGTCGGCCGGGCTTGGTATCCGCTTATTTTCCTTGTCGATCAGCCGGCGGTCCTATACAGGGGCGGGGAAGACCAGCAGGGACCCCACCCCCATGCCCACCCCCCGCTTCCCCCGCTCCCGCCTCCTCCCCCGCCGCCTTCCTCCGCCCAACCCCACCACCCTCGAACCCTGGGCCCCCATGACCGACGCCGAATGGGAAGCCCTCCAGCCCCTCGTCTCCCCCCAGGAGACCCGCCGCGGCCGGCCCGCCGCCGACCGCCGCCGCAGCTGGGACGCCGTCTTCCACGTCGCCCTCTCCCGCGACCCCTGGCGCGCCCTCCCCCCGCATCTCGGCAAGCCCGGCACCGCCCACCGCACCCTGCTCCGCGCCCACCGCGCCGGGCTGATGCAGAACATGCTTTTCTACCTGTCCCCGAAAGCCCGCTCCCACCGGCCGGAGCTCCGCTCCCTCGCGCTGCGCCTGCTCCGCGCGATCCGCCGCATCGCCGGCTGCATGACCCTGCAGGCCATCCTGCTCGCGAAACGCCTCGGCCTGTTTCCCGCGCTGCCCGTCCACCCCCTCAACCTGCCCCGCCCGGACCTCCTCCCCGCCCTCGCCGACGCCGCGCGCGCCCTCTTCGCCGCCCCGCGCTGGACCCGCGCCGACCGCACCCTCTTCGAATCCCTCCACAGCCTCGCCGCCGGCGACCTCCGCGCCTGGAGCACGCGATGAGGGAGGGGAATTTGTCGAAACCGGGCGGACGGATCGTCTCAGACAGGGGAACCGGCGCTCAGCCGGCGCGACCCGCAAACGCCGCCACCGCCCGCGTCACCTCCTCGGGCCGCTCCAGGCTCGGCAGATGCGCGGTCCCGCCGATCTCCGCCAGGGTTCCGCGGGGCAGCGCCGAGGCCATCCGGCGGCTGCGCGCCACGATGTGCGGGAAGTCCAGGCTGCCCTGCATCACCAGCGCCGGCACGCCGATCTCGCCGAGCCGCGCATGGGCGGGCGCGGCGTCCAGCTCCGCGCCGGCCGGCGGCGCACGCAGCGCAAGGCCGTTCATCTCGAGGAACAGCCGCCGCACCTCGCCCGCCACCCGCCCCTCCGGCGACAGCGGGCCATCCAGCCAGAGATGCGCCTCGATCCGGTTCACCTCATCCAGATCGCCCGCCCGCTCCGCCGCGGCCAGTCGTTCCATCAGCGCGGCGACGGCCGGAGGATGCTCCGGCTCCGGCGCGCCGAGGATCGAGGGCGCGATCAGCACCAGCGCCCGCACGCGCGCAGGATGCCGCAGCGCGGCGTCGATCGCGATCCGCCCGCCCTGCGAGCAGCCGACGAGGATCGCCGGCGCACCACTCGCCGCCGCGTCGATCACCGCCATGAGGTCGGCGACCTGGGAAAAGGGCTCGGTCCCGGACTGCGTCTCCCCGAAGCCGCGCCGGTCGTACGCTACTGCCCTCAGCCCGTCGCCAATTCCGCCGAGCTGCGCACGCCACATCCGCCGGTCGCACACCGCGGCATGAAGAAACACCACGGGATCGCCCTCGCCCGCGGCTTCGACCGCCAGCGCCGCCCGGCCCGAACCGACCCGACATGTGGCACCCACCCTGCCCTCCACCCGCGACATTACGCCGCGGCCAAGGATCGCTTCGCCACCGCCGCCAGCCAGCCGCTCGCCACCGGCAGGATCGCGTCGTTGAAGTCGTAGCGCGGGTTGTGCAGCTCCCGCCCGCCCTCCGCCGGGCCGTTGCCGATCCACGCGAAGGCGCCCGGCACCTCCTGCAGGAACCAGCAGAAATCCTCGCCCGTCATCGCCGGCGGCGTGTGCTCGCGCAGCTCGGTCAGCCCGCGCGCCGCCGCCGCCGCCAGCTCGCGCTCCGCCGGGCTGTTCGCCGTGACGCCGACGCCCTGCCGCCAGCCGACCGTCGCCTTCACCCCGAAGGTCGCGCCGATCCCCTCCGCCACGCGGATGATCCCCTCCCGGATCGTCTCCCCCGTCGCATCCTCGATCCACCGCGCGCTGCCCTTGATGACGACCCGCGCCGGGATCTGGTTCTGCGCCGCGCCCCCTTCGATGATCGTCAGGCTCACCACGCCGCCGGTCAGCGGATCGAGGTTGCGCGCCACCACGGTCTGCAGCGCCACGATGAGGTGCCCCGCCGCCACCACCGGATCCCGCCCGAGATGCGGCAGCGCCGCATGCGCCGCATGCCCGTCGAGCGTCACCTCGAACCGCGCGCCGGCCGCCATCACCGCCCGGTCATGCACCGCGACGGTGCCGGCCGGCAGCCCCGGCCAGTTGTGCCAGCCGAAGATGCGCTCCATGGGGAAGCGGCGGAACAGCCCGTCCGCCACCATGCTCCGCGCCCCGCCGCCGCCTTCCTCCGCCGGCTGGAACACGAGGTGCACCGTCCCGGTCCAGCCCGGATCGTCCAGCAGCAGCCGCGCCGCGCCGAGCAGCGCGGCCGTGTGCCCGTCATGCCCGCAGGCATGCATCACGCCGGGCACCGTGCTGCGGTGCGGCAGCGCCTCGTTCTCCTCCTGGATCGGCAGCGCGTCCATGTCGCCGCGCAGCCCGACGCTGCGGTTGCTCTCGCCCCGCCGGAGCGTCGCCACCACCCCGTGGCCGCCGACACCCTCGGCGATCTCCGCCACGCCCATCTCCCGCAGCCGCGCCGCGACGAAGGCGGCGGTCGCCTCCTCGTGCAGCGTCAGGCCGGGATGGGCGTGCAGATGGCGCCGCCAGGCGGTGAGGGTCTCGGCAAGCTTCGGGTCCATGACAATGTGCTACCCCTTCCCCGGCCGCACCTCCATCCCGTGCGGCGCAACCTTTCGGGGGCCGGAGGCTTGTTACACCCTGTGAGACGCAACCCGGCCGCCCTCGCCCTCCTCCTCGCCCTGCTGCTCTCCTCGGCCGCGGCGCAGGAGGAGAGGCCGGTACGTTACGAGACGAGTCTCGTCCCCACCGGCGAAGCCGCCCTCGACACCGCGCTCACCGACGCCTCCCGCCTTCGTCGCCTCGCCGAGGAGGCGCCGGTCGACGGCTTCGGCCTCGTCGCCCGCGCCCGGGCCGAGATCCCGCTCCTCGAACAGGTGCTGCAATCGCAGGGCTACTGGGGCGGCCGAGCCGAGGTGCGCCTGGCCGGCCAGCCCGCCGACACGCCCGGCCTGGCCGAACGCCTCGCGGCCACGCCCGGCCCGGTGCCGGCCGAGATCCGCGTGGTCCCCGGCCGGCGCTACACCCTCCGCCGCCTTGAGCTTCGTGCCGACAGCGCCGCCGGCGCGCCGGCCGTCGCCGGGATCGGCGCGCCCCCCGCCCTTTCCCCCGGCGATCCCGCCGTCGCCGGCCCGGTGCTCGACGCCGAGGGCGCGATCCTCGACCGCCTGCGCGAAGCCGGGCACCCGCTGGCCACCGTCGCGGACCGCGAGGTGGTGGTGGACCACAACGCGGGGGCGATGGATGTCGCGTGGATCGTCTCCCCCGGCCCCCGCGCCCGCTTCGCCGTGCCGGAGATCACCGGCGAGACGGCGGTGAACCGCCGGCTGATCGAGCGCGTCACCGGCCGCCTCTCCGGCCAGCCCTACACGCCCGGCGCACTGGACCGCACGCGGCGCGACCTGCTCGCCCTCGGCGCCTTCGACACGGTGCGCGCCCGCGCGGCGGAGCGGCTGGACGCGGCCGGCAACCTGCCGGTGACCTTCGCCCTTGCCGACCGGCCGCGCAACGCCGCCGGCTTCAACATCGCCTACGAGACCAATTTCGGCCCCACCGGCCGCGTCTACTACGAACGCCGCAACGTCTTCGGCAACGCCGAGCGCCTGCGCGTCGAGGCGGAGGTCTCGCGCCTCGGCGCCGGCGGCGGGACGGAGGACATCAACTACCGCCTCGGCGCCACCCTGCGCCGCCCGGGCCTGATCGACGGCCGCACGACGCTCACGCTGGAAGCCGCCGCGCTGCGCGAGCGGCTGGAGGCCTACGACCGCGACGCCTTCGTCGCCTCCGCCCTGCTGGAACGCCCGATCGGGGAGCGCTGGACCGTGCAGGGCGGCCCGACCTTCGAGACGGGGCGCATCGGCCGCGACGGCGACCTCTCCCCCTTCACCCTGCTCGGCCTCGTCCTCGGCGTGCGCTACGACGGCACGGACAACCTGCTCGATCCGCGGCGCGGCGTGCGCGTCAGCCTCGCCGCGACGCCCTACGCGGATCTCAGCGGCGACAGCGGCGGCTTCGTGCGCACCCTCGGCAGCGTCCGGACCTACCTCGATCTCACCGGCACCGGCGGCAGCGTGCTGGCGCTGCGCGGCACCGTCGGCAGCCTGCTCGGCGCCGATGCCGGCGTGCCGCTCGACAAGCGCTTCTACTCGGGCGGCGGCGGGTCGGTGCGCGGCTACGCCTACCAGAGCATCGGCCCGCGGGACGCGCGCCGTCGCCCGCTCGGCGGCAACTCGCTGGTGGAGGGCTCGGTCGAGCTGCGCCAGCGCGTGACCCAGACCATCGGCGTGGTCGGCTTCCTCGATGCCGGCTCGGTCGGCCAGACCGAGACGCCGAGCTTCGCCGACGTGCGGCTCGGCGCCGGCCTCGGCGTGCGCTACGCGACCGCCATCGGGCCGCTGCGGCTCGATGTCGCGGTGCCGCTGAACCCGCAACCGGGCGATTCCGCCTACGGCCTCTATGTCGGGCTCGGACAGGCCTTCTAGGCCGCGGGGACGCCCGTGGCGCTGGCTGCTGGCGATCCTCGCGCTGCTGATCGTCCTGCCGGTCCTGGCGGTCGGCGGCGGGCTGCTCTGGGCGAACAGCGAGGGCGGGCGCGCGACGCTCGCCTCGCTGATCTCCTCCCACGTGCCGGGCCTGCGCGTGGAGGGGCTGGAAGGCCCGCTGCCCGGCCGGCTCCGCCTCGCCCGCGTCACCCTCTCGGATGAGGCGGGCGCCTGGCTGGAGCTGGAGGACGTGGCACTCGCCTGGAACCCGCGCGCGCTGCTCGGGCGGGAGTTGCACGTGGACTCGCTCTCCGCCGGCCGCGTCGCGCTGCACCGCCTGCCGCCCTCGGAGCCCGCGCCGGCGCCCGCCGAGCCCGGCCCGCTGCTGCCGGAGCTTCCGCAGCTTCCGGTCTCCGTGCGGATCGACCGGCTCGACCTGCCGCGCGTCGAGATCGCGGAACCGGTGGCCGGCCTCGCCACCACGCTGCGCGCCGGCGCGACGGCACGGCTCGACGGGGGCGGCCTCGCCGCCGTGCTCGATGCCGCCACGGCCGATGGCGGCACGCGCGTCGCGCTCGACGCCAACCTCCGCCCCGCGACGGGGCGGCTGACCGCGCGGGGCGAGGTGGCGGCGGCGGCGGGCAGCCTGCTGTCCCGCCTGCTCGGCCTGCCGGAGCGCGCGCTCGACATCGACCTCGCGCTGGATGGCCCGGCCGAGGCCGCTTCCCTGACGCTGCGCGGCGATGGCGGCCCGGGCCTCGCGATCGACCTCGCCGGCACCCTGCGCGCGCCCGACACGGCGCAGCTCGGCGCGACGCTGGAAGGCCGCGCCGACGTCTCGGGCCTGGTGTCCGGCCCGGCCGCCGCCCTCGCGGGACCGCTCGACATCCGCCTCGACGCCGACGGACGCCCCGACGGCACCTATGATGTCCGGGCCCTCCGCCTCTCCGGCGCCGCCGGCGTGGTGACGGCGGAAGGGCGGCTCGATCCGCGCGGCCGCGCCAACGCGCTGCGCATCGCCGCGGACTTGCCCGACAGCGCGACCTTCGCCGCGTTCCTGCCGGGCGGGGCGGTGGGCTGGGACTCCGTGCGGGCCGAGGCGGAGGTGACCGGCGCGCTCTCCGCGCCGCGCGCCGCGCTGACCCTCGCGCCAGCCGGCTTCCGCTCCGCCGTCGCGCCGCTCGCCGCGACCCTCGGCCCGGCGCCGCGCCTCTCGGCCGTCGCCGTCGCGCCGGACCGTATCGAGCGGCTGGAGATCACCGGGCAGGCGCTGCGCGCCGAGGCGAGCGGGCGCGTCGGCGAGCAGCTCGACCTGGCCTTCTCCGCCGCGCTCTCCGCGATGGATGGCGCGGTGCCCGGGCTGTCGGGCGCGCTGTCGCTGCGCGGCACCGCCACCGGCCCCGCCGCCGACCCTACCCTCACCCTCGACGCATCCTCCGACCGGCTGGAGATGGCGGGACAGGTGCTCGAAAGCCTCGCCCTTTCGGCGCGCGTGCGCACGCCCGCGAGCGCGCCCGCGGTGGAGGCGCGCGCCACCGGGAGCTTCGCCGACCTCCCGCTGTCGCTCGACGTAAGCGGCGGGCCGGACGCCGAGGGCTGGCTGCGGCTCGACGCGGCGGAGGCCGGCTTCGGCCCGGCGCGGCTGACCGCATCCGGGCGCCTGCGCACCGAGGCGCCGGTCTTCGACGGCACGGCGGAGCTGTCGGTGCCCGACCTCTCCCCCTTCGCGCGGCTCGCCGGCGGGCCGCTCGGCGGATCGCTGCGGCTCGAGGCCGCGCTGGCGCCGCGCGACGCCGCGCAGGGATTCCGGGCGCGCCTGACCGCGCCGAGCCTGCGCTTCGGCGCGACGACGGCCGAGCGGGTCGCCGTGACCGCCGAGGGCGTGCCCGAGGGGTTCGACTGGACCATGGCCGGCCGCGCGCAGGGCATCGAGGCGGAGGGGCGCGGGCGCCTGTCCGACCTCGCGCGCCTCGAGGTCGCCGCGCTGCGCGCGAGCGGCTTCAACGAGACGGTGCGCCTGACGGCGCCCGCGCGGATCGTGCGGCTGCCCGATGGCGGCATCGAGATCGGTGCGCTGGCGCTGACCACGGGCCGCGGCGGCACGCTGCGCGCCGAGGGGCGCTGGGGGCCCGAGCGCGCCGACATCCGCGCGACGCTCGCCGGTCTGGATCTGACCGCCTTCGCGGAGCTCGCGCCCGACGTCGCGCCCGCCGGCACCGTCTCGGGCGAGGCGCGGATCACCGGGCCGACGGGCGCGCCGGAGCTTCGCGCGACGCTCCGCGGCACCGGGCTGCGCGCCGGGGCGCCCTGGGGCCGCGGGCTCCCGGCCGCGGAACTCCGCCTCGACCTGCAGCGCGAGGGCGGCGGCGCGGTGGAGGCGAATGGCGAGCTGCGGATGGGGGGCGCCGCGCGCCTGCAGGCCGCGGCGCGCATGCCGCGCGGACCGGGGCCGGAACTGCCGCTGGAGGGCAGCCTCGACGGCAACATCGACCTCGGCGTGCTCAGCGCGCCCCTCCTCGCCGCGGGCGCGGACCGCGTGACCGGGCGCGTGACGCTGGCGCTGCGCACGAGCGGCCGCGCCGACCAGCCGGTGCTCGGCGGCGAGGCGCGGCTGACCGGCGGCTCCTACCGCAACGCGCTCCAGGGCATCGCCATCACCGACCTGTCGGGCACGCTGCGGCCGGACGGCTCGCGCCTGCGCGCGGACCTGACCGGCCGCACGGCGGGCGAGGGGCGGATCGCGGTGGCGGGCACGATCGAGCCGCTGACCACCGGCCTGCCGGTGGACCTGACCGTGACGGCGCAGGCCGCGCAGCCGGTCTCGAGCGACATCGTGCGCGCGACGCTGGATGCGGAGCTGCGCCTGTCGGGCGTGCTCGGCACCGGCGCGACGCTCTCGGGCCCGGTGCGCATCCGCCGCGCGGAGATCCGCGTGCCGGACCGGCTGCCGGCGACCGTGCGGACCCTCGGCCCGGTGACCGAGCGCGGGGCGCCGCCCGGCCGCGCGCCGCGCCGCGCGCCGCCGCGCACGCGCCCGGCGCAGAACGGCGGCAGCGCGCCGATCGCGCTGGCCGTGCAGGTGCAGGCGCCGCGCGGCGTCTTCGTGCGCGGCCGCGGCCTCGACGCGGAACTCGGCGGGCAGCTCGACATCGGGGGGCGGATCGACGCGCCGGAGATCACCGGCGACCTCGAGCTGCGGCGCGGCGACCTTGCGGTGATCGGGCGGCGCCTGTCCTTCGACCGCGGCCGGCTGCAATTCACCGGCGGGCTGATCCCGGAGCTGGATTTCCGGGCCGTCAGCCAGGCCGGCAACGTCACCGTGCGGGTGGAGGTGACGGGGCCGGCGAACCAGCCGGAGATCACCTTCTCCTCCACGCCCGAGCTGCCGCAGGACGAGGTGCTGGCGCGGCTGCTGTTCGACCGGCCGCTGAGCGACCTCTCGCCCTTCGAGATCGCGCAGCTCGCCCAGGCGGTGGCGGGCGCGACCGGCGTGGGAGGAGGCGGCACGGGCGGCGTCCTGGAAAGGCTGCGCACGGGCCTCGGCCTGGACCGGCTGGCGGTGAGCGGCGCGAACGAGCGCGCCGGCCGCCGCACCACGGCGGAGGAGCGCAGCGGCGCGACGCTGGAGGCCGGGCGCTACGTGGCGGACGGCGTGTACGTGGGCGTGCGCCAGGGCACCGAGCCCGGCTCCTCCCGCGTCGGCGTCCGCGTGGACCTGACGCGGCGCCTGCGGCTGGAGGCGGAGACCGGCGACCGGGAGGCGGGCGAACGGGTGGGCGTGTCCATGGAGTGGGAGTGGGGACGGTAGCGCCGGCGGTCTATGCTGCCGGTCCACCCGTCCGGAGACGACGATGCGCCGCCGCGCCCTGCTCGCCACGCCGCTGCTCGCCCTGCCCGCCGCCGGGCAGGAGCCGCTGAGGCTCTACACCGCCGGCGCCGGCAGCGCCTTCCTGCCCTATGGCGAGGGGCTGGCCGCCTTCCTCGCGCGCCATGGCATCGCGGTCAGCGTGCAGCGCAGCGCCGGGTCGTTCGAGAACCTCGCGAAGGTGGAGGATGATCCGGGCGCGCTCGGCACCGCCTTCCTCGGCTCGGCGGCGGATGCGCTGGCCGGCGCGCCGGCGGCGGGCGGGCGGGCGCATCGGCGGGTCCGGGCGCTGTTCCCCATGTACGAGACCTCCTTCCAGGCGGCGGCGCTGAGGGGTTCGGGCATCGCGCGGTTCGAGGCGCTGGCCGGCCGTCGGGTCGGCGCCGGGCCGGCGCGGGGACCGGCGGAGGTCTTCCTGCGTGCCGCGCTCGCCGCCGCGGGGATCGAGGCCGAGATCGTCTCCGGCGAGCCGGCGGCGCTGGCCGCCGCCTTGGCCGAGGGCGGGATCGATGCGCTGTGGCAGGGCGCGATCGTGCCGATCCCCGCGCTGGTGGCGGCGCAGGGCCGGGCCGACGCGGTGGTGTTCGGGCTCGACCCCGCGCTGGTGTCCGCGGTGGTGGCGCGGCTGCCCTACCTGGCGCCGACGGTGGTGCCGCCGGGCAGCTATCGGGGGCAGGACGCGCCGCTCCACTCCTTCGCGGCATGGAACTTCGTGGTGGGCAACGCGGCGCTGCCGGACGAGACCGCGTATGCGCTGACGCGAACGGCGCTTTCGGCGGCGGACCCGGCGCGGGAGATCCACCCGAGCGCGGCCGGCACGCGGGCGGAGAATGCGCGCGCAAACGGCGTGGTGCCGTTCCATGCGGGCGCGGCGCGCCTCTATGCGGAGCGCGGGATCGCGGTGCGGGCCGGGTAGCGGCGCCCCGCGGAGCCGATACGCTCAGGGCCGCCGCAGCACCTCCCGCCGCCGCCGCCAGGAACGCCGGAGGAGCCAGGCGGCGCCGACCGGCAGCAGCAGGACGATCGCCACCGCCTGGCCCGCCTTGCCACTGGCCGAGGCGCCGAGCCAGAGCGCCCATCCGGCCAGCCCGGCGATCGCGAGAGCGAGGATCAGCAACACCGCCTGCACCGCGAGGCCGGCTGGACGGTTCCAGAAGCTCAACCCCTCCGAAACCCCGGTCGCGCCGCCGCCCTGCGTCAACGCGGCCTGGAGCGCGGCGACGAAGGCCGCGTGCCCGGCCGCATCGGCATGGGCGGCATGGCCGCCGCGCGCGATGGCGCGGGGCAGGCGGTGGCGGCGACCGGCGCGTGTCTCGATCTCCACCAGGTGTTCGGCGCCGGCGACGACCCGGCGGATCGACGTGATCTCGGCGAAGGGCAGCAGCCACTGGCGGCGCAGGCCCGTGAAGGGCACCGCGGGACCTTCCTCGATGTGCACGCCGGCAGGCCCGATGGTCCAGCGGTGGATGCGGAAGCCGACGACGAGCAACGCCAGCAGCGCCAGCACCGTCACGCCGGCGATGCCGAGGATCCATGCCTCCAGGGCAGTGGCGGCGACCAGCTCGACCGCCGCATAGACGGCGAAGGCGGCGACCAGCACGAGCACCGGCAGGGAGAGCAGCACCATCACCGCACGCCGATAGGTGCTGCGATAGGAGAGCGGCTCGACTGCGGTGCCCATCCTGTCCTCCGGGCGCGAGGGGGCCTGCCCCAGCTTCCCGCGACCCGGGCGGCGGGCGCAACCTTGACGAGGGCCGTCGGCCTGCCCATCCCCCGCGCATGGCCCCTCCCCCACTGCTGCACCTGCGCGACATCCGGCTGCGCCTGGGCGCGACGCAACTGCTCGACGGCGCGGAGCTGATGGTGGCGCCCGGCGAGAGGCTGGCGCTGGTCGGGCGGAACGGCTCCGGCAAGTCCACGCTGCTGCGCATCGCCGCGGGCTCGATCGAGGCCGATGCGGGCACGCGCTTCCTGCAGCCCGGCGCGACCGTGCGCTACCTGGCGCAGGAGCCTGACCTCGGCGGCTTCGCGACGACGGAGGCGTACGTGGCCGCGGGCCTCGGGCCCGGGGACGATCCGCACCGGGCGCGGCTGCTGCTGCACGGGCTCGGCCTGACCGGGGAGGAGGCGCCGGAGCGGCTTTCGGGCGGCGAGGCGCGGCGCGCGGCGATCGCACGCGCGCTGGCGCCGCGGCCGGACATCCTGCTGCTGGACGAGCCGACGAACCACCTCGACCTGCCGGCCATCGAGTGGCTGGAGGCGGAACTTCTCGGCATGCGCGGCGCGCTGGTGACGATCAGCCACGACCGCCGTTTCCTCGAGAGCCTGTCGCGCGCGATGGTGTGGCTGGACCGCGGCGCGACGCGGCGGCTGGAACAGGGGTTCGCCGCCTTCGAATCCTGGCGCGACGCGGTGCTGGAGGCGGAGGAGGCGGAGGCGCACCGCCTGACGCGCAGGATCGCGCGGGAGGAGCACTGGCTGCGCTACGGCGTCACCGCGCGGCGCAAGCGCAACGTGCGGCGCCTGGCGAACCTGGCGGAGCTGCGCAAGCGCCGGCGCGAGCGCGTGGGGCCGCAGGGGTCGGTGCGCATGGCGGCGGCGGAGGGCGATGCCTCCGGCACGCTCGTCATCGCTGCGGAAGCGGTGACGAAGGCATACGGCGCGGCGCCGCCCGTGGTGCGGGACTTCTCCACGCGGATCCTGCGCGGCGACCGGGTGGGCATCGTCGGGCCGAACGGCGCGGGCAAGACGACGCTGCTGAACCTGCTGACCGGCGCGCTGCCGCCGGATGCGGGGACGGTGCGGCTCGGCGCCGGGCTGGCGATGGTGACGCTCGACCAGCGGCGGGAGACGCTGGATCCGGAGCAGACCCTGCAGGCCGCGCTGACCGGTGGAAGCGGCGACATCGTGCGGGTCGGCGGCGAGGCGCGGCACGTGATCGGCTGGATGAAGGAGTTCCTCTTCGTGCCGGAACAGGCGCGGACGCCCGTGGGGATGCTCTCGGGCGGGGAGCGGGGACGGCTGATGCTGGCGCGCGCGCTGGCCGCGCCGTCGAACCTGCTGGTGCTGGACGAGCCGACGAACGACCTCGACCTCGAGACGCTGGACCTGCTGCAGGAGCTGCTGGCGGAGTACGCGGGCACGGTGATCGTCGTGAGCCACGACCGCGACTTCCTCGACCGCGTGGCGACGAGCGTGATCGCCTGGGAGGGGGATGGGCGCTGGCAGGAATACGCCGGCGGCTACGGCGACATGGTGGCGCAGCGCGGCCGTGGGGTGGAGGCGAAGCGGGCGGAGCCACGGGCCGCGCCGCCCGCGCCGCGAGAGGCGGCCGAGCCCGCGCGCCCCGCCGCGAAGCCGCGGATGAGCATGAAGGACCGCCACGCGCTGGAGACCCTGCCGGCGCGGATCGCGACGCTGGAACGCGAGATCGCGATCCTCGCGAAGCAGGTGGAGGACCCGGACCTCTACGTGCGCGACCCTGGCGGCTTCGCGGCACGCACGAGCCTGCTCGGCAAGAAGCAGGCGGAGAAGGACGCGGCCGAGGAAGAATGGCTGCGCCTGGAGATGCTGCGGGAGGAGATCGGGGGCTAGACCGGTTTCACCGCGACCAAGGGCGGTGCAACCGGTCTAGCTGATTGTGTTGACGCATTTTCCGAGTCGCCAGGCGATTCCGCCTGGCTTGAAAATGCTCCAGGGATGGCCGCTGCGGGCCGGCGCTGGTCCTACGCCCCGATCCGCGTCCACGCGCCGTCCTGGCGCGTGCTCTCCACGCAGGCGGCGACGAAGGCAACGCCGCGCAGGCCGTCTTCCACCGTCGGCGTGAGGAGGGCGGCGGGGTCCGGGGCGCGGCCCTCGATGCGGGCGATGACCTGCTCGGCGGCGTCGCGGTAGAGCTGGGCGAAGGCCTCCAGGTATCCCTCCGGGTGGCCGGCGGGGATGCGGGTGGCGTGGGTCGCCTCCGCGCTCAGCGGGCCGGCGCCGCGCGCGAGGATGCGCGGCGCCTCGCCCAGCGGGGCGTGGCGGAGCTGGTTCGGATGTTCCTGCGACCATTCGAGGCCGCCGGCCTCGCCGTAGACGCGCAGGCGCAGCGCGTTCTCGTTGCCCGGCGCCACCTGGGACGACCAGAGCATGCCGCGCGCGCCGCCGGCGAAGCGCAGAAGCACCGCGGCGTTGTCGTCCAGCCGGCGGCCGGGAACGAAGGCGTGCAGGTCGGCGGCGACGCGCTCCACGCGCAGGCCGGTGACGAACTCGGCGACGTTGTGGGCGTGGGTGCCGAGGTCGCCGAGCGAGCCGGCGGGACCGGCCTGCGCGGGATCGGTGCGCCAGGCAGCCTGCTTCATGCCCGTCTCCTCGACGGCGGTCGAGAGCCAGTCCTGCGGGTACTCCACCTGCACGACGCGCACGGCGCCGATCGCGCCGGCGGCGACCATCGCGCGGGCGTGCCGCACCATCGGGTAGCCGGTGTAGTTGTGCGTCAGCACGAAGATGCGGCCCGTGTCCCGCACCGCACGCACCAGGTCCCGCGCATCGTCGAGGGTGGTGGTGAGCGGCTTGTCGCAGATGACGTCGATGCCGGCATCGAGGAAGGCGCGCGCCGCGGCGTGGTGCGCCGCGTTGGGCGTGACGATCGCGACCGCGTCGATGCCGTCGGCGCGCGCGGCCTCGGCCCGGGCCATCGCGCCGAACTCCGCATAGGCGCGGTCGGGCGCGATGTGCAGCGCCGCGGCGGAGGCGCGGGCACGCTCGGGATCGCGCGAGAGGGCACCGGCGACGAGCTCCCACCGGTCGTCGAGGCGGGCGGCGATGCGGTGGACCGCGCCGATGAAGGCGCCCTGCCCGCCGCCGACCATGCCGAGGCGCAGGCGCCGCATCACCCGAGGCCCAGCATGCGGCGGTTCGCGGCCTCGTCCGCGCCGCTCGCGGCGAAGTCGTCGAAGGCGCGCTCCGTGACGCGGATGATGTGGTCGCGGATGAAGGCCGCGCCTTCCCGCGCGCCGTCCTCCGGATGCTTCAGGCAGCACTCCCATTCCAGCACCGCCCAGCCCGGGAAGTCGTACTGCGCGAGCTTCGAGAAGACGGCGGGGAAATCCACCGCGCCGTCGCCGAGGGAGCGGAAGCGCCCGGCACGCTCCACCCAGGGCAGGTAGCCGCCGTAGACGCCGACGCGGCCGTTCGGCCGGAACTCGGCGTCCTTCGCGTGGAAGGCGCGGATGCGCCGGTGATAGATGTCGATGAAGGCAAGATGGTCGAGCTGCTGGAGCACGAAGTGGCTCGGGTCATAGAGGATGTTGCAGCGCGGATGGTCGTCCACGGCTTCGAGGAAGCGCTCGAAGGTCGCGCCGTCGTGCAGGTCCTCGCCCGGGTGGATCTCGTAGCAGAGGTCGACGCCGTTCTCCTCGAAGGCATCGAGGATGGGGCGCCAGCGGCGGGCGAGCTCGGCGAAGGCGGTCTCGACGAGGCCGGCGGGGCGCTGCGGCCAGGGATAGACGAAGGGCCAGGCGAGCGCGCCGGAGAAGGTGGCGTGCGCGGAGAGGCCGAGGTTGCGCGAGGCGCGGGCGGCGAGGCGGAGCTGCTCCACCGCCCAGTCCTGCCGCGCGGCGGGGCGGCCGCGCACGGCCTCGGGCGCGAAGCCGTCGAACGCCGCGTCATAGGCGGGATGCACCGCGACGAGCTGGCCCTGGAGATGGGTGGAAAGCTCGGTGAGCTGCACGCCGGCCTCGGCCAGCGTGCCGCGCACCTCCTCGCAATACGCCGTGCTCTCCGCGGCGCGGCGCAGGTCGAGGAGCCGGGCGTCCCAGGAGGGGATCTGCACGCCGACGAAGCCGAGGCCGGCAGCCCAGCGCGCGATCGAGCGGAGGTCGTTGAAGGGCGGCGCGTCGCCCGCGAACTGGGCCAGGAAGACCGCCGGTCCCTTGAGCGTGCGCATGACCCCTCCCGCCTGATGGTTTTGCGGCGAGGTGGCGCGCGCGTGACGCGGCGTCAATCCCTAGCCGAAAGCCTTAACCCCGCGAAGCGGGGCGCATCGCAGGCGCCAAACGGGGGCTGGCGTTTTGCGGCGATTGCCTCTAACTCCGCAATTAACAGAAGGTCATGCGGCAATGATCCGCGTGCGGGAGGGGTGGTGGCGTGACGGGCGGTCTGGCCGCGACGGTGCTGCTGAACGGGCTGACGCTCGCGGCGCTGTACTTCATCGTCGCCAGCGGCTTCTCCCTCATCTTCGGGCTGATGCGCACGGTGAACATGGCGCATGGCTCGCTCTACATGCTCGGCGCCTATCTCGGCTACGCCGTGTTCGAGCCGCTGTACGACGCGGATGCCGGCTACGCCTGGCAGGCGGGAATCGCGGTGGGGATCGTCGCCGCGGCAGCCTTCGGGCTGCTGATGCAGGCGACGCTTCTCGGCTGGATGCAGGGGCAGGAGCTGCGGCAGGCGCTGGTGACGATCGGCGTGTCGATCATCGTGGCGGACCAGCTCCTGGCGTATTTCGGCGGCACCAGCCGGCAGTTCTTCGCGCCCGATGCGATCTTCGGCAGCACGACGCTGCCCGTGGTGGGGCGCTACCCGACCTTCCGGCTGTTCCAGATCGGCGTCGCGGTGGCCGTGGGCGTGGGGCTGTGGCTGGTGCTGAACCGCACGAAGCTCGGCCTGATGATCCGCGCCGGGGTGGATGACCGGCAGATGCTGGCAGCGACGGGGGTGAACGTGCCGCTCGTCTCGCTCACGGTCTTCGCGCTGGGCGCGGCGCTGGCGGGGCTCGGCGGCGTCATCGGCAGCACGGCGCAGCCGCTGGTGCAGGGGGTGGATGCGCGCTTCCTGCTGACCTCGCTGGTGGTGGTGATCGTCGGGGGCATGGGGTCCATCGCCGGCACGGCGATCGGCGCCGTGCTGGTGGGGGTGGCGGAGCAGGTCGGGCAGGCGCTGTTCCCGACCTACAGCGTCATCCTCACCTTCCTCATCATGGCGGCGGTGCTGGCGCTGCGCCCGCAGGGCATCCTGGGGAGGCCGGCGTGAGGCGGGACCGCGCGGCGATCCTCTCCCTGCTGCTGCTGGCGGTGCTGGCCGCGCTTCCGGCGGTGATCCCGCCCTTCTTCACCGGCAACATCCTGGGCCGCGCCATCGTCTACGGCATCATCGCCATGTCGCTGACCTTCCTGGCGACCTATGGCGGCTTCGTCAGCCTGGCGCAGATGATGATCGGCGGGCTGGCGGGCTATGCGGTCGCGGTGCTGGTGCCGGGGGCGGTGCCCTCCATCGTCGGCGGCGTGCCCTATGCGCTGGCGATCCCGATAGGGCTGCTGGCGGCGACGCTTGCCGGGCTGCTGGTGGGCGCGGTCGCGGTGCGGACGCACGGCATCTACCTGCTGATGATCACGCTGGCGCTGGCGGTCGGCGTGCAGCTCTTCATCCAGACGAACATCGCCTGGTTCAACGGGTACGAGGGCATCCGCAACGTGGTGGGGCCGGAGGTGTTCGGCGTGCCGTTCCGCGACACCTACCTGTTCTACTACCTCTCGCTCGGCGTCGCGGCGGTGCTGTACGCCTTCGTGCTGTACCTCGTGCGGACGCCTTTCGGGCTGGCGCTGCAGGGATTGCGCGACAATCCGCGGCGGGTCAGCGCGCTGGGCTACGACGCGGCGCTGCACCGGATCGCCGCCTTCGGCGTGGCCGGGTTCATCGCCGGCTGCGGCGGGCTGCTGGCCACCTTCTACAACATCGGCATCTCGCCCGGCTCGATCGGGCTGGGGGCGACGGTGAACATCCTCGTCATGGCCGTGATCGGCGGGCTGGGGCACCCGATCGGCGCCTTCATCGGCGCGCTCGTGTTCACCGTGTTCGACACCTTCGCCGCCGACCTGTACGACCGCGAGAGGTTCAACACGCTGATCGGGGCGGTGTTCCTCATCATCGTGCTGGTCTCGCCGGACGGTGTCCTCGGGCTGGCGGGGCGCGCCGCGCGGCTGTTCCGCGGGCGCGCCGCATCGCGGCCGGCGGAGGTGCCGCAATAGGGGATGCCGCGCGCGGCCGGCGCCGGGCCGCGCGCGGGACGGAGCCCGGCGCCCGACACCATTGGCTGGGAGGAGTGGGAAAGATGGATCTCCGCATGAACCGCCGGGCGCTGCTGCTCGGCGCCGCCGGCGCGGCGGCAACCGCGGCCCCGGGACTGAGGGCGCCGGCGATCGCGCAGAACGCGCCGATCCGCCTCGGCTGGCTGGCGACGCTGGAGGGCCCCTTCGCCACCGGCGGGCAGGACGGATTCCGCTGCATGCAGATGCTGCTGGAGGAGAACAACAACCAGGCCGGCGGCCGGCGCATCGAGGTGGTGCGCGAATCCTCCAACGCGCAGGCCGACGTGGCGCTCGCCCGCGCGCGCAAGCTGATCGAGCAGGACAACGTGGACATGATCCTCGGCCCGCTCTCGGGCGCCGAGGGCATCGCCCTGCGCGACTATTCCCGCACGCTGACGGGCAAGACGATCATCAACGGCAGCTCCGGCGCGTCCGACACCACGCTGCGGAACCCGAGCCCGAACTTCTTCCGCTTCAACACGGACGGCACGCAGTGGATGGCCGGCCTCGGCAACTACGTCCGACGCACGCTGAACGTGGCTGAGGTCGCGGTGGTGGCGGGGGATTACGCCTTCCCCTACGCGCAGGTGTTCGGCTTCAGCCTGGAGTACTGCCGGGCCGGCGGGCGGGCGACCTACATCTGGTCGCCGCTCGGCACCACCGACTACTCCTCGATCATCGCGCGCATCCCGCGCTCGGCGGGGGCGCTGGTGGTGATCCATGGCGGGTCGGACGGGCTGGCCTTCATGACGCAGTACGCGCAGGCCGGCGGCAACCTGCCGCTGATCGGCGGCTCGATCATGGCGGACCAGTCGATGCTGTCGGCGCGCGGCCCGCACCGGCGGCTGATGATCGGCATGGTGAGCGCCGGCCCGATCGCCGACGTGCATGACGACCCGATGTGGAACGACTTCGTGGCGCGCTACCGCCGGCGCTGGTCGAACCAGGGCGGCTTCGCCTCGCCCTCGATCCACGGGTTCAACTTCTACACCGCGCAGCAGGCGGCGCTGCTGGCCCTGAACGAGGTGCGCGGCGACCTCTCGGGCAACCAGGCGGCCTTCCAGCGGGCGCTGGCGGGGCTGCGCTTCAAGAACGCCATGGGCGCCGACGTCCACCTGGACCACAACCGGCAGGCCGTGTCCGACATCTTCCTCAACAGGATCGAGGAGCGGCAGGGCGGCGCGGCGACGGTGACGTTCGAGCGCGCGCGGCAGGTGAACCAGACGCTCGGCGTGCCGGAGGCGCAGTTCCTCGCGCTCGGCGCGCCGAGCCGCGACAACACCGGCTGCGTCGCGTCCTCCTGATGGGCGCATCCCCGCAGGTCCCGGCGCTGACGCTGCACGGCGTCGGGCGGCGCTTCGGCGCGCTGGCGGCGGTGGAGGGCGTCTCCCTCGCCGTCGCGCCGGGGGAACGGCGCGCCGTGCTGGGGCCGAACGGCGCCGGCAAGACGACGCTGTTCAACCTGATCTGCGGGGATTTCCCGCCCACCTCGGGCCGGGTGGAGCTGTTCGGCGAGGACATCACGCGCCTGCCGCCGCATCATCGCGCGCGGCAGGGCGTGGGACGGACCTACCAGACCTCGCTGCTGTTCAACGGCCTCACCGTGGAAGACAATCTGGTGATCGCGATCCGCGGCGCGCGGCCGGGCCGCTTCTCCTGGCTTCCGCCCTCGCGCGAGGACCGGGCGCGGGCGCGGGCGCTGGCCGAGCGGGTGCGGCTGGCGCATGCCCGGGGGGCGGAGGTGGCGTCGCTGTCGCACGGGCAGCGGCGGCAGCTCGAGGTGGGGATGGCGCTGGCCTGCACGCCGCGGCTGCTGATGCTGGACGAGCCGGCGGCCGGCCTCTCGCCGCTCGAGCGGCCGGAGCTGCTCGCGCTGATGCGCGACCTGCCGCGGGAGATCACGCTCGTCGTCATCGAGCACGACATGGACATCGCGCTGCCGATCGCCGACCTGGTGACGGTGATGAAGGACGGGGCGGTGGTGGTGGAAGGCCCGCCGGCGCGGATCGAGAGCGACCCGGTGGTGCAGGCGATCTACCTCGGCCACGGGCGGACGCATTGATGCTGGAGGTGCGCGGGCTCGACGTGCACTACGCGCAGGCGCATGTCCTGCAGGGCGTGACGCTGGATGTCGGCGCGGCGCCGCTGGCGGTGATCGGCCGGAACGGCATGGGCAAGACGACGCTCTGCCAGACGCTGATGGGCATGGTGGCGGCGAGCGGGGGCGAGGCGCGGCTCGACGGCGCGCCGATCCTCGGCCTGTCGCCGGACAAGGTGGCGCGGCGCGGGCTGTCGCTGGTGCCGCAGGGGCGGCGCGTCTTCCCCTCGCTGACCGTCCACGAGCACCTCGTGCTGGCGGCGCGCAAGGGGCCGCAACGCTGGACGGTGGAGCGGATCTACGAGACCTTCCCGCGGCTCGCCGAACGGCGCCGCAACGGCGGCACGCAGCTCTCGGGCGGGGAACAGCAGATGCTGGCGATCAGCCGCGCGCTGCTGGCCAACCCGCGCCTCGTCATCATGGACGAGCCGAGCGAAGGGCTGGCGCCGGTGATCGTGGACCACCTCGTCGAGGTGCTGCGCCGGCTGCCGGAGGAAGGCATGGGGCTGCTGCTGGTGGAGCAGAACCTCGGCGTCGCGACGGATGTGTGCCCGGACGTCGCGATCATGGTGAACGGGCGGATCGCGGCGCGCATGCCCTCGGCGGCGCTGCTGGCGGACGAGGCCGCGCAGCGGCGCTGGCTCGGGGTGGGATCGGGCGGGAGTCACGCGGGATGAAGGTCTATGTCGTCGGCACCTGCGACACCAAGGAGGCGGAGCTGCTCCATGCCAAGCGCCTGATCGAGGCGCAGGGCGTCGAGGCGGTGCTGGTGGATGTCGGCACGAAGGCGGCCGGCGCGGCGCCCGACGTGACGGCGGCGGAGGTGGCGGCGCACCACCCGGAGGGCGCAGGCGCGGTGCTGGGCCTCGACGATCGCGGCCGCGCGGTGGCCGGCATGGGGCTGGCGCTGGCGCGATACCTGGCCGGCCGACGCGACATCGGCGCGGTGCTCGGGCTGGGCGGATCGGGCAACACGGCGCTGGTGACGGAGGGGATGCGCGCGCTGCCGATCGGCGTGCCGAAGCTGATGGTGTCCACGGTCGCGTCGGGCAACACGGCGCCCTATGTCGGGCCGAACGACATCGCGATGATGTATTCGGTGACGGACGTCGCGGGGATCAACGCGATCTCGCGCCTCGTCATCGGCAACGCGGCGCATGCGGCGGCGGGGATGGCGCGGGCGCGCGTGCCGGCCGCGGCCGGCGACAAGCCGGCGATCGGCATGACGATGTTCGGCGTCACCACCGCCTGCTGCACGGCGGTGCGGGAGGCGCTGGAGGCGGAGTGGGACGTCTTCACCTTCCACGCCACGGGCACCGGCGGCCAGTCGATGGAGAAGCTGGCGGACAGCGGCCTGGTGCGCGGACTGATCGACGTGACGACGACGGAGGTGCCGGATCTGCTGATGGGCGGCGTGTTCCCCTGCACGGAGGACCGGTTCGGCGCGGTGGCGCGGACGCGCCTGCCCTATGTCGGCTCGGTCGGCGCCTGCGACATGGTGAATTTCGGCGCGAAGGAGACGGTGCCGGCGAAGTACCAGGGCCGCAACCTCTACGTCCACAACCCGCAGGTGACGCTGATGCGCACCACGCCGGAGGAGAACCGGGCGATTGGCGAGTGGATCGCGGCGCGGCTGAACGCCTGCGAGGGCGAGGTGCGCTTCCTGCTGCCGCTCGGCGGCGTCTCGGCGATCGACCGGCCGGGCGCGCCGTTCCACGACCCCGCGGCGGACGAGGCGCTGTTCGCGGCCATCCGCGGAACACTGAGGCAGTCGGCGCGGCGGCGGCTGGTGGAGCTGCCGCACAACATCAACGACCCGCCCTTCGCCGCCGCGCTGGTGGGGCACTTCCGGGAGATCGCCTGACATGCCGCGCATCGCTCGGGCGGAGATCCTGGCGCGGTTCCGGGAGATGATCGCGCAGCGCCGGCCGATCGTCGGCGGCGGCGCGGGCACGGGGCTTTCGGCCAAGTGCGAGGAGGCCGGAGGCATCGACCTCATCGTCATCTACAACTCAGGACGATACCGGATGGCCGGGCGCGGTTCGCTCGCCGGGCTGATGGCGTACGGCAACGCGAACGAGATCGTCAAGGACATGGCACGGGAGGTTCTGCCCGTGGTGAAGCGCACGCCGGTGCTGGCCGGCGTGAACGGCACCGACCCCTTCGCGATCATGGACCACCTGCTTGACGAGCTGATCGCGCTCGGCTTCTCCGGCGTGCAGAACTTCCCGACCGTCGGGCTGATCGACGGCACCTTCCGGGCGAACCTGGAGGAGACCGGCATGTCCTACGCGCTGGAGGTGGACATGATCCGCAAGGCGCACGCGAAGGACCTGCTGACGACGCCCTACGTGTTCAGCGCGGCAGAGGCGGCGGAGATGGCGAGGGCGGGGGCCGACATCATCGTCTGCCATTTCGGGCTGACCACGGGCGGGTCGATCGGCGCGGAGACGGCGCGCACCCTGGCCGATTGCGTGCGCGACATGGACGAATGGGCCGAGGCCGCCCGACGGGTGCGGGACGATGTGATCGTGCTGTGCCATGGGGGTCCCGTCTCGATGCCGGAGGACGCGGCGTATGTGCTGAGGCATGCGAAGCTGTGCCACGGCTTCTACGGCGCATCCTCGATGGAGCGGCTGCCGACCGAGGTGGCGCTGACCGAGACGACGCGGCAGTTCAAGCGGCTGACCTTCTGAAGGACCGGACCATGGCCCGTGCCTACGCCTCCACCATCCTGGACGCACCCATCGAGACGGTGTGGGCGACGATCCGCGACTTCAACGGGCTGCCGTCCTGGCACCCGGCCATCGCCCGGTCCGAGATCGAGGATGGGCTCGATCCCGACGTGGTGGGATGCGTGCGGCGCTTCTGGCTGGCGGACGGCACGCTCGTGCGGGAGCGGCTGCTGTCCTTCGACGACCGGATGACCTCCTTCTCCTACAATTTCGAGACGCCGTGTTTCCCCGTGCGCAACTATGTCGCGCGCGTGCGGCTGATGCCGGTGACGCGCGACGAACGCACCTTCGCGGAGTGGGAGGCAACCTTCGACGAGGCGCCGGAAGATGCCGGCAAATACGTGCAGATCATCTCGAAGGACGTGTTCCAGGGCGGGTGGGACGCGCTGAAGAAGGCGCTGGCCGGGCGCGGCAAGCCGGCGGGGGCCAAGCGGTGGGCAGGGTTCCCGCCGAACAAGGTGTGGTGCAGCGCGGTGATCGATGCGCCGGCGGCGAAGGTGTGGGGCGTGATCCGCGACTTCGCCGGCATGGGCGCGTGGCACGACGCCATCACGGACATGCACATGATCGGCGGCGTGCGGAGCGACAAGGTCTCGGGCACGCGGGACTTCCGCTTCGGCGAGAGTCGGCTGAACGAGAAGCTGCTGCACCTGGACGACAGCGAGATGAGCTTCTCCTACTGCATCACGCAGTGCGAGGTGCCGTGGATGAACTACATCTCCGGCCCGCGGCTGTGGCCGGTGACGGACGGGGATCGCTGCTTCGGCTGCTGGACGGGCGACTGGATCGCCGCGCCGCAGGATGACCTGGAACTGATCCCCTTCGCGACGAACGAGGTCTACCTGAAGGCCTTCGCGACGGTGGACGCACAGCTCTCGGGCAGGGCCGGCTGACATGACGCACGCCATCCGCATCCGCGCCCATGGCGGGCCCGAGGCGCTGCGCCGGGACGCGGTGGACGTCCCCTCCCCGGCCGCGGGCGAGGCGGTGATCCGGCACACGGCGATCGGGGTGAACTGCATCGACGTGTACCACCGCAGATCACCGGCGGGCGGGGCGCGCGGGCGGCCGCGGCGCATCGCGACCTGGAAGGGCGGCGGACCACGGGATCACTCGTGCTGATCCCATGAGCTTGCCGCCGCGGCGAGGCGGCGCCATGCTGGACGGGTGAACGCGCCGCGCGAACCGCGCATCCTCGTCGGCATCGGCTTCATGCTGCTGGCGTCGAGCATCTTCCCGGTGATGAACGGGCTGGTGCAGCTTCTGTCGCGGGACTACCCGTCGGAGCAGGTGATCTGGGCGCGGATCAGCGGGCACCTCCTCGTGATGCTTGCGCTGACGCTGCCCGTCTCCGGCCTGCGCGCGCTGGCGACACGGCGGCCGGGGCTGCAGGCGGCGCGCTCGGCCTGCCAGCTCACCTCGACGAGCTTCTACTTCGTCGCCGTGGCGACGGTGCCGCTGGCGAAGGCGGCGGCGATCGGCTTCCTGGCACCGTTCCTCGTCGCGCTGATCGCCTGGCCGCTGCTGGGGGAACGGCCCAAGGCGCGCCGGATGCTGGCGGTGGGAGCGGCCTTCGCCGGCGTGCTGGTGGTGATCCGGCCGGGGGGCGAGACCTTCCAGCCGGCCTCGCTGCTCATCCTCGGCAGCGCCTCGGCCTATGCGCTGTACCAGGTGCTGACGCGCATGGTGGCGCCGCACGATCGCGCCGAGACCTCGGCGCTGTGGAGCGCGCTGCTCGGCGCGGCGGTGCTGACGCTCGCCGTGCCGTTCTTCTGGGTGACGCCGCGGAGCTTCGGCGACGCGCTCGCCTTCCTGGCGCTCGGCGCAACCGGAGCGGCGGGGCACTACTGCGTGGCGCGGGCCTTCGGCTACGGGCCGGCGGCGGTGATCTCGCCGTTCCAGTACTGGCAGATCGTGGGCTCGGTGCTGATGGGCTTCGCGGTCACCGGGCTGTGGCCGGACGGCGCCACCTGGATCGGCGCCGCCATCATCGTCGCGGCCGGCGTGTTCCTCGCGGTGAGCGAGGCGCGGCGGTGAGCTACTCGGCCGCCAGCGGCAGGGGCTCCCGCGCGATGTGGCGGCGCGGGTCCTTCCAGAGGCGGCCGTCGGTCATCACCATCGCGAGGTTCTCGCGGTGCTGCAGCAGCGTCACATCCTTCGTCACGTCGCCGCGCACCAGAAGCAGGTCGGCGAGGTAGCCTTCCTTCACCAGGCCGAGCTCGCCCTTCATCTGCATCAGGTCGGCGCCGACGGCGGTGGCGCATTGCAGGGCCTCGATCGGCGAGTAGCCGAAGAAGCGGACGAAGTGGTGGATGTCCCGCGCGTTCTGGCCCTGCGGCGTGAAGGCGAAGCCGTAGTCGCCGCCGATCACCACGCGGATGCCGCGCCTGCGCATCTGGTGGTAGGTCTCGCAGGAGACGTCGAAGGCCTTGCGGAAGCCGCGCTGCTCGATGAAATCGGCGGGGACGCCGGACTTCTCGGGCTCGTGGATCAGGTTGTAGAGCAGGCCGAAGGCGGGGCCGACATAGTGCCGGTCCTTGTGGCGCTCCAGCATGTCGAGCGCCTCCTCATCGGCCTGGTCGCAGTGGTAGATGCAGTCCACGCCGGCCTCGACGCAGCGCTTCACGCTCTCGGCGCTGCGGGAATGGGCGACGACCATGCGGCCGAACTCATGCCCCACCTCCACCGCCGTCGCGATCTCGGCGCGGGACATGGGCGTGCACGCGGCGCGGGCGTTGGTGACGAAGTCGTCGCCGGAGACGTTGATCTTCAGGTTGTCCACGCCCTCGCGCATGCAGAGCCGCGCGGCCTTGCGCACCTCGTCCGGACCGTCGGCGATGAGGGCGAAACTCTCCCGGTACATGTGCAGACGGCGCTCGTCGCCGAGGCCGGCGGTGACGGTGATCTCGGGGCTGGCGGCGCGCATGCGCGGGCCGATGAAGTCGCCAGCCCCGATCGCGTTGCGGATGACGACGCCGAGGCGGAGCTTCGCGCTCGCCGCCTCGAACAGGCTGGTGAAGCCGTGATCGAGCATCAGACGCGTGTTCTTGATCGACAGGATCAGGTGCTCCTCCGGCGGGATCTCGCCGAGTTCGGAGGGCTGGCTGACGCCGGTGAAGGTCGGGTGGGAATGGCCCTCCACCATGCCGGGCATGAGGGTCATGCCGGCCGCGTCGATCACCTCGGCGCCGCCGGTATCGAGGGCGCCGCGATCGGTCGCGACGGCGCGGATGCGGTTGCCCTCGACGAGCACGTCGGCCGGATAGGGCGGCGCGCCGGTCGCGTCGAAGACCTGCGCGTTGCGGATGATGATCCGGGACATGCGCTCCTCCCACCCTTGTCGGGTTGCATGATGGTCATCCCGCGGACAGGAATCAACGAGGAACCGCCACCGTGACCGGGGCCGCGCGGCATGGCATGGGTGAGGCACAGGGCGCGGAGGGGTGCGTGACGGCAGGTGTGGGCGGGTCGGACTTCGCCGCGGAGCTGGCGGCGATCCGCAACGGGCGCGACGCGGCGGCGCCGATCGCGGCGGAGGAGCATGCGCGGCGCGTGGAGAGCGCGCAGCGCCGCATGGCGGAACTCGGCATCGCCGCGCTGTGGCTGGACGGGACGACGAACCTCGCCTGGATGACGGGGCTGCGGCATGGGCAGAGCGAACGGCCGGTGGGCGCGGTGCTGCCGGCGCGCGGCCCCCTCACCTATCTCTGCCCGGCCTTCGAGGTGGAACGGCTGCGCACCATGCTGGCCCTGCCCGGCGAGGTGCGCGGCTGGGAGGAGGACGAGGATCCCTACGCCGCCTTCGCCGACATCCTGCGCGAGGCCGATGCCCCGAGCGGCACGGTGGCGCTGGACGACATGGCCCGCGTCTTCGTGGCGGAGGGGATGCGCGCGGCGTTGCCGAACCACCGCTTCGTCGCCTCCGGTCCCGTCACCTCTCATCTGAGGGAGCGGAAGACGGAGGCGGAGGTCGCGATCCTGCGGCAGGCGATGCGCATGACGCTGGCCATCCAGGCGGCGGCGGCGCGGGCGCTGCGGCCAGGCGTGACGACGACGGAGGTGGCGGCCTTCCTCGACGCGGCGCATCGCAGGGCAGGGTTCGATGCGGGGCCGGCCTTCAGCATCGTGCTGTTCGGCGAGCCGACCGCCTATCCGCACGGCGTGCCCTATCCGCAGACGCTGAAGGAGGGCGATGTCGTGCTGATCGACGTCGGCGCGCCGCTGCACGGCTATGTCTCCGACATCACGCGGAGCTACGTCTTCGGCACGCCGGATGCGCGGCAGCGGCAGATCTGGGACCTGGCGAAGCGCGCGCAGGCGGCGGGCTTCGGCGCCGCACGGCCGGGCGCGCCCTGCGCCGCGATCGACGAGGCGTGCCGCGGCGTGGTGACGGCGGCCGGGTTCGGCCCGGGCTACAAGGTGCCGGGCCTGCCGCACCGCACAGGCCACGGCATCGGCATGGACGTGCACGAGGCGCCGTATTTCGTCGGCGGCAACCGCCAGCCGCTGGCAGCCGGAAACACCGGCAGCATCGAGCCGACGATCGCGATCTACGGCGAGTTCGGCATGCGGCTGGAGGACCACATCGTGGTCACGGAGAGCGGCGCGGCCTGGCTGACGGAGCCGGCGCGTTCGGTGGATGATCCGTTCGGGGTGGAGTGAGGGACATGACGATCACGATCCATGGCGTGCTGCGCTCGCGCGCCTCGCGCAACGCGTGGCTGCTGGAGGAGATGGGGCTGCCGTTCCGGCTGGTGCCGGTGATCCAGCACGGGCGCGCGGGGGGGCCCGCGGCGGCGGACATCGCGCTCACCACGCGATCGCCCGAGTTCCTGGCCGTCAACCCGAACGGGCAGATCCCGGTCTTCGAGGAGGATGGGCTGCTTCTGACGGAGTCGCTCGCGATCAACCTGCACATCGTGCGCCGGCATGGCGGACCGCTTGCGGGGCGCGACGCGGCGGAAGAGGCGAAGATCACGCAGTGGACGCTGTGGTCGGCCACCGAGGTCGAGCCGCACAGCATCCAGATCCTCTATCACCGCGTGATGTGGCCGGAGGAGCGGCGGAACCCGGCCCGCGCGCAGGACGCGGTGGAGGCGCTGCGCGCCCCCATCGGCGTGCTCGACGCGGCGCTGGCGGAGTCGGGGCATCCGGTCGGCGGGCGCTTCACGGTGGCGGACATCGCGATCGCGGAGACGCTGCGCTACGCGATGCCGGCGGCGGAGCTGTTCGAGGCGGCGCCGCGCGTGAAGGCCTGGCTGGCGGCCTGCCATGCCCGGCCGGCCTTTCGCCGCATGTGGGAGGCGCGGGAGAAGGAGGTGGCGTGACGCACCACCCCGTCACGCCCGACGGGCGTTACTTCGTCGTGCGTGGGCGGCTGTGGCGGATGGCGGACCCGGCGCTGCGCGGGGAGGAGCGGCAGCGCCTGGTGGGAGAGCTGATGGCGGCCCGGCGCGCCGTGCGCGACGCGCGGGGCGACCCCGCGGCGACCGCGGCGGCGCGGGCGCGGGTGGATGCGGCGAAGCGGGCGCTCGGCGAGCGCGGGCCGGTGTGGTGGACCGACGGCGCGCCGGACCTCAACCGGCGTATGGTCCACATGACGGGCTACGCGGCGTGGTTCGAGGAACTCAGCCGGCAATCGCCTTCAGCAGCCCCGGCGCCGCCAGCGCCGCGAAGTGCCGGGCGAGCGGGATGTCGGACTCGGCGTAGTGCGCCGGGCCGTGCAGCAGGTTGATCGTGCCGAGGCTGCGCCCGTCCCAGCGCACCGGCACGTTCAGCACGCTCTCGCAGCCGAGGCTGCGGATCAGCTCGTGGTCGAAGAAGACGTCGCGGATGTCCTCGTAGCTGCGGCCGACATAGGGCGTGCCCTCGCCCAGCACGCGGTGGAACCAGTGGGTGCGGTTGATCGGCTTGCGGCCGCCGACCGGGTATTCCTTCGGCATGTTGGTGTAGTAGCGCTGGCTCTCCGACGCGCCGGGATGCACGACGAGGATGGTGAAGAGGCGGTGGCCGATGGTGGCAGCCATCGCGGCATCGAGCGCGGCGAACAGGGGCGCGGGCTGGTCCGGCAGCGCCGCGGCCTCGACGACGGCGGAGAGGTGAGGCGCGGGATCGGGGCGGGTCATGGCGTTGCCTTGGTTCGCGTGCGTTCGGGGACCAGTCCCTGCGGCCGGAAGCGCAGCAGCAGGATGAGCGAGAGGGCGATGACGGACTCGCGCAGCGCCGCCTTCTGCACCGGCGTCACGCCGGGGACCGCGGCGGCGAGGAACCGCGTGCCCTCCAGCAGCAGCAGCACGAGCAGGGCGCCGAGCACCGCGCCGCGCATGGACCCGACGCCGCCCGCGGTGAGTGCCAGGACGATGTAGATGGTCAGCAGCGGCGCGAAGTTGTCCGGCGCGATGTAGGCGTTGTAATGGCCGTAGAGCGCGCCCGAAAGGCCGACGACGGCGGCGCCGATGCAGAAGGCGCGCACCTTGAACCACAGCACCGGCTTGCCGGCCACGGCGGCCACATCCTGGTCCTCCCGCACCGCGCGGAGCACGCGGCCGAACGGCGAATGGGAGAGCCGGGAGAGCAGGAGGAAGGCGAGCAGCACCGCCGCCCAGACGATGCCGAGGAACAGCAGGTTGAACTCGCCGGGCGCGAGCTCCCCCCGCCAGGGGCCCGGGATGCCGCTGATTCCGTCCGTGCCGTTGGTCAGCCAGATCTCGTTCGCGGCGGTCAGGCGGATCACCTCGGCGAAGCCGAGCGTGACGATGGCGAGGTAGTCGCCGCGCAGCCGCGCGACGACCAGCGCCATCAGCGCGCCGGCCGCGGCGGCAAGGGCCGCGCCCGCCGCCCAGCCGAGGGGCATCGGCCAGAGCAGCCTGGTGGTGAGCAGCGCCGAGGCGTAGGCGCCGACGCCGAAGAAGCCGACAAGGCCGAGATTGACCATGCCGGCGAGGCCCCAGATGACGTTCAGGCCGAGCGCCATCAACGCGTAGAAGCCCGCGAAGACGAGCATGGCGACGATGTAGGCTTCCATCAGCCTCTTGCCCCCAGCAGTCCCTGCGGCCGGAACATGAGGACCAGCAGGATGGCGAGGAAGGCGGTGACGGTGCGGTAGGCCGGCTCCAGCACGACGCTCGCCATCTCCTCCCCCACGCCGACGACCATGGCGCCGAGCGCGGCGCCGGGGATGGAGCCGATGCCGCCCACCACGGCGGCGGCGAAGACCGAGAGGATGACGCGGAAGCCGGTCAGCGGGTCTATCGAGGTATCGAGACCGATCAGCATGCCGCCGAAGCCGGCGAGGCCGGCGCCGATGAACACCGCGACGCGGGCGATGCGCTCCGGATCCACGCCCTTGATGTCGGCGAGCACGGGGTTGTCCGCCACCGCGCGCATGGCGCGGCCGAGGCGCGTGAAGGCGAGCAGCAGGAACAGCGCCGTGGCGGCGCCGGCGGCGTAGAGGGTGTTGGCGAGCTGCTGCGGATTGACCCGGATGCCGTCGAAGCGCAGGTCGCGCAGGATCGGCAGGTCGTATCCCTTCAGGTCGTTGCCGAACGAGAAGCGGATGAGGTTCTCGAGCAGGATGGTGAGCGCGACGGAGGCGATGGCGACGGTGAGCGGGCCGGCGGGGCGGAGCGGCCGCAGCGCCGTCTCCTCGGCCAGCAGGCCGGTGGCGCCGGCGACGAGGAAGGCGGCGAGCAGCGCGACCCCGGCGGGCAGCCCCCATTGCGCATTGGCGATCCAGCCGGCGAAGGCGCCGACGGTGGCATAGCCGGCGATGGCGAAGTTGGGGTAGCGCAGCACGGCGAAGATGCAGTTGAAGCCGATGGCGGGCAGCATCAGTACGCTGCCCGCCATCATCCCGTTCAGCAGGACCTGCGCGAGATCCCTCCAATCCTGGATCATCAGGCGATTTCGAGAACCCGGAACCGCCCGGCCTCCGCCACCTCGAAGCGGAACTTGGTGCCGCGGATGTCGCCGCGCTCGTCGAACTCCACCGCCCCGCTCGCGCCCTCGAAGTTCACCGGGCGGCCGGCGGCGACGGCGCGCAGCCCGTCGGTGACGTTGTCCACCTTCTCGCCCTCGCCCTGGCTGATGCGGCGGACGTGGTCGCGGATCGCGGTGCCCGCCGCGTCACCTGCCCGCGCCGCGGCGAGGATGGCGAGCGCGGCGTGATCATGCGTCTGCGCGCTGTACGGATCGACCTCCACGTTGCCGAAGCGGGTCTGCAGGCGGCGGAAGGCGCTGCTGTCCACGTCGGGGCTCGGCTGGAAGGTGATCAGGCCGTTCGTCACCTCGTTCGGCAGGGACTGGAAGGTGTTCTGGTTGGCGGCGTACGCGAAGGTGAAGCGGCGGCCGTCGAAGCCGGCGCGGAAAAGCTCGCGCAGCAGGATCGTCACGTCGGGCAGGTAGCCGTTCAGCATCACCGTGTCGGAGCGGGACCGCATGATCTGATCGACCTCCGTGCGGAAGGCGGTCTTGTCGCGCTCATAGACGATGAAGCCGGAGACGGCGCCGCCGCCGTCGCGGAACTTCTGCGTCATCACCTCCTGGCTCGACTGCGCGAAGGGCGATTGCGCGGCAAGATGGAAGACGCGGCGCGCGCCCTTGCCGAGCAGCCAGTCGCAGGCGGTCGCGATCTGCAGGCGGCTGTTCGGCTGGGTGCGGAAGACGTAGCCCTGGTGCGGAAGCTGCGTGATGGAATCGGCGCCGGAGACGGTGAAGAGCGGCAGCCGGTTCTCCCAGCACAGCGGGGCGACGGCCGTGGTGACGGCGCTGGCCCAGGTGCCCATGATCGCCGAGACGCGGTCCACGTCGATCAGCTTGCGCGCGCCGCGCACACCGGCGTCCGGGTTGGTCTGGTCGTCCTCGGCGACGACGCGGATCTGGCGGCCGCGGATGCCGCCGGCGGCGTTCGCCTCCTCCACCACGCCCTGGATGGCGCGGAGCATGGCGGGGCCGTAGGGGCCACCGGCGCCGGTCAGCGGCGGCAGCGCGCCGAAGGTGACCGGCGCGCCCTGGCCGAAGGCGCGTCCGCCGATGGCGAAGGTGGCGACGGCGCCGCCGGCGCCGAGCAGCGCGGCGCGGCGCGTGGTGGTGAAGCGGGTCATGTCCTCTGTCTCCCCTCGTCCCCGTGCGGACAGTCTATGCGCGTTCAGCCGCCGAGGAACAGGCGGCGGACCTCGGGGTCCGCGGCCAGCGCGGCGGCGGGGCCGGTGCGGGCGACGCGGCCATCCACCAGCACGATCCCCTCCTCGGCGATCGACAGCGCCTCCAGCGCGTTCTGCTCCACCATCAGGATCGCCGTGCCCTCCGCGTGGATCGCGGCGATGCCGTCGAACAGCGCCTCGGCGGCAACGGGCGAGAGCCCGGCGGAGGGCTCGTCCAGCAGCAGCAGCCGAGGCTCCACCATCAGCGCCATCGCCATGGCAAGGATCTGGCGCTGCCCGCCGGACAGCGTGCGCGCGGCGCGGCGGCGCTTCTCGGCGAGGACGGGGAAGCGGGCCATCAGCGCCTCGATGCGCGCGGCGACCCGGGCGCGGGGCTCGAGGTAGCCGCCCATCTCGAGGTTCTCGCGCACCGTCAGCGAGGGGAAGATGTTCGCCTCCTGCGGGACGAAGGCGACGCCGCGGGCGGCGACGGCGCGGGGCGGCAGGCCGGAGATGGCCTCGCCCTCCAGCGCGACGCGGCCGGATTTCGGCCGGACGAGGCCGGCGATGGCCTTGAGCAGGGTGGATTTTCCCGCGCCGTTCGGCCCGACGATCGCCGCCATCCGGCGCGGCGCGAGGGCGAGGTCGATGCCCTTCAGGATCTCGTCCGCGGCGCCGTAACCGCCGACCACGCCCTGCACTTCGAGCACGGCGCTCATGCGTGCGCCCGCCGGCCCATATACGCCTCCTGCACCCGCGGGTCGTCGGCAATCGCGCGGAAGCCGCCCTCGGCAAGCCGGCGGCCCTCCGCCATGACGATCACGGGATCGCAGAGCGAGGCGACGAAATCCATGTGGTGCTCCACCACCAGCACGGTCATGCCCTCGTCGCGCAGATGCGCGATGTGCTGGGCGATCTCGGCCGAGAGGGTGGGGTTCACCCCGGCCACCGGCTCGTCCAGCAGCAGGAGGCGCGGCTCGGCCATCAGCGCCCGGCCGATCTCCAGCAGCTTCTTCTGCCCGCCGGACAGCGCGCCGGCCTGGTTGTCGAGCACCTGGGAGAGGTTGAGGCGCGCGGCGACGACGGCGGCGCGGGCGCGCAACTCCTCCTCGCGCCGCCGGGCCGCGGCGGGGGCGAAGACGGCGGCGAAGGCGGACTCGCCCGGCTGCGCGGGGCCGTAGAGCAGCAGGTTCTCCAGCACCGTCAGGCGCGGGATGCCGCGGGCGATCTGGAAGCTGCGCACCAGCCCGGCCGTGGTGATGCGGTCCGGCCGGGCCCCCGTGATGTCCCGACCGTCGAAGGTGACGGTGCCCTCATCCGGGCGGAGCACGCCGGAGATGCACTGGAAGGCGGTGGACTTGCCGGCGCCGTTCGGGCCGATCAGCGCCGTCACGCTGCCGCGCCGGATCGAGAGGTGCAGCCCGTCCAGCGCGACCACGCCGCCGAAGGCCTTGCGCAAGCCGCGCACCTCGAGGATCGGGGTCGTCATGTGCTCCAGGCTACACGCCCGCTGCCGCGGCCGGGAGGGGTGCGTCCGCCACGGCGTCCCGGATCAGCGGTGCACGCAGGTCGAGGAATTCCTCCACCGCGGCGTGAAAGCCCGCGCGCTCCGCATCCTCCACCAGGAGCGACAGCGCCACCATGCCGCGGCGTGCGATGTACCAGCCGCGCTCCAGCAGGTCGAGGAACAGCAGCTCCTTCAGGGGCTGGTTCGCCGCCGCGGCTTCGGCCGCGTCGCGCGGCGGGGCCGGCGCGAAGTGGAAAGCCATCATGCTGCCGCGGCCGGTCACCTGCAGCGGCAGGCCGCGCGAGGCGGCGGCGTCGTTCAGCGCGCGGCGCAGCGCGTCGCCGGCCTCGTTATGCGCCGTCGCGACGCCGGGCGTGTACACCTCCTCCAGCGCGGCAATGCCGGCGGACATGGTGAGGGTGTTGTTGTTGAAGGTGCCGGCATGCGGCACCGCATCCGGCCGCCGCGGGTCGAAGGCCGCCATGACGGCGGCGCGGCCGCCGAAGGCGCCGAAGGACATGCCGCCGCCGACGTATTTGCCGAGCGTCGTCAGGTCAGGAATGACGCCGGTCGCCTCCTGCAGCCCGCCGGGGGCAAGGCGGCTGGTCATCACCTCGTCGAAGACAAGAAGCGCGCCAGTCTCGTCCGCCAGCGCGCGGAGGCGCTGCAGGAACGGGAGCGCGGCGGGGATGCAGCCCCCGCCGCCCAGCATCGGCTCCAGGATGATCGCGGCGAGGTCGCCGGCATGGTCGCGCGCGAGGGCGGCGGCGGCGTCCGCGTCATTGTATGGGGCGAGGATCACGCGGTGCGGCACGTTGACCGGGCTGCCGCCGCCGGCAAAGGTCAGCAGCCCGCCATGATAGCCGCCGTGGAAGCCGAGGATCGTGCGGCGCCCCGTCGCAACCGTCGCGGCCGCAAGGGCCAGCAGGTTCGCCTCCGTCCCCGAATTGGTGAAGCGCACCAGCTCGAGCGAGGGGAAGCGGTCGCGCACCAGCCGGGCGAAGCGCGCTTCGAAGGGGTTGTGCGCCGTCAGGTTCACGCCGGCCTCGAGGGCGCGAAGCACGGCAGCGCGGATCGCGGGGTGGGAATGGCCGAACAGGCCGGCGGTGTACTCGCCGATCATGCTGACATAGACGTGCCCGTCCGCGTCGCGGATACGGCATCCCTCGCCGGAGACGGCGGTGAAGGGAAAAGGGCCGTGGAACAGCACGCTGCGCGTGTTGCCGCCCGGCAGCACCTCGGTGGCGGCCTCGTGCAGGCGGCGGCTCTCCGGGCGGCGGCGCGCATAGGTCTCGCGCGCCTCGGCCAGGGCATCCTCGAGCACGGCGTTGCGTGCGGGCATGGGCGGGTCCCCTTCCGGCGGAGCGCAGGCTAGGCCGGCGCGGCGTCCCGCGGAACCTTGACGGCGGCGGCGGGCGCGAAAAACATTCTTTCTGGCGCCGCTCCGGTGCGCCTCATGGAACGGCGACCACGATGCTTCCAACGGGCCTCCGCTGCTTCCTGGTCGTGGCGCAGGCCGGCTCCATGCGCGAGGCGGCAGGCCGGCTGCGCCTGGCTCAGTCCGCGATCAGCCGCCGCATCCAGGTGCTGGAGGAGGAACTGGGAACGCAACTCCTCGAGCGGGGGGCGCGGGGCATCACCCTGACCCCGGCCGGGCAGGTGCTGCTGGAGCATGGGCGCGACGCCCTTGCGGGAGAGGAGCGGCTGCGCGCCGAGCTGGACGCGCTGCGCGGGGCCCGGCGCGGCCATGTGGTGCTGCGCGCGGTGGAGACCTTCGGCGCCGCGGAGCTGCCGGAGGCAGTGGGCACGTTCCGCGCCGCCTTTCCGGCGGTGACGCTCGAGGTCGGCATCGTCGGGACGGAGGCCGTGCTGGCGGCGGTGCGGGAGAGGACGTGCCACCTCGGCATCGCCTTCAACCCCGCGCCCGAGGAGGAGCTGGAGGAGCTGGGCGCGGCGCACGAGCCGGTGCGCGCGGTGATGGCGCCGTCGCATCCCCTTGCCGGGCAGGCCGAGGTGGCCCTGCGGGAGCTGACGCGCTTTCCGCTGGTGCTGCCGACGCGGCTGGGACGCGTGCGGGTGATGGTGGATGCCGCGGCGCGTGCATCCGGCGTGGAGCTGCGGCCGATGCTCGAGACGAACTGCCTGCCGCTCCTGTCGCAGGTGCTGGCGGGGGGAGATGCGGTGGCGCTGCTCTGCGACCGGCCGCTGCTGCGGGCGGATCGCGGGCAGCTGCGGGCGGTGCCGCTGCGGGAGCGCGCCTTCGCCGCGGGCCGCATGGTGCTGCTGGCGCGGCGCGGCCGACGGCTGCCCGCGGCCGCCGCGGCACTGGCCGAGGAGCTGCGCCGTGCGCTGGCACGGCGCGGAGCCGCCGAAGCGCGCGGGCTGGCCGGCACCGAGCCGGACGCCTAGGGTGCCGGTCGGTCACGCGAAGGGATACGGAATGGCACTCGCGCCGGGGAAGCTGCGCGCGCTGACGCGCCTGGCCGACAGCGACGGCTTCTTCCGCATGGTGGCGGTGGACCAGCGGCCGCCCATCCGCAACCGCATCCGCGAGGTGCTGGGCGAGGACGCGGCGACCTGGACGCGGATGGGTGAGGTGAAGGCGACGCTGCTGCGGCACCTGCAGCCGCATGCCAGCGCCATGCTGCTCGATCCCGGCTATGCGCTGCCCTATGCGCACCGGTGGCTGGACCCGGCCAAGGGGCTGCTGATCACGCTGGAGCGTTTCGAGTTCGAGACGCGTCCGGGCGGCGGGCGCATCACCTCGACCTATCCGGGCTGGACGCCGGCGCACATCAAGCGCCTCGGTGCGGACGGGGTGAAGCTGATGCTGTTCTACCGGCCGGACGCGCCGGCAGAGGTGAACCGGGCCCAGCAGGCTTTCGTGCGGCAGGTCGGCGCAGCGTGCCGGGAGCAGGAGATCGCGTTCCTCCTCGAACCCCTGGTCTATCCGCTGGAGCAGGATCCCGCGGGCGCCGGCGCCTACGTGGAGGATCCGGCGAAGCGGCCCGAGATGGTGGTCGAGACGGTGCGGGAGTTCGCGAAGCCCGAATACGCGATCGACATCTTCAAGCTGGAGACGCCGGTGGCCGCGAATGCCGTGCCGGCGCCGGAGGAGGAGAGCAGCGGCGTGGCCGACACGCAGGCCTGGTTCGGGCGCATCGACGCGCTGCTCGACCGGCCCTGGGTGATGCTCTCGGCCGGTGCCGGGATGGAGCCCTTCCGCCGGGTGCTGACCTACGCCTTCCGCGCCGGTGCCAGCGGCTACCTGGCCGGACGCGCGATCTGGTGGGAGGCGTTCCGCAGATGGCCCGACCAGGCGGCGTTCGAGGCGGCCCTGGCCGAGGACGGCGTCGCCTACATGCGGCGGATCAACGAGGCGCTGCGGCGGGACGCGATGCCGTGGTGGAAACGCCCGGCCTTCGCCGGCGGCGTGGAGATGGAGCCGGGCGGCGAGGGCTTCGTGGAGCGCTACCCGCTCACCTAGCGCCGAAGACGAGGTCCGGCAGGAACAGCGTGATCTGCGGGAACACCGTGATCAGCGCCAGCGCGACGAGAAGCGGGACGAAGAAGGGAAGGACGGCGCGGATCAGCGCCTGAAGCGGGATGTCGCCGACCTTCGCCACGACGAACAGGCCGATGCCCATCGGGGGCGTCAGCAGGCCGATCATCAGGTTGAGCGTCAGCACCAGGCCGAAATGCACCGGGTCGATGCCGAGTGCCGCGACCACCGGCATCAGCACCGGCACGGTCAGCACCATCACCGCCAGCGCCTCCATGAACATGCCGAGGAAGAGGAGGAGCAGGTTGATCAGCAGCAGCATCAGCAGCGGGTCGTCCGTCACGCCGAGCAGCAGCTCCGCCACCTGCTGGGGCACCCTCTCCCGCGCAAGGACCCAGTTGAACAGCGTGGCGGCGGCGACGATGAAGCCGACGACGGCGGTCGTGTTCATGCTGTCGCGGAACACGCGGAGCAGGTCCCGCCAGCTCAGCCCGCGGTAGACGAGCGTGCCGAGGATGAGCGCGTAAAGCGCGGCGACGGCCGCGGCTTCGGTGGCGGTGAAGATGCCGGCGAAGATGCCGCCGAGGATGATGGCCGGGGTCAGCAGCGGCAGGAAGGCATGCGCGAAGGCGCGGCCGCGCTCCGGCCAGGAATGCCGGCGGCCGCGGGGAAAGCCCTCGCGCCCCGCGACGATCCAGATCCAGGCCATGAGGCAGAGACCGATGACGATGCCGGGCAGGATGCCGCCGAGGAAGAGGCGCCCGACCGAGACGTTGGCGATGACCGCGTAGAGCACCAGGGGGATCGAGGGCGGGATGATCGGGCCGACGACGCAGCTTGCCGCGGTGACCGCGCCGGCGAAGGGGCGCGGGTAGCCTTCCTTCGCCATCGCCTTGATCTCCAGCGCACCGAGGCCGCCGGCATCGGCGACGGCGCTGCCCGACATGCCGGAGAAGATGATCGAGCCGACGACGTTGACGTGGCCGAGGCCGCCGCGGAAATGGCCGACCAGCGCCGTGGCGAAGCCGAAGATCCGGTCGGTCACGCCGGAGGTGTTCATGAGGTTGCCGGCAAGGATGAAGAAGGGCACGGCGAGGAGGGTGAAGCTGTCCACGCCGGCCATCAGGCGCTGCGGCGCGCCGATCACCGAGGCGCCCTCGAGGTAGAGGTAGCCGAGCGCGACGACGCCGAGGGCGAAGGCGACCGGCATGGCGAGGAAGACGAGGCCGAGCCAAGCGCCGAAGAAGCCGAGCATCAGAAGTCGCGCCCCTGCGCCAGCTCCATCGCCTCGCCCCGACGGAAGGCGCCGATGTCCTGCGCCATGGCGAGCACGACGCGGAAGGCGGCGAACGCCATGGAAACGGGGACGACGGCGAGGACGAGACCGGTCGGGACCTCCATCGCCTCGCTCGGCAGATCCCACACCATCATCGCGGCACGCCATCCCCACCAGACCATGCCGAGGCAGAAGGCGAGAACGAGCGCCTGCACGAACAGCGCGACGGCGAGACGGAGCGGCGGCGGCAGCTTCTCGACGAGGAAGGGGATGCCGACATGGCTCCGGTCGCCGATCGCGGCGGCGGCGCCGAAGAAGACGACGCCGACATAGAGGTAGCGCGCCAGCTCCTCGCTCATGCCCGACGGGTCGTTCAGCACGTAGCGGGTGAAGACCTGCCAGAGCACGGTGACGAAGAGGAGCATGCCGAGGAGGACGGAAAGCGCCTCCTCGGGCTTCGCCAGGGCGGGGCGGGTCAAGACGTCACAGCGCCTGCAACTGTGCGAAGACGCCGCGCCCCCAGGCCTCCTCGTAGCGCTCGTAAAGCGGTGCGAGGGCGCGGCGGAAGGCATCGCGGTCGCTCTCGATGAACTGCACCCCGCGGCCAGCCATGGTGGTGCGCAGGCTGCGCTCGCCCTCCGCGACCAGCCGGTCCGACACGGCGGCGCCTTCGCGCAGCGCGGCGCGCAGATGCTCGCGGTCGGCCTCCGGCAGGGCGGTCCAGGTGGCGGTGGCGACGACGGGCAGCAGCGGGACGAGGATGTGGCCGGTGAGATTGATGTAGCGCTGCACCTCGGTGAACTTGTTCGCCTCGATGGTCGGCAGCGGGTTCTCCTGGCCGTCGATCACGCCGGTCTGCAGCGACAGGTAGACCTCGCCGAGGGACATCGGCGTCGGCGCGGCGCCCAGGATGCGCATCATGTCGACGAAGAGCGGCGCCTGCGGCACGCGCATCTTCAGGCCGCGCATGTCCTCCGGCACGCGGATCGGGCGGTCCCGTGTCGTCATGTGGCGGGTGCCGTAGTACCACGGCTCCATCGGCCGCATGTTCCGCTGCTCGGCAAGGGTGCGGAAGCTCGCCTGTATGGCGGGGTGGTTGATCATGCGCAGGATCTGCTCGAAGTCCCGCGCGAGGAATGGCGCCTCCAGGATGGAGATGGCGCGCACCCAGCTTCCCAGCACCCCCGGCCCCGTGATGCAGAGATCGAGCGTGCCCTGCTGCACCTGGGTCAGCATCTCCCGCTCCGCACCGAGCTGGGAGGAGGGGAAGTTGTCCATGCGGAGCCTTCCGCCGGTGCGCTCGCGCAGCACCTCGGCCGCGCGGGCGACGCCGCGCGTCACCTCGCCTTCGGGGGGATGGACGTGGCCGAAGCGCAGCGTGCGGGCGGCGCCCTGCGCGGCGGCGAGTCGCGGCGCGGCGAGGGCAAGCGGCGCGCCGAGCAGGGTGCGGCGCGGCAGGCGTGCGGACATGAAGCGGACCTCCCCGATGCGCCCGCGCCTTTGATGCCGCGCGGGTTGGACGAGGTCAGCGTGGCACGGCTTCTCCCGCCGCGTCCAGGTGGGCCATGTCGGCGGCAAGCGCGGCCTGTCCCGCTCCGTCGATGTGAAGCCCGAGCTTGGTGCGCCGCCAGAGGATGTCCTCCGCCGTGCGGGCCCATTCGGCATCGTGCAGGTGCCGCACCTCGCGCTCGGTCAGCCCTGCGCCGTAGTGGCGGCCGAGATCCTCGGGACGCGACGCGCCGGCAAGCAGCGCCGGCAGCTCCGCGCCATGCGTGCGCACGAGGCGGCGCATCCACCCGGCCGGCAGCCAGGGATAGGCATGCGCCATCTCCGCCTCGAACCGCGCAAGGGTCTGGCCGCCGAGATCCCCGCCCGGCAGCGTGGCGGCGTCCGTCCAGGGCGTGCCCTCGCGGCCGAGCGCGGCGCCGAGCTTCGAGACCGCCTCCTCGGCCAGCCGTCGATACGTGGTGATCTTGCCGCCATAGATGGTGAGCAGCGGCGCCCCCTCGGCCTCGTCCAGCTTCAGCACGTAGTCGCGCGTGACGGCCGACGGGTTGTCGGCGCCGTCGTCGTAGAGCGGGCGGACACCGGCGTACGACCAGACGATCCGGTCGGGCGTGACCGGCGCGCGGAACTGGCGGGACACGGCAGCGCAGAGATAGGCGGCCTCCTCCTCCGTGCAGCAGGCGGAGGCGGGATCCCCCTCATGCGGCACGTCGGTGGTGCCGACCAGGGAGAAGCGGCCCTGGTAGGGGATGACGAAGACCACGCGGCGGTCGTCATTCTGCAGGATGTACGCCTGCTCACCCTCGTAGAGCGCGGGCAGGACGATGTGGCTGCCGCGGATCAGCCTGACGGAGCCGCCCGGCCGGGCGTGCGCCGCGCCCTGCGCGGACAGCACCCAGGGACCGGCAGCGTTGACCAGCGCGCGGGCGCGCACCCGCGTCTCCTCGCCGGCGGCGTCGCGCAGCGTGCATGTCCAGCCCTCGGCGTCGCGCTCCGCGCCGGCGAAGGCGGTGCGCACGCGCACCTCGGCGCCGCGAGCCGCGGCATCACGCGCGTTGGCCACGACGAGGCGCGCATCCTCCACCCAGCAATCGGAATAGGCGAAGCCGGCGGCGATCTCCGGCTTCAGCGGCGCGCCATAGGCGTGCCTGCGGAAGTCCAGCGCCTCGGTGGGCGGCAGCGAGACGCGGCGGGCGAGATTGTCGTAGAGGAAGAGGCCGGCGCGGATCATCCAGCGCGGGCGCATCTCCGGCCGATGGGGCAGGACGAAGCGCATCGGCCAGACGATGTGCGGCGCGATGCGCAGCATCACCTCGCGCTCGGCCAGCGCCTCCCGCACCAGGCGGAACTCGTACTGCTCCAGGTAGCGCAGGCCGCCATGGATGAGCTTGGAGGAGGCGGAGGAGGTGGCGCCGGCGAGGTCGCCGCGCTCCACCAGCAGCGTGCGCAGCCCCCTGCCCTGCGCGTCGCGCGCGATGCCGGCGCCGTTGATGCCGCCGCCGATGACGAGGAGGTCGTGGTCCTGCATGGATCTTCAGATCAGCCGCGCGCGGATGCGGGTGACCACGATCTCCGCCACCACGACGACGGCGAGGATCGCGAGCAGCACGGTCGCGACGCGGTCCCATTGGAAGAAGTTGATGGCATCGTCGAGGACGACGCCGATGCCGCCGGCGCCGACCAGGCCGAGCACGGCGGATTCGCGGACGTTGATGTCCCAGCGGAACAGGGCGATGCCCCAGAAGGCGGGCTGCACCTGCGGCCAGACACCCTTGAGCATGACGTGGCCCCACGGCGCGCCGGCGGCGCGCAGCGCCTCCGCCGGGCCGGCATTCGTCTCCTCCAGCGCCTCCGCCAGCAGCTTGCCGACGAACCCGACGGAGCGGAAGGCGATGGCGAAGGTGCCGGCGGCAGGGCCGGGGCCGAAGACGGCGACGAAGATCAGCGCCCAGACAAGCGAGTTCACCGAGCGCGAGGAGACGAGGACCAGCTGGGCCAGGGCGTTCAGCGCACGGCTCCGGCAGACGTTGCGGGCGGCGAGCAGCGCGACCGGCACGGCGAGGAGGAAGGACAGGACGGTGCCGAGGGTGGCGATGTGCAGCGTCTCGACGAGCGCGACGTGGACGTCCGGATGGTAGTGGGCGAGGTCGGGCGGCCACATGCGCACCAGCAGGTCCGCCATCTGCTCCGGCGCGTCGGCGAGGAACTCGGGAATGATGTCGATGCTGCGCACCGCCCAGACCACGGCGGCCACGGTGGCGAGCCAGACGAGCCAGCGGCCGATCGCCTCGGCCGGCGTGCGGCGGTGCCATTCGCGCGCGAGGGGCGCGGCGGGGCCGGCGGCGGCGCTCATCGCATCGCGGCCCGGATGCGGCCCGAGACGATCTCGGCCAGGAAGATCAGCGCGATGATCGAGAGCAGGATGGCGCAGACGAAGTCGTAGTCGAAGCGCTTGAAGGCGGCGAAGAGCGTGCCGCCGATGCCGCCCGCGCCGACGATGCCGACGAGCGTGGAATTCCGCAGGTTGGAATCGAGCTGGTAGAGCGAGAAGCCGACGAAGCGGGAGGCGACCTGCGGCAACACGCCGTAGAGCAGCACCTTCAGCGGCCCGGCGCCGGTGGCGCGGATGGCCTCCACCTGCTTCATCGAGATCTCCTCCACCGCCTCGGCGAAGAGCTTCGCGACGAAGCCCATGGAGGCGATGGTCAGCGCGGCGACGCCGGCGAGCGCGCCGAAGCCGATCGCCTTCACGAAGAGGATGGCGACGATCACGTAGTGCAGGCTGCGGCAGACCGCGATGAGGCCGCGCACCGGGGCGTTCACCACCGCCGGCGTCAGGTTGCGCGCGGCGAGCAGGCCGAGGGGCAGCGAGACGAGGATGCCGAGGACCGTCGAGAGGACCGCGATCTGCAGGCTCTCCAGCATGCCTTCGACCAGCAGCTCCCACCGTTCGAAGTTGGGGGGCACCATGCGGGCCAGGAAGCGGCCGCCCTCGCCGAGGCCGACGGCGAGGCGGCCCCAGGTGATGTCGAGCTGCGTCGCCGCATAGGCACAGTAGAGCCCGAGTGCGAGCAGCCCGGCGCGCGCCGTCCAGTTCGGGCTGAAGGCGTGGCGCGTCACAGCCAGTCCTCGCCGCCGTAGATGCGCCGGAGATGCGCGGGCTCGAGCGCGTCGGGCGGGCCGTCGAAGATGATCTGCCCGCCCTCCATCCCGACGATGCGGCCGGCGAAGCGCTTCGCCAGCTCGACATTGTGGATGTTGACGACCACCGGCACGCCGGCGGCTCCGGTCAGGCGGGCGAGCAGTTCCATGATCTCCACCGCCGTCTTCGGATCGAGCGAGCTCGTCGGCTCGTCGGCCAGCAGCAGGGCGGGGCGCTGCATCAGGGCGCGCGCGATGCCGACGCGCTGGCGCTGGCCGCCGGAGAGCGCATCGGCGCGCCGCGTCGCGTGCTCCGGCAGGCCGACGGCATCGAGAAGGTCGAAGGCGGCGGCGACATCCCCGGCCGGGTAGCGGCGCAGCCAGGCGCGCCAGAGCGGCACGTAGCCGAGCCGGCCCGACAGGACGTTCTCCATCACCGTCAGGCGCTCGACGAGGTTGTATTCCTGGAAGACCATGCCGATGCGCCGGCGCGCGAGGCGGAGCGCGCCGCCGCGCAGGCCGGTCAGCGGCTCGCCATCCAGCCGGATCTCGCCGCGCGTCGGCTCGACGAGGCGGTTGATGCAGCGGATCAGGGTCGACTTGCCGGTGCCCGAGGGGCCGATCACCGCGGTGATGCCGGTCGGCGCCACGTCGAGGTCGATGCCGCGCAGCACGGGCCTGCCGGGCACGTATTCCTTCACCAGGCCCCGGATGGAGAGCCCGCGCTGCGCGGAGGTGATCACTGTACGCGCGGCGCCTGCTGTTGCTGCTGCTCCTGCTGCTGGCGGCGGCGCTGCTCCGCCTCCAGCTCGCGCCGGCTCTCGGCGTCGAAGGCGGCGCGGTTGTAGGGGGCGTTCACGGCATCGGCCACGGCGCGCACCGGCGCCCAGTCGCGGGCGTAGGTGGCCGGCCAGAAGCGGTCATTGCCGCCGAGGTCCCGGCGCATCGTCTCGGGGAAGCGGAAATCGTAGAAGCACTGGCGGATGCGCCCCGCCAGTTCCGGCCGCAGGTCGTGCGCCAGGGCGAAGCTGCTGGTGGGGAACGGGTCGGATTCCCAGATGACCCGGAAGTTCTCCCGCCGCACCTGGCCGCGCGCGACCATGCGGTTGAACACGTCGGAGGCGACCGGCGCGGCGTCATAGTCGCCGGCGTTCACGCCCATCACGCTGCGGTCGTGGCCGCCGGAATAGACCACGCGGTAATCGGTATCCGGCACCAGCCCCTGCCCGGGGAAGAAGGCGCGCGGGGCGAGGTTGCCGGAGTTCGAGGTGGCGGAGGTGTGCGCCACGCGCCGGCCCTTGAGGTCGGCGAGCGTGCGGAACGGGCTGTCCGCGCGCACCAGCGTCACCACCCGGTAGCTCTCATAGGCGTCGGCGTTGCCCTTCACGGCAAAGGGCACCGCGCCGGCGAGGTTCACGGCGAAGGCGGTGGGGCCGGTGGAGAAGCCGGCGATGTGCAGCCGTCCGGACCGCATCGCCTCCACCTGCGCGGCGTTGGAGGTGACCTGGAAGTAGACCACGCGCTTGCCGGTGCACTGGCCGAGGTGGTCGAGCAATGGCCGGAACTGCTGCGCATAGAGCGCCGGGTCCTCCACCGGCGTGTAGGCGAAGACGAGGACGGAGGGGTCGCGCAGCCGCGCCGGGTCGCGCGGCGCGTCGGCCGTCATGTCGCGGTCCTCGTCGCAATAGGCGTCGTCGAGGGCACCGCGGAAGGCGCAGGCCGCTTGGGCCTGGGCCTCGTTGGACCAGGGCATGGCGGCCAGCAGGGCCGCGCAGAAGCCTGCGGCGGGCAGCAACCGTCGGATCATCATCTCGTCTCCTCCTCTCTCCGGGCGGCGAGCACCGCCTCGGCGAACTCCACGAAGCCGGCGCCGCCCTCCGCTTGCGTCACATATGCGGGCGGGTCGGCGAGGCCGGGCAGGAAAGGCCGGATGTTGGCGACGCCGACCGAGAGCGGCAGCCGGGCGAACATCGGCGCGTCGTTGGGGCTGTCGCCGATGAAGGCGACGTGGTCGATCACCGCGTCGAGAGGCGGCCACAGCGCGGCGAAGAGGCTCTCCACCCCCTGCCGCTTGTCCCACGCGCCGATCCACGCATTGACATGGATGGAGGAGACCTTCGCCTCCGCCCCGCCGGCCCGGAAGGTGGCAGCGATCGCCTCCGCGGCGCCTTCGGGCAGCGGGGGCACATCCTCCCGGAAGTCGACCGCCACGTCGAACAGGCGGAAGGGCTGGTCGGCCGCGAGGGCAGCACCCGGCGCCGCCTCCATGGCCGCATCCGCCAGCGCCTGCAGGCGCGCGCGGTTGGCGGCGATCGCCTCCGGCGGCTGCGCGTGCCAGCGGCGCATGCGCCGCGCGGCAGGGTCGTGCGCGTACCAGAGCGCGCCGTTCTCGCCGACCACGGCGGCGACGGGCCAGAGCCGGGCGATGAGGTCGCACCAGCCGGCCGGGCGGCCGGTGACCGGCACCACCTTCAGCCCGGCCTCGTGCAGCTTTTCCAGCGCGGCATAGGCAGCGGCGGACAGGCGGCCGCCCGTGGTGAGCGTGTCGTCGATGTCGGCCAGCACCCATCGGAGCGCGGCGAGGCGGCGGGCCGGCGCCTCGGCGAGAGGCCTGGGGTTCGTGGGACGCAGCGGCGTCATGCTGGGGTGTGGAGGGTCGGGCGGTTGCTGTGGAGTGTCACATAGCGCGATCCGGCAGGCGGCGTCCATCAGCCCTCCGCGACCGTGACCATCACCTCGGCGGCCGCCAGCGCCTGGGCAAGGGCGCCCTCGGGCGGCGCGTCGGTGACCAGGTCGGTCAGTTCCGCCAGCGGGCAGACGCGCTCGAAGACGGCGCGGCCGAATTTCTGGGCATCGGCCAGCAGAAGGCGCCGCGCAGCGCGGCCGAGCATGGCGCGCTTCACCCAGGCGGCGCGGGTCTCGACGTCAGAGGGCCCCTCCTCGGTCAGCCCGCTCGCGCCGACGAAGGCGAGGTCGGCGTGGAAACGGCCGAGGAAGGCGGCCGCCTCCGGCCCGTACACCCCCTGCTCGCCGGCGCTGACGTCCCCCGGGCAGAGGATGACGCGCACCGCTCCGCCCGGCGCAGCGGCAAGGGCCCCGGCGGCCGGCAGGCTGTTCGTCAGCACCGTCGCGGCGATGCCGCGCGCCGCCAGCGCGCGGGCCAGCGCGCCGGTGGTGCTGCCGGCATCGAGCATCACGACATCCCCAGGCTCGACGAGGGCGGCGGCGGCGGCGCCGATCCGCGCGCGCTCCGCCACTGCCCGCGTCTCCCGCGAGGAAAGGGCGGGCTGGAGGCCGGCCGCGACGACCGAGGCGCCGCCATAGGTGCGGCGGACGGCGCCCTGGCGCGACAGCTCCTCCACGTCGCGCCGCACCGTCTCGGCCGAGACGCCGAACTCGGCTGCGAGGGCAGAGATGCGCACGGTGGGGTCGGTGGCGAGCGCGGCGAGGATGCGCCTGTGGCGCTGGTCCTTCGGGGGCGCACCGTCGGTGAGGCGGGGCATGGTGTGGAAGGTGCCACACCCGCCCGGAACGAGGATAGGCCCTTCAGCGCCGGGGGGGGCGCGGCCCCTGCGGAGGGCGCGGCCCTTGCGGGGGGCGCGGCCCGCGTGGCGGCCCGGCGCGACGCGGCGCGGCGTAGCCGGACGCCGCGCCGAGCGGCTCGATGCGGATCCGGTCGTCCTCGCCCTCGATCGGCCGGGCGGAGACGCGGGCGAAGTGCTCGGCGGCCCAGGGCGCGATCTCGACACGGGTTTCCCGGTCGCCGATCTCGATGCGGCCGATCTCGCGCCGCGTCAGGTGCCCGCGGCGGCAGAGAAACGGCAGCAGCCAGCGCGGATCGGCGCCGGCGTTGCGGCCGACGCTGAGGCGGAACCACGCCCCCTCCCCTCCCCCGCTGCGCGGGCGCGGCGGGGGCGGCGGCGCGGCGTCCGAGATCTCCTCCGGCGCAGGCAGCGGGGCGCGCAGCGCGCGGAACAGCGCGGCGGCGACGTGTTCGGCAGGCCGTTCGGCGAGCAGCGCGCGCGCCAGCGCCAGATCCTCCTCCTCCGCCTCGGCATCGGCCGCCTCGCGCGCTTGGGCGGCGAGGCGTTCGTTGTCCCGGGCGCGGATCTCCTCGGCCGTGGGCGCGGAGCCCCACTCCACCTGCAGGCGCATCTGTTGCAGCAGGCGTTCCACGACACGGCGGCGGTTGTGGGGGACGAGGAGGACGGCGGTGCCCTTGCGCCCCGCGCGGCCGGTGCGGCCGCTCCGGTGGGTCAGCGTCTCCCGGTCGCGCGGGATCTCGGCGTGCAGGACGAGGCCGAGGTCCGGAAGGTCGATGCCGCGGGCGGCGACGTCGGTCGCGACGCAGACGCGCGCACGGCCGTCCCGCAGCGCCTGCAGGGCGCGGTTGCGCTCGGCCTGGGTCAGCTCGCCGGAGAGGGCGACGGCGGCGAAGCCGCGCTCGACGAGGCTTCCGTGCAGCCGCGCCACCTGCTCGCGCGTGTTGCAGAACACCAGCGCGCCGCGCGCCTCGAACCAGCGCAGCGCGTTGACGACGGCGGCCTCCACCTCCCGCGGGCCGACCGCCATGGCGCGGTACACGATATCGGCGTGGCGGCCGCCCTCGGCCGTGGCGGCGATGCGCAGCGCATCCTTCTGGTAGCTGCGGGCGAGCTGCTCGATCTCCTTCGGGACGGTGGCGGAGAAGAGAAGGGTGCGGCGCTCCGCCGGCGCGGCCTCCAGGATCGCCTCGAGGTCGTCGCGGAAGCCCATGTCGAGCATCTCGTCCGCCTCGTCGAGCACGGCGGCGCGCAGCGCGGAGAGATCGAGGCTCTCGCGCTCCAGGTGGTCGCGCAGGCGCCCAGGGGTGCCGACGACGATCTCGGCGCCGGCGGCCAGCGCCCGGCGGTCGGCGCGCATGTCGGTGCCGCCGACGCAGGCGATCACGCGGCATTGCGCCTGGGCATAGAGCCATTTCAGTTCGTCCCGCACCTGCTGGGCGAGCTCACGCGTGGGCGCGACCACCAGGGCGCGCGGCTGCGGCCCGCGCCCGCCGGCCAGCACCTCCGGCGCGATGGCCAGGCCGAAGGCGACGGTCTTGCCCGACCCGGTCTGCGCCGAGACCAGCAGGTCCCGCCCGGCCGTTGCGGGGTCGAGCACGGCCTCCTGCACGGGGGTCGGCTCGCCGTAGCCGCGCTCGGCCAGCGCGGCGGCAAGGGACGAAGGAAGGTCGGGGAACGGCATTGGAAGGCCCTAACGCATTGCAAGGTTCGGCGCACGCCCCCCTGGAACGACACGCGCGCCACGTCGTTGTGCCCGTTGTTACGCCAGCCCCCGTCAGGAGCAGCGCCATGAGCGACACCGGCTACACACCGAGCCACTCCCCGCCCCCTTCGGGCATGCCGCAGAACGGCAACAAGGCACAGGAAGTGAAGGAGGATCTTCGCGCCGCGGCGCGCCAGGCCCGCGCCGCCGCGAGCCAGGCCGCCGACACGATCGGGCGCGAGGCGTCCTCGGCCGTCGAGACGTTGAAGCAGGAAGGCCAGGGCCTTGTCGAGGCCGCCCAGCACCGCGCCGAGGAGGCGGTGGAGCAGGGCAAGGCCGCCGGCGTCGAGCAGGCCGAGGGCATCGCCCGTGCGGTGCACCGCGCGGCCTCCGAGCTCGAGGGCAGCAGCCCGCAGCTCGCACGCATCGTGCACGACGCCGCCGGGACGATCGATGGCATGACGCGCAGCCTGCGGGAGAGCAGCCCGGGCGACATGCTGCGCTCCGTGCAGGATTTCGCGCGGCGCAACCCGCTGGCGTTCTTCGGCGCCTCCGTCGTGGCAGGCTTCGCGCTGGCCCGCTTCGCGCGCGCCACGTCGCCGCGGCCGAGCTACGAGGGGCAGGGCTACGGCTACGGCGGCGACGAGGCAGGGCGGCCGCATCACCTGTACAGCGGCCCCTCCGCCGGCATGTCGCCGGCCGGCAGCGGCGGCATGACCCACGGCCAGACCTACGGCTCGACGGGCGGCTCGATGGAGACGGGCGGGTCGGGGATGGCGCCGCAGTCCTCCGCGGCCGGCGCCCCCGGCTGGGTGGAAAGCGAGGACGGGGCGGCGCGGCCGGCGACTCTCGCCTCCGCCTCGCTCGGCGGCGCGGCGGCGCAGAAGCGGCCGGAGAACAAGCCCTTCGATCCTGACCTGTCGGCCGGCTCGAAGAGCTGAGGAGCACCCCGATGCCAAGCGATTATGGTCGCTCCCTGCCGGAGCTGTTCGGCGACCTCGTCAACCAGCTCTCCACGCTGTTCCGCAAGGAGGTGCAGCTCGCCCGCGCTGAGGTGAGCGAGAAGGTGAACGAGGCCGCCTCGGCGATCCCCGGCATCGCCATCGGCGCCGTGCTGCTGCTCGGCGCGCTGATCATGCTGCTGCACGCGCTCGCCCTCGGGATGGTGCGGCTGCTCGCGATCAGCCCCGGGCTCGCCTACCTCATCACCGGCGTGGTGGTCGCCCTCGGCGGCTACCTCCTGCTGAAGGGGGCGATCGCGAAACTGAAGACGTCCAACCTCATGCCCGAGCGGACCGCGCAGCAGATCTCGCGCGACGCCCAGGTGGTCAAGGAGCAACTCTGATGAGCCAGACGACGGAGCCCGGCAGCAAGAGCGCGGCCGAGATCGAGCGCGAGGTGGAAGGCACCCGCGCGCGCCTCACCGGCACGATCGAAGAGCTGAAGGAGCGGGTGGCGCCGGGCAACCTGGTGGACCAGGCGATGGAGTACGTCCGCAGCTCCGGCGGGCAGGAGTTCGTGCGCAACCTGGGCACGACGGTGCGGGACAATCCGGTGCCGCTCCTCCTGATCGGCGCCGGCATCGGCTGGCTGATGATGTCGGGCCGGCGCGACCCCTACGAGACGGAGCGGCGCCTGCTGCCCGCACCGCGGCGCACGGCGGACGATTCGCTCTACGGCGGCTACGGCCGCCCGTCCGACGGGACGCCGGATTACGGCGGTCCGTCCTACGGCTCCTCCTACCAGCAGGCTGGCCGTTCGGTCCGCTCGTACGGCGCGCGGGCGGGCGACACCGTGTCCTCGGTGCGCGACGGCGTGGCGGATGCCGCCTCCTCGGTGCGGGAGAGCGTGGCCGGCGTGGCGCAGCAGGCCGGCGAGGCGCTCGCCTCGGCGCGGGACGGCGTCGCCAGCGCCGCCCGGAGCGCGGGCGAGGCGGTCTCCGAAGCGTGGGAGAGCGTGCGCGGCGGGGCGCGGCAGGCAGCTGACGGCGCGTCGACCCGTGCGCAGTACATGGCAGACCGCGGCTACGACCGGACGCAGGGGCTCGGCCAGTCGGTGCACGGGCTGATGCAGAGCCAGCCGCTGGTTGCCGGCGGCATCGGCCTGCTGGTCGGCGCGGCGCTCGGCTCGGTGCTGCCGGGCAGCGAGGCCGAAGACCGGCTGATGGGCGAGACGCGCGATCAGGTGGCTGCGCGCGTGCAGGCCCTGGCCGAGCAGGGCTACGAGCAGGCCAAGCAGGTCGCCAACGAGAAGCTGACGGAGGTGCAGCACGCGGCCGAGGAGACCTATGGCCGCGTGAAGGACAGCATCGCCGGCAGCGGCCTGACCCCGGAGCGCGGCGCCGACGCGCTCGGCAAGGTGGCGCGCGAGGTGCGGGAGACGGTGGAACAGACCGCGCGCGACATAGCGGGCCAGGCGCGTGACGCGACGGGCGGCAGCGGCACGGACAAGCCGACCGCCTGAAGGCGCGGGGCGCGGGGAAGCACGCCCCCCCCGCGCCCTGCAGCTTCCTACCGGCGCCGCGTGGCGGCGGGCGGCGCCGCCTGCGCCGGTGGCAGGTCCTCCTCCAGGATGGTCAGCGTCACGGAGTAGGAGATCTCGCCTTCCTCGTCGTCGCGGTGAACGGTTCCGATAACCTCGCCTTCCACCGCCACCTCGACCGACAGGCCGGGCCGGACCGGCGCAAGCAGGTGGATGCGGTCGGATCCGAGCAGGCGGCGCAGATAGGCCTGCACCCTGGCGATGTCGTTCGGCTTCATTCGGGGCTCCCGCGTCTGTCGGCCCCCTAATGCACGGCCGGCGCAGTCGGGTCGAGCCGTGATCGGCCCTGGCGCGCCGCCTGGGCGGGCACGCGCGGGCTGATCGCGTTCCGGTTGACTCGCGCCCGGGAAGCCTCTTGGAAGGGCTGCCGCGGCTGCCGCCCCGCCGCCGCCGAAGCGGAGACCGCCACTTGGACGTCGGTGTCGAGGAGACCCTGCGAACCGCTGTCGACTGCGTCGCGGCGCTCTCCGACCGCGTGACCGCGATCTATGGCTGGGCAGCGACGCCCCGCCACGCGCCGACAGAACTGGCGGTGACCGCCGGCGCCGCCGGAGATTGCACCATCGAGCATTGCAGCTTCCATGCCCGGCCGGACGTCGTGGAGGCGGCGCCGGCCGGCAGCGTGGTGAGCGGCTTCACGCTGCTGGTCGCGGTGCCGGCGCGGACGCCGGGGCTCGCGCTGCTGCTCCGCGGCGGAACGAAGCAGCTGAGCCTCGACCTGTGGGGCGCGGCGCACGAGACCGACATCAGGCGGGCCACGGCAGCACGCGACTGGGGCGCGAATTTCGCGCTGCTGCGGGCGAGCGGCGAGGATGCGGGGCTGGCACCGCTGCTCGGCCACTCCGGCCTGCCCTACGGGGTCTTCCAGGACTGGGTGGGCCGGCTGCCGCTGGTGCGGGGAAGGGCGGCGGATGCCGCGAGGGTCGCGGAGGTCGAGGCGCTGGCGACCGCGGCCGGGGAAGTGCTGGTCATCCTCCGCGACCCGGAGATCGTCCCGCCCGAGGCGGAGATCGAGGCGGTGCTGATCGGGCGGGGCATGGCAGGCAGGACGGGGATGCTCGTCCTGCCGCTGGCCGACAGCCACGAGGAACGGCTGCCCGGCACCCTGGCGCTCTACGGACGCATCGAGACAGCCTGGACGGACTGCATGGAGGGGGCGGAGATCGTCGTCCAGGCGCGGCTCCGCGAGGGGAGGCAGGTTTGGCTGCGCTGCCTGCCGGCCCTCCTGCCGGCGGCCGGGATGCTGGAGGCGGTCTGTCGCGGCGCCGCGGAGACCGACGGGATGAGCAGCTTCCTGCACCAGGTGATCTCCCGCCGGGAAGCCGCCTTCCTTCCCGCGCTCGGCGCTTTGGCGGGGCTGCCGCCGCAGGGCGCGGAAGAGGGCGCGTCCGGCCGTCTGGGGCTGCTGGTCGGCGTCGACGATCGGGCCGCCGCGCGGCTGTTCCAGGTGGACGCGGCCGTCTTCGAGCGGCGCTGCGACACGATCCTCGTCCTGGGCGAGGCCGCGGCGGAGGCGGCGGAGGTGTTCGCCCGCCGCGGCCGGGTGGCCGTGCTGGCCGGGGCGCGTGCCTGGGCGGCACTGCAGGAGGCGGCAGGCCGGTCCGGCGTGCTGGCGGTGGATGCGGTGCGCTACGCCGAGGCGGTCGCCGCGGGACGCGGCGCGGCCGCCCTGCCGCCGCCGCTCGACGCAGGACAATTGGCGCGGCTGCTGGCGCTGCACGCCGTGGCCGGATCGGGCGGCTCCCTCGCCGGCAGCCTCGCGCGGCTGAAGGCGGCGCGGCGCGGCGCCGAGGCGGAGGAGGATCCGGTGAAGCGGCACATCGACCGGCTCTGGGCGGTGACCGAGGCAGGGGACCACGGACGGCATGGCTGAGCAGGCGCGCCGGGTCTGCGTCCTGGCGCATTCGCATCCGGATTTCTCGAAAGGCGGCGGCGAGCTGGCAGCGCACCGCGAGGTCGAGGCGCTGCGTGCCGCGGGGCGGCGGACGCTGTTCGTCGCTGCAAGCGAGGTGGTCACCCAGTATGGCCGCACGCGGCCCGGCCACCTTCTGCTGGAGCACGGGGCGGATGAGTGGATCTACGGCTTCACCGGCATGGCGGAGGACCGGCTGGGCTGGGAGGATGCCGGGCAGCGGCGCGCCCTGGTCGGCTTCCTCGCCGGGCTGGAGGTGGAGGTGTTCCACCTGCATCACTACTGGCGCATCGGCCTCGACCTCATCGCGGAGCTGATGGAAGCGCGGCCGGACGCGACCTTCGTGCTGACGCTCCACGAGATGCTGGCGATCTGCCTGCATCACGGCCAGATGGTGCGCACCCGGTCGCGCGAGCTGTGCCGGCGGGAATCGCCGCTGCGCTGCCTGCAGTGCTTCCCGGAGCTGAGCCTGGAGCGGTTCGCCTTCCGCAAGGCGACGCTGCTCTCCGTGCTGCGGCGGTTCGACCACCTGCTCTATCCCAGCGCGTTCATCCGGGAGCGCTACGAAGGCTGGGGCCTGGTCGGACCCCGCGCCTCGGTGCTGGAGAACTATCTGGGCGACGCCTTTCTCGCCCTGCCGCGGCGGGTCGTGGGCACGCCGCGCCTCGCGCGGAGCTTCGGGTTCTTCGGCCAGCCCACCGCCTTCAAGGGCCTGGACGTGCTGCTGCGCGCCCTGCCCCTGGCGCTGCGGGAGGAACCGGCCATCACGCTGACGGTGCACGGCGCGGAGCGTGAGGACGTGGTGCGGATCTTCCCCGCGGTGGAGCCGCTGCTGGCAGCCGCGGGGCCCAACCTCTCCTTCAGCGGCCGCTACGACGCGACGGACGCGCTGGATCTGATGGCCTCGGTCGGCTGGGTGGTCGTGCCTTCGGTGTGGTGGGAGAACTCGCCGGTGGTGATCCAGGAAGCGAGGCGTGCCGGCACCCCCCTGCTCGTCTCCGACATCGGCGGCATGGCGGAGAAGGTGGCGCACGGCGTGGACGGGCTGCACTTCAAGCGCGGCTCGCCGGTCGACCTGGCGCGGGCGATGGTGGAAGCGGCACAGCCGGAGACGCGGGAGCGGATGGGCGGGACGCTGCGCGACGTCATCGGGCGGGAGGAGTTCATCGCTGGGCTGGACGCCGCCTTCGCCCCGGGCCGGCTGCTGGCGGAAGCGGCCGACTGAGCCTGGAGGTGCCGCAGGAGTAGCCCGACGGCGGCTCCTCGCGTGCGCGCACGCTCCCTGGCTGCGGAGCCCTCGAGGGCTCGGGCGCATCCCCGCCGGGCCGGGTCGAGGCGCCACTCCCGTCCCGGACATGGCGGGCGTGTGGCGGCATGTCGTTTTTCGCGTTGCGCCCGCCGCCCGACTCCCGCATTTTGCGGATTGCCGGCGTTTGGTGAGATTCCGTCTCTGGTATTCCGGTTGTATCCCAATCGCACGACCTACGGGGGATTGCATGCGCTTCGCGGATATCGGGCAACAGTTGCGTGCCTACCGTCTGGAGTCCGGGCTGCGCGCCGAGGAGATCGCCGCGCGCCTTGGCGTATCCCGGGCCGCTCTCTACCGGTATGAGAAGGGCGAGGTCATCAAGCTGGATACCATCCGGCGGCTGGCCGAGTTGCTGAAGATCTCGCCTCTGTCCCTGCTGGGCATCGGCGTGGAGTATTTCTCCCGCCCCCTCGCCTTCCAGGAGCGGCTGCGGCAGGTGGAGGAAGGCGCGGACCAGATCCTCGCGGTCGGCGGGGCGGTCTGCTACCAGACCACCACCGACGCCTATGACGGCGCGATCGCCGAGGCCTGGACGGAAGCAGCCGACGCCGCGCCGGAGCGACTGCAGGCCCGCGCCTCGGCGGATCAGGCACTTGGCTTGCTGGCGGCGCGGAAGAAGCTGCATGCCGCCCGCCGGCCGACCATCATCGCGATCCTCGGCGAGGGTGCGCTGACGCGCCTGCTGCGGGAGGGTGTGGCCGCCGGCATGCAGGTGCCGGAGCGGACGCGCCAGCGCTGCCTCGCCGCCGCACGGGCGGAGGCGGAGGCGATCGCCGGGATGATGGAAAGCGTGCCGATCGGCGTCCAGCTCGGCCTCGCCTCGGGCGTCGAGCCCTCCGGCAGCTTCCTGGTGATGCGCGGGCGGGAGAGGGCGCATGTCGTCGCGGCTCCCTTCCCGGCTGACACGCCGCCCAATGCCGGGCTCGGCGTCTGCTCCATCACCGCTGCGGACGAGGCGGTGGCGGCGCATCAGAGGGTGGCCGAGACCGCTTGGCGCGATGCGCTGAAGGGCGCCGCGGCGGCGGCGCGGGTGCGGGAACTGATCAGGGCGGCGGGGTAGCCCAGCGGCGGCGCCGCGGCTCCGCACCGGCCCGGCCGAGGCCTGATCCGCCTCGCGAATCGGGCAGGGCACGCATGTTCATCCCGAGCGGAGCAGCCTGGTAAATCGAAAAACGCGTCGGATCAGGCGGCTAGGCCACTTACTTCGCTGCTAACCGCAAGGGCTTCTACAGCGCCCGGCCGATCACCCGCTCGATCTCGGCCCGGACCAGCCGCTCGACCAGCGGCGGCAGGTGCTGATCCAGCCAGTCCTTCAGCAACGGACGGACTTCCTCGCGCACGACATCCTCGATGCTCGGGCCTCCGCCGCGGTGCAGGGGGGCGGTGCGCTCGGCCGCGACGGTGCGCAGGAGGTGACCAAGCGCGGCCGTGGTCGCCGCGGCCACCGCGGGGGCCACCAGGCCACCCGAGACGGAGGGCTCCGGCGCCCGCGCCGGCTGCTCCGGCTCTGGCTCCGCCGGCGCGGCGACGGGGACCGGCACGACCGGCGGGGGGCTGACGAGCATGGATTCCGTCAGGTCGATCGGCTCCCCCGCGTCGGGCGAGGCGGGCGGCCGCGCGACCGTCGCCTCATCCTCATTCAGGATGCGGCGGATCGAGGCGAGGATGTCGTCCATTGCCGGGTCGGCGCCCGGCTTCGGCCCGGGCCCGCCGGGCGCCCCCGCGCCGCTCATGCCTCAGCGCCCTGCCGCATAGTCGCCCCAGCCCACCCAGCGATTCCGCACCTCGCGGTAGTAGGCCTCCATGTCGTAGATCTGGACGGGAAGGTTGAGGTCGCGCGCCGTCAGGCGGCCGACCGAGCCGGCGAGGCTGTAGGACGCGGTGATCACGTTGGCCAGCGCCCGGACGAGGCTGACGCGGGCGTTCAGCAGCTCCTGCTCGGCGTTCAGCACGTCCAGCGTGGTGCGGCTGCCGACGATCGCCTCCCGCTGCACGCCATCCAGCGCGATCTCGGCCGCACGGATCTGGGCACGGACGCTGTCGATCTGCGCGCGCGCGGCGTTCAGCGTCTCCCAGGCCTGGGTGGCCTGGGCGCCGGAGGTGCGGCGCTGGTCCTCGACCACCTGCCGGAAGCGCTGCGCATCCTGCCGCGCCTGGCGGACGCGGGCGTGCTCGGCGCCGCCCTGGAACAGCGGCACGGTGAGGTTCGCGGTGACCTGCGTGCCGTTGGTGCGGCTGTCCGCGGTCTGCTGGTTGTCATTGCGGAAGGTGGCGCCCGTGACGCTCACCTGCGGCAGCAGGTCGGCGAACTGCACGTCGATCTGGTCGCGGGAGGCAGCCTCGTCGAACAGCGCGGCGACGACGTTCGGGTTGTTGCGGCCGGCGAGCTCCGCGGCCTCGCGCGCATTGACCGCGGCGGGGCGCAGAGGCTGCGGCGCAACGAGACGCGCCGGCGGCTGGCCGACAAGGCGCGTGAAGGCGGCGCGGGAGGTCTGCAGCCGTCCCTCGGCATCGGCGCGGGTGGCCCGGGCGCCGGCGAGCCGGCTTTCGGCCTGCGCGACGTCGGTGCGGGTGATCTCGCCCACCCGGAAGCGCTCATTGGTCGCCTGGAGCTGGCGGGCGAGGACCTGCTCGTTGTTGATGTTGAGGCGCACCTCCTCGGAGTCGCGGATCACGGCGACATAGGCGTTCACCACCTCCTGCAGCACCTGCTGCTCGGTGGCGAGGAGGCGGGCGCGCTGGGCGAGGACGAGGTTCTCCGCCCGCCGGGTGTTCGCGACGGTGCGGCCGCCGCGGTAGAGCGGCTGCGTCACGGCACCCTGGTACTGGGCCGTGTCTCGCGACGCCCAGCGGGAACGCACGTCGCCCACCGAGGAGGAGCTGGTGGTCTGGCCGACGCCGGCCGTGACCTGCACGGTCGGGCGCCAGCCGGACAGCGCCTGAGGCACGTTCTCGTCCACCGAACGGAGCTGCGCGCGCGCGGCCTGAAGCGTCGGGTTGTTGGCGTAGGCGAGGGCCAGCGCCTCCTGCAGGGACTGGGCGGCCGCTGGGCGCGCCGCCATCACCAGCGCCGGCGGCGTGAACAGGAAGGCAGCCAGGGCCAGCGCGGTACGGGAAGGCGTCATGAGGTCGCGAACTCCTGCGGCGCGGGAACAATAGACCAGCGCCGCCTGGGGCTCAAACGTCGCGCTCGCTCCGCCCGGCGAGTGCCTGATGACGCTCGGAAGACGCTCAGAAGACGAAGCGCGGCGGCGGGCGGAAGGCGGGCAGCGGCGGCGTGGCGCAGTCGAAGGCGTCGGCGATGCTGAAGACCCCGCCGATGCGGCGGCCGAGAACGGCGCGGGAGCTGACGCCACGGGCCGAAGCGGCCAGCACGGTCGCCAGCCGCCCGCCCTCGGCGAGCTGGTCGGCGATGGCCGACGGGATTTCGGGCACCTCGCCCTCGATCAGGATGGCGTCGTACGGCGCGCCAGAGGGGTGGCCCGCGGTCAGCGGGCCTTCCACCACCGTCACCGCTCCCGGCGCCGCGTGCCGCGGCAGCGTGCGGCGCGCGATATCGAGGAGGGCGCGATCCTCCTCCAGCGCCAGGACCCGGGCGCCGCAGGCGGCGGCAACGGCGGCCGCGTAGCCGGTGCCGGCGGCGATCAGCAGCGCGCGGTCGCCGTCGCGCAGCGCGAGGAGCTGGAGCAGGCGGGCGAGCACCATCGGCTCGGTCAGGACGCGGCCGCCCGGCAGGGGCACGTCCTCGTCGGTATAGGCGCGGGCGGCGAGAGACGGCGGCAGGAAGGCTTCGCGCGGGATGTCGAGCATGGCAGCGACCAGTCGGGGATCCGTCACGCGATTGGGCCGAAGCTGCCCGTCCACCATGCGCCGCCGCGCCTCGGCCGTGTCCGCGCCCATCACGATCGCCCCGTTCATGGGGCGGCGTTATAGGTGGCGGGCGGCGGACGGCCAAGGCGCCCTCCCCCCCTCGCGCCGTGCTTGACCCGCCGGGCGGCGTGCCGGATAGAGGCGCCGGCACGGCCGCGTGGCAGAGTGGTGATGCACCGGACTGCAAATCCGTGAATGCCGGTTCGATTCCGGCCGCGGCCTTTTTCCGTGCCCCCTTCCCCTGCCATGGCCCGCTTGCTATAGCCGCGACCCTTGGCTGATCCGGCGTGGCGCAGCGGTAGCGCAGCGGACTGTTAATCCGTTGGTCGTTGGTTCGAATCCAACCGCCGGAGCCATCTCTTCGCCGACGCGATCGTCAGCAGGCCCATCGCCACTTCCGGGGATGGCACTTCCTTTGCGCATCTGCGGCGCCCCGGCTCACCCCGCCGGGACCACCCGCCCCTCCCGCAGCGTGACGATGCGGTCCATGCGGCGGGCGAGGTCGGGGTTGTGGGTGGCGATCAGCGCGGCGAGGCCGTGGCCGCGTGCCGCCGACAGAAGCTCCCCGAACACCAGGTCGGAGGTGCCGACATCGAGGTTGCCGGTCGGCTCGTCCGCCAGCAGCACGCGCGGGCCGTTCGCCAGGGCGCGGCAGATCGCGACGCGCTGCTGCTCGCCGCCCGAGAGCCTGCCGGGACGGTGGGACTCCCGCGCGGCAAGGCCGAAGCTCGCCAGCAGCTCGCGCGCACGCGCCTCGGCCGCGGCGCGCGGGGTGCCGGCCGCCATCTGCGGCAGGGCGATGTTCTCCAGCGCGGTGAACTCGGGCAGCAGGTGGTGGAACTGGTAGACGAAGCCGATGGTGCCGCGGCGGATCGCGGTGCGCCCGTCATCCGCCAGGGTGCCGGCGGCGCGACCTTCCACGAACACCTCGCCCGCATCCGGCCGCTCCAGAAGGCCTGCCAGGTGCAGCAGCGTGGACTTGCCGGTGCCGGAGGGCGCGACGAGGGCGACGATCTCGCCGGCGGCAAGGGAGAGGTCGGCACCGCGCAGCACCGGCAGCTCCCCGGCCTCGGAGCGGAAGCGCCGCTCGACGGCGCGGAGCTCGAGCGGCGGCGCCTCACTCATTGCGCAGCGCCTCCACCGGATCCGTCCTTGCGGCCCGCCAGGACGGATAGAGCGTCGCGAGCAGTGACAGGCCAAGGCCCATCGCGACCACCTGCGCGACCTCCCGCGGGTCCACCACCGCGGGCAGGCGCGACAGGAAGTAGACCTCGGGCGAGAACAGCTCCGTGCCGCTGAGCGCCTGGATGGCCTGGCGGATTCCCTCGATGTTCCAGCAGAAGAGGAGGCCGATGAGGAAGCCGGCCAGGGTGCCGACCACGCCGACGCTGGCGCCGCAGAGCAGGAAGATGCGCAGGATGGCGCCGCGCGTCGCGCCCACCGTGCGCAGCACCGCGATGTCCCGCCCCTTGTCCTTCACCAGCATGATGAGGGAGGAGACGATGTTGAACGCCGCGACGAGGATGATGAGGGTGAGGATCAGGAACATGACGTTCCGCTCCACCTGCACGGCGGCGAAGAAGCTGGAATTGGCATCCTGCCAGTCGAGGATGCGGACCGGCGTGTCCCCGAGGGCCGTGCGGATGGCCCGTGTGGTGGCGCGAACGGCAGTGGGATCCCCGACGAAGACCTCGATCTGGGTTGCGGCGTCGCCGGTCTGGAAGAAGGTCTGCGCCGCGCCCATCGGCAGGAAGACGAAGCTGCTGTCGTATTCGTGCATGCCCACCTGGAACAGCGCGACGACGGTATAGGCGCGCACGCGCGGCACCGTGCCGAAGACCGTGGTGCGGCCCTGCGGCGAGACGAGCGTGACCTTGTCGCCGACCGTCACGCGCAGGCGCTGCGCAAGCCGGGTCCCGATGACGATCGCATCGTCGCCCTCGAACCGGTCCAACGATCCCAGCTCGATGTTCCGCGCCACGAGGCCGCGGGCGCGGAAATCCTCCGGGCGGATGCCGCGTGCGAGTCCGCCCGAGGCGCCGCCCGCCTCGCTCGTCAACAGCACCTGCCCCTCGACGATGGGGGTGGCGCTGACCACGCCGGGCGCGGCACGGATGCGGCCGGCCAGCGCGTCGTAGTCGGCGATGTTGCGCTCCACGCCATGGACGCCGAGGTGGCCGTTGAGCCCCAGGATGCGGCCGAGCAGCTCCTGCCGGAAGCCGTTCATCACGCTCATCACGATGATCAGCGTGGCGACGCCGAGCGCGATGCCCACGAGGGAGAAGACGGCGATCACCGAGACGAAGCGCTCGCCCTTGCGGGCGCGGAGGTAGCGGAAGGCGACCGCCCTCTCGAAGGCGTCGAACATGCGGTGTCAGCCCCTGATCCGGGCGATGGCGTCCTCGGGGGAAAGCTCGTGCTTCTCGCCGGTGATCCGGCGCTTCAGCTCGACGGTGCCCGCCGCGGCGCCGCGGGGACCGACCACGACCTGCCAGGGATGCCCCACGAGGTCGGCATCTGCGAACTTGACGCCGGCGCGCTCCGGCCGGTCGTCGTACACCGTCTCGGGGATCGCGGCATGGAGCCGCTCCGCCATTGCATCGCAGGCGGCGTCGCCCTGCTTCAGGTTCAGCACGGCGGCGCGGAACGGCGCGACCGCGTCGGGCCAGATGATGCCGGCCTCGTCGTGGCTGGCTTCGATGATCGCGCCGACGAGGCGGGAGACGCCGATGCCGTAGCTGCCCATCTCCGGCGCGACCTGCTTGCCGTCCGGCCCTTGCACGGCAAGGCCCATGGGTCCGGAATACTTGGTGCCGAAGAAGAAGATGTGGCCCACCTCGATGCCGCGGCCCTGCCGACGGCGGTCCTCCGGCACCTTCGCCCACTCCGCCTCGTCATGCATCTCGTCTGTCGCGGCGTAGGTGGCGGTCGCCAGCTCGAAGCAGCGCCGCATGTCGTCCGCGCTGTCGTAGTCGAAGCCGGCAGCCACCCAGTCGATGCTCTCGAAGTCGGAATCGTAGAACACCGCGCTCTCGCCCGTCTCGGCGAGGATGATGAATTCGTGGCTGAGATTGCCGCCGATCGGGCCTGTGTCGGCGCGCATCGGCAGGGCGCGCAGCCCCATGCGCTGGAAGGTGCGCAGGTAGGCGCAGAGCATCTGGCGGTAGGAGTGCTCGGCGCCTTCCCTGGTAAGGTCGAAGGAATAGGCGTCCTTCATCAGGAACTCGCGGCCGCGCATCACGCCGAAGCGGGGGCGCACCTCGTCGCGGAACTTCCACTGGATATGGTACAGGTTGCGCGGCAGGTCGCGGTAGCTGCGCACGTAGCCGCGGAAGATGTCGGTGACCATCTCCTCGTTGGTGGGGCCGTACAGCATCTCCCGGTCATGCCGGTCGCGCAGGCGCAGCATCTCCGGCCCGTAGGCGTCGTAGCGGCCGGACTGGCGCCACAGCTCGGCGGGTTGGATCGTCGGCATCAGGATTTCCTGCGCGCCGGCGCGGTCCTGCTCCTGCCGCACGATCGCTTCCACCTTCTGCAGCGCGCGCCAACCGAGGGGCAGCCAGGCGTAGATGCCGGCGGAGGTCTGCCGCACAAGGCCGGCGCGGAGCATCAGGCGGTGGGAGACGATCTGCGCCTCGGCGGGCGTTTCCTTCAGCGTGGGCAGGAAGGCGCGGGAGAGGCGCAAGGCTTGGGCTCCGGGCGACGGGATTGGCGCGCGAACCTAGTGGCCGTGGGGGCGGTGCGCCAGCGGGGGTGGCCCGTGCGGCCGGTTATGCCGCAGTGCAGCAAGAAACTTTCGTCCACCCGGCCCGCGAACGAAAGTTTCGCGTAAAAACTTGGGGCACCGGCTGAAAAAAGCCTTTCCATGCCGGGTTGACGCGGTTAAGAAAAAAGCGGGCTGCACCCCTTGCAGGGTGCAGCCCGAGTTTAGGGAGGAAACGCCAGTCACACGGCAGAGAGAGGAACAACCCTCTCCCTGGCCCGAAGAGTGGCGCGGACTGGGAACGCGGCACAACGAAAAACGCCGCAGCGAGGGAGCAAAAAAACAGCTCCCAGACCAGAGCTGCACCTTTCAGAGGCGGCACCCGCGGGGAGGCGGGTTTGCCGCCTTAATTCTGTGCACGTCACTCCTGTGCACGCCCGGGCAGCGGCCCCGAAACCCCCGGCCCCTGGTACGCCCACCAGCCATCCCGGAACGACACCGCCCCGCTCTCTGCCACCACATAGACGACCAGCCACAGCACCGCCGCCAGGACCGTCGTGCCGATCACCTTCCGCCCGAGCAGCGGCCGGGCCGGCGCCCCGCGCCAGCCACCAGCCTCCGGTTCCGGCTCCGCGCTCGGCCGCGTCCCGATCGGCAGCACGCAGAACAGCGCCGTCCACCAGATCAGCAAGTAGACGACGATGCCCGTGAACCAGTCCATCCGCCGCTACACCCGCAACAGATGCACCTCGACGCTCGGCCGCTTGCGCAGCCGGCGGCCGAGGGCGCGGCGGACGGCGGTGCGCGCAGCCTCCCGCACCGCGCCGTCCTCGCGCCGCATCGCGCCGGGCAGGTCGCCCACCGCGCGCGCGAGGTCGGCGGCGATCTGGGCCGGCGCCTCGTCCTCTCCGTTGAACAGCCCGGGTGCCGCGACCTGCGGCTGACCGAGCACGCGGCCAGAGCCGTCGAGCGCCAGCGACGCCACGACGATGCCGTTCATCAGCATCTTCTTGCGCGCTGCCAGCACGTCCCCGTCCAGCGGCAGCAGACGCGGCCCGTCCACTGCCAGACGCCCGACCGGCACGCTCTCCACGATGTCGGGCTTGCCGGGAGCAAGGCGCAGCACGTCGCCATCCTCGATGACGTAGGCCTCGGCGCCGAGGCTTTCGGCGAGGTTCGCATGCTCGTTCATGTGGCGCCACTCGCCATGCACCGGCACGGCATAGCGCGGCTTCACCAGGCCGTACAGCCGCTTCAGCTCGTCCCGGGCCGGGTGGCCGGAGACATGCACCATGTGGTCGTCCGCTGTCATCACCTCGACGCCGGCGCGCGCCAGCTCGTCCTGGATGCGGAGGATCGCGCGCTCATTCCCGGGGATCATGCGGGAGGAGAAGATGACGGTGTCCCCCTCCCCGAGCGAGATGTGCGGATGCGTATCGGCGGCGATCTTCGCCATCGCGCTGCGCGGCTCGCCCTGGCTGCCGGTGCAGATGACCAGCAGCTTCGAATCCGGCACGTCCTCGGCCTGCTCCTCGGTCAGGAAGGGCGGCAGGCCGCGCAGGTAGCCGCATTCGCGGGCCGCGGCCTCGGCGTTCCGCAGGCTGCGGCCGAATAGCGCAACTTCCCGCCCCGCCGCGCGGGCGGCGAGCGCGATGCTCTCGACGCGCGCGAGGTTGGTGGCGAAGCAGGTCACGGCGACCCGCCCCTTCAGCCCCTTCACCAGTGCGGCGAGGTTGCGGCGAACCTCCGCCTCGCTGCCCGAATGGCCCTCGACCAGCGCATTGGTGCTGTCGCAGACCATCGCCAGCACCCCCTCCTCGCCGAGGCGTGCGAAGGCAGCCTCATCCGTCGGCGGGCCGATCAGCGGCTGCGGATCCAGCTTCCAGTCGCCCGTGTGCAGCACCGTGCCGTGCTTCGTGCGGATCGCCAGCGCCTGCGCTTCCGGCACGGAATGCGAGACGCGCAGGAACTCCAGGTCGAAGCCACCGAGCCGCCAGCGCGCGCCGGGCGGCTGCTGCACGATCTCCGCCTCGTGCAGCAGCCCCGCCTCGCCCAGCTTTCGGCGGAGCACGGCGCAGACGAAGGGGGTGCCATGGATCGGGCAGCGGAGTTGGGGCCAGAGATGCGCGACGGCCCCGATGTGGTCCTCATGCGCATGGGTGATGACCAGCCCCGCGAGCCGGTCCCGCCGTGCGACGAGCCAGCCGGGGTCCGGCACCATCACCTCCACCTCCGGATGCTCCGGCCCGCCGAAGCCGAGGCCGCAATCGACCGCGAGCAATTCGCCGTCGAGACGGTAGACGTTGAAGTTGAGTCCGATCTCCCCCGTCCCGCCGAGCGGGATGAAGGCCAAGTCGCCGGTCATGCGTGTTCCAGTTCCAGTCGAGTTCCAGGCAGGCTTGCGTGTCCGGCGCGCGCGACGACCTGCCTAGACCTCGTCGCGGCGCAGTGTGCGGGTGAAGATGGGGGCGGGGTTGCGCGCCGCCAACAGGCGCAGCCCGTCCAGGGTCGTGTCCGGGTCCGCCGTCTCGATGATCGTGGTGCCCTCGGCGAAGAGGGGGGCGAGGCCGCCGGTCGCGATGACCTTCAGGCGGTCGCCGGCCTCCTCCTCCTGCTCGGTCCGGATGCGGGCGACGATGCCCTCGATCAGTCCGACATACCCCCAATAGATGCCGGATTGCATGGCGGCCACCGTGTTGCGTCCCACCACGGATTGCGGCCGCCCGATGCCGATGCGCGGCAGCCGCGCCGCCGCCCGATGCAGCGCCTCGATGGAGAGGGTGATGCCCGGGGCGATGACGCCCCCGAGGTAGCCGCCATCCTTCGCCACGACGTCGAAGGTCGTCGCGGTGCCGAAATCGATGACCACCAGCGGGCCGCGATAGCGGTGGTGCGCCGCCAGCGCGTTCAGCAGCCTGTCCGCGCCGACCTCGTGCGGCGCGTCCACCCGGATTTCGAAGCCCCAGTCGAGATGGGCGCGCGCGATCAGCGGCTCGCAGCCGAACCACTCCCGCGACAGGCGGCGGAGGTTGTAGAGCGCGGCAGGCACCACCGTGCCGATGGCGCAGCGCGTGATGTCGGCCGGCTTCAGCCCGGAATGCGCCAGGAGCGAGAGCAGCCAGACCGCATATTCGTCGCTCGTCCGCTCGGGATCGGTGCGGACGCGCCAGCGGCCCCGCCACTCCGTGCCGTCATGCACCGCGAAGACCACGTTCGTGTTGCCGGCGTCGATCGCGAGCAGCATGGACCTCAGCCCTCCCCCGTCTCGCCGGTGCGGAAGGTGAGCCGCCCCGCCCCGGTGTTGATCAGCAGGCTGCCGTCCTCCGCGAGGCCCGCATAGAGGCCCCGGACGACACCGTTGCCCCGACGGAGCGTCACGGCCGTGCCAAGGCGCGGGCCGCGGGCAGTCCAGGCCGCCCGGATCGCCGCGATGTCCTGCCCGCGCCAGCGCTCCAGCGCGCGGATCAGCTCGATGGCGGCGAGTTCGGGTGAAGGCGCCCCGCCATACCGCGCAAGACAGGCGGTGCGGCGGCCCGCAACCTCCGGCGCGAAGGCAAGGTTGGCGCCGAAGCCGATCACCGCCCACTCGATGCGTCCGCCCGCATCGGTGCCCGTATCGCAGAGCACGCCGGCGAGCTTCCCGGTGCCGAGCATCAGGTCGTTCGGCCATTTCAGCCGGATCGTCTCCTGCCCCTGCACGAAGGGGGCCAGCGCCTCGGCCAGCGCCACGGCCGAGAGCAGCGCGAGGCGCGGCGCGTCCCGCGCCGAGGTGCCAGGCCGCAGCAGCACCGAGAGGTGCAGGTTGCCCTCCGGGCTGTCCCAGGCCCTGCCCTCCCGTCCGCGGCCGTTCGTCTGCCGCCGGGCGAGGAGCGCGAGGCCCTCCGGCTCGTCCAGCGCCGCGAGGCGGAGCACGAGATCCTGGGTGGAGGGCAGCTCCTCCTCCACCCGCAGCCGCCAGCCAGGCGGAATCATCCCGCGAGCGCGGAGACCGCCACCTGCGCCGCGGCGATGAGCTGCGCGGGAAAGAGGAAGAACAGCACGGTCAGCAGGCCGGTCGCCGCCATGACCACCGTCAGCCCCTGCGGACGAGGATCGAGCCCCTCGGCCCCCGCGTCGAAGTACATCACCTTCACGACGCGCAGGTAGTAGAAGGTGGCGACGACGCTGGTGGCGATGCCGATCAGCGCCAGCACCCAGAATCCCGCCTGCACCGCGGCGAGGAAGACGTAGAGCTTGCCGAAGAAGCCGGCGAGCGGCGGGATGCCGGCCATGGAGAACATGAAGACCGCCATCCACAGCGCCATGGCGGGATCGGTGCGGCCGAGCCCGGCGAGATCCTCGATCCCTTCCACCGCCCGGCCCCCGCGGCGCATGGCGACGATCACCGCGAAGGCACCGAGGTTCATCACGACGTAGATCGCCATGTAGACCAGCACGCCGCGGTAGCCCGCATCGCTCACGACGGCGAGGCCCATCAGCGCGTAGCCGACATGCCCGATGGAGGAATAGGCCATCAGCCGCTTGATGTTGCGCTGGCCGATCGCGGCGAACGCGCCGAGGATCATCGACCCCGCGGAAACGAGCCAGATCACCTGCGCCCATTGCGACGAGAGATCGGCGAAGGGCCCGGCCAGGACGCGCATCAGCAGCGCGACCGCCGCGACCTTCGGCGCAGTGGCGAAGAAGGCGGTGACCGGGGTCGGCGCGCCCTCGTACACGTCCGGCGTCCACATGTGGAAGGGCACCGCCGAGATCTTGAAGGCCAGCCCGGCCAGCACGAAGACCAGCCCGACCACCACCCCGGTGCCCGCCGCGCCGCCAGCCAGTGCATCGGCCAGCCGGTCGAAGTTCGTCGTGCCGGCGAACCCGTACACGAGAGAGGCGCCGTAGAGCAGCAGGCCCGAGGCGAGGGCGCCGAGGACGAAGTACTTCAACCCTGCCTCCGCGCTGCGCGAATTGTCGCGGTCGAAGGCCGCGATGACGTAGAGCGAGAGCGAGAGCAGCTCCAGCCCCATGTAGAGCGTCATCAGGTCGTTCGCCGACACCATCACCATCATGCCGAGCGTGGCGAAGAGGATGAGGACCGGGAACTCGAACCGGTCGAGGCCCGAGCGGGCGTTGAAATCGAGCGCGAGCGTCAGTCCGAGCGCGGCGCCGAGCAGGATGAGGAGCTTCGCGAAGCGGGAGAAGGCATCCGACACATACTGGCCGAGGAAGGCCGTGCCTTCCCCCTGGCCGAGCACGAGCGCGGCGGTGATGACGAGGGCACCGACCACAGCCATGGAGACGGGAAAGAAGGCGTCCCTCTTCGGCATCACGCCGCCGAGCAGGATGAGGAGACCACTGCCGGCGAGCACGATCTCCGGCAGGGCGAGCATCGGGTTCATGGCGTCACATCCCGGCCAGGCGCGCGGCGCCGAGCGCGGCTTCGTGCCGCGCGACAAGCGCGGCAACGCTCGCCTCGAAGAAGTTGAGGAAGGAGGAGGGATAGACGCCCATCCACAGCGTCAACAGGATCAGCGGCGCGAAGATCGCGAACTCCCGCGGGCCCAGATCGAGCAGCGACCGCAGGTCGTCCCGTGCGATGCGGCCGAAGACCACGCGCCGGTAGAGCCACAGCATGTATGCGGCACCAAGGATCATCCCCATGGCGGCGCCGAGCGCGACCCAGGGATTCACCTTGAAGGCGCCGACGATCACCAGCAGCTCTCCCGGGAATCCCGCCGTGCCGGGCAACGCGACGGACGCCATGGTGAACAGCATGAAGACCAGCGCGTAGGCCGGCATGATCTTCGCGACCCCGCCATATCGCGCGATCTCCCGGCTGTGGACACGGTCGTAGAGGACGCCGACGCAGAGGAACAGCGCGCCGGAGACGACGCCGTGGCTCAGCATGGTGAAGAGTGCGCCGGAAAGGCCCTGCTGCGTGAAGGTGAAGATGCCGAGCGTGACGATGCCCATATGCGCCACGGAGCTGTAGGCGATGAGCTTCTTCATGTCCTCCTGCGCGAGCGCGACGAGGGAGGTGTAGACGACGGCGACGACGGAGAGGGCGAATATCAGCGGCGCGAAATCGGCCGAGGCCTGCGGCAGCATCGGCAGGCTGAAGCGAAGGAAGCCGTAGGCACCCATCTTCAGCAGCACGCCGGCTAGGATGACGGAGCCGGCGGTCGGCGCCTCGACATGCGCGTCGGGCAGCCAGGTATGCACCGGCCACATCGGCACCTTCACCGCGAAGGAGACGAGGAAGGCGAGGAACAGCCAGAACTGCATGGAGGGCGGAAACGCCGTCTCCATCAGCGTCGGGATGTCCGTGGTTCCGGCGTGGTACCACACTGCGAGGACGGCCAGCAGCATCAGCAGGCTGCCCGCCAGGGTGTAGAGGAAGAACTTGAAGGCCGCGTAGACCCGCCGCGCGCCGCCCCACACGCCGATGATGAGGAACATCGGGATCAGCACGGCTTCGAAGAAGATGTAGAACAGCACGAAGTCGAGCGCGCAGAACATGCCGACCATCATGCTCTCGAGCACGAGGAAGGCGACCATGTACTCCCGCACGCGGGACTGCACGCTTTCCCACGACGCGAGGATGCAGATCGGCGTCAGCAGGGTGGACAGCAGCACGAACAGCACGGAGATGCCGTCCACGCCCATGTGGTAGCCCACGCCATACTCCGGCAGCCAGTCCGCGCGCTCGACAAACTGGAACTCGGCCGTGCCTGCGTCGAACCGCGCCCAGAGCACGAGCGAGACGGCGAGGGTGATGAGGCTGGTCCAGAGCGCCGTCCAGCGCGCATTGGAGGCGACCGTCGCCTCGTCGCCGCGCACAAGAAGGATGATCAGCGCCCCCGCGAGCGGGAGGAAGGTGACAAGCGAGAGGACCGGAAAGCCGGCGGCGTTCATCGGGGCAGACCGTAGAGCAGGAGGGAGACGAAGAGCACGAGGCCGATGATCATCGCGAAGGCGTAGTTCGCCACCCGCCCGGTCTGGATGCGCGCCGCGCCGCGCGCCGCGCCCGCCGCCAGCGCGGCTGCGCCGTTCGGCATGCCGTCGATGATGCGGGCATCACCGGTCTTCCAGAGCACCCGTGCCAGGGCCCCCGCAGGCCGCACGAAGACCGCATCGTACAGCTCGTCGAAGTACCACTTGTTCAGCAGGAACCGGTACACCCCGCCGAAGGCAGCGGCCAGCCGGCCGGGGATACCCGGCGCCAGCATGTACAGGATGTAGGCCAGCGCGATGCCCGCGACGCCCGCGACCGTCGGCGCCAGAGGCACCCAGGCGGGAACGTGGTGCGCGTGCTCCAGCACATGGTTGGTCGGTGCGTTGTGGATCGAGCCGTTCCAGAAGGCGGCCTGAAGGTCGCCGACGAAGTAGGGGTAGAAGACCGCGCCGGTCACCACCGCGCCGAAGGCCAGCACAAGCAGCGGCAGCAGCATCACCGGCGGGCTCTCGTGCACATGCTCCATCACGTGGTGGTCGGCGCGCGGCGCGCCGTGGAATGTCAGGATCAGCAGCCGCCACGAGTAGAAGGCGGTGAGGAAGGCGGCGAGAAGGCCCATGGCGAAGGCGAAGTTCCCCGGGCCGCTATGCGCGGCGTACGCCACCTCCAGGACCATGTCCTTCGAGTAGTAGCCGGCGAAGTACGGAATGCCGGCGAGCGCGAGGGAGCCGATCCACATCACCGCATAGGTCACCGGGATCTTCCGCCAGATGCCGCCCATGCGGCGGATGTCCTGCTCGTCCGACATGGCGTGGATCACGCTGCCGGCGCCGAGGAACAGCAACGCCTTGAAGAAGGCATGGGTGAAGAGGTGGAAGATCGCCGCCTGGTACACGCCGACGCCGGCGGCGAAGAACATGTATCCGAGCTGCGAGCAGGTGGAGTAGGCGATGATCCGCTTGATGTCGTTCTGAACGCAGCCGACGGTCGCCGCGAAGATCGCGGTCGCGGCGCCGACCACCGTGACAACCGCGAGCGCAACCGGCGCATATTCCATCACCGGCGACATACGCGCCATCAGGAAGACGCCGGCCGTCACCATGGTGGCGGCGTGGATCAGGGCGGAAACGGGCGTCGGCCCCTCCATCGCGTCCGGCAGCCAGGTGTGCAGGCCGAGCTGCGCCGACTTGCCGCAGGCGCCGAGGAACAGGAGGATCCCGATCACCTCCAGCGCCGGCATGCCGAGGAAGGTGACCTCCCGCGCGGCCTGGACACCGGCGAAGATCGTCTCGAACTCCACCGACTGGAACGTCCAGAAGGTGAGGGCGAGGCCGAGCATGAAGAACAGGTCGCCGACGCGGTTCACGATGAAGGCCTTCATCGCGGCCCGGTTCGCGCTCTCACGCTCGTACCAGTAGCCGATCAGCAGGTAGCTCGCGAGGCCGACGCCCTCCCACCCGAAGAAGAGCTGGACGAGGTTGTCCGCCGTCACCAGCATCAGCATCATGAAGGTGAACAGCGAGAGGTAGGCGAAGAAACGCGGAATCGTCGCGTCGTGCGACATGTAGCCGACGGAGTAGAGATGGATGAGCGTGGAGATGAAGGTGACCATCGCCACCATCACGACGCTCAGCGTGTCGTAGCGCAGGGCCCAGGCCACCTCGAACCCGCCGACGTCGATGAAGGTGACGATCGGCACAACCCCCGGCGCGCCGCCCAGCGCCACCTCGAAGAAGGCGCCGATGCCGCAAGCGGCGGCCAGCGCCATGCACAGCACGGTCACCCATTGCGAGGCACGGTCGCCGAGCCAGCGGCCGAGGAAGCCGGCGAGGCACGCGCCCAGCAGCGGGAAGAAGACGGCCCCGACGTACATCAGCTCAGCCCTTCAGGGTGGACACGTCTTCCACCTCGATCGTGCCGCGATTGCGGAAGTAGATGACCAGGATGGCAAGGCCGATGGCGGCCTCCGCCGCGGCGACGGTCAGGATCAGCATGGCGAAGACCTGTCCGGTGAGGTCGCCGAGCTGCGCCGAGAAGGCGACGAGGTTCAGGTTCACCGAGAGCAGGATCAGCTCCACGGACATCAGGATGACGATGATGTTCTTCCGGTTCAGGAAGATGCCGAGGATGCCGAGCGTGAACAGGATGGCGCCCACCGTGAGGTAGTGGGCGAGGCCTACGGCCATCATCAGTGGTGTCCCCCGTGGCCGTGCTCGGCGTGCTCGATCCGCTTCGGCTGCGCCTCCGGCAGCGTTTCGGCCGGCGGGCGCTCGATGCCGATCTGGCCGAGGCCGGCGCCCGGCGGCACCTGGCGCAGGTTCACGCTTCCCGCGCGCGCCACCTGGCGGGCGATGTCCTGCCGCCGGGTGCTGGTGCGGCCGCGCAGCGTCAGGACGATGGCCCCGATCATGGCGACAAGGAGGATGAGGCCAGCGAGCTGAAACAGCAGCACGTGGTCCGTGTACATCACCCGCCCGATCGCGCGCGTGTTGTCCACGCCGGCCGGAACGGGGTTCAGGCGGAGGCCCGCCGCATCGTCCGCGAAGCTCCAGGTGGCGAAGACGAAGACGAGCTCGGCCAGCAGCACGGCGCCGACCGCGCCGCCGATCGGCGCGTAGCGCTGGAAGCCCTGGCGCAGCGCGGCGAAGTCCACGTCGAGCATCATCACGACGAACAGGAACAGCACCGCGACCGCGCCCACGTAAACGATAACGAGGATCATCGCCAGGAACTCCGCCCCCGCGATGAGGAACAGCGCGGCCGCGTTGAAGAAGGCGAGGATCAGGAACAGCACGCTGTGCACGGGGTTGCGGCTGGTCACCACCATGGCCGCCGCGCCGATCAGCACGGCGGCGAACAGGTAGAAGGCAAGGGTCGCGATCATCGGTAGGGGGCGTCCAGCTCCAGGCGCTTGGCCATCACGGCCTCCCAGCGGTCGCCGTTCTCCAGCAGGCGCTCCTTCTGGTAGATCAGCTCCTCGCGCGTTTCCGTCGCGAACTCCAGGTTCGGACCCTCGACGATGGCGTCCACCGGGCACGCCTCCTCGCACATCCCGCAGTAGATGCACTTCGTCATGTCGATGTCGTAGCGCGTGGTGCGGCGGCTGCCGTCCTCCCGCGGCTCGGCCTCGATGGTGATGGCGAGCGCGGGGCAGATCGCCTCGCACAGCTTGCAGGCGATGCACCGCTCCTCGCCGTTCGGGTAGCGGCGCAGCGCATGCTCGCCCTTGAAGCGCGGGGAGAGCGGCGTCTTCTCGTGCGGATACCGGATGGTCGCCTTCTTCGAGAAGAAGTAGCGCAGCGTCAGCGCCATGCCCGAGACGAGCTCGGAGAGCAGGAAGCTGCGCGCGGCGCGGTCGAGCGTCGGCATGGCGTTCTCCTTCCCGTCAGGCGGCGCCCGGCAGCCAGCCGAACAGCTTCAGCGCGGCGGCGGTAAGGACGAGCCAGACGAGGGTGAAGGGCAGGAACACCTTCCAGCCGAGCCGCATGAGCTGGTCGTAGCGGTAGCGGGGGAAGGTGGCGCGGACCCAGACGAAGACGAAGAGGCAGAAGCAGATCTTCAGGATGAACCACAGCGGCCCGGGGATCCAGGTGAAGGGCTCGATCGCGAAGGGCGGCAGCCAGCCGCCGAGGAACAGGATGGTGATGAGCGCGCTCATCAGGATCATGTTCGCGTATTCGCCGAGGAAGAACAGCGCGAAGGACATGCTGCTGTACTCGACGAAGAAGCCCGCCACGAGTTCGCTTTCGCCTTCCGGCAGGTCGAAGGGGGCGCGGTTCGTCTCGGCCAGCGCCGAGATGAACATGATGACGAACATCGGGAAGAGCGGGATGATGAACCACATCCCCGCCTGCGCGCGCACGATCTCCGAGAGGTTCAGCGATCCGACGCAGAGCAGCACGGTGACGATGACGAAGCCCATCGAGACCTCGTAGCTCACCATCTGCGCGGCGCTGCGCAGCGCGCCGAGGAAGGCGTATTTCGAGTTGCTCGCCCAGCCCGCGATGATGATGCCGTAGACGCCGAGCGAGGAGATGGCGAACAGGTAAAGGATGCCGACGTTGATGTCGGCGATCGCCCAGCCGTCATTCACCGGGATCACCGCCCAGGCGAGCATCGCCAGCATGAAGGTGATCATCGGCGCCATGATGAACAGCACGCGGCTGGCCCCGGCGGGGATGATCGTCTCCTTCATCAGCATCTTGATCGCGTCGGCAAAGGGCTGCAGCAGGCCGAACGGCCCGACCACGTTCGGCCCCCTGCGGAGCTGCATCGCCGCCAGGATCTTCCGCTCCGCCCAGGTCAGGTAGGCGACGCCGAGCAGCAGCGGCACCAGCAGCGCCATCGCCTGCGCGACGGTCAGCGCCAGGATGCCGACAGGGGTGGCGAGGAAGGCGTCCATCCGTGTCCTACTCCGCCGCCTGCAGCTGCGGCGCGCCGCCGAAGACGCGCGCGCATTCCGCCATGGTGTCGGACGCGCGGGCGATGACATCGGCCAGGTGGTACTGGGAGATCGGCAGGGCGAAGGGTTCGGCCGACAGCGCGGCAGGATCGCCCGTCGGGCCAGCCGCCTCGCCGCAGCCGGCCCGGGCGAAGGGGTCGCCGAATTGCGGCGCGTGCTCGATCATCGCGGCACGCAGCGCCGCGAGGTCGTCGAATGGCAGGCGGATGCCCATCGCCTCGCCCGCGGCGCGCAGGATGCGCCAATCCTCCCGTGCCTCGCCCGGCGGGTGCACGGCGCGCCAGGACCGCTGCACGCGGCCCTCGGTGTTGACGTAGGTGCCGTCCTTCTCCGCATAGGCCGCGGCGGGCAGGATGACATCCGCCCGCGCCGCCCCGCGGTCGCCGTGATGGCCCTGGTAGACGACGAAGGTGGAGGGCGGGATCGCGGAGGCGTCGAAGCCGTCGGCGCCGAGCAGCCAGAGCAGATCCACCCCGCCACCTGCCATCTGCCCGATGTCGAGCCCGCCGCGCCCCGGCAGGAAGCCGAGCTCCAGCGCGCCGACCTGGCCGCCGAACTGGTGCAGCATGTTGAAGCCGTGCCAGTCCGCGCGCAGCGCATCCGCCGCGCCGGCGATGTTCCAGGCGGCGGCCAGCACCGCCGGCCCGTCCGCCCGGGCGACCGCGCCGCGGCCGAGCACGACCATCGGCTTCTTCGCGCCGCGCAGCGTCGCGGCGAAGGGATGCGTGCCGTCCAGCAGCCCGCGCAGCACCGCCGGCCCTTCGCCGAGATGCTCGGCCGGGTAGGTCAGGTCCACCTCGGCCGGGCCGACGAACCCCGCGGGGAAGCGGCCGAGCGACCAGCGCTTGCGGATGCGCGCGTTGATCACCGGGGCCTCGACACGGGGATTCGTGCCGATGAGGAGCAGGGCATCTGCCTCCTCGATGCCGGCGATCGTCGAGTTGAACAGGAAGAAGTCGCGCTTCGTGCCGTCGATGGCGGCGAAGTCGGTGCGGCAGTCGAGGTTCACCGAACCGAGCGCCGCCATCAGCGACTTCAACGCGAAGACGCTCTCGGCATCCACCAGCTCCCCGGCGATGGCGCCGACGCGCTCGCCCGGCAGGCCCTTCGCGGCGAGGGCGATGGCGCGGAACGCCTCCGGCCAGCTCGCCTGGCGCAGCCGCCCTTCCACGCGCACCCACGGCCGATCCAGGCGGCGGCGCTTCAGCCCATCGAAGGAGAAGCGGCCGCGATCGGCCATCCATTCCTCGTTCACCTCGTCGTTGATCCGCGGGATGATGCGCAGCACCTCCGGCCCGCGGCTGTCGATGCGGATGTTCGTCCCCGTCGCGTCCTGCACGTCGATGCCGTCGGTCTTGCGCAGCTCCCAGGGGCGGGAGACGAAGGCGTAGGGCCGGCTGGTCAGCGCGCCGACGGGGCAGATGTCGATCAGGTTCCCGGACAGCTCGCTGCCGATCGCCTTCTCGACATAGGTGCCGATCTCCATCGCCTCGCCGCGGCCCGTCGCACCCATCTCCGGCACGCCGGCCACTTCCGCCGCGAAGCGGACGCAGCGCGTGCAGTGGATGCAGCGGTTCATGATCGTCTTGATCAGCGGCCCGACATACTTGTCCTTCACCGCGCGCTTGGCGTCGGTGTAGCGGCCCTTGTCCATGCCGTACGCCACGGCCTGGTCCTGCAGGTCACACTCGCCGCCCTGGTCGCAGATCGGGCAGTCGAGCGGGTGGTTGATCAGCAGGAACTCCATGACGCCGCGGCGCGCGTTGCGCACCAGCAGGCTGTCGGTCTTCACCACCATGCCGTCGGCCACCGGGTAGGCGCAGGAGGCGACGGGCTTCGGCGCCTTCTCCACCTCGACGAGGCACATGCGGCAGTTGCCGGCGACCGAGAGCCGCTCATGGTAGCAGAAGCGCGGGATCTCCTTCCCCGCGGCCTCGCAGGCCTGGAGCACCGTCGCGCCGTTCGGGACATCGACCTCGATGCCGTCGATCGTGACCTTCGCCATCGTCCCTACTCCGCCGCCAGCCGGATCGCCGGCCGCAGGCTTGCCTTGTATGCGGCGATCCGCTCCTCCATCACCGGCCGGAAGTGGCGGATCAGCCCCTGCACCGGCCAGACGCCGCCGTCGGCGAGCGCGCAGATCGTGTGACCCTCGATCCGGCGGGTCACCTCCTCCAGCACGTCGATCTCGTCGATCTCCGCGCGGCCCTCGACCATCCGCTCCATCATGCGGCTGACCCAACCCATGCCCTCTCGGCAGGGGGTGCACTGGCCGCAGCTCTCATGCTTGTAGAATTTCGACAGCCGCGCGATCGCCTTCACGATGTCGGTCGACCTGTCCATCACGATCACGCCCGCGGTGCCGAGGCCGGACTTCGCGTCGCGCAGCGCGTCGAAATCCATCAGCACGTCGTCGCACACGCTCTTCGGGATCAGCGGCGTCGAGGATCCGCCCGGGATCACCGCCAGCAGGTTGTCCCAGCCGCCCCGCACGCCGCCGGCATGCCGTTCGATCAGCTCGCGCAGCGGGATCGACATCTCCTCCTCCACGTTGCACGGCCGGTTCACGTGGCCCTGCAGGCAGAAGATCTTGGTGCCCGAGTTCTTCGGCCGGCCGAAGCCCGCGAACCAGGCGGCGCCGCGGCGCAGGATCGTCGGCACCACCGCGATCGTCTCGACATTGTTCACCGTGGTCGGGCAGCCATAGAGGCCGACGGCCGCAGGAAAGGGCGGCTTGAGGCGCGGCATGCCCTTCTTGCCCTCGAGCGATTCGATGAGGGCCGTCTCCTCGCCGCAGATGTAGGCCCCTGCCCCGCGATGGACGTAGAGGTCGAAGTCCCAGCCCGAGCCTGCGGCATTCGCGCCGAGCAGCCCGGCGGCGTAGGCTTCCTCGATGGCGGCCTCGAGCACGCGGCTCTCGTTGTAGTATTCGCCGCGGATGTAGATGTAGCCGGCATGCGCGCCCATGGCGAAGCCGGCCAGCAGGCAGCCCTCGATCAGCGTCTGCGGATCGTGGCGGATGATGTCGCGGTCCTTGCAGGTTCCCGGCTCGGATTCGTCGGCGTTGACGACGAGGTAGTGCGGCCGCTCGCCCGGCTGCTTCGGCATGAAGGACCACTTCATGCCGGTCGGGAAGCCGGCGCCGCCGCGGCCGCGCAGGCCGGAAGCCTTCATCTCCTCGATGATCCAGTCGCGCCCCTTGCCGAGCAGCCCGGCCGTGCCGTCCCATGCGCCGCGCCGCTGCGCCGCGGCCAGCCGCCAGTCGTGCAGGCCGTAGAGGTTCGTGAAGATGCGGTCCTTGTCGGACAGGGCCATCGCCTTATTCCCCCGCCACGTCCGTCAGCGTCAGCGGCCCGCCTTCCGGCGCGCTCGTCTGGCGGCCGATGGTGGAGCCGGGCGCCGGACGCTCGCCGCGCTTCAGCGCCTCGATCAGCGCCACGGTGCGGTCGTAGTCCAGGTCCTCGTAGTAGTCGTCGTCCACCTGCAGCACCGGCGCGTTCACGCAGGCGCCGAGGCACTCCACCTCGGTCATCGTGAACAGCCCGTCGGCCGAGGTGTCGCCGTATCCCTTCAGCGCGCCGGCGTCCTTGCAGGCGCGCAGCACCTCGTCCGAGCCGCGCAGCATGCAGGGCGTGGTGCCGCAGACCTGCAGGTGGAAGCGGCCGATCGGGCGCGTGTTGAACATGAAATAGAAGGTCGCGACCTCGTACACCCGGATCGGCGGCATGCCGAGCCGCGCCGCCACGGCGTCCATCGCCGCCTTCGGCACCCACGCGCTGCCGGTCTGCCGGCCCATCTGCCGCTGCACCAGATAGAGAAGCGGGATCACCGCGCTGGCCTGCCGGCCTTCCGGGTAGCGCGACAGGATGCGCCCGATCTCGGCCTCGCTCTCGGCGTCGAAGGCGAAATGCGCGGGCTGCGGCCCGTGCTGCTGGTCAGCCGCATGCGTCGCGCCCCAGCCGCCGCCCGGCGACTGCACCCCGTCGTTCCGCACATCCGCGCTCACCGGTCGATCTCCCCGAAGACGATGTCGAGGCTGCCGATGATCGCCACGGCATCCGCCAGCATGTGCCCCTTCGACAGCGCCTCCATCGCCTGGAGATGCGCGTAGCCCGGGGCGCGGATCTTCACGCGGTACGGCCGGTTCGTGCCGTCCGCCACCATGTAGACGCCGAACTCGCCCTTCGGCGCCTCCGTCACCGTGTAGGTCGCGCCGGCGGGCACGTGATAGCCCTCCGTGTAGAGCTTGAAGTGGTGGATCAGCGCCTCCATCGAGCGCTTCATCTCCGCGCGCGGCGGCGGGACGATCTTGTGGTCGTTGATCTTTACCGCGCCCGGGCGGATGCGGGTGAGGCACTGCTCGATCATGCGCAGGCTCTGCCGCATCTCCTGCATGCGCACCAGGTAGCGATCGTAGCAGTCGCCATGCACGCCGACCGGGATGTCGAAATCGAGCTGCGGGTACATTTCATAGGGCTGCGACTTACGCAGGTCCCATGCGCAGCCCGAGGCGCGCAGGCAAGGCCCGCTGAAGCCCCAGGCCATCGCCTGCTCCGCGCTCATCACGCCGATATCGACGGTGCGCTGCTTGAAGATGCGGTTCTCCGTCAGCAGCCCCTCGAGGTCGTCGAGGAACTTCGGGAACTGCCGGCACCAGGCGCCGATCCGGTCCTCGAGGCCCGCCGGCAGGTCGCGGGAGACGCCGCCGGCGCGGAAGTAGTTCACGTGGTAGTGGCTGCCGCCCACCGCCTCGTAGAACTCCAGCAGGTGCTCGCGCTGCTCGAACCCCCAGAGCGACGGCGTGATGGCGCCGACGTCGAGCGCGTAGGTCGTGACGTTCAGCAGGTGGTTCAGGATGCGCGTGATCTCGGCGAACATCGTCCGGATCCAGCGCGCGCGCTCCGGCACGTCACCCTCGATGCCGAGCAGCCGCTCCACCGCCAGGACGAAGCTGTGCTCCATGCACATGGGCGAGACGTAGTCGAGGCGGTCCATGTACGGCATCGCCTGGAGATACGTCTTGTACTCCATCAGCTTCTCGGTGCCGCGGTGGAGCAGGCCGATATGCGGGTCGGCGCGCTCCACCACCTCGCCCTTCATCTCGAGGATGAGGCGAAGCACGCCATGCGCTGCCGGATGCTGCGGGCCGAAGTTGATGGTGTGGCTGTCCATCTCCAGCACCCGGCGCTGCGCGGAATCGCCGGTGGCGGAGGCGAAGGCGGCGGGATCGGCGGCGGCCGCCAGCGGCCCCGCCTCGCTCGCCATGGAAGAGCTGCCGCTCATCGCGGTCCCCCCGAGGAATCCTCGATCTGTCCGCGCCCGGCGCGGGTGAGATGCACCTTCTCGTCGCCGGGCAGGGTCGTCATGCCCTCCCAGGGAGAGAGGAAGTCGAAGTTGCGGAAATCCTGCGTCAGCGCCACGGGCTCGTAGACCACCTGCTTGCGCGTCTCGTCGTAGCGCACCTCGACATGCCCGGTCAGCGGGAAGTCCTTGCGCAGCGGGTGCCCCTCGAAGCCGTAGTCGGTCAGCAGGCGCCGCAGGTCGGACTGGCCCTCGAACAGGATGCCGTACATGTCCCAGGCCTCGCGCTCGTACCAGGTGGCGCAGGGCCAGAGGGACGCCAGGCTCGGCACCGGCGTCGCCTCGTCGGTCGGGACGACGACGCGGATCCGCCGGTTGTGCGCCAGGCTGAGCAGGTTGTAGACCACCTCGAAGCGCTGCGGCCGATCGGGCCAGTCGACCCCGCAGATGTCCATGCACTGCTCGAAGCCATGCGCATCGCGCAGCAGCAGCATCAGGGGCAGCAGCGCCTCGCGCCGCGCGCGCAACACCAGCTCCGCCCCGCGCTCGACGAACGCCTCCTCCACGGCGGGGCCGGCGGCCTGCGCGATGGCGGTGCCGAGGTCGTTCAGGGTCGCCGGCTCAGCCACGGAGGATGGTCCCCGTCCGCCGGATCTTCTTCTGGAGCTGGAGGATGCCGTAGACCAGCGCCTCCGCCGTCGGCGGGCAGCCGGGGACATAGACATCCACCGGCACGATCCGGTCGCAGCCGCGCACCACCGAATAGCTGTAGTGGTAGTAGCCGCCGCCATTGGCGCAGCTGCCCATGCTGATGACCCAGCGCGGCTCGCTCATCTGGTCGTACACCTTGCGCAGCGCAGGCGCCATCTTGTTGGTCAGCGTGCCGGCCACGATCATCACGTCGCTCTGCCGCGGCGAGCCGCGCGGGATGATGCCGAAACGGTCCAGGTCGTAGCGCGCCATGTAGGCGTGGATCATCGGCACCGCGCAGCAGGCCAGGCCGAACGTCATCGGCCAGAGGCTGCCGGTGCGGGCCCAGTTCACCACCTTGTCGAGGTTGGCGACGACGAAGCCCTTCTCCTCGATCTCTCCGGTGATGCCCTTCACCACCGCGTCCTGTCCGGGGCCGGGCGGCAGCGCCTCCCGGTTCCACGCGATGCTCTCGTTTCTCGTCGTGCTCATGCCGATCTCCGGGCGCCCGCGGCGCCGCGATGCAGGAACGCGCCGCCGCGCGTCATTCCCAGTCCAGCGCGCCCTTCCGCCACTCGTAGACGAAGCCGACGGTGAGCACGCCGAGGAAGCCCATCATGGAGAGGAAGCCGAACCAGCCGATCTCGCCCAGCGTCACCGCCCAGGGAAAGAGGAACGCCACCTCGAGGTCGAAGATGATGAAGAGGATGGCGACGAGGTAGAAGCGAACGTCGAACCGCCGGCGCGTGTCGTCGAACGGCTCGAACCCGCATTCGTAGGCCGAGAGCTTCTCGGGGTTCGGCTTCTGCCGTGCCGCCAGCATGGCGCCGCCCACCATCGCGCCGGCGATGCCCGCGGCGATGCCGAGGAAGACCAGGATCGGAAAGTATTCTGCCAGCAGCGGCTGGGTCATGATTGTTCTTGCTGTCCTCTGCCTCGCGCCCGCGTGCCCGGTCCGGTTGCTGCGCCGAAGGGGGGCGCCCCGCGGGCATTGGCCCAGCAGGTCCCCTTCATGCCGCGCCGCAGCACGGCCGGACCATACGCCCGCTTCCCGTGCTCCGCCATAGGGGGGCGGCGCGCTTCGGCGGTGCGGCCGTGATGACGGGATGCAGATGCGCGCGGCGCCCCGGAACGTCCAGGGCACGGCGTCGCATCGATGACGGAATCTGCCGCGTGGCGCGAGTGACGGGGCTCGAACCCGCGACCTCCGGCGTGACAGGCCGGCGCTCTAACCGACTGAGCTACACCCGCCCGCGACAGGTGGCGGGGAATACGGGCGTGGTCGGATGGTGTCAAGCGCGGCCGGCGCGGATTTCGCCGCGCCTGCGGCGCGGCCTCCGGGCAGGAGCACCGGCGGCAGGCCGCGCCACGACGCGTTGCGTCGTGGACCGCTCCGCGCTGCCTCCGGCGGATTTCGCCGCGCCTGCGGCGCGGCGAAATGGGCGCTGACGGGTTCGAACCGCCGACATCCTGTGTGTAAGACAGGCGCTCTACCGCTGAGCTAAGCGCCCCGCCGCTCCTCGCCTACGCCGCCCGTCGGCCCGCGCCAAGCCCCGTACGCGAAAAGGGCCGGCCCTTGCCGGGCCGGCCCTGCAGATCCCTCGTGGGGCCCGCGGTCAGTTCACCGCGTCCTTCAGGGTCTTGCCCGCCTTGAAGCGCACCGTCGTGCTCGCCGCGATCTTGATCTCCTCGCCCGTGCGCGGGTTCCGCCCCTTGCCGGCCTTGCGGCGGGAGGTCGAGAAGGTGCCGAAACCGACGAGCCGGACCTCCTGCTTCTTCTTCAGCGCCTTCTGGATGGCCTCGAACACCGCGTCGAGCACGTCGCCCGCCCGTGACTTCGGCAGGTCGCCGGCCTCGGCGACGACGGACACCAGATCCTGCTTGTTCATCTGCTGCGGACCCCCCTCAGGTCTCTTCCTCGAGATCGGCCGGCGCGGGCCCACCCGCTGGGGGGCTATTCTGCGCCTGGCGGGGCGCGCCGAATCCCGGCTCGCCTCGGCGGCACACTAGGTTCGGGGTCTTTCGCGCGTCAACGCCGCGGCGCCCGGATTGCGGCGGATTCCCGCCGCTCGCGCGCCGGGTGCGGCGAAAAATCCACGTCCGCCGCCGCGCTGCGCGGCCGGGCGGTGCCGGACCCCAGGAAAGACAAGGGGCGCCAGCCGACCGGCGGGCGCCCCGAAGCTCCGACCGCGAAGGCCGCTCAGTGCGGGCGGACGCCCGCCCCATCGCCCGGCGCGGGCCCGCCCTTGGCAGGCGCCGGCGTCTCCTCCGGCTCCTCCCAGGTGATCGGCTCCGGCGCGCGAATCAGCGCCTTCGCAATCACCTCGTCCACATGGCTGACGGGAAGGATGGCGAGCCCCTTCTTCACGCTGTCGGGAATCTCCGCCAGGTCCTTCTCGTTCTCCTTGGGGATGAACACCGTGGTGACGCCCGCGCGGAGCGCCGCCAGCAGCTTCTCCTTCAGCCCGCCGATCGGCAGCACCCGGCCGCGCAGCGTGATCTCCCCCGTCATCGCGACATCCTTGCGCACCGGAATGCCCGTGAGCACCGAGACGATCGAGGTCGCCATCGCGATGCCGGCCGAGGGCCCGTCCTTCGGCGTCGCGCCTTCCGGCACGTGCACATGGATGTCGCGCTTCTCGAACAGCGTCGGCTTCAGCCCGAAGGTCGGCGCGCGGGACCGCACGTAGCTCATCGCCGCGCTGACGCTCTCCTGCATGACGTCGCCGAGCTTGCCGGTGGTCTTCGTCGTGCCCTTGCCGGGCACCACCACGCTCTCGATGGTCAGGATCTCGCCGCCCACCTCGGTCCAGGCAAGCCCGGTGACGACGCCCACCATGTCCTCGGCCTCGGCCTCGCCGAAGCGGAACTTCCGCACCCCGGCGAACTTGTCGAGGTTCTTGACCGTGACGGTGACCTTCTTCGCCTTCTTGGAGACGATCTCCTTCACCGCCTTCCGGGCGATGCCGGCAAGCTCGCGCTCCAGGTTGCGCACGCCCGCCTCGCGCGTGTGGTAGCGCACCAGGTCGCGCAGCGCGTCCTCCGAGATGCTCCACTCCCCGGCCTTGATGCCGTTCGCCTCCGACACCTTCGGGATCAGGTGCCGCTTGGCGATCTCCACCTTCTCATCCTCGGTGTAGCCGGGGATGCGGATGATCTCCATGCGGTCGAGCAGCGGCTGCGGCATGCGCAGGCTGTTCGCGGTGGTGACGAACATCACGTCCGAGAGGTCGTAGTCCACCTCCAGGTAGTGGTCGTTGAAGGTGCCGTTCTGCTCGGGGTCCAGCACCTCCAGCAGCGCGGAGGAGGGATCGCCCCGCCAGTCGGCGCCGAGCTTGTCGATCTCGTCCAGCAGGAAGAGCGGGTTGGACGACTTCGCCTTCTTCATGCCCTGCACGACCTTGCCGGGCATCGAGCCGATGTAGGTCCGCCGGTGCCCGCGCACCTCCGCCTCGTCCCGCACGCCGCCGAGCGACATGCGCACGAAGTTGCGCCCCGTCGCCTTCGCGATCGACTTGCCGAGCGAGGTCTTGCCCACGCCGGGCGGGCCGACGAGACAGAGGATCGGGCCGCGGATCTTCGTGCTCCGGCTCTGGACGGCCAGGTACTCGATGATCCGCTCCTTCACCTTCTCCAGCCCGTAGTGGTCGGCATCCAGCACCTTCTCGGCCGCCACCACGTCGTTGCGGATCTTCGTCTTCTTCTTCCAAGGGATGGAGAGCATCCAGTCGAGGTAGTTGCGCACCACCGTCGCTTCGGCGCTCATCGGCGACATGGACTTGAGCTTCTTCAGCTCCGCCATCGCCTTCTCGCGCGCCTCCTTGCTGAACTTCGTGGCCTTGATCTTGGCCTCGAGCTCGGCGGTCTCGTCCTTGCCGTCCTCGCCCTCGCCCAGCTCCTTCTGGATCGCCTTGAGCTGCTCGTTCAGGTAGTACTCGCGCTGGGTCTTCTCCATCTGCCGCTTCACGCGGTTGCGGATGCGCTTCTCCACCTGGAGGACGCCGATCTCGCTCTCCATGTGCGCGAAGACGCGCTCGAGCCGCGCGCCGACGCCCGCGGTCTCCAGCAGCTCCTGCTTCTCGCCGATCTTCAGGTTGAGGTGGCTCGCCACCGTGTCGGCCAGCTTCGACGGGTCATCGATCTGGTTGACCGAGACGAGCACCTCCGGCGCGATCTTCTTGTTCAGCTTGATATACTGCTCGAACTGCGCGACCACGGTGCGCGACAGCGCCTCCAGCTCGCGCGTCTCGGGCGCCTCGTCCTCGGACGGGCCGGCAAAGGCCTCGAAATACGGGTCGGTTCCCTTGAAGGCGGCGATGCGCGCCCGGCGCCCGCCCTCGACCAGCACCTTCACCGTGCCGTCCGGCAGCTTCAGCAGCTGCAGCACGGTCGATACGGTGCCGACCTTGTAAAGGTCGTCGATCGCCGGGTCGTCCTGCTGCGCGTTCTTCTGCGCGACGAGGAGGATCTGCTTGTCGTCGCGCATCACCGCTTCCAGGGCGCGCACCGACTTCTCGCGCCCCACGAAGAGCGGGACGATCATGTGGGGGAAGACGACGATGTCGCGAAGCGGCAGGACGGGCAGAAGCTCGCCACGGACCGGTTCGGGGGTATTGACCGCCATTCGGGACCTCACTGGGGACGATCGGCCCGGGGCCGCCCCCGGGGGCAGCCCCGGTTCGCGGCACGGCCCCGGCGCCGCGGGGTTGTCATGTAGATGGCCCCCCCTCCCCCCCGTGCAAGCGCATGGCCGCCCGGCGCCGGGCAGAGGGGGTGGGACCTTGAAGGCGCCTCAGGCGGTGGACTGTTCCGCCGGACGCTCGCCGTAGATGAAGAGCGGGCTGGCGCGGCCCTCGGCCACCTCCCGGTTCACCACGACCTCCTCCACGTCCTCAAGGCCGGGGAGGTCGAACATGGTGCCCAGCAGGATGCTCTCCATGATGGAACGAAGGCCGCGCGCGCCGGTCTTGCGCTGGATCGCGCGGGCGGCGACGGAACGCATCGCGTCCTCGGTGAAGGTGAGCTTCGCCCCCTCCATCTCGAACAGGCGCTGGTACTGCTTCACCAGCGCGTTCTTCGGCTTGGTGAGGATCTCGATCAGCGCCTTCTCGTCTAGATCCTCGAGCGTCGCCACCACCGGCAGGCGGCCGATGAATTCCGGGATCAGCCCGAACTTCAGCAGGTCCTCCGGCTCCACCTCGCGCAGGATGGCGCCGGTCCGCCGCTCATCCGGGCCGCGCACCTCGGAGCCGAAGCCGATGCCGGAGCCCTTGCCGCGGGCCGCGATGATCTTCTCGAGCCCGGCGAAGGCGCCGCCGCAGATGAACAGGATGTTGGTCGTATCCACCTGCAGGAATTCCTGCTGGGGATGCTTCCGCCCGCCCTGCGGCGGCACCGAGGCGACCGTCCCCTCCATGATCTTCAGCAGCGCCTGCTGCACCCCCTCGCCGCTCACGTCGCGGGTGATGGAGGGGTTGTCGGACTTGCGGCTGATCTTGTCGACCTCGTCGATGTAGACGATGCCGCGCTGCGCCCGCTCCACATTGTAGTCCGCGGATTGCAGCAGCTTGAGGATGATGTTCTCCACATCCTCGCCGACATAGCCGGCTTCGGTCAGCGTCGTCGCATCGGCCATGGTGAAGGGCACGTCCAGGATGCGCGCCAGCGTCTGCGCCAGCAGCGTCTTGCCCGATCCGGTCGGCCCGACGAGCAGGATGTTGGACTTGGCGATCTCCACCTCGCCCGTCTTCCCGCCATGCGCGAGGCGCTTGTAGTGGTTGTGGACCGCGACGGAGAGCACGCGCTTCGCGTGGTCCTGCCCGATCACGTAGTCGTCGAGAACCTTGCAGATCTCGCGCGGCGTCGGAACGCCGTCGCGGGACTTCACCAGCGTGGTCTTGTGCTCCTCGCGGATGATGTCCATGCAGAGTTCGACGCACTCGTCGCAGATGAACACGGTCGGCCCGGCGATGAGCTTGCGGACCTCGTGCTGCGACTTGCCGCAGAACGAACAGTACAATGTGTTCTTCGAGTCGCCGGACTTGCTCATGCGTGCTCCAGTGGCCTGACCCCTGCCCCCGGCAAGCCGGCGGCCTCAGGCGCCCGCCCCTCCTGGGAGGGGTCGGCAAGGGCTGAACATAGACCCCGGGGGACCCGGGGGAAAGCGGAACCGCCACACGGGCCGCCGCCGCAACGGGCCGCAACCGGCCCGGCGACAACCCCGCGCGGCGGGGGCCGGCGCCCGGTCAGGTCTTCAGGACCTCGACAGGCGGCACCGGACGCTGCTCCACCACGTGGTCGACGAGGCCGAAATCGCGCGCCTCCTCGGCCGACATGTAGGTGTCGCGCTCCATCTTGCGCTCGATCTCCTCGAGCGGCCGGCCGGTGTGGTGGACGTAGATGAGGTTCAGGCGCGCGCGGGTCTTCAGGATCTCGCGCGCCTGGATCTCGATGTCCGTCGCCTGCCCCTGGGCGCCGCCCGAGGGCTGGTGGATCATCACCTGGCTGTTCGGCAGCGCGAAGCGCTTGCCCTTCGCGCCCGCCGTCAGCAACAGGCTGCCGGCCGAGGCCGCCATGCCGATGCACACCGTGGAAACCGGGCTGCGGATGTACTGCATGGTGTCGTACATCGCGAGGCCCGCCGTGACCACGCCGCCGGGGCTGTTGATGTAGAAGGCGATGTCCTTGTTCGGGTTCTCGCTCTCGAGGAACAGGAGCTGCGCGCAGATGAGCGAGGCCACCTGGTCGAAGATCGGCCCGGTCAGGAAGATGATGCGCTCCTTCAGCAGCCGGGAGTAGATGTCGAAGGCGCGCTCGCCCCGCGCCGTCTGCTCGACGACCATCGGGACAAGGGTATTGTTGTAGACTTCGACCGGATCGCGGTCACGCATGGGTGTCCCTTTCATGCCCGCCGGCGGGACCGGGCGAGCCTGCCCGGACGCGACCGCCAGGGGCGGACTCTGACGTCTCTGCCTTAATCTGGGGGAAGCAGGGGCAACAGCAAACCCCCTGCCCGAATGGGCAGGGGGCCGGCCCCGCGGCCCACCCGGCGGGCCGGGTCAGGCGGCCGGGGCGAGGTCCTTCGGGGAGACCGGCGTCTCCGACACCTTCGCCAGCTCCAGCACGAAATCCACCACCTTCTCCTCGAAGATCGGCGCGCGCAGGTTGTTCACGGCGTCGGGGTTCTTGCGGAAGAACTCCACCACCTGCTTCTCCTGCCCCGGGTAGCGGGCCGCCTCGGCCCGCATCGCGCCGGTCAGCTCGTCATTGGTGACCTGGATGTTGTTCGTCCGGCCGATCTCGGAGAGCAGCAGGCCGAGCCGGATGCGCCGCTCCGCGATGGCGCGGTATTCGGCCTTCAGCGTCTCCTCGTCCTTGCCCTTGTCGTCCTCGTCCAGCCGGCCGGCCTTCAGGTCGGCCTCGACGCGTTGCCAGATGGAGGCGAACTCGCCCTCCACCATCCCCTGCGGCACCTCGAACTTCGCCCGGTCGGCGAGCTGGTCGAGCAGCGCGCGCTTCAGCTTCATCCGCGCCAGCCCGTCGTACTCGCGCTGCAGGTTCTCCGCCACCCGCGCCCGCAGCGCCGCCACGTCCTCCACGCCCAGCCGCTTGGCCAGCTCGTCATCGATCGCCGGGACGCTGCGCGTCTTCAGCGCCTTGGCGGTGACGGCGAACACCGCCGTCCTGCCGGCGAGCTCGGCAGCGCCGTACTCGGCCGGGAAGCTCGCCTCCACATCCTTCGACTCGCCGGGCGACACCCCTTCGAGCTGCTCGGTGAAGCCCGGGATGAAGCCGGCGCCGCCCACCTCGATCGGCATGTCCTTCGCGGTGCCGCCGGGGAACGGCTCGCCGAGGCTGCCATCCTCCCCTCGCAGCCGGCCCTCGAAGTCGCAGACCAGCACGTCGCCCGTCCGCGCGGGCCGCGTCTCGGCCACGTCCTCGGTCGTCGCCAGCCGGCCGGCGAGCGTCGCCAGGAACTCGTCGATCTCGGCGTCGCCCGGCGTCGCCTTCTCCCGCACCAGCTCGATGCCGGAGAAGTCGGGCATCGGGATCTCGGGCAGCAGCTCGAGATCGATCTTGTACTCGAGGTCGGCGCCGTCGCTGTAGTTCACCAGCTCGATCTTCGGCTGCATCGCCGGGCGCAGGCCCCGGTCGGAGAGCAGCCTGTCGGTCGCCTCCTGCACCGATTGCTCCAGCACCTCGCCCGAGACCGCGGTCCCGTAGCGCTGCCTGACGACGGAGGGCGGCACCTTGCCGGGACGGAAGCCGGGCAGCCGCAGCTCGGCCCCGAGCTCCTTCAGGCGGCGGTCGCGGCGCTCCGCGAGGCTCGCGGCGGGCACCACGACCTGGAACGCCCTCTTCAGCCCCTCGGCGGGCAGCTCGGTGACCTGCATCGTCCTATCCGTATCCTGATTGGGCGCCCCTGGCGCCGGAAACCTGCGAAGCCGGCTCCGTTACCGCCGCCGGGCCCCCGGGGCAATGCCCTGCGCCACCGGGCAATAGCCCCCGGGGCCCGGCCGGAACGCGGCCCCGGTCCGCGGATGCGGCGCCCGGCGCGGAGGGCAGGAATATGCGGGCGGAGGGACTTGAACCCCCATGGCTTGCGCCACCGGAACCTAAATCCGGCGTGTCTACCGTTTCACCACGCCCGCCGAAGCCGATCCGCGACCCTGCCCCTAGCCCGCCTTGCGCAGCACGAAAAGGTGGCCTCGCCAGGGCCGCGGCGGTGCCAGGGGCCCGTCATCCTCCCGCGCCTCCAGCACCTGCATCCCGCCCTCCGCCGCCAGGCCGAAGACCGCCGCCTGCGGCACGAGGTGCGGCTCCGGCGCGGCGGGCTGCCGCCCTTCGGCCCAGGCCCCCACCGCGAAGCGGTAGCCCGGACACCAGGTGGGCAGGGAGAAGACGGCGAGGCCCCCGGGCGGCAGCGCCGCGAAGGCCCGGCGCAGCGTGTCGCAGGCCAGCGGCGGCGGGTTCCACCCCAGCACCCCCCGGCTGAACCAGAGGTCGAAGCCCACCCCCGGCATGGGATCCGCCGCCTCGGCACGGAGCCAGCGGAGATGGGCCAGGCCACGGCGCCGCGCCGCCGCCCGCGCGGCGGCCAGCCGCGGCCCTGCAACGTCCACGCAGGTGATCTCGGGAAAGTGCTGGGCAAGCCAGGGCGTCACGCGCCCCGTGCCGCACCCGTGCTCCAGAAGCCTTGGCACCGCATCCGGCGCGATCCGGTTGCGCCGCAGCGCGCCGAGGAGCAGCGCGGCATCGGCGGCCCCGCTGGCGTCCGGCGCGTCCAGGGCCGGCTGCGCCGGCGCCTGCCGGTTCTCGCCCGGCCACGGCACGATCTCCTGCTCCACCCGCCGCCACAGCCGCGCCTGCTGCGCGATCATGTCGGCGAGCACCTGCGGCGGGGCGGTGGTCTCCACGTCCGGCGGCGGTCCGGCACCGCCGTCGTCCGGCACACCCGCCTCCACGGCCTGTGGCAGGCTGCGGCGGAACTCGGCCGAGCGGAGGAAGGCGGCCCGCAAGGCGCCGACCGTGCGGGCCGCCGCCACGTGCCGCTCCAGCACCGCGTCGTTCTCAGGATCGCGGCCGAGGATGTAGCGGTAGCAGGCCTTGGCGTGTTCCAGACGCGCGCTCCGGTCCAGCCAGTTCGGCCGGGCCGCTCCGGCCGCCTTGCCACCACCCTTGTCCATGAGGATCCCGCCCGTCGGAATGCGGCGCCGTATAGGCGCGGCGTTCCCCGCCGTCATCCCCGCCGCGGCCGGCGGAGCACGAAGAGGGTGGACAGCCAGCGGCCGACATCGCCGACCACGTTGTCGTCACGCACGTCGAGCACCTCCAGCCCCGCCGCGGCGGCGAGCGTGAAGACCGCCGCCTGCGGCAGCACGTGCATCTCCATCCGCGGCGGTCCTTCCTCCGCCAGGTACTCCCCGACCGAGAAGCGGTAGCCGACGAGGTGGGTGGGAAGCTGGAACACCGCCAGCCCGCCCGGCTTCAGCCTGCGGAACGCAAGGCCGAGCAGGTGCGCCATCACCGGCGGCGGATTGTGCTGCAGGACGATGCGGCTGTACCAGACGTCCCACCGCGTCGCAGGCATCAGGGTCTCGGCCGTCGAGACATGCCAGCGGATCGTCCCGATGCCGCGCAGCTTCGCCTGCCGGCGGCCCAGCCTGATGTGGCTGGCGGAGACGTCGCAGCCGATCACCTTGCCGAACAGCGGCGCCAGATGGACCGTGGCGCGACCCACGCCGCAGCCGAATTCGAGGCAGGTGGCCTCCGGCCCCTCCGGCACGTCCCAGCGCCGCATCAGCCCGCCGACCAGCGCCGCATCGGCCTCGCCCGTGGCGTAGAACGCCGCCTGCTGCCGCTTGATCGCCTCCGGCCGGAAGCGGTCCTGCGTCAGCACCGACCAGTGTGGCGCCTCCTCGCCGATCATCTGCCAATAGGCGGAGATGCGGGCGAGCATGGCGGCGAGCTGTTCCGGCGTGGCCGCCGTGTCGATCTCGAGCCTCGGCAGCGCCAGCGGCAGGGGCTGCGGCGCCTTCGCCGGCGCCTCGGCCACCGCTCCGCTCACCGCCCGACCAGCGCCCGCGCGCAGGCGTCGAGGATCGCGTCCGCGTCCAGCCGGTACTCGCGGTAGAGGTCCGGGATGTCGCCGGCCTGGCCGAAGCGGTCCACCCCGAGCGGCACCACGCGCTGCCCGCGCACGCCGCCCATCCAGGCATGCGCGGCGGGGTGGCCGTCCAGCACCGTCACCAGCGCCGCGTCGGGCGCCAGCGGCGCCAGCAGCCGCGCGACATGGCTTCCCGGCCCCTCCGCCAGCCAGCCGGCATGCAGCCGGTCCGGCGAGGTGACGGCGAGCAGCCCGGCCTCCGGCGCATCCTCCTCGAGCTGCGCGAAGGCCTCCATCGCCTCCGGCGCCACCGGGCCCTGATAGGCGACCGCGAGCGTCGCGCCGGGCGCCGGCGGCTTCACCCAATAGCCCCCCGCCACCACCGATCCGACATCCAGCGTCCGCGCCGGCTGCGGCAGCGCTCGCGTCGACAGCCGCAGCCAGACCGAGCAGCCATCGGGCTTCTGCATGTGCTCGAAGGCGAAGCGCATCAGCAGCGCCAGCTCGTCGGCATGCGCCGGCTCGTACGCCACCAGCCGGTCCTGCGCGATGCCGATCAGCGGCGTGTTGACGCTCTGGTGCTGCCCGCCCTCCGGCGCCAGCGTCAGGCCCGAAGGCGTGCTCACCAGCAGGAACCGCGCATCCTGGTAGCAGCCATAGATCAGCGCATCGAGGCCGCGGTTGACGAAGGGATCATACACCGTTCCCACGGGCAGCAGCCGCGCGCCGTACAGGCTGTGCGACAGGCCGAGCGCCGACAGCAGCAGGAACAGGTTCTGCTCGGCGATGCCGAGCTCGACATGCTGCCCCTCCGGCGACATGCCCCAGCGCTGCGCGGAGGCGAGCTTCGCGTCCCGGAACACGTCGTTCTTCTTGTGCCGGTCGAAGATGCCCCGCCGGTTCACCCAGGGACCGAGATTCGTGCTGACCGTCACGTCCGGGCTCGTCGTCACGATCCGCGCCGCGAGGTCCGCAGCCTCCCCCTGCCCCCGCCCGATCTCGGCAAGGATCTCCCCGAAGGCGGCCTGGGTGGAGAGCGTGCGCCCCGGCGGCACCCGAGGCGCCGCGAGGGCGGCCGGCACGCGGATCGCCGGCGCCGAGAGCGCGCGCCCGCCCGGCGTGAGCGGTGCGGCGAAGGGCACCGAGGCGAGGAAGGCCGAGAGGTCGCCTTCCGACGCCTCGAGGCCCTCGAACCGGTCCCATTCATGGCCGTCGCGGATGCGCATCTCGGCCTTGAAGGCGGCCATCTGCTCCTTCGTCATCAGCCCGGCGTGGTTGTCCTTGTGGCCGGCGAAGGGCAGCCCCATGCCCTTGATCGTGTAGGCGATGAAGCAGGTCGGCTGGTCGCCCGCCGCGTCCTGCGCCCGGAACGCCTCGGTCAGCGTCTCGATGTCGTGGCCGCCGAGGTTGGTCATCAGCGCCGCCACCTCCTCATCCGTCAGCGGATCGAGGATGGCGCGCACCCCCGCGACGCGGCCGAGATCGGCGAGCACCGCGTTGCGCCACGCCGCGCCGCCCTGGAAGGTCAGCGCCGCGTAGAGGCTGTTCGGGCAGTCGTCGATCCAGCGCCGCAGCGCCTCGCCATCCGGGCGCGAGAAGGCGGCTTCCAGCCTGCGCCCGTATTTCAGCGTGACGACGTTCCACCCCATGTCGCGGAACAGGCCCTCGATGCGGCCGAACAGCCGGTCCGGCACGACGGAATCGAGGCTCTGGCGGTTGTAGTCCACCACCCACCAGACGTTCCGGACGTCGTGCTTCCAGCCCTCCAGCAGCGCCTCGTAGATGTTGCCCTCGTCGAGTTCGGCGTCGCCCACCACGGCGACGTGGCGGCCCTGCCGCATCCCGTCCGGCGCCAGCCCGTGCAGGTGGACGTAGTCCTGCACGAGGCTGCCGAAGGTGGTCAGCGCGACGCCGAGGCCGACGGAACCGGTGGAGAAATCCACCTCCGCCCCGTCCTTCACCCGTGACGGATAGGGTTGGATGCCGCCGAAGGCGCGCAGGCTCGCCAGCTTCTCCCGGTCCTGCCGGCCGAACAGGTAGTTGATGGCGTGGAACACCGGTCCCGCATGCGGCTTCACCGCCACCCGGTCCTCCGGCCGCAGCACCTCGAAATACAGCGCCGCGAGGATCGAGACGGCCGAGGCGCAGCTCGCCTGGTGCCCGCCCACCTTCAGCCCGTCGCGGTTGGGGCGCACGTGGTTGGCGTGATGGATCATCCACGCCGAGAGCCAGAGCAGCTTGCGCTCGATCTGGTGGAGCAGGCGCAGGCGCTCCGCCGGGGAGGTCTCCTTCCGGATCGGCCGCTCCGCCGTCATTCGCCCGCCCTCCTGCCCTCTCGACCTGCCGGATATTAGGGCCGCCGCCGCCCGCCGCGAAGGCCACCGCCCGGCAACGAGCGGTGGTCGGGCCTGCGCTATCGCCGGTAGCCGCGCAAGCGGTCGTAGGCGGCGACCTGCTCCGGCGTCAGCGCCGCCCGCATCTCGACATGCGCAAGCAGGTGCACGCCGCGCAGCCGGCCACCGAGCGCGCCGATCCGCTCGGCCAGCGTCGCCACCGCCGCGGCCTCCGCCCGCCCGCCGGCGAAGAGCGCGTCCAGTTCCCCCTCCAGCGCGACGATGCGGGCGCCGAGCGCCTGCGCCTCGCCCCGCATCGCCGCCTCCAGGGCCTCGGCCCGGGCGCGCTGCGCCGGCGTCAGCTGCAACGCGGCAGCGTGCTCCAGGACGTGCATCGGGCCGGGATGGGCGTTGAGCTCCGCCGCCAGCGCCACGGCCATGCCGCGGCCCGCCGGAAGGTCGGCTTCCGACTCGGCCGGCAGCGCCTTCACCCGCCGCGTCTCCAGACCGGCATAGGGCTGCGCCGCCGCGCCGCTCGCCGGCAGGCCGTGCCCGCCATGGCGGTGCTGCGCCGTAGCGGCCGGCGCGGCGAGGAGGAGGGCGGCGACAAGAAGGACATGCATGGCACTCCGCCTAGCCGGCCGCGCCGTCGCTCAGGTATGATCCCGATCATATGGACTTCTCCGCCCTCCCCCCGCCCGCGGAGCGCCGCCTGGCCGTGAACGAGGCGCTGTTCCGCACCGGCGACCCGGTCCTCGGCCTCGTCCTCGTGCGTGAGGGCGCGCTGGAGCTGCGCCGCCTCTCGCCGGAGGGGCGGCTTCTCGTGCTGCACCGCGCCGGCCCCGGCGAGAGTTGCGCCGAAGCTTCCCTGTTCGAGGCGCACCACCACTGCGACGCGATCGCCACGCGGCCCAGCCGCGTGGCGATCCACCCGGCCGCCGCGCTGCGCGAGGCCGCTGCCCGGGATCCCAGCATTGCCTGGACCCTTGCGCGCCATCTGGCGGCCCGGCTGGTGGCGGCACGCGCAAGGGCCGAGCGCCTCTCCCTGCCGCGGGCGGAGGACCGCATCCTCGCGGCCCTCGGCGCGCTGCCGCCCGACGCCGCGGGGCTGCGTCATCCCGGGCGGAGCTGGAAGGCGCTCGCGGCCGAGCTCGGCCTGACGCATGAGGCGCTCTACCGCGCGCTCGCCCGGCTGCAGCGCCGCGGCGCGCTCAGCCGCACCGGCACCGCGGTCCGTCTCGGGACGGCATAGGCAGGCGCGGCGCCGCGCCGCGTGGCTACCAGGGCTGGAACATGTCGTGCGCAGAGCCGGCAGCGAAGCGGGCCTCTCCCGGCAGCGCGGTGCCGAGCACCCCGCAGGGCAGCGGCGCGTGGTCCGGCCCTGCCGCCGCCAGGCCTCGCGCAGCCATCGCCTCGCGCTCCGGCGTCGCCGCCGAGGTGCCGTCGCCATCCTCGCGGGGGTCGGCCTGCGGCAGCCCGAGCGTTGCCGCCGCCGCGACCCGCCCGTAGCCGACCGCCACCACCAGCCCGGCGCCGAAGCCGATGCGGAGCGTGGTCAGCGCCTCGGCAAAGGTGGCGGGCAGATCCTCCTCCTGGTCAGGACGCAGTTGAAGCTCCAGCAGGGCCGCCCCGCCATCGACCACCGCGGCCGAGAAAGCCCTGCCGGCCGCATACGGCACGTCGCGCCCGCGGGCGACCACCACCGCCGCGCCACCCGGCATCCAGCCGGGCGGCAGGTTCAGCACCGCCCGAAACGGCCGCTCCGCCTGGCTGGGCATCCGCGTCAGGCAGGCCGGCAGGACCGGCCTGCGCTCGGGAGTTCCGGCCGGGGCCGCTTCAGCCCGCTCCACCGTCCCGGGATCCCGGGCGGACGCACCGGGCACGCCGATCCATCTCTGCATCTTCCATTCCTCCGCGGGCCGGCACATGCGGCGCTGGCAGGGAGGCTGGCGGCGGCCGGCCCGGGAGGTCCCGAAAGAGCGGCGAAGAATCGGCGAAACTGCAGGAAGCCGGCCACGAACCGGCCCCGGCCGCCTCGCGTCTTCACCAGGGCGTGAAGAGGGCGCGCGCGCAGCCTTCGACAAACCCCGCCTCTCCCGGCAGCGCGGTGCCGAGCACCTCGCAGAGCAGCGGCGCGCGGACCGGCCAGGCTTCCTCCGGCGCCGGCGGTCGCCCGGCCGCCACGGCGGATGCACCGGCTTCCAGCACCGCCGCGGCCGTGTAGCCGCCGGCCTTGCCGGGCTCGGCCTCCAGCACGCCGAGCGTCGCCGCCGCGATCCGCCCGTAGCCGACCGCCACGACCAGGCCGGCGCCATGGCCGATGCGGAGCGTGTTCAGCGCCTCCGCCAGCAGGCCGGGCAGCTCCTCCTCCTGGCCGGCGCGCAGGTGCAGCTCGAGCAGCGCCGCCCCGCCATCGATCACCGCCGCCGAGAAGTCGTCCCGCATCGCGGGCGGCACGTCGGGCCCGCGGGCGATCACCACCGCCGCATCGCCGACCTGCCATCCGGGCGGCAGGTTCAGCAGGGCCGGAACCGGCTGTTCCGGCAGGCCCGGTCCGGCAGTAAGCCAGACCGGCAGGAACTGCGTGTATTCGGGCGTCCCGACCGAAGCCGCCTCCGCCCCGATCGCGGTGCCCAGCGCCAGCGCCGCCGCGCCGACCGCCCCTTTCCATCCGCACATCTGGCCTTCCTCCTCCGGCCGGCCCCGTCGCGCCGGCGGAAGGAGGCTGGACGCGGCAGGCCCGCGGCGTCCCGAAAACAGGGCGAAGATGCGGCGAAATAGCCGGCAGCCCGGGCCGGCGGGCTCTCAGCCCGGGTCGGCGATCACCAGCGCGCAGTCGGGCTCGAAGCCGCCCGCCTGGACCTTGCCGTTGCACTCGTCGAGCGCGGCGCGGCGGGCATTCGGCCCGCCCCAGATCGCCCAGCCCGTCGTGCCCGCCGAGCGCGCGACGACCGGCGGCTCGCCGATGCGCGCCAGCGCCACGCCGAACCCCGCGACCGCCGGCGCCGAGAGCTCGAGCGTCCGCCCCTCCTGCCAGCCGGCCGGCAGCACGCGGCCGACGATGCGGCACGGCGGATCGCCCGGCTCCGCCTCGGATTCGCAGAGCCGCATCGCCGAACGCTCCGCCGCGGCGACCGAGTGCAGCCCGCCGCGCACATGCACCCGAACGCCCCCTCCATCCTCCCGCCGCTGCGCCGCGACAGCGCCGTAGAAGTGGTTGGTGCCGAGCCCGCGCACCGTCGCGCGGCGGATCGTCTCCAGCGCCTGGGGCGGGGCGCCGGGCAGCCGCAGCACGATGTTGTAACGACGCGGATCCGGCAGCGCCTGCCGCGCCGCGGCGACCGAGACCGGCTCCTCCGCGGCGGCCGCGCCGGGCGCCAGGGCGGTCCAGCCGGCGAGCAGCGCGACGCCGAGCAGCAGGCGGCCGTACCGGGAGCCGTACCGGGAGCCGGACCGGGCGCCGGTCACACGTACCCCTTCGCCAGCTTCCGCACCGCCGAGGAGGCGGCCCGCTTGCCCTCCCCCGCATACTCCTCGTGGTACTCCTCGATCTTCGCGGGGTCGTAGAGGTAGTTGGCCATCAGCGTGCAGCTCTCCCGGTAGCCCTTCTCGCTCACGTCGCCGCGCGGGTTCAGCCGTTCCACCCGCGCGCCGTTGGACAGGTGGAAATGCGCGACCGGGTCGCGTGCGCGCTTCGCGCCCGCGCCGGCCTTCTCCGCCAGCAGGTAGCGCGCGCAGGCGCGCAGCAGCACCGGCTCCAGCAGCTTCGCCAGCGCCTCCTCCCGTGCCCAGCCGCGGCGGGCGAGGACGCGGCGGATCGTCTGCGGCGGCGTCTCCGGCCCCGCCACCCGCGGCGGCGCCACCACCGCCCCATCGGCTGCCGGCGCCGGCAGCGCGGGGTCGCCCGGGGCCAGCGCGCGGATCGCCGAAGCCTCCTCCTCCGTCACCAGCGTCGGGTCGCCGGCCTCCAGCCTGCCGTCCAGCCAGCGCCGGAAGCCCGGAACCGGCGAGAGCGTGGCGAAGGCCTTCAGGTTGCGGAACTCGTCCGACAGCAGCGCCACCACCCGCTTGATGAGGAAGTTGCCGAAGCTGATGCCGTCCAGCCCGCGCTGGCAGTTGTTGATCGAGTAGAAGATCGCCGTGTCCGTCTCGCGCGGGTCGAGCACCGGCGCCTTCTCGTCCAGCAGCCGCTGCACGTTGTCCGCCATGCCCTTCACCAGCGCGACCTCGACGAAGATCAGCGGCTCCTCCGGCATGCGCGGGTGGAAGAAGGCGTAGCAGCGCCGGTCCGAATCCAGCCGGTTCTTCAGGTCCCGCCAGGTGCGGATGCGGTGCACCGCCTCGTACTGCACCAGCTTCTCCAGCAGCGACGCCGGCGACGACCAGTCGATCCGCCGCAGCTCCAGGAAGCCGACGTCGAACCAGGAACCGAGCAGCGTCCGCAGGTCGCCCTCCAGCGCCTGCAGCAGCGGATCGTCCGCCATCCGCGTCATGATGTCGGCGCGCAGGTCCACCAGGAACTTCACCCCGTCCGGGATCGCGGTGAACTGCGTCAGCAGGCGCAGCCGCGGCGGCTCCAGCGCGCGGCGCAGCCGGGCCTTGGCCGCGGCGCGTTCCGCGGCGGTCGCGGCGGAGGCCACGCGCTCCCACGCCTCGGCCACGGCCCGCGGCTCCGCGTCGAACCCGGCGAGGCTGCGCAGGAACTCGTCGCGCCCCGCATGATCCAGCGACAGGTACGCCTGCGCCAGCCGGGCCGCGCGCGAACGGGCCGAGACCTCGCCGCCGCGCGCGTCCAGGCAGGCGCGCATCTGCGCGCCGATCCCCTCATCCTCGGACCCCGCGACGCTCGCCGCCATGTCGCGCCACAGGGCGGTGACGCGGCGCAGGGCGCGGTCGAAAAGGCCCGCACTGACGGCGACGTCGGACATCACGGATCCTTTCAGCGCATTACGGAGATGGTGCCCCGGAAAGGGTGTTCAATCGACCAACCATTGCGCGAGGAAGCGCGGCAGCATCGCCGGCAGATCCTCCGCGATCAGCCCGGGGCCGGCGCGCCGCGCCGCCTCGCCGTGCAGCCACGCGGCGAGGCACGCGGCGTCGAACGCCGGCATGCCGCCCGCGAGCAGCCCGGCGAGGATGCCGGCCAGCACGTCGCCCGTGCCGCCGGTGGCCAGCCAGGGCGGCGCGTTGTCGTTCACCGCAAGCCGCCCGTCCGGCGCCGCGATCACCGTATCCGCGCCCTTCAGCAGCAGCACCGCGCCGGTTGCCGCCGCGGCACGGCGCGCCGCGGCGGGACGGTCCTCGCCCGGCCCGCCGAACACGGCCGCGAACTCGCCCGCATGCGGGGTCAGCGCGGCGCAGCCCGCCAGCGCGGCGGGATCGCCCGCCGCGGCGCGCAGCGCACCGGCATCGGCGACGACGCGCCGCCCCGCCGCCACCGCCCGGCGCAGCAGGCCGAGCGTCGGCGCCGCCGGCGGCAGGCCGGGACCGATCACCCAGGTGGCGATCCGCGGGTCGGCGAGGAGCTCGTCACACCCTTCCTCGACCATCACGCCCGGCGCGCCGCCGCGCAGCACCGCCGCCGTCGCGGCGTCCGGCGCGGCCAGCGTGACGAGCCCCGCCCCCGCCCGCCGCGCGCCCTCCGCCACCAGCCGCGCCGCGCCGGTCAGGCCGGGGCCGGCCGCCACCGCCATGTGCCCGCGGCTGTACTTGTGCGCCGTCACGTCCGGCCGCGGCGGCGACCAGAGCCACGGCCCGTTCCGCCAGGCGCGCGGCGCGATCCCGCGCAGCACCGCCTCCGGCAGCCCGATATCCGCCAGCACCGTCTCGCCGCACAGCACGCGGCCCGGCAGCAGCAGGTGGCCGGGCTTGCGGCGGAAGAAGGTGACGGTCAGCGCCGCGGCAGGCGCGAAGCCATGCACCGCGCCGGTCGCGCCATCGACGCCCGAAGGCACGTCCACCGCCAGCACCGGCGCCTGGACCGCGCCGAGCACCTCCGCCGCGATCCCCTCCACCGGCTTCGCCAGGCCGGCGCCGAACACCGCATCGATCACCAGCGCCGCGCGCCCGGCCTCCGCCGCCGAGAAGCCCACCACCGGCCCGCGCCAGCGTGCCGCGGCGAGCGCGGCGTCCGAGCCGGCGCGCGGCAGCGCGAGCGGCGCCACCGCCACCGGCCAGCCTGCCGCCTCCAGCAGCCGCGCCGCGACGTAGCCGTCGCCGCCATTGTTGCCCGGCCCGGCAAGGACGAGGGTGCGCGCCGGACGGAAGCGGCGGGCCGCGGCGCGGGCGACCGCACGCCCCGCCGCTTCCATCAGCATGACGCCCGGAATGCCGGTTGCGATCGCGGCCGCGTCGGCGCGCGCCATCTCGGCGGGGGTGAGCAGTTCCTCCATCGCGGCCAGGATAGCGCAAGAACCGCTGGCGGGCTGGCGCGCTTTGGAGGCATGCGCAAGACACTCCTCGCCTTCGCCCTGCTGCTGCCGGCCGCCGCCGGCGGGCAGGAGCTCCGCAGCGGTCCCAACCAGCCCGCCGTCGGGGGCCAGATCCCGCCGGGCGCCCTGCCTTCGGACCGCGCCGGCCCGCCCTCCGACGCCAGGCCGCCGCGCGACACGACGGAACGGCGCGCCGAAGATCCGGGCCGCACGGCGCCGCCCCCCGGCCACCAGACGCTCGGTGCCCCGCCGGTGCCCGGCGCGCGCCAGCCGGAGCGCAGCGAAGGCGCGGGCGGCACGCCGAGCCCGATCCCGGACCGGCCCGGGGCGCGCCCCGACGCCTCCACCACCGGTCAATCCGGCGGCGGCGGCGGCGGCGCCAACCCTCCTCGTTAGGGACAGCCGGGCCGCGCTGCTACTCTCCGCCGATGTCGGCAGGGGGCCGAGTCGGGCATGGCGTTCGTCGTCGCGGTGGCGCAGCGGAAGGGAGGCGCGGGCAAGTCCACGCTCGCCGCCAACCTCGCCGCCGCGATGGCGGAGGCCGGGGAGCGCGTCGCGCTGCTCGACACCGACCCGCAGGGGACGCTGTCGCGCTGGCACGGGCTGCGCGAGGCGGCAGGGCCGCGGGCGCGCCCGATGCGTTTCGACGCACCGGCCGGCTGGCGCGTGCCCGCCGCGCTCGACCGCCTGCGGCGGGACCATGACGTGGTGCTGATCGACACGCCGCCGCACGCCGACACCGATGCGCGCATCGCCATCCGCGGCGCCGACCTCGTGCTGGTGCCGCTGCAGCCCTCTCCCGCCGACCTCTGGGCGATGGAGGCGACGCTCGAGCTGGCGCGGGCCGAGCGGCGGCCCGCGGCGGCCGTGCTCAACCGCGTCCCCGCGCAGGGCCGCATGACGGGCGAGATCGGCGCCGAGCTGCGGCGCCGCGGCCTCGCCGTGCTCGATGCCCCGGTCGGCAACCGCGCGGGCTTCGCCACCGCCTTCGCCGCTGGCCTCGGCGTGACCGAGCACGCGCCGCGCTCGGCCGCCGCCGCGGAAATCCGCGCCCTGGCCGCCGCATTGAAGGAGCACCGCCCCGGATGAAGGAAGGCGACGGCATCGGGACCGGCATCGAGATCGTCGAGGACGCCTTCCCCGAGCTCGATGCCGTGGCCGCCATCCAGCGCGGCCTGCACGCCTTCAACCAGGAGACCGGCGGCCCCTATGACCGCGAGCCGGTGACCCTGCTCGCCCGCGGGCCTGACGGCGGCACGCAGGGCGGCCTGCTCGGCCTGACCTTCTGGGGCTGGCTGTTCATCGACTGGCTCTGGCTGGCCAGGGAGCAGCGCGGCCGGGGCCTGGGGTCGGAGCTGCTGCGCCGCGCCGAGGCGATCGCGCGCGAGCGCGGCTGCGCCAACGCCTACACCGACACCTTCTCCTTCCAGGCCCCCGGCTTCTGGACGCGCAACGGCTACGCCGAGTTCGGCCGGCTCGACGGCATGCCCGCCGGCCATTCCCGGGTGTGGTTCCGCAAGGCGCTGTAGGCGGCCGGCTACGCCGCGTCCGCGATGCGCTTCACGAAATCCGCCGCCTCCAGCCCATTCCCCGCCAGGAACCCGATGTAGGAGGCCGCGAGGCGCGCGCGCGCCGCGTCGTACGCGGCGGGATCGAAGGCGATCATCTTCTTCAGCGTGGCGCGCGTCAGCGGCTTGTCGTCGAGGGAGGTGGCGCGGAAATACGGCACGCCGGTCTGCATGCACAGCTCCTCCGTCCGGCTGTCGATGGTGATGCACACGCCCATGCGCTCGGCCTGCAGCGCCAGCGCCGTGCCGTGGTAGCGCGGGCCGATCGCCAGGTCGTGGCGGCGCAGGCTCTCCATCCAGGAGGGGACGTCCCAGTAGGCGCGGCCGTACATGCGCCACCACGCCTTGAACTCCTCGCCGTTCAGGTGCGGCGCGCAGTGCCGCTTCAGCGCCTGGAACATCGGCTGCTCGATGGCGTCGAACTCCCAGCGCGCGGCGCGCACCATGTCCATCGCCGACTGCACCACGTACTGCCCCGGATTGATGCTGTCCTGCATCATGGCGATGAGCTGCTGCTCGACGGTGCGCGCCTGTCCCCAGGACTGGTGCCCGGCCGCGACCGAGATGGCGCGCGGCGCCGGCCGCGCCGACCAGTGCGCGTGGATGCGCTGGCCGAGGTCTGTCGCCGGGCTGATCAGCGCCGAAGGGCAGGCCCCCGTCATCGCCCCGGGAATGCCGAGCCGCTCGAGCTGCTGCGTCGTGTAGGGCCCGCGCGTCCAGATGTTCGGCCCACTGCCCGCGCGCGCGCCGTCGATCGCCTTCACCCAGGCGAGCGTTCCCTCGTTCACCTCCACGTCGAGGTCGAGCGACTTCGCCTGCGCGCCGAGGCCGATCGCGACGATCGGCTTGCCATGCGCCGCGAAGACCTGCCCGAGCTTGCCCATGTCCGTGTGCGGGCCGAGCTGGTTGGCGCACGGGATCACCGCGATGTCGTACGGATCGAGCGCCGCCTTGCCCGCATGCCAGGGCAGCACGCCCACCTCGCCCACCAGATGGCTGCGCACCGCATGCACGAAGGCGAGGTTGCCGGTGTTGTGCCCGCAGCCGCGGAACAGCTCGTCGAACGAGCGGTTGCTGTAGAGGCCGAGCGAGGGTTCCGCCCAGAGCAGCGCGATCTTCTTCAACGGCGTCTCCCGGCTGCCGCGGCTGGCGCGCCGCAAATGGGTTGCGGCCTCTATGGCATGCGCCGCGGGGGCTGGCCAGCGCGGGCGGAGCCCTACCGCCGCACCCCGAGACGCGTCTCGCGCCACCAGATGAACAGCCCCGCGCCCACCAGGATCGCGAACCCCGTCAGGTCCCATCCATCCGGCCACTCCGCCCAGATCGCGATGCCGAGGAGCGCCGTCCAGACGATGCCCGAATACTCGAACGGCGCCAGCAGCGTCGTCTCGCCGCGCCGGTAGGCCTCCGTCATCAGGAGCTGGGCGACCGCGGACACCAGCCCGATCCCCGCCAGCAGCGCCCATTCCCGCGCATCGGGCGTCCGCCAGAGCGGCACGGCGACGAAGGCCGCCGCGACCGCCGAGCAGACCGCGAACCAGACGACGATGGAGACCCCGCTCTCCCCCGCCTCGCCCATCCGCCGGATCGACATCATCGCCAGCGCCCAGCCGAGCGCGCCGAGCAGCACGACGCCGACCGACAGCGGCGGCAGCGCCGCATCCCCCACCCCCGGCCGCGCGATCACCAGCACCCCCGCGAAGCCGACCGCCACCGCCGTCCAGCGCCGCCATCCCACGCGCTCGCCGAGCAGCACCACGGACAGCGCGGTCAGGAACAGCGGCATGGTGAAGCCGAGCGCGGTGGCCGTCGCCAGCGGCAGGTGCTGGTAGCCGTGGAAGGCGCCGACCATCCCCATCAGCCCCCAGGCCGCACGCTGCAGGTGCAGCGCCGGATGGCGCGGCCGCAGCAGGTGCAGCCCGCCGGCGCGCAGCGCCATCAGCAGCAGCACCGGGACGGCGAAGACGTTGCGGAACAGCACCACCTGCGCCAGCGGCACCTCCGGCCCCAGCGCCTTCACCATCGCCGCCGACAGCGTGAACACCGCGGAGGCGCCGAGCACGAGGAGAATCGCCCTTCGCTGCCGTGCCGCGGCCGGTTCGGAGGTGGGAGGGAGGGGAGACATGGACGGGTGTGGGGACGGAGGGTAGGGTCCGCGCCGCATGGATGCCAGCCACCCGCGCCATCACAGGGCGCCGCCCATCCCGCCCCATCCGGGCCTCGAGGTTGAGGCGGACGAGGTTGTCTATGGCGGCCGCTTCGCCATGCAGCGCGTGCGCTTCCGCTACCGCCGCTTCGACGGCACCCAATCCCCCACCCTCACCTGGGAGCTGTGGCGCCGCGGCAACGGCGTTCTCGTCCTGCCCTACGATCCCGTCGCCGACAGCGTCGCCCTCATCGAGCAGTTCCGCCTGCCTGCCCTCGCCGCCGGCCTTTCGCCGGTGATGACCGAATGTCCGGCCGGGTTGCTGGAGCATGGGGAAGAACCCGAGGTCTCCGGCCGGCGCGAGCTGGCCGAGGAAACCGGGCTCGCCGCACGCCGCATGGCCTCGATGGGACGCTTCATGCTGATGCAGGGCGGTTGCGACGAGGTGCTGCACTTCTGGTGCGCCGAGGTGGATCTCGCCACCCTCGCCGGCACCGCGCACGGCCTGGCGCGGGAAGGCGAGGACACGCGCGTCGCGGTCGTCGCGGCCGAGGACGCCTTCGACCTCGTCGCGCGCAATGCGGTGGAGAATGCGCCGGCCGCGATGGCGCTGCTCTGGCTGCAGGTGAACCGCGCGCGGCTGCGCGCCGAATGGAGCGGCCGATGACCGAACGCCTCTTCGCCGAGGACCCATACCTGCGCGAATGCACCGCGCGCGTCGTCGCGGCGGACGATCGCGGCGTGGTCCTCGACCGCACGGTGATGTACGCGCGCAGCGGCGGCCAGCCGGGCGACACCGGCCTGATCCGCTGGCCGGGCGGCGAGGCCGCGGTGGCCGAGGCGATCAAGGGCGAGGGCGGCGCGGTGCTGCACACCCTCGCCCCCGGCGCCGCGCCGCCGCCCGCGGGCGCCGAGGTGACGGTCGCGATCGACTGGCCGCGCCGCCACCGGCACATGCGCATGCACACCACGCTGCACCTGCTGTGCAGCGTGGTGCCCGGCATCTACGCCACCGGGAACCAGATCGGCGCGGAGAAGTCGCGCCTCGACTTCGACCTGCCCGAGCCGCCCGCGAAGGAGTGGTTCACCGAACGCCTCGCGGCCCTCGTCGCCGCCGACCACCCGGTCGGCACGACCTGGATCGAGGAGGCGGAGCTCGACGCCAATCCCGGCCTGGTCCGCAGCCTCTCCGTCCAGCCGCCGCGCGGCACCGGGCGCATCCGCCTCGTCCGGATCGGGCCGCAGGACGCGCCGGTCGATCTCCAGCCCTGCGGCGGCACGCATGTCCGCTCCACCGCCGAGATCGGCCGCGTCGAGGTGACGAAGCTCGAGAGCAAGGGCCGGCAGAACCGCCGCCTGCACATCATCCTCGCGGAGTGACGGCGATGGACGCGCTGGTTTCCACCGAATGGCTCGCCGGCGAGCTCGGAAAGCCCGACCTCGTCGTGCTCGACTGCACGACCTACCTGCCGAACGAGCCGGGCAACGCCGCCGAAGGGTTCCGCGCCGCGCGCATCCCCGGCGCGCGGATGTTCGACATCGACCGGATCGCCGATGCCGACACCGACCTGCCCCACATGGTGCCGACGCAAGCGCGCTTCGCGAAGCTGATCGGCGCGCTCGGCGTCGCCAACGCCTCCCGCGTCGTCTTCTACGATCAGCACGGTCTGCGCGCCTCGGCGCGCGGCTGGTGGATGCTGCGCCTCTTCGGGCACGAGGCGGTGGCGGTGCTCGATGGCGGCCTGCCGAAATGGCGCGCCGAGGGCCGCCCGACCGAAAGCGGCGAGCCGCCGCCGGCCGCGCCCGCCACCTTCGTGCCGGACCTGATCGCGCGCCGCCTCGCCGGCATCGGCGACGTCAAGCGGATCGTCCGCCAGGGCGGCGGCGAGGCGCTGATCCTCGATGCGCGGTCTAAGGCGCGCTTCGAGGGCACGGCGCCCGAGCCCCGCCCCGGCCTGCCCTCCGGCCACATGCCCGGCGCCGCCAGCCTGCCCTTCACCGACCTGCTGAACCCGGACGGCACGATGAAGCCGCCCGCCGAGCTCCGCGCCCTCTTCGCCGCGCGCGGCGCCGACGACACGCGGCCGGTGGTGACGAGCTGCGGCACCGGCGTCACCGCCTGCGTGCTCGCGCTCGGCGCGCTCCGCGCCGGGCTGCCGGAGCCCGCCGTCTATGACGGGTCCTGGACCGAATGGGCCGGCCGGCCCGAAACCCCGAAAGAGACAGGCGCGCCCTGATGCCCGACGACGCGGCCCCCCCCAGGCCGAAGCACGGCTTCGCCACCCGCATGACGCATGCCGCGCGCCCGCCGGTGCGCAGCCACGGCTTCGTCAACCCGCCGCTGCACCGGGGCTCGACCGTGCTCGCCCCCTCCTGCGACGCGCGGCGCGAGAACGCGAAGCGCCGCTTCGAGAGGGTGATGACCTACGGCACCCAGGGCGGCCCCACCCATTACGCGCTCGAGGACCTGATCGCCGAGATCGAGGGCGGCACGCGCTGCACCGTCGTCGGCACCGGCCTCGCCGCCGTCGCGGTGCCGCTGCTCGCCTTCCTCAGGGCCGGAGACCGCTGCCTGATGCCGGACAGCGTCTACGGCCCGGCCCGCGGCCTCGCCGAGGGCCTGATGACCGGCTGGGGCATCGAGACGGTGTTCTACGACCCGCTGATCGACGCCGCGGGCCTCGAGGCGATCTGGACGCCGAACACCCGCGTCCTCTACCTCGAAAGCCCCGGCTCCCACACCTTCGAGGTGCAGGACGTTCCCGCGCTCGCCGCGGTGGCGCGGGCGCACGGCGCCGTCTCGATGATCGACAACACCTGGGGCATCCACCACTTCCAGCCCTTTGCCAGGGGCTGCGACGTCTCCATCCAGGCGCTGACCAAGTATGTCGGCGGCCACTCCGACATCCTGCTCGGCTCCGTGACGGTGGCGGAGGAGGCGCACCACCTCGCCGTGCGCGGCGCCGCCTCCGCCATGGGGCACTACGCCAGCCCCGACGATTGCTGGCTGGCGCTGCGCGGCGCGCGGACCATGTCCGTCCGCCTCGCCCACCAGCAGGAGGCGGGGCTGGAGGTGGCGCGCTGGCTCGCCGCGCGGCCCGAGGTCGCGGAGGTCCTGCACCCCGCCCTTCCCGGCGCGCCGGGCCACGAGATCTGGAAGCGCGACTTCACCGGCGCCCCCTCCCTCTTCGGCGTGCTGTTCCAGCCCCGCTACACGGAGGAGGAGGTGTTCCGCTTCGTGGACGGGCTGCGCCTGTTCGGCATCGGCGCCTCCTGGGGCGGCTACGAGAGCCTCGCCCTGCCGACCAACCACATGCTCGTCCGCCGCGTCAGCGCGCCGCTCCCCGGCCAGGCGGTGCGCCTGCACATCGGGCTGGAGGCGGTGCCGGACCTGCTCGCGGACCTGGAGGCCGCGCTGGCGCTGTTGCAGGGCTGAACGGCTACCCGCCCCGGCCGAACGCCAGCACCGCCGCCACATAGCCGTCGAAGCCCGAGAAGCCGCGCGCCGTCAGCGCGTAGAGCTGCGTCTTGCCGATGCGCTGCACGGGGGCGATCGATCCCGCCTCCCCCAGCCGCTTCAGCACCAGCCGCACCGTCGGGCCGCTGTAGCCCGTCGCGTCCGTGATCATGTCCACCGACATGCCCTGCGCCGGATCGGCCAGCGCGTTCTCATACAATACGAGGCCGATGTCGAACGCGATGCCGCTGTTGCGGACGCCCGTCTCCATCCCCTGACGGCGCAACTGCCGGAGCAGCGCAATGGCTGCGCCCCTCCCCTCCTCCGTCTCGCTTGACCCGGCCATTCCGCCGGTTGTGCCAGAGCCGTGCGGAATCGCAACGTTCGGAATAAAATTAAGTTGTCTGTATCTGCTAGAGTTTCAACCTTCCGTGCAGCGTGCGCAAAGCCCCTCAACCTCTACCGTCGTCCGCTTCGCGGCAAATCCCGCCATGCGTGCAGCCGCCGACACCGCCTCCGACACCGCCTGGTCGCACAACTCCACGGTTGCACCGCACCGGCCGCAGATCAGGAACTGGTGAGGATGCTCATGGCCGTGCCCGGAAGCGTGGTCCGCCGCCGGCCCGCCGGAGCAGCCGACATAGGCGTTCAGCCGCTCCACCTTGTGGATCAGCCCATGCTCCAGCAGGAAGTCGAGCGCCCGGTAGACCGTCGGCGGCGCCGCCCCCGGGCGCAGCGCGCGCAGCCGGTCCAGCAGCGCATAGGCGCCCGTTGGCTGCCCCGCTTCCAGCACCAGCCGCAGCACCTGCCGGCGCAGCTCGGTGAGCTGCACGCCCCGGCGCAGGCAGGTCGCCTCCGCCGCGGCGAGCGACGCCGCCAGCCCGCCATCCGAGAGATCGGGGGTCGTCGTCGCCATGGCTTCCCCTTCCGCGCATCGCCTCCGCCGACGATATAGTGTAACGCCGCCGCGGACACACCCCATGACCCAGACCTCCACCGACCCCCGACCCCTCGCCGATCCCCTGGCGCGCGCCGAGCTGATCGGCGCCGTCCGCTTCGACCGCGACGGCCTCGTCACCTGCGTCACCCAGCAGCATGACAGCGGCGAGGTGCTGATGGTCGCCTGGATGAACCGCGCCGCCCTGGCCGAGACGCTCTCCACCGGCCGCGTCACCTACTGGTCCCGCTCCCGCCGCGCCCTGTGGCGCAAGGGCGAGACCTCCGGCCAGGTGCAGCACCTGGTGGATCTCCGCCTCGACTGCGACGGCGACACGCTGCTCGCCCTCGTCGACCAGCTTGGCGTCGCCTGCCACACCGGCAGGCGCAGCTGCTTCTACCGCGCGATCCGCGGCGGTGCGCTGGCCGAGATCGCGAAGCCCCTGGCCGATCCCGAGAAGCTCTACCAGCGATGACCGCGCCCGGCCCGCTGCCCGTCACCGTCCTCACCGGCTTCCTCGGCGCCGGCAAGACGACGCTGCTGAACGCCCTGCTCCGCCGGCCGGAGATGGCGGGCACCGCCGTGCTGATCAACGAGTTCGGCGAGATCGGCCTCGACCACCTGCTGGTCGAGCGGGTGGAGGGCGACGCCGTGCTGCTCCAGGCCGGCTGCCTCTGCTGCACCATCCGCGGCGACCTTGCCCGCGCCCTCGACGGGCTGTGGGACCGCGTGCTGGCGGGGACCGGGATCCGCCGCGTGGTGGTGGAGACGACCGGCCTCGCCGATCCCGCGCCGATCCTCGGCACGCTGATGGCCGATCCGCGCCTCGCCCGCCGCTTCGTGCTCGATGGGGTGGTGACGCTCGTCGATGCCGCCGCCGGCGCCGCCACCCTCGACGCGCAGGAGGAGGCGGTGCGCCAGGCCGCCGTGGCCGACCGCCTCGTCCTGACCAAGACCGACATCGCCCCGGACGGCGCGGCCGAGGCGCTGGAGGCGCGGCTGCGCGCGCTGAACCCCGTCGCGCCGATCCTCCGCGCCGTCGCCGGCGCGGTGGCGCCGGATGCGCTTCTGGTCGCCGGCCCCTACGACCCGGCGATGAAGGCGCCCGACGTGGCGCGCTGGATCGGCGATGCCGCGCACGATCACCACCACCACCATCACCACCACGACCCGAACCGCCACGATGCGCGCATCCGCGCGCTCTGCCTCACCTTCGACGAGCCCCTGCCGTGGGAGGGCATCGCCGGCTGGCTGGAGATGCTGGCGATGACGCGCGGCGCCGCCGTGCTCCGCGTGAAGGGGATCCTCGACCTGCGCGGCGAGGACCGGCCCGTCGCCGTGCACGGCGTGCAGCACCTCTTTCACCCGCCGACCCGCCTGCCCGCCTGGCCCGAGGGCGAGAAGCGCCGCTCCCGCCTCGTCTTCATCCTGCGCGGCATCGACCCCGCGGCGGTCGAGGACGGCCTCCGCGCCTTCCTGAGGGCCGCCGAGGAGAAGGCGGCGATCGCGGCGGGCTGACCCGGCCTGACCCGCGACGGTCATCCGGCCGTCGCGCGGGTGTCACGCAGCGCGGCTATGCGGCGGCACCAGCCAGACGGGACTCCGCGCCGCCATGCACCGCCGCACCCTCGCCGCCGCCCTGCTCGGCCTCGCCGCCACCCCCGCCGCCGCGCAGCCGCGCGCCATTTCGCTCGCCATCACCGACGTGCCGGGGCTCGAGGAGGTGCAGCGCGACTTCGGCCCGTTCCGCGACACCTTCCAGCGCCTCTCCGGCACCGAGCTCCGCTTCTTCGCCGTCAACAGCCGCACCGCGGCGGTCGAGGCGCTGAACGCCCGCCGCGTGGACTTCGTGCTGACCGGCCCCGCCGAATACGTCGTCTTCCGCCAGCGCACGAACGCCGTGCCCGTGGTCACCTTCCAGCGGCCCGACTACTTCTCCAACATCGTCGTGCTCGCCCGCAGCGAATACCAGTCGCCCGCCGACCTGCGCGGCCGGCGCGTCGCCTTCGGCGATGTCGGCTCCACCAGCCGCCACCTCGGCCCGATGCAGGTCCTCGCCGATCACGGCATCGACCCGCGGCGCGACATCCAGCCGGTGCATGTCGCGCGCAACCTGGCGGTGGAGGCGCTGCGCCGCGGCGACATCGCGGCGCTCGGCGTCAACCACACCGACATCGCCGGCTTCCGCGAACGCTTCCCCGACCTGCCGCTCCGCGTCATCGCCCGCGGGCGCGACCTGCCGGACGACGTGATGGTCGCCGGCCCGCATGTCCCGGCCGAGACGGTGGAGGCCGTCCGCCGCCTCTTCGTCGAGAACTCGGCCGAGATGTGGCGCGCCCTGACCGCGACCGACAGCAACCGCAAATATGCCGGCGGGGTCTTCCTGCCGACGCCGCGCGACGCGGACTACAACTACGTGCGCGCCATGTACCGCACCATCGGCCAGCCGCAATTCGCGGACTTCGTCGGCAACTGAGCGCCGCCCTCGACACGCGGCCGCGCGCGGCCGCGGAAGCCCCGCCCCACGACATCGCGGTCGAGGATCTGCGCCTGCGCTTCGGCGCCACGCCGGTCCTGCGCGGCGTCTCCCTCGCCGTGCCGCGCGGCCAGATCCTCGCGCTGATCGGCCCGAACGGCGCGGGCAAGTCCACGCTGCTGCGCTGCCTGCTGCACCTCGTGCCGCCGGAGGCCGGCCGCATCGGCCTCCTCGGCGCGGACCCGGCCCGGCTGCGCGGCGCGGCGCTGCGGCGGCTGCGCGCGCGCGTCGGCTTCGTCTTCCAGCGCCACAACCTCGTCCCCCGCCTCTCCGCGCTGTCGAACGTCATCCACGGCGCCATCGCCCGCCACGGGCCCCGCGCCTGGCACCAGTCCCTCGCCCCGGCATCGGCGCGGGAGGAGGCGATGGAATGCCTCGCCGAGGTCGGCCTCGCGCCCCTCGCCCTCCGCCGCGCCGACCGGCTCTCGGGCGGCCAGTCCCAGCGCGTCGCCGTGGCCCGCGCGCTCATGCAGCGGCCGGAGCTGATCCTGGCGGATGAGCCGGTGGCCTCCCTCGATCCCGCCGCGGGGCGGGAGGTGATGGAGCTGCTCGAAGACCTCGCCCGCCGCCGCGGCCTCACCGTGCTCTTCACCACGCACCACATGGCGCACGCCCTCGCGCATGCCGACCGCGTCGTCGCGCTGCGCGCCGGCGAGGTCGCCTTCGACCGTCCCGCCGCCGCATCCCGCGCCGCCGAGCTGGAGCGCCTCTTTGCCTGATCCCGCCGCCCCGCCCCGCCTCGGCCGGCCCTCGGCCGCCGGCTTCGCGCTCGCGGTCGGCGCGGCCGCGCTGCTCCTCTCCTCCTTCCACGGTGTCGGCTTCTCCCTCGCCGATCTCGCCGCCGGCCTGCCCCAGATGGGCCGCCTGGTCGGCGAGATGCTGCCGCCCGACCTCTCGCGCTGGGACCGCGTGCTGGCCTCGCTGCTGGAGACCTTCCACATGGCGCTCGCCGGCACCGCGCTCGGCGTGCTCCTCGCGCTTCCCCTCGCGGTGCTGGCCTGCCGCGCCCTGACGCGGGCCGCGCTGCCGCGCGCCGCCGCGCGCGCGCTGATCGCGCTGTTCCGCACCGTGCCGGACCTCGTCTGGGCGCTGATCTTCGTCGTCGCCGTCGGCCTCGGCCCCTTCGCCGGCACGCTCGCGCTGATGGTCGACACGATCGGCTATGCCGGCCGCTTCTTCGCCGAGGCGATGGAGGAGGCCGACCGCGGCCCGCAGGAGGCGCTGCACGCCGCCGGCAGTCCGCGCTCCGGCGTGCTGATGGCCGCCGTGCTGCCCGCCGCCCTGCCCTCCATGGTCGCGACCGCGCTGTTCTGCCTGGAGAAGGCGACGCGCGGCGGCGTCGTGCTCGGCCTCGTCGGCGCCGGCGGCATCGGCATGGAGCTGAAGGTCTCGATGGACCTGTTCAACTACGCCGAGGCCGCGGCCTCGATCCTCGCCATCCTCGTGCTCGTCGTGGCCGTCGAGGGCGCCTCGGGCGCGCTCCGTCGGCGCATCATGGGCTGACCGGCTCTCCCGCCCATCTCGTTGCGTTGACTTGCGCTGCCGCCCGCGCTTCCCTGCGCCCGCCGGGACACGCGCCGGGGAAGGGTTGGACGCCGATGCCGCTGACGATGCCGGAGGAGATCCTCCTCCTGATGCTCGACGACCAGAGCGGCCGCCTGCAGGAGCGCGCCGCCCCCTCCGGCGACTACGCGATCGCCGGCGCCATCCTGGCCGAGCTCGCCCTCGCCGGCCGCATCGACACCGACCCGGACCGCCTCTACGTCGTCAACCCCGCGCCGACCGGCGACCCCCTGCAGGACCGCGTGCTGGCGCAGATCGCCGCCGCGAAGGAGACCGGCGACAGCCGCCACTGGATCGAGACCCTGGCCGGCGACGCCGACGCCTTCCGCGACGCGCTGTTCGACCGCCTCGTCGCCAAGGGCATCCTCAAGCGCGTCGAGGGACGCTTCCTCTGGGTCTTCCCCGAGCGGCGCTACCCCGTGATCTCCGACAAGGAGGAGCGGGAGGTGAAGGCCCGCATCCTCGGCGTGCTGTTCAACGACGACATCCCCGAGCCGCGCGATTCCCTGCTGATCGGCCTCTGCCGCGCCGCCGGCCTCCTCTCCCTCATCCTCACCGCGCAGGAGCTGGACCGCGTCACGCCGCGCATCGACGCGGTGGCCGACCTCGAGGAGCTGAACCGCTCGCTTTCCGACGCGATCCGCGAGATCTATGCCCAGATCGCGCGCTACGCGCCGATGATCTGAACCCACGGGACCCCGCACACATGGACATCACCGAGAGCACCTCCGGCAGCGTCAAGGTCGCCGCGCTGAAGGGCCGGCTCGACACCGCGACGGCGCCGACGGCGGAATCGAAGCTGCTGTCGCTGCTGGAAGGTGGCGGCAAGCTCGTCGCCGACATGGCGGAGGTCCACTACGTCTCCTCCGCCGGGCTGCGCGTGCTGCTGAAGGCCGCCAAGCAGGCCAAGGCCGCCGGCGGGGGCTTCGCCGTCGCCGCCCCCCAGGCCCCGGTGCGGGAGGTGCTGGAGATCAGCGGCTTCGACAAGATCCTCGCCATCCACCCGACGCGCGACGCCGCCGTCTCCGGTCTCGGGTAGGGTCCGACCACTGCTCCCTCTCCCGCTTGCGGGGGAGGGTGCCGAGCGGAGCGAGGCGGGTGGGGGCCGTCGCCGCCGCTACCTCCGGGTACCCACCCCTTCCCCCCCGCCGCCCCAGCCCCTATCCACGCGGCGATGTCCGGGCCCCACCTCCGCTTCGAGACGCTGCACGGCGCCGCGCTCCACCCGCTGCTCCCGGACCTCGCCCGGCTGCGCATCGCCGTGTTCCGCGAATGGCCCTACCTCTACGACGGCGACGAGGCCTATGAGCGCCGCTACCTTCGCGCCTATGCCGACGCGCCGGGCGCCGCCGTCATCCTCTGCCGCGCGGACGACGCGGTGGTCGGCGCCGCCACCTGCGAACCGATGGAGCAGGGTCACGCCCCGGTGCGGGACGCCTTCGCCGCCGCCGGCCTCGATCCCGCCGAACACCTCTACCTTGGCGAATCCGTGCTGCTCCCCGCCTATCGCGGCCGCGGCGCCGGCGTGCGGTTCTTCACGGAACGCGAGGCGCATGGCCGCGCCCTCGGCCGGCGCCGCGCCGCCTTCTGCGCCGTCCGCCGCGACCCGTCCGATCCGCGCCGCCCGCCCGGCCACGTCCCGCTCGACGGGTTCTGGCGCCGCCGCGGCTACACCCCGCGCCCCGACCTCACCGTCACCTTCGCCTGGCGCGAGATCGGCGCGGCGGAGGAGACGCCGCACCTCCTCTCCTTCTGGCTGAAGGACCTCGCATGACCGCGCCGCTCCGCCTCGGCGTGCTGGCCTGGGAGGTGCGGCGCACGCCCGGCCTCGATGCCTTCGCCGCCCGCCTCGACGCCGAGCTCTCGGCCGCCCGCGGCCGCGCCGACCTGCTCCTCCTGCCCGAATACTGCACCGTCGAGCTCGGCCCCGCGCTGGCCGGCACCGGCGCGCCGGACGAGGCGGCGGAGCTGGCCGCGATGGTGCGCCACGCCGACGCGCTGCTGGACGTGCTGCGCGAAGCCGCGCGCCGCGCCGGCGCCTGGGTGCTGCCCGGCACGCTGCCGATGTCCGCCGGCGGGCGCATCGTCAACCGCGCGCCCCTGATCGCGCCCGACGGCCGCCTCGCGTTCCAGGAGAAGCGCGCGATGACGCGCTTCGAGGCCGAGCGCTGGGGCGTCTCCTCCGGCGCCGACCCGGCGGTGTTCGACACGCCCTGGGGCCGCCTCGGCGTCTCCATCTGCTACGATGCCGAGTTCCCGAAGCACGTCCGCGCCCAGGTCGAGGCCGGCGCCTGGCTCATCCTCGTCCCCGCCTGCACCGACAGCGCGCATGGCGCGACGCGCGTCGCCATCTCCGCCGCCGCCCGCGCCATCGAGAACCAGTGCTTCGTCGCCGTCGCCCCCACGGTGGGCGAGGCGCCCTGGTCCGCCGCGCTCGACGCCAATCATGGCCGCGCCGCGGTCTACGGCCCCGCCGACCGCGGCTTCGCCCCCGATGGCCTCGTCGCCGCCCTGCAACCCGACGCGCCCGGCTGGCTGTTCTGCGAGCTCGACGCCGCGCGCATCGCCCGCGTGCGGCAGGACGGGGCCGTGCGCAACCACCGCGACTGGCCGCGCGGCCCGGTGCCCGCGCCCGCCCCCGCCGATTTCGCATGACGCTGGTCTACCTCGTTGCCGGCGAGGCTTCGGGCGACGCGCTCGGCGCGCGCCTCGTCCACGCGCTGCGTGCCCGCCGCCCGGACCTCGCCTTCGCCGGCATCGGCGGCGACCGCCTCGCCGAGGCCGGGGTGCCGAGCCTCTTCCCGATGCGCGAGCTGGCGCTGATGGGCCTGCTGGAGGTGCTGCCCAACCTCCGCCGCCTCGCACGCCGCATGGCGGAGACGACCGCCGACATCGCCGCGCGCCGCCCCGCCGCGATCGTCACGATCGACAGCCCCGGCTTCGCGCTGCGCCTCGCCGAGCGCGTGCGGCCGCTCGGCATCCCGGTGGTGCACTACGTCGCGCCGCAGATCTGGGCCTGGCGCCCCGGCCGCGTCGCGAAGATCCGCGAACGCGTGGACCGCATCCTCTGCCTCCTCCCCTTCGAGCCGGTGATCTTCGAGGCGGCCCGCATCCCGGCCGATTTCGTCGGCCATCCCGTGCTGGAGTCCGGCGCCGGCGGCGGCGACGCCGCGCGCTTCCGCGCCGCCCACGGCCTCGCGGAGTCCGAGCGCGTCGTCGTCGTCATGCCCGGCTCGCGCCGGATGGAGGTGCGGCGCCTGCTGCCCGTCTTCGGCGCCGCGCTCCACCGCCTCGCCGCGCGCGTGCCGGGCCTCCGCCCGGTCGTCGCCGTCTCCCCCGTGGTGGCCGAGGCGGTGCGCGAGGGCGCGGCCGGCTGGCCCGTGCGCCCGATCCTCGTCGAGACGCTCGACGCCAAGCACGACGCCTTCGCCGCCGCCGCCGCGGGCCTCATCAAATCCGGCACCTCCAGCCTCGAGATGGCGGTCGCCGGCGTGCCGCACCTCGTCGCCTACAAGGCCAATCCGGTCACCGCGATGATCGTCCGCCGCCTCGTCCGCGTGCCCTTCGCCAGCCTCGTCAACCTCCTCGCCGAGCGCGAGGTGGTGCCCGAATACATCCAGGAACGCGTGACGGACGCCGCGCTGGCCGGGGCGCTGGAACGCCTGCTGACCGATCCCGCCGCCGTCGCCGCCCAGCGCGCCGGCTACGCCGAGGTGCTGGCGAAGCTCCACCCGCCCGGCCTGTCGCCGAGCGAAGCGGCGGCCGAGGCGGTGCTCGCGGCGCTCGCAACATGACCGACGCGCCCCGCACCGTCATCCTGCTGAGCACGCCGACCAGCGCCACCGGTTCGATCTGGCGCGCCTGCCAGGCCCTCGGCACCGGGCGCTACAAGCCGGAGGTCGGCCGCCACGGCCTCTCCGCCGCGCGCCCGCGCGGCACGAGGAGCGCGTGGATGCCGCAGGAGCACGGCCGCGTCGTGCTCTGCAACTGGCCGCACCTCCTCGACACCGCGGGGGATCTCTCGCGCTGGCGCTTCGTGGTGAACACGCGCGACCCGCGCGACCTCGCCTGCAACCAGTATCACTGGAAGATGGTGCATCCCTCCCCCGGCGACCGCCCGGGCGACCTCGAGGCGCGGGCCGAGGCGGCGCGGAGCCTCGGCATCGACGCCTTCGCGCTGCGCGCCGGCAACCGCGAGCTCTACCGCGGCCTGCGCGAGCTGACCGAGCGCGCCCCGCGGGAGAACTGGATCTTCCTCGGCTACGCGCTCTGGTGTCTCCGCTTCGACGAGGCGGTGGCGCGGCTGGCGCGCTTCATGGGCGTCGACCTCGCCGCGCTGCCCGCGCCGAAGCGCGAGGCGGTGATGCGGGAACGCGTGCCCGAGGGCAACCCGCGCTGGATCGGCCAGCGCTGGGAAGGCGCCGACACCGCCCCCGGCCGCCACCGCCGCGAGCTGCGCCCCGAGACGGTCGCCGCCCTCACCGCGAAATATGCCGAGGAGCTGCGCTGGCTGCGCGACATCGACGACCCCGCCATGGCCGCGCTGTACGACTGACGGACGGCCCCGGCGCGCCCTACTTCACCACCCCCGGCGTCGTGCTCTTCTCCCAGCGCGGGACGAGCAGGCTCGCGACATTGTCCGCGCTCACGATGTTCGCCGGCGTGCTCGCCACCTGCGCGACGATCGTCCGGTTGGCCTGCCGCCCGGCATAGTGGTCCTCCACCTGCTGCGCGATCTGCTCGGCGCCGTAGCTCGCGAAGGGGCGCGGCGGCGTCGAGCGGTCGGCCGGCACGTACCAGTACGCCGCCTCCGCGTTGAAGTCCGGCGGGCTGAGCGCCGCCCGCGCCTGGCAGGCCACCGCGCTCGACATGAACTTCTCCTTGTCCGAGTGATGCTGCGACTGCCACGCATGCGTCAGCTCGTGCATCAGGTCCTTCGCCCGGCGCTTCGGCGCGTCCCAGGACGCCAGGCTGCCCAGGTTGATCACCACGATCCAGCCCAGCCCCTCCGCCTCCAGCGCGACGGTGAAGGGCCGTCCGCTCGCCCCCAGCCCGTCGCTGATGAAGATCTTCGTCAGATTGAGGCTGCCGCCGAACAGCCCCCACACCTCGCGCGATTCCGCGCCGTTCAGCAGGCGGAGGTTCGTCGGCTCCTTCGTCCCCGGCACGATCAGCGCAACGCGCTTGAGCTGCAGCCACTTGCCGTAGGCCTTCCGCGCCAGCCGCACCGGGTCCTCGCCTTCCGCCGGCTTCGGCGGCTCGGGCGGCGTCGGCGTCTCCGACAGGAACAGCAGCACGGTCCGGAAGCGCTCATTCGCCGTGCCGTCCCGCTCCCTCTCCCGCTCCGCCGCCGCCTCGCCATGGCCGGCCGTGTCGTCCCGCACGTTGAAGCCGGTCGGCACCTCCCGCCGCAGGAAGTCCACCGTGCTGGCGATCCGCGCCTCGGACAGTTTCTGGTTGTGCTGCGGCGAGCCGGCGCGGTCGGTCAGGCCGATGAGCGTCACGCTGCCGCCCCGGCGCAGCGTCGGCAGCGCCTCGATCCTCAGGAACTCCTCATGTTCTTTCTTGACGGCGGCGCCGTCGGTATCGAAGTTATACAGCATCAGGCTGGCAGGATTCGTGCGCTTCTCCACCTTCCCCGGCCCGGTGGGCTTGAACATAGGCTCGCATCCCCGAAGTCATTGCGGGCCGCACCCTAGCGGGGTTCCAGGTTTCACGTGTGTCCGTCTGTTTCGATGCTTGAAACACGGGCTCGTTTTATCATGATAACGGCCGCGGCCGCCAGCTGGATGGCCGCGGCCGCCACGAATACTGCCGCGCCGTCCGGCGCAACCTCCCGCAGCAGCCCGAAGGCCAGCGGCGCGAAGGCGTAGCCGGCCTGCCCCACCGCCGTGACCAGCGCCACCACACGCGCCACCTCCGCCGCCCCGAAATCCGCCTGCGCGATCAGCGGCGGCAGCGATGTGGCGTTGCCGATGCCCAGGCCGAACAGCGCCACCCCCGCCAGCAGCGGCGCCGGCGCCGTCCCGCCCGCGGCCAGCAGCAGCCCGCAGCCGAGCATCTGCACCAAGTAGCTCAGCGCCAGCGCGCGCCGCCGGTCGCCGCCGCGCCCGAGCACCCAGCCCATCCCCGTCCGCCCGGCGATGGCCAGCGCGGTCGCCATCCCCATCGCCAGCCCCGCCCCCCCCGCGCCGAGCGCCGGCACGAGCAGCGAGAGCAGATGCGCGATCAGCCCGATCTGCGCGAACAGCCCGAGCGCCGCGCCGAGCGCGAGCGTCACGAAGCGCCGGTCGCGCCACACCGTCCCCGCCAGCGGCGCCGCGTGCCGCGATGGCGCGGCGGGCACCGCCCCGGCCGCGTCCCCATCCGGCAGCAGCCCCAGCCCCGCCGGGGTGGCGCCAAGCACCCGCCCCGCCAGCCACCACACCACGCCGATGGTGACGAGGCCCACCAGCCCCGCCGCGCCCGGAAAGCCGAGCGCCGCGATCAGCGCCACCCAGAGCGGCGAGAACACCACGCCGCCGATGCTCGCCCCGTTGTAGGCGGCCGCCAGCGCCACCGGCCGCCGCCGCGCGAACCACGGCGCGACCATTGCATTGATCGCCGCCGCCCCGGTCATCGCCCAGCCCGCACCCGACGCAAGCGTGGCGAGCAGCAGCTGCCACGGCGCCGCCGCCAGCGCCCAGCCGAGCACGCCGACCGCCGCCAGCACCGCCCCGGCGCGCGTCACCGCCGCCAGGCCGAAGCGCGCATGCAGCCCCGCCAGCCCCGCCACCACCGCCGCGCCCGAGAGGAAATGCAGCGTCACGGCCCCGGAGACCGTCGCCACGCCCCAGCCGCGTTCCGCCTGCACCGCGTGCAGGAACACCGGCGGGCCGTAGAAGCCGACGCCCCAGCCGAACACCGCGACGACGAAGGCGGCCCGCACCACGCGCCAGCCGAAGAACCCCGTTTGCTGCCCGTCGCGCGCCATCCGCCCCGATCCTATGCTGCCGCGCCGAGCCTGTCCCGCCGCCCCCGGCGCACGCTTCGGGCGCCGCCGAAGCGCGGCGCGGTGCGATCGGCTAGGCTCCGCCCATGCCCTCCGCCGCCGCCCTCGCCGAGACCGCCGCCGCCATCGGCGACCCGGCCCGCGCCGCGATGCTCGCCGCCCTCCTCGATGGCCGCGCGCTGACGGCCGGCGAGCTCGCCTCCGCCGCCGGCGTCACGCCGCAGACCGCCAGCGGCCATCTCGCGCGCCTTGCCGGGGCGGGGCTGCTCGTCGTGACGCGCGGCGGCCGGCACCGCTACCACCGCCTCGCCTCCCCCGCCGTGGCGCGGCTGCTGGAGGATCTCGCCCTCCTCGCCGCGCCGCCGCGCCGCGTCGCCACCGGCCCGCGCGACGCGCAGATGCGCCTTGCCCGCACCTGCTACGACCACCTGGCCGGGCGGCTGGCCGTCGCGCTCGCCGATGCGCTCGTGGCGCGCGGCGCGCTGGAACTCTCGCCCGAGGCCGCCGCGCTGACCGAGGCGGGCGGCGCCTTCCTCGGCCGCCTCGGCATCGCGCCCGATCCCGCGCGCGGAACGCGCCTCTTCTGCCGCCCCTGCCTCGACTGGTCGGAGCGCCGCCCGCACCTTGCCGGCGCGCTCGGCGCCGCGCTCTGCGCCCATTGCTTCGACCGCGGCTGGGTCCGCCGGCGCGAGGGCGGCCGCGCGCTGCTCGTCACGCCCGAGGGCTGGCGCGGCCTGTCCGACACCTTCGGCCTCTCGGCCGAATCGGTGCAGGACGGGTAGCTACCCCGGCCCTCTCTCGTACACCTCGACCGTCCCGCCGCGGTACGCCGCCGCGCCCCGCAACCGGAACCCCGCCTTCCGCGCCACGCGCACCGAGGCCGCGTTCTCCGGCGCGATGATGCAGGCGGTGCCGGGCCAGCGCATCGCGGCATCCGCCCAGGCCAGCGCGCCGGCCAGCGCCTCCGTCGCGTAGCCCCGGCCCGAGGCCGCGGGCAGCAGCGCCCAGCCCGCCTCGGGCTCCGCCAGCGCCGGGCGCATGTCGCGGCGGTGGTCGGCGAAACCGACCTCGCCGACGAAGCGCCCACCGGCCCGCTCCGTCACCACCCAGTAGCCGTAGCCCAGCGCATCCCAATGCCCGATGTAGCGCAGCACCCGCGCCCACACCTCCTCACCCCCGAAGGACCGGCCGCCGATGTGGCGCGTCACCTCCGGATCGGACCAGAGCAGGAGGCTCGCCGGGAAATCCTCCGCGACATGCGGCCGCAGCGCGAGTCGCTCGGTCGTGAAGGACCGCGCCGTCACCACCGGTCGAGCACGACGGGCAGATCGGTGTCGCCCGTCGCCTGGCCGAACGCCGTCAGCAGCGCATGCGCCTGGCCGCGATGGTGCGTCTGGTGGTTGAAGAAATGCGTCACCAGCACCGCATTCGGCCGCGTCATCTCACGCCCGGTCGCGCCGCTGAACCAGCGCGTCGTGCCGGCGAGCCAGGCGGGGTCGATCCGCCCCGCCCATGCCTCGATGCGCGCATCCGCCGCGGCGCGGTCGGCCTTCAGCCCCTCCCAATCCGCGTGCAGCCCGGCGCTTTCACGGATGCCGCCCGCCGGCTTCTCCCACCCGTCGAAGCGGTGCATCCAGATCGTGTCGCCCCAGAGCAGGTGGCTCAGCGTCCCCTGCACGGAGCCGAAGAACGCGCCGCGCGATTCGCACCGCTGCGCCGGCGTCAGCCGGTCCGCCGCCGCGTACAGCCGCCGGTTCATCTCGGCATTGTACGCCGCCATCATCGCGCACCAGGAGGGCTGGATCATCACACCGCCTTCCAGAACAGCACCACATCCGCCGGCTTCCGGTCCGGCCCCAGCTCGAAGCCGGGGATGATGCAGGCCTCGGTCCATCCCGCCGCACGGTACAGCGCTTCCGCCGCCGTGCCCACGCGCGTGTCGAGGAACAGCAGCCGCCGCCCGATGCCGCGCCCCGTCTGCTCCGCCCGCCGCAGCAGCGCCCGCCCCACGCCGCGCCGCCGCGCCGCGGGATCGACCAGCAGCTTCTGCACCTCCGCCCGGTGCGGCGCATTCTCGGGCTGCGCGAGATCGAGCAGCACGGTCCCCACCAGCTCCCCCTCCAGCCACGCCGCCAGCAGCACGCACTTGCCCAGCGCGACGGCAGACGACACGCCCTTCCACCAGCCCAGCGCCTCGGCCGGCGCCAGCGGCGCCAGCCAGGTCAGGCTCGCGCCATCCGCCACGCACTCCACCAGCAGCCGCGCCAGGCGCCGCTCCGCGCTCGCCGCCGCCGCCGCGTCCAGCGCCTCCACCACCAGCCCCTTCAGCGGCTTGGCGTAGCGGAACTCCAGGCTGTTCGACAGGTCGTCGAGGATCCGTATCGAGCCCTGCCGCACATAGCCGCGCTTCTCGTAGAAGCGGTGCGCCGCCTCGAACCGCGTGTCGGTCCACAGCACCAGCCGCTCCGCCCCCGCGGCGCGGGCATGCGCCTCGGCGCGGTCGAGCAGCGATGCCGCCAGCCCGGTGCCCCGCGCCTCCCGCGCGACATAGACCTTGCAGACCTCCCAGGCGCGGTCCTGGCGCATCGGCCGCACCGCCGCCATGCCGATGATCCGCCCGTCCCGCTCCGCCGCCCAGAGCGCGCCGCCCGCCTCGCCGAAATGCGAGGCCAGCGCCCGCAGCTCCGGCACCTCGCGATCCACGTCGAGCACGCAGCCCGGATACTCCGACCAGCACGCATCGATCAGCGCGATGAACGCCGCCGCATCCGAATCCCGCCCTTCGCGGATGGCGGCGCCCGGCTGCGGCGCCGCGCTCACGACAACCCGCGGCAGAACTCCTGGATCCGCCCGCACGCCTCGCGCAGGCTCTCCGTGTCCGTCGCATAGGAGATGCGGACATAGGGGCTCATTCCGTACGCCGCCCCCTGCACCAGCGCCACGTGCTTCTCCTCCAGCAGCGCCAGCGCGAACTCCGTGTCGGTCGCGATCTTCCGCCCGCCCCGCGTCGTCTTGCCGAGGCACCCGGCGATGTTCGGGAAGACGTAGAACGCCCCCTCCGGCTTGTGGCACGCCACCCCCGGCGCCTCGTTCAGCATCGAGACGACGAGGTCCCGCCTCTCGCGGTAGATCGCCGCCCGCTCCTTCACCAGATCCTGCGGCCCGTCCAGCGCCGCCGCCGCCGCCGCCTGGCCGACCGTGCTGATGCCGCTGCTGATCTGGCTCTGCATGTTCACCATCGCCGCGATCAGCGCCTTCGGCCCGCCGCAGAAGCCGACGCGCCAGCCCGTCATCGCATAGGTCTTCGACACGCCGTTGACCGTCAGCACCCGGTCCTTCAGCCGCGGCTCCACCTCCGCGATCGTGCAGAACTCGAACCCGTCATAGACGAGGTGCTCGTACATGTCGTCCGTCATCACCCAGACATGCGGGTGCCGCAGCAGCACCTCCGCCAGCGCCTTCATCTCGCCGCGCGAGCACGCGGCGCCGGTCGGGTTGTTCGGGAAGTTCAGGATCAGCCACTTGGTGCGCGGCGTGATCGCCGCCTCCAGATCCTCCGGCCGCAGCTTGAAGCTGTTGTTCTGCGGGCAGTTCACAGTCACCGGCTTCGCGGTGGCCAGCTTCGCCATCTCGGCGTAGCTGATCCAGTACGGCGCCGGGATCAGCACTTCGTCCCCCGGATCGCAGGTGCCGAGCAGCGCGTTCATGATCACCTGCTTCCCGCCGTTGGAGACCATGATCTCGTCCAGCGCGTAGTCGAGGCTGTTGTCCCGCTTGAACTTGCGCTGCACCGCGAGCTTCAGCGCCCGCGTCCCGTCCTGCGGCGGATACTTCGTGTCGCCCGAAAGCGCCGCCTGGTAGGCCGCGTCGATCGCGTGCCGCGGCGTGTCGAAATCCGGCTCCCCGATCGCGAGGCTGATCACCTTCGCCCCCGCCGCCGTCAGTTCCCGCGCCTTCGTCGTCATGATGGCCGAGGCCGCCATCTCGATGTCCTTCAGGCGGCTTGCGAGGGCGGGCATGTCCGGCGGTTCTCCTGGGCTTTCGACGCGCGCAGCCTAGTCCCGCGCGCCGTCCCGCTCAATCCGCCGGCCGGCGCATGATCCAGTCGAACGCCGACTCGCCCGCCAGCACGAACCCCTGCCGCTCCCAGAATCCCCGCGCCGCGCTGCCCTTCAGCACCTCGATCCACCAGCCCTGGCCCGGATGCCCCGCGCGCAGCGCGGTGAACACGGCGGCGCCGAGCCCCCTGCCCTGCACCGCGGGCTCCAGGAAGAAGGAGTGCAGCTCCCTCTCGCCCTCGCGCGGATAGAGCCCGAGGCACCCGATCGCCGCGCCCTCCGCCTCGATCACCCGCAGGCTCCCGGCCTCGAAATGCCCCCGCATCCGCGCCCGCCGCCGCGCCGGATCGAAGCGCCCCACCCTCTCCAGATCCGCGCGCATCGTGCGCACCGACAGGTCAAGGAGACGCTCGAAATCCGCCTCCTCGGCCGGGCGGAACGCGACGCTCACCGCAGCCCCGCGCAGAACCTCCCGATCCGCGTGCACGCCTCGGTCAGCGAGGCATCGTCCGTCGCGTAGCTGATCCGGAAATGCCCCGGGAACATGAAGGCCGCGCCGTGCACCGTCGCCACGCCCTCCTCCTCCAGCAGCGCCAGGCAGAAATCCTCGTCGGTCTCGATCCGCCGCCCTCCCGCGCTGACCTTGCCGAGGCAGCCGCGGATGTCCGGGAACACGTAGAACGCCCCCTCCGGCGTCGGGCAGCGCACGCCCGGCGCCTCGTTCAGCATCCGCACCACCAGGTCGCGCCGGCGCTCGTACACCACCCGCATCGCCTCCACGCTCTCCTGCGGCCCGGTCAGCGCCTCCACCGCCGCCGCCTGCGAGATCGAGGAGGTGTTGGACGTGCTCTGGCTCTGCAGCTTGTCCATCGCCTTGATCAGCCGCACCGGCGCGCCCGCGAAGCCGATCCGCCACCCCGTCATCGCATACGCCTTGGAGCAGCCGTTCATCGTCACCGTCCGCTCCTTCAGCCGCGGCTCCACCGCCGCCAGCGTCGCGAAGCGCAGCCCGCCATAGGTCAGCTTCTCGTAGATGTCGTCCGAGAAGATCCACACCTCCGGGTGCCGCAGCAGCACCTCCGCCAGCCCGCGCAGCTCCGCCTCGCTGTACGCCGCGCCCGTCGGGTTGCACGGGTTGTTCAGGATGAACCACTTGGTCCGCGGCGTGATCGCCGCCTCCAGCTGCTCCGGCGTGATCCGGAAGCCCTGGTTCGGCCCGCACGGCACCACCACCGGCACGCCCTCCGCCAGCGCCACGATGTCCGGGTAGCTCACCCAGCACGGCGCGGGGATCACCGCCTCGTCGCCCGGATTGATCGTCGCCACCAGCGCGTCGAAGATCACCTGCTTCCCGCCGGTCGCGACGAGGATCTCCTCCGGCGCGTACTCCACGCCGTTGTCGCGCCGGAACTTCAGGCACACCGCCTCGCGCAGCGTCCGCGTGCCGGCGACGTCGGTGTACTTCGTCTCGCCCCGCTCGATGGCCGCGATCGCCGCGTCCTTCACGTTGCGCGGCGTGTCGAAATCCGGCTCCCCCGCCGCCAGCGAGATCACGTCCCGCCCCTCCGCCTTCAGCGCGCGCGCCTTCGCCGTCATGGCGATGGTCAGGCTGGGCGAGATGCGATCGAGGCGGTCGGCGATGAGGTTCATGGCGCGGGGATCCTTCCGCACCCGCCTCTACCGCCCGCCGCCCGGCCCGTCCACCTACTCCAGCCGCAGCGGCCGGTAGCCGCCGAAGGTGAAGCCCTGCGCCGCGAGGCATTGCCGGCGCCATCCGTCGCGCACCCCCGCATTCACGTCCACCTGCCCCCAGCGCGCCGGCCGCCACCGCTCCCGCACCCGGCAGTATTCCCGCCCGTGCTCGCCCCGCCAGCATTGCCGGTCGCGCTCGATGCGCGCGTGCTCGACGATCCGCCATTCCAGCACCGGCGGCACCGCGAATTCCGCCCGGCTCGTGCAGGCCGCGTTCGCCGCATCGCCCTCCGCCTCCGTCGCGCCCGGCCGCACCCACCGCTCGGCGCAGCCGCCGAGCAGGGGCCAGAGGACAGGAGCCAGGAGCCAGAGGCGCCGCATGGCTGGGACATGATGCCTGACGACGGCGAAATCATGACGTGCCGCGCATCACCTCCGCGCGCGCCCGGCCCAGCCCACCGCCAGCAGCCCCGCCACCACCGCGCCCAGCAGCACCGTCGCCAGCGCATACAGCTCCGGCGTCAGCCCCATCCGCACCGTCGAGAACACCACCATCGGCAGCGTCGACGCGCCAGGCCCCGAGGTGAAGCTCGCGATCACCAGGTCATCGAGCGAGAGTGTGAAGGCCAGCAGCCACCCGGCCGCCACCCCCGGCGCGATCAGCGGCAGCGTCACCGTGGCGAACACGCGCGGCGGCGAGGCGCCGAGATCCGCCGCCGCCTCCTCCAGCGCCGAGTCGAACTCCGCCAGCCGCGCCTGCACCACCACCGCCACGAAGGCCGTGCCGAAGGTGGCGTGCGCCAGCGTCACCGTCGCCGCCCCGCGCCCCGCCGGCACGCCGAACGCCGCCTCCGTCGCCACGAACAGCAGCAGCAGCGACAGGCCGGTGATCACCTCCGGCATCACCAGCGGCGCCGCCATCACGCCCGCGAAGGCCGCGCGGCCGCGGAACCGCCGGTAGCGCGCCAGCGCATACCCCGCCGCCGTGCCGATCGCCGCCGCCGCCGTCGCCGCCACCGCCGCCACCCGCAGCGAGACCCAGGCGGCGCCCACCAGCGCCTCGTTCCCCCACAGCGCCGCGTACCACCGCGTCGAGAAGCCGGTCCACTCCGTCACCATCCGGCTGTCGTTGAAGGAGAACAGCACCATCAGCAGGATCGGCAGATACAGGAAGGCGAAGCCGAGCCCCAGCGCGACGGGCAGCCCGTAGCCCCGCCTCATCGCGCCACCCGCGCCTGGAAGACCGCGATCGGCACCACCAGCGCCGCCAGCAGCACCACCGCCAGCGCCGAGGCCAGCGGCCAGTCGCGGTTCTGGAAGAACTCCGTCCACAGCACCCGCCCGACGAGCTGCGCCCCCGGCCCGCCCAGCAGCTCCGGGATCAAGAACTCCCCCGCCACGGGGATGAACACCAGCAGCATCCCCGCCACCACCCCGGGCAGCGACAGCGGCAGCGTCACGGTCAGGAACACCCGCCACGGCGCCGCGCCGAGATCCGCCGCCGCTTCCTCCAGCACCCTCTCCTGCCGCACCAGCGTCGCAAAGAGCGGCAGCACCATGAAGGGCAGGTAGCCATGCACCAGGCCGAGGTACATCGCGCCCTCGGTGTAGAGCAGCGCCACCGGCTCCCCGGTCAGCCCGGCCGCGAGCAGCGCCGAATTCAGCCACCCGCCATCGCCCAGCACGCCGATCCACGCGGTGACGCGCAGCAGGAACGACGTCCAGAAGGGCAGCATCACCGCCAGCAGCAGCGCGCCCCGCCACCGCGCCGGCGCCCGCGCGATCGCCAGCGCCATCGGGTAGCCGAGCAGCAGGCACAGCACCGCCGCCACCGCCGCCACCCGCAGGCTGCGCAGATAGGCGTCGAGGTAGTAGCCGTCGGCGAAGAGCATCGCGTAATTCGCGCCGCTCGGCCCGCCTTCCGGCCAGGCGAAGGGCGGCAGCCCCTCCGCCACCTCGGCGAAGGAGATCGCGAGCACGATGGCGAAGGGCGCCACGAAGAACGCCCCCATCCAGAGCACCGGCAGCGCCAGCACCGCCCGCCGCCGCCCCGCCTCGGTCATCCCCGCAGCACCACCGCCGCCGCGCCGTCCCACGCCACCACCACCCGCGCCCCGCGCGCCGGCGCCGGCGCCTCCGCCGGCAGCCCGACGCGCAGCTCCGCACCGCCCTCCGCCGCCACCACCACCAGGTGCCCGTCGCCGAGGAACGCCACGTCCCGCACCTCCCCGACCGCCTCGTTCCGCCCGGCCCCGTGCCCCGCCGCGGCAGGCGCGATCCGCAGCCGCTCCGGCCGCAGCGCCACCGCCGCCGGGCCATCCGCCACGCCGTCCTGCGGCGCCACCGCGATGCCGCCGGCCCGCAGCACGCCCGCCTGCGCCACCCCGTCCAGCACGTTCGCCGCGCCGAGGAACCGCGCCGCGAACCGGCTGTTCGGCCGCGCCCAGACCTCCGCCGGGGTGCCCACCTGCACCAGCCGCCCCGCCTCCATGAGCGCGAGGCGCGAGGCCATCGCCATCGCCTCCTCCTGGTCGTGGGTGACGAGGATGAAGGTGGTGCCCGTGCCCTCCTGGATGCGCCGCAGCTCCAGCCGCATCGCCTCCCGCAGCCCGCGGTCCAGCGCCGAGAGCGGCTCGTCCAGCAGCAGCAGAAGCGGCCGCCGCGCCAGAGCGCGCGCCAGCGCCACCCGCGCCCGCTGCCCGCCCGAGAGCTGGTGCGGCCGCCGCGCGCCGAAGCCCTCCAGCCGCACCAGCGCCAGCATCTCCTCGACACGCGCCGCCACCTCGGCCTGCGGCGCGCCCGCCATGCGCAGCCCGTAGCCGACGTTCCGCGCCACATCCATGTGCGGGAACAGCGCGTAGCTCTGGAACATCGTGTTCACCGGGCGGAGATGCGGCGGCACCCCCGCCATGTCCCGCCCCTGCAGAAGGATGCGCCCGGCATCCGGCCGTTCCAGCCCCGCCAGCAGGCGCAGCATCGTGGACTTGCCGCACCCCGATCCGCCGAGCAGCGCGAACAGCTCCCCCGCCCCGATCTCGAGGTCCACGCCGTCCACCGCCGCGGTCGCGCCGAAGCGCTTCCGCAGCCCCTCGATCCGCAGGAACGTCACCTGCCGGCCTTGAACCGCGCCCACATCCGGTTGCGCGCACGGTCCGCCGCCTGCGGCACCGGCCCGATCGTGAAGAAACCCGCGCGCGCCGCCTCGTCCGGGAACACCGCCGGGTCGTTCGCCACCTCCGGCGGGATGTGCCGCCGGCTCTCCGGCACGCCGTTCGGGTAGCGCACCTGCGCCGTGATCGCGCCCATCACCTCCGGCTGCAGGAGGAAGTTGATGAAGGCGTGCGCGTTCTCCGGGTTCGGCGCATCGGCCGGGATCGCCAGCAGGTCCACCCAGACCTGCGCGCCCTCGCGCGGCGCGACGTACTGCACCGTGACGCCGCGCCCCGCCTCCCGCGCCCGCGCCGCCGCCTGGATCGCATCGCCCGAATAGGCGAAGGCGAGGCAGCTCTGCCCGGTCGCCAGCGCCTCGATGGCGCCGGCCGTCGAGAAGGTGCGGATGTGCGGCCGCACCGCCATCAGCGCCCGCTCCACCTCCCGCAGATCATCGGCCGAGGTGCTGTCCGGCGACTTGCCGAGGTAGCGCAGCACGGTCGGGATCACATCCGCCGCGCTGTCCATCATGGTGATGCCGCAGCGCGCGATCCGCCGCGCATGCCGCGGGTCCAGCAGCACGGCCAGGCTGTCGGTCGGCGCATCCGGCGCCAGCGCGCGGATGCGGTCCGGGTTGAGGCCGAGGCCGATCGTGCCCCACAGGTACGGCACGCCGAACCGGTTCTCCGGATCGCTCGACGCCACCTGCCGCAGCAGCGCGGCATCGAGGTTGCGGTGGTTCGGGATCAGCGCCCGATCGAGCGCCCGGAACGCCCCCGCACGCGCGAGGCGGGAGAAGGTCGGCTCGCTCGTCGGCACCACGATGTCGTAGCCGGACCGCCCGGCCGAGAGCCGGCCCTCGAGCGTCTCCAGGCTGTCGTACACGTCGTAGCGCACGCGGATGCCCGTCTCCCGCGTGAAGCGCTCCACCACCGCAGGGTCGATGTAGTCGTTCCAGTTGAAGACATTGACCACCCGCTCCTGCGCCCGCGCCGGCATCCCGAGCAGCAGCAGCGCCGCCAGCGCCATCCCGATCCGTCGCCGCATCCCCGTCTCCCCGACTCGCCCAACCCTACCACGCCTCTTCTCCCTGCCCCTTCAGCCCCTCCCGCAGTTGCAGGGGGTTCGACGCCGAAGGCGTCGGACGGGGCGGGGGTCTCATCCCGATTCCCTTCCCACACAAGCAAGGATTTTTTCCTTGACAGCCCCCTGCCAGCCCCCTAGCCTACCCGTCACCAAGGCCCGACCTGCGCCCAGCGCGTCCCCTTGGCCCCCGACCCACCGTCGCACCCCGAAAGCGCCCGCGCCCCTCCGCGCGTCCGGCGCCGATTCCGCTTGCCCGGAGCCCGCCATGCCCTTCGACAACGCCGCCCTCTCCCCGCTGCTCAGCGCCGGAGGCTTCACCTTCTGGCTCTACCGCACGCCCGACACGCGCGCCGCCGCCCTCGCCGTCGGATACTTCGCACCGGCCAACAGCCTGCTCAACACCGGCGACCTCATCCTCCTCCAGACCTCGGACGCCGTCACCCTCACCCCCGTCCGCGCCGGGGATCTCGTGCCGCCCGGCCTCGTGCTCGACACCGCGGCCGCCCCCTTCCGCGCCAACCGCGCCGCCGCGCCGCGCTTCTCCGTCCGCCAGGCGGCGAGCGCCGTCGCGATGACCGTCCTCCTCGCCCCGCTCGCCGCCGGCCTCGTCGCCGGCCGCCCCTTCGAGGCACGCGCCGCCGTCGCCGGTCCCGTCGCCGAGCTGCGCTTCTCCGTCCGCGACGCCAACGGCGCCACGGTGCGCGGCCCGCTCGCCGCGCCGGTCGCCGGCGGCGCCGCCGCCGTGACCTTCACGGCGCCGCCCGCCGGCACCGGCTACCGCCTCCGCGTGGAGGCGACCGACATCCCCGAGGTCGCCGACACCTCGCCGCCCTTCGGCGTCAGCCCGCCCTTCGCCCTCCTGCTGCAATCCGGCCGCACCCTGCTGACCCAGGCCGGCGGCCGCATCCTCCTCTGACGCGCCTCGACGCGCCCTTCCGGAACCCCGTCCCATGTCCGACACCCGCATCGCCGACCTGCCGGCGGCCGCCGCGCTCGCCGCCGCCGACCTTGCCCCGGTCGTGCAGGGCAGCGGCGCCGCCGCGCAGACCCGCCGCGCCACCTTCGCCCAGATCACCGCCGGCGTGCACGCCGAACGCATGTTCCACGTGCGCGACTTCGGCGCCGCCGGCAACGGCACCACCGACGACGCCGCCGCGGTCCAGTCCGCCATCGACGCCGCCGCCGCCGCCGGCGGCGGCGTCGTCCGCCTCGGCCCCCGCCGCTACCGCATCGCCGGCGCCGAGCTGGTGGTGAAGGAGAATGTCTGCCTCGAAGGCGCGGTACCGCCCGGCGGCCAGCGCCTGCAGGCGGACTACCGCGCCATCCCCGGCACGCTGCTGGTCGATCACGCGCGCACCGTGCGCGTCATGCGCGCCGCCACGCTCCGCCGCTGCGCGGTGATCCGCGACGGCGCCGGCGCGCCCCCCGTGACCATGCGCGGTGCCATCAACGTCCGCAACGCCATGGCCGGCACCGCCATCACCATCGGCGACGCCACCGGCCGCCACCACGACGCGCTGCTCGAGGACCTGCTGATCCTCGGCTTCGACCTCGCCGTGCGCTGCGACAACAGCCAGCGCCTGAACATACGCCGCCTCCGCGCCGACACGCGCAACGGCATCCACCTGACCCGCAGCTACGACATCACCCGGATCCACGACGCCCATTTCTGGGGATTCATGACCACCAACCTCACCAACGTCACGCTGGTCGAGGTGCCGGTCACCGCCGTCGGCAACAACGGCGCGGGCCTCGTCCGCATCACCACCGCCTCGCCCCACAACCTCGTCACCGGGGACCTGGTGAATGTCTACGGCGTCGCCGGCGTGCCCGCCGCGAACACGCGCCGCGTCGCCACCGTGGTGGACGCCACGCGCCTCGATCTCCAGGGAACGGCCTTCTCCGGCGGCTATGGCGGCGGCGGCACGCTCGCCGTCCACAACAACCGCCGCACCGGCACCGCCTTCCGCGTCGAGAACACGGACGTCGCCGAGTTCGTCAACTGCTTCTGCTACGGCTACGACACCGGGTTCGACCTCGGCGACGGCGCGCAATCCATCCAGCTCCACAATTGCAGCGTGGACGACTACCTGCCGCTGAAGGACCCCTTCACCCTCGGCACCCTGATCCGCGGCAGCGCGTTCCGCACGAAGTGGATCGGCGGCTTCATCAGCAGCATGGCCACCGCGATCCGGGTGCAGAGCTCCTCCGTCAACCAGGGCGACAACCAGTTCGTCGGCGTCATGGTCGGCGGCGGCGGCGCCGGCCGCACCGTGGAGGTGCTGGATGGCGGCCTCACCCTCGTCGCCTGCGACCTCCCCGCCGCCTCCGTCCATCTCGGCAGCGGCGGCAAGAGCCTGTCGGTCGTCGCCTCCGACACGCGCTCCGCCGCCTTCACCGGCCAGACCCCCGCCGACCTCGCCCGCATCATCCTCGTCGGCAACCGCCTCCAGGCCATCGGCTCCACCCCCGACCAGTCCGGCGCCATCCTCCACCGGAGGTCGGAGACCCTCGGCGGCGAGCTCGCCATCGAGAACGCGGACGCCGCCGTCACCTACGCGCTCGGCATCGGCGCCGGCGCCGCCGCGCCGCTCACCCTCGGCGGCGACCCGGTGGCCAACCCGAACGGCGGCGTCGTGCTCGGCGCGCCGAGCGGCATGACCGCGCCGATGGCGCTGACGCTGCGCCGTGCCTCCGATGCGCCCGCCGCCGGCGACACACTCGGCCGCCTCGTCTTCAGCGGCCTCAACGCCGCCGGCGCCGAGACCGCCTTCGCCCGCGCCGCCGCCACCGGCGACACGCTGGCGCCCGGCGCCGAATCCGGCGCCTTCGTCATCGAGACGCGGAACGCCGGCACGCTTGCCGAGCGATTGCGCATCGGCCCCACCGGCACCGTCACCCTCGCCGGCCCGCTCGTCCTGCCCGGCGATCCCTCGGCCCCGGCACAGGCCGCGAGCAAGGGGTATGTCGACGCGCAGTTCACCGCGCGCCGCCTGCCCGTCCTCGCCGCCGCCGGCGCCACGGCGCTGACGCTCGCCGCGCACAACGGAAGGCTGCTCGCCGCGAATCCCGGCGCGACGCTGTCGGTCGACTGGGCCGCGACCGGCGACGGCTTCTCCGTGCTCGTGCTCAACCGCACCGGCGCCGACCTCGCCGTCGCGATGACCGGCTTCACCGCCGCCACGCCGGGCAACCCCGATGGCCTGACGCGCATCCGCGCCGGCGGCCTCGCCACCCTCCTCGCCGTCACCCCCGACGGCGGCACCACGCGCCTCCTCCTCCTCTCCGGCGCCGCCGCCCCCTGACCCCCCGCAGCCCAGGAGTCCGACCCATGACCGACCTCACCGATCACGCCAAGAACCTGCTCGGCCGCGCGCTCTGCGGCCGCATGCCGACCCTGCCCGGCGCCGTCTGGGCCGCGCTCGGCACCTCCGGCACCGACGCCGCCGGCCTCGCCGGCGAGCCTGCGGGCACCGGCTATGCGCGCCAGCGCGTCACCTTCACCGGCACCGGCGCGCAGCGGAATGTCGAGGCGATCCGCTTCACCTTCACCGCGGCCGCCGGCACGCTCAGCCATCTCGGCCTGTTCGACGCCGCCACCGGCGGCAACCCGCTGACGCATGGCGCGCTGTCGGGCCCGATCACCGTCGCCGGCCCCGGCACGGTGACGATCGCGATCGACGCGCTGACCGTCACGCCGGAGTAGAGCGCGCCCTGCGCGAGCGTCACGGGTGTTCCGATGGCGGCCCGCCGCATTTCAGGCGGGCCGGGCGCCCGAACGGGCGCCGCCGCAAATGCGGCGAAGCCAAGCGGCCGGATGGCCGCGCCGGCGTCTGAGGGATGAATGCGTCAGCATTCATCGCTAGATTTGAGTCGTGCACACGGCCTCGACATTGTTGCCGTCGGGGTCGATGAGGAAGGCGGCGTAGTAGTCCGGCGCGTAGTCGGCCCGCAGCCCCGGCCTGCCGTTGTCGCGCCCGCCGGCACGCAGCCCCGCCGCGTGGAACGCCTCCACCGCCGCGCGGTCGGTGGCGCGCAGCGCCAGGTGAACGCCGCCGCCCGCTGCCGAATGGTGCAGCCACAGCGCCGGCGCGCCTTCCGGTCCGAACCCGGCCGTCGCCTCGTCCGACGAGCACAGCACGAGGCCGAGCGGCGCCAGCGCCGCCTCGTAGAAGCGGATGCCCGCGGCAAGGTCGCGCACCCGCAGCCCCACATGATCGAACATCGATCCCCTCCTCCGATGAGGGGATCAGGCTAGGGTTGCCGCCGCGATCCGTTCTTGGAGAATCTTGCGCTCGCCCCGCGCCGCGCGCCGGAAGGCGCGGGGCGAGACGCCGGCGGCGCGCCCGAAGCTGCGCACGAAGTTCGACAGGTCGTTGAACCCCGCCTCCGCCGCCACCTCCGTCACCGGCATGTCGCCCGCCAGCAGCCGCGCCGCACGCCGCAGCCGGCAGCGCAGCAGGTGCTGGTGCGGCGTCACGCCCACCACGCGCGCAAACAGCCGCAGGAAGTGGAACGCGCTGAGCCCCGCCTGCCCGGCCACGGTGCCGAGGTCCATCGGCTGCGCCGCATGCGCCTCGATCCACAGCGCCGCTTCCACGGCGCGGCGCCGCGCGCGCGGCCCGGGGCGCGGCCGCGTCCGGTCCTCGCCCGTCGCGGCGCGGAGGACGCGGCACGCGATCAGCATGCCCACCTCCTCCAGCCCGATCGCGGCGCGGCCCTCCGCCGCCTCCTGCGCCACCTCGCCCCACACCGCCAGCTCCGGCAGCGGCGGCAGCGCGCCGAGCCGCCACGCGCCGGCGCCGCCCATCTCCTCCACCAGCCCGGGCGCAAAGCGGAAGGACAGGCATTCGTCGCCGCCGCATCGGTGCTCATGCGTGCAGAGGAATTCGTCGTCCGCCCGCCCCAGCAGCACCGCACCCGGCACCATCTCGAAGGCGCGGCCCCGCAGGTGGTAGCCGAAGCTGCCGCGCCGCACATAGGCGATCGAGAAGCCCGAATGCACCTCGGCGAAGGGCACGTCCCCCGGCCCCGCATCGCAGCGGAAGTCGAGCACGGCGACGCCCGCGGCCTGCGCCAGCGGCGTGACGCGCATGGCGCGCCTACCCCGCCAGCAGTCCGGGCAGCGTCGGCTCCGGCCGCACCGCGCCCTCGATCTCCAGGATGCGCCGCTTCGTCGCGGCGCCGCCCGGCGCCGAGAACCCGCCCATCCCCTCCGCCGCCAGCACGCGGTGGCAGGGCACGATCAGCGGGAAGGGGTTCTCGCCCAGCGCGCGCCCCACCGCGCGCGCCGCGCCCCTCTCGCCCATGAGGGCCGCGACCTCGCCATAGGTCATCGTGCGCCCCGCCGGGATCGCGCGCGCGACGGCATAGACCCGCCGGTTGAACGCCGGCACCGCGCCCTCGTCCAGCACCACGCCCGACAGGTCGCGCGCCTCGCCGCGCAGCAGCGCGACCATGCCCGCCACCGCCTCCCGCGCCGCGCCCTCCGGCGCGCGCTCCTCCGCATCCGGGAAACGCCGCCGCAGCCGCGCGCGCATCGCGCCCTCCTCCGCCTCCGGCAGCATCACGCCGGTCACCCCACGCGCGCCCCAGACGATCGCGCAGCGCCCGATCGGCGTGTCGAAGACGGCGAAGAGCGGCGCCTCACCCCCGCGCATCGACGATCGGCACGAAGCCGCCATAGATCATGCGCTTGCCGTCGAAGGGCATGTCCTCCGGCCGCATGCGCTGGTCCTCCTGCATCTTCCGGTACGCCTCGTCGCGCACCGCCTTGGACGGCCACTCGACCCAGGAGAACACCACCGTCTCCCCCTCCTTCGCCGCGACGGCCCGCCGGAAGTCGGTGAGCTTCCCGTCCGGCACGTCGTCGCCCCACGCCTCCACCAGGCGCAGCGCGCCGTAATCGTGGAACATCGCCGCCGCCTGCTCGGCATGCTTGCGGTACGCCTCGCGGTTCGCATCCGGCACCGCCACGACGAACCCGTCCATGTAGCTCATGGCATCCTCTCCCTTTCCTGTCCTCACGATAGGCCCGCGCCGCCACGCCGGGCGAGCACGACATGCATCGCCTCCTCCGACGCCGCGCGCTCCGTCGCCGCGTAGCCGAGCGCAACGAGATCGATCCCCGCCAGCAGCGCCTCGCCCCGCCCGAGCGGCGCCGGCACGAGAGCGAGGTGCATCTCATCCACCAGCCCCGCCGCCAGGTATTGCCGCACCGTCGCGACCCCGCCGCCGATCCGCACGTCGCGTCCGCCCGCCGCCTTCCGCGCGCGCTCCAGCGCCGCCGCGGGCCCTTCCGTCACGAAGTGGAAGCTCGTGCCGCCCGTCATGTCGAAGGATCTGCGCGGATGGTGCGTCAGCACGAAGACCGGCACGCCGAAGGGCGGCGCCTCGCCCCACCAGCCCCGCCACGCCTCGTCCGGCCAGGCGCCGCGCACCGGGCCGAACATGTTGCGGCCGATGATCCAGGCGCCGACCCCCTCGAAGCTGGCCGCCGCGAAACGGTCGTCCAGCCCGGTCGATCCGCCCTCCTCGCGCAGCACGCGGCGACGGAACGTCGCCGTGCCGTGCAGCCAGCGGTGCAGCGCCTCCGCGCCCCGGCCCAGCGGACGCTCCCGCGACTGGTCCGGCCCGGCGCCGAAGCCGTCGAGCGAGAGGGTGAAGGCGGCCACGCGCAGCTTCGGCGTCAACCCGACTGCTCCTGATCTGCAATCGGTTCCTGTCTGCCCCATCCGCTCCTATATCGCAAGCGGTTTCCCGGAGCACCGCGCATGGCCGAAGCCCGATCGGGCTGCCCGATCAACCTCACCCTCGAGACGCTCGGCGACCGCTGGAGCCTCATCGTCATCCGCGACATCATGTTCGGGAACCGCCGCCACTTCCGCACCCTCCTCGCCGGCTCGATGGAGGGGATCGCGTCGAACGTGCTGGCGGACCGCCTGAAGCGCCTCGTCGCGGCCGGCCTGCTGACGCGGCGCGACGACCCGAGCCATCGGCAGAAGGCGCTCTACAGCCTCGCCGAGCCCGCCATCCGGCTTGTGCCGCTGCTCGTGCAGATGGGCGCCTGGGGCACGCGCCATGCGCCCGCCGCGCCCGCGCTGTCGATCCGCGCGCGCCTGCTGGAAGCCGGCGGCCCCGCGATGTGGGACGCCTTGATGGCGGAGCTCCGCCACCTCCACCTCGGCGCCCCGCCCCCGCCGCGCTCCGTCGCCGCCGAGCTGCGCGCGGCGTACGAGGCGGAGGTGGCCGGCGGGGCCGGTCCCGTCACCTGACGCCCGCCACATCGAGGAACCGCCGCACCCCCGGCGCCGCGTCCGCGTCGCGGAAGCACAGCGACAGGCCGAAGGCCGCCTCCTCTCCCTCGATCGGGCGATAGGCGATGCGGTCCTCCCGGAACCCCGCCATGGAGCCCGGCACGATCGACACGCCGGCCTCGAAGGCGACGAGCGAGAGCACGGCATGCATCCCATGCGCCTCCTGCACCACCGCCGGGACGAAGCCGGCGGCGGTGCAGAGCCGGATGGCGCGGAGATGGAAGCCGCGCCCCTCCGCCGCCGGCCACAGCACGAACGGCTCCCCCGCCAGGTCTCGGAGCGAAAGCCCGGGCCGCCCGGCCAGCGGATGCGCCCGCGGCAGGGCCATCGCCAGCCGGTCCTCGTCGAAGGCCCGCAGCGACAGGCCGCCCGCCTCCACCGGCGGGATCAGCAGGCCGAGATCCATCGCGCCCGCGCGCAGCCTCTCCACCTGCCGTGCCGACGTCGCCTCGAGCAGCTCCAGCCGCACCTCGGGGTGCGCCGTGCGGAAGGCGCGGATCGCCTCCGGCAGGCGGCCGTAGAGCGCGCTGCCGACATAGCCCAGGCGGAGCAGCCCCGTGCGGCCCGCCGCCGCATCGCGCGCGACGGCGACGGCGCGGTCCGCCGCCCGCAGCACGCGCCGCGCCTCGTCCAGGAAGGCGCGGCCCGCCGCCGTCAGTGCCGGCCTGCGGTTGCCGCGCGCGATCAGCGCAACGCCGACCTCCTCCTCCAGCAGCCGGATCGCCGCCGTCAGCGGCGGCTGCGACATGTTGAGCCTCGCCGCCGCGCGGCGGAAATGCAGCTCCTCCGCCACCGCGACGAACTGCCGCAGCCGTCGCAGATCGACCATCGGCCCCGCTCCGTTCAGTGGCGCGGCTCCGCTGCCGGCACGGCGATGCGCGGCCAACGCGCCGCGACCTCCGCCGCGGTCGCCGCCGGCACCGCGCGCAGGTCGCGCGGATACGCCACGCCCGCTGCCTCGCAGGCTCGCGTCGCGTGGAACTGGCCGTTGCTGGCGCGCAGGATCCAGCCGCCCTCGGCGCAGGCCGCCGAAACGAGGAAGGCGGCCCCCGGCGCGACCTCCGTGGGGCGCAGCTCCTCCGGCTCGCCCTCGATGCCCCACATGCGCGTCTTCGCCACCGGCGAGAGGGCGTTGACGTGGATGCCATGCGCTGCGCCCTCGGCCGCGAGCACGTTGACGATCCCGACCGCCGCGATCTTCGCCGCCGCATAGGCGGCGAGCCCTGCCTGCACGTGCTCCGGATACAGCGCGCGGTCCGAGGTGGTGAGCAGGATGCGCCCATGCCCGGCCGCCCTCATCGCCGGCCAGGCCGCCTGCGCCAGCCACAACGGTGCCTTCGCGGCGATCGCCATCATCCGCTCGAAGGACTCCTCGCCGATCTCCTCCACCGTCTCGTAGGCGACCCACCCGGCATTGTGGATCACGGCATCCAGGCGACCGCGGATGCCGAGAGCGCGCGCGATCAGCGCATGGCAAGAAACACGGTCATCGAGCGAACCCTCGATCGCCCGCGCATCGAGCCCTTCGGCACGCAGCGCGGCGGCGGCACCGGCCGCCACCCGCGCGTCCTCGCCCCGCCCCTCGGTGTCGGCGCCTGCATCCTGGATCAGCGCCGTCCCGCCAAGCGCGGCCACTTCGCGCGCATAGGCCAGGCCCAGCCCGCGCCCGCCGCCCGTCACCAGCACCACCCTGCCCGTCAGATCGACCATCGTGCCCTCGCTTTCCTGCCGAGGGAGATGGACGCCCGACGACGCCGCGTCGAATACCGTCGCGGTGAGGCGGCGATACGCCGGACGGATCAGCGCGCCGCCGGGATGCGCGCCACCACCTTGATCTCGAAGTCGAACCCCGACAGCCACGTCACGCCCACCGCCGTCCAGTTCGGATAGGGCGGGTCGCCGATCGCCGCCATCCGCACCTCCTGCACCGTCTCGAACTGCGCCGCCGGATCGGTGTGGAAGCTGGTCACGTCCACCACGTCGCCGAAGCCGCACCCCGCGGCGCGCAGCACCGCGGCGAGATTGTCGAAGGCCAGCCCCACCTGCTTCCGGAAATCCGGCTCCGGCGAACCGTCCTCCCGGCTGCCGACCTGGCCCGAGACGAAGAGCAGGTCGCCCGAACGGATCGCCGCCGAATAGCGGTCCCTCTCGTACAGCGCCTGCCGCCCGGCCGGGAACACCGCGTCGCGTCGGTTCATCTGCCTCTCTCCTGTCATGGCGGGCGGGTGTATAGCGGGCGCATTGGCGAATGGGCGTCGCCACAGCCGCGACATGCGTTCCCCGCAATCGCCCGAAAGGCACGCCATGCCGCGCGCGGATCTCGGCGACCTCTCCCTGTTCCTGGCGGTGGTCGAGGCCGGCAGCTTCGTCGCCGGCGGCCAGGCCATGGGCCTCACGCGCTCCGCCGCCGGCAAGGCGGTGAGCCGGCTCGAGGGGCGCCTCGGCGTCCGCCTGCTGAACCGCACCACGCGCCGCCTCAGCCTCACCGAGGAGGGCCGCACCCTGCACGAGCGCGGCCTCCGCATCCTCGCCGAGATCGAGGATGCGGAGGCGAGCGTCGCCGGACGCGGCGGCACGCCGCGCGGGCTGCTGCGCCTGACCGCACCCGACGCCTTCGGCCGCCTCGTCCTGCTGCCGCTGATCCGCGAGTACCTCGCAGCCTGGCCGGAGGTGCAGGCCGAGGTGAGCTTCTCCGACCGCCTCGCCGACATCGTCGAGGAGGGCTTCGACCTCGCGCTCCGCATCGGCCGCGGCCCGGCCGACACGCGGCTCGTCTCGCGCGTCGTCGCGCGCTACGGCGCGGTGCTCTGCGCCGCGCCCGCCTACCTCGCCGCGCGCGGCACGCCGGCGGCGGCCGAGGACCTGGCAGGCCATGACTGCCTCCTCTTCACCAGCCGCGGCCGCCGCGCCGGCTGGCGGCTGCGCGGCGAGGACGGCGCGCCGATCCGCACGCCGGGCCGCAGCCGCCTGCGGCTCGACAGCGGCGAGGCGATCCGCGACGCCGCCGTCGCCGGCCTCGGAATCGCCTACCTGCCGAGCTTCGTCGTCGCCGGCGACCTCGGCGCCGGCCGCCTGCGCCGCGTGCTGCCCGGGCTGGCGGCGGAAGAGGTCGAGATCGTCGCGCTCTATCCCAGCCGCCGCCTGCTGGAGCCGCGCGTGCGGCGCTTCATCGACCTCGTGGCGGAGGCGCTTGCGACGGCCCAGGCCGCTCCACCGTGATGACGCGGCCGGTCGCCGCCTCGACGGTCAGCCGCACCTCCGCCGCGCGCCAGCGCAGCGTCAGGCGCATCCGCCCCGCATCCTCCCCCTCCCCGCGCTCCACCACCGAGAAGACGCGGCCGGCGCGCAGATCCTCCTGGAAGCGCGGCAGCGGCACGCCGAGCAGCCGCGCCGCATGCTCCGCGCCGATCACGGGATCGCCGCCGGGCTGCATCTCGATGCGGTCCTCGGTGGGGTCGCCTGGCATGGTCGCGGCTCCTCGCGCGGGAAGGGATGCCGCGCATGTGGGATGCCGGGACGGCCGGTTCACCGCCGCCGGTCCTGCGCCGCCAGCGGCGGGACGTAACCCGGGTCATGCGCGAAGGGCAGCGCGGCGCCCCGGCGCAGCGCATCGAGCACGGCCGCGAAACCGGTCGCGGCGCGGAAGCCGATCACGTGTTCGGCGCGCGACGCGTCGTAGACGCGGCCGATGCGCGCGGGCAGCGTCCAGCCGCGCGCGGCGTAGAGCGCGGGGGCCTCGGGGAAGCGCCGCGCGACCACCGCGGCGGCGTCGCGCGCCAGCTCCTCCGCCTCCTCCCGCACGAAGGGCGTCGGCGCCGAGACGACCAGCACGTCGAAGCCGATGCCCGGCGCGCGCTCCAGCGCGTGCAGGTGGGCGCGCGCCGCGTCCTCCACCGTCAGCCGGCGGTGCAGGAACTCGTTGGCCTTCAGGTTCTCGCCGGAGGGGACGCGGTGCGTGTCGTCCTCCTCGGGGAAGAAGCGGGCGGTGCGCAGCACAAGGCAGGGCAGCCCGTGTTCCAGCCGGACCATCCGGCACAGCCCCTCGGCCGCGAGCTTCGTGACGCCGTAGACGTTGCGCGGCGCCAGCGGCCCGAACGCCTCGTCCATCCAGGCCGCCGCGCCGTCCCGCTCCTCCCGCACCGCCTGGCTCACCATCAGCGACGTGGTGGAGGTGAGGATGAAGCGGCCGGCGCCGGCCTCCACCGCCGCCCGCAGCAGGTTCAGCGTGCCCGTCACGTTCACGTCGACGAAGGCCTGCGCCGGATGCCGCGCGATGTCAGGCTTGTGCAGCGCGCCGGCATGCACCACCGCGTCGATCCGCGCCGCCGAGAAGGCGCGCTCGACCGCGGCGCGGTCGGCGACGGAGCCGAGGAACCGCGTCTCCGCGCCCGGCGCGACGTCGAACCCGACCACCTCGTGCCCCGCACGCCGCAGCGCCGGGCCGAGGAACCGGCCGAGCCAGCCGGAGGATCCGGTCAGCAGGACCCGCATGCGCCGGCCTACCGCCCCGCCCCGCCCGCGGCGATCGCCGGGTCGCCCGGCGCCGGCGCCGGCGCCGCCGCGGGCCGGATCCGGCGCCCGAACGCCGCGATGGCGCCGAGCGCGAGCACGAGGCCGAGGACCGTCGCGGCGATCACCAGCGCCGGCAGCGCGGCGTAGTCGCCGCGCTCCACCGGGAAGGCCGCGTTCAGCCCGCGCGAGAGCACGTTGCCCGCCTGCAGCGCCAGGTTCATCAGCGAGGCGACGAGGGCGAACCACGTCGCCTGCCGCCCCGGCGGCGCGTGCACCGCGATCAGCGTCAGCATCGGGATCATGCCGAGCTGCGCCAGCGGCGCGGAGAGCGCGGTGTCCACCAGCCCGATGGTGCGCGCGCCGAAGCCGAAATGCGCCTCCGTCCAGTGGTGCAGGCCGAACAGCATGCCGACCGTCGGCAGCGTCAGCACCGCGCCGAGCACCGCGAGCCAGCCGAGCACCTTCGCCAGCGGCGCGCGCACGATCCGCCCGCCGAGCAGGAGCGAGCCGGCGATGGCCAGCCCCGTGCCGATCTGCGCCAGCACGCCGAAGAAGCCCTGGTCGTAGCCGAGCACGTCGATCTGCCACCATTGCAGCGCGGGTCCCGCCGGCGGCGCGGCGCGGAAGGCGAAGATCACCGCCGCGGCCGCGGCCATGGCGACCTGCGTGCCGCGCGGGATGCCCGCCATGGTGCGGCCCAGCAGCCAGGAGATGACGCCGAGCGAGATCAGCAGCCCGATCTCCGGCGCAAGCGGCGGATCGAGGACAGCGAGAGCGAGCATGGCCGCGCCGAAGGCGGCGCCGCCGCCGAGGATGCGCGGATCGGGCCGTTCGGGCGGCCGCGCCGCGCGCGCGCCCTGCCGCTCCTCCCGCAGCAGGAACGCCGCGGCGACGGAGAGGAACGGCACCGCCGCGCCGACCAGGAACACGGTCGCGACCGGCAGGCGCCCCGCGGCGAGCCCGCCGAGCCCCGCCACCGCGAAGGCGCCGCCCATCAGCGCGACGCGGCCGAGCACCTGCACGTCGCCGAGTTCCGCCTGCACCACCGCCGGGTCGCGCGGCGTGCCGTCCGGCTCCTGGCGGTCCACCACCTCCGTGGTCAGCGCGTCCGCCACGCTGTCCTGCACGACGAGTCCCACAACAGCGAGCAGCAAGGCGGCGATGTAGACCGTCTCCGCCGCGAGGGGGCCGGTGAGGCCGGCCGCCGCGGCGGCGAGCGCCAGGCCCGCCGCGGCCTGGACCACCGCGCCGAGCAGGATGTAGGCGCGCCGGCGCGAGCCCAGAAGCGGCACCGTGTCGACCAGGTGCCCGAACACCATCTTCAGCGTCCAGGGCACGGTCAGCCACGCCGCGAGGGCCAGCAGCGCCTGGGGCGACAGGGCCAGCACCTCGCGCACCCAGAAGGTCTCGGCGATCGCGGCGAAGCCGCTCGCGCCCGCCGCCAGGTAGATCAGCAGCGGCGGCAGCGTGCGCCGGTTCAGCCGGCGCAGCGGCGCCAGCAGGGATCGCGGGCTCAGCGCGCCACCCTCCGGCTGCCCCTCATCGGCTGCCCCCCTCGTCACGTTCCGCCCCGGAGCATGCCAGGGCGCGGGCCATCCGGCAGCGCCGGCCCGTCGAGCACCGCCAGCGCGGCCGCGTGCCGCGCGGCGACGGCCTCCCGCACCGAGGCGTCGGGCGCGCCGCGGAGCGCGGCGTCCCGCGCGAGGACGAGGTGGCGCCGCAGCTCCGCGCGGCGCGCCGGCGCGTGCTCCACGCCGGCCACCTGGGCCAGCACCTCCATCAGCCGTATCGAGACCACCGGCTGCGCGCCGCCCGCCTCGCGGAGCGGGTGGAACATCGCGTCGAGCAGGCCGGCATAGGTGGTGACCGGCCGCGAGAGCCGCACGCGCCCGTCCCGCAGGGTGCGGCCGTCCGGCAGGCGGCGGCCGGCCATCGCGCAGAGCGTCGCGCCCAGCCGGTCCAGCACCGCGACGGCGGTGAAGGGGTCGTTGATCCCCGGCGAGAGGGCGCGGAGCGCGATCTCGACGAGCTGGCGGACGAGGAATTCGAGGTCGCCCTCGGCGTTGCGCGTCTCGCCGAGCGCCATCGCCGCATGCAGCGCCTCCTCCGCTTCCGCGCGCCGGCCGGGCGGCCGCGCCTCGCCGACCGTCGCGCCGGGGAAGGCGAAGTCGCCGGGCCGGATCGAGAGGCGCAGCACGGCGTCCCGCCCGGCGGCCCAGTCCGCCAGCGCGTCCTCGTCCAGCACGCGCAGGTAGCCGCCGCGCGACGGGGCGCGGAGCGCATCCGCAGGGCCGGCTGCGCCATCGCCGCCCTCCGCGGCGGGCGGCGGATCGTCCCGCGGCGGCAGCGTCGCGACGGCCGCCGACAGGTCCCGGTGCACCAGCGCGACGACGCGGTCCACGCTGATGGAGGTGGCGATGTGGTGGATGAACCAGATCAGCACGGCGACGCAGGCGAAGGCGAGCAGCAGCGCCACCGAGACGGCGAGATGCGGCACGAAGGACACGTCCTCCGCCTCGTGCACGGAGCGCAGCGCGACGAGCGCGTAGACGAAGGTCGCGAGGAGGGCGCCGAGCGCGTACTGGTTCCCCGGATCCGAGGTGAAGTTGCGCAGCAGGCGCGGACCCATCTGGGTGGAGGCGAGCGTCAGCGCGGCCACGGTGATGGAGAAGGTGGTGCCGGCCACGCCGATGGTCGCGGTGGCGACGGTGCCCAGCACGTCGCGCGCACCGGCGACACCGCCGGCATAGACCCAGGCGGAAACCGGAGACGGCAGCTCGATCGCTCCGTCCAAGCGCACCAGCGCCTCGGCCAGCAGCGCGGCGGCGCCCGTCATCGCCGCCGGCCGCAGCCAGAAGGAGGCGAGGAGATCGGCCCACCACTGCCGCAGCCGCGGCGCCGCCCCGCGCATCACGTGCCGGCGCGGGCCGACGGGCGGCGGGACGCGGCCTCCCCGCGATCCTCCTCCGCCCGTGCCCGGGGCGCCGGGTTGCCGCCGGGCCGCGCGGGCCAGCCCTCGCGCTGGCGCGTGCGGTCGCCGTCCGTCGCCTCCGTCTGGTCGTGGAACAGCATCTGCTGGGTCGGATAGGGCAGGTCGATGCCCGCGGCGAGCAGCGCCGCCTTGCCGCGTTCCAGCACGCCGTCGATCACGTCCAGCGCCTCGATGCGCTGCGGCGGGTCGATCCAGACGAAGAGGTCGAGCTGCATGGCGAAATCGCCGATCGCCGCCACCCGCACCACGGGGGGCGGATCGCGCAGCACGCCCGCCACGCCCCGCGCCGCATCGAGGATGAGGCGCTTCGCCGCCGCGACGTCGTCGCCCATGCCGATGCCGAAGCGGATGGCGAGGCGACGGTTCTCGTAGGCGGTGTTCACCAGCACCTTGCCGGTGAACAGGTCGCTGTTCGGGATCACCGCGCGGCGGTTGTCGTAGGTGCGGATGGTGGTGGCGCGGATCTGGATGTCCTCCACCGTGCCCTCGAACTCGCCGGCCCTGATCTGGTCGCCGAGGCGGAAGGGCCGCGTCAGCAGCAGCAGGATGCCGGCGAGCAGGTTCTGCAGGATGTCGCGGAACGCGAAGCCGATGGCGACGCCGCCGATCCCGAGCACGGAGAAGAGGTCGGCCGCGCTGATCGAGGGGAAGGCGACGGCGGCGCCCACCAGCACGCCGAGCCCGACGACGACCCCGCCGCCGATGCGCCCGAGGACGAGGGCCAGCCCCGCATTGTCGGAGCGCAACCGCACCGCGCGCCCGATTCCGGCGCGCACGCCGCGCGCGAGCAGCAGGAAGACGCCGAACACCAGCAGCCCGAAGGCGAGGCCCGGCAGCAGGGCGAGCGTCGCATCAGCGAGCGCCCTGATGCGGTCGAGGGCGGCGGCAAGGTCCATCGGCATCTCCTCCTCGACCCGCAACGGCGGGCCACGGCCGGTGGTTCGCGCGCCGCTGCCCGGCACCGCCAGGAAGCCCGCCCGGAACGTTCGATCGCCCGGCTTCCGCCTGCGGGAGCAGGGCATGGACCGGCATTGCCGTGGCCGCGGGTGCCGAACCGGCCGGGAAGGACACGTTCCGCCACCCTACCCGGCCTCCGGCGCCCCGCCGGCGGCGTCCCGCCGCCAGGGGATCAGCGCGCGCAGGGCGGGATCGCGCAGCCACAGCCCGGCCCACATCACGAGGCCCAGATAGAGGCCGAACAGGACGTGGCTGAACAGCGCGGCGTCGACGCGCCACTGCGTCGCCATCGCGCCGCCGAGCAGCCCGGTGGTCACGACCGCGCCGAACACGGCGGTGCGCGGCCAGAGGTGGAGCATCAGGCAGCCGAGCTCGATCAGGCCGATGGGCAGGGCCCGGTCCGGCGGCCAGCCGAGCGCGGAGAGCGTGTCGCCCGCGACATCCGCGCCGAGCAGCTTCGGCGCGATCGAGGCGCCCAGCAGGAAGGCGGCGAAGAGGCCGGTCAGGACGCGCCCGGCCCAGACCGGCAGGCCGGACGGAGCCTCTCGCGCCGTGGTGGGGATGGCCATGGGGGCTCCTTGTGCGTGAAGGCGGGCGAGGTATCTTGGCGCCGAGATAACGGCACGGTGTATCTTGATGTCAAGACAACGGCGCGGGGCCGCCGCGCCCGAGGCCGACGATCACGTCGGCCGCCGCCGCGCGCAGTGGAGGCGGGAGCTGCCGGACGTGGACACGACGGGCATGGCGGTGCTCGGGCGCGCGCGCTGGATCGCGCTCAGGACGCGTCCGGCGATCGAGGCGGTGTTCGCGCGCCACGGCCTCGACACGGGCGAGTTCGACGTGCTGTCCACCCTGCTGCGCTCCGGGCCGCCCTACTGCCTCCGGCCGACCGAGCTCTACACCTCGCTGATGATCTCCTCCGGCGGCCTGACGGACCGGCTGAACCGGCTGCAGAAGGCGGGCCTCGTCTCGCGATCCCCGAGCCGGGAGGACGCGCGGAGCCTGCTGGTGCAACTGACGCCGCTCGGCCAACGGCGCGCCGAGGCGGCGTTCCGCGAGGACATGGCTGCGGAGCGGGCGCTGCTTCAGGGCCTCTCCGCCGGGGAGCTCGCGACGCTGGCGCGCCTGCTGGCGAAGCTGGCGAGGAGCCTGCCGGAGTGAGAGGCGGGCGGCGGAGCGCCGGGCCGGTCAGCGCCCCGTCCACCAGCGCGCCTGCGCCGCAGGATCCCCCGGCGGCGGCCGGGGCCGGTCCGCGGCCGGCGTGCCGGCGTAGATCCAGCCGAGCAGCGCATCCGACTCGGCGAAGCCGAGCGCCGCCGTGACGGCCGGATCGCGCAGCGCGGCGGAGGAGAGCCAGATCGCCCCGAAGCCCTGCGCGTCGAGCGCGTTGAGCAGGTTCATCGTGCCGGCGGCGGCCGAGGCCTCCTGCTCCCAGAGCGGGATCCGGTGGCCGTGGCGCAGCGCCGCGCCGGCGACGATGACCAGCGGCGCGCGCAGCGGCTTGGCGCGTTCGAGGGCGAGCCGCTCCGGCGGCGTCCCCGGCTCCCGCCGCGCGAGGGAGGCGGCCAGCACCTCGCCGAGCGCGGCGCGGGCCTCGCCGGCGACGAAGACGAAGCGCCAGGGCTTCAGCCCGCCATGGTCCGGCGCGCGCATCGCGGCGGCGACGGCGAGGTCGAGCGCCGGCCCGCTGGGGCCGGGCTCCGCCAGGTGCCGGGGCGGCACGGAGGCGCGGGAGAGGAGGGCGGCGAGGGCGGGGGCGGGCGGGAGGAGGCTGTCGGGCATCGGGGAACCTCGGGGGCTGTCACGCATCGTCTATTTGCGAACGGTTCTCATTCTCAATAGACTGGAAAGGCCTGGAGGTCACCCATGCCGAAGCCGCCGCTCTCCCCCTTCCTCCTCGACCCCACGGCCGACACGGCCCCGCCGGAGCGGGAGGCGGCCGGCTGCGCCGACCGCCGCGGCCCGGCCGGGCCCGGCGCGGCGATGGATCTCGACGCGGCGGAGCTGTTCGTCGTCGCGACCCTGCGGGCCTGGGTGGCGCCGCGGCTCTGGCCGGGCCGGCCCCATCCGGACTGGCGGGAGCTGTTCCGCCTGGCCGGGGTCGGCGCGCCGGCGCCGCTCGGCTTCGACGCGCTGATGTCGCTCCTCGGCGGGCAGGCGACGCGGCTGATCGACGTGCGGTGCTGCGCCTGCCCCGGCGTGGGCGAGGACGAGGCGGCGATGCTGCGCCTGGTCGGCGCGGTGCAGGCCGGCGAGACGCCCGGCGCGCGGGCGGTGCTGGACGATTGGCTGCCGGGCGAGGCGATCGGGCCCGCGCTGGAGGCGGCGCGGCGCCTCGCCCTCGGGATGGCGGGGGCGGGCCTGCTGCTGCCGCGGCGCGGCGTGGTGGTCCGCTTCCCGGCTGCCTTCCCGCCCGCCCGCACCCTGCACTGAACGGAGGACAAGCCGATGCGCCGACGCGTTCTTCTCGCCGCGGCCGCCCTGCTGCCCGGCCTGGCGCGGGCCGCCGATCCGCCGACCGACATCCCGGGCCCGCTTCCGCAGCGTCTCGTCGAGGCGCTGCGCCGCGGCGGCCACGTGATCTTCATGCGCCACGCCGCGACGCAGCGCGAAGGCGCGGATCAGGTGAGCGCCGTGATGGGCGACTGCGCGACGCAGCGCATGCTGAGCGAGGAGGGCTGGCGGCAGGCGCGCGCGACGGGCGAGGCCTTCCGCCGGCTGAACATCCCGGTGGGCGAGGTGATCAGCAGCGAATACTGCCGCGCCTGGCAGACCGCCGACCTCGCCTTCGGACGCTACCGCAAGTCGGCCGCGCTCAACTTCGAGCCGGCGGAGGACTACACCGAGGCGCAGGAGCGGGCGATGCGCGACCGCGTTCGGCCGCTGCTCTCCGCCGCGCCGCCGGCGGGGCGGAACACGGTGCTGGTCGGGCATGACGACCCGTTCGAGGCGGCGACCGGCATCTACCCGGAGCCGATGGGCGTCGTCTGGGTGATCCGTCCCGGCGGTCCGGGCGGATTCGCGCTGCTCGGGCAGATCAGGCCGGAGGCCTGGGCGCGGCTGCGCTGACCCGCCGCGGCGGCGGTCCCGCCTGGCTCGGGAGGCCTCATACCGGCGAGCCTTTCCGTTGACACGGAAGGGCCCCTCAAACGCCGGCGGCCCTCCGGGCCTTGGCTTCGCGGCACCGGCCGCGGGCCGCATTCGCGGCCTCGGCCGACTGCGTCGGCCGCAGGTCAGCAGAAAGGCTCGGCGGTATCAGTTGATCTGGCGGCGCTGCCAGCGGCGGCCGGAGCCGCCGAGGAAGAACAGCACCGGCAGCACGACCAGCGGGGTCAGCAGCGCGGAGAGCAGCGCGCAGCCCCAGAAGCCCAGCCGGCTGTAGCGCCCGACATAGCCGCTGAGGAAGCACAGGCCGATATAGGCGACGAGGACGATGGCAGGCATGGGCACGTTCCCTTCGGCGGCCGCGTCAGCGGGTGGCGGGGGGTGGCGGGGGCGGCGTGGTGCCCGGCGCGGCGCGGCTGCCGCCCGGCAGGATCAGCCCCGGCAGGGGCGTGCGGGTGGGGTCGTGCAGCTCGGTCCGCACCGGCGGCAGGTTCAGCGGCGCCTCCTCGGGCCGCATCTCCGTGCTGCGCGGCGGCGCGGGCGCGGCGCTCAGGATGTCGGAGCCGAGGATGAGCGGCATCTGCCCCTGCCCGCCGCCGACCACCACCACCTTGGAATTGGTGGAGCGCGCGAGCTCGGAGGTCGCCTGGATGCCGGCCCAGGTGAGCACGTCGCGCGACAGCGCGCTGCCGACGATGGTGTAGTAGTTCTGCAGGCCCAGCGCCTCGATGCGCTGGCGCTCCGCCTCCGACTGCGCGCGGGTCAGGACGAAGGCGTAGGAGGCGGCGAGCTGCTCCTGCGTCAGCTTCTGCTCGATGGACTGGCGCACCGTGTCGGGGATGCCGATGGAGCGGAACACCACCTCCTCGAAGCGGATCATCTCGCTCGCCACCTGGCTGGACAGCAGGCGGAGGACCTCGGCCGAGGCGGTGGCGCTGTCGAAGGTGTAGAGGCGGTGGCTGTCGCTGAGCGCGACGACGCGCCGCACCGCGCTGACGGCGAGCGGCTGGGCGATGCGCGCGACGTAGTCGTGGCCGACCTCGCGCAGCAGCCGGCCGGGCGCGTCGGGGTTGATGCGGAACACCGCCGTCGCCTCGACGCGGACGCCCATGCCCTCGAGGCTGAGCGCGTTCACGTCGAGCGCGAGGGATTGCAGGCGCGTCTCGAACAGGTAGACGCGGTTCCAGGGCCATTTGACGGTCAGCCCCTCGCCGAGCGAGCGGTCGGTGACGGTGCCGCCCGAGAGCAGGCTGTACAGCACGCCGACATGGCCGGGCGGGATCACCACGAGCACGAGGCGCCAGAACAGCAGCAGCAGGATGCCGGCGATGGCGAGGCCGCCGACGATCCAGGGCTCCGCCCCCTGGCGGAAGCGCCGCGCGCCGGTCATCGGCGCGTCGCGCATCGGCGGGGGCCTGCGCATCTCGTTCATGCCGGCACCGCGGTTTCGGCCAGGCGACCGTCCTGCATGGTGAAGATCCTGTCGGCGACGCCGAAGTACCGGTCGTCGTGGGAGATCACGATCACGGCCTTCCCGCGCGCCCGCAGGCCGGGAAGGATCTCGTTGTAGAAGCGGGCGCGGAAGGGCGGGTCCTGGTCGGCGCCCACCTCGTCGAGCAGGTAGGCCGGTCGGTCCTCCAGCAGCGCGACGACGAGGGCGAGGCGCTTGCGCTGGCCCGTCGAGAGGTCGAGGCGGGTGAAGCGCCCGTCGCGGTAGGCGGTCTTCTCGGCGAGGCCCATCTCGGCGATCAGCGCGTTCACCTCCTGCTCCGGCACGTCGAGGCCGTAGAGGCGGTCGAACAGGTGGAAGTCGGTGAACACGCAGGAGAAGAGCTGGCGGTACTCGCCCCGCTCGGCGCGCCCCACCTCGCGCCCGTCCCAGGCGATCATGCCCGAGGAGGGCTCGTAGAGGCCGGTGACGAGCTTGCTGAGCGTGCTCTTGCCGCTGCCGTTGCCGCCGACGAGGAAGACGATCTCGCCCGGGGTGAGCACGAGGTCGCAGGGGCCTACGGTGAAGGTCGCCTTGCCGTCGCTGCCGCGGTACGAGTAGGCGACGCCGTGCAGCTCGATCTCCGAGAAGCCGCGGCGCGGCAGGCGCGCATCCGGCTCCTCGGCGCCGGCGAGGCCGCGCAGGGTGGCCGTCATGTCCCTGAGGCGCGACATGGCGAGGTCGGCGCGCTGGAGCACCGCGAGCGACCGCAGCACGTTGTCGAGCGAGGAGAGCATGAACAGCACGGCGTAGAGCACCTGCAGCACCGTCGCGTGCTCCTCGGCGTAGCCCGGCAGCAGGAAGACGGTGGCGGCGAGCAGCGCGTAGAAGCCGATGTAGGAGACGCTCATGCCGGAGGCGATGCGCTCCGCCGCGGCGGCGTTGCGCGCCTCGATGAGGGCGGAGGCGGGCAGCAGGTGGCCGCCCTCCAGGTCCTCGCCGCGCGGGGCGTTCTGGCGCACCTCCTTGAAGCCGTGCAGCAGGTGGCCGAACTGCTCGAGGAAGGCGGTTTCCTGGCTGCTGGCGGCGACGAGGGCGGCGCGGGAATGGCGCTGGCTGTAGCGGTAGAAGTAGACCGTGACGGCAAGCACGCAGCCGAGGATGAGGGCGCCGAACAGCGACAGCCAGGCGATGTAGGCGCCGAGCAGGACGAAGGTGAAGCCGGAGATGACGCCGGTCATGACCACCGGCATCGCGTCCGAGATCATGACGCTGTCGCGCGCCACGGTGGCGTGGATGCGCTCCACGCCCGTGCGCTCCAGCCCGTCGAGCTCCAGGCGGCGGACGAGGCGGACGGCGTCGTCGCGCAGCTCGCGCAGCACGGCCTCGGCGAGGGTGGTGGTGAGGCGCGTGGAGTAGCGGTGGCCGCCGATGACGAGGGCGGCGAGGCAGACGAACAGGACGACGAGGCCGAAGAGGGCTTCGCCATCGGCATCCGGCGCGCTGGCGAGGTTCACCACCACCATCAGCGCGCCCATGCCGAGGCTGGTGAGCGCCATCGCGCCGACGAGACGATTCTGGAAAGGGCCGGCGGAGGCGAGGATGAACCTGATGAGTTCCAACGCCTGGCCCTTCTTCCGCCGCCCGCCGGAGGCCGCGAAGTTGAACGGCCGGGCACGCGACGCTACCACCGGCTGCGACGGCGTGACAACGCCGGGGTGCTGCGGCAGATGCCCCGCATGGATGCCGCGCGCCGCGATCCCTGGCTGATGCGATTCGCGCCCCGCGCGGGCGCCAGGCGGTGCTTCGTCTGCTTCGGTCCGGCGGGGTCCGGCCCCTCCTTCTTCCGGCGCTGGGCGGCGCTGATGCCGGCGGACACCGAGCTTCTGGTGGCGCAGCTTCCCGGCCGCGAGGCGCGGCTGGCGGAGCCGCCGCTGGCCGGGATCGGCGTGCTGGCGGATGCCCTGGCCGGGGCGATCCGCACGCTGCCGGCGCGGCCTTCCGTGCTGCTCGGCCACAGCATGGGCGCGCTGCTGGCCTATGAGGCCGCGCACCGCCTGCACCCCTGGCCGGGCGCGCTGGTGCTCGCCGTGTCGGGGCGGGAGGCGCCGGACGTGCCGATGCTCGGCGCCGATGGCTTCCTCGACCTGCCGGATGCCGCCTTCGTCGCGGAGGTGTCGCGGCGCTATGGCGGGATTCCCGCGGCGGTGCTGGAGGAGGCGGAGCTCCTCGCCCTCGTCGCGCCCGGATTGCGGGCGGATCTGCGCGCGGTCGCGCAGTACCGCGAGCCGGCGCGGCCGCCCCTGCCCCATCCGCTGCTGATCCTGCGCGGCGACGGGGATGCGCTCACCGCGCCGGGAAGGGTGGAGGGATGGCGGAGCCGGACGGGTGGGCTTGCCAAGATGACAACCTTCAGCGGCGGTCATTTCTTCGTCTCGGACCACCCGGCGGAGATCGTACGGGAGTGTCTTGCGCTGCTCGACATTGCGGAAAGGCAGTTGCAGAGGAAGTTGTATTGAATCTAGTATCGGTTGCACCCGGAGAACATGCATGACACAGGACACCACGGTCGCTGGCCATCCGGCTTCGGTCCCGGCGCCGCCGCTGACACGCACGCAGGTGGCGCACGCGGTGGTGCGTCGCCACGCCGGCTACGGCGCGGTGGCCGGGCTGATCCCGCTGCCGGTCTTCGATGCCTTCGCGATCACCGGCGTGCAGGTGAAGATGATCAGCGAGCTGGCCGAGGTGTACGGGCTGTCGTTCAGCCGGAACTCGGTGAAGGCGATCGTCGCCTCGGTGATCGGCGGCGTCCTGCCGGTCAGCCCGGTGGGCGGGGCGATGCTGAGCGCCGCGCGCTTCGTGCCGGTCGTCGGCCCGCTGCTGGGGGTCGCGGTGGTGCCGGCCTTCGCCTCCGCGCTCACCTGGGCAGTCGGTCGCGCCTTCACCAACCACTTCGAGAATGGCGGCGACCTCGGCAGCATCGACCTGTCGTCGATCAAGGAGCAGGTGAAGCGCGGGCTGGGCAGCGCGCCGGCCGGCGCGCCGGCGGCGGCCCCGGCGCCCGCCCCGGCCACCGGGACGGCGCGCACCGCGACCTGAACCGCGCGGCGGTTCCAGCGACAGCAGGCTTGGGGAGGCGCGGCATCCCGCGGGGAGCCGCGCGCGGCGCCGCATGTCCGGCGCCGGAGGTTCGGGGAAGGACAGGGGCGCAGGATGAGCAGCGTCTTCGACGATGAGGAGACCACCTTCATCGTGCTGGTGAACGAGGAGGGGCAGCACTCGCTCTGGCCGCTGTTCAAGGAGGTGCCGCCGGGCTGGGAGAAGGCTGGACCGACCGGGACGCGGGCGGAGTGCCTCGGCTTCATCGAGGCGAACTGGACGGACATGCGGCCGAAGACCCTGCGCGAGGCGCACCGCGCCGCGGGCCTCGACTAGACCGGTTTCACCGCCACCAAGGGCGGTGCAACCGGTCTAGCTGATTGTTTTGACGCATTCTCCGAGTCGCCAAGCGATTCCGCTTGGCCTGAAAATGCTCTAGCGCCGGATCCGGGAAGGCGGGCGCGCCGGAGCGGTGGATCGGTCGCCCAGCACGGGCTGCGGCGCGATCGGCGGAAGGGGGACTGGCCGGACAGGTGAAGGACGACATTGCCCCCGCGGCAGAGGCGGCCACGCTGGCCGCCAAGCGCGCGCTCGCGGCGAGGCTGCTCCGCGCCCGGCGGGACGCCGCGCCGCATCCCGTCACGCACGGGCAGGAAGGGCTGCTGGCCCTCCATGCGCTGAACCCCGGGTCGAGCGCCTACAACGTCGCCTTCCCGCTGCGCCTCCGCGCGCCGGTGGACGCGGCGGCGCTGCGCGCCGCGCTGCGCGACGTGATCGCCCGTCACCCCGCCCTGCGCGCCACCTTCGCGCGGGAGGAGGGCGGCGAACCCGTGCAGCGGTTCCGCGACGGGGCGGAGGATCCGCTCCGCCTGGTCGCGCTGCCAGGGGCGGACGAGGCGGCGCTGCGCGACGCGGCGGAAGCCGCGTACCGCGAGCCCTTCGACCTCTCGGCCGGGCCGGTCTTCCGCGCCGTGCTGATCAGCCGCGCGCCGGACGACCACCTCCTGCTGCCGCTGGCGCACCACGTCGTCATGGACGGGCATTCGATCCTGGTCCTGCTGCGGGAGATCGGCCTCTGCTACGCGGCGCGCGCGGCGGGGCTCGAGCCCGCGCTCGGTGCCTCGCCGCCATCCGCGGCGGAGTTCGCGCGGCGGCAGCGCGCCGCGATGGCGGGGGCGGAGGGCGAGGCGCTCTGGGCGTTCTGGCGCGACCGGCTGGACGGGCCGCTGCCCGCCCTCGCCCTGCCGACCGACCGGCCGCGCGCGGCGGTGCGCGGCCATCGCGGCGCGCAGGTGGCGATCGCGCCCGACGCCACGCTGCTGGGGCGGCTGAAGGCGGCCGCGCGCCGCCAGGGCACCACGCTCAACGCCCTCCTGCTCGCGACCTACGCGCTGCTGCTCCACCGGCTCGCGGGGCAGGAGGAGGTGCTGGTCGGGCAGGTCGCCTCCGGCCGGACCCGGCCTGAATTCGACGGGACCGTCGGCTACTTCGCCAACGCGCTCGTGCACCGCTCCGTGCTGCGGCCCGACGTGTCGGCGGCGGAGTTCGTGGCGGAAACCGCGGCCGCGGCGGCGGCGGCCTTCGCCCGCCAGGACTACCCCTTCCCGCTGCTGGCCGAGCGCCTCGCGCTGCCCCGGGACACCAGCCGCACGCCCGTCTTCCAGGCCTGCTTCAACCTGCTGCAATTCCCGGAGCAGCGGAGCTTCGACGGGCTGATCGCGCAGGGCCGCGGCGCGGCGCGGGCGGTCTGGGGCGGCCTGCCGGCCGAGCCCTTCGCCTTCCCGCAGCAGCTCGGCCAGTTCGACCTCGCGCTCGAGCTGTTCGAGGCGCATGGCACGCTGTCCGGCCAGCTCAAATACGACGCCGACCTGTTCGACCGCGCCACGGCGGAGCGCTGGGCCACGCACTACCTGCGCCTGCTCGAGTCGATGACCGCGCGGTCGGAGGAGCGGGCGGCGCGCCTGCCCTGGCTGACGCAGGCGGAGGCGGACGGCCTCGTGCGGCAGGGGCGCGGAACGGAGAGCCGGCTGGCGGCGGCGACGATCCCGGAGGCGTTCCGCGCGGCCGTGCAGCGCACGCCGGACGCGGTCGCGCTGCGCGACGGCGCGCGGTGCCTGACCTATGCCGCGCTTGACCGCGCGAGCGACGCGCTGGCGCGGCGCCTCGCCGCCGCGGGTGCGCGGCCCGGCGGCTGCGTCGGCGTGCTGGCGGAGCGCTCGGCCGGGCTGGTCGTCGCCGTGCTGGCGACGCTGAAGGCGGGCTGTGCCTACGTGCCGCTGGACGACACCCTGCCCGAGGCGCGGCGCGCCGCGATGCTGGCGGCCTGCGGCGCGGCACTGCTGCTGACCGACCGCGGCGAGGGCGCGACGGGGCCGGCGCGCCACGTGCCGATCCCGGCCGGGGACGCGCCGGGCGGGGCGCCGCTGCGCGGGGACGACCTGGCCGCGGCGCCGCTGCGCGGGGACGACCTGGCCGCGGCGCCGCTGCGCGGCGACGACCTGGCGTACGTGATCTTCACCTCGGGCTCGACGGGGCAGCCGAAGGGTGTCGGCGCCACGCATGCCAACGTCCTGTCGCTGGCGGCCGATCCGCGATGGCACGCGGAGGGGCGGCAATCGGTGCTGCTGCACTCGACGCCGGCCTTCGATGCCTCGACCTTCGAGATGTTCGTCCCGCTGCTGGGCGGGCACGAGATCGTCCTGGCGCCGCCGGGACGGCTCGGCATCGCGGAGATGGCGCGGGCGGTCGCGACGCCGGGGCTGACGCGGGTCTTCCTCACCACGGCGCTGTTCAGCCTCCTCGCGGAGGAGCGGCCCGACTGCTTCGACGGGCTGCAGGAAGTGGCGACGGGCGGGGAGGCGATGGACGGCGCCGCGGCGCGCGCGGTCATCCGGCGCGGCACGGTGCGCGTCACGAACATCTACGGCCCGACCGAGGCGACGACCTTCAGCGCCTGCTGGCCCCTGCCGCGCCCCGACATGGCGGAGGGCAACGTGCCGATCGGCCGGCCCACCGCCAACCGGGACCTGCTGATCCTCGATCCGCGGAGCCTGGAGCCGGTTCCGGTTGGTGTGTCGGGGGAGTTGTTCGTGGCGGGGGCGGGGCTGGCGCGGGGCTATCTCGGCCAGCCGGGGCTGACCGCTTCGCGCTTCGT